>BNJU01000936.1_pt1 | contig 898518 bp, 867 predicted proteins | sample 8539281 | NCBI WGS metagenome assembly BNJU01 (sample SAMD00202456, study PRJDB9452) | human saliva metagenome | isolation source: human saliva | place: Japan
GCTTTCTCGATGGCGACGCGAACATGCGCAACATTCCGCGCCCGTAGTTCACCGTCCTGTCCCGACGAGGCTGGGGCTGGGTTATTCCATGACCTGGCTCCAGCCTCATTTTTCATCAGCTCAACCCCACATTTGTCAACACCTTGTTTTCTAAAATACTGGTATTTACCCTCTCAAATGTCGCTTGACAAGTATAGAACTTGTAACATGTTGCGCCACATTGCAACTTGACACCTATTTTTGCGTGCAATTTCCCTCTAATATGCGAGGTGTTCTATAGCTCTCGTCACACAGGAGGAAGTGCCATGCACGCGCTCGCAGCAATGGCTAGCGCGGCCGGTGCCGTCGACCTCGACACTTTTCCCGCTTGGCTGAGGATTACCCACTTCATCAACTTTGTGATGATGGGTTTCCTCATCCGCTCCGGCTGGGAGGTCCTCGCATCGCACCCGCGTCTGTACTGGAACAATCACTGCACACCCGGATCCGAGTGGCTCAAGTTCACCAAGGACAAGGTGTCGACCGTCCCCGGCGAGTTCACGGCGCGCGATGACCAGCGCAACCTGCACCCGCTGATCTCCCTGCCCGGACGCGGACAGATCGGCCTGGGTCGCGCGTGGCACGCGCTCGTCACGGCCATCTGGTTCATCAACGGCCTCGTGTACGTCGCCCTCCTCTTCGGGACGGGCCAGTGGCGGCGCATCGTCCCCACCTCGTGGTCCATCTTCCCCGAGGCCTGGGAGAGCGCCAAGATCTACATGGGCCTGCAGATTCCCTCCATCGAGCACTTCCAGCCCTATGACGCGCTCCAGAAGCTCATGTACTTCGCGGTCGTCTTTATCGTGGCGCCCCTCATGATCGCGACCGGCCCCATCATGTCCCCCACCTTCGCGGGACGCTTCCCCGGGTATGTCAAGATCTTCCGCAACCGTCAGACGGCTCGTTCTATCCACTTCCTCGGTATGGCGTTCTACTGCGTCTTCGTTGTCATGCACGTCGCGCTGGTGTTCATCGTCCACCCGAGGTACAACATCGCGCACATGATGCTTGGCGAAAACTACAACGACATCACGGCGGCACAATTCGCTCAGGCCGTCACCATGTTGATCATCGGCATCGTCGTCGCCATCGCCCTGTGGATCGGCGCCTCCTACTGGTCGCTGTCGAATATGCGCCGCACGCAGCGCTGGATATGGGGTGCCACGCAGCCCATTCGCGCACTCACGATCGACCGCTTGAAGTCGCGCCAGGTCGCGAAGAAGACCTTCACCGAGGCCGATATCTCCCCGTTCCACTGGGTCAACACGCGCCCGCCGACGAAGGAGCAGTCCGAGGTACATCGCCCCTGCGCGAAGACGACTTCAAGGACTTCCGCCTCGAGATCGGCGGCCTGGTTGAGGAGGAAAAATCCTTCTCCATCGACGAGCTGAAGGCCCTGGGCAAGGTCACGAACATTACGATGCACACCTGCATGCAGGGATGGACGGGCATCGCGAAGTGGGAGGGCATCCGCCTCAAGGATCTCCTCGAGCAGGTCACGCCCACGTCAGGCGCGCGCTACCTGATGGCGACCTCCTTCGGACACGTCGGGCACCCTACGACGGGCGCCCGACCGAGCCCTACTAGAGTGCATCGACCCGTCGATGATCGACGACGACGAGTGCATCCTCGCCTGGGGCATGAACGACGAGCCCCTGCCGGGTCTACGGCGGACCACTGCGCCTGCGCGCCGATTCCCAGCACGGCTACAAGATGGTCAAGTGGGTGCGCCGCCTGGAGTGGATCCACGACTACCACGACGTGGGCGACGGCCAGGGCGGCTCGCGAGAGGATTCGGGCCTGCAGCACTACGACGCCCGCGCCTGAGGCTCTCAGCCTTCACGCGATACCGCGCCTCCCTCCTCGTCCCCACGCATGCGCGCGCGGAAACGTGGGGGGAGGTGGTCTATGCGTACCTGCGGGCGATTGCCACGGCCTCAGGGCACGTAGGAGCGCCCGAAAGATCGGCGCAGTGGATCATGATGATGTGCATCTGGTGGAGGGCGACGCGCTCGCGCCAGCCGTCCTGCAGGGGTGAGGCTTCGTGATAGGCGGCGAGTATCCGCTCGTAGTGCGGGCAGCCGAAGACCGCGAGGGCCGCGAGGTCCTCCTCGGCGTGGCCGCCCTGCGCGGCGGGGTCGATGAGGACGGCCCCCGTCGGGAGTCCACATGACGTTGCCGCTCCACAGGTCGCCGTGGGTGCGGGCGGCGCCGATATTGTTCTGTCGTGTCTTCACGTCTTCGACGAGGCGCGGCTGGCCCGTGGTCGAGCGCGCCCGATTCGAGGCGTTCGCAGAGCTTGTCGATGAGCGTTCGTTCGGCGGCCGTGAAGGCGCGGTCGTCGGCGTAGGGGCGATCCGTTCACGCGCGTAGAAGGCACCCAGGATTCACTTTCCGACGAGGCCGGGGCCGGGCTCGGGTTGACCGGGCAGCGAAGGTGGGCCTCCCCATCCAGCCATCGCCCTCGAATCCGGGCGGCGGCGCCCAGGTGGCTGGCTCCGGCGGCGTGCGTGTGGGCGAGGGCGCGGCCGAACTCCTCCGCCGCCCGCGGGTTGGCGAGACGGACACCAGGCGCGGCTCCTCGAGCCACGTCGCGCCGTGATCGAGCACGGGCACGACGGCGGCCCCAGGGGTCCGAGGCCTCGGCGAGCCACGCAAGGCCCCGCAACCTCGTAGGGCGATCCGCCCGCGGCGGCTATCCGCTTTCCTGATGGTGTCCATCGTGTGGCCTCCTGTCTGCGGGAAGCTCCAGCACTCCCCTGCCGTCGACGCCGCTGCGCACAAGCCAACGATATCAAGGGTTATGCGGGGCGCAGGCAGGTCCTCCAACACTCGGCATTGCAGCGGGTCGACCAGCCGACAGCGCAGGCTGAGCGAGCGGAATAGCGGATTCACGTGCAAACAACATGCCATGCCTGGTGCCGCTGCGCCCAAAGTGCAGACCACTTCGCCAGTATTCGTCTATTTCCAGCACTATTCAGCGAGGTGGTCTGCGTTTTGGGCACCAGCCCCACGTGCGTCATGGCTTGACACGGTTGATTGGGGGAATTGCACTACAGTGGGGTCCGACACGCCGATGACACTCCCCGAACAGCTTCGTGTGGTGCAAAATCCCCCGACCGACGAGGCGGTGAGCACGCGAGAGCACACCTGGGCCTACGCGGCCCGTTTCGTCGGTCTGGAGGCGAGCACGCATGGAACGGCTCTACTTCAGTGCCGGTGGAGGGCTTCGGGACCTGATGAAGGTGCCGAAGAGCGCTAACATTCGCCCAATAGACACCCACCCGCCCACACTCGCGAAAACACTCGCCCAGCCCGCTATAGAAACGTTCATTTTGAGGCCATTCTGCCTGCGCTGGGCATGTTTTCGCGCTATCGTCACTGACAGGCCGAGCCGGGCGAACTTTGTCGCGCCCATGCTGCTTACCGCGCCGCAACATGTAACCGTCAGCACCAATGCGGGAACCTCAGGACGCCGGTATGAAACCCACGACGCCTTTGCGCGATGAAATAGCACCAAAAATGGGTGTATCTGGCATGCAATGGTGTCGTCGGTTTCACCGGAGACAGACACACGCCAGCAAAGATGTTGACGGTTTCACGTGAGTCAACGCCAGCGACAGCAGTGCGGCCGGACAACGAGTCGACGCGCCAAGACACCGCCAGCGCCGCGAGCCCACAGGTGGCTGAAGGGTGCCGGAGGGACCGGAGGCGCACTAGGGCGCCGCCGGTGCTGGATGCGGCGGCGGCGGGGCCAGGGCGGGCCTCGAGATCGACCACTCCGAGCCGTCAGGCTCGCGTGTAACGATCTGCGGGCAACCGCCGCCCACCAGCACACCCGCGGCCAAGCCCACAGGGCAGACGATCCGGCGCCCGAACACCAGCGGCACCACGAGCGACACGACAACGACAACGCGCCCAGGCATACAAAAACCGACATCCGGATCGGATGTCGGCCTGTGGAGCTAGGGAGTTCGAACCCCCGACCTTCTCATTGCGAACGAGACGCGCTACCAACTGCGCCATAGCCCCAAGGACTCAAACGAGCTTAGCACCATCACAATCGGCCACGCAAGCTGACCTCCAACGCGTGCGGCATGACACGGAGCCCACATGCGACCGCGCCGCGAACCCGAAGGCCCGCGGCGCGTGTCACTAACGATTCGTTTACTACTGGGCGCGTCGCGCGTCCAGGACGGCATCCAGGTCGAGGGCGACGGCCTGATCGGCGACGACCTCGGTGGTGGAGCAGGCGCCCACCTGGGCGGTCTGGGCGATCGGGCGTGCCGGGACTGCGGCGGCGATGCGCGGGATGCCGCGCAGGTCGGTGTCGGCGTGGACGATGCGGCCGCGCACGCTCGCGCGAGGCGTAGGTGGGTGCGGGGATCGGCGCGACGGTCCAGGCGCGGGCCGGCGTGTCAGCGACTTCGACGACCTCAGGCACCTCGACGTTGAAGACGAGGGAGGGACGGAGCCGGTCTCGGGGTTCCGTGGCCTCGACTGCCTCGGAAACCTCCTCCGAAGATGAAGACACGACCTGAGGCTACCGCAGGGGCGGCAGCAGTAGCGCGTCCAGCGCCACGCACGTCGCCGCGGAGCTTGGTCAGCAGCTCGAGTTCGCGTTCGGAGCGCGCTGGGAGCGCACGGCGGCGACGCGGGAGGTAGCCAGGAAGCAACGAGGTGCGGCGGCCGGAATGGCGATCCACGCCCACGCGAGAGGTCGCCGCGATGACGATGCCGAGCACGACGCTTGCGAGCGCGCACACGCCGGTGACAACCATGCGGCGGCGGGCGGCGGCGCTCTCGGCGGCGAGACGGGCGGCGGCGGCGCGCGCAACTTCGCGATCTCACGGACCGCCTTGTTGTTGCGACGGTCGATAACGGGACGCGTGCGCCCCGTGGTGCCCTGGTGCATGCTGCCTCCGCTCGTCAACGCGCCCCGCGCCAGGATGGTCCCGCTGGCGTGGTCGCATGTGTCTAATTCTGGCTCATTCGTGTGGATCATGCGCAGCCTCGGAGAGAAACGGTCAATTTCTCGAGACTGAACGATTGCTGTCCTGCGTGCAACGAGCGACGGTACCGTCGCGATGAGCGCGACGAATATCGCTGCAATGACGAGGTCCGCAATCTCCCACCCTCACAAAGTACGGGCGTTTGCGCCACTGCGCTTTGTGCGATGGGCGCGTGTCGAGCTCTCAAACCTTTCGGTAAAAGAGGGTAACCACAGACGTCACACCTGTAACATGTGTCCCACGCGCATCACGTGGCAGCCACGACAACCGGCTGGCTCAGTCGATCGCGGATCGCCCCCACCGACGTCGCACGAGTCCACCCTCAGGCAGGGACTCAGTATCAATAAAGAACGCAATATGGTCCGCCCATTGCCCACCGATGTGCATGAAACGCGGACGCAGCCCCTCCTCCACGAGGCCGAGGCCTCGGCACACGCCCAACGACCGCTCGTTCTCGGGTCGCACACACACCTCGACGCGGTGCAGGCCGAGCTCCCCGACGACGAGGTCGAGGACGAGCGCCGCAACCAGGGACCCCAGGCCTCGACCCGACCATTCCGAGACGATCCAGTAGCCGAGCATGCCCGTCGACATCGCACCCCAGTGCACGTTGGAGATGGAGAGACTGGCCGACAAAGCGCCCGTCGATCTGAACGCCGAAGATCAGGCCGGTGCCCTCGCGATGGTCGCGATCGGCGCGACGCATGTACTGGGAGAACGTCGGGATGTGTTCGAGCGTGTCCGGGGGCAAGGTCGCCTCCCACGGGCGCAACCAATGCCCGTCGGTGCGACGCACGGCGTCGAGCGTGCGATGCTCCTCGCCGCGCACGGGCGCACGACGAGCTCGCGCGGGCGCGGATTCGACTCGGTGCCACTGCGCGAAGCCGCGGCCGACCGGATCGGCGACGCGCAGCGTAGACATCTCAATGTCGCGGCCCCACGCACCGGGGACGCCGGAGGCTATGTCATTCGAGGACCAGGCACTGCAGGCGGTCGCCCGCGCGCACCGTCGTCACATCCTCGGGCACGACCGCGAGCGCGTTCGAGTCCGCGAGCGCGGACAGCAGCAACGAGGCCGGGGTGCCCATGACCGCGGCGTTGTAGCCGGAGCGGGGGGAGCCGGTCAGGCGCACGCGCACGAACTCGCGGCGGCCGCGCGGGGAGTACCAGGAGCGGTCGATGGCGGCGCGCACGACGGGACAGTTGACGGCGGTCCAGCCCTGCATGGCGCAGCGCGGGGACGGACAAACACCTCGAAGCACACCTGGGCGGAGACGGGGTCGCCGGGAAGGCAGACGATGGGCGTGCCGGGCTGGCCGTCCTCGGCGCCGACGGTGCCCACACCCATGATGTGGCCGGGCCAGGCGGCGACGTTGTCGAAGCGGACGGTTCCGAGCGCACCGAGGACCTCGCGCACGGTGTCGCCGCTGCCGTAGGGAGATGCCGCCGGTCGTCAGGATCGGGTCCGCGCGCACCAGCTGATCCTCGATGGTTTCGCGCAGGCGGGCGCGCTCATCCGGGACGGCGGCGACGCGGAAGGTCTGTGCACCGGCGTCAGCAACGGCCGTCGACAGGGCGTGACCATTCGCGTCGAAGACGGTGCCGGGGCGAGCCTCGCCGCCGGGCTCGACGATCTCGTCGCCGATCGAGATGATGACGACGCGCGGGCGCAGGTGAACCAGGACGCGGTCGCGACCCACGCCGGCGAGTGCCATCTGGCGGGCACCGATACGCGTGCCGGGCGCAGCACCGTGTCACCCTGCGCAACGTCCTCCGCGCGGCGGCAGATGTTCTCGCCATTGGCGGGGGCGTTACGCAGGGCGACCTGGGCGATGCCGTGGTCCGTGAACTCGAGGGACGACGGCCTCGGCACCCGAGGGCATGGGCGCGCCGGACGCGATGCGGATCGCGGTGCCGGGCACGAGGGGCAGCCGGGCCGACGGCGCCGGCGCGGATCTCCTCGGTGACAGGGAAGCGTCACCGGCGACTCAAGGTGGCTCCCTCACGGTCGCGGATGCGAACGGCGTATCCGTCGCGCGCCGACAGGTCGGCGACCGGGAGGTTGAAGGGGCCTGCACGTCCTCTGCGAGCACGCAGCTGACCGCGTCAGCGAGCTGCACGTCGAGCGGCGGTAGCGCGTGGGCAACGGCCATGCAGTCCTGGTAAAAAGTCGGCAACGCTTCGCATAGTTATTAATCCTCGAGCTTGGAGCGCAGGAACTCCTTGAGTTCCGCTCCAAAGCGCCGAAATCCTCAGGCGAGCGTGACGTTAGCTTCGAGGTAGCCGAGTTTGTCCCCGGTGTCGAAGCGTCGCTCGTCGATGACTCACCGTACAACCCTCCACCCTCTTCTTCAGGGGAGGTCGATCGTCGCGCGTACCCATCTGTGAGCTGATACTCACCACCGGCGCCCGGTTCGATGTTCTCGAGGGGCCGTAAACACGGCCGGGTCAGAGCAGGTAGCGGCCAACGACCGCGTACTCGGACTTGACCTCTTCGAGCGAGGGGCTTCTCGGTGACGTCGGTGATGCGCATGAGCTGTCCTCTTCGAGTCGACGCCCTCGAGGGATCGGCGGGACCTCGACGGCGGTCAGGCGTAGGCCGTGGCCTGCTCGGGGGTGACCTTCAGCAGGGCGACGACGGTGCCGCCCAGGGCGCCTCTCACCTGGATCATCTTGCGCAGCAGCTGAGAGCCAGGCTCCATGAGGTCGTCGGGCAACAGGACGGCGCAGGGGGCGTCGCCCACGTGGGACTTGGCCTGCAGGATCGCGTGGCCGAGGCCGAGGGGTGGCCCTGGCGCACAGGTGGACGCGCGCGTACTTCTTGTACTCGTTGACGTACTCGAGGGCCTTCTCCGCCGGCCTTCTCCAGGTCGGCCTCGAGGCCAGGTTCGGCGTCGAAGTAGTCTTCGATCGACTGCTTGCCGGCGCGTGTCACGAGAGGATGTCTTCGATGCCGGCATCCGTGGCCTCGCGAACGATGTACTCGATCGAGGGGCGGTCGACGACGGGCAACATTTCCTTGGGCACGGACTTCGTGATGGGCAGGAAGCGGGTTCCGCGACCGGCCGAGGGAACGACAGCGTGCACTACTGGCTGGTTTTTATCTGACATGCTTCACAGGTAGCGAAGAAACCGCCCGAGAGGAGACTATGGCCACAAAAACAACTCTCCGCGCGAAGGTGCGTCGCAGGCGCCGCGCTCAGCGCGCTCGGCACGCCGCACTCAAGGCCCCGTTCACCCCAGAATTCACCCCTCCCCCATTCCCGTGCGTGATCGCGCCGAAGCCGAAGGAATCGCTCGCCAGATACGCGCCTAGCCTCGTCGATGGGCGGCGTCACGCTGCCCGCGCTCTTCGTCTCCACCCCTAGAGCCCGATATGTCCCTCGCGCTCGGGCTGTTGAACGTGCGCTCCTCCCGGTCCTCCTCGACGAGGCCAGGGCCCCCCTCGGCGCACCGCACTGGGGACTGTGGGAGACGGGCCGGGCGTTGGTGACGCTTGGGCGGCCTCCCGCTCAGCCGGGCGGCGAGGCGCGGGGCGCGGAGTCGCTCAAGGAGGCGGATCTGATTGTCATTCCGGCGCTCGCGGCATCGGCGGACGGGACCCGTCTCGGCCAGGGCGGAGGATGGTACGACCGCGCTCATGTACCGCTCCCCGGCGTACCAGTCGTTGCGGCGATTTTCGACGACAGGTACTGGAGGCCGGGTAATTCCTGCGGAGCCTCGACGTTCCCGTCGACGCGGTGTGACGCCGACACGCACGATCGCAACAAACGTCCGATAGGCCTTTATCCAGGATTTTTCTGTTAACCGCAACGCCAACGGCCGTTTGTCACATACGTCTCACACCGGACTTTTCAGTTCAAAATCGCAGGTCGCTGACCGAATGACAAAAAGTGCGACGAAGATTACCCTCTAATCACTGTTCGTAAGACGAAAGTCCCCACTAGTGTTTTCAACGGTAAACGAGCGCCGACGCGGCGCGCGCGCTCCCCAGCGGCAACAGACCGCCAGCCGAGAGCACTTCGGCGATTCAGACTGCCGGCCTGGCCGGCCGATTCGATACAGGAGAACCCATGCTCAGGGTTCAGGACTTCATCTCGCGCGGCAACGTCGTCGAGCTCGCCGTCAGTGTCATCATCAGGGCGGCCTTCAAGAACATCGTCGACGCCCTGGTCGACGGCATCATCAACCCGCTGATCGCGGCCGTCATCAGCAAGCCCGATTTCTCGGACGCCTTCATCCTCACCCTGAACGGTACCGACGTGAAGTTCGGTCTGCTGATCACCGCCGTCATCAACTTCATCCTCGCGGCCTTCGCGATCTACTTCTGCATCGTGATGCCCGCATGAACGCCCTCAACGCCCGCCGCAAGAAGGCTGAGGACGAAGGCTCCCGCGGCCGAGATCTCCGACGAGGTCAAGCTCCTCACCGAGATCCGCGACGCTCTCGCCAGGGCGACCGCGCCTGATTCTTTCCTTTCCACGAGGCGAGGCGGGGCCGATGCGGTGCATCGGCCCCGCCGTTTCATCTAAACACGAGCACCGCGCCGGCGCGAAAACTCGCCCTACGCCAGCCCCTACGCCCGCGCCTGCGCGTGCGGCGGCACGTTCTCGAGCAGCCGCGCGTCGTTGGCTATCCATCCCACGGTCGGGGGCGTCGGCCATGGAGCCGGGGCGCGTGTCCTCAGGGCGCACGATCCTCCCAGGAAGGCGGCAGGCCCTCCTCGATGAGGCGGCGGTCCACGTCGGACACGTAGCGGGCGACGCGGCGACGCTGCGCGGCGTCGGTTCACTCATCGCTGGAATCCTCGGGCGCCGCATCCTCGTCCGACGGCTCGCCCCGCATCCTGCGAGGCTGCGGGCTTCGTGCGACGCACGACGTTGCCCAGGGACCGCGTCGGATTGGAAGCCGCGTCGCGTGATGCCCAGGGCCTCGCGCAGCTCTTCAGCGGTCTCCAAGTCGGTGCGCTCGATGCCGTCAGAACGCACGCAGGCAGCCATCTCATCGAGCTGGTCATCGGGTAGGCGGCCAGCAGCAGACCCCTGGCGATCGCGGGGCGCGGACCACGGTTTTTCCTCGGACGCACGCTCGCTTGTGCTTGATGGCCAGCAACATGCCGGTGGTGTCCTCGTCGGCCTTCTTGCGACGCCCAGATTCCTCATCGGGCCGTCGTCCAACATCGGCATGCGCGGGGGAGGAGGCGTCCTCAGCATCGTCCGCCGCCTCGGCTCCACCATCAGAGGAAGCCTCTTCAACGCGCTCTACCACGCGCTCGTCTACGGCATCGTCATCGGCGATGCGCTCAGGGCACCTCGACGACGGGTTCGTCGTCGGCGGCGCGAGCTTGTCGAGCGCGTCAAGACGGCATCGACGACAAGAGACGCTTCCTTGTCGGGGTCAATGAACAGCGGCATCGACAGGGCGGTATAGACCGCCCAACCCTGAGCTTCGAGCCAGCGGGGACGGGCGCGGTCGCGCACGCGCTGGCTGGGCTCCGCCAGGTACTCCCTCGTCGTCCGTGAGCACCGCGAGGGCAGGCGCCCCGGAGACTCCGGGTGACCGATCGCGAGCGGAATCCGCATGCCACCGGGGATACCGACGTTCGCGACGACCTCGAGGGCCTCGCAGTACAGGTGCTCGGCGAGGTCGACAAGCAGGCGGTCCGGTTCACCGGCGAGGACAGGCCAGGCGTCCATTCCCTCGCCCGCGTGCCCTCGGCGATCTCCAGGAGGTCGACGAGCATACGCGACCCCTCGTGACCGAGGCGGTCACGGTCGATCTCCTCGCTGTGCAAGGCAGAGACGAGCGTCAGGTCGCCGCGCACGACGCGCAGGACCTCGGCGAGCGCGTCGCGCCCTCCTCGCTCGACAGGACGCCAAAGTCATGAATGACGCGCCCGTGCGAGGTCTTCGCGAACCCGACGGACGGGATGGGCGATTCGCCGGGTCAGGCCGGCCACCTGATCCGGCCCGACGACGACGAAGGGTTCCGGGGTCGCGGGTCGAGAACGAGGCCAGGCCGGGTTCGTCAGCCTTCACGCTCTCAGGGCCTCGCGGATGCTGCGCGTGTCGCTCGGACAGGGCAACGACCGCGAGGAACGCTCCGGGCCTCGACCGCGTGCTCGATGACGGCGTCGACGACTGCGCGCACCTCGGCGCCAGTCGATTCGATCGCGTGCGCACCGGGGCGGGCATGCCCGTCGCCTCCACCCAGCGGGCAGACACGGGCGCATTCGCGGCAGTCCACGGGACGGGAATGCCGGCGTGCTCGTAGCCGTAGCGGGCGAGCAGCAGGGGCCACCTGATCGTTGAGGCGGCGCGGACCGGGCTCGACACGCACGACCGGCAGGGACGCCCGCCAGCTCACGGGTCGCGCCGCCTTCCGAGCACCGGTCAGATCGTCGATGACGACCAGCTGGTGGCCGCGTGCGATGATCGGCGCCAGCTCGGCGAGCGGCAGGCCGTCAGCGCCGTCTGGGACGACGACGTCGACGGTACGCCCCGTCGGCGCGAGGCCGGAACCATCGCAGGGCACCGTCATGAGGACGGGCAGCAGGGTGGCGCACCAGCGGTACGACGACAGCAAGTCCAGGTCGGAGGGTGCCATTCCGTCGGCGAGCAGGTCGCGCGGCTCCTCGTACTGGCTGGGTCGGGCCGCCAGGGGCATTCGTGCGGATTCGACGCACGCCCGTAATGTAGCCTGCGGGATGAGCGGGGCCACCTGAGCCTCGTCAAGCTCGCATCCCTCGCGCGTCAGAGTCCTCGAGGGAGGCGGGGTCCACCCGCCGAGCGCGGGCTGGGAGGCGAGCATGGCGCGCGCAGCGAGGCCCACCAGGCGAGGTCGAGCTCGGTGTCGATCGCGGCGTCCTCAACCTGACGATCGGCGAGGTCCTGGGCAAGGTTGTCGAGGCCGCGGGCGGCGAGCGCTCACGCATCTGCAGGGCGCGCGGGCACCTCGCGGGCGGCGGAGTGTCGCCAGCCCAGCGTTCGATGAGGTCGTCAGGCGCTGCAGGTGGGTGCCCACCAGGTCCGGTTCCTCGGCCGCGAACACGGGGGCGATGGCGTCGAGGTCGTCACGCACGGCGTCCGTCAGGGGCCGAAATCTCGCCGATCTTTGCCGGCAGAATGGGCCACGAGTCGTCGCCGCAGACCGCGCACCACGCGTTGCGGCGCTCCTGGACGCGAATGAGGGCACGGTGCAGGTCGGGCACGTAGACGCCCGGGCGCACGGGTCCTGAGCCTGTTTGACGAGGGCGGTTTGCGCTCGGAGCGGCCCATCGAAATATCGTGGTCTTTGCGCCACTGCTTGGGCGCGGTTGCGATCACCATGTCGGCGGCGCTGCGCTCGACACGCGGGGCAGGAAGACGTCGGGACGTCGGCAATGCCGTCGAACGTAGCGACTGGCGGTCCCACTGGGCGAGCGTGCCCGGCGGAGCTTGATGCCGGCCTCGCCGGCGACGGCCGCGATGTGCACGCGCAGCTCGGGCAGGGGTCTTAGAGGGCGATCGACGCGCAGCAGCGTCGGAGGCCTGTTCGTCGGAGGTCAGGACAGCGTTGCCCCACGCGGAGGAGGCGGACACGCTGGGGGTCCCCGACGCCAGGGCCTCGCGCAGCGGGCGCAGGCGCTCTCGCCCTGATCGACCGCGATGTCGTAGAGGTCTTTTTCGCCCAGGCGCACGCGGGTCGTGGGCGGGTTCTCACCGCTCGTGAGGTCGGTGAGGGCACGCAACGCGTCAGCCCGCGCACGCCGAAAGCGGCCGTAGGGGCTGGTGGAGCGCGACGCGCATGCGAGGCCAGTGCGGCGCGCACCCTGACGCAGGGCGCGCGCATCTCGTCAACGCTTGCCTGGTCGACGACGGGCGGGGTGTCCTCCATCGCGGCGCTCACGCGCGCTGCCAGGGTCTTACGCGCGTCGGAATAGCCGTCGATATTCGCCACGATGTCGGCGAGGCCCAGATCGGCCAGGCGCGTGTAGGCGGCGATTGAACGCGACGGAGGTCGACACGTGCGGGACCGACCGACCGGTGGCTGCCGCGTCCGCGAGGATCGCCGCGACGACCGACGCGTCGTCGCTGTGCGCCCAGGGATGTCGATGAAGACGCTGCGCCCGTCGGAGGCAGCTTCGACCGCGTCCTGCTGGGAGGGAATCAGGTCGCCGACGCCCTTTTTCGGCCCACGGGTCGCGGTCAGCGGGTTGGGGACCGGGCCTCAGGCGCGCAGGTCATTGCGCGCGTCTGGTCGCCCGCGAGCGCATGGATCACCTGAGAGTCTTCGAGGGCGGTGACGTCCTCGGCAAGGGCTGGCGGCGAGGGGCACCGCCGGGTGGCAGAACAGACCGATCACGAGGTCGTCGCCCGAACCTCGAAAGCGCGGCAGGGCGGCGCAGGCCTCGCGCAGAGCGGCCATCGCCTGGGGAGGAGGAACCCGTGGGCGCCGCTCGCCTGAGCGAGATCGTGTCCCCGTCCACGTCGAGGCCGTGGCTGCGCAGGACCTCCGGACGGCTCGGGGGCAGGCGGGCCGCGCGTCCGAGCGCGATGAGAACGTCGTCGTCGCGGCGCACGAGGCGCACGGGGGCGCAACAGGGCGGGCACGGTGACGGCGTCGGTTCCGTTATGCCACGAGGCGGTCCCGATTCCCAGGTGGATGGGGCCTGTGCCGTGGGCGGACGCGCGCTGCTCGGAGCACGCGATGATGGGACAGGCGCGCTCGAGGGCACGGCCCAGGGCAATGGGTTCCGCGAGATGAGGAGGCTCAGGCGGACAGGGTGTTCCGTGTAGAGCTGGGCAAGGCCTCCGGGGTGCGCGCCGGACAGGGACAGCGTCGGCGCAGGCGTGGAGTCTGCGGCGATGTCCTGGTCGAGGCGTGAGCGCCACTTCTCGCGCGCAGAGCCGACGAGGGTGGTCGGGTGCGTCGACGTAGACGAGGCCTTAAGTGGCCTCAGGCTCCAGGGAGAGGAACGGCGCGAAAGATACTAGGAACCACGTTTTAACCCTACGGCAGCACCGCCCTGTTGTGTGACGCGGCGCGCCCGGAGGAGGTCGACAACGGAAATGGTCACAACGGCGCCAACGATAAGTACCATGCCAACGATGTCGATGCCCGTGTAGGAGCTTCCCATGACGAGGGCGGAAAAGGCGGTCGCGGCGATGGGCTCGAGGCTCCCGATGAGCGACGCCTTGACGGGGCCAATGCGATCCACACCCACAGGTGAGGCGGTGAAGGCGACGGCGGTGCCGAGGACGACGGTGATGAACATGGCGAGCACGACGTCTGGGGTCCACGTGACGTGGAATCGCCAGACGCGGCCGACCAGACCGACGCATGCACCCGCGATCAGCAGGCCGTATGCCACGACGACGTTCGCACCGTAGGCCGCAATGAGCCGAGCGGGAAGCAGCGTGTATGTCGCGAGCGTGAGCGCAGCAACGGCTCCCCAGGCGAGGGCAGTGGAGTGTAATGACGAGGGGTCCAGCACCCCGTGCGTGCACAGCAGGAAGGTACCGCTCACGGCGAGGACGATGGCAATCACCTCGAGGCACGCGGCCATCGCCTGTGGGTGAGACACACGCAGACGACGATGAGGATCAGGCCCAGGTACTGGAGGACGGTGCCGGTGCCCGTTCGACTCGGATCGCCCCCATGTAGGGTGATCTGGCGGGCCGCGACCCAAAAATCGCGTGAGATCACGAGGACTCGCCAGTTGCGAGGTGTGGACGCAATTCTCGGTGACGAGCGGATGCCCCGCGAGCGCTGCGAGAACGTAAACGAGGGCGAGAATGCCCGAGACGAACATGCGGAAGAAGCTGATGAGGGTCAGCTCGATACCGTGATGCTCCATGAGGTGGTCGGCGGAGACCCGGAGGCACCCCAGCACAGGGCAGCCACGACGGGTCACGAGATGCCCAAGAGCGTTGCGCGGCGTCCTTCTACTGTGCCCCAGGACGATTCGAACGTCGACACCCCTTTAGGATGGCGAGGTGCGACTTTCCGTTCTTATCCTCATTTTGCTATGATTCTGCGGGTTTCTCGGAGGTTCAGTGTTGTTGTATGTTGTTGATTGTCGCTCTATGTTGCTCTCAAAGAGAGTAGATAGAAAAGTAGATCTACTCTCTTTGAGTCAGAGCCTCTGCCTCCATCATAGGACGAACGTTCACGCCCAGTCTGTGTATGCAGACGTTGACCTTCTCAGTGTGCTTGAGTAGCCGGCTCTGATGTCAGGGCGGAAGTGGTGCAGTGATCGTATTGAGCGCTCCTCGCCGGAGCGTGAGCGGATCTTCTTGAGGAAGGCGAGGTCTTCGGATGTGCCGCTTCACCCTCGTAGTAATCCCATGCCGCCTTGTGCGCACCTGCCTTATCCAGGGCTTGCCTAGAGTTCGGCTGTGGGATGACGGTTCCTCATCCTTACCCTTACGTGCAAAGGCGCTTTCCGACCTCAGGCTGAGTACGGGGTGTTCGCCCGACTTTTGTTTTGATATCTCAGGCCTGACGGTCACCATACGACGCCATGTGTCATCTTGGTGACGTCTGCCCAGGTAATCTGTCGACCTCAGAGGCTCTGAGTCTGTCATGACTGTAACTCAGTGAGTTGGATGATTCTTGCGTGCCGGGCTTTCGCTTCGCGTTTATGCGCTTGAGGCACGTTCTCCTTACCTGAGCATCAGGAGTCTGGGTCATCGGTGAGTACGTAATCGCGAAATGCCTGCCTCTGCTTGTGTGGGGTAGTGCGCTCGCTGTTCTCAGATTTCAAAGAAGTCGAACGACATTCCTCGGATGGTTCGATGGGGTGAAACTGATGGACGATGAGTTGTCGAATAGGTATTTGATACCACAGAGCGGGTCTGTCGGGCCGTCTCGGGCCTATCTCATGGAGATGGTCTTAAGGTGCCGGATGGTGATGAGGCGCTTGTAGCAGCGCTGATGGACTTACCTTGCGTGTAGCGCCTGTAGTGAGCCATGACCTCTGATAGCGGGCACGTGACGCTGGAGAGTCTCTTTTCTTTGATGCGAAAGCTCAACCTCACGGTCGATGAAGTCTGTGATGGAGTCAGCGGGCGTCGAGGCTGTCGCTTCTGGGGTTGCACGCTTGATTTGCTCCAGCCTTCTCAAAGGCCCTCCGGCAGCTTCTCAACGGTTCTCGCTTGTGTTCGTTTCGCATAGAGTCGGCCCTCAAAGTCACACACGCCAGCGCAGTTCATGTCAGTCTCGGTCTTGCGAGGCGTGACTGACTGATGGTGTCTTCGCCGGGTTGTGGTTCGCTCGCCCCATACCAAAGGAGTAGATTGTTACGATGGGTTGTGCAACGTTGACTGTTGTTGTAAACTAGAGCGCGCTGGAAAATCGGTGTGGCTGCCTTCGTGAGGTAATAAGCTCGTCGAGAAAATGGTCATTCCACCGCCACCAGTCCTGTCGGTGGTGACGAAAACAACTAAGGGGTTAGGCCGTACGGGGGCCATGCGATAGAAAGCCGCGCCATGCCAGATCCGATGCTGGAGATTCCCCCGGGTTCGGTGAGGAAAAAGCAGGAATCCCGCCCTGAGCTGGGTCGCTGACTTCTTAGGGACGATACGGTGGGTGACAGCGTCACATCGATAGTTTGCAGCCTTCTCCTTATCGGGTTGTCGATGACTGTACCCTTTTGCCGGACTCTGTACCGGCTGACCTTGTTGTCAACGCTGAGCAGGCTGGCGATTCTCTCAATCTCGCCTAAAAGCGTTACGCACGTGGCGTTGTCTTGGGCGAGCCTGCTTCGTCGCAATCTCGGGTCGTTCTGTTCGTTACCGCGTTGAGGACCTCAAAGCCTGGGCTGACGCTCGCCTCGTTGGAGGTGGTCAGCGATGATGAGCATAGGGTTAAGGGTCAAAAGTGTGTCCGGAATCGCGGATTTTCACGGATTGACCTATGGGTTTCCGGAAAAGTATATGCTCCGGAAGCATATATCTAGCCCCCGACAGGAAATCCTCAGTGTGGCAGCCGTGATGCTATGCGCGGCGTGGTGTGGTGTCGCAATGTCGAAGAACCAACCACGCTGCCACTGCGGCGGTGAAATGAAACGCAACGGCACCACCAGCAAAGGCACCACCAGATGGCGCTGCAAACAATGCGGCGCCTCCAGCGTCAAACGTCGAAACGACATCACCAACGCGGCAGTGTTCACCCAGTTCATCGAGCATTGCACCACCGCAATATCGCTCGACGACCTAGCCAAACGAGGCGGTGTTAGCCGCGCCACCGTGAAGCGGCGCTGAAGTGGTGCTGGCTCGTTGTGCCTGACACCGCCAGCCACCACAAGCGGATCTACGACCAGGTATTTTCTCATGGCACTCACCGCCGGTGGCTGCCTAATCGTCGCGGCGACCATCGACCACGTGATCGCCTGGCACTGGTGCAAACACGAAACCACCCGCGACTACCAACTGCTGCTTGAACGCATCGAAGCCCCACTCATCGCCGTCATCGACGGCGGCCAAAGCGCATACAGCGCAATCAAAAAGTGCTGGCCGACTACGAAAATTCAACGCTGCCTCGTCCACGCCCAACGCGTGGTCCGCCGCTACACCACCACCAACCCACGCACCGATGCCGGGCGCACCATCTACCGACTTGCGCTGAAACTGACCCGGATCACCACACTGGATGAAGCCGCCGTGGGGTGTGCAACTGCACAGTTTTTCAACGATCTACAGGAATGGATGAACGAAAACCATGATCAAAGACAAAACAGGTGCATGGACCCGCGTGTGGGACACCACAACGTGCCAAAGGCCTACAACAGCCTCAACATCTTGGGGTCCGAGATGCTGTTTGTCTACCTCAACCGCCAGCAGGGTCCTTGCGCGAGCGGATCAAATCCACCACCAACAGCTTAGAAGGCGGCATCAACGCCCAGCTCAAACTGCTCGCCAGAACCCACCGCGGCAGATCAGGCGAACGACAACGCCGCATGCTGGATTGGTGGCTCTACTTAAAAACGGAACTGCCTGACGGTCCGGTACGATCGTGAGCGGTCCGACCTGAAGCCAGGGCCAGCTCGCCGTATGCACCATGTCAAACCGAGAACCAAGCCGACCACGAAACAGGACGCCCAGCCCTCTACGACAACGCTATCGACACCGACTACACCCACTCAATCGGCATTCAAAAAGGCCAAATCTAACCCCCGCGACACGCCGAGCCAGACACACATTTTGGGTTAAGGGTCAAAAAGTGTGTCGGAATCCTGATTTTCACGGATTGACCTGTAGGTTTCCGGAAAGTATATGCTCGGAAGCATATATCAGCCCCGACAGGAAACTCAGTGTGGCAGCCGTGATGTGCTATGCGCGGCGTGGTGTGGTGTCGCAATGTCGAAGAACCAACCACGCTGCCACTGCGGCGGTGAAATGAAACGCAACGGCACCACCAGCAAAGGCACCACCAGATGGCGCTGCAAACAATGCGGCGCCTCCAGCGTCAAACGTCGAAACGACATCACCAACGCGGCAGTGTTCACCCAGTTCATCGAGCATTGCACCACCGCAATATCACTCGACGACCTAGCCAAACGAAACGGTGTTAGCCGCGCCACCCGCATGAAGCGGCGCTTCGAAAGTGGTGCTGGCTCGTTGTGTGCCTGACTACCGCCGGCCACCACAAGCGGATCTACGACCAGGTATTTCTCGATGGCACCTACACCGCCGGTGGCTGCCTGATCGTCGCGGCGACCATCGACCACGTGATCGCGCCTGGCACTGGTGCAAACACGAAACCACCCGCGACTACCAACTGCTGCTTGAACGCATCGAAGCCCCACTCATCGCCGTCATCGACGGCGGCCAAGGCGCATACAGCGCAATCAAAAAGTGCTGGCCGACTACGAAAATTCAACGCTGCCTCGTCCACGCCCAACGCGTGGTCCGCCGCTACACCACCACCAACCCACGCACCGATGCCGGGCGCACCATCTACCGACTTGCGCTGAAGCTGACCCGGATCACCACACTGGATGACGCCGCCGCGTGGGGTGTGCAACTGCACGAGTTTTCAACGATCTACCGGGAATGGATGAACGAGAAAACCATGATCAAAGACCCCAAAACAGGTGCATGGACCCGCGTGGACCCACCACAACGTGCGCAAGGCCTACAACAGCCTCAACCATCTTTGGCGGTCCGAGATGCTGTTTGTCTACCTCAACCCGCCAGCAGGAGTCCTTGCGCCCGAGCGGATCAAATCCACCACCAACAGCTTAGAAGGCGGCATCAACGCCCAGCTCAAACTGCTCGCCAGAACCCACCGCGGCAGATCAGGCGAACGACAACGCCGCATGCTGGATTGGTGGCTCTGCTAAACGGAACTGCCTGACGGTCCGGTACGAATCGCCAGGGCAGTCCGATGAAGACCAGGCCAACTCTGCCAAAGTATCCACCCTGACCCAAACCGAGACACAAGCCGACCACGAAAGCAGGACGCCCAGCCCTCTACGACAACGCTATCGCACTCGACTACACGCACTCAATCGGCATTCAAAAGGCAAATCTAACCCGCGACACGCCGAGCCAGCACACATTTTGACCCCGTAACTCTTTTGACCCTTAACCTAAAACGCCCCGGCACCGCTGAGGGTACCGAGGCAATCAGTTCTGTTGGCGCCCATTCTACCACGTCTTCCGTGAGTGGTCGCGCTGCCAACGATCAATCAGCTCATTCTTCAAGAGGTTGCGAACTTCCTCGGCACGAAAAATCAGAGCACGTACTGCCCTGAGGACGTGGAGAGGTTCCTGCTGAGACCAGATCAACAGCGCCTGCTTGGTGAGAACGGAAGGAACCGCCTCAAGGGCAGGCTGCCCATCGTCCGCCAGGTTCTTCCACCCTCGGTGATCGCGACGTGCATTCTCAAGCGCGAGCTGCGGCACACGGGTCTGATCGGTCAGTCATGAGCGACGGCTGAGCTGATGACCTATGAGGATGAGGGGCCTAACGAGGGGCTGTACGTGCCTGCTGAGGAGCATATTCGTAGCTTGGCTCGTCAGTACCACTACACGATCTCACCCAAGGATCTCAATGCTGTCGTGGAGATGTGCGCAGAGCTCGGTGCCGCTGCTCAAGGAGATTGAGGATGAAGATGTCGTGGCATTGGCGAACGGGTTGTTCAATCTGCGCACTAAGGCTGCTCCCGTTCTCGCCCAAGGTCGTCCTCACGTCGAAAGCCTCTGTTGCTTTTAATGAGACGCTACCGCATGTCCCGTAATGGATGATGGGTGGAACGTTGACGAGTGGATCAGGGGCTTGCGAACAATGATCGAGGTCGAACTCCCCTGTTCTGGCAGACCATTGCGGCTTTGTTCCGGCCTGGTCACTCGTTCGATAAGGCTGTGCTTTTGTACTCCCCTACCGGATCGAACGGCAAGGGCACTTTTGTTGAGCTGCTGCGAAACCTCGTGGGGGTTGAGCGAGCATCGACGCTTTTCGATGTCTGATTTTGGCAGGGTTTCTTCCTGAGGCGTTGCGTAGGCTTTTTGCGTTCTCTCGGATGAGAACGAGGTTAGCGAGTACATGAAGGTGAGCTGGGACGCTTAGGCATGGATCACTCACGACTGGATTCCTTCAATGTTAAGTACGGCTCAATGACGAATATCAAGGCCGTGGCTTGTCTGTGTTCCGTAGTCAACGAGCTGCCGTCCTCGAAGGACAGAGTCTAGAGTCGCTCTATCGCCGCCTCATGCCGATTCCGTTCCTCAAGCGCTATGTGGGCGCGGATGAGAACAAGGCGATCAAGAACGACTACGTGAAGCGTCCTGAGGTCTTGGGTACGTCGCGTACAAAGGCTCTGATGATGCCGCTGTTCGACACGTTTATCGAACCTGCGGTGTGTAAGGAGCTGCTCAATCAGATCCGTGTTGAGAACGATCCTGTCCTCCAGTTCGCTGAGAAGTTCTTGGATCATTTCATGTGGGATCTGTTGCCGTGGGGGTTCCTCTACGGGGTGTATTCCGCATGGATGTGCAAAGAGGTTCCCAATGGTCGTGCAGTCAACTCTCGGGAGTTCAACAAGCGGCTTAGCGCATACGTTGATGACAATCCCTCGTGCGGGTGGGTTGTTCCTCGTGGTGCGGATGGCAAAGCAGATACCCATGCGCACGAGAAACGCGCATCGTCGGTGATGAGAACCTCTGGCTGTGGGATACGACCTGGTGACTGGTTTGATCTCCAGCCTGTAGGAGGCTCTATGCGCCAGATCGGTATCCCTCACAACATACAGCTTATGGCTCGCGGTCTCTTGCGAGCAGGCCCTTCACCTACTGACGACGAGGACAGTTATTCGTCGTTGACCCGTTCAAAGTACAAACGAAAGGAGGACGTGAGATCACTGTCGAATGTTGATGAACTCATCAAGGCAGCTAGGAAGAAGCACGCTGCCGAACTCAAGGCGTTGCGCAAGCGAAACGGCGCGTGAGGAGCAGCAGCCTCGTCCATGTTGCTCGCCTCTTGAGCAGTATGAGCCTGAGCTTTTCGCTCACTACCGTGATCAGGCTGCTTTGCTTATCGAGCAGGGGCGCACTGCTCGTGCCGCGCGTGCGAAGAGCTGCTCGTGCTCGTCGGAAGGAGCAGCCGGAGGCTGCGTATGACGGCGGAGGTGAGGCGCAGTGACCAAACTACGCAGTGAGGCCAACGCGCATCGTCTCGCAGGGCATGAAGCCTCATCTCTGCTCGATGCGAGCCAGCACGGAGCAGGTGTGAAAAGCGCGTCCTGTGCAGCGCTCGGTCACCTCGTCTGCTGCTGTGCAGCACGGGTGACCTCCCCCTCGCCACGCAGGTCGCGTGGCGACTCGAGGACGTGGGCCAGCGGCATCGTTAGAGGACAGAGGAGCTTGCTCGATCGTCCGGCAACATGCCTGCTGCAATATATCGTACCACCGCCTCTCGATGTACTGCGCGAGGGAGAAGGGCGGTACCACGATACAACTGCCCCGGCGACAGGAGGAGACAACACAGGGGGAGCAGATGCGCGTGTCATCCTCGATGCACATCTTGATGTGAGGATGACACGTAGAGCCGACGCCATTAAGCGTCGTGCGACTGTGCTCGGCGTGAAGGCGAGCACGTGGGCGAGACGTCCTGCGTGACGCGCTGGACGCACGTAGCCACGAGGAGGAGCACTCGCTGCTCGAGGCGGCGGTGCCGAGGCCGTCGCCCCGAGCGAGCGAACGGTTGACAGTGCGTCGTGTCGGTGTGAATCTGAATCAGGTAGTGCGTGCAGGCACAGCAGTAAGTGATGAACTTCTTCGTGAGGTGCTTGCTGCTCTTGCTGAGGTGCGTGCGGCCTTCGGAGACGAGGTGAGTCTATGAGCACGGTCAACGTACAGCCGACGACGAGTGCACGCGCAGCAGTGACGTACGCGTTGTTCGGCATGAGTGATCGCCAGTAGGCGAGACGTCCAATGCCGTCCCCACTCGTACTGAGTGGTACAGTACTCGATGGGTCACCGGGCGCTCGTTGCACGTGCTGAGCAAGTCTCTGCAATTGGTCGTCGCAACGAGATGTACACCTACACGCAGAACTTTTCTCCTGAGGAGTTCGACGTGAATAATCCTGAGCACATCCAACGCGTGCATGATCTCGGCGTGAAGCTTGCCAAGCGCATGAACAGTGCAGACTTCCTGTTGCGACGCATACCGACGGTGCGGGTGGGCATTTGCACAATCACATCTACGTTGTGAATCACGACAACCTCACTGGGAAAGCACTGTCTCGGTGTCGTTCAGCTGGTCTCGTGGTCTTAGACAAGTCAATGACCAACTCATGCGTGATGAGGGCTGTCAGGTGCTTCCTGATCCACAGCAGCCTAAGCCCGATTAGGATTTGCGTCGTAGTGCCTTTTTAGCAGAAGGTGGGTTTGAGCAGAAGCTCGGAGACATAGTGGTGGAGTCGCTTCGTGATGAGCGTTCGGTTGATCGTGAGTCGTTCGAGCAGGTGCTCGCTGAGCATGAGGTACGTTTGCGCGTCACGGATCAGGATGGCTGGACGTACTCCATGAGACAGAGAAGATAACGGTAAGTGGGGACGGCGCAAGGCGTCATCGCTTTGCGATGAGTTCACGGCAAAGGGTGTTGGGAGGTCTTCGCATTCCGTCAGCAGCATGACACTACTACACAGAAGGGAGAGCAGCATGAGCACTCTGAACAAGATCATGCAGGTCAGCAGTACCTCGGAGATGTTTGGCGTCCTGATGTCGAGGCTCGACGCAGTGAGAGGCTCAGGAACGCGAGCTGACGAAAGCAAACAACGCGATGAGCGGCTTTATCAAGGTGATGGACGGGGGCACACACAGCAGCGTTCAGCGATTGGAGGTTGATCTCGCGGCTTCACGAGCAGCGCTCGCAGACGCAGCTCGACGACGAGACGAAGAACAGGCTGAACGAGATCGAGAAGACGCTCGACGCCGTCGCGAAGCAGCTGAGCGACAAGCGAGTCGTGAAGCTGAGCGACGGCTCCAGCGTGAGCGCCTCCGATCTGCAAGCACTCGATGATAGCACGATCAACGAAAAGATGACGACTATGACTTCGGCTTTTGAAAGCCAAAAAGAAAGCAACGAAAAACGTTTCAAGTGGCTCATTCAGGCTGTGAAAGCGAAATCGACTGTTCAGGTTGATGCTGACAAGGTTGCTGAGGTTGTGGCTCAACAGGTGACTGACCACTTCGATCAGGCGGTTCAGAAGCCCGTAGAGAGGGCCTTGGGAGCGATCTTGAGGGCTTCCGTCGAGGACAGTATGCCCACACTAGGGCTGAAAGGCTCTCAGAGTCCGTACAGATCTTCAAGGTCTCCTCAGTGAGATGAGGGGTAGAGGAAACAGCTAAACGTTACGAACGGCAAGTCAATTTTGTCAGTGTCTCGCGGATCGCGCTGCTCTTATTCCCTTTCGGTCGCCCCTCATCCTTGTGGGTGGCCTCGTGTGAAAGCGTTGGGAGCATGTTCGGCATCAGCCCGCTCTTCGGCTGGGCATGGGGCGCGTTCACGGCAGCCTCGCTGTGGTGGCAGAAGGCGCTGATCGCTGCTGCGACGCTCGGTGGGGCAGCGTTGTTCATCTGGGCAGTCTTGCGGGTAGAGCCGATGGGTCTACGAGAACTCAGGTGAGGAAGGGTGGAAGGATGGGTGAAACCTGTGATTGGAACGGGCATCAAACTGGGCAAGCCTCGCGTGCCCAATGAGCGCGTGAAGCGCTCTGAACAGCTCGACGGTAGAGGTTCCTGAAGGCGGGACGTTGCCGCTCACCAGCGCGGCGTCATGGGCCAGATCGCGAGCCTCATTTGGGGCTCTGATGAGGAGCCAGCCGTGAGTACGAAAACAAGACCTCGCAGCGCTAACAGGGGTCTTGATCTCTAACGATCTGTAGATGAAGACGCCGCCATCAGGGGCATCCGCGACGGTGTACTCGAACTTGAGGTCACGAGTCCATGCTTTCCAGTTGAGTAGCGCTGCGCCTCCTCAGGCCATCCGTCCATCAGACAGATGTCCTCCAGCGAATTAGGTACTCGCCCATGATCTATGCAAGGGATGTGAGACCGATGATTACAACCACAATGATGTTTATTGGCGACGTTGAGATGATGAAGCCCCGTAGCGGGTTACGAACCGCTACGGGGCTGTCGATCAGCGGCGACGTCGCGTCGCATTCTGACGCATCCACGTAATCAGGGTCATCATGCTAGCGGTCCCTGTCTGTCTCGGTCCCTGTCCCTCCGGGACCGGAGGTGATGCGACCATCAAGACTTGGGCCAGAAGTTATTGGCCGGAGGGTGTAGAGTTTCCACCCGAGTAGTTCGAGCCGCTGTTGTACCACCGCTGTGCAACCATCGATGGGGCGGGGGCGTTGGTTTCGGCGTGGTGGAAGCGTTCGAGGCGCTGCGGCCTCTCGCATCCTGGTAGGCGGTGATAGCTCCTGTAGCGATGCCACGGAAGCGGTCATCTCAGCAGCCTTCTGCTCAACGGCCTTCGCCTTCTCGATGGAGGCCACAGCCTCGTCGTAGGTGCCCGTGGTGACGGTGGTCGATGCCGAGTGCGAGGTCAGCCTCGGTCTGCTTCAGCGCATCGTGGGCAGCCTTGACAGTGGTATCGCCCTGGAGGGCGGTGTCGCCATCAACGACGGCAAGCTGATCGAGTCGCGCCCTTCTGGGCGGCAACAAGATCACTCTTCGCCTTGTCCATGGAGGTCTTCGCCTCCTCGGCGGCCTGTCGAGACGGTACTTGTCGACCGAGTCTCGGTGAAGTCTTTGTCTAGAGCCTTCAGGGCCTCCAGGTCTGCTGCGCGCATCCCGTGAGAGCCGTCAGCGCCGTGAGGTCATCACGAGACTGGCACTGCGGCGCAGTGTCGTCATCGTGAGCAGTCACAGCGTTGATCGTCTTGCCAAGAGCGTTGATCGCCTTCTGGCCGTCAGCAGAGAGTTCGAAGTCGTCCGTGAGCAGGCGCTTGTCCTCTTCGCCGCTCTTTTCGGGAGCCATGACGGTATCAAGGGCCGCGCGGGCGTCCTTCACCGCCTTGTCGAGGTCGGCCTTCTGGTCAGCGAAGAGTTCGCTCTGGACGGTGCAGTCGCGGGCGATCGCGTACTGGTTGTACGCGAAGCCGCCGCCGACACCTGCCAGGACGAGAACAAGCGCAGCGCCAGCGATGATCTTCGTCTTCTTGGACCAGAGTAGCGGGGTTGAGACAGGCGAGCTTTGTTGTCGCGAGTCTCTGTGGATTCATCTTCTGCCACCAGACACCCCCTCCTTTACTTCTTCGAGTAGATCTCACCGCGCCAGTGAGGTTGATCTGGGATCGAGATCCTTCCATCATCACCAACAAAGCCAGTCAACGACCCCTTATAGATCACCCCCAGCGTAAGCGTTGCACCCAGCGACCATGAGCAGTCCTCATCCACGCATGGTCTAGCCCTCATCCGGATCATAATCATCCGTATACCACACACTGACCGTCCGATTCCAGCAACAAGGCCGTATCACCATCAGTGCCAAAAATACGTACCTTCAATGGAATGACCTCCCGAACAATAGCCTACAAGAGACACTTCCGAGAATGAGAAGACTGGTTGTCAAAGCAATAGGGCGGCGCATAGGACACTCCTTGAATATCTGGAATCGCCTGTCGATTCAAAATAACTATACAGGAGACACATCACTTCCGTAGAAGCGATCGGTACCTGGAACTGGTGGAGTGCCGGTATCAATGATGGACTAGGGTGAGTGACGGACCAACACGGACTTTGAGATCGACGCTCGCGCGAACCTACGTGCCGAGCGCCATCGTCTGAACCTCACGCAGGAAGCCCTCGCCGAGCAGCTCGACATGACCTCCCGCTATCTTGCGGGGATCGAGCGGAGAGCGTAATCTCACACTCGACTCCATCGAGACTCTCGCAGAGCAACTCGATGTCGACCCTCATTCCTTACTAAAAGCGCCCGCAGTAGCGCAGCACAGGTCAGGCTCGCTGCGAGGGCAGATGCCGCCGTCGTCCACGACATTCCCTCGAAAAGCGGACAAGCTCACGGACATGGACAGCGATCGCCTCATCCACCGCGTCACGCAACAAGGCGAGGTCCGAAGCTCGCCCTCCCCCATAGAGAGGTTGGGGTCATCAATATCGGAGCGAAACGCGGCGCATGAGCTCTCGCCTGCTCGAAGCTACTCACGATCACCCTCCTCAACAATCCCGGAACACATGGAGCACGCACCGTCAGGGCATCCAGAACCGTGTAATCGAGCGAGGCATCACGCTCGCCGCTCCTTCGTCGAAAGTAGCGCACAGCGTCTTCGGGCCATCGCTTCCTGGAACAGCTCGATCTCCTCCGCAGGTACTCGCCGAACGTGGACCAGGTGCGGGTAACGATCGTCGAACGAGATCGAGGTCAGGGATACCGTGCGCATCTGCGAAGTGACCGCCATTCTCGGTCCACGCCAGAGAGCAGCCCACCTTTCCTCCCCGACCTCAGCAGACATCGCCCCCAGAGCTGAGCCGTTGAAGGAGCATCTCACCGATCAGGAAGGCAGACCCTTCATAGTCAAACACCCAGAGTTCCTCGTGAGCAGTCTCCATTCATGGAGATCAGCAGGCGTGATGGACGAGCGTGCTCTCGGCGCGGGTCCAGACACTGCGCAGAACACCAGCGGTGAAACAGGCCAGACAGCCACCCACACGGACGGACGAGGTGCCTATGTGCGTCGTGAACAGCGATGGAAACATGACAACCTCCGAGGCAAGGCGGAGGCCGGGACGAGGCAGTCCATTCTCGGTAAGGACGCACGACATCGCCCCGACCTCCAATGAGTAGCTCGGGGTCGCTCTGCGACCCGCTCAGGGGATGAGCGGGAGGAGGACCTTTATCGCTCAGGGGGGATGATCTTTATCGCCCTTGCATGTTCTCGTGGGTGGATATGGAGGGTGAGGAGGCTCCTCCCCGGCAGCACAGGTTGTTACGCTAGTTGTTACGCCTGTTACGCCTGCGTTACGCCTATTTTGCGTCAGGCGTAACGCTTTAAACGTTGGTATATCAAGCAAAACTATATGTTGTTACGCCTGTTACGCCTAATTTCTATAAATTACGCACGGGAAATACTTCTTCACCCGTGTTTTTCTATATATATAGTTTTTTCGGTTTTAGGCGTAACAGGCGTAACAGGGTCAGCTTTTCGTTGAGATACGAGGCGAAACGCCGTTACGCTTGTGCATTTTTAGGCGTAACACAGGCGTAACAAACTCCGTTCAGGCGTAACAACCCCCCGCCTCCACCCCTTCCCTGAGAACATACGGAGGGTGAGGATGGTCTTACGCCCCGAAGGGGCGTTGGATGATAGCCCTCCCTCTAGGGCGGGTTTTTGAAGCAAAGAGAGTAGATAAAAGAGTAGATCGGGATTCTGAGTGCTTCTTTCATTCAGAATCCCGATCCGTTTCCCCTGATGTATCAAGGTTTGTTGTGCCCCCGAGACGATTCGAACGTCCGACACCCGCTTTAGGAGAGCGGTGCTCTATCCCCTGAGCTACGAGGGCGTGACATGTTGTCCGCGCCCACTGTAGCAAAGTGCGCGCGCCGCTGCCCTGCATCGCCATGCGGAGAGGCTCACCCCGGCGAATATTCGCCCCGCACGCGCACGAGGCCGAGGTACCCACACGGGCACCCCGACCTCGTGACCGTATGCGGTTAGCGGCGCTCCCATTCGGTGTGCACGGCCGTGCCCGCATCCCCGAGGTGGGCGGAGGGAACGATCATGACCGGGCAGGTCGAGTGACCGAGCACCGTCTGCGACGTCGAGCCGAGGAGCACGCCTGCAAGCCCTCCGCGCCCGCGGGTGCCAACGACGATCAGGTCGACAGCGGTGGAGAACTCGATGAGCAGGGATGCCGCAGAGCCATCGAGGGCGTGGCGGGAGACGTGCATGTCCTCCCCGTCCAGGGCAGCGGCGATCGCGGCGTCCATTCCCTCGCGGACCTGAGCAAGCAGAGCCGAGTGATCAACACCCGTGGGGGTCCACGTCATGACGGACGGGCCCACCGCGATCGGCACGGCGGACACCGCAGTCAGGCGGGCATCCCACAGGCGCGCCTCGCCGATCGCGCGCTTGAGTGCGCACGACGGCTGATCGGTGCCGTCGATGCCGACGACGATGCGCTCGACGGGCGTGAACTTCTTACCCGAGGTGTGGCGGGGGACGACGACAACGGGACACTTCGAGTGGGCGGGCAGGGCGGAGGAGACCGTCCCCAAGAGGCGATCGGCGAATCCGCCACCGCCGCGAGAACCGACGACGATCATGTCCACCTCGGCGGAAAAAAATCGATGAGGACCCCCGCAGGGTCGCCGGGCTCAGTCGAGCCGGAGACGTGCGCCGCTCCGCGTTCGCGAGCCAGGGCCTTCGCCTCCTCGACAACCTGCTCGGCGCCCGCCTTCAGGGCCTCATCGTCGAGGACGGCGTATCCACCGTCCAAGGCAGCAGCAGAGTACGAGGCCAGCGCGTAGGTACACAGGCAATGGATGCGCGCTCCGGTGCGCGCGCCGCGATCAGCGGCCCATTTGACGGCGGCAAGGCTCTCCGTCGAGCCATCGACACCGACCAGAATGACTTCGGTAGAACTCATGATGTCCTCCTCGTGGTGGCAGTCACTTATATTGTGCCGCATTTTAACGATCCGCGAAAGCCCAACCCGAGCACAAACTAACGATCCCCGCAGCCCGTGGGGGCTGCGGGATCGTTAGCTGTCTATCGCAGGCTCAGTAGCGCACGTAGGTGGCGCCAGTGCGGACCGGCGAGATCTGGGAGAGACGGCCGGGCACCGTGGCTTCGACCATCTGGCCGCCGCCGATGTAGATGGCGACGTGGCCGGGGTAGGGACACGATGTCGCCGGGCTGCGGGTCGGACACGATGGTGCCGCCAGCGGCCTGAGCGGACGAGGAGTGCGGCAGGTTGATGCCGGCAGCCGCGTACGCGTACTTGACCAGGCCGGAGCAGTCGAGGCCACCGAGGTTCTCGCCACCGTAGACGTAGGGGATACCGGTCAGGCCGAGGGCGACGGAGACGATGTCGCCGCCAGCTGCGTTCACGGCGGCCTGACGGGCGGAGGTGTCAGAGGTCGCGTCGGAGCGGGTCTCCGAGCGGGAGGCGGCCGAGTCGGAATGATCGGCGGCGGGGGTTGCGGTGCCGGGAGCCGCCGCAGGTGCCTCGGCGGTCGCGGAAGCGGTGACGTCCTCTTCGGCGGTCCACTCGATGTCCGGAACCTCAACGGTGGTCACGTCATCGACGGCAACGGTCGTCGTGTTGAGGTCAGCGCTCTGCGGCTCAGACTGGGGGGTCGCCGGGGCGGCGTTCGCAACGCCGGCGGCAATCGCGGTCAGCGCAACACCGGCGGCCGACGCGAAAGCGATCGGACGAGCAGCACCGGAAACGTTCATGCCCTCGACCACGGAATCGGTCAGCGGGCGACGTGCCATGCGGTGACGCGGAGCAGGCTTAATAGTCTTCACTCATGTTCTCCCTGTTTCCCTGCGAGGTTAGCTGTCGGGTTCGGACGGGAGGTCCGGCTCGGCGTGCGAGCTTCACCCCAAGGCTCAAGGAGCCATATCTGGGTTCCCCGCGTGAGACGGTATTTCCGCTCCATTCGTCGTCTCACTTCGGGTTCCGAATGGGCGGGTGGTCTGATGACCGATGTCAACTATACCGTGTCCAACCGGTAAATGTCACGTTCTGATAACAGTGACTACCCTCACCGTTACCAGAACGTGACATTTGTACCCCGGGATCCCAGGAAACTCACCTCTCACACGCGTTTCGCGATTCAAGACACACTCCGCAGAGGACAAAAGCCGGGGCTTGTCGCCCCGGCCTCGTCGTTTCTCAGCGCTCACTCACCCCGCACGAAAAGGTGCGCAGCCAGAGCCATCGGAATCGTCAGGTACCCACGAACCTCGCCGGCCTCGTCGAGGGAGGCCACGCGCACGACATCACCGTGCGCCGAGAGCCCCACGCGAGCACCCGGACGCAGGCCCAGCTCATCGAAGGAAGCCAGCAGCTCCGCGTCCGCCTGAATCGGCTCGCCGATGCGCGCCAGCGTGAGGGCGCCTGCCTCGAGCGAACGCACCGCGAGCTCGGCAGAATAAGCCCCCTCGATCTGCTCACAGCCGGGCATGGGATTGCCGTAGGGGTCCACACACGTATTGCTGAGCAGCTCCTCCAGGCGCGCCTCGACGGCGTCACTCATCACGTGTTCCCAGCGGCACGCCTCGTCGTGCACCTGCGCCCATTCCATGCCGATCACGTCGAGGAGGAGGCGCTCCGCCAGGCGATGCTTACGCAGCACCTCGGTCGCGTGCGCACGGCCGGCCTCAGTCAGCTCAAGGCGGCGATCACCCATCACGTGCAGCAGCCCGTCACGCTCCATGCGTGCGACCGTCTGCGAAACCGTCGGGCCGGAATGCCCCAGGCGGTCGACGATGCGCGCACGCAGGGGGGGGTGACCCCGTCCTCCTCGAGCTCGAGGATGGTCTTGAGGTACATCTCGGTGGTGTCGATCAGGTCTGCCACGTCGGCCTCCTTCATCAGGCAGGTAATAAACACAGAATAGGGTCACCTTCCTTCTGACATGCGGAACGACGCGTTGCTGCGGAAAAACAGGCGTGTCGGAGTGTGTCCCCTCACGATAATTCGATTAATGAACGTGATGGAAATACCAAGCCCAAGGAGACTAGGCTGTTGCCATGGTGGCTTTCCCCGACATCCCCCAGGCTCTCCTTCCCTCAGACGGACGCTTCGGCTGCGGCCCCCTCCAAGGTGCGCACCGCGCAGATCGAGGCACTGTCCTCTCCGCTCCTCATGGGCACCTCCCACCGCGCAGCGCCCGTGCGAGGCGTGGTCGCCTCACTGAAGGAAGGACTACGCACCCTCCTGTCGGTCCCCGACGACTACGAGATCGTCCTGGGCAACGGCGGCGCCTCCGCTTTCTGGGACGTGGCCTGCGCGTGCCTCATCTCCTCTCGCGCGGCCTTCGGTTCCTGGGGCGCGTTCGGCGCGAAATTCGCCTCCGAAGCGGCACACGCCCCGCACCTGGCTAGCCCCCCTCATTGACGAGGCCGCACATGGTTCTCTCGCCACCGTGTCCCCGCGCGAGACATCAGAGGGCATCGACGTCTACGCCTACCCCCACAACGAGACCTCCACCGGCGTCGCCTCCCCCGTCTACCGAGTCGAGGCTCCCGGCGCGCTCACCCTCGTGGACGGCACGTCGATCGCGGGAGCCGCACCCGTCGACCTGACCCGCGTCGACGCCTACTACTTCTCCCTGCAAAAGGCCCTCGGATCCGACGGCGGCCTGTGGATCGCGGTCCTCTCCCCCGCCGCCGTCGAGCGCGCCCACCGCATCGAGGACAGCGCCGACGGGCGATGGGTCCCGCAGTTCCTGTCCCTGTCCGCAGCCATCGACAACTCGCGCAAGGACCAAACGCTCAACACTCCCGCGCTCGCAACGATTGTCATGGCGGAACGCCAGGTGCGCTGGCTCCTCGAGCGCGGCGGCATGGATGAGGTGAGCGCCCACTGCGCCCAGGCCTCGTCCCTCATCTACGACTGGGCCGAGACCAGCCTCGCCGCGCGCCCCTTCGTCGAGAATCCGACCTGGCGCTCCCCCGTGACCGCCACAATCGAGATCGACGAGGCCGTGGCCGCATCCGAGCTGGTCGCCCACCTGCGCGCGCGGGGGATCGTCGACATCGGCGCCTACCGCGGCGTGGGAGTCAACCAGCTACGCATCGGCACGTGGCCGAGCGTTGAGATCGAGGACGTGGAGGCGCTCCTCGCCTGCATCGACTACTGCCTGGAGCGCGTGCTCTAGTTCCTCGCCGGGCGCCGATCAGAGCGCGTCGACCGAGCGCTGCGGCGCATCCACGGAGGAATCCGCCTCGATGCCCACCCACGGGAACGAGGGGCGGCGCACGACGCGGCCCTTCCAGTGGATCATCGCCCACGCCCCGCAGATGAACGCGATGCCGAGGGAGGCGATACCGCCGACCAGGATCGACCAACGCGCGCCAAACGTCGTGCCCACCCAGCCGACGAGCGGCGATCCGATCGGCGTCGCACCCAGGAAAACGAGCGAATACAGGGCCATGACGCGCCCGCGCTTATCCGGATCGGTGCGCGTCTGCACCAGGGCGTTCGCGCTCGTGTTCATCGTCAGCATGCCGAAACCCGTGGGGATCGACAGGAGGGCAAACCACCAGTAGGAGGGTGACAGAGCCAGGAGGATCTCGGCGGTCCCGTAGAAGGCAGCACCCATGAGAATCGTGCGCAGGCGAGGAGCGCGGCGCGCAGCGCCCGTGGATCCGAGAATCGAACCGAAGGCCATGAACGTGGAGAGGATGCCGAAGGAGCCGGCGGTCTTACCGAAGACCGTCGTCGCCATGAGGGCGCTCGTCATCTGAAAGTTCATGCCCAGGGCGCTGACGACAAAGATCAGCGCCAGGATGATGCGAATGTCGGTGCGGCTCTGCACGTAGACGACGGACTCTCGCAGCTGCCCCGGGGCGCGCGGCACAAGGGTGCGCGGGTAGAGCTGGTCGCCGCGCATGAGGGCCAGCGCGATGACGGGGGCCATGAACATCACAGCATCGATAAGAAAAACCGGGCCGATCCCCCACCAGTCAATGAAGAAGCCCGCGGAGGCTGGGCCGATCAGGCGCGCGGTATGGAAGGCGGTGGCGTTCAGGGCCACGGCGTTCGCCATCTTCTCGTGGGGCACGAGCTCACCCACAAAGGCCTGGCGCGCCGGGGTATCGACGGCGGAGATCGTGCCCGAGATGAACGCCAGGATGTACTGGTGCCAGAGCTCGCCCGTCCCCGTCAGGACGACGATGCCGATGATGAGGGACACGAGGCCGACGCCGAGCTGCGTGCACTGCAGGAGGCGGCGCCCCGGGATGCGGTCCGCGAGGACCCCCGCCCACGCGGAGAACAGGATGATGGGAAGGAACTGGAGCGCCGTCACGAGGCCCACCTGCGACGCGTCGTGATCGGTGAGAACCGTCAGGACGTACCAGTCCTGGGCGACGCGCTGGAGCCACACGCCCGTGGACGCGATCAGGGAGGCGACGAACCAGTACCGGTAGTTCACGTAGCGCATGGATGCAAACGTTGCCGACATGCTGATCCTCCCTCTCTCACTCCATGCGCCGAACGAGGCCGGGGCTGGCGGCGCCGGCCGGCCCCCATCGGCGCTTTTTCCCAGGATACGACCGCCCCGCCGGAGAAAGACTCCGGCGGGGCGGGAAGGGCGTGAAGCGTGACGAATCAGCCGACGCCGAGGAGACGCTGGATCGGGCCCATCAGGAAGTAGATGATGAACAGGCTGGCGACCACCCACATGAGCGGGTGCACCTTGGCGGCCTTGCCCTTGACGAGCTGGATGACCGCGTAGGTCACGAAGCCCACGCCGATGCCGACGGACACGGAGTAACCGAAGGGCATGAAGGCGATCGTCATGAAGGCGGGGATCGCAACTTCCGTGGAATCCCAGTCGATGCCGGTCACCTGGGTCATCATGAGGAAGCCGACGAACACGAGGGCCGTGGAGGCGGCCTCGGTCGGGACCAGCTCGACGAGGGGTGCCAGGAAGGTCGACAGCAGGAACAGGATGCCGGTGACCACGGAGGCCAGGCCAGTGCGGGCACCCTCGGCGACACCCGAGGCGGACTCGACGTAGGAGGTGTTCGAGGAGACGCCGCCGACGCCGCCGGCCACCGCGGCCAGGGAGTCGATGATCAGGATCTGGCGGGTCTTGGGCGGGTTGCCGTCCTTGTCGAGCAGGTTACCCTCGGCGCCAACAGCCACCATGGTGCCCATCGTGTCGAAGAAGTCAGCGAGCATGAGCGAGAAGACCAGCAGGATCACGGAAACGACGCCGAGCTTGCCGAAGCCGCCGAAGAGGTCCACCTTGCCGAGCGTGTCGAACACGGGAACCGCGATCGGGGAGCCCTTGAGCTCGGGGACGGTCTGGCCCCAGCCGGTCGGGTTCGTGTCGGAGATGCGATCGATGTGGGCGAAGGCCTGAACGATGAGGGCGAGGATCGTGGAGGCGATGATCGAGATCAGGACCGCGCCCTTCACCTTGCGCACGTAGAGGATCATCATGAGGAACAGGCCGAACACGAAGACGAGGGCCGGCCAGCCGTCGAGCGAGCCCGAGATACCGAACTGGACGGGGGTCGCGCCGGCGCGCACGATGCCCGCGTTCACGAGGCCGATGAGGGCGACGAAGAGGCCCAGGCCCACCGTGATGGCGGTCTTGAGGGCGGCGGGGACGGCACGGAAAACGGCCTCACGGAAACCCGTGAGGACGAGCAGGAAGATGAGGATGCCTTCCCAGGCGATAATGCCCATGGCCTCGCCGTAGCTGAGGCCAGCACCGAGGACGAGCGTGAAGGCGACGACCGCGTTGAGGCCAAGACCTGCGGCAAGCGCCAGCGGGTAGTTCGCGACAACACCCATGAGGATCGTCATGATGCCCGCGACGAGCGCGGTGCCGGCTGCGATGCCCTGGGTCGTAATGGAGCCGTCTTTGGGAACGGCGTTGCCCAGGATCGCCGGGTTGACGACCAGGATGTAAGCCATCGCGAAGAAGGTGACAATTCCACCGCGGATTTCGTGACTGATAGTCGAGCCGCGCTTGGAGATCTGGAAGAACGAATCAAGTGACTGTGCGAAGCCGCCGTGGGATGGGGCGGTTTTTCTTGTGTGCTCACCGGATAATCGTGCCTGTTCAGCCGCCCGCACGCAAACAAACTCACCGTTTGCCCACTTGCTGAGAAAGCACCCGGGACTGAGTCCCGAGTGCTTTCTGTCAGTTCATAGCGGAAGGAAACGTCAGTCTTCCTGTTCCTCGCCCGTCGGAGCTTCGGCCTCATCGGACGTCACTTCGTCGACCGTGGCCTCGTCCTTGCGCGCCTCGTCCGATGCGCGCGGCATCGGCTCGGCGTCGAGAGCACCCTCGTTGACGCGCGAGGGACGCACGGGCCACGCGGTACCGTTCTTGGGGACGTCGGTCTCCGAGTGGGAGCCGCACGTGTGATCCAGAGAGACCACAGCGCCGTCGTCGGTCGCCCACTCGTTCGCACACACACGCCAAACATCGTGCGCATGCCGCCACTCATCTTCATGAGGAAACCACACGACGAGCAGGTGTTACGCGGACGGCGACCGGACTTGGGCCCACGGTCGGACTCGTACCACCGCTTGGCCGCCTGATCGATACCCTCCTGCGACAACACGCGCGGGCGCCCCAGGCCGAGCTCTCGCACGACCGGCAGATCGGGGTCCTCACTCGTATCCTCGAATCCCTGTTCGAGGCGCTCATCGTCCGCCTTGTAGGGCAGGACGTCGTCACGAGAAATATCCGAGGGACGCAGACGCTCTTCCCAGGGCACCCACTCCGGGGCCAACAGCGCACCCTCGCGGGGAGTCATGTCGACCTCACAGACAGTGGCGACGCGCCCGCGCGGGACGCGGGCGACGGTCACCGCCCAGCACCAGCCCACGTAGCCCGCGTCGGTGGACGCAAAGTAGTGGGTAGCCAGGCGCTCCGACACCATCTCAAATCCGACATGCTCGCCGACGGGACGGGGGGTGCGCAACGGCCTCGGCACCGGCGCGCGCAACGTCGACGGCACCCTCGAGGACGGCGTCCTTCTTCACTGCCCGCAGGCGGGCACTAGTCTTAGGCATCAAATTCCTCTGCGACGGCGCGCAGCACCTTCGCGATCTTGGTCGCGTTGTCCGGGTAGGAACCGCGGCGCAGCGCGGCGCTCGAGGAGTCGAGGAGCTTAATCAGGTCCTCGACGACGGGCACCATCGCCTGCGGCTTGCGGCGCTTGGCTCGGGCAACGGAAGCTGTCTCCTTCAGGAAACGCACGCTCAGAGCCTGCGGTCCCTTCCGCCCGTCGGCCACCGAATACTCCACGCGAGCACCCACTCGCGGGTTAGCGTGGTCGGCCGGCAGCGCGGACGAGTGGAGGAAGACATCAGCGCCGTCATCTCCCGCAATGAAGCCAAAACCGCGATCTGCGTCGAAGAACCTCACTTTACCGGTGGGCATGGTCCCCCTCCTTCTCTCAATAGTCTGAATGCCCCTATGGGCTCTCCCTATCATAGGGCGCTCGTCCCCCGCGCGCGGCAGACGAGCCGACGCCTGTAGCGAACAGCACCGCTGCCCGCATTTCTCCAGCCTCGTCACGTAGACTGACCCCACGGAAACTATCACCGGCGCCGCGGTGCATCACACGCTAGACGCACACGGCGCGCATGATGTATGTTGACCTGTTCGCCACATCACAGGAGGCCACCGTGACACGAATCCGCCGTTTCAGCCTCATCGCTGTTCTGACAGCGATACTGCTTGCGCTGGGCCTTCCCGCGCTCGCAGCGTCGCCCATGACCATCAGCGATTCGGTCACCGATCCCGACGGATGGCTCTCCAGCGCCGACCGCTCCACGATCGAGTCCGCGACGAGCAGGGCCGCCTCCTCGGGCAAACCCATCAAGGTCATCGTGGTCGCCAACTTCTCGGGCACGGACGCAGAGTCGTGGTGCCAGCAGACCGTCCAGCGCTCCTCCCTGACCAACGGCACCGTCGTCTACGTCATCGCGTACGACCAGCGCCGCGACGCGGCCTGCTCCTTCAACGGACCATCTAGCTCCTCCCTCCAGGGTGCCGTGCGTGCCTCCCGAGAAGCAGCTGACACCCAATCCGCTGACGTCTTCCGCCGTCGCCAACGGGGTCAACGCATTCGTCAACACCCTCGTGAGCGGCACGTCCAACTCGGGTTCCAGTTCCACGAACTCGAGTTACTCCAGCAACCCCGGCGCGACCGATGACGACGGCAGCTCACTCTTGGGCCCCTTGTTTATGTTCCTGATCCTCGTAGGCGGCGTCACTGCCATCGCCATCGGAGTTGCTCGCTCGTCGCGTCGCAACAGGCTCGCCGCCCTGCAGGCCGCACAGGTCGATGCCGAGAGCGCGGCCCGCGCCGCCCAGGAAGCAAACCGGCAGCTCCTGTCGGCGGACGAGCAGGTGCGCACCGCGACCGACGAACTCAACTACGCACGCGCGCAGTTCGGCTTGAACTCCACGGACGAATTCGCCCGCGCCATCGAAGCAGGCAAGGCGGCTGTCTCGCGCGGCTTTAGCGCCCAGGCGCAGATGAACTCCGCGACCGCCCCCGCAGAGCAGCTCCGCCTGGCCACCGCGATCATGCAGGATCTGGGTGCCAACATGAACCCGCTCAGCGCCATTCAGGCGTCGTTCGCCACCAAGCGCGCCGAGCAGGCCTCGCTCCCCGAGCGAATCGCCGAGGCCCGCGAACGCCTCGCGGAGGAGCTGACGGATCTGGAGCGCGCGAAGTCCGAGCTGGCCAGCATTTCGACGCTCTACCCTGCGCAGATGCTCGCCTCCCTCCAGGACAACCCCGAGCAGGCTGAGGCGCTCCTCACGTCGGCGCGCAGCGCGCTCGACACCGCGGAGGCGTCTGCCCCCAACGACCGCGCCCGCGCCGCGAGCGCCCTCGACACCGCCCTGCGTGCCCTGACGATGGCCAACCACCAGACCGACGCGATCTTCTCTGCGAAGTCCGACCTGGACGCGATCCGCGATCGCCTCGTCGCGGCGATCAGCTCGATTTCCTCGGACATCACCGACGTCAACGAACTGAACACGGATCCGACGGTGTTCAACCCGTTGGTGGCCGACGCTCACGCGGCCATTGCCGAGGCCCAGGCGGCCCTTGCGAACACGGGCGATCCGCTCGCAGCCCTCGAGCACCTGCGCATGTCCGAGGCCACCCTGGACGCGGCACTCGAGCCGCTGCGCACCAAGGAGGAGGCCTACGAAAAGGCTCGCAAGGCCGCCGAGGCGCAGATTTCGCTCGCTGATTCCGCCGTCTCCCAGGCCGAGCGTTACGTGCAGGGCCGACGTGGAGCCATCGATCTGGAGCTGCGTTCAACCCTCAACAACGCTGAGACCGCCCTGAGCACCGCCCGACGGTCGCTCGACGACGATCCCGAAGCCGCGTCGACGCACGCAATGAACGCACGCGCCCTCGCCGACAGCGTCATGGCGACCCCCATCCAGAACTTCGGCGGGTCGTGGGGACAGCCCACCACGGGCAACGGGTCCTACACGGGATCGTCCCTGGGCGACTTCCTCCTGTGGTCGACGCTCTTCTCGAATTCCGGTTCGCACCACCACGACGACTTCGATCCCTTCCACAGCGGTTCCAGCTCATCCGGGTCCGGATGGTCCTTCGCTTCCGGCGGCGGCTCCGACTGGGGCTCGAGCTCGAGCAGCTCCGACTGGGGCTCAGGCGGCTGGTCCTCCGCCTCCGGTAGCTTCTGAGCCATCGAGCCACGCAGCAGAGGTTTATCGCTTCATCGACGAGCAGGAGGCACCGTGTCACGGATCCGACGCCTGGGCTTCGCAGCCATCATGATTGTTGCGATGCTGGTCGGCGGCGCGCCCGCGTTCGCGACCGAGCCGCTCACCACGAGCGGACACGTCACCGACCCCGACGGCTTTCTGAGCGACGAGCAACGCGAAACTATTGAAACCCCAGCGAAATCGTTTTATTCCACATACACCACGTACATCGACGTCGCCATCATTCCCAACTTCTCCGGCCAGGAGCCAACAGCGTGGTGCAAGGCCGCCCTCAAGCAATCGCGCACCGCACAACAGGGCATCCTCTACGTTGTCGCCTACGAGAACGGCACGAACGCCTCCTGCGCGGGTTTGGAGCTAGCGAAAGATTCGATGACCAGGCCGATGCTGGACGGCGCGCTACGCGCCGCCCACTACAAGCATAAAACCACCCCACTGACCCTGAAGATGCAGTGGCGGGCTCTCGCGCGTTCATCGACTCTCTACGCAGCGATTACGACTTCAGGGCACGCAACGCTGCCGAGAACAGCAAGAGGCGGCAAGAGGAGGAGAAAAGGCGCGAGGAGCAAAAGAAGGAAGAAAACAAGAGGAATCGCGTCGTTAACATCTTCATATCCGTGCTCATTGTGATTGTCGTTGGCTCCAACGTGTGGGTGTGGGTGCGCAAACAGAGAGAATACGAGTACGGCGAACCCCCAACTGTGGATGAGGAACCCACCCCGATCGTGGACACCGTACGGCGCGACGCCCTGAGGGCAGCCGCAGATGCACGGCGGCGCCTATCGGAGGCCGAGGAACAGGTGCGCGCCGCCGAAGAAGACTGGAACTTTGCTCGCGCCCAGTTCGGTAGCGCCGCTGCTGAAGAATACGGACGCTGCCTCGAGGCAGCGAAAGAGGCTATTGCACGCGGCTTCGACACCCTCAAACAGATCGAGCAAACCCCTGATTCTCACGCCAAGCGTCGTCTCGCCACATCAATCACGGAGGACCTCGACAAGAACCTGCCGCCCCTGCAGGACGCGCGCAAGGAGTTTGCCGCACAGCGCGAGAGAAGCGCTCATCGCTTCCCGTCCAGCTTGCCGACGCTCGAGAACGTCTCGTCGAGGAGCTCGCCGATCTGGAGCGCTCGAAGGAAGAGCTCTCCAGCATTGCGGGCCTCTACACCGAATCCATGCTCGCTTCCCTCCAGGACAATCCGCAGCGCGCGGCACAACTGCTGGAGTCCGCTCGCGCGGCGTTGGAGACGGCCGGCGCACATATCGACACCGACGCCACCCGCGCAGCCTCCGCGCTGGATACCGCCCAACGCGCACTGACCATGGCCAATGCGCAGACGGATGCGATCTTCTCCGCGAAGACCGATCTTGACGGGTTCCGCGAGAGGCTCACCGCTTCCATCGGATCCGTGTCCGCCGCCCTGTCGGATGCGAAGCAGCTCGATTCCTCGGACGCTTTCTCTCCCGTTCTCAACGAGGCCGAGGCCGCCATCGCCAGGGGACAGCGCGCGCTGGTCAGCGACGAGGATCCCCTCGGCGCGCTCGAAAGTCTTCGCGACGTAGAGCTCCGAATGGATGCGGTCCTCGCTCCGCTCATGACGCAGGAAGAAGCTAGGCGCAAGGCGAAAGAGACCGCTCAGCGCCATATTCGCGACGCTGATGCCGCCCTCGCCTGGGCTCGCAAGTACCTGAAGGACCACGAGGGTTCGGCTCTCCTCGACGTGAACAAGCTGATGAGCGAAGCCGAACAGGCAATGACCGAGGCGCACAAGGCCCTTGACGAAGACCCCCTACGTGCGAGCGCAGCCGCTTCGAGGGCCACCACACTCACCAACCGAGCACTTGCGGCACCAGGGCGACGATAGAGGAGGTTCGCGGATTCTCCACCACATGACGCTGACAACCCTGACCACGTCGCCCATGCCTCGACGCAGGGCATCGGCTCACCACGGACTTATTTCCACCCGCACACGACCATCACCTACACTGGTCTCACACAACCAGCGTGTGACACAAGATACACAATTATAGAGACACTGCACGCCACGATGGTGTATCTTGATCTGTTCGCCACTCACCAAGGAGGATCACATGCGACGGATTCGACGCCTGAGCATCGTAGCTGCCATGACGGCCACGATGCTGATCGGTGGCGCACCCGCGTTCGCAGCCGATCCACTCACACCAAGCACATATGTCACCGATTCGGATAACTTCCTGAGCGACAAGCAGCGCGCACAATTAGAGACTGACGCAGAATCCTTCTCCTCCAAATACCACCCCATCTACGCCGTCATCGTCCCCAACTTTTCCGACGAAGCACCGGACGCGTGGTGCCGAGCTACCCTCGCCAACATCCAGAACAACAACAAGACTCTCCTTTACGTCGTTGGTTATGAGGACGGCAAGCACGCCTACTGTGTTGGCCCGGAGTTGGAACGGTCGATGAAGATCAGTCCATATGCCGATGGGTACGTGAGGAGTGCGCTCTCTCTCAAGCCCGTCAGAAGTACACATCAACCCCACTGACCCCTGACGAGGCAGCAGCAGGCCTCACTACCTTCATCAGTAGCGTGCGGAGCTCCTACGGGACAAACGATCGCAAATCCTACGCTCCACACGGCCAAACCAGTGCCAACTACGAAGCTGAACGCCAGCAGCGGGAGGCGTCAGAAAGGCTAGAATCGATCAAGACCATCGTTATATTCTTCTTTTTAGGCATACTTGTTATCGGTGCCCTCATCCTTGGAGAGTGGTCAAAAGCCCGCGAGGAAGACGAACGCGCCGCAGAAATCGAAGAGGCAGCATGGCGCGTGTCGCGCCGCAGGGATGAGCGCGAAGACGAAGCCGCACGACGAGATGCCGAGCGGGCGGCCCAGCAGGCGAACGATCGCTTGTCCCAAGCCGATCAGGAGGTGCGCGACGCCGAGAAGGAGTGGGACTACGCCCGCGCACAGTTCGGCATCGCCGCGACCGAACAGTTCCGCAACCGCATCAAGGAGGCGAAGCAGGCCCTGTCCCGTGGGGACTCCCTCCTCAAGCAGTGCCGCACGGCATACAACCCGGCGAACAAAAAGAGCCTGGCGGCGCAGATCATCAGCGATCTCGACACACACCTGGGTTTACTGCGCGACGCGCAGGCGCCCTTTAGCACGAAGCGTTCCGAACGCACCGCGCTGCCGACCCGTCTGGCCGAGGCTCAGGAACGCCTGGCAGAAGAGCAGGCGGACGTAGAGCGTTCGAGGGAGGAGCTGGCGACAATTGCCAACATCTACCCCGGCACGGTACTGGCTGCACTCGAGGACAACCCCGACAAGGCCGCGTCGCTGCTCACCTCGGCACACAACGCCATTGAGTCGGCCCAGGCAATCATCGACACGGACGCCGACCTGGCCACCTCCGCCGTCGACACTGCCGAGCGCGCGCTCCTCATGGCCTACCACGAGATGAACGCGATCTTCACGGCGAAACAAGACCTGGACCACATTGAGGATCGGCTCGGTGCCGCTATCGCGTCCCTCTCCTCAGACATCGAGGAGGCTAACCGCCTGCAGACCGACCGGACCCTGCTCGCTCCCCTCATCACTGATGCTCGTGCGGCGATCACGCGGGCTCAGGAGGCCCTTATTCACAACGATAATCCGCTCGACGCACTCGAGCATGCTCGCTCTGTTGAAGCCAAGCTGGACGCCACGCTTGATCCGCTTCGCAGCCCCGGGCGCTAGTTGGGAGGAACACACACCGTGACAACACCCCCCTTCCCCGCTACAGGCTCGCTGTAGCCCTCTCATCCTGCGGGGCCACGCCCTCGCTCACAACCCGCGCGCACGCGCACCACACCAAACCGCGCAGATGCGCACCACCACCAAAGGAGAACATCATGGCCGAAAAGCAGACGATCCTGGGCCGCATTGCTCAGCTCGCCAAGGCGAACATCAACGCGCTCCTCGACAAGGCCGAGGACCCGCAGAAGATGATCGACCAGCTCATCCGTGACTACACGAACTCGATCATCGAGGCCGAGAACGCGATCGCTCAGACCCTGGGCAACCTGCGCATGGCCGAGAAGGACTACGAGGAAGATGTCAAGGCTGCTGCCGACTGGGGCCAGAAGGCCGCCGCCGCTTCCGCGAAGGCTGACTCCCTGCGCGCCGCTGGCGACGAGGCCGGAGCCGATAAGTGGGATAACCTGGCCAAGGTTGCCCTCGGCAAGCAGATCCAGTTCGAGAACGAGGTCAAGACCGAGGAGCCTGCTCTCGCTTCTCAGCGCGATGTCGCGGAGCGCCTGAAGACCGGCCTCGCGCAGATGAAGGACAAGCTCTCCGAGCTCAAGACCCGCCGCGACCAGCTGATCGCGCGCGAGAAGACCGCCAAGGCTCAGGCTCAGGTCACGGATGCCCTCGGCTCGATCAACATCCTGGACCCCACGAGCGAGCTTGGCCGCTTCGAGGACCGCGTGCGTCAGCAGGAGGCCCTCGCACAGGGCAAGATGGAGCTGGCTGCCTCCTCGCTGGACGCCCAGTTCGCTGAGCTCGAGACCGACTCCTCGCAGGTGGAGATCGAGGCTCGCCTGGCCGCCCTGAAGGGCAACAACACGCAGGCGTGAGCGGACGCGGCCCAGCCGCACGCATATGCAGGCCGGGCGGCCCCTCGCGGGGCCGCCCGGTTCGTCATGTTGGCGGCAACGCGCCCGCCAGCGGACGCGCGGAGCGGGTTTACAGGAAGGCCATCGGGTCGAAGTCGTCGATGTCGATGATGTGGAGCCTGGGCAGGCGCACCTGGAAGGCGTGCACGTCGTATTCGAGGTCGATGATTTCCAGGCCTCGTTCCTCCAGCTCGTGGAGCTGGGAGGAGAGGAACTCCTTGAAGCACATGACCGCGACGCGGCGGCCCTGGTCGAGGAGGGTCTCGATCTGGGGGAGGAAGTCGGCGTCGTGGCTGGCCAGGATGACGTCGCCCGAGCCGAGCTGGGCGATCGCATCCATCGTGCGCTGGAGGCCGACGTCGACGACCTTCATGTCGGCCGGGCCCGACAGGGGGATGACCGAGTAGTCCATGGCGGTGAGCGCCTGCACGAAACCCATCGGCAGGAAGCCGGAGGAGCCGTTCAGGAAGAACAGGCCCTTGGCCTTGTGCCCCCAGCGGCCGTGCGCGCTCTCGAGGACGCGATCCCAGCGTGGGCGTTCCTCGGGATTCGGGCGGCGATCAAGGACAGAAAGGCCCAGCGTCGCATCAATATTCTCGCCATCTACGACGAGGTATGTCGTTTGATTATTAGGGTTTTCCATGGGAATAGAGTAACTGACGATTATCTGGACCTCATCAGCCTTGGGTCCTAGACATTCCTCCCCATCGCGACAAAGCCCGTTATGCTCCCGTCACTCCATCGATAAAGAAGGGGGATTCGATGGCTTGGCGAGCGAAGCGCTGCGCGTCCTGTCCACTGCCGAGGGCGGGCGGCCCATCAAGGACGAGAGTGGCAAGGCCGTGAATGTATGCCCACAGGGTCACTTCCGCGTGGGGATCGTCGGTTCCGTATGCGGTGTGCGCCAACGAACGTAGCTGGGAGCGCGCGGCCAGGCTGGCCTGCCTCAGCCCCGGGTGCGCGTCGGCGTCGTACATGTCTGATCGGAACATGATCCGAAAGACGCCGGGATTTGCCAGGGCGCACGACAGGTAGGCATGTCCGGCGGCTCGCGTCACGTCCTGCGGCGGCGCCCCATCACTACGCTCCCTGGCCTCACGCAGTGCCTGTTCGAGGGAGCGGTAGCCCTCCTCGACAAGCGCCACGAGGATCCCTTCGCGCCCCTGGAAGTGATGGTAGGGAGCTTGGTGCGTACAGCCCGCACGACGAGCAACTTCGCGCATGGAGAGCGAAGAGGGGCCCACCCTCATTGAGGAGATCGCGGCTGATCGCGAGGATTGCCTCGCGCAGCCCCTCGGATGTCATAGAGCGCGTCATGCACTCAGTGTAGCCGAGACAGCAGCCTGACTTGACAATGTCTAGTAGGCATGTTGTCATAAGTAGACACTGTCTAGTTTTGGGAGTTTCCATGTATGATGCGATCGTTATCGGCTCGGGAATCGGCGCACTCACGACGGCCGGCCTCCTTGCCGGAGTCGCGGGAGCGCGCGTGCTTGTCCTCGAAAAACACAGCACCCCAGGCGGCCTCACCCACTCATTCCGTCGGATGGGCGCTTCCTGGGATGTCGGTCTGCACTACGTCGGCGACATGCACCAGGGATCCCGCCCACGCCAGCTCTTCGACTACCTCACCGGCGGCGCGCTCACATGGAATCGAATGCCGTCGGGCTACGACCGCTTCATCCGGCCCGGCCACGGCCTGACCGTCACAATCCCATCCAGTTTCAAGCAGTACCAGCACCTCCTGATCTCTCTGTTTCCACACGAGAAGAGAGCCATTCGACGCTACTGCCGGGATGTCAAGCGCGCCTATTCATGGATGTCGCTGCGCTACATGGCCGACATGGTCCCGCCACAGGCATCCCCCGCCATTCACCTCGCACTCCGCCTGCGGACGGGATGCGCCCTGGAACGAACAGAGCACTACATGGAGCGCCGCTTCCGCGACCCGGCCCTGCGCGCCCTCCTCACCACGCATTGGGGCGACTACGGGGTGGAGCCTACGCGCAGCGCCTTCGTCGCCCACGCGATGATCGTGTGCCACTACATGGACGGCGCATGGTTCCCACGCGGCGGAAGCGGGCAGATCGCGCGCATGATCGAAGAACGGATCCGCGCAACCGGAGGTGAGATCCGCCTGTGCCAGGACGTCGACGACATCCTCATCGACAACGGGCGAGCAGTGGGCGTACGCGTCACTGATCGCAGGTCCGCGCCTGTCTCCTACGAGGAGCGTGCTCCCATCGTGATTTCCGGCGTCGGCGCACGCGAAACCTACACCCGGCTACTACCAACGACCGGTCCGGTCGGCGCACTCACTGCACGTGTCCGCGAACACGTCGCCCACCTCGGGCACGGAGGCTCCGCAGTGACCGTCTACCTCACCCTCGACCACTACCCCACCGGCGTGGACGGGTCGAACGTCTGGGTGAATACATCCCAGGGACCCGACAACCTGGAGCAGATGACCGAGGACCTATGCCGGGGACGCCCTCAATCAGCCTTCATCTCGTTCCCCGGAATCAAATCCGGAGACCGCCACGCGACAGTGGAGATCGTATCCTTCGCCCAGCCACAGGCCTTCGATCGATGGTCGGGGACGAGGCCGGGGATGCGCGGGGAGGACTACGAACGCCTGACGTCGGCGATGGCACGCGGACTCATTGACCTCGCGGACACGGCCATACCCGGCTTGACAGACGCCGTGCGCTCCGTCGAGGTCGCCACCCCGCTCACCATCGAACACTTCACGTCACACGAGGGCGGATGCTTCTACGGACTACCCCTCACGCCCGAGCGCTTCGCCGCCGACCTCGCCTCTCCCTCGACCCCCATCGACGGCCTCTACCTGACCGGGCAGGACGCCGGAATGCCCGGCATCGTGGGTGCCGCCCTGGCCGGTATGTCCACGGCCTGCAAGGTGCTCGGGCCCGCGGGATATCCCCGCATCATGCGCGCACTGCGCGATCAGGTCCCCACCCAGGATCACGCGACTTCCTCCCACGACACGACGACTGAACGCACCGCCGGGGCGAGGCGCCATCGGGCGACAGTACAACGCGCTCGTTGGATGAGCCCCACCACCCGCGACATCACACTCGAGCTACCGGAATGCGCGACGTGGGAGGCAGGACAGTACGCGCTCGTTCGGGTCGCTCCATTCGAATGGCGACCTTACTCGCTCGCATCAGCCCCTGGGCGCACCGTCAGGCTCCTCGTTGACGTGCGAACGAAGGGCCTGGGCGCCTCCTGGGCGAGCACCATCGCACCCGGCGACGACGTCGAGCTCGAGCTGCCTACGGCCACTGGCTCGTCACGACAGACAAGGACACCACCGAGGCCGAGGCGCCACACCAGCGCATTTTCATCGCAACAGGGACGGGCATCGCCCCATTCCTCGCGGCATTCGAGCTCGACAGGCGCGACGACGACATACTCATCTTCGGATGCTCACGGACGGAAGACGTCCTGACAAGCCAAGTCGACACACCGCTGCCCCGGCTCATTCGATGCGTCAGCCGCGAGGCAGCGCCCGACGCGTTTCACGGGCGTATCACCGACTACCTGAACACCGAAGGCATCGATCCCCAGGCCACGTACTACGTGTGCGGCTCCGCCCACATAGTCCGCGACATTTCGCGCATCATCCAGGCCGGCGGCGCACGCGTCTCCTACGAGACGTTCTAACGCGCCACTCCCCACACGCGGCGAGGCCGGGACCGCTTCACGCAGCCCCGGCCTCGTCACTGTCTATGGAGTGACTATCACAACACGTCGTCGTCAACCCAGTCGAGCGTACGCGTGACGGCCTTCTTCCACAGGCGGTAGGTACGGTCACGCTCGGCCGGCTCCATGGAGGGCGTCCAGCGCTTGCCTTCCTGCCAGTTGGCCACAACATCCTCGGTGCCTGACCAGTAGCCCACTGCCATACCGGCGGCGTAGGCGGCACCCAGGGCGGTCGTCTCGATGACCTTCGGGCGAACGACATCAACGCCGCACAGGTCGGCCTGGAACTGCATGACCAGGTCGTCGTGCGTCATGCCGCCGTCAACCTTGAGCTCCTTGAGCGGAACGCCGGAGTCGGCGTTCATCGCGTCGAGGACCTCGGCGCTCTGGAACGCGGTCGACTCCTCGACGGCGCGCGCGATGTGGCCCTTGTTGACGTAGCGGGTCAGGCCCACGATCGCGCCGCGGGCGTCCGCACGCCAGTAGGGGGCGAACAGGCCGGAGAAGGCGGGGACGAAGTAGACGCCACCGTTGTCCTCGACCGTGCTGGCCAGCTCGCCGATGTCCGAGGACTTGACGATCATGCCCAGGTTGTCGCGCAGCCACTGGACCAGCGAACCGGCGACGGCGATCGAACCCTCGAGGGCGTAGACGGCCGGCTGGTCGCCGATCTTGTAGGCCACGGTGGTGAGCAGGCCGTTGTCGGAGAAGACGGGCTCGGTGCCGGTGTTCATGAGCATGAAGCAGCCGGTGCCGTAGGTGTTCTTCGCCATGCCCTTCTCGAAGCATGCCTGGCCGAAGGTGGCCGCCTGCTGATCGCCGAGAATACCGGCGATCGGGGTGTCGATGAGCAGACCGTTCTTGCGGCCGTAGCCGTAAATCTCGGAGGAGGACTTGATCTCGGGGAGCATCGACATCGGGATACCGAAGATCTCGCAGACATCCTCGCGCCACTGCAGCGTGCGGATATCCATGAGCATGGTGCGAGAGGCGTTGGTGACGTCGGTGCAGTGCACGCCGCCGTTGATGCCGCCCGTCAGGTTCCACAGGACCCAGCAGTCGGTGTTGCCGAAGAGCAGGTCGCCTGCCTCGGCGCGCTCACGAGCGCCCTCGACGTTGTCGAGGATCCACTTGATCTTGGAGCCGGAGAAGTAGGGGGACAGACCGAGGCCACAGATCTGGCGGAAGCGGTCCGGGCCCCTCGTCGCCCTCGAGTTCCTTGACGATGTCGGAGGTACGCATGTCCTGCCAGACGATCGCGTTGTAGACGGGCTCGCCGGTGTTCTTGTCCCACACGACGGTGGTCTCACGCTGGTTGGTGATGCCGACGGCGGCGAGGTTGTGGCGGTTGATTTCCGCCTTCTGCAGAGCCTCGGCGACGACGGTGCGGGTGGTGTCCCAGATTTCGATGGGGTTGTGCTCCACCCAGCCCGGGTTCGGGAAGATCTGGGTGAATTCCTTCTGTCCGACGGAGACGATCTCGCCGGAGTGGTTGAAGATGATCGCACGGGTCGAGGTAGTGCCCTGATCGATGGCGAGAACGAACTTTTCGGTGGTCATGAGTGTCCTTTCGGAGGCGTTGTCACGTCGTTGTGTATGCCGCGCTTGGCCACCTGCGCGGCGAGCGGGACTTTCGTAGTCCCACAAAATGTCACCCCGGCGGCGGGGTGTGACGCGGGCGAGGCCCGAGCGGCCTCGCCCGCGCACTCACCCTCAGTGGTGGAGAGCGAGGTAGTAGACAACGGTGCCGACGATGGCGCCGACGATCGGGCCGACGACGGGGACCCAGGAGTAGCCCCAGTCGGAGCCGCCCTTGCCCTTGATGGGCAGGATCGCGTGGGCGATACGCGGGGCGAGGTCACGGGCCGGGTTGATGGCGTAACCGGTGGGGCCACCGAGCGAGTTACCGATCACGACGATGATGAGCGCGACGCCGAGCGGACCGACCGCGGTCTCGGTGTGACCGGATACGAAGACCCACAGGACCAGGACAGCGGTGCCGATGGCCTCAGTGAGGCAGTTCCAACCGTAGGAACGGATCTCGGGGCCGGTGGAGAAGACGCCGAGCTTGAGGGCGGGGTCGCAGTCCTCGTCGAAGTGCTTCTTGAAGGTCAGCCAGCACAGAACGGCACCGACGAAAGCACCGAGGAACTGGGCAATGATATAAACGGCAACGTTCGAGCCAGTGACAAGAGCAGTTCCATCCATAGTTGCCGGAACGCCATTGAGAGTCGTGTGGTCGGGATCAAAGAAGAGGTAGGCGATAACCTTTGCAATGGTGACTGCGGGGTTCAGGTGGCCGCCGGTGCGGAACGCGACGTAGACGCCGGCGAAGACCGCTAGGCCCCATCCCCAGTTGATGAGCAGCCAGCCGCCACCCTTGCCCTTGGACTTGGGCAGCAGGTTCGTGGCGACGACGCCGCCACCGAGGAGCAGCAGCACGGCCGTGCCGAGGAATTCGGACCAGAAAATCTGGCCCGTGGTCAGGACAACCGGATCAGCGGCTGCCGGGAGCAGTGTTGTGAGCATGTTTCCCTATCTTTCTCCGACGCGTCTTCGCGCCGGGTCACCGGTGTTCTATCACCGCCAACTGTGTACCGTCGAACAATATCCGCTCGGATACGTTTCGCGGGTCACGTCACAGTATGACACTTGATGCACGTTAGCCCAAACTGAGTGCACATCCGTGCAGGCCTACAGGTGTGACCCTGGTCATCTGCCACGCATCGTTCCAGATTGTCCGACACTCGCCCTGATCTCCAAAGTCACACATCTGCACGCTTGTGCATGGCACACTAGAAAACGTGACAATACGTGACGAACAGGCGCATGAGGCCGCCTCGATGTACTACCTCCAGGGGCAGACGATGGAGACAATCGCCCGCCACCTGCAGATTTCACGCTCCTCGGTCTCGCGACTTCTCGCCCACGCGCGAGAGGTCGGCCTGGTGCGCATCTCCGTGTCCGCCTCCCCCGGCCTCAAGGGCACCCTCGCAGGACAAATCGCCGACCTCTTCGGCGTCCAGGTCTCCGTCGTTCCCGTCCACGACGTCCACACCGAGGTCAACCGCCTACACAACGTTGCGCTCGTCGCGGCGGAACACCTTATCGATATGCTCTTCCCCGGCGTCACCCTCGGCATCGCCTGGGGAAATACCACCGCGGAGGTGACGCGCGCCATGCCCCACGTGTCTTTTGCGGGTTCCACCGTCGTCCAGCTCAACGGTGCGGCCACCGCCACCGAGTCGGGCATGCCCTACGCCGAGGCCATCATCGCTCGCGCCGCGAAGGCGATCGGCGGACGCATCGTCAACTTCCCCGTGCCCGCATTTTTCGACTACGCGGATACTAAAGATGCGCTCTGGCGCGAACGCTCCGTTCAGTCGGTCCTCAACACGATCGACAGCGCGGACGTCGCCCTCTTCGGCGTCGGCTCCATGTCGGCACGCCTGCCCTCCCACGTCTACTCGGGCGGATTCCTTGACCCCAACGAGATCGCGGCGGCACAGAACGACGGGGTCGTCGGCGACGTGTGCACCGTCCTCATCCGCGAGGACGGCTCCACGAACATGCACCTCAACGAGCGCGCATCCGGCCCTAGCCCGGCCACTCTCAAGAAGATCCCGCGCCGCCTCTGCGTCGTGTCCGGCGCTTCGAAGGCGCTGCCGCTCCTCGGCGCGCTGCGTGCGGGGGTCGCCACCGACCTCGTCCTCGACGACGGGGCCGCGCACGAGCTCCTCGACCTCGTTCACACGCGCATGTCGCCCCGACGTTCCTACATCTGACCGAGGGGACGCCCACGCAGAAGAAAGGGCCCCGGCCTCGTCCATGATGGGAACGAGGCCAGGGCCCTTTAGCCGGCTCAGATCAGCCCAGGCGCTTGACCAGCGGGAACGGGATCGTCTCGCGGATGCCCTGGCCGGTGAGGACCATGAGCAGGCGGTCGATGCCCATGCCCATGCCGCCGCACGGCGGGAAGCCCTGCTCCATGGCGACGAGGAAGTCCTCGTCCATGACCATGGCCTCGGGGTCACCGTTGGCGGCCGCGAGGGCCTGCGCCTCGAAGCGCTCGCGCTGGACGACCGGGTCGGCCAGCTCGGAGTAGGCGGTGCCCGTCTCGAAGCCGCGCACGTACAGGTCCCACTTTTCGGTGAGGCCGGGACGCGAGCGGTGGTAGCGGGTCAGCGGGGAGGTGTCCTCCGGGAAGTCGTAGACGAAGGTCGGCGCCCACAGCTTGGAGGCGACGAGCTCCTCGAAGATGTCTTCGACGATCTTGCCGGAGACCGCGTAGTCGTCGACCTCCAGGCCGATGCGCTCCGCGTACTTGACGAGGGTCTCGCGCGGCGTCTCCACCGTGATCTCCTCGCCCAGGGCTTCGGAGGTGGAGCCGTACAGGTCGATGCGATCCCACTGCCCCGACAGGTCGTACTCGGTGCCGTCGGCCAGACGCACGATCTCCTCGCCCTCGGACAGTCGAAGGCGTCGCGCGCGGCCTGCTGGATGAGGTCGCGGGTCAGGTCGGCCATGCCGTTGTAGTCCGAGTAGGCCTCGTAGGCCTCCAGGGAGGTGAACTCGGGGCTGTGCGAGGAGTCCATGCCCTCGTTGCGGAAGTTGCGGTTCATCTCGAAGACGCGGTCCACGCCGCCGACGACCGCGCGCTTGAGGTAGATCTCGGTCGCGATGCGCAGGTACAGATCGGTGTCGAGCGCATTCATGTGCGTGACGAATGGACGCGCGGCAGCACCACCGTGGATCATCTGCAGCATCGGCGTCTCGAGCTCGATGTAGTCGCGGCGGAAGAAGTTCTCGCGGATCGAGCGGTTGACGGCCGCGCGGATGCGGACCATGTCGCGCGCTGCGGGGCGCGTGATCAGGTCGAGCTCGCGGCGGCGGATGCGCTGATCCTCGGACAACGTGATATCTTCGCCGTCCTCGGTGGTCCAGGTCTTGGGCAGGGGGCGGATCGCCTTGGAGGCGATGGCCCAGGAGGCGTCGGGGGCGGGCAGCGCGGTGGGCGCGGCGTCGTAGGCAGCCTGAGCCTCGGGCGTGACCTCGGCGGGGGTCGCGAAGATCGACAGCTCGCCGCGGCGCGAGGAGATCACGCGGCCGTGGACGAAGAGGTGATCGCCCAGGTCGACGTCGTTCTTGTAGGCGGCCAGGGACTCGGCGCCGACGGAGGCGGCCGAGAGCATGACCTGGATCTTGTTGCCCTCACCGTCCATGAGGGTCGCGAAGCAGAGCTTGCCGCCGTTGCGCGCGAGGATCACGCGGCCCGCCAGGCCCACGTAGTCCTCGGTCTCTTCGCCGGCCTCGAGGTGGGCGTACTTCTCACGCACCGCCTTGATGGTGGTCGTGATCGGCAGGCGCACGGGGTAGGCGGGAATGCCGGCCTCCATGAGGCGCGCGCGCTTGGCCGCGCGAACCTTGACCTGCTCGGGGGTGTCGTCTGCGGGTGCTTGCGTGGGCGTAGAAGAATCGGTCATGCGCCTATCGTACCGGGATTTGGCCCCGCGACGAGGCAGGGGCCCGGTTGGGCTCCTCACGAAGCGTCCGGGCCACTTCCTTCTCGTACTGCGATTGAGACTCCCCGGCGTGCGTTCATTAGGCGGTGAGAGCGGCCAGTGGGAACGTGGTAACCCCGCCCTCGAGCGTCATCGTTGGACCATCTGCCGTCACGACAGCAGCGAAGGAAGGCGCTCCCATACGCTCATCGTCAACCACCTCAAGGAATCGCATCAGACTCTTGGCTCCAGCAGGTATTGCGGGCTGTCCGAGCTTGACCTCAATCGCTCCCCATCGACCGTCAGGCAGCTCGACAATCACATCGACCTCGCGTCCCGCCTTATCTCGATAGTGCATAACCTGCCCCCCAAGCTCCTGCATGTAGCTGCGCATATGCTGGACGACCATAGATTCAAACCAGAATCCCGCCGTGTTCAAGTCGGCGAGCAGCTTACGCGAGGATGCTCCCAAGGCCGCAGCAGCCAGTGCCGGATCAACAAAGTGAACCTTAGAGGCGGAGCGAATAGCAGTCTTCGAACGTATCTGTGGAGACCATGCATATTGTTCCTCGACAAGGAAAATACGTTCCAACGAACCGATGTACCCGCTAACGGTACGCGGCTGAATATCACCCACGCCTCGCATATCTGCAGCGATCGTTGTCAGCTTCAGCTCGGACGACAGGTTGCGCGCCAGCGAGCGCAGCAAGGCTGTCACTGTTCGTGGGTTACGGCGAGGTTCATCATCCAGACGCGCAATGTCACTGACAGCAACATCCTCAAGGTACGCGCGCAGATTACGCTGGGCGTCCCTCTCTACCAAATCAAGGTCTGCGGGCCACCCTCCATGCACAAGGGCAGAGAGCATTGTGGGAACATCCATCGGCGAGGTGAGAGCAGGGGTTGGCAGATCACCGTCAAAGAGTCCCCCGAGCGAGACGGTTCCAACTCCTAGCCCACGCTCTTCGAGAGTCATAGGGCGCATCCGCAGACGCACGAATCTATGTGCACCAGAGTGTCGCATCGCATCCTGAGCGGGAACCGATGACCCGGTGAAGATGAACTGCCCCTTCATACCACGCCGATCAATCTCATGCCTGGCTGTATTCCACAGCTCGGGCGCCAGCTGCCACTCATCAACGAGGCGTGGTGTCTCGCCCTCGAGCAGCAAGCGCGGGTCCACCTGGAGCGCAGCTGCAACACTAGGCGAGCCACCATCGAGGATCACAACCGATGCGGCATGGTGACGACCCGTCTGTGTCTTGCCGGACGCGCGGACACCATCGATCAGCACACCACCCGAGGTTCGCAATGCAGATTCGACACTGCGATCAAGAATGCGCGACCGGTACACTTTCCCTCTCTTTCAAGTAAAAAGTAGCACAATAGGCTAATGTAGCGCATGTTTTGGACGACAATTAGCGCATGTTTTGGACGAACATTAGCGCATGTTTTGGCTGCATTTTAGCGCGCGTTTCGGACGTAAAGGTGCGCATGTTGTGCCTACCTCGGCTCTGGCGTCACCTCTTCACGGCAGCTGGACCCCACTGGTGGCAACGCAGGCAGGGCACCCACACTGCCACCACTGCGGTTAACGCGCGCATGAAAGGGCCCCAGATACACGAAGTGCCCACTGTCACCAGTGGGCACTTCCCGCGCTGTGCAGAGTTGTTTAGACGCCGGAAGCTCTTCAGCCCCAGCTCGCGGGCACGCGCGGAGTCCTCGGGAACGCTTCCCGCGTGGTCGCCGGCGCTCACGACTCTGTTGGAGCCGTCAACGAACACGACGGAGGGCTTCACCTGTCGCACGAGGGATTCGGGCACCTGGGCGTAGGCCATGATGATGACGAGGTCACCGACGGTCACCTTGTGGGCGGCTGCCCCGTTGAGCTGAACCGTGCCACTGCCTCGCTCGCCCGCGATCGTGTAGGTCGAGAGGCGCTCGCCGTTGTTGACGTCGACGATGTCGACCTTCTGTCCGGGCACGATGTTCGCGGCATCCAGCAGATCCTCGTCCACCGTGATCGAGCCGACGTAGTGCAGGTCGGCACCGGTGACGACAGCGCGGTGGATCTTTCCGATCGCCATCTCGCGCGTCATTTCCATCATGCGTTCTCCCCCGCACGCTCGGCGAGGCGGCCGACAGGACCTGAGGCGTCGCGCAGCGGCACCTCCATGTTGTCGATGAGGCGGGTCGTGCCCACCTTGGCGGCGATGAGGATGCGTCCCTCACGCGAGCCGTCGGACAGGATCGTGGGCGCGCCATCGCCCTCGCCGACGGGCACGGACTCGGTGCCAGCGAGGATCTCGAAGGTCCCTGCGTCCACGAGCGCGATGTAGTCCAGGTCAATGCCGCCCTCGGCCTCGATCACCGAGCGGCACTGCGCGACGATCTGCGCGGGCCTGGCCCCGGCCTCGGCGGCCTCGGCGCCGCGACGAAGCGCGCGCGAGAGGGCACGGGCGCGGATGCGCTCGTCGTCGCTCAGGTACTGGTTGCGGCTGGACAGGGCGACGCCGTCCTCGGCGCGCACGATCGGCACGGGGTGAACGCGCACGGGGATGTCCAGCTGTGAGAAAACGGTGCGCAGGACGGCCAGCTGCTGGGCGTCCTTCTGGCCGTACAGGGCCACGTCCGGGCGCACGAGGTTGACGACCTTGGTGCACACGAGTGCGACGCCCGCGAAGTGCGTGGGGCGCGTCTTGCCCTCAAGGACGTGCGCGATCGGACCCGGGTCGATCGTCACGGTCGCGGGCGTGGGGTACACGTCCTGGGGGGCGGGAGCCCACACACGAGGTCCGCACCCACCGTCTCGAGCGCGTCCATGTCCGCGTCCAGGGTGCGCGGGTAGGCATCGAAGTCCTCGCCGGGCGCGAACTGCGTCGGGTTGACGAAGATCGTGACGATCACGTGATCGGCCAGTTCGCGGGCTTCGCGCACGAGCTGCAGGTGCCCGGGGTGGAGGGCACCCATCGTCATCACGAGGGCCTTGGTGCCGGGCAGGCGCGACAGGGCGTCGGCTAACTCGACGCGCGTGTGGGTGAGGACAGGACGGTGAGTCATAGTTCTATTCTTGCAACTTCGGCCCGCCGGTGCGTAATAGAGTCGCTTTCCTCACGCCTCGCGTTTTTGCGACGAGGCCGGGGTTGCGCGCGTTCTCTCTCCCGCGTTTTGGGCTCGTTGGGTGTGTGGGTATCAGGCGCCCGGGTCGAGGAGGGCGGCCTCGACGCTGGTGGCGGCCCGTTCGTCGAGAAGACGAGCATCACGCAGCAGACGGGTGAGGGCACGGGTCATGTCCGCGTATGTGTCGCGTTCGCCCGCGAGGCCCTCCCGGGCTCCGAGGCAGCGCGCGTGTGCGGCGATCGTTCCCGCGTCCCCGCGGGCGGCGGGCCCGGAGATGCCCGCGACCCCCTCGGTGAGGGCGCGGTCGAGCGCGGCCTCGAGGAGCGGGCGCACGTACAGGGCGGGGTTCTCGATCCCTGCCTGCGCGAGGATACGCGTCGTCTGCACGGTGATGCCGGCGATGAAGTTGGCGCCGTGAGCGAGACCCGCGTGGTAGAGGGGTCGATCCTCCTCGGCGACGACGACGGGTTCGCCGCCCATTTCGACGACGAGGGCCTGGGCGATCGGCAGGAAGGGGGCCGCAGCCGTTACCGCGAAGGGCGTGCCCACGAGGCGCGCCACGTCGACGCTGGTGCCGGTGAACGTCATCGCCGGGTGGATGGCGAGCGGGATCGCCCCCGCGCCCGCGGCGGCGCCGAGCAGCCCAACGCCGGAGGCACCCGACAGGTGAATGACGATGTGCCCGCTCTGCCAGGCGCCCAGGTCGGCCAGGCCGCTCACGAGGGGGCCAATCTGGTCGTCGGGCACGGCCACGATGACCACCTCGGAGCGTCGCACGACCTCCTCGGGCGTGGCAATCGGCACGCCGGGGAGCATCGCGTCGGCGCGCTCTCGGGAGGCGTCCGACGACGCGGAGACGGCAACGATCTGGTGGCCGACCGCGCGCAGCGCAGAGCCGATGACGGGCCCGACGTGGCCCATGCCGATGATGCCGATTCCGAGGCGTCCGGGGGTACTCATGCCTCCATTGTCGCCGATCACCGCTCTACTTGTCGCCCTCCGCAGGCTGCGAGGTCGCCTCGACGATCTCGGTGACGCGCGAGAGCCAGCGCTCGGGAGCCTCGGCCTCGCGGCGGACCTTCGATGCCTGCGACAGCTGCGCCCACAGCTCCAGCGAGCGGCCCTCCTCGACGTGCTCGGCCATGGATGCCACCGGTCCAGGGACCAGCGCAGCGCGCACGGAGGCGACGCGGCGCCAGCGCTGGACAGGTCCCTGATGCAGGGATACAGACTGGATGCGCGTCAGAGGGATGATCGAGAAGCGCAGGTTGAAGAAGCCGTCGCGGATCGCGAACACGGCGTCGGTGAGGCCGAAGGCGCGACGCTTGCACACCAGAGGATCCAGGATCCTCGCGCTGTGCGGGATCGGTGTCATCCAGCGGTCCTCGCCCGTGCCGACGCGGAGGGACTCAAGGAAGCCGTCGGGATCCTGCACCCCCAGGTCCGGGATCGCCATCGCGATCGCCTGGATGACCTCCGTGCGGCTGCCGACGGGAAGCAGCACGTCGGAGGCCACATCCACCTGCATGCCCTTATTCTTCTCGTCCGACGTGTGCGCCGCGTTGCCGGCCTGCGTGATCTCCACGCGATACCAGCCAAACAGTCGCCAGATCAGCGGCTGGCTCACCTCGATGGCGTGGATACGTCCCGGAGGGATCGTCACGTGACGGCGAGCAGTCAGGCCACGGTCGATGCGCACGCCGTCGGCGCCGATCGCCGCGCTAAAGCCGAACTCTCGATCGAAACGCGCCCAGACGCCCGCCAGAGGCTGAACGCGCCCGCCAGGATGCCCAGGAAACTCATGATCGACGTCACCCCGACGACCCCCACGAGGAAGCCGTTGAGGCCCAGGAGGAAGACGCCGAAGAACAGGGCAATCGCATTGTCGATGGTCGCCAGCATGGACACCAGGAGCTTGACGAAGCCGACCTTGAAAACGGGGCGCTCCGGGGCCTCCAGCGGGGTCTTTGCCGTCGCCACGCGGGCCGAGGCACCGGTCAGGTCCGCGGGATCCACGACCTCGTCGATCGCACCCGAAGCGAGCGCAAGGAGGAGGGCGCGCAGCTCCTCGAGGCGCTGCGCGGGCAGCAGGCCCAGCTTGATGCTCGAATCTCCGCCGCCCGCGACCTCGATGTCCAGATAGCCCAGACCCAGGATGCGCCCCACGAGCGAGTAGGACACGTTGATCGTCTGGATGCGCGTCAGCCTCGCGTGGCGCTGCGTGCGCTTGAGGATGCCGGCGCGATACCAAATCGCCGTGTTGCTCACCGCGTAGCGGGTCTTCGTCCACGACAGGTAGCAGTACACGCCCGCGATGGCGAGGACGATGCCCGCAATAATCAGCAGACCGAGGAAGACGCCGGTGGTTGCGAGCCAGGCGGGCGTCTCACCGCTCAGCATGCGCTCGATCGCGGAGGCGTTGCTCAGGGACACCGCACCGACGACACCCATGACGCTTCCCACCACGCGCGGAAGGTAGGTGAGCGGGTGAAGCGGCTTCCAGTCCTCGGGGGCGATGCCGTCGGAGGAGAGGTCCGCGCTCATAGGCCCATCAGCTCCGCCGAACCGCGCTCCGCCAGGACGTCACGCAGACGGGCCGCGTCCGCGACGGGCACACCGCCCAGCGTCGCGTCGGTCTTCGCGCTCGCGGTCGAGAGCTTGATCGTGGAGATGCCGAGCAGGCGCAGCACGGGACCCTGGTAGATGTCGACGTACTGAATACGGCCGTAGGGCACGAGGGTCAGCGAACGATTGAAGACGCCTCGGCGGATGACAAAGTCCGTGTCGGCCAGGGCGTAACGCAGGGCGCGTACCTGGGCGGGCACGAGCCACAGGCACAACAGCGCGATGGCGGCGGGCACGAGCATGAGCCACCACAGCGCCGGGATGTCGACGAAGAGGACGAGGCCGGAGATCGCGCCGCACAGGGCGCCGCAGGCTGCGAGGGCGTTACCGAGGCGCAGGGTCGCAAGCTTAGGGGACACGTGCTGGAATTCGACGCCGTCGGGAGACATGACGTCCGCTGAGTTCTGGGATGACATGCTTCAATTCTTGCACATCTTTTCCACGCCTTTTCTTATCCTTTATCGCTGCGCGACCAACCGAGGTGACGAAGCAAACAGGAGCAGCGCCATCACTCCCACCTACCTCACAGGAAACATTCAGACACATGGGCGACACTAGTTCCATGAGCACCCCGGGAACTGAAGCAAAACTGCTCGTCGTCGACGACGAGCCCAACATCCGCGACCTCCTCGCCTCCTCCCTGCGCTTCGCAGGCTTCGACGTCGTCACCGCCGAGGACGGCAGCGGCGCATTTCACGAAGCCCAGGCCTCGCGCCCCGACCTCATCGTCCTCGACGTCATGCTCCCCGACATGGACGGCTTCACCGTCACCAGGCGCCTGCGCGACGCCGGCATCACCACCCCGGTCCTCTTCCTCACCGCACGCGACGACATGCGCGACAAGATCCAGGGCCTGACCGTCGGCGGCGACGACTACGTCACCAAGCCCTTCGGTCTCGAAGAGGTCGTCGCCCGCATCCGCGCCATCCTGCGCCGCACCATGGGCTCCGAAGAAGACGACGCACTCCTGCGCGTCGGAGACCTCGTCATCGACGAGGACGCCCACGAAGTCACGCGCGCCGGCGTGCCCATCGACCTATCACCCACCGAATTCAAGCTCCTGCGATACCTCGTCATCAACGCCGGACGCGTCGTCTCCAAGATGCAGATCCTCGACCACGTCTGGGAATACGACTGGGACGGCGAAGTCGCCATCGTCGAGTCCTACATCTCCTACCTGCGACGCAAGCTCGCCGTCGAAGGAGCCTCCGGCGAACTGATCCACACCAAGCGCGGAGTCGGCTACATCCTTCGCGCTGAGGACTGACGTGCGCCCCGGCCTCGCTCAACGCATCGAAGCATGGTGGGACTCCAAACCCCTCTCCTCCCAGCTCGTCACGCTCATCACCTCCCTGCTCGCCGTCGGACTCTCACTGTCCGGAACAGTCATGATCGGCCTACTGCAGCGCCACCTCACCTCCCAAATCGACGACCAGCTCATCGCAACCGCCCACACACTGCAGATCTCCGCCTCCACAGCCACCTTCTCCGCCGACGGCCAAGGCGGCATCCCCACCCTCTACTACATTCACATCCGCAACACCGACGGGACCGACCGCTACTTCTACTCCGAGGACACCCTCAAAGTGTCGGGCAAGCCCAATCTTCCCGACCTCGTCGACACCTCCTCGGCCCCCATCTCCTCGTTCCAAACGCTCCCAATCACCGTCTCCTCATCGAAAGTGGGCCTCGGATGGCGCGCCCTCGTCGTCCCCGTGTACGAGCAGGACTCCGGGCTGTTCTCCGGATACATGACGATCGCCCTACCTCTGTCGGACATGCAGCACACCCTGCGCACCACTGCCTCGTACTTCGCGGTCGCCGGCTCAATCATCGTCCTCATCGGGGGCTGGACCGGGCGCGTCCTCGTGCGCCGCGCGCTCCTCCCCCTGCGTTCCATCGAATCCACCGCCGGAAAGATCGCCGCCGGCGACCTGACCAAGCGCGTCACCCCGCACCCGCCAACGACCGAGGTCGGCTCACTCTCACTCTCCCTCAACGCCATGCTCACCCAGGTCGAGCAATCCTTCGAAGCCCGCCAGGCCTCGGAACAAAAGATCAAGCGATTCGTCTCCGACGCCTCCCACGAGCTGCGCACCCCCTCTCGCGGCGATCTCCGGATACTGCGAGCTCTACGCCATGGGCGGCGTGCCCGCCGAGCGCATCGAAGAAGTCATGGGGCGCATCGCTTCCGAATCCTCACGCATGGCCACGCTCGTCGAGGACCTCCTCACCCTCGCCCGCCTCGACGAAGGACGACCCCTCGAGATCACCGAGATCGACCTCGTCAAGCTCGCAGACAACGCCGTCTTCGACCTCCAAGCCCTCGACCCCACGCGCACGGTCGGACTCACCGGCATCAACAGCCGCACTCCCCCGATGACGCTCATCGTCCCCGCGGACCGCGACCGCATCTCGCAGGTGTTCACCAACCTCATCGGCAACATCGTGCGCTACACCCCCGAAGGCTCCCCAGTCGAAATCGCGCTCGGACGCAGCGGGGACACCGCCATCGTCGAACTGCGCGACCATGGGCCCGGCATCGACGAAACTGACCGCGGACGCGTCTTCGAACGCTTCTACCGCGCGGACACATCGCGCAACCGCAAGTCCGGCGGATCCGGCCTCGGCCTCGCGATCGTCTCCGGCATCCTCACAGCTCACAAGGGCAACGCCTCGCTCACCAAGACAAAAGGCGGCGGCCTCACCGTCCGCATCGAACTCCCCGCAGCGTGAAAGACGTAACGCACCGATCAGCACACACGGCTTTTTCGCTCAGTTTTCGCCATTTCTCGCCTGACAGTTTCACGAAATCCATCGGGATTTTCCCTGATTGTTTACCAACGAACGTGACCTTCGCTCAAAAGCGCACTAGCATTGCTCGGGTATTCCTCAGCAAGGAGAGTGGCCCATGGGTGTTCAAGCACCTCAGTGGCTGCTGACGTCCTTCGTCGACGCCATGCAGCAAATCGGCGCAACCGCGACCGACACAGACCTCGAACATGAGGGCACGGACCTCATACAGCGGTGGAGCGCGCCCAACCGGCAGTTGCACAACCTGCGTCGTCTCATGAACACGCTGACCCACATTGATGAAATCTCGTCGTCCGCGCACGATCCCGACATCCTGCGCGTCGCCGCGTGGTACCACGGTGCCTTCCTCAACAAGGCGCTCGAGATCAAGCTCGGTGGATTCCAGGCGAACTTCGCCTCCACCCGATGCATCGATCACGCGCACAACCGCCTCACCAAGCTTGGCGTGCCCGAGGAGGTCGTCGCCCGCGTCGACGAGCTGATCGCGTTCCTCACGCGCCACCGCGCGCCTCGCACCGACTTCGACGCGCAGGTGCTCGTCGACGCGGACCTGACGTGCCTGGCTTGCAGCCCGCAGGACTACAAGAAGCTTCGCACGTCGCTGCGCGCCGAACTCAGCGAGCTCGACGACCTGCAGTTCACCAAGGCCCGGATGGCGCTCGTCAAGAAGCTCCTGAGCTACGAGACGATCTACCAGTCCCCCCTCGGCTCCGCGTGGGAGGACACCGCCCGCGCAAACCTTGAGGTGGAGCTCACCCGCCTCGAGCGCGAGAAGGCACAGCTGTACCAGGCAGCCCAGGCCGAGGACACGGACGACACCGAGGACACGGACGACACCGACGAGGTCGTGGAGGACTCCACGACGACGACCGGCACGCTGATCATCAAGCGCCGCTCGATCAAGAAACGCATCCCCGTCGCCTCACCGGACAACGAGGCCACGTCCACCGGCATCCTGCCTCGCAAGATCGAGGAACACAGCGGCTCCGACGAGGACCAGGAGGCGACCTCCTCCCTCGAGTCCGCCGTCGAATCCCTGGACCTGCCCACATCCGACTGACGAGGCCGCAGCTGCTTTGTGTGCTCGTGGGCGGTGGCCCGCCCGCGGGCACCGCAGGCTTTGCTGAGCTCTATCCACAGGCACTTCTCGGTGCGGCCAGTTATCCACAGGGCGCCAATTCTGCCTCGATCACGCGTCGTGTCGCGCGTAACGTCGATGTCGACGGACCCACCCGGGGTCCCACAAAGGAGTGACATCATGACCGCATACGCAGTCGACGCCGAACAAATTGCTGCCGCATCCGCGCAGGCCTGCACAACCGCATCCACCATCCGCACCGAGGTGGACACGATGATGGCCCAGCTGCTCGCCCTTCAGGACACGTGGACCGGCGGGGCGCAGGTGAACTTCCAGGCGACTATCACCCAGTGGCAGGGCATCCAGGCCCAGACACACGACGCCCTGGACGCGATCTCCTCGCAGATGCAGGTCGCGGCTTCCACCTACGCCGACGCAGAGACTCATTCCGCGTCCCTGTTCGCGGGGGTCTGACAACCACGCCAGACACCCTGTTTCCGCGAGGAGAGCACCGGCCTCGTATGAGGCCTGCGCGGACAGACAGAAACGCCTGGGGGCGGGACCCTCACGAGTCCCACCCCCAGGCGGATCAGCTTAACGCCGAGCGGATCAGTACATGCCGCCCATGCCAGCGCCAGCGTCGTCGCCACCGGCGGCCGGAGCCTCGGGCTTGTCGGCGACAACGGCCTCGGTCGTCAGGAACATGCCTGCGATCGACGCAGCGTTCTGCAGCGCGGAACGGGTGACCTTGACCGGGTCGGAGATGCCGGCGGCCATGAGGTCGGTGTACTCGCCGGTCGCGGCGTTCAGGCCGTGGCCGGGCTCCATGTGCGCAACACGGTCGGCAACCACGCCGCCCTCGACGCCCGCGTTCTCAGCGATCTGCTTGAGCGGGGCGGAGATGGCCAGGCGCACGATGTTGACGCCGGTCGCCTCGTCGCCGGTGAGGGCGTCGAGCTTGGGCAGCGCCACGGTGGCGGCCTGGATCAGAGCGACGCCGCCGCCGGCGACCAGGCCCTCTTCGGAAGCCGCGCGAGCGTTACGAACGGCGTCCTCGATGCGGTGCTTGCGCTCCTTGAGCTCAACCTCGGTGGCCGCGCCGGACTTGATGACGGCAACGCCGCCAGCCAGCTTGGCGAGGCGCTCCTGCAGCTTCTCGCGGTCGTAGTCGGAGTCGGTGTTCTCGATCTCCTGGCGGATCTGGCGCACGCGGGCATCCAGCATGTCCTTGTCGCCAGCGCCCTCGACGATGGTGGTCTCATCCTTGGAGACGACGATCTTGCGGGCGCGGCCCAGCAGCTCAAGGTCAGCGTTCTCAAAGGGAGAGGCCGACGGTCTCGGAGATGACCTGGCCGCCCGTCAGGATGGCCATGTCCTGCAGCATCGCCTTGCGGCGCTCACCGAAGCCGGGGGCCTTGACGGCCACGGACTTGAAGGTGCCGCGGATCTTGTTCACGACCAGCGTGGCGAGGGCTTCGCCCTCGACGTCCTCGGCGATGATCGCGAGGGGGCTTGCCGGTCTGCATGACCTTCTCCAGGACGGGAACGATGTCCTTGACGTTGGAGATCTTGGAGTCCATGAGGAGGACATAGGCGTCCTCGAGGACGGCTTCCTGACGCTCCTGATCGGTCACGAAGTAGGCCGACAGGTAGCCCTTGTCGAAGCGCATACCCTCGGTGGTCTCCAGGGTGGTGTCGAAGGAGTTGGTCTCCTCGACGGTGACGACGCCCTCGGCGCCGACCTTCTCGAAGGCCTCGGCAATGAGCTTGCCGATGGCGGGGTCGTTGGCGGAGATGGAGGCCGTGGCAGCGATCTGCTCGGTGGTCTCGACGGGCTTGGCGTCGGCGTGCAGCTGCTCGACGATGGCCTCGACGGCCTGGTCGATGCCGCGCTTGAGGGCGATCGGGTTGGAGCCGGCGGCGACGTTACGCAGGCCCTCGTGGACCAGCGCCTGGGCCAGAACGGTCGCGGTGGTGGTGCCGTCACCCGCGACGTCGTCGGTCTTCTTGGCAACTTCCTTCACCAGCTCGGCGCCGATGCGCTCGAACGGATCGTCGAGGTCGATTTCCTTAGCGACGGAGACGCCGTCCTTGGTGATCGTGGGGGCGCCCCACTTCTTGTCGAGCACGACGTTGCGGCCCTTGGGGCCAAGCGTCACCTTGACGGTGTCGGCCAGCAGGTTGAGGCCGTTCTCCATGCCACGACGGGCATCCTCATCAAACTTGATGATCTTGCTCATTGGAAATGTGTCCTTCCGCGATGCGGATCGGGTTCGATGCCCGCGACGGACGGCCACGTTTTTGAGGTGGCCTCATCGAACCGGTGGTCTTATCACTCTCCATGTCGGAGTGCTAACTATGATTTTGGCACTCACCATCGCAGAGTGCAAGGCGAGGTCACGGGGCCTGAGTCCGCTGCGCTCAGGGCGTAATAACCTACGCCGAGGCCGGGGCGAGCCTGCTGAGCGCGCCTGCACATCAGACACCGGAGGTGTGAATGGTGCCGGCGGCCCCAGAGGGCCTGGCTGCGGTGCCCGTGGGTGGCGGCGGGGCCTGGCCGGGCTTCGCGACATCACGTCAACCAGGCGCCACTGGTGTGGAGGGCACCGGAGGGACCGGAGGGCACGGGCGGGCTTCGACGCACGGCGCCGAACGACGTGAGGTCGCCTAGCCACGCGGGCGGCCGGGCCCCTCCGGAGCCCGCAACACCCATGGGGCCACAAGCAGCCCGACCCAAAGGTCAGCCAACGGGCATATGAAACCGGTGCCGCCTCTGCAGGCGGCGATCATCAGAAATTTGAAACCGCCATCACCACTGCTCGCCGAAGAGGCCATGAGAATTGCCATTGTCCACTGGCGGGGGTGTCACCGGTTTCAATCAATACAGCGGATAGGTGCGCAACGGCGCCACCAGTTTCACTCAACAAACGTTGGCCTGGTTATTCTGGCCCAAGTTGTGCCCGCCACGCTCCATCTCGGTCCGCACGCGCGACAAAATTCGCCCAGCGCAACCCCTCCAACGACTTTTCCGCGAAATAACTCGCCCAGCACGGCCCCTCCAGCGGCTTATCCGCGAAAAAACTCGCCCAACGCGCCTGAAAACAGCGTTTTTCGGCCGTTTTGGGCATGCAGGGCGAACTTTTTCGCGCTTTCACTGCGACACGGTGCCGCAGGGCGAACTTTTTCGCGCACAGGACGCGGCAACGTGGCAACGATGTAACCACCGGCACCACTGCAGCCGCTGATGCAGGCCAACGTGAAACCGCCATCACCACTGCGCGCCCCTCAACAGCAACCATTGAAACCGACAACACCGATGCAACCGAAAAACGCACGAAATACACCCATTTCTCACCCGCAAAGGCGGCGGCGGTTTCAACTGAAGCTCGACCTGCGCGAGCAAAGGCGACAGCAGTTTCAGACAACCACACACCTGGCTCGCGGGCTCCAGCTGCGCCACCAGCGGCACCCATGCGCCCGCCTCTCAGAAAACTCGCATGCAATTCGATTGGATGAAGTTTCAATAAAGTCTGAAAACGTTGCAATTCCAACGTTGTAAATTCATGGTTTGAAAGAGTCGTGGGGGAATTGCATGCGAAATTGGGGAGCTCAGCAGCGATGTGCGCGAGGGCCGAGGCAGGGCCTGTGGGGCCAAAGCGGGGCCTGGCTGCGGTGCCCACGCGAGTTGGCGGGGCCTGGCCCAACAACGAGGCGACGCGCCGAGCGAAGCTCGCGGCGCGGGCGGGCAGGCACGCGGCGGCCGGAGATCTGTCGGGCAACAAACAACAAGCAGAAAGACCGCCGACCACGCGCGCACCAAGCAGCCCGGCCCGCCGGACAGCACACGCGACGCCCACAACACCCGTGGGGCCGTAACACCACACAGCAGCCCGGCAGCCCAACACGCCGCGTAGGCATAATAAAGCCGCCCGGCCCCACAGGGGCCGGGCGGCTCGGCCAGTATCAGTGACTCATCGCAGGATCACGACGATGTCGGGGTCTCCGAGGCCACTCTCCTGGCGAACGTTGGAAATGCCGAGCTTGGCGGCAACGTCCTTCGCGGTTCCCTCCATGCGGGGGTCCTCGTAGAAGACGGTGGAGGTCTGCGTGGCCCAGCCGTCAGCGTTCGCGGCGGAAGTGCCCACGTAGCCGGCCTGGTTGAGGATCTGAGCCTGCTGGCTGGCGTACCCCTGCGTGCCGGTTCCGTTGAGGACCTGGATGACAGCTCCATGGTCGGGCTCGGACGAAGCCGACGGGGAGGAAGAGCTGGCGGAAGGCGTGGGTTCAGCGGACGCGGTGGGCTCGGCTGTGGGCGACGCAGAGGGAGCGGCAGCGCTCGGGGTGGTCGCGGCGGGGCTGGGCGCGTTGCTGACAGTGGTTTGCTGGCGCGACAGGGCGGTCGCCGCCGCCCATCCGAGGGCGGGAACGATCACGAGGATGGCCAGGAAAGGCCAGACGTTCTTCCACTTGGACGGCTTGGGGCGGTGCATGCCGACGGGCATATCTTCGCCGGCGCGGTCAAATTCATCCCTGGGGTACTGAGAACTCACGCGTTCAGACTATCGGAAAAGAAGGAGTGGGGCGCGGGTGGCGCGCGGGGAATGTGGCGTGGTCTGTGCGGCATTAGGCTGGTGCTATGAGTGAACACAATCCGCGCCCGTTGGCTGAGTTGATCGATCCGGGCTGGCTCGGGCGCTGGCTCCGGTGGAGGGGCGCATCCACGAGTTGGGCGCAATGTTGGCTGCTGAGGTCGAGGAGGGCCGCGGCTACCTGCCTGCGGGCACGGATGTTCTCCGTGCTTTCACGTACCCGTTCGACAAGGTGAAGGTTCTCATCGTCGGGCAGGATCCGTATCCGACGCCGGGGCACGCGATGGGGCTGTCGTTTTCGGTGCACCCGGGCGTGGCGTTGCCCAAGTCGCTCATCAACATTTTCCGCGAGTTGAGCGAGGACATGGGTGTTCCCGCTCCGACGTCGGGCGACCTGACGCCGTGGAGCGAGCAGGGCGTGTGCCTGCTGAATCGCGTGTTGACGGTGCGCCCGGGTGCTCCCGCATCGCATCGAGGCCGGGGCTGGGAGGAGGTGACCCAGTGTGCGATCGACGCGCTGGTGTCCCGGAAGCGTCCGGATGGCTCGCGTGCTCCCCTCGTAGCGATTCTGTGGGGGAAGGACGCGCAGTCGCTCGCGCCGCGTCTGGGCGATACGCCGATTATTGCGTCCGCCCACCCGTCGCCGCTCTCTGCGTATCGAGGATTTTTTTGGATCGAAGCCGTTCTCGCGCGCGAATCAGCTGCTGGAGGCGCAGGGCGCGTCGGGCGTGGATTGGTCGCTCGGCGCTTCTCATTAACGAGGCCGGGGCACCTTTCCGGACCGGGTGACGGTTGCGGGCGGCTGCGGTGCCGCGATGAGGGACTCCGTGGAGCCGGCTATCGGACTCGAACCGATGACCTGCTGTTTACAAGACAGCTGCTCTACCAACTGAGCTAAGCCGGCGGCGGACACTAGTGTGCCACAGGTAGGGGCTCGTGCGCGCGGGCGGGCCGGATCGCCGTCGACAAGCGCGCACCGACGAGGTTCCCCATTGCGCGCTGCAGGGACCCGGCGTGCGCCTCCAGGACCTCCGCTGTGCGCCACAGATGTGAAGCTCACGGCAAACAAGTGAGGGGTGGGACCGCCACGCGGTCCCACCCCTCGCTGATTGAAGGCTCAGTTGGAGCTGTCGGTCGTCTCGGAGCTCTGGGCTTCGCCGGTGCCGCTCTGGGAGGGCTCGGTGGCCTCGGGGGCCGGGGTTTCGGTGATGCCCTGGTTCGCGGAATCGGTGATGCCGAATTCGTTTTCGATGCGCTGGCGCAGCTCAGCCAGCTGGGTGCCGAGCGGGATCACGGTGGAGTGGTCTTTGACGAGTTCGGGAGTGCCGAGGCTGTCGCCACGACCGTTGTAGCCGGCGTTTTGCCAGGCGGTGGTCGATGCCTTGAGGTAGTCCTCGACGGCGTTGACCGGGAAGGTGTCGATGACGTCGGAGGGGACGCCGACCTCGGCGGCGATCACCTTGACCTGCTTCCAGGAGGCGTCGAGGTTCTGGACGACGGTGCCGTTGGAGGCCTGGAACTGGGAGCGGAAGTAGGCGAGCAGGGCGTGGTGGAAGTCCACCCACTTGTCGGGCGCCTTCTGCGCGACGACGAGCGATGCGCTGGCCGCGGGCTTCATGTAGTCCATATCGACGGTGATGACCGGCTGGAGCTCAATGTTGTAGTGACCTTCGGCGGCCCAGGTGGTGAGGTCCTTGCCCAGGTATGCGTCGAGGTCGGCGCACGCGTGGCAGGAGTAGTCGAAGTACTCGGTGAGGGTGGGCAGGTTCGGGTCCGCCTCGGCGACGACGCCGTTTGCGTTGACGATGATCGGGCGTCCGTCGGCGTACGCGCCGAGGACGTCGGAGGCGTTGACGTTGCGGGCGGCGTTGATCTGCGCCTGCTGCTTCCAGATCACGCCGCCGACGGCTGCGACGACCGCGAGGACGATGACTGCGACGGCGGAAATGACGATGATGCGGGTGCGGCGGTCAGCGCGCTCCTGCGCCTGGCGCATCTGGGCGGCTTTCGCGCGCACGGGATCGACGGCCGGCTTCTTCTTCTGAGCCATGGACTCACCTTCCGAAAGTAGTTGAATGTTGTAAGAGTATCGGGCGCAGCATGACCGCGCTCAGTGCGACAGCCCACCTGTGACGATAAACCACGCACCCGCAAGGAACGCCACACAGCCTACCGCGAGGAGGCCTCGCCCCCAGGCAGGACGCACGATCGAGCGCAGCGTTGTGGACACACCGACCCTCAGATCGGCGGTAAACGGCATGAGCCAGGCAGTCAGCATCATGAGCGCGGCGAGCGCCCACACGACGATCGTGGCTCGCGGGTCGCTCAGCCAGTAGTCCGTGCGATCGACGCCGGTGGCTGCGACGACATCGGCGGGCCACGACCACAGGACGCGCCCCTCGCGCGAGTAGGACACGAAGGCCCAGATCCCGTACGGAACGAGGCCTCCGACAACGAGGCCAAGCGCGGTCGATAGGATCGAGCGCACCAGCAGGATGGGCGACATGGCGATGACGGCGGCTGTGTCGCTGGCCTTCGCGCCTCGCAGGATCCGACGGCGCTCGAGCCACCGCGACATCGCGCCGATCAGGCCGAAAGCGGTGAGCGCGATCCCCACGATCATGGAGCCAGTGAGACCGAAGAGGAAGGGCAGGGAGGCCAGGAGGGCCAGCAGTGCGGCACCCGAGACCCATGTCCCTTTCGCGGTGGACGAGGACCCGTCCGCCGAAGCTGCGCCCGCCCCCATCGCCGGATTGGGGTTCCACTGGGGACCCGGTGCCATCTGCTGCGGGGCGACTCCGTTCTGCGGATAGGGTTGTTGCCCGTATCCGGGGACAAAACCGGGATGATACGCGCCCTGCGGACCCGGGTACTGAGGCTGAGCGTAGGGGGCCATGACCTCGGTGGGATCCGAGTCGTCAACGCGCTGCCAGACGTCGGTGGCGTCATCGTGCCAAGCGACCTCCTCGGGGTCATCGGACCAGTCGCCATACCCCTGGGCTACCGACGCGGTGTCCACGACGTCGGTGTGGTCGTTGGCCGCCGTGAATTCCGAGGCGTCTCGGCGCGGATGCTGCGGATAGGAGACGGCGCGCGCGCCGGAGGCGTCCGGACGCTGCCCCGCGTCCTCCCACTCGGGAGGCGCAGCGATCTCCTGGGGGTCCGAGTTCACCATCTGCGTGCGCATGCCCGTGTCGAGCAGCTGCGCCCAGTTCACGGTCACGTAGTCGAGCTCGCCGGGTGCCCACCCGACGGCGCTCATGAGATCGGCGACAATCAGGGAAGGTGACGGACGACCGTCGGGATCGGGGGCGAGGCCGCCCGCGAGCGCGTCTGCGACCATGGGGTGCAGTCCGGCCAGGTCGGGATCCCCTTCGAGGACGCGCAGCAGCGTGGCGGACACGTCGCCCTTGCCAAACGGCGGGCGCCCGGTGGCGCAGGACAGCAGGGTGGCGCACCACGCCCACCAGTCCGACTCCTTCGTGGCACCGTGGCCCTGCAGGAGCTCGGGGGCGGTGTACCCGGCTGTGCCCGACACGAGGCCTGTGCTGGTCAGGTGCTGATCGGAGGTCGCCATCGCGATACCGAAGTCGATGAGGACCGGGCCGCGCGGCGAACAGATGATGTTGGAAGGCTTAATGTCGCGGTGGATGATGTTGGCGTGATGAACGGCCGCGATCGTGGACGCCAGGTGGTAGGACAGGGCGGCGACGCCGCGCAGAGGAACCGGCCCAGAGACGAGGATTTCCGCGAGCGTGGGGCCCTCCACGTACTCCGAGACAACGAAAGGCTGGGAGGCCTCGGTTTCCGCATCGACGATGTGCGCGACGAAGGGCGAGCGCACGGAGTTCACGGTGCGCGTCTCGCGCTCCAGGCGCTGGCGCGACTCCTCCGAGGCGGCCATCGCCGGGTGCATGGCTTGAGGGCGACACGCGTGCCGCCCCCATCTTCGGCGAGCCAGACCGTTCCCGCGCCGCCCGTACCGAGCCGACGGATCAGCCTGTAGCCGCCCAGTTCCTCGCCTTCTTCCACGCCCTCAGCCTACCTGGCCCCTCCCCCATCTGCGGCCACCCGCGCGGGGCAGCCCCGGCCTCGTCCCCGAATCTGACGGGCAAACACACGCTGCCAATCCACCATGTGGCCCGAACTGTACACCCTCGAGCGAGCGTGCTAACTTCACTCTTAGTCGCGCGCGCGGAACGATCCGCGTTCGCACTCCGTGGGCGAAGACGCTCCACGGTCACCCCACTACGGATCGTCCGGCACGTACCTGCCGGTGGGAAGGAAAACTCCATGGCAAGCGTTACCTTTGACAAGGCCACCCGCGTCTACCCGGGTTCCGACAAGCCCGCCGTCGACCAGCTCGACCTCGAGATCCAGGACGGCGAATTCCTCGTTCTCGTCGGCCCCTCCGGCTGCGGCAAGTCGACCTCGCTGCGCATGCTCGCCGGCCTGGAGGACGTGAACTCCGGCCGCATCCTCATCGGCGACAAGGACGTCACGGACGTTCCGCCGAAGAACCGCGACATCGCGATGGTCTTCCAGAACTACGCCCTCTACCCCCACATGTCGGTGCGCGAGAACATGGGCTTCGCCCTGAAGATCGCCGGCACCCCCAAGGGGAGAGATCAACAGGCGCGTCGAAGAGGCCGCTAAGATCCTCGACCTGGAGCCTTACCTGGACCGCAAGCCCAAGGCTCTGTCCGGCGGCCAGCGTCAGCGTGTCGCCATGGGCCGCGCGATCGTCCGTAAGCCCCAGGTGTTCCTCATGGACGAGCCCCTGTCGAACCTGGACGCCAAGCTGCGTGTCCAGACCCGTACGCAGATCGCCTCCCTGCAGCGTGAGCTCGGCGTCACCACCGTGTACGTCACCCACGACCAGACCGAGGCTCTGACGATGGGCGACCGCATCGCGGTCCTCGCCGGCGGCCTCCTCCAGCAGTGCGGCACCCCGCAGGAGATGTACGAGCGTCCCGCCAACGAGTTCGTCGCTGGCTTCATCGGCTCCCCCGCCATGAACCTCGGCACCTTCACGGTAGAGGGCGAGTGGGCCAAGCTCGGCCCCGCGCGCGTGCGCGTCTCCGAGGCCGCCCGCGCCGCGATGACCGATGAGGACGGCGGGAAGATCAAGATCGGCTTCCGTCCCGAGGGCCTGGATGTCGTTGCCGACGGCTCCGAGGGCTCCATCCCCGTCGAGGTCGACTTCGTCGAGGAGCTCGGCTCGGACGCCTACGTGTACGGCCACCTGGCCGGCGCCGCCGAGGGCGAGACCCTGGGCTCCGGCTCCGAGGGCACCGGCAAGCAGCTGATCGTGCGCGTTCCCCCGCGTACCGCCCCCGCGCGCGGCGGCGTCCTGCACGTGCGCATCCGCGAGGGTCAGCAGCACAACTTCTCCGCTGCAACGGGTGTTCGCCTGCCCGAGTGACGCGTAGCGCTCACGCACAGCGATAATCAGCCCCGGCCTCGTCCACTCGTACCTCCAGGACGAGGCCGGGGTTTCGCTATGCCCGCATGTGTTCTTGGCCGCGACTAGCGCAGATACCGAGTCAGGGCTATACGCACGGCGTTCAAGATGAGACAATAGGCCCCATGGCTTTGGACATTACGGCGGCCGCAGTCGAGCCCGCCCTTTTGGACCTCCCGTGGGATGTTCCCCTCGAGGAGTGGCCGTCCAACCTGCTCGCAGCACTTCCCCGCGGCATTTCCCGCCACGTCGTGCGCTTCGTGAACCTGTCCGGTCGCGTGCTCGCGGTCAAGGAGATCGGTCCGACGGTCGCCCATCACGAGTACGACCGCCTGCGCGACCTGAAGCGCCTGGATGCCCCGTCCGTCCAGCCGGTCGCCGTCATCACGGGCCGCGAGTCCCCCGAGGGCGAGGAACTCAACGCGGTTCTCATCACCGAGCACCTGCAGTTCTCCCTCCCCTACCGCGCGTTGTTTTCCCTGTCGATGCGCGAGGACACCGCGACGCGCCTCATCGACGCGCTCGCGCTTCTCCTCGTGCGCCTGCATCTCCTGGGCTTCTACTGGGGCGATGTCTCCCTGTCGAACACGCTGTTCCGTCGCGACGCGGGCGAGTTCGCCGCCTACCTGGTCGACGCCGAGACCGGCGAGCTGTACCCCAAGCTCACCGACGGCCAGCGTGGGTACGACGTCGACCTGGCCCGCACGAACATCATCGGCGAGCTCATGGACCTCCAGGCCGGCGGGTTCTTCCCCGAAGACGCCGACCCCATCGACGTCGGCGACCGCATCCGCACCCAGTACGACCTGCTGTGGACAGAAGTCACGGCCGAGGAGTCCATTGCCAACGATCAGCGCCAGTACCTGGTCAGTGAGCGTATCCGCCGCCTCAACGACCTCGGTTTTGACGTCGCCGAGCTGCACATGTCCACCGATTCCTCCGGCGAGCGCCTCGTCATACAGCCCAAGGTGGTTGATGCCGGTCACCACAACCGCAAGTTCATGCGCCTGACCGGCATGGACGTCGGTGAACACCAGGCGGCGCGCCTCCTCGCCGACATCGACGTGTGGCGCGCGACGAACGGCCTCCAGGACCTTTCCCTTGAGCAGGCTGCCCACGAGTGGCTCACTGACGTGTTTGCCCCCGTCGTGCGCGCGATTCCGCGCGAGCTGGCGGGCAAGCTGGAGCCCGCGCAGCTCTACCACGAGTACCTCGAGCACCGCTGGTACATGGCCCAGCAGGCCGGCCACGACATCCCGCGCGAGGAGGCCCTCGCCTCCCTACATCACCAACATCCTGCAGTCGAAGCGCGACGAGGCCATCCTCATCGAACCCGGTCCGGGTCGCGCGTCTATGATCAGCGCCGAGGCGCACCCCGACCTATGGTGAGGGAACAGTTCGTCCCATCCCATTCACGCTAGGAGCACCTATGTCTGAATTTCCCCGCATCTTTGCCCACCGGGGCGCGTCCTCCCTGGCTCCCGAGAACACGATCGCCGCGTTCGCCAAGGCCATGGAGGTCGGCGCACGGTGGTTCGAGTTCGACGTGGACATCACGGGCGACGGCTCACTGATCGTCATTCACGACGACACCCTGGACCGTACAACGACGGGTTCGGGTTCCTACTATCAGCTGGGTTTCTCCGATATTCGTCGCCTGGACGCGGGCCGCTGGTTCTCGGACACGTACCGCTTCGAGCGCATTCCCGAGGCCACCGACGTGCTCGCCTTCGCGCACGCTCAGCAGATGGGCGCGAACCTCGAGATCAAGCCCTGCGCGGGCGGTGATCACCTGCGCGAGCGTTTAATCGAGGCCCTGGCCGTCACTCTCAACGGCGACAAGGTTCCGTCCCGGCTCATCGTGTCTTCCTTCGACCACGAGCTCCTCGCAGCCTTCCACGAGGCGTGCCCGACGGTTGCGCTCGGGTGGCTGATTGAGCACGCCTCGGAGGAGTGGCGTGAGGGCGCGGCTGCCCTGGGCGCCACCGCTATCCACCCGGGCGTTGAGGGTCTCACTGAGTCCGACGTGCGCGCGATGCGCGACGCGGGCTTCGACGTCAACGTGTGGACCGTCAACGACGTCGAGCAGGCGCGTGAGTTGGCTTCGTGGGGCGTCACCGGTATCTTCACGGATCGCCCGCAGGACTTCCCGCCGAGGCCCTGAAGGCCTGACGGATACGGGCACGACCTACGCCCGCACCACCACCCTGAATTCCCGACGAATACGTGCGCGGCCTATGTCCGCGCCACCACCAACAGATAAGGCAGCCGGGGTCGCGTGAGCGACCCCGGCTGCCTTTACGTATGCCGCTGACGACTTCTTAGGCCTCGCCTGCGCGGCGCGCGAAGCGCTTTGGAGACGTGCTTGGCCAGGGACAGCTCGGCGATCGAGTCGACGACCATCAGGCCGCCCACGATGCCCGCGAAACGCATCCAGCCCGAGCGAGGCGAGGAGGCACGCACGGCAGCGACCAGCATGCCGGTTCCGACGATGGCCTCGGCGGCGACGGCGGCGTGAATGATCCACGGGCGTTCGACGGCCACGGACTCGTAGGAGTTCCACAGGGGCTTCACGACCGACTGCGGCTGGCCCATCATGATGTCGACGCTGCGGCCGATCGCGTTGGAGATGCCGCGAGCCAGGTGCACGGAGACGCCCTCGACGTCCTCGAGGTCGGTGGTGCCCAGGAGGAAGCCGGCGACGGAGCCGGGCAGGCCGAGGGCGCGCACGACCTTCCACACGGATTCCTCGCCGGTCGTGGCCACGGACGCCCACAGGGCGTCGGCGTCCGAGCCGGGGACGGCCTCGGCGATCTCCAGGAGATCGAGGCGGTCGCCCACCAGGTCGATGACCTCGCCGGGCAGTTCCGCGGTGCGGTCGTGTCCACCGGGAACGATCGCAGCGTCCATGCCCCAGTTGTGGGAGATGATGTGCTCGAGGTGGTCGTCGGTAACCAGGAAGACCTGGAATTCACCGTCCGTCACGGAGAGAGTCACGAGCGGCAGATCTCCGAAGTTCCAGCCCTCCTTTTCGGCGGGCAGCTCAGCGAGCAGCGCGCGGTGCCCCTCTGCAAGCTCGAGGTCGCCAAGGTCCACTCCCTCAAGGGCTGCCAGGAGGGGCACGGACGAGGCGGGGGTACGGCCAATCTCGACGATGCGAGTCGGGATGGGTTCGACGGTGCCAGCATCCTCCTCATCGGAGGGCCACACCTTGCCCAGCGGCGAGTCGCCCTCGGGCAGGTGGTCGGCCGTCGCGTTACCGATACGCACCTCGGCGTCGAACAGGATAGCCAGTTCGTCGGCCAGTTCGGCGGGGGTCGGGCCGGGAACCACCTCGGTCGACCCGGCGGGCACGGTAGCGACGCACTCCTTATCGACCGCGACGTTCAGGCCCAGCATCTGCGGCGAGGAGGGGAACCACTCGAGCTGGGCGAGGATCGAACGCTCCTTCAGCTCGCCGGCGACCACGCTGGGATCCAGATCGTGGCCGATGATCATGCCTTCAATGCGAGTCCATTCCTGGGCCATGTCGCTACCTTCCTGTCCGTGGTGATGTCCTCTCACCACTCTATAGTTCCATTGTGTCGCGTAGGTCGCTACTTCGCTCGTCCGCGCGGTCAGCGATGAGACTTTTGTTGCTCCGTGCCGCCCCATTCGACGACCGTGAAGCCGCTGCGCGTCGGGGTGGGCCCGAAGACCTGAGGCGTGGCCACCTCGTTCGCGTCCGCGGCACGGATCGTCATAAACACCCGAATAAAGGTGTCGGGCTCAACCGGCGCCCCAGCCTCGTCCGTGAAGCTGTACGTCGCCTGACTCGCGTAGGAGGAGGCGTCGAAGGACACGAACGTGTACTCGTTGGCGCGGATCTGCGGAGCCCAGAACGTTATAAAATCGGCCGCCTCCTTATCGGTCAGCCCCAACAACGCCAACTTCTCCTCCAAGAACGGCACCGCATCCGCACGCGCAACAATGAACCCCTGCTGCGGAGCCTCCAGCGTCATCTTCCCATCCCAGAACAACGACGGATACGTCCGCCCACCCTCATCCGTCAGCGTCCCATCAGGCGAAGCCGTCACCGTCCACGAGGCCTGGGTTCCCCGATCCGTCGTCTCCTGGGTGTCCGGGGCCGGGTACACCGTACCCAACTCACCCTCCACGTCAAGAAAGACCGTCAGGGACTGCTCACGCTCCGGATACACATACAACACAGGCTTGTAAACAAGTGCGGGAATGCTGCTTGGCGAGGGAGAAGGCGACACGGGGATGCTGCTTGGCGAGGGAGAAGGCGACACGGGATTATGCATATTCTTGCAGGCCGTATCCCCACTCACGCACTCGTTCCGGTCAATCAGGGGAACCAAGCCGAAAAGGATCGCGGCAGTAGCGACCAGCGCGCCGACAATGACACAAACGATCGTGATCACTGTTTTCTTCATAGCTCCCGCGCCTCTCCCACAGCCCGCCATCGGACGTTCCTCCCGCGAGACAACTATCTCGTGCTTCCCCATTATAAGCAGCCCTGCCGCCCGCTTTCAATGAGGTCACCGTACGAACGCGACGTAGCCACGGCCTCGTCACCCAAGAATGAGACAATGCATTGAGTCACACGCCCGACACTGCTATCCTGACCCGTTACGCGGCTACTCGGATACAAGGGGGCCGCATCCCTCACGTGAAAGCAGCTATCATGCCTTTTCTCAGCATCGCAGCCATCGCCGTCGCTGCAACTGTCTTTTTGCTCCTGTTCCTCTGGGCGAGCTTCGTGTCCGCCTCGCCGGGCGAAATTAAGGTGATCTCCGGCCCCCGAGGCCAGCGCGTCCTCCACGGTAAAACGGGATGGAAATTCCCCCTCCTCGAGCGCGTGGACACCATGACCGCCTCAATGATCTCCGTTGACGCCCAGACCACGGACTTCGTTCCCACGAACGACTACATCAACGTGCGCGTCGACGCGGCCGTCAAGGTCCGTATCGCGACCGACGACCCGACGCTGTTCCGCGCGGCGACTCGTAACTTCCTCTACAAGACAACCTCCGAAATCTCCGAGGAGGTGCGCGACACCCTGGAGGGCCACCTGCGCGCCATCATCGGCCAGATGAAGCTCACCGACATCATCACCGACCGCGCCGCCTTCTCCGAGCGCGTCCAGGAGAACGCGAAGCAGGACCTGGAGGAGATGGGCCTCGAGATCGTCGCATTCAACATCCAGAACGTCACCGACCAGAACGGCGTCATCGACAACCTCGGTATCGACAACACCGAGCAGATCCGTAAGACTGCGGCCATCGCGAAGGCGAACGCCCAGAAGGAGGTCGCGCAGGCAACCGCCGTCGCCCAGAAGGAAGCCAACGACGCGCAGGTCGCCTCCCAGCTGGAGATCGCCCAGAAGCAGACGGACCTCGCCAAGCGCCAGGCCGCACTCAAGGTCGAGGCCGACACCGAGAAGGCAAAGGCCGACGCCGCCTACGAAATCCAGTCGCAGATTCAGCGCCGCGACATCGAGCGCGAGACCGCCCAGGCCGACATCGTCAAGCAGGAGCAGCAGGCCGTCATCAAAGGAGAAGGAAGTCGTCGTCACCAAGCAGGCCCTGCAGGCCGAGGTGAACGCGAAGGCCGACGCCGAGCGCTATGCCGCTGAGAAGAAGGCAGACGCGGCCCTGTACGCCCGTCAGCGCCAGGCCGAGGCCGAGGCGTTCGAGCGCACCAAGAAGGCTGACGCCGACAAGCAGGCCATGCTCGCCGAAGCCCAGGGTATCGAGGCTCGAGGCCGCGCGGAGGCGTCCGCGATCGGTGCGAAGCTGACGGCCGAGGCCGAGGGCCTCGAGAAGAAGGCCGAGGCCATGACCAAGATGAACCAGGCGGCCGTCCTCGAGATGTACTTCCGCGCCCTGCCCGAGGTAGCGCGCGCCGTGGCCGAGCCCCTGTCCAAGGTCGAGACGATCACCATGTACGGCGAGGGCAACAACGCCCAGATGGTCGGCGACATTACGAAGTCGATCAGCCAGATCAACGCGGGCCTGGGCGATTCGCTGGGCCTGGACCTGCAGCAGCTGTTCACGGCGCTCGTGGGTGCCAAGGTCGTCTCCCCCACGATCTCCGACGCGGTTGCGGAGGGTGTGCGCGACGCCGCTTCCCCGAATCCTCCGCAGGAGTGAGGCTCGCGCGCAACGCGGGCAGCCACCAGTGCGAGCGCGGCGCGACAGTCGCAAGGAGCGCCCACGCGTGAGGCGGGCTCGCGACACGGGCTCGTGATACGGGGCGGGATCCTTCGGGATCCCGCCCCGCTGCTGTACCCAGCTTTCCTCACCGTCGGCGCCCCACCCCACTATCGGCGTTCCACCCCACTGTTACACCCCGCCTCTCCCCCATCGGTGCCCTTCTCCACCACCGATGCTCCGCTCCCCCCAAAAAAATCGCACGTAATTTAATCCGGTCACTTTTTGAGATACCCAGAAAACGGCACAATTCCAACGATGCTATTTCATACCTTTCAGTAGCCACGGGGGAATTACGTGCGACGTTGGTGGGAAACCATCATGTCTCGTGTCCTGGTGTCCCCCGTTGCAGCCGCCACGAGAACCTATAACGAGAACCTAGAAAGACCACTGCAACGCCCGCAACACCTAGCAGCTCAAGCAGGTCCAGGGACCCCGCGAGCACCTGCTCGAATGAGCCCTCCGCATGCGGATAGGTTACGACGATGCGGATAGGTTATCCCCACGCGGATAGGTTAATAAGCTATCCGCATGCTCATAACCTATCCATATCGCAATTACCTATCCGCGTACGCCGGTTCGGTCGACAGAGCCGAGAGGGACAGGTTGGCCCCGCCGCGGTGGCGGCGGGTCTTGGTCGGACACTCGGATACCTCAGCACCTACCCCTCCTCAAGTCGCATGCAATTCAATTGAACAAACTTTCAACAAACCTAGAAAACGTTGGAATTCCAACGCTACAAATTCATGGTTTGAAATAGTCGCGGGGGAATTGCATGCGAAATTGGTTGTGAGCTCAGGAGTGAGGGACACGAGGACCCGTCGGTGAGGTAGGCCTGGCCGGGCAACACACAGAACCCCGACCGATTGGAGGCCGCCGCGAGGCCTGCGGGGCCTGGCCGCGGTGCCGGTGGGCGGCGGCGGGGCCTGGCCGGACAACGAGCCGACGCGCCGAGCCAATCATCAGCACACCCGGCTCCACTGGTGTGGAGGGCGCCGGAGGGACCGGAGGGCCTGGCTGCGGTGCCCGTGGGCGGCGGCGGGGCCTGGCCGGGCTTCGAGGCGACGCGCCGAGCCTTTAGCTCGCAGCGCGGACGGCTCGCGGGCGGGCCGCCGCCCACGGGCGCATCAAGCAGCCCGGCCCAGCAAACACAACGAAGCCGCCCGGCCCCACAGGGGACCGGGCGGCTCACACATCAGGCCGCTAGCGGCCATCAGCGAAGGTTTCAGCGCATCTGGGTGCCGTCGGAGCCCAGACGCTGGCAGGCCTCGACGACGCGGGCGGCCATGCCGGCCTCGGCCGACTTGCCCCACGTACGCGGGTCGTACTGCTTCTTCACGCCGACCTCGCCGTCGATCTTGAGGACGCCGTCGTAGTTGCGCATCATGTGGTCAACGACCGGGCGGGTGAACGCGTACTGCGTGTCGGTGTCGACGTTCATCTTGATGACGCCGTTGGCGACAGCGGTGGCAATCTCCTCGGCGGTGGAGCCGGAGCCGCCGTGCATGACCAGGTCGAAGGGACGGTGGTCGAGGCCGAAGTGCTCCGCGACCTCCTTCTGGATGGTGCCGAGCAGCTCGGGACGCAGCTTCACGTGGCCGGGCTTGTAGGCGCCGTGCACGTTGCCGAAGGTCAGGGCCGTGATGTAGCGGCCCTTCTCGCCCAGGCCCAGGGCCTCGACGGTCTTGATGCCGTCTGCGGTGGAGGTGTAGAGCTTCTCGTTGATCTCGCCAACGACGCCGTCTTCCTCGCCACCAACAGCGCCAACCTCGATCTCGAGGATGGTGTTGGCCTTGACGGACATGGCGAGCAGTTCCTTCGCGATCTCGAGGTTCTCGTCGAGCGGAATAGCGGAACCATCCCACATGTGGGACTGGAAGGTGGGCAGCTTGCCGTCGGCGACCTGGCCGGCCTCGATCTCGAGGAGGGGGGCGGACCCAGGAGTCGATGTTCTGCTTGGCGCAGTGGTCGGTGTGCAGAGCCACGGTGATGCCGTAGTTCTTGGCGACCTCGTAGGCGTAGGCGGCGAGGGCCAGAGAGCCGGTGACGCGGTTCTTGATGGTGGAGCCGGAGCCGTACTCGGCGCCGCCGACGGAGATCTGGATGATACCGTCGGACTCGGCCTCGGCGAAGCCCTGGAGGGCGGCGGTGATGGTCTGGGACGAGGTCACGTTAATCGCGGGGTAGGCGAACTTGCCATCCCGTGCGCGATTCAGCATCTCTGCATAGACCTCAGGGGTTGCGATAGGCACTTGGAGCCTCCTAATCGAGTGACAGTTTTGTCGTGATCGATTGTCTCACATTTTGCACGAGCGGGGAGGGGAAGGAAGTCCCGTTCGGACAGGGTCTTTTCTTCCCACGGCCGCATATGGTAGGCGTTTCACAAGTCCGGGGTATTCGGCGCGTTTCCTCTCGGGTCTGAGCCGCGACGAGGCTTGGGCACTCGTCGCGGGTCGGGTGCCCTGTGCGGTGGCGGGTTCAGGTGCTGGAGGGGGCACTGAGGCGCGACGCGTGTGCCCACATAACGATGGCGGCGGCGTGACCGACGTTCATGGACCGGGTCGAACCGCGCTGTGTAATGGCGACGACTTTGTCGCACGCCCGGATCATCTCCTCGCTCAGCCCGGAGGCCTCCGATCCGAAAACGAGGCAGGCGCGCTCCGGCAGCACCGCCCCTTCGAGCGCGACGGAGCCCTCGACATTGTCGACGCCGACGAGTGTCAAGCCCTCACGCGCGCAATGTTCGACGAGTTCGGCGACCTCGGGTCGGTGATCCACCGGCAGGTAACGGTCGGTGACCATCGCGCCACGACGATTCCACCGCTTGCGCCCCACGACGTGCACGCGGCGCGCACCCATGGCGTTCGCCGTGCGCACGATCGACCCGATATTGAAGTCGTGATCGAGGTTCTCCACTGCCACCTCGAAGGGCAGCGAGCGGGCGGCGATATCCGCTCGAATCGCGTCCATCGTCCAATACCGGTAGCGATCTTCGACGTTGCGCCGATCCCCCGCCTTCAGGAGTTCCCGGTCGTAATGCTCGCCAACCGGCCAGGCGGCCTCCCCGCCCGGCCACGGACCGACCCCGACCTGCCCGGACTGCGCGGCCCCGGCCTCGTCGTTCCCGCACGCGCCATCACGCGCGATGTCACACCCGTTTTCGAACTCGTTCACGGATCCCACCCTAGCGGCACCGTAGAATGGAGGCATGACTGCCCTGACGCATGAACCCACACCACTGACCGATCTGCCTCCCGTGAGCGCGTGGCTCTCCGACATGGACGGCGTCCTGGTCAAGGAGAATCGGGCGCTTCCGGGCGCGAACGAGTTCCTTGCCGCTCTGCGCGAGAAGAACATCCCCCTTCCTGGTCCTCACCAACAATTCGGTGTTCACGAACCGCGACCTGTCCGCGCGCCTGGCGAACTCCGGCCTGGACATCCCCGAGGGCAACATCTGGACCTCCGCGAACGCGACGGCAGCCTTCCTGCACCAGCAGTCGCCCGGCTCGACCGCCTACGTCATCGGCGAGGCCGGCCTGACCACCGCGATCCACTCCGCGGGATACGTGATGACAGAGATCGACCCCGAGTTCGTGGTGCTCGGCGAGGTGCGCTCCTACGACTTCCACGCGCTGACGCACGCGATCCGCCTGATCGAGGCCGGCGCGAAGTTCATCGCGACCAACCCCGACGTGTCGGGCCCCTCCGACGAGGGCACGCTGCCCGCCTGCGGCGCGATCGCGGCGATGATCACGGCGGCGACCGGTCAGAAGCCCTACTTCGTCGGCAAGCCGAACCCCGTCATGATCCGCGCGGGCCTGAACAAGATCGGCGCACACTCCGAGAGCGCCGCGATGGTCGGCGACCGCATGGACACGGACGTGCGCGCGGGCGTCGAGGCAGGCCTGCGCACCCACCTGGTCCTGTCGGGTTCCACGGCCCGCGAGGACGTCAACAATTTCCCGTTCCGCCCCTTCGGCATCCACGAGGGCATCGGCGATCTCATCGAGCTCGTCGAGGCAGCCCACTGACCCCCACACGGAAAGGCATCCCCATGACCAACGATTCCCACAAGGCGCGCCTGGCTGCCCTCGTCCAGGAGCTCTCCGTCATCCACGAGAAGGTGACCCTGGCGTCGGGGCGCGAGTCCGACTTCTACGTCGACATGCGCCGCTCGACCCTGCACCACGAGGCGGCTCCCCTCATCGGCCACGTCATGCTGGACCTCCTGGAGGAGTCCGGCTTCGCAGTGGGCGAGGACTACGTGGCCGTTGGCGGCCTGACGATGGGCGCCGACCCCGTCGCCACCGCGATGATGCACGCCGCCGCGTCGCGCGGCCTGGACCTGGACGCGTTCGTCGTGCGTAAGGCCGCGAAGGATCACGGCATGAAGCGCCGCATCGAGGGCCCGGACGTCGTGGGCAAGAACGTCGTCGTCCTTGAGGACACGTCCACGACCGGCGGCTCGCCGCTGGAGGCAGCGCTCACGCTGCGCGAGGCCGGTGCGAACGTCGTCGCCGTCGCGGTGATCGTCGATCGCGCGACGGGTGCGAAGGAGCGCATCGAGGCCGAGGGCTTCCCGTACTTCTACGCGCTGGGCCTTCAGGACATCGGCCTGGCCTGATTCTCCCTTCCATCTAACGAGGCCGTGGCCTGGTTCTGCGTGAACCTGGCCCCGGCCTCGTTTCAGTGCGCGCACCCTCACATGTGAGGGACGGAGCGCATGGCGCGCGCGGTCACCCAGCGCGGGGCCAGCTTCATGGCACCCATGGCGACCTTGTAGGGGATAGTGGGGGTGACCTGAACGCGGCCCGCACGCACGGCGTCGAGGGCTTCCGTGACGACCCGCTCGGGGCTAGCCATGAGCCAGGAGGGGGTCGCACGCATGTCGACGCCCGCGCGCTCGAAGAAGGGGGTGTCGACGGGGCCGGGGCACACGACCGTGGCGCTGATGCCCGATCCCTTGAGCTCGGCGGCGAGGCCCTCGGTGAAGGCGACGACCCAGGCCTTGTGGGCAGAGTAGGTGCCCGCACCCGTGCGCGAGGCGACGGAGCCAACGTTGAGAATGGCACCGCGTCCGCGCGAGCGCATGGAGATGCCGGCGTGGTGGGCCAGGGTCATGACGGCGCGGACCATGACGTTCAGGCCGTTCATTTCGTTCTCGAGGCTGTTGTCCAGGAATTCTGTCCCCAGTCCGAAGCCAGCGTTGTTGACGAGGAGGTCAACCGGCGCCAGGTCGGTCTTCTCGCGGTCTGCGGGCCCTCCCACGTCGAGGCGGGCGGCGACGCGCGCGCAGCCGGAGTCGGTGGACAGGTCGGCGGCGATCACCTCAGCGCGCACGCCGGCGACGTTCGCGAGCGAGTCCGCGAGCGCGCGCAGGGCGTCTTCACTGCGCGCGACGAGCACCAGGTCGTGGCCCGCGGCGGCCAGCTGCCAACAGAATTCTTCACCAATGCCGGAGGTTGCTCCAGTGACCAGCGCTGTTCCCATGGGGGAAGTCTAGCGCCGCAAGGTGCGCACAGCACGAAGCCGGGGCGGGAACGCGCGCGTCCCGCCCCGGCTTGGCACCTCATCGGGTCCGGATCAGGTATCCGGCTCCACCACCGGCGAGGGCCGCCGGGATGACGAGGAGGACCAGCCAGTAGGGGCTCCATCCGCCTGTGCGGCCGCCTTCAACAGCCGCGGCGATCGGCATGGCGCCCGCTGCGTCGGCCGTCCTGTTCTCGGGGGCACCCACGCTACCGCTCTGCGCCGCCTCGCCACTGAGCGCACCGCTCTGGGGAGCGGCCGAGGGGCTCGCGGACGGGGTGGCCGCGGGGGCTGCCTTCGGGGCGGTCACGGGGGCGGAGCTGGTCGTTCCGCTTGCCGCACCGTTGCTGCGGGCGGCAGGTGCGCCGGTCGCGCTGCCACCCGTGGCCGCGGGAGCGGCCGTGCGGGTTGCGCCGGAAGAGGCCGGGGTGCCTGCGTTGGCCGCGGGCGCTGCGGGCACTCGAACCGGGCCGCCACTGGGCGCGGGAGCCGGGAAGGGGCGCGGCATCGGTGCCGGGTCCGCGCTCGGAGCCAGGGCGGGTGCGGGATCAGAACTCGGAGCAGGCGCGGGATCCGTAGTCGGAGCAGGCGCGGGATCCGTAGTCGGAGCAGGCGCGGGAGCAGGATCCGCAGAGGGCGCGGGCACCGGAGCCGGTGCAGGATCCGCAGTGGGCGCGGGGGCAGGCTCAGTCGTGGGCGCGGGCGCAGGCGTCGGGTCCGGGGTGGGGACCGGCTCCGGCACCGGGGACGGGCCGGGCGACGGCGTCGGCACGGGCTCTTCCTCGACCGGCGCGGGCTGCTCATTGTGACGCCCGGATCGGACGACCACGGTGAAGGATTGCGGCTCGACGAGGCTGCGCTCGCCGCTGCGCGCGCCCACCTCGATGCGGTAGGTACCGGGCGCGCTGAAGACCCAGTTGCCGTGCATGTGCGTCGCCTCGGTCGTGTGGACGAGGCCGTCGCCCTTGGACGAGTCGAAGTGGACCTTCGCGCCCGCACCGAAGGTGCCACCCTGGAAGAAGGCGACGCGAGCGCCTTCGGGGGCCTGCGCGAGGTGCAGGGTGAGGTCGGCGCCGTCGGGCAGGGCCGCATAGTCGATGCCCTCGGTGGACAGGCCGGGCCATACGATGTCGCTGTTCTGCGTCTCGGGCAGCACGTAGGTGGTGGTGCCCACCGGGCCGAGCACGTCGTAGCTCGGGTCAGACAGGGACGCCGGGCGCACGAAGCGCGCGTTGGGTGCGACTGTGAGGGTCGTGGAGCCGACGGTGCGCAGCACGGAGGTGCGCGCGTTGGTCAGGGAGTCGTCCTTGACGGCCAGCCCGTAGGTGAGGCCGCCCTCGCCGCTCGCCTGGGTGAGGCGCACGTCCAGGTGTCCGCGCGCGATCTCCACGGGGTCGCTCAGCAGGGACGAGGCCGGGGCCGGGGTTGCGTCGTTTCCGCCGTTATCGGGGGCGGGAGCAGGCGTAGGAGTCGGGTTCGGAGCGGGTTCCGGCTCTTCGGGGGCGGCGACGCCGTCACGCATCTTCAGCATGGCGGTGAGGCCGACGTGAGATCCGACGGTGACGTCGGAGGCGTCAGCGACGGTCATGACCGCGTCCGAGAGCGGGTGGGGCCGGAGCGTGACCCGCATGTACATGGGGTCGGACTGGCACACGCCGAGATCCTGAGTCTTCGTGTCCATGCCGCCAGCGCCCAGCGTGCCCTCCATGGAGCACCACGGGCTGAAATCCCACTTAGATTCGAAGAACTCGATCTTGTAGGTGGCGCGCAGGTTCGGGTCTGCCGCGCGCACCGTGGCGGTGTACTGATCGGTCGAGCCGGGGACGAGGTCGTAGGAGACCTCGACGCGGCGCGAGGAGACGGGCAGGTGGTCGGGGTTCCACACCGGAGCGGGGTCCGGGTTGGAGGGGCCGAGGATCGTGTCGGTACCGCCGACGGTGACGGGCTCCGTGTCCTTCTGGGAATACTGAACAGTCTGAGAGATCCAGCGTGCCGAGGCGGAGTCGCCGGGGATGTAGATCGCCTGGACGACGGCTGCATCGGCACCAAGCAGCTCGGAGACCGTCGCTCGGCCGCCTTCGACGCCCACCTCGGTAAGGAAGTAGCCGTTGACGGTGATCCACGCGCGTCCCGTATCGGTGGCGACGCCCGTGTCGAGCGTGATGTCGGTCAGGTGGTTGTCGCCGGGGTGCTCACGCTCGCCGTGATGCGACAGGGTCAGCGTCGGGGTGGCTGCGCTGCCGTCCGTGCGCTGCGCGCGCGCCGCGTTGTATGCGGATTCGATGTCCTTGATGGTGCCATCGGTGGGATCCGCACCGCCAACCTGCCAGACCAGAGGGGTGATCGGCGAGGAGTAGATAGCGGTGCCGTCGGCGCTGCGAGCGGTCATCTTGTAGTTCGCGACGTAGCGACCCGGCTGCGTGAAGGTCGTGTACAGGTGCGTGTGGCGCGGGTTGTAGACACTTCGGTACGCGGTGTCGTGACTGGAGAGGAATCGGCTGACGCTGTCGCCATTGTCAATGAACATCTCCATGCGGCCCGGGCCATCGACACTGATGAGATCGAGCGTGTAGGTCTCGCCCTCAAACTTGTCGGTATCGCCGATCTCGCCGGCACCAAGTCCCGCCCAGATGGGCGTGTTGCCGGGGCCGGGGTTCTGGGGCGCGGCGTTCAGGACGGTGCCTTCGGCGCCCAAGAAGGCCAGGTCGGGACGCTTCGCCGGGATGACGAGCTGCGACTTCGCCTCGTCTTTTTCGCCCGTGCCGGTCCAGGCTTTGGGGATCCACAGAGCGGTCTTCTCCATCGGCATGTTGATGGTGTTCAGGGAGAAGCTGTTGGTGTCGTCATGCCAGACGGGGATGGGTGCATCAACGTGCTGTCCGGTAACGATCCATTCCTTGTCCTGGTCGGGACCGGCCCACGCGGCGGCGGGGGTCAGCGCCAGGAAGATGGCGAGCGCAGCTGTGCTGATGCGTCGCAGGTGTGACATTCGAGTGCCTTTTCTAGCTATGTTGTAGGTGAGAATCATTATCACTCTAAATAAGCTCGCAGACAACTCACACCGACCAAGCATGTTTCACGCGCGTTTCACGCAGCCGCCACTGCCCCCCGCCGATAGGCTCGACTCCATGAGATTTGCGACCTGGAACGTCAACTCCATCCGCACGCGCGTCGACCGCGTCATCGCCTTTCTGGAGCGCTCAGGCACGGACGTGCTGGCCATGCAGGAAATCAAGTGCCGTCCCGACCAGTTCCCCGTCGAACCCTTCGAGGCAGCCGGATACCACGTCGCCATCCACGGTCTCAACCAGTGGAACGGCGTCGCCGTCGCCTCGCGCCTGCCGATCCTGGACGTCCAGGACCACTTCCCCACCCAGCCCGCCTTCGGTGAACCACCCGTGGTCGAAGCTCGAGCGCTCGGCGCCACAATCGACACGACTGGCGCACTTCCCTCCGAGGACGGGCAGGCCTCGTCGATGACGATCTGGAGTCTGTACGTCCCCAACGGCCGAGAGCTCACGCACGCGCACTACGCCTACAAGCTGGAGTGGCTCGCGAACCTCGCCGAGCAGGGCCGAGGCTGGCTGGCCGACCCGGACACCCTCATCGCCCTCGTCGGAGACTGGAACGTCGCGCCCCTGGACGAAGACGTGTGGGACATGAGCGCCTTCGAGGGGGCCACGCACGTGTCGGCCCCCGAACGCGAGGCCTTCGCCGCGTTCGCCGCGGACGGGTGGGTCGAGGTCACGCGAGATCGCGTCACGAACTACACCTACTGGGACTACCAGAAGCTGCGCTTCCCCAAGAACGAGGGCATGCGCATCGACTTCGCCTACTGCTCGCCGGCCCTCGCTGCGCGTGTGAGCGGCGCGCAGATCGACCGCGACGAGCGCAAGGGCAAGGGCGCATCCGACCACGTGCCCGTCATCGTCGACGTCGACTGAGAGGTCAACGAGGCCGGAAGTGGGCCGCCAACACAGGTCGAGGCCTGGGCACGCGCCCAGGCCTCGTTCCTTATCGATTACGTATGCTCGCGCGCGAGGCGCAGCAACTCAGCATTCAGTGTCGACCAGTTGTCGTGATGCCACTGCCCGAAAGGCTCCGCTCCGACGAAGGCGGCGCTGGCGCGAAGGTCACGGTCCGCCCACACGAAGGAACCGGACTGCCCGAAGTGCCCGATCGTGCGCGCGGAGGCGTCGGGCGCGGTCCAGTGCGGCGACTTCTCGCCGCGAATCTCGAGGCCGAGGCCCCACGGACAGGGATTGAAACGCCCGTAGCCCGGCACGACGCCAGCGAGCGCAGGGAACTGCGACAGTGCGGCGAGCGCAGCCAAGGGGCCGTTCACCAGGGTTGGGCGCGCGAGCTCGGCACCGAAGATGCTGACGTCAGACGCACTGGCAATCCCCGCATGGGCGGGGCTGCCCGGAATATCCGCACTCGCCATCCCCAGCGGCTCAAAAATCGTCTCGCGCACCCACTGGGAAACACCGACGCCGGTTGCAGCCTCAACGACCTCTCCGAGGACATCGAACCCCTCGTTCGAGTAGATCCGGCGCTTCTCGGGAGCCGCGACGGGTCGGCACCCCTCAAACGGCAGGCCCGAGGCATGGGCCAGCAGGTGACGGACCGTCGCCCCCTCGGGCCCCGCCGGATCGTCGAGGGTCATCAGGCCTCGCTCGATCGCGACTAACACCGACCACGCAACGATCGGCTTGGTCACCGAGGCGAGCGGGAAGACACGATCGACGTCGCCATGCGAATAGACGACGTCGCCCTCGACACGAAGGACGAGGGCGGCATCGAAGGATGGCAGTGGGCCGATCACGCGGTGGCCTCCGGAGCCACACCTGCCTCGGCGGCTGCGGTGGTCTTTCGCTGATCTTACGCAGCGTGCGAGCGTACACTTCCGCAACCTCCTCGGGAACCGAGGCCCCGAGCTGCAGCACGTAGTGCGCAGGCAGACGCAGGAGCTGCACACACACAGCGAGGAAGTCCGCGACGAACTCACGCGCGTCGATCGGCTCGTCGTTGTAGCGAGCCGAGACGACAGAGCCGTACCAGTAGCGGATGAGGATCCTCGCGAGCGTGCGAGGGAGTCGTGCCGATCTCGGCACCTTCCTCATCCACGAAGGCCTGGATCATCGCAGTGAGGGCTTCCTCCATCTGCTGGGTGCGGTACTTGTAGTGCGCGTGTGCAGGGTGCGTCTCAGAGGAGGACTCGGCCCACAGGACACAGTCCAGTGCGATGGCCGCGTCGGCACCGGGCTTCATGGCGAAGCGCATCTCCCCGACCGCCCAGTCAACAAACGATCCTGCGGTGATACCGCCCTCGTCGAACCCGCCTTCTGCCTCTTCGTTAATGGAAACGTCAAAGAGCGCGTTCATCTCCTCATGACGCTGGATCGCGCTACGCAGGATGGCTTCCTTCGAGGGGAAGTGATAGACCACCGCGGGGTGCGAAATGCCGACTCGGCGGCCAAGGTCACGCAGAGAAAAGCCGTTATAGCCTCGCTCTGCAATCAGAACCATCGCTGCCGAGAGGATGGATTCACGCGTCGCCTGTCCTACGGAGTAGGCGCCACGGGCCTTCCTCTGGGTTGTCATATCATCTCCTGCTGTTGCGGGCACCACATGCCGAGCGCCCGAAATACACACTGGTAGTCAGTGTACCGCGTAATCTCAGGGTTTATCAACATTCATGACAAGCCCGTCGAAGGAATCGTCGATGTCAACTGTCACATTCTGACCATCTTGAACGTCTCCGCTGAGCAGCAGCTTGGCCAGTCGATCGCCAATCTCGCGCTGGATCAAGCGGCGCAGCGGGCGCGCCCCGAAGGCCGGATCATAGCCGACTCGAGCGAGCCATCCACGGGCCGGTTCGGTCACTGTCAAACCGATGCGACGCTCGCGCAGACGAGACTCCAGCGACGCGACGAGCAAATCGACGATCTCGCCCAGATTTTCGTGGGTAAGAGCGTCAAACATGACCGTCTCATCCAATCGATTAAGGAACTCCGGACGGAAGGCCGCCGACACGACCGACATGACAGACGCCCGCTTCTCTTCGGATGTCAAGTCAGGGTCCGCCAGGAACTGCGATCCGAGGTTCGAGGTGAGGATCAGAATGGTGTTACGGAAGTCGACCGTCCGCCCCTGTCCGTCGGTGAGACGTCCATCATCCAGAACCTGCAAAAGAATGTCAAAAATCTCAGGATCGGCCTTCTCCACTTCGTCCAGCAGAACCACGGAATAGGGGCGACGGCGCACCGCCTCGGTCAGCTGACCGCCCTGCTCGTAGCCCACGTACCCCGGAGGGGCACCGACGAGGCGCGCCACCGAGTGCTTTTCGGAGTACTCGGACATGTCAATACGCACCATCGCACGCTCGTCGTCGAAGAGGAACTCCGCGAGCGCCTTGGCCAGCTCCGTCTTACCCACGCCCGTCGGGCCGAGGAAAAGGAACGAACCGGTCGGACGGTTCGGGTCGGACAGGCCCGCGCGAGAGCGGCGGACCGCGTCGGACACCGCACGCACGGCATCTTTCTGACCGATCAGGCGCTTTCCAAGCTCGTCCTCCATGTGCAGGAGCTTGTCGGTCTCCGTTTGCAGGAGCTTACCCGTCGGAATTCCGGTCCACGCCTCGATCACCTCGGCGATCTCTGCGGGGCCGACCTTCTCGGCGATCATCGGCTCGTCGTCGCTACGGGCATCCTGCGCCTCGGCCTGCGCTTCCGCCTCGGCGATCTGACGCTCGACGGCCGGGATTTCACCGTTCTGCAGGCGACCGGCCTCCTCCCAGCGCCCCTCGCGCACGGCCAGCTCAAGCTGGGTGCGAAGCGAGTCCAGCTGGACGCGCAGGTCACCAACGCGGTTATGACCGGCCTTCTCGGCCTCCCAGCGAGCCGTCAGAGCGCGCAGGCTCTCCTCGCGGTCGGCGAGGTCGGCGCGCAGCTTGCTCAGCCGCTCCTGGGTCGCCTCATCCAGACCCTCCGGGTCGGACTCGGTCAGGTAGGACTCCTCCATGCGGAGACGGTCCACGCTGCGGCGCAGCTCGTCGATCTCAACCGGCGAGGAGTCCAGCTCCATGCGCAGGCGCGAGGCGGCCTCGTCGATCAGGTCGATCGCCTTGTCAGGCAGCTGGCGCCCCGTGATGTAGCGGTTCGACAGGGTCGCCGCAGCAACGAGAGCACCGTCGGAGATGGTCACCTTGTGGTGGGCCTCGTACTTCGGCGCGATACCGCGCAGGATCGCGACTGTGTCCTCGACAGAAGGCTCGCCGACGAACACCTGCTGGAAGCGGCGCTCAAGCGCCGGATCCTTTTCGATGTTCTCGCGGTACTCGTCAAGGGTGGTTGCGCCGACCATGCGCAGCTCGCCGCGGGCGAGCATGGGCTTGAGCATGTTGCCCGCGTCCATCGCGCCCTCGGAGCCGCCGCCCGCACCGACGACGGTGTGCAGCTCGTCGATGAAGGTGATGATCTGCCCGTCCGAGCGAGAAATCTCGGACAGAACCGCCTTAGGCGTTCCTCGAATTCGCCGCGGTACTTCGCGCCGGCGACCATCGAGGCCACGTCGAGGGACACGAGGCGCTTGTCGCGCAGGGATTCGGGAACGTCGCCCGCGACGATGCGCTGGGCGAGGCCTTCGACGACGGCCGTCTTGCCGACGCCGGGCTCGCCGATCAGAACCGGATTGTTCTTGGTACGGCGGGACAGGACCTGCACGACGCGGCGAATCTCGTTGTCGCGGCCGATGACCGGATCGAGCTTGCCTTCACGCGCAACCTCCGTCAGGTCGCGCCCGTACTTGGACAGGGCCTCGAAGGATCCCTCGGGATCTGCCGAGGTGATCGGATCGGGGCGCAGCTGGGACAGCGCCTGCGTGAGCGCATCGGCCTCGACGCCACCCTGGGTGAGGATGCGCCCGGCCTCGGTCTGCGACGCAGCCAGCGCGATCAGCAGGTGCTCGGTCGAGATGTACTGGTCACCGCCAGCCTCGGCGCGCTCGCCGGCGTCGCGAACGACCGCGAGCAGAGCGTTCGAGGGCTGGGCGCTACCAGCGGATGCGCCCTGCGCGCTCGGGAGCGCCACGAGGGCATTGCGGGTGCGCGCGCCGATCGCACGCACGTCGGCCCCAACGGCCTCGAGCAGGGAGAGCGCGATGCCTTCGCGCTGTTCGATCAGTGCTTCAAGCAGGTGGATGGGCTCCACCTGCGGGTTACCGGCTGCAGCGGCAGCCTGGAGCGCAGAGGAGACGGCCTCCTGCGCCTTTGTCGTCATTTCACGTGCCATGAAATCACTCCTCCAAATGGTTTGTCTGGTGGCGTCGAGTCACTCAACGCCTTCTGACAGACACAACGAAGCCAAAGTTGAGTCTATTCCACTCAACTTGAATTTTCGGGAGGATGTGAGTCAGTTCTCGGGCAGCCAGGCAGGACCATCAAACCCACGCTGATGCCCACCGGCAGGACCAGGCCCTTCGTCATCGTCGAGGCCATAACGCTCCTCGAGCGCACGGAAAAGCTGAAGGGTCGTCGCCAGCGCACACATCACCTGCTGCACAAGCTGCGCATCCGTCGCGCCGTACTCGTAATCAGCATTCACCTCGGCGACAACGCGGTCACCCTCGTCCTGATCGGCGACGTACGCCTTCGGCCACAGGAATTCACCGTGCCACGCCTGCAGGAAGTCGCGCAGATCCTCACCAAACTCGATGGGAACGAGACTCTTCATAAAGGCAACGATTGACAGCACCTCGCGCGAGTCGCCAAGGAAGCGGAAGCAGAACAGATGCCCCTCCCAGAAACCGCAGAGGTCCCCATCGCTATCGATACGCCAGGACCATCCCTCAGAGTCAAAAAGGAGGCCCAAGCGCTCCTGCGTGATGGGACGAACCATATCGAAACGATTGGCCTCAAACTCCGAATTACCCGTGACAATTCCTTTCGGAGGTGCTGCGTTGCTACCCTCCCATTGTTCCATATCAGAGGCGGTATCGTCCGGCAGTTCGCGGCGGCGAGGCGTCTCCTCGCCGCCGGTTCCCCCGTCGGCATCCGCCCGCCATAGCCAGCCCATGATGTACCCCTAGTCGTGCCGATGATTGGTGACGCGCCACTGCGTCGCTACCCATGGGGCGAGAGCGCGCCGATCGCCCCTGACAGCAGCCTGCACATGCATACCCATTGGCGCCTCCTCAGCTCACCTCATCGTGTTACCAGCACGTGTCTTGGTGCCTTCACAGTAGCGCAGAAACCGCGAAAAACCAACGCCCCCAACAGGTTCAGGCCCTCTGAGGGGGCGCGCGATGAGACAGCGCGTCACCATCGTCGCAGCTCACCCGGGGGGAGCTCGCGCCACTTCTCAACAAATGTATAGTCGCTCACATTTTGATATAGCTCTTGCGAGCGGCGCTTATTTCTATTAAATAGGAAAATTTAACTCGCCTTCGCGCGTACTCCCCTGTGCGCTCCCACTGCGCTCAGCGCTCGGTGCGGCGACCGGATCCGCCGTGACCAACGAGGCCTGCGCAACTCCTGCGGGCACGTCCGAGCGAACGCCGGGAACGGGCACGAAGGCCGGCATCGGCCTCTTTTTCGCGCTCTTCGCAACCAGCCATCGCAGCGCCCACTCAGCGGGACCGCGCGACGATCCCAACGCCTCGGCAATGACACAGCCGAGGCCGATCAGCGCCCATACCCCCGCAGCGATCAGCCCAGACACCGCCACGCCCAGCGAACGCACGCCACACGCACCGAGCACGCTGAAGATGAGAATGAAGAGCAACGTCTGCGAGAGATAGGCCGTCATCGAGCGTCGGCCGATCGCGCTCAGGAACGCGCACACAGTACCCAGATTCTCGCGCGGACCGCCACCCACGAGAGCCAGAAGCGCCAGCCAGCCGCACGCACCGGCGACACCGGACGCATGGAAGAGCGGGTAGGACCAGGCGGCCGAGCCGACGAACGCCCAATCCAACTGCATGAGCGCAAAAGGCAACCCTCCGAGCACCCCAATCCCCAGGCCGCAGGCCGCGATGCCGGACAGCAACGCTCCACGCCCACGCGGGTCCTGAAGGAGACCCCAGCGCGCCACACCCACACCGATCATGACGCAGGGGACCACGAGCGCCGTCAGCACCGTCGCCGGTGTCGCGACGATCCAGGACCCAAAAGACACCAGCGGATACCAGGCGTTGAGCGGCATGGGACCGTGATATTCCAGCACCATCGGCTCTCGCCCCATCATCGCGCCACCCATCCAGAGCCCCGACATGCTGAGGACTGCAACGAGTGAGCCCGCGAGGATGCGAGCCCAGGCGCGCCTCATAACGATCACTTCGGCGAAGATGACCGCGACGAGGCCGTATGCGCCGATGATGTCTCCCGAAAAGACGATGCCGTGCAGCAGACCGAAGGCGAGCATCCACCACCCGCGGCGACGTATCAGGCGCGAGGCCGTACGACGAACGTGACGCTCGATGTTCTCCTCGACAATCTGTCGCTGGACCGGATGCCAGCCGGCGACCACCTCGGCGGGGACGTTCTGCTCGATGGCCCTACGCTCACGCTCCATCGTGCGCGAAGCCATGATCGCCATGCCGAAGCCAAAGAGAAGCGAAAACAGCGGGTAGGCTCGACGATCGACAAACAGAGTCCGCACCAGATACCACCACTGGTCGGCGCCATTCATCGCTTCGAGCGCCGCGTGTCCTGCCTGAGGAGTCTCCGGGAAGTAACTGAGCCAGAAGGGCACATTCGCCAGTGCAATGAGCGCAAGCATGAAGCCGCGCGCCACATCGGGTGCCGGATATCGAAGCTGGCGTTCTCCCGTGAAAGACAGGGTGTGCATGGCGTCCTTACTCGTCGTGGTCTCAGTGCGACAAAGGGGCGAGGCCGGAGATCGTTTCCGGGCCTCGCCCCTGATTGCGTCGCGCGGGTCAGTACATCGCTGACATCATGGCCTGCTGCTGAAGCTCTTTGCGCTTGCTGCCGGCTCGAACGACGAGGACGATGCCCACGATCAGCAGAACGACGCCGGACACACCAACCACGGTGCTCCACAGGAATGAGTTGCCAACCGTGTTCGTAAAATCATTGGGGCTCATGCTCATGCCCGACATGCTTGCCTTCTGATCGACGCCTTCGCAGCGGACCGTGTAGGTGCCCTTGTTCAGGCCGTCGATGTAGTAGATCGACTTATCGCTCTGGAACGGGGACATGTCGTACGCGTTGTTGCCCGAGTCAACCATCTTGCACGTAGTCGCCTCGCCGCCCGAGATCATGATCATGTAGCTACCGACTCCGGCGACCTCGACGGTGCCGCCGTTCGAGAAGGAGGCACCTTGAGACAGAGCGCTAGTCATATCCGTGACACCCTGGAACCACAGGACGAAGAAAAGGATGGGAGCCGCGACAAAAGACGCGAGGACGCCGAGGACGATGAGGATGATGCCGGGGGCTTTGCTCGGACCCTTCACGGTGGGCATCGCGACCGGACCACCGTAGCCTCCTCCCTGAAAGTTCTGAGGCCCTCCCTGCATCGGCATACCCTGCATCGGCATACCCTGCATGGGCATACCCTGCATCGGAGCGCCCGCTCCGTTCTCACCGTACTGGGGCCAGGGTGTGCCCTGATCGCCGGGAACACCGTAGGGGGAATTCGACATGTGCGTGCCTTCCTGAAGGAAATCTTACTTAAGCATAACAATGCGGAACACGGACTGGACAGTGCACCGACGCAATTGGAACGCTCAGATACCCCTCGATCGTACGCTGTTTCCTCCCGTGGGGGAAAGCGCCAGAGGGAACCGCAAAGGGGACGAGGCCCGGGATAGTTCCCCAGCCTCGTCCCCTTTCACGGAGCTTGAGTCAGCGCACGGCGCGCAGCATGGCTTCCTGCGTGATGCGGCGGCGCTTGCCGTTCACCTGCACCAGGAGGACGATGCCGACGATCAGGACGATCAGGCCGGCGACACCGACGACAGTTCCCCACACGAAGGGCATGACGAAGACCTTTGTCACAGCCTCAGGCGACGCGTTGAATGCGGTAATGCTCGCGCTGCTGGCAATGCGTTCACACCGCAGCTTGTACTGGCCTGCAGGAATACCTGATGCATTGTAGACGCCCTTTTTATCCTTATAGGGGGTGAGTTGGTACAGCTTGCCACCCGCATCCATGAGGAAGCATGCGGGGTCAGCGCCGTCGGTGGTAACCGTGAATTCGCCATCCGCAGTCACGGTCACAATGCTGTCGTTGGCCGTCGTACCGCCCTTGACCGCGTTACCATCAGTGCCGGCCACACCGACGAAAATCGTGGCGACGAAGACGATCGGCGCGATGGCGACCATGAGCACCACGCCGAGAACGAGCGTTGTAATGGCGCCGCCTCGACCGGGCAGCTTCGGCATGACCACCGGAGCGGGAGCACCATAGCCCTGCGGAGCTGCGGCACCCGGGTAGGAAGTACCATTCGTGGGCACCGCGCCCGGCTGGCCCGCGGGACCGTAGGAGGGGTTCGACATGTCTGTGCCTTTCTGATGAGAATTCTGCTCGACCGGGAGTGAGGCGTGCAGATTGATGAGAACGTGCCAACATAGCACATCGATGTCCCCCGCGCGGGATCGGCGGGGGAAAAATACCGAGTTCTGGTCGCGTGTCAGCTCAGCGACACTCCGCTCAGACGCTCCTCGCGCAGCTCGGCAACACCCGGCACATCGAGCGGCTCCAGCGTCGCACCCGTGGCGCGCTCAAGCAGCAAGTCCGCCAGCTCGGGGTTACGAGCGAGGGCGGGGCCGTGCATGTAGGTGGCGATGACGGAGCCCTGAACGGCACCGTCGTAGCGCACCTCAGGCGCTTCTTCCCCCTGGGGCGTGCCGTTTCCCACACCGGAGATGACGCGTCCCAGCGGGGAGGCGTCGGGGCCGAGGACGGTGCCGCCCCCGTGGTTTTCGAAGCCGGTGAGGGTCTGTGTCAGGCCATCGAGGACGGGCTCACAGACGAGCTCGCCGATTGCTCGGTGCCCCTGGGGGCGCGTCGTAATGTCGAGGACACCCATGCCGGGAACGCGCACGCCGCGCGCGTCCTCGTACCAGTGGCCAAGAACCTGCAGCGAGGCGCAGATCGCGAGGAGCGGGCGACCCGCGTCGAGGGCTCGGGCGAGACCGGAGGTGCCACGGAACTTGTCGGCTGCGAGCGCCTGGGCGGTGTCCTCGCCGCCGCCGAGCGTGTAGATGTCCAGGCTGTCCGGAATCTCCTCGGTCAAACCGACATGAACGACCTCGGCGTCGATACCGCGCCTGCGGGCACGCTCGGCGAGGATCAGAGCATTACCGCTGTCGCCGTAGGTACCCAGGACCTCGGGCATGAGGACGCCGATTCGCAGCGTGGAGGCGCTCATCGCGTGCCTTCCTTTCGATCGAGCAGGACCTTGAAGTCGCGCATAGCCGTGTAGTTGAGGAGCATCTCGACGCGACCGGGCTCGCACGCGGCCAGGGCGTCCATGGGCAGCGGAACGAGGTCACAGTGGACGCCCGCATATTCGAGGCGCACGGCCAGGTCGGCGCCACGCTCACCGCAGGCGACGACGCGGCGGCCGGGCTGTTTGACGGCGGAAAAGTCGACGTCCCACAGCCAGGAGAGGTCCTGACCGTCGGGCACCTGGCCGTTGACGCCGATGACAACCTGATCGATGCGCGGGTCGATCATCGTCATGGCTTCCTGCCATCCGGCGGGGTTCTTGGCGAGCATGAGGCGCGCGCTGCGTCCGTTGACGTCGTGGACGGAGTAGCGTCCCGCGACCTCGGTGACGCTGCTGACGGCCGCGGCGGCAGCCGCAGGGTCGATGCCCATCGCGACGGCGGCGGCGACGGCCTGTGCAGCATTGCCGAGGTTGGCGCGCCCGGGAAGCAACAGGTCGAGGGGGACGCTGACGCCGTCCGGTCCGCGTAGCGTCGCGCGCGGACCCTCGGGGGCCAGCTCGATGTCCTCGAGCCACCACTGAGGCTGCGGACGGGCGCTGAGCTCAGGCAGAGCCTCGCCGTCGAAAACGGGGATCAGGTGCCAGTCCTCGCCGGAGCGGACGACGCGGCCGCCGCGCGGGTACGCCGCGGAGTCCCCTCCCCAACCGGCACCCGCAGCCACCCACACGACGTTCGGGTTGTCGGCGGCGGCCGAGACGATGAGGGGGTCGTCGCAGTTCGCGACAACGATGGCATCCGAATGGGTCGAAGCGCCGTCACGCAGGCGACGCTCGACGGAGCCGATTTCACCGACGCGATCGAGCTGATCGCGCGAGAGATTCAGGTACACGAAGACCGCTGGATTGACGTCGGCGGCGACGGCAGGCACGTGCATCTCGTCGACCTCGAGGGCGGCTCGCGTCGCTCCCTTGCCCTGCATGAGGGCCGTAATAACGCCCGAGGTCATGTTGTCGCCGTTGATGTTGGAGGCGACGGGACCGGCGCTTTCGAGCGCTGCGCGCACCATGCGGGTCGTCGTCGACTTTCCGTTCGTGCCGGTCACGATGACGGAGGAGTAGGGGGCTGCCAGCTCCGAGAGGAACTTCGGCGAGATACGCATGGCAACCTCGCCGCCGATCATGCCGCCGGATCCGCGTCCGAGGGCCCGGGAGGCGAAGCGGGCGGCACCGCCGGCCGCTTTGGCCAGGCGCGAGCGCACCGACAGGTGATGCGAAGATTTCGTCATGCGTCCACGTTAACGCATGCGGGGCGTCGCTCGCGCCGCTGACGCATCTCAACCCTTTCTCTCTGGACACAGACGAGGGGCACCGAGGGGACCACTATCCGCGCGCGACACGCTGATACGCGCCTGACCTGCGCAGATAGTTACGCATTGCATACCAACGTTATCCACGCCATCTCTGTGTGACGGTATCGATATATCCCACCGGTTAATACCGGCCAGTCAGACACCGAACAGCGCCGCCCCAACATCTCACAACCTGAGCAATCACAAGGAAAACGCCCACCCATTGACATAATTGCAGGTCAGATGGTATTTCCGAAAAAATAGTCGCAAATCTGGCGCACGGATTTCACGCACCCCCTGCACGTTTGTGCCAAGCGGTCCACGCGCCACCAATCGACTATCGAAACCGGTCGTGACCTGGTAAAACTGTGTTCAGCAGGCGAAAGCCTGTTGCCTGTTCCAGGCTTCGGTCGGGGATCCTGTGTGCCCCCGGATCCTCGATCGAATATGCTGCGGGACCCATCCAGTGGATGGGTCCCGCAGTCCTTTATGTCTCGATGCCCTAGCGACCAGAGACGATCGTCCCCTCAATCACCGCGCGCGCCTTCGATCGCGGCGCAGCCGGTAGGGCCGAACGCGCCGGGGCCTCGGAGGAGGCGAGCGCCGCGAGCGCCCGCACCGGATTCCACACGGTGAGGGAGCCACCAGAGCGAGCCTCAGACCTCGAGGAGCTATCCCACGGGCGCTGGCCTCGCCGCATTGGCATGACCTGACCGTCCGCGGACGCAGCGAACACGCGATTACGCCTGGCTTCAGCAGCCGTGACCGCATCGCGCAGGGCGTCCCGTTCCTCCTCCAGGGCCTCGACGCGGCGCTCGAGCTCGAGGATGCGTCGAATCCCTGCGAGGTTGATGCCTTCTTCCTGGCTCATGCGCTGCACGTCGCGCAGGCGCTGCACGTCGCGCTTCGTGTAGCGGCGCCCCCGCCCTTTGGTGCGGGCGGGGATCACCAGGCCGAGGCGGTCGTACTGGCGCAGCGTCTGCGGGTGCATGCCCGCCAGCTCGGCCGCGACCGAAATGACGAACGTCACCGCATCGTCTGTTCCAGTCGGTGCCACGGCTTACTCCTCCGCAGCCTCGGCCAGGGAGGCGCGCACGTCGAGGTCACCCTCGGCCTGCGCCATCTCCTTCGCGAGCTTCTTGAGGTCGCGGCTCGGCTTGTCAGGCACCTGGATGGAAACGCGGGCAATCAGGTCACCCGTCGCCTTGGAGGTCTTCACTCCCCCGCCGCGCACGCGGATTTCCGCGCCCGAGGAGGAGCCCGCGGGCACCTTCACGGTGGCCGTGTTGCCGTCCACCATGGGCAGGTCGACGACGGTGCCGAGGATGGCCTCGGACACGGTCACGGGCAGATCCATGACCAGGTCGTTACCCTCCCGCGAGTACACGGGGTGCGGCTTGACGGTCACGGCGACCTCGAGGTCGCCGGTGGGACCGCCGTTAATGCCGGGCTTGCCGTGGCCCTTGACGCGGACCTTCTGGCCGTCCTTGATGCCCGCGGGGATGCGGACCTTGATCGGAGAACCGCCGACCTTGATGGTCAGGGTCGCGCCGTTGAGGGCCTGACGGAAGGAAATCGACAGCTTCGCGCGCACGGTGCCGCCCTTTTCGGGCGTCGGCGCGCTACGCGGGGCGTGACCAGCGGCGCCGAAGGGCGAACCGTAGGGGTCGCCCCCAAATCGCGCGCCAGCGCCACCGCCGCCACCGAAGAGGCCGGAGAGGATGTCCTCGAAACCCGCCCCACCGCCGGGCATGCCGGATGTCTGGAAGCGCACGTTTGGACCGCCGCCACCGAAGCCGCCGCCGAAGGCCCCGAAGAGATCCTCGAAGCCGCCTGTGCCGCCCGATCCGGCGGAGAATCGAGCCCCGCCGCCGGCCATCGCGCGGATCGCGTCGTAGCGCTTGCGATCCTCGTCGTTGGACAGGACCGCGTATGCCTCACCGATTTCCTTGAACTTGGCTTCGGCTGCCTTGTCGCCCGGGTTCTGATCCGGGTGCCACTTGCGAGCCAGCTTACGGTAGGCCTTCGTGATGGCCTTCTTGTCCGCCGTCTTGTCGACTCCGAGGACCTTGTAGAAGTCCTTGGAGAACCAGTCCTGTTCACTCACGCGCGTGTCACCTCTCTTTCAGTTGCGAGCGTGTCGATGTTATTCAGGGTTGTTCACCAGTACCTTCGCGGCGCGCACGACGCGGTCTGCGCGGCGGTAGCCGCTCGCGAGGACCTGCCCGATGACGGGGTGGTCGACGTCCGGGCTGGTTGTCGCCATGAGGGCGTCGTGCAGGGTGGGGTCGAAGTCGTCGCCCTCGGCGCCGTAGCGCTCCAGCTCGAAACGCGTCTTGAGCGTCTCCTCGAGCTTCGTGGCGATCGACGCGAAGGGACCGTCCTCCAGGTCGCCGTGCGCGCGGGCGGCGGCGATATCGTCGAGGACGCTGATGAGCGACTCGATGACCTCGTCCTGACCGGCGGTCTTGTGGCCGGGGATGGCCTCCTTTGGAGCGGCGCACGTAGTTGGCGTACTCCTGGCCCTGGTTGTACAGCTCCGCGTTGGCGCGGGCCAGCTGGTCTTCGACGGCCGCGATGCGCTCGAGGGCGTTGGCGAGGTCGGAGTCCTCGATCTGCTCCTCGAAGGCGCTCATGTCGTCGGTCGCGTCCTCGGACGAGGCCTGGGCCGCGTCATTCGCTCCGGGCGCGGTCTCGTTATTCTCGGCCGCCTGGCCGGCCGGGGCCGACTCGGTGGAGTCGGCCCCGGCGACGTTGGCGTCTTCGTTGGGCGCCGAGAAACCGTTGGTTTCTTCGGTGCTCACTTGTCATCCTCGTCAACGATCTCGGCGTCCACGACGTCGTCCTGCGCGGGCGCGGACTGGGCGCCGGCCTCGTCGGCCTGCTGCTTGGCGTAGATCTCCTGGCCGATCTTCATGCCGGACTCGGACAGGGTCGCCATCGTGGACTTCACAGCCTCGATGTCGTCACCCTTGAGGGCTTCCTTGACGGCGTCGACGTCCTTCTGGACGGCCTCGCGGGTCGCCTCGGAGATCTTGTCGGCCTCGTCCTTGAGCAGCTTCTCCGTCGCGTAGACGGTCTGCTCAGCCTGGTTGCGGGTGTCGGCCTCTTCGCGGCGCTTCTTGTCCTCGGCGGCGTGCTCCTCGGCCTCGCGCACCATGCGGTCGATGTCCTCCTTGGGCAGGGAGGAACCGCCGGTGATCGTCACCGACTGCTCCTTGCCGGTGCCACGGTCCTTCGCGGAGACGTGAACGATGCCGTTCGCGTCGATGTCGAAGGTGACCTCGATCTGCGGCACACCACGGGGAGCCGGGGCGATGCCGGACAGCTCGAAGGTACCGAGCAGCTTGTTGTCACGAGCGAACTCACGCTCGCCCTGGTAGACCTGGATGAGCACGGAGGGCTGGCCGTCCTCGGCGGTGGAGAAGATCTCCGAGGCCTTGGTCGGGATGGCCGTGTTGCGGTCGATGAGCTTGGTCATGACGCCACCCTTGGTCTCGATGCCGAGCGACAGCGGGGTCACGTCGATGAGCAGGACGTCCTTGCGGTCACCCTGGATGACGCCGGCCTGCAGGGCGGCGCCCACGGCGACGACCTCATCGGGGTTGACACCCTTGTTGGGCTCGCGGCCGCCGGTCAGCTCCTTGACGACCTCGGTGACGGCGGGCATACGGGTGGAGCCGCCGACGAGCACGACGTGGTCGATCTCGGAAACGGTCACGCCGGCCTCGGCCATGACATCGCGGAAGGGCTTCTTGGTGCGCTCGAGCAGGTCGGAGGTCAGCTCCTCGAACTTGGCGCGCGTCAGGGTCTCATCCAGGTGGATGGGGCCGTCGGCGGTCATGGACAGGTACTGCAGCGAGATGTTCGTGGAGGTCGCGGAGGACAGCTCCTTCTTCGCCTGCTCAGCGGCTTCCTTGAGGCGCTGGAGGGCGACCGCGTCCTTGGACAGGTCGGCGCCGGTCTTGGCCTTGACCTGGTCGATCAGCCAGTTGACGATGCGCTGATCCCAGTCGTCGCCGCCCAGGTGGTTGTCACCGGAGGTGGCGCGCACCTGAATGGTGGAGAAGCCGTCGTCATCCTTACCCACCTCGAGGAGGGACACGTCGAAGGTGCCGCCACCGAGGTCGAAGACCAGGATGAGCTCGTCTTCCTTGCCCTTTTCGAGGCCGTAGGCCAGGGCCGCGGCCGTGGGCTCGTTGACGATGCGCTCGACCTTGAGGCCGGCGATCTGACCGGCATCCTTCGTGGCCTGACGCTGAGCGTCGTTGAAGTAGGCGGGGACGGTGATGACAGCCTCGGTGACAGGCTCACCCAGGTAGGCCTCGGCGTCAGCCTTCAGCTTCATGAGGATGCGCGCGGAGATTTCCTGCGCGGTGTACTTCTTGCCGTCGATCTCCACGGTCCAGTCAGTTCCCATGTGGCGCTTGACGGAGGAGATGGTGCGGTCAACGTTGGTGACGGCCTGGCGCTTGGCGATCTCGCCGACCAGGACCTCACCGGTCTTGGAGAAGGCGACGACCGAGGGGGTCGTACGGGCGCCTTCAGCGTTGGGGATGATGGTGGGCTCGCCGCCTTCGAGGACGGCGATAGCGGAGTTGGTGGTACCGAGGTCGATGCCGACTGCACGTGCCATGGTTGTTGTCCTTTCGTTCGCTAGGCCGTCTCCGCTTTCGGAGCGGCTCGCGTTGGTCTGTGTGGTTTCTGCGGTGCCGGGAGGTTCCCGACACATCCTTGAGTCTGATGTACTCAACTTTAGGAGCGGGGTTTTTATTCCGCAACCCGTAGCTCTCAAACCTGAGTCTGATGCACTCAACTTTACTGGGCCGACTTTTATTCCATCGCCGAGCCCCCGAAAGTTTGAGTCACTCAAAACCTGAGTCTGATGTACTCAACTCTGTTTTCTTTCTTTTATTCCACTCCACCCGCTCAGACGAAACACGGCCTCGCACTACCAATAGTTCCGTAGTGTCAAGCATGCGTAAGTGAAGCGAAAGCCGGTCGTAAGTTTTTACAAAACTAGAAAGTGGCGTACTAAACCCCTCCTCTGGCAAACTAGTAACGCTCTCAACGACCGAGAGTCCCGTCAATCAATGGAGACTTGATGCGCATCACGAAACGACTGGCTGGCAGCCTCCTCGCCGGCCTACTGACACTAGGAATGGCAGGTCCCGCCTTGGCCGACACGCCAGCAGCCGACGGCGCCCAGTCCGCCGCCCCCGCCCCCCAGGCCACCTACGACGCGCGCTACGCGATCCCCGCAGCCGTGCCCGCCTCCAGCGAGGCAAAGGTCGCGCAGTGGCAGGACATGAAGTACGCCATGTTCATCCACTGGGGCGTCTACTCCTCCTACGCCGGCTGGTACAAGGGCCAGAAGCAGGAAGTGGGCTACCCCGAGCAGATCAAGGCGTGGGGCCACCAGCAGACCTGGGACTCCCGCATCCCCCTGCAGGGCATCCCGCGCGACGAGTACCTGGCCACCGCCCAGACCTTCGAGGCCCCCAACTTCGACGCGACCGCATGGTGCCAGCAGGCCAAGGACAGCGGCATGAAGATGCTGCTCATCACCTCCAAGCACCACGACGGCTTCGCCATGTGGGACACGGCCACGACCGACTACAACTTCACGAAGCAGTCCCCCTCGCACCGCGACCCGCTCCTCGAGCTGTCGCAGGCCTGCAAGAAGGTCGGCATCAAGTTCGGCCTCTACTTCTCCAACATTGACTGGGAGAAGCAGCCCGAGAACCCGTGGCGTAACGACAACACGCTGGACGAAGAGGGCTACATGGACTACATCCATGCTCAGCTCAAGGAACTCCTCGGCGGCAAGTACGGCGAGATCGCCGAGCTCTGGTACGACATGGGCAAGCCGAACCCTGAGCAGTCCGACCAGCTGCGCACATGGGCTCACGAGCTCCAGCCGAACATCATGATCAACTCCCGCGTGGGCAACGACCGCGCGGACTTCGAGGTCGGCTGGGACAACGAGATGCAGTCCGAGCAGACCCAGGGCCCCTGGGAGTCGGCCGTCTCGATCTTCCACAAGACCTGGGGCTACGCCAACTGGGACGACGCTGCTGCCAAGTTCAAGGACACCGGCTACCCGGACTACTCCGAGGAAGACTGGGACCACATGATTGACGTCGACAACACGACGGCGCTTCGTAAGGCCCCGGGCGGCGCCCACACCAAGACCACCGAGATCGTGGGCAACATGTTCTCGACCGTGGCCCTGGGCGGCCAGTTCCTCTTCAACGTCGGCCCGAAGTTCGACGGCTCTACGACCCGTGGGACGCCTCCGTCCTCAAGGGCATCGGCGACTGGAACCGCGCTCACCCCGGCATCCTCAACAACTCGCGTCCGACCCACTTCCCCATCGAGACCTGGGGCAAGACCATGGTCGATGACTCTCACATCTACCTGGGCATCGAGAAGTGGCCCGCCGACGGCACGATCACGCTGCGCGGCGCCGGCGCCAACGACATCTCCTCGGTGAAGCTGGACGGCTCCAACGCACCCCTGACCTACAAGGTCGAGGGCAATGACCTCGTCATCACGCTGCCCGCGCAGCCCGACGAAATCCTCCCCGTCGTCACGGTTACCACGAACGGCGCGCCCAACTACGTGCCCACCGGCCTGACCACCATCGGCACCGAGGCAACCACGATCCCCGCCTCCAGCCTCGAAAAGTTCAAGGCCCCCACCCCCAAGACCGGCGAGACCAGCTTCACGGCCTCCATCACCTCCGGTGACAAGGTCGCCACGGGCGTGAGCGTCGCCTTCGACACCGAGGGTTTCACGGACGCCTACGCGAAGTACAAGGTCACCGTCGACGGACAGGTCATCAAGGGCCTGACCGTCGACCAGCTCAAGGAAGGCGTCGGCCCCTTCGCGATCGGAGCGAACCAGACCGCTCGCGTGACCCTCGAGTACGACAACCCGGCGTACACCCTCAAGGGCTTCGGCAAGGACACGACCGTCAAGTCGGTCACCGTCAAGGCCGAGAAGCTCTCGACCCCCGCAGTGACCGTCGAGCCTTCGAGCGTCGAGGCCGGCAAGACCGTCACCGTGAAGGGCACGGGCTTCGCGCCCGAGTCCGCCGTGACGATCACGCTGCACTCTGAGCCCGTCGAGGTCGGCACCGCTACCACGGATGAAAACGGCGAGTTCACCGCCGCGGTGACGGTCCCCGCCAACACCGAGGCCGGCGATCACACGGTCGTCGCCGCGTCTGACACGCCCACTGTGACGGCCTCCGCGCCGCTGACGGTCACCGCACCCCCGGCACCCGCCGAGGACCCGAGTGCCGCTCCGAGCACGCAGCCCTCCGCGGCCCCTCCCCGCCCCCGATCAGGGCGGCAAGGGAGGCCTGGCCCGCACCGGCACCAACGCGCTGCTCGCTGTGGCAGCCGCGCTGATCGCCGCGGGAGCAGGCACGGCGTTCATCCGCCGCTCACGCCTGGCCAAGTCCTAAGCACGCGTGGGCTTAACCACCACAGGTGGGGGCGGGGCGCAGCTGACGCTGCGCCCCGCCCCCACTTACACTGGAGCAATGCGCTGCGACCACTTTGACGCCGGAACATGCCGGTCCTGCACCCTCCTCCCCCAGCCCCTACGAGCGCCAGCTCGCCGGCAAGGTGGAGGCCGTCGCAGCCACCCTCTCCCCGTCCCCGGAGCCGGCGAGATCGCCTGGCTGGCCCCGGCCTCGTCCCCGGAGAAGGGATTTCGCACGAGCGCAAAGCTCGTCGTCGGAGGAACCCGCCGCCGCCCCACCCTGGGCATCCTGGGCCCCGACCGCCGCGGCGTCGACCTGCCCGGCTGCCCCATCCAGCACCCCGCGATCAACCGCGCGACGCCCGGCCTCAAGCGATTCATTCGTTCCCTGAACCTGACTCCCTACGACGTTCCCACCAAGCGCGGGGAGCTCAAGAACATCCTCATCACCGTGGGCGAGGACCAGCGGCTCATGATCCGCTTCGTCCTGCGCACGCGCGACCGCGTGTCCGACATCCGCTCGGCGCTGCCGCTGCTGCGCGACCTCGTGCCGAGCGCGCACGTCGTCACCGCGAACATTCACCCCACGCACGAGGCCATCGTGGAGGGTCCCGACGAGATAATCCTGACGCGCGCCCACACGCTTCCCCTGGCCGTGGAGGGCCTCGAGCTTGGGCCTCGCTCCTTCGCGCAGACGAACGCGTCCGTCGCCTCAGCCCTGTACGAGCAGGCCTCGGTATGGGCGTCTCGTCCCTTCGCCGACGGGCGGCTGCCCGAAAGCCTGTGGGACCTGTACTGCGGCGTCGGCGGCTTCGCCCTCGCCGCCGCGCGCGCCGGATTCCCGCGCGTCACCGGCGTCGAGGTGTCCTCCGGGGCGATCTCCTCAGCGATCAGCGCCGCCCGCCACGCGGGCCTGTCGCGGTCGGCCGCGTCCTTCATCGCGGACGACGCGACCGCGTGGGCGCGCGCCCAGTCGCCCGAGGACGTGCCCGACGTCATCGTCGTCAACCCTCCGCGTCGAGGCATCGGGGCCGACCTGGCCGCCTACCTGAACGAGTGCGACGCGCCCCGCGTCATCTACTCCTCGTGCAACCCCGCCTCTCTGGCCACGGACCTGGCGGCCATGCCCACGCTGCGCCCCATCGAGGGCCGCATCTTCGACATGTTCCCGCACACGACCCACGCCGAGGTCGCACTCCTCCTCGAGCGCGCGTAGGTCGCTCGGGTCGCGCGACCGGTCCGGGCCTCGACCCGTTACAATTGGACCTAACGTTAGGAGAAACATGACCGTCGAACTTATCACCGCCGCCACGCCCGAAATCCACGAGGCCATGGGGCGCCTGATCCCCCAGCTCTCCCGCTCCGCCGCCCCCATGAGCGAGGCCGACGTGCAGCGCTTCCTCTCCCAGTCCGGCGTGCACTTCTTCGTGTTCCGCCCCGAGACGGCCGACGCCGAGGGCAACCACCCGATCCTCGGCATGCTGTCGCTGGCCACCTTCGAGATCCCCACCGGCGTGCGCGCGTGGATTGAGGACGTTGTCGTCGACGAGGCCGCCCGCGGCCAGGGTGCCGGCCAGTCCCTCGTGGTCGCCGCGATCGAGCACGCCCAGAAGATCGGCGCCCGCACCGTCGACCTCACCTCGCGCCCTTCGCGCGAGGCCGCGAACCGCCTGTACCAGCGCGCCGGCTTCCAGCTGCGCGAGACAAACGTGTACCGCGTGACGCTCGAGAAGAAGTGAGCATGCGGCGCTTGCAATGCTTACGACCTTAGCGCCGTTTGCAGCGATTGCGTTGCGTGTTGCTGCTTGATTCTTCGTATTGCCGCCCGCCCCCGCATGATGCGTGGGCGGGCGGTTCGTTTGGGGCGATAGCGCACGGTCTGCTTCGGCCTGGCTGTGGTCGGCGCGCCTGGCCGGACTCACCGATAGTCGCAGGGCATGCCAGCTACCCCGGTGGCACAACTAAATTCGCCCGGCACGGGGTCTCTTGTGCAAACCCGCGAAAAACTTCGCCCGGCGCGACCCCTCCAGCGGTGTTATCGCGAAAAAACTCGCCCAGCGCGCCACAAAACGCCGATTTTGAGCCATTTTTCGTGTGCAGGGCGAACTTTTTCGCGCTCGTGTCCGCACCGGGCCGAGCAGGGCGAACTTTTTCGCGCACAGAACACGGCCACGTGCCAACTTTGAAACCAATAACACCTCTGCAGCCACTGATGCAGGCCAGCATGAAACCGCCAACACCAATGCTCGCCCTTGAACAGCAACCGTTGAAACCGACGACACCACTGCAACCGAAAAACGCACCCAAAACGCCTATTTCTCGCCCGCAAAGGCGATGGCGGTTTCAATTGGGGGCTCGGCCTGCGCGAGCAAAGGCGATGGCGGTTTCAACCCCACGCACAGACGAGCGAGCAAAGGCGACAGGGGTTTCACGCGAGAGATTTCCGATGCCGGTGGGCGGCGGCAGAGCCAGAGCCAAACAAAAGTCGCACGTAATTTAACGCGGTCAGTTTTAAAGAATGCCTCAAAACGTTGCAATTCCAACGATGTCAATTCAACATTTGAAATACTCGAAGGGGAATTACGTGCGACATTGATGCGGAGAGACGGGTCCTGGCCGGACAACGAGCCGACGCGCCGAGCCACACATCAGCGACCAGGCGGCGCCGGTGTGGAGGGCGCCGGAGGGACCGGAGAGCGTAAGAGGGCCTGGCTGCCGCGCCCACGTGGGCGGTGGCGGTGCCACGCCCCCAAAGTCGCACGTAATTCGATTGGATGAACATTCAACAAAGCCCCAAAACGTTGCAATTCCAACGATCTGAATTCAATGTTTGAAATAGTCGCAGGGGAATTACGTGCGAAATTGGGTACGGTCTCAGCAAGGCGGCAAGTGAGGTCTGGACGCGACACCTGTGCGGTGGCGACGGGGCCTGGCCGGGCTTCGAGGCGACGCGCCGAGCCGAAGGCTCGCAGCGCGGACGACTCGCGGGCGGGCCGCCGCCCACCGGCACACACAGCGGCCGGGCCCGACGGCGCCCGGAACACCAGCGGCGCCACAAGCACCGTGCAAAAAGTTAGAACTCCTCGTAGTACTCCGGGTTCTGGTCGGCCTGGCGGCCGTCGGGGCGGCCGAGCGCGCTGATCGCCGCCATCTGCTCGGAAGACAGCGAGAAGGAGAAGATGTCGAGGTTCTCGCGCTGGCGCTCAGGGTTACCGGACTTGGGCAGGGGCATGGTGCCGAGCTGGTAGTGCCAGCGCAGGATGATCCGCGACGGGGAGACACCCGCTTCGGAGGCCAGGGCGACGATCGCGGGGTCTTCGACGATGCGCCACTTGCGCCCCAGCGGACTCCAGGATTCGGTGAGCACGCCGACCTGCGCGTGGTAGGCCAGAGCGGAGGCCTGCGGGAAGTAGGGGTGCAGCTCGATTTGGTTGACGCTGGGGTACTCGCCGGTCTCGGCGTGGACACGGTCGAGGTGTTCGGGCAGGAAGTTGCATACGCCGACGGAGCGGATGAGGCCGCGGTCGCGCGCGTCCAGCAGGGCTTGGAAGGCCTCGACGTAGAGGCCGCGCTTGGGGTTGGGCCAGTGGATGAGGTACATGTCCCAGTAGTCCAGGCCGGCGCGCATGAGGGATTCTTCGAGGGTGTAGACGGCCTGGTCGTAGCGCTGGTGACGCCCGGGGAGCTTGGAGACCAGGCGCAGCTCCTCGCGGGGGATGCCGCAGCCGCGTACCGCCGCCCCGAGGGCACCCTCGTTCTCGTAGTTGAAGGCGCTATCCAGCATGCGATACCCGGCCTCAATGCCGGACACCATGGAGGCCACGCCCGAGGCGCCGCGCAGGTTGTAGGTGCCCAGCGCGATCGCGGGAACGTCCAGGCCGTCGGACAGGGTGTATGCGGGAATCTCACTCATGTCTCAAGCGTAGGCCACGCCACGCGCGGCGTTCTACCATTGGGGTATGGCACAGCTTGAACTGGACGAGGTCCACGCGAACGCGGTGGACTATCAGCATTTCCTCCTTGATTCTCCTTCCCCCTATCACGCGGCCGAGGTCGTGGCGCAGCGCCTGGTGGACGCCGGCTTTACGCGTGTCGACGAGAAGGGCGCGTGGGATGCATCCCCGGGCGGTCACGTGATGGTGCGCGGTGGCGCGGTGGCCGCGTGGTTTGTCCCGCAGACGGTGGCCGACGACGCGGGCTTCCGCATCGTGGGCGCGCACACGGATTCGCCGGCGCTGTCGGTGAAGCCGTCGGTGCAGTCGACGACGCCGGATGGTTGGGGCCAGATCGACGTCGAGGTGTACGGCGGCATGATGTGGAACTCGTGGCTGGATCGCGAGCTGACACTGGCGGGCCGTCTGGTCCTGAATAGCCGCGAGGTCGTCCTGGCCCGCACGGGCCCCGATTGCGCGCATCCCGCAGCTGGCGATTCACCTGGATCGCGACGTCAACCCGGGCGGGCTGAAGCTGGATCCGCAGAAGCACCTGCACCCGGTGTGGACGGTGGATAACCCGTACGGCAACGTGCTGGAGTACGTGGCGCGCACGGCGGGCCTGGACGACGCGTCGCAGGTCGCGGCCTTCGACCTGATTCTCACCCCCAGCCAGGGGCCGGGCTTTTTCGGTGACAAGGGCCAGTTCATCGCGGCCTCGCGCCAGGACAACCTGTCGAGCGTGCACCCGGGCCTGGTGGCCCTGGAGCGCCTGGCCGCGCAGGGCACGCCTGCGGGCGGCGATATCACGGTGTTCATGTGTTTCGATCACGAGGAGGTGGGCTTCGGGGTCGCGCACGGGTGCGGCCGGCCCGATCCTGGAGACGGTGTTGCGCCGCACGGCGAAGGCTCTGGGCCGCGACGAGGATGGCTTCGAGCGCATGCTGGCGGCTTCCTCGTGCGTGAGCGCGGACGCGGCGCATTCGGTGCACCCGAACTACGCGGGCCACCACGATCCGGATAACCGTCCGATGATGGGCCGCGGCCCGATCATCAAGATCAATTCGAAGCAGCGTTACGCGACGGACGGCGAGGGCATCGCCCTGTGGAATCGTGCGTGCGCGGCGGCGGGCGTGGCTTCGCAGAGCTTCGTGGGCAACAACGCGATGCCGTGTGGGACGACGATCGGCCCGATCACGGCGACCCGCCTGGGGATCCTGACGGTGGACGTGGGCATTGGCCTGCTGTCGATGCACTCGGCGCGCGAGATGAGCCACGTGGATGACCTTCTCGCGCTCTCGCAGGTGCTCGCGGCGTACTGGCAGGGTGCCTGACGCCCGGGTCGCCCGCACGCGGCAAGCCCGAAGGGTGAAGCCGTGCGCGCGGCAGCCACAGCGGGCCCTGACGCCCGTACACATGGGGAAACCCCAGCCTCGTCAATCAATCGGCGAGGCTGGGGTTCTTTCGTCTATTGGGTGCGCTCAGAGGGTGGCAACCGCGGTGACGGTGACGGGCACGTTGCCGCGCGTGGCTTTGGAGTAGGGGCACAGCTGGTGGGCGCGGTCGACGAGGGCCTGGGCGCGGTCGAGGTCGACGCCGGGGATGAACACCTCGATGTCGGCGGTCAGGGCGAAGGAGTCGCCCTCGGGGCCGAGCCCGATCGTGGTGCGTACAAGGGAGTCGGTGGTGTCGATGCCCATTTCCTTGGCGGCCAGTCCCATGGCGCCCTGGAAGCAGGCGCCGTAGCCCATGGCGAAGAGGGCTTCGGGGTTGGCGCCGTCGCCGGGGCCGCCCAGTTCCTTGGGCATGCGCATGACGTGGCTGATGCCGAGCGCGGGGACGGAGGAGGTGCCGGCGCGACCACCGGTCGAGTCGGCGGTGACAGAATATGCAATCTTGCTAGGTGTATCCATACCCCCATTCCACCACTAGGACTTCAGTCCCGCAAGGGGTTTGACAGAAAAACAAGCGCTTTTGCGCGGGGACGAGGCCGGGGCGCTCCCCGCCGATCACGCGACGTCAGGCGGTGAGGAAGTCGGCGGAGGCCTCGGCGCTCAGCGCCTTGGCGACGGCGCGGCGGAAGCGGTCGTTCATGGGAGGGAGCTGGTCGCCTCGGAAGAAGGCGGTTTCGCTGTTTTCGCCGTCGGCGGGGCTCGGCTCGCCATTCACCCACTGCGCGGCGAAGGCGACGTCCAGGTAGGTGGTGACGTCGCCGTTGTAGTAGGTGACGGGACCGACGACCTCGACGGAGAGGAGGCGGCGCACGTCGATACGCACGTCGGCTTCCTCCAAGGCCTCGCGGGCGGCCGCGACGGCGGGTTCCTCGCCGGGGTCGACGATGCCGGTCACGGGGGTCCATGCTCCGTTATCCGAGCGGCGCACGCAGAGGACCTCGACGGCCTCGGGGGCGATAGGACGCTCCCAGTCGATCGGCGCACAGCCCGGGGCGGGGCGCAGGATCACGACGGTCGTGCCGGGCATCCACAGGGGCGCATGGCCGACGTGGCGGCGCAGTTCGAGGACGAAGTCGGGGGTAGCCATGGCCCTAGTCTACGGCGCTCACAGGAACGAGGTGATGACCGGCAGAAGCAGGATCTTGATGATGATCGCGAAGGCGAAGAGGGTCGCGTATGCTGCCTCGATGCGCTCGTCGGTGACGCGGGCGTCGGCGGCCTGCAGGACGGCAGGCTGGCCGAGGAAGCCAGCGATGCCGCCCGCGGCGCGCGCGGAGGACAGTCCGATGAACTTCGCGCCGAGGGCCTGAATGACGCAGCAGACGACGACCATGACGGCGGCGAGGAGGGCGGCGCGCCAGCCCTCGGGGCTGCCGAGCAGGCTCGCGAACTGCGGGCCGGCGTTGAGGCCCAGGGCGGCGAGGAAGAGCATGAGGCCGATCTGTCGGATCGTCAGGTTCGCGGCGGCGGGTAGGGTCCACACAAGCGGTCCGGTGCGGCGCAGGGCACCGAGCAGCATGCCGACGATCAGGGGGCCCGCGGCGGCTCCCAGCTGGAAGCCCTGGCCGCCCGGCAGCGGGAAGGAGACGACGCCGAGCAGCAGGCCCAGGACGAGGCCGATGCCGAAGGCCATGCCGTCCACCTCGGCAACGCGGCGCTCGGAGTCACCGAGCCACTCGGCGATGTCGTCGAGTTCGTCCGTGGGGACGACGACGGCGACGTGGTCGCCGAGCTGGAGGTCGAGGTCGTCGCGGGCCAGGAGGTCCAGGTCACCACGGCGCACGCGCGTGATAACGGCACCGAAGCGCTTGGTGACGTTGAGCTCGGAGACGCTGCGGCCGGCGACGTCAGGGTTGGACACGACGATGCGTTCGAAGGCGAGGTCGGAACGGTCATCCTCGAGGTTGTGGTCGAGGATCTCGCCGACGAGGGGCGCGGCCTCCTTGATGGACGCGGGGTCGCCGACCATGACGACGCGGTCGCCGGGCAGCAGGTCCTCGCCGGGAGCGGTGACGCGGGTGCGCCCGTCACGACACAGGTAGGATAGGCGTACGCGCTGGTCACGCCACGCGTCGATGTCGCGCGTGTTGATGTGCTTGGAGACATGAATACTCACGGCCTCCAGGGACGAACCCGCGAGGGAAGGCGTGTCCTTGGGGCCCACCCACTTCCTCGTCACGGTGATCGTGACGATGAGGATACCGCCGATGACACCCACCGGATACCCGAAGGCGTAGCCGACTGCCGCGTTGGGATCTCCCGTGAGGCGGGTGGCTGTGTCGAGGGCGGGAGCGGCCGTCAGAGCTCCCGTGAACAGGCCCGACGTGAGCCCGGAGGACAGGCCGAGGAGGCGGCCTCCCGCGAGCGCGGTGAGTGCACCCACGACGCACACGATCGTCGTGAGGGCGAGAAGATTCGTCTGCTTACGCAAATCCTGGAAGAAAGTGGCACCCGCGGAAATGCCGACGCAGTACACGAAGAAGGCCAGACCCATCGGCTGGACGATCGACATGTGGGTGCTGACAACCTCGGGATGCAGCGCCGAAACGATGAGGCCAACGAAGAGAGCACCCGCCGCGCCAAAGCGCAGCGGGCCGATCCGAATGGCCCCGATCGCCGCACCCAACGCAACAACGACAAACAGCGCGAGCAGGGGTGAAGACGCGAAAAGAGAGGCCATAGCTTTCAGAGTACCTGTCATGCGTCCGCCCTTCTCCACGACTGTCATATTGCATGCGTTATGAACCTCACGGATTGGTTACACTGGTGCCAGAAACTGAAAGGACGGTCATGTCTCAACCAACACCCGGATGGTACCCCGATCCCGCAGGAAGCCAGCGCCTTCGCTGGTGGAACGGCGGGGCGTGGACCGAGCAATTCCACGATATGCCGCAGCAGGGAGCGCCTGTCGCGCAGCAGATGCCCACAGCCCAGGCGGCGGGGCAGTACATGCCCGCCCAGTCGCAGGCCCCGACCGTTTCCTCGGACCCCTACAATCCGTCGGGCGTTGCCCCGCAGCTGGGCGTCGCCGGAGCAGGGCAGCAGGCAGGCCCGCAGGCGACAGACGCCGCACCGAAGAGCGGTCGCGGATGGGTCATCGGCGCTATCGTCTCCGCGCTTCTCGTGGTCGCTTTCTTCGGCACGATGGTGTACTCGGGCATGCAGCTGCGTGCTCAGAACCGTGAGTGGCAAGACGTGCAGGATCAGCGGACCTCCGCAAAGAGTAGCCTCGACCAGAAGCAGGATGAACTCGACAAGGTGAAGAAAGAACTCGAGGAGGCACAGAAGTGAGCTACGGAATCCAGCCCCAGGCGAAGAAGCCCTCCCGCCTTCCTAAGATCCTGACGATCATTTGCTCGGTTCTCGCCGTCATCTTCCTCCTTGTCAGCGCCACCATGTTCGTCGGCGCTCGCTCGAAGGCGCAGGAGATTGAGAACGCGCGGGCCGAGATCCAGTCAGCGGACGCCAAGACCGTGGAGATCGACAGCGAAATCACGTCCACGAAGGAACAGATCACCGCTGCCAAGGCGAAGAAAGACGCTCAGCAGGACGCTCAGCAGTGGTGCACCGACTTCGATAAAAACTCGATGAAGGTGAGCGACCTCGACAGGATGGCGTCCACCCTCAACACGATGCCGGAGCTGCAGCGCAACGCAGTCGGAGAAGTCTGCGGCGGCAAGAAGGCATTCGCAGAGGCATTCGCTAAGGACCTCAAGCGCGGCATGGTCAACACCGCCACTCCCACATGCGATGCAGACGGACGCACCGTGACCATTTACGGCACCGTATCACTCGACGCACCCACTATGGCCAAGATCGGCAGCATCGACATCACCTACGACGTGTACGCATCCGATCACGACATTACTGAATCCGACACCCCCCTCGGAACGACCACCGCGACCGTGCCCCCGGGCGGAACCGGCAACTACTCTGCAACCGTTCCGTTTGCAGCGAGCGGTAGTTTCAACTGCGCCGTGCGCGTCAAGAGCATCTGGCCCACCGGTCTGTGAGCGCCGTATTCACAGCTGTGCCGTGACACGAGAGAAGGAATCGCGATGAGTGAACCCGCGGAAGGCTGGTACGCCGACCCCAGCGGTGCAAACCAGCTGCGCTGGTGGGACGGCCACGCGTGGACGGACTACGTCGAGCCATACGAAGCTCCTCAGGACGTTGAGGTCGCAGTTCCGGCAGTGGACGAGGCCTTCCCGGCTTCGTCCACCGAGGAATGGACCGCTACTTCCGCCGATACGCCCATCCCCATGCCCGAGGCCTCCCTCCCGCAGGAGGTCACCACCGCCTCGTCGGTAGCCCAGTCACAGGTCGCGCCGATTCCAATGCCCAGCTCCCCCGTTGATGAAGAGAACAACGACGAGGCGGATGCACCCGAGAGGAGCGGAACGCTCAAGTGGGTTCTCGCGTGTGCAGCGTCGTGGGTGCTCGTCGCGGTGTTCATTACCGTTCTCGTCATCGCCTGGTCGCGCCTGGGGGCCAGCGGCCGCATCCAGGAGGACGCGAAGAGCCGCGCCGAAACCGCCCAGAATGAGCTCGACACGGCCCGCTCGACGCTCGACTCCATCAACCAACAGCTCAAGGAGGCATCCAAGTGAGCGCTCCCGCACCCCTGCGTGCCGCCACCGTCGCGGGCGCGATCCTCGCCACGGCATTCATCGTCCTCTCTGCCATCGTCGGAGGCATCAACGCCTGGCGCGCTCATTCCGCATCGACGTACGAGGCGCAGGCCGAGCAGGCCCAGTCCGAAAAGGCCACGGTCGATCAGCAGATCACGGACGCGAAGGCTGCCCTGGATGCCGCCACCGTGCGCAAGGACGCCGAGAACTGGTGCGACTCAATCACGCGACAATCCGCCGCGTCGATCCGAGACGCCCTCAAGACCTACGATTCGGCGACGCAGGCCACCAAGGACGCGATCCACGAACAGTGCGCGACGAAGGAGACCCTCGCACAGGTCTACCGCACCAACAAAGACGCGGACTTTTCCATCGCGGTGGGCGAATGCACGACCGATCAGGTGACGACCACGGTGAACGGCACGCTCACCCTCAAGGATTCGTCCCAGATCGCCTCGCTGGGACCCCTCGACGTGGAGATCAACGGGTTTACCGCAGACAAGGGAACGAACCCCAGCCCCAGCTCGCCGTACCAGGGCACGACGACCATCACCCTGACTCCCGGCTCGCCCGCCACGTTCACGCTGTCGATTCCCTACGATCCCGCGATGAGCGACAAGACCGAGTGCGGCGCGACGATGACCAGCTGGTGGCCCACCAACCTATGATTCACGGTGAATCCCGCCACCGCACCAATTCCAATTTTTACAACTCGCATAAAATTCACGCCCAACAGGCCTGCGACGTACATGCCCGCCAACACCTGCCAGCGCCTCGTTCAGGCGCTCAGTAGTGCTCGTGAGAGTCGTATCCGCGCAGCCGGTCCAGCTCTCGCCGTTCCTTCTTCGTGGGACGCCCGCTCCCCTTCTCGCGCATGGCAACAGGGATGTGCACGCGCGGCCGCTCGGGCGTGCGATCGTCGTAGGCCGTCCGCGCCTGCGGGTAGGACACGCGCTTGTTCAGCAGTAAATTGACCCCCAGGATTCGGTCGAAGCCCTCGATGCGCAGGCGCACCTCGTCGCCGACGCGCACCTTGTAAGCAGCCTTGACGGGCTCACCGTTGACACGCACGTGCCCGGCGCGTACGGCGGCCGTCGCCTGCGACCGTGACTTGAGCTGGCGGGTCGCCCACAGCCACGTGTCGACGCGCACGGCTGACGAGGCGAGGGCACCCGCGGGGATGACGACTTCTTCGGGGGTCTCACTCATCGCGAGCGCCTAGTTGATGCGGCGGATGCGCTTCTGGTGGCGGGGCGTCAGGATGATCGCGACGAGGGCGCACAGGATCGGCATACCGATCAGCATGCCCAGCAGCGCTCCCCAGGGGACGATGGGGCGCAGCGTCGTCGTCAGCGTCGGGAAAATCCCAGAATTCGCGAAGGTGATGACTGCGAGCACGCCCACGATGAGACCGGAGAGCACAGCCGTCGGAATCGCGTTGAGCGCGAGCACCACGCCCTGCCAGGTCGTGACGTGGCGGCGCATCGCGGGAGCGGCGCCGATCGCATCGAGGGTGTCGAGGTCCGGGCGCATATCCGAGGAGGACAGAGCCACCACGAGGGCAACCGTCGCCGCGGCCGCAACGACGGCAATCAGGGCGGCAACGTAGGGCAGGACCAGCGACCGCATCGTCGGAGCGATCACCTGGGCGGAGGCGCCGGGGACCTGGCGCGCAATCGTCGTCTGGAAGGAGGGTGCATCCACCGGGTTGACCGGCTTATCGACGGTGAGGAGCTCGCCGAGCGGGACGGCTCGCAGGCCGAGGGCTTCGGAGGCCTGCGGGGACAACACCATGACGTTGATACGCGTGAGGGGCGAGGCCGGGAAGGTCATCGTCCTGTGCACGAGGGCGTCCGGCAGGTTGTCGTCGGAGGCACCGGCGGCCTTAGCGGCAGCAATTGCCGACATATCGAGGCTGCGCAGGTCGGCCTGGCCGGCACCGTTAATCAGCTTCGGATCGGGCACGAGGACGCCACCGGCGTTCAAGGTGGCGATCGCGCGGACCATGTCGTCCTCGTTGAGGTATCCGGCCTCGCGCAGGTACGTGCCGTCATCGACGATGTAGGCGACGTCGATTTCTGCCATCGTGCCCATGTCGTCGCGCATCGTGAGCGTCGACTTGTCGGTGGGGTTGACGGCCTCGACCATGGTCTCCGGGCCACCCGGGCCGCTGTTCCACGCCATGCCGTTCATGATGGCGCTGGAGGTGACCGTGCGCTCCGTATCGACGACCTGCTGAGCCGACTGGAGTAGGTTACGGGTGCGCGTCACAGAATCGGTCTTGTCAACCGTCGAGAGGAAGACCTGCCCGCGCTGTCCCGCGTGCGGGCGCGAGTTCCAGCCCGCCTCGTTCGACGAAGACAGGGTGATGAGCAGGCCGCAAGCGACGAACACGGTCGTCAGGATCGAGGCCATGGCGGGGAACGTGCGGTGGCCATTGCGCACGGCGTCGCGCAGCGCCAGGCGCATGCTCATCGACGCGCGACGATTGGGGGCACGCCAGCGGGTGAAGATGTAGGGAAGCGACCCGATAAGGCCGGCCTCGAGCAGACCGACACCAACGACTAGGGCGATGACCCATCCGCGCCAGGCGGCGATACCCAACAGCGGGAGTCCGGCCAGCAGCGCCAGGGGGTAGATCATGCGACGACGCACGAGGCGCGAGGGCTCCCACACGCGCCCGCCGATGACCGCGGACGTGTTGATGTGCGACGAGGTGTGCGCCGGCGACACCGACGCCATGAGGGACAGCAGGATCGGCAGGAGCACCGACAGGGCCAGCGGCCACCACGGCACGATGCCGATGCCGAGGCCCGACCAGATCCCGATGCCCACCATGGCACACGCGGACAGCGCAGCAGAGACAAGCCCGGAGTACAGGCCGATAACGAGGCCGTGAGCAATCGTCAAGCGCCGACCGTCGGACTGGTCGCCACCGTTGGCGACGATCATGGCCGCCGTGCGCATGACCGACCGCTGGGCGACGGTGTACAGCGGCGAGATGAGCAGAATCATCTCGGTGAGGATGAGGAGGATGCCCGCGACCAGCAAGAGGTACTGCCAGGGGTTGGTGCCCCGAGAGTTTTGCGGCTCCTTGTACTGAGCAATCTGGGAGGGAAGCGCCGAGGCATCCGGCGGGTCAGCGAGGACATGTCGCGAGACGACGGAGAATCCCGACTGGTTGATCTGACGGATGTGATCCCAGGTCACCGGAGCAGGACCTGTGACGTACCAGGCAGTCTGAGTGCGCCCGGCAACCGCGAGACGATCGATCTCGAGCGTGCCATCGCCGATGATCGCCCGATTCGTGCCGGAAATGATCTCATCGATGACGACGCTGCCCGTGAGCGCCCGAGTGGTGCGATCCTTGGCGACAGTCAGCGACAGGGTGAGCGTGTCGCCCACCTCGGCCTTGAGCGCCCGAGCGACGTCGTCCGAGATGACGGCATGGTTCGCGGCGAGGGCACCGCTCTTTCCGCCCGCATTCACGCGCGGTGCATCCAGCGTGGCCGTCTGGGTACCCGAGTCGACCGTGTAGCCCGTTCCGTCCTGCGTCGTGAGATGCAGCTGATAGAGAGTATCGACCGCGATCAACTGGTCACCCGCCGGCACCCAGTCTGTGAGGGTGGTCTGGGTAACCGTGACGTCCTCATCAGAGGCCGTCTTCGATAGAACGTCTGCGGTAATGTCTTGCTCGATGGCCGTCGACGAGCGGTGCAAGGTGACCGCCTGGACGTCGGAACGGTGGCCGAGCCACGACGAGGCCTGGTAGCGCTGGGAGGTCGTCACGTCCCAGAAGGTGATCGCGCCGATCGCGATAATGATCGGCAGCGAGATGAGAAAAACCGCCGTCAGCGTGCGCCCCAGGCTTTGGCGCGCATCACGAGAGGCGATGCGGAGTACTACTCCCCATCGCCTCATTCGTGTGTTGAGTCGACTCATCAGATCCTTGGTGCAGTGTCAGCCAGCAGATCCCTCAGCGAGTCTCCGCGCGAGCGGTCGACGATACGACCGTCGCGGAGGAAGACTGTGCGGTCCGCCCATGCGGCCATTCGGGCCTCATGAGTAACGAGGATACCGGCTGCGCCCGCATCAATGTGGTCACGCAACACCAACATGATCTGGTCGCTCGTGTGCGAGTCGAGCGCGCCCGTCGGCTCATCCGCAAGAATGACCGAGCGGTTACCGACGAGGCCTCGGGCGATCGCAATGCGCTGACGTTGACCGCCCGAAAGACGCTCGGGGAAGCGATCAGCGAGCTCGGCAACTCCGACTTCCTCGAGGGCAGCCATGGCGGCCTCGCGCACCTTCGACGGGCTGACCCCGTCCAGCTGCAGCGGCATCTCAACGTTTTCGAGGGCCGACAGGGACGGGATCAGGTTGTAATCCTGGAAGACGTAACCGATGGAACGGCGACGCACCTCAGCACGGTGAGCCGCATCCATCGTGGCCATATCGACGCCGTTAATGAAGACACTTCCGCGCGTCGGACGCTCCAGTCCACCAGCGATCGACAGCAGGGTCGACTTGCCGGATCCAGAGGGGCCCATAACAGCGAGAAGCTCGCCGGGGGCGACCTCAAGGTCGATCCCGTCGAGCGCTCTCACTCGGACGCCGTCGGCGCCGAACTCGTGTCCGACACCCGCCATCCTGATCGGTAGCGGCACAGGCTGGCTCATCGCACCCCGGCACGCTCCGAAATACCGGCTTCCGTCTGAGCCCAGTTCATCAAGCGACCCTTCGCAGCAGCGAAGGCGGCGCGACGAGCGGCCTCGGAAACAGCACCGGACTCGATGTGATCGAGCCAGTTGAGCTCGGCCTCGAGGTCGAAGATGTGACGCTCCAGGATAAGCTTCCACGCGAGCTCCCCCTCGTCGGCCGAAGCCTTCAGGCGGGTGACATCACGCAGGGAACCCAGGGTCGAGCGACGCTGAGTCTGGATCATGGCCTCGACGTCGACCGTAGGATCGGCGGCGGCCACGGCGAGCTTCATGACAAGCTCATCGCGTTCGGGATGTTCGCGGGGAACGGGGGTGGACCACCAGGCGTTGAGGACATCGCGACCGGCATCAGTCAGCTCAAAGACCTCAGAATCACGACCTGCGTTGGTCTCGGCGTGAGACACAACCTGGCCGTCGCGCTCGAGGCGCTGCATCGTCTGGTAGACCTGGCCGATATTCAGCGGCCATGCTCCGCACGTCTGCTCCTCGAACATCTGCTTCAGGCGGTAGACACCGGCGGGCTGCTGCGCAACAAGCGCCAGCAGGGCATTGCGAACCGACATAACTCTCCGTTCGTTGTCTGGACGTGTAGACGATCGTGGTTGAACAGTATCTATCGTACGCGAATTTGCTCTTAGAGCGGGGAATCGGCGGTGTGTTACCTAACAAAAAGCCTACCGTCTGGTTAGACAGGAGTCCCCGAATTTCCGCGCGATATCGCAGATATTGACCGTTATCACAATTTAAGTGCCAACCACATTGCAGACGCCATTCACGGGTTTTTCAGCGCCATTTCAGCACTTCTCCACTCAGGTGGTCAGACCCCTCAAAAGAGACGCGGGCGGGCATCCAAAACCAGGAAAAACGCTGCAACCAGACCGACTGACCGCCAGGACAGAAATAATTTGTCACCCTAAGTTCTCAGACTGTGAGATCTGCGGCTCAGGAGTTGGACGACTCGGACAGAACATCCTCGATATCGTCCCAGAGCACCCCGGGCGATGACGGCGCAGCTACCGCCCAGAACTCGCCATCCGTGCCCGCCAACAGGGGCACCTCGTCGGGGTACAGGTCGGTGAATTCCACGCCGGCCAGAACCTCGCAGACCTCTTCACTGGTGGCGAGCAAACGCCAGCTGTCGCCAGCCAGGCTCGGGTACTCCACCACATCGACGACCCTCACGGCAAGGCCCACCCACGCATCATCCGCGACGTCCGCCCAGAAGGTCCCCGTCGCCTCGTCAATCTCGGTATCGATGGCCTCCGCGATCTCGCGGGCAACCTTGGGTACCTCGACGAGAATCTTCGTGCCGTCACCCTGTTCGAGGGCACTAAAGAGCACCTCCGGCACCGCCGTCGGCAACACTCCCTCACCGGTGGGCTCACCGATGGCACTGAGCCCGAAGAACGTGTCACGCAGCTGAGCGGAGTCAATGGCCCACACCGAGACCATGTCACCCTCGTCGGCGTACAGTCCCCCGTCGTCGCATCGCGACACCACGGCAGAGCGGGGGCCAACGAAGAAGGTGACGCGGCGCCATCCCGCCGGGGCGACGACCCAGGCGGCGAGCACCTTCGTCGCCTGCGAGAACGCCTGAAGGAGAGCAGCGAGATGCGGGACGGGAGCATCACCAACGACGAGGCCCTGGCTGCGCAGCAGCTCAACAAACGGATGCTCGGGGTCGCCGAGAAGTCCATCGGCATATGAGCGCAGCGCCTCGCACTCCAGGTTGCTCATATCGAAGACGACGCCGTCCTCCGGCTCGTAGGCGTTGATCATGATTCCTCCTGCGCTCTCGCCGGTGCCGCGCACACTTTTCAAACGAGGATAACGCTACGACAGACGCACCGACCGCGCCCGCGGACGACGGCGACCGCGGACGCCGACGGGAGGCTACACTGGAAACGACCAGGAGGATTCACCGATGAACACCCCGCTTCCCGCAGGCCCCGCCCCGGCCTCGTCGCCGATTCCGAGCTTGATGCTCCCGACGGGATCGCCCATCCCCGTTCTCGGTTTCGGCACCTACAAGGTCGCGCCCGAGGACACGTACGACGCGGTGAGCCGCGCCCTCGAAGTCGGGTACCGCCACATCGACACCGCTCAGATGTACGGCAACGAGGCCGAGGTCGGGGCCGCGCTCGAAGCCTCGGGAATCGCGCGCGAGGACCTGTTCGTCACGACGAAGGTCGACAACTCCAACCACGAGCCCGAGCGAGCCGCCGCGTCCATCCGACGCTCCCTCGAGGACCTGCGCACGGACTACGTGGATCTCCTCCTCGTGCACTGGCCGCTGCCCACCCTCTACGGAGGCGACGTCGCGCTGCCCTGGCCCGCCCTCGAGGACGCATTCAACGCCGGCGACACGCGCGCGATCGGCCTGTCGAACTACGAGCGCGAGCACGTCGAGGCCGTCCGGGCGGTCGCGACCGTTCCCCCGCACGTCCTGCAGGTCGAGTCCCACCCCTTCTTCCCCAACGCCAACCTGCGCGCCTACGCCCAGGGGCTCGGCATGGTGTTCGAGGCCTGGTCCCCCCTCGCGCGCGGACGCGCCGTCACCGAGGCGACGCTCGTCGAGATCGGCGCGCACATCGGCGTGGGCCCGACGCAGGTCGCGCTGCGCTGGGCGCTGGATCGCGGGCACGTCGTCTTCCCCAAGACCCTGAGCCGTGAGCGCATGGCCACCAATTTCGACGTGTTCTCCTTCGCGCTAGATCCCGAACAGACCGCACGCATCGACGCGCTCGACGCGGGCGAAGCCGGACGCATGGGGTCGCATCCGGCGACGATGGACCGACTCTGAGGACGGGTACGATACAGGTATGGCTTCCAAGCTCACGCGCGCCGACCGCGCCATCGTCCGACTGGCCGACGGTACCGTCAAACAGCAGAACCTGCTCACGGGCACGGAGGTGTGGACCGTCCCGGGCCGCGGTAACCGGCCCCTGACCGCCCCTCACGCGGACCACAACCCCATCGACCACGAGGCCGACGGGCACCACTGCGCGTTCTGCTGCGGCCGCTACCTCGAGACCCCGCCCGAGAAGTCGCGCCTCGTGCGCCACGAGGACGGGTCCTGGGAGCAGCTGAACGCCCTCGGCGCCGATCAGCTCGGTGACACCGTCGCCGAGTTCCGACGCATCCCCAACCTCTTCGAGATCGTCTCCTACAACTACTGGCATCTCAACCACGGGCACGTCCCCTCCGAGGACGACCGTCGCCGCATGGCCCACTACCTGGCCTCGGACGCGGGCTACGAGCACGTCATGAACGTCGTGCGCGCGCGCATGTTGGCCTCGGGCATGAGCGAGGGAGAGTTCGCGGCCACCAGCGAGACCGCGCGCCTGCAGTACGCCAACGGCTTCTTCTCCGGCGGCCACGACCTGATTATCGGCAGGCGCCACTTCGTCGACGGCGCTACCGAGGCCCACCAGCTGGCCGGTTCCGGAACCCTCACCCCCGAGGAGCACGAGCAGTACACCGCGTACACGGCCCGCTCGATGCGCGATCTGTACGACCTGGATCCCGCCGTGCGCTACGTGGCGACGTTCCAGAACTGGCTGCGTCCAGCGGGCGCGTCCTTCGACCACCTGCACAAGCAGCTCGTCGCGATCGACGACATGTCCGTGCAGACCGAGGCCGAACTGGAGCGCCTGCGCGCCCAGCCCGACATCTACGACCAGATCTTCACGGTCGCGGCCACGCGCAAGCTCCTCATCGCCCAGAACGAGCACGCCGTCGCCCTGGCCGGATTCGGGCACCGTTTCCCCGGCATCGCGATCTGGCCCCTGGGCGATCCGAAGAACCCGTGGGAGGTCAGCCCCGAGGCCATGCGCGGCATCTCCGACATCCTGCACGCCGCACACGCCGCAACGGGCGTGGAGGTGCCCGCGAACGAGGAGTGGTACCACCGACCGCCCACCGTGTCCACGCCCATGCGCTGGCGCATCCTGCTCAAGTGGCGTATCTCGACGCTCGCCGGTTTCGAGGGGGGCACGCGCATCTACCTCAACACGATCGACCCGTGGAAGGTCGTCGAGCGCACCGTGCCGCGCCTCCTCGAGCTGCGCGAAGCGGGCCTCATCGCTCCCATGCGCATCGGGGAGGAATGCAAAGTCAGCCCCGCAATGCTGCGAGGCTGACTGGAGAAAGGTTACGTCCGGCGGGGATTACTCCTCGTCGTCGCTCGAATCCTCGTATCCCGTATTGGTCGCGGGGTTATCCGCAGGGGCCGGCTCGGGTTGGACATCCTGCGCGCCCGGGTCCGTCGCGGGGTCGGGAGTGCTCGGCGTGGTCGGCGCCGGGGAGGCCAGCGCCGAGGACCACGTGGCCAGCCACGCGCTCATCGCGTCGAGGGAGCCGACCGTCTCGTCGGCGACGATCGGATCGCCGGTGATGCCCATCAGCCAGCCGGCCTTCGTGTCGGCGGCGAGCACGCCATCGATCGGGTAGACGGCACCCGTCGTCGCCAAGGAGCGCTGCGCGGTCTCGCCCTGCAGCCAGGCGATGAGAGACTCCGCGCCGTCCGACGCGGGCGAGGACGTCGGGGCCGCGTACATGATGCGAGCGATGCACGTCGAAGAGATCGCGGTCCCGTAGGAATCGGCACCCGTGTTCGTCGCCGCCGCGGCCGCCAGCGAGCGCGGGGCCACGATCAGCGGATACGCGCCAGAAGAACCCGCAGAGGCTCCACGACCTCGGACAGGTACCCCTCGGACACGTGTGCGCCGGCCGTCCACGCCGCGACAGCACCACCCAGGGAGGAATCCATGCGCGGGTTGAGGGACTGCGCGAAAGAACCCAGACCCTCGCCCGTCTGCGCGGCGGCCTCCTGCACGAAAGCGCGGCCCACCGACGACGAGGCCGGGTCCGGGACCGTCAGCAGCGCGCGGATACGCGGAGAAGTCAGATCACCGAACGAGGTCGGCAGCGGGCGGCCGTTCGCACTCATCCACGACTTATCGGCGATCACACACACGTCGTCACGCCCGTAGGCGATCGCCGCAGCGGCACCGTCCACGACTGTGCCGGCAATCGTCGCCGTATCCTGAGGTGCCGAAGCCGCGATCGTGCCCGCCGCGGTCGCCTGCAGGGCGTCCGCGCCATCCAGGCCAAGCACCACGTCCGCGCCCGCCTTCGACAGCGCATCCACGCCATCCACCGGCACCACCGCAACCGTGAAACCCGTCGCCTTCGTGAACTCCTGCGCGGTCTCCGTCGGCAGCTGCGCGCCACCCACCAGGGCGACGGTCACCGTGCCCGAGCCGCTGCGCGGAGTGGGCGCGTCGATTGTGCCATGCCCGGCCGTACCCGAAGAAGCACGGGCACTCTGACCCGGAACGATCGGCGACGCAAACGGATCCCGAGGCGCGCTGGACGACACGGACGGCGTACAAGCCGCCACCGTCGTCGCCGCAACAACGAGGGCCGACAACGCAAAAACAGAGCGGGCGCGAGCCATAAGGAATCCTTCGGACGGGAACACTACCGTTCAAGCATAAGACAGGGCACCTGTGGGCCTCGCGCAAGAGCGCCGCGTGGGGCATCATGGAAGCGTGCGCACGCGCACAGGGACAACCACACCCCACACCAGGAGGCAACCATGGACTCAGCCACCATCGAAAAGGTCGCCACGACCGTCGTCATCGCCGGAGCGGCCTTCGCCGCCTCCAAGGTCTTCGAAGCCGGCTGGAAGGTCGCCACCGGACGCCCCATCCCCGCCGAAGACTCCGACGACGTCACCCTCGCATCGCTGGTCCTCTTCGCAGCCACCTCCGCCGCCATCGCGGCCGTCGCCCAGCGCTACGCGTACAAGGGCTCCCAGAAGTGGCTTGCCCCTAAGCTCGAAGCCCGCTTCGGCGTGCCCCAGCTGCAGGCCTGAGCCCCGCAGGCCGACGCCCTCCCCTGGCGCTCACACGAGCGGCAGGAAGGGCCCCAGGTCCGTACGCTCCCCCGACGCGCTGACGCGCGAGTCGGCCACGGCCTCGTCCCACGTGAGAAGGCCGCACGCGAGCGACAGCCACGTGCGCGCGTCGGTCTCCACGACCGCGGGCGGCGTACCGCGCCGATGCGTCGTCCCCGGCAGGATCTGCACGGCACCGGCGGGCGGCACGCGCACCTCGACCGCGCGGCCGGGATGCAAGATGCCGAGCTCCTCAAGGGTAAAGCGCACCGCCGTCAACACCACCGCACGAGCAGGCTCCTCGCCACGCTCCACGGTGCCGCGCCACGAACGCAGCGCCACCATCCCCTCACCAGGGTCAATACGTCGTTTCGCCATGCCCCGATTCTACGCGGCGCTGATGCCACACCCCCGAGCGTGCATTCCGACCGCCTTGTCAGGCACAATGGAGACGTCCAACTTCCGACGAGAGGCCACCCGTGACCGACATAGCTTCCCTGATTACGCTGCGTTCGATCCTCGACATCGAGATCGCACGCAGCTACCAGTGGGACGCGGCCACCATCATTAAAGTCTCCGGCGTCGACCGCGCCGGTGACCTCACGACCCGCATCGTCGAATATCCCGGCGCCCTCGCCGACATCGCCGCCGAAGGCTTCTCCCCCCAATCCGCCGCGGGACACGCACTCTCCCACGAACTCCACGACGCCATCCAACGCCGCGTGCGCCTGTGGATCGCCGAAATCCCCACCGAGCAACTCTCGCGCCTGCGCGAGGCCCTCGGCGCCGACGTCATTCACGAGGCCGGCCAGCCGCGCGACGGCTACACCCCCATCGCCCTGTCCCCCCTCGAGCTGCTCGAGCAATGGGCGTCCGGCACCGACGAGCAACGCGAATTCATGCGCGTCGCCATGGCCGGACTCGACACGCTGACGACCTCGTCGCACGCCACCCACGCGTCCCGCGCCATCGGCGCCTCCATCATCGAACGCTCCGCCTTCCTGCGGCTGTGCCGCAACCCCAAGTTCATCGCCTACGTCGTCGTCCTCGTGTATTCGATGGCACGGGCCGTGCCCGTCATGTACGTCCCCCACTTCCGGGGCGACTGGCGCATCCTGTGGGCCATCGACATGATTACCGCCATCCCCTACACGTGGGGCCTCATCGAAATGGTCGCCGGACAAAAACTCTGGCACCGCATCGTCGGTGCCGCCACCGCCGCCATCACCTTCCTCGCCCCCTACGTGTACTTCCTCATGTACGGGCGCCACGCTCCCCCGGGCGTGTGGACCGCCATCGCGTTAATCTTCTTCGGCGGCATCTTCCTCGAAGTCTTCCGCTACCAGCGCGACCGCGCCGTCAAAAAGGGCCTGGCAGAGCAGCCGTAGGCACGCCGTTACAGCGGAGGCCGCTGGTGTTCCAGGCACTGTCGGGCCCAACCGCCTGCTGGGCCGGGCTGCTTTGCGTGCCCGTGGGCGGCGGCCCGCCCGCTCGCCGTCCGCGCTGCGAGCTAAAGGCTCGGCGCGTCGGCTCGAAGCCCGGCCAGGCCCCGCCACCGCCCACGGGCACCGCAGCCAGGCCCTCCGGTCCCTCCAGCACCCTCCACACCGGCGGGGCCAGCGTCCGCATACTGTATGTTCACAGCGCACCTTGCCCCGGCCTCGTCCCCCTGTGGTCCACCCTGCGTTCACGTGACGTAACCGCGATTGGGTTGAGCGGGCTCGTATAACGACGTCCCCCGAGCGCGAGGCCCGGGGGACGTTCGTATTCGCTCGTGGCGCGACGGCTACTTGTCCTCGCCGGTCGCCGTGCGGATGAATCCGGCGATCATAAACCAGCCGCCGCCAACCCAGAACAGAATCAGAGTCCACAGGGGCTGGACCGGGTAAACGACCACCAGGTACGCGCACGCGACGATCCACGCGGCCGCACCGATGATGTTCGGGATCTGGAAACGCTTCACGCGCGCCGGGTGCGTGTAGTGCAGCGGAACAAGCGTCATGATCGCGAGGAAAATCGTCGCAGCGATATTGACCCACGCCGGAGTCTGAAGGACGTACATGACAATCGCGACGCAGTTCCACGCCGCCGGGAAGCCAACGAAGTAGTTATCGTTCGACTTCTCGCCGTCGTTCGCGTAGCAGAACAGGGAGGAGACGATGATGACGATCATCATGACGACCGGCATGGGCTGCGGGCCGAAGGGCAGGTGCAGCGCCATGAACAGCGCGGGCAGGAAGGTCCACGTCAGGTAGTCGACGAGGTTGTCGACGACTCCGCCGTCGAACCAGGGAATGACCTGACGGACTCCGACCTTGCGGGCGAGGGTGCCGTCGACGCCGTCCACGACCAGGGCGATGACGAGCCACAGCCACATCATGGGGATGTTGTTGTTGAGGATCGCGAACAGGGCGAGCGTCGCCCACGCGAGTCCGGAGATCGTGAACGCGTGCACCGCCCAGGCGGCGATCACGCGGCCCAGGCTCGGTTTGCTGGCACTCTCAGACAAGGCCGGGGCCTGCTCAGTTGTAGTGGGGACGTTTTGCTCAGGCACGGAAGGCTCCTGTGGTGGCGGATGATTTCCGCCCCTCAGTATGCCAAAGATTGATGGGGTCTTGGTAGTAGTTCGACCACATGGCACGCGTTTGGGGCGTTGTCACAGCACGTATCGGACGCCATACCTACGCACCATGACATTGCTTCATGACGTTTCGCATCGGTACTCATCGGTCACTGGAGTGTTCATGCCCACTCTGGGGGCTGCGCCGACCAGTGTGCGCATGGGCATACCGAGTGTCACCGGAGCCAACCTACGCGCACGTTCACCCACCTAGTGGAGCGTGGGCGGCCGCGCCCACGTGCAGGTCTAGGGGTTTATGTGCGCTTCGAAGGGTTAACACGCATGTTCAAGGGCCTACGTGCGAACGACACACTGATGTGTCCCGGGTATTGTGGAGAGTGTCTTAGGCCGGATTGGAGGTTTGGGATGTCTGGTCAGCGTAAGTATTCGATGGAGTTGCGTGAGCGTGCGACGCGTATGGCGTTGGAGGCTCGTGCTGATCCTGGGCGGCGTAGGGGTGCTATTAAGCGCATTAGCGGCCAGTTGGGGATCAATCCTGAGGCGCTGCGTACGTGGGTGCGCGCCGTGGAGCAGGGCGGGCGCAATGAGCGTGGCGAGATCAGTGAACAAGAGGCCCATATACGGGCGCTGGAAGCTGAGAACCGTGAGCTACGGCGGGCCAACGAAATTTGAAGGCGGCGTCGACTTTTTTCGGGGCGGAGCTCGACCGCCTCGGACGCTAGTCTACGATTTCATCGAGGCCAACCGGCATCGGTGGGGAGTCGAGCCGATCTGCACTGCTTTAACCCAGTTAGGGGTGCGGGTTGCTCCCAGCGCCTATTACGCTGCCCGGACTCGTGCCTTGTCGGCGCGCAGCGTGCGCGACGAGGCGCTGATGCGTGTGATGAGGCAGGTGTGGAAGGAGAACTACTGTGTGTTCGGGGTGCGCAAAATGCACGCCTTCCTCAACACTCACGAGTTGGGCGTGGGACACGTGGCGCGATGCACGGTCGAGAGACTGATGCGGCGTATGGGCATTCGTGGCGTGAGTCGGCGTCGGACCCGCCATGTCACGGCCTCAGCACCGCGCCATGCATGCCCCTTGGACCTGGTCAATCGGCATTTCGGGGCCCATGATCTCAACGAGTTGTGGGTCGCAGACATCACCTACGTGCCAACCCAGGCTGGCTGGGTCTACGTCGCTTTCGTTACCGACGTGTGCTCGCGTAAAATCTTGGGCTGGAAAGTCGCGTCCTCGCTGCATACCGACGTGGCCCTGGACGCGTTGAACATGGCTATCTACCAACGTCGCCGCGATGATATAGACACTCGTGGGCTCGTGCACCACTCCGATCGGGGCGTGCAATACCGCGACGTGCGCTACGGGCAAGCTCTCGCCCGTTGCCAGGCAGTAGCGTCGGTAGGTTCGACCGGTGACTCCTACGATAACGCCCTGGCCGAAGCGTTGAACTCCTTGTACAAAGCAGAACTCATCTACAACGAGGCGCGCCCCGGCTACGCCGGCCCATGGCGCGATCGGCGCGAGGTCGAACGCGCAACCGCCGCCTGGGTCCACTGGTACAACACCCGCCGCCCCCACCTCTCCCTGGGCGGCATCACACCACAACAAGCAGAAAACCAACACACAACAACACGAAAGGAAGCGGCCTAAACAAGCCTCCACAAAACCCAGGACTTGACACACCACGACAGGCACCGTTGCGCCCAAAACGTAGACCACCCCGCCCACAACCTCCTGATGTGTCCCGGGTATTGTGGAGAGTGTCTTAGGCCGGATTGGAGGTTTGGGATGTCTGGTCAGCGTAAGTATTCGATGGAGTTGCGTGAGCGTGCGACGCGTATGGCGTTGGAGGCTCGTGCTGATCCTGGGCGGCGTAGGGGTGCTATTAAGCGTATTGGCGGCCAGTTGGGGATCAATCCTGAGGCGCTGCGTACCTGGGTGCGTGCCGTGGAGCAGGGCGGGCGCAATGAGCGTGGCGAGATCAGTGAACAAGAGGCCCGTATCCGGGCGCTGGAAGCTGAAAACCGTGAACTGCGCCGAGCCAATGAGATCTTGAAGGCGGCGTCGGCTTTTTTCGGGGCGGAGCTCGACCGCCTCGGACGCTAGTCTACGACTTTATCGAGGCCAATCGACATCGGTGGGGAGTCGAGCCGATCTGCACTGTCTTGTCCCAGTTAGGGGTGCGGGTTGCTCCCAGTAGTTATTACGCCGCTCGGGCGCGCCCCTTGTCGGCGCGCAGCGTGCGCGACGAGGCGCTCACAGACGTGATCAGACGCGTGTGGGAGGAGAACTACTGCGTGTTCGGGGTGCGCAAGATGCACGCCTTCCTCAACACTCACGAGTTGGGCGTGGGGCACGTGGCGCGCTGCACGGTTGAGCGCTTGATGCGGCGTATGGGTATTCGTGGCGTGAGTCGGCGTCGGACCCGCCATGTCACGGCCTCAGCGCCGCGCCATGCATGCCCCTTGGACCTGGTCAATCGGCATTTCGGGGCCCATGATCTCAACGAGTTGTGGGTCGCAGACATCACCTACGTGCCAACCCAGGCTGGCTGGGTCTACGTCGCTTTCGTTACCGACGTGTGCTCGCGTAAAATCTTGGGCTGGAAAGTCGCGTCCTCGCTGCATACCGACATGGCCCTGGACGCGTTGAACATGGCGATCTGCCAGCGACGCCGCGATGATATAGACACTCGTGGGCTCGTGCACCACTCCGATCGGGGCGTGCAATACCGCGACGTGCGCTACGGGCAAGCTCTCGCCCGTTGCCAGGCAGTAGCGTCGGTAGGTTCGACCGGTGACTCCTACGATAACGCCCTGGCCGAAGCGTTGAACTCCTTATACAAAGCTGAACTCATCTACAACGAGGCGCGCCCCGGCTACACAGGTCCATGGCGCGATCGGCGCGAGGTCGAACGCGAAACATCAGCCTGGGTCCACTGGTACAACACAAGCCGCCCTCACCTCGCCCTGGGCGGAATCACACCACAACAAGCAGAAAACCAACACACAACAACACGAAAGGAAGCGGCCTAAACAAGTCTCCACAAAACCCGGGACTTGACATCCCGTTTTCGGCGTTTCGCCGAGGTGGTCTGCACTTTGGGCGTTACACCACCTCGAGTGCTGACCTCACCGCCACCCGATTGGGGGAATTGCACGACATGAGGGTCCGACACGCCGGCGACACGCTGTGCGACGGCCTCGTGTCGTGCAAAACCCCCCACCACTGGCGGTGTGGAGGGCGCCGGAAGGACGTACACCCGGCCGGAGCGCCAGCAATCACGAAAAAGCTCGCCCAGCACGGCCCCTCCACCGGCCTTTCCGCGAAAAAACTCTCCCAACAAGCACAAAAACACGAAATTTGGGGTGTTTTAAGCGCGCAGGGCGAACTTATTCGCGCTTTCGCGATCACACAACGCCGCAGGGCGAACTTTTTCGCGCCCAAATGAAACCAACATCGCCTTTGCTAGCTCGTTCACGGGTGCGCATGAAACCGACACCGCCTTTGCTCACCCACAATGCCGCAAAATCAAGCATTTCGTGCGAGCAAAGGTGCCAGCGGTTTCAGCCCACCACGAAGACCGGGCTGCAAAGGTGTCAACGGTTTCAGCCCGGCAAAGCGTTGCACCGAAAAGGCAAGCAATGCACCAGGTAGCACACCGTTGCACGAGCAACTAGGCAGTGCATTGTCAGCCCAAGTAGTGCAATGCCCCCTGCAACTAGTGCATTCCTCCTGAGGAACAAGCACGATCGCGGAGGTGAGACCCCGTCCCATAATTCCGCATGCAATTCCCGCTCAGCCCGACGCCACATCAACGCGGAATCCGCAGAATTCCAACGATCAAACTTCAAACCATGAAACACATTCGAGGGAATTGCATGCGACATTGCTGGGGCAGCGGGGCCAGGTCGGAAGGCGAAACAACACACCCCACCACACGTCAGCGACCAGGCACCACTGGTGTGGAGGGCGCCGGAGGGACCTGCCGCGGTGCCGGTGGGCGGCGGCGGGGCCTGGACGGCACCACACAGCACCGAAGGCGGCGCCGGTGTGAAGGGCGTCGGAGGGACCGGAGGGCCTGGCTGCGGTGCCCGTGGGCGGCGGCGGGGCCTGGCCGGGCTTCGAGACGACGCGCCGAGCCGAAGGCTCGCGGCGCGGACGGCTCGCGGGCGGGCCGCCGCCCACGGGCACACCAAGCAGCCCGGCCCAACAACACACCACGCGGTGCCCGGAACACCATCGGCGTCAGCAGCAACACAGCACAGGGGCGCGGGCCCGCAGGCCCGCACCCCCAGCGCTACAACGCAGACGCTCAGAAGTACTTGCGTCCCGTTTCGCTCAGCTCGCGCAGCTCGTCGATCGAGGCAATCCAGCCGCAGCCCTCGCCTTCGGCGGCGAGCAGGTCCACGCCGCTGATCGCGAGCATGTCGCCGCCCGTGGTGCCGATGCGCACGGCGTCCACGCCCTCGGCCTCGGCGGCCGCGAACACGGCCTTGAGCGCCGCCTCGGGCACCGCGACGAAGGCGCGGGCCTGGGACTCGGACAGGAGCATCTCGTGGTCGCCGACGCAGTCGCGGCGGGCGGCCCCGGCCACGTCGAAGACGCCGCCGATGCCAAAGCGCAGCGCGGAGTCCACGAGGGACTGCACGAGGCCGCCGTTCGACAGGTCATGCGCCGCGCGCACGAGGGGTCGGCCATCCGGCCCATCCGCGGCGCTCAGCGCGCGCACGACGTTACCGAGGGCGACCTCGGCCTTCAGGTTGACCTCGGGCGGGAGGCCACCCAGGTGCGAGCGGGCGATGCGCGCCCACGCGGAGCCGTCGAACTCCTCGCGGGTGGTGCCCAGGAGGATGACGGCGAGGCCCTCTTCGGTGAAGCCGGAGGGGTTGGCGCGCGTGACGTCGGGAAGGATGCCGAGCATGCCGATGACGGGCGTCGGGTTGATCGACGAATTCGGCAGGCCCTTCTCGGTGCCGGACGAGTTGTACAGCGACACGTTGCCACCGGTCACGGGGATCTCGAGCTCGATGCAGCCGTCCGCGAGCGCGGTCATGGCGGTCACCAGCTGCCACATGGCGTCCGTGTCTTCGGGGTTGCCGAAGTTCAGGCAGTCCGTGATGGCGACGGGCTCGGCACCGACGACGGCGACGTTACGGTACGACTCGGCGAGGGCCTGGCGGGCTCCCGCTGCCGGGTCGAGCTTGGTGTACCAGCCGTTCGCGTCGGTCGAGAGCGCAACACCCAAGCCGCTTTCCTCGTCGATGCGGATGACGCCCGCGTCGTCGGGCTGTGCAAGGGCGGTGTTGCCCTGCACGTAGCGGTCGTACTGGTCGGTGACCCATGCCTTGGAGGCCTGGTTGACGTCGGAGAGCACGGCGCGCACGTCGGCGATGAGTTCCTCGCGCGTTGCGGGACGGGCGAGCGACTCGGAGGTGGCGGCCTGCAGCTCGTCCTGCCACGCGGGGCGCGCGTAGGGGCGGTCGTAGACGGGGCCCTCGTGTGCGACGGTCTTGGGGTCGACGTCGACGATGCGGTGGCCGTGGTGGTCGATCGTCAGGCGTCCGTCGCCGGTCAGGTGGCCGATGACTGCGGCCTCGACGTCCCACTTGTCGATGATCTCGAAGAAGCGCTCGCGATCCTGCGGGGTCACGATCGCCATCATGCGTTCCTGGGACTCGCTCATGAGGATCTCGCCCGCGGTGAGGGTGGGGTCGCGCAGGAGCACGTTCTCGAGGTCGACGTGCATGCCGGAGTCACCGTTGGAGGCCAGCTCGGAGGTCGCGCACGAGATGCCTGCGGCGCCGAGGTCCTGGATGCCCTGGACGACGCCGGCCTCGAACAGGTCGAGGCAGCACTCGATGAGGACCTTCTCCATGAAGGGGTCGCCCACCTGGACGGAGGGGCGCTTGGCGGGCATGCCGTCTTCGAAGGTCTCGGAGGCGAGGATCGAGGCACCGCCAATGCCGTCGCCGCCGGTGCGCGCGCCGAAGAGGACGACGAGGTTACCCTCACCGGTCGCGTTGGCCAGGTGGATGTCGTCGTGGCGCAGCTTGCCGATGCACAGCGCGTTGACGAGAGGGTTGCCCTGGTAGGAGGGGTCGAACTCGGTTTCGCCGCCGATGTTGGGCAGGCCCAGGCAGTTGCCGTAGCCGCCGACGCCGGAGACGACGCCGTGGACGACGCGCGCCGTGTCGGGGTGGTCGACAGCGCCGAAGCGCAGCTGGTCCATGACGGCGATCGGGCGCGCACCCATGGAGATGATGTCGCGGACGATGCCGCCCACGCCGGTGGCCGCGCCTGGTAGGGCTCGACGAAGGACGGGTGGTTGTGGGATTCCACCTTGAAGGTGACGGCCCAGCCGCCGCCGATGTCGACGACGCCGGCGTTCTGGCCCATGCCGACGAGGAGGTTCTTCCTCATGGCGTCGGTCGTGCGCGCACCGAACTGCTCGGCGAGGTGCTTCTTGGAGGACTTATAGGAGCAGTGCTCGGACCACATGACGGAGTACATGGCAAGCTCGGCGTTGGTGGGTCGACGCCCGAGGATGTCGCAGATGCGCTGGTATTCGTCCTCTTTGAGGCCGAGTTCCTTCCAGGGCATGTCCTGGCCGGGGGGGTCGCGGCGGCGTTCTCGACGGTGTCGGGAAGCTCGCGGGTGTTTTCGGAGGTCATTCGTGTTTCCATTCGAAAGGTCTGGGACGAGGCCGGGGCTCCCTCACGCGTGAGGGTGCGGTGGCGTCGTCAGCCGACGAGGGATGCGAGGACGGAACGGAAGATGCCCAGGCCGTCGGTGCCGCCGTGGTGGCTGGCGCCGTCGGGTCCGAGGGAGAGCGGGCCGAAGCCGGCCTCGGTCGCGTGCTCGGGGTGGGGCATGAGGCCGACGACGTTGCCCGCGGCGTTGGTGACGCCCGCGATGTCGTTGGCGCTCCCGTTGGGGTTGAAGTCGACGTAGCGGAACACGACGCGGCCTTCGCCCTCGAGCCGTTCGAGCTCGGCGGGGGACGCCTGGAAGTTACCTTCGCCGTTCTTGAGGGGAACCGTGATGGTGTCGCCGACGCTGTAGGCGCGCGTCCACGCGGTGTCCGCGTTCTCGATGCGCAGCACCTGGTCGCGGCACAGGAACTTCTGGTGGTCGTTGCGGATGAGCGCGCCGGGCAGGAGGTGCGACTCGCACAGGACCTGGAAGCCGTTACAGATACCCAGGACGGGCAGGCCTCGTCCGGCCTCGCGCACGATCTCGCTCATGACGGGAGCGGTCGCAGCGATCGCGCCGCAGCGCAGGTAGTCGCCGTAGGAGAAGCCGCCGGGGATGACGACCGCGTCGACGCCGTGCAGGTCGGCGTCCTTGTGCCACAGGGACACGGCCTGCGCGCCAGCGATTTCCACCGCGCGGGCGGCGTCGTGGTCATCGAGGGTGCCCGGGAAGGTGACGACTCCGATGCGGGTCACTGCGCGCCTCCCGCGTAACGGGCGTCGGCCTCGTCGATGGCCTCGACGCGCACGACGTCCTCGATGATCGGGTTGGACAGGACCTCTTCGGCTGCCTTGCGGGCCTGCTCCAGGAGCTCGTCGGTGACGGGACCGTCCACGCTCAGGTGGAAGCACTTACCCTGGCGCACGGCCTCGAAGCTCGTGATTCCGAGCCTGGGCAGCGCCGAACCGACAGCCTTACCCTGGGGATCCAGGATTTCCGGCTTCGGCATCACTTCCACGATGATTCGCCCCACGGCGTTCCTCCTTGTGTTGTTGGTGAGGATCCCGCCGCGCATCTTGCCCGGCGGGCAAGTCTGTTTACAGGATGGGGTCCGACCCGGTGAGTCGGCGGTATGCCTCGACGTAGCGCGCAGCGGTCGCGGCGGCCACGGATTCGGGCAGCGCGGGCGGGTTGGCGCCCGAGGAGCGGTCCCAGCCGGACTGGCCGGAGACCAGCCAGTCGCGCACGTACTGCTTGTCGAAGCTGGGCGCGACCTGGCCCTCCACCCACTGGTCGGCAGGCCAGAAACGCGAGGAATCGGGCGTGAGGATCTCGTCCGCGAGCACGAGCGCACCCGTGGTCACGTCGATGCCGAACTCGAACTTGGTGTCCGCGATGATGATGCCGCGCTGCGCGGCGATGTCGCGGGCAGCCTTGTACAGCGCGATGGACAGTCGCGGATAGCGACCGCGAGCTCCTCGCCGATGCGCTCGGCGGTCTGCTCGAAGGTGATGTTCTCGTCGTGCTCGCCCAGCTCGGCCTTCGCGGCCGGCGTGAAGATCGGCTCCTCGAGGCGCGAGGCCTCGGTCAGGCCCTCGGGCAGAGCGATGCCACACACGGAACCGGACTGGCGGTACTCGACCAGGCCGGAGCCGGTCAGGTAGCCGCGCACGACGCACTCGATGGGGATCATGTGCAGGCTGCGGCACACGACCGCGCGTCCGTCCACCTCGGCGGGAACCGTGAAGCGCGTGGGCTGCGCGCCCTCCAGGGCGCGCGAGGCCTCGGCCGGGGCCTTCGTGCCGACGGCCAGCAGGTGGTTCTCCGTGAGGGGACGCAGCTGGCCCATCCACCAGATGGCGAGCTGGTTGAGGACCGCGCCCTTGCCGGGGATCAGCGTCGGCAGCACGTAGTCGTAGGCGCTGATGCGATCCGACGTCACCATGAGCAGCGCCTCGGGGGCCCGCCTTCGCGTGGCGGGGGCGTCCCGCCGGGGTGTGGGTCTGCGGCGCGGGGCCGACCACGGCCTCGTCGGGAGCGTAGATGTCGCGGACCTTGCCCGCGCTCAGCGGGGTCCAGCCGTGAAGGGTGACGGTCATAGTGCTCCTCAGTGGATTGTCAGTCAAGGGTGACGGCGAGGTCTGCGGGCCACGTCGCAATGTCGCTGCGATGGTGCTCCCCGTCGAAGTGGATGAGGTCGACGCCGCGGTAGGCGAGCGCGCGTGCCTCGTCGAGCGTGGCCGCGCGGGCGGTGACGTCGAGGACGCGGCCGCCGGAGTTCACGAGCGCGTAGGTCGGCTCGAAGCCGCAGCATCCGGCGGCGACGTCGGCCGGGTCGTCGGTGATCTCCTCGGAGGTGCCGGCGTGGATGACGTGGACGCCGTCCAGCGCCTCGGCCGCATCGATACCCGTGATCTGGTGTCCGGTATCAGTGGGACCCGGGTAGCCGCCCGAGGCCATGACGACCGTGACGGCGGCGTCCTGGCTCCACACGGGCGCGGGGACCTTCGCGAGGGTGCCGGTCGCGGCCGCGTACAGGATGGGGGCCAGCGGGGAGTCGAGGCGCTCGAGGACAACCTGGGTCTCCGGGTCACCGAAACGCACGTTGAATTCGACGACGCGGATGCCCTTGGAGGTCATCGCGAGGCCGCAGTACAGGAGCCCGCGGAAGGGGGTGCCACGACGCGCCATCTCGGTGATGACGGGCTGGGCGACCTCGTCGACGATGCGCTGGGTGGCTTCCTCAGGCAACCACGGGAGCGGGCTGTAGGCGCCCATGCCGCCCGTGTTCGAGCCCTCGTTGCCATCGCCCACGCGCTTGAAGTCCTGGGCGGGCTGCAGGGGCACGACGGTCGCGCCGTCGGCGAAACAGAAGAGGGAGACCTCGGGGCCGTCGAGGTAGTCCTCGATGACGACCGCTCCCCCGTCGCGCGACAGGCAGGCGCGCGCATGGTCCGAGGCCTGGGCGCGGTCGGTGGTCACGACGACGCCCTTGCCGGCGGCGAGCGCGTCATCCTTCACGACGTAGGGAGCACCCAGTTCGTCGAACGCGGCCTCGACCTGGTCCATCGTGGTGCACGTGAAGGAGCGAGCCGTGGCCACGCCGGCATCGGCCATGACCTGCTTCGCGAAAGACTTGGAGGCCTCGAGGCGCGCCGCGTCCTTCGTCGGGCCAAACACGGGGATTCCGTAGTCCAGGACCGCATCCGCGACGCCCGCGACGAGCGGAGCCTCGGGGCCGACGACCACGAGGTCGACGTTCTCGGACGTGGCGCGACGGACGACGTCCTTCGGATCCAGGGGATCCATGGTCAGGGAGCGGCCCAGCTGCTCCAGGGCGGGATTACCCGCCTGGACGACCAGCGACACGGGATGCTCGGGGGTGGACGTTCGTACAAGCGCACGGGCGATCGCGTGTTCGCGACCCCCGTTGCCAACGAGAAGAACCTTCACAATTTAAGCCTATCGGTGTTTGGCGGCCTCCCGGGCCACCGTGGTGTTTTATGGGTGCACGTCACAGCGAAAGTGAGACGGGGTTGTAGCCCTCACCAGGCGCCGTTCGGGTTGCCGCTGCGGCGGTCATCCTTCTTGTCGCGCTGGTCCTTGTTGCGCTGATCGTTCTTGTGCTGCAGCTCCTCGCGGCGCTGCTTCTCGGCCGGGGTCTCACCCTCGTAGGGGTCCTGCGTGGGGCTCGGGCTGGGACTCGGGTTCGTCTGCTGATCCTTCGACCCCTTGTCCTGCTGATCCTTCTGCTGATCCTTCTGCTGGTCCTTCTGTTGATCCTTCTGCTGGCCGCCCTGCCCCTGGGACTGCTCCTCAGCCTTCTGCTTCTTGTCCTCGACGCGTTCCTTGTTCTGGTCGGCGGGGTTATCGGACTTGTTGCCAGACTGCTGCTGATCGCCGGACTGATTCTGGTTGCCCGACTGGCCCTTGTCGTCGGACTGGTTCTGGTCGGACTGGTTCTGGCTGGAGTTGGAGGCCGTCTGACAGGGGGCGACCGTCTCTTCGGCTTCCTGGTAGGTGGTCGCGGCATCTGCGTACGAGCCGGAGGCAGCCTGCGCGTCGCCCTGAATCTCGATGCCGATCGCGAGGTTGACACGAACGCGGCATTCGTAGGAGAAGGGCTCGAGTCGGCCGGGCTTGACCTCGGTGGCCTTGGGGACGAGGTCGAAGGCGGTACGCAGCTCCGTCACGCCCTCGTCAGTCTGCCCCTGACGCACGAGGGTGGTGCCGCGGTTGTAGTGCGCGACCCAGCGCTCAATGCCGATCTTCGTCCACGTCATCTGTCCTTCGTAGCCCGTCTGGGCGACGTCGTATTCCTGAGCCTTCCAGTGGCTCAGGGACGAGCGCGACCAGAGCGAAAGGCCGATCAGGTACGCGGCGACGGCCAGCACAATGACGAGGATCGGGATTGAGTACCACAGGGGGCGCAGCGCCCGCGGGTTGCGCTCGATCTTCTGCTTACCGGACGAGGCCTTAGCGAGCTTCGCACGAACCGAGGGATCGACGGGATCGACCTGGGGCGCGCCGAAGGGGAGAAGGTCTGCTTCAGGCTGCGAGTTCTCAGATGGCATGGGAGTTCCTCAGCTGTTGGGCGCGCAGCGTCAGCGTGGCACCCTCCCACGCGAGGAGACCCCCGAGTAGGAGCGCGAAAGGCCAGATGATGTAGCGATACGTGTCTTTCAGGTTGCGCGACTCGGCGAGCGTCGACGCCTTGTCGAGCACGGAACGCGCGTGCGATTCGATCGCTGACTTGTCGGGCGAGTGCACGTAGTCGACGCCCACGCGTGAGGCGACATCCGCGAGGGCGGCCTCGTCGATCTTCGAAATGGCGATGGGGTTACCGGGCTGCGAGGAGTCGTGGATGTACTCGGGTTCACCGCCGCTCTGGGAGCCGCTGTCGCCCAGGCGCAGGACCTTCATGGGGCCACCTTTCTCGGTGCCGTAGCCAAGGACGAGGCCGCCGTCGATGTACTCCTTCACGGCATCCCAGTCGCTGGCTTCGCCTGAGGGCGCGCTGGTCCAGTGGTTCTGATTGGAGGTCTCACCGTCGGAGAAGACGAAGAGGGCACGCACGTTCTGGGGGTGGCGTTCCTTGTTCTTCTTCAGGAGCTTGGCGAGGTCTTGGGCGGGTCGGTTCAGCGACGATCCCTGGGAGGAGCTGGAGAGCTCGCGATCAAAGGAATCCATGTACGAGATGACCGCGGACGCGTCGGAGGTCAGCGGCAGGTCCGTGTGGACCTTCGAGTCCCAGGACATGATGGAGAAACGCGAGCCGGTGAGGATGTTCATCATGATCGCGACGTCGTTACGCACGCCGTCGATGCGGGGCTTGTTGCCGTCCCAGTCCTCGGCGGCCATGGACCCGGTGCGGTCGATGACGAAGTAGACCTCGAGGGTCGAGGTCACTTCCTGGGCCTCGCCGTGGATCGACGGGCCTGCGCCCATGATGATGACTGCGACGACGATGAGGAAGCGACGCAGGACGTCCATGACGTGGCGGCGGGTGGCGCGCTTGGCCGACAGGAACACGAAGAGCGCTCCGAGCACAGCGATGATGCCCAGAACGACCACGTGAAAGACAGGGCGAAAAATCATGTCAGAGCCTCCCGAACGCTAGCAGACCAAGCAGGGACACGACGCCGACGAGTGTCCACCCCAAGGCGGCACCGGGGCGGTCCGTCTCCACCATCTTTCCAGCGGAGTCGAGTTCTTCTTTCTGTTCAGCCTCGATCTGGCGCACCACGCTATCCACGGCTGACGGGGACGAGGCATCGTAGAAGTCGCCGCCGGTCTTACGGACCTCGTCACGCAGCTGTTGGGCCTGGTAGCCCAGGTTGGTATCTGATCCCGGGTAGAGGGCGGTGACCGTCACTCCCTGCTTCTTCGCGAACTCGATCGCCTCGCTCAGGTCGTAGACGCCGTCGCCGTACACCTCGTTGTCGGTGGCCAGCAGGATGGTGCGGGAGCGCTGCTTGTCGTTATGGTCGAAGCCCATGATGCACGAGGACAGACCGTCGCCGACGAGCGAGGAGACCTCCCGGTTCTCGTCCATGACAGGCGCCAGGTAGTCGAAGAGTTCCTGCGTTCCAGACAGCTTTCCACCAAATCGGATGAGGCCGGTGTCGATCGTGTCCGACATTTCCTGGAGGACGTCGTTGGCCATATCGTAGTCGTCGGTGAGCGGGAACATCGTCATCGAGTAGGCGTCCCACAGCTGCAGCGAGATCCTCTCCCCCTCGAAGTGGGAGATGATTTGCCGGAAGGCCCCGCCGATCTTCGAGTCGTAGGGCAGCATCGATCCGGACGCATCCAGGCACAGGACGATGTCACGGCTCGCGGACTTGTCGTGCTTGACGTAGCGGTCGACGGGCGCGCCCGCCGACACGGAGGTCGCGATGACGGCGATCAGGAAACAGACGAAGGCCATAGCCAGCGAAGCGCGCGTGCGACGCACGAGCGCCTGGTACTTCGGCAGGCCCCGCAGGTAGCCGGTGTTGGCCACCCACCCCTTCTTTCCCGAGCGCACGCCGGCGCGACGCGCGAGCATCCAGCCAACGACCGTCGCGATCACGACAACCGCGAGGACGACGGGGATTAACCACCAGAACCTCATACGTTCACCGCCTCCACGGCCATGGTCAAGACGTTGGTGACAGCCTCGTGAGAGGGCTGCCCCTGCGGGATGTCATCACCCGTAAAACTGGGGACTTCGCAGGCCTGCAGGACATCGGCCAGGCCCGGCCACACGGGGACGAGCTCGCGCACCTCGGATACGGTTGCGACCTCGAGGTCTCGGCCCGTTCGCTCGGTGCCCAGGGCGCGCATGAGGCCAGCGAGCGCCAGGTGAACGCCGCGCGCGTCCAGGTCGCCGTCGGCGTAGCGGTCGGCAATCTGATCGACGTACGTGAGGTACTTCTTGCGGCGGGCATCCGTGATCGTCTGAAGTTCCATGACCTCGCCAATGCGCGACGTCCACCAGCGCCAGATGCTGTAGACGATCCACCCCAGGACGGCGACGACGAGCACCGTCCCCAGGATCCACATCCAGTTCGGGTACAGCGCGGGATCGTTCAAGCTACTGCTGAGATCACCGGACATGTGCTCCCCTTTCGAGGGCTCGCATGAGTGCGCGCGGAACGTCCTCGCTGGAGCCAACGTCCACGCGGATCACCCCACGATTGTCGAGCATTTGGACGACCGCCTGTCGGCGCATCGCCACGAGATTGGCGGCTTCCCCGGCCAGCTGCGAGTCGCGCAGCAGGAAGTCCGGGAGAGGCCCTTCGGTCACGTCGACCACGTTCGTGCCCTCCTCGAGGGAGGTCGGGTCGATGTCCTGGACGCTCACCACCATGACCTGGTGGCGCACGGACAGGGACTTGATGAGGTCATCGGACAGACGCGTCGGCTCCGGCTGGGTGGAGTCTGTGACGATGACGATGAGGCTGCGGCGTCGGGTCACCGTCCGCGCGCGTGCCAGGAGCTTGGGCACGTCCGAGTGCGGCGAGGACAGGGTGATGTCCTCCTCGATGCGGCGCATGATCGTTTCGGCGTGGGCGTTACCGGATCGGGCGGGCATGAAGCGCACGCGCTCGGCATCGCCGGCGACGAGGCCGATCTGGTCTCCGCGCGCCACGCTCAGCCAGGCGATCGCCTCGCATGCGGTGAGGGCGATATCTTCCTTGGTCTCACCGGACGGGGCGAGAGCACCCATTTCACGGCCCGTGTCGACGACGAGCATGACCTGCAGGTTCGCCGTGGCCTCGTGCCTCTTGATGATCGGTGAACCGGCGCGAGCCGTCGCCGCCCAGTCGATTTCGCGCACGTCGTCGCCCGGCTGATAGGGAGCCAGGTCCATGAACTCCCAGCCGCGTCCCTGCCGCAGCGCGGAGTGCTGTCCATCCATGATGGACAGCAGCTTGCGCATGACGGGCAGCTGGATGCGCGTGGAGAGCGCGTGGATTTCGCGCGAGCGTACAGGCATTGCGTTCCTCGAGGGCGTTGGCGGCGGGCGGGAGAATCGTTACGGCACGGGCACCGCGTTGAACACGGCGTCGATGAGGCCCTCGATGGAGACGTTGTCCGCCAGTGCGTCGAAGGTGCGGATGATGCGGTGGCGCAGGATGCCGTAGCGCATCTCTTGATGTCGTCGGGCATGACGTGGTTTCGCCCTGACATGAGGGCGATCGCCTGTGCGATCTGCATGAGGGCGATGCCACCACGGGGGGGGAGGCACCCACGCGCACGTGCTTGTTCCATCCGGGCAGCGGGTTCGGGCCGGCACCACGGGTGGTGTTGACGATGTCGACGATGTAGGCCTTGAGGGTCTCGTGCACGAACACGCGTCGGCGCGCTTCCTGCAGGGTGCGCACGTCGTCGAGGGTGATGGGTGCGACCGAGGCCTGCGAGGTCATCTGGCCGGAGTCGATGCGGGTAAGAACCTCGAGCTCCTCGACGGGCGTCGGGTAGGTGATGACCTCCTTGAGGAGGAATCGGTCCATCTGAGCCTCGGGCAGCACGTAGGTGCCTTCTTCTTCGATGGGGTTCTGGGTGGCCATGACCATGAAGGGGTTGGGCAGCTTGTGGTTGACGCCGCCGATCGTGGTCTGGCGTTCCTGCATGGCCTCGAGCATGGCGGACTGGGTCTTCGCCGAGGAACGGTTGATCTCGTCGAGGAGGACCATGTTGGCGTGGACGGGGCCCAGCTGGGTGACCATCTCGCCGCGCTCCTGGTTCCAGATCTGGGAGCCGACGATGTCGTTGGGCATCAGGTCGGGCGTGCACTGGATGCGGTGGAACGTTCCGGACACTGCGGACGCGAGGGTCTGCGCGGCCGTCGTCTTCGCCAGGCCGGGCACGGATTCAACCAGGACGTGGCCGCCGGCGAGCAGCGAGGCGGTGAGCGCGCGGCGCAGACCTTCCTGACCCACGACGGTGTGCTGATAGATGGTGGTCATGCGATCGAGCAGGCTCTTCGCGTGGGCCAGCTCGTCGTTCGTCAAGTAGTTGGGCACGGGCTCTCCTTGCGTGCGCGGTCGGATGCTGTTCCAGTGTAGCCCTCCGACTCCTCGTTGACGCAACCCGGTCAGTTTTCGCATCGTCATCGACGAGGCGGGGGCCGGGCGCAGCTCGGAATCTTACCGCCGTGTTTCGGCAGTCACCCCCACGGGGGAGAAAAAGGGGTGGGCCCCGGAGTTTCCTCCGGGGCCCACCCTCAGATCCGCGTGGATCAGGCCTGCTTCGCGGCGGCGATGCGCTCGCGGAACTTGGCCAGCTGCTCGGTGATGGCAGCGGGGAGCTTGTCGCCGAACTGCGAGAAGTACTCCTCGGTGTCGTCCATCTCGGCGGCCCAAGCGTCGGGGTCGATCGCGAAGAGCTTCGCCCAGATGGCCTCGTCGATGTCCAGGCCGTCGAGGTTGAAGTCCTCGAACTTCGGGTAGCGGCCGGTCACGCCATCAATGGCCTCGACCTCGCCGGCGGCGCGGCGAACGATCCAGTCCAGGACGCGGGAGTTGTCGCCGTAGCCGGGCCACATGAAGTTACCGTCTTCGTCCTTACGGAACCAGTTGACCTGGTAGACCTTCGGGAAGCCCTCGCCCAGCTTGTCCTGCATCTCCAGCCAGTGGCCCCAGTAGTCGGCCATGTTGTAGCCGCAGAAGGGCAGCATGGCGAAGGGGTCGTGACGCAGCGAGCCGGCCTTGACGTCGGTCGCGGCAGCGGTGACCTCGGAGGCCACGGAGGCGCCGATGAACACGCCGTGGGCGGGCTCGTACTGCTCGGCGACCAGCGGGACGTTGGTGGCGCGGCGGCCACCGAAGAGGACGGCGTCAACCGGGACACCCTCGGGGGCTTCCCAGTCGGGGCAGATGATGGGGCACTGCGAGGCGGGAACGGTGAAGCGGCTGTTCGGGTGAGCAGCCTTCTCGCCGGACTCGGGGGTCCAGTCGTTGCCGTGCCAGTCGATCAGGTGCGCCGGAACGTCGCCGTCGATGCCTTCCCACCACACGTCACCGTCGTCGGTCAGGGCGACGTTCGTGAAGATGGAGTTGGCCTTGCCGGTCTCCATGGCCATGGGGTTGGTCGTGTAGGAGGTGCCGGGGGCAACGCCGAAGAAGCCGGCCTCGGGGTTGATGGCGCGCAGGCGGCCATCCGGGCCCGGGCGCATCCACGCGATGTCGTCGCCGACGGTCTCGACCTTGTAGCCGGGGATCGTGGGCTGGAGCATAGCGAGGTTGGTCTTGCCACAGGCGCTCGGGAAGGCGGCGGTGACGTGGAACTGCTGGCCGGTGGACTCGCGGGTCAGGCGCAGGACGAGCATGTGCTCGGCCATCCAGCCGTCGCGGCGGGCCATCGTCGAGGCGATACGCAGGGCGAAGCACTTCTTGCCGAGCAGGGCGTTGCCGCCGTAGCCCGAACCGAAGGACCAAATCTCGTTGGTCTCGGGGAAGTGGGTGATGTACTTCTCGTCGTTGCAGGGCCAGTTCGAGTCTTCCTGACCGGGCTCCAGGGGAGCGCCGACGGAGTGAACGGCGGGAACCCACACGCGGCCCTCATTGATGAGGTCCATGGCAGCAGCACCCATGCGGGTCATGATGCGCATGTTGACGACAACGTAGGGGGAGTCGGTGATCTCAACACCGAGCTGGGAGATGGGGCCACCAAGGGGACCCATGGAGAAGGGCACCACGTACATGGTGCGACCCTTCATGGCACCCGTGAACTTCTCGTGCAGGGTGGCCTTCATTTCCTTGGGGTCGGCCCAGTGGTTCGTCGGGCCGGCGTCCTCTTCCTTCTCACAGCAGATGAAGGTACGGGACTCAACACGCGCAACGTCGGACGGCTTGGAGCGAGCGAGGAAGGAGTTGGGGCGCTTCTCCTCGTTGAGCTTGGTGAACATGCCACTCTCGACCATCTGAGAGGTCAGGCGATCCCACTCCTCCTGGGAGCCGTCGCAGAACTCGATGGCGTCAGGGGTGGTCAGCTCAGCAATTTCAGCAACCCACTTGACGACGTCTTCGGGAGCGTTCGCCGGAGCGGCTGCACGCACGTCCTGTTCAGTCACGGACATTTTGCCTCCTGAGGCATTTCGGATTGTCGAGGCCGCGTCTGCGTCCCCGATTGACATAATCAATCATGCCGGACCCCCTCGCCCGCGCTTACGGGCGCTTGGTCCCGGTCACACCACAATCGTAGTCGAACAAGTCACACACCGCCCAGCCGATAGGGACCTTCAACCCACCCACAAGGGCCTCTATGAACGCCCGACCCCGCCCCAACCTCGTGAATGCGACGGAAGTCGTCCATTCACCCATCGTCGTGAGATAGAACACCGAATATGGGATCACAAATCCATCTCTGAACTTGAAGTCACACCGCCCCATGACCGACGATTACAGGTAGCACAACAGTGCCGTTCACCATTGGAAGGACCGAATACACCATGGGACTCCGTTCTAAGACCCAAGGCCCTGACTTTTTTGAAGACTTCACCTCCCAGGCCCGCCAGCTCGTGCAGGCTGTCGAGTTCCTGACGCACATCTACGCTGCCTCCCCCCGAAGAGCGCATCGCCCTGCGCGACCAGCTCCACGAGGTTGAGCACCGCGGCGACGAACTGAACCACGCGATCGTTCAGCGCATCAACTCCTCGTTCATCACGCCTTTCGACCGCGAGGATCTGCAGTCGCTGGCGTCGCACCTGGACGACTGCCTCGACTTCATCGACGAGGCCGGCGACCTCCTGGTCGTCTACGGCATTGCCGACATCCCCTCCTCCCTGGTCTCCCTGCTCAACGAGCAGATCGCGGTCATCAAGCACTGCGCGGACCTGACCGCCGAGAACATGCCCAAGCTCAAGTCGCCCGTGGACATGCGCGACTACTGGATCGAGATCAACCGCCTCGAGAACGAGGGCGACCTGGCCTACCGCCGCACCCTGACGGCCCTGTTCGACTCGGGCCTCGACCCGGTCACGATCATCAAGCTCAAGGACATCGTCCAGGGCCTCGAGTCCTGCGCCGACGCATTCGAGGAGCTGGCCAACGTCATCGAGTCCCTCGCACTGAAGGAATCCTGAGCCGTGGATCTGAACCTGATCCTCGTCTGCGTCGTCATCGCCGTCGCGCTGTTCTTCAGCTACACGAACGGCTTCCACGACGCGGCGAACGCGATCGCGACCTCCGTGTCGACGCGCGCGTGGACTCCTCGCGCGGCGCTCCTCATGGCCGCGACGATGAACGTCATCGGCGCCATGATGGGCACGGCCGTCGCCAAGACGGTCGGTAAGGGCATCATTTCGATCAGCGACTATGCCGAGTCTCCCCTGCCGGAGATGCAGCAAAAGGGCCTCGTCATCATCCTGGCCGCCCTGCTGGGTGCCTGTATCTGGAACCTGATCACCTGGTGGTTCGGGCTACCCTCCTCCTCCTCGCACGCCCTCATCGGCGGCATGGTGGGCGCGGGCCTCATGAGCGGCACGGTCGTGTACTGGTGGGGCATCATGAGCCACGTCGTGATCCCGATGTTCGCCTCCCCCATCATCGGCTTCGTCATCGGCTACATCGCCATGAAGATCGTGCTGTGGGCGCTGCGCAAGGCGCAGTATCACCGCACGATGCGCCGCTTCCGCGCCGCGCAGCGCTTTCTCCTCGGCGGCCATGGCCCTGGGCCACGGCATCCAGGACGCGCAAAAGACGATGGGCATCATCGTCATGGCGCTGCTGGCCGGCGGCTACGGCGAAACCCACAACATCCTCGATCCCGTCACGGGTGAGATGAATGTTCCCCTGTGGGTGAAGATCTCTGGCGCTCTGGCGATTTCGCTGGGCACGATGGCCGGCGGCGGCCGCATCATGCGCACCATTGGCCGCAAGATCATCGACCTGGATCCGGCTCGCGCATTCACCGCCGAGGCCGTGTCCTCCTCGATCCTGTACCTGTGCTCCTACGTCATTCACGCCCCCATCTCGACGACGCAGGTCGTGTCGACGGCGATCATGGGCGTGGGCTGCACGAAGCGCTTCTCGGCGGTTCGCTGGGGCGTCGCGGGCAACATCGTCATCGCATGGTTCCTCACCCTGCCGGCCGCCGCACTGGTGTCGGGCATCGTTTACCTCATCGTGGCACTGCCTCTGGGAGTTCACTGATGCGTGGTCGCCTCGTCGCGACGGCTGCGGTCGCCGCTCTTCTCGGTGCCCCGCTCGCGGCATGCTCGGATTCGTCCGTCATGCACATGCGGGTCGGGCAGTGCATCCTCCTGCCCGAGGATAAGAGCGCGACGACGGCGACGACGATCGACAAGACCAGCTGCACGCGCGAGCACGACGCTGAGATCTTCGCTCTGGCATCCGCGCCGGACGGGGTTTTCCCGGGCGCCGAGGCGCTCAACCGGCAGGCCGAGACCGATTGTATTTCCGCGTTCGACGCGTACGTGGGGTCGGACTACCTGACCTCGACACTCGACGCGACGTGGATGATCCCGACGAAGGATTCGTGGGCACAAAACGATCGTTCGATCGTGTGCCTGGCGCGCCCGTTGGACCATTCGAAGCTGACCCAATCGGTGAAGGAGTCGGGCCTGTAGGGTCCGTCGAGTCTCCGACCGTCATCGGGTGGTGTGTGGCCCCTGGGCGCGCACCACCCGATACTTCTACCATCCGGTATCTTGATTGTTATCGTGCGTCTCGCGAGTCCTCCTCGACCAGCACGCCCCATCAAGGAGAATCATGTCCCAACGTTCATTCACATCCCGCGCCGCGCGCCCAGTGCTGATCCTCGGGGTCTCAGTCGCCATCCTGAGCCTGGGGCTGTCCGCATGCTCCAAGCAGAAGTCCGGATCCCCCAATCCCTCGCAAGGCACACCCGCACCTGCGTCGTCAGCAGCAGCGCCGCCGGCCCTCCGCGCCTGCGGCTACTTACCCGCAGACACACATCGGAGAATGTTTCCAGTTCGGCCCCAATGAGGACAGTGCCGTCACCAGCGTCGACTGCAACCAGCCCCACGATGGGGAATACTTTCATATTTTTGACTTCGCAGGCACAAGCCTTCCGTCCGATGACGAAATGGACGAGGAGAGCGATGAGATTTGTGGTCTCATCTTCGAGCACTACGTCGGCAAGCCCGTCGCGGAGTCCACGTTGGATTACGACTGGATTCTTCCCGGCCAAGAGACCTGGGCAAAGGGCGACCACTCGGTGCAATGCTACGTCTTCGCCAAGGACGACAGGAAGCTCACCGGTTCCGCGAGGAACTCCAACATGTGACCTGCACTCATGCGCGCTAGAGGCGGCTCGGTGACGTCCGGGCCGCCTCAGTGCTTTCTTAGAGGCCTTGCGCGCGTGCACGGTGGGGTCCTTCGTGGTGACGCCGTGGGTTTCGAGGGCGGCGACGGCCAGCCCATCGGGGCCGTGTTCGACGTGGGCGACGAGGACCTGGCCACGCGCCAGGCGCGGGGCCTCAGTGCCGGCGACTGGCGCCGACGCGAAGGCGCGGATCTCCTCGATGATCGCAGCCCGCGCAGGGCCGGCGACGGACAGGACCGTGGGGGCCGCGTGCTCGCGCAGGCACTGCGCCGCGAAGGCGCGGACGCGTCCGAGGCGCGCCTCGACATCGCCGTGAGCGTCCGAACCTGAGGCGGCCAGGTCGAGGGCCTCGACGAGGGTCACCGATCCCCCACCCATCGACGCCCACGGGGTGAGGCTCTGGCGCGAGCGGGCTGCCGGCGACGCGAACGCGCGCGCCACACCGAAGCTGGAGAGCAGATCGATGAGGTCGAAAGCCTGGCGCACGCCGAATCGGCTGAGCGGCGGGTCGACGGTTACCGGCGCAGTCTCGATATTCCTTGCCGAGGCCTGCTCCACCTGGGCGGCCCTCCTGGCCGCGGCGGAGGCCACCATCGCGGGGGTGGGCGCTGGGCGAGGCTTGGAAGGAGCCGCTGCCTCAGCGGGCGCAGCGGAGCCGCCGGAAGAAGCGGAAGGAGAGGCGGACGCGTGGGCGTCCCCGGCCTCGTCGAGGCGCGGGGCGAGGCCCTGCCCGGGACGCAGGACGAGGAGCGTGGTCGTCACGAGGCGACCTTCGCGCGCACGGGCGACGATGTCGGCGAGGAGGCGGCGGTCGCCTCGGCGCGTGAGCATGTCGGCGGCGCGCTCAGGCGAGGCCCACGTGGTCTGGTCGATTTCGGTGCGCGGGGCGCGCGCGACGGGGGCGCGCAGGCGCTCGGAGGCGTGGCCCGCGGGAACGGGGGTGCCCACCCAGTAGTGGACCTCCTTGGTCTGCCCGCCACCCAGGCGGTAGCGCTGGGTCGTCAGGGGCGCACCGAGCGTGATGATCTGGCCGGTTTCCTCCTCGACTTCGCGCACGGCGGCGGCGACGAGGGACTCACCGTTTTCGGTCTTGCCTTTGGGCCAGGACCAGTCGTGGTAGCGGGGGCGGTGGACCATGAGGACTTCGATGTCCGCGGGGTCGATGGGCTCGCCGGGGCGCGCGACGCGCGTGGGGTCGGCGAAGCGCCAGACGAGCGCGCCCGCGGAGCGAACGAGTCGCTGGGGGCGTGGGGCTGGCATCGGGCGCATAGGGTCCAGGGTAGTCGCCCCGCGCCGACCGCGCCCTGATGGGCGCGCCACCTTCACGAGGTCGGGGTTGCGCCGGGCGCGAATCCGGCGGCCTCGTGGGCCGTGACGAGCGGGCGGAAGGGGCGGCGGGGGACGGGCTCCGCGCCGGTGGACGTGTCTCAGTCGAGCGTGCCGACGGCGGCCTCGCGGGCCGCGACGTCGAGCTCGTCGGCGGTTGCCAGCAGGGCACAGTGGCGCATGGTGACGCGGTGGGCGAGCGGGTCGGTGGGGTCTTCGATCCACAGGGCCCCGGCCTCGCCGGCGGCGAGGACGCGCATGGCGCGGGAGGCCTCGCCGAGCACGTACTCGAGGTCGTCGTCGGTGAGGTCGCCCCGCAGCAGGGAGTCGACCTCTTCCATGATGAGGCTCAGGGAACGCAGCTCGACGGGGGCCTCGAGCCCCTGGATGATAGGCGCGCGCATCCCGTCGGCGTAGCGTTCGGCCACCAGGAGCGGATCGCGGTGGTACCACTCGTGGAGCAGGTAGACGCGCCACAGGGCGCCGGGGAGAGTGAATTCGGGGCTGCGCGACCACACGTGGGCGATGGTGTCGATGCCGCGGGTGCGCACTGTGTCACGCAGGCGCGCCACGTCCTCGTCCGTGAAGGTGTCGTCACCGATGCCCATGAGCGCCCACGCGGCGGTGTGCGCGACGGCGGCGAGGGAGGCGGGATCTTCGTCGCCGATGATCGTTTCCGCCCGCGCGGCGTCGAGCATGGCCGGGCGGCGAGGAGTGTTTGATTGGGCCATGGGGACCGCTTCCTTCTACAATGTGGGCATGGGCCTATAGCTCAATGGTAGAGCAGCGGACTTTTAATCCGTAGGTTGGGGGTTCGAGTCCCCCTGGGCCTACTGGTCGCCTCGGAGTGTTCCGGGGCGTTCACGCTATCTGCGGGCGCGCGCCCGCGCTGGAGGTGCACGGATGGATCCTCGTTTGTCTCGCGCGCATGGCGCTCTGGCCGGGCTGGCGCTCGGAGACGCGCTGGGAATGCCGACGCAGGCGATGTCGCCTGCGCAGATCCGCGCGGTGTACGGGCGGATCGCGGGCCTGGTGGATGCGGATGCGAGCCAGCCTTACGCTCCGGGGATGCCGGCGGGGTCGGTCACGGATGATACGGAGCAGGCGCTGCTGATTGCGTCCCTCTTAATACGAGGCCGGGGCTCCTCCTCGGGTCGCGTGGCCCTGGACGCGGGCGAGTTCGCCCACGCCCTGCTGGCCTGGGAGGATTCGATGATCGAGCGCGGGTCGCTCGACCTGCTGGGACCCTCCACGAAGGCGGCCCTCGAGCTTGTGCGCGCGGGCGAGGACCCGCTGAGCGTGGGCGGGGCGGGGACCACGAACGGCGCGGCGATGCGCGTCACCCCAATCGGTATCGCGATGTCGACGGCCGATCCGGAGGCCTTTGCGGATGCCGTCTGGTCATCCTGTCAGGTCACGCACGCGACGCACCAGGGCTTCCAGTCGGCTGCCCTCGTGGCGGCAGCCGTGTCCATGGGTATCGACTGGGATACTCCGTCTGCTTCGGACATGACGGCCCTGCTGTGGAAGGCCGTGTCCTACGTCGATTCCCTTCCCGAGCGCGGCGCATGGACCCCCGACCCGGACGTCGTGGCGGCGACGCGCAGGGCGATGCAGCTGGTCGCCAACCCCGCGTCCTCGTCCTTGGAATGCCTCGTCGAGCAGGTGGGCACATCCGTCGCTTCGGCGCAGGCGATCCCCATGGCATTTGCACTGCTCGCGCGCGACCCCTCCCCACGCGCCCTCCTGGACGCCGCCAACATCGGCGGGGACACCGACACGATCGGCGCAATCGCGGGCGCGATCCTGGGCGCAGCCCTCGGCGAACAGGTTCTGCCCGCAGACAGCCTCTCGATGATCGAGGAGGTCTCCCACCTCAACCTGCCGTCCGTCGCCCTCGAGCTGTTGGAGCTGCGCGATCAGGCGCTCGTCGGCCGCCAAGAGGAGTCAGCCCCCGCCTCGTCGCCCACCTCCCTTGCGGGCCGCGTCGTCCTCATGGGGCAGATCCCTCGTGGACCTCGCCGTGCGCGGCGAGGCTCTGCCCTCTCCCGGCGGCGACGTGTGGGCCACCGACGAGGGAATGCACGTGGGCGGCGGATTCAACGCCCTCGTGGCGGCGCGGCGCATGGGGGCCGAGGCCGTCTCCCTCAGCCCGATTGGCGACGGCCCTTACTCCTCGCTCATCCAAGCAGCGCTGACGCGCGAGGGGATCACGGACCTCGGGCCGCGCATCGCGGGCATTGACAACGGGTTCTGCATCGCGTTCACGGACCGCACGGGCGAGCGCACCTTTATCTCCACGAAGGGTGCCGAGACGATGGCCCCCGCGAGCGCGTGGGCGGACTTCGTACGCACGATGCACCCGGGCGACGTGCTCTACATCGACGGATACCTCATGGACCACCCCGCGAACCGGGAGGCCGCGGAAGCGGCGCTGCGCGTCCTGCCCGAGGGGGTGCGCGTCCTCCTCGACGTCTCTCCCGTGATCGGTATCCCGTCCGCTCTGCCCTCCGGCGACGTCATCGTGTCGATGAACCACCGGGAGGCCCAGGAGATCGCTCAGCAGAGAGGGGGATTCGAGCGTCCACGACCGGTGCCGTGAGCCTCGCGAGGCCGCGCGCGCGATGCTCAGCCTGCTGGGCCGGCCCGTCCTCGTGCGCGCGGGCGCACAGGGCGCATACGTCGCCCGTCCTTCCGAGGCAGCGACGAGCACCTGCTGCCAGGATCCGACGCGCGTCCCGACGCCTCGCGTCGACGCGATCGACACGAACGGCGCGGGGGACGCACACTCCGGTGTCCTGGCGGCCTCCCTCGGGCATGGTATCCCCATGGAGAGGGCGCTCCTGCTGGCCAACTGCGCGGGCGCGCTGTCCGCGACGGTCGTTGGGCCGGCCTCGTGCCCCTCGCGCGAGGAGATCGAGGCCGCCGCGGACGCGCTGGAGGCACGCGCGGACGGGGAGTGAGCGCCGCGCAGACCCGGTTGACCGCCTGCTGGACGACCCCGGCGCCGCCGCATGCGCGCAGTTCGAGAGGCTCAACCGTGCGAGATGCATCAAAGAATCAACCGGACCGTCTATTTGCGCCCCACAGGGTACACAATCGCATCATGAGGACTAACGACACCCGAGACCGCGGCGGCATCGTCGGCGGGGCGCTCACGGTTGCCCTGTTGATCACGCTGGCCGTGCAGAACGCCGTGCCGCCGATGGCGACTGACATGTACTCGGCCGCGTTCCCGCAGATCACGGCGGACCTGGCGACGAACTCGACGATGCTCGGCTTCACGCTCACGACCTTCTTCGTCGGCTTCGCGACCGGCCAGGTCCTGGGCGGCGCAATCTCGGACCAGATCGGGCGCCGCCGTCCCATCGTCGCGGGCGGCATCATCGCCCTCGTCGGCTCCATGATCTGCGTGTTTGCACCGGGCATCTGGGTGCTCCTCGTGGGCCGAGTCTTCCAAGGCCTCGGCGGCGGCGTCGCCTCCTCGGTGGCGCGCGCGATCCTCGTCGACGTCGCCCGCGGTAAGATGCTGGCGCGTGCGATGAGCCTCATCCAAGCGATCGTCGGCTTCGCGCCGATGCTCGCCCCCGTCCTCGGCGCGTTCATCATCACGCACGCGACGTGGCGGGTCGTCTTCTGGGCGCTCGCCGCCTTCACGCTGCTCATGGCGGCCCTCGCGTGGTTCGTCGTGCCCGAATCCCTGCCCGAGGAGCGCCGCCACCCCGGCGGTATTCCGCGGTTCTTCCACGGCCTCGTCCAGGTCGTGCGCATCCGCCCGTTCGTGGGCTTCATGCTGACCAACGCCTTCTCGAGCTTCTGCATGTTCGGCTACATCTCGAACGCTACCTACGTGCTGCAGGGGCCGCTGGGCCTGTCCCCCATGGCCTTCGCGTGGGTGTTCGCGTTCAACGCGCTGCTGTCGACCGGCTTCGCGCTGGTCAACGTGCGCCTGATCTCGCGCTTCACGCCGCGCACGCTCATCGTCACGGGCCTGACGATCGCTGCGACCGGCGTGGTGACGCTGGCGATCTCGACGTTCCTCCTCGATCTGCCGCTGATCCTCACGTGCGTGGGCTTCGCTCTCATCATGACGGCGACCGCCTTCATTTTCGGCAACTCGGGTGCGCAGGCCATGAGCGAGGCGCGCGAGCACGCGGGCACGGCCTCCTCCGTCATGGGCGTGTTCCAGTCGATCGCGAACGGCATCGCCGCTCCCCTGGCGACCTCGGGCGGCGACAGCGCCGTGCCAATGGTGCTCGTCATGATCGTCGGCTCGCTCGGCGCGTGGTTCGCGTTCTGGGTGATCGCCCGCGGCGGCAAGCGCACGCCACGCCAACTCAGCCTCGACTGACGAGGCATCAGCGCGCGGGACACAGGATCACCGCGCCCTGGATACAGATACATCGCGCACATCCGGATAGGTAACGCACATCCGGATAGGTAAACGCACATCCGGATAGGTTATTAACCTATCCGGATCGTCACAACCTATCCAGATCGCGCGCCTTATTGCGACGACATCAGCGAACGGCGCCATCTTTCATGGCCCGGCCAGGACTATCAGTTGGGATGGCGCTGCCCGACCCGCGAAAACGCCCGTCACTCGGCCCTTACTCCCGCGAGGCCAGCCACACCGCGACCGATACCAGGACCAGGCCGATCAGTTCGAAGACGCCGGGGATCTGGCGGAGCATGACGGCCCCGACCAGGGCGGATGTGGCCGGCAGGATCGCGGCGAACAGCGCGAAGGTCGACGCGGCCAGGCGACGCATCGCGAGCGCCTCGAAGGTATAGGGAATCGCGGTGGACAGCAGGCCCACACCGACGACGATGGCGATCAGCTTCCACGAGGCCGTGGCCGCCATCGCGCCGGGGCCGAGGAAAGGCGCGAAAAACAGGGTGCCCCACGCGCATCCGAGCGCCAGGTTCGTCACCCCGTCTCGCGTGGTCGAGGCCTTCTGCCCGACGACGATGTAGGCCGACCAGGCGAGGGCCGCGAGGAGGATCCAGGCGACGCCGACGCGCACGCTCGGCACGCTCAGGTCGAGGGCGAGCCCGCCGATGCACGCCACCCCGGCGAACGCGAGGACGGCGGCGATGCGCGGACGCCAGCCATGGCCTCGTATAACGGCGACGGCGACGGGGCCGATGAACTCGATGGACACGGCGGTGCCCAGGGGAATGCGCGCGATCGACTCGTAGAACGAGGAGTTCATCGTCAGGATGATGATGCCGAACAGCGCGGAAATAGCCAGGTCGGAGCGCGTGAGGCCGCCGCGCCACGGGCGTTTCCAGGCTAGGAGGACGACCGCGCCGGTCAGGACGCGCCACCAGGCGACGGAGGCGGGCTCGACGGATGCGAAGGCGATGACCGCGAGCGCCGCGCCCACGTACTGGATGAGGCCGGACCCGACGATGTAGAGCTGGGGCGGGATGCGGTCGGTGACGGGGCGCTGGGCGGGCGTGGTCACTGGGCGGGCGCGAAGGTCAGGGCCGCCGAGTTCATGCAGTAGCGCATGCCAGTGGGCTGGTCGGGCGCGTCGGGGAAGACGTGGCCGAGGTGAGAGCCGCACGTCGCGCAGCGCACCTCGGTGCGGATCATGCCGTGGCTGGTGTCGACGCTCTCGACGGTCGCGCCGTCGTGGGCCTGGAAGAAGGAGGGCCACCCGCAGGAGGAGTCGAACTTCGCGTCGGAGTCGAAGAGAGCGGACCCGCAGGCCGCGCACGAGTATGTGCCGACGCGCGCCTCGTCGAGGAGCTCACCGGTGAAGGGGCGCTCGGTGCCGGCCTCGCGCAGTACGTGGTAGCGCATGGGGCTCAGGAGCTTCTTCCACTCGGCGTCGGTGCGGGCAGCGGGATCAGTAGCGTTCATGGATCTATTGTCCCGCGCCGCCCGCGCCCGTGCACATCTGTGCGTGGGCGCGGGCGGCCCGTTTTCCTCGCGCTGGCCTCAGTGACGAGGCCGTGGCCCGTTCACCTGTCCCCGTCACTCATCGGTGGCGGGCCCTGCGCCTGAGGTCTTCTTCGCCGCCGCCTTCTTGGGAGCCGTCTTCTTAGCGGTGCCCTTCTTGGCGGCAGTCTTCTTCGTGGCGGCCTTCTTGGCGGGGGCCTTTGCGTCCTTGGCGGGGGTCGCGTCGCTCGCCTTGTCGGCTCCCTCGTCCTTCACGGTCTTGGTGGCCGCGGCGGAGGACTTATTGGTGCCCTTCTTCGCGGTCGAGGCCTTCTTGGCGGCCGCCTTCTTCGCGGGTGCCTTCTTCGTGCCGGCCTTGGTGGAGGCCGCCTTCTTGGCGGTCTCCTTCTTCGCCGGGCTCTCCTCTTCCACCGAGGCGGCCTCGGAGTCGGCGCCTTCGTCAGCCTTCACGGCCTCAGAAGCCGGCTCGGCGATGGCCGCCGCGGGCATCACGAGGGTCTCGTCCACGGGCTCGTCGACCGAGGGCAGGACCTGCGTGGCATCGGAGTCGAGCGCACCCACCTCTGCGGCCTCCACGGGATCCATGACGGCGGTCGCCTCGACATCCACCTCGGCCTCGGACTCGGCGGCGGCAGGGGTCTCGGTGCCCTCAGCAGAGTCGGCAGCGTCCTCCTGCGCAGCCTCGAGCTCGGGTGCCGCGATCTCAGGGGCCGACTCCTCCGAGGCAGAGCTCTCGGCTGCCGCGACCTCGTCCGTCGCGACCTGCTCCGCCACCGCGGACTCGGCATCCTCGGGCTGGGGTGCCCGGGGCTCGACGGCCGGAATCTGGCCGGTGACGGCGCGCAGGACGTCGGCCTCGGCGCCGGTGGGGGCGACGGCGGGGAAGAAGTCCATGATCGACACGCGCGCGGGCTTCACCGTGGGCGTGGGACGGGTTTCCGCGTCGAGGCGCGCCTCCTCCGCGACCGCGTACCAGCCGGGGTGGACGGCGGGCTCGTCGGGGGTGTCCTCGTCGGCGAGCGACGCGGCCATCTCAGCGGGGGTCGGCTCCGGCGGCGGCACGAGCGCGGGGGCGACCGCCTGGACCGTGTCGGTCATGACGGGTCGGCCGGTGCGCACGGGCGGGGGCACCTGCACGGGATGTTTCACGGATGTTTCACGCGCGGGAATCGGCGTGGTTTCCTGCTCATCCAGGGACAGCTCGACGTCCGACGAGGCCTGGGCCTCCTCCTCGCCGCCCGTTTCCTCGGGCTCATCGGGGGCGGGCGCGCCCTCACGCTCAGCGTCCTCGGCGGGGGCGCTGTCCTCCGGTGAATCGGCTGCGCGCGAGTCGCCGGAATCGGCGGATGCGCCAGCATCGATTGCCGCGCCGGCGGGGTTCTCGCCCTGCGCGGGGTTCTCGCCCTGCGCGGCGGCAGACTGGACGTCGGCGGCCTTGTCCTCGGCGGGCGCGACATCGTCGGGCTGCGCGCCAGCCTCGGAATCAGCAGCTTCCGGGTCAGTTTCGGGCTTCTCGTCGGCGGCCGCACCGACAGAATCGGCCGCGGCCTCCTTCGAACTCGCATCGTCCGCGCGTTCGGCGGCGGCAGCCTCGGCCACATCCTGAGCCGCCTCGGGCGACTCGCCTTCGGGCGACTCGCTGTCGGCAACGACCGGCTCGACGCCGACGGCCGCCAGGGCGAGGGTGGCCTCGGGGTCGAGAGCTCGGCTTCGCGGCGCTTGTATGCCTCGCGGCGTTCCCGGGCGCGGCGTGTCTCGGCCTCGCGCTCGGCGTAGGCCTCTTCGCCGGGGCCCTCGAGGGCGGCGGCGCGCTCATCGGCCTCGGCGGAGCCGGAGAAGAAGCGCTCGCCTCGGCCGATGGAGGTCGCTGTGAGGGTCTGGGTGAGCTGCGGGTTCGCGTTGCCGGCGGCCTCGATGATCTTGCGCAGCGCGCTCTTGGAGATCACCTGGGTTTCGTCGCGGGAGGCGCTGGGGCTGCCCTCGGCGAGTTCGCGCTGGCGGTCGGCCATGGCGCGGCGGCGGGCGCGCTTGGCCTTGCGGCGGGCGGCGACCATGCGCGCGGCGTGGGCGGGGTCCTTGGGGGCGGCGGCCGCGGTGCCGGACGCGGAGATCGCGGAGGCGGCGCCACCCGTGGCAGCACCGGACTGCTCACCGGCCGACGCGGGCGCGCCCGCGTGGGAGGCCGATGTGCCCGTGGCGGCCACGGCCTCGTTCGTGCCGGAGATTCCGGCGAGCTCGGCGGCCAGGCGCGCGATGCGTTCGCGGCTCATGTCCTTTTCGACGGTCACGGTCTCACGGGGCTCGATGCGCTGAGCGGGGCGCGCCCACGGCTCTTCGGTGACGATCCACGAGATGAGCTGCTCACGCAGGTAGGCGCGCAGGTCGGAGAGGTGTCCGGAGTTCTTCGCGGAGACGAGGACGCGCACGGTGACCGTGTACTCGTCGGAGTCGGTGATCTGCACGCCCCACGTGCGCCCGTCCCACAGGTCGGTGGCGGTCAGGAGCTGCTCAACCTTGGTGCGGATGAGTGTCATGGGCGCGGACCAGTCGAGCTTGAGCTCGACGGTGCCGAGCTGGGCTGCGGCGCGGCGCGTCCAGTTCTCGAAGGGCGTCTGCGTGAAGTAACGGCACGGAATGATGAGGCGGCGCTCGTCCCAGATGCGCACGACCACGTAGGAGAGCGTGATTTCCTCGACGGAGCCGGTTTCCTTCTTCTCGCCGGCGACGACGACGTCACCCACGCGGATCGCGTCGGTGAAGGCCAGCTGCAGGCCGGCGAAGACGTTGCCGAGGGTCTGCTGGGCGGCGAGACCGGCGATCACCGAGATAACGCCGGCGGAGGCCAGGACAGTAGTCATGGCCTGGCGGGCGACCTCGAAGGTACCGATGATCGCGACGGCGCCCACGACGACGACGATCGCCTGGGTGAGCCGGCGCAGCACCTGGGCCTGGGTCTCGAAGCGGCGCGAACGCCCCCGGTCAGAATCCTGGCGAGCCTTAGCTGCGTCCTCGAAGACCCACGCGGCGGCGTACGCCATCCACGTCAGGCAGGCGAGGGCGACGATGAGCAGCACGTGCATGAGGAACGTCGTGATCGACGTGCCGTTCCAGTCGGACAGGTGTGGATTGACAAGCGCGATGCCGAGCCCCGCCCACGCTCCCCAGGCCGCGAAGGTGAAGTGACCTGGGCGACGCACGCGCGCCAGGATCGACGAGGCCGTGGCCGCCTTAGAGAACGCCTTGCGCGCGATGGCGGAGAAGAGGACCGAGACGACGATGCCCACGAAGGCACCGACGATTGGGCCGAGGATCAGGATGGTGAGGTCGATGGTCGTGGCCACGGCGGCCTCTGCCCCGGATTGCGGGTCGGCGATCGCCCGGGTGAGGGCGTCCGAGGCCTGGGCGAGGGCACCGAGTGCTGGTGTCATAGTCATGCATCAAGGGTAGGTCGCCTAGCTGATGAATTCCTGTGAATTCCGCACAATTGCAACGTTTTTCGGTAATGTGTCAGCTGTCACCTAATTTCGTTTTGACGTGCCGAGCGCGTTCTGCCTAAACTATCTCCCGTCTTCGGACGCCAGTTCGACGGCCAAGCAGGCCCCCATCGTCTAGCGGCCTAGGACACCGCCCTTTCACGGCGGCGACACGGGTTCGAATCCCGTTGGGGGTACCACCGGTCGCAATTGTGATTGGAATAATTCAATAGGTCTTACCTGTTGTAAGGCCCCGTAGCGCAGTTGGTTAGCGCGCCGCCCTGTCACGGCGGAGGTCGCGGGTTCAAGTCCCGTCGGGGTCGCCGACCAGACCTTTTGGTTCAGGTCTTGGCTCTGTAGCTCAGTTGGTAGAGCGTTCGACTGAAAATCGAAAGGTCACCGGATCGACGCCGGTCGGAGCCACCAGCAAGTCCCCGAAGCTTATGCTTCGGGGTTTTTGTTTTGCCCGCAGTGAGGTCGCGCGGGAGCGACTTACGGGCTTATAGGCCAGGTTGTGTTGGTTTTTGGGCTGTCTTTCGTTGCTACAAAGCCGAAAGGTGGGGGTTGGACTCGTTGTGACTTGAGTTCTTGGTTGGCCAGGTCGTGTTGGTTTTATCCCGGTTTTTGATTGATATTCCGCGGTAAGGTCGGGGTTTGAATCGGCTTGGATTGGGGGATGGGAAATCCTCGATGCAAAATCTGTGGTGGCACGACGCAAAAATGGGGCTCAACTCGAGCAGGTAGGCCAAGGTTCCGCTGTCTTGCGTGTAGGGCAAGCCAGTCTCGGCGTAACGATACCCGTGCCCGGCATTTCAGTGCGTTTTTAGACTTCGTCACCGGCAAATACACCCTGGCCGATTACGGGCCCAAGGGACGCACCATACGACGGCGTAACGAACCATTTTGGCATCTATGGCCAGTTTCTCCATTGGTTGACGAGGTTAACCATGTGGTCTTTGTTGACGGAATCTACCTGTCCCACAAGCTGGTGGTTCTTATTGCCTGCACCAAGACCCATGTGCTTGGCTGGTACGTGGCCAAGGGTGAGACCACCCGCGCCTGGCAAGCACTGATGTCTCAGGATCGCGCCCCCAGATGTTGTCGTGTGCGATGGTGGGCAAGGCATCGCCAGCGCGGTGAAGACCACCTGGCCTACCACCCGGATCCAACGCTGTGTCTTTCACGCCTATAGCGCGGTCAAGCGTAAGACCACCACCCGGCCACGCACTCAGGCAGGTGTTGATCTCTACAGTCTTGCTCAGGCCTTGCTCGAGGTCACTACCGTTGAGCCTGTCAATTTTTCTGTGTATGGGGGTTAGAGGTAGGGGGTGATTCGGTCAGGGGTAGGCGGTGGTGAGTTGGGCGAGGGCTTGTTTCCAGTTGGTGGTGGTGCGTCCTTGGATAAGGCGTGTGGGGGCTGTTCGTTTGTTGGGGGTTTGCCTGCGTCTGTGAGGCGCTGGGCGGCTCGTTTGTCTTCGATGTTGCAGATTCCCAGCCACAGGAGTTTGATGGCGGCTTCTTCGCTGGGGAAATGCCCGCGGTTCTTGGTGATTTTACGCAGCTGGTAGTTCAACGATTCGATAGCGTTGGTGGTGTACACGACGCGGCGTAACATGGGCGGGAACGCCAGGAACGGCGTGAAACGCTGCCACGCACGCTGCCAGGTCAGGGCCGTTTGGGGGTAGCGTGCTCCCAGGTCGCTGGCCGCAAACTCTTCCAGCGCCCCGCGGGCGGTTTCCTCGTTGGGCGCGCTGTACACGGCCTTGAGAGCGGCGGCGACGCTCTTGCGGTCCTTGTAGGCCACGAAACGCATGGACGCGCGGATTAAGTGAACGACGCAGGTTTGGACCATGGACTGGGGCCAGGTCGCTTCGATGGCTTCGGGCAGGCCAGCAAGTCCGTCGCAGCACACGATCAGGACATCGCGCACGCCCCGGTTGGCCAGCTCGGCGCATACGTGGGCCCAAAAAGCCGCGCCTTCATCGGCTTGGACCCAGATGCCCAGCACATGCTTGATGCCCTCCATGTCCACTCCCACCGCCAGGTGAGCAGCCCGGTTCTCCACTGTGTGATCGCGTCGGATTTTAATGCGGATCGCGTCCAGGTAGATCACCGGGTAGAACGCTTCTAGGGGGCGGTGCTGCCACTCTAAGACAGCCTCGCACACCGCGTCAGTGATCGTGGAAATCGCCCCGGCACTGACCTCCACGCCGATGGTGGAAGCCAGGTGATGGCGGATATCGCGTACCGTCATCCCCCCGGCATACAAGCTGATAATCATCGCATCCAAGCCATCGAGGCGCCGTTGTCCTTTGCGTACCAGGCGTGGGGTGAAGGAGCCTGCCCGATCCCGGGGAACCTCGATCTCGAAGGCTCCCACCTCCGATATCACGGTCTTCTTCGTCGTGCCGTTCCTCGTGTTCGAGCGCGCCCGGGTGCTGGTCTGGCCCTTCTCATACCCCAAGTGCTCGGACAGCTCGGCGGCCAGGCCGCGCTCCAAGGCCTCCTTAAGCAACGCGGGCAACAAGCCCTGACTGCCCGTCATCTCGACCTCGCCAGCATCAAGACGCTCAAACAACGCATCCAACGCCCCCGAGCGACGCAGCTCCTCCACAGTCTCACGCCCACTAGCGCCAGACACAACAACATCATCATCATTCATCATGCATCAATCCTTTCAAACAAAAGACGGATACACAGACAATTGAACACGCCCCTACCGTTGACCAGGCAGTGGCATGGATGAGCAAACTCGCCACCTGGAACACCACCTACAAGGAATTCCTAGCCCAGCGCACCCGGCTACCAGACGGACGTTGGGTTGCCACCCATGCCCGGCTGATCCAGGCCAAGAACTCCCTCAACACGCTGGTCAAACAAGGCACTCTGTTTACCTACCTCGATCCCGCCCTTGACCTTGAAGGTGACCCCATTGCCAGGACGTCGAACCTGATCGAGGGCGGGATTAATACCCAACTACGCTGCGTGCTACGAGCCCACCGTGGCATGAGTCTTAATCACCAGGTCAAGACCGTGTTGTGGTGGTGCTACCTGCACACCGAGTTCCCTGCCACCCCAGCACACATCCTTAAAACCACGCTCACCGACCAACAGATCATTGACCAATTCGACAAGGCCAGCCACCGCGCCCAAGCACAAGCCGAGATCGACAGGTGGGGAACCGCAGTTAACTGGACCGACTTCCACCACAGCGGAACCTGGCACGAAACCTACTAAACCGAAACCAACACGTTTTGGCCTATAAGCCGACTTACGCAGCACCCTTACAGCGACACATCATTGACACCCACACCCATAATTACCCGCCAAGCCCTCAGCTCCTATAGGATACCGACTAACGATGCGTGTTGTCACACACTTTTTCTCGCCCAATAGGAGGGGTACCAATGTCGGTATGGAAGCGTCTCGTAGCTACGCTCGTTGGCACATGTGCAGTAATCGGCGCACTGAGCGCCTGCGATCCATACGTGCCCAACGTAGTCGGCGATACTCTGCCGAAGGCGGTCGAGCGTCTTGAGAATGCCGGATACAAGGAACTCGCGGTCGTCGACGACCACGGGATGTCGATCACCGAGTCGCACTACGAGGATGGCTACAAGGTCACGGAGCAGGACGCTCAGGGCAGCGATGTTCCCACGACACAGACGATCACCCTGACGGTCACGAAGAGCGAGATCGCAGGATTAGTGTCGACTCCGTCCGAGACGCCTTCCGAGGCGTCGGATGACGCGAGCCCGACCCCCGAGGAAACAGCGGAACCTGAGCCTGTCGTGGAGGAGCCCATCGTCGAGCCCACGGAGGAACCTGCTGAAGAGCCCGCTCCCCCGGCTCCCGCGCCCAAGCCAGCTCCGGCACCCGTCCACTTCACGAGTTGCAAGCAGGCCCGTGAAGCAGGTGCAGCTCCCCTCTACCGCGGAGACCCCGGTTACAGCTCGAATCTGGACCGCGACAACGATGGGGTCGCCTGCGAGTAACGTCAGGAAGGACCCCAGGCGACAGCGAGGTCGCGCCCGACAAATTTCGCATGCAATTCCCCCACGACACGAATCAGCCCAACCCCAAAAAACGCAGAATATCAACAATCAGATTTCAAACCCTGAAATACCCTCACGGGAATTGCATGCGAAATTTCTGGAGACCACGAGCCCCCTCCACCCGCAGCCCTATGGCGCGACCTCGCCACTACCAATCGGGGGAATTGCACGACACGGAGGTCCGACGCGCCGATAACACGTCGCCAGAAAGCTTCGTGTAGTGCAAACCCCTATGCTTACCCCGCCAGTCACGTCGACTCCGGGTTAAGGGTCAAAAAGTGTGTCCGGAATCGCGGATTTTCACGGATTGACCTGTAGGTTTCCGGAAAGTATATGCTCCGGAAGCATATATCTAGCCCCCGACGGGAAATCCTCGGTGTGGCAGCCGTGATGTGCTATGCGCGGCGTGGTGTGGTGTCGCAATGTCGAAGAACCAACCACGCTGCCACTGCGGCGGTGAAATGAAACGCAACGGCACCACCAGCAAAGGCACCACCAGATGGCGCTGCAAACAATGCGGCGCCTCCAGCGTCAAACGTCGAAACGACATCACCAACGCGGCAGTGTTCACCCAGTTCATCGAGCATTGCACCACCGCAATATCACTCGACGACCTAGCCAAACGAAACGGTGTTAGCCGCGCCACCATGAAGCGGCGCTTCAAGTGGTGCTGGCTCGTTGATGTGCCTGACCCCACCGCCGGCCACCACAAGCGGATCTACGACCAGGTATTTCTCGATGGCACCTACACCGCCGGTGGCTGCCTGATCGTCGCGGCGACCATCGACCACGTGATCGCCTGGCACTGGTGCAAACACGAAACCACCCGCGACTACCAACTGCTGCTTGAACGCATCGAAGCCCCACTCATCGCCGTCATCGACGGCGGCCAAGGCGCATACAGCGCAATCAAAAAAAGTGCTGGCCGACTACGAAAAATTCAACGCTGCCTCGTCCACGCCCAACGCGTGGTCCGCCGCTACACCACCACCAACCCACGCACCGATGCCGGGCGCACCATCTACCGACTTGCGCTGAAACTGACCCGGATCACCACACTGGATGAAGCCGCCGCGTGGGGTGTGCAACTGCACGAGTTTTTCAACGATCTACCGGGAATGGATGAACGAGAAAACCATGATCAAAGACCCCAAAAACAGGTGCATGGACCCGCGTGTGGACCCACCACAACGTGCGCAAGGCCTACAACAGCCTCAACCATCTTTGGCGGTCCGAGATGCTGTTTGTCTACCTCAACCCGCCAGCAGGAGTCCTTGCGCCCGAGCGGATCAAATCCACCACCAACAGCTTAGAAGGCGGCATCAACGCCCAGCTCAAACTGCTCGCCAGAACCCACCGCGGCAGATCAGGCGAACGACAACGCCGCATGCTGGATTGGTGGCTCTACTTAAAAACGGAACTGCCTGACGATCCAGTACGAATCGCCAGGCAGTCCGACTGGGGCCAGGGCCAACTCGCCAAAGTATCCACCCTGACCCAAACCGAGAACCAAGCCGACCACGAAACAGGACGCCCAGCCCTCTACGACAACGCTATCGACACCGACTACACCCACTCAATCGGCATTCAAAAAGGCCAAATCTAACCCCCGCGACACGCCGAGCCAGACACACATTTTGACCCTTAACCCTCGACTCCTTCGGCTGAACCAACACCATCGGCCACACCGACTCCGTCGACTCCTTCGACACCGAGCTCGGCCACTCCCCTGGCCGCAGCGACGCCTTCGACTCCCGCGCCTCCAACTCCCAAGCCGAAGCAGCTGGCTCGCACGGGCGCCGACATGGCGGGCATCCTCGCAGGTGCCGGCATGCTGGGCCTGCTGGGTGCGCTGGCGGTGGCGGCTCGCCGACGCCAGGCCTGACCGACCTGCCCTCCGCGTGAGGGCACGCATCGGACACGCCACGCCCCGGCCTCGTATTGAACTGCGCTCCGAAACTTGGACGCTTTATTTTATATGGTAGCCGTTATGCGGCTTCCTGTAGGGCTTCATCCCCGCTCACACGGGGAAAACGTGATCGACGACGGGGAGGCTCGCACAGGTGGGGGCTCATCCCCGCTCACGCGGGGAAAACGCGGTGCACGCCACGACCTCGTCGACTGTGTCCGGCTCATCCCCGCTCACGCGGGGAAAACTGTTCCGCAAGGTCCGCGACGATCTGTCTCTCGGGCTCATCCCCGCTCACGCGAGGAAAACTACGCCGGGGCATCCGACGTTTTAAGAAGGAACGGCTCATCCCCGCTCACGCGGGGAAAACCCCTTGCGGTGCCGCTCGTCGCGCTGGCACCCCGGCTCATCCCCGCTCACGCGGGGAAAACGTCAGGGTGTTAGGGGCTAGGTCGAGCGTGGAGCTCATCACCGCTCACGCGGGGAAAACTCGAGTTGCCAGGGGCGTTCGCCGCGCCATCGCGGCTCATCCCCGCTCACGCGGGGAAAACTACAAGAGCGCCACGCTCACCCGCTCCTCGTCGGGCTCATCCCCACTCACGCGAGGAAAACGGCGACGCATAGACCCGGTACCAGAAACGGTCGGGCTCATCCCCGCTCACGCGGGGAAAACGCGCCCGAAACCTCTGACAAGGACGTCGTCACCGGCTCATCCCCGCTCACGCGGGGAAAACGGCACGCTTGCAGTGCAAGACCTGTGCGCGACCGGCTCATCCCCGCTCACGCCGGGAAAACTAGTCCGATTCGCACCCGGCAAAGTCCATCAGGGGCTCATCCCCGCTCACGCAGGGAAAACAAGCAGCTTCTCGTGGCTGCTGCGTCGCAGCGCGGCTCATCCCCGCTCACGCGGGGAAAACTCTCGAGTGGTCATGATGGTTCCTTTCAGAGGGGGCTCATCCCCGCTCACGCGGGGAAAACATTCTGACGCGCAAATGCGCGTCGATCTGGAGGGGCTCATCCCCGCTCACGCGAGGAAAACCTAGTTGTGGCCACGTCTTTGTTTTGGCCAGGGGGCACATCCCCGCTCACGCGGGGAAAACATGGGTGTGGTGGCTGAGGGCGCGTCCGCCGCGGGCTCATCCCCGCTCACGCGGGGAAAACAAGGCCATTCCGGCCTACGCGACCGGCGGCGTGGGCTCATCCCCGCTCACGCGGGGAAAACAGGTCAAGGCGAACGCGACCACGGGAGAAGTCGGGCTCATCCCCGCTCACGCGGGGAAAACCCTGGGTTCGGCCATGGTCAGAGGTTCCCTTCGGGCTCATCCCCGCTCACGCGGGGAAAACGAGGGCGCCGACAAGGCATCGACCACGGGCTCGGGCTCATCCCCGCTCACGCGGGGAAAACCGAGGCCGAGCGCAAACGGTACTCGGACGATGGGGCTCATCCCCGCTCACGCGGGGAAAACCCGCCGACCGTGCGGGAGGTCTCGCGGTAGCCGGGCTCATCCCCGCTCACGCGGGGAAAACTCGTGTCCCAGTCGGATGCCATGATCAAGCAGAGGCTCATCCCCGCTCACGCGGGGAAAACTCCTCGTTGGTCGCCACGCCCACCAGCGCGGCCGGCTCATCCCCGCTCACGCGGGGAAAACTTTGGGCAGAAGACGAACGATCCGGCGGCGAAGGGCCCATCCCCGCTCACGCGGGGAAAACGAAGCTGTCGTGATCGACTCCGGAGGCGGGGCCGGCTCATCCCCGCTCACGCGGGGAAAACTTTGCCCGCGTCCCGGTCGGCAAAACGTGTGCCGGCTCATCCCCGCTCACGCGGGGAAAACGTGCGCCCTTCTACCTGCACTGGGGTTCGCCACGGCTCATCCCCGCTCACGCGGGGAAAACCTGGTCACCACGGGCAGCTACGACGGGAACCTGGGCTCATCCCCGCTCACGCGGGGAAAACGGCGGCGGCTGGTGGGATGTCCAACTCGGGCGCGGCTCATCCCCGCTCACGCGGGGAAAACTCAGGGTAGATGGATGAGTAGATGTTCACGGTGGGCTCATCCCCGCTCACGCGGGGAAAACCCGCATGCCGGGCCGCCGGCTTAGGCTCAGGGGGGCTCATCCCCGCTCACGCGGGGAAAACCGTCTTGAAAAACGTCCTTGAATCGCTCGATAGGGCTCATCCCCGCTCACGCGGGGAAAACGGGTAGGGTCAGACGACCTTCAGGCCGTCCTCGGGCTCATCCCCGCTCACGCGGGGAAAACGATCCGACAGACCCGTCGCATCCGCTCGCCTGCGGCTCATCCCCGCTCACGCGGGGAAAACTTTGGTTTGTCTTTCTGTGTGTGTGTTGAGGCTCATCCCCGCTCACGCGGGGAAAACCCCGGGAACTTTGCAGAGAAGAAGTTACGCAGGGGCTCATCCCCGCTCACGCGGGGAAAACCGTTGGCGGCGCGCTTCGCCTCGTCATAACGGGGGCTCATCCCCGCTCACGCGGGGAAAACCGACGTATACAGGTGCGCGGACCACGGGTGCGGGGCTCATCCCCGCTCACGCGGGGAAAACCTCTAGCGTATAAGCGTAAACACGTAAAACACGGGCTCATCCCCGCTCACGCGGGGAAAACGCCCACTAGGGGTACGGTACTCGGTCCACTGGGGGCTCATCCCCGCTCACGCGGGGAAAACAGGCTGTTCGGACTTTCGCGCGCGCTCGCGGGCGGCTCATCCCCGCTCACGCGGGGAAAACTACATATTAAAACGGGGGGTCGGTGGGCAAGGGGGCTCATCCCCGCTCACGCGGGGAAAACTGGCACAGGGCGCGCCCGACCACGTGTGGCCGGGGCCCATCCCCGCTCACGCGGGGAAAACGATGTCACGCGTGACGTTGCCCTGTATAGGCTGGGCTCATCCCCGCTCACGCGGGGAAAACCCCCCGATGGTGGACGTGCTCACCATCAACGGGGGCTCATCCCCGCTCACGCGGGGAAAACTCCTTGCCTAGGGAACTGTGCTAACCAAGGTGGGGCTCATCCCCGCTCACGCGGGGAAAACTAGGCGAGCCCCGCCGGGGTGAGTACTGTGTCGGACTCATCCCCGCTCACGCGGGGAAAACGTCGCGCCCCACAAGGCGCAGGTCACCATGCGCGGCTCATCCCCGCTCACGCGGGGAAAACACTGAGTGCGTCGGTCAGTGGCCCCTTCAGTGGGGCTCATCCCCGCTCACGCGGGGAAAACCACGCGCCGAAATCGGTCTCGATGGCCTGAACGGGCTCATCCCCGCTCACGCGGGGAAAACGTGGTCCTCCAGGAAGGTGGCGAGGCCGATCAGGGCTCATCCCCGCTCACGCGGGGAAAACGTCCGCACCTACATGAGTGAGTCTTCGACCTCGGGCTCATCCCCGCTCACGCGGGGAAAACTTGCCAAAGCCAGCGAACGTCCTGGGACGCATCGGCTCATCCCCGCTCACGCGGGGAAAACTTGGGATAGGCCCATCGTTAGTGGTGACACGCAGGCTCATCCCCGCTCACGCGGGGAAAACAAGGAGAACTGACCATGATTAACTTTGACGAGCGGCTCATCCCCGCTCACGCGGGGAAAACTTAAGCGTCTCGCAGAAATCGAGACAGACTCAAGGCTCATCCCCGCTCACGCGGGGAAAACAAAAACGTGACCTGGCCCACACAAAAACCAACCGGCTCATCCCCGCTCACGCGGGGAAAACTCTCATTTTGATCTTTCTTTCTGTGTGTGTGGCCCATCCCCGCTCACGCGGGGAAAACAGGCGTACGCGCGTAGGCGACCCCCTCCCCTGGGGCTCATCCCCGCTCACGCGGGGAAAACTTATCAGCGCTACTCAGGTCGACGACCACACGAGGCTCATCCCCGCTCACGCGGGGAAAACGTTTTTGAGCTGCGCCCCTAACAGCGTGCCAAGGGCTCATCCCCGCTCACGCGGGGAAAACCGCCTCGTGGTGTGGGAAAACGTGCAAGGAGCGGGCTCATCCCCGCTCACGCGGGGAAAACAAGCCATCGGGCGTGATGTCCCATGCGGCCGTGGGCTCATCCCCGCTCACGCGGGGAAAACGGCGTGTCCGCTCGCACGCTAGGAGAGTGGCGGGGCTCATCCCCGCTCACGCGGGGAAAACGGAAATGTGAGAAAGAGGCTTCTATCATGACTGGGCTCATCCCCGCTCACGCGGGGAAAACATACGGGTACGCGTCGGCTTGTGGGTAAGCGCGGGCTCATCCCCGCTCACGCGGGGAAAACTTGCCCCGCTATTGAGGAGTTTTGGGAGCCGTGGGCTCATCCCCGCTCACGCGGGGAAAACTTGCCCCGTATGATTGGGAAATTGATCGTTGGGGGCTCATCCCCGCTCACGCGGGGAAAACTTCTTGGTAGCCCAACCTGAGAAATCAAACGAAGGCTCATCCCCGCTCACGCGGGGAAAACTGGTGGAGGCCGGTTGCGCGAGGGCTAAGGGCGGGCTCATCCCCGCTCACGCGGGGAAAACTTGGCGACCACGGACTTGACCGAGGACCAGATGGGCTCATCCCCGCTCACGCGGGGAAAACGTTCGTACTCATGCGAGGGCCTCCTGGCTCCTGGGCTCATCCCCGCTCACGCGGGGAAAACATCCAGACGACGGTGCAGACGGTGGCGGGCTGGGGCTCATCCCCGCTCACGCGGGGAAAACGCCGCCCTCACGGCGGGGACCGGCATGAAGGTGGGCTCATCCCCGCTCACGCGGGGAAAACGCCGGGCGTGACGATGCACGCGCTTCGGCATCGGGCTCATCCCCGCTCACGCGGGGAAAACAATGACCGTGAATAGTGCAGTGACCGATACCAAGGCTCATCCCCGCTCACGCGGGGAAAACCTGTTTATCAAGAGCGGTAGCGGCGCTAACGACGGCTCATCCCCGCTCACGCGGGGAAAACCGGCGCATCCGCGTTGACCAGTGGAGCCGCTGGGGCTCATCCCCGCTCACGCGGGGAAAACGAGCAGGGCGCACCCGACCACGTGTGGCCCGTGGGCTCATCCCCGCTCACGCGGGGAAAACGATGCGGCGGATCGTCTCGCCATGCTCAGAGAGGGCTCATCCCCGCTCACGCGGGGAAAACTTCGGCCCGTATCCGGCGGACGACCGGGAAGCGGGCTCATCCCCGCTCACGCGGGGAAAACTGAGGTCGAGCCAATCAGAGAGGCTATCGGGCGGGCTCATCCCCGCTCACGCGGGGAAAACGGGCAGGTCGGCATGTTCTTGAGTCCGGCGCGGGGCTCATCCCCGCTCACGCGGGGAAAACTCCCAGGCCGAAGAAACCCTGCGCCCCCGCACCGGCTCATCCCCGCTCACGCGGGGAAAACGTTGATTAGCGTTGTCAGTAGCTGAATGCCGGCGGCTCATCCCCGCTCACGCGGGGAAAACGCTGAAGTTCTCTACGTAGGCGAGGATGTCACCGGCTCATCCCCGCTCACGCGGGGAAAACTTGGTAGGCTGTTGCCTATGTGTCAATAGTAGGGGCTCATCCCCGCTCACGCGGGGAAAACCTGTCCGAGTACGGCGGTTTTACCTGCGTTCTGGGCTCATCCCCGCTCACGCGGGGAAAACGCACCAATAGCGACGACGATCAGGCCAATAGGGGGCTCATCCCCGCTCACGCGGGGAAAACGAAGCAAAGCAGCTGCTTCAGATGCTCAGTCAGGGCTCATCCCCGCTCACGCGGGGAAAACGTTGTGTCTCGCATTTTGATCTTTCTTTCTGTGGGCTCATCCCCGCTCACGCGGGGAAAACACCTAACTTTTAATCACGCCGGCGCAAACTTTGGGCTCATCCCCGCTCACGCGGGGAAAACTTCTTTGCCGAGCCGCTGGCGAAGACCGGTGCGGGCTCATCCCCGCTCACGCGGGGAAAACCACACCCGCTTCACTCTCGCACCCGGCGCGTCCGGCTCATCCCCGCTCACGCGGGGAAAACGCCGTACGTATTGACGGGGGTCATCTGCGTGAGGGCTCATCCCCGCTCACGCGGGGAAAACGGCCGCGTACACCGGCGCGGTCCCCGCCCTGCGGGCTCATCCCCGCTCACGCGGGGAAAACTCCCAGATACCACCGTTGGCATAAGCCGCGAACGGCTCATCCCCGCTCACGCGGGGAAAACCTGGTCACCACGGGTAGCTACGACGGTAATCTGGGCTCATCCCCGCTCACGCGGGGAAAACGGCTGCGGAAGGAGGCCCCTCGTGAGCGTTGAGCTCATCCCCGCTCACGCGGGGAAAACATCGTGGACCGTATCAAGCCCGCCCTGACGGACGGCTCATCCCCGCTCACGCGGGGAAAACACAATCCGGCCCCTCGGCGGCGGGCGTCTGCAGGGCTCATCCCCGCTCACGCGGGGAAAACGGGATGTAGGAGGAGTGGGCGCGGGCCGCCGCTGGCTCATCCCCGCTCACGCGGGGAAAACCCCCACCAGGGATACGTCGAGGTGTACGCGCAGGGCTCATCCCCGCTCACGCGGGGAAAACCCAGACGCGCCGGGAATTGCTGCGGCGATCTGAGGCTCATCCCCGCTCACGCGGGGAAAACCGCGGTGCCCTTGATCTGCTCGATTGCCTGTAGGGCTCATCCCCGCTCACGCGGGGAAAACGGATCGGGCGCGACGGTGGGTCGCGGCGCACAGGGCTCATCCCCGCTCACGCGGGGAAAACCTGGCTCTGGCCAGTGGCCAGGACTCCAATAAGGCTCATCCCCGCTCACGCGGGGAAAACCATGTCTCGCAGAATACGGTCCATTTCGCGGCGGGCTCATCCCCGCTCACGCGGGGAAAACGAGTCCCCACTCCCTACCTCCCAATCTGGCCTCGGCTCATCCCCGCTCACGCGGGGAAAACCTAGTTCGTTGTGGTTGCTTGGTTGGTTGGTGGGGCTCATCCCCGCTCACGCGGGGAAAACTCAACAGCACCGATCATTTCGGCATCGCCCTGGGGCTCATCCCCGCTCACGCGGGGAAAACCTTTCGGTTTGTTGTTGGTGTGTGCGACAACTGGGCTCATCCCCGCTCACGCGGGGAAAACTTGGCGACCACGGACTTGACCGAGGACCAGATGGGCTCATCCCCGCTCACGCGGGGAAAACGGTAAAGATGTTGACGATGAGGTCGGCGACGGGGGCTCATCCCCGCTCACGCGGGGAAAACGTCAAACCCGGCTTGTGTGAGCACGCGCATTTGGGCTCATCCCCGCTCACGCGGGGAAAACCAACCAGCAACCAAGGTGCTATTTACACGCGCGGGCTCATCCCCGCTCACGCGGGGAAAACGTCCACATATGCTTTCCATTCATCGGGGCACAGGGCTCATCCCCGCTCACGCGGGGAAAACGCAAGCCGTGACAATGCGCAGAAGCTGCAGCAGGGCTCATCCCCGCTCACGCGGGGAAAACATCGCCCCATGCTTCCATATCGCGCATGATGCTGGCTCATCCCCGCTCACGCGGGGAAAACGACAACTCATAACTAAGGTGCTATCCGCGCGCGGGCTCATCCCCGCTCACGCGGGGAAAACAATCACGCCGGCGCAAACTTTGTTAGGCTTACCGGCTCATCCCCGCTCACGCGGGGAAAACATCGCAAGTAACTGCTTTGCTTCACTGTACTCGGGCTCATCCCCGCTCACGCGGGGAAAACGCCTCGGCCAGCTGATCGTAGCCTTCCACGCCGGGCTCATCCCCGCTCACGCGGGGAAAACTCCGCACTACGTGCTACGCGTGTTAAGAAGGAGGGCTCATCCCCGCTCACGCGGGGAAAACATCAAAGCGGCGGCGCAGGTTGTCGTCGAATGGGGCTCATCCCCGCTCACGCGGGGAAAACGCCGATGATCTCTTGCCACTGGTTGGCGACCGAGGCTCATCCCCGCTCACGCGGGGAAAACTCGGTTGCTGCTTTGAGCTCGGCAAAGTTCTGGGGCTCATCCCCGCTCACGCGGGGAAAACCCGCATGGGAGACGATGCTAAGCGCTTCACCCGGGCTCATCCCCGCTCACGCGGGGAAAACGATGCCCCCGGCTCCATTCTTCCCGGTGACAGGGGCTCATCCCCGCTCACGCGGGGAAAACGTTTTCAAGTCGTCCGCCGACCAGATGAAAGCTGGCTCATCCCCGCTCACGCGGGGAAAACGCTTCCTGACCTGCGCTTTTATCGCGCAGATCGATCAGATCTTGGAAAGCCTTGAGCTTTGCGCCTCTTCTGAAAGTTACTCATTGATGGACGCTTACGCAACTGACGCGCCGCAGGATCAGGTTCGGAGTACTGGCCTCGCCCCTCGGAGAAGTAGGGGCGCATCATGAGCGTGAGCCCATCGAAATCGACGGGCTTCCAGGGATCACCCCACGTCAGAAACTCGAGGCCCTGTTCGTTGCGCGCCCGGTAGACCATGACGGCACGCCCGGTCTTCATGTTCTCGGTGACGATATCCCACAGGCGTTCACGAACCCGTGCGGACAGTGTCCCTACGAATACTCCCGGGGAGATTTCCATCAACCACCGGGTTACGTGCCCTCGCAACCCCTCAGGCACGGCAGACAGCACGAGGACGATCACCAGGTCCCACTCTCCTCATACGCCACGCCCGCAGCAACAGTGCCCTCGCGGTCATCCCACAATCGCAGATCATCGACGATCAGGTCCTCGTCCTCAACGTCCAAGGCCCCTGACACCGATAGCAGCCCCTTGATGTCCGCAACACACCGCTCGAGCAAATGAAACTCTCGCACAGCATCGCGGACGGCCTTGCGAGCGGCACTCCCCACACCCTCGTCGGTCGGAGAAGCCGCGACATCAAAAGCGATCGGAATCGTGAGGTCAGCCTTGTACAGGTCCGCAATGTCGTACACAAATGACCGATAGTTCCCGTTGTGCACAAACCCCAGCCCGGGGCTGCATCCCAGCGCGACGATGACCGCGTGGACAATCCCATAGATAGCCGAATTCGCCGCCGAGAGAGCCTGGTTCACAACCGAACCATCCTCATAGTTCTCGGGATCGTACTCGCGTCGGTCCCACGGCACCCCCGTGCGCTGCGAGTGCTCACGATACAAGCGACGCACCCGAGCACCCTCGCGCCCCCTCAACTGCTGAAGACTCAACTTCGACACGTCCTCGCCGGCGAAGCGCATCAAGTACATGTTGCGCGCGACAGTCAACCGCATCGACGGATCGCTCACCGCGCGAGCCTGCGCCTCCAGCAACCTCGAGGAACGCGAGGGCGGCGAGCCGTGAGCGTAGTACCTCACCCCATTCTCACCAACCCACACGATGGTCGACCCGCTCTCCGAGAGGACAGACACCGCCGAGTGAGTGATCCGAACCCCGGGTCCCAGCAGCAGCACCGACAGCGCTGCCGCTGGGACGTGGGCGATTCGTGACCGTCAGCCACAGTGATCGCGTTCGAGTCGCGATTGATCGTGCACCGCTCGACGTAGAGGAACGTCAACCGGTCCCGAACACGCACCAGGTCTTTCGGGTCTGGCGGCTTCGCCCCGGGGATCGGTCTCATGGCTGAGCCAAGGTCATCAAGCCGCAGCCGTAGGCTTTGCCTCGGCCGATTCCATGGGTGAGGACTCGACGTAGGGCCTCGGGGTCCGTCACCTCAAGGACACCCTCGAAGGTGGCGACCCCGAGGGTCACGCGACGCTCCCCGCGCTTAAACTCAGCGATACTGCGTTCAACGCCGTTAATCAGCAGATTTGCCCCGTCGACGCGTTGCCCGTCGCTGTCCTCGAGAACCGGCAGGTCACCACCACGCTCAGCGGAGGTGAGCACCCTGAATCCGCACTTCTCAGCGCGTTCAAGGACCCACTGCGTCTGCTGATCCTGCGTGACGTGTGCGAGAACCTTCTTGCGTCCCCGCGCATTGACCTGACTGCCCTCCCGGAACGTCGGATTGACGCACAGGCGGAAACCCCACCTCTGTCCAGCCGACAGCCCCTCAAGGAAGGCACTCATGTCGCGGATGACGACCCCACCCTCGGTCGCGTAGCCGGCCTCCTCGACAATATGCGAGGGATCCGGAGCAACCGGGCTCGAAATGTAGAGCGCGCACGAAGGACTCCCCCTGACGAGGGCCAGCTCCTCGAACGGCCGGCGGACGGTCCAGCCGCCAGAGAACCCGGGGACCGGAAACATCCAGCACGCCCGGAGGGAAGCAATTCAGTACAGCCGCGTGCAGCATCTGCCGGCTGCGCATGAGCTGCTTCGCCCCACGACGGTGCGGGTTGAGGTAGATGCGTGTCAGATACATCAGAGCACCTCCATCGGATCATGCACGAGGCCGGGGTGGGCCTGCGGCTTCGTCTCCACGTACTGCGGATTCTCCAGGTCGATATGTGTCTCCTCGACGGTACGCAGGGTGTACTTGCGATTCTCCGAGTCGAAACTGATCGGCATATCCTGAAGCGTCTGCTGGGAGGTTTTCTCCACCTGAGGCGGAATAATCCCCAGATCCGCGACGACTCGCGTCCGAACGAAATGATCGTGACGCTGCTTCTTCTGGTAGTAGGCCGAGGCCATCCACGGAGTTTCGCGCACAGCGTCCCACGCGCTGCCCTCGCGAACAGCGAGGCACAACGGCAGGGTCGGAGGGCACGAGCGGCGGCCGAGGTAGAGCGGAAACACCGGGCGAACAATTGCCTGCGCGAGTGCATCAATCATGTCGTCGGGCCCCTCGATGAAGGCTCCGAACGCAGCATCTGCCCGGTAGAAACGGTGAAGAGAGAGGCATCGATGTATCACCCCTATGTGCCGTGTGGAAGTCGTGGAGCAACTGCCCCGGTTGATCAACTCGGACGGCGACGCTCAGCTCAGCGAGGTCCTCGATGGGATCACTGCGCCTGCGCCCCTGTGCCGCACCGAGCAGACCGACCAGCGCGCTTTTCGTGGGAAAAGCCTCCGTCGACCTGCGCGTGAATCGGCTGTCCACGCCCCACGATTGCATGGGACCCGCCAGCCTCAAGACGAGCACCGCACTCATCGCGTGCCTCGCACCGCTTCCGCTGCGGTTTCGCCGAGGGATGCCAGGCGTACCTGCTTGCCGAGCTCCGAGAAGCTCTCGCCACGAGGCGTGGTCCACGACACGAGAGACTCAACAGCCTCAAGACCAGTCAGCTCGCGGAGTCGTGCCTCGAACTCCACGAAGCGCTTAATGGCCGGCTCTGCGAAGCCGCGCTGACCCGCGACGATCGGCTCCTCGAAAGCGCCACTCATATTGATCGGCTGGTCATCACGAACTGAACCAGAACAGCATCCGGCAGCGTTCGATTCGCGAAAGTCGTCACCTTTCCGGTCGGCATCGAGCGGACGAAGCTATCCACGAAGAGCTCGACGGCACGATCCGCAACGGTATCGTCACCCAGGTTTTCACGCAGCAGGTCGACATTGATCGTCGCGTAGCGGTACACCGTCGCGGACGCGAACTCGATCGTGCCGATCATTCCCGCACCCTCGTCGGCCTCGTCGTTGCGCTTCTTCTCGTCATCAACGGCCGTGTAGTAGTCGTACTCGTGCTCGACCGCGCCGACACCAATCGCGTGGGCAACCTGGCATGCCGCATCGACGTTCAGTGCATTCGGTTCCGCGACCATGCGACCGAACAGAGCGATATCGATCGAGTGATCCGTATCCACGAGGCTACGCGGCTTCAATTCCTTGAATGCTGCCGCAGGATCATCCTCTCGAGCGACCGAGATCAACGCATCTGCGACATGCTCGATCTGCTTGGCCGACAGGAACACGAGGAATCCAGATTCCTTCAACTCCTTGTCACTCTTATTTCCACGCGGCTCAGCAAGCTTGAAACCGATGGCCTTCAGCCCCATCTCGGCGAGCTCGCTCGATTCGGCCTCCAGGTCGGGACGTTTCTCAGTGATCGTTCGTGCGACCAGCTCGACGATCTTCTTCGTACGCACACCGTAATTTCCGTCGGCAATCTTGCCCTCGAAGTCCTGACGCGTCGCACGCTTGATGGCCTGCGACGAAATGCGCATACGCTGGACTCCACCGAAGGTCGCACTCTTGGGCGCGCCGGTGTCGTCCCTGTTCGGGTTCGAGGGAGGAAGGGTCTGCAGGACGTGGATATCAACGAAGACGGACATTGTCTTTCCTTTCACAAATGAAGCGATTGAGTAGAATGCCCCGACGTCATTCGTCGGAGTCGGTTTCGGTGTGGACGGTTTCAACGGAACGAGCGAACTGCCGCCCCCAGTTGCGCATGACGGACGTGCGGTGACGCGGATCCTGCCACGTGAAGAGGTCGGCTGCCAGCTGCGCGTAATCGCAGGGAATCTCGGCGGCTTCGAGCTGAGAGACAAGCGAACGCAGATGCACGAGAAGTCCCTCAAACGTGGGCGCTTGAACGGCCGCAGAAACGTCGATAGATCGGAGTCTCCTCGGCATGCTTGTCGCCGCTCTGTCCCTTCTGTCCCTGGGCAACGACTCGGATCGCGGAAGCAAAGCTACGCGGGCGGTCCGACGTATCGTGCATGGGTCGCGTGTTTGATCCCTGGTGGAGAAGCCCAGAGAGTGAGAGCCCCGTGGACAGCCCTCTCGCCTCTGGTCGGCTCATCGCCCAGATATCCCGAGCGGTCATCGAGCGTCAGGTCCCACAGCTCAGGCACCGATCCCGCCTCCCGCGAAAGCGCTCCCCGCAGCTGCGCGCGAAGGGCTCGAGCCGAAGGAGTCTCCTTCCAGAGCCGATTCGTGATCAAGCCGCCGACGCGTCCGTACACTGCGCGCCGTGTCGACAAACCTTTCGCAGCGCTATCCGGAGGGGTATCCGGAGCAGCATCATTGCTGGTCATTTCGTTCCTTCCTGATTGGTGTTGTGCACCGGGAGACGCTCATTGAGCCTTGCCCGGAAATGTTTTCGGCGATACCGACGTTCATGTATCCATTGCCGACTTTTCGGCCGATGATTGCCGACGATGAGGCGCCCCTGACGAGTTCGGTCTGGATATCCGTAGCGTGCTGACGCAACGCCTGCTCCCACCGCCGCCCGACATCCCGTGCGCCTTCGCGCCCATCGACCTGGGTCAGCCAGGCCCTGAAATCGTTGTCGACAGCGGAGAAGAAGATCTCCTTAGCGCGGTCTCGAGCACCATCACCGGCACCGTCTCCGCTCTCGCCGGCGGCGCGCGCGAGGTTCGCCGCAAGAGTTCCCACATCCCTGGCGACATCTTCTGTCAGGCGAACCTGCCGGTCGATCTCGGCGGACAGATCCTCGCGTTCGACTCGCATGACGGCAACCGACAACGTCAGCTCGTCCGAGTAAATATCCTCGAACGTCGATTCCTGCGGACCGTAGGTGACGCCAACAGCCTGAATCCGCATCACCTTGGGATAGCTGGTCTGGATCGAGGCATTGTCGAGCTGGTAGTGGAAGGACAGCGTCGCGGAGGGGAGGAACTCCTGCTTGGGCTGCTTGTCCACGCCCTGCACGGTTATCACGGTGGGCAGGGTACCTGGAAGGTTACGCCAGAGCGCGCGGCCAGCCTCAAATTTACGAGGCATGTAGACGTCGGTCTTAAACTTCTTGGATTGCGGGGTTGAGTACCTCCACAGGCTCTGAGGCTCATAGAGACGCATTTCCTGCGGGGCGAGTTTGTCGCCCTGTGCCAAGACAACGCCCGTTACTCCGGACGAGTCGCCAACCAGCCTGATGCGACGCGAGTGCCAGGTGAGAAGTCGAGGGATGCTCAGCTCCCTGGGAGTACCTGCGGGGTCGAGGAGTGAGTAGTCGCCACGAACCGAGGTTTCCGGTTCTGAGACTTCCCAGCTACACGCTCCCCACTCGGTCGAACTATCAACGCCGCGCAACGCGGCCGTGGACGCGGGAATCAGGTTCAGGACGAGCGTCTCGTCAAGGTCCTGGCCTTTGAGCCACACAAGACCGAGGTGCCCACACCACGCTGGGCCAATGGGATAGCCTTTCCCTCCCTTGACCTGAGAATCACCGACTGCTCCCGAACGGATGCCCGAGGGGTCATACGCCTGCGCGTGCACCAACCAACGAGCAGCATCTGATGGAGAAAGCCGCGCAACCCCGGCACCTTGTCGTGTCGAGAAAAGTCGCTTGTCCTCTTTCGGCACGCATGCAACAACCGCATCGAGCGGTTTTACCTCGTCTTTCTCCGTTCGCAGGTCCGCAACCTGCATAAAGGGATAACGACCCCCGAACAGGTAGAAACGATCCCGCCACCGTTCGAGGTACTCGATCATCTGTTCTGTTGGGGCACCATCGTCCCACTGCCTGGCCCAGTCGCGAGCATCGCGCGGAGTGGCCACGCGATACGCGATTGCCAGGACCAATCGCTGAATTGCGATGCTCTGCGTGGGTAGCTCGCACGCTAGGTCCGCGATGTCGGTCGTGCGCCGGAGTAACTCCAGTAGGCCGACATCAGTGATGGTCCCATCGACGAGCCGTACGGGTATCCACGGCTCGTCGAGTAGGTTGTACTCAGGGTTCTTCATTGACCCTGCACCTCCATTCCTCTTTCTGTGGAGTATGTGAATGTGTGTCCGCACAGGTCGCGCGTGAGGCGCTCCCCGTCGGGGGTTTTGTACATCGCGAGGATCAGTTCTCCTGCCAGGAACGGGTGCTCGCGACACGCCCATTCCGTCGTGATGGGATCATCCCAGATGGCACCTGCAACTGCGTCCACCGCCTCGTCGATGCTCTGCCCACGAGTGCGCAACGCCCACGGCGGCAGGGAGACGCTCCACGAGCAGATGTCGGCGATACGTCCTCGGGCGTTGTATTCGCCGACTGCGAGAGGCGTGTCGTCTTCTGGCGCCCCGCTGATCGAAGGAGCCACTGGTACGTTGCCCAGCTCGGGGTCGAGGGCGACGATGAGGACGGGAATCTGGTCTTCTCCGTCGCGCACGGCAGCGCGGGCCACTGCGACTCCCGGTCCCTTTGATTCATCACCGGTCGCGGCATTGCCGAGGAATTTCTCTTCGAGTTCGAGGGCCTGCCACGAGGGCGTATTTGCTTCGCCAAGGCACCAGGTTGTTGCTTTCGCTTGTGCTTGGGCGCGTGCTTTGTTGCGCTCTTCCAACGCGGCATCGAGGGCTTCGTGCCACTGCGCGGGACCGACCGGCACATCATCGGCATACGCCAGAGTCGTCAATTCCGCGTAGTCCAGCGGTTCACGGACGAGTATTTCGCCGCGATCAGCGACAATCCCCAGGGTCCGCAGGACGGAGTAGCGCGCGTACACGTAGTCGGTTCCGCGTGAGTACGCCCAGGGAGAGGGAGTTGCATCTTCGACGATCACGAGACACCTGGCATCGCGCAGGCCGCGTGGGCGTTCGGCTCTGTCGTGCCGATGGAGCCGCCCGATACGCTGGAGCACGAGGTCCATGGGCGCGGGGTCTGTGAGCATGAGATCGAAGTCGACGTCGAGGCTTTGCTCGATCACCTGGGTTGCCACGACGACGTGCCTGACGGGACGCTGCTGACTGTCTTTCCCGAAAAGTTCGAGCATCCGGCGATCGCGGGCGGCACGTTCGGAGGCCAGGAAACGCGAGTGCAGCAGCGTCGACTGCTCACGGCCAAAAACGTTTCTCACGGCCTCGTATGTTTCCTGAGCCTCGCGGACCGTATTGCGGATGACGACTGCGCATCCACCGTCGGCGAGCTCACGGTCCAGAAGCTCCGCGAGCTCTCGCGGCGAGCCGATCGAGGTCGGGATGATCCGTTTGGGGGCCTCAGCCTCGCCGGCAATTTCATGAACGCGCACGCCTGTAGCGGACACCGTCGAAATTGCCGGATAGCCGATCATGCCATCGACCGACTCAGCGCTCACGCCCGACGAACCACGGCCTCGACGATAGGCGTTTAGGAGAGCGAGACGCCGCGCGGGCGGCAGGGTCGCCGACAGCAGAACAACGGGGATCCCGTACATACCAAGCCACGTGAGCGCGGCCTCCAGGTACTTCTCCATGTATTCGTCAGCGGCGTGCACCTCGTCGATGACGACGACCTTGCCCATCAGCCCGAGGTGACGCACCAGCACGTGGCGCGACTTCAGGGCTGCGCGCAGCACCTGGTCGATTGTGCCAACCACGACGGGCGACAGCGTCGAGCGCCAGCGCTGGCCCATCCACCGGCTCGCGTGAAGGCCGAGGTCCTCCTCGTCGTCATGCACTTCGAGGGGACTCTTACCGCGCTCGAGGAGCTTCGCGAAGGACTCATTGAGGCTATTTTTCCCGTGCGCGAGCTGGATGCCGAGCTTCTGCGGCTCATCGCCCAGAATGCTCGTCAGCCAGGCGGAGACGCGCTCGAACATCGCATTCGTCGTAGCCTGAGTGGGCAGCGCGACAAACACTCCCTGCAGCCCCCGAGCACGCATCAGAACCTCAGCGGCCGCGAAGGCCAGCTCGGTCTTCCCAGACCCCGGCGGCGCCTCGACAATCATGAGGTCCGGATCCTCGCGCGTCGCAATCTCGACGGCGGCGCGCTGGGCCTCGGTCGGACGGTACGAGGCCGGCCAGTCGAAACGGTGACGGAAGAACTCTGCAACCTCACCAGTCGGAGCCTCAGGAATACGCAGAGGGGACGGAAAGGCCGCTCGCTTCCATGCGCGCTCGACACGCTCACGCTGCTGGTCCGCGGTGAGCTCGGAGTATCCATCAATTGACAGCTTTCCAGCTTCATCGACTGGTCGGGGCCGAAGCGGGAAATAATCCTCGTTGGAAGCGAGCCAGTCCGCGATCACGAGGGCCGAGGCATAGGCGGAGGCCACCGCAATGGGTAGCTCGGGCAGGGCGGTGCCAGGTGCGATGAGCGGGAAACCGCTACGCGCCGCCATCCATCGCAGAATTTCCGAGCGCGCCTGACCCCAACGGGGATCATCCTCGCGCGATCCCTCTTGTGTCCTGTACTGCTGTCGTGCGACATACACTGCACCCGCATCCGGGTATCGACCATGGTGGACACCAACGAGAATCGCCCACTGGAGAGCACGGGATCCATCACCGCCACCCGCAGCTATTTCCTCCTGAAGCGCGAACTGACTGACGAGGCCATGGGGAAGGAAGGAACGTTCAGCGTAATCGGCTTTGCGCATGACGACCAGCCCCGCGCTGCGGATCAGCTGAGCTAGATCTTGACGCTGACACGCGAACTGGGGACTCACTTTGCCCGCATCGTGCACCCCTGCGAGGAACACAAACGAGGCCCGTGCCTTGGCGCGATCTCCTCCCCAGACCGAGGCCATGAGCCTGCGATGATGCTCGCTCAGGTAGTCGTCGAAGAGGAGCTCCGCAACGTCAGCAGCATCCATCAGGTGCTGGACGACGGAGAGCCAGCTGCCGGAGTCTCCACTCTTCGCCCAGAAGCTCCTGGCCAATGAGGAGAGATCAGCAGCGCCGAGGCCGGGCTGGGCGGCAGGGAAAACCGGGGGTTCCGCAGTTGCTGGCGTCGTCAGCGAACTCTCTGCTTGTCTTTTCGGGCCATTTCCTCTTCCTTGAGTCGAAATCATCCTCCGTGTACGGCATGCGCGCTAGCATGAGCTCATGCGGTTACTCTGAAAATGTTGAGCCCGACAGCACCAGCGGCGCTGTCATCACCCCCTCAGAGGTGATGCAGTAACCATAACAGAAGAATTTTTCTTATGCAATACACGTTCCTACTATTGCAGAATAGATTTCATTCACCCACCCTCAGAGAGAAAAATCCCCGCTTTCGCGGGGAATACGTCCTCCTGATGCACTACACGGGATCATCCCCCCGCCGGGGAACACCGCGACCGCGGTCGCGTCGAGCACTCCTAGGACCTCACAAACGTATCACCCCACCCACTTCCGCGCGCCACTGCGACACATGGGGCGCGATCCTGAAACAATGGGGGCATGTCGAATGACCCGCGTGAAAACCTGCATGGCTCGGACAGCCAGGAGCTGGCCGACGTGACGGCCGACGCCGCGCGCACCGGCGCCGAGCGAGCCGCCTCGACCCCCGCCCACACCTCCGACGAGGCGCCCGCCCCGCGAAGCGCCCTCTCGTCGTTCGAGGAGATCCTCAGCGGCACCACCCACGAGGCCGACGCCCCCACCGCCGACGACGGCGCGCAGGACCTGCAGGAGACCCTCGTGTCCGACGGCCCCCTGGTCGCCACCAACGCGGCCGAGGCCTCCCCCGCCGCGACCGCCCAGCAGGCCGAGCAGCAGGCCGAGCAGCCCGCCCAGGAGCTCACGCCCGCCAACAACGCGGCAACGAACGCGAACAGCAACACCCGCAACGACCTCGCCGTCGCCGCCCCCGTGCACCTGCCGCCCGCCGAGCCGCGCCCCTGGTACCGCTCGCGCCGATCCTTCTCCGCGAAGGGCCGCGGCGGCCGCGTCCAGGTCGCCGGCCTGGGCCTGACCTACACGGACCATGTGACCGGCGCGGTCCTCCTCGCCAATATCGACCTGGGCTTCCGCGCCCGCTCGCTGAGCGCGATCCTGGACCCGACGGGCCGCCGCGCCCGCGCCCTCTTCCTGATCCTCGCGGGCCTCGAGGAGCCGCAGGCCGGCCGCATTGTCGCCGCGCCCTCGCGCTCGCTGGCCGCACGCCTCGCGGGCCGCATCGGCTCGGTTGCGCTGATCCGCGCGGACTCCCCGCTCGACGAGTCCCTGACGATCCGCCAGAACATCCTCGCGCCCCTGTCCGCGACGGGTTCCGTCGCCGACTGGGACAACCTCGTGGGCGCCCTGCAGATCACGGGCCTCGCCCAGCGCGTCGACCTGCGCCCCTCCGAGCTCTCCGAGTGGGAGCGCTTCAAAGCCCTCATCGCCCGCGCGATCGTGTCCGGCGCCGAGGTCTTCCTCGTCGAGGACCCGGTGTCCCTGCCCGCCGCCGCGCGCGAGGAGCTCGGCCCCCTCCTGCGTTCCCTCGCGGACGCGGGCTGCGCGGTCGTCATCGCGACCCCGAACGCCGAGGTCGCGGCCGCCTCCGACCGCGCGATCCTCCTGACGAACGGCCGGGTCGCCCTCGACGCGCCCAGCCCGTCCGCCGCGATCATCGCCGCCTCCCTGGAGGCCAACCCGGAGGACCCCAAGGCCCTCCTCGGCCCGATCCCCTCGGCCCTGCCCGCCTCCTTCGACGAGGTCATCTCCCCCACCGGCGCACAGGCCCCCGCATGGCACCCGCTTGGCACCGCCGACGAGGCCGGGGCGCAGACCGCGAACGCGCAGCAGGCCTCCGAACCCGAGGAAGCCGACCCCGCCGAGGCCGCCCTCGACGCGGCGACCACCCGCGTGGAGGCAGCCCCCGCTTCAGTCCCCCAGGCCTCGCCCGAGCCCCCGCACCGAGACCGCGATGCGCGGCATCCCCGTCGTCGAAGCCGAGGACCCGGCCCTGGCCGAGCCCGAGGTCTCCGACCTGGTCGTGCGCGCCCGCAAGATCCTCTCCGACCTGCCCGGCTCGATCGCTCCGCAGGAGTAACGTAACGGTCACTGCGGGCCGCCATTCTTCGTGAGACACTAGGCGTATCCGGCGAGGCATCGCCTCGTTCACCCGTACGCGCAGGAGCATCCATGACTCAGCCCAACCCCCAGCCCGGGCAGTACCCGCCCGCTGCCCCCGCACCCGCCGCCAGCGAGGCGCGTCCCAGCATCGGCGCCCTCTTCGCGTCCGTGACGGGGCAGCTCTCCAGCATCATCCGCGACGAGGTCGAGCTCAACAAGGCGAAGCTGCGCGCCTTCGCGTCCAAGAGTGGCAAGGGCATCGCCCTCCTCGTGGTCGCCGCGGTCTTCGCGCTCTACCTGCTGGGGTGGGTCTTCCACACGATCGAGGTCGCCCTCGAACTCGTCGTCCCCGCGTGGGCGGCGTCGCTGATCGTCGTCGGCATCCTGCTCCTGATCGTGCTGATCCTGGCGCTCGTGGGCGCCCGCTCCCTCAAGAGCGCGCAGGCACACCGCCCCGACCCGGCCGCGTCCGTCGCAGCCACCAAGGAAGCCATCGAGAAGGGACTGGGCAAGTGAGCACCAACCTCGATACGCGTAACGTGACCGTCGGCGAGGCCGCCCCCGCCGAGCCGCGCACGGAAGCCCAGATCACCGCCGACCTCGAGCGTCAGCGCGCCGAGCTGGCCGCCACGATCGACCAGCTGTACGCGCGCGTGCAGCCCGCGGCCCTCGCCCAGGAGGCGAAGGACGAGGCCCGCGCCCGTTTCACGTCCTTTAAGGAGTCCGCGTCGCTGACCCTGCAGGACGCCGCCGGCGGTAACGCCGATGCCCTTAAGAAGGTCGGCGTCGTCGCCCTGTCCGTCGTCGGCTCCATCGGCGTGATCGTCCTGCTGGCGACCCGCTCGTCGCGTCGCTCCCGTCGCGAGGCCCGCCGGGCCGCCCGCGAGGCCGCCGCGCACACGCTTCAGGCCCTCAAGTCCGACGCGACCGAGGCCCTGTAGGCATCAACTGACACAATCCGGCGTAACTCCGGCCACACTGGCCGAGGGTTACGCCGGTTCTGTTTCCCCATTTTCGTGGGCATACGCGCCCCTTCACCCGATCCGCTGAGCGCGCAAAACCCAATCCAAGGTGAGGTCAAGGCCCGTCATTAGCTATGATGGTCCCACGAAACATTTTGAACACCCAGGGAACCGCTTCACGCGGACCCGAACGACGCGGAGGGGGTCGACGCCATGGGGCGCGGCCGTCAAAAGGCTAAGCAGATGAAAGTCGCTCGGAAGCTGAAGTATTTCAGCCCCGACACCGACCTAAACGCACTTCAGCGCGAGCTGGCGGATGAGGACTCGTACCTGGCACACGTGCCGGCAGACGAGCCCGAAGAGGACGATGCAATCGACGACGACCTCTACTCGAAATACGCCGACTTCGCCGAGATGCCCGCGGAAGAAGACGACATCGATCCGAAGCAGCTCGATGAGTCCTTCTGGACGGGTGGATCCTCCACTAAGTAACGGCTCAGCCACACGGCGGACCGAGCACCGGTCCGCCGCTTTGGCGTGCCCGCTCAGCCCACGCGGTACTCGCCGTGCAGCAGCACGGCACCCGCCTGCACGCCCTTCGTGCCGGAGATGAGGCGCACGCCGGAGGAGTCCGCACCGAAACCAGCAACCGACCCGAAGCCGGCCACGGTTCCGTCGGCGCCGACCGACGTGACGGAGCCCAGGACCCACGCGGCCACCCCGGCCTCGTTGATCGCGGACAGGACCTCGGAGGCCACGGAGGCCGACACGACGGCGACCATGCCGACGCCCAGGTTCAGGGAGTCTTCCATGCCGACCCAGGTGACGTCGCCGCCGCGGCGCACCCAGTCGAACACGGCGGGCACGGTCCACGTGGAGCGGTCGACGGTCGCGACCGCGCCGACGGGCAGGACGCGCGACAGGTTCGCGGCCAGGCCGCCGCCGGTCACGTGCGAGTAGGCGTGAATCCCCTCGACGCCGAAGCGCTCGACCAGGTCGAGGCACAAGCGCGTGTACAGGCGGGTGGGCTCGAGGAGCTCCTCGCCGAGGGTGCGGCCGAACTCGGCCACGTGGGACTCCAGCGAGGCACCGACGCGGGAGACGACGGAGCGCACGAGCGAGTAGCCGTTGGAGTGCAGGCCCGAGGATGCCATGGCGATGACGACGTCACCGTCCATCACGCGCTCGGGGCCCAGCAGCTTGGAGGCGTCCACGACGCCGGTCGCCGCGCCCGCGATGTCGTAGTCGTCGGGCTCCATGACGCCGGGGTGCTCGGCGGTCTCGCCGCCAATGAGGGGCGTGCCCGTGGCCTCGCAGGCACGCGCGATGCCTGTGACGATCGCGGCGATGCGCTCGGGGACCACGTGCCCGCAGGCGATGTAGTCGGTCATGAGGACGGGGCGCGCGCCGATCACGACGATGTCGTCGACGACCATGCCCACCAGGTCCTGGCCGATCGTGTCGTGCACGTCCATGGCCTGCGCGATCGCGATCTTCGTGCCCACGCCGTCCGTGGAGGTGGCGAGCAGCGGCTTCTCCATGCCCAGCAGGGCCGACGCGTCGACCATGCCGGCGAATCCGCCGGTCGCGCCCAGGACGGTGGAGTCGTGGGTGGCGGCCACCGCGCTCTTCATCAGTTCGACGGCGCGGTCGCCCGCAGCGGTGTCGACGCCAGCGGTCGCGTAGTCCAGGGGGGTGTCGGTCATGGGTGGTGCCTTTCGCAGGTGGCGCTCGACGAGGCCGTGTCTGGGTGATCGGGTTGTAAGCGACGCCCGCGGCGCAGGGGGTGCGTCGCGGGCGTGGAGGTTAGCAGGGGGTAGCGTCGGGGGTTCCGGGCACGGGCGTCCCGGCGGGGATCGTCTCGGGGTATTCGCCCGTGAAGCAGCCGATGCACAGGGACGTGCCCTGTCCGGTGGCCGCGACCATCCCGTCGATCGACAGGTAGGCCAGGGAGTCGGCGCCGATGGATTCGCGCACCTGTTCGACGCTCATGGACGAGGCGATGAGCTCGGCGCGCGTCGGGAAATCGATACCGAAGAAGCAGGGCCACAGCACCGGCGGGGACGAGATGCGGATGTGCACCTCGGCGGCCCCGGCCTCGCGCAGCATCTTGACGAGCGCGCGCTGCGTGTTACCGCGAACGATCGAGTCGTCGATGACGACCAGGCGCTTGCCTTCGATGACCTCGCGCAGCGGGTTGAGCTTGAGGCGAATACCCAGCTGGCGTAGGGACTGCGTGGGCTGGATGAAGGTGCGGCCCACGTACGCGTTCTTCACGAGGCCCTGGGCGAAGGGAATCCCGGACTCCTGCGCGTAGCCGATCGCGGCGGGCGTGCCCGAGTCGGGCGTGGGGATCACCAGGTCCGCGTCGATGGGGTTCTCGCGCGCCAGGGCAGCGCCCATCTCGTGGCGCGCGGCCACGATCCTGCGCCCGCCGATCGTCGTGTCGGGGCGGGCCAAGTACACGTACTCGAAGACGCAGGTGTTAGAGCGGCGCACGGCGAAGCGGCGCGAGTGCACGCCCGACGCGTCGATGGAGATGAGCTCGCCGGGTTCGACCTCGCGCACGAAGGTCGCGCCGCACAGGTCGAGGGCCGCGGTCTCGGAGGCGACGACCCAGCCGGAGGCCAGGCGGCCGAGCACGAGCGGGCGGTAGCCGTGCGGGTCGCGCGCTGCGTACAGCGTGTGCTCGTCCATGAAGACCAGGGAGAACGCGCCCTTGATACGCGGCAGGACCTTCAGGGCGGCGCCGACGAGGGGCGCGGGCTCAAGGTCATCAGCAGCCGACGAGGCCGGGGCGGCCTCGTCCGCACCCGTGTGCCCGGGCGTCACGGACGGAGACGCGATGAAGGGTGTCGGTCCGGGGATGCGGTCGGCCATGCCCAGCAGCGCGGTCACGAGGGAAGTGTCGGTGGAGGCACCGCGTTCGAAGTCCTCGCCCTCGTCGGCGATCTCGACGGCCAGCTCGCGCAGCTCGACCGTGTTGGTGAGGTTGCCGTTGTGGGCCAGGGCGAGCGTGCCCGTGGGGGTTGGGCCCAGCGTCGGCTGGGCGTTGCGCCACACGTCCGCGCCGGTCGTCGCGTAGCGGACGTGACCCAACGCGATGTGGCCGCGCAGGCCCTGGAGGGACTGCTCGGAGAACACCTGCGACACGAGGCCCTGATCCTTATACACGAGGATCTGCTTGCCATTCGACGTCGCAATACCGGCGCTCTGTTGGCCGCGGTGTTGCAGGGCGTAGAGGGAGAAGTAGGTCAGGCGGGAAACATCCTCGCCCGGGGCCCATACTCCGAAGACGCCGCAGTGATCGTGCGGGTGATCGTCTCCGAAGAGTTCCTGGTCGGACAGTGTCATGTCTGGCTGCGAGACGGGAAGCACGCTCTCACTCTCCCACACTTTTTGCCTCCTCGTGGCATATATCCACGTTGTGGTGGGCACATTCAAGCTCGGCCAGCCCCGCCGCGCAGCGCGTAATTGCGCACGCTTTGCGGGGCAGAATCGGTCTCTCCTGGGTCGAGGTGACACAATGGGGTGCAGCAATCTTGAGGAGGAAACGTGGCCAATCCGACGCTGAGCGCCATCATGTGGGGACTCGCCCTGCTGGTGAGCGCCCTGGCCGTCCTGTCGTTCGCGCGAGGCCTAACCCACATGTGGCGCACGGTCTCGGCGGGCACGCCCGACCCGGGGCGCCTGAGCCCCGTCGGCAGGCGAGCGTGGGGCGTCGTCTCCGCGGCCCTCACCCACCGCGAGTTCAAGGGGCGCCCCTGGATCAAGGCCGCCCACTGGCTGGTCATGGTCTCCTTCCCGATCCTCTTCTTCACCCTGGTCACGGGCTACGCGCAGCTGCGCGTCCAGACCTTCACGTTGCCCATCCTCGGCCATTTCGCGCCGTGGGAGTGGCTCACCGAGGTCTTCGCGTGGGGCGGCCTGGCCGGCATCGTTGTCCTCATGATCGTGCGCCAGCGCGCCGGGCACGGCACCGCTGCGGAGGCGGCCCTCTCCAACGACGATCCCGACGCCGCTGCTGCCGCGGCCAACCCGGAAGGCACCCCGCCCTCGTCCCTGACCAAGCCCCACCCGCGCGACTCCTCCCCGCGCGGCCTGGCCTCCCGCTTCCTGGGCTCGACCCGCTGGCAGGCGCTCTTCGTCGAGTGGGTCATCCTCATCGTGTGCGCGTGCGTCGTGGCCCTGCGCGGCCTCGAATACGCGCTCTTCAGCGTGACGCCCGGCCTCGAGGCCCACGCGACCGCCCTGCACTTCCCGCTCACCGCCTGGCTCGGCGCGCTCTTCGCGGCCGCCGCCTCCTCCTCGGCCGCCTCGCTGGCGAACGCGATCGTGCTGGTCAGCGCCCTCAAGGTCCTCACCTCCATGACCTGGCTGACGGTCGTCGGCATCCAGACCGGCATGGGCGTCGCCTGGCACCGCTTCGTCGCGATCCTCAACCTGTACACGCGCCGCAACGCTGACGGCACGAAGTCCCTGGGACCGGCCGACCACATGCTCATCGACGGCAAGCCCGTGACCAGCGAGGACGACTTCGACGACGTCCCCGAGGACACCGTCCTCGGCGTGGGCACGATCGACGACTTCTCGTGGAAGGCCCGCCTGGACCTGTACTCGTGCACCGAGTGCGGCCGCTGCCAGGAGCTGTGCCCCGCATGGAACACCCAGAAGCCCCTCTCCCCCCAAGCTGCTCATCATGGGCCTGCGCGACCACATGGAGTCCGCCTCCAACGTGCAGATCGTCGAGCAGGAGGAGGGCCACCAGAAGTTGGGCGACGGCGAGGTCCTCCTCGACAAGGGCGTGCCGGCCTCGCCGCACTCCTTCGACCTGGTCTCCGCCCTGTCCCTGTCGGGCGCGACCGGCCCCGAGGGCGTCTCCGCGGTCACCGCTCCCCTGGTCCCCGAGGTCGTCTCCGAAGAGGTCCTGTGGGATTGCACGAACTGCGGCGCATGCGTCGAGCAGTGCCCCGTCGACATCGAGCACATCGACCACATTCTCGACCTGCGCCGCCACCAGGTCCTCATGGAGGGCGCGTTCCCCCGCGAGCTGGGCCGCGCGTTCCGCGGCATGGAATCCAAGGCGAACCCCTACAACCAGCCCGCCCGCAAGCGCATGGAGTGGGCGAAGAAGCTGGACTTCGACATCCCCGTCGTCGGCGAGGACATCGAGGACGCCTCCGAGGTTGACTACCTGTTCTGGGTGGGTTGCGCGGGCGCCTACGACGACACGGCGAAGAAGACCAGCGCCGCCGTCGCCGAGCTGCTGCACACGGCGGGCGTGTCCTTCGCGGTCCTCGGCTCGGGCGAGTCCTGCACGGGCGACCCGGCCCGCCGCGCCGGCAACGAGGCGCTCTTCCAGATGCTGGCCGCCCAGGCAATCGACACGCTCAAGGAAGCCAAGCCCCAGAAGATCGTCGTCTCCTGCGCGCACTGCTTCAACACGATCGCCGGCGAGTACCCGGAGCTGGGCGGCTCCTTCGACGTCGTCCACCACACGCAGCTCCTCAACCGCCTGGTGCGCGACGGCCTGCTCACTCCCGTGGCCCCCACTTCCGCAGCCCCCACGGGCGCGGACACCACGGACGAGGCCGGGGCTAAGCCTGCGGGCAACGCTCCCTCGGTCGGCGCGCCCCTGAAGGTCACCTACCACGACGCGTGCTTCCTGGGCCGCCACAACCGCGTGTACGAGCCGCCGCGCGAGCTCGTGGGCTCACTGCCGAACGTGGAGCTCGTCGAGATGCCGCGCAACCGCGACCGTGCGATGTGCTGCGGCGCGGGCGGCGCGCACGCCTGGTTCGAGGAGACGCGCGGGACCCGTATCGCCGACGCTCGCATCGTCGAGGCCGCGTCCACAGGCGCGGACGTCGTCGCGACGGCCTGCCCGTTCTGTTCCCAGATGCTCGGCTCGGCCTCGGGCACGTCCGCCGGCTTCGTCTCCTCCGGCGCCGACCAGGGCACCGCGACCGACGAGGCCGCCACGGCCTCGTCCGGCCAGAAGCTCCCCGAGGTGCGGGACGTGGCCGTCATGCTGCTGGAGGCCGTCAAGCGCGGACAGTAATCACAGGCTCCCCAGACGCAGTGCGGCCCCGCAGGAAAACCTGCGGGGCCGCACTGTGACGTTTGAAAGGATCAGTCCTCGACACCAACGATGACGTTGGAGGCCTTGATGACGGCGATGGCCTTGGAGCCGACGGTCAGGCCGAGCTCCTCGATGGCGGCGTTCGTGATCGACGAGGAGATGACCAGGCCGGGGGCGACCTCGATCTTGACGATGCCGTTCACGGCGCCCTGAGAGACCTCAACGACGGTGCCGGGGAGCTGGTTGCGTGCAGAGAGCTTCATGGTATGCCCTTTCCTTCGTATGGATATGAAAACACAGCCACACTAGCGGGTGACGTGCGCTCCGTCTACGGGTGGCCTATTCCCCCTCGTCAGGGGAGATTTCCTCGAGGCCGACGAGGAAGCCGTCCTCGTCGATGACGTTGCCACCCACGAGTGTCGCGATCATTCCGGCGGCCTTCTCCACGTCCTGGGTGGAGCGCAGGCGCTCCAGGCGCGCGGTGCGGCTCATCGCGCCCGCGCCTGGCGTCGGCGCGGAGGTGGGCAGCCAGCGGACCTGGTATTCGATGATGGCTCCGGCCGTCCACGGCTCCCAGCGCAGCACGCGCGGCGGCGTGGGCACGGCGTGGACCTCGATCATCATGTCCGAGCGGTGGCCGATCGGGCTTATAAGGGCGTAGCCGTCGACGACCTGCGGCTTGTCGCGCTGGGCCTCATGCTCTCGCGGGCCTTGGCGATCTTCGAGGCGATGTCCTCGCGCACCGGGCCGAGCTCAGCCTTCAGCTTTTCGATCTGCGCGATCTGCGCGGGGGTGAGCGGTGGGGGCTTGGGGGCCTCGGGCGTGATGTCGCGCGCGTCCTTCATCTGCTCGAATCCGGCGCGCTCACGCATCGCGGAGAGCAGGTCCTCGGGGTTAATCCAGCGCGGCGAATACACCGTCAGGTTCACGGCCGAGTCGGCGTCGGGGACCATGACGTAGCCGCTGCCCGCGATGCGCAGGCCACCCGCGAGGCGTCGGGCCATGCGGCGCAGCGCCTCGAGCACGCGGTACTCCAGGCCCGTGGGCAGGCCGTCCGGGAACGCCTTGTCCCACTCGCCCATGACGCCGTTGTTTTGCTGGCGGGTGGGTGCCTGCGGGCAGCGCAGGATCCACGCGTTCGCGAGCGAGGCCGGGGTGCCCAGCGCCGCGCGCGTCGGCTGGTCGAGCGTCCACGGCCCCTCCAGCTCGGCGTCGGAAGATAGGCGCAGGCGGCCCGGGGCGAGCCATCCGGCCTCGTCCCACATGGAAATTGCGAGGGCCTCAAGCTCGGCGGGATCGACCGCGTCGGAGACGAGGAACAGGTGATGCTCGCGCGCGACGTCCAGGTCGATGACGCCGGCGGGCTCGCTGACCTCGATGGCGGCGGCGATCGGGATGGCGGCCTCTGCGCTCGTGACCTCGCCGTCGGCCGCGATCTGGAAGGCAGCGTCCGCCGAAGTCATCGTCGTCAGGCCGACGTTCGTCTGGGTGAGCGGGTTGTCCGTCGCGCTCATCGGCGTCGGGTCCGCGAAAGAATGAGGGGCCGAGGCCATGCGCTCCTTGAGGGAACGCCTCACCGGCGAGGCCTGGGGGGTCTCGTCCCTGTTGGTGACCTGCTCGCGCGGGGTCATGCCCGGCAGAGCGACGCCCTGGATGACGCCCGTGCGCGTCTGGCTGGGAGCCACCGGGGGGATGCCGGCCTCGACCCCGCGGCTGGCGCTCCCCTGAGGAGCAGGATTCATCTGAGGCACACCCAGGACGGGCGTCGGCTCGGGCGGCTCCGGCAGGTCCGCCGACTCGGGAGCGGGCGGCTCCGGCAGGTCGGCGGGATCCGGTGCGGGCGGATAGCCCACCTCGCGGGCCGCACGCTCGGCGCGCTCGGCGCGCATGCGTTCAAGCCGGGAGGGAGGCGGAGGAGGGAGAGCCGACATCGGGAATCACCGTTCGATGCGGGTGCGCGAGAAGCGCTCGTGGGTGCGCGAGGGCGTGGGCCCGCGCTGACCCTGGTAATGCGAGCCGAGCCCCTTCGAACCGTAGGGATGCTCAGCCGGGGAGGACAGGTCGAAGAAGCACAGCTGCCCGATCTTCATGCCGGGGTAGAGCAGGATCGGCATCGTCGCCGTGTTCGACAGCTCCAGGGTCACGTGGCCCGAGAAGCCGGGGTCAATGAAGCCCGCCGTCGAGTGGGTGAGCAGGCCGAGGCGGCCGAGGGAGGACTTGCCCTCGAGGCGCGCGGCGATGTCGTTGCCGAGGGTGACGAGCTCGTAGGTGGCACCCAGGACAAACTCGCCGGGGTGCAGCACGAAGGGCTGATCGGGGGGCCCACATCCACCTGGTGGGTGAGATCCGACTGGTCCGCCGCGGGGTCGATCACCGGGTAGCGGTGGTTATCGAAGAGGCGGAACAGTCGATCCAGGCGCACGTCGATGCTGGCCGGCTGGACCAGGTCCCGGTCCAGCGGGTCGAGCTGGATACGTCCAGAGTCCAGGGAGGCCTTGATGTCGCGGTCACTGAGCAGCATGACTCGATTGTCGCATACTCAGCGCCGCGACAACAGCCTCAGAGGGTCACTGCAGGGGCTGGCCCTGAGCGTCGGTGGCGTAGGAGCCGGAACGCATGATGAGCATGATGAAATCGATGAGCGCCCAGGGGCCGGAGACGAAGATACCGATGACGGTAATCGTCAGCACCAGCTGGATGATGCCCTTCGTGGTGTAGCCCAGGTAGAAGTTGTGAATACCGAGGGTTCCCAGGAAGAAGGCCAGGAGCACGGCGACGATCCACTGCTTCGGGGCACCAACGACGGGCTGGCCGTACACGGGCTGCGCGTAACCGGGCTGACCGTAGGCATCCGCACCGTACGCGCCCTGCGCGTTCGCGTCGGGGCCGGGAACGCCGTAGCCCTGCTGGGCGTCGTACGCGGTGCCGTAGGTCGTCGAACCGGGGGTCGCCGTGGCCTCGTCGTAGGCGGGGGCCGAGGCCTGGGGGAAAGCCGGAGCCTCGGGGGTGGGGACCTGAGCGGGTTCCTCAGGCTGGAAGGGGGTGGCCTGCGGATCGGGCGTCGTCATGGGAAAGCCTTTCGATAGACGTGGGGGCCGAAATGGCCGTACGGGTACAGGGTAGCGTGCGGTCGGCATTCAGCGATAGCCAGTCCACCCCCGAGGAACCCCTGATTAATCCCGGAGTGCCCCTCCCATGTCCACAAAAGGTGCGTGGCCAGGCACCCTGTCTCCTATATTGGCGGGACCCACAGGGGCACTGTTTTCAGGCGTGGTCAGAATGGCGAATCCTTTTAATTTTTACAATGTTCACCCATTTTTACACGGCCGGTCACAGTAAAATTTCTTTCATTCGTCACTTTGCCCTTTCATTCCCTAGACTGACTGGGTGTTCATGAATCCATCGACAGAGGCCACACGAGTACTCCACTGCGACCTGCCTCAGTGGTTCGCGACACATAAGCGCGACCTGCCAATGCGCACAGCCGACGTCTCTGACTGGGGAACCCTCGTCTTTGAGATCATGAGCCAACAGACGCCCATCGCACGCGTCCAGCCGATCTGGCTCGAATGGATGGAACGCTGGCCCACGCCGGCGGACGTGGCGGCCGCTTCGTCGGCAGACATCATTGTGGCCTGGGCAAACCTCGGATACCCCTCACGCGCCCTGCGCCTCAAGGCCTGCGCGGCCGCAATCGTCGACAAGCACGACGGAGAAGTCCCCCTGTCCCTCAAGGAGCTGATACTCCTGCCGGGCGTCGGCACCTACACCGCATCCGCGCTGCTCGCCTTCCGCCACGGAATCCGCGTACCGGTCCTCGACACGAACGTGCGTCGCGTGCTGGTCAGATTTCTGGACGGACGAGAGTTTCCTCCCCACACCACGCCCTCGAAAGCAGAAACAATGCGGGCCGACGCATTATTGCCCGAAGACGGGCACCATGCGGCCGAGGTGAGTTTGGCGCTCATGGAATTCGAGGCCCTCGTCTGCACACAGCTGAGTCCCTCGTGCGACGAGTGCACGATCTCGAACAACTGCGCGTGGGCGCTCGCCGGATTCCCCAAGGACGAGAAGCGGCCCACGCCCCAGCCCTACACGGGCACCGACCGCCAGGCGCGCGGACGCATCATGAAAGCCCTGCGTGCCGCCCACTTCGAGGGCACGGACGGCCTCACGAAACGCCGAGTCCTCGACGCCGCCCGCATCGACGGAGGCGACCGCTACCAGCCCACCCGCGTCTACCGGGCACTCCTGAAGGACGGCATGATCGTCTACAACGAGGACACCAAGCGGGTCACGCTCCCCCGGTAACGTTCACAGACGAGGCCGGGGCACCCACGCGGCGGCGCGCGGTCCCGGGAGGCAGCCACTGCCTCGTTGATGAATCAGTAGCGGATCGCGTCGATCGGCTTGATGCGCACGGCCGCGAGCGCCGGGATGATGCCGCACAGGGCGCCGATGCTCGTGGAGATGGCGACGCCCGCGATGGCGGCTCCGGCGGGGAAGGCCGGGGTGTCGCTGAGCGTGACGCCCAGGGCCTCGAGGGGCAGGAATCGCACGACGACGACCGCGATGCCCACGCCAATGACGCCGGCGACGAAGGTTGCGACGACCGACTCCATGAAGACCGCGAAGAAGACGCGCGCCGCGGAGGCACCGACGGCCCGGCGGATGCCGATCTCGCGCACGCGCTGGCGCACGGTCACGATCGCAACGTTGAGCAGGCCGAGGGCGCCCAGGAACACGATGATGCCGCCGATGACCATGATGACGTTGGAGATGGTGCCCAGCTGTTCCTCGCCGATGTCCTCGTGCTCGCCGCCGGAGACGGAGACCCTCCAGCCTTCTCCGAGGATCGAGGCCAGGGCGCGCGGCAGTTTTCGCGGGCCTGGTCCGCGTTCTCGGTGCCTACCCACGCGATCATGGACGGGGAGCTCATCTGCGGGAAGGAGATTCGCGCCGCGTCGTAGTGCGCGAACACGGTCGGCATGTCGTAGGAGCTCTTGGACTTGGTGATGCCGACGACACGCATCGCCGTGCCCTCGCTCGTGTGCAGGACGATCGGAACCTGGTCGATGGGGGCGCGCCCCAGCTGGTTCCACAGGGTTTCGGAGATGACGACGGGGACCAGGCGCTGGTCGGCGTCGCTGCTCACGACCCATCGCCCTGCGAGCATGCGGGTGCGGAAGATGACCGCGTAGGAGGGGTCGACGCCCTGGAACGTCACGCCGTCGACCATGTCGCCGATGTTCGTCAGGGGGTATCCGCGGAATTGTCCGCTGGAGCGAGCCTGTCGGGTTTCGACGATGTCCCCACCGCCGCTGGAGAAGCGCGACCAGTAGTGGATGTCCGTGCGTTCGGCCAGCGTCCCCATGGCCTCGCCGATCGTGTCCTTCTCGTCGGGGCGCTTCGCTGTCTGCGCGCCGGTGGCCGACGCGGGATCGGACGCGTCCTGATAGGGGCCGCCGGCCGCCGGTCCTTCCGTGGCGTTCGAGGAGCTTTCGGGGGTCAGGCGCAGGGTGACGGAGCGCCCCTCGTAGAGTTCCGCCAATTCGCGCGAGGACTGCAGGAGCAGGTCGCCGAGCGCGATGACGATCGTCATGGCGGCCACGGCCGCGACCACACCCACGAGGGAGAGGACGACGCGCGCCTTCTGGACCTTAACCTCGCCCCAGGCCTCGATGAGCGCGCCCAGGAGCTGACTCACGGCGTTCACTGCTCACCCTCCTGCGGCATTTCGGGGGACGAGGCCTGCTCGGCTTCCGGGTCACCCTCGGCGGGCGGACGCGGCGGTTCGGCCACAGCGGATTCTGAGCCCATCTGGTCGGCCCCGGCCTCGTCGCCGCCGTGCCCGGCCTCCGCGCGGCGCGTGAGAGCGGCGGGATCCTCGACCTCGTGCAGCGTGCCGTCGTAGAGCTCGTAGGCGCGCTGCGCCCGCGCGGCCACCGCCATGTCGTGCGTGATGACGATGAGGGCGGCGTTGGACTCGCGTGCGACCTCCTCGAGGAGGGCCATGACGACGCGGCCCGTGTCCGGGTCGAGGGCGCCCGTCGGCTCGTCGGCGAGGATGACGCGCGGGCGGCGCACGAGGGCGCGCGCGATCGCGATGCGCTGCTGCTCGCCGCCGCTCATCTCGCCCGGGTAGGAGTCCGCGCGCTCGCCCAGGCCCACGCGCTCGAGCATGTCGACGGCGATCGAGCGCCTGCGCAGCAGCTGGGGGCCGGGGGCGTACAGGAGGGGAACCTCGACGTTTTCCGCGGCCGTGCGCGCCGAAAAGATGTTGAACTGCTGGAACACGAAGCCGAAGTCTTCCCCGCGCATGCGCGCGCGGCGCCCCTCGCCCAGGCGCGTCGTATCCACGCCGTCCAGCTCGTACGTGCCCGAGGTGGGGGTATCCAGCAGGCCGATGATGTTAAGCATCGTCGACTTGCCCGTGCCCGATCGGCCGACGATGGAGACGTGCTCGCCCTGGGCGACGTCCAGGTTGACGCCGCGCAGAATGTGCAGGTCCTCCCCATCGGGCAGGGTCACCGTGCGGGTCACGTCCCGCAGGCACACGAGACTCATTGCGTGCCCGCCGCGTCGCCCGGGCCCCCGACCATGCCGGAGTCCATGCCGCCGTATGGGCCGGTCTGCCCGTCCTGGTTGTCCTTGTTCGAGGTCGGGGTGAACTCGAGGATTTCCTCGCCCTCCGTCAGGCCCTCCTTGACCTCGACCATCTTGCCGTCGGTGATGCCCAGGGTCACCGCACGCTTCTCCGGCTTCGTCGGGTCGTCGGTCGGCAGGTAGACAGAGCCGGACTGGTAGCGGCCCTCGACTGCGGAAATCGGCACCGCGAGGACACCCGTCGCCGAACCCGCCGTCATCTCGAGGGTGACCTGCAGGCCCGCGAACACCGTCTGGTCTCCAGGGATCGCGCAGCGCGCCTTCAGATCCGTCGAAGCCGAGGCACCGTTATCGGAGCCGGCGAGCGACTTCGGGTCCGTTTGTTTGCCGGTCGGGCTCACCAGCTTGACCCCCGAGCATTCGAAGGGCGCGGGGCCGTTCTTAATCGTGACGGTCGCGGTCGACGGGGCGTCCTGGAGGCGGTACATCTGGTCCGCGCTCAGGGGCGCGACCGCGGAGAAGGTCGCGGGAGCGATGGTCGCAACCGTGTCGCCGATCGCGAACTGCTGGCCGACGAGCACGCTCGTCGAGACCGTGCCATCACCGGGCGAGACGACGGTTTCGTACTTGTAGGTCGGATCGGCGGTCTCGACGCTGACGTTGCCTTCTTCGTCGGTGACCTGGCGGGTCTCGCCGGGGATCTCCTTGCGGATCTGCACGATGGCGTCGCCCTTGGAGATCTTGTCTCCGTCGTTGACGAAGGTGCGCACGACGTTGCCGTCCAGGGTCGCGCGGGCCACCACCGGCTCATCGGCCTGGATCGTCCCCGTGACGCTCACGGTGTTCGTGATGTCGGCGCGGCCCACCTCGATCGTCATCTGCCCGAAGTTGCCGCCCGGGTCCATGCCATCGGTGCTTTGATCCTCCTGGGCAGCCGGGAAAAACGCGAACTTCACCAAGGCGACGGCGATAACTACCCAGGCAAGAACCTTGACAATGTCGAGCACCTGGGCGGTGCGGGTCTTATGTGCCACGTGCGTCTCCTTTGATGAACGGCGTTGACCAATTGTAAGGTGCGCCTCATTAACGCAGCAACGCTATCCCCATCTATTCAGGGTTTTCTCAGGGACCGTCCCGCCGGCTGGGCGTCCCACTCACCGGCCCCTACCATGGGTAACGAACCGACGAAAGGCAGCCATGATCCGCCGCGCCACCCCCGCAGACGCCGAGGCGCTCTCCACCCTCGCGCGCACCTGCTTCACGCAGACCTTCGGCCACCTCTACGTCCCCGCCGACCTGGAGACCTTCCTCAACGAGGCCTACGCACCCGACGTCCTGCGCGCCGAACTCGAGGATCCGAACCGGGCGACGTGGTTCCTCTTCGAGGACGAAGCCGACGAGGGCTTCTCGCGGCCCAACCCCTTCCCCGCCGTGAACTGCGCGCCGGAACCGGTTGACGAGGCCCCGGCCTCGTCGGCGTCCCATGCCCCAATCGGGTACGTGACCGCATGCCCCGCGCACCTGCCCCACCCCGACGTCGCGCCCGGCGACGGGGAAATCCAGCGCCTCTACATCCTGCAGGGCCACCAGGGGGCGGGGCGCGGCACCCTCCTCCTCAAGACGGCGCTCGAATGGCTCGAGCGCGACGGCCCGCGCACCCTGTGGATCGGCGTGTGGAGCGAAAACTACGGGGCGCAGCGCTTCTACGCGCGGCACGGATTCGAGATCGTTGGCGACTACTCGTTCATGGTGGGCGACCACGCCGACCACGAGCTGATCACCCGCCGACCGGCGCGGCCTACACGCTAAGCACCCGCCCGTCGGCACGTCCTAAGCAGCACCCGGTCACTCATCTCCCGGCGCGGCACCCTTGCGAGTGCGCCCCCATCGCACAGAAAAGGCCCCGAGGCACGTTGCCTCGGGGCCTTATCGTGAGCTCATCACTCGGCAGATTCTTCAGCCTCAATCTCGGCGATCTGCTTGCGGACCTCATCCATGTCGAGGTTCTGGACCTGAGAAATCAGGTCCTCGAGCGCGGACAGCGGCAGCGCACCAGACTGACGGAACACGACGATACCGTCGCGGAAGACCATCAGGGTCGGGATCGAGGTGATCTGAGCGGCCATCGCCATCTGCTGCTGATCATCCGTGTCGACCTTGCCGAACACGATGTCCGGGTACTTCTCGGAGGCCTCTTCGAAGATAGGGCCGAACTGACGGCACGGGCCGCACCAGGTCGCCCAGAAATCCACCAGGACGATGCCGCCGGCGGAAACGATCTGCTCGAAGTTCTCCTGCGTAAGGGTAACGGTAGCCATGTTTCTCCTGTTATCGCCGGCGCTTTCACCGGTCTGTCGGTCGGGGCAAAAACCCCTTGAGTGAACTATACGATTCAACGGGCGCGACGCGCCCTCTATTCCCCGGCAGGGAGCGTAGAGGTGGTGACGTGACGCACATTATCCTCTGAAGCGCCCAGGCCTCGCAAGATGAACGTCTCGACTAACTGCAGTGCAGACTCACGATGCACCGGGTCCTTCGGGAGGCGCTGCCCCTGCAGCGTCGCATGAATCAGGTGCACCGCGCCCAGCGTGTTCTGCTCGACGATCAGCCCGCGCTCCATGGCCTCGTCCAGAATCCCAATGAGGAGCTCACCAACAACCCCCGCGTGATCATGCAGATGCGAGGCACCCTGGCCCGACATCTGACGGCGCAGGCCCGTGCCAGCCTTGACGTGGTATCGGCTAATCATCTGCAGGTGCGCGCGAATGTAGAGGCGCAGACGCATGAGCGGATCCGGCTCGGACTCGAGACGGGCCGTCAGCACCCGCGTGAACTCCTCGGTCACCTGCCGCATGTAGGCCAGCAGGAGAACCTCCTTGTCCGCGAAGTGGTTATAGACGGCCGTGCGCCCAACGCCCGCACGCTCAGCGATCTGACTCATGGTGATCGACTCGAAGGCCTGCTCGGCCATCAGCGAGCCGAGCGCATCAAACAGGCGCGTGCGAGTCAGCTCGCGGTGAGAGGCGAGCGACTCGCCAATAATCTTCGGCATAGGCCTATTCTGACACTTGTCCCCTATGTGTCGTCAAATTGGGGAGCATGCGGGGTGAACTGCGCGTTCGCGCAACGACGCCGGTCGCGACGTGTACGTTCACCCGTCGCCAGCACCCCCCGAGCGCAGCGCCGGACTGTCAGCGAGCGCAGCGGGCGACCACGGCCTCGACAATCGGCAGGTCAGCGACGATCCACGGAAGCTCGACCAGATCCGCGAGGGGCACCCACGTTGCCTCAAGGTGCGACGCGCCCGCGCGCGGTGCGGGCGAGCCGGCCGCCACCTCGGCGAGCCACACGCCCATGACGCGCCCGCCGAGGATCGGCCACCACTGGCCGTCCTCGGGGCACACGCGCTCGCCGATAATGAGGCGGGCGCCGAGCTCCTCGGCAATCTCGCGCGTGAGTGCTTCGACCGGATCTTCATTGTCCTCGACCTTTCCGCCGGGCAGCTCGAACTGTCCGCGCAGCTCCTGCGGGTAGGCGCGCGAGCATGCGAGTAGCATCGTGGGGTCGCTCAGGGAATCGACGATCGCGGCCGCCACCACGGGACGAGGCATGGGTACTCCAATCAGTTGGGCGAGGCCAGTGTACCGGGCGCGCGAGAGCGTGCCGGTCGTACGGAGGCTGAGTGCCGGGCGGCGCCGCATCTCGGTGCTGGGCGGCGCCGGTTGCGCGGCCACCCATGCACTCCACACATCTCCACCACCAGTCATCGCCACGCCCTCCTCCCAGCACCCCGAAACCAAGCACAACCAACGCCGGTTGCGCGGCCATCCGGCGTGACGATATGATCGACGGGTCGATTCCTTCGGGACGATGAATTGCGGGCGTAGTTCATCGGTAGAATGGAAGCTTCCCAAGCTTCAGAGGCGGGTTCGATTCCCGTCGCCCGCTCCACCCCCGCCCGGCCGCGCGCCGGGCGGTTTTGTTATGCCTGCGCGGGGGGATTTGCACTACACGAGGGTCCGACACGCCGGTGACACGCGGTGCGGCGGCTTCGTGTAGTGCAAAACCCCCACCACTGCAGGCAGGGAGGGCGCACGGAGCCTACAAGACCGTACGCAATACCGGTTGGCGCGAAAAAACTCGCCCGGCACGGCTCCTCCACCGGCATTTCCGCGAAAAAACTCGCCCAGCGAGCACAAAAACGACGAATTTGGGGTGTTTTGAGCTTGCTGGGCGAACTATTTCGCGCATACGCGCACGCCCGGCCGAGCAGGGCGAACTTTTTCGCGCCCGGCATGGCACGTTCTCGAAGTCGAAATGATCACGACCACTACGACACATTCATACAGTCCACATGAAACCGCCAGCGCGACTGCTCACCTCAGGTAGCTCGTTGTTGAAACCGACGGCACCAAAGCGCGCCTGCCCGAGCGCACCACCGGCTAGCAAGGACGTTCAGGGACGTATAGTGTCGGATCTGGAAGCGAAATTGAGGCGACTTGACGAAGCTGAAAGTGCTACCAGCGAGGCCCTGGGGAGCCTTACTGATCTACGCTATCTATGTATGGAAAACTCGCTATACCCCCGCGAAGGTACTATTGCCTGAACTTGCAGAAAGCGTCTCGCTCACTTCTGTCGACACTGAGAAAACGACATTCCCGACCAAATTTTTCTCCCGATTGGAGGTGTCACGATGGGTTCCCGGTTAGGTGTTTTGCTTAAGACTTACTCTGGTTGGGAGATCTACTACGACCACTGGGCGGCCCAAACGGTCGGACTGGACATTGCGATCGACGGTATGGAAGCCACCTATGAGCGTGTGCGTTGTATGTCTCCGATGGGTGTTGATGATCCACATGCTTGGGAGGGGGGGCGCCGTGGATTGAGGGCACACTTCTGATCGACGAGACCAGGAAACTGGTGGTGTGGGCAGAGGAGAGTGAGGCACTCTACATGCCTCGACTTATCAACTACCTCGTTGAGCACACCTGGCCTGGGTGGACGGCCGCCTGGTCAGCCGAAGGAACCCGTGGAACTCTTCGGGCTGCGGGCGTCGATCCGGCCACCATCTTCACACACCGTTCTGATCGTTTGCCGTGTGATCGCGCGCCCGATCTAGAGCCATGGGATGAGCGGCACGGAGCTGATCCCATCACCGTGCGCATGGCAGACGGCACCTTGGTCACCTGGCGCGCCTACGGCTTCCTGGATGATCTTACTGGATGCGGTCCTGAGAGTTTCCTGGCTTTGGCTCGCGAGGTCGCCTCCCGGCTACCGGATGAATCGGATGCGTGGGAGCAGACCATGGCTGACGATGTTCCGACCACCGGGATATTCGTGGACTACCAAGCACGCTCGTTGCGTTGGTGGTCGCTCCAGGACAGGGACATGCACCTGGAGGATTTCGATGCGCTGTGGCCGGGATGGACACTAACCAGCAGTTCGGACGACTACTCCTGGCACCAAGAACTCACCGGGCAGGTATTTCGTACCTGGGCTGACGATGTCAACGAATGTCGCTCCTGGATCGAGAGAGCTATTGAAGAAGGTACACGAGCCAACCCGCTAGCAAGCTTGGCTAACGCCCTGTCAGGTCAGGGTCATGAGATCAGTCCGTACGCGTCCGCTCTGGAGTTCGTTCCCTCCAACCGTCACGCCGCGATGGAAACCTTCGACCGGCTCCTCAATGTCGTTCGAGACGCGCCGTTGAAGCCCGCGCGAATTATCGACCGACACGGAACTATCACACCCCCGCTCGAGGAGGGAGAGGCCGGATTCTAGGGGTGGTTGCAAGACGGGTTATGTCCTGAGCAGCAGTTCGAGGCGTTGCTTGGGTATGTCCCAGTTGAGCGTTTTGCCGGGGCGCTCACCCCGCTGGTCAGCGATAACATCCAGGTCTGCTTCGCTGAGGGGCCAACGACCAGAGCCTTTGGGCATGTAATTGACGCAGTGACCGCACCCATAACAAGCAACAGGCCGACCACCCACGGTTACACCACTATGCGGGACGCTACTCGTGTAGTGCAAAACCCCCACCATTGCAGGCATGGAGGGCAACGCAAGGACCTCACATGAGCCGGAGCGCCAGCATGCGCGACAAAGTTCGCCCGGCGCGGGGCTTCCAGCGGCTTACCCGCGAAAAAGTTCGCCCAACGCGGCCCCTCCAGCGGCTTACCCGCGAAAAAGTTCGCCCAACGCGGCCCCTCCAGCGGCATTTCCGCGAAAGAGTTCGCCCAACGCGCCTGAAAACAGCGTTTTTCAGTCGTTTTGGGCATGCAGGGCGAACTTTTTCGCGCTCACGCACACATCAGGGCATGCGGGGCGAACTTTTTCGCGCACAGGACACAGCCACGTGCCAACTTTGAAACCAATGACACCTCTGCAGCCACTGATGCAGGCCAGCATGAAACCGCCAACACCAATGCTCGCCCCTGAGCAGCAACCGTTGAAACCCACAACACCTCTGCGACCGAAAAGCGCACGAAAAACACCCATTTCTCGCCCGCAAAGGCGATGACGGTTTCAGTTGAGGCTCGGCCCGCACGAGCAAAGGCGACGCCGGTTTGGAGGGGTCTGGCCAGACGTTGAGACAACGCGCCGAGCCACACGCCAGCAACCAGGCCCTACAGGTGTGAAGGATGCCGGAGGGACCTGCCGCGGTGCCGGTGGGCGGTGGCGGGGCCTGGCCGGGGCAACACACAGACACCCCGACCGATTGGAGGCCGCCGCGAGGCCTGCGGGGCCTGGCCGGGCTTCGAGCCGACGCGCCGAGCGAAGCTCGCAGCGCGGACGGTGAGCGGGCGGGCAGGCCGCGCGGCGGCCGGAGATCTGTCGGGGCAACGAGCAAGGCCGCACGTCAGGCGGCGCCGCAAGCAACGCAAACGCGCGGCAGCCCACCGGGCCGCCGCGCGTTCACGCAGTCAGTGCAACACTCAGCGCAGTCGCTGCGCCACCACCTCGGCGACCTGGACCGCGTTCAGGGCAGCGCCCTTGCGCAGGTTGTCGCCGGAGACGACGAGCACAAGCCCGCGGTTGCCGTCGACGGCCTGGTCGTGACGGATGCGGCCGACGAGGACCTCGTCGCGGCCGGCGGCCTCGAGCGGGGTCGGGACGTCGACGACGCGCACGCCGGGGGCCTCGGCCAGCAGGGCGCGGGCCTGGTCGGGCGTGATGTCGCCGGCGAACTCGGCGTGGATCGTGAGGGTGTGGCCGGTGTAGACGGGGACGCGCACGCAGGTGCCGGACACGGCCAGGTCGGGAATGTGGAGGATGCGGCGCGACTCGTTGCGCAGCTTCTGCTCTCGTCGGTCTCTTCGGAGCCGTCGTCGACGATTGAGCCGGCGAGCGGCACGACGTCGAAGGCGATGGGCGCGACGTACACGCCGGGCTCGGGCAGGGTGACGGCGCGACCATCCAGGGCCAGAGCTGCCAGGTCTTGAGCGACGCCGGCCTCGATCTGGCTGGTCAGCTCGGCGACGCCGGCGCGGCCCGACCCGGAGACGGCCTGGTAGGAGGAGACGAAGAGACGCGTCAGACCACCCGCAGCGTCCACGAGGGGCTTGAGGACGGGCATGGCGGCCATCGTGGTGCAGTTGGGGTTCGCGATGATGCCCTTGGGGCGGTTGTCGACGTCGTCGGGGTTGACCTCGGAGACGACGAGCGGGACCTCGGGGTCCTTGCGCCACGCGGAGGAGTTGTCGACGACGACCGCGCCGGCGGCCGCGAACTTGGGGGCGTACTCGCGCGAGGCGGTGGCGCCCGCGGAGAACACGGCAATGTCGATGCCGGAGTAGTCGGCCGTCGCAACGTCCTCGACGACGATGTCCTGCCCCTTCCAAGGCAGGGTGGTGCCCGCGGAGCGCGCGGACGAGAAGAAGCGAATCGTCTCGACCGGGAAGTCACGCTCCTCCAGCAGGGTGCGCATGACTCGGCCGACCTGGCCGGTCGCACCGACGACGGCGACATTGAATCCACTCATGGTGTTCTCCTTTGTTGGTGCGCGCGCCCATACGACGGGGCGAACGCTGGGTGAAATCTATGGGGACGAGGCCGGGGCGCACTCTCGGGAGCGCCAGAACCGCGCGGATGAGCGGAGCCGGCCCGGGCCTCGTCGATGAACGATCAGCGGCCGGTGCCGCCGTAGACGACGGCCTCGGTTTCGGAGGCGTCGAGGCCGAAGGCGGTGTGGACGGCCTTCACGGCGCGGTCGAGGTCGTCGAGGCGGGTGACGACGGAGATGCGGATCTCGGAGGTGGAGATCAGGTCGATGTTGATGCCCGCGTCGGACAGGGCGGAAAAGAGGCGCGCGGAGACGCCGGGGTTGGTGCGCATGCCGACGCCGACGAGGCTGAGCTTGCCGATGTTGGGGTTGTAGCGCAGCTCGTTGAAGCCGATCTCGTCGCGGTGGGCTTCGAGGGCGTCGAGGGCCTTCTGCGCGTCGCCTTCGGGCAGGGTGAAGGTGATGTTGGCCTTCGTGGGGTCGGAGATCGGCAGGTTCTGGACGATCATGTCGATGTTGGCGCCGACCTCGGCGACGACGGCGAAGACGCGGGCGGCGACGCCGGGGCTGTTCGGCACGTCGGTGACGGTGATCTTGTCCTGGGAGCGGTCGTGAGCGATACCGGAGATGACGGGCTTTTCCATGGCGTTTTCCTCGGGAGACTTCAGGGCTGCGTCGGGCACGAGGCCCTTGAGTTCAGGGTTTGCGGGGGAGTCGGAGATCCAGGTGCCGTTCTTTTCGGAGAACGAGGAGCGCACGTGCAGGGGGACGCCGTAGCGGCGCGCGAATTCGACGGCGCGCAGGTGGAGGATCTTGGCGCCGTGCGCGGCCATTTCCAGGGTTTCTTCCTGGGTGAGGGTGCGCAGGCGGTGGGCCTTGGGGACGATGCGCGGGTCGGCGGAGAAGAGACCGTCGACGTCCGTGTAGATTTCGCACACGTCGGCGTGGAGGGCGGCGGCGAGGGCGACGGCGGTCGTGTCGGAGCCTCCTCGGCCCAGCGTGGTGACGTCGTCGTCCTTGGAGATGCCCTGGAAACCGGCGACGATGGCGACCTGCCCGTCCTTGACGGCGCGGGCGACGCGCTCGGGGACCATGCCGACGATCTGGGCGGCACCGAAGTGGCTGTCGGTCTTGATGCCGGCCTGCGCGCCGGTGTAGGCGCGGGCTTCGACGCCGAGTTCGTTGACGGCCATCGCGAGGAGGGCCATCGAGATGCGTTCGCCGGCCGACAGGAGGATGTCCATTTCGCGCTCGGGCGGGTTGTCGGTGAGCGCTGCGGCCGAGTCGAGCAGGTCGTCGGTCGTGTCGCCCATCGCCGATACGACGACAACGACGCGGTGTCCCGCGTTGTGCGTGTCCACGATGCGCTGGGCGACGCGCTTCATGGCTTCGGTGTCGGCGACGGAAGAACCGCCGTACTTTTTGCACGATCAGTGCCACTAGAGCCTCATTTCTATCGGTACGTATCGATTCGCACGCCTTCGGGTGGTGCATGCCACCACAATAATCCTACGGCCCACCAGGCATCGCGCCGGGAACGACCGGCATGTGGGCGCAGGTGACATGGGACGCGCCGGGGCGACCCAGGACACACGTACCGTAACGCCCGGAATTGCAACGATCCTGATCAGCGCGCGAAAGCGTCGTCCGCGCAGGCGCACTCAGGCGGCGGGCAATGTCACGTCGATGACGGTCCCCTGCTCGGAGTCGACCAGCCGCACGGACCCGCCCATCGCGCGGGCGAGCGACTCGACGATCGACATTCCCAGGCCCGAGGAGCCGTGGCCGTCGCGCGTGCGCGAGGAGTCTCCACGCACGAAGCGGTCGAAGACGCGGTCGCGAATCTCGGCCGGGATGCCGGGACCGTCGTCCGCGACGCGCAGCGTCACCATGGACGAGGCCGGGGCACCCTTGTCGGATTCCACCCCTGGGAGGGCGCGGGTCAGGAGACGGTCACGCGGGTACCCGCGGGCGTGTGCACGCGGGCGTTCGCGAGGAGGTTCGTGAGGATCTGGCGCAGGGCCGCCTCGTCGCCGAGGACGGGTGCGTCCACGGCCTCGCCGAGCTCCCCACGTGTGGTCGGGGGCGACCACGTGGGCGTCCGACAGGGCGTCCAGTATCAGCGGGATAACGTCGACATTGTCGCGTTTCAGGGCGCGGTCACCGTCCAGGCGCGCCAGGGTCAGCATCTCCTCCACGAGGGACGCCATCCGCGCACCCTCCGAGGAGATGCGCTCGAGCGCCTGGGTCCGGGAGGCCTCGTCGATGTCGCGGCGCGCGAGCTGCGCGTAACCCTGAACGGAGGCCAGCGGCGTGCGCAGCTCGTGGGAAGCGTCGGCGACGAACTGGCGCAGCTTCGCCTCGCTGCGTACCGGCGCTCCATGCCGTCTTCCACCGCGTCGATCATCGAGTTCAGGTACCCGCGACGTCCGCGACCTCGACGGGGCCGGAGGTGGCCTCCTCGCCGACGCGGGTCAACTCCTCAGCGTCGTCAGCAAGGTCGCGACTCGCAATGTCCGCGGCTGCCGCGCGCACAACGCCGAGGGGACGCAGCTCGCGGCGCACCCACGCGCGGCCAGCGAAGCCCGCCGCGATAGCGACGACGAGAGACAGTCCCACCTCAACCGCGACGAGCATAAAGGTGACGTCGTCGATACTGTCCATCTGCACGCCCACGAGAACCGTCTTGTCATCGATAACCTGGGACGTCACCCGGAACGCCCCCAAGCCCTTGAGCCGCACGGTGTGCGGCGCACCATCCGTGGGCACGCCCGCCAGGATCTGCAACGCACGCTCATCCAGATATTTCACGGCGAAATTCGAGACGACCGCACCGGCCGACTCGCCGTCCTCGCTCACGTACTGAAGGGTGCCCTCGGAAATGCCGGACCCACCAAATCCGGGTCCCGTGGGGCCGCCGGGAAGGACCGGCCCGCCGGGGCGAGGCATGCGGCCGCCGGACTGCGGGGCCACTCGCGCGCCGCCGTCGGCATCGCCCCCGTCTTCTTCCGGGTCCGGCGCGTCCTCCACGTCCGGGTCCGGCGCGTCCTCGACATCCAGGTGTTCACCTGCGCGCTGGGCAAGGCGGTGCAGCTCGGAGTCCATGTTGCCCAGCATCCACGAGCGCATGACCAGGGTGGACGCGGCGACCATGACGATCAGCGCGAGGGCGACGCACGCGGCCAGCGCGCGCGACAGGCGCCCGGCCAGGGAACGGCGGCGCGTCACTGAGGCTCCCGCATGATGTACCCAGCCCCACGCACCGTGCGGATGAGGGCCGGCCGATCCGCGTCGATCTTCTTACGCAGGTAGGAGATGTACAGCTCGACGACGTTGACCTGGCCGCCGAAGTCGTAGCTCCACACGGCATCGAGAATCTTCTGCTTCGATAGCACGATTCCAACGTTTTCCATGAGATACCGGAGTAATTCGAACTCAGTGTTCGTTAACGTGATTTCTTCCCCGCCACGGCGCACATCGTGGGAGTCCATATCGAGGGTCAGATCCGCGACCTGCAGCACGGTCGAAACCGCCTGCTGGGTACGCCCCGCACGACGCAGCAGGGCGTCGACACGGGCCGCCACCTCGTCCAGGTCGAAGGGCTTCGTCACGTAGTCGTCCGCGCCCGCGCGCAGGCCCTGGACACGATCCGCGACCGCGTCTCGGGCGGTGAGGAAGAGGACCGGCAGCTCCGGGTCGCGAGCGCGCAGGCGCTCCAGCGTCTCCAGGCCATCCATGCGCGGCATCTGCACATCGAGGATCACGACGTCCGGCTGGAAGCTCGTCGCCTTCGCCAGCGCATCCAGCCCGTCCTTCGCCGTGGCCGTCTCCCAGCCCTCGTGGCGCAGGGCCTGCGAGAGCAGGTCCGCCAGCATCGCCTCGTCGTCAACAACCAGCACTCGGGGCGCGTCTGAGCTCGCCTGGGTCGCCATCATGGCCTCCTCATATGTCGGAGCGTTACCCTCCGATTGTGTCACAAGTGCATCACCGACAGGGGGACGCGAGGCCCACGGCCTCGTCGATAAGAGCCTAGAGGCGGCGACGCCCCTCGAGCGCGCGGCCCAGCGTCACCGAGTCCGCGTACTCCAAGTCCCCGCCCATCGGCAGGCCCATCGCCAGGCGCGAGGTTTCGACACCCATCGTGGAGAGCATGCGCGCGAGGTAGGCAGCCGTCGCCTCGCCTTCGACGTTCGGGTTGGTCGCCAGGATGACCTCGGTGACCGTCCCGTCAGCGAGGCGGCTCATGAGCGAGGCGATGTTCAGCTGGTCGGGCCCCACCCCGTGAATCGGGTCGATGACGCCCCCGAGGACGTGGTAGCGGCCGCGGAACACACGCGCCCCCTCGATCGCCTGGATGTCCTGGGACCCTGGACGACGCAGATCGCGCTGGGGTCGCGACGCACGTCGCGGCAGATGGAGCACTCGTCCTCTTCCGTGAGGTTGCCGCAGATGTCGCAGTGGCGCACGCGCCCGCGCACGGCGTTGATCGCGTCGACGAGGCGCGCGACGTCCTCGGGCCCCGCGTCCAGGACGTGCATGGCCATGCGCTGCGCGGACTTCGGGCCGATGCCCGGCAGCTGCCCGAACTGGTCGATGAGGTCGGCCAGGGCACCGTCGTACATGTCAGTATCCTCCTCGGTCATCTTTTTTCTTCGATGACGCGTCCGCCGAGGATCTCCAGGACCGCTGCCAGGCCGATCGTCTGCGAGTTTTTCAATGTTTTTCGTCGTCGATGCTGGCGCTATCGTCATCGGCCGCGTGGGTGCGGGTCGAGACGATGGCTGCCTCGCGCTGGGCCTTCTCGCGCAGGGCGGCCTCGGCGGCGGCGCGTCCGGTCAGCGGACCATCGGACGCGTCTGTGGCGTCGCGCCCGGCCTCCGGGGCACCGAATCCAGGCGCGGGAGCCGACGCGGGGACTCGGGGGCCGCAGCCAGCCAGGCGGGGGCCTGCGTGGGGGCACTCGGGGCGGCGCTGATCGGGGTCACGTCGGCGGGCGCGGCGGACTCGGGCGGGGTCCACGAGTCTGCGCCGTCGTCGAAGTTCACGGACGCACCGCCAGGGATGACGACCGGGTCGCCCCATCCGGTCGGGGGTCGACGGGGTGTGCGCGGCGGGGACTCGATGGGCGCGTCGTCAAAGACGGGGGACGAGGCCGGGGCGGGCTGCGCGGGTGCGTCCGCCGGCTCGTCGGTGGGACCCGGGTCGCCCGGGTAGCGGAAGACCGTGAAGGAGTGCTTGCGCGGGGTCGCGTCGCCGTTCGGGGACGCGGCCTGCTCGGTCACCTCGGGGGCGGCCGCGAGGGCGCGCGCGGCTCGCTCGGGCAGCGCGGGGCGCTCGGCGGGCTGCGGATCAGGGGCCTGTGGTCGGTGCCGGTGCCGGCGCGGCGGGTTCATCGCGTCGGATCGGTGTCACCGTCGCGACTCGGGCCAGCCGGCGTCCTCGGGCTCGGGCGCAGGCTGCAGCTCGGGTTCGGGTGCACGCGCCGGCTCGGGAGTGGGTTCGGGGACGCGAACAGGTTCGGGCCAACCGGTGTCAGCCGGCTCGGGGTCGCCCTGGGGTGCCGCCTGCGCGGCGGCCTCATCAAAAGGGGGCGGCTCCGAGACCCAGCCTCCGGGCTGGGACGGCTGCGCGGCAGGGCCGGGGCGCGACGCCTGCGCCGACGGGCCGGTCGTCGCCGGGCCGCCCGAGGCCTGCCCGACCTGCGCGGACACGCTCACGATCAGGCCTGTGACCTCGTTGATGGCCTTTTCGACGTCGGCCGCGCGGGAGCCGCGCGAGAAGGCATTGACCATGGCCTCGACGGGGAAGAGGAGCACCACCTGGGAGCCGTCGACGGCGCCCAGCTGGGCGTTGCCGCCGACCATCGACCACGTGACGCGGCTGATAGAGGACAGGCGCTCGACGACCTCGTTCCAGCGACCGCGCAGCATGTCGGCGTCGCGGCCGGAAGCCGGGGCCTCCGCGCGGGCGGGCGCCTCGGGCGCTGCGGCGCGGCGGATTCGCGGCTCTGCCGCACAGGAGCGGCATGGCGCGGCTCGGTCTGCGCGGGCGTGGCCTCGCGGGCGGGCGCGGAGCTCGACTCCGGGGCGGCGGGCTTGCGAGCGGACCAGTCGGGGCCACTACCCCACGCGGGCACGCCCTGGGGGACAGGCGCGGAAGGCGATGCGGGCGCCTGAGGAGCGGGGTCCGCGGCCTGGGTGCGTTCCTGCTTCTTGCGGGCCAGGGCCTCGCGGGCCTCGCGGGCGCCGAAACGACCCGAGGAGGCCTCGGACGATGCGGAGGCCACCTCGCGCGGCGCTCCCCCCACCGGTCATGCCGACCGTTCCCTGCACGGGGGCCTGCGCGGGGCCGGGGGCTGGAACGAGGATACGGCCGACGAGCAGCTCGAGCTGCAGGCGGGGCGAGATCGCGCCGGTCATGGCTCGCAGGGCCTCGTCGGTCAGGTCGGCGGCGCGGGACAGCCCGTGCGGCCCCCAGTTCTGCGCCTGACGCTGCATGCGCTCGAACTGGTCGTGCGGGGTGTCCGCCAGGACGTCACGCGCGCCATCGCCGGCAACCGCGATGATGAGGAGGTCGCGCAGACGCTGAAGCAGATCCTCGACGAAGCGGCGCGGATCGTGACCGGACTCGACCATGCGCTCGACAACGCGGAAGGCAGCCGCGCCGTCACCACCCGCGAGAGCGTCGACGGATTCATCCAGCAGGGCGGAGTCCGTGTAGCCGAGCAGCGCGACGGCCGTCTGGTAGGTGACCTGCCCGTCGATCGCTCCGGCCATCAGCTGGTCGAGCACCGACAGGGTGTCTCGCACCGAGCCGCCGCCCGCGCGCATGACGAGGGTCAGGACGCCCTCGCCCACGCCGATGTGCTCCTCGGCGCACAGGCCCGCCAGGTAGGGGCCCAGCACGTCCGGCGGCACCAGGCGGAACGGGTAGTGGTGGGTGCGCGAGCGGATCGTGCCGATGACGCGCTCGGGTTCCGTCGTCGCGAAGACGAACTTGACGTGCTCGGGCGGCTCCTCAACGAGCTTGAGCAGCGCATTGAAGCCCTGGTTCGTGACCATGTGGGCCTCGTCGATGATGAAGATCTTGTAGCGGTCGCGCACCGGCGCGAAGGTGGCGCGCTCGCGCAGGTCGCGGGCATCGTCGACGCCGCCGTGCGAGGCCGCGTCGATCTCGACGACGTCGAGCGAGCCGGGGCCGCCGGTGGCCAGCTCACGGCACGATTCGCACTGGCCGCACGGAGTGTCCGTGGGGCCCTGCGCGCAGTTCAGGCAGCGCGCCAGAATGCGCGCCGAGGTGGTCTTGCCGCATCCGCGCGGCCCGGAGAACAGGTACGCGTGCGTCACGCGATTCGCGCGCAGCGCCGCCTTGAGCGGCTCCGTCACGTGTTCCTGGCCGATCACCTGATCAAAGGTGTCGGGGCGATACCGGCGATACAGAGCTGTGGTCACCCTCCAAGCCTAGTTGCTCCCACCCTCATCTGCGCCCCGCGCCGCGCGTTCCACACGCTGCGGGGCTCCTCGTTCATTGACGAGGCCGGGGCGGGGTGGTGGGTAGGGGAGGGGCGCGAGACCAGTATGGTCTCGCGCCCCCTCACCTCTTGATGGGCTCACCCCCGCGTGGGGCGTGCGCCCACCTGGTTAGGCCTCCTGACGGTTCCGGCGGCGCTTACCCGCCAGGGCCGCGATGCCAGCAACAGCTGCCATGGCCGCCATACCACCCAGAACAGAAGCGTCCGAGCCGGTACGAGCCAGCACCTTGGCAACCGTGGTCGCCGGAGTCGGAGCGGGAATCACCGTGAGCGGGAAGTCCACATCCAGGTTCTCCTCACCCTCACCAACCGTGACGGTCATCGAGGTCATCGCCGCATTAAACCCGGCAGGAACCTCAATATCGACCGTGTACGTACCCGGAACCAGACCAGTGAAACGGTAGTTCCCGTTCGCGTCGGTGGTGGTACGAGCCACCTCCGCGCCGTTGGCGTCCTTCAGGATCACGGTCACACCAGGCACGCCCGGCTCACCGTTATCCACACCATTACCATCAGCGTCATTCCACACACACGGTCACCAATCGTGGCCGGAGCAACCAGACCAAAGTCCACGCCCTGCACCGACGCATCCGTAATCGTCACGGACGCCTCGGTCGCGCCCCGACCCGTGTACGCCTGGGTCGGGATCAGACCAGCCAGATCACCCTTATCCGGATCCACGATCACCACACGGTACGAGGCAGGAGCCAGACCCACAAACTGGTAGGCACCCTTCTCATCCGTGACCGCAGTCATGGGCTTGCCCTCAGAGTCAAGCACCGGAGTGCCGTCCTCGTTCAGCAGAGCAACCGTCACGCCCTTAAAGCGCTGCTCAGAATCACTCTTGGAGTACGACCCATCCGAATCACGGTAGATCGTGCCGCCGAGGTTGTAGCCGCCCTTGAAGGACGCCGAGGACTCGTTGTTCGTCGGGTTGTCGCCCGCCTGATCCTGGTGGGAGATACGCGCGACGTTCGTAACGAGCGCGCCCGCACCCTCACCAGTGACCGTCACCGTGATCGCGATCTTCTTGACCTCACCCTTAGCCAGAGTCAGACCGGACAGATCCCACACACCAGTAGCGGAGTCGTAGGTGCCATCACCAGCAGCGGACTCAAACACAACACCAGCGGGAAGCTTATCCACAGCCTTCACGCCCGTCGCCACGCCCGGACCATTATTCGTCAGCGTCAGCGTGTACGTCACGTGCTGACCCGGGGTGAACTCGAAGGTCTTCTGAGCCTCCTCATCCGGATCGGTGATCGCCTTCTTGATGGCGGTGTCAGCCGAGATCCCGAAGCCCCAGTCCTGATCAAGGTTCTGGTTCTTCTCACCCGTCAGCGTCACCGACGCCGTCAGCTTGAACGCCTGCGCCAGCTTGGCAGCATCCTTCTTCACGTCCTCGGACACAACGGTCTTGGAAGCCACATCACCCGACGGATCATGCGTCAACACATTAAGCAGCGGCTCAGCCGCCAACAGCGACTCCCGATCAACCGACACCTTGTACTCGCCGGGCAGCAGGTTCTCGAACTTGTACTTGCCATCCGCATCGGTCGTGGTCTCGTAGGTGCGGGTGATTCCACCCGGGCCGGTCCAAGTCAACGTGACCTTCACGCCGGGCAGCACCTTGTCGCCAGCGTCGGGGGCGTTGCCACCATCCTGGTTGACATCGAGGAACAGCTGATCACCGATGACACCGGTACCAACGGCACCGAAGTCAATCGTGTCATCCGTCTGATCCTGAGCCAGGGTGACCGAGGCCGTAGCTCCGTTGGAGTCGAAAGCGCGGTCGGTTCCGGCATCCGAGGTTGTTGCCTCGTAGCCTGCAGGTGCCTGGAAGGACACCTTGTAGCCGCCGGGCAGCAGGTTCTCGAAGGAGTACTTGCCATTCGCGTCGCTCGTCTTCGCTGTAACGACGTTGCCCGAGGCATCGGTCACGGCGGAGCCGTCCTCGTAGGTCAGGGTAACCGTTACGCCGGGCAGAGCCGGTTCGTCGGCATCCTGGATGCCATCGCGGTTGACGTCCATCCAGGTGTAGTCGCCAACGGAGGCGGGCTTGACGAAACCGAAGTTCACGTCGATGACCGAACCGGTGGCCTCGGCGATGGTCACGTCCGCGGTCGTCTTGTAGCGGCCGGTGTAGGCCTCGGTGGGCTGGTGCCCGCCAGCGGGCCGGAGGTCGGGTCAACGACGCTGACCCTGTACTCACCCAGCGGCAGACCGATGAAGGAGTACTTGCCCTGCGCGTCGGTCACGGCCGTGACCGGGTTGCCATCCTTGTCGAGGACGGGGGTGCCGTCCTTCTTGAGGAGCGCAACCGTGACGCCCGCGTACGGTGCCTCGGACTCGCTGGCGCTGAACGATGCGTCCGCATCGTTGTAGAGCTTGCCAGCGATCGTGTAGCCGGCGGTCAGCGGCACGGACGAGGTGTTGTCCGGCTTCTTGTCGCCGATCTGATCCTGCTTCTCGATCGTGGCCGTGTTGGTCACAACCGAACCTGCGGCGGAAGCGTCGATGGTGACGGTGATGTGCAGGGTGCGCGTCGCGTCCTTCTCGATCACCTCTGAGCTCAGATCCCACTTACCAGAAGCAGCATCGTAAGTACCATCGCCCTGTGCGGACAAGAAGGTCACGCCAGAGGGGAGCTTATCCTGCGCGATGACGCCGGTGGCGGGGCTCGGGCCCTCGTTCGTGAGCGTCAGCGTGTAGGTGACGGACGTGCCGGGGGTGAAGCCGCCCGCCGGAACCTCGGTCGGGTCCGCGATTGCCTTCACGATCGCCGTGTTCGCGACGCCGGTGAACGCCCAGTCCTGGTCGTTGTTCGTCATCGCACCGGGGCTCAGCGTCACCTTGGAGGTGAGGGAGAGCTCCTGGTCCTCCGAGGCCGTCAGGTTACCCGAGGGGGCGTGAGTCTGAGCGGTGCACTCGGGGCAGGCGGAGGCCAGGGAGGTCTTATCGACCGTGACCACATAGTCGCCGGGGGCGAGGTCCTTGAACGAGTAGTGTCCGTCGGCGTCCGTGACGGTGGTCAGCGTCTTCTGCACGCCCGCAGGGGTCGTGTAGGTCAGCGTAACGGTCACGCCAGCCAGCGGCTTGTCCGCACCCGAAGGCGCGGAGCCACCGTTGTTGTCGACGTCCCAGAACAGGGTGTCACCGATCGTGCCGTCGGCGACGAGGCCGAAGTCGACGGTCTCATCGTTCTGACCCTCGGTGAGCGTCACGTCGCTCTCGGCACCGTTGGGGAGTCCTTCTCGCCATCCACAGCCGCGTAGCTCTTGGTCGCGGAGTAGCCGGCGGGAACCGTGAAGACAATCTTGTAGTTCTCCTCGCCCGCGTTCGCGACGATCCGATCGACGTTCGGCATGAGGTTCGTGAACTCGTACTTGCCGTTGGCGTCCGTGGTCACAGGCTTGACGGGGTTGCCGTCCAGGTCGATGACCGGGTTGCCGGCACCGTCCGTCAGGGTGACGGTGACGCCGGGGACACCGGCCTCGTCCGCGTCCTGGAGACCGTTCTTGTTCGCGTCGAACCACACGAAGTTACCCACCGAGGCGGGCTTCACGAACGCGAAGTCGACCTCCGTGGCGTTGGGGGCGGCGGTCGTCAGCTCGATTGCGGTCGGCGTGACGAGCTTGCCCTTGCCGGCCTCGCTGCGCTTGGTCGACGAGCCGTAGCCGTAGGTCTGCTTGTAGTCGGACAGGTTCACGTCGGCGCCGTCAACCTTCGCGTCACCCGGAACGACCTCGACCTTGTACGAAGCCCATCGGCAGACGGGTGAAGGTGTAGTTACCGTCGGCGTCGGTCTTCGCGGTGATGTCCGCGCCGGACGCGTCCTTCACCGGGTTACCGTCGGCATCGAGCAGACGAACCGTCACGCCTTCGAAAGGACTGTCGAAGGTGGGCGAGTCGTTAAACCAGGTCGCATCCTTGTCGTTGTAGATGGTGCCCGAAATGGTGCCACCCACGGTGAAGGATGCGCTGGCCGTGTTGTTCGACGGATTGGAATCCTTCTGATCGTAGTCGCCCAGGGTCGCCGTGTTCGTAATCGTCTGGCCTTCGACCCCGTCGGCGACCTTCACCAGGACATAGAGCGTCTCGGTGCCACCGACACTCAGGTTGGTGTTCAGGACGCCGGAAGTCATCGCTTCCCAGTCGGTGGAAAGTTCATCAAAGGGTGAATCCGTCTTTACTGCACCGGCACATGGGTTCGTTGCCCCATCCTGGCACAGGCGTGTTTCCGCGGAGACGAATTCGACACCTGCGGGGAGCACATCCTTTGATGGTCATGCCCGAGGCCACAGCCGGACCCTTGTTATTCAGGGTCACCGAGTACAGCATGTAATCACCGGGCATGATCGGATCGCTCGACTCAACGGTCTCGATGACGCCGTTCGCGTCGCGAACCGGCTCGTCGCCGTTCATCTTTGCACGAGCAACCGTCTTGGCGACCTCGACGTCAGTGGAGACGTTGATGCCGACCTTGGGGGCCTCGTTGGGCAGCAGGTAGGACACCTTGCCGTTCTGCATGGAGCCACCGGACATGGCGACGGAGTTCCAGGCGGTCAGGTTGGCGTTCACCGGAGAGGTCATGGTCGCGATGAACTGAATCTTCTCGCCCACCTCGATGTCGCGGTTCATCACCAGGCGGAAGCCCGTGATCGTCGTCAGGTCGGCGGGAGCGTCGCCCCACGCGTTGGGGGTACAACCGGCGGGAGCATCGTTCATCGAGCCGCCCGCGGAGAGGACTTCGCCGCGGCAGGGGTTGGGGACGGTGGAGTACTGGATCGTGATGTCCGAGGCCGGAACGGCCGTGATCTCGGGGTCACGACCCGGCTTCTGCTTCACCGACTGGAATGCCCAGGTGGTGGAGTTCAGGTTCGGCTTCCAGTGGGAGTCGCGAGCCTGGCCGGCGGCGGGACCCACACCCACGTCGTTCAGGTGGGGCAGGACATCGTAGGCCACGACCTTCGTCAGCGGGGTGTTACCGGTGTTGGCGATCGTGAAACGGTAGGCGCCGTCGGCACCCGGGTCGATCTCGGCGACCTCGCCAGCGGGGACGAAGTCGGCGTTCTTGTTGCCCTTGACTTCCTTCGCAATGTTCATCGACGGGGTGGTCGCGACGTTGAAGTTCGTCGCCGCGTTACACACGTAGTCGGTCGTCGAGCCGTTCTTGTTCACGTCAAAGGTGTCGACCGCGCGGCTACCGATGCAGTAGTTCGTGTTGCGCAGGCTCTTGTCCTCGGTCGTCGACTTAGCACCGTCGCCGGGCATGAACGCCATGGCATCGTTCGTGTTCTTGCCGGCAGCGGCCGTCGCGAGCACGTTCACGTCGAAGGTGGAGTAGAGGCTACCTTCGACCGGGTCGGGTACGTTCCAGCGGATCAGAGTGCGGCCCGTTCCGTTGAAGTCCTTCTCGACCTCGACCGTGACCTTGCTCAGGTCGTAGGGCGTGCCGTCGGGGTTCTTCAGCGTCGAGCGCTTCTCGGGGACGATCGCCGAGGCGTCGTCCACGTCAAAGCCCTCGGGCAGCAGGTCGACGACCGTAAAAGGGAGTGGGGCGCCACCGTCGGCCTTCGTCTTGGCGGTGCCGTTGATGAAGAAGCTTGCGGGCTTGCCAACGACCACGGGGTTGGTGCGCACGGACTTGTAGACCTGGACGCTCGGGAACTCGTCGCGCACGCGCATCCAGGAGCAGAGCTCGTCGCTCGAGGTGACGACGGTCCCAGTGTCCTTATCGGTCACCGTGCCGCTCGCGCAGTTCTGGAAGCGCACGTAGTCCGGGGAGGCCTCGTAGTTGTAGTACCTCTCGGGCGGGTACACAGGGTTGTAGTGCGACGCGAAGTCCGCGGGCTCCTTGTTCGGGAAGTTCGTGGGGATTGTGCCGTGCAGCCACGCCTGGGGGTTCGCCTGGGGGGCGGCGTCCGTGTCGATCGTGAAGCGGGTGATCCACTCCCCCTCGGGCAGGGTCAGTCCGGTCGTCTTCGTGTAGGTGACGGTCTCGTGATTGCCCTTGTTGGTCCAGTACTCGAGCGTCCATCCGCCGTTGTCCTCGTATCCAGACTTGCTGAAGACGGTGAAGCGGTAGGGGCCGACCATGGTCGGCTGATCGCAGGAGTCGCCGGCGGCCTTGGCGTCCTGGGTGGACCAGGTGCAGGGAAGCGTGTCTTCCCAGCGGAAGTGCAGTGTGGTGTTACCGGAGTTCGTGCCACCGAAGCGCCACTGGGCGAGGTTGCCGCGCGTCTGGTACGCCCAGTCGTTACCGGCCTTCGCGATCCTGCCGCCCGGCTTGCGCACGGAGAAGCCGTGCGTGATCTCGGAGCTCTTCGAGACGATGGTCGCCGGGTCGTTCATGACCTCGGCGGAGATGGTCGCCTTGTTGGTGACCGTGTCCGAGGTCGTCACCGCGCCCTCGGGGTACTTCACGGTGACGGTCGACTCGAGCGGGTTCTGCCAGAACCACTTGTCGTAGGACCAGGTCACGGTGTGGGTCGCCGCGTCGTAGACGCCGCCGTCGGAGGCAGACACGAAGACCGCCTGGGCGGGCAGCGGGTCCACAACCTTGATGTTCTGGATGCCCACGAAGCCGAGGCCGTTGAGGCTGTCGCCTTTCCTGGAGGAGCCGTTCCAGCGGATGCCGACCTTGTTGGGGTTGGTCTGGTCGATCTGCTGGTAGCCGTAGCGGAGCTTGTAGGTCGTCTCGCCGCCGGCCGCAGGATAGTTGGAGGGATTCGTGGGGCCGCTCTTCTCGATGGCGACGTCGGTGGTGGCCGTCCACGTGGTGGTGAGCGCCTGCTCGACCGTCTGGGCGTTCGTCGCCCGGAAGGTCACCGTCTGGTTCGTCGTGGAGTTGTTCGGCGCGTCATAGTAGTCGTAGTGCCAGGTGACCTGGATTCGGTCGGACGTGCCGGCGGGCAGCGGGTCTTTCAGCTTGAAGATGTAGCGCTGCACGCGGGTGCCGTCCGGGGTCTTTTCCGTCGAGTTCGTCGTCTTGGTGACGCTGTCGCCGGCGACGGGGATGACCGTGTAGCCGCGCTCGGCAAGCTTGAGGCCGGCCGGCGTGATGGGGCCGGGCAGCGTGAGCTCAATTTCGGCGCCTTTACAGGGGGGTGGTGACCGAGGAGCAGGAGAAGTTGATCGTCGTGATCTGATCGTCGTGGATGCGCAGGGTCGGTTCATCGTTGACGACGTTCAGGGCCAGGGTCGCCTGGTCGTCCGCGACCGCGCGGGCGCGGCGCGTGCGGGGCTGGTCCTCGGGGGCGACTTCGGCGTCGGGAGCCTCAGCGCCAGCTTCCGCGTCGGGAGCCTCGGCACCAGCCTCAGCGGCGGGGGCTTCGGCCCCGGCCTCGGCGGCAGGCGCCTCGACGGCCTCAGAGTTGGACGAGGCCGTGGCAGCTTCCTGCGAGGTTGCTACGTCGGGCGATTGCGCGCTTTCGTCGGCGGCGCTGGCTCGCATAGCGAGGGGTGTCAGCGACGTGACGAGAAGCGAGAGAGAGCGGCCAGGCTGGCAGCACCCGCAACGCCCACGCGGGCGCGGAACGGACGCAGTCGAGACATCGACTTCTCCTTCGATTAACTGAAAATTGACAGGACTTGTGTCCCAGGGTAGTAAAGGAGTAGGGGCTGCCACCATGCCTAACAGGTATCACCTGAACCACAACTACAACGGTGTATTTCGTTGAAATTCCGGGAATAACGGCAATATAACAACTTCTCTGAACTCTTGGTCAGTGCCGAAAAATGCCTGCCCTCATCTATTTATCAGACAATCATGGAGACGTCGGCCACCGAGTACGCAAATTATGACCACTAGTGCCGAAATCGGAGGGAAGATTTACCACGATTTGAGTGTCACAACTCACATGCGGGGATGTTGCCGGCTGAACACACGACGTCGCCCCTCTATCGACACCCTTGACCGATCGTTGGGTTGATTATCTGCGGGCGCACCCAGACGGCGCGGGGGACGCGCCCCCGCCCCGGCCTCGTCCCCGCTAGGACGCATCCTCGCAGGTCAGGCGCCCCGCTTCCATCGCGAACGTGCGGTCGGCGTAACGGCGCGCCTCCGATTCGTGGGTGACGATGAGGACATCCGCTCCCCCTTCGGCCGCCTCGCGCAAGAGACGCAGGACGCCGGCCGCGTTCTGCGCATCCAACCCGGCCGTCGGCTCGTCCGCCAGGACGACGCTCGGGGTAATGAGGAGCGCTCGGGCAACGGCGACGCGACGCAGCTCGCCGCCAGAAAGCTCGTTGGGGTGCGCGTCCGCCAGATCGGACAGGCCCACGGACGCCAGGAGCGCGGCGCTCAGGGCAGCGGGCACGAGGGGGATGACGAGGTCCTTCTTGGACACGGTAATCAATCCTTACGAGCGGGCAAGTATTGACGAGCTTTATAAAAGTCTCATAAGCCTAATTTACTGTGGAACACAAGGGTTTCCCCTCCCTCTAGGCTCCCGGACGCGACGCACGCACTCCCTCCTGCATGCGCGCGCGACGGCTCCCCACGCGCGGTCCAAAACAACCACTCTGCCTCCCCCACAGCGCCTAAGATTGAGGCATCCCCCACCAACGAGGTGTCACCATGAACAGAATCAGCATCCGCCTTCTCCACTGCCTCGGCGCGTCGATAACCGCGCTCGCGTGCATCACCCTCTCCCCCCTCGCCGCCGCTGCAACAGACGCCACGGCCGCAGACAGCACCGTCGTCACGGCACCCTCCGGCGAGGCACCGACCACCCCGGCCTCGCCCGAGGCGTCCCCGGCCTCGCCGAGCACCACCCCGACCACCCCGGCCTCGCCGAACGACGACCCCGCACCCGCCACACCCTCCCCCACCCCGACTCCCGAGCCGAGCGCCACCCCAACCGAGCCTGCGCCGCCCATCACCGGCCACTGGGTACGCCAGGCGGCCGGATGGCGCTACGAGTTCTCCGACGGCACCTGGCTCAAGGGCGGCGTCCACGCGGTGGGAGCCACGCGATACGCCTTCACCGACGACGGATACGTGCCGGTGGGCTGGTACCGCAGCCCAGAGGGCACCTGGTACGCCTCCACCGAGGACGGCGTGCGCACCGGCTGGTACCACGACGGCGTCGCCTGGTACTTCCTCGACGGCGACGGCTCCATGGCCACCGGATGGCGCCTCTCTCCGGGAGCGCCTGGTACTACCTCGACCCCACGCGAGGCGGCGCCATGGCCACCGGCTGGGCCAAGGACAACAACACCTGGTACTACATGGACGCCTCCGGGGCGATGAAGTCCTCGACCTGGGTGCGTGAGGGAGCCTGGTACTACCTGACGGGCAGCGGAGCCATGGCCACCGGATGGTTCATCGCCGACGGATCCTGGTATTACGCGGACGGCAGCGGTGCCATGGCCACCGGGTGGCTCAACGACTCCGGCACCTGGTACTACCTGCACCCCTCGGGCGCGATGGGCACCGGGTGGATTCAGGAGGGATCGAGCTGGTACTACCTGAACCCGAACGCCGGCGGCGCCATGGCCACCGGCTGGGCCGCAGTCGGCGGCGCATGGAACTACTTCGACCGCTGGAAGGGCTTCTGGGTGTCTGGCCGCGCCGACTTCGAAGCCGACTGGAACTACGCGAAGACCCTCTACAGCCCCACCAACTACCTGGTCGTCGTCGACACCGGCGCCCCGCACTGCATGACCTTCTACTGGGCGGAGGGCACCTGGCAGCCGCTCACGGACATGCCGTGCTCCGTCGGCAAGGCATCGACCCCCACGGCCACCGGCACCTTCACCATCAAGAACCGAGGCTCCTCTTTCGGGCACGGGTACACGGCGTACTGGTGGACCCAGTTCTACGGCGACTACCTCTTCCACTCCGTCCTCTACTACGAGGGAAGCTACACGGTGAAAGACGGGACACTCGGCGGCCACGTCTCCCACGGGTGCGTGCGCCTGCGCTACGAGGACGCCAAGTGGCTGCACGACACGATCCCATCGGGGACCTACGTGACGATCTACTGACGGCCTGGTGGCGGCCCGCCGATGGACTGGCGCGCTGCCGGGGGACTGGTGGCGGCCCGCCGATGGAGCGCAGGCTTGCCGATATGGCCCAGCCTCGCACGGAAAGAGGGCACCGCAGAACCCAGGCAGGCACATCACCGGCTCTTCGCATGTGAGGGTGTAGGAGGTGTTGGGCGGGGTTCGGCATATCGTGATTGTGTAGGGGTCGAGGTCTTTCGATGATGGAGATTCCTACACCGTCCATCTGAAAGACCTCGACACGTCTGATTCCACCTTTGACCGTCCTGATTTGAGCGCGTTCACGCGCCTGGATGGCCTTGGACTGGAGGTGACGAGCAGCGCATTGAGCCAGCGCCTGGCCGGACAGTCCTGCAGCAGTTGGGGAGCATGACACCAGGGGTAATGATGGGGGTTTTGCACCATTAGAAGCCTCACCACGGCGTGTCGCCGGCGTGTCGCGCCCCTATTGGTGCAATTCCCCCCCGTTTGGTGGCGCCCTCGACATGGGGCGAGCCCGACTGTACGCCTCTCACAGCGCAATTCCCCCCGTTTGGTGGCGGTGTCATTGGAAAGCAGGCCGCGCCCGGGCCCGCCCGCGCTCTCTGACCCTTCCGGAGAGCGTCGCATCGTTGGCGATGGGGGTTTTGCACCACTAGAAGCCTCACCACGGCGTGTCGCGCCCCTAATGCTGCAATTCCCCCCGTTTGGTGGTGGTGAGGTCGCGGTTCGGGGCGGCGTGGCGCCCAAAGTGCAGACCACCTCGGCGAAAAACGCCGACAATGGGCGTCGTGGGCGAGGTGGTCTGCGTTGTGGGCACAACGGTGCCCGGCCTGGTGTGTCGCTCGCACGCGAACCCGCTATAGCGTGCGCTAACCGGCTATATCGCACGTAAACCCGCTATTCCGTGTCTGGGCGGGGCTGCCCACGCTCGCATTAGCGGGCCCAGGCGCGGATCAGGGGACCCACGTGCGCGGCAAGGAGCGCGGGCAATTAGCGAGCCTCGGCGAACTGCGCCCCTGACGCTGAGTGCCCATACCTGGTCATCACTCGCCCGCACACCGGACATTTGGGGGTATTCATACCCCCACGATGAAACAACCAACTTCAATGTGGATTTTCCCGCACCAGCAAGCCGAAAAGTCGCTACAAAACCAACACGTTTTGTCCATCCTTCAAGTTGGTCCCAACCAACTAAAACACCGACTTTCCCGCATGAATAAGCCGAAAAGTCAACCCTCCAGCAACACGTAGTGTCCTATAACCCCACGTTTTGTCCTATAACCCACAAGTCGCCACACAACCAACACGTTATGTCCCTTAACACCACAAACGCGGACCGACCCGGGCGCCCGGACCCGCGCAGGCGGCACGGGCACGCACGAAGCCCCGGGATTCCAGTGGAATCCCGGGGCTGGGAGCGGAGACGGCGGGATTTGAACCCGCGAGGGGCTATGCACCCCTACCTCCTTAGCAGGGAGGCGCACTCGACCGGACTATGCGACGTCTCCAGTGCCGACTACTTTAGGGCATTTTCGCCGCGAGCGCGAACGTGCACTCGCCGCGACGCCCGTGGGCGGCCGGCAAAGCGGAGGGCGAGGGATTCGAACCCCCGGTGCCATTGCTGACACAACGGTTTTCAAGACCGTCTCTTTCGGCCACTCAGACAGCCCTCCAGACGCGGATCATCCTACAGGACGAGGCTCGGGGATGCGACCCTCGCATCCCCGAGCCCGAGCCCATCAGTAATCCGACGCGTCAACCTCGCAGCCCGAAGAAGTTCCAGGACTTCTTGTCGGGGGCCGGCTCCTCGGGGCGATCGAGGAGGCCACGCGAGATCGCGGGGGCCGTCGGCGGCCACAGCGGCAGGCGAATCGCGAGCGTCGCCTGGACGGCATGGTAGACATCCCAGCGCGACGACTTGGCGGGCTGGACGTTCTCGTTGCGGGGACCGAGGCGACGCACCCACCGGCCGGGCTGGCTGATGAGGTAGTCGTGGATGTAGTCGACGAAGGAGCGGTAGCAGTGCTCGAAGTGTTCGACGTCGGAGACGCGGGCACCGTCGTCCAGCATGGCGCGGCGCACGGCGACGGTGGCACACACTCCCTCGCAGACGACCCACTGCTGATGCTCGTCCTCGCCGGGCACGGGGTCACCCTCGTCGTTGATGCCGGTGGAAAAGCCGGGGTTGCCGTCGGTGCGACGCCAGCCGTCGACGCGGGCACGCTCGAAGAGCTCGGTGCCCATCTCGAGGAGGTAGTCGGGCACGGTCCAGCCCATCGAGCGCAGGCCCGCGCGCACCTGCAGCGCGAAGCGGCCAAGCTGCATGGAGTGGCCGGTCACGTAGCCCTCGTAGTAGCGGCGCCCGTCGTTGAGGAGCTTGCCCGCCTCGGGGCTGGGCTCCCACTTCTCGTCGAAGAACTCGGGCACGCGCCAGCCGTTCTTGGAGGCAACCTTGTACGCGAAGGCCGTCATCTTTTCGGCGCGGTCAAGCCATTCGGGCTCGGTCGTGGCCTCGGCCGCGGCCATGTAGGCCTCGATCGTGTGGATGAGGGTGCCGAGAGTGTGCACGGGGACGGGCTCGTTGAAGGCCTCGTCGTATTGATCCCACACGAGGCCGTAGTCGTCGGCCCACAGCTCCTTCTGCTCCTCGAGCATGCGGTTGAGCAGCTCGTGGGGGCTCCGGGGCGGTTTGCGACCGTCGCGGCGGCCACGCCCAGCAGCGCGTACACCGTGTGATACTGAGACTTGACGCGCGCATCCTCGTCCCACGGCACGCCGTGCCCGTCGGCGTCAGGCTCGGGCTTGATCGCGAACCACATGCCGCCATTGACGGGGTCGGTGAAGTAGTTGGTGAGCGCCTTGACGGCATGGTCGGCGTAGCGGCGCGTGCCGGGCAGACCCATGAGAGCGCCGAGCGAGAACACGTAGGCCATGCGACCCGTGACGGCCAGGTCGATCGATCGAGTCGGGTCGGGCTTCCCATCGGCGTCGAGGTGCGCGAAACCAGTCGCGACGATCGCGCCTTCTGCCTCTTCAATGAGGGCCTGCATGTGGCCGCTCAGCCAACGGTTATGTTCGATGGAATCAAACCATCCCACGATGTTCCTCCTGACAACACAGTCACGGTCTGCGGTGACCGACATCTCATAGGATAGTCGTTCGGTGCCGATTTTGGGAAAACGTGCATATCCCCTTCTTTCCCCCACGGACGAGGCCGGGGCTACCCCCGCTCTCACCTGGCCTTTTGCGCCCGCGCGGCCACGGCCTCGAACAAGAGAAAACAAGAGAAAGTCCACGCCGTGGGACGGCGCTTCACACGAAGGGACGTTACGTGCAACACTGTGTTCATGCATGATCGAGCTGGCACACGTGCCCTTCCAGAAGACCTCATCAACGTCGACGATGTCATCGCCGCTTACTACGACATCACGCCCGACCCGACCGACGTGGGACAGCGCGTCGCGTTCGGAACGTCGGGCCACCGCGGCGCTTCGCTGGACGGTAAGTTCAACGAGGCGCACATCATCGCCATCACCGCGGCGATCATCGAGTACCGCGCGTCGCAGGGCATCAACGGTCCCCTGTTCATCGGCCGTGACACGCACGCCCTGAGCGAGCCCGCGTGGCGTACCGCCCTGGAGGTCCTCGCGGCCGCCGGCATTGACACGCGTATCGACTCGCGCGGCTCCTACACGCCCACCCCCGCCGTGTCCGTCGCGATCCTGGGCGCGAACGGCGCGCCGGCCAACCTGCGCACCGAGGGCGACGGCCTGGCTGACGGCATCGTCGTCACCCCCAGCCACAACCCCCCCGCGCGACGGCGGCTTCAAGTACAACCCGCCTCACGGCGGCCCCGCCGACACCGACGCGACCGGCTGGATCGCGGCGCGCGCCAACGAGCTCCTCGACTCGGGTGAATGGAAGAACGTTCCCCGCGTGACCGGCTCGGACCTGCTGCATGACCCGAACATCAAGCCCTTCGACTACCTGGACTTCTACGTCTCGCAGCTGGACCAGGTTGTCGACATCGAGGCCATCCGTAAGGCGGGCGTGCGCATCGGCGCGGACCCGCTCGGTGGCGCGTCCATCGACTACTGGGCAGCCATCGGCGAGCACTACGGCCTGGATCTGACCGTCGTGAACCCCGAGGTCGACCCGGCGTGGCCGTTCATGACCCTGGACTGGGATGGCAAGATCCGCATGGACTGCTCCTCGCCCTACGCGATGGCGTCCCTGCGTCAGGCCATGACTCCCGACGCCGAGGGCAACACCCCCTACGACATCGCGACCGGCAACGACGCGGATTCGGACCGCCACGGCATCGTCACCCCCGACGGCCTGATGAACCCGAACCACTTCCTGGCTGTCGCCATCGAGTACCTGTTCACGCATCGTCCCGGCTGGGGTGCGGACGCGGCCGTGGGCAAGACCCTGGTGTCCTCGGCCCTCATTGACCGCGTCGTGGCCGCCATGGGCCGCAAGCTGATTGAAGTACCCGTGGGCTTCAAGTACTTCGTGCCCGGCCTGCTGTCCGGGACCGTCGGCTTCGGCGGCGAGGAGAGCGCGGGAGCCTCGTTCCTGCGCAAGGACGGCACCGTGTGGTCGACCGACAAGGACGGCATCATCCTGGCGCTGCTCGCCTCGGAGATCCTGGCTGTCACCGGCAAGACCCCCTCTCAGCTGCACGAGGAGCAGGTTGAGCGCTTCGGCGCCTCCGCCTACGCCCGCATCGACGCGGCCGCCTCCCGCGAGGAGAAGGCGAAGCTCGCGGCCCTGTCCGCGGACGACGTGACCGCGACCGAGCTGGCCGGCGACCCGATCGTCGCCAAGCTGGTGCGCGCGCCCGGCAACGACGCGCCGATCGGCGGCCTGAAGGTGACGACCGAGTCCGCGTGGTTCGCCGCGCGCCCGTCGGGCACCGAGGACGTCTACAAGATCTATGCGGAGTCCTTCAAGGGTGCCGAGCACCTGGCGCAGGTCCAGGAGGCCGCGAAGAAGGTCGTGTCCGACGCCTTGAACGGCTGACGCTTCAACGCTGCCCGCTCACGCGGGTTGCACGGGGGCGGCGCTCGATTGAGCGCCGCCCCCCCTTTGTTTACCGCAGATGTGCACGGGCCGATGTACCCTTGGAACACCCAGATCAGGAAGGACTACCATGACAGCAGCTATTCGCTTAATTTCAAGCGAAAGTCCAACTGCACTGGAATTTTTTGCGGGCATCGGTCTCGCTCGTGCAGGGCTTGAACAAGCAGGATTCACCATTGCTTGGGCAAATGACTACGAAGCCAAAAAGCACCAACTATACCGCTCTCAATACGGTTCAGACACCGACTATCACGTTGGCGACATTGCTGACGTCCATGGCAGCGACTTACCGATGGACAGCGCGATCGCCTGGGCTTCCTCACCCTGCACTGACCTATCCCTGGCTGGCAATCGAGACGGTCTTGGCGGCAGACAATCAGGAACATTTTGGCACTTCATGCGGATTCTTGAAGAGATGGGCGATAGTCGCCCTCCCGTCGCAGTCCTCGAAAACGTCACCGGCCTAGCTTCCTCACATTCAGGTGACGATCTGACTGCAGCAATCCGCGCCTTTAATTCACTGGGATATTCCATCGATGCTCTGTCTATTGACGCCAGGCATTTCATTCCACAGTCACGGCCACGAATGTTCCTTGTGGGGGCACTAACTCCACCCGACTCGGATGACACTCCCTCAGACCTACGTCCCGAATGGCTCGAATGGATACATTCGGATCCCACCCTCGTCACTCACCGAGCTCCACTTCCCTCTGTACCTCCACTGCTCACTGAAGGCTTCACCGCACTTGCAGATCATCTACCCGAAGACGATCCACATTGGTGGAACCCGTGCCGCACAGCAGATTTTCTTGACTCACTATCTCCAGTTCAGGCAGCTAGGCTCGAGTCTCTGCGTACATCAACGCGGGTCTCATATCGCACCGCTTATCGGCGCACACGCCAGGGAAAGCCAGTGTGGGAGATCCGACCCGATGATATCGCTGGCTGTTTACGGACTGCTCGAGGCGGATCCTCACGACAGGCTGTTGTCAAGGCCGGCAAGGGCGAGGTTGCTGTGCGCTGGATGACTCCTCATGAGTATGCCTCTCTCTCATGGGTATCCCCGACTACAGGTTCGGCGATGCCACGGATAACCAAATCCGTTTTGGTTTCGGCGACGCAGTCGCCGTCCCTGTCGTCGCCTGGCTGGGGAAACACTACCTCATGCCCCTAGTCCGCCAGGAATTCGACCAGGGTTCCCCATCACTGGAGGTAGTCGCACATGGCTAGTACTGGAATCGCTTCGTACGGTTCCACAGATTCCGAGATGAAGCCACCGCTGAAACGCACAATGCCTACGCGTTTCGTGCAACTATTCCGCGCACACTTATCCGCAGCTCTCAACTTCGTTGAGCCTCTGACGCGTAAGCGACTCGGTAAGTGCGTCGGAGTGTATGCCTTTTACGACTTCGACGGTGAGCCCATCTACGTTGGCCAAACAACGGAGGACTTTGGGACTCGAATTGGTCGACATCTCAGAGGTCAGCGCAGCGACACTCTCGCCTACAGAATTCTGGATCCGTTTGAAGTTGCAGAGGTCGAGTTTTTTCCAGCGGATTATCTGCTTGACAGCTATCCCGATAAGAAAGAGAGAGAAGCGCGGCATTCGATTCATTGGAGTACTCCGTGTACGTCCACGCAATCGAACAGTCGAGCTACCACGCCATCCTCAATGAGAAGATTCCGCCTATTTCTCCTCTTGTTGATTTACCGAAATCTTATCGCTTCAACTTGATTCCCGAGGAGTACCGCGAGGATCGTGAGCACCCGGATGTCCGAATTGCACGGCGTGCGGAGACGCTCGCTCGTGTTGCGGCCGTCGCGCACGAACGCGATGGGCGGTGTCAATGGGTGGTAGCAATGAGTTCGTTGAATGCTTCTGTGGGGGTGCGGTAGCCGAGGGTGGCTCTGGGGCAGTTGTTCAGTTCGTAGGCGATGGCGTCGAGGTAGGGTTGGTGGCTGGTGATGGGGGTTCCTTTGGGCAGGTAGCGGCGGATGAGCCGGTTGGTGTTTTCGTTGGTTCCTCTCTCCCAGGGGCTGTGGGGGTGAGCGAAGAACACGTCCACGCCGGTGTCGTGGGTGAGGCGCTGGTGGCGGGCCATTTCCCGGCCTTGGTCCCAGGTCAGTGTGCGCATCGCTTGGTCGGGAAGGCCCTGGATGCGGCGGGTGAGCGCGTCACAGACCTGGTCGGCCCTGCGTCCCAGAGGCAGGGCGACGATGATCAGGTAGCGGGTGGTGCGCTCAACCAGGGTCGCGCACGCGCTGGCTCCGTCTTGGCCGATGATCAGGTCGCCTTCCCAGTTGCCCGGGATTTTCCGATCAGCAATGTCGGGGCGCTCGTCAATCAGCCGCATCCCAACGATGGGTGGTTTGCGCCCGCTTGCTGGGGGTTTCTTGCGCATCCACCGGCGCGAGGGCAAGCAAATGCCGTGTTCGATGAGCGTCTTCTTGGGGTGGGCGTAGATCCACGTGTAGATCGCCTCGTGGCTGATCGTGTGGCCCTGAGCGTCGGGGGAAGTATCCATGGAGGGCAGTGTGCCGCACGCCTCCTCACGCAAGCGGTGCGCTGATCTGGCGGGGAGTGTGCCCCTGAGACAAATCAGCAATCACACGGTCGCGAAGGATCTCGTCACAATCCAACAGGCGCTTCTTCGGGCGACGCCTGGCCGCGCGGGCTGCCTTGTCGGCTTCCTCGGCCCGATACTGCCCGTCAGGGCCCGTATGGCGGGCGATCTCACGGCACACCACCGAGGGGCTACGACCAATCAAGTGGGCGATACGCGTCTTGGACAAGCCCACATTCACCCCTGCCATGATCGCCGCGCGATCCAGGGCTCCAAGCATCCGACGACACCCCACGATCAGCCTCCAAACAGCATCACCGCTACACGAAAATTGCTTACACCCTATGACACTGCCATGAAGTTTCCGCTGGGCTGCGTCGCGTCATCGTTATCCAAGCTATTCGTCTTGCAGACTTGGCTGCGGCTCGACTCGCTTATGCCGAAGGCCGACCACGCCCTGATCCCAATTGCATCGACGTCCATGCACTTGTCGGCAACATCTTCGAGGAGCAAGTTCCCTAGCCGCTCACGCAGGTTGCGTAAAGCTCTCGCGCGTCATCAGCGTATCTCGCGCACGAATGATCGCCGGCTCCACGTCGCGTCCAAACGTCTCGATGGATTCCAGCGACGCGGCCCGCTTGAGATCTCCTCGCTGTTCGGGGTTCAAACCGTCAGCACCAAAGCGGGACACGCATCCCGCGCATACGAATACGGCGCGTGCCAGTCTTAGTGCCAACCACGGCCGGTCACTTGCGCGTGACGTCATCCAGCCACGGACTACCTTGATCGGGCTAGCAATCTGCGACGCTTCGGTTATTCCTGCTCCGCGCCGACACCCCTCACGGCCCCCGTGACGCCTTCAACTGCGTCGTTGACAAAATCCTTCACGGGTTCGGGGATCTTCGCATGCGGAGCGGTTCCGGTAATGGGATTCTTTTCGATCCAGTCCGTGTTTCCGGGACCCAGTCCACCACGCCCCCTCGCCGCCCGGCGAGCCAGAGGTCACCATGTCATCAACCTCCCCAGTTTGTGAGCCGGCCAAACTCGCGCCATAGCTGTGGCCGGACATGGCCTCACCAATCGAGGAACCCGCACCAGCACTAGCACCTGCACCTTAGCTGTGGCCTTGAAGGATGGAGCCAATGAGCTGGCCATTCTCTTCCTCGGCGGCGATGAAACCGCGTTCGGCTGCCAGGAGGGATTCGGCGTGCTCGTCCAGGCTCATGCCCGTCTTGGTTGCCTGATCCGCGAATTTCTCTTCGACACCCTGCATCTTCGACGACAGGTTCGTGCCGGGCATCGCCGAAGCGAAAGCACTGGCCCCACCCTCGGGGCGTGCCGAACGGACCGCCTCTGCGGCCTCGCGCGCCGTCGAAGCAAGGCGCAGGAACTCACCGGCAACAAATGAAAGATCGCTCATCGTCCACTCCTGTATTCATAGATGGATGACCCGGGCAATATTACCGGACGGAAACCTACAGCGCACCCATTCATCCGTCGGCCACCTCCCGGCCACCTCCTCGCCCATCGCACATTTTTACCGCCCCCACCCCTAGAAAATTGCTGACAGGACGGCTACCTTGGCACTGTCCCCAGATGGGGACACCGGCAACGCCCACCGACTCCAGGAGCCCACATGAGCGAGGCATCGCGCCGACCCGCACACGACGCGGGACCGGATGCGCCAGCCCAGGCCTCGTCGATAGCGACGACGAGGCCTCCCATCCCGCGGCTGCCCGTCGGCCGCCTCGCGTTCCTGCTCCTCGCGGGCATCGCGCTCCTGGCGGGACTGGACGCCTCCCTCGTGCGCCTGGGAGCGCTCGCGCCCGTGGCCTCGACGAGCCTGGGGACCGTGCACGGACTCCTCATGATCTACGGGTTCCTGGGCACCGCGATCTGCCTCGAGCGCGCGGTCGCCCTCCAATCCGACGGGCGGCGCGCGTGGGCGTACGCTGCTCCCCTGCTGACCGGTGCCGGCGGCATTAGCGCGGTCGTCATCTCCCTCAACGAGGGGGGTGCGCGGGGCGCTCGCGAGCCTCCCGATCCCCCAGTATCTGGCAGCCCACCTGAGCGGATTCGCGCCCGAACGCATGATGCCCGGCTTCCTCATCACCCTCGGCATGGCGGCGCTGAGCGCCATCTACTGCTACGTGTGGGCGCGACGGCAGGCCACCCACGCGGTCCTCATCCAGCTGATGGGCGCGCTCATCGGAGCGGGCGGCATCCTCCTGTGGTGGCGAGGCCTCGAGACGCCGCGCGCGGTGCCGTGGTGGCTGGCCTTCCTGATCGTCACGATCGTCGGCGAGCGCGTCGAGCTGGCTCGCCTCGCCTTCGCGTCCGGCTCCACCGAGCGGCGCATCACCGCCGAGAGCGCCGCACTCATGGTGGGCCTGACCGTCGCGCTCTACTCCCCCGCGGTCGGTTACCCGCTGATCGGCCTCTCGCTCGGTGCCCTCATGGTCGACACCGCGTGGCACGACGTCGCGCGCGGCACCGTGCGCATGAGCGGCTGCCGCGCCTGGCGGCCGTGTGCATGCTGAGCGGCTACGCGTGGGCGCTCGTGCCCGCGTTGATGTGGATCATCGCGCCGCCCGCCTTCGACGGATACGGCTACGACGCGGGCGTCCACGCGATCACGATCGGCTTCGTCGTCTCGATGCTGCTAGCCCACGCGCCCGTCATCATCCCGGCGGTCGCCCGGCGCGAGGTCCCCTACCACGTCGCCATGTGGGTTCCCTTCGCGTTCCTACAGCTCTCCCTCCTCGTCCGTCTCCTCGCGGGCGCGCGCGCGAGGCCCCCTACCCGTGGCGCCTCGGCGGCACGCTGGGTGTCGTGGGCGTCCTCCTGTTCGTCGCCACGACGCTGACGGTGACGATTCGCCGGGCGCGCGCGGTCTCGCGCGAGGTCGGTACCGGGGACGAGGCCGGGGCCAGGCCTGCGACTCCCGCGCCCTCGGGTGGACGGGAGGCCCGATGAACAAGCCTCGCGTCCCCCGCACCGACCGCGCGACCTCCGTCTGGATGTGCGTGGCAGCCGTCGCCGCGGCGACCACGATCGTCGCCCGAGGCCGCATCCCGCAGAACCTGTGGACGATGATCCACCTGGTGACCCTCGGCGTCCTGTCGAACGGGATCTTCCAGTGGTCCTGGTACTTCACGCGCGCGCTCGCCCACCTGGCCCCGGACGACCGACGCGCGGGGCGCGACAATACCGTGCGCATCACTGCTTTCAATGTGTCCCTGCTGCTTCTCATCGGCGGCATGTGGTCGGGCGTGTGGCACGCGACCGTCACGGGCGCGACGCTCGTCGGCGCGATCGCGGCCTGGCACGGGTGGGCGCTGCTCACCGCGTCCCGCGAGCGCCTGGCCTCGCGTTTCGCGGTGATTATCCGCTACTACATCGCGGCGGCGTTCTTCCTGGTGGTCGGCGCGACGCTGGCGGGTTTCGTCACGGCGGCCATGTTTGATGCGGACGCTCCCGCGTGGCTGGCCGAGGCCCGGGACCGTCTGACGGTCGCCCACGCGCTGGCGGGGATCGCCGGATGGGTGGGCTTGACGATGGGCGGCACCCTGGTGACGCTGGGGCCGACCGCGATGCGCACGCGCATGGATCCGCGTGCCGTGTCCTTCGCGACGAGCGCCCTGCCCATGTGGGTGGCCGCGCTTCTCGTCGCCGGCGCGGGCGCTATGGCCGGGTCAATGCGCGTTGCCTCCGTGGGGTTGTTGGTCGTCGTGGGCGCGGCGGCGCTGGGCGTGGGCGTTCCGTTGGTCCGCGTGGCGCTGACAAAGGGCCCCGCCGAATACGGCGCATGGTCCCTCATGCTGGGCGCCGCCTGGATTCTCGTCGCCGGCGCCGAAGTCTCCCTGCGCGCCTTCGAGGCGGCGGATGCGACCGGCCTACGCGCGGCGTTCCTCGCGTGGATGCCGATCCTCGGCGCGGCCGGCGTGGGTCAGATCTTCGTCGGCGCACTCACCTACCTGATGCCCGTCGTCATCGGCGGCGGCCCGTCCGCGGTGCGCGTCGGCGTCGGCGTGCTCGAGGCCGGGGCTCCGATCCGGGAGGCGGCTCGCAACGTGGCCGCAATCCTCGCGCTCGCCGTCGCATCCCTGAGCGGAACCTCCGCCGAACGGCTCACTATCGCCGCGTGGGTGGTCCTGTTGGCCACCTACGTCGTCGACATCGTCCTCATGGCCCGCTGCGGCGTGGCCCAGGCGCGCGCCAAGCGCGCCGCCGCTTCATCCCCCACCACACAAGGAGGCCGCCGTGGCTGACCTGAATCTGTCCGCTTCGCCGTCGTCGGGCGGCGAGAAACCGAAGGCATCCGCATCGACAGGGCCCGCGGCGGGAGCCCCCAAGCTGCGCGTGAGCCCGACGGGCGGCCACTCGCCCGCGAGCCGCACCGCGGGCGCACTCATCGGCGTCGTCTCCGTCGTGGCGCTCGCGCTGGCGATCTTCCTGTCCAACCCGTCCGCGCCCACCACGCAGGGCACGGGAACGGCGTCGGGAACCACGGCCTCGTCCGTGACGCCGACCGGGCACACGACCCGCGTGTCCGTGGGCGTCGAGGGCATGGCGTTCACGCCAAACCACATCGAGGTGCCGGTCGGCGACCGCCTCATCATCGACTTCACGAACTCGGGGGGACCAGCGCCACGACCTCGTGTTCGAGACGGGCGTGTCCTCCGGATCGCTCGCCACGGGCGAGACGAAGGAGCTTGATCTCGGCGTCATCTCCGGGGACGTCGAGGGTTGGTGCTCCCTGCCGGGTCACCGCGAGATGGGCATGACCCTGCACGTGCAGGCCACGGGCGCATCCTCGTCATCCTCGTCCTCCTCGGACACCTCGGCCTCGGGCAGCCACGCAGGCCACGGGCACGACCACGGCCAGGACGCCGCCGAGGGACCCGCCACCCCGACCGAGCTGACGGACTACGCGGCGACCATCGACGCGCGCGACCCGGTGCTCCCGCCGGCCACGAACGAGACCGAGCGCCACTACACCTTCACGGTCACCGAGCAGACCGTCAACGTCACGAGCTCGCTGACCCGCCAGACGTGGACCTTCAACGGGGACGCGCCCGGCCCGATCCTGCGCGGACACATCGGCGACACCTTCCACATCACGCTCGTGAACAACGGGACGATGAGCCACTCGCTGGACTTCCACGCGGGCCTCGTCGCCCCCGACAACGTCATGCGCTCGATCGAGCCCGGGCAGAGCCTCGAGTACACGTTCGTCGCGAAGAACGCGGGCATCTGGCTCTACCACTGCTCGACCGCTCCCATGTCGATGCACATCGCGAACGGCATGTTCGGGGCCGTCGTCATCGACCCGACCGACCTGGATAAGGTCGACCGCGAGTACGTCATGGTCGCCTCCGAGCTCTACCTGGGCGCGGACGGGCAGAGCGCAGACGCCTCGCTCCTGTCGGCCCTGGCGCCCAACGCGATGGCCTTCAACGGCGTGCCCTTCCAGTACAAGGCGCACCCGATCCAGATCAAGACCAACGAGCGCGTGCGCGTGTGGGTCATGGACGCGGGCCCGAACCTGGCGACAACCTTCCACGTCGTGGGCACCCAGTTTGACACCGTGTGGCGCGAGGGTGCCTACGTCATCCGAGGCGGAGGAAGCGGCGGCGGCTGGGGGCAGGTCCTGGCCCTGGGTGCCGCCGAGGGCGGCTTCGTCGAGTTCACGCCGCTCGAGGCGGGCCACTACTCCTTCGTCAACCACGCGCTCTCCCTGGCTGAGAAGGGCCAGCTCGGAGTCTTTGAGGTGACCGACTGAGCGTGCCCCCGTTCCCCGGCCACGGCCTCGTCCACGCTCGACGAGGCCGTGGCTTTTTTCGCAGCCTGTCCTCCCCTCGTGGAGGGCTCGAATGGTTACGTACGCCCCATTTCGCTTGGCTTTCGTGACGCTGCCCCAGCGATAGAATGGACGGATGCTCGGCACCTATCTTGACATTCTGCGTTACCGTCAGTCCTGGAAATTCTCCGCGGCTGGCCTTGTTCTGCGCTTGCCGATGTCCATGGTGGGACTGTCGACGATCCTGATGGTGCGCGCCGAGTACGGCAACTACACGCTGGCCGGCGCCGTTGCCGCGGTCAACATCATCGTCATGGCGCTCTGCGCGCCCATCCTCGCGCGCCACGTCGACCGCCACGGGCAGCTGCGCGTCATGGGCCCAGCCTGGACTATTTCAGTCCTGTCAATGTCTGCTCTGGTCGCGGCCGTCATCATGCACGCCCCGAGTGGCTGCTCTTTATTCCGGCCGCCCTGGCGGGCGCCACATGGGGAGCGCCCGGCGCGCTCGTGCGCTCGCGCTGGTCCACGATCCTGCACAAGCCGGGCCAGCTGCCGACCGCCTACGCCCTCGAGTCCGCGGTCGACGAGTTCGTGTACATCGTGGGCCCCGTGCTCTCCACGGTCCTGGGTACCGCCCTGCATCCGGCCACCGGCCTCATCATTTCGATCGCCAGCCTGGCGGTGGGTGGCGCCCTCTTCCTGTCGCGCCGCGACTCCGAGCCCGCGATCATTCCTTACGATCCAGGCGCCCCGCGCGAGTCCGTCATCCGCAAGCCCGTCGTCCTCGTCATGGCCGCGACCTACATCGGTATGGGCACGACGTTTGGCGCGATGGAAGTGTCAATGGTCAGCTTCACCGAGGAGCTGGGTGCCCCCGCGCTCGGCGGCATCCTCCTCGCTCTGTTCTCCATCGGCTCGCTGACGGCCGCCCTCGTGTACGGCGCGCGCACGTGGAGGCGCCCCACCTGGCAGCTCTTCGTGATCGGCGTGATCGCGATGGCGATCGGCATGAGCCTGTTCCCCGTGGCCTTCAACGTCTGGACGATGGCCGTCGTCATCCTCGTCACGGGGCTGACCTGCGCCCCCACGATGACGAACGTCAACGTCATCATCCAGAAGTCCGTCTCCCCCGCGAAGCTCACCGAGGGCCTGACCTGGATGTCGACCTCGATCAACCTGGGTACCTCGCTGGGCACGGCGATCGCCGGCCCCGCGATCGACGCGTTCGGCGCGCGCGCGGCGGCCTGTTCACCATGTCCGGGGCGGGGTGGGCGATGGTCCTCCTCATGCTCATCGGTTTGCCCGCTCTGCGTAAGAGCACTGCGGACACCCCGACCCCGCCCCTACCCCTCGACTAATCGGCGCACGAGCGTGCCGCCGGCGCTCGCACTTCGCGAACACCGGCGGCACCGATGAATCAGAACAACCTTTCGTTCATCGTCGAACCCGAGCCATCGACCGGCAGGGCTCGCTGATAGAGGCCAGACGTGTAGGTAACGTGCACGTCGTCTCCATCGGCCACGAAGCGCCACCAGAGGGTAAAGTCTCTCGACGTCCCATCCGCGTAGGCTACCGTCACCTCGGTCTTGTGCAGATCAATCGGGGATTTCCAGACGGCGACATCCTCGGATGAATCATCGAAGGACACCCTCATGCCCTCGGCGCTGTGCCCACGCAGGCGCTGCAGGCACACGCGAGACTCCTCGCCGCGCACGCACCGCTGAATTTCCTGCTCGGCATCCACGTGAACATCGTTGTAGTCACGCTCCGACAAAACAGCGCTCAGCTGATAGTTTCCACCGAGGGAAACGGGGATGCTATCCGATTCCCCGGACCACCACTCATTGCCCTGAGTATCGCTCAGAACATGGCGCCAGTGATGAGCAAGCGGGAAGACGCGAAGCTCGTACACCCCGGGATAGGCCGATCGAGTAATACGCCACTGTGACTCCCTGGGGGCCGTGGGACCCACTTGCGCGAACTCGTAGTCGTCTCCGTACGTCGCCGCCGCGAATACCGGGTCGAGAACAACCGTTGACTCTCCGTATAGTGCCCCATCTAGGTGCCACCATCCCGTCACGGGGGATCCCTCGCTCTCATCACGAGTGAGGCTTAACCGGTACTCCTGCTCGACACCTCCCACGAGCAGGCGGACCTTCGCAATGCAGCTGACGTTCCTCTCCCCGCATTCTTTGCTCACCGTCACATCCAGCAGCTGCGGGGCTTCAACGCGCAGCTCCCGAGATGTCGTCGACAACCCTGCAAAACCTTCCGTAACACTGCTTGTCCCGGGCGGGAATGACCTTTTCAGCCTCCGAGTACTTCCCGTCGATGATCAGCTGGACGTAGGCTCGCACGGCCTGTTCAGGTGTGATCTGAGAACGCAGAGAGTCCGCATACGCGGTACATCCCAAGACCCCGAGGACCAGCAGGAGCACCAGCCCGAGAATCGCGCCCGGTCCGCGCTTGACATAGCGCATCAGCTTCATCGTCATCCCCTTCTCTCCTTTTCCCACGGGGGGAGATCAGTTTCCAACGTAATGCTCACGGTGCCCGTCGAGTCTTGCGAGTATCGCCACTTCACCCGAACAAGCTCCGTGCGCCCATCGGGGAATGTCACCTCCACCGAGAGGGTGTCCTCCTCGGTCACAGAGTCAAGACTCGGGCGGTTCCGAAGACGGGTAACGACCGTCAGCACAGCCCCTTCCTCACCCTTCCCGGACAGTTGGCGAGTGCACACAGGGGACGGCTCGCCACGCAGACAGGCACGGAGCTCGCGCTCAACCTGGACGTACAGCTCGTCGTAGTCCTCGGGTGCCATGACCGCTTCGATTGACATTTCCTCCCCCAAAGAGATGGGGACAGAATCATAATCGCCAAAATCCACCTCCTGATTATTCCGATCGCGCATCAGCACAAGCCACCGGTCGGTAATCTTCGTGACGTTAAGGTCATACATCGCAGGATATCCTCGCATCGTGATGGACTCCCACGAGTAGCTCCTCCGCCCGGAACCAATGCCATGCCCCCGATAGACCTCAAGGTCGCCAACACTCGCAGACGCAAAGGCGTGATCGATCCTGATAATTGATTGACTCTGCCAGGGCTTATCAATCATCCATCCGCCCACCGTTCGCACTCCCGGGGTCGGGTAGTGCTGAGGCTGTTTAACGATGGTAAAGATGCCCCACGATTCCTTTCCCCCAAGGGTGTATCGAACGAGCACCTGATAGCTCTCGTTGTTCCGCTCCGCGCTTCTTGGCTTGACCGTCAGCTCGACCAGCTGCGGATATTCAATGGGCGTGGCGAGCGAGGGATCGAGAAAGCAGTCGCCATCAGAACACGTGCGCGACTCGACCTTCGCGTACTCCTCAGCCTCCGCGTAGCGGCCCGTGAAGAGCAGATCAACGTACTCGCGCGCGAGCGTCTCGGGAGTCTGAGGCTCAGTCACAGGCAGGTCTCGATACCAGGATGCCAGGCCGACCCCGCACGCAAGCAGGAGAGCGAGCCCGATAATAGCACCCGGTCCACGTTTAACGAATCGACAGGCGACGATGCCTAAGTGCAGCAGTAGTCGCATGGTTTCTCCTCCAGTTGCAGCGACGATTCCCCACGCTGGGAAAGACCTGTCACATGCATCTTCATGCCCTTTTATTACGTGGTCAGCCTACCATGGGCCACTCGCACCCAAAATCCCCGATCCTTGCGCCACCGGGGGCGCGAGGCCCTATGATTGCCCTCATGCGCCTCCGACCGCCTCTCATCGACGACGAATCTCCTTCGCTCGCGCTCGCCCTGACGGCAGGCGTGGGTGAATTCGCGTCGTCTCTGCTGGTCGCTGCGATGTCGCAGGGCTGGTACTACCCGGGCGTGGTTGGATTCGGCGGCATCGGATCGGAACGCAGCGCCCGCATCCTCGGCCGCGTCCTCATGGCGCGCGGCGACGAGGGCCGCTCCTGGCTGCAGACCCGGCGCGGATGGCGTCAGTTCTTCAACGCGCAGGTCCCGCGCCAGCCCGTCCTCATCACGGTCGGCAACGCGCGCCGACTCGCCTTCGCGGACCGCGGCGGATTCGTCGACATGACGGTGCTCGGCCACGGCCTCGAACCGGGCTGGCACGACGCGACCATTCAGGTCCTGCACGCGGGCGACATCCGCGCGCTCGGCCTGTCCGAGGACACCGCCGCCAAGCTCGCAACCACCCTGCGCACGGCGACCCCGCTGCCCGCCCCGGCCGCGGCGATGTACGAGCGCCCCCGCAAGGGCCGTATCCGCGCCGGCCGACCCGTTTGCGTGCGCGTGCGCATCGTGTCGGATCGCGAGCATTTCGGCGTCGTCTCCGACATCGACGACACCGTCATGGTGTCAATGCTGCCGCGCCTGATCACGGCCGCGAAACATGCCTTCCTGGACCGCGTATCCTCGCGCGAGGCCGTCCCCGGCATGGCGCAGCTGCTGACGACGCTGACGACGTCGTCGGCCTCGTCGGAGGGCGTTCCCGAGGGCACCCACTCCCCCATCATGTATCTGTCCACCGGCGCGTGGAACGTCGTGCCGACAGTGCGTTCCTTCCTGGAGCGCTCCGGCTACCCGGCCGGCGGGTTCCTCATGACGGACTTCGGCCCCTCGAATACGGGCTGGTTCCGCTCGGGACCGGAGCACAAGCGCCGCGAGCTGCGCCGCCTGGCCCGCATGTTCCCGCATATGCGCTGGCTCCTCGTCGGCGACGACGGCCAGCACGACCCGGAAATCTACGCGGAGTTCGCCCGCGAGTTCCCGCAGTGCGTCGCGGGCATCGCGATCCGTTCCCTGTCCGAGATCGAGCAGTTCATGGCGCACGGCAGCTTCGAGGCCATGGTGCCCGACGCCCTGTGGACCGTCCCCGAGTCCATCCCCGTCTGGTACGGCTCGGACGGCGAGGCACTCCTGGAGAACATTCGAGGCCGTGGCACGGCCGGGCCGCTGACCGGCCGCTGACCGCGGCACCCGCGACCGATCAGCGACGCTCTGCGCTCAATGAGCGCCGAGCCGATGCGAAAAGGCCGCCCACTCGGGGCGGCCTTTTCTTCTGTCTCAGTCCTGCTTCGTGCCCGACATCGGTCGGCACTTCTCGGGCTGCTCGATCGAGTCGTTGGACTTGAGCACTCGCTGCACGTCCTCGGCGCTCATCGCGTCATCGTAGAAGGCACCGAGTTCGACCTTGACGGTGGCGTCCTCCGCGTCGCTCAGGCGCACGTGGGAACCGGGGAAGAATCGGGCCACCGAATAGGCGGCGTCCACCGAGTCCGCGCCTGCCGTAATGCGCACCCTACCGGTGTACTCCACGTCCGAGTTGGAGGGTTCCTCGGTGTGGAAACCTGCGGTTTGGAGCATATCCGTAGCCTTCGAGGCTAGACCCTGGTGCTGAGTCGTATTGATGACCGTGACGGTGACCTGCGAGGGCGCCACGGGCTTCGCGTCCGCCGTCGGACACGGGATGTCGCCGGTCTCGGCGTACTTGACCTTGACGGAGAAGTCGTTGCCGAAGGGGACGGAAACGATTCCTGTGAACACGAGGGCGGCCGCCACCGCGGCCACTATCATCGCAATGCCGATGACAGCGAACGTCGTGTTCTGGCGCTGCTGACGCTCGCGCAGGAAACGCTGACGCGGAGTGAGGGCAGGGCGGGGCGCGTTCGGAGTACTCACAGTATCCACCCTAGCTAATAGGGGCGGCCCGAGGCCAGACAACGCCCCGTCAGGCACATTACATCTCGCCCCCGCCTCCCCTCAGCGCTACAGTAAGGTCACCCTGAGTAACGAGACCATTGCACGCTGCCACCCCCCGACGGGCACCAATGTGCGCAGGGCACCACGGCCTCGTTCATCCCCACCGAAAAGAGGACCGCGATGAGCTTCCTGGATTCCGACTTGCTCGCCCGCATCCACGAGCGCGCCGCCGACGCGGACGCCACCAACACCTACCCCGAGAAGGATCTGGAGGAGCTGCGCGAGGCCGGGTACCTGTCGGCGTTCGTCCCCACCGAGTTCGGTGGCGCGGGCCTGAGCCTGACCGAGATCGCCGCCGAGCAGACGGCGCTGGCCAAGGCGGCTCCCGGCACGGCGCTGGGCATCAACATGCACCAGATCATCGTCGGGCTCGGCCGCTACCTGGTCGCGGCAGGCAACGCGCGCGGCGAGCAGATCCTGCGCGACGCCGTCGCCGGCGAGGTCTTCGGCTTCGGCATCTCCGAGCCGGGCAACGACCTCGTGCTCTTCGGCTCGACGACGCGCGCGACCGCGACGGCAGACGGCGGGTACTCCTTCGAGGGAACCAAAATCTTCACCTCCCTGTCCCCCGTGTGGACGCGCCTGCTGATCTTCGGGCGCGCAGAGACCGAGGAGGGCCCCAAGTCCGTGTTCGGCATCGTCCACCGCGACGACGAAGGCTACTCGATCAAGGACGATTGGAACACGCTGGGCATGCGCGCCACCCAGTCCATGACGACACTGCTCGAGGGCGTCACCGTGCCCGAGGAGCGCATCCTCACGATCACGGATCCGGGACCGAGCGCTGACCCGGTCATCTTCGGCATCTTCTCCCACTTCGAGATCCTGCTCGCCGCCACCTACCAGGGCGTCGGCGAGCGCGCGGTCGAGGTGGCCGCCGAGCACGTGGCGAAGCGCCGCTCGGTGAAGAACCAGACGACCTACTCCAACGACCCCGACATTCGCTGGCGCATCGCCGAGGCCGCCCTCATCATGAACGCCGTCGGCCCGCAGATCCGCGAGCTTGCGCGCGACATTGACGAGGGCGTGGACCGCGGCCGCTCCTGGATGCCGCAGCTGTCCGCCGCGAAGAACGCGGCCGCCGAGGCCACGCTGCGAGCCGTCGAGCAGGCCATGCGCGCGTGCGGCGGCAGCGCCTACTACAACACGCACGAGCTCTCGCGCCTGTACCGGGACGCGCTCGCCGGCCTCTTCCAGCCCTCCGATCAGGAGTCCCTGCACGCCGCGTGGGCGAACCTGATCCTAGGGCCCATCGAAAAGGCTCAGTAGGCTTGCGCCAAGACAGGGGCGGGCCCGAGGAAATCCTCGGGCCCGCCCCTGTTTGCGCGTGATGTCAGTCGTTCCAGCTGAACTTCTGGGGGCTGATCTCGCCGGTCGTGCCGGTCATCCAACCGCCGCGTGCCAGCGCGAAGGACTGGCCGGTCTTCGTGTTCCAGCAGCTGATGCCATCCTGCGTGGAGTGGCAGGCGTAGTCGCCCTTGGTCGCTGCGGCACCGTACGCGAGGGCGTTGCCGCCACCGGGCACCGCACTCTCGCAGGACTGGCCCGCCTTGTCCTTCGTGGCGCTCAGGACGCCGACCTGACTGCCGGAGCAGGAGGCGTACCCGTCTTCGGCCCAGTCGGATTCCTTGATGCCGCAGCTGACGCCGTCAGCGGTGAAGGAGCACGTGATGTTGCCGGACGGGGACGAGAAGGAGTCCACGGTGATCGCGCCGGCGGGTGCCGGGTACTTGACGGGCTCCTCCGTGGTCGCGCTCGGGGAGGGCGTCGCTTGAGCCGGCGCCGAGGAAGACGTCGAGGGGGTCGTGTTCGAGTTCGTGGACGGGCCCTCGTAACCGCGCGTGAAGACGTAGATGACGAAGCCGAGGAGGATGACCGCGATCAGACCCAGGATGCCCAGGACGAGGCCCATCATCGGGAAGCCACGGCGTTCCTTTTCTTCCTTCGGGGCGACTTGCTGCGAGGCAGTGGGCTGCACCTGGTAGGAGGCACCGGCGCCCCGGTAGGCCTGCGGCGTGGGCTGGGGGCGCGCGGGGGTGCCCGACGCGCTGGGGTAGGACGAGCCGGCGGATGCGCTCGGGTAGACGGCGGTCGCCTCGGGATCCTGCGTCCCCTTGCTACCCATGATGGAGTGGCGCTGCACCTGGGCGACGACCTGCTCGCGAGCACCCACCTGCGGGACGGGAGCATTCGTGCCGACGACAGCCGAGTAGGGGGTGGTGCGCTCGACCTGCGAGTAGGAGTTCACGCCACCCTGGCCGAGCACGTACATGCCTGACTCGGAGGTGCGGATCGACGAGCCGGCGACCGCGCCGGACACGTCTCCGTGCATGACGAGGTAGCCGTTGGAGTCGATGTAGCCGTCGTAGTCGTCGCGGGCCTCGAGGGCCGCGTTGACCTGCGGGTCGTTGAACTGATGCAACCAGTCGAGCAGCCCGCGATAGGCGTGCGGATGCGCGGCCACGACCGGGCGCAGCTCGGGGTAGCGGTACGCCAGCTGGCGCAGCGCTTCAGCGTCGGTCGACGGGTCCTGGGCAGCCGCCGCAGGGTCGTCGAAATGCAGCTCTTCAGCCATCGAAACTCCAGACTTCACGGTCACGAGGTTGTTACACAATACCGCGATCAGGGGTCACAAGTGAAACCTTCCCCATATTATTTCCCAACATGCGGCGCTGTCACTTGACAAAAGCTCTACGAGTCCCCACGGAAGATAAACCTGTCAAAGTCCAGCGTTTCGATGTCCCGCGCGAGGGAGCGAACCTGGTCGTCCCACCCCGGCCTCGTCGCCGCAAAGCCGTCGGGGGTACCCAGGTCGCGGGCCTGCTGGAGGGCGAAGGTCCTCGCCCCCATCTCACGCGCCCGCGCCGCGACCTCGAAGCCGTCACCGGGCCCGTCCGGGTATACGGTCAGGCGCACCTCGTGATCCACCTCGGGGTGGGCCAGGACAATGCCCAGCGACTCCCACGCCCGCTCGCCCGCGCCGCCGCGCCCGGCCACGGCCTCGTAGTTACCCCGGGTCGCCTTCACGTCGATGCCCACCCAGTCGACGAGGCCGGCGCCGAGCAACTCCTCGAGACGACGCGGGTAGGGGCCCGCGGTGTGCAGGCCGACGCCGAAGCCGAGCTCGCGCACGCGCGCCATCGCCGCCCCGAGCGCGATCTGGCGGGTCGCCTCGCCGCCGGAGAACACGACGCCGTCGAGGAGGCCACGCCTGCGCGCCAGCAGATCCTCGAGCGCGCCCCACGCGACCACGCCCGGGATGCGAGGGTCGATGATCGCGCTGTTATGGCAGTACGGGCACGCCCACGGGCACCCCTGCAGGAACAGGGACGCCGCGAACTTCCCCGGCCAGTCCACGGTCGACATCGGCACGAGGCCCGCGATCTGCAGGTCGTCCGGCGTCCACTCGCGCGCATCCCGCCCCTGGGCGAGGCCGGGGACGCCCAGGCTCAGCGTGCCCTCCCGGGTCGCCCCGGCCTCGCCGTCATGGGGGCGGGCGCTCACGTCAGCGGCTCCCCGCGGGAGGGAAGGCGCTGACGAGCTCACCGTGCGCATCCGCGGCGCTCTCGGAGAACATCTGACGCTCGTGGTACTCGCCCTTCTTGCCGATGTTGAAGGACTGGACCGGGCGGAAGTAGCCCATGACGCGCGTCCACACCTCGCAGGCCTGCGGCTCCGCGTGGGGGTGGGCGGCCGCGCACTTGTCGCAGGTGAAGTGCTCGCCGGCCAGGTAGCCGTGGACCGGGCAGATCGAGAAGGTCGGCGTGATCGTGATGTAGGGGACCTTGAAGGCCGTCAGCGAGCGGCGCACCATCTCCTTGCAGGCCTCGCCCGAGGAGACGCGCTCACCCATGTACAGGTGCAGGACCGTGCCGCCCGTGTACTTGCCCTGCAGGACCTCCTGATCCTCGAGGGCCTGGAACGGGTCGTCCGTGTACGCGACCGGCAGCTGCGAGGAGTTCGTGTAGTAGGGCTCGTCCGGCGTGCCCGCCTGGATGATGTCGGCGAAGCGCTTGCGGTCCTCCTTCGCGAAGCGGTAGGTCGTGCCCTCCGCGGGGGTGGCCTCCAGGTTGTACATGTGGCCGGTGGCCTCCTGGAGCTGAACCATGCGCTCGCGCACACGATCCAGGACGCGCACGCACATGTCGAAGCCGCGCGGGTCCGTCAGGTCGTAGGCGTCGTCGCTGAAGTTGCGCACCATCTCGTTCATGCCATTGACGCCGATCGTCGAGAAGTGGTTATCGAGCGTACCCAGGTAGCGGCGCGAGTAGGGGAAGAGGCCGTGGTCCATGTGGTACTGGATGGTCTCGCGCTTGATCTCGAGGGACTTCGAGGCCAGGTCGATGAGCTCGTCCATGCGCGCGACGAGGCCCTCCTCGTCGCCCTTGTAGAGGTAGCCGAGGCGCGCCATGTTCAGCGTGACCACACCAATCGAGCCCGTGAGCTCCGCCGAGCCGAAGAGGCCGTTGCCGCGCTTGAGGAGCTCGCGCAGGTCCAGCTGGAGGCGGCAGCACATCGAGCGGATCATGTGCGGGTCCAGGTCGGAGTTGATGAAGTTCTGGAAGTAGGGCAGGCCGTACTTCGCCGTCATGTCGAAGAGGGCATCGACGTTCTCGCCCTCCCAATCGAAGTCGGGCGTGATGTTGTAGGTCGGGATCGGGAACGTGAAGACTCGCCCGTCCGCGTCGCCGCCCGTCATGACCTCGATGAACGCGCGGTTGATGAGGTTCATTTCCCGCTGCAGGTCGCCGTAGGTGAAGTCGACGACCTCGTCGCCGATGAGGGGGTGCTCGTCCGCGAGGTCGTCCGGGCACGTCCAGTCGAAGGTGAGGTTCGTGAACGGGCACTGGCTGCCCCAGCGCGAGGGCACGTTCAGGTTATAGATGAGTTCCTGCATGCACTGCACAATCTCCTCGTACTCCATGTTGTCCAGGCGCACGAAGGGCGCCATGTAGGTGTCGAAGGAGGAGAAGGCCTGGGCACCCGCCCACTCGTTTTGGAGGGTGCCGAGGAAGTTGACGATCTGGCCGCACGCCGAGGAGAAGTGGCGCGGCGGGGCCGAGGCGATCGCGCCGCCCACGCCGTTGAAGCCCTCTTGAATGAGGCGCTTGAGGGACCATCCGGCGCAGTATCCAGCGAACATATCGAGGTCGTGGATGTGGTAGTCGCCCTCGCGGTGCGGCGCGCCGATCTCGGGGGTGTAGACGTGTTCGAGCCAGTAGTTGGCGACGATCTTGCCCGCCGAGTTCAGGATGAGGCCGCCGAGCGAATACCCCTGGTTCGCGTTGGCATTGACTCGCCAGTCGGAGCGGTCGAGGTACTCCTGCACGGTTGCGATGGCGTCGACGTCGTAGCGCGGTGAGCTGGTCATATTCCTTGTCCTGTCTTGATTCCGTGGTGTGCTGCGGGCTGCTAATGCTGGGTGGTGGGAGGTGCGGTGTCGTGGACTGTGTGTGATTGTGTGGCGGTGGGCACCCCTGGCCCTGCGCTTCGGTGGGCGGCGGGCCACTGCTGGTTGGTCGCGTGATCGACACGTCGCGGATACTCCGCCCTCGTGGGGCGAGGCCGTGGCACTGTGGGTGGAGGTGGTTTCCCCCGCCCGGCGTGAGGCTCCCCTAGATCTAGGGAGACGCGACCATCAATCACTGGATGTAGTGCTTGACGCGAACAGTGACCACAATATCTAGTGTCATACGTGCGTCAGAAGCGCGACGCGCGTGGCGAGCAGTTCCACTTGTCACGCGCGCCCTTTTTCGACATCCATCGGGGACCTACGTCCCGCGAGGCTACGCCCCGCGTCTCCCGCGCTCCCACGCTCCCACGCTCCTGGCACCCCGCGCTCCCACGCTCCCACGCTCCCGGCACCCCGGCCTCGCTCCAGAAATTTCGCACGTAATTCGTTTTCTTGACGATTCAACAACCGCCACAAACGTTGCAATACCAACGACCGGATTTCAATGTTTGAAACACGCGCGAGGGAATTACGTGCGAGATTGTTGGGAAACCACGAAACGCGACAGCCCCCACCACCGCGACAGCCCCCACCACGAAACGCGAAGGCCGCGACCGGAGAACCCGGCCACGGCCTCGTCGATCGATGCGGATCAGATGAGGAAGGGAAGCTTCTTGACGAGCCCCAAGCCCTTCCACCACGCGCCCAGGCCGAGCGTGTCGCCCGCGCTAGTCAACGGAATCAGGATGAGAACGAGCGCGTAGACCAGGTGCTCATTGACGACTGGATTGAGGGAGCCCCACACCCACGGGGCGACCGCCGCGTACATGAAGCCCAGCATGACGACGCCCGCGACGGCAGCGAGACGCGTGCCGATCCCCAGCAGGAATGCCAGGCCGATACCCAGGAGGCCGAGCATGAACAGCCAATCCATGGCGGGTACGGCCAGCGACTCGAAGAAGGAGGCCAGGGGCTTCCCGGTCGTGGCGCCCGTCAGGTAGCTCTGCGCGGGCGTGCCGCCATTGATCCACGCGCGCGACGGGCCCGTCGAATAGTGCAGGCCAAACGTCTTATCCAGGAACGACCACAGGAAAATGAAGCCGACCGCGATGCGCAGCAGGGCCAGGACGAAACGCGCGGGCTTGGAGGTGACGACGGCTGACGCGGGACGAGGCATGTCGGTCCTTTCGGGACGGATCTGCGGTTGGGGTGGGCGGCGGCTGGCTGTAGGTGACTGCCCACAGGTGACTGCTGCCGATTCGACGGCATGACGCCCGTGCTTCATTATCCACTGCTCGAACCCCACAATGCCAGGGACACTGCACCCAACGAAGCTCGCGGCGCGGATGACGCAAGCCCACAGCGAGCACAACAAGGACGACCGCGACAAAAGTCGCCCAGCACAGGGCTTCCAGCGGCATTTCCGCGAAAAAGTTCGCCCGGCGCGGCCCGTCCAGCGGCATTTCCGCGAAAAAGTTCGCCCAACGCGCCTGAAAACAGCGTTTTTCGGCCATTTTGGGCTTGCAGGGCGAACTTTTTCGCGCTCGCGCCCACACCAGGCCGCGCAGGGCGAACTTTCGCGCACAGGGCGCTTCGACATGGCGGCTTTGAAACCAATGACACCTCTGCAGCCACTGACGCGGGCCAGCACGAAACCACCATCACCACTGTGCGCCCCTAAACAGCGACCGTTGAAACCCACAACACCTCTGCAACCGAAAAACACACGAAATACACCCATTTCGCACCCGCAAAGGCGACGCCGGTTTCAACTGGGGCCCAGACTGCGCGAGCAAAGGCGACAGCAGTTTCACACGACAGATCTACGACACTCGCGCATAGCCACAAACCCACTCCCCAGAAAACTCGCACGTAATTCGATTGGATGAACGTTCAACAAAGTCTCAAAACGTTGCAATTCCAACGAACACAATTCAAATCCTGAAACAGCCACGGGGGAATTACGTGCGAGATTGATGAGGCAGTGGCGAGGCCCGGCCGGACAACGGGCCGACGCACCCAGCCACACACCAGCACACCAGGCACCGCCGGTGCGGAGGGCGCCGGCGAGACCTGCCGCGGTGCCGGTGGGCGGTGGCGGGGCCTGGCCGGGCAACACGCAGACACCCCGACCGATTGGAGGCCGCCGCGAGGCCTGCGGGGCCTGGCCGGGCTTCGAGACGACGCGCCGAGCGAAGCTCGCAGCGCGGACGGCGAGCGGGCGGGCAGGCCGCGCGGCGGCCGGAGATCTGTCGGGGGGGAACAGGCGACAACAGCAGGAATTACTCGCCCGCGAGGCGGTCGACCTCGTGCATGATGAGGCCGCACACGGCGCCCACCCATGCGACGGCTGCGACGCCAAGGACGCGTGAACGCCAAGGCCGGATCTGCAGGAAGTCCTCGAAGCCGTATCCGGATCCGGGAGACGCGGCCGACATGCTGAAGCCCCACATGGCGGCACCGGTGGCCAGCAGCGCGATGACGATGAGTGCGAGGCTTACCCACACCATGACGCGTTGGACTTGCGCGCCGTGCCGCGGGCGCCGCTCGATGGGCGACAGGACGAGCGCCCACGCGCCAGCGATCAGGGCGGCGGTGATGACGTCGGAGGGGCGGTGCCAGCCTTCCATCATGACGGATACGCCCATGAGGGATGTCCACGCCCACCCGATCCACGCGGAGGGGCTGCGGAACCACTGCGGGGCGACAACGATGAGGGCCAGTGACAGGGTGACGGCGACGGTCGTGTGCCCGGAGGGCAGGGAGTTGCCCGCGCCGGTCGTGACGCCCAGGTTGGGGCGGGTGAGGATGTAGTCCTTGAGGATTTGCGTCGTGATGTTGGCGCCGATGACTGCGCCGAGGGCGCGCCCGGCGAGCGTGGGCCGCCGTCGCGCGGCGGCGACGAGGGCGACGACAATGCCGGCTGCGACCATGACGGGCACGGACACGATGCCCGTGATGAGCATGGAGAAGGCCTCGTAGCGGCTCGCGGAGCGCATGGTGCCCTCCATGAGAATCGTGTCGAGGACCTGCCCGGGTGCGGTCGAGAGCGCCACGTGACTGATGAGCATCGTCAGCGCTAGGCAGGTGGCGACTCCGCCGAGGCGTCGGGCGAGCTTGCGCCGGTACCAGGAGTCGGAGGTGAGGCGACGAGGCTGGGGCCCGCCCGCCGGTGCCTCGCCGTTGGCCTGGGGTCCGGGGGTGCGTCCTCGGGCGGGCCGCTGGGTGGCGGGGGCGCTGTCCGCTCGGGAGGAGCGGCCGGCGGTGTCGGCGGGTGCCACCGAACGGTTGCGGGGGCGCACGGGGCGCGAGCCTTTGGTGTAGGACTCGTCGACGGTGGGGTCGGAGGGCAGGGCGGCGTTGGGGTCGTCCATGGCGTCCTCCGTTCGTGTCGATGCCGTATTCCGTCTCCACTGTAGTGGAGCGGGGCGCGGGTGCGCTTATTGGTTCCGCTTTCTCGCACATCGAAGGCAAGCACACAGAGGGCGGGCGTCCCGCGCACCCGCCCAGACCTCGTCAAAGAGTGACGGGAGGCTCCGTGTCAAGACTTGTCGGACAAGGTGGGCGCGCGCGGGACAGAGGCCTCGGTTACAGTGGGGGTGTCCGATTCTGTACGTCTCACGCGGGAGTTGTCAGTGGCTGCATCTTCACCTGTCAGCACCGATCGTATTCGGGATTTATTGCGTTCCCGGGACGTGCGTTTCGGTGACTACAACGAGGACGAGCTGGCGTATTTGACGCCGAACGCCGCTTTTTTCTGGAATGCGACGAACCCTCAGATCCTGCAGTTGCGCGCTCAGTGGCGCGGGATTGCGCGCACGCCCGAGCAGTTCGGTGAGCTCGCTCGGGAGGTCGCGGCTTGCAATTCGACGCGCACGGGCCCGAAGGCGTACCTGGCTCCCCTCGAGGATGGCACGCAGTACGGCCTGATCGCGGAGTGCAACGTCGTGGTCATGTCGGGGCTCACGCAGGCTCAGTTGGATAATTTCTTTGAGACGTCCATGTCGATGATCATGGGTTTCTTCGCGGATCTTGAGGTGACGTTGCCCGGGTTCGTGGATTGGGATTCCCAGGGTCGGGAGGTGTCGCTGTGAACGTTCCGTACGTGGTGCCCGAGGATGAGGTGACCCCCTACCCCGCCGATTTTGAGCGGGTCGTGGACGCCGTGCGCGAGATGGGCTACGCGCTGGACGTGATCGAGAAGGGTCACGCGGCGGGCGCTATTTTTGACGAGATTCCGTTCCTGGTGTCTTTCGATACGGCGGGGCGTTTCCTGTCGATTCGTGCGCTGTGGGAGTCGGATCTGCCGGCGGAGAGCGCGGAACCCGCGCTGTTTGCGACGGCCGACAATTGGAATCGCGAGAAGTATTTCCCGACGGTGTACACGTCGACCTCGCCGGAGGGGACGCTGGGCGTGTACGCGGACTTCGTCGTCGATACGGAGGCCGGCCTGTCGGACGTGCAGCTGCGTGACGCCATTTCGTCGGGCATTTCGACGGGTATCGCCGCGATCCAGTACGTGAAGGAGTCCGCCTCCGAGGCACTGGGGCTCGGTGAGTCCGGGCGCGAATGAGCGCTGACCTGCCACCCTCGTCGCAGGCGTCTTCGTCGCACGAGGCCGGGGCTTCCTCGCCCGATCGGGCACAGCAGAGCGCATCCTCTCCTTCTCCCGCGCACCTGCTGGATGTGTTGGAGCGCCTGAGCGCGGGGGATGATCGGCTGCTCGGCCACGTGACGCTGCCGGGACGATCGGGGCGGATCGCGGATTGGCCGCGGTGGGTCAGTCCCGCGGTCGTGGGCGCGTGGGCGCGTCGGGGCGTGGAGCGCCCGTGGATTCATCAGCGCGAGGCCATGGATGCGATCCATCGGGGCCGCGACGTCGTGCTCGCGACGGGAACCGGCTCGGGTAAGTCGCTGGCCGCATGGACGCCGATCCTCTCCGACCTGGTGGAGGCCGAGGATTCGTCGCGTATTTCCGCGATTCACCGCCGCCCAACCGCCCTGTACCTGGCTCCGACGAAGGCTCTGGCGGCGGACCAGCTGGCCTCGCTCATGTCGCTGCTCGGCCAGGACAGCAAGCCGGACGACGCACAGGGGAGCGCGGGCCCGGAAGGAAGCCCCGGCCTCGTCGATGAGAGGCTGCGCCGCGTGCGCGCGACGACCGTGGACGGGGACACGCCGCGCGAGGCGAAGGAGTGGGCGCGCGCGGGTGCTGACCTGATCCTGTCGAACCCTGATTTCCTGCACTACGTGATGCTGCCGTCGCACCAGCGATGGTCGCGCTTCCTGTCGTCGCTGCGCCTCATCGTCATTGACGAGGCCCACCATTGGCGGGGCGTGACCGGCTCGCACATCGCGCTGGTCGTGCGCCGCCTGCTGCGCGTCGCCCACCACCTGGGGGCGGATCCGCGCGTCGTCATGCTGAGCGCGACCGTGCGCGACGCGGGCGCGGTGGGCCGCGCGCTCACGGGGCGCGACGCGGTCGCCATCACCGAGGACGGCTCGCCGGCGGGTGCCCACGAGCTGGTCCTGTGGCAGGGCGCGATCGTGGCCGACGAGTCCGAGGTCGATATCTCGTCCTTCCTGGAGGCCCTCGACGCGCCGCCGGGTGCGGCCACCCTCAAGGTCCCGATCGTGCGGCGCAGCGCCGGTGTCGAGGCCGCCAACCTGGCCACCGCTTTCGTCGAGGAGGGGGCGCGTCTCCTCGCCTTCGTGCGCTCGCGCGCGGGGGCCGAGGCCGTGGCCGCCCAGGTGCGCGACCGGCTCTCGGCGCGCGGTTCCGCGAACGCTGGCCGGGTCGGCGCGTATCGCGGCGGCTACCTGCCCGAGGAGCGCCGCGCCCTCGAGGAGGCGATCCGCACGGGAGGCGTGCGGGCGCTCGCCACGACGTCGGCGCTGGAGATGGGCCTGGACATCTCGGGCCTGGACGCGACGATCACGGTCGGTTGGCCGGGCACGCGCGCCTCCCTGCGCCAGCAGATCGGGCGCGCGGGGCGTGCGGGCGCGCCGGGCACGTCCGTGCTCATCGCCTCCGACAACCCGCTGGACGCGTACCTGGTGCGCCACCCGGAGCACATTCTCGGCGAGGTCGAGGCCTCCGTCATCGACCCTTCCAACCCGTGGGTGCTGGCCCCGCACGTCGCCGCCGCGGCCGCCGAAATACCGATCACGCCGTCCGATATCACCTACTTTGGCCAGGAACTGCGAGGCGTGACTGAGCGCCTCGTCGCCGACGGGTACCTCAAGCGCAGGCCCGCAGGGTACTTCTGGGATGCCACTCGCCCCGAGCGGCCCAGCGACCTCACCGACCTGCGGGGAGCCGCCGGCGACGTCCAGATCGTCGACGCTGCCACCGGCACCGTCGTCGGCACGATCGACCAGGCCTCCGCCGACGCCCACGTCTTCCCCGGCGCCATCTACATCCACCAGGGGCGCACGTTCCACGTCCTGAGCCTCAGTTCCCTCACCACGCCCACCGCACCCTCCGCCCAGGGGGTGGCCGCGCGCCCTCCTGCCCGAGGCGTCGGGCGGCACCCGGGGAAGCGAGCACCTCGGGGGTGGGCAGCGCGAGGGGGCCCAGGCCTCGTCGATCATCATCCCGCCCGCGCGGACGGACGACGCGCGCGTCGCCCTGGTCGAGGAGGTGCGCACTCCCCTGCGCACGCGCTCGGCGACCCACACGAGCGTCGAGGTGTGCGCCATCGAGGAGACGTACGTGTGCGGCGACGGCACGGTCACCTGGCACCACGGGCCGACGAACGTGTCGACGCGGGTCACCGACTACGACCTGCTGCGCCTGCCCGGGCTCGAATTCATCCGCAACATCGAGCTGTTCCTGCCCACGCACACGCTGCCCACGAAGTCCACGTGGTTCACCCTCACGCCGGCGGCGCTGGCCGCCATGGGGATCGACGCCGCAGACCTGGCGGGCACTCTGCACGCCACCGAACACGCGATGATCGGGATCCTGCCCATCGTCGCCACCTGCGACCGCTGGGACCTGGGCGGCCTGTCCACCGAGCTGCACGACGACACGGGCGCGCCCACCGTCTTTATCCACGACGCGTTCCGGGGCGGCGCCGGGCACGTGCTCGCCGGCTTTCACAGCGCCCGGTCGTGGGTAGCCGCGACCCTCGAGGCCGTCTCCTCCTGCGACTGCGAGTCCGGGTGCCCGCGCTGCGTCCAGTCCCCCAAATGCGGCAACGGGAACGAACCCCTGTCTAAGCAGGGAGCGATCACGCTGCTCACCTACCTCCAGGAACGCGCGCCGGAGGCGTGATGAGCCGTCTGTTAACTTGTATCTAGCGGTTAACCAACATATCCTATGGAAGATCCCATCTTTGTTTCGTCGGACACAGGTTCGACGGTTTCTTCACACAGGAGGTGAGCCGTGGCTGACGTCTCTTTCAACTCCTCAGATCACAAGCTCACGGAGTCTGACGTTCCTCAGAGTGAGGAAGGCCTGCAGAAGAGCTCTCAAGCGGTCAAGGAGCTAGCCAGCGGACAGACCGCGCGAGACTGGACGCCCGAACCTGCGGCGCAGCTTCTTCGCACGGCCATCATCCACTTCTTCTCTACCTGCGACGAAGCCTTCACTAAGGAGAAAGCCACTCTGCACGAGTTCGGCACGAACGTCGACCTCGCCATCGCAGAATTCGCTCGCGTCAACGAATCCACAGGCGATGAACTGAAACGTATCCAGGACAGCATTACCAACCAGGAGGTCAGAGACAAGCTCGGAAGGGGACTGTTGCAGGCGGGCACCCCCGCCCAGACTGACGGGTCCGACACGTCGGCAACCGAGGCAACCGAAGCACCCACTGGTGCGGATGCGACGTATTCGGGTCCGTCCCACTTCGGCCAATCCGCGTCCGGCGGCCCCACGATCACCGGCCAGTAATGTTCCCCTGCGGTTCCAGGCACAAGGAGAAGTTTCATGGTTAGCAGCCCTAAATACGAGCAGCTGATGCGGTTCGCCACAGCGGCCGAAGACGGCTTGACCCAGCTCGAAAAGCACGACCCCCTTCATAGACAGACCATTGAAGGGCTCACGGACATGATCGAGCGTGTGAAGCATTTTCGCGAGCATCAGGGGTTTGAAGGCCTGACTGGTGACGCTATCAAGAAGTGGATTGAGGCCTCACTATCCCGTTATGACGCTGAATTCACGGGGTACGTCAGCGGCTTTTCACACTACCTGGAAGCGCGCCGCATGCTGAAGCACGCCGCCGAGGACGCGCGGCTCCTCCCAACCGCCCTCCTCGACTCAAAGACCGCGGCAATGCGCGACCTCGCGCAGGTCGTCATCCCGGTCACAAAGTACATGGGACTTTGGGGTTTTCCGTTCAATTCCCTTGCGACAACGGGCGAGGCCTACGTTAACGCCGTCGAAGCGCAGGCGAATGCGGCACGCGAGGAACAATCTGAAAAGATTCTCGCCCGAATAACAAAGGCCTCGTCCTCGCTTGCTTCTTCCCTGCATGAATGCACAGAAGCGATGAGGAAGATCCCCGACTCTAAGGACGGCATGAAGTTCCCCGTTCCTCCCCCGTCGCCCACCCCCGTCGTTAAAGTAATCGAGCGGGGCAACGTGCCGGTGTCTGACCATGATCCAAGCGTCTACGGTGGGGACCGTGACACTGATTTTGGCCGCTCCGGCCAACGCGACCCGAAGTCTGGCGTGTATCCGGATGGTTACGACGAAGGCGGCCGAATCAGCGATCGCATCATGTCGTCGAAGCGCATCCCGAACACGTTTGTGCCCGAAGGCGAACTCGGCTCTCGTCTCAACCCCGTGACAGACCCCAACGATCTTATGAACATCGATCTGCTGCATTCTCGAGTGAACGGAGACCGGCACGCGAACGGCGTGATCGGCGGGCACACCCCCGCCTCACCCATCGACCGCGATCATCCGCTGTGGCGTCTTAACGGCGGCCCGGCGGGCGGCTCCGGCCTCGGTGCCGGCACCCTTGCCGCAGGGGCCCTCGGTGTTGGCGCCCTCGGCGCGGGCGCTCTGGGGATGCGCGGCAGTTTGTCTCTCAACAGCGCTACCGCGGGAGCAGCTGGAGCCGGAGTGGGAGGCACGGGCGTTGCGGGCGCAGCTGGTGCTAGCGGCGCATCCGGGCGCCCCGGCATGGGCGGTTTCATGGGTGCCGGTGCCGGCGCGGGTGGCAAGGGCGGCAAGGAAGACCGCAAGGCCCGTCGGCACAGGTACACGCCGTTCCGCTTTGAGGACGATGAGGACGAGCTGCCCGAGGGCTACGTGAACCCCCTGTCGCAGACCTACGGGTCCGACAAGGATCTTTCGCCCGCACCACGCAAGGACGACGGATGGGATCCCCGCCAATGGTGACACGCACGAATAGCACGACGCGCCTGCTCGGCGTCGCGGCCTCGACTCTGGCGCTCGCCACAGGTGCGACGGCTCTGCCGACTGGCCCCGCACACGCCGCCGACCCGATCACGGCAGCAGACCAGTCGTATTTTGCCTACTACTATCTGAGCGAAGCCCGCAACATGGGCTTGAGGGGTAAAGGGGTCACGATCGCGCTCATCGACGGCGAGGTGGACACGACAGCCCCCGAGCTGGCGAAAACGAATATCACCGACAAGACTCCCTGTACCGTCACCTCCACCACGCTGAGCAGGACGCACGGCACCGCGATGGCCTCGATCATTGCCTCGGATGCCTACGGCGTTGCCCCCGACGCGACGATCCTGTCGTATCGCATGTCGTTTACCGCCCAGGGTGACACGTCCGGGGATGACTGCGACGACGCCTTTGGCGTCCGCAAGGACACTTACGCCTCCCTCATGAACCACGCCATGAACGACGGGGCGACGGTCATCAACATGTCCGTATCCAGCGACGAACAACAAGACTTCCTAAAGTGGGCGGTGGCCCGCGCCATCTCCCAGGGCGTCATTGTCGTTGGTGCCGCCGGTAACTCAGGCAGGAACTCCGACGCTCTCGCCCTATCCTGGTGGTCCAGCGTCGTTGGTGTCGGCGCAATCGACACCCAAGGAAAGGTGGTCGATTCTTCTTCCAGCGGCGAAGGCCTCGTCTCGGCGGCCGTGGGCACCGCGACCGTACGCGACTATTCGACGGGAGCAAACACGGTGGTGACGGGCACCTCTGTGTCCACTGCACTGGTCTCGGGCTTCGTGGCTCTGGCCCGCCAACAGTGGCCACAGGCGACCTCGAACCAGCTGCTCCAGCTCCTCGTCCACACCGGGACAAACCCGAATCACACGTGGAACGATCGCACGGGCTACGGCCCCGCTGACCCCGGCGCGATGGTCAATACGGACCCCAGCCAGTATCCGGACGAGAACCCCCTGATGACTAAACGCCCGGATGTAGAACCCACGCCCGAGCAGGTCCAGCAGTACGTGGACGGGGTCGTCTCCCCCTATGACATCGCCTACGACAACTCCTACACCTACCGCGGCCTGGACGAGAGGGTGGTCGACGACAATCGTAACCACTACCCCACCCACCTGGGGACCAGCCCGCGCTACCACGGCAAGAAAGCCAACGGGGCACAGTAACTAAGGCTGCGCGTCGTCCACTGTCCGTCATATGACTTGTTTTCTTGAACACCTGGTCATATGCTGATCAGCGTCTCATTTCGTTCCGCAGGACACGTGTTTGGCGGACTCGCTACGCAGGAGGTGCGCCGTGGCTGACGTCGCTTTCGATTCCAACAAGCATGCCCAAACTCGGCAGGACGTCGAGCACGGGGGGGCGGCAATAGCCTCCAGCTCCGAGGCAATCACCCGTCTCTCCAACGGTCAATACGAGCGCTTCTGGACCGATGAGGCAGGGCCCTCAGGCCCTTCGAAAAGCTTATATCGCTTTTCCTCGGTGCCTGCGGCGATATTGCCGCTAACGAGCGCGACACTCTCCGCTCCTTTGGTCGCAATGTCGATCAAGCAATCGAAGATTTTGCCACCCTCGAGCAGGCCACCGGAGACGAACTGAAGGCACTTCGTGACTCGATGGGGGACCCGTCGGCCTACACGTCACCGACGCCAACTTCTTCGACGCCCCCTTCCGCGTCGTCTGCCGGGGGATCAGCACCAAGTCCCGATCCCGGAACGACGGCGGGCGCTAACGGCGCGCCCACCCAGGAAGCACAGACAGAGTTCTAGCCCAAAGCGCACGATAGGAGACAGACCATGGTGAGCAGCCCCATGTACGACCGCCTCATGAAGTTCGTTGAGGGCGTCGAGGAATCCCGCAAGCTGAGCGGCTACGACACCGAACATTCCGCGATCATTGCCGGAATGGGGATGATGAGTGCCAGCGTGTCCCACTTCAAGGAATACCAGGGCTTCGAGGGACAAACGGGCGAGGCCATTGACGGCTGGATCGATCAGACGCAGCAACGCTACAGCAGTGAGCGACAGGGGTACGTGACCGGCACCGAGCACTACGTTGAGGGCCGACGCCTGCTCATGCACGCCGCCGAGGACGCAAAGCTCCTGTCCCCCACACTCCTGGACAAGGCAACCGAAGCAATGCGGGGGCTTGCTCAGGTCGTCATTCCTGTCGCGAAGCACATGGGTCCACTCGGAGAGCCCATCAACACGATCGCCACGACCGGCGCTGCCTACGTGGACGCGATCGAGGCGCAGGCGAACGCGCAGCGCGAGGCCGCTGCCACGGCCATTCTGCAGCGTGTGAACGACGAGGCGCAGAAGCTCGCCGATCAGTTGCAGGCTCATACCGAGGACATCAAAGGATTAGCTGCAGGAAACACGGGCGTGAAGATCCCATTTGCGGGTGGCCCATCCGCTCCGTCTGTAACGGATCAGCTGAACCAAGGCAACATGTGGGTCTCGCCCCACGAGGCAGGCGTGTACGGGGCCAGCCGCGATGACGACTACGGGCGTTCCGACCTTCGCGGTCAAGGATCGGGGCTGTACGCGGATGGATATGACGAGGGCGGTCCGATCAGCGACCGTGTCATGTCCTCGAAGCGGGTTCCGAACCAATACATCTCCGAAGGAGAGCTTGGATCCCGTCTCAATCCCGTCACCGATCCGCAGGATCTGATGGATATCGACCTGCTGCACACGCGCGTCAACGGTGACCGTCACGCGAACGGGGTCATCGGCGGTCATACCCCGGCTTCTCCCGTCGATCGCGATCACCCTCTGTGGCGCCTCAACGGTGGCCCTGTCGCTGAATCGTCGGCGGCTGGTCGCCTCGGCGGCGCCGGTATGCTCGGCGCAGGGGCACTGGGCCTTCGCGGGTCCGCTCGCGTGGGTTCTGCCGCATCTACCATGGGACGAGCCGGTGGAGCGGGAGTAGGAGGTTCGGCTGCTTCAGCTGCCCTGCGTACCGGCTCCTACTCCGGTCCCGGATTCGGCAAGTACACGCCACCAGCTCCTGCGGGAGCGACGGGGGTTGGCACCAGTGGAACCTCTGGCGTGACGGGCATGTCGGGGGGCGCCGGGTGGCGCGAATGGCGCTGGAAGCTCTGCGGCCGGCGGTCGTACCCAGGGATCCGGTGGTTTCATGGGTGCTGGCGGCGCTGGTGCCGGAGGAAAGAAGGACGAGAAGAAGGCCCAGCGACGCCGCTACACGCCGTTCCGCTTTGAGGACGATGAGGACGAGCTGCCCGAGGGCTACGTGAACCCCCTGTCGCAGACCTACGGGTCCGACAAGGACATCGCTCCTGTACCTCGCAAGGACGACGGATGGGATCCCCGCCAATGGTGACACGCACGAATAGCACAGCACACATGCTTGGCGTCGCGGCCTCGGCCCTGGCGCTCAGTGTGGGGACCACGGCACTGCCCTCCGGCCCGGCCCATGCGGCGGACACTATTACCGCCGCCGACCAGCCCTATTTCGCGTACTATCACCTCGACCAGGCGCGCGCGAAGGGCTACACCGGGCAGGGTGTCACGATCGCAATCCTGGATGGCGAGGTTGACACCAGCGCACCAGAACTAGCAGGCGCTGACATCACGGATAAGTCACCTGCACGGTCACGTCCAGCGTCCAGAGCAAGGAGCACGGAACGGATGTTGCTTCCGTACTCGTCGCAAGGGATTACGGAATTGCTCCTCAAGCAAAACTACTGACATACAGGGTTTCCTACGAATATGTTGGTGACACTGCGGGAGCAGATTGCAAGGTAGCGGATGGAAATGACAAAGACGATATGCCGTCGCTCATCAACACCGCAATCAACGATGGTGCTCAAATTATCAGCTTGTCGCTTACCAGCACGTCGAGCGGTAGTCCCTCGAAGTGGGCCATTGCACGCGCAATGTCCCAGGGTGTCATCGTCGTTGCAGGAGCAGGAAACCAAGGAAAAGACCAAGGAGGCGAATCCTACGATAGATGGTCTGGTGTTGTCGGTGTCAGTGCCATTGATGTCGACGGCAACCGCCAGGATTACTCATCGTGGGGAGCAGGAGTGGTGAGCGCTGCGGTGGGTGGACCTATCACCGTAAGAAACCTCGAGACGAAACAAAACGAACAGGCTTTCGGCACCTCTTTCGCGACTCCCCTCGTCGCTGGCTCTCTCGCGCTCGCCCGCCAGAAGTGGCCCCAGGCCACCACGAATCAGCTCCTTCAGCTCCTCATTCACACTGGGACCAACCCGGACCACACGTGGAACAAGTACACGGGCTACGGCGGCGTCGCGCCCGGCGCGATGGTGAACACTGACCCCAGTCAGTATCCAGACGAGAATCCTCTGACAGTCAAGGAAGATGGTTCCAGTCCGACGCCTGACGAGGTTAAGCAGTACACCGACGGCGTGGTCTCTCCCTTCGAGATCGCCTACGACAACTCCTACACGTACCGTGGCCTGGACGAGAAGGTGATCGGCGACGAGCGCAACCCCTACCCCACCCACCTGGGGACCAGCCCGCGCTACCACGGCAAGTAAGCCAACGGGGACGCGAGGCGTCGGCGCACGTCGAAGGATGCCGGGCACCGCACATCCGGGGTTATAGGACACTACGTGTTGCTGTGTGGCACCGGTTGTTGCTGTGTGGACCCGCAGGTTTTCTGGGCGCCGGGCCCGGCCGCGGGGCCTGGTGTTGACGTGTGGTTTGGCGCGTTGCCCTGATGCCCAGCTATGGCTGCCAACCGCCAATTTCGCATGCAATTCCCCCGCGACTATTTCAAACTTTGAATTCACAGCGTTGAAATCGCAACGTTTTAAGGCCTTGTTGAATCTTCACCCAATCGAATTGCATGCGACTTTTGAGGAAAGCCAGGCCCCGCCGCCCACGGGCACCGCGGCCCGCGCGCCCCGCAGCCAGGCCTTCCGATCTCTCCGGTGCCGCAGCCAGGCCATCCGGCCTCTCCGGTGCCCTCCGCACCGGTGGCGGTGGGGGTTTTGCAGCACTAGAGGCTGGCTATCGGCGTGTCGCCGGCGTGTCATGGTTCTAATGACGCCATTTCCCCCGTTTGGAGGCGGCGAGGCTGCCTACGTGCAGGTCATCGGGCCCGCGTGCGCAGGATGCGTTCACAGGAACAGAAACAGAAGACGGACCTGACGGCTCGCAGGCCTCCCGACGCTCTCTATACGCCCAGGGATACGACGGAGGCGGGACCCCGAAGGATCCCGCCCCTCGTTACGTACGGTGACCGCGCCGTAGGCACCGAAAAGTCGGACTATAGGTCACGAACGTGGTGCTTAAGTTCCGGGTTTAGGTTGGGATTGCGGGCGAAAGTCGCTGTTATTTAGGTTCGGGCGGTTAATCGCGCAGCTTCCTTGACTTTCTGGGGTGATCGTGTAGTGGGTGAGAACACGATCGAATCGTGCTCGGCGTTGCCCGGTGTGCGCTGTGCCGATGAAGAAGAATGGACACACCGCGGCGGGCGCTCAACGGTGGAAATGCACCTCGTGCGCCCTGTCAACCACATGTCCATCAGGGCGTGCGCGCCGACACGAACAAGCCGATGAGCTGGCAGACTTCATCGCGTGGGCGACGTCTCGGCACACCCAAGACGAACAGGAAGGCTCAGCGCGCGCTTTCCGGCGTCGTACCTGTTGGTGCTGGCAGGTGCCGGTACCTCACCCGCCCGTCACCGGGCAGGTCCACGATCAGATCTTCATTGACGGCATACACCTGTCGGGCGGATGGGTGCTGCTGATCGCCCGAGACCGCGAGCATGTGCTGGAGTGGCAGTGGGCGGCCAACGAATCCGCGCAGGCCTACACGGCCCTACTTGAACGCCTCGCTCCTGCCGATGTGGTCACCACCGACGGTGCTGCAGGCGCCTTTGGCGGCTATCGCGCACCCTATGGCCCTCCACGCGCGTGCAACGCTGCCTGGTCCACGTTCATCGTGACATCATCCGCGACCTAACCATGCATCCCAGAACCGAACCCGCACGGGCGTTGCTGGCCTTGTCACGACGCTTGACGAGCATCACCAGCGTCGACCAAGCCAGCGCGTGGTTGACGATGCTCCACGACTTTGGGCACACCTTCCGAGAATGGATGTCACAGCGCACCTTCGCCGCTCAAGACCCCTGCATGGGCGTCAAAAACCGGTAAAACCTGGTGGTACACGCATGAACGCACGCGCCGCGCCTACCGACGCTTGGCACGACTGGCACGCCAAGGAGTGCTGTTCACCTACCTGACCAACCCCGACGGCACACCAACCGACCCGCCGGCCTGCGCCACCACCAACCACGTCGAATCCATCAACGCTGTCGTGCGTGAACTCCTCCACGCTCACCGCGGTGCCAGTGCCTACCACCAGCCATCATCGCCGAATGGGCCTCCTCCTGCGCACCCCACAACCCCCGACCCCCACCGAAGTCCTGACCCAATGGGAACACGACGGGCGCCCCACACCCCGCCGGATCCCCACACCAAAACACCCCAACCACACCGATCAGAAACGCCACGGAATCCCGGAAGGAACCCCCACCCCAGAAGAAGGACTCTGGCCACGCAAAGGCTGGGCCGGACGCGCCCACTAGACCCACGACACGCCGTCTAAAGCACCACGTTTGCGCCTATAGCCCGAAAAGTCACCCTACCAGCAACACCTAGAGTCCTATCACCCCGCATCCGTGAAACCGCTCGGGCTGAATGCGCACAGCGCACGGAACGCGTCAGCACAAACTCGAAGGGGCCGGCCATAAGGCCGACCCCTTCGAGTATCCCATCAACACAGTGCAAGTCTTCCGATGCGCTCCCTTTCTCGGCTCACCCTTTGTGGGTGTCGCCCTTGGCTTGATGACTATTAATGTACGGACCCCACCTGTGGGAACCATTGAACGAACCTGGCAATTTCCTGTGAATTTTTCACCGCTCCGGCCCGGCGCGCGCCCGGGCGCTCACATTCGTTGAAATACCAGCGATTCTGACCGGCTGCGTGAGGACCACCAGGCAGTCGAGATCGCGCACCTCGCAGGACTGAACACCCACGCCATTCGCTGCAGCGACCGCGGAGGCTGCCTCGCACGGCCGCTCCCCCACATCCTCCCAGCCAGCCGTGGCCGACTGCTCTGCCCCAGCCAGGGCCGCCAGGTCGGCGACAGCCTGCAGGCGCACCCGCTCGCGGTGGGCGACGCCGGCCCCGCCGAGGACCACCGCGAGCGCCGCGGCCACGACAATGAGTCCCACGGAATTGATGGTCCCGGATCCTTCCTCGTCGGAACGTTCGCCGGTACACCCATCCGCGACAGGCCCACCTCGGGAGGCAACCAAACACCCGGCCCGACGTCCCGGCATCACGGCAGGTCCCCCTCGTCGATGGTGGTCACCGAGCATCGGGCGACGCCCCCGACCCAGCCGGCCGCCCCGCGGTAGGGGGCGGTGCCGGTGACGCTCACCCACCCGCCGGAGCGCGCGACCGCGTAGGATCCGGGCGGGTAGGCGGCCGAGGCCACTCCCTGCGGGTCGGCCGCTCCGATGGAGGCGGCCCGCGCGCCCTCGCGCACCGCCTGACACAGGGATGCTCCGGTCATCCCGGCCTGTGCGGCGGCGACGATGACGCCGACGACGAGGGTGACGGCGACGAAACCGATGGCGTGTTCGACGGTGACGTATCCTCGATCGTCGCTGTTCATCGGGTGTTGAGCGCCTCCTGGATGATGGATTCGAGGGCGGCGCGCACGCTGTCCGATTTGAGGATCACGATGAGCAGGCCAGCGAACCCGGCGGCGGCGATGGTGCCGATCGCGTACTCGACGGTGGTCGCGCCCTCCTCGGGATCTCGCCCCTCGGTGGGCTCGGCCGCGGTCCGGGGTCGCAGGGCCCGAGCTCCCTCCTGCACGGCCGCCATCGCGATGAGCTGGGCGCGCGTGGCTGCGCAGTCGATTCTGTCGATGATCGTCATTGATCTGTCCTTTCTTCCTTCGCGCGCGGTCGCGCGCAGGGACAGTGTGCGCGGGGGCCGTCCCATGTTTCCAGGCGGATTCGAACCCCTGTGGATAACCAACGAGGCCCCGCAACCCCTGTGGATAACTCGACTACACGCCGATTCCTCCCACGAGGTGCGCGAGCAGGGGGTGCGATGCCCAGGGTCAGGAACGCTGGCAGGAAGAAGGCACCGAGCGGTCCGACGAGGCGGACGCTCAGCTCCTCGGCCTGCGCCTTCGCATCGACGAGGCGCGAGCGGCGCTCCCAGGCGGCGCTGCGGGCGAGCAGCGTGTCCGGGGCGGTTCCGCTGGTCCACGAGGCCTCGAGCGCGTCGCGCAGGGGCCGACTCCACTCGGGGGTGTCCTCCCAGGCGTCCGCCCAGGTCGCGCCGAGCCGCAGCGAGGCGGCGGCCCACGACAGTGTCTCGGTGGCGCAGGCGTCGGCCAACGCGTCGAGAGCGCGGGGGATGGCCACGCCGCTGGCCAGGGCAGAGGCGACGAGGTCGCAGGCAAGCGCGCCGTCCATCCCCTCCTCGACGCGCCGACACCGGGCGAGGATCCGTCGGCACGAGGCCACCCCCGCCGCCCACGCGGCCACACCGACGAAGGCGCACATCCGCCCCGCTGTCCCTCCCGCGTAGAACTGCCAGGGCGAGGCCCCGAGCGCGAGCGCAGACACAACCCCAACGACGGGAAGGGCCGCGAGGACGCGCGCGGACATGAGCGGGCCGGCGGCGGCGACGCGACGAGCCTCCTCGAGCGCCTGCGCGTCGTCGATGGCGCTGCTGATCGCGTCGAGCACGTCGGCGAGCGGAGCGCCGAGGCCGTGGCTGAATCGGCAGGCGAGGGCGACGGATGCTGCGCTCACGCGGGATGCGGCCGCTCCCGGCGCCCGTTCTGATCGACGCAGACAGCGCCAGCGCGTCGGAGCGCGCGCCCACTCGTCGAGGACGGCAGGGTAGGAATCATCCACGCCGACGCTCCCTCCCACGTCGATGCGCGCCAAGGCGAGGCCCCAGGCGGCGGCAGTGGGAGCTCCCGCGCGCAGACGGGTCGCGACCTCGGCGACGAGGAGGGAGAGTTCGCGCGGGTGGGCGGGCCTGAACCGGCCTCGGTGGCGCGCGGATCGTTCTGTGCCGGGACGTAGCCGACCCCACCGCCCCCGGGCCTCGCGGTCCGGGCTACGCATACGCGTCGGGCGCGCCCATGCGCGCACGAAACGCTTCTCGCGCGCCTGCCGACACAAGGCGACGCAACACCGTAAACACAGCGCACACACGCATATAACGAACACGCTGACCGCCGCCACCTCGCCGAGGCCGAGGCCCTCCACGAACGCATCCCGGCCCGCCCTCATAGCCCGACCCTTCGGGCGAGGCGCGCCCAGGCCTCGTGCGCGGTGACGCAGCCATCGTCGGTGGCGCTGAGCGCGAGCGCGCACTCGAGAGGCCCGCGAGCGCGCGTGAGGACCCCGACCTCGGACACCCAGCGACGCCCTTCTGCGCCGCGCCGCATGTGGAGGACGGCGTCGATGGCGCTGGCGGCCTGGGCGGCGACGGCACCCTCCCCCATGCCCGCGAGCGCTCCGAGGGCAGCGAGCCGCGCGGGCACGTCGCGCGCGCCGTTGGCGTGGATCGTCGCCCATCCGCCGTCGTGCCCGGTGTTGAGGGCGGTGAGGACGTCGCGCACTTCGGGACCTCGACACTCGCCGAGGATGAGGCGGTCGGGGCGCATGCGCATGGCCGCGCGCACGAGGTCGGCAAGGGTGATCGCGCCACGCCCCTCGACGTTGGGGGCGCGCTCGATGAGGTGCACGCAGTGTGGGTGGGCGGGTGCGATTTCGGCGACCTCTTCGATGCAGACGATGCGCTCGCCAGGTGGAACAAGGGAGAGCGCGGCGCTCAGGAGCGTCGTTTTCCCGCTTCCGGTCGCCCCGCTGACGAGGACGTTGGCGCGCGAGGCGACAAGGGAGCGCAGGAGAGTCCCCACCGCTCCGGGCAGTGTCCCGCAGGCCTCGAGTTCCGCGACGCCCAGCCGACGGGTGCCAAGGACGCGCAGGGAGATGAGCGTGCCGGATCCAGACACGGGGGCGAGGACCGCGTGCAGGCGCACTCCCCCGGGCAGAGTGCCGTCGGCGATGGGGCGCGCATCGTCCAGGCGCACGCCACACGCGCTCGCGAGGCGTATGGCGACGCGGCGGGCATCGGCCTCGTCTCGGACGCCGGCGTCCACGCGCACGAGGCCGCCTCCTCGGTCGGCCCACGCCTGGGTGCCGTTGATGAGAACGTCGGTGACGACCGGGTCGTCGAGGAGGCGCGCGAGGGGCGGATCCATGCCCCGTTGCCGGGCGCGCAGGGTCTCCAGCGTGGAGGCGACCGCGACGGCTCCGCAGCCGGGCGGCGCGCACGTGGCGGCCGCCCGGGCCGGGTCCTCACCGCGGGCGAGCAGGCGCAGCGCGTCACGCATGGCGCGCCTCGATCGCGAGCGGCTCGCCAGGTAACGATGCGTCCCCACCTGCGCGCGCAGAGGAAACGGATTCGAGGGCGCGCATGAGGCCACGCAGATTCCGACCGGGGCGCGTGGGGGCGCGCAGGATGGGCCCGGGGGCGCACTCGCGCACGCCGGCTCCCCATCGCTCACCAGCGCACACAAGCGTGATCGCGGGGCATGGAGGCGGAAGCGCCGCGCATGTCGCCGACAGCGCGGCGGCTCCCTCCAGGTCCCCGTGGGTGACCAAGACGAGCGCGTCGGCGCGGATCGCGGACACGCACCGTGCAGCTCGCTCGTCCCATCGGCCCACGTCCACGATGAGGGGCGCGTCGAGGGATCGGCACGCCGCGACCACGCGGGGATCGTCGGCGGTGCCACCGCCTCGGCAGTCCCCGACGAGGGCGCGCACTCCCCCGACGACGGGCAGATGATCGCGCAGCGACGGCAGGTAGGAGTCCTCGGAGGCGTCCAGATCCGCCCAACGCACGCCGGGAACGCCGTGGTCACCCGCGAGCGCAAACCCGGGCACGGACCCGGACGCGTCGACGACGACCGCGCCTCCCGCCCCCGCTCGGCGCTCCCCACGCTCTGCGCGCCGCCCACCCCACCGGGTACCCCGACGACGCCTGTGCTCGCGGGCCAGCAGCCGAACGACGCCGGTCACCCCGACTCCTCCGGCGATCCCAGCGACCACCCACACCGCGCCCGATCGGCGCGTGCGGGAGGATGCCTCGGCGATGAGGGATACGAGGAGCGCGGTGTCCCCCGGTAGCCTCACCTGACCGCCTGCCCGACGCGCACGCAGGGCACTGCCTCGGGCACGAGAGCCGACGCCGAGGCGAGGATCAACGAGGCCTGTCCCGGGTCCGAGCACACGCGCGCCCCCGCGAGCACCGCGGCATCCCGCGCGCCGTCGAGGTCGGGCGGGGTGAGGCCGACGAGGGCAACGGTTCCTCGATGCGGGGTGACGTGGGTGTTCATAGGACGACGATGCGCCCGCAGCGCACGGCCCGTCCACCCGCGTGCGCGCCCCTGTGGACAACGCGCACCCGAGGTGCCACGCTGTGCATAGAGGGATCCGATGGAGGACCCCTGTGGATTGAGCCAACGCTGGAGTAGACGCCATGGTACGCGCGGCCTTTTTCGACCTGGATAAGACGATTCTGGACACGTCCTCGAACGTGGCGCTCTCGGGCCCCTTCATCGAGGCGGGCCTCATGAACCGGCGTACCGCTCTGACCTCCGTCCTGGTTCAACTGCCCTACCTGCTCGCGGGAGCGGACGAGTCGCGCATGGAGCAGATGGCGCAGGCGCTGGGGCGCATGGGGCGCGGCTGGAATGCCGCGTTCCTTGAGGCGACGGTGGAGGACGCGCTCGAGCGCACGATCCAGCCCGTCTGCTACGCTCAGGCGCTCGCGCGCATCGAGGCGCATAAGCGCGCGGGAGACGTCGTCGTCATCGCCTCGGCGTCGGTCGAGCAAGTGGTGCGCCCCATCGCGCAGATGCTGGGGGCTGACGAGGTCCTCGCCTCGCGCGCGACGGTCGACGAGGACGGGTGCTTCACGGGCGAGATCACGCACTTCAACCAGGCTCAGGGCAAGGCGGATGCCTGCGAGGCCCTGGCTCGCGCATGCGGCTGGGACCTGTCGGAGTGTTCGGCATACTCGGATTCGGTGTCGGACGCGCCGCTCCTACGCCTGGTCGGCCACCCCTACGCGGTCAACCCGGACCGCGCCCTGCGCGAGATGGCGCAGCGCGAAGGCTGGCCCACCCTCACGTTCACGTCCACCGTGCGCGTCCTGCCGCGCGAGGTTCCCACGCCCGCGAAAGTCGCGGTTCCTTTCATCGCCGGCGTCGCCGTGGGCGCGGCGGCCTGTGCGCTCCTACGCCGCTGAGAAACGGCCCTAGGAGAGGCGGCCCGCCTGCACGTGGCGGGCGACGTCGCGCCCCACCTGGGCACCGTAGACGACTCCCGCGCAGTAGTGGATGATCCACCGGGCCAGGCCGGCCTCGTCGGCCCTCACCCACCCGGCGAGTTCGCGTCCCGCGCGCGCCGGGTCGAGCGCGTCGTAGGCGGCCGGCACACACACGCCGGTCGGATCGACGCCTCGGGTGACGAGGATCCACCGCGCCAGTCCGCCTCCCACAACGGACGAGGCAGGGGCGAAGACGCGCCGGAAACGGAAGTGAGCGGTCAGGGCGGCGGCGACGGCGAGGCCGGGCGCATCGCAGCGCGCGTAGGCGAGGGCGGGCGCGAGCAGGGAAGGGTCGGCGGGCACAGCGACGGAACGCGACTCGACGAGGCCGGCGGCAACGAGCCCCGAGCAGGTATCCCTATGCAGTCCCGCGATCAGCGCAGGAAGGGGCGTGGGGGCGACGCGCGCGCGCCCCTGGGAGCGGGTGTTGAGAGCAGGGAAATGCGAGGCCATGTTCCACTGCGAGCGCCAGATCCCCAGCGCTAGGGCGGCCCCCGGGTCCGAGGCCGCTCCCCCATCGTCGGCCATGGACAGGGCTCGCACGTCGTCGACGCTTGTGCGAGCGCCCTCGATGATGGACAGGGCGGCGGCCTCGCGCACGGCTGCCTCCGCGCGCGCCTCCTCCCAGCCTCGGCGCAGCCCCTCACTGAAACGCAGGTCGGCGAGAGCCGCGTGGGCCTCGTTCATGGCGGATACGACGTCGGGGCGTGCTGCTGCCGCGCACAACACGGCGGGTGCGGGGTCGACGAGGGCTTCGATACTCACCCCTCTACACTAGGGGCATGACGCTTTTGCAGCATCGAAACTTCTCCGCGCGCCTGCGCTCGGGGTTGTTCGCATTCATTTTCGCGCCGGTTGCCCTGGTGTTCCTGGGTTCGTCGATGGTCGACGTGCAGGCCTTGGCCGCGGTCGGGCAGCCCCTGGCCTCGGTCGAGGGGCTCATCGGCATGGCGCTCGCGTCACTGTTGCTGGCCCTCATCGCCCTCAATTGCGAGGAGTCGAGCGCGGGCATGGTCGTGACCTTCGTGTGGTCGATCGTCGTGGGGGCCGCTCAGTTCCTGGGCGTGGCGCGTCTGCCGCTGCTTATGAAGTCCTCGGTGGGCACCAAGGACATGTTCGCCGGCGTCCTGTGGTGCATGTACCCGGTGTGCCTGTCGCTCATGCTGGGCGCGTGCGCGCTGACGATTAAGTCGGTGCGGGTGCGCGCGGGCAAGGACACGCGCATGCCGCTCGCGCGCGTGCACCGTCACGCCTTCGGCACGACGGTCGCGCTGCCCGCATCCGCCGCTGCGGGGGTGCTGATGGTGGCCGCCGCACCCTCCGATTCGACAAACGTCGCGGCCATGGGCCTGGAGGGCGTGCTCGAGGGACACACCCTCATGCCGCTGCTAGCACTCGGGGCGGGCCTGTCCTTCGCTCTGTTGGTGGTGAGTGCGCGCTGGTCGATCACGGGTACGCAGATCGCGAGCTGGTTCATTCTGGTGCTCCCCACGTACGTGGTCCTGCCCGTGTGGGCGTCGCTGACAGGCAACGTGATTGTCCCGGGATCGTCCCTGCTGACGAAGATAGCGCTCGCGAGCCCGCCGCTGGCGGCGCTCGGAATGGCGACCGGCTGCGCCTCGATGGGTGTCCTGTGGGCCCGCATACGGGCGCTCAAGAAGCTCGAGGCCGATGAGGATTCGACAGCAAAAGAGGGGCCTGCCGAGGGCTAATACGCGCAAGCGCGCACGCTGACCGTAATATGTGGGCAGGTATAAGGAGGAAGCATGTCTGATAACGAGTTTGACGCCCAGCGCGACCGCGCCGAGGAGGCACCTGACAATGTGGTGCTGACCGGCGAGGAGATCGAGCTGCCCGGCGAGGATTCCGACGCGTCGGCGATCATCGGCGAGTCCAGCGAGCCCATCCACACGGGCGAAATCGAGGCAGTCGCGATCGGCGGCCTGACGGGCCGCGTGCCGGCCGCAGCGCCGCTCAAGCCAACGATCGAGGACAAGATCTCCACGGGCGAGCTGCCCGTCGTATCCGCCCCCGAGGGCGATCTTCCGGTCGTTTCTTCCTCCGACGAGGCCGAGGCCGCCCCCGAGCAGGAGCAGGCCGAGCAGGAATCTCCCGCCGACGCTCCGGTCGTTGATCAGGGAACCGATGAGCCCACCGAGGCCGACGCTGGGGCCGCAGAGGCAACCGAGGAGCCCGAGGCCACCGAGGACGCCCCCTCTCATGAGGCTCCCGCTGAGGAAGCGACCGAGGACCAGGCTCCCGCAGTGGACGCCGCTTCCGATGAGCCCGCCCCCGCCTCGTCGAACGAGGAGGGCGAGCAGCCCGAAACCTCCTCGCACCAGGCGGAAGATGCCGCGAATTCCTTTGCTTCCCTGCTCTCCTCCGCAGAAGATGCCACCGCAGACGAGGCAGCCGAGGACGTGACCGAGGAGACGGAGCCCGCGCTCGCCCCCGTGATGACGCCCGCTCAGGCGGCCGCCGCCCTGAGCGAGGCCAACGATGAGGCTTCCGACGAGGCTTCCGACGAGGCCGAGGCGCCCTCCCACGAGGATGAGCCCTCCGAGGATGAGCCCTCCGAGGGCGAGGTCGCCGCGGTCGGTGGCGCGGCCGCCGAAGCCTCCACCCACTCGCCGTCCTCGCGCCGCTCCATGATCTTTGGCGACGACGAGACGCTGTCCCCCTCGATTCCCGCGGTCGCAGCCCAGGAGAACGCTCCCGCCGAAACCTCCGCCGTGGACGAGCCCACGGCCGAGGAAGCGACCCCCTTCACCGAGCCGACGGCCCAGCTGCCGACGCAAGACACCAAAGCCTCGTACTCCTTCGAGGATCAGGATGCCGCCGAGGCCACACGCCCGCGCCGCCGCTCCCTGCTGGGCGAGGGCAACGAGGACGCTGAGGCCGCGACCCTGGCCGCCATCGCGTCGACCGCCGCGCGCGGCGACAAGTCCGGCGCGCCTTCGAGCCTGGACGATGAGATCTTCTCCGCCGCCCCCGAGATCACGGAGATGCCCTCGCGCACGGGCGCGCACTGGCTGTCCTTCCTCTTCTTCCTGCTGCTCGTGCCCGTCGGCTGGTACCTGGCCGCCGACGCGGGTGCCCGCATGACTCTGGCTGACGCCGCCCCCATGTACACCGGCGTCGCCTCGATCATGGCCCTGGGCGAGATCCTCGGTGCAATCGTCATCTCCGCGATCCTGTTCGTGGTCGCACGCCGTTCCTCGCTAGCGCATGGCTGATGGGCATCGTGACCCTCATCGTGGGTCTGCCGTGGCTCATGGCCCCCGGCATCACCGCCGCATCGGCACTGTCCGCGCTCACCGCGCTGACCAACACGGGCTCCCTGGGCGCGAACCTCTCGCACCACCTGCAGGCCTCCGGATACTCCGGCCGCTTCGCGCTGCTGGGCATCGCCCTCATCGGCCTGGGATACGTGTCCCACTCGGCGCGCCGCACCGGCCGCGCCGAGGAAGCCCTGCGCACCTCAATTGAAGCCACCAACCCGGCGGGCGCCTTCTACTCCAAGCGCGCCCGTAAGAAGGCAGCGAAGGACGCGGCCCGCAAGTGAAAACTCTGATTCCCGCCAGCGCGATCGAGCTCGAGGGGCCGTGGACCCATCGGCACGTGAGCGCTGGCGGTGCCGCATTCCACGTCGCTGACATGGGCGAGGGCATGGACCATGCGCTCGTCCTCCTGCACGGCTTCCCCGAGCACTGGTGGGCATGGCGCGATGTCCTGCCCGCCCTCGCAGAGTCAACCTCGCGCGTGTTCGCCCTCGATTTACGAGGCTTCGGAACCTCCGACCTGACGCGCGGAGACTGCGACCTGCAGCAGATGGCGAACGACGTGATCGGCGTCGTGCGCGCGCTCGGCGTGGCCTCGTTCTCCGTCGCCGGCATGGGAATCGGCGGCACGGTCGCGTGGATGATTGGTGCCCTGGCGCCCCTCGAGCTGCGATCGGTGGCCGTCCTGTCGGCGCCGCACCCCCTCGGCGTCCAGCCCGTGATCGGTCGCGTGCCCTGGGCGGGTGGCCGCGTCCTGCAGGGTCGCCTCGCGCTGCCCACCGGGCGTGAGCGCGCGCTGCGTTCGGGCTCTCTCGTGACGACCGTGTTCCGCGCGTGGGCCTCGCCCGGGAACGTGGACGGCCTCGTCTCCCAGTCGGGCACGTACCGCGCCGCGCTGCGTCGCCCCTTCGCCGCGCACACCGCGCTGCGCGGCCTGAGCGCCGCACGCAAGATCTCGCGCGAGGAGCGACGCATCCTCTCCGAGCCGTTGCGCGTACCCGTCCTGTCCCTGGTGGGGCGCGACGACGGAGCATGGTCGGCGCTGGATCACGCGGCCGACGCCCAGTTCGTGGATGCGCCGCTGACGCAGATCATCATCCGCGAGGCCGGGCACTTCCTCCCTGAAGAAGCACCGCAGGCAGTGGCCGACGCTCTGTCAGAGCACGTCGGCGCACACGCCCAAGTAGCCGAATTTTCATTAGACAGGTCACACAAAATACAAAATGAAGCCCATTTCACCTGATAGATAGGGCATAATGGTGTGATGCGCGGTACCTCCTCGTGAGTGGTATTACGTATGGGATCCACTGCGCAATCCAAATCGAAACGCCCGAGCAATCGGGAACGAGCGGAAGGAGCTCCGCACCATGATCGGTGATGGAAACTTCATCAGCCAGGTGCCGCTGTTCGGTGGCCTGGATGATGCACAGCAGGTGTCCCTCCAGCAGAAGATGGGTCATACAACCCTGCGTCGCGGAGAGACTCTCTTCGACGAAGGCGATCTCGGCGATCGCCTGTACATCGTGACCGAGGGCAAGGTGAAGCTCGGCCACACGTCCAGCGACGGCCGCGAGTCTCTGCTCGCAGTCCTGGGCCCCGGTGAGATCATCGGTGAGCTCACGCTCTTCGATCCGGGTCCGCGCTCGACGACCGCAACCGCCGTTTCCCCGGCGTCCCTCCTCTACCTCGAGCACGAGGATCTCATGCACGTGCTCGACACCAACCCCACCCTGGCCAAGCACATGCTGCGCGCCCCTCGCGCAGCGCCTGCGCCGCACCAACGAGTCCCTCTCGGACCTCGTATTCTCCGACGTTCCCGGCCGCGTCGCCAAGGCCCTCCTGGACCTTGCGGACCGCTTCGGCACCGCGACCGACAAGGGCGTCCACGTCCCCCACGACCTCACGCAGGAAGAGCTCGCCCAGCTGGTCGGTGCCTCCCGTGAGACCGTGAACAAGTCTCTGGCCGACTTCGTGTCGCGCGGCTGGATCCGTCTGGAAGGTCGCGCCGTGACCCTCCTCGACGTCGATCGCCTGGCGCGTCGCGCTCGCTGACCGCAGCTGACATAGGGTTGGGCCGACACCTCACGGTGTCGGGCCCAACCCTATGTGTCTAGGACGCAAACGAGGCCGCGGCCCCGTGCGGTCAACGCATGTCGGAGCCACGGCCTCGTTGGTGCGTATAGCTGGCGTGCGTCAGTTCTGAACGGCGGGCGCTTCCTCAATCGGACGCTTGAGGTAGGCCACCAGGTTCTCGGAACCCGTAGGACCGGGGATCACCTGGACGAGTTCCCACCCGTCGGCGCCCCACTGGTCGAGGATTGCTTTCGTCGCGTGCGTGAGCAGCGGAATCGTGGAGTATTCCCATTTAGTCATGGCTCTATCTTACCCACCCGCCAACTGGGGGCGCACGAAGGAGAGAACCTTCGGGACATGGGGGCTGCGGAGCTCGCGGGCGAGCGGCTCGTCGGAGGTGCGCAGCCATTCCAGCCAATTGTCCGCGTGAGGATGGTGGCGCAGAATCGCTCGACGTTCACGTTCCGTCAGGCCGCCCCACACGCCATAGTTAGCCTCGGACTCGAGAGCATCGGCGAGGCATTCGAGGCGAACCTCGCATTCATAGCAGCGCATACGAACCTGACGCTGGGAGGCACCCTGCACAAACAGCACGTCCGGTTCTATGGACGCGCAGAGCGCGCGGGCGACCCAGCTCTGGTCGTCGCCTTGCGTTGACATCGTGGAACTCCACTTCACTGTATTCGAGCCCTGCTTGTGACCATACACACATACGTGTGCGGGTGCAAACGCTGCGACCACTGTCGAAGGCCCCTCAAGGTGATTCATCAGGCAATTCTCACGCCTCGCCAAACGCCAGATGAGCGGGCCGGCACGTAAGCTAGGAATATGTCGTACTCTCACTCTCGCGCTGTCCGACCAGCCCAGCTGCTCGCGCTGCTGCTGGCGTTCCTGAGCGTGTCCTCGCTCATGGGCGTCGTCACGGCCGGCATGCTCGTCCCCATCGCGGGGCCCACCGCGCTGGCAGCGAAGTCGGTCCCCTCCGTCTTCAACGAGCTGCCCGGTGACCTGCAGACCGTGGCCCCGGCCGAGGAGTCGCAGCTCCTCGATTCGTCCGGCGGCGTGATCGCGCACTTCTACGACAAGCAGCGCATCGTGGTGCCCAGCGCCAACATCGCTGACGTGATGAAGAAGGCGATCGTCGCGATCGAAGATAAGCGCTTCTACGAGCACAACGGCGTCGATGCCACGGGTATCGTTCGTGCGCTCGTGACGAACCTGGGCGACAGCGGCCGTCAGGGCGCTTCGACGATCACCCAGCAGTACGTGCGTAACTCGCTGGCAGAGCGCGGCTACCTTGAGGGCGACGCGGACCAGGTGAGCGCGGCGACCGAGCAGACCACTGAGCGTAAGCTGCGCGAAATCAAGTACGCGCTGGCATTGGAGAAGACCCAGTCGAAGGACGAAATCCTCACGGGTTACCTCAACATCGCCCCCTTCGGTCCCATCACCTACGGTGTCGAGGCCGCCTCGCAGCGATACTTCTCCAAGTCCGCGTCGGAGCTGAACTACCTGGAGGCTGCGCTCCTCGCCGGCCTCGTCCAGTCCCCCGTCCAGTACGATCCGCTGACCCACCCGGAAGCCGCTCAGGAACGCCGCGACACAGTCCTGGCGACGATGCTTGACCAGGGCGTCATCACGCAGGAAGAGTACGACGAGGGCATCGCGACGTCGGTCGATTCGATGCTGCACCCGACCGTCTCCTCGGAGGGCTGCTCGGGTGCCGACTCCTCGAAGGCATACTTCTGCGACTACGTCCTGTCCCAGTTCCTGGAGGACCCGACATTCGGCGCGACGCGCATCGAGCGCGAGCGCCTGCTCAAGACCCAGGGCATCACGATCCGTACGACGCTGGACACCGCGAAGCAGGACGCGGCATACGCCTCCCTGACGAACGCAATCCCCGTGGGCGACGCCTCCGGCCTGAACGACGCGCTCGTGTCGCTGGACCCGCGCACCGGCAAGGTGCTCGCGATGGCCCAGAACACGACCTACGGCATTGAGAGCGGTCAGACCATGGCGAACTACTCGGCCGACGGTAACTTCCAGGTGGGTTCGACCTTCAAGGTGTTCACCCTCCTGCAGTGGTTCAAAGAGGGACACTCGGCCTACGAGACCGTGGGTTCGGCCAACACGTTCTACCCGAACGGCTCCTTCAAGTGCGATGGCCGCCCCATCACCACCGAGGGCTATCAGGTCAACGACCTCGCGGGTAAGACCGGCACGATGAACGTCGTACGCGCCACCGGCCAGTCGGCCAACCAGGCGTTCGTGAACATGGCGTCGCGCGTGGACTTCTGCTCGATCTTCGAGACCGCCTACGACATGGGCATCACGGAGGACGGCGAGGTCCCGGCCCCCTTCCCCGCCAACATCCTCGGTTCCGTGTCGAGTTCCCCGCTGCACATGGCCTCCGTGTTCGCCACGATCGCGAACTCCGGTCAGCAGTGCAAGCCCCAGTCCATCGAGTCCGTGACCGACCGCGACGAGAACGTTCTCAAGGAGTTTGCGGCGGACTGCAAGGAGGTCATCTCCCCCTGAGGTCGCGAATAAGACGGCGGCACTTCTGACGGCCTCGGCCGGCCAGTACTACACGTCGACGCGCCTGGGCGACGGCCGCCCCTTCGCGGCGAAGTCGGGCACGACCGACGGCCACGCCAACACGTGGCTGACCGGCTTCACCCCCTCGCTCGCCACTTCCGCATGGGTGGGCCACGGCGACAACTCCTCGCAGGAAGTGTCCGGCGTTGTCATCAACGGCGTGTACCACAGCGAGATCTTCGGTGAGACCTACGTTGGCCAGAACATCTGGGCGCCCTACATGACGCAGGCGCTGGCGGGCACTCCGGTCGAGGCCGTCTCGAACGCGAACATCGGCGCGACGACGCCTCAGCGCGGCGCGACTCCCACTCCCACGCCGAGCGCGTCACCCACCAGCAATGACCACTGACATCGCGTCTACACTCGCAGGGGCCACGGCCTCGTCCACTCGACGAGGCCGTGGCCTCCTGCGCACCGCGGGAACGATCGTCGGCGGGCTGGGTCTCGCCGGCCTGGCCGCGGGTGGCACGGCGCTCGCGTGGGGTTCGGTCGAGCGTACGATGCCGGTGCTGCGCCGCTACGACGTCCCGATCAAGCGCAACGTTCCCGAGGTGACGATCCTCCAGATCGCGGACCTGCACCTGTTTGCCGGTCAGGAGTTTCTCCTGCGCTTTCTGTCCGACGTCGCGACCTCGGAGCGTTTCGACATGGTCGTGGCGACCGGCGATAACTTCGGGTCCGAGGATGCGTTGGACATTGTGATGGACGCATACCGCCCATTCCTGTCCTATCCGGGTGCTTTCGTCCTCGGGTCGAACGACTACTACTCGCCGATCCCGAAGCGCTGGAGCCGCTACCTGTCACGCTCAAAGCCGCACCCCGCGCGGGTTGTTCCCGATCTTCCCTACCTGCCAATGGTGCGCCGCATGCGCCAGGCCAGCTGGGTCGACCTGTCGAATGCTGCCGGCACGATCACCCTGCCCGCCGGCACGGTGTCTCTGCTGGGCACGGATGACGCACACATCCACCGGGATCGTGTGGGTGCGCCGGCCTCGTCGTGGGCACAGCCGGGCGTCCTGCGCCTGGGCGTCACGCACGCTCCCTACACGCGCGTCGTGTCCGCGCTGACATCGGCGGGCTCGGACCTGATCCTCGCCGGGCACACGCACGGCGGCCAGATCGGGATTCCCGGAGTCGGTGCGATCATCACGAACTGCGATATTTCGCGCCCGTACGCGAAGGGCTTGAAGCGGTGGGAGGCTCCGGACGGCGCTGAGGCGTGGCTGCATGTCTCAGCTGGCCTGGGGACCTCCCCCTACGCAAAGGTTCGCATCGCGACGCGCCCCGAGGCGTCGCTGCTGCACGTGCACCCCGCGTAGGAAGGCGTCACCGCCGCAGGCTGCCGGGCTTTCTGACGCTCGACGCGGCCTGACAACATGCGGCGTGGACCACACTTCGAGCGCTCGCTCCGTCTCCGTTTGGGAATATCGACGGGGTGAGGCTATACTCGAACGGCACCGGGGTGTGGCGCAGCTTGGTAGCGCGCTTCGTTCGGGACGAAGAGGCCGTGGGTTCAAATCCCGCCACCCCGACCGGTAGTCGCCGGGACCATTTGGTCCCGGCGACGTTTGTATAGGCGCTATGCTGAGAATCACTGGGTTAAGGGTCAAAATGTGTGTCTGGCTCGGCGTGTCGCGGGGGTTAGATTTGGCCTTTTTGAATGCCGATTGAGTGGGTGTAGTCGGTGTCGATAGCGTTGTCGTAGAGGGCTGGGCGTCCTGTTTCGTGGTCGGCTTGGTTCTCGGTTTGGGTCAGGGTGGATACTTTGGCGAGTTGGCCCTGGCCCCAGTCGGACTGCCTGGCGATTCGTACTGGATCGTCAGGCAGTTCCGTTTAAGTAGAGCCACCAATCCAGCATGCGGCGTTGTCGTTCGCCTGATCTGCCGCGGTGGGTTCTGGCGAGCAGTTTGAGCTGGGCGTTGATGCCGCCTTCTAAGCTGTTGGTGGTGGATTTGATCCGCTCGGGCGCAAGGACTCCTGCTGGCGGGTTGAGGTAGACAAACAGCATCTCGGACCGCCAAAGATGGTTGAGGCTGTTGTAGGCCTTGCGCACGTTGTGGTGGGTCCACACGCGGGTCCATGCACCTGTTTTGGGGTCTTTGATCATGGTTTTCTCGTTCATCCATTCCCGGTAGATCGTTGAAAACTCGTGCAGTTGCACACCCCACGCGGCGGCTTCATCCAGTGTGGTGATCCGGGTCAGTTTCAGCGCAAGTCGGTAGATGGTGCGCCCGGCATCGGTGCGTGGGTTGGTGGTGGTGTAGCGGCGGACCACGCGTTGGGCGTGGACGAGGCAGCGTTGAATTTTCGTAGTCGGCCAGCACTTTTTGATTGCGCTGTATGCGCCTTGGCCGCCGTCGATGACGGCGATGAGTGGGGCTTCGATGCGTTCAAGCAGCAGTTGGTAGTCGCGGGTGGTTTCGTGTTTGCACCAGTGCCAGGCGATCACGTGGTCGATGGTCGCCGCGACGATCAGGCAGCCACCGGCGGTGTAGGTGCCATCGAGAAATACCTGGTCGTAGATCCGCTTGTGGTGGCCGGCGGTGGGGTCAGGCACATCAACGAGCCAGCACCACTTGAAGCGCCGCTTCATGGTGGCGCGGCTAACACCGTTTCGTTTGGCTAGGTCGTCGAGTGATATTGCGGTGGTGCAATGCTCGATGAACTGGGTGAACACTGCCGCGTTGGTGATGTCGTTTCGACGTTTGACGCTGGAGGCGCCGCATTGTTTGCAGCGCCATCTGGTGGTGCCTTTGCTGGTGGTGCCGTTGCGTTTCATTTCACCGCCGCAGTGGCAGCGTGGTTGGTTCTTCGACATTGCGACACCACACCACGCCGCGCATAGCACATCACGGCTGCCACACCGAGGATTTCCCGTCGGGGGCTAGATATATGCTTCCGGAGCATATACTTTCCGGAAACCTACAGGTCAATCCGTGAAAATCCGCGATTCCGGACACACTTTTTGACCCTTAACCCGAATCACTAACCGATGGGTAGAAAGAGTATAATTGCCCGTTAGACTGAGGTCGTATCCATCATTCACTTTGAGGAGAATCTCCATGAAGCGTCGTCTTGCAGCAGCTCTGCTCATCATCACGCTCCCGCTGGGCGTGACAGCATGCCACGGGAAGTCCCGCAAGGCCACCCCCAGCACCCCGGCACCCGTTGCAACCGCCAGCGCCAACCCGACGCAGGCCCCACTGCCACGCAGGCTCCTGTTCCCACGCAGGCACCCGTCCCGACGCAGGCACCCGGTGCCTCCGGCCAGTCCGTCGACCAAGCCTGCAGCCTGGTCGACAACCAGCTGACGTCGTTCGCCAACAGCTACAAAGACAACAGCGACCCCACACAGTCACTGGCAGCTGCTCAGGCCACCATTGACGCCCTGAATTCTCCGCAGATCACCAACCCCGACGTGAAGCAGGCATCCAGCAAGGTGGCCTCGGTCCTCTCGGACATGGTCAACTTCAGCAAGAAGTACCAGTCGAACCCGAGTGCCGCCGACCCGAAAGAGGCGGAGCAATTGACGCAGAACCTGACCACGTCGCTGCTCGCGCTCGGTAACCTGTGCCCCTCGCTACTGAAGTGATGACACGCTTCTGAGCGCTCAGTCATCGATCGCATAGCGAGGAGGGGGCGGCCCGATGGGCCGCCCCTCCTCGCTATATCCGCTTCAGTGACGAATCAGTGCTTAAATTCGCACTTGTCGAACAGCTCGGTCTGCTTCGCGTTCAGATCTTCCATGATCTTCTGGTACTCTTCGAGTTTCTGGACGTCCATGCTCATCGGGTCCGCCTTCAGGACACCCGAGTTGTCAGCAGCGGCACGCCATCCGGCCGCAACCTGATCGACGGACTCTTTAATCTCCTTGTTGGTGATCTTCTTGGAGGCCTCTTCGTAGGTGGTGGCAAACGTGGTGTAGGTGTCAGCGAGGCTGGTAGCGTCACCATTCTGTGCTGAATTCGCGAGGGCGAGGCCCGCGTCGTTGAGAGGCTTCTCGAGCAGCTTGCAGGCGTCAGCTTTCGACTGGGACCCGCAGGCAGCCATGCTGAGGGGGAGAAGGGTCACGAGGATTGCGGCGGCGATGCGGCGCTTCATTTGATTGCTCCTTGGTGTGTTAAAAAATGGATGCTCTCCGAGCCTATCGGCCTCCGAGAACCTGACTCAACGGTCACAGCATGACTCTGCTCACGTATTGGAAGGCTAGAACATACAGACACGCACAAACAGCTACGACACACTATCAACAGTCGTCATAATTACCCTTTCAAATCGAGCGATAGCGCCGACTCACGACCCCAGTTGTAGTGACCTCGCACCCATCACTGCTTCCAATTGACACTCTCACACAATTTCCTTGCGTTACCCAGAAACTCCCCCCCATACTTCCACTGTATCCGTCAATACTCACAGAGGAGTCCCCATGAAGCAGCGCATCGCCGCCACCATGCTCATCGCCCTTCTTCCGCTCAGCCTCGCAGCATGCGGTGGTCAGAAGTCCGACAGCGCATCCACCACTCCCTCCGCCGAGGCGAGCACGAGCGCGGCAGGCCCTCACCGACGCCTACAAGTCGGCCTCCAGCTCCATCTCGAACGCTGACGTGAAGAACGCCGTCGATGATCTCGCCAAGGACGCTCAGGCCGTGACCGACCAGATCAAGGCCGTCTACGTCGAGAACGACCTCAGCAAGCTCGGCGAATACACGACCGCGATCCAGAACATGACTTCGCACCAGGAGACGCTCTCCAACCTGTGCGACGTGAACAACTGAGCGACCCCTAACTCAAGAGCAACGCAGGAGGGGCGGCCCATCGGGTCGCCCCTCCTCGCCGTCTCCTCGACCGATAACCAGAGCTGTAGGGTTATAGGACACTAGGGTTATAGGACGCTACGTGTTGCTGTGTGGCGCTGGTTGTTGCTTGTGGACCCGCGGATTTTCTGGGTGCCGGGCCCGGCCGTGGGGCCGGGCTGCGCCATGGGCGGCCCGCGAGCCCTCCGCGCCGCGAGCTTCGATCGGCGCGTTGGATCGTTGTCCGGCCCCGCCGCCCACGAGTGCCGCCGCCCACGTGCCCCGCAGCCAGGCCCTGCGGTCCCTCCGACGCCCTCCACACCGGCGGCGGTGGGGGTTTTGCAGCATTAGAAGCTGGCTGCCGGCGTGTCGCCGGCGTGTCGGATCTCTAATGACGCCATTTCCCCCGTTTGGTGGCGGTGACGTCGCGGTTTGAGGCGGTGTGGTGCCCAAAGTGCAGACCACCTCGGCGAAAAACGGTGAAAACGGGGTGTTGCGGGCGAGGTGGTCTGCGTTTTGGGCACAACGGCGCCTGTCGTGGAGTGTTGTTCGCACCTAAACCCCTCAACATGCGTCTGGGCGGTGCTGCCCACGCTCATCTCATCGGGCCAACGTGCGGGTTGTACGGCCCAGGTGCCGATCGCCGGGCTAACGTGCGGGTTGTAGGGCCAACGTGCACATCAAAAGGCCCGCGTGCGCAGGATGCGTTCACAGAAACAGAAGAGGGACTCACGACTCGCAGGCCTCCCAACGCTCTCAATATGCCCAGGGAGACGACGGAGGCGGGACCCCGAAGGACCCCGCCCCTCGTTACGTACGGTGACCACGCCGTCGGTGCCGAAAAGTCACGCTACCAGCAACACGTAGAGTCCTATAACCAGAGCTGGAGATCAGCACTCCTGCGCCCCGGCCTCGTCCGTTTAGGCCTGTCCGCCGTTCTTCCAGCGACGGAAGAACATCACCAGCGTCGTGACCAGCGCCGAGTTCTGCATGCCAACCTCGATCGCGGTCGTGCGCGCCGCCTTGTCGGAGCCGCGGCCGGAAACGACACCTCGGGACAGAGGTCAGGCCCAACGGCAACACAGGACAAACCACGGACGCCAAACGGATTGACAGAACACGCAACAATCTGACACCAAACGGGGTCAAAGACCGATCCAGATCACCGTCTAACCCTGGCATTCCGTGTTACCACTACCTCGCTGACCGATATGTTAATTTCACCCGGTTGGGGCTAGACTGAATGAGAACACAAACTTCAACATTTCAAGGAGCATCCCATGAAGCGCAGCATCGCAACCGCCTTCCTCATCGTCATTCTGCCCCTCAGCATGGCGGCCTGCAGTCCGTTCAAATCCAGCAACCCAACTTCCTCACCCTCATCATCGTCCGCACCTTCGCAGGAGCCGACCAGCACACCTACGCAGGCATCACCTTCCGCGTCAAGCCCTTCGAAATCGAGTCAGACGAAGGAGGAAGCCTGCGCCATTCTCGACGACAAGGCCAATGCTATTTCCTCAAGCCTCGACAATAAGGACAAGGCCTCGGTGATCAAGACCCTGTCGAGTTTTATCGACATCATGAAGTCCGACGAGATCACCAACCCCGATGTCAAGTCGGCGGCAAATGGCCTGGCGAACAGTGCACAGAAGCTTCTCGACGCGACCAAGGCAGCCGACGATCAGCCGACCTCCGAGCAGCGCGCCCAGATTCTGTCAGCGACAACAGAGTACCTGAATTCAATGAACAGCCTTCAGTCGGTGTGCACCGGTAAGTGACACTCTGACGAGCATGTGACACGCGTCAAGGTAGAGTTGAGGGCGGCCCCGCGGGGCCGCCCTCAACTCTTAACGCCCGCACGCGGGCGCATAAAATCTGGTGTTGCTCGTCACTTCCCGTTGCACACCGTCTCGAGCGACGACATCGACGTCGTGAAGGTCGTGTACAGATCCATGGCCTCAGTCATCTGATCTGTCGAAGGATCATCTCCCACTGTCTTGGCGAAATCGGCGAGAGCCTGAGCGCTATCGCCCGCAGCCACCGCAGCAGCCTTCACATCCTTGTTGGTAATCTCGTCAGATTTCAGGACAGTCGCAACGTTGGTCATGCCCTGAATCATGTCTTCCGTGTTGCTCGGATCCAGGCCATCAATTGCCTTGACGGCCTTGTCATTGATGATCTGGCAGGCAGCCTGCTTGGACTGCCCACCACAGGCGGCCAAGCTCAGGGGCAGCAGTGCAACGAGGGCGGCCGTCAGAAGACGCTTTTTCATGAGGGTTACTCCTTCGAGTATTTGTGATGGGTACGCGCGAATCATATCGCATTTTCACGCCATTAGTTTCCTCGCGGTCAACGAACATTCGTGCATTATTGACACATTCCACTGCACGAATCACAAACGAGCGTGGTGGCCACACCACTCGATACGAGGAGGGGGGCAACCCCTGCGGGCCACCCCCTCCTCGTCATCTACTCAGTTGAGATCCGGATGCGGGGATCAGTGCTCGCCCCGCCCGGCCTCGTCTATTGAGGCCTGTCCGCCGTTCTTCCAGCGACGGAAGAACATCGCCAGCAGCGCGCCGGACAGGTTGTGCCACACGGAGAACACGGCTGCCGGGAGCGCGGTCTCCGGGGTGGCGGCGAAGTGAGTCTTCGCCAGCGTCGCGGCCAGCGCCGAGTTCTGCATGCCAACCTCGATCGCGGTCGTGCGCGCCGCCTTGTCGGAGCCGCGGCCCACGCGTCCGGCCAGGTAGCCGAAGAGGTAACCGAGCAGGTTGTGGCAGATGACCACGGCGATGATGAGGGCACCGGACGTCAGGATCTTGTCGACGGAACCCGACACGACGACGACCAGCACGTAGCAGATGCCCAGCACGGAGATCCAGGGCAGAATCGGCAGGATCTTCTCCACAAACTTGCCCGCAATGTAGCGCACGATGAAGCCGCCCAGGACGGGGGCAAGAACCATCAGCAGGATGTTCTTCGCCATCGCTGCACCGTCAACCGGCATGCGATTGCCCACCAGCCAGGCGGTGAGCAGCGGCGTCATGAGGGGGCGCGAGCAGCGTCGAGATCGAGGTCATGGTGACCGACAGGGCGACGTCCGCCTTCGCCAGGTAGGAGATCACGTTCGAGGCTGTACCACCGGGCGCGCAACCGACGAGGATGACGCCGACCGCGACCGCGTCAGGCAGGCGGAACACGTAGCACAGGGCCCAACCGACGAGGGGCATGATCAGGTACTGGGCGACAACACCCACGAGCACGGGCAGCGGACGCTTGACGATGAGCCCAAAGTCGGGCAGCGTCAGGGTCAGGCCCATGCCGAACATGATGACGCCGAGCGCCCAGTTCACACCGGGAGCCAGCGGCTTGAAGGTGTCGGGCGTGATCATGGCGATCGCGAAGGCCGCCAGGATCAGCAGCGGAAAGACCGTGACGGCGATGCGCGCGCTACGGTCTTCTGAGGAAAGGACGGGGGATTGAGTTGTCACTGTGTCAGATGTGGACATGCCCCCATATTTCACCGATTGTTGAAATTTTCCCCCTTCAGTCTCACGTTGTGAACCTCCCAGTATTGAGCCTCACAGGTGGACTTCACTAAGCTAAGGCTATGCACAGTGCAGCGCCGCAGACTCACACAACACCCGAACGCACCCCGAGCAAATCCCGCGACCGAGCCACAGGTCGCCCACAGAACGGTCCGAAGCCGCGCCACCACAGCAACCCCCGTATGCGCAAGCTTGCCCGCGACGGCTGGATCTCCGACCAGCACGGCGCGTGGACGATGATGGCTTTCCCGCCGCTGCTCGGGTGGGCGCTGTCTTTTACCTTCTCGTGGATGGTCGTCCTCATGCTGGTCGCGTGGGCGATGGCGTTCCAGATGTTCTCCGCCGTGTGCCTGTGGGTCAAAACCCCCGCCAAGCGCCGCGCCCGGATTGCCCCGGCGGTCCTCACCTACGGAGTGCTCGCTGCGCTCCCCGGTGCCACCCTCCTGGCACTGCGCCCGCAGCTGCTGTGGTGGGCGATCGCCTTCGCGCCCCTGGCCTCGTCCGCGCTCTACCTCGTGTGGAAGGGCCGCGAGCGCTCCCTGGGTGCCCGTGCGGCCTCGATCCTGGCGGGTAACATCATGGGCCCCGTTGCGTTCTCGCTGGCGGTCGCCGACGGTTCACCGTCCGCGGTGACGCTCCACGCGTGGGCGACGTGCGCCGCGTTCGGCCTGCACTACATCGGCACCGTTCCGCTGGTGCGCTCGATGATTCGCGGCCGTAAGGACCCGCGCTGGGCGATGGGTTCCACGCTGCTGCACGCGGCGTTCACGCTGTGCGCGGCCGTGGCGTGGTGGTTCGGTGCGCTGACGATCTGGCCCGTCCTCATGTGGGCGTGCCTGAGCGCGCGCGCGTGGGTGATGCCGACGCTGAACCGGAGCCGCGCGCGCCCCTTCTCTCCCAAGCTCATCGGATTCAGCGAGCTGGGCTGGTCAATTCTCCTCATTGTCTCGCTGCTGATCCCTTAATCCGCTGCACCTCGACGGGTGCATGGGCGCGTCCGCTGTGTCGGGCGTGCCCTCGCACGCACCCCTACGCGCCGATGCCCGCGGTTCGTGCAAACTCGGTGGCGACGGACAGGAAGAGGTCGTTCTGCTCGGGCGAGCCGACCGAGACGCGCACGCCCACGCGGAAGGGGCGCACGATGAGGCCGACGCGCGCACATGCCTCGACGAGGCCGTAGACGTCGCCTCGGATCAGGTAGAAGTTCGACTGGCTGTCGGGGATGTCGTAGCCGAGTTCGCGCAGGGCCGGGATGATGCGCTCGCGCTCGGCGATGATCTCGGCGACCGCGCGCTGCACACCCTCGGCGTCCTTCAGGGAGGCGAGGGCCGCGGCGAGGGCGAGGGAGTTGACGCCAAAGGGGACGAGGAGGGCCTGGATCGCGCCGATCACCTCGGGGTCGCCGATGGCGTAGCCGACGCGCACGCCCGCCAGTGCGTGGGCCTTGGAGAAGGTGCGCATGACGATGACGTTGGGGTGCTCCTCGATGAGGGGGACCGCGGTGCGCACGCCGGGCTTGGTCGCGAAGTCGATGTAGGCCTCATCAACGATGATCATGACGTCGTCGGGGACGTCGGCGACGAAGCCGGCGATCTCCTCGTAGGTGAGGGCGGGGCCGGTCGGGTTGTTGGGAGAGCAGACGATGACGGCGACGGTGTCGGGCGTGATCGCTGCGCGCATGGCGTCGAGGTCGTGGGCGCCGTCCGCGAGCAGCTCGACGGGCACGGGGTCACCGCCCACGGAAGGAACGGCGATCGGGTAGGACTCGAAGGAGCGCCAGGGGAAGACGACCTGGCTGCCGGGCTGGCAGACGGCGGACAGCGCCGCGACGAGGATCGCCGAGGAACCGGTGCCCACGCACACCTGGTCGGCGCCGACGCCGAAGCGCTGCGCGAGTGCCTCTCGCAGGGGTGCGGCCGTCAGGTCGGGGTAGCGGTTGATCGTCTCGAGTTCGCGCGCAATCGCGTCCAGGACCGCGGGGCTGGGCGGCGTCGGCATCTCGTTGGAGGAAATTTTGACGGCGTCGGGCGCTGTCTTGCTGGGGACGTAGCGAGGCAGGGAGGCGACGGCGGGACGGATGCGCAGGTTGGTCATGTGTGTAGTCCTATCCCATGGACTTGGACCGTGCAAGCATCATCCCACTGCGCAAGAATGGAGAAATGGAATTTATTGCACGTCTATTGGCCACGATGGCCGGCCTGTGGGTGACGATCCACGTGGTCTCGTCAATCTCGATTGAGTCGTCGTCAAGCTCGCAGACCGTCATTATTCTGGCGGGCGTCGCCTAGTGTTCACGGCGGTGAACTCGATCATCAAGCCTGTGGTGACGACGCTGGCGTTCCCCCTGTACCTCCTGACCTTCGGCCTGTTTGCCCTGGTGACGAACTCTGCGCTGTTCGCGCTGACGGGCTGGCTGTCCACGTCGCTCGGATTCCCCATGACGACGGGCGGTTTCTGGTCGTGCCTGGCCGGCGCGGTCATCACCTCCGTCGTGTCCTCGATCGTCTCTGGCATCCTGCGGGATAAGAAGGACGAGCGGGACTGACGTATCGTTTCCCTTTTCCGTCGAGGCGCATTACCCCTGGGTGATGCGCCTCGTTTGATAGTGGTGGATGGTGGTCTGTGTGCCGGGGGTGAGGCCAAGTGCCTGGGTGCGGTGGGCCTCGGCGGCAGCCAGGGCGCTGAGTCCCGGATCGGACGAGGCCCGGGCCGCATCCAGGGTGCTTCGGATTTCGTCCACGTACAGCGGCGCGCTGTGCGAGGAGGGAACCGGGTCTTCCGGGTGAGTCGTGGCCTCGTAGTCGTGGAACCTGACGGTCGTCACGCCTTCCCCGCGCGTTGCGTTCCCGTCCAGGCCGGGGACGATGTCGCCCGAGTTTTCGTAGGAGAGGACGGGAACGTCGCTGGGTGCAACCGTCGCCGTGGGCGAGCCTGCGGTGACGACGGAGACGACGTTGTAGCGTGCGCGCACGGCGGGGTCGGCGGCCAGCTGAGCCGCCATGATGCCACCCTGCGAGTGGCCGGCGAACTCGACGGCATCCTCGGGCGAGATACCGGCGGCGTCCATGGCTTCCATGATGGCGTTGAGCTGATCCGAGGCCATTCCCGCCACGCCCTGCAGGTTGGTCGTCATGTCCTGGGGGCCTGACTGCCCGATCGCGAAGGATTGGGTGCCTCGAATGTCGACGGTCCACGAGCGGGTCGTCGTGCCGTCCTCGGCCACCGTCACGTGTTCCTCGATGGCGATCTCTCCGTTGTCGGCATCACCTCCGTGCATGTCGACGATGTGCTCGATGGTGTCCGCGCTGGTGGTGACACCTGTGTAGTGGGTATCTGGTGCCGCGTCAGGCATGGCCGCGAGCGCGGCCTGTGTTCGCGCATCGAGGGTGCCGGACGGAATATGGGCGGCCGCATCGTTGTGATGAACACGAGTGTTCCCATCCGTTCCCCGCACGGCGACCCCGTAGCTCGCCCCGTGCCCGCAACCAAAGCGGTTAGACAGGGTGGCCACCCAGGGCGCGGCGAGCGCGGCGATACCGGACGCGGGCTGTGTCGAGGTCGAGTTCAGGTCCTGGCTCACCCCCAGCCCGGCCAGTGACTGCACGACGTTTCGGAACGCAGGCAGGGAATTCACATCGAGGGCGAACCTGCCGAGGTCACGCTGGAACGATGCACCGGACTCCTCGTCCCCATGCAGAGCAAAAGCGATACCGTCGATCGTGGCGTTCCACAGGTCCCTCCTGCGCATCATGGTCGTCATCCCGGGCATGAGAACCGCGGGTAGCCAGGGCACCCCCGCGCTCGCAGATGCGTCCTGAAACTCGTGGTAGAGCGCCCCGCCACCGGTGACCAGGGCACCGGCTGGGAAGAGGGCAAACGCTCCGAGACTTCGCCAGCTAAGCTGCGCCCCCAACGGGCTGCCGGGTACGGCCTCCCACAGGGAAGCGCCGGCCTCCGCGTCCGCGTAGGTGAGGGCCGCGTCCTGCAGCTTCCACCGCAGGTCGTCGACGCTGGTCTGAAGGGCGTCGAGGGCACTGAGGGCGGCGCTGATCGCGGCTATGAGGCCGGCAGCCGTTTCCGGGGCAAAGAACGAGGCCAGGTCGGCCTCGGTCAGTGCGGCATTCAGCGCGAGGCGCGCGGGGCCGACCGAGAGGTTCTCTTCGTATGTGAGGAGGGTGTGCGCGGCGCACAGCTCGTTGACATCCACGTGGAAGGACCCCGAGGAGACGGACACGTGTCGGTTCGGATCGAAGGCCACGGTCACCACGCCCCAAGCATGACGAGTTCGGGATGGAATTCGGCTGATTCGGCGAACTCGGCGAGGCTGCGCGCGAGGCCGTGCGCCCGCTCCGCGTCAAAGGCGGGGACGAGGTCGAGGGCCTGTTGGATCTGGTCGAGGACTGCCTGAGCACCGGCGACGGTCTCGCCGCAGCGCGCCCGGTAGGAGTCACCTCCTACTCCCGTCCACTGCGGGCACGTCGCGCCCGCGAGCACCCCGCGCAGGCCGTCGACGAGGCCTTGGGCGGCTTGGAGGGACAGGCCTGGGCTGGTCGGATCGAGAATCATGGTGTCTCCCGTCGTTGGAAGAGTCGTTGCTTGTCCTCGCACGCTACGCCTCCTCGCTCCCCCACGACCAGCCGCGCGGCGCTCCCTGTGGATAACCGCCTGACACCACCCACCCCTGTGGACGACACGCCATCCGGAGTGCGTCATCGACACGCCCCCACCCAGCCCCGGCCTCGTTCGTTACCCACGCCACGAACCGCCGCGCGGACTTGGCGTCCCGATGGCCCCTCGTTCTGGGAAGATAGGGGTATGAGCGACACGATGACACTGTTCTCCACTGCCCACGGCTATTCGGACCTGGCGGGCGGGGGTGAACCGCTCAGCCCGCTGGACGGCCGCTACCGCGCGGTCGCCGCGCCCCTCGCGAACTACCTGTCCGAGGCGGGCCTGAACCGCGCGCGCGTCCACGTCGAGATCGAGTGGCTGATTTTCCTGCTCGACAACTCGGTCCTGCCGGGCGCGCCGACGCTGACGGACGCCGAGCGCGACTACCTGCGCGCGCTCACGCGTGACTTCGGCACCGACCACATCAAGCGCCTGGGCGAGTTCGAGGCCGTTACCCGCCACGATGTCAAGGCCGTCGAGTACCTGATCGGCGAATACCTCGAGGCGGCCTCCGACAAGCTGGGTGAGGGCACGAATCTGCCGTCCCTGCGCGAGGTCGTCCACATCTTCTGCACCTCCGAGGACATCAACAACCTGGCGTACGCGCTGACGATCAAGGCGGCGACCGAGCAGGTGTGGCTGCCCGCGATCCGCGCGCTCCTGGATCGCCTGCGCGGCCTCGCCGAGGCCGGGGCGGCCGTCCCGATGCTGGCGCACACGCACGGCCAGCCGGCGACCCCCGTGACAGTCGGCAAGGAGATGGCGGTGTTCGCGCACCGTCTGTCCCGCCAGATCAAGCGCGTCGAGGCCACGGAGTACCTGGGCAAGATCAACGGCGCAACGGGCACGTGGGCCGCGCACGTCGTGTCGGTGCCGGGCGCGGATTGGCCGACGCTGGCTCGCTCCTTCGTGGAGGGCCTGGGCCTGACGTGGAACCCGCTGACCACGCAGATCGAGTCGCACGACTGGCAGGCGGAGCTGTACTCGGACGTGGCGCGCGCGGGCCGCATCGCCCACAACTGGCGACGGACGCGTGGACGTACATTTCGATGGATTACTTCCACCAGAACCTGGCGGCGCAGGGTTCGACGGGTTCGTCGACGATGCCGCACAAGGTCAACCCGATCCGCTTCGAGAACGCGGAGGCGAACCTGGAGGTGTCGAACGCGCTGCTGGATTCGCTGGCGTCGACGCTGGTGACCAGCCGCATGCAGCGCGACCTGACGGATTCGACGACGCAGCGCAACGTGGGCGTCGCGTTCGGTCACGCGGTGCTGGCCTACGACAACTTGGTGCGCGGCCTGGATGGCATCGAGATCAACGCGGCTCGTATGGCGGCCGACCTGGATGCGAATTGGGCGGTGCTCGGCGAGGCCGTCCAGCAGGCGATGCGCGCCGCCGCGATCGCGGGCGCGACCGGCATGGCGAACCCGTACGAGCGCCTCAAGGAGCTGACGCGCGGCCACGAGGTGGGCGCGGAAGACATGCGTGAGTTCATTGCGGGCCTGGGTCTGCCCACCGAGGTCGAAGATCGCCTTCTTGCGCTGACCCCCGCAACCTACGTCGGCCTGTCCGAGCGCCTGGCGCGCTGGGAGGCCTGAGCTTCACCGGCTGGGGCGGCGGGTGCGCGGTTGGTCCGCGCCTCGCCGCCTTCCCGTTTCTGCCCTGTATCGACGAGGCCGGGGCAGGGTTTACGGGCCCGACTGGGCGCCGCTCTGGGGGGCCCCGACTGTGAACTCAACTCCGGGTTTACATTGGAGTTCTCATCAAAAGCATCAACAATCCTGAGGTTCGGGAACATCTCTTCAACAGAAGGAAGTGGTAATTGCTTGTACGGGGTATCCAAGTCATAGGTATGAGTTGGAAGCATGCACCCCGAATGAAAGCTAATGTTGATGAAGCCCCTGCCCTCAAGATGGGTAAAAACGACAAGATTCCCGTCCTCGTCCCCGACAGCAACGCTTCGTCTATTGTTTTTTCCGCTGTAGTCGGGTGTTGCAGAGTAGGCAAAACCGTTGCGCTGCGCCCCCTCCCAGACGATCCGACGCAGGTCCTCATAGTCGATTAATGCAACGTACAAGGCCGCCCACGCAATATCGACATCTGCCTCATCCTGCGTCGCGCAACCACCGTATCGAGAATCGCCAGCAACCCCGAGAACACCGCCGGCTTCGCGCGCAACGTCCTCAACGATGCCCGCATACCGCGGCGCCGTATCGCTGATGTAAACCTCCACAGTCTGACGCTCCGAGATAGCCTCACTCCCGTCATTGCGCCCAAAATACAGGCCGGCATCATCCGACAGCCCTGGCACGCACGCTGCAAGGAGCAGCGAGGCACAGGCGGCAGTGGCTGCCATTATCCACCGAGAACTCATACCATCACTCCCCCGACTGGGCGCCGCTCTGGGCACCGGATTGTGGGGTGACGTTAGCACCCGGTGTCAGCGTAGGAACCGGATGCAGATCCGTGTTCGTGTTGTCGCTGATCGTCACGTGCATGCCCGGGAACGCCTCCTCCACCGACGGCAGGACGAACTGACCGGGATCATCCAGAGGCTTATCCGTCGGCAAACACGCGGAGCGCGACCTCATGGCAATAGAGTCCTCCGAGAACTTGAACTCGGAGAGGCCACCGTATTTGTCGATCAGCCGAATATCCCGAGTACCATCCCTGTCAATTTCCTTCTCCACCTGCACGGTTGACGACCAATCGTGCTTGTTTTCTTTTACCAGTTTCTCGAGCCGTTCAAAGGACATCGACGGCACCACCGTGGTGTAGCCAACCACCCGATACCCCTGAGTATCGCCGCTGCCGCACACCTGTACGTACGGCAGGCCCATCACCGTCAGCTCGCCACCCGTCTCGGCGGCCACCTGACCGGCAATCTGTGAAACCTTCGGCATCTCCTCATCAACGTACTCATCAAGGCTCTGACGGTCGCGGAAGGGCACGCTGCCGCCGAACCACATCAACGCCATCCAGCAGACAACGAGCACCGCCAGTACCACGGCCCCCACGCGTGCTGGGGTCCATTTCTTTGTCATGTTCATTCCCCCGTCTGCGCTCCGGACTGAATCCCCGACTGCGGTCGTAAATCAGGATTCTCGCCACCGTTGTCGTCATAGGCCCGCACGATTGTCAGATTCGGAAACATCTCTTCGGGGCTAGGAAGCGGATAAGACGAGCGTGGAGTGTCCGGATCGAGAGGCTGGGACGGGAACATACACCCCGAATACAAACTAATGATAATGCGGTCCTGAGCCTCGTGGTGATAGAAAATCAGACTATTCCCGTACTCATCCCCGACAGCAACAGTGCGAGAGTTGAGTTTATCTCTGCGTACCGGATCCCACGAATACGCGAAGCCGTTACGCTGCGCCCCCTCGACAACCATCCGGCGCAAATCCTCATAATCGATCGCAGGAATAACCATCGAATCCCAATGGATATCCATATCGGTCGCGTCCTCCGTCAAGCAACCGTCGACTCGATTCTTGCCGTCCATAGCTACCGCGCCACCGGACTTGACGACGACCTCCTCGATGATGCCTAGATACCGGGGCAGGGTATCCCTGATGTGAACCTCCGTCGTCTGCCCCTCAGAGATCGGGATACTCCCACTGCCGCGCCCAAATACAGGCCGGCATCATCCGACAGCCCCGGCACGCACGCTGCCAGAAGCAGCGAAGTGCAGGCGGCGGTGGCTGCCGTCATCCACCGAGAACTCATGCCATCACTCCCCCGACTGGGTACTGCTCTGGGTGCCGGGCTGTGGGTCGGCTTGAGCACCGAGGGTGAGCGTGGGAAGGGGGTGCAGATCCGGGTCCGTGTTGTCGCTGACCGTCACGTGCACGCCCGGGAACGCCTCCTCCACGGAGGGCAGGACGAACTGCCCGGGATCATCCAGGGCGTGAGACGTCGGCAGGCACGAGGAGTAGGAACTCATCTCGATACCGGTCTCGGTGTACTTGAACTCAGCCGAATTGCCATCGTTGTCCGTGAAGTAAATCCTCCGACTTCCATCATTCCGAAAATCGTTTTGTACCCACAGACCAGACACCCCGTCACGCCGGTGGGCCCTGACGACCTCCTCAAGCCGATCAAAAGAGATCTGCGGAGCGACCGTGCTGTACCCAAAAACCCGATAACCCTGCAAACCGCTGATCCCGCACGCCTGCACGTAGGGCAGGCCCATCACCGTCAGCTCGCCACCGGTCTCGGCGGCCACCTGCCCGGCCATGCGCGACAGCTCCGGCAGCTGACGGCTCATGTACTCCTCGAAGCTCACACGCTGAGGGAAGGGAACAAGTTCACCCTTGCGCGGCATTGCCGCATCCCACCCGTACAAACCGGCCACCACCACGACCGCCGCAAGACCAACACGCGCTGGCGTCCACTTCATCGCCCTCAACCCCCCCGACTGCTGCTCAGAATCCGTCGCCACATGACGGAAAATCAAAGGATTCTTCTGCTTATCAGCGTCGTACGCGTCAACGACCGTTAAGTGAGGGAACATCTCTTGCGCAGTTGGAAGCGCAAATTGGCCGTGGATATCCCTCGAACGCAAAGACGGCAGGCATCCGGAGGAAAATTGGACAAAGATAACGTCATTCTCGAAGTGATCAAACAACAGAGAATTGCCATCCTGGTCGCTCAAACCGACGCTGCGCATGTGCCGCTCATCCCGAGGAACAGGATCAGACGTATACAGGTAGCCGTAGCGCTGAGCAGCTTCTCCGACAATCCTGCGCATATCTTCATATTCGATCAGCGGAAGATTAAAGCGGACCGCACGAATCTCATACCCATTGACTTCTGACCGACAGGGTTGAGTCTCCGAGTGACCGACGTCAGCGATGACTCCTCCCGATTCCATCGCGACCTCCTCGATGATGCGCATGTACTGAGGCATCGCGTCACTGACAAAGGCCTCCAACGTCTGGCGTTCAGCCGCAGGCACGCTTCCGCCATCTGGATAGGGATCAGCGTCCGGCAGCCCCGGAATACACGCCGCCAGAACCAGAGAGACGCCAGCAGCACCCAGTAGCGTGACCAGTTGTTTCCGGCTCATAACCTCTTCTTCCTACCTGCGATGACCTCACCGATGTCTTCAAGAGAGTAGTTATGCTGGCCAGCTTTCGCCTTATAGAAGTACGCGGAGTGGTTCGCATATTTGTCGGCGTTTGGATCCGAGTTGTATCCGTCTGCCCCAGTCGCGTCACCCGAAAGGTGCCCAATGCCCTCGAGTTCCTTAGGGTCACGGCCGAAGGACCCATCGAAGCCCATCCCCTGCACCTCGTCGTGTAGCGGAATCGCCGAGACCCACGTGTGTTCGGGATCTACCCCAAGCGTCCCAACCGATCGTACCGCTGATCCCGGGGAACCCGTGTACACGAAGTCATCGACGACGCCCTCTCCAATATCGCGCATCGCGAAGCCGCCCGTCAGGGACCCGTAGGAATGCGTGACCGGAGTTTGATGCACGTCCATCCCCCGCTCTGAACGCCACGAGTGGATTCCAGTTAGGAAGCCGTTCAGCTTCTGACCTCCCACCTCCGCTTTGTGTGTCGATGCAACAGACAGTCCGGGTCCGTCACCGACGGTTTTGGCGGCGCTTCGTACCCCATCCACGCGACCGCTGCGACACTTCCTTTTTCAGCACGGCCCGCAGTCTCCGCTGCGTCGATCAGGTTCCGCGCATACCCCAAGTTGAGGTCAGTACTCGTACGACAAGACGTGGTCATGCCCGGAACGAAGGTCGTTACATGCTTCGCGTTATCGACATCTCCAATAGCGAGCGCCGCACGCACATTTTCTCCACGTTCACCAAACTCGAGAGCAACAAGTGAGATATCTGAATTACCCTCAAGGGCTTTTTTGATGGCTAGGAGATCATTCAGTTTATTTTCAGCGTTACGATAGCGTTCAATTCCTTCATCATCACTATACTGACGGCCCCAGAATGAATCCTTATCCTTCTCAATTGCAGCTTTCGCTTCGTCGTACTCCTTCTGTGCTTTCTCAAGTAGTCCCGTCCCTGGGATACGATTTCCCGCGGCATCAATGCGCCCGTTCAACACGAGATCGTTCGCCTTTACTCGCGACGCCATGTCGATACCGTTGAGATTGCCGTACTTTTCAGGATCCTTGTTGATGAGCGCCTCGCGCTCGGAATCCGACAGGAGCGCCCACCACACGGAGACCTCCTCGGGGCTCCACGAGGGGTCGGCGTCGTCGGCCAGGCCAGCAGACGCCGAGTGGCGTCCCTCGGACATAGCGTACTTCCCGTCAGCCAGAGCCTTATATCGGGGCCCTACGGTATCCTCCGCCTCTGTCGCAATCGCGATCGCGTCAATAATGACATCGCACATCTCCAGATACTTATTTCCGCGACTGGGATCTTCTTCCCCCGATACCACTTCTAGCTTCGCCTCACCGTTCTCACTGATCGTGGCATGGATTTCTGCCGCGACCTCCCACGCGGACTTCCGCTTTGCCACCACGCGGCTCACGTACCCGTGCAGCTCCGCGGTCGCCAGCGCGTATTCGGTGAGTTCGTTGAGGCGCGAGTCCAGCTTGTCCTGGATCTCGGAGAGTCGCTCACGCATCCGGTCGGGCGCCTCGCCCTGAGATCGGATGTCGTTCGCGGCGTGCTCGAGGTCGGCGATGATCTCGCGTGCCTCGCGCACTTCGTCCTCGATGAGATCCTCGGCCTCGATGATGGCGTTGTGGTCCCAGCTCTGAATGTCCGCCCAGGTTGCCATTACTGTTCCTCCCTCATGCGTCGCAGATCATCCATCGTCATTGCCGGACCGCCATGGGCGGTCTGTTGGAGGTCACCGCAGCGTCGTTTTCGGTTGCGTTGTAGGCGTTGATCGAATCGTTCACGGACTGGGAGAAATCGTCCAGGTCACGCGACACTGCCATGACCGCGTCGTCGATCGTCTCGCCGGCACTGCGTCCAAGCCCCGCGAGCTCACTCCCCCCAACCCCGGAGGAAATGTAGTCGCCCGCAGTCGCCACGGTCACCGACTGCAGTCTGCCGGACAGATCTCTCGTGCGATCGCGCAGGACTTCGAGGTCCCCTTCTTCGATGACAAGATCGCCGCCATGATGCTCCTTCGACGTCACTTCCGTGCTGTTAAGCCAGACCCTACCAAACGGTCACGAAGCGAACAAGAGCGCCCCCAAGGGGTGGAACACCCCGCCTCATCAAAGGAACGAGGCCGACTTTCGCCGGCCGGTCACGGCCTCCAGGCGGGGTCGCATTCGGGTGCACCGTAGCGGTCGTAGAGCTCGTCGGGGCGCGCGATCTCGTCGGCGAAGCCGAGGGCGCTCATGTCGACGACGGTGTCGGTCTGCGCGCCGGGGGCCTCGAGGTCGCCGACCTCGTCGTGGGCGACGAGGACTCGGGCGCGCACGCTGACCGGTGCCATCTCGGGATTATTCCAGGTCGCTCGGGTGATCGCGTCGAGAGCGCGCGTCGCTGCCTCGCGCTCGGACAGCTCGTCCGAGGAGGCCACGACCACGTCGATAGACACGAGGGAGGGGCGCCCGAAGCCTTCGCCGACCTCCACGTGGACGACGCGGCGCGGCGTGCGGGCCTCACCTGCATCGGCGTCATGCGCACGCGCAGGGAAGCCGGAGTCCAGCGCTGCGGTCGCCAGGTCCACGAAGCGCTGCGTGCGCCCGGTGCCCCTCGTCGAGGACAGGGCGCGCCACGCAATGCCCGCGCCCAGGGCACCCACGCCGAGCGCGCCGATCATGAGGGGCCCGGCGATCTGCGGGAGCCGACCGCGCAGGCCCGCGGAGGTCGCCTTGTTGACGGGGGTCGAGACGCGCATCCATCGGCGCACCTCGCGCAGGGGGGGCGTTGGGGTCGGTCATGACCTGTCCTTTCTGAGGGAGGAGAGGCGCGCGGAAATACTCGCGCGGCGTCTGGCTCGGGCGATGCGCGGCAGGCGGGGGGCCGTGGCCGCGTAGTCGATGTGGTAGGTGGCGGGTTCGTAGGAGCCCCCGCGTTCAAGCGCGGCGACCGTGTCCCACGTGCTCTCGGAGGTGGGGGTCAGAACGTCCTGCCAGATCTCGTAGTGCATGACGCGCGTGGGCTCGTCCGGGGCGGGCAGGAAATCCTGCAGGGCCGCCATCGCCGAGGCCAGCCGGCCCCACGGGGTCACGCGAACCTTTCGCTCGAGGAGGCGCACGGTCTCCGTGTACGTCGAGGAGGAGTGCGCGTAGTAGAGGGGGCGGGTACGAGGCCGCACGAGGCTGCGTCCGACCGTGACGCGCCGGTCGGGGGCGCGGTCGGGCGAGCCGTCGAGGCTCGGCATGACGTCCTGGTCGTGGTAGACGGCGACGGTCACCACGTCGGGGCGCACGCGAATGCGCCTGTTCGGGCCGCCCGTGGACAGGATGCCGGCGACGTTGACCCCGGCCTCGTGCGGAGGGACGGAGGCGAGGGCGGCGGCGACGATCCCGCCCTGGGAGTGTCCGCAGATGAGGACGGGTTCGCGCGCCCACCGCTCGGCGGGCACGCCGTCGCGTTCCATGGCGGCGTGCAACGCGCGCACGACGCCGACGCTCATCGCGCTTTCCAGGCCGAGCATGAGTCGGATGTTCGTCTCGACGTCGGCGGGGTTGTTTGTGGAGCGCCAGGTCATGGACTCGGTGCCGACCAGACTCAGGAGCCAGCGGCGGGCCTCGCCGTCGCCGACGCGAGTGATCTTGACGGCCGGTCCGATCGTGCGCGACCAGTAGAGCTCGTCGATGTCGGCGCACATGTCGGACAGGACCGCGGGCGCGTCGACGCGGCGGATCTGGGCCTCGGGGTGGCCGGGCAGCGGGTCCTGGAACGCGGGGTCGGCGTCGGAGTCGCGCAGGAGTGCGACGTGGACTTCGCCGCCGCGCAGGGCGCCCACTGCCGTGCCGATCGTCAGCATGCCGGTCATGAGGGCGTCGTATCCGCGCCTGGGGATGAGGGGCAGCATGCGGGCCATGCGCCCGTCCTTGTCCGCGCCGACGGCGACAACCACTCGCGCCCAGGCGCGCCCCACGGTCGCGGTGCGCCGGGCGACGTGCGAGAGGGAGCGGATGAGGAGGGTGTCGAGGCCGGGGGTATCGAAGAAGATGCGCTGCGATTTCACTGATCGCGGTTCCCATGTCGTCGGAGAGGGAGCGCGCGCGGGCACGCACGTCCTGCGGCATGGCGGAGATGTCGGCGAGGGCGCCAACGGCGACCGTGGCCGCGAGGGCGGGCAGGACGGGGGCGACTTTGAGGCGCAGGTAGAGGCCTGGGTAGGCCTGGGGGACGCGGCGGATCGCGCGGTAGTGCCGGCGCGGGCGTCGCTTCATGTCCCCTCCTTACCTGTGTGCTGCCTCCACCCTACGGTGGGCCGGGACTGGGCGCGCCGCATTGGGGGACGCGTGTCGCCACCCCCACAGTGCGCGACTGCCCGCACCCCTTGACACCCATACCCCCTAGGGGTACTCTCACTTCCATGAGCAACGAGCACGGCTACCACGGCAACACCGAGAATCACCTCGCGCGCCTGCGCCGCATCGAGGGACAGGTGCGCGGCCTACAGCGCATGATCTCGCAGGGCGAGTACTGCATCGACATCCTCACGCAGGTCTCCGCCGTCCAGTCCGCGCTCGATTCGGTCGCGGTCAACCTGCTCAAAGACCACATGAACCACTGCGTCGTCACGGCGGCGCGCGAATCCGACGAGGCCGCGCAGGCCAAAGTCGACGAGGCAGCCGCGGCTATCGCGCGCCTCATCAAGTCCTAATAACAAGGAGAAACCATGACCACCGAGATCGATCGCACCATCGAGCTGTCCGTCGACGGCATGACCTGCGGCCACTGCGTGATGAGCGTCAAAGAAGAGCTGGGCGAGATCCCCGGCGTCAAGAACGTCGACGTCATCCTCAACTCGGGCGCCACCTCCAAGGTGACCGTCCTGACCGACACCCCCCCTGGACGACGCGGCGCTGAGCGACGCGGTGTCCGAGGCCGGCTTCACGCTGACCGGCATCTCGCGCGACTTCTGAGGTTTTCCACGCCTCACCGACGAGGCCGGGGCACCTTCCCCGGCCTCGTTTCCTTTCACCCGATGCATACCCCCGGAGGGTACCCATGTCCACTGATTCCGTGACGCACGACCACACAGCTACCGCATCTTCGCACGGGGCATCCCAGACCTCGTCCCCCACCCCCCAGGTCGGCGAGGGCACCCGCGCCCACGCCACCGACCTGCGCCGCCGCCTCATCGTCTCCGCGCCCCTCGGCATCCTCGCGATGCTCCTGTCGATGGTTCCCGCGTGGCAGTTCACGGGGTGGCAGTGGGTCGTCGCGGCAGCCTCGATCCCGGTGGTCACGTGGGGGGCGTGGCCCTTCCACCGGGCGGCCTTCGCGGCCGGGCGCCACGGGTCGACGACGATGGACACGCTGGTCTCCCTCGGCGTCATCTCCTCCACGCTGTGGAGCTGGTGGGCCCTCCTGTGGGGCGGCGCCGGAATGCTCGGGATGCGCATGCAGATGAGCCTGATCCCGCGCGCAGCGCACGCCGGCCACGCGGAGATCTACTTCGAGGGCGCGTGCATGATCGTCGTGTTCCTGCTGACGGGCCGCTACCTGGAGGCGCGCGCACGCTACCGCGCGGGCGACGCGCTGCGCTCGCTGCTGAGCATGGGCGCGAAGGAGGCGACGCTCGTGAGCGTCGATCCCGCGACCGGCGAGCGCTCCGAGAGCGTCGTGCCCGCCTCGTCCCTGCAGGTCGGCGACTTGTTTGCGGTACGCCCGGGCGAGAAGGTGGCGACCGACGGCATTATCGTCGAGGGTTCCTCCGCCCTGGACACCTCGCTCCTGACGGGCGAGTCCGTGCCCGTGGACGCCGCCCCCGGCGACGCGGTGACGGGCGCGACCGTCAACACGTGGGGCTCCCTGCTGGTGCGCGCCACGCGCGTCGGCTCGGACACGACGCTCGCGCAGATCGGGCGCATGGTCGCCGAGGCGCAGGCGGGCAAGGCCCCCGTCCAGCGCCTCGCGGACCAGATTTCGGGCGTGTTCGTGCCGATCGTCATCGTCGTTTCCCTGCTGACGCTCGTCGGCTGGCTACTCGCGGGCGGCAGCGTGCAGGCCGCGTTCACGGCGGCCGTCGCCGTCCTGGTCGTGGCGTGCCCGTGCGCGCTCGGCCTGGCCACACCCACCGCGATCCTCGTCGGGTCGGGGCGCGCCTCGCAGCTGGGTATCCTCATCAAGAACGCGGAAATCCTCGAGCAGACGCGCTCGATCGACACGATGCTCCTCGACAAGACGGGCACCGTGACCACCGGCGTCATGTCCCTCGAGTCGGTCGCGGTCGCGCCCGGCGCGGGCGAGGCCTCGGCCCTGTCCCTCGCGGCCTCCGTCGAGGCCCTCTCCGAGCACCCCGTCGCCCGCGCCATCACGTCGGGCGCTACGGAGCGCGGCCTGTCGCTCGTACCCGTGACCGCGTTCGCGAACCAGCCCGGGCTCGGCGTCGTCGGCATCACCGCCCAGGGCGGCGTGCTGGTTGGACGCCCGTCGTGGCTGGCTTCCCTGGGCATCGACGTGCCCGCTTCCCTTCTCGATGCCGTGCGCGAGGCCGAGGCCTCGGGTGCATCCGCCGTCGTCGCGGCTCTCGCGCCGAACCTGGGTTCCGCTGCATCCTCCTCCCCGGAGCCGGCAGCCTCCACGCCCGAGGCGCCCGCGTCCATCACACTGCCCGGCCCCGACGCCAAGCTGCCCCTCGCGACGCTCACCATGAGCGTGGGCGGCATGACCTGCGCCTCCTGCGTGCGCCGCGTCGAGCGCAAGCTCGGCAAGCTCGACGGCGTGAAGGCCGAGGTCAACCTCGCCACGGAATCCGCGCGGATCACGCTCACCGCTCCGCACAGTGACGAAGAGCTCGAGGCCGTCGTGAACGCGGCCGGCTACACGGGCACCGTCACCTCCCGTTCCGAGGCCGCGACCGCCGACGGCGCACCCGCGGCTGGCGGCAGCGCGGGTGGGGATACCCGTACCCCCACCCAGCCGGGCACCACCCCGGGCGCGGGCGAGCGCGAGGGGGCCCCGGCCTCGTCCCTGGTGATTCCCGAGCGCGTCGAGGGCCACGCGATCGCGGCGCTCGTCGTGCGCGACACGGTCAAGGAGTCCTCCGCGGAAGCGATCGCCCAGCTGCGCGAGCTCGGCATCGAGCCGATCCTGCTGACGGGCGATAACGAGGCGGCGGCCCGCCACGTCGCGGGTCAGGTGGGCATCGAGCGCGTCATCGCGGGCGTCCTGCCCGACGGCAAGCGCGACACTGTCGCCGATCTACAATCCGAGGGCCGCACAGTCGCGATGGTGGGCGACGGCGTGAACGACGCGGCCGCCCTCGCGCAGGCGAGCACAAAGGGCCTGGGCATCGCGATGGGCTCCGGCACGGACGTGGCCATCGAGGTCGCGGACATGACGCTCATGAACTCCTCGCTCACCTCGGCGGCGACCGCAATCCGAGTGTCGCGCCGGACGCTGCGCATCATCAAGGAAAACCTGTTCTGGGCGTTCTTCTACAACGTGCTGATGGTGCCGCTGGCGATCGCGGGCCTGCTCTCCCCCATGCTGGCGAGTGCTGCGATGGCATGCTCGTCCGTGTTCGTGGTCCTCAACTCGCTGCGGCTGCGAACAGCCAAGTAGTCGCACGAACGGCATCAGTGCCGCGCGGCCGGGGCGTCCGGCTGCGCGGCACTTGTCGTAACACGAGGTGCGTTAAGCGGTGCGCCCCGTTCTCTCCTTACGAGGGAAGGGAGAACGGGGCGCGGGCTGCGCGCTCGATCGCGCGAGCGTCATGGTCACTTCCGGTGGTAGCGCGGGCTGGTTCCCAGGTGGACGGTGATCGTCTTGTTGTCGTTCAAGATGACCCCTTCGTCCGTTCCACGATAGACGTAGGACGACGGGAAGGAATCTGTCAGTGTGTCCCCTGCGATCCCATCCATGTAGTCCTGCACCTCCTGGGCACTGGGAGAAGATCCATTGGGCTTTGGAATAATGGGGTTCTCATCCGGGTACTGCGACGGATCCGTGTTAACCAAAGACCCCAGAGCCGCCGCACCATAGCCGGTGTACTTATCCCAGTTGTGATTGGGGTTCAGGCCCGTGCGAACCAGGAGCTGGAGGATCTGGTTGGTAGTGGCCTCGGGCCACCGCTGGCGCGCTAAAGCCAGCATGCCGGCCACGAGCGGAGCAGACACAGATGTGCCATTGACCGTTTGCGGCTGGTTCGTCGCAGGGTCGAAAGTGTTGAAGGGCCCGCCAAAAGCAGCTGTGACCACGCCGTCGCCCCAGGAGGAGTAGGACGCGAACGTACCGTCGGCGTTAATCGCGGACACACCAACGACGCCAGAAAACCTGCTCAGGTGCGTCACATTGTCGTCACTGGCGCCATTTCCGGCGGAGGCGACGATGATGACACCCTTGCTGATCGCATTGGCGATCGCCCACTTCAGCTCAGGACTCTCCTCCGAGACACTTTGCGAGACGGAAATGATCTGAGCACCGTCCTCAACGGCCTGGTTGATAAGGCTGGCGAAAGTATTGAGCCGCCCACCATCGGAGCTGCATGTTCCGTTCGACGTTGTCGATGCCGTCGACGACTGGTAGGTGTACAAGGTCGCGTCGGGTGCCACACCGGTCTTGGGGGAAACCAGGATGATCGCCATGTCGGTGCCATGACGTTTCCCCTCGGGGGTCGCCTCCACCGTGCATCGGCTCTTGTCGGTGACATTAGCCCCCTTGAGCGCAGGGTCGCTCGTATCTACCGGACCACCAATGGCAGCGATCGTGACACCCTTGCCGGTGTACCCCTTGGCGCGTACCGTGTCCAGGGGATAGTAAGAGAAATAATCCTGTGAAGGCACCGCATCGTCAGCAAGAGCCGGGGTAGGTGCCAGCGTCAGGGCACCGACAGCCAGAGCCAGAGCGGAGACCGCGGTGGTCAGGGCGCGCGCGGCGCGTCCCGCCCTCCCCGCGAAAGCGAAGGGAGAATGAGGCGCGGGCTGCGCGCTCGATCGCGCGAGCGTCATGGTCACTTCCGGTGGTAGCGCGGGCTGGTGCCCAGGTGGACGGTCAATCCCTCGGTGTTGAAAGAGGCGGCTACCTCATTTGTACCTCGATACACGTAGGAGGAGGGGAAAACCCCCTCTTGTGACGAATAGGCGATCCCATCCATGTAGTCCTGAATGTCCTTCACGCTCGGCTCAGAGCCATTGGGCTTCTGGATAATTGGGTTCTCCTCGGGGTACTGTGAAGGATCCGTATGGATCAGATCAGCGAGAGAAGCAGCACCATATCCTGTGTATTGGTCCCACGCATGGTTGGGGTTGAGACTGGTATGGACCAGGAGCTGGAGAATCCGGTTTGCGGAAGCATCGGGCCATTTCTGTTTTGTCAAAGCGAGGATACCTGCCACGATCGCTGTTGACACGGAAGTGCCGTTAACCCTTTTCGGTTCCTTCGTTGCGGGGTCGAAGGAGTTGAAGGGACCACCAAAACCAGTGGTAACAACACCATCACCCCACGAGGAGTAGGAGGCGAACGTACCGTCGGCGTTAATCGCGGACACGCCAACGACGCCAGAGAACCTGCTCAGGTGCGTCACATTGTCATCGCTGGCGCCGTTTCCGGCAGAGGCAACGATAATGACGCCCCTGCTAATCGCGTTCGCGATCGCCCACCTGAGCTCGGATCCAAATTCAGAAACACTCTGAGAAACGGAAATAATCTGGGCACCGTCCTCAACAGCCTGGTTAATTAGATTGGCGAAGGTATCAAGCTGACGCCCATCAGCAGCATCACATGAACCGCCAGACTTCGATTCCGCAGTCGCAGCTTGATATGTGTACAGCGTTGCATCGGGGGCCACACCGGTGACTGGGGAAACCAAAATGATTGCCATGTCGGTGCTATGTCGAGTTTCACTAGGTGATGCCTCGATAGTGCATCGACTCTTATCAGTGATTGACGCGCCTTTAAGGGCAGGGTCTGTGGTATCAACCGGACCTCCAATAAGAGCGATGGTCACGCCCTTACCCGTGAAGCCCTTCTCGCGAGCAGAGTCCAGGTAGTAGTAGGAAAAATACTCCTGCGAAGGCACCGTATCATCCGCAAGGGTCGGGGCGGGTGCTAGCGTCAGGGCACCAACGGCCAGAGCCAGAGCGGAGGCGGCGGTGGTCAGGGCGCGCGCGGCGTTAGAGAAAAACTTCACCATTGGCGGGGGTCCCATCCGTCGTCCGTACGCCTGGCCGGCGCGATGTCCTTGTCTGTGCCGTAAGTCTGGGACATGGGGTTCACGTAGCCTGCAGGCAACGAATCATCATCGTCCTCAAACCTGAAGGCCACGTACTGGCGCCTGCTGCGCTTCTTGTCTTCTTTACCCGCTCCAGCACCAGCGCCGGTTCCGGTGCCCATAAAGCCGCCAGACCCCCTGCCCGAAGCACCTGCAGCACCAGAAGCGCCGCCATTTGCACCCGCGGGGGGAGTATAGGAGCCGAAGCCGGAACCGGAGTAGGAGCCGACCTTGAGGGCGGAGGCACCCACGGCGCCCAGTCCGTTGGTCGTGCCAGTGATGCCACGCATGCCGGCCAAGCCTCCCGCGGCTCCGCTGGAGCCCATCTGGGCAGCGCCGCGCATGCCGAGGGCACCCGCACCAAGGACACCCGCACCGCCGAGGCGGCCTGCTATGGCAGAGTCGGAGGCAGGGCCGCCGTTGAGGCGCCACAGCGGGTGATCCACATCCGCGGGGGGTGCCGGGGTGTGACCGCCAATGACGCCGTTGCGGTAGGTGGTGCCATTGACTCGCGTGTGCAGCAGATCCCTGCTCATCAGCTGCTGGGGATCCGTGATGGGATTAGTACGCGAGCCAAGCTCTCCGTATGGAAGTTCGCCCGTCTCCACAGGACCCGAAGACGCAATGCGGCTACGGGCTGCTGCCGCGTCGGCCTCGCTCCACCACGGCTGATCGAAACCGCCGGGGAAATTGCTAGACGTGGAGCTGCGGTCCTCTGACCGGCCGAAGTCGTCGTCTCGGCTGTAGCCCCAGTCAGTGCTACCACCCACGCCAGCGCCACCTCCGCTCATACTATCTCCATCAACACCGCCACCCTGGTTATTTTTCCGCTGTTCTTCTTCGTATTCAGCCAAGTCTTTGCGCGGAGTTACACCGTCCGGAGTGGCGACCATGGATTCACCAATAACGGCGGTCCTGGAGTTCAGCATCGAGAGGATGCGCTCCGCGGCAGCTTCGCGCTGCGCATTGGCCTGCGCTTCAACGGCTTCTACGTAGGCTGCTCCTGTGGTGTAGAGCTTGCCCATGAAGCGAATGCCCGGGCCGGGCTCTCTATCGGGGACCGAGACGACCCAGTCATCGCGCATTGCCTCGGTCGCTGCATCGATAAGGTCTGCAGAAAGTTTCTCACCCTCGGCGAGTGCGGTCGCCATGACGCCGCGACCTCGACAGTACTTCTGGTAGCCACGCTCGTAGGCTTCCTTATACATTGCGATTCGTTTGACCGAGTCCTCTACCCACCGGTCCATGGCTTTACCGGTTACTCCAACAAATCCATGGCTATCACGGTATGCGTGCAGGTCTTCAATTGTCTTCTCAAAGCCCTGTACAGCCTTCTCGTGGTCCTTATCCCACGCAGATAAATCCTTGTTGACGCGGGCAGTCTCCATGAAGGTCTTGAGACGATCATAGTTTGGGGACGAAACCATCCGACACTCCCTTCAAAAAGCTATTCGTTAACTCAGATCTTCTTCTGGCCAGTCTGAGTGGCTGGGCTGCTACCGGTCGGGGCGGTACCACCCGGAGAGGACTGGGGCGCAGTCGTGGAGGTTCCAGAGTCGACCGGCAGCGGCATGAAGTCATCCAAGGTCAAACCAATCCTGTGAAGCAGAGCCGTCAATTGGTCCTGGTCCTTTGCGCGGATTGACTGCGCAGCCATATCAGCCTGAGCTTCCTTGAAACCCAGCTCGTTCTCATATTCCGCACCCGTGAAACGAGTCATGGCAGCATGCATCTTCTCCTCAAAATCCTTGAACATCGCTGTCTCTCGATCAAGTAACTCGGAAACAGCGTCAAACATCTCGGCGGAGCGCTGTCTGAGGAGAGCAGGTCCGTCTTCATGTCCCCAGAACGTGTATGTTTGTGCGGATCCCAGAGCAGCGGTGTGCTTTCGCGAACCCGTCGCAGCTTCCCAGCTGTCACCGACCTTTCGGGCGGCTTTTTCTTGACGTTCGCCGTCGTAAGAAGCGTCTGCATTTCCAGTCATCATTGACTCCTCAGTAAATTGTCGATGGAAGATAAAGAGAGCGCTGCAATGCGCCCGGTTGCTTACTTGGCGACCTTGAAGCGGCGGACCAGCGGCTGGTCGGGCTGGTCGGATCCCTCGATCTTCAGGGTCCACACGTAGGTCAGGTCAGAGCCCGAACCCTCCACGTCCACGGTCCAGGACGAGTAGTACTCACAGTTCTGCTCCACGCACAGGTCGTAGGTGTCATCGCCCAGACGCCAAAAGTCGGTGGCCGACATCATCTGGTAGACCGTGTCGTTCTTGTTGACCACAGTCTGGCCCTTGGGATCCAGCTTGAACTGTTGGGAAGCAATCAGGCTGGGCTCGACGCCCACCAGCTGCGCGCCGACCATGTTGTTCAAGGCGACGGCCTTCTCGGCGATCTGCTTCTTCTGCTCGCCTGACGCTGACTGTATCTGCTGCACCAGCTGTTGCTTCTGCCCCTGAGGAATGTTAGGCAGCTTGCTGATATCGGTGGACTTAGAGCCGCCCCCACCGAAGAGGGAGCAACCCGACAGCGCGACGGCTGCAAGCAGCACGGAAACGGTGGCCGCACCGGCGCGACGAGGCATGAGAGAGGACATATCTTCTCCTACTTTCAAACTAACTCGTCAGTATATGCGAGAAAGAGGAGCCCGTGGCTCGAACCACACAATGCCGACTAACTGCAATAGAGCTGTTATTCGTCTAGCGAACCCAGCCGCATTGAACGTGCAACCCCTGTCGTATTACGAGGTGCGTCGCGCGACGCGGAAGCCCTGCTTGGCGTAGACGGTCTCGTAGGAGTGGCCGAGGTGGGCGGCGCTCCCCCACGACTCGGCGTCGACCTGCTGGTCCCCCCCACGCGTAGGAGCGCGCGTCGATAACAACATACTCCGGAGGGGTATCCATGGTGCCGGTCGTTCCCACCCAGTAGACCTCGCGACCGGGCACGAGGCGCGCGAGCAGGGTCGTGTCGGTTTCGACGCTCACCCCCTCGGGCACCGCGTCGAGCGCGCCGAGGGCGGCGGCCATGCGCGGGTCCTCCTTGAGGTCGGGCAGGTGCCACAGCGGCAGCGACGAGGCCGCGAACGCCAGCGACGCAGCGGGCACGCACGCGACCACCCAGGCGGCGACGCGCCAGCCCAGGTTCGACGAGGCCGTGGCCTCCTCGCCGTGCTCCACGTCGGTGTCGGCGGTAGCTCGCTCGGGCGCGAACCACTGGTCGATGACGTCGAGCAGCGAGCAAGCCGCGATGGGGACGAGCACCGCGTTGTAGTGCCACGAGTCCCAGCCGTAGTAGGCCTCGACCGAGCCCGCGAAGCGCCACGCGAGCGTCGGGGCCACCAGCGCGAACCACGGGGAGGCCGTGCCCACGAAGCCCGCGCCGGCTGCCAAGACGATGAGAGTCACGAGCTTGACAGATGGGGTTGTCAGGATGTCCCACAGGGAGGGGATTGCACGTGCGGTGGTGGTTCCACCGGTCGGCGTGCCCGCGCCGGTGGCGGAGCCATCGAGGGAGTAGGCCCACGTGCCCGCCGGGTTCATCGCCGGGAGCAACACCTTCACTGTCACCGCAAACGCGACGATGCCGAACAGAGCGTACGCTATCGATCGCAGGACACCGGAACGCCCTTCGCCCCTGCGGCGCCACGCGATCGCAAGACCCGCGACGAAGACCGTCAGCCCGAGATCCTCCTTGACAAGGACCAGGGGTGCCAGCCACGCCATGCACGCACCCCACCGCCGCTCGACGAAGGCAACGCCTCCGAAAGCCAGCAGCGGGACGGCCACACAGACCTCGTGAAACTGGGCGCCGACCGCACCCTGCAGCCCCCACCCCAGGCCGTAGGTGAACCCGACAAGGAGCGCGCCGCCTCGTCCGAGGAGGCGCTGCGCGAGGCGCGCGACCGGCAGGACCGATACGGCGATCAAGATATCTTGGACGACGAGAAGGGTCAGCGCGGAGGGGAAGAGACGAAAGATCGGACCAAGCAGCGCCAGGATCGGGTGGAAGTGATCGCCCAGCAGATTGTAGCCGGGCCCTTTGATGGGGACGATGGGTGCCTCGAAGCGCGAATACGCCTGGACGGCCTCGGTGAAGATGCCCAGGTCCCACGAGGGGGCGGCGAGCGCACGCCACTGCGCCACCGAGTAGCACACATAGAGCGCGCCGACTGCGCAGGCGATGAGGGTGGGTAGCCACCAGGTTGCCGCCAGGCGACCGACGGCTAATCGATCCGGGCCCTTCACCCGACCATCTCCGCGGGGCGCGCGTCAGAAGAATCAGGTTCCTCCGCCTCGTCGCGGGCCGAGGCCGGGGCCGGGTAGGGCACGCCGATCCCCTGTTCGTGGTCGGCGCGGCGCTTCGAGCGCGCGTCGGAGTGGAAGACCTGGCTGACCGTGGCACGCACGGCATCGAACATGCGCGCCGGGCGGTTGAGCGAGCCGAGCGAACGGTCCGCGCCCGAGTGCGTGAAGTTGCAGGGGACCTCCATGACGGACAGGCCCGCGCGCAGGACGCTGATCGTCATCGCGGCCTCGAGCGCGTAGCGGCCCGCGAAGGGCATGGCCGCGTCGATGGCCTCGCGCGTCAGGCAGCGCTGATAGCTGAGGGGGTAGTGGCAGTACCAGCCTGTCTTGCGGCGGATGAGGCGGCGCACCATGCCCGGCCCGTATCCGGAGTACTCGCGCCCCGTCGCCGGTACGGCGATCGCCATGTCGGCCTGGCGGGCGAAGACAGCCTCGACGAGGGCTGTGGCCTCGACCGCGGATTCGCCGAGGTCGGGGGAAAGAAGCAGGATATGGCGGGGCGGCCCGTCGGGGCGGTCGCGCATGGCGGCGACCTTCACGCCGGTCTCGATCGCCGAGGCGCGCCCACGCTCGACGGAGTGGCGCACGACGACGGCACCTGCGGCACGGGCGGCACGTCCGGTGTCGTCCGTGGACCCATCGTCGACGACAATGAGGAGGTCAACGCTGGGTATTGCGCGGCACGCGCGCACAGTGGCCGCAACGGCGCGGCCGACGTTGTGGGCGGCGATGACCGCGGCGACGCGCTGCGGCTGGGAACCTCGAGATCCGGCGGGATAGTTCACGACTAACAGTCTACGGGCGGGGGGGCGCGATCGCGCCCCGCCGCCCGTAATGTGAGCGACAAACCTATCTAAACGACAGGTAAAATTGTTCTCAGCGAATCGTCACAGCTCGGGAGACGAGGCCCTGACGTGCGCGGCGTTCCTTGTCATCCAGGCGCTCGGTGGCCTTCAGGGCCTCATCGAGAGCCTTGGCAAGGGCCTGCGTGCCGGGCGCAACATCGGCCGCGCTGGCACCCTCGGGCAGCTCGAAGACCGGGACGATCAGGCCGCACGCGCGGAAGGAACCCACGTAGCGCGAGCCCTCACCGACGTGAGCCTCGCCGCGCGCGGCCAGGCGGGCGAGCGCGTCGAAGAGCTTGGTCTCGTCGTTGTCCGTCAGGAAACGCACGAAGTTACGGTTCATCTCGCACCAGTACGCGCCGGGGACGCCGGGCACGGGCTCGGTCGGGATGATCTCGTCACGGTTCTGCTCGAGGGCGCGACGCGTCGACTCGTCGATCTCCTCGGCCGGGTCGAACCAGAAGGAGAAGTCCTCCTCAAGCTTCATGTCCGTGAAGCTGTCTGCGTCGACGATGTCCTGGAGACGCTCAGACGGCTCGCGCACGTCGATCGAGATGACGCCCTCGTCGCCCGCTTCCTTCGCGGCGATGGCCGCGAGCAGCGCGGCACCCGCGTCATGGCTCAGGTCCGCGGAGTTCGAGCGCGTCTGCAGCGCAACGAGGATGCGGCCGTCGGGGCGCACCATCGCGGGGTGGCCCTCGGGCAGGAGAGTGACGAAGTCGAATTCGACGGCGCCGTGGTCGGCGTCGGTGCGTGCGGTCAGCGTGGCCGCCGGGATGAGCTCGCGCATGGCGACCAGCTCGATCTCCTTCGGCAGACCCTCGTAGGGGCGCGCGACGAAGGGGATCGGCGGGCGATACGCCTTGAGCTTGGCGGGATCGGTGACCTTCTTACGGCGGCTAGCTTTACCCATGGGAGTCATCGTACCGGGTTTCGCCGACGAGGTGGGGGCGAGCCGGTCCACTCACCCCAGCCCGCGACTCCCCAGGCCCCAGCCCCGGCATCCCCCACTCCGCCCCGCCCTCCCCACATGTCGCACGTAATTTGGGTCCCCTACCTTTTATTAGGTATCGAGAATTGCTTGCAATTCCAACGATCTGATTTCAATGTTTGAAATAGCTCGAGGGGAATTACGTGCGACATTTTTGGGTAAACATGTGTCGGAGCAGCGTCAGAGCAGCGTCAGGGCAGCGCCAGTCCACCCGGGCCCGGACCTCGTCAGCGGGCCCTGGCGATGACCTCCACGCCGGGCAGGGCCGCGCGGTAGGCGTCGAGGAAGCGCTCGTACCCGGCCACGCCCTCGGGGGTGGGCTCGAGGGTGGAGACAGACGCACCCGCGAAGACGCGCTCGGACAGGTACTCCGGCAGCGCGGGCGTCGCCTCGTCCCCTGCGAGAACGGCGCGGTAGCGCGCGAGGACCGCGATGCCCCACGCGCCGCCCTCACCCGCGGTGTCGCCGACGGACACGGGAATGTTGAGCGAGTCGGCGAGAATCTGCTGGGCGACGCCCGGGGTCTTGAACAGGCCACCGTGCGCGAAGAGCGAGTCGAGGCGCACACCCTCATCGCTGAGGATGTCGACGCCGATGCGCACGGCCGCGAAGATGCTCATGAGCTGGGCGCGCACGGCGTTAGCGAGGCTCACGCGCGCATCGGCGGTGTGGGTAAACACCGGCTGCGCCGCCTCCTGGCCGACGAGCGGCTCGGCAGACAGGGTGTTGTAAGCCATGACGCCACCCGCGTCGGCCTCGCCCGTGAGCGCGTGGATGTAGAGAGCATCGTAGATCGCGGGAACACTCACATCGGCACCGACGAGGCGCGCGAAGTCCGCGAACCAGCCGACCCACGCGTCGATCTCGGACGCGCCGTTGTTCGAGTGAACCATGGCGACGGGCGAGCCGTCGGGCGTAGTCACCATGTCGATCTCGGTGTGCAGCTCGGTGAGGGAACGCTCGAGGACGGCCATCAGGAAGACTGAGGTGCCGCACGAGATGTTGCCCGTGCGCTGGGCGATCGCGTTGGTCGCGATCATGCCGGTGCCCGCGTCGCCCTCGGGCGGGCACAGCGAAATCCCGGGCTGGAGCGTGCCGGTCGGGTCGATGAGCGCAGCCCCCTCGGGGGTGAGCGTCCCCGCGTCCTGCCCCGCGCTGAGCACGGTCGGGAGCACGTCGCGCGGGTGCCACGGGACCACGTCGGCGACCAGGGCCTCGTACTGATCGAGGTAGGACTCAACGTATGTGCCCGTCGTCGAATCAATCGGGAACATGCCCGAGGCGTCGCCGACGCCCAGGACGTGCCGGCCCGTCAGCTGGTGGTGGACCCAGCCGGCCAGGGTCGTCAGGCGGGCGACGCGCGGCGCGTGCTCCTCGGAGTCGAGGACCGCCTGGTGCAGGTGCGCAATCGACCAGCGCAGGGGGATGTTGAAGCCGAAAAGGCGGGTCAGCTCATCCGCCGCGCGGCCCGTGTTGGTGTTGCGCCACGTGCGGAAGGGCGCGAGCAGGTTGTCGTCGGCGTCGAAGGCGAGGTACCCGTGCATCATCGCGGAGATACCGATCGAGCCGTAGGACACAGGGGTCACGTCGTAGCGCTCGCGCACGTCCGCGACCAGGGAGGCGTAGGCGCTTTGCAGGCCGGCGACGACCTCGTCGAGGGTGTAGGACCACAGACCGCCCTCCAGGTGGTTCTCCCAGCCGTGGCCGCCGGTGGCGAGCACCTCGTGGTCGGGGCCGATGAGGACGGCCTTGATGCGGGTCGAGCCGAACTCGATGCCGAGCGCGGTGTCGGCGGCGGCGATGAGCGCGCGGGGGTCGGTGGTCACGTGTACTCCTAGTGTCTTCATTGACGAGGCCGGGGCCTGGAATGCGCTAACGGTAACACTTTCGTAGACGCAACGACAGTGGCCTGTGGCCCCTTATAGGACACTCTGTTCGCTATTAGGTTCTTGACCCCTGATTACCGGTCGCGCATCTACCGCTGACCTACCGGGCACCAAAGCCCTCGATGAAGAGCTCGCGCGCGTGGTCGATCGCCGCCAACTCCTTGTCAGTGAGAGGCTTGGCGGCGCTGCGTTCAATGAAGGTGAGGACGACGGACGCGTAGACGTCCGCGGCCAGTGGAAGCACCTCGTCGTCGACGCGTCCGCGCGCCCAATCGGTAAATACCGAACAGCACGTGCGATAGAGCTGCTCGTGTAGGTCGCTCTCTCCCCCAACTCGGATGGCGAGCAGGGTTGTCAGGGCATTGCCGTTGCGCGCGTATACGTCGGCGAGGTGGCGGGCGACCGCTCGGGCGTCACGCTCCTCGGCGAACCACAGGCCTTCGAGCGGCGGCGTGATTTCCTCGAGGAGGAACGACACGACCTCGGCCAGCAGCGCGTCCTTGTCGGTGTAGTGGTCGTAGAAGGTCGTGCGCGAGACCATCGACGCGGCGCAGATGTCGGTGACGCTCACGTGCGTATACGGCTTGGCCTGGCACGCCTTGACGAGGCCGGAACGGATCGCTCGACGCGTCTTCCGGATGCGCAGGTCGAGGTTTTTCTCGGCTTCGCGCCCATGCTTATCTGTGCTGCGCAGGAACATGTCTCTCCGATCATTTTTCCGCTGTCGATATGCTTATCCTACGCATAGCGGCCGCTTCGTTCGGTAACCAACACTCCGTTTGTTATTGTGCGTCTCACCCCATGCAGACCGTCGATAAGGTCGATGCATGTTCACCGAATATACTGGCAACCGCCAATTCGACCTGCAGCTCAACCGGACACTCGACCGCGTCGGCATGGATACGATCGCGACCGCCACGCTTCCCCGCGTTCGATCGACACAGCAGATAACGGCGCTCGCGCAGCGCCTCGCCGAGCGCTTCTCAACCGAGGGGGGACGCGGATGCCGCGTGGTGCCTCTACGAGCTCGCCGCCTTCTACCTCGGGGCCGACGACCCCCGTAAGCGGAGCTTCATCGCCGCCATGTCGGCCTCCTTCGACGAGGCCCACAAGGGCCTCGCGCTCACCCGTCACGCAGTCCCCTATCGCGGCGGGGACCTCACCGCGATGCGTTGGGAGGCCGATCCAACTGACCGCGCGCAAGCCCCCGCCGGCACGCCGCGCACGCTCATCATGATGAACGGCTTCGACGGGTACGCCGAGGAGATCATCGACTTCGCGTCCCACTTCCCGGCCCGCCCCTTCGACATCATTGCCTTCGACGGGCCCGGCCAGGGGGCACACGGCCCTGGCGGGCATGCCTCTCGAGCCGCAGTGGGAGCGTCCGACGAACGCCGTCATGGACTACTTCGGCGTTGACAGCGCCGCGGCGCTGGGCGTGTCCTTCGGCGGCTACCTGGTGATGCGTGCGGCCGCCTACTGCCCACGCATCAGCCACGTGATCGCCTTCGACATGATGTACCGGCTCCTCGACGGCCTGGCGCTGCCACTGCCTCGTCCCCTGCGCCCCATCGCGGACGCGGTCGCCCGGAACCCGAGGCCAGCGTGGCTCATCGACGCCGCGCTGCGCGTCGTGCCGAGGTTCAGCGCGGACCTGGCGTGGAAACTGCAGCAGGCGCGGCACCTCACGGGACTGCACCGGCCCAGCCAGGTATTGCGCGCGTTTGGCGACTACACGATGGAACCTTTCGAGGGACGCATCACCCAGCCGTGCCTCGTCCTCGCTGGAGATGCGGATCAGTACGTGCCCTTCGAGCGCCTGAGCGACGTGCGCAGAGCATTGCGGAACGCGAAGTCCCTGGACGTACGCGCGTTCCGTCACGCGCAGGATCCTGACATGGCGCAGCACTGCCAGATCGGGGACCTTGACCGCGCCTTCGCGATTCAAGGCGGCTGGCTCAGCGGCCAGAAACCCCGCAGCGGCACAGAACAGCGTGCATGACGGCGGCGGCACCGTCATTTCGACGGCAGCCGTCACGTGATTGGCGTGGGCGCGCACCTCGTCGGAGGCACCGCCCATGGCGACGCCGAAGGCCGCCCACTCGATCATCGCGATGTCGTTCGTGCCGTCCCCCACGGCGACGGTCCCGGCCGCGGGCAGTCCGAGACGCTCACGCAGAGACTCCAGGCCGCTCGCCTTGGTCACCCCGAGCGGCTCGATGTCCGCCCATGACGTCCAGCCGACGAAGACCTCGTGGGTGCGCGACACGTCCAGGGACGACAGGATCCGATCGAACTCCTCGCGATCCATGTCGGCGGCGCGCACGACGATCTTCGGCGTGAGCGTGGAGGCGAGCTCCTCCATCGACACGATGCGGTGATCGCTCCCCTCGATCTCGTCGTTCGGGAAGGGAGCAGAGAGCAGGATGTCGGGGTGCGGCATCGACGCGAACACCGAGCCGGGCACGGCCGAGGCGATCTCCTCCAGGATCGGGCCGGGCACGAAGGTGCGCTCCTCGACGATCTCGCACGCCCCGCCGCTCACGCGCACGAGGGTCGCGCCGTTATTGCACAGCGCCCACCCATCCGTGAACTCCAGGGCATCGAGAACGGGAATCACGCCCTCGAGCGCGCGACCCGAGGCGATGAGCACCTGGGCGCCCGCGGCGGCGAGGCCGTGGATCCCCCCTCGAGGACGCGCGGGGTCGCCCCCGCGGGCGTGAGGATCGTGCCGTCAATGTCGAGCGCGACCAGGACCTGGCCCGCCGACGTCGGAAAGTCGGCGGGCAGGGCGGCCGAGGCCTCGTCGAGAAGAACCTCGAAGGGGCGAGCGACTTCCCCGGTGGAGGGGACCGTCAGGAAGCGCTCTTGGCTCATCGAGCGACCGGGCTCAGGACCTCGAGTCCACCCAGGTAGGGGCGCAGGGCCTCGGGCACGTAGATCGAGCCGTCCGAGCGCTGGTGATTCTCGAGGAACGCGACGATCCAGCGGGTCGTGGCCAGCGTGCCGTTGAGGGTAGCGACCGCGGTCATGCCGTCCTCGCGGCGCTCGCGAATGCCGAGGCGGCGGGCCTGGAAGGTCGTGCAGTTCGAGGTCGAGGTGACCTCCATGTAGCGCTCCTGGGTGGGCAGCCACGCCTCGCAGTCGAACTTGCGGGCGGCGGAGGTACCCAGGTCGCCGGCGGCCGTGTCGATGACGCGGTAGGGCAGCTCGACCTTGGCGAGCATCTCCTCTTCCCACGCGAGGAAGCGCTGGTGCTCCTCGGCGGCGTCCTCGGGGCGGCAGTAGCTGAACATCTCAGCCTTGTTGAACTGGTGGACGCGGATGATGCCGCGCGTGTCCTTGCCCGCGGAGCCGGCCTCGCGGCGGTAGCAGGTGGACCAGCCCATGTAGCGCTTGGGGCCACCCGACAGGTCGAGGATCTCGTCGGCGTGGTAGCCGGCGAGGGCCACCTCGGACGTACCCGTCAGGTACAGGTCGTCGGCGGGCAGGTAGTAGATCTCGTCGGAGTGCTCGTTGAGGAAGCCGGTGCCGCCCATGACCTGCGGGGTGACCAGGGTCGGGGTCATCATCGGCACGAAGCCGTTGGCGAGCGCCTGATCCATCGCCATCGTCATGATGGCCAGCTCGAGGCGGGCACCGATGCCCTTGAGGTAGTAGAAACGGGCGCCGGAGACCTTCGCGCCGCGCTTGGTGTCGATCGCGTCCAGGCCCTCGCCGAGCGCGAGGTGGTCCTGGGGCTCGAAGCCTTCGGCCGCGAAGTCGCGGGGGGCGGGGCCCTCGTGGCGCAGGACCACGAAGTCCTCCTCACCGCCGACGGGCACGCCGTCGAGAACGAGGTTCGGCAGGAGGCGCGCGAGGCGGTCGGCCTCGGCGTCGGCGGCGTTGGCGGCGGCCTCGGCGGCCTTCACCTGCTCGGCGAGCTCCTTGGCCTTGGCCAGGATCGCCGGCCGCTCCTCCTTGGAGGCGCGACCCACGGACTTGGAGACCTCCTTTTGGGTGGCTCGCAGCGTCTCGAAAGCCTGCAGGGCCTCGCGGCGGGCGGCGTCGGCCTCGATAATCTCATCGACGAGGCCGGGGTTCGCTCCGCGGGCACGCTGGGAGGCGCGGGCGGGTTCGGGGTTTTCACGCAGGGCACGCACATCAATCATGCGTCCCATCCTATGCCAGGTGGGCGCGCCGTGTCCCCTACCGACCCGACTTTGAATTCAACACAGCAGGTCAGGGTTATACACAAACTACACCCCTAAGGTCCTCAAAACCCTGAAAGTTATCCACCTTTGGTGCATAACCGTGTGGACAAGAGGACAATGAGCACACGTCAGGCCGACACGTATGACACGAAGTGCAACGAAAAGGCACTTCACAACCCGTCCACAGGCATAAAGCGGATACGCTAAGCCCATGGACGCAACACCGTGGGTACTCGCCGCCGTCGCCGGAGTCGGAGTGATCGGGGTCGCGCGCCTGGCAACCGCCCTCACCCGCAGACACCGCCGCCGCCAGGCCCTCGCGGTGCCCGCCTCCGTGGACGATCCAACGCGCGGACGACCACGCCCCTGGATCATCATGAACCCCTCGAAGCACGAGGATCCCCAGGCATTCAAGGACCTCATCAACCGCAAGGCCAAGGAACTGGGCATCGACCACGTGCACTGGCGCGAGACCACGCGCGAAGACCCAGGCACCGGGCAGGCCGTACGCGCCCTCGAGGAGGGAGCCTCCGTCGTCATCGCCGCGGGCGGAGACGGCACCGTGCGGGCCGTCGCAGCCGGCATGGCCGGATCCGGCGTGCGCATGGGCATCATCCCCGTGGGCACCGGCAACGTCCTGGCCGGCAACCTGTCCATCCCCGACGACCCCGAAGATGCCCTCGCCGTCGCACTCGACCGCAACCACCGCGCCGTCGACCTGGCATGGGTGCGCGTCGAGGATGCCACGCAGGAGTCCGATCAGCCCGCCGAGGGCGGGCTGCGCCTCGCCGCACGCGCCGCACTGCACCCCGAGGTCACTCTTCAGAACGAGGAGGCCCCGGCCTCGTCGATCGAGCCGCGCGCAGACGAGTACGCGTGCCTCGTCGTCGCGGGCATGGGCTACGACGGCGCAACGATGGCCGACACGAACCCCGAGCTGAAGAAGCGCATCGGATGGATCGCCTACGTGTGGGCCGGCCTGGGCGCGATGGGCGTGCCGCGCATGAAGGCGCGCCTGACGCTGCGCTCACCCGCCGCTCGAGTGGCGGACCCCCTGGGCGTCGGCAACCAGATCGCGGGCGAGGCCCTGGACGAGGCCTGCTCGGCGAGCGCGGAACCCCTGCACTCACCCGCGGATGAAATCACCCGCGTCGAGGCGCGTTCCGTCATGTTCGCGAACGCGGGCGAGATGAAGGTGCTGGTCCTCGCCCCCGACGCGGAGCTGTCGGACGGACTCATCGATGTTATCGCGGTCGACGCGCACGCCGGCCTGCTCGGCTGGGCTGACGTGACCTGGAAGATGCTCGGCCAGCTCATCGGCCTGCGCCCGATCAACCTGCCCGTCTCGACCGGCAAGGTCGCGTTCCGCCAGGCGAGGGGCGCGTCCGTCACGGCCGAGGAGGCCCAGGTATGCCAGGTGGACGGCGACGTGATCGGCCTCGCCCACACCATGCATGTTCGCATGCAGGCCGGCGCACTGGACGTGGCCGTCCCGGTCGAGCGCACGTGGATGGAGCTGCTGCCCGGCTAATCCGCATCCTGCAAAGCACACAAAGCGGAGAATTCGGGGACTGACGAGGAACAAACCGAGGCGTTTCTGCGCGGCCTGCAGGATTGCCCGCATGTCGACTTGTTGCTAAATGGTGTTACACCACTTAGCGGGGTATTACACCAGCTCGGAGGTGGTGTAATACCCCCTAACTGGTGTAATGCTCCCTAACTGGTGCAGACCTACCAAGTACGAACCCGTGGTCCACGCGGGGACGCGCGTCAGGCCAGCGGCCAGGACGGCGCATTATTGCCCGCGGCCTCGCCCGTGCCGTCCCCGCCGTGCAGCAGATCCGCGACCCACGCGCGACCCGCGCGGAAGGCCTCGTCCGTGGTGCCCGGAAGTAACCGCCGCGCGCACGCCGTCGACGCGCGGGTAGGAGCCCATGAAGCGGACCTCCGGCGAATAGCGGTGCAGGCCGACGAGGGCCGCCTGGACACGCTCCTCGCGGATGTGGCCGACGATGTCGATGCTGAACGTGTAATTGCCGAGGCCGTCGCCGCTCGGGCGCGACTCGATGCGGGACAGGTCGACGCCGCGCACCGAGAACTGCTCGAGGAGGGTCAGCAGGGCGCCCGACTCGTTGACTGGCAGGGCGACCTGGATGGTCGTCTTATCCGCGCCGGTCGGCGGGGGCACCACGCCGGGGCGAGCCACGAGAACGAAGCGGGTGATCGCGCCCGGGTTGTCGGCGACGTCGGTGAACAGGGCCTCCAGGCCGTAGGTGTTGACCGAGACCGCATTGCACAGGGCGGCGTCGAAGGACGCGTCGCCGTCCGAAAGGAGCTCGGCCGCGGCGGCAGTCGAGGTGGCGGGCACGTGGATCGCGCCGGGGAAGGTCTCCTCGACCCAGCCACGACACTGCGCCCACGCGTGCGGGTGGGTGCCGATACGGCGGATGTCTTCGGGGCGCGTGCCCGGTAGGACGGCCAGCTGGAAGACCACGTGGACGTGCATCTCGGCGACGATGACGAGGGGGTCGCCGTGCGAGAGGGAATCGAGCGTCGCGTTGACGCCGCCCTCGATGGAGTTTTCGATCGGGACGACGGCGCGGTCGGCCTCGCAGCGGCGCACGGCCGCGAGCGCCTGAGGGGCACTCGTCATCGGCATGAGGATCGCGCCGGCGGGAGCGACCTGGTGGACGGCCTGCTCGGTGAACGTGCCGAACGGACCGAGGAAGGCGATACGAAGCTTGTCACCGATGGGCGCGGGGCCGGGAATGTTCGTCGTCATGGTGTCAAGGGTAACGAGAGCGATGGGAGTGGCGCGGCCTCGTTTCGGGGACGAGGGCGCATTGTGGCCAATCGCGCGGGTTCGGGTGCCGGATGTCAGTCGCGGTCGCCGGTCACGCCGGTCACGAAGGCCTCGCGCCCGCCGCCCGGCATCACCTCGCCGCACGCGGTGATCTTCCACAGCTTCGCGGTGCCGCCCGCGTCGACCAGCTCGAAGCCGGTGGACGTGTCGACGTTGTAGAGGCCCGGGTGACGGGAGGATCGCATGAAGTTGTAGTAGTTGCCGTCTTCCTCTTCGTAGAAGTGCGTGATGCCGAGCCTGCGCACAACCTCGCACACCTCGGGATCAGTGGCGATGTCGTGGAAACGCTGGGTGAGGAGCTTCTGCGAGACCACGTCCGCATTAGCCGTGCTCAGCTGCGGGAAGACCGCCTTACGTCCGCCGATCATCTCGGAGTACGCCGCGCCCGCGATCGGGTCGCCCAGAATGAGCGCGTCGGGGGCGGTCGTGTACTTCATGCGGCGCAGCATGGCGAGTTCACCGGTGGTGGCCATACCGGGCTTGCCCAGGTGCGCGGGGTCGTACACCTGGGCGACCGCCGCGTTTCGCGCGTCGATTGCACCAAAGCCCGACAGGACCAGCACGAGCAGGCCAACCGAGAATTGAATCGGCCAGCGCGGCGCCTCGATGTTGTTGTCGGCTCCGCGTTCGGCGAGGATCCGCTGCAGGGACCTTGTCCACGCGGCGTGGATGACGCGAACGATGGCGGCGACGCCGACCGCCATGAGGATGGTCAGCGCGATATCTTCGACGCCCATGATGCGACGGGCGTCCTTGTACCAGGGGGCCAGCAGGTAGGTGCGCAGCGCCGAATCGGGCGAGTACGCCAGGGCGGTGAGGGCAGCAAGGATCACGTAGGAGAACAGGGGCCAGAACGGCAGGGGCTGCGCCTCCTCCTCGGACTCCTCGATCTCCGGGGCCGAGGCCAGGTCCCCCTCCCCGCGTCCACATCCACGTCATCGGTGAGGCCGAGCGCGCGGCGGCAAGCTCGAGGGGATCCGGGCGGCGGAACAGCAGGTACAGGCGCGCGGTCGCCGCGATGCCGACGACCAGGAGAATGAACTGGACGATCGTCCACTGAATGTTGCCGGAGGTGTTCGAGAAGGGCGGGTAGGGCAGGAAGGCGTGCATAAAGGCTTCGCCCCAGTTGCTACCTTTGCGGTTGTAGCTACCCATGGCCCGGATCTTCGACGACGACAGCGCGAGGAGCGGCGCCGCAACAACGACAAGCGCGAGGGCACCCCACGCCAGGGCGACGAGCTGGCCTCGTCCGCCGCGAGCGTAGGCGCGTCGAGCGAGGGATGCGATGGAGACGAGGAGCGGCGCGATCAGGAACGCGAGGATCGAGAAGGCGGAGCTGGGGTGTACGCCGACGAGGCCGATGGCACCGATGAGGAGGAAAACCACCTGCGGAATACGGCGCATGACAGCACGCAGGCCATCGCCCGCGCGCAGGTCGGCCACCAATCGGCGTCCCGCGACGATCGCGATGGCTGCCAGACCCGGCACCAGAGCGGTGCCCGTCGAGTTGGGCCACTGGTTGTACATGGTGAGCGCGTCGGCGGGCATATTGAGCAGCATGCCGCCGATGATGGGCGCCGCCATGATCGCGCTGCGCGAGGCGGTCAGCACCGAGACGAGCGCCGCCAGGCCGATCACCCACACGGCCATGAGCGCCAGCGAGGACACGTTCGAGGCCTGGACGACCGAGTCGTAGCGCGCGAACAGCGAGACGAAGGCGTGCCAGCCCGTCGGATAGTAGACGTTGCGGCCGCCGTACAGCTCGTGGAGGCCACCGAAAGGACTAGCGTTCTTGCCATACAGGATCGCGTGCACGCCGTTCTGATGGAACGTCGGATCCCACTGCTGGACGGGGTTCGCAGGGGCAGCAGCCATCACGAGGGGAAGCGCCGCGAGGACGAAGCCCACCAGGATCGCGCCCCACGTGGCCGCGCGGATCGCAGCCTGGCGTCCACCGATCGGCTGACGCACGCCGATGGCCTCGCGCAGGGGAACCCCCCTCAGAGAAAACCCGTCGTTGCTGCGGCGGAAGAAGCTCAGGCTCCACGCGCCGGCGCCTCCCAGGGCGCTCATGCCGAGGATCGGCAGCGCCGTCGAGGGTTCCCACTCGATGTCGAGCGCCGGGTAGGCCACCGACAGGATCGTGATGAGACCAAAGGTGAACGCCGGTGCCGCGCCGATCGCAACGAGCGACGAGCGGCCTCCCGCGCGCAGCCACATGAACCCCGGCAGGACCAGAGCGACCATCATGGCCAGCAGGGTCGGGAGCAGCATCCACCAGGCCAGCATGGATTACTCCTTGTCGGAAGCGGCGCGGCGCTTGCCCACGATCTCAATGATGACGGGCAGGACCGACGCGAGGATGATGACACCGAGGATGAGCGTCAGGTTGTCGTGCACGAAGGGGATGTTGCCCAGGAGCGCTCCCACGAGGATGAACCCGCGCCCCACACGATGGAACCGAGCGTGTTGAAGGCCAGGAACTTCGGATAGGGGTAGCGGGCCATGCCCGCGGCGATCGGGATGAAGGTACGCACGAAGGGAATGAAACGTCCGATGACGAGCGAGCGGCCGCCGTAGTTCGTGAAGTAGTGTTCCGCCTTCTCCAGGTGCGCGGTCTTGAGGATGCGAGCGTCGGGCTTGAAGAAGCGGCGCCCCCACTTGGCACCCAGGAAGTAGCCGATCTGCGCGCCGATGAAGGCCGCGACGATGACGAGGAGGATGAGGGTCGGCAGGTGCAGTCCGAGGCGGTCGTGGAGCAGGCCTGCAGTGAACAACAGGGATTCACCGGGCAGCACCGGGAAGAGGACACCCGACTCGATGAGGACGATGAGCATCGTTCCCCACAGCACCCACGGCCCCATGGCGACGAGGAGCGTCTCGGGATTTTTAAACCACTCGATAACGGTGTGCAGCATCGACGGATCTGATGCGGTCATGAGTGTCGACCAGGTCACGATAGGGCCCTTTTCTGCCGGGAATGTATCACCCTAACCCTACCTTTGTTGACCGCGAATATAGGATAGGCGGCATGAGGAAGCGCAAGGATTCACACGACGCCTCTCCGGTCGGGGACACGAACATCCTCTTCGTCCCCGATTCCTCCGCCGACCCCTCAGCATCCGGGGTGGATGCCCTCATGGGGATGATCGACGAGGCCGGGGCTCCCCCGCAGACTCCCCCGCCCCCGGAGGTCCCCTCCTCGGAGGCGCGAACCGAGGTCATGGGTCCCGTCGTCACGCCGGACGCGACGACCGCGCCCGTGACCATGCCGCCCAGCATTCCTCCCAGCCACGCGGACGCCGACCAGGTACCGGCCTCGTCGACGAATGACGAGAGCGCGGGGATCCCCTGCTTCCCCGCCCGCACCCACAGCCGATGACGCCGCCACCAGCCCCGAGGAACCCGCCGACGAGGCCAAGGACAGCGCGTTCGAGACCGCCACGAAGACCGACGCAGAGATCAACACCGACAACAAGGATGTGGACGTCGAATCCGCCCCGTCCCCCGCTACCGATGAAATCGCCGCACACCTGCCCGTGCGCCGCATGCGCCTGCCCCGCCCCGTCTACATCGCGGACCGCATCACGAGCGTGCGTCGCCGCCGCGAAGACCTCGTCGACGTTGTCCTCTCACTCATCGCGATCCTCATCATCTGGACGATCGGCACGGTGGCCAGCTCGACCACACACGGCGTCACCATGGACGTCCTGCGATTCCAGCTCGTGCGCCAGATCCTGATCCTGCCCGTCAGCCTGGTCGAGGGTCTCATCATCCTCATTACGCCGATTCTCGTGATCATCTCCCTCGCCTTGCGCAAGCGCCTCCAGGCGATCATCCAGGCCCTCGTCACCAGCGTCGTTGCGGCGATCGGCGGATGGATCATTGCCGTCTTGACCGGGCTACTGCCCGCTTACCTCACCGCACCGCTGAGCGTGGACCGCGCGATAGCTACGCAGGGCTCGCAGACCGGCAGTGTGATCGCCATCAACTTGGTCATCGTCACCCTGTGTGCCCTGTTCACCTCCGCCGGCGAGGCCCAGTCGATGAAGGCGATCAAGTGGGGTTGGACGGGCCTGTGGGTCATTCTCATTCTGGGCGTTCTGCGCTCCTCGATGACCCTGCCCGTCGCCTTCATCTCCGTGTTCCTGGGGCGCGCTTTCGGCTCCGGCTCGCGGTGGGTCATGGGCTACGACGACCAGAGGGCGAAGGGCGCTAAGCTCGTCGAAGGCCTTCTCAGCATCGGCATCACGCCCTCGCGGATCGTGCGCACCGACCTCGACACGACCGAGGAACCGCTGGCCACATGGGCCGTCGCCGAAGACTCGCGCGGCAAGCTCACCCAGATGCCCGCCGACCTGGGCGACATGGGCGTCACGGTCACGCGCCGCCCGAATCAGGACCACCACCGCCACTACCAGGCGTGGAGCGACACGGGCCTGGCCTACGAGATCATCGCCATGGACCCCGGCCAGGAACTGACCGGAACTCTCCTCGAGATGTGGAACAACCTGCGCCTGCGCGGCATCAGCCGATGGGTGTCACCCTCGCTCAAGGCGCAAGCCGAGCGCTCGCCTTCACGACGCTGCAGGCGCTGCGCGCCGGCGTGTTCACCCAGGAGCCGATCGGCATCGCCACCTCCGCGGACTCGATCATCTTTGTTATGTCCGCTCTGCCCCCGACGACTCCGCTGACGGAGCTCGGCGAGGACGCAACGGACGAGGTCCTGGACCGCGCATGGGAGCAGCTGCACTTTGCGCATGCGCGCGGCATTTCGCACCGCGCTCTCACCCCCGAGGCCGTGGTCGTCGACTCGTCTTCGGACGTGTGGCTGCTGGATTGGGATTCCGGCGAGGTCGCGACCACCGAGCTGAATCAGTCCATCGACATCGCACAGATGCTGGTCCTGACCGCGCTGGCCGTTGGCCCCGAGCGCGCGCTTGAGGCGGGCCGCCGCAACGTCGGCGAGGCGACGCTGATCGCGTGCGCCCCCGTCATCCAGAAGCCCGTTCTGCCCGCACAGATCAATCAGCGCCTGCGCCGTTCCGACCTGCTGGGCGACCTGCGCGCCGCCCTCGTGGGAGACTCTGAGGCAGAGACCGCGCCCACCGCCGACCTGCAGCGATTCCGCCCGCGCACCATCTTCACGATCGCGGTGGCGTTCATCGCCGTCTTCATCGTCGTCGGTTCGCTGAACTTCAGCGACATCGTGACCACGGTCAAGAGCGCGAACCTGTGGTGGATGCTCGCTTCCGCCACACTCGCCTGCCTCATCTGGGTCGGTTCCGCGGTCCCGCTTGTTGCTCTGTCGCCCGAGAAGCTGAGCCTGCGGGAGACGCTCGTCGCCCAGGTCGCGGCCTCGATCATCACGATCGTGGCACCCGCCGGCGTCGGCCCCGCTGCCCTCAACCTGCGCTACCTGCGCAAGCGCCGTGTCCCCACCGCGATGGCGGTAACGACGGTGACGCTCATGCAGATTTCGCAGGCGCTCATCACGATCATCCTCCTGCTCCTCGTCATGGTGATCGCCGGTTCGTCACTGTCCGTGTCGGTCCCCTACGGCACGATCCTCGGTGTCGTCGCGCTTGTCGTGGTCGCGGTCGGCATCATCGTCGCAGTGCCGAAGTTGCGCCGCTGGATCTGGTCGAAGATTCAGCCGACCTGGCAGCAGGTCTACCCGCGCCTCCTGTGGATCATCGGTCAGCCTCGTCGCCTCGCCGCGGTCGTGGGCGGCAACCTGCTGATGAACATCGGCTACGTGGGCTCGTTCTGGACGGCGCTGCTCGCCATGGGGGGTTCGCTGAACTTCTCCACGGTGTCGCTCACCTACTTAACGGCAAACGCGGCCGGCTCCTTCATCCCCTCGCCGGGCGGTATCGGTACCGTCGAAACGGCGCTGACCTCGGGCCTGACGGTCGCGGGTATCTCTTCGTCGGTCGCCATCGCGACGGCCCTGCTCTACCGTCTCGTCACCTTCTACGGCCGCATTCCGTTCGGCTGGCTGGCTATGAAGTACATGGAGAAGAGGGACCTGATCTAGGGCGCGGACAGGCGCGCGCGGATCAGTAACACTATCCATTTACTTCAAATTAAGACTATATTTGAAGTAAATGGAAGCAATGCCTTCTCGACGAACATATCCACAGTCGCACCCTGACGACTGCCACCGCATTGCGGCAACCCTCGGACCCCTCCCTCTTGTCAGTCACCGTCCCCTTCAAGGGCACAATCAACCCGACGCTGAAGATCCGGCACCGGATACCACTCGAAACTCCGGCCGCGCCGAACACGCCTCAAATAGCCCTCATCCTCGAGTCCACGCAGGTCGGCGTGCGCAGTCTGAGGAGTAACCCTGTATTTGTTGGCATGCGCCGCCGCTGTCACTGTCATCATGGGATCACGCAAGGCTTCTTCGATGACGCCGATCTGACGGTTCGTGAGCGTCGTGGCCCGCAGGCGATGCTTCACCTGATCCAGCTCCTTGGATTTCTTTGCCAGATAATCGTGCAGCTCGCGGATTCCACGCAGAATTATCCGCGCATGCCAGATCAGGAAGTAGGTAAGGTCGCCCTCATCCTGCTCAACCTCAAGGAATGAGCGAGCGTACTGTGCGGGAGCTCTGTGCAGTAGTCGGGACACCGGAACGAAGTCCATCAGAAAGAAGCCCTCACGCAGCATCACCCACTGCGCAATGACGCGGGCCGTGCGACCGTTACCATCAACGAAGTAGTGGTCGTATCCCATCATGAAGTGAACAATGAGCGCCCTTACGAGGGGCGGCACATATTGCGTCGCATACTCACCTTCGCCATTCACAAAGGAACACAGACGCTCCAGGCGCTCGGGCAGCTCCGATGCGGACGGCGGAACATGGAGCAGTTGCTCCTCATTTTCTGTCCCGTAAATGCGAACCCTACCCTCCCCCCTCCCGCTGGAGGCGGCCAGCATCGCCCGGATCATCGAGCGTCCCCTCGGTCACAATCCGATGCACCTCGCAGACAAACTCAGGAGTGAGCTTATCCGTGAGGCGCCCCCGCACAAATTCAAGGGCGAGAAAGTTGTTTCGGATCATCCGCTCCGACCGCGTCTGCGGACGTCTGCCCTCCCGGAGCATCTTTTTCGCATCGCGCCTCGACGTGGAGGCTCCCTCCATCTGGGAGGAGGTGATCGCCTCCTCATACAGGGAGTTGATGAGGTACCTGTCTCTCGCAGCCTCCGTTGTAACCTCCCCTGGGAGCTCGACCTGACCTCGCGCCTGAGCGGTAATGTCCTCATTCAGACTCAAAAGAACATCTGGAAGATTGAGGTCAAGGGCGTTGTGTCCTTCATCGTGAAGGGCGTCGGTCTAGCAGTGGTCGCTCGGACACTGCGAACCGCACACCACCACGCCTCGCGGGTGAGCCCCTCGGGCACCGGCTCGGCCCGGCAGTAATACCCCCATGGCCGATACTCCGGATCATCAAGTCCGCCAGCTAGCGCGCGAATAACAGACGAACGATGGTCCTCATCCATACCCCTGAGGCTATTGAGAACACTGTCATAGAGTTCAGCCAGGCGACAGGGCGGAGGGGTCGGCTTCTTCATGGCTGCTCCGTTCACGCTTATTTCAAGTTACTTCTAATATTATCTTAATTTGAAGTAACTAGAAACGGTGTCCCCCTCAGTCTCGGATCTCACCTAGGGGAAATAGCACGCCCCCACCTGCCTCGCTCCGGCACGAGGCAGCCGGAATTCGCATCAGTGGAGGCGGTTGTTGCCGTCCAGGTACACAGCCTGGACGCCGCTCACCGCGCGAATCGTGTCCAGCGACCCGTCAGGCACGCGCAGCGCATATAGCCGCGCAGCGCGTTGCGGTATTCGCGCTCCACAGTGACGGACGCGCCCGGGAAGGACGCGGCCACTGCCTCGTTGATCGAGGCGAGTGTCGCCTCACTGTCGGCACCCTCCTCGAGCGCAACGATGACGACGACCGAGGTGTCTCCATCCTGGGCACCGGACTGCGCGCTCGGTCCGCTCTGGCCGTTCTTCGACGTCAGTGCGGTATCGGGGTCAACGGTCGGCGAGGCCGTGGCTCGCGGCGCGGACTGGGCAGAGTCGCTGCCCGGGTTAGACTGCGGCTCGGGCGTCGACGTGGAGGCGGGAGAGCAGCCCGCGACCGCGAGCGCGCACGTGCCCACTCCGGCCAGGAATACGGCTGGTTTCTTCATGGTTATCTGCTCCTTGCTGTGGGCATGCACCGTCGCGCTGACGCCTCCAACATACCGCAGCGACCACCCTGCACAACAGACGCTACGTTGCGGGGCTCACGCAAACTATGAACACAGATGAGCAAGCACTCACTTAAACTGTCTTCATGACGAAGATCCAGCGCCTTAGCAATCAGCGAGCCACATCGACGGCCGACGCTTCTGAGGCACCTCGAGGAGTCATGGGCGATTATTCGGACATCGAACCAATCACCACGCCCCGAGGAACGTTTGTTTCTTTGTACGCCGGAGCAGGTGGTCTCGATATTGGATTCATGCTTGCTGGTTTCGTGCCCGTCTGGGTCAGCGAACTTGATCCGACAGCCATGCAAACACACGAACTTGCATTTGAACAGCTCTCTCAGACACACCAACATCTTGCAAGCACCAGTCACTCCACTCACGTGGGCGATATCCTCGCGATCACTGAGGACAACCTACCAACGCCGGGGATGGCCGACCTAGTCATCGGCGGCCCCCCATGCCAAGGTTTCAGCGTTGCCGGGAAAATGGACCCCAATGATGAACGCTCAAAGCACGTCTTTCACTTTCTTGACATCGTGGAACGCGTTAATCCACGCGCATTCGTCATGGAGAACGTGAAAGCGCTGTACCAAATGCTCGCTGGGAGACCATTAGAGCCGAACTCCAAGCGCGCGCCGAAAAACTCGGTTACTCAACTCTCCTAACTCTTGCAAATGCAGCTGACTTCGGCGTCCCGCAGGCAAGGGAGAGGATGTTTCTTATTGGAATTCGACGTGACTGTGGTACACCAGAGGCCCCTACACCGACGACACAGTCACGGCGTTTTTCAGTCAGGGAAGCATTCGATCAGCTCCCTAGATATAACACTCCCGGCAACGACTCTCTATGCTACGCACAGATCACGACCGCGAAGACCCCCGTGCTCCGCCGTTCACCCTACGCGGGCATGCTCTTCAACGGCGCCGGAAGACCTTTGAATCTAGAAGCTCCATCGATGACACTGCCTGCTTCAATGGGGGGTAACAAGACACCCATCATCGATCAACGAGCCCTTGAAAATCCGGCTAAAGAACCATGGGTGGAGAGCTACCATAGGGAGCTATGGTCTCGGGGCACAGAAGCCGTTACCTCTGAAGTTCCACCTTTCCTTAGACGTTTGACAGTCGAGGAAGCAGCTGCAATTCAAACATTCCCAATTGGAATGAGATGGTGCGGACCACGGAGCACACAGTTCCGACAGATTGGGAACGCAGTGCCACCACGCCTAGCACTCGCTGTTGCACGTTCAATTCAAAACGCTCTCGAAAGAAAGTAAACGTAGCACCAGCGCAGAAACATCAAATTCTTGAAGATGATTGTAACGGCTTACGCGTTCTCTATTGCATCCGTGCAGTAGTCCTCGAGAACATTGAGCCAGCACCTCCGCATTGAGGGTGTCGAAAGCCTATCCAGCTCGCCACCCAGCTCATCGATGTACTCACCACCAAGAAGGTATCCGTAGCCCGGAAAGTTGAGCCAGTGCTCGATCACATCAACACTGACAAGATCAATATAATAGTTGAGATTCTGTCGCGAGTGTCTTATTAATTTGTCTACCCCATCAAACTCGGCATCACTAACGCCCCGCGAAACAACAACCGCGCGCGAGAGACCCTTCTTTTTCATTGCCTCAATAACCTCATTCCGCAATTTATTTGCGGTCAGGTAATTATCGGTAACCTCAACTCCATGTCGGTTATTTGGATTAGACTCTGACACAATTTCAATATCAATAGGATCTGGAGAGTTCACATCACCTCGATTTACACAAAGAGGCTCCGCCATGCGGCGAGCTACGACGCGAATCGCCGCAGTGATTGCAGCTTCAAGAGCATCTGGACGATTATCACACTTGTCCAAATACTCTCGTAAGACGCATAGCTATGGCAGCAGTCGCAGGAAATTTGGGATATTCAATCCGTTGCGCTACCGACAACTCCACTATACGCGTTGCGATATAGTCAACGACAGAGCTCGCCAAACACCGATTACCCTCAGGTTCAAAGAACTCAACAAGCACGAGCAGAGCCTTAGCCCATTTGACAGAATGTCCTTTCCGCTTATTAACCCACCTCTGATCGATGCGCTCTTCTCGGAAGGGATTTGACACCCCGGGATCCTGCGAGACTTTCCACGTCAAACGCTTCTCCTGGCAGAATTTATTGAGCGCGCGGCCTACGTATTCCGCCTGAGTTCTCCGGTTTACCCCATCGACACCTGACTTTACCTGCAACGAAGCTGGATCACGATCAGGCTCAAGCTCCACACCGACGGCAATGGCAAACATGATCTGCTGAGCGGCTTGCGAACTACTTCCAAACACCGTATCGATTGCAGCTGTCACATCGTCATCGATCTCGGGATAGCTCGTATCACCTTCAACATACTTTTGCCACGCCGATTCCAGCGCCTGCAAAGCTCGCGCTTTAACATCCATAGAAACGATGGTAGACACAACGAGTTGTATTGGCAATCTTCTTTGTCACATGGCGCTCAAGAGGCGCCGAGCTGACTCATCGACACACAGATACAGGCTTGTACGACCTCACTTCCGTACTCATCCCCTGAAACGGATGGGTTTCCCGAGAATTCTCTCTTTTGGGAAACCCATCCGCATTTCATCAGACATCAACCGCGTCAGCGCACCCAGACCCCGTTCGCGTCAAACACGTAGGTGCGTCCATTGATGACCTGGGTGCCCGTCAGCATGGCACCGGAGGGTGACAGGTAGTACCAGGAGCCACCCACATTGAGCCATCCTGTGGCCATCTTGCCCGAGGCATTCAGGTAGTACCAGGTACCACCGTCGTTGACCCAGCCAATAGCCATCGCGCCGGAAGCGGTGAGGTAGTACCAGGAGCCTCCGTCGGCGACCCACCCGGTCTTCATGACCTTGGAGGAGGGATCCAGGTAGTACCAGGAGCCGCCATCGCGCACCCAGCCGCCCACAAAGGCTCCATCCTGGTCGGCGTACACCCAGTCACCGTTGGCGCGCTGGAGGAAGCCGGTCGCCATGTAGCCGGAGGGACCGAACAGGTAGTCCACGCCATTAATCATGAACCAGCCGGCCTTCAGGTAGTCGGTCCCGTTCGCGCACACGTACCACCAGCCCACGGCATCCTTGACCCAGTGGCCGCCCTCGGGGCTCGCGCACGCGTCGGCGGTCCCGGTGTTATCGCTGGGCAGGTTAAGGGTCGCGGCCTCGGAGTGGTTGAGGCCGTAATCCCAGGCCAGCAGGTAGGGGTGAGCGATGACGGTGCCGGAGCCACCCTGGTACGCCCACGCGGCGTCGATGTCCTTTGAAGGGAACCTCGACGTGGTACGTGTAGGTTCCGTCGGCCCCGACCGTCCCCTCGGCGTCCGTGAAGACGTGGCGGTAGAACCACAGGCCGTCGGCGGGATCGTGTAGATCGATCGCGGCCAGCGGCGAGGCGTCGGCGACGTCGAAGGACAGGACCGTGTCGGCACCCTCACCCTTGTACTCCAGGTTGGAGACGACGGGCGCGACGGTATCGATGCGGAAGTTGTAGGAGATCGACTGCTCGGCCTGCGACGGGCCGTCGTTGTGCGCAGACAGCGTCAGCTTGTACGCGCCGTCCGGCAGGTTCTTGAACGCGTCGGAGCGCAGGTCAAGGGCCGTGGACTCGTGGGCCTGTTCCACCCAGGTCATCTTGCCGGTGCTCGGGTTGATGCCCGACTTCCAGTTCTGGTAGCGCGTAAAGGAGGCAACCTTCTCGCCCGCAGCGTTCGTGTACACGGTGTTGAGCGTGTGGACGCTGCGCAGCGTACCCGTGCGCGGTTCGAGGATCGTCGGGGCACCCGAGGCCTCGGAACGGGAGAGGACGTAGCGGTCGGCGCGGGGAAGACCCACGAGGTCGGCCGTCTTGATGACCGGGTTGTAGCCCAGGATGTTGCCGCTCACGCCGTTGTAGATGCCCGAGGGCAGCGTGTGGCCCCACCCGTCGGAGGCGAGCTGATCGAAGATCGCGGGCTTGCCCCAGTTGCCATAGAAGCCCAGGTAGGGCACGGTCAGGTCGGGCTGGGACGCAGTCTTCGAGGCGAAGCGCACGAAGCCGTCGAGGAAGGTGCCCGAGGGGGTGTTGGTCGCAGCGAAGGCGGCAAACTCGCTGCCCGGCTTCACGTCGACGCCGACGGTGGCCTCGCCGTTCGCGGGGACCGTCACCGTCGCGCCCTCGCCGGCGGCCGACGCGGCACCCGTGTACGCGATCTCCACGCCCTTACCTCGCCAATCGGTAGAGCTGCCGGTGAAGTACCCGCCATCAACGTTCTCGGACAGGGCCTGGGAGCTGAGCTCGTACGTGGCCGGGGTGTCGGAGAGGTTGTGGAGGGTGACCTCGAAGTGCCATCCGGTGGTGCCGTCGCCCAGGTCGGCCTTGGGCCGGGACTGCTCGGCGGCGCCGACGACGGTCGGGTACACGGACGAGGTCGTGGCCGCGACCGCGTCAACGAGGCCCGAGCCCTGCTTGCGCGGGGAGTAGAAGGCACCGGTCGTCTGAGCCGCGTCCACGAGCGGGCGAGCGGTGCCCATGATGAGGTTCTGGACGACGTCGACCTTCTCGCGCGCGCTCATCGACGCGAACAGCGGATCGTTCTGGACACGCTGCAGCACGACGGTACTCACGCCCGCCATCTGCGGGGTCGCCATGGACGTGCCGGACAGGTGGTCGTACTTGCCATCGAGGACGGCCGAGTAGATGCTGCCGCCGGGGGCGGCGACCTCGGGCTTAAGGCGCAGGTCCGGGGTGACGCCCCACGAGGAGAAGTCCGACATCGAGTAGTTCGAGCTCGGGGTGATGGTCTTGCCATCCACGAGGGTCAGGTGATGATCCGCGGCCGCCAGCATGGCCTGTCCATTCTCCTGGGAAATGAACGCGGCGGGCACGTCCAGCGTCGTGACGCTCATGAGCATGAGCGAGTCGCCGGCGACGTTGTTGTAGACGAGGATGCCGGCGGGCTTGAGCGCCGCCAAGTTCTCGATCTTCTTCTGGAAGGTCAGCTTGCCGCGCGAGACCAGGGCAAACTTGCCAGCCAGGCCATCGGGGTACTTGGCGGCGAGGGCTGCGGCGTCTTCCTCCGTGGCGTATCCGGCGTCGATGTACTCGTAGGACCCGGCGGCCAGCTCGGAGATTTCGGCAACCTTCTCACCGTTCGCGCCGCGCGCACGCTGGTAGGCGATGTCCTTTCCGGCGGCGGAGAAGGCGTTGTAGGACAGAAGGTTATCGACCGAGGCGACGGCGAGGACCGACGAGTAGGTGGCGGGCTCGCACTGGGTCGAGGAGTCGGGATCCGAGGCGTAGGGCAGGTTACGACCGGAGGTGTTGCCATACCCGGCCGAATAGTGGTTGCCGGCCGCGGCGTTGACCGAAATACCCTCGTCCTGGAGCTTCTTAAAGACGGAGGCGAACACCGAGTCGGCCTCGTTATCCATGCCGCCGAGCTGTCCGAGGGACAGGTTCACGACGTCGGGGTGCAGGACCACCATGTCGTCGAGGGCGGCGAGCAGCGCCGAGTCGGGGATGTCGCCGTCTTCGCTGCGCGAGACCTTCGCGACGATGACCTGAGCCTCGGGGGCCACGCCGACGATCTGGTCGGCGTCGCCGGCAGTGATGCCGGCGACGTGCGTTCCGTGGGAGCCGTAGGGCCCCTTGGCCGGCATCGCGTCGTTGTCGCCGTCCGCGTAGTCGTAGGCGAAGGGGAACTTCTCAGAGACGTACACTCCCAGCTTTCCGTCGCCCAGCTTCGGGGTCAGGGCCGCAACCTTGTCCTTGGAAAGCCCGGGGGTCCCGTGCAGGGCACCCGCGAACGCGGGATGGGTCATCTCGACGCCGGTGTCGATGACGGCGACGACCTTGCCCTCGCCCTTTTGGGTGAGCTGGTCGGCGTGCATCATGATCTGGGCGCTGAGGTTGTCGGGGTTCTGGGTGGACAGTCGGGGCGCCTGCGTGCCGCCCTCGGCATCGACCTCGTCGACGTCGCTGAGGCGGGTATCGCGCTCAAGGAATGCGGCCTTGACGCCGCTCACCGCGCGGATCGCGTCGAGAGAGCCGGAGGGCGCGCTCAGCGCGAATCCTTCGAGGGCCTTGTCGTACTCGCGCTCCACCTGGGCAGATTCGCCCGGGAATGCCGCGGCCACGGCCTCGTTGATGGAAGCGAGGGAGGCCGCGCGGTCCGCACCCTCGTGCAGCTGCACGATGATGCCAACGATCGCGGAGGGGTCCTGCTCGGCGGCCGGCGCAACCTGGTCTGGCTGAGAGGTCTGTCCGCTCTTCGAGGTGAGAGCGGTGTCGATGTCGCCCACGGGCAGGGACGAGGCCGTGGCACCGGGAGCGGGGTGGGTGTCCGAGGGCGGCGCTGCGAGTGCCGCGGGCCCCGTCAGGGCGAGCGCGCAGGCGCCGGCGAACGCAAGGAACGCCGCTGGTTTCTTCGTTGTCATGTGCGTACTCCAATGTGTCGACGGGCGACCGTGTTGGCAGGCGGAGGGGGACTCCGTCGTACCGGCCACCACTGTCAAAATACCGCAAAGAACGCATATGACAAACTTTGTTTCACATTGGGAAACGATTGGACAATATTTTACTGTCAGAATCATTCCGGGTCCGAGAACGCTTACATAGCAACGTTCTCGGACCCGGAGAAGATCACCGTCAGGTGCGGATCAGCTCAACTCAGCCAACCCACGCCCCACTTGTGTCAAAGACGTAGGTGCGCCCGTTGATCACATGCGTACCTGTCAGCATCGCGCCGGAGGGTGACAGGTAGTACCAGGAGCCACCCACCTTCACCCAGCCGGTGGCCATCGCCCCGGAGGCCTTCAGGTAGTACCAGGTACCGCCGTCGTTGACCCAGCCAATAGCCATCGCGCCGCTGCCGGTGAGGTAGTACCACGAGCCGCCGTCGGCAACCCACCCGGTCTTCATGACCTTGGAGGAGGGATCGAGGTAGTACCAGGAGCCGCCATCGCGCACCCAGCCGCCCACGAGGGCACCATCGGAGTCGGCGTACACCCAGTCACCGTTGGCGCGCTGGAGGAAGCCGGTCGCCATGTAGCCGGAGGGGCCAAACAGGTAGTCCGAACCGTTGATCGTGTACCAGCCGTTCTTCAGGTAGCTCGTACCGTCGGCGCAGGCGTACCACCAGCCGGCTCCGTCCTTCACCCAGTGGCCGCCGTCGGTGCTTGCGCAGGCGTCGGTCGTGCCCGTGTTATCGCTGGGCAGGTTGAGGGTCGCGGCCTCGGAGTGGTTGAGGCCGTAGTCCCATGCCAGCAGGTAGGGGTGGGCGATGACGGTGCCGGAGCCACCCTGGTCGGTCCACGCCTGGGCGATGTCCTTGAACGGAATCTCAACGTGGTAGGCACGCGTGCCGTCCGCCGCGGTGGTGGCCTCGTTGTCGGTGAAGACGTGGCGGTAGAACCACAGGCCGTCGGCGGGATCGTGCAGGTCGATCGCGGCCAGCAGCGACGCGTCCGTGACATCGAAGGACAGGACCGTGTCGGCACCCTCACCCTTGTACTCCAGGTTGGAGACGACGGGCGCGACCGTGTCGATACGGAAGTCGTAGGAGATCGACTGCTCGGCCTGCGACGGGCCGTCGTTGTGCGCAGACAGCGTCAGCTTGTACGCGCCGTCCGGCAGGTTCTTGAACGCGTCGGAGCGCGCATCCAGGGTCAGCGGATCATGCCCCTGCTCAACCCACGTCATCTTGCCGGTGGAGGAATCAAGCGCGGACTTCCAGTTCATGAATCGCGTGAAGGACGCAACGGTCTCTCCTGCGGCGTTCGTGTACGCGGCATTGAGCGTGTGGACGCTGCGCAGCGTGCCCGTGCGGGGCTGGAGAACCGTGGGAGCACCCGAGGCGTCCGAGCGAGAAATGACGTTCTTGCTCGAGTTGGGCAGACCGATACGATCAGCATCCTTGACCAGGGGGTTGTATCCCAGCTGCTGGCCCGTGGTGCCGTTGTAGACCCAGGAAGCGAGCGTGTGGGCCCCATCCTGCGAGGCAAGAGTGTCGAAGATGGGAGCCTTGCCCCAGTCGCCGTAGAAGCCCAGGTAGGGCACGGTCAGGTCGGGCTGTCCGTCAGTCTTCGAGGCGAAGCGCACGAAGCCGTCGAGGAACGTGCCATTGGGCGCATTCTGCGCGACGGAGGCATCGAAGGCGGCGCCGGGCGTGACATCCACACCCACGGTGGCCTCACCGTTCGCGGGGACGGTGATGGTCGCGCCCTCATCGGTGCCGCTCACGGCCGCTCCGGAGTAGGCGATGTCCACGCCCTTACCTCGCCAATCGGCGGAGTGGCCGGTGAAGAACCCGCCGTCAACGATCTCGGACAGGGCCTGGGAGCTGAGACTCGTACGTGGCCGGGGTGTCGGAGAGGTTGTGGAGGGTGACCTCGAAGTGCCATCCGGTGGTGCCGTCGCCCAGGTCGGCCTTGGGCCGGGACTGCTCGGCGGCGCCGACGACGGTCGGGTACACGGACGAGGTCGTGGCCGCCAGGACGTTCACCAAACCAGAGTCCCTGCTTGCGCGGGGAGTAGGGGGCGCCAGTGTCCTGGAGCGGGTCGACGATGGGAGCCGCAGTGCCCATGATGAGGTTCTGGACGACGTCGACCTTCTCGCGCGCGCTCATGGACGCGAACAGCGGATCGTTCTGGACACGCTGCAGCACGACGGTACTCACGCCCGCCATCTGCGGGGTCGCCATCGACGTGCCGGACATGAACTCGTAGTTGCCGCCGGGCACGGAGGAGTAAATGTTGCCGCCGGGGGCGGCGACCTCGGGCTTGAGGCGCAGGTCCGGGGTGACGCCCCACGAGGAGAAGCTCGACATGGAGTACTTCGAGCTGGGGGGCACGACCTTGCCGGGGACGACGTTCAGGCGGTGGTCGGCGGCGGCCAGCATGGCCTCGCCATCCGCCTGCGAAATGAACGCGGCGGGCACGCCATCCGTCGCCAGGCTCATGACCACGAGCGAGTCACCGGGCACATTGTTGTAGACGATAAAGCCGGCGGGCTTGGAGCCGGCAATGTTGTTGAACTTGTCCTGGAAGGTGAGAGAACCACGCTTGACCAGAACGATCTTGCCCGCGAGGCCCTCGGGGTACTTGGCCTTGAGGGCCGCGCCATCCTCGGGCGAACCAATGCCGCCGTCGACGTACTCGAAGGGGCCGCCGGTCAGGTCGGACAGGTCGGGCATCTTCTGGCCGTCGGCACCGCCTGCGCGCTGGTAGGCGATGGTGCGGTCGCCGACTGTGAAGGCGCTGTGCGCCAGCGAGTTGTCGACCGAGGCCACGGACACGACGGAGGAGTAGGACGCGGGCCTCGCACAGGACCGAAGAGTCGGGGTCGGAGGCGTAGGGCAGGTTCTTACCGGACAGGTTGCCGTATCCAGCCGTGTACTCGTTGCCCGCGGCCGCGTTCACGGTCACGCCCGCGTTCTGGAGGCTCTTGAACACGGTGGCGTACATGGAGTCGGCTTCGTTATCCATGCCGCCGGTCTGTCCGAGGGACAGGTTCACGACGTCGGGGTGCAGGATGACCATGTCGTCAAGGGCGGCGAGCAGCGCCGAGTCCGGGATGCCTCCGTTGCTGCTGCGGGCGACCTTGGCGACGATGATCTGCGCGTCGGGGGCGATGCCCACGATTTCGCCTGCATTGCCCGCGGTGATGCCGGCGACGTGCGTGCCGTGCGATCCGGCTTCGCCGGTCGGCGAGGCGTCCGGGTCGTTATCCGCGTAGTCGTAGGCGAAGGGAAACTTTTCCGACACGTAGGTGCCGGTCTTTCCGTCACCCAGCTGGGGGGTCAGAGATGTGACCTTGTCCACTGAGAGCGCGGGGGTCCCGTGCAGGGCACCCGTGAACGCCGGGTGCGTCATGTCCACGCCGGTGTCGATGACGGCGACGACCTTGCCCTCGCCCTTTTGGGTGATCTGGTCGGCGTGCATCATCAGCTGGGCGCTGAGGTTGGCGGGGTCCTGGACGGCGGTGCGGGCGGAGTTTGTCGCACCCTCTCCGGCGACCTGGTCGTCGGCGTCTTCAACGTGGGTCTCACGGTCGAGGAACGCGGCCTTGACGCCGCTCACCGCGCGGATCGCGTCGAGGGAGCCGGCTGGGGCGCTGAGCGCGAAACCCTGGAGGGCGTTGTCGTACTCGCGCTCCACCTGGGCGGAAGATCCGGGGAACGCACCGGCCACGGCCTCGTTGATCGAGGCGAGGGAGGCCGCGCGATCTGCGCTGTCGTCGAGCTGGACGACGATCGTGACGAGCGCGGCGGGGTCAACCTCGTCGGTCGTCGGTGCCGATGCATCCTGGGTGGTTTGTCCGCTCTTCGAGGTGAGCGCGGTATCGACGTCACCGACGGGCAGGGACGAGGCCGCGGGGCCCGCATCGGGTCGGGTGTCCACCGGTGTTGGCGGGGATGCGAGGGCCGCGGGGCCAGCAACCACGAGCGCCGCGGTTCCGGCCAGCGCGAGGAGCGTCGCTGGTTTCTTCGTTGTCATATGCGTAACTCCAATGTGTTGACGGGCGGTCGTGTTCGAACGGGGAGGGGACCACGTCTATTGGCCGCCAGTATCAACATACCGCAGACAAGTCTTGTGACAAACTTTGTTCCACAAAGAGAAACAGATGACGGTTATTTTACCCAGCAATACACTCCGGGCCCGAGAACGCTTACATAGCAACGTTCTCGGGCCCGGGTTATGGTCTTGACAAAATAAGAGACGAGGAGCTTATCGCACCCAGGCTCCCGAATCGTCAAAGACGTAGGTACGACCGTTGATAACTTGCGTGCCCCTCAGCATCGCGCCGGAGGGTGACAGGTAGTACCAGGAGTCGCCCACCTTCACCCAGCCGGTGGCCATCGCCCCGGAGGCCTTCAGGTAGTACCAGGAACCATCCACCTGCACCCAGCCGATCGCCATGACGCCGTTGGCGTGCAGGTAATACCAGGACCCGCCGTCGGACAGCCAGCCGGTACGCATGACCTTCGTCGCGGGATCCATGTAGTACCAGTAGGGGCCACCGTAGGCGCCGTCGCGCACCCAGCCGCCCACGAGGGCACCCTCAGAGTCGGCGTACACCCAGTCACCGTTGGCACGCTGGAGGAAACCGGTCACCATGTAGCCGGTGGGGCCGAACAGGTAGTCCACGCCATTAATCGTGAACCAGCCGCCCTTGAGGTAGTCGGTGCCGCCCGCGCACTGGTACCACCAGCCGATAGAGTCACGCACCCAGTGCCCACCCTCGGGGTTGGTGCAGGGCGCGACGACGCCCGGGTTGTCGGTGTGCAGGTCAACAGTGACGGCCTCGGAGTGGTTGAGGCCGTAATCCCACGCGAGGATGTACGGGTGAGAGACGAGTTCCTCGGTGGAACCCTGCTCCTGCCAGCCCTGGGCGATGTCACCCAGGGACACGGACATGTACACGTGGTACCTGCCGTCGGCTCCCAACTGGTCGCTATCGTTATCGGCGACGTAGCGGTAGAACCACAGGCCGGAGCCCGGGTCGTGCATGGTGACGCCGGCGATGGGCGAATCGTCGCTCACGTCAATGCTGACGTCGGGGCCGCCGAAGTCGCCCTCATGGTACTTGACCCTTTCCACGACCGGGGGCGTCGTATCGACGCGGAAGTCGTAGGAGATGGACTGCTCGGTCTGCGAGGGCCCGTCGTTGTGCGCGGCGATCGTCAGCTTGTAGTTGCCGTCGGGCAGGTCCTTGAACTCGTCGGACGTCAGGTCCAGGGACCTCGGTGCATGCTCCTGCTCCACCGGGCTGATCGCTCCGGAGGAGGGGTTCAGCATCGACTTCCAGTTCTGATGGGACTCGTAGGAGGCGACGACCTCGCCGGCCCCGTTGGTGTAGGTGGTCGTCATCGTGTGGACGCTGCGCAGCGTTCCCGTCTTGGGGTAGATGGCGTTGGGAGCATAGAGCGCGTCGGAGCGGGAGATGACGTACTTGGAGGCGTTGGGGCGCCCGCTGCGCTCGCTATCCTTCGCCAGGGGGTTGTAGCCGAGGGTGTTTCCGCCGTCGGTGGCACTGATCGACGAGGCCAGGATGTGTCCGTCGCCATCGGAGGCAAGAGAATCGAAGATCGCGGGCTTGCCCCAGTCACCGTAGAAGCCCAGGTAGGGCACGGTCAGGTCGGCCTGCCCCTGGGTACGGGAGGTGAAGCGCACGAAGCCCTCAAGGAAGGTGCCGGAGGGGGCGTTGTCGCTCACGTAGCGAGCGAACTCGCTACCCGGCGTCACGTCGACGCCGACGGTGGCCTCGCCCGAGGCCGGGACGGTGATGGTCGCGCCCTCGCCGGTGCCGCTCACTGCCGCGCCGGAGTAGGCGATGTCCACGCCCTTGCCTCGCCAGTCGGAGGAGTGGCCGGTGAAGAACCCGCCCTCAACGATCTCGGAGAGCGCCTGCGAGTTCATCTCGTAGGTCGCCGCCACGCCGGAGAGGTTGTGGAGGGTGACGTCGAAGTGCCAGCCCGTCGTGCCGTCGCCGAGGTCCGCCTTGGGGCGGGAGGGATCGGCGGCACCCACGACGGATGGGTACACGGACGAGGTCGTGGCAGCCAGGACGTTCACCAGGCCCGCTCCCTGCTTGCGCGGGGAGTAGTAGGCGCCGGTGTCCTGGAGGGGGTCAACGACGGGGGTCGCCGTGCCCATGAGGAGGTTCTGGACGACGTCAGACTTCTGACGCGCGTCCATCGAGGCGAACAGCGGGTCGGACTGGACGCGCTGCAGGACGATCGCGCTGGCACCCGTCAGCTGCGGGGTCGCCATCGACGTGCCGGACATGAACCCGTAGGAGTCCTCGGGCAGCGAGGAGTAAATGTTGCCGCCGGGCGCGGTCACCTCGGGCTTGAGGCGCAGGTCCGGGGACACGCCCCACGAGGAGAAGTCTGACATCGAGTAGGGGGCGTTCGACCTGACCGTCAGGCCCTCGACGAGGGTCAGGTGGTGGTCGGCGGCGGCCAGCATGGCCTGCCCGTCCGCCTGGGAGATGAACGCGGCGGGAACCTCAAGCGTCGTCAGGCTCATGACGCTGAGCGCGTCGCCGGGGACGTTGTTGTAGACGAGGATCGCCGCGGGCTTGAGCGAGGTCAGGTTGTCGATCTTCTCCTGGAAGGTCATCTGACCGCGCGAGACGAGAACAATCTTCCCGTCCAGGCCCTGCGGGTACTTCGAGCGCAGGGCTGCGACGTCTTCCCGAGTACCGAACCCACCGTCGACGTATTCGTAGTCGCCGGGGGTCATCTCGGCGATCTGAGGAATCTCCCCTCCACCCTCTCCACGCGCACGCTGGTAGGCGATATTCTTACCGGCCGCGGTGAAGGCGTTGACGGACAGGAGGTTGTCGAGCGAGGCCACGGACAGCGTGGGGCTGTACGTGGCTGGCTCACCCAGGGTCGAGGAGTCGGGGTCGGAGGCGTAGGGCAGGTTCTTACCGGAGGCGTTGCCGTATCCGGAGGAGAAGGCGTTACCGGCGGCCACGTCGACGATGATGCCCTTGTCCTGCAGCGTCTCGAAGACGCCCGCGTAGAGGCTGTCGGCCGCGTTATCCATGCCGGCGTCCTGGCCGAGCGACAGGTTCACGACGTCGGGGTGCAGGATCGCCATGTCGTCGAGGGCGGCCAGCAGCGCGGAGTCCAACATGCCGCCGCCGTCCTGTTCGACCTTCGCGACGATGATCTGCGCGTCGGGGGCCACGCCCATGATCTCGCCGGCGTTGGCCGCGGCGATGCCGGCGACGTGCGTCCCGTGAGGCTCCAGGGGCGAGGCGTCGTTATCCTCGTCCGCGTAGTCGTAGGCGAAGGGGAACTTCTCGTTGACGTAGACGCCGTCCTTGCCCCCACCCAGCTGGGGCGTGAGGGCAGCCACCTTGTCCGCCGAGAGCGCGGGCGTGCCAGACAGGGTGCCCGCGAAGGCGGGGTGGGTCATGTCGACACCCGTGTCGATGATGGCGACGACCTTACCCTGCCCCCTCTGGGACACCTGGTCGGCGTGCATGATGACCTGGGCGCTGAGGTTGTCGGGGTTCTGGTCGGCCAGGCGCGTAGCCTGGAAGCCACCCTCGGCGTCGACTCCCGCCACGTCGCTGACGTGGGTCTCACGGTCGATGAACGCACCCTGAACACCGCTGGCCGCGCGGATCGCGTCAAGGGAGCCGGCGGGGGCTTTCAGCGCGACACCCGAGAAGGTGTTTGAGTACTCGCGCGTCACCTCGGCGGAGGCGCCCGGAAAAGCCCCGGCCACGGCCTCGTTAATCGAGGCGAGGGAGGCCGCGCGGTCGGTGCCGTCCTGCAGGCGAACGATAATGCCGACGACGCGCGCCGGATCCTCCTCGGAGGACGCTTGGGACGAAGAAGAGCCCAGCGTTTCGCCGCTCTTCGAGGTCAGCGCGGTGCTCTCGTCGCCCACGGGCAGGACGGGGGCGGCGGGCGTGGCCGCCTGGGGGAGGCGGTACCGGGTCGGCCTGGGGGCTGGCGCCTGCACCGAGGCGAGGGACGCCGGGGCTGCGATCGCGAGCGCGCACGCGCCAGCGAGCGCGAGCAGCGCCACCGGTTTCTTCGATGTCATCTACGTAACTCCAATGTGTTGACTCAGTGCCGATGGGACAGCGAAGCGAACTTCGACCTATCGGTTATCACACGGTACAACACATGGGACCCCTCCGGCACGGACCACCAATGGACGGAAACGAGGACGGGGCCCGGGATCGCTCGCGAAGGAACGTTCCCGGGCCCCGGCCTCGTGAGTCAGAAGCAACCGGCCTGCGTTAGCGCTGCCAGGCTCCCGACTCGTCGAAGACGTAGGTACGACCGTTGATAACTTGCGTTCCGGTCAGCATCGCTCCCGAGGAGGACAGGTAGTACCAGGAGCCCCTGTCCTTCAGCCACCCTGTGACCATCTTGCCCGAGGCGTTCAGGAAGTACCAGGTACCGCCGTCATTCACCCATCCGATGGCCATCGCGCCAGAGTCCGTCAGGTAGTACCAGGACCCGCCGTCGGACAGCCAGCCGGTACGCATGACCTTCGTCGCGGGATCCATGTAGTACCAGTAGGGGCCACCGTAGGCGCCGTCGCGCACCCAGCCGCTCACAAGGGCACCGTCCTGGTCGGCGTACACCCACTCGCCGTTGGCGCGCTTGAGGAAGCCGGTCGCCATGTAGCCGGAGGGGCCGAACAGGTAGTCCACGCCATTAATCGTGAACCAGCCGCCCTTGAGGTAGCTCGTACCGTCGGCGCAGGCGTACCACCAGCCGGCTCCATCCTTCACCCAGTGGCCACCCTCGGGGCTCGTGCACGGGCTGGGCGTGCCCGGGTTACCACTGGGCAGGTTGATCGGGAAGATCTCGGAGGGATTGAGTCCGTAGTCCCACGCGAGGATGTAGGGGTTGGCGATGACGTCACCAGTGCCGCCCTGGTCGATCCACGCCTGCTCGATGGCGCTGAGCGGGATCTCAACGTGGTACACGTACCGGCCGTCGGGACCGACGCTGCCCTCACTCTCGGTGAAAACATGACGGTAGAACCACAGTCCATCGGCGGGATCGTGCAGGTCGACGGCCGCCAGCGGAGAGTCGTCGGTGACATCGAAGGTGACGACGAAGCCCTCATCCTTCCCGCTACACGACAGCTCGGAGATGACCGGTGCCGTCGTGTCGAGGCGGAAGTCGTAGGAGATCGACTGCCGGGCAGACGACGGCCCGTCGTTGGATGCGGCGATCCGAAGCGTGTACTCTCCGTCGGGCAGCTGCGCGAACTTCTCCGCGTTCGCATCGAAGGCCGTGGACTCGTGGTAGGCCTCGACCCAGGTGTTCTCCTCGGTGCTGGTCAGGTAGACGGACTTCCAGTTCCGATGGTTGGTCACGGAGAAGACCGTCTCCCCGGCCTCGTTCGTGTAGGCGCTGGTCAACGAGTGGACGCTGCGCAGCGTGCCCGTGCGCGGTTCGAGGATCGTCGGCGCACCCGAGGCCGTGGACCGCGAGATCACGTAGCGCTGCGGATTCGGGTCGCCGGTGCGCTCGGCCACCTTAACGAGGGGGTTGTAGCCGAGGGAGTCGCCGGTCTTGCCGTTCACGATGGCCGAGGCGCGGGTGTGCGCTCCCCCGTCCGAGGCGAGTGCGTCGAAGATGGGCACCTTGCCCCAGTTGCCGTAGAAGCCCAGGTAGGGCACGGCGAGGTCGGGCTGGCCGTCGGTGCGTGACGCGAAGCGCACGAAACCGTCGAGGAACGTGCCGTTAGGCGTGTTCTCCGCGACGTAAGAAGCGAACTCACTGCCGGGCGCAACGTCGATACCGACGGTGGCCTCGCCGCTCGCAGGGACCGTCACCGTCGCGCCCTCGGCAGACGCGGATGCGGCACCCGAGTACGTGATCTCCACGCCACGGCCTCGCCAATCGGAGGAGTGCTGCGCGAAGAAGCCACCGTCGACGATCTCGGAGAGGGCCTGCGAGCTCAGCTCGTAGGTGGCCGGAACACCCGAGAGGTTGTGCAGCGTGACGTCGAAGTGCCACCCCTTCGTGCCATCCCCCAGGTCTGCCTTGGGCCGGGACTGCTCGGGCGCACCGACGACGGTGGGGTACACGGACGAGGTCGTGGCCGCCAACGCATCAACGAGGCCCGCGCCCTGCTTGCGCGGCGAGTACAGCGCGCCCGTCATCTGGGCCGCATCGGTGAGCGGACGGGCGGTGCCCATGATGAGGTTCTGGACCACGTCGGCCTTCTGGCGCGCACTCATCGACGCGAACAGCGGGTCGGACTGGACGCGCTGCAGAACGATCGTGCTGACGCCGGCCATCTGAGGCGTGGCCATCGACGTGCCCGAGGATTGCTCGTACGCCCCGCCCGGAATCGATGAGAAAACCTCGCCACCGGGGGCTGCGATCTCGGGCTTGAGGCGCAGGTCCGGGGACACGCCCCACGCGGAGAACTCCGACGCCTCGTAGATGGTGGACTGCGGCAGGACCTGGCCCTCGGCGATCGTGAGCTTGTGCTCGGGGGCGTCCAGCATGGCCTGGCCGTCGGCCTGGGAGATGAACGCCGCGGGCATGTCCTGCGTCGTCAGATTCATGGCGATGAGGGATCCGACCGACACGTTGTTATAGACGACGATTCCGGCGGGCTTGAGGTCGTAGAGGTTCTCGACCTTCTTCTGGTAGGTCATGTTGCCGCGCGAGACGAGCGCGATCTTGCCGGAGAGGCCGTCCGGGTACTTGGCCTTGAGCGCGGCAGCATCCTCCTCGGAGGCGAACCCGGCGTCCACGTACTCGTAGGTGCCGGCGGGCAGGTCGGAGAAGAAGGCGACCTTCTCACCGTTGAGGCCACGCGCGCGCTGGTATCCGATGTCCTTCCCATTGACGGTGAAGGCGTTGCGAAGCAGGGCGTTTTCGACCGAGGCGACGGCAACCACCGAGGAATACGTGGCCGGCTCGTCCATGACCGAGGAGTCGGGGTCCGAGGCGTAGGGCAGGCCCTTGCCGGAGTTATTGCCGTACCCCGTGGAGAAGGCGTTGCCCGAGGCCGCGTTGACGGTGATGCCCGCTTCCTGCAGCTTCTTGTACACGGTCGCGTAGACCGAGTCGGCCTCGTTATCCATGCCCGCCGTCCAGCCGAGCGACAGGTTGATGACGTCGGGATGCAGGACGAGCATGTCGTCGAGGGAGGCGAGCAGCGCCGAGTCCAGCAGCGCGTCGTCCTCGCTGCGCGTCACCTTCGCGACGATCACCTGGGCGTTCGGGGCGGTGCCGACGATCTTGTCCGCGTTACCGGAGGCGATGCCGGCGACGTGCGTCCCGTGGGAACCATACGGACTCTTCGCCGGCGACGCGTCGTTGTCGCCATCCGCGTAGTCGTAGGCGAAGGGGAACTTCTGCGAGACGTAGACGCCGGTCTTGCCCTCACCCAGCTGAGAGGTCATCGCGGCGACCTTCTGCGGGGTGAGCGGGGGCGACCCCGCGAGTTCGCCAGTGAACGCCGGATGCGTCATGTCGACGCCCGTGTCGATAACGGCGATGACCTTTCCTTCGCCCTTCTGGGCGACCTGGTCGACGTGCATCATGAGATGGGCGCTCAGGTTGGCGGGGTCTGCCCGCCGGTCTGCGTGGACTCGATGCCGCCCTCGGCATCGGGCGTGGCCACATCACTGACGCGGCCCTCGCGCTCGAGGAACGCGGCTTGCACGCCCGGGGTGCGGCGGATCGCGTCGAGCGCACCGACGGGGGGCCCTGAGGGCGAAGCCCGACATGACGTTGTCGTACTCGCGCTCCACCTGGGCCGAGGCACCGGGGAAGAGGGAGGCCACGGCCTCGTTGATCTCGCTGATCGCGCCCTCGCGGGACGCGCCATCCTCGAGCTGGACGATGACGCCGACGACGCGCGCCGGGTCCGCTTCAGCGCCGGTCGAGGAGGGTGCGGACTGCCCGCTCTTCGAGGTCAGCGCCGTGTCGATGTCGCCCACGGGCAGGGAGGCCGCTGCGCCATCGGGGACGCCGGACGGGCCCGGGGGCACGGGCGAGGCCAGGGTGGCCGGGCCGGTGACCGCGAGCGCGCACGCGCCGACGAAAGCGAGGAGGGCAGCCGGTTTCTTCGTTGACATAAGCCTTCTCCGATATGTTGGGGGACGGAGTGCCAGTGGCACCCGGTACGTCGGTGTACCAGCCGTCTCCTCACAACATACCTCACACGACCCCCATGACAATCACGGTATTGCTTACCGATACGTGAAGCGCAGCTGAAGTGTCTAACGTGCCGCAGGGACCCTACTGGCGGTCCGACAGCTCCAGATTCGCCCGCACGACAATGCCGATACGCTCGACCATCTCCTCGTCCACCCACTCACCATCCAGGGCGGCTAAGCGCGGGTGAGTCGGGGCCTCGTCGAAGAGGCGATCGAAGCCGAGGATCGCCCTCCACAGGGGGATCAGCTCCTCGTTGTAGGTGTGGCCGTGGCCGCCGGGAGCAGTGCCCGCGACGGGCAGGTCGGCGAGAACCTGAATGAAGGTGACGAAGCGCGTGAACTCAACGAAGGGAGACACGTCGCGGCCCGCCCGCTCACGCAGCCAATCGGGCTGCATCCACAGGAGCTGACGGTTCCACCATACGACCGGATCGGAGGCGTGCTGGGCGTAGACGAGGCGCGGGAAACCCCACGGCCCCAGCTCGCGCCCGTACAGGTCTGTGCGCAGGTCGGATGGCTCATTGACGAAGCGCACGCGCCGACCGTTGTAGACGACGGGGGCGACCTCGGGGCTGCCCTTGTGGCGGGCGCTCGTCAGCTCGGCGTGCATCGGCGTGAAGGCCGGGGTGCCTACCCACAGGGCCCCATCCACCTGGGAAAGCGCCTCCTCGACCGAGGAGAACACGGACTGCGAGGCGAAAGCCCCCAGGGATTCGCCGCAGACGAAGAGCGCGGGTCGGTCGGCCTCGTCCATGGTGTCGAGCTCGGCGCGCACCGCCCGGAAGAGCGCGGCCGAGGCCTCCTGCGCCGGCTCGAGGCCGGTCAGCCAGTTGAGAGCCGAGGGCACGTAGGAGTACTGGAGCGAGGCGGTGGCGCAGTTGCCGCGCGTCAGGAACTCGAGGGGCTGGACCTGCCACTCATCGACCCAGCCGGAGCCGGTCGACGCGGCAATGAGGATGACGGCTCGATCGAAGGCACCCGTGCGGCGCAGCTCGGCGACCACCGTCGCCGCTGCCTGCTCGATGCCCGCCCCACCCGTGGGCATGCCGGAGTAGACGCGGATCGGCTCCATGGCCTCGCCGCCGCAGACCTGGGCGATGTCGAGGCGCGAGGGGGCCGCGCCCCAGGAAGACGCGCCCCTGACCGCCGACGGATTCCCAGGTGACGGGCGAGGCCGGGGATGCGGAGCGCTCGGGCACGAACGGCTTGAAAATGCCGCGCGCGGTGCGCGTGTTCATCTGCTCGGCGCGGTGGCGGAAGAAGCCGATTCCGCCGCGCAGGATCACGTTGGACGTCAGGAAAAAGACGATGGCGGCCAATATCGCCACGCCCACAACGACCGCCGCCGGGTGCGGCATGTAGCCGCCGAGCGCCCCGATCAGCATGCGGCCCACGCGGTTCATGGCCCCGACGATCAGGATGAGGCACCAGGCGATGACGACCGTGCCGGCCGTACCCAGGAGGTACTCGCCGAAGGTCTCCCCCGGCATGTTCACGAGCCTGGCGGCGACGCGGGCCCGACGATAGGACTGGATGACCGCGTAGAACCACCAGGTAGCAAAAAGGGCGGCGATGCAGACACGGAAGCCGATCTCGACGGGCTCGGACGCGCGGATCGTCAGGCCGGTCACGGCAATGACGCGGGCACCCACGTTCTGGACGACCACACCCGCGACGTAGCCACTGGAGACGAGGACACCTGAGCGACCGCGTGCCACGCCCACGAGCGCGCCATCAGCGACGGCGCCACGCTCACCGCATACATGGCAAGCGCCGCGATCACTCCCAGAAACGACACACCCATGGCCCCCATTGTGCCAGGCACAGCCTGCCCGTTCAGGAGAGGAACGAGGCCGACGATCCCACGCGCGACCGCATCGTCCACGAGCTCGGCGAATGCGCGTGCCACCACTTCCCCATCGAGCACTCCACGTTCCAGCTCGAATGCCCGCAGCATGCGAGCCACGAGCACATCGAGCACTAAGCCCCCTGCGCCGCTTGACAGGCGGTCAGTGCGTTTGTAGGTTGTGACCATGAGCGCAGATGTAGGTTTCACTCCGGGTAAGCTGATTGAGGCTGCCCAGGGTATTGAAGCTGCCGCTGAGCCTTTTTCTCAGGCGGTGTCGACGATCGGCGAGGATGTGACGTCTGCGTCGGAGGGGGATCAACGGTCCGTTTATGGAGCCGTTGGGCAATGCGCTGACTACGTGGGGCGATTCCCTGAGTGTGTTGTTTGATGATTTAGGTCGTTTGGCCGAGGCCTTGGTGGGCGTCGAGCATTCTTTTGGTGCGTGCGAAGAAGAAATTATGCAGTCGTTGGTCCAGGCGGCTTCCGGGTCGGAGTCGGACGGGGATTCGTCGGGTGGCAGCTTGCACGATGAGCTGATGCGGCTGTCCCAGCCGGTATCGTGACGGAGGGTTGTCAATGAGTAGCGATTCGATGCTGGTCTTTAAAGAGGCCAGTGCCACCGAGATGGCTCAGGCCTTCCGTCAGAGGGTCCCGGTGGTCAAGGAATTCATTCCCGATGTGGCCGCTGACATTAAGGCCGCTGTGGGCGATTGGACGGGTGAGTCTCGTCAGGCGTGCGATGCTGCGCTCAAGCGTATGGAGGAGCGCGGCGAGGAATTGGCGGATTTGTTGACGGCGGCAGCTGATGCGATGGAGAAGATCCTGGCGGAGGGGCAGCACGCTGAGTCTAAAGCGTTTGCGTGCATCGACAGTTAAGGATTGTGACTCGTGAGTGATTTTAAGGTCGATTTGCAGGCCATGTCCTCGTTCGTGGAATCGTTGTCTTCTTTTGAGGAGAAGGCCAAAGAGTACGACGTGGAGGACTGGGTTCCCAACTCGGGGATGCTGGAGAATCCTGAGGTGTGGGATCGCACGGACGCGTTCCAGGACACGTGGGAAAAGGGTACCAACGACTTGCGTGATGAGATCAAGGCTGCCTCCAGTGCGGTCAGTGGTGCTCTGGGTGCTTATAGCGAGTACATGGAGAAGGCTAAAGAGCACATGGCTACGGTCCAGACGGCTGCTGAGGCGCTGGGGCAGTCTCCCGTTGTTGGTTCGGGAGCGTGATCTGACGTGGGTGTTGTTGCGCATGGTGCGCCGGTTTTTAAGATCGGTGGAGATCCTGGTGGTATTTCGACGCGCGCCGCGGTGATGATGGATCGCGCCAATGAGTTCCGCGATATTCATTCCGGCTTGTCTTCCCTCAAAGCTGATGGGTGGGAAGGTCGCGCAGCGGATCATTTCCGTTCGAAGTTTGATGTGCAGATCAAGGGCTGGGTGGACGCCCAGGAGGCGTTCTCTTCGGCGTCTGAGGCCTACTCGTCGTATGCGTCGACGCTGGCGTCGGCGCAGTCCCAGTGTGATGGGATTCGTTCGCGTTGGAAGGCTGGCCGCGACGCTGTCCAGCAGGCACAGAACAATCAGGCTGATGCGCGCAACCAGGCCGCCGCTGATGGTGGCTCTCCCATGTTTGATGCCTCGTGTGATGAGGGTCCGGGCCGCTCGGCCATGGCGGCCGCGGTCGCTGATTTCCAGACCCTGGTCGACCAGGTCAACGAGGCTGGCGACCTGCTGATTACCGCCCTGAATGCGGGTATCGCGAAGCTGCCCGAGCGCACGTGGTGGGATTCGGTCAAGCGCACGGTCAGTTCGGTTGTGGTCGGCGCTGTCGAGGCCGTTGTCGATTTGGCGAAGCTGGTGTGGAAGCTGGGCGGCGGCGAGGCCTGGGTGGACTTCGGCCGCATGCTCATGGGCGACATGACCTGGGATGAGTATGTCATCAAGCACTACGAAATCCCCGCCGAAACGATCGTGGGCATGGCGAAGGCGCTGTGGAACGATCCGGTCGGCTTTATGACGGCTGTGGGTAAGTCGCTGTTGGACTGGGATACGTGGACCGATGATCCCGCGCGCGCCATCGGTCACCTCCTGCCCGACGTGATCATGGCGGTTGTGACCATGGGTGGCAGTGCTGGCGTGTCTGCCGGCGAGAAGGCCCTGACCGGTACGGCTCGTGCCCTGCGCATCGGTAAAGAGGTTTTTAAGGCTATCCTGCCGATTAACCCCGACGATATTCGTTCCCTGGCTAAGCTCGGTAAGAACATGGTCGGTAAGCTGAGCGCCCGCGGTTTGAATACCGCGGCGGACGTCGCGGATCTGGCGAACACCGCACAGCACCTCGCCGGAGCAGCCGACCACGCCCACGACCTGGGTCACGCCGCCAACGGCATGGCTGGTGCCCTGGACGGGGCCTCTGACGCCGGCCGCGCCGCGAGGACTGGCGGGGCCCTCGGGGACACGAGCCACGCCGCGCACGCCGCCGGCGGGGCCGCCGATGCTGCCGGTAGCGCCAGCCACGCCGCGCACGCCGTTTCTGGCGGTGGCGGTATCGCCAGCGGTGCGAGCCATGCCGCAAACGGTGCCGGTAGCGCCAGCCACGCCGCTTCCGGTGGCGGTGGCATCGCCAGCAGCGCGAGCCATGCCGCAAACGGTGCCGGTAACGCCAGCCACGCCGCTCACGCTGGCGGCAACGCCGCAGACGCTGCAGGTAACGCCAGCCACGCCACACACGCAGGCAACACAGCCGACGCTGCAGGCAACGCCAGCCACGCCACACACGCAGGCGGCAACGCCGCAGACGCTGCAGGCAACGCCAGCCACGCCTCGCACACCGCAGGCAACACAGCCGACGCTGCAGGCAACGCCAGCCACGCCTCGCACGCAGCCGGCGGGGCCGCCGATGCTGCCGGTAGCGCCAGCCACGCCGCTCACGCTGGCGGCAACACAGCCGACGCTGCAGGCAACGCCAGCCACGCCTCGCACACCGCAGGCAACACAGCCGACGCTGCAGGCAACGCCAGCCACGCCGCGCACGGTGGTGCGGATGTCAAGGATTCTGCTCTTCCGCCCACGGATCCAGGCCACCGCTCGAACGGTGTGTCGAGTGCGGCTCAGCCCGCCGCGACGCCTCATGCGTCCGCAGCTGGCGATGCCAGTACCGCCGGGCACGCAGCTCCCGCGAACACTGCCCCCAGCGCGTCTAACGGCGCTCACAACAACGCGTTCATGAATGCGGATACTGGCGGCACCACCCACGGCGCCGGCAGCACTGCCAACGGTGCCCCCTCGGGCGACGACTTCGCGCCTCAACCTGATGCTGCAGTTGGCGGGAAGCCTCCGCAGCGCCCCGACGTTTCGTTTGAGAAGATGAACGAGCACTTCTCAACGGAATTCGACAACGTACACGCAGGCGATCCTGGAGCCAACGACTTGCTCCGTAGCCCCCGGGACGAGGCGACCCTCGCGGGTCGGTCGGGCCCGGTTCATGCTAATGGCCAGACGCGCGGTGCCGATGAGCTTGTCGGCGCGGGCGTTGGTCGTAGCGAGGCCAGCGTGGGCGCTCAGGGATCGTACGAGCGCGCTGGTGCCTTCGGCGGCAGCGATCCGAGCCGTGTCAGCCACGGAGCGGATGGCTTCGGCGGTACCGCTGATTTCGGAGCGAACGCAGGACATGCGGGTCACGGCGCACACGGCGTCAGTAATTCCGCTGATGTCGGTGGCGGCGTAGGCGACGCGTCACGTGGTACGCACGCTGCTGGCGCCCCCACGGGCCAGGGCGGCGGTCATGTTGGTGCTGATACTGGCACCCACGGTGGTTCGTCGGCCCCTGCGCAGGGGCCGCACCGTGCCGATCCGGGCATGTCCACCGGTGACACGCACGGTGCGTCGCGCGCTGATTCCACCCCCGGCCACGGCGACACCCCCCGGGCAGGACAGGGTGCGGACGGCACCCCCGACGCACCTACCACCCCCAAGAAGGAAACTCCTGCCGGGGACGCCCTGGGCGGCGACAAGCAGCCGCATAGCGGAAAGCATGCAGCAGACACGCCTGCCACCCACGCGGATGAGGCCGCCGACACCAGCAAGGCTGGCCACGGCTCCGGCGACGCAAGTAGCTCCGGTAAGGCCGATGCCGACGCTAAGCATGGGCATGATTCGGCCGAGCACGCGGACGCTGACCCCAAGGCGAAGGACCACTCCGCCAACGGCAAGGCTGACGACGCTGCTGATTCGGCGCGCCACGGTGACAAGACCGAGGCCGACAAGACCGAGTCGGACAAGTCCCACAAGGAAGACGACGCCGCACACCACGACGGCGACGAACACCCCAAGGACACCAACGATAAGCACTCCGACAAGACCGACGACGCCGACACCAAGTCCACCAAGGACGACGCCGACACGCACAAGTCCAACAAGGACGGTGACGGCAAGTCCGACAAGGATTCCGGTGAGCACGCGGACGCTGACCCCAAGGCGAAGGACCACTCCGCCAACGGCAAGGCCGACGACGCTGCTGATTCGGCGCGCCACGGTGACAAGACCGAGGCAGACAAGCCCACGTCGGACAAGTCCCACAAGGAAGACGACGCCGCACACCACGACGGCGACGAACACCCCAAGGACACCGACGACAAGCACTCCGACAAGACCGACGACGCCGACACCAAGTCCACCAAGGACGAGGCCGACACGCACAAGTCCGACAAGGATTCCGGCGAGCACGCGGACGCTGACCCCAAGGCGAAGGACCACTCCGCCAACGGCAAGGCCGACGACGCTGCTGACTCGGCACGCCACGGCGACAAGACCGAGGCAGACAAGCCCACGTCGGACAAGACCCACAAGGAAGACGACGCCGCACACCACGACGGCGACGAACACCCCAAGGACACCGACGACAAGCACACCACCAAGAACGACGACGCCGACACCAAGTCCACCAAGGACGAGGCCGACACGCACAAGTCCGACAAGGACAGCGACGCCAAGTCCACCAAGGACAGCGACGCCAAGTCTGACAAGGATTCCGGTGAGCACGCGGACGCTGACCCCAAGGCGAAGGACCACTCCGCCAACGGCAAGGCCGACGACGCTGCTGATTCGGCGCGCCACGGTGACAAGACCGAGGCAGACAAGCCCACGTCGGACAAGTCCCACAAGGAAGACGACGCCGCACACCACGACGGCGACGAGCACCCCAAGGACACCGACGACAAGCACTCAGCCAAGACCGACGACGCCGACACCAAGTCCCCCAAGGACGACGCCGACACGCACAAGTCCGACAAGGATTCCGCTGAGCACGCGGACGCTGACCCCAAGGCGAAGGACCACTCCGCCAACGGCAAGGCCGACGACGCTGCTGATTCGGCGCGCCACGGCGACAAGACCGAGGCAGACAAGCCCACGTCGGACAAGACCCACAAGGAAGACGACGCCGCACACCACGACGGCGACGAACACCCCAAGGACACCGACGACAAGCACACCACCAAGAACGACGACGCCGACACCAAGTCCACCAAGGACGAGGCCGACACGCACAAGTCCGACAAGGACAGCGACGCCAAGTCCACCAAGGACAGCGACGCCAAGTCTGACAAGGATTCCGGTGAGCACGCGGACGCTGACCCCAAGGCGAAGGACCACTCCGCCAACGGCAAGGCCGACGACGCTGCTGATTCGGCGCGCCACGGCGACAAGACCGAGGCAGACAAGCCCACGTCGGACAAGTCCCACAAGGAAGACGACGCCGCACACCACGACGGCGACGAGCACCCCAAGGACACCGACGACAAGCACTCCGCCAAGGCCGACGACGCCGACACCAAGTCCCCCAAGGACGACGCCGACACGCACAAGTCCGACAAGGACAGCGACGCCAAGTCTGACAAGGACAGCGACGCCAAGTCTGACAAGGACGAGGCCGACACGCATAAGTCCGATAAGGATGGTGACGGCAAGTCCGACGAGGACGGTGACGGCAAGACCGACGAGGACGGTGACGGCAAGACCGACAAGGAGGAAGACGCCGACGGGTCGGGAACTGTACAAGATGAAACCGATTCATCTGCTGAGGCAGTCGAGGATCAACCGCAGATTAATCCAGAAAGTCTCGCTGTTTTCCCGAAGGATTACCCGACACTCAACCATATCGACTCCGCGCCTCTGAATATGCGTCCGATCGATGATATCCCTGAACTTCTAGAGCATCCAGAACGCATGGAGCCTCCGACAACCATTGAAGAACTAGTTGAGAGATCACCGCATCGGCCAGAGGAACCCGAATGGGACAACCATGAACTAAAGGACGTGGGACTCGGAGATAAGTACAAGACGGCTGCCGATATCACGGTCAATCCACGGGGCCAGCTATCAGATGGAACTCATCCCGAAATGAAATCAACCGCAGACTGGACCAGGTCGCGCTATTACGATCCCGAATCAGGTCGCTCGGTCTGGCGAACTGATACTGACTTTGGTGCCGTTCCAGGAACGAAGAGGGCCTACACGGATATTGAGGCACTACGACGCGACTTCAGGATTGACGGCCTTGACAGAACCAGTCATGTTGGCGGCAGTTTTATGGCACCAATTATCGACGACGTCATTATTCCCAACGAGTATAGAGGAACACCAATTACTTCCATTCACGAGCCGTATCGTCAATACGACTTTAACGTGGATGTACTGCCTGATGGATATAAGGCAGAAATTTCAATTTGCCGCACCTGAACAAGGGTCGCTAGGCGGCACACCACAAATCCAAGTCATGGAACGCCAACTCGATGGAACATGGCGGCCGATGAGTGTAGCCAAAATGTTGGATGCAAATATTATCAAAGGAGTGACAGAACATGTTGGAGAACCACAAATCCCTGATTTCGAGGCTATTAAGAAACTCTTCGATCACAAGAACTGAGTTCAACCAGGCGCTGTCTTTCACAAATGACGGCACCCTCTATTTCACTGTCTGGGATAAGGACGGAACCACATTCTTCTCATGGTCAGAAAGACAACCATCGACGAGTCCCGGCCTTAAGACTGATTGTGATTCTGTCGCTGCCTACGTCTTAACGACGCAGCTGGGAGCGAAGCGCGCCATGGCGCTACATTTCGACGTGCCGAGATTCCCCAGAAAGATCGATCAACTCCCACCATCATGGACAGCCGAGAAGACTCAGTGGCCACCCGCCTTGTTCTACCAACGCATTGAGGATCCCAGTGTCTGCTTTATTCAAGCAGCCCATTCGATGCCGTGCCCATTACTTACGCGATGGAATACGACCTCGAAGACCTCCTCAAGAAATACATGGCCTAGGCCGATTTCCGGAGTACTCACGCCCAGGCCTCGTCCCGACAAATTGCGAGGTGGTGGGAGCTTCATGCTCCCGCCGCCTCGCTGCAGGCACGACTCGCGGCCCCTGTACTGACTCAGCCACTTAACACGGAACCAACGACGCGACGAGGAAGTCAGTAGCGGTGTCTACCGTGACCCTGCGTTCTTCTCAACGACTACGAAGTCTGAAGTGGCAGAGTTCTTCATGAATAGGCTCAATCCCGAACCTGGGGAAACACGAGTCCTGTTTGAGATTCAAGACGCATCTGGTTCAAACATCCGCCCGATGTCTATGTATGCCACACAAGATGAAATCCTTTTTAAGTCCGGGGTTGATTTCGAGGTTGTCGACTACGATAAACTTTCTGACGGAAGTTACACCATCAAACTCAGGCAGAGAGAATAGGATGCAGCTATGCCCGTCGCTGTAAATGGAAATGTTAACGGGGCGCAGTTGTGGATTGCCGACCATCATTGGTGGGATTACCCAACGATCTGGAAGCTCCCCAAGCGCCCTGAGGACGGCCAGCTCGACTGGGAGCGCCTCTTCCCCCCACCAACGCGACGTCATCCGTCGTTTCTCAGCCACGCTCCGCACATTATCAGGCCTGCCCGAGGCACTGCCGTCAATCCCCTACCAGCCTTTCGGGACCCCAAGCCCACAGGGCTGGGTGATGCCCATCAAGTCCGGTACGCCCAGTAAACTTCGGTACGGCAAGTGCACCGCTGGGGGGCTCTATCGTCTCCCATCACCCCATTCGCGGGACTGACACGTTCGCGCTCCTCTTTAGCGGAGCCGGGAAATTTCCCTGGTTTGTGGTGCGTGCAGACGGACGTCCCTGGCACACCAATCCCTGGGCAAACAACACGCGAGTGGGGTCCATCTGGGTGCGAGTTCTTGCCTGGGAGCATAGCTCTCCTCACATTCAGCCATTCACCGAGATAGCCGTGCCGCCGCGGACTGTGCCTGCGCAACTGCGCACGATCTACGTGGAGCGCTACCCCGACGATCCTGACCTGTACGGCTCACTCACACAGCTACCAACCCCGGCAGAAGAACGCATCGAGGTTCAAGACGTCCCCGTATGGTGGAAAAAACCAGAATACCTCCTGCGCAAAAGCTTCCTTCAGCCTGACCCGCACAATCCGAACTCCTATCGGAACGCTCCTAACACTCTCGACGAGCGAACCGCTTATACGTGCATCGTCCAATACACAGGCCTGCTCCGCAATTGGACATCACCGTACGTCCTGCCCGACTACATTGCACGCTTTGATGAGAAACCACAGGAGGAATCATGAACGAAGACAGCATCAAGAGCTTTTTGTCTCTCCTCGAGTCACTACCCCCGACCCCGTCGGTGACCTTCCGCGGATATGTCGACACGTCCATCACAGAGCCGCGTGCGATTGCTTCTCCCGTGCTCACGGCAACATCGCATAACATTTCGATTGCGACAAACAACCTGGCGGTTCCGCAGGTCGCTATTTATCGGCCAGAATGGACGAGACCTCAGCACACTCATGATGGGTGCCCCCTCTTTCAATCTCGAAGAGGTCACCTACATGCCCGGATCCTACTTCTACGTGCATCCCGCTCAGGAGCTCCTCGGAGTGACCATCCAGATTTACGAGGAAATGCGTCTGACCGAAGGCGGAAAGAGCCTCGCCCCCACCCGCGTTCTCGACTCCTGGACTCCCATTCTCATTGAGTTTGAGCCCGCGCTGCGCGCTGCTCGCAGCCAGCGCGTCGATCTGCCCGAAGGCGCGTCAGAACGTTTCCTCATTCCCGTGGGCTAACGCCTCAACACGACAAGAGCCGGCGTTGTTGCCCCCACTAGCTAGCGGGGGCAACAACGCCATCATCGACTCAACCACCCGGCGAGTAACCAAACGGAACGTCAGCCAACACGGCTGCCCTGCTGGTTGCCAAGGCAACAGTCAGAGCACACTCAGCTCGTGACAGCTGAGTGGCTCGCTCCGTCGTGTCACATGGCGTCCACTCGCCGCACGCAACGGAAACCGCGATTCCCAACAACACAGGCCTAAAACACACCGGGCGTCAACGAGAGAGAGAGGCATTCGCGGATAGGACGACGCGCTTATACTCAAGGTACAGGAGTGTCACCCACGGGAGGACGTCATCATGGATGTGCTCGAGCAGCTGATCGAACGGGCAAAGAGCGTCGGTGTCTCTGCCGACCTCATTGGAGATAACGGGCTCTTCAGAGTTGAGTGTGGTTGGGAGGCATCTAGGCCTCCTGCGATGAGGAGCATTCGGAGTTGGTAGTTGGTGGGGTTGCGGTAGCCTCTGGCGGTGCGTCTTCCTAGTTCGATGATTCCGTTGATGGCTTCGGTGGGGCCGTTGCTGGCTCCTCCTGTATCGAAGTAGGCCAAGAAGGCGTCCTTCCACTTGCGCAGGGTTCGACCCAGGCGAGCGATTTCGGGGATGGGACACGTTGGTAGGCGCTCGATGAGATGAGCGGCCAGGCGTCGGCCTTGGGCGGGTGTGTCTTGATGGAAGACATCGCGCACTTGCTGGGCGCAGCGGTAGGCGACTTCCACACTGATATGCGCCTCATCTGCCGTGAAGGCCTCACGGAGGCGTTCTTGTTGACGCTTCGTGAGCCGATCACGCGAGGCGCGCAAAAGATTGCGGATCTGATAGAGAGGATCACCCTTGCGCCCGCGGTGACCGGTCGTGTCTTGCTGGACGCGGCGACGCACCTCATCAAGGGCATCACCTGCGAGCTTGACGATGTGAAAGGCATCGAGGACGCTGGTGGCGTCTTGGAGTTGATCGTCGATGGCGTTCTTATATCCCTGGAAGGGATCCAGCGTCGCGATTCGCACCCCCGCACGGAAGTCTTCTCCCGCGCTCGGCCAGCCAGTTCTTGTACACGGTGCCAGACCTTCCCGGGATCAAGTCCAACAAGCGGGCCGTGGGATGATCCTCCCCTCGCGTCAGGTCTACGATGCCAGTGAGCTCACGTGGGCCCCGTCGGCGTCGGTCCTGGTGGTGCCACACATGCTCATCAACCCCCAGCACCTGTACCCCTGTGAAACGGGCAGGGTCATCACATGCGGCTTGCAGACACGGCTTGATATGGGACCACACGGTATTCCACGTGGTTCCTAACTGGCGGGCCAGCCCCGAGATAGTGGCTCCCTCGAAGCGCAACTGTCGGATCGCCCAGCGGATCGCCCGAACACCCAGGCGCGCCCTGGGAGCACACACCGAGTGGTTCTGCTCAGCGAAAGTCGTGATCTGGCAGGTATGTTCGCGGCATATCCATCGGCGCTTATGCCACCGGATCCGCGCCGGGACCCCGGCCCAGGGCGCGTCGATCACCTCCACCACCACGCGCCCATGACCTTGAGCGATCACCCCACAATCTGGGCACCCCGCCAGCTGGTTGCACGACTCAACATCGAGCACTAGAGCATCTGGGGTGCGAACCGCACTCATCAGATGGAAGCCCTCCAAGTCGACGAGCAGATCACACCGATCACAACGATCAAGCGACACAGAGCAGCAGCAGGTAGGGTGAGACATTGTCGAGGTCCTTGACGACAGCGGGGGTAGAAGTCCGCTCATCATCAAGGACCTCGACCTCTACCCGCAACCCCCGACCAACACCCGGTCACCCACACTCAACTCGGAAGAGCCCCATTGACCCTGATAGTCACAAGCCCGTGTACCTGAAGCCCAAGCAGCTTCTTGAAGGTCCGAACCCTGCTCTAGTTAGAAAGACAATCAAATGAACGAAGAACTCGCCGCATACATCACTCGCCTGTGTGAACTATCGGGACACACAACGCAGATCGACGATGATGTGATCCTGGTCGAGCCGAGTAAAGACCTTATCTACGACGCATTCACCATGGTCGAGGAATACTACGCCTACGGCCACGTCGAAAGATACTCATTCAGCGGGGAAGACTTCGGATCCGCGTCCTTCGAGATTTTCAAGAAGTTCGCGATTATGCACTTCGCCGCCGACATTCGTGCAGCACACCAGCTCCCACCCCTCAACGTCCCAGCAGTGACCGACGTTCACCCCGGTTTTTCCATCGAATTCCTCGAACCGATCGCGTATCTGCTGACAAGCAAAGCCTCCCCCATTCCCAAAACATTCACAACCTTCTCGCCAGCTGCGCTGCTCTCATTGTCATATCTGATGGGCACGTCAAGCGAGGACCTGCTCTCCCTGGTCCTCGAACCGTCCGGGGCGGGATATGCCGCGCTGTACCAGCAGAGCTGACACTCCCCTCTCCCGGCGCTAGCTCACGGAGCATAGGACGAGAGCGTCGGTCACACCTCCTCCCCTCGTACGACGGGAGGAGGTGCGCCATTTCGCGCTCGCCCGTCAGTTACGATGTCCGCAGAGGCAACGACCCGAAGGAGTGAGCGCCCATGCTGAAAGAATTCGACGACCTCATATCCACGCTCTGCGCGAACTCTTCAGTCGTGCGCAAGGAACGAGACGGCAGTCTGTCCTTCACTGTCGATGGAATTCTCTTTGATTCTTTCTGGTACTCGACAGACAACTACCGCTTCGGCACGAGCGAACGCCCAAGCCGTGTCGGCGCAACACTGCGAACCCCGAGTTCAACAGTTGCGAGATACGAGTTGGTGCGCCTTCTGGGCGGCTACAACCGATGGTCGCATGGGCGGCAGGCAGTCGAGCTAGCGACTGACCCGGATTCCCTCCAAGCAAGCTGGACGATAAGCCCCGGACAACTGCCCGGCGAGCAGATCCTGTCAATGCGCAGTTGCCCCGACGTAGAGTTCACCTCGTTCGACGAACAACGCGCGTACAAGCTCGCACATCTCATGCAGCATCCCTTCGAGGACGCACTACAGCTGTATCTGGGTGAGTAGAACCAACGCACCTAACAGAGTTTGACGTGCGCGGCTTCGTAGTCGATCGCTCTCGCGAACACCGCTTCAGCGCGCGGCGCGTAGGTAGGATGGGGGAAGCCTGCCTCGATGACGCAATCGGCGTAGGACCCCTAGCGAAGGGAGCCAGTCATGTGGGAACAGTTTCGAAGCCTCGCGCTCCCACTCCTCGGCGAGCACTTTCCCGGCTCTTCATAATTGGGGGTGTAGGTGTTGTGGGCGGGGTTGGGCGTGTCGTGGCCGGATAGGGGTCGAGGTCTTCCGATGATGGAGATTGCTACACCGTCCATCTGAAAGACCTCGACATGCCCAATACTATCTTTGATCGCCCTGATCTGAGCGCGTTCACGCGCCTGGATGACCTGGGCCTGGAAGTGATGGGTCAGCGCATTGAGGCAGACCATGGAAGTGTTGGCATGCCGTATTACTGGTGCGGACCGGTGGTGTCGACGCGCCGGGCACCAGGAGTGCGCTCACAGGTGGCAGCAACACCCAGTCGCCCACACTCAACTCGGAAGAGCCACGAACCGCAGCCACAAGTAGGAAGGCCTCGACAAATGAACATCTTTCTCACGGCGAATATGAAGACATTCGATGAGTTTGCCGCCCTCTACTCTGAGGGGGACGAGGCGCGCGCGAACCGAGGGCGCTCCCTGTTCAGTTACGCTCTCGGGAACTGCGAAGCGGAGGAGCGATACAAGATCGTCGACTTCCTACTTGAGCGCAATCCGTCGTTCGCCCACAAGTCCGGTGATGGCGCGTCGCTCCTGCACATCCTGCTGAGCAGCAGCGATCCTGACCCCGCGCGCGATGCCGCCATCGCACAGGTCCTGGTCGACCACGGGGAGACCTTCAACTGCCTCGACGATCGCAGGTGCCTCCCCCTCCAGTACCTGCTCCCCACCCATCGCTACTCCGACGAGGACCTGGCACCCATCTACGACGTCGTCTTCGCGTCTCCCGACCCGGGTTTTACGACCGTCGTTGACGGGGGAAAGCCTTTCCATGAGCTCGTTCGTGCATTCGAGGACCGGCAAGTCCTCGCAGACCGTATCGACGCCTACCTGCGCGCGCAGGGTGACACTCACTGACAGGAGCAATAATGCGCCCCACTTACATTCAAGGCGCCGGTGCCGCCATCGTCTCGCGGAAGATTATCGAACGGACCGGCAACATCAAGTGGCTGACCCGCGAGGAACCCTTCGCCCCTCAGGACTCCGGCTGGCGCGTGCTATCCGACCGCGACACCGCCGAGTACCTGGATGATCCAAAAAACATGACCGTCGTTGACTTCAACGAGCTGTGCAACCTTGAGCCCGCCTGCATCGGCATCTACGACCTGCCGATCGGCTCCGACATTCAACTCGTCGTCGAACCTGACGGACGTCGGCGATGGTTCGATAACAAGACCGAGAAAGAGATTTCCTTCCGCTAACCCACGCAGCGGCCCCGCCCTCACAGGTGAGTGAGCCACACGAGCGTCGCGTACGGGATGGTGACCGTCTCCCCCGGCGCATACCCGAGGTGCTCGTAGAGGTACCAGCGCAAGTTCGCCTGCATCCGCTCGCGCCCGGCCTCCGAGGAGCGAATGTATGAGGAGCGCGTCGTGCCCAGGGTGAGGATCTGCTCGGGGGTCATGCGGTCCTCCCACGCGACCTGCGTGAGGGTCATCGGCTCAAAGCCTCCGCCCGGCGTAGGCGGGTTGTCGGGACGATGCACGTCGCCCGAGCGCATGATGCGCGTCAGGCGGTGCACCCACGGGATCGACACGGCCATCTGGTTCCACACGATCGCGAGCGCACCCCCGGGCGCCAGGATCCGGGCGGCCTCGACGCCCGCACGCGCCTCGTCCACCCAATGCCAGGACTGGGCAAATACAACAATGTCGTACGCGCCGTTCGGCAACCCCGTGTCTTCCGCGAGGCCATCGTGCCACGTCACGCCGTCGACAGACGAGGCCTGGGCGCGCATCGCCTCGGAGGGTTCGACCGCGTCGACGAGGAGTCCTGCGCGAGCCAGGATCCCACTCATCTTGCCGGTGCCCGCGCCGATGTCGGCGGCGCGCAGCGGGCCGCCCTGCCCCGTCGCATGGGCACCCCGCCCGCTCCGCGCGGCATCGATCAACGCGGCCACGGCCTCGTCCGGGTAGGCCGGGCGCACGGAGTTGTAGGCGCCGCCCTCCCCGACGAAAGGATTCACGTCGAGGAAATCGGACGCGCCGTTCGACATCGTGTCGCAATCTCTGTCCTGAGGCCACGTAGGAGTGGCGTCCGCGCGCCCAGCCACGGCCTCGTTGTCGGAAGCACTCACAGGAGCGAGCTCCCCAGTCGGCACACGTTGTCGACGTAGTGGACGTACCACGGCTGGCCGCACCACTCCTCGTAGGTGAGCTCGCGAGAGACCTCGCGCGTGCGGTCGTCGTTGCCGTGCAGCATCTCGACCAGGCGCGAGCTGTCGGCGACGAGCACGACCTCGTAGTTGAGGCCGAAGGAGCGCACGTCCATGTTGGACGAGCCGATGATGCACAGGCTCCCGTCGACGACCATGTACTTGGAGTGCAGCATCCGCGGCTTGCGGTACAGGTGGATGCGAACGCCCGCCTTCAGGAGCGGCCCGTAGTAGGAGCGCTGCGCGTGCCCGACCAGGAACTGGTCAAGCTGCTCAGAGACGAAGATCTCGACCGTCACGCCCGACAGCGCTGCGTTCGTCAGCGCGGTCATGAGGGCCTCGTCCGGGATGAAGTAGGGGCTCGTAATCGACACGTGCGTGCGCGCCGAGGAGATCATGTAGACGAACGCGCGCAGGTTCGGCTCGCCCTTGAACGCGGGCCCCGACGGGATGATCTGCATCGCCGAGGCCTGCTCCCCCTCGCGCTCTGCCGCAACCTCCGCGGCGGGCGGAGTGAGGACGTCGGGGGTGAGGACCTCCTTGCACGCGTAGTACCAGTCCACGGCGAAGACCGCCTGGATCTGGGCGACGATGGGGCCGGTGACGGACACGCTCGTGTCGTCGTAGAGTATGCCGGCCTTCGCATACGAGGGGGTGTCGTAGTCGGGGGCCACGAGGTTGTGGGAACCGATGTAGGCCTCGCGCCCATCGACGACGAGGATCTTGCGGTGGTTGCGCAGGTCGGGGCGGCGGATCTGACCGCGCAGGGGTGCGAAGGGCAGCATCTCGTGCCACTCAATGCCCGTGTTATTCAGGCGGCGGCGGAAGTCCCTGTGGCCGGGGATTGTGCGCATGCCGTGGTGGTCGACGAGGAGGCGGACGGTGACGCCGCGGGCGACCGCGCGCTCGAGGGCCTCGTAGACGGGGGCCGTGTACTCATCCCACGATGTCTGGAAGTAGAGGGCGTTCACGTGGTGCGTGGCCGCGTCGATGCTGGCGGCCATGGCCCGGAAGGTCTCGGCCGTGTCGTTGTAGAGGCGACCGACCCACCCCGCCGAGGTCGGAAATCCACTCAGGTTGCCCGCCAGGCGCATAATCGAGGCAGTATCGCCGTCCGAGCCGAAGGGCAGGCCGTCGGGTCCCGTGGGCACCTCGTAGGACTCAGGTTCAGGCACGGTCGAGCCGGCCACGATGTCCTCGACCAGCTGGCTGGCCTCCGGGTCGTCGTCGAGGCGGCGTCCCATCGCCCACCAGGACCCGAAGATGACGTACAGGGGCACACCCACGAGAGGCCACAGGAAAATCAGCAGCAGCCACGCGGTCGACGTCGAGGCGCGGCGGTGCTTGGGCACAACCCCCAAAGCGACAACGCGGATGACGAAATCGATGGCCCCGACAAGGAGCCACGCCCACAGCGGCGGTACGGGAGGTGGCGGCAGCATGCGCCTAGTGTATCGAGCGCCCCAGGTCCTGGTCGGCCCAGCGCTGCCAGTGTGGCGCGTAGGTCTGCCCGTCGCGCGCCAGCGCCCGAGTTCGACGTTCCTCCTCGCCGGGGTCGGCGATCCACACGGCCAGGTCGGCCTCGGCCTCGATGGCTCCGCAGCCCTCGATGATGGTCGGTGCGAGGGGGACGCGGATCGTCGCCCCGGTTGTGCCGTGCTCCCAATCCCAGGCCTCGTAGGAGGAGGCACGTCCTGCCCGCAGGTCGGCGGCGATTCGCCGGGCAATGTCGGCTCCAGCCGCGAGGCCGTCCCAGCCGGGGTACCAGTCGTCGAGGTGCAGCACCTGCCAGCCGGCCACGAGCCGCGCGAGCGCGGCGGCCAGCGTGGATTTCCCGGAGCCGGAGTAGCCATCGATCGTGACGACCGGGACGGCGCGCTGCGCTCGGGCGGGTTCGCCGTCGTACGAGGCCGGGGCCCGCTCCCCCGCCAGGGCACTCAGGCGGGGGGCGAGGTCTCGGGCGGCCTGGTCGGGACTCATCGCAACGGGGACGGTGACCCGCAGGCCCACTCCCCCACGCGCATCCTGCCAGGTCAGGGCGCTCATCGGCCCACCAGGGCAAAGGTGCCCGCCCAGATGCTCGCGGCCAGCGCGATCGCGGGCAGGGCGATGGCGACAACCATGAGGACGGCGTCGGCGGCGCTCAGGCGCGACACGCGCGCCCACGTGCGCCTTCCTTGCGCGCCGAAGCCCCGCGCCTCCATGGTGGTGGCCAGCTTGCCGGAGCGTCGCAACGCAAACACGAGCAGCGAGAAGGAGCCGCGCAGGAAGGAACGGATACGCGAGGCGTCACCCACGCCTCGGGCGCGCCGAGCCCGCTCGAGGGCCTTCCAGTCGGCCGCCATCAGCGAGGTCATGCGCGCGCCCGCGAGCGCGGCCAGGACGGGACGGGCGGGCAGGTGCAGGATCTGCGCGAGGCCGTCGCCCATGTCGGTCGGATCGATGCGGTCGAGCAGGGCGATCGCTGGCATGACGATCGCGCACATGCGCAGGCCGATCCCCAGCGCCAGCCACATCGAGTGGTCCGAGATCGCTGCCGGCCCGAACTGCCAGTACACAGTTCCGCCCGGCGAGGCGTAGAGCAGCATCGACAGCGCGCCGAGCGGCGCGGCCAGCAGCAGCGGCGTCGCCTTCAGGAAGAAGCTGCGCGCCGACACGCCCGACAGGGGCATGAGCGCGAGCTCGAGGGCGAGTGCCACGCCCGCGCTCACCGGGTCGATCGTGATCAGCAGGGGGGTCGTGGCGACCAGAAGCGCGAGCACGCGGGCGACGGGATTCGTGCGCGCGAGGAGGCCTCGGGCAACGGGCTTCGCACCGCGATCGTGAGCGTTCCCAACGGAGGTGGCCCCGGCCTCGTCCGCGGGATCAGCGGGGGTCGCGCCGCGCGTCCCGACCTGCCCGAGGTCGACGACGCGCTGGCCCATCGCGGCCACGAACGCGGGGTCGTGCGTGATCGACACCAGGGTGACGCCGCGCTCGAGGGCGGCGCGCAGGAGGCGCACGAGGCCCAGCCACGTGCCGCGGTCCTGGCCGAAGGTCGGCTCGTCGAGGATCAGCAGCTCGGGGGCGCTGATGAGCGCGGTCGCCACCGACAGGCGGCGCTTCTCGCCGCCCGACAGGGTCATGGGGTTGGCGCGCGCGAGTTTCGTCAGGCCCAGGGCCTCGAGGTGTTCGTCGACGAGGGGGGCGATCTCCTCCTCGCTCATGCCGGCCGCGCGCGGGCCGATCGCGAGCTCCTCGGCGACGGTGGCGGCCAGGAACTGGTATTCGGGCTCCTGGAAGACCATGGACATGCGCCCCAGGAGTTGCTTGCTGCTCCACTCGTGGGGGTCGCCGCGCGTACCGTCGGAGGTTTCGACCTCTACGGTGCCCTCCAGGGGTGGAAGGAGGCCCGCGAGGGTCAGTGCGAACGTCGATTTTCCGGCGCCGTTAGCGCCAACGATGCAGGTGGACACGCCGCGCTCGAGCGTCAGGTCGATGCCGGACCGCACGGGGGAGGCCTTGTCGTAGCCGATCGTCAGGTCGGTGACGCGGGCGATGGGGGCATCCTCGGACGAGGCCGGGGCGACCTCGGGGGCGGGGCCGACCTCGGCGGCGACATCGTCGCCGGGAAGCCAGATCCCGCGCTCGCGCAGGGCGTCGCCCTGCTGCGCGAGGACCTCTCTCAGGGGGCCATCGGCGGCGATCGCGCCGTCCGCGACCACGATGACGCGATCCACGAGGGAGGCCCACACATCGACGCGGTGCTCCACGACGACCACGGTCGCGCCCGTGCGCTCGACGACGGCCTCGACGGCGGCGCGCACCTCAGCGACGCCGCTCGGGTCCAGGTTCGCCGTGGGCTCGTCTAGGAGCAGCAGGCCCGGGCCCATCGCGAGGATCGACGCCAGAGCCAGGCGCTGCTTCTGCCCACCCGACAGCTCCGTCGTCGAATGATGCAGGGGTACGTCCAGGCCCACCGCATTCAGGGAGTCGGCCACGCGAGGCCATATCTCCTCGCGCGCAACCCCCAAGTTCTCCATGCCGAAAGCCACGTCGTCGCCCACGCGGGCGAGGACCACCTGGGCCTCGGGGTCCTGCATGAGCAGGCCCACGCGGCCCCTGGCATCGGCCGGGGCAACGCCGTCGACGGTGAGCGTGCCGGTGGCCTCGCCCTCCTCGGCGCCGCCCAGCAGGCCGGCCAAGCCGCCCATGAGCGTCGACTTGCCCGACCCAGACGGGCCCAGCACCAGCACGCGCTCGCCCGGCGCGATATCGAGATCAACACCCGACAGCGCGGCGTTCTTGCGCCCAGCGTGACGCCATCCCCAGCCGCGCGCGCACACGCGCGCGCCCGCCCCCTCGCCCGGCGCAACCGGGGCACCAGGAGAGGAAACGGGGCGAGAGGAGGCGGAGTGGGCCTCGTCCATGGAACGTGAATCAGACAAGCTCACGCGCTCCACGGCCGGAGGCGAAGCGATCCAGGGCACCCGTCTTAGCGAGCGCGTTCGTCAGCGCCCACGCGAGCAAGCCCGCCAGGACGATGCCCGAGACGGCGCCGCACACGAGGTAGATCGCGTTGTAGAGCGCGCCCTTCTCGATGTGGCCATAGAGGAAGAGCTCGAGAACCCACTCGAACGCGAAAGACACGGCGCCCGCAACGCCCACGATTGCCGCATTGAAGCGGCGGTATGCGACGAGGGCGAAGACGACCTCGGCACCGATGCCCTGCGCGAGGCCCGAGTAAATGGTCTCGACGGCCCACTGGGAGCCCAGGGCCATGGAGACGGTCGCGGCCATCAGCTCGACAAAGAATGCGGCGCCGGGCTTACGGATGACGTAACCGCCGAGCGTTCCGCCCAGCAGCCAGACGCCCGTCGCAAGTCCATCCAGGCCGGGGGTTATGGCCTTGAGGGCCTCCAGGGCGGCATTACCCACCTGGTTCCAGACGACGAAAATGAGGCCGCACGCGACGCCCAGGACGGCGGCGGTGACGATGTCAATGACCCTCCAGCGGAGGGACGGAGTAGTGGATGCCATGCGGAAATACTCCCTTCGTGTTGCACGGCGGCCACGTGGGAAGAGCCTTCCTACGCCGGTATGATCCGGATCAGGTTCTACGGTCGGGGGTGGTCCCTCTCAGCTCGGTTCGAGCTCCCGTGGCACGCTGGTGAGCATAGTCACTAACTATGGGTTCCGCTACTCGTGCAGGTGAGGACCGGTATGCGGGCCCTCACCCGTTCCCCCATCTCCGAGGACTCCGCGAGACGCGCGGCGCAGCAGGAAATGGCGGTTCGCGAAGGCCGCGCCCACGATGAACACGATCCAAATGAGGGAATAAACGAGGCCCGGGCGGGTGTCGTCCCACATCGCCAGAATGACGCCCATGCAGCCCATGAACGCCAGCACGATCCAGGCGCTGATCGCGCCGCCGGGTGCCTTGAACTTGGAGGCAGCGTGCAGCTGCGGGTGCTTGTGGAGGTACACCAGGTAGGACACGACGATGACGACCCACACACCCATGAACAGCGTGGCCGACACGGAGGTCACCAGCGTAAACGCCGCAGAGATCGAGCCGCCCATCCCCATGATGACGATGCCCGACAGGAGGCACACGCAGGACAGGAATAGGGCGTTGAGGGGCACGTGGTGGCTGGAGAGGCGGGCGAAGACGCCGGGCGCTTGCTCCTGGCGGGCCAGACCGTAGAGCATGCGCGAGGTCGAGTAGATGCCCGAGTTCGCACTCGAGGCGGCCGAGGAGAGGACCACCAGGTTAACGATCGTCGCCGCAGCACCCAGGCCGGTCAGCGAAAACATCGTGACGAAGGGGGAACGCTCCGGGCTCACCTGATCCCAGGGGGTCACCATCATGATGGCCGCGAGCGCCGCCACGTAGAAGAGCATGATGCGCACGGGGATGGAGTTGACGGCCTTGGGCAGGGTGTTGTCCGGGTCGTCGGTCTCGGCGACTGTCGTGCCGACCATCTCGATGCCGATAAACGCGAAGAGGGCGATCTGGAAGCCACCCAGGAAGCCTGTGAATCCAGTCGGGAAGAAGCCACCGTGGCTCCACAGGTTCGAGACCGCAGCCGCGGTGCCCTCCTCGTCGACCGTGCCCATGGCGACCATGCCGAAACCGACGATGACCAGGGAGATGATCGCGACGATCTTGATGAGCGCGAACCAGAACTCCGTCTCGCCGAAGGCCTTGACCGTCATCGCATTGAGGGCGAAGAGCAGCAGCGTCGTCGCGCCGATGGGGATCCACGCGGGCAGGTCGGGCCACCAGAAGTGCGTGTAGCCGGTGATGGCGATCATGTCGGCGACGCCGGTGACCACCCAGCACGCCCAGTACGTCCATCCCGTCACAAAGCCGGCCCACGGGCCGATGAGGTCGCGAGCGATGTCCGCGAAGGTCGCGTACTTGTGGTCGGAGAGCAGCAGCTCACCGAGCGTGCGCATGAACAGGAACAGGACCGCGCCGATGATCATGTAGACCAGCAGGATCGAGGGGCCCGCGACGGAGATCGTCTTACCCGAGCCCATGAACAGGCCCGTACCGATCGCACCACCGATGGCGATCAGCTGAATATGGCGATTCTTCAGGTTTCGCTGGAGCTTTTCGCCGCCCTCCTGATGGGGCTCGTCGTGCACGACTGGCTCACTGCTCATTCGTCTTCCTTTCCGCTGGTTGCCGCCCGCGGGCGGCGCTTTGCGCGGTCTTTGCGCGCTCTCGCAACGCGTTTGACTATCCAACGCTACCGCACAGGTGCGCTCATGACCGAATCCAGAGCCACGCATGGCAGTCTGCAAGTATTCAAGTTAGGTTTGCCTTATGACACAGAATTCGACGCCTTCGACGGGCGAGACCGCCACCCCCTCAACAGCCGAGGCCTCGTACCCCCTGATCTCCGTGGCCACCGTTCCCACCGAGCGGGCCGCGCGCTACGGCAAGCAGCTCGTCAGCCACATGGCACACAAGATCACGGGCTCGTGGGACGAGGAGGCGGGCAGCGGATACCTGCTGTTCGACCGCGAGGGTCCGGTCCTGGGGCGTTTCGACGTTGTCGCGTCGGCATCTGCTCTGCGGCTCGAGCTGCGCACGGAGCCCGAGCGCGCCGATCGCCTCGAATTCATCGTCGGCATCCACCTGGCGCGCTTCGGCGCACGCGACAGCCTCGCCATTTCGTGGGAGCGCACCGACGGCAGCGAAGGCACCACGCAGGGCCCCCTCACCCCCGAAGAGGTCGAGGCGCACGCCCGCGCCAAGAAGGCGGCGCGCGAGGCCGAGCAGGCGGCACGGTAGGCGCGGCACTCACAGCGGACTAGGTGCGGCAGCGCGGCGGGCACGCCAGACCAGGCACGCAGCGCAGGCGCGGCGAGGCTCGCGGCCAGGCACACAGCACAGGCCCGGCATCGCCGCGCGCACAGTGGAGTTAACACGTCGATCCTCACCAATTTCGCATGCAATTCCCTGGCGACCATGCCTTGCAGCACCCCAAAAACCGCAGAATTCCAACGTTCTCATTTCAAAAGTTGAAGCACCTGCAGGGGAATTGCATGCGAAATTTCGGGGACACACCCAGCCCCCACGCGCATCGATACGAGTCACGCAGTGATCGACGTTGGAAACGGGGCACCGCTGAAGGGTGATGCACTAGTTAGGGAGCATTACACCAGTTAGGGAGCATTACACCGTCTCCCAGCTAGTGCAATGCTCCCTAAACGGTGTAACACCACTTAGCAACAAGCCCGAACGCGGCCAACATCCGGCGGCCCATTGCTAACGATCCGCGCCCTACGCCCCGCCACCGTCCACACATCCACCAATTCCGCATGCAATTCCCTGGCGACCATACCTTGCAGCACCCTGAAAACCGCAGAATTCCAACGTTCTCATTTCAAAAGTTGAAGCACCTGCAGGGGAATTGCATGCGAAATTTCGGGGACGCGACCGAACGGGCACTCAGCTCACCACCCGCTACCCCACCATCGCGTTCCCGCGCCGCCAACAAACCCCCGCCATCAGGCTGCGGGGGACATTCAGCTCATTGCGACGCTCAGCGACCCTCGAGGTAGCTCTTCGCGGCCAGCAGGACCTGCTCCCACATGCCGATCGCGTCCTCGTACGCCTGGCGGGCCTCGGCCTCGTCGTCGGAGACCGACGCCAGACCCAACTCCTCGACGTGGATCGCGACGCCGCCGCGCTCCTCGGACAGGGAGACCTCGACGCGGGTCGCGTACTCGTCCGGCAGCTCGTCGTCGGCCAGCGGGTACCAGCGGAAGGCGACGACATCCATCGGATCCTCGTCGGCCTTCTCGATCAGCCAGTCGCCGGCGTCCGGGTCGCTCACGCGGTAGATGCCGTCATCCCCGAGGCTCACCTCGTGGTCACCCAGCGGGCCGTCGTTGACCCACCAGCCCGGCTCCGACACGAGCGCCCACGCGGCCTCGATGTCGCAGTCCACGACCACGTCGGTCTCGACGCGATCCAGGTCGTCCTCAACGTCGGCGTCAGAAGTCATGTCAAAGAAGCTCATACACCAACGGTACCGGGTCGGGCGCTCCCGGGCACGCGAATGGACACCGAAACGGGCTCGCATACGACGAGGCCGTGGCCAGTCCCGCGGGAAAGCGAGAGTCGGCCACGGCCTCGGCGTGTCAAAAAGCCTCAGGCGAGACGCGTGATGCGGTAGCGCCAATCCACGGGGCCGACCTCGAGGGTCTCCACGCGGTAGTGCTGCTCGGAGTCCTGCAGGTGCGCGAACAGCGGCTCGGGCTGGTGGGGCGCGCAGATCTGGATGTTCTCGCCGACGGGCAGGTTATCGACCGCCGCGAAGAGGACCGCGTGGCGCACGACGCGGGGAATCGAGTGGATGACCAGCTCGTCCGCGCCGGGGCGGTGGATGACGCCGGCACCGCCAGCGTGGACGTTGCCCGCCGAGGGGGCACCGTCGCCACAGCCGCAGCCGCCCGCGGTGGAGGTCATGGGCTCGGCGGCCATCTCGTGGGGGCGCTCGGCGGGGGCACCGTGGCCGCCGCAGCCGCAACCGGCCTGCTCGGAGGGGGCCTCAGCGGCCTCGGCAGCGTGGCCGTGGCCACCACCGTGGCCGCCGCAGCCGCAACCGGCGTGCTCGGCGGGGGCCTGCTCGGCGCGCGCCTTCTTACTTTCGCCGCCGCAGCCACAGCCGCAGCTGCCGTCCTCGGAGGGGACGGTGTTGGCGTCGACCAGCTTGAACATCTGACGGTCAGTCATGTCTTTTCCTTATCCTTCGGCCCGACGGGCCATTTCAGCGAACCTTATCTAGTGTAGGCATGCCTCAGCCGCGCCCGCGCGTTCACTTAATGAGGAACTCGGCCTCGACCTCGACGCTGACGTTGAGGGGCAGCGCGGCGACGCCCACGGCGCTGCGCGCGTGCTGGCTGCCGAAGATCTCGCCGAACAGCTCGGAGGCGCCGTTGATGACGCCGGCCTGCCCGTAGAAGTCGGGGCGCGAGGACACGAATCCCACGACCTTCACGACGCCCGCGAGGTTGTCGATGCCGCCCGCGACGGAGGCCGCCGCAGCCAGGGCGTTGAGGGCGCACACGCGCGCCGCGTCCTTGGCGTCCTCGGGGTCCGCGCCGTCCTCGCCGACCGCGCCGATGCACACGGGCTCGCCGTTCACGACGGGGATCTGGCCGGAGGTGCGCACGACGCCGCGGTCGATGACGGCGGGCACGTACGCGGCGACGGGCGTGGCGACGGCCGGCAGTTCGAGGCCGAGCTCGGCGAGCTTTTCGGAGGGGAGCATGAGGGGTCCTTTCGTTCCTTATTGACGAGGCCGGGGCCTCGTCCTCTGGTTCCAGTTTAGTTGCGCTGATCCCGCAGGTGGCGAGTGAGAGCGTGACCGTGAGATCCCGGCCCAGGCCTCGTCGATGAGGACGTGGCGCAGGTATAAGCGTGCGCCCCGCGTGTCGACAATCACGCGGGGCGCACTACGGGGAAGCCTCAGCCCTGGGGTGCGGCCGGGGGCTGACCGCCCTGACCCGGATCGCCCATCGGGGGCTGACCACCCTGTCCTGGACCTCCGGCCGGAGGCTCACCACCGGCCGGGGGCTGTCCGCCCATCCCCATGCCGCCCTGGCCGGCGGTCGCCTCGGTGGATGTGCCGTCGACGCTCACCGTGTAGGTGGACCCGTTGGTCATGCCGGAGGTCGAGTAGATGACGTTTCCGAAGGCCTTGGGCGAGGTGTAGGTGCCCAGGACGGATCCGGAGGAGTCGCTAATCGTCACGGTCGACCCGGCGGATCCGGAGGCCGCGGTGGAGACCCAGCCCTGGCCGTCGGTCGTGGTCGGCGTCTCCACCATCTCGCTCGTCGCGAAGGCGATGACCGTGCCACCCGTGATGCTCATGGCTCCGTTGGAATCCAGGGAGCCGTTCGCGCCGGAGGCCGGGCCGTAGACGGTCGTCGTGCCGCCGCTGATGGTCAGCGAGCCGTTGGAGTCGAGGCCGTCGCCGTTCGCGTTGACGGTCACGGTGCCGCCGGTGATGGTGAGCTGCTCGCCGGTGTCCTCCATCGAGCCGCCGCCGTCAGCCATGCCACCGGGGCCCATGCCGCCGGGGGCCATCGGGTCGGCGGTGGTGGTGGTGTCGGCGGTGGTCGTATCGGAGCTGGACTCCGCGGTGGCGGCCAGGCCGGCCTCGACGGTGATCGAGCCCGAGGCGTTGATGCCGTCGTCGCTCGAGGTCAGGTCGACGGTGCCGTCGGTGATCGTGATGAGGCCACCCTCGAGGGCCTCGTTCGACTGCGTGACGGTCACGGTTGCGCCGTCCAGGACGGCCGCGACCTCGGTGTGCACGCCATCGTCGCCGGAGGCGGCGGTGATCGTGCCGGAGCTCAAGCGCAGGGCACCGTTGGAGTGGATGGCGTCGTCCCCGGCGTCGATGGTGGTCGTGCCGCCGTCGACGATGATGTAGGTCTGCGCCTTGATGCCCTTGGCCGAGCCCGTGGAGGGCTTGCCGGCCGAGGTGCCGCCGCCCGAGGTGATCGACAGGGTGCCGCCGGTGACGATCGCGTCGGTGTACGCGTCGATGCCGTCGCCTCCCGAGGTCAGGGTGACGGTCCCGTCCACGATGGACACGTAGCCCTTGGTGTCGTCGTTGTCCTGGTCGGACTTGAGGGCGTCGCCGCCGGAGTTCACGGTGACGGTGCCGCCCGCGATCGTCAGGGAGTCCTTGCCGCGCAGGCCGTCGTCCGAGGCGGTCGCGTTGATCGTGCCGCTCAGGACGTACAGGTCGTCCTTTGGAGGTGATCGCGTCCGAGGCACCCGAGGTCACGTTGAGCGTGCCCGCCCCCGTGATCGTCAGGTCCATGTCGGCGTAGATGGCCGCGTTCGCGTCCTCCGTGCCGGTGTAGGTGCCGTCGGTGATCGTCGAGGTGCCCTCGAGAGACAGGACGAGGTCGTCACCGCTGGTCGCCTCGATCGCGGCGCCCGTGGAGGAGGTGATGGTCGCGTTGTCGAGAATCAGGACAACCCGGTCCTCGGATCCGGCGGCCACGACGACCTTGCCGGTGAAGGAGCCGCTGAGCTTGTAGACGCCGGCCTTGGAGATGGTCAGCACGCCATCGCTCACGCTCACGGCGTCGGACGAGGAGGTCGCGGTCGTTCCGCTGAGCGTCACGTCGACGGCGTCCGAGGCCTTCCAGTCGCTGTCCTTCACGTAGGAGGCCTTCGCGTTCGAGGCCAGGGCGTCGGCCGCGGTGGGCGGCGCGGTCGTGTCGCCGTTGGTTCCCGAGGCCGCGACGGTCGCGGTGGCCGTGGTGGAGCCGGAACCGGTGGAGGTCGCGCCCGAGGAGCTGCAGGCACCCAGTGCCAGCGTTCCGACGAGGGCGATCGCCCCGATCGTCCGGGCGGGGGTCCAGATTTCTGCAGGGCTTTCATTTCTATGTCTCTTTCATGTGGTTACAGCTTGCGTTTCTTATGGTGTGCGCTTGCGCATCGTTTTCTATCGCTCACCCAAGCGCCGTTATGAGGTCTGTCAGGCCGCCATCGCGAGGGGCGCGGAGGGCGCGAGCTCGGGAGCCTCCACATATTCGTGAAAGTAGCGATCCAGCGTGCGGTGCCACTTGTTCGCGGGCAGCTCGTGCATGGCGGCCATCGCGGTCCCGTACTTGGAGATTGTCACGGGTCGCACGCCGCCCTCCCACAGGAGGTGGTCGACCACGGAGGGGGGTCGCACCCGACTTCGTTTCGATGATGACCAGGTCGGGGCGCGTGACCTCGGTTTCGTCCGTGCGCAGCGAGCGCCACGACAGGTTCGTATCCACCGTCGCGCGTCCCACGCCGCCCGGCAGGAGCAGGGTGTTGCGCTCGTAGGATCCAGCCAGGACCGGCTCGAGGGCGGGGACCAGGTGACCGTATCCCGTCTTCTCGACCTTGTCGGCCACCCACTGACGGCGCTCACCCTCGAGAGGAGCCCCGGCCTCGTCCCAAGAGATCGGCATGCGCTTCTTGACGGTCACGCCGCGCGGGCCGCGGGTCTTGACCTCCAGGAAGGACGCGCCTGACGAGAGGTAGGTGCGGGTGCGGACCTTGAAGCGGCGGCGGCGCTTGAGCGCAGTCAGCAGGTACGAATCCATGTCGGGGGTGTCGTAGTAGGTGGAGGCGTAGCCCTGGGACACCTGGCCGCCAATGCGCAGGACCCGGGTTTCCTCAGGGAGGCGGCTCAGAATCGCCGAGGCCGTGGCGGCGTCCAGCGCGTACTTGCGGTCCACTCGGGTCAGCATCGCCGCGCGCTTATTCAGTTCATCGAGGCCGATCGAGTCGAGGTCGGCGAGAATCGAGTTCAGGGTGGCGTTCATGAGTCGTGTCCTTGGTAATGGCGGTCTGCGGGGTGGCGGTCTGCGGGGTGTTGGTGCGGGCTGGCGGGCTGGCGTGTCAGGCGACCTTCGAGCGCACGTCCACGAGAGTCAGGTCGTTCACGAGGTCGAGCTTGACGACGCTGACCGAGGCGACGGACGCACCGAGGCGCTGCTCGAGGGCGGCCTTCAGCTCGTCGGGGTCGGCGATCGCGCGGTCCAGCTGCACGGTCTGCGAGGTGTAGCGGCCGAAGACCAGCTTCGAATCACCGAAGGCCAGAGCCACAAGGATCAGGGCGATCAGCCCTCCCAGCAACGGGGTCACCGCCGAGGACATGCCCGTCAGCAGGCCGAGAGCCAGCGAGGCGAAGTAGTAGGCGATTTCCGTCTGCGAGATCTGATCCGAACGCAGTCGGATGATCGAGAGAACACCAAAGAGGCCAAGGCCAAGGCCCGCGCTCACGGTCGAGTTCGCGAGGATGATCGTGACGGCGAGGACGCCGACATTCACACCGAGGAAGGCTGCGACCAGGTCAGCGCGGCGGTGGCGCGGGAAGTAGAGGCCGAACACGAGGGCGGCCATGGCAACCAGGTCAATGGCGATCAGAATCAGGGCGGTCATTGGTGTCTCCTTTTGTCGATGCACCAATTTCCCCACGCGACCCTATGAAAAACCTATGAACACCTCATTCGTGCCTTATGACTTTCCTGGGAAAATTCTGAATATTAAACTCGCCCGCGCACCGCGGCATGCTCTGGCGCACAATGTAACCTATGAGCACCCGCCCTGGGGCCATCGGTGCCCCCACTGACCAAGAACTGCGCACACTCACGGAGGAAACCCCGGCCTCGGGCCCGGCGCGCTCCGTGAAACTCCTGGCCGCCATCGCGACCTTCGGGTCGCTCCTCTTCGGCTACGACACGGGCGTCATCGCGGGCGCCCTGCCATACATGTACATGCCGAGCGTGGCCGGCGGGCTCGGAATCAACGAGTTCGAGGAGGGCCTGGTCGGCGGCGTCCTCGCCATCGGTGCCGCGATCGGGGCGATCGGCGCCGGGCGACTGTCGGACCGCAACGGGCGACGGCACAACATCCTGCTGCTCGCCGTCGTGTTCATCGTCGGCACGCTCGGGTGCACGTTCGCGCCGAACATCTGGGTGCTGTACCTGTTCCGTTTCGTGCTCGGCCTGGCGGTCGGAGGCGCGTCGGCGACCGTGCCGATCTACCTGTCCGAGTCGGCACCCACGCGCATGCGCGGTGCCCTGGTGGCACTCGACCAGTTCATGATCGTGTTCGGCCAGCTCCTCGCCTACTCGATGAACGCGGCGCTCTCCCACGCACACGGCGGCCCGCGCGTCCTCGTGAGCGCCGACCCGTCGGGCACACTCACGCCCGGCCAGTGGTACTCGTGGGACGAGGTCTCCCGCGTCGCGACCGCGGTCGTTTCCGAGGGTGACGGATCGGCGTGGCGGTGGATGCTCGTGCTCGCCACAATCCCCGCGGTGCTCCTGTGGATCGGGATGCGTCTCATGCCCGAGTCGGGACGCTGGTACGCGTCAAAGGCTCGTTATTACGAGGCCGTGGGTGCCCTCAAGCGGATCCGCGACCCCCAGCGCGACGACGTCGCCGCCGAGATCAGCGAGATTGTGGCCCTGCACGCCGCAGAAGCCAGCCAGGGGCACTGGACACTGCGGCGCACCGCGTCAGTCGCGTGGACCAGGCGACTCCTGTTTATCGGCATCGGCCTGGCGTGTTTCGACCAACTGACCGGCATCAACACCGCCATGTATTACCTGCCCAAGATCCTGGCGGCCGCCGGCTTCAGTTCCGCCGACTCCATCACCCTCAACGTCATTACGGGGGCCGTCGCGTGCATCGGCGCGGGATTTGGCCTGTACCTCGTGTCGAAGCTTGCTCGCCGCCACGTCGGCATCTACCAGGAAACGGGCGTCACCCTGTCCCTGTTCGCACTCGCCCTCATCTTCGGACTCGGCATCGGCCCCTACACGCTGGCCGACGGGAGCATTTCACCCGAGATTCCTTCTTATCTGCCGTGGCTGGTCCTCGTCCTCGTGTCCCTGTTCGTGTTCGCCAAGCAGTCCGGCACCGTCAACTGGGTGCTGGTCTCCGAAATCTTCCCCGCCCGTATCCGCGGCGTCGCCCAGGGCTTTGCCGTGGGCTGCGGCTGGATGATGAACGCGATCGTCACATGGCTGTTCCCCATCATGATCGGCCATCTGGGCGCCACGTGGACCTACCTGACCTTCGGCGTCATCAACGTCGTAGCCCTGTGCTTCTACCTGTTTATCGTGCCCGAGACGCGGGGTGTCTCCCTCGAACAGTTCGAGCACGACTTCTCGAGGCGCTACGGGGTGTAGTCGCTTCCCCGCTGCGTGCGAGGCCCCGCGTCCCTACGGACGCGGGGCCTGCTTTATCGACACGAGACCCGTTTTCCCGCCGACGGCTCAAACCTCGCGTGGCGTACGCACACGCCACAACGCCGGTAGCACACTGGTCACATGACTGACGCCCCCGCTCCCACAGCCCGCACGAACGAGCCAACCCAGGCCTCGTTCCTCCCGCCCCTCGCGATCACCGGCGCATCCGGAAACGTCGGCGGCGTGGTCGCCCGACTCCTATCCGAGCGCGGCCTGCCCCTGCGACTCCTCGCGAACACACCGTCGCGCGCACCCGAGCTGCCCGGAGCTATCGCGGTGAAGTGCTCCTACGAGGACACCCTCACGACGCGCGTCGCGCTGGAAGGCGTTGACGTCCTCTTCATGGTGTCCGCTCCCGAGAGCGAGGACCGCCTGGACAAGCACCTCGCGTTCGTCGATGCGGCGGCCGCCTCCGGGGTGCGCCACATCGTGTACTTGTCGTTCATGAACGCGGCGCCGGACGCGACGTTTACGCTGGCGCGCACGCACTTCCACACGGAGGAGCGCATCAAGGCATCGGGCATGACGTACACGTTCTTGCGCGATAACTTCTACGCGGACTTTCGTGGCGCTGCCGGACGAGGAGGGCCGCATCCTCGGACCCGCGGGCGACGGGCGCGTGGGCGTGGTCGCGCGCGAAGACGCGGGGCGCGTGGCCGCCGGGGTCTTGGCGGATCCTGCGCGTTACGAGAACCAGACTCTCGACGTGACGGGCCCCGAGGCACTCACCCTCAACGAGATCGCCGCAATCCTCACCCGCGTGCAGGGTCGCCCCGTCACCTACGTGCGCGAAACCGTCAAGGAGGCGTACGAGTCGCGCAAGAAGTGGCCGGCCGCCCAGTGGGAGTACGACTCGTGGGTGTCGACCTACACGTCGATCGCGCGCGGCGAGATGGACGTCGTCTCCACGACCGTGCGCGACGTGACGGGCCGCGACCCGCTCACCTTCGAGGAGGTCGCCCGCGCGGCGCTCGCGTCTAGCCGCTGACTGTCGCGGTTACGGCTTCGTGGGCCCCAGCTTCGTTTCTCGTCTCAGGGACGAGGCCGGGGCCGCTTCATGCGCTCATGCTTGCTGCCTCCGTCACAATCCTGGTAGCGTCGGAGCATGAACAGCGAGCCTTTCTGCGCCCTTCGGAGGCAGACCACCGGTGCACAGGTGGGGTGGTGACCGTGGCTCGATCGCGACGTCGAGGGATCGGCGGATTCCTCTCCAGCATCTTTTCCAATCGCACCGAGTCGCTCGTGGGTGAAGACAGATGGCGGCGCAACGAGTGGAAACGTGCACTAGTTTCGATCGTCATCGTCGCTCTCGGGATAGCGATCGTTGAAGGAATCTATCGACTGACACACTATGGCGATTTCCGTTTCGCTGTCTATCTGGCTTCAATTCCGGTAGTAGCTGGAGTGCCTCAGGTGACATGCGACTCGATAGTTCCCTATCTGCGTTCCCATGTTCGATTCGTCAACGGCCACGTTGTTATACGAGGTGAGCGTCTCACCAATATTGGACACTCGTTAGCTACGCGATCCTCTGCATGACCGTCGTAGGAGCACTCGTGCTCGGTTTCTTAACGCACGCCTTCAAGACAACTATCGGTATTGCGGTGGTAGCAGCATTTTTTGCCTATCATCTCGTTTCTGAGAATCCAATGGAAGACCTGAAAAACACCGTCAAAGATCTTTCGATGACGGCGTTATCCCCAGATAGCATCGACTTTCACATGGCCCCTCATCTCTCGATCCATAAGTATCTGGAATCCGCCTCTGACGGATGCGGCAGCGACGCCTCCTTCCGGTGGGATCAGAACGTGCGAATATTTGACATCGACACCGACAGGCATCATGTTGATCTATTTGCAGATCCGGACACGTATGACGGTCCATGGGGATTATGCTGCCGGACGATCGGCATCCCCTTCACCGGCCTCGACGCGCTCATCCGGCACTTCAACGAGCACCCCGAGGACCGTCCACTCCCTAGCCACACCGCAGGGCGTCGACCTCGTGAACGACATCCTCGCCGAGGCCCACATGGAACTCATAACCCAACAAAGGAGCCACACATGAGCACCAAGAAGCGCATCCTCGTGACGCTGATCGTCGCGGTCCTGGCCGCGATCGTCATCTTCCCGATGCTGCCCCTCGAATACCGCGACCGCGTCGTCGCGGTCCTGACCCACCCGCTGTACTACCTGGGCTTGGGTGACTGGTAGGACGAGGGCACCCCGATACCGCATACCAACACAGGTGGGGGGCTCCCAAACGGGGCCCCCCACCCCTGTCACAGCATCACAACCTCAGTACGCCAGCCCCTTGGGCTGCTCGGCGAGCACCGCGAACCCCGGGTTGACGACCTCGAAGCCGTTGGCCTTGTAGGCCTCGTAGTCGAAGTTCTCGCATTCGTCGTACCCGATGCGGTGGTACTCGTAGAAGCCGTCCCAGTCCTCGTATCCGGACCCGAGCGACGATTCGAGGAAGGCGTCGGCCATGGCCATCCCGGTGCGCGGGGCGACGTAGAAGGCACCCATGGCGAGCAGGTTTGCGTTGTTGGCGGCGGCGCAGCGGCGCGCGGCGGGCACGGATTCGCACACGGCGGCGTGGACGTGGGGGCACTTGGAGGCGGCGATGTGGATGCCCATGCCGGTGCCGCAGAACGCGAGGGCGCGTTCGAACTTGCCTTCGGCGATCTGCGCGCCGAGCATGAAGCCGACGCGGTGGTACATGGGTGCGGTGTCGGCGTCGGGTGTCAGGTCGGTGACGGTCCAGCCGCGCTCCTCGAGGTGGGCCTTGACGGCTTCCTTGAGGGGGTGCCCGGCGAAGTCGGCACCGACGACGACGTGCTTGTCTTTAGCTGTCAGCATGCGCGTGTCCTTTCCTGAGTTTGCGCAGTTTGGTAAAGGAGAAGAGGCCCTCGTTCATGCAGATGACGAGCAGCAGCACGCCACCCCAGATGAGGGGCCTGTAGAAGTTGGAGATGTCGGGGAACATGTTCAGGCCGGAGGAGAGGACCTGGAGCATGAGGATGGACAGGAGCACGCCGCCCAGGCGCCCGGATCCGCCGTTGGGGTTGACGCCACCGAGGACGACGATGAGGACGGTGAGCAGCGTGTAGGAGGCGCCGTAGTCGGCTTTCGCGGAGTTGTAGTTCGCGAGCATGACGATGCCAGCCATGGCGGCCATGACGCCGGAGAGCACGTAGGTGCGGATCAGCAGGCTCTTCACTTTCAGGCCCGAGAAGCGCGCCGCGGTGTCGTTCGTACCGAGCATGAGGATCGTGGTCCCAAAGCCCGTGAAGGCGACGATAGCGCCGGCGACGGCCGCGCACACGAGGAACACGACGAGGGGGATGGGGACGAGGCCGGCCACCTTCCCCGTGAACACGGCTCCGAACGCTGCGGGAACGCCGGAGACGGGTTTGCCTTGGGTGAGGATGAGGGCGACACCGCCGAAGAGCTCGAGGGTGCCGAGGGTGGCCAGGATGGGTGGGATCTTGAGGACCGCGACGAGCATGCCGTTGATGAGTCCGCACACGACCCCGACCGCCAGGGCGACGCCCAGCGCGATGAGGGTGGCCATGCCCATCGCCGAGGGGGTGACAGCCGGGCCGAGCATGGAGCGCAGCGTGAGGGCGGCGCAGATCGAGGTGACGTTGGCGATGGCAACGACAGACAGGTCGATGCCGGCGGTGAACATGGTGAACATAACGCCCAGGCTCATGAGGCCGAATTCGGGGAATTGCACGGCCATCGACTGCCAGGTGCGCACGGCGAAGAAGGGGCCGGGGCGCACGGCGGCGAAGAAGATGAGCAGGAGGAGGAAGACGATGATCAGTCGCGTCATGTAGCTGTCCTTTTTGAGGAAGGCGAGGCGCGGGGATGCGAGAAGCGTTGACATGTGGTCCTCCTAGTGTGCGTTGCGGCGGGCGCGCATGACCTGAAGCGCGGAGACGCCGGTTCCCACGATGATGAGCAGGCCCAGGGCGAAGCCCTGCCAGAACGTCGGGATTCCCATGAGGATCATGGAGTTTTGGACGATGACGATGAGCAGCGTGCCGAGCATGACGCCCGTCAGCGAGCCCTTGCCGCCGGTGATGGCTGTGCCGCCCAGGACGACGGCCGCGATGACCATCATTTCCATGCCGAGCAGGTTGGTGGGGTGCATCTGTCCCATGGAGCAGGTGCGAACCATGCCGGCCAGGGCAGCGATGACGCCGACGAGGACGTAGAGCCAGAACTTGGTAGCGCGCACCTTGAAGCCGACGCGGGCGGCCGCGGACTCGTCGCCGCCGAGGGCGAAGAGCGAGCGTCCGAACATCGTGTAGCGGGTGACGAAGAAGGCCACCGCGACGACCGCGACGAGGATCAGGAAGGACACGGGCATGGAGGATTGCAGGCCGGAGCTCTCGTTGCGGGCGACGAAGAGCGACGCGGATCCGAAGGAGCGCATGGACTCCGGGATCGTGTTGATCTGCACGGATTTGAGCGCGCCCTGCATGACGCCATTGAAGACGTTGGCGGTGCCCAGGGTGATGATCAGCGTCGGCACGGTCAGCCTGGAGGTGAAGATGCCGTTGAATGCGCCGAGGATCGCTCCGAGGGCGGCGGCGATCAGGAAGGGCACGATGACGGGCCCGTTCCACCCATTGTCGACAAGTACTTTCGTGGTCACGTAGACCGCGAGGGATGCCAGCGCCGGGAAGGACACGTCGATGCCGCCGGAGACGAGGACGAGGTGCGCGGCAACGGCGAAGAGGCCGGGCACCACCATCGCGCCGGCCAGGTCGACGAGGTTATTAGCCGTATAGAACTGTCCGGAGCGCGCCTGGATGACGAGGGTGAGCGCCGCGATAACCAGGAACACCCAGAATTCGTTGGCGCGCAGGACTTTCGTGATGAGTCGGGGCATTAGTTCTCTCCCCCCTTCGGTCGACGAGGCCGGGGCCTGGTCTTCGGACAGGAGCCGGGTCAGTTCGGCCTCGGTGAGGGTGTCGGGGTTGATCGGGTCGCTCAGGTGCCCGGCTCGCATGATGGCGATGGTCGAGCAGTTGGTGAGCACTTCGGCGATGTCGTCGGAGATGATGATGACGGCCATGCCTTGCGCGGCGAGTTCGCGCAGGATCGAGTGGATCGTGAATTTGGAGCCGATGTCGACGCCGACGGTGGGTCCGTTGAGGATGAGGACGGAGGGCTTGGTGGCGAGCCACTTGGCCAAGACGACCTTTTGCTGGTTGCCGCCCGACAGGGTGTTGACGGCATTGGCGGGGTCGGGGGTGACGACGTCGAGGCGCTTCACCCACTTCTTCTCTTCGTCGCGGATGGCTTTCTTGTCGATGAATCCGAGGGCCTTGGTGAAGGATTCCATTTCGGAGATCGTGATGTTTCGCCGATCGAGCGCGAGAGGAAGAGGCCTTCGGTGAGTCGGTCTTCGGGGACGTAGGCGATGCCGGCTGCGATCGCGTCGCGCACGCCTCGCAGGGTGACGTCTTGGCCTTTGACGCGGATGCGCCCGGAGTCGAGGGGGAGCATCCCGAAGAGGGACATGGCAAGTTCGGTACGTCCGGAGCCCAGCAGGCCGGTGATGCCGAGGATTTCGCCGGGTCGCACGCTCAGGGAGGCGTCGGCGAAGGTGCCGGCAACAGTTGCGCCCTCGACCTGGAGGATTGGGGCGTCGGTGATGTCGCCGGGCTGGTAGCGCTCCTCGTCGAAGTCGCGCCCGGTCATGTGGCGGGCGAAGCTGGCGCGGTCGAGTTCTTCCTTCGGGCAGGTGATGACCTTGTGTCCGCTGCGCAGGATGGTGAAGCGCTGCGCGATTTCGAAGACTTCTTCGAGCTTGTGGGACACGAAGAGGATCGCGATGCCGCGCGATTGGAGGTCGGCGACGATGTCGAAGAGGGCGCGCACTTCCTTCTTGGTGAGGGCGGTCGTGGGCTTCGTCCATGATGATGAGTTTCGCGTCGCCCATGAGTGCGCGGCTGATGGCGACGAGCTGTTTGTCGGCGACGGAGAGGTTGCCAACGAGTTCGTCGAGGTCGACCTGGAAGCCAATTTTGGCGACGGCTTCGCGGGCGACTTCGCGCATGCGCGAGCGGTTGACGAGGCGGCGTCCGGCGGCGACTTCGCTGCCGAGCGCGATGTTCTCCATGACGGAGAGGTTGGGGAAGATGGAGAAGTCCTGGTAGATGACGCGTACGCCCGCGTCGATGGCGTCGGCGGGTGTCAGTCGCGTGAAGTCGCGGCCCCCGATGGAGACCGTGCCCTGTTCGGGGGTGTGGACTCCGGAGATGACTTTGATGAGGGTGGATTTGCCCGACCCGTTTTCTCCGGCGAGGCAGTGGATTTCTCCGGGCGCGATGTCGAGGTCGATGTCGACCAGGGCTCGCACGCCTGCGAAGGATTTGCTGACGTGTCGTACCGCCAGCACTGGGGTGTCCATGTGGTGTCCTTTCCGACGCGTGGTGCCGCCCCGGGGCCACGGCCTCGTTCATTGGGACGAGGCCGTGGCGCGCGGGTGGTCGTGTGCGGCGATTCGGTTAGAAGCCGAGGGAGTCGACGTTGTCCTTGGTGATCTGGATCCAGCCGTTTCCTTCGAGGACCTTGGTGGAGCCCTGCGAGAAGTGCATGGATTCGTATCCCTTGACGCCGAGGTTGACGCCGTCTTCGATCTTTTCACCGTTGAGGATCTTGGTGGCCAGGGATGCCATGGCGTAGCCGGCGTCCGCGGGGTCCCAGAGGGTCAGGGTCGACACGGAGCCGTCCTTGAGGATCTGGGCGTTGGCGGCGGGCATGCCCGTGCCTGCGGTGAAGACTTTGCCCTTGAGGCCGAGTTCGTCGATGGCGCGGGCGGTGCCGGGCGCGTCGAAGGAGGAGGTGCCGAGGATGCCCTTAACTTCGGGGTACTTCTTGAGGACTTCCTTGGCGGTCTGGTAGGCGGTTTCACCGTTGTCCTGGGATTCGACGCGAGGCTCGGCTTCGAGCAGCGTCATCTTGGGGTACTTCTCCTTCTGGTGGGCGACGGCGCCGTCTGCCCATTCGTTGTGGGAGGCGTTGGTGACGTGGCCGACCATGGTGGTGTAGACGCCTTCTTCACCCATGGCTTCGGCGAGGTTGTCCATGATGAACGCGCCGTATTCCGTGTTGTTGAAGGCTTCGATGTCGTACATCGTGTTTTGCTGGGAGGCGCCTTCGTGGGTGACGACGACGATTCCGGCGTCCATGGCTTGCTTGAGGACGGGTTCGATAGCTCCTGGGTCGACGGGGACGACGCAGATGGCGTCGACGCCTTGGGCGATGAGGTCTTGGATGACTTGGGCCTGCATGGTGGCGTCGGTTTCGGCGGGGCCCTTCTGGAACACGTTCATGCCGGTGTCGGCGGCGTACTTGTTGACGCCGGTTTCCATGCGGACGAACCAGGGGTTGGTGGCGTCCTTGGGGACGACGGCGATCGTGTAGTTGCCGTCTCCGCCGCCCTTCGCGGCGGGGCTGGACGAGGATTGGGCGGTGTCGCCGGGGGTGCAGGCGCCGAGGGCGAGGGCGCATGCGGATGCGGCGACGAGTGCTGTAGCTGCGAGGCGGGGCTTCATAGGAGTCTCCTCTGTGTGGGTCAACGTCGGTGTTGAGGTTGTGGTTGTGCGGCGGCTCCGCGGGGGTGCGGGGGTGCCTGGCGTGTCCGTCTTCGTTGCTGGACCCACCCTGCGGTGCCGCGTGCGCGGTGCTGCTGCGTGCCGGGCGCTCCCGTCCTTTGGGGGCGCGTCGGCGTGCCCCCAATCCTAGGACACGCGGGTGGTGGCGTTCACTTTCCGGGTCCGTTTGGGACGAGGCCGGGGCGGGTTTTTGGGGTGCGTGTGGGCTGGTTTTGGGGGGATTTGTCAGACCAGTGAGGCTATAGCCCTCACCAAATTGACACGGACTGAATCCACTGAGCACGGTCCACTACTCACACAGCAAACTATCTGCACAACCGTTCAGCGAATCGCGTCATATGTGCACATCTGAGCGGTGTAGGGGAAGCGCCTAACCGGCTACAACGCCAGATAAGACGCTCCCCCCTACCCGAGAAACGTTTAGTACCGCATACAACGCGGACGAACGCCATTGTTAATCTTCTTTGCCAAATCAATCAGCTCCTTGGGATTGCCTCGGCGCCATCCATGAGCAACCGCCCACTCAGCCATCTTCTTCGGAGGAAGAATAATCCCCTCGTCATGTAGACGAAGCAGCGGCCGAACCACGTCTCTTTTGTCACGGCCCGCAGAGATCGTGTTGTTATGGTTGATCATCTGGGTTATCCGCTCGAGCGCATCAACAATTGTCGGGGTGAGCTCGGCTTCAGGCTCAAGCCCAGGGAGAGAGCCGCGATCCACAACCGGCTCAAACGTGTGAACGATTTCAGCGTTCACTTCCTGGGCCCAGGTCTCCAAAGGACTCGACCACTGGACGACTGCCAGCGCCGTTACCCCCACCGCTCCAGCAGGGTACGCCAGATTCTCAGCATCGGGATACATCGCGAGAACAGGACCATTGACACGGTGTATATCTTTCCCTACCGCAATCTCAAGATCCGCTCCCTCTTCTTTCGATAGATCCCGCAGGAACTCATTGTTGTTGAGGATTCCCCTCTGCATGACCCACAACGTGAGTACTTGCCCTGCACCCACATGCTGGCGCGCCCAACTCAGTGCCGCTTTGGCGCCTTCTTCAGTCAGGTCCGCAATAGCGCAGGGATAATCGATCGTTCTCGCAAACATCGTGGTAGATACCTCCAACTTTCGTCATCATGTTGTGTTGTCAATCGGCGCGGACAGGATTCAGGTTTTTGAAATTTGAGGAGAGTTACCGTCTTCGACAACTCAACCCGAAAACCCCTAGCCGACAAACAACACGTTAAAGAGGGGCATGCTCATCTGCGTCCACCCTGGGCAGCACGAAGTTTCAGCTAACGCGACAGACTCATCACCACGGCTTCACGAACAGCAATCCCCTTGTACCCCCACCACGGCGCCCACCTAGCTTGTGTGTCGTAGATTACCCGCTATTCTTGGTCGCATGACTGCTGCGCGCGACGACGACTTCATGGCTCTGCCCGGTATGGAAGCGGATTCCACCGACACCCGCCACGGCCGGGAACGTTTGTCAGGCGACACCGCCACCACCTCGTCGAACGCTTCACCAAACGCCTCCTCGAAGTCGGCGCTGGATGCCCTGCTGGATGAGTACCGTGCGCGCGCGAAGAGCGAGCGCGAGAAGGGCACGCTGTTCGAGGAGCTGACGCGCCAGTTCCTGCTCCACGACGCACGTTTCGCGCACCAGTTCAAGGAGATCTACCTGTGGAGCGAGTGGCCAGAGCGTCGCACGGGCGACACGGGCATCGACCTGGTGGCGATCCCGGTCCACGACGGCGAGGGGGGGCCCGGTGGCCATTCAGTGCAAGTTCTACGCGCTGGGTCACCGCATTCAGAAGGCGGACATTGACTCGTTCCTGTCGGCGTCGGGCAAGGAGCCGTTCGGCCGCCGCATCGTCGTGGACACGTCGGGCGCGCCGTGGGGGAAGAACGCGCAGGACGCGATCGAGGGCCAGCAGATCCCGGTTTCTCGCATCACACTGGCGGATCTGCGCGATTCGGACATCGATTGGCGCACGTATTCGCTGGGGTCGACGCAGGCGCCGAAGACCCGCGAGCGCAAGGTTCCGCGCGACCATCAGGTGCGTGCACGCAGCGCGGTGATGGCGGGCTTCGAGGAGCACGACCGCGGCACGATGGTCATGGCGTGCGGCACGGGTAAGACGTTCACGGCGCTCACGATCGCGCGCGAGTTCGTGGAGAAGGAGGGCGGCACCGCCCGGATCCTGTTCGCGGTCCCCCTCGCTCGCGCTCCTCAAGCAGACGCTGGACGATTGGGCGGCCGAGGCCGACGGCGCGTTCACGGCGTGGGCAGTGTGCTCGGATACGAAGGTGTCCTCGTCGGCGCGTAACGACACGGCCGAGGAGTCGGCGGTGGACCTGCCGATCCCGGCGACGACGGACGGCCAGCGCCTCGCGGACTCCCTGAATGCGAACAACGCGACGGAGGGCCTGCAGGTCGTCTTCGCGACGTATCAGTCGATCGAGGTCATCCACCGTGCGCAGGAGATCGCGGGCGACGAGTGGCGCGATTTCGACCTGATCATCTGCGACGAGGCCCACCGCACGACGGGCGCGACGCTGACGGGCGAGGACGAGAGCGCGTTCACGAAGATCCACAGCGACGAGTTCATCCGTCGCGCGAAGACCCTGTACATGACGGCGACACCGCGTATTTTCGCGGAAAACGCGAAGAATAGGGCGTCGGAGAAGGACGCGATCCTGACCTCGATGGACGACCAGGAGACCTACGGTCCGGTGTTCTTCCGCCTGGGCTTCGGCCAGGCGGTGAAGGAGAACCTGCTGACGGACTACAAGGTCATCATCTTGACGGTCAGCGAGGAGGAGGTGTCGCAGCACTATCAGGCGATCGCCGAGATGGGCGGCGAGCTGAACCTCGACACGGCCGCGAAGCTGACGGGCTGCTGGAACGCGCTGGCCAAGCGCAAGAATCGCGGCTCGGACGTGGACTACGGCGAGGACCGCGCGCCGATGCGCCGCGCCGTGGCCTTCTGCAAGGACATCAAGGCCTCGAAGGCGGTGGCCACGCAGTTCCCGGACCTGGTGAACGGCCCCTTTGGCTTGAGCGACCTGAGCAACGACGACGCGTCGGATAACCTGCAGGTCGAGTGCCGCCACGTGGACGGCACGATGAATGCGGCGGTGCGTGCGCGCGAAATGGATTGGCTGACGGAGGGCGCGGGCACGGACGATGTCCCGGTGTGCCGCATCCTGACGAACGCGCGCTGCCTGAGCGAGGGCGTGGACGTGCCCACACTGGACGCGGTCCTGTTCCTGTCACCGCGCAAGTCGCAGGTGGACGTCATCCAGGCGGTGGGCCGCGTAATGCGCCGTGCCGAAGGCAAGGATTTCGGCTACATCATCCTGCCCGTGGCCGTGCCGGCGGGCATGGCGCCGGAGCGCGCGCTGGACGACAACAAACGCTTCCAGGTCGTGTGGCAGGTCCTCAAGGCCCTGCGCGCGCACGACGAGCGCCTGGACGCGGCGATCAACTCGATGGAGCTCAACGGCCAGGGGCCGGAGAACATCATCGTCGAGCAGGTCTCCCTCGAGAAGGCGAAGAAGCAGGACGATCCGCTCGAGGGCAGTGCGTCCGATGGGGACGAGGCCGGGGCCGGGTCCTCGGGGTCGGGCGCGGATGGGGTGACCCAGGGCATCCAGGGTCAGCTGACGCTGCTGCCCTCGGATTGGAAGGAGTCGGTGTTCGGCCGGATCGTGAAGAAGGTGGGATCGTCCCTGTACTGGGAGGACTGGTCCAAGGACATCGCGACCGTTGCGGACCGCTACATTCACCTCATCGATCGCCTGCTGGAGGATCCGGAGCGTCAGGACGCGTTCCAGGAGTTCGTGGACGCACTGCGCCAGACCTTGAACCCGGCCGTGGACAACGAGTCCGCGGTGGAGATGCTGGCCCAGCACATCCTGACGGCACCTCTCTTTGACGCGATGTTCCCCGATCATTCGTTCTCGAAGCAGAACCCGGTAAGCCGCGCGATGAACACGATTGTGGAGATGCTAGCATCGCACTCGATGTTCGAGAACGAGCGCCGCGAGCTGGATTCCTTCTACCGGGCGATGGTCGAGCGTATCGAGGCCGTGCACACCCTGGCGGGCAAGCAGGAGATCATGCGCACGCTCTATGATCGCTTCTTCTCGCAGGCGTTCCCGCGTATGAGCGAGCGCCTGGGCATCGTCTTCACGCCCGTCGAGGTCGTCGACTTCATCATTCGCAGCGCCAATGACGCGATGCGCACGGCGTTTGGCCAGAGCCTGGGGGATCCGGGCGTGGCCATCATCGAGCCCTTCGCGGGGACGGGTACCTTCGTGGCGCGCCTGCTACAGCTGGGCGTCATTCCGCCCGAGGCCCTGGAGCGCAAGTACAAGCATGAGATCTTCGCGAACGAGTTCGTGTTGCTCTCCTACTACATCGCGTCGATCAACATCGAGCAGGTGTACCACCAGGTGCGCGCCGAGCAGGGTGTGGACGAGGGCTACGTGGAGTTTCCGGGCATGACGCTGACGGACACCTTCCAGCTGCACGAGGGCGACGGCACGATCACCGAGGACTTCGAGGGCCTGGCCGCTAACAACGAGCGCGCGAAGGCGGAGAAGGACTCGGCGATCACGGTCATCGTGATGAATCCGCCGTACTCGGCGGGTCAGAACAGCGCGAACGACAACAACCAGAACCTGGCGTACCCGCGCCTGGACGAGCGGATCGCTGCCACCTACGCGGACCGGTCGTCGGGCGTGAACAAGAACAGCCTGTACGACTCCTACTTCCGCGCCCTGCGCTGGGCCTCGGACCGCATCGGTGAACGCGGCGTCATCGCCTTCATCTCCAACAGCTCGTTTGTAAACGGCAACTCTGCGGACGGCGTTCGTCTGTCGCTGCAGGATGAGTTCTCCCAGATCTTCATCTATAACCTGCGTAGCGGTATCCGAGGAAAAATCGGAGATACCGCGAAACGTGAAGGCGGAAACGTCTTCCCGATCCAGACAGGGGTCGCAATCACCGTTCTCATCAAGGATCCCGTCCACTCCGGAACTGCGGAGATCTTCTACGCGGAAGCGGAAGACTACGCGACGCGACAGGAAAAGCTCAACCAGATCAGCGCCTTCGGATCCATCGAGGGAATCAGCGGAGCCGACGCATTCCGCTCCATCACGCCGAACCAGCACGGCGACTGGATCAGCTCCCGCGACGAGCGCTTCGCAACCTTCCAGGAAATCGGAAACAAGACGCTGAAGGGCAAGGAATCAACGCCCGCAGTATTCCGGCAGTATTCAAACGGCCTCAAGACCAACCGTGACGCGTGGTGCTACAACTTCTCGCGCGAAGCCGTAGCCTCCAATATGCGTCGCATGATCGACAACTACAATGCAGCGGTCGAGGCTGGAACTACAGCGGAAGCGATCAACACAGATTCCACGCACATTAACTGGAACCGTCAACTCATCCGTGATCTCACAGCTCACAAACGTCACAAATTCGACGCGGATTCAATCCGCTCTGGCATCTACCGGCCGTTCTGTGCACAGAGCGTTTACTTTGCTCGGGAGATGAATGACATGATTTACCAGCTCCCCCAGATTTTGCCGACGGCTGCACATAGCAACCTCACCATCACCGTCGAAGATGATTCTCGCAAGGAACTGACATCCCTCATGACAGATCTCCTACCGGATCTTCACACGATGGGAACGACGCAGACATTCCCCCTCTACACCTGGGAACCCCTCTCCCCCACCTCCGGGAGCGAGCCCGACCTGTTCGCCGACCTGGCGACCGCCTCGGAGAGCCAGACGGGTGGGGAGGCCATGGCCTCGTCCCTGGATTTCTCACGGCCGATCGGCGACCAGATCCCCGTGATCCTGGACGGGTACCGCCGCGTCGATAACGTCACGGACTCAACCCTGGCCTCGTACCGGGAGCACTACGGGGATGCGGGGATCACGAAGGAGGACATTTTCTTCTACGTGTACGCGCTGCTGCATCACCCGGAGTATCGGGAGCGCTACGAGGATGATTTGAAGAAGATGCTGCCGCACATTCCTCGCGCGGCGGGCTTCCACACGTATGCGAGCGTGGGCCGCGAGCTGGCGGACCTGCACGTGAACTACGAACGCGTCGAGCCGTACCCGTCAGTGCAGGAGGAGGCGAGCCTGCACGCGCCCGCGGACCCGTGGGAGCGCTACCGGATCGGCGCGCGCAAGATGCATTTCCCGAAGCTGGGGCGCCGCGATAAGGACGTCACACGCTTGGAGTACAACGACTACGTGACTCTGACGGGCATTCCGGCCGAGGCGCAGGGGTATTCGATTTCGGGCCGTAGCCCGCTCGAGTGGATCATCGACCGCTACCACGTGAAGACGGACAAGGCGTCGGGCATCGTGAACGACCCGAACGACTTCTGCGCGAGCAGGGCCGCCCCGACGCGGTCGTGGACCTGATCAAGCGCCTGGTGACGGTCTCGATGCGAACCCAGGAGCTCCTGGAGACGCTGCCACCCCTTGAGATTCCGGAGGTCTGACTAAGGATACTACCACGACCAACATTTTTCGATCGGATCGATTACGGGATCCGAAAATACAATCTATCGACATTTCGAGGAAAACATGCAAATTCAAGCAACGCAAGTTATCAAGACACTCAAAAATGATTTTGTACCACACATTGATACCAGTGATATTAGCAAACATGTGGGCAAAAATCTTGAGCAGCAGCAACTGACTCGCGCTCTGGCCGCCATGTGCGTAACAGTATATGCACATATACCGCCAGAGGACGCCGCAACATGCGTGACAGACGGCTCAAATGATGATGGAATAGACGCCATCTGTTACTCCGCATTTGCGAATAGGGTATACGTAATCCAGTCTAAATGTCGCGAGAAGATCCCAACTGCCGCAGAGGTTGAAACTTTTGTGAGGGGCGTAAGACATCTACTCGACGGTGAGTATAAGTACATGAATAAACGATTGTCGCAACGCCAGAACGAAATCAATGAGTACTTAGGTGATTGCGATCAAATCGTTGCCGTATTTTCTTACTTGTCAGCGGATATGCCTTCCGAAGAAGCGATGGACGTTAGCGAAAGATTCGTCAACGAGATCAACGCTTCCGGTGAAATTATCTCGTTCGAGTACATGCGACTGAACGAGATACATGCTCAGAGGAAAATCGCACAAACATTAGAGCGTAGCGAAATCGACCTTCAAGTCGAAAGTGGCTCACCCCTGGTGATTATAGAAATGAAATCATGGCGATTGTGACAGGTAGTCAGATTGCTGAGCTGTATGCAAAATTCGGAGACTCGCTATTTGATAGCAACATTCGAAAGGTCCTTCAGGGCACTGAAACGAATAATCTGATATTTGACACAATTTGCGAATCGCCAACATCATTCTGGGCCTACAACAATGGTATTACCATCCTTACAAATGGTATTAGTTGTGCAAATAAACCGCGCCCGAGTGTTTCTGGGTCAGAGTGCTTTAGACTATCCTCTGTAAGTGTGGTGAATGGAGCACAAACATCAGGAGCCTTGGGGCGCGCACTTAAAGAGAAAGTCCCGCTTGACGACATCTATGTTACTGTACGCATAATTTCAACAGAGGGCCAAGATGAAGTGTTTGGTCAAAATGTTACACGTTTTACGAACACTCAGAATACCATTGGCGTTAGAGAGTTTGTTGCTTTGGACCCAAATCAGGAATACTGGCATCAGACTTTGAGAGAAGAAGGGTATCTTTATACCTATAAAATGGGGGGGCGAGTTTAATCCCGAGGAATACGCATTATCATTCAGCCTTGAAGATGCTACACGTGCACTTGCTTGCTTATCCGGCATCGAGGACGCGACGCGAACTAAGAGCAAGATTAGTCAGATGTGGTCGAAGATCAATGGGGAACGTTATAAGAGATTGTTTCCGGATGACCTAGATCCAACTTTAATGGTCAATGCTGTCATCTTTTGGCGCTCTTTCAATGAGTATTATAATCAGATTATTGGCGAGAAAGAGGGTAAAGAGAGAAAAGTACTTCAAGAAGGGACATACCTGTGTTGCACGCTTCTCCTTGAGAAATATCGCTGGGATCACGATTTCGCGACTTCGGGGCTCAGTATCGAGGCTTGGATCAATGAACACAAGGCATTAATCGAAGCGCTTGCGCGTGCGTGTTTCGCTGAGCATGAGGATATCAACGGCGGTGGATACGCTGGATCATTTTTCAAGAACACCGATAAGGTTAGTTCTCTAGCTGATAGGATTCGCCAGTCTGTCTTCCATCAAACCGAATTAGGTTAAGGGGCTCTTCCGAGTTGAGTGTGGGTGACCGGGTGTTGGTCGGGGGTTGCGGGTAGAGGTCGAGGTCCCAGGTGATGAGCGGACTTCTAGCCATGCCGTCGTCACAGAACGCGAGCAGAGCCCCACAGGAGCATGCACCAGGCATCGATACGGATTCGCATTCACAGCCGTTCGCGGATTCCGCCATCAAGTTATTTTGGCAGCCTAGTACCCCCGCACCCACTCTCGGAGGGCCGCTTCGACGACCTCGGACGCATTGTCGTATCCGTCGTAGGTCGCGCGTAGCATCGCCGCCTCGTACACGTCCTCGTCGATGCGCACCGTGACCTCGACGACCGGTACTCGAGGAGCGACTCGCTCCACCGCGTCCGGCTGCTGCCCCAGCCTCGCCCCGACCGTCAGGCCGTTCTCCTCCGCCCACCGCCGGATTTCGGCGTTCTGTTCCGCCATGCTTGTATCGTCACGCTTCGTCATAGTCATATGTGTACACGAGGGTCGAGCGTCTGTCTCACGACACACCCAGCACCCCACTCGTCGTCCGCGACCCGGGGACCGGCCACGGCCTCGTCAATCCTCGTGCGCCTCGGGCTGACACTCGACATCACGCACCCACTCGCGCACCGCGGCGCGGAGGGCTCCCGACCGTGACGTGATGCCCTCGCTGGACGCGCGAGCCATCATGGCGTCGAAAATATCAACGTCAAGGCTCGTGGTTACGGCCACTCGTGGCGGGGGCACCGGATGACGCGCCCGCTCCTCGCGTAGGAAGGCCACGAGTTCTTCAGCTTCTCCGGATTCAATGAGCCAGCGTTGGAGGTCGGCCTTCATCTTCGTATCCGCTCGGTTACTGCGCTTCCTCATGGGGACAGGTATACACGGCACATGCCTAACATAATGCGCGACACAGTCACTGCGCACAGATTGACACGGATCAAGGCTTCTCCTGTCAGAGTGTTTCACGTGAAACATTAGGCGGCCCACGGGCGACCCCACCCCGGGGGCCTTCCGCGCACGCGCGCCTCCCCCGTTCGGACGCTTGGCTCGCGCGCTGCACATTCGCGCCGTTGTGCGCCCTATCGGCATCAGTGTCCAGATAGTGGCCCACAGTTTTACCTGTTGGTTGCGCGGGTGTCGGGAGGGCGGATCAATGTTTGGCAAGGTCAGACGCGAGGCGCTTGCAGCGAACGCACATCTATGCCGCTCATCACCAGAAATTGGGTGAATGTGCATAATGGTTACTTCGCATTCTGAGTATTTCTTGCCAGTTCGAGGCGTAGTCTTACCTGCTATCAGGGCGCGTCTCCGACGGTGGGGGCGCGTCGGAGGACACCTCACCGTGGAGGCACACACCATGAAGGTCCCACCCCTATCCGAGCGACCCGTCACCGAGGAAGAAGAGCAGGCCTTCCTCACCCCGCCGTCGCGCCGCAAGAAGCGCTCCCTAGCAGCCAGGCGCGCAGCGCTGCGCCCGTGGGCAGTCGGTATTGGGCTCACTGTGCTGGTGGCTGTGGCAGCTGTTGGTGCCTACACGCTGGGCGCGAGCATCGGCTCGTGGAACGATCGCCCCAGTGCCGCGGCGACACCCACGGTCCGCCCCGCGCCCATGCCATCAGCGTCAAGCGAACCCGCCATGTCGGGCGGGTATGAGATCGGCCCCGACGGAATCCTCGTGCGCCCCGCCGAGTTCGCGGCAGACACCTACACCAAACCCGAACTACCCGAAGAAGCCAAAGAAAACAGTGAACGAGGCGCCGAACTCGCTGCTGAGTATGCTGTCGAGACACTCACTTATGCGTGGAATACAGGTGATATACAACCTTTTGCTGATATCACCGAGCCTGGAGAGAGTTTTCGGGAGACCTACATCAAGAACATCACCAATCTCTATGCAAATGGATGGATGTATGACAATAGCTCTACCATCACAGGCATCGTATCGGTCGAACCTGTTACGGACGAGAAATGGGGAGTGCAGGACGGCACTATTGGGGTCGTATTTCAAGCATCGACCAACAATGGAACTGCCTGTATTGGTCAGCGAATCATTAAAAAGTGATACGTCATTCGATGTGACTTTAGCGTTCTTTATGACCTGGAAAGACGGGCGCTGGATCGTTACTGGAGGAGGTGTATCACGGGATGGTCAATAAGCTCACATCGATTAGTGCCATCGTTCTCACAGTGGCGATATCCAATATCAGTGCTGGCATAGCACTCGCTGACAGCAGCACTATCCCCCCGACTAGTTCTTGCGCTGATGCCTTCGGTTCACAACTTGGATTCTGCGCAGACGGAAGTAATGATGCAGCGAACATATATCTGCAGGAACAACAGAAGTATCACATTCCCGTCGAGCAACCATCACTCGGCTATCCATGGACCCTGAATGATCAGCGAAACCAGCTGACAGCGGAAGGGCGTTTGATCCCGCTGCTGCCGCTTACAGGGACTCTGCACGCTGTAAGAACCTGTATGTCAACAAGGCCCCCAACAGCCCCACGGTCTCCGACGATGACACCGTCGACAACTGTCCTCTCCCGTCAGACCCTGAGGGCGGTTCCAATCAGGATCCGGGGCGTATCCCCACGACGCGGGACATCCTCTACATGGCAGCAACGACCATCCACCCAGACGGCGCGGGTCTGCACAAGCGGCCCGAAGGCGTGTCGTACACGAACAAGTACATTCCTACGCTCGTTGCCGCCACGCATCCCACGCAGACTCACACCGTCACGCTGTTGGGCCGCAACATCACCATCACTTTGACGGCCACGTCTACACGTGGAACTGGGGGGATGGAACCCCGGACCTCACCACGACCTCGCCGGGCATGCCCTGGCACGAAGGCATGGACCCCAACACCGACCCCGCCCTGATCCGTCACTACTACAAGGCACCCAACGGGTGGAAGTCTTTCCTGGACGGCCCGTACCCCTCCGCCACGCGCACCATCACGCTCACCACGACCTGGGCGGGCACGGCCACCAACCCCTTCACCGGAGAAACACAGACCATCAACGGCCTGGTCACCACCACCGAAACAACCGGCCCGTTCCCGCTCGGCCAGCTCATCGTCAACAACACCGACACCTCAGAAGAAAAACAAGGTCACTAAGCGAGTGATGCACCATGACCACCAAACTCTCCACCATCGGCAAGTGGATCGGTGCCGCCATCGCCACTGTTGTCATCATCGGCGCGTCGTTCCTGGGACTCCACGCGTTCAATACTCGAGCCCACGCGAACGCCGAGCTTCAGTCCGGGGCACAGTCGCCCCAGTCTGACGGCACGGAACAATCTGGCCCCCAGTCAGGAGACACCCCTCAATCCGCGGAACCAACACCCGTTGACATCCCGAAGCCCACTCCCCCACCACACCTCTACGCAGGTGGACAAATTGGTGCTCAAGCGACATCACAGTGGTACATCGACCTGTGGGCATATGCGTTCAATACCGGAGACACAGAAGATTTCATGAAGGTATGCCAGAACGACGATTACTGCACCAGAGTGAATAACGACGTCCAGGCACTTCATGCAGATCGAATTGTCACGCGACCGATAACAATCAAGTACCTCATGACGAAAGAGATATGGGACTGCACATCTACGCCAGATCAAATTAGCGGAACATGCATTAAATTCGACTACTCCGAGCAGAGTGGAACCGCTATTCGTAAAGACAATGACGCAACTAAACCTGACTACTCCACCATCTCTTTTTCTTCGAAGAGTGATGAAGCTGTCGACCATTACGAAGGCACCATGCTGCTTGTAGCTGATGGAGATACGTGGGTCGTCAAACACTTCTGGACACATAAGGAGTAGAACCCAACAGAAGCGGACGTCTCCCTCGAAGGTTCTCTCCAACAGCGATAGTTCCCAACGACTCGCTTCATCCTCGGTGAGGACGACCCACGAGGCATCATCCAGCGCTCACACACGACCAGATTCAACACACACCGAGGCCCCAGCCCACCATCGAGGGCTGGGGCCTCAGCGTCAATATTTCACGTGCAATTACTGCCAGGACAGCAATAAGAAGCTCTCAGTTCCCCTGAACAAGCTCGTAACGCACCCAACGGCGCTCACCTGAGGATGTGACCAGGCCTCGTGACACAAGGTCCCGCAGATCTGCTCGTGCTTCTTCAGCGGTCACACCAAAGCGCTCCCTATACTCCCGATTACTCCACGTCCGGCCGCGACGCATGTCAACCAACGCCTCCTTCTGGCGCAGATTCAGACTTGCCACCTGTTCTAGTCCGAGACTGCCAATCCACGCCAGGTCACCGTCAGGGATGAGCGCCGAGTTCGGGAAACGTACCGTAAACGACACCCCGTTATCGTAGAAACGCGGCTCCGCCATCCCAGCCTCACGCAACGATCGGCGAACCTCCCTGATCCCGGTACCCATTGCCTCAATCACACGCCCGCTACGCCCTTCGACGTTGCGGCATATCTGATAGAGCCGCTCATTCACCGCAGGATGATCGCCGAAACCGAGCCGATCAACCGTAATCCCCCACAAGCCACCTGGATTCGTCAGGCGGAATCCGTCACGGGTAATTCTCAAGTCGATCCCCTTTCCCCGCGAGGCCTCGGACAGATCACGGTGAACCAGCGCATTCGCTACTACCTCACGCGCCGCCAGCAGAGGCACCGCATAGTCCGTCAACCCATCCCCGTCACGAGTGACGAGCTGACGAGACTCCACGTTCCCCCTCACCCACTCCAAGACATCGTCCAGTATGACGGGCAACGACCCCGTGAAATCACGGCGATTCACCGCTCTCACATCTCCACTCCCCTCGACCGCTGCGGTGAGCGTCAGATGAGGAAGAAGCCGCTGCGGATACTCACCCAGCGCATAGAGACCGGCGACCGATAACTCTTCACTCTCGCGGTCCGCAACGACGCCGGTAAAGAAGAGGACTGCCTCGTCACTGTCATTGACGAGGCGTGGGGTCGTCTCGCGAACAGAAGAGAGGTATCGGGTGACCAAGTTCGGGTCAAGGTCCCGAAGGGAACTACCAGGCACAGCCTGCGCGTCAGCGTTCGGGCGGTGATGGCGCAGGACAAGCATCTGCTCCTCCGATGGCGACATCTGATAGTCCCCGTCGTACTGGCGCAGATACGCTTTCTTATCTTTCAACCAACGCACAGGCTTTCGTTGACGTCAGCGCCCTCAACGTTGACGACCCCGATTGTTTTTCCATCCAGATCGATGGCACGCACATCTACTCTAATCGGCGGTCTGAAGCCATTTCGTGCCTGATTAGCCGTCCTCTTCAACAGATCATCGACGTCATCGACGCCGACGACGCTAATCCCATCCCGCTCCGAGACGCCCAGTAGAATCGTGCCTCCACCCGGCTTGTTCGCAAACGCACTCAGCGTCGGACCCAGCTGCTCCGGCGAGTACTCCGAAAAGGTCTTCGCCTCAATCGAAGTAGTATCACCACCACGCAGCTCAAGAACGGCCAGAGCACCCAGCAGGTCATCGATACCGTTGATCATAGACTCGATTCTATATCATAGAACCACCTATCTATCTCATATATCCCTACTTCTATGTCATAGAAGCCCGTTTCTATGTTATAGAAGCCCATGTCTATCTCATAGAACCCTCGAATGACTCCACATAGATTCATAGGCGAGGTGAGCGGTGCGATACGAGAACCTCACAGATCTCAGCGCTAAAACCGAAGTCGCATCACAGCACAACAACACCGACACCTCAGAAGAAATACAAGGCCACTAAACACACTGAGGCCCCAGCCCACGATGGTGGGCTGGGGCCTCAGCACAGATGTTTCACGTGAAACAATCGCGGGGACAGCCACCAAGCGGCCTCGAGCGCGGCGCCGCAACTACTTGCGGTGATAGCGCGGGCTCGTACCCAAGTGCGTCGGGTAGACGTTCAAGCCATCCTTCAGCTTCGACTCGTCGAAGCCGCGATACGTGTACGAACTATCGTTCACGATATCCGTCGGATCCACGACGCCATCCGCGTACTGCTGGACCTCCTCCGGCGTCGGACTCGACCCACCCTGCTTCTGTGCCAACGGGTTCTCGTCAGGGAACTGCGACGGATCCGTATTCAAAATCGCACCCGGATCGATGCCACCGAACCCCGTGTACTTGTTCCACCCATGATCAGGATTCAAGCCCGTCTTCACCAACAACTGCAGCAGCTGATTGCTCGTCGCCTGCGGCCACCGCTGCTTCGCCAACGCCAGAACGCCCGTGACGATCGGCGAGGCGACCGACGTGCCTGAGATAGTGTCGTTAGCGCCGGTTTCGATGTTACGGAAGAGCACAGGACCGCCGATCGACGTGGTTACAACACCCTGACCCCACGAGGAGTAATCCTGCCGAGTCCCATCGACACTGATCGCTGTCACGCCAACCACACCGGACCACGCAGACAACGACGTAGCGTCATCATCACGTGAACTATTACCAGCAGCGTTAACCAAAATGACCTGTTGCGCGATTGCTCGAGCGGTAACCCACTTGAGTTCCTTATACTCATTCGGCGTCGAAGCCGAGACGTTGATGATCTGGGCCCCATCATTCATCGCCTGATTCAAGAGCCATGGCTGACTATCCTTTGGTGACGCCACTTGGGTCATCACAATCGCTACTACCCTGATCACCATCAGCACCGAATGTCCCCTGATACGCAAGAAGAGAGACCTTCGGTGCCACACCATAGTCCGCAGACACGAGGATGGACGCAACCCCCGTGCCGTGCGTTTCTAGAGCGGGTGACGAGTTAATCGTGCACGGTGTTTTCACCGTGATGTTTGCACCAGCAAGCTCAGGGACGGAGGTATTCACCTTTCCATCGATCATCGCGATGGTGACGCCCTCGCCCGTGTAGCCCTTCGCGCGAGCACGATCCAGGCCGTAGTACGAAAAGTACGCCTGATCGGCGGCGGTGATCGTGTCGGCTGCGTGCGCTGGGGCCGCGGGAATCGACACGATGCCCGCCGCGAGCGCGCCCACCGCAGCCACGGCGACACTGATCCTCACGCGGGTTCGACGGTTCCTCTTAGCCCTCACCATTGGCGCGGGTCCCATCCGTCATCCCGCCGCGGAGCGGGCGCAATGTCCTTATCGGTCCCGTATGTCTGCGACATCGGATTCACGTACCCTTCCGGCAGCTCATCGTCGTCCTCCACGCGGAAAGGCGTGTACTTGCGACGCTTCGCCTTCTCATCACCCTTGCCACGGCCGGCGCCCGCACCAGCACCGCCGCCCATGAATCCAGAAGCTCCCTGAGTTCCGGCTTTCCCGGAGCCAGCGGCACCAACACCGGCACCCGCCCCGCGGGAGCCATCAGCTCCGACGATACCAGATAGACCTGTGGTACCAGAGGGTGCCTTGTAGGTCCCGTAGCCCGGACCAGAGTACGACCCCGCGCGCAACGAAGACATTCCGCCGACACCTGCCGTGCCTCCTCGCCCGAGGGCACCTGAAGCACCGCGACCAAGAGCGCTCGCCGACGAGCCGAGGCCTCCCGCCATGCGGGCGGCACCGCCAACGCCGAGGGCTCCCGCTCCTAGCATCCCCGCGCCACCAAAACGGGAGGTCAACGCAGATTCACTTCCCGGGCCACCGTTCACATTCCACAGTGGGTGGTAGCGGTCTACCGGGGGTGCCGGCGTGTAACCACCGACGACGCCATTGCGATGCCAATCCCCGTTCACCCGCGTGTGCAGCAGATCGACGCCCATGAGGTCCTGTGGGTCGGAAATCGGGTTCAGGCGCGACCCTGTCTCTCCCTCAGTCACGAAGCGATTCGGGATACGAGGCGACGACATGACGCGATCACTGACCGGACCGCCCTCGTCGTACCCCGCCGGATACAGTCCGGAACCAGAGCCTCGCAGATCAGATCGGCCGTAGTCCGTGTCGCGGCTGCCCGGGTACACCCCCGCCTCGTGAGCGGAGGTATTCAGGTATCCCCGCTCGATATCACGGCGAACAGTACCACTCGACGGCCCTTTAGGCCCGCGAACACCGGCATCCCCAGCTTTCCCGTTCTCCATTGCGACACGCTGCGCATTCGTTCCATCCGCCAGGGCCTGCATCGTGTCGTTCGCGCGCTGCAGGATGTCCGTCGCGGCGGCTTCACGCTGGTTGTTCGCCTGGATGATGAGCCCTTGGACGTATGCTTCACCCGTCGTAGCGACCGCGTTGATCGGCAGGCCTACGATGCCCATATACCCGGTCACAGGAATGACGACGTGGGCTGCGTCTGCCAACGCCTGCAGCTTCGAGTCGACCAGGGTGGGCGAGAGCTGCATAGCGTCCTCGCGCACGTGCTTCATGACGCGACGGGCCTCCGCATAGAATTCCATCGCGGTGTTGTGTCCATCCTTGATGGCCTGCACCTGCTTCATGGCGCGATCGGTCCACTCGTCGACCTGATCTCCGGTTTCACCGGTGAAACCCTGGTTCGTGCGCAGGTGGTACGTCGAGTTATTGGCCTCGTTCAGGCCGCACACGACCGTATTGTGTTCGTGGTCTGAGGCGTCCAGCGCGGAGGCCGTCTCGATCGCGGCAACCAGCTGCATGAGGCGCTCGTACATCGGGCTCTCAACCATGATTCGCTCTCCTCACTCTCAGATGGCCGACGGCGCGTTTTGGGCGGGTTCGGAGGACGCGGCACCGGGGTTGGTGCCCGCATTCGCTGCCGGTGCTGAATTGTCGACCGGCGTCGGAGCTGCGGTGTAGGTCGAATAGGCAGGCGTTCCACTGCCACTCGTCGGACTTGGGTCCAGGCCCGCCAGGATAGCGGCGAGCTGGTCAGCATTCGCCGTCTCTGCGGCCTCGAAGGCCTCGGCTGCCTGTTCAACCTGACCATCGAACGTTGTGAAGCTCTCCTTCTGCTTGCTGATGAGACGATCCTCAGTCTTCAGCAGCGAAACAATCGCCGTGCGCATGGCCTGGAACCCGCCCTCGTCGGACCAATACGAGGGGTCTTGCGCGTCAATAAGCCGCCCGAGAGCCTCCGATGAGTCCCCCAGGGACTGCCCTCCTCGCTTCATATCGTCACGCGTCTGGGCGTGCTTATCGGAATCGAAGCCGACGTCAACCACGCGCTACCTCCTGATCAACCGACCCACGATTTCGTGGGCCACAGAACACTGTGCTACCTCGCCAAGCATATGACCAGTTGTTCAGGTTAACAAGCGATTCGGAGGTTCACGAGGCCGGGGCCGGGTCCTCGAAGAAGCCCACTCACGGGCCCCCACACCCAGGCCCACACACAGGCCCGCGCACAGCAACGCCGACCTCACCCCCGCCTCTCGCGCAATGTCCGCGCGAGGAGGCCGTGCCTCGGCGCGAAGAGCCAGGCGAGGCCGAAGCACGCGGTGAGCACCAGGACGATCGTGGCGCCCGTGGGCACGTCCAGCGCCCACGACAGGTACAGGCCGACCAGGCCCCCCGAAGCCCCGAGTACAGGCGACAGGATCATCATGGTCCCCAGGCGGTCGCACAGGAGCCGCGCGGTGGCCGCGGGGGTCACCAACAAAGCAAGCACCAGGACGTTGCCGATCGTCTGCACGGAGATCACGACGGCCAGGGCCACGGCGACATACAAAGACAGATCGGCAGCGAGCACGTGCACGCCCGCCGCCCGCGCGCTCTCGCGGTCCAGGGTCACGGCCACGATGGGCCGGTGAGCCAGGAACAGCATGAGCAGCACGAACAACGCGCCGCCCAGCACCACTGGCACGTCCGACGCCGGGATACCGGTGATCGACCCGAACAGGAAGTCCTGCAGGCTCCCCGCGTACCCGGGCGCCCGCGCGATGATCGCGACGCCGAGCGCAAACGCGCCCACGAAGAGCACGCCGATGACGGAGTCCTCCTTAAGCCTGCGGTTCTGCGCCAACAGCGCCACCAGCACGGCGGTCACGACGCCCGCGAGCGCGCCGCCCAGCACCAGGGATCCGCCGCACACGAAGGCGATCGCCAGGCCGGGGAACACCGAGTGCGCGACCGCGTCCCCAATAAAAGCCATGCCGCGCAGGACGACGTGCACGCCGACGCTGCCGCACACGAGCGCGGCGACGACCGCGATCAGCAGCGCGCGCGGCAGGAACGCCAGCGCGGGATTCGTCAGGTCGCGGAAGAAGTCGTAGGGGCTCAGGAAGTCAGCCGCCGGGACGAGGGCACGTCCGGCCGCGTGGATCACGGTGCTCATGCGCGCACTCCTAGGGCGTCGAGGATCGGGTTGTCGGGTCGCACGTCGAAGGCGCGGATCCACGGGTCGGCGTCCGCCAGCTCCTCGGGCCGCCCGGACGCGACGATCGTGCGCCGCAGCAGGTACAGGCGGTCGCACCCGGCGCGCGCGCCGATGAGGTCGTGCGTGGTCATGAGGAGGCCCGCCCCCGTCCGCGAGGCTACGGAACAGGTCCATGAGCATCTCCTGCGTGGGCATGTCGAGGCCGGTGAAGGGCTCGTCGAGGAGCAGCACGGCGGGCCGGATCGCGAGGGCCCGGGCGACGAGGACGCGCTGGCGCTGGCCGCCGGACAGCTCGCCGATGGGACGCTTCGCGAGGTCGCGCATACCCACGAGGGACAGGGCCTCCTCGACCGCGCGGAAGTGCGGGGTCCGCGCGCGCCCCAGCAGCCCGCGCCGCACGGTGACGGCCTGCAGGACGGCGTCGCGCACGCTGATCGGGAAGTCCCACGCGAACTCGTGGCGCTGCGGCACGTACCCGATCGCGCCGTCGGTCTCGACGCGCCCGCTGGAGGGGATGAGACCCAGGATCGAGCGGATCAGCGTGGTCTTCCCGGCGCCGTTGGGTCCGATGAGGCCGACGAGTCCCCGGCCTCTACCTCCAGGTCGACGCCCTCGAGGACGCTGCGCCCGCCGAGGCGCGCGCCCAGTCCGGTGACGCGCAGCTGGCTCACTGCTCCCCTCCCCGATCGACGAGGCCGGGGCCACGTTCGCCCGAGCCCTCACCGCGGGCGGTGGGTAGGGGCGCGAGGATGGAGTCGGCCTCGGCGATGGCGGCGGCCTGTTCGGCGCGGCTGCGGCGCGAGCGCGCGACGACGAGGGCGCCGATCACGAGGAGCGACGCCGCGGCGACGGCGATGATCGCGAGGAAGGCCCAGTCGGGCAGCCCGCCCGACGCGGCGCCCGAAGCAGAGGACGAACCGGCGGGGTCAGCGGCCCCGGAACCAGCGGGCGCAGCCCCAGAAGAAGAAGCGGAGGAAGGAGCGGAAGCGCCATCGGCGGTGGCAGCGGCGGGCGCGGCCATGGCCAGGGCCTCGGACGCCGACGCCGCGTCACCGACGGCGAAGCGCAGGGTCGTGGAGGCCGAAACGGCCTCGCCGGCGGTGGTCGTGCCCAGGAAGGTCACGGTCGCCGTGTAGGTGCCGGGCGCGGAGAACGCCCAGTTGGCGTGCACGTGCGTGCCCGAGTCGATCCACACGTCACCGGGCGCCGCGCCGGAGTCGGCGAGCAGGAGGGGCTTGCCGAAGGTGCCGGACTGGAGGAACAGCCACGCGCGGCCGGGACCGCTCACGGGGCCGACGCGCATGGTGAGGCCGCGGTCGATGGTGGCCGTGACGGCGGGGTCCTGCGTGTTCCAGCCGAGCCACACAACGCCCGGATTCTGCGTCTGGGGAACGACGTACACGGGCTTGCCCGCGACGTCGGCCAGGAACGGGTAGTCGGCGGAGTCGGGCGCGGTCATGACGGCCGCGTCGCTCACCCGCAGGACAGTCTGGTTGGGATCGCGCCACACGGCGCCGCTCTCGGCGTCGTGGCGCAGGCCGGCCCGCCACTGTCCGTCGATCAGTCGTGGGCCGAGGTCGACGTGCCCGACGCTGATCTCGCTGGCCTCATTCGACCACTCCTCGTGAGCGGCGACGCTCTGCGCGAGGTCGGGGTCGGGACTCGGGTCAGCAACAGAAGAGGGGGCACCCGCGATGACGAGGAAGGCCGACACGAGCAGAGCGCTCAGAGACAGGCCGAGGCGGGGGATTTGCACCATTAGAGCAGCGACACGCCGACGACACGCCGCACGGATGCTTCTAATGCTGCAATTCCCCCCTGCGGCGGGGCCTGGCCGGGCTTCGAGCAGTGATGCCCGCCCACTCGGTCCCGTGGGCGGCGGCAAGGCCTGGCCGGGCTTCGAGATCGAGCACTCCGAGCGAAGCTCGCGTGTGGCGATCTCGCGGGCGGGCCGCCGCCCACGGGACGGCAAGAAAGCGGGCGAGAAATCGCCACTCACACGTGCGGATTTAGGCCTCCGGCTAGCCCCGGGGGCGGCGGCGGGGCCTGGCCGGGCTTCGAGCTGTGATGCCCGCTCACGGGACGACACACGCACGGATTTAGGCCGCCGGCTAGCCCCGGGGGCGGCGGCGGGGCCTGGCCGGGCTTCGAGATCGACCACTCCGAGCGAAGCTCGCGTGTGGCGATCTCGCGGGCGGGCCGCCGCCCCCGGGGCGTAGAGCCGGCGGTCGTCCTGGCGGGCGCAGAGCCGGCGGTCGTCCTGGCAGGCGGCACCGCGGCCGGCAGCAGACAGGGCAGAGAAGGATTTCATGGCATCTCCTTGCCGCCCAGGCAGCGTGCCAGTGAGCGGGCGTTGTGTTCCATCATGTCGATGTAGGTGGGTGCTTGGTCGTCGAGGGTGTCGCCGTACAGGGGGCAGATGTCCACGCCCGCGTCGGTGGCGGCGGTGCGCAGGGTGGAGCGGGTGCGCGCCAGGTTGGGTTCGAGGAACACCGCGGGGATCGAGGAGTCGGACAGGGTTGCCTGGAGCTTGATCCGGTCGGCGATGGAGGGTTCGACGCTGGGGTTGGGCGCGACGAATCCGGCGACAGTGAGCCCGTAGGCGTTCGCCAGGTACGCGTACGCGTCGTTGGTGGTGACGAGCTTGCGGCGCTCCTCGGGGATGGACGCGATGGTCGAGGCCACGGTGGCGTCGAGCTCGTCGAGGCGCGTCAGGTAAGCGGCCGCATTGGCCCGGTAGTGGCCTCGCCGTCGGGGTCGACGGAGATCAGCGAGTCGCGGATGACGCGCACGTACGCCTGGGCGTTGTGGACGTCGTGCCACAGGTGGGGGTCGATGTCGCCGTGGACGTGCTTGCCGAGGACGGCCTGCGGGAGCATGTACACGTTCGCGCCGGGCTCGCCGATGAAGCGGAACGAGGCCTCCCCGGGGATGGTCGTGAGCGCGCGGGTGGGCACTTCGATGACGACCTGGTCGAGGTCGGTGCACTCCATGGTCGAGGCGACGGCCGCCGCGGCGCTAGATGCGCCCACGCAGGGGGCCGAGGCCTCGTCCCCGCTGAGTGCTCCGGCGTCGGAGGCGAGTTCGACGCGCTTGGTGGTGAGGTTGACGGTGATGTCGGCGTGGCCGGCGGACAGGACGCGGCGGCCTTCGGAGGCGGCGACTTCCTCGGGCGGGGTGCCGACGGCGAAGACGGCGGTGCCTTCCCCGACGCCCACCGGCGTAGCGCCGGGCGTGGTGCGCAGGTTGGCACGGAAGTGGACGCGGTAGACGCCGGGGGGCGGTGAACGCCCAGCTCATGTGCTGGTGTGCGTCGGCGGGCAGCTGCGCGGTGTCGGTGTCGTATCCGCCTGCGGCGTTGAAGCCGTCCGAGGTCGCGAAGGCGATTTCGGGCTGCCCGAACGACGTGGTGAGGTAGGCGGCGGCCTGGCCGGGCCCGTCGACGCTGGTGGTCGTCAGGTCGATCTGCGAGGCGCGGGTGGCCCCCATGTCGGCGCCGTCGCCCCACACGCGCATGCCGAGCCACGGGGTGTCGAGGGCTCGGTCTTCGACGAGGGGGAGGATGGTCGCGCCGTTTTTGGCGGCCTCCTCGGCGACGGAGACGGAGCGCGAGCCGGCGGGCAGGTTGGAGTCGAGGGCGCGGATGAGGGCGTGCTCCTCGAGCATAAGGTAGTTGGAGAAGGCGACGTCCGCGTAGGCCACGTCGCGCACGGTGCGCAGGGAGGGCTCCCACGAGTGCGGGTCCGCGCCGTTCGGCACCATCTGCGTGACGTGGACGCGGTCTCCGGCGACGTTACGCACGAGGTCGGCGAGGATGCCGGTCGTGGCGACGACGCGCAGTTCACCGTCGGATGCTGGGTCGGGTGCGGGCGCGCACCCTGCCAGGGTCGCCGTGAGCGCTAACGTCGAGGCTGCGAGCGCACACCCACTCCCCCGCCACCCACGGAAGGGGAGGCGGGGGATGAAGGAGAGTCGGCCTCGTGAATGAGGGGTCACAGCGTTGCGCGCAGGTTGCGGCGGCGTCCGATCGCGCCCACCCACACGCAGGCCGCGCCCGTGAGCGCCCACGTGAGGGAGACGACGGTCAGGGGGATGGTGTCGGCGCCGGTGGTGGCCAGGGAGAGGTCGCAGTCCTTGCCGGACGCGGTGCGGCCGACGACCTGAGAGACCATGGGTCGCCCGTTGGGGCCGGTCGCGCCCGTGGCCGTGAGGTCGCCGCCCGAGCCGAAGCCGCTGCCCGCGAGCGCCGCGCCATTCGGGGTGACGCGCATGGTGATGGTCAGCGTGTAGGTGCCGGGGGCGGTGAACACCCAGTTCTGGTGGGCGTGCGTGTTGGTGCCGAGCGTGTATCCGGTGCCCGGGCCGTCGAAGACGTGCTCGCCGACGCCGGAGCCGAGGGCGCCCGCGTTGAAGACGGCGACGCGTCCGGGGCCTTCGACGGCGTCGAGGGTGAACTGGACGGGGCCGGTGGTGCCGGTGACGATCTCTTCGCGCTGGGAGTTCAGGCCCAGCCACGGCACGCCCGCGATCTGTGTGGAGGGGATCAGCCAGACGCTGGAGCCGGGGGTGGCGACGAAGCCGAGGTCGGCGGGCGCGGTGATGCGCGCGGCGTCACCGAGGGCGAAGGTCAGGGACGAGGGGTCGACCCACTGGGCGGGCTGGCTGCGGTCGTCCTTGACTCGGGCGACGAGGGTGCCGTTTTCGATGGCGGGGCCCAGGTCGAAGTGGCCGTCTGTGGCGTTGCCGAGGCGCCCTCGCCAACGCTCACGGTCAGGGTCGTGCGCGCGGTGTTCGCGGGTGCTTGGGACGAGGCCAGGGTGGCGGCCTCGGCCTCGGTGGCCTCGCGGGTGATGCGGGTGGCGACGCAGCGCTCACCACCGGTCGCGCCCGAGGTGGTGCGCGCGCCCGAGGACGGGGCGGGGTTCGCGCCGGTCGTCGTGCCGGTGTTTCCCGTCGTTCCCGTCGCGCCGGGCGCGGGGGCCGGGGCGCTGGGCGTTCCCGTGGCGCCGCCCTCGCCCTGGTCCTGCGCGGCCTGGTTGTTCGTGGAGCTCACGGAGCCGGGGCCCACGCCGGGGGCGGGCTGCGCCTGGTCGGTCGAGGGGGCCGCTCCGGACTCGGCGAGGCACGAGGCCTCGTCGGCGACGTCGATCGTGTACGTGTGGGCCGCGGACTGGGCGTTGGCGGCGCCGGTGTTGCCGGGGCTCCACGCGCTGGCCTGGACGGTCAGCGTGTAGCGGCCTGCGCGCGTGAAGAGCCAGTTGACGTGCTTGTGGGCGGCGTAGGGCTGGTCGATGTCGTCGCCGCCCGGCGCCAGATCGAAGCTGCCGTCATTGGTGACCGCCTTCGTGCCCTCGGTGAGGCTGGAGGTGAAGGCGTAGATGCGGCCGTCGGCGGGACCCGTGTAGGAGATGTGGAAGCGCGCGGCGTCATATCCGCCGGCGGCGACGCCCAGGGTGTCCCATCCGGGCCACAGCACGGTGGTCTGGTTGTCGCCGGACTGGCCGAGCAGGTACGCGGCGGCGGGAGCTCCGGTCGACTGGCTGACGGAGTCGGGGATCTGGGTGAGCGTGGACTTGTTGACGGCGAGGAGCGTCTGCTCGGGCTCGCGCATGACGCCGGAGCCCGTGGCGTCTTCCTTGATGCGCAGGGTGAGCGCGCCGGACGCGTCGGAGGTCAGGTCGAAGATGTCGGCGTGGCCGCGGTCCAGGGTGGCCGTGGTGCCGGCGGGGGCGGTGCGCATGACGGCGCAAGTGCTCGCGTCGGCCTCGGACGAGGCCGTGGCCTCGTCGGTCGAGGCGGTGGCCTCGGTGGCTTCCTCTGTTGCTACCGCGTCCGCGGTGTCGGCGGTGGCCTCGTCGGCGGCGTGTGCCGCTCCGGGCACGAGGAAGGAGGCGGCCGCGAGGGCCATTGCGGCGAAAGCCCGGGCAGCTTCGCGGCCCGGGTTCCGGTGCTTCGTGGGGTTCATGTAGGGAGTCCTCTAGGTGCTTCGCACGTGTATATGAATGAGAATCGTTATCATTCTAATATCGTGGCCCCCGTCGCGCAAAGTTCCGCGACCCGAAATCCCTGGCACCCATAAACCTCCTGGAGTACCCCTCCCCCAGAGCAATACCCTCCCCTAAATTTCGCATGCAATTCCCCCACCCCTCTTTCAAACTTTGAATTCACATCGTTGGAATTCTGCGGTTTTCTCACCATCACTCATTTGTCTGACCACCGAATTACGTGCGAAATTGGTGGTGAGCTTCGGTGCGCCGAGCCCAACGCTTCGACGCATAGCCCGGACCACACTCTCGCACCTACGACTCGCGAAATCGCATGAACCGACATAGAAACCTCTGAAACTTTGCGATCTGTCGGCGAACACAGCAGACGCAACAGATAAATTGTGATGGCCTGCGCACGTTTGTGCAGGTGGTATGCACGGAGCCATTTTGCTTTGCAATCGCTTGGTTTTTGGTGCGATCTAAATTACTGGCCGCACGGTTGATTCATCACTTTGGGAGGGATAGGCTATAACCATCAAGCGCCTGACAAAGCTGCCAAGCTGGTCTGGCGCTTTTCTTGTTTGAAACGCAGGGTCGCGCCGATGCTACCCGCGTTGGCACACTCCTCGTTACAGACCGGGTGATCCTCGGCCTCGTCAAGCAGGGAATCAATACACAATACGATCCCACAAGGAGTTCACTCATGTTCTCGACCATCGACGTCATGGTTGCCCAGGCCCACATCGATCAGCTCAACGAGCTCACCGACGCCAAGCACCTGGTGAAGGCCGACCGCCACTGAGCGAGTTCCGGCACCACCGGAGTTCCACGCAAGTCCGCAGACCCGCAGGGGCTGCGGACTTTTTGAATACCGTCACGTCCGCGCGGCACCCCTCCCCCGTTCCGCAGCACAACAGGCCTCTTCACGACATCGGCGATGCGACCTGGGTGTGAATAACGAAGACATCCGATAGCACGTACCGCACGGATCCCTCTCCATGTGATTGGAACTCGGCTGTACGCACCCATTAGAACTCCTACGTGGAGAGTGACACTCCATTAAACAGCGGGTCTTCTTCGTTAAGAGGTGGTCGCTTGACGCAAGACTTGATCCCATCAACATGCTCATTTAGACTCGCCGATACGGGATGCCACATTGGGTCTAGCACGAAGTCAACGCCGCGTCTACGCGCATACTTTGCTGCTGGCACGAAGTCAGAGTCACCAGAGATGAGAATGATCTGGGTGACTAGATCGCGTTCAACAAGAGACGCAATGTCGAGGCCAATTCGCATGTCAACACCTTTCTGGGTGATGTTGAGCCGTACGTCGCGATCAGTCAGACTTTCAATCGATCGCTTGCCTGCACACAGATCTTTCAGCACACCCGGACGTAAGACATATTCCCCTGCAGTTGCTAGTTCTTCGCCTCTGCGCAGAGCAACTTTCCGTTTCGTCACCAGCCTTTCAATAAAAGATGTCATCCAACGATACTGATCGCTCTGCTCAAGATTGATCGCACGCTGCGTAACAGGGTTGTAGACAACCTTCGTTGATGGCGGGCAATCGTAGTAGAAGATTCGGTAGAGGCTAGCTTCTTCCTTACTTCCTTTGTTCAGATGACGCATGCAATAGGAAAAGAGCTCATCTGCGCGCTCTTCAGGATCCTTTTTGCCGAAGAGTTTCTTGGCCTGTAGACGATAGAAACCACCGTCCACAAGGATTGCAGTACGTTCGGAAAAAATGGCCACGCTGCCGGTCCTAAGTAAAGTTAAAGCCAGTCATCGGCGTCTCCATATCAGCGGAGGGTCAACGGCTGGCTTCGCTACCTAAATTTTAACACTTTGCGCCGCATATGTCGCTGTTTTGTCTGTGGCTTGAAGGGATAACACAGTTGCGATCACCATACGGAATGCTGATCCCCTATCGACGGATAGGAACCTGATTGAATACCTCGAGGCTAGACCCGGACTCGGTGCCGATAGGTGGCGGCGGGGTACGGCCGGCCACACGCCAGCACACCAGGTGCCGTCGGTGTGGAGGGCGCCGGAGGGTCCGGAGGGCACGGCGAGGCCCGCCAGCGCCCTGGGTCTGGCCGCGGTGCCCGTGGGCGTGACACCGATACGGGTGGAAAATGTCTACTCTTTTTGGGTGGAAAATGTATAACGCTCTACATATCCGCGGATCACAGGAGATTCAGAAGCAAGCTGCGCGTTTTGAATTACTGGCGGTGATGCCGTGGGTGGCGGCAGGGCCAGGCTGCGGTGCCCGCGGGCGGTTGCGGGGCCTGGCCGGGCCGCACATCAGCACACCAGGTGCCACCGGTGTGGAGGGCGCCGGAGGGTCCGGAGGGCACGGGCGGGCTTCGAGGCGCGGCACCGAACGAAGTGAGGTCGCCTCAGCCTCGCGGGCGGCCAGGCCTCCGGTGCCCGGAACACCAGCGACACTACAACCAATGTTTCACGTGAAACATCTGCCCAACCACCGGCCTCGTCACCCCGTATGACCTGGATAGTGGCACACTTGACCTATACGGTTCTACGCAACTTCATGCAAAGGATGGCATGCCTTGACTCAGCCTTCGACCAACGGCGGCACCCCGGCCTCGTCCGGGCGCACGCCCGCGCAGGGAAACCGCCTCGACCCCTGGTACGACGTCTACGCGGACCGCGCACACAACCTGCGCGCGTCCGAGATTCGAGCTCTGTTCTCGGTCGTGTCGCGCCCCGAGGTCGTCTCCCTCGCTGGCGGCATGCCGAACCTCAAGGACCTGCCCCTCGATAAGCTCGCGGCTTCAGCGGAGAAGCTCGTCCGCAATCATGGCGCGCAGGCCATGCAGTACGGCAGCGGCCAGGGCTGGGAGGTGCTGCGTGCGCGCATCACCGAGGTGATGAGCTACGACGGTATCGTCGGCGCCGACCCGGACGACGTCGTGGTGACGACGGGCAGCCAGCAGGCCCTCGACCTCGTCACGGAGCTGTTCGTGAACCCGGGCGACGTCGTCCTCGCCGAGGCCCCCTCGTATGTGGGAGCACTGGGCGTGTTCCGCGCGCGCCAGGCGGACATCGTGCACGTGCCGATGGACGAGCACGGCATCATTCCCGAGGCCCTGGAGGAGACGATCCGCGACGTGCGCGCCTCCGGCCGCACGATCAAGTTCATCTACATCATCCCGAACTACCACAACCCCGCCGGCGTGACTCTGTCCGCCGAGCGCCGCCCGATCATCGCCGAGATCTGCCTGCGCGAGCACGTCCTGATCGTCGAGGACAACCCCTACGGCCTGCTCGGCTTCCACAACGATCCCCTGCCGGCCATCGCCTCGTACAGCCCCGAAGGCGTCGTCTACCTGGGTTCCTTCTCAAAGATGTTCGCCCCCGGCTTCCGCATCGGCTGGGCGTACGCCCCGCACGCGATCCGCGCGAAGCTGGTTTGGCCCTCGAGTCGGCGATCCTGTGCCCGTCGATGGTGGGCCAGATGGCGATCGCCGACTACCTGAGCAACTACGACTGGTATGGCCAGGTCAAGTCCTTCCGCTCGATGTACGCGGAGCGCTGCCACGCGATGCTGACCTCGCTCGAGGAGTACATGCCCTCGTGCTCGTGGACCGTGCCGGACGGCGGCTTCTTACACGTGGGTGACGCTACCCGAGGGCCTCGACGCGAAGGCCATGCTGCCTCGCGCCGTGCGCGCCCAGGTCGCGTACGTGTCGGGTACGGCGTTCTACTACGACGGATCGGGCTCGAACCACCTGCGCCTGTCCTTCTGCTACCCCACTCCCGAGGACATCCGCGAGGGCGTGCGCCGCCTCTCGACTGTCGTCAACGCGGAGAAGGAAATCGTCGACATGTTCGGTACGGCTTCGGGCAACGAGGCCGGGGCCGGGTCCGGCCGATAACCGTTAAGTGAGGAGACACCCCCATGGCTACCAAAGTTCTGATCATCGCTGGCGGTCTGACGCACGAGCGTGACGTCTCGGTTCGTTCGGGCCGTCGCGTCGCGAATATCTTGACACAGTTCGGCTACGAGGTGCGTATTTCCGACGTTGACGCGTCTCTCGCGAAGGCTATTGAGTCCTTCTCGCCCGATGTCGTGTGGCCGCTGGTGCACGGCTCGATCGGCGAGGACGGCTCCCTGCAGTCGTTCCTGGAGTCGGTGGGAATCCCTTCGTGAACTGTCGTCGGTGCAGGCGATGCTTGCCTCAAACAAGCCCACTGCGAAGGCCCTGCTGGGCTCTGCGGGCCTCGCAACGCCCGGCTGGGTAACGCTCCCACAGGCGATTTTCCGCCAGCTGGGAGCCTCCCACGTACTGTCTGCTCTTGAGGGTTCGGTGTCCTTCCCCGTCGTCATTAAGCCGACGGACGGTGGCTCCGCACTCGGTATTTCGACCGCTCAGGACGCCAAGGCACTGCGCCGCGCGATGGTGGACGCTTTCGCTTACGGGCAGCGCCTGATGGTCGAGCAGCGCATCGACGGCCGCGATGTGGCCGTTTCCGTCGTCGATCTGTGGGATGGCCCCGTGGCTCTTCCGCCGGTCGAGGTGTCTACGGATCGTGGCCGCTACGACTACGACGCTCGCTACACCACCGACGGGACCGAGTACTTTGTGCCCGCACGCCTCTCCGACGAGCTGCTCGCTGACCTGCAGGCCGCGGCCGTCGAGGCCCACACGACGCTGGGTCTGCGCGACCTGTCCCGCATGGACTTCGTGGTTGACGACGAGGGTACCTGCTGGTTTATCGACGCGAACGTCGCACCCGGCATGACCGACACGTCGCTCCTCCCCCAGGCGGCAGACGCCGTCGAGGACTCCTCTTTCGCGCAGCTGTGCGCCGACATCGTCGATTTCGTGGCCGGTGGCCGCGACGTGCATAGCGTCGAGTCCGTCATCGACGACGAAGGCACCGGTGTCATCATTGACGAGGACGCCGAGGCAACCGACGAGTAATCGCTCATCCAACGCACTGTGGGTCCGGGAGGACGATCCTCCCGGGCCCGCATGTTTCACGTGAAACAATCGCGAGTCTGTCACACAATACGACTATGGACAGGCGATACCATCGACCAGTCCTGGTGCCCGCGGTCGGTGAATTCGCGCAATATAAAGTGAGGACATCCCGGCTGCCCGATGGGGCTGCCTAATGTCCTCACTGTAGGGCGCTGCGGCTGTCCGGTGCAGAGCACATAGGGTGGACTGCCTTCTGACCCCTACGGGTGCCAGCGTAGCACGGGTAGTAGTCGATCGAAAACACTAGTAGCACCATGCCAATGACGAAGATGGAACAAGACTCATACCGTCATCGTTTCACGTGAAACACTGGCCGTGGTTCGCCAGGGCTTCGACAGACGACGGTCAGACACGATCGGGCATCCGCGCGACGTACCAGAGACATCAGATCGAAGCGAAATTTCGTGCTCTGTACGCCCCTGTGTCGTTTTCGTAAATCCGAGCGGAAATAGTTTCGCCGACACAGAGCCTCTCAGAAAAGAACTCCGAGCTCTTTCAAACGCGTTTCGGCGTCTTCGATGCCCTTCCAGACGATACCCTTCACGCCCAGGAGCTCGGCCGCGCGAACGTTCTCGCGGCGGTCATCGATGAAGACGACCTCCTCGTGCGGTACATCGAGACGCACGAGGACGTCTCGGTAGATACCGCGTGACGGCTTACAGATGCCATAGTCGCACGAGAAGGCGAAGAAATCGAAGAGGCTTCCCCATTCAGAACGGCGAATTGCCTTCGCGATGGGATACGGCGCGTTGGACAAGATCCCGACGCGCACTGCCTGGCGTCGGAGCCGACGCACGAGCTGAAGCGTCTCCTCGTTTGCCGTTGCCATGCGTGACGCATCAAGTGCAACGAATTCTTTCAACAAAGCACTGGAAGGTTCAGGCTGCCCACAATCCCCGGCAATGCGGTCCCAAAATTCACGATCAGACATTCCAGCGTCATACTCGCCGCGATGGGCCCCACATCGCCTGATCGACGAGCGTCGTGAGGCCACGAGAGCCGTCTCCGAATAACTCGGCGATGGCGTGTGGGTCCGGGTGGGCATCGACGAGGACGCCACCGACATCGAAAAGCACGGTGCGCGAACTACTTTGGGCGTTCATGCCTTTCGCTCCTTCTGGTACTGCGAGGGCCCGACGGCGGACCCTTTAGAGGTAGTTTAAGCGTGAATTCATCCGAAGATTAGCTCAGAAAATGTCGCGTATGGAACATACTGCGCGTGATCTGCGAAAAGAACTATGAAGTTAGATCAGTGGAGGATAAGGTCTGCGATTCGCTGGAGATCGTCGGATCCCGCGAACTCGATGACGATACGACCCTTCTTGCGCCCCTCGGTGATCGTCACGCGCGTATCGTACGCGTCGGAAAGCGCCGATACGACGCTCTCTCCCAGCGGCGACAAAGGACGCTGCTGGCGTGCGCGCGGGCGTGGCGTGGCCTTCGCCTTGCCGAGACGGACGATCTCCTCAGTGGTGCGCACTGAGAGACCCTCGGCGACAATGCGCTCAGCCAGCCGTTCCATTTCCTCCGCAGTCGACAAGGACAGCAGGGCGCGAGCGTGGCCCGCGGTGATGACCTGTGCAGCCACCTTCTTCTGAACGGACGGGGGAAGCTTGAGCAGGCGCAGGGTATTGGCAATCTGCGGGCGGGAGCGGGCGATTCGCTTTGCGAGCTCTTCCTGAGTCGCACCGAAATCGGCCATGAGCTGCTGATATGCGCTCGCTTCTTCCAACGGGTTGAGCTGGGCCCGGTGGAGGTTCTCCAAGAGAGCGTCACGGAGCAGATCCCCGTCATCGGTCTCTCGGATGATTGCCGGAATCGTGGTTTCGCCCGCGAGCTCGGAGGCCCGCAGGCGGCGTTCACCCATGATCAGCTCATAGCGTGCCTCGGGCTTCTCGGCGAGGAACTCCTGGAGTTTCTCGGACCGACCCTTCGCAGGAATACTACGAACGACAACGGGCTGGAGAACGCCGACTTCCTTGATGGAGGCCGACAGTTCCTTCAGATCATCCTCGTCGAAGACCTCGCGAGGCTGCTTCGTATTGGGAACGATCTGATCGATCGCAATTTCAGCAAAGGATGCACCCGGGACCGGGAGAAGCTCGTGATCGACGGATGTTTCACGTGAAACATTGTCGTGACCACGAACGTCATCAGCGGCTACTGCTCCAGCACCAGCGGGCACGCGCGGGTTCGCCTTCCGGGGATCTGAGCCATTGATTCCACCGCCGAGGGCGCTACGAGAGCCGGTTGCGCGTCGTCCCCCATCCGCCTCGACGGACGGCATCGACGGGCGCTTCTTCTTCGACAAGGCAGTGGCGCGCTTAGGCTGCAAAAGGTCCTTTGCGGAACCCCCACGCTTGCCGGCGGAGCTACCTTCGGGGAAGAACACGTCCAGGGGACGGGAGGGCGCGGAGGGTGCGTTGTGCGGCGCATGCTCACTAGCCTGAGGAATGAGAGCGCCAAGACCACGGCCGAGGCCTGTGTGCTTGCGAGCGCCCTTACGGCCCTCAGACTTCGGTGCTGCATCCGCCATTGCATTACTCCTTCAATTGCGTCGGTTCATTGTTTCACGTGAAACAATGGCATGCGCTCAGCTGGTAAGCGTCTTTGATCACTTTGTTGCACCAATGCCCACGCATGGTGACTAATACGTTCCCATCAGCGGAAACACAAGGAAAACTCCGAATGTTTCACGTGAAACAATCACTCCTCGGTGGCTGCGACACGCTGACACAGCTCAAGTGCGGCCTTCCGATACGCGATTGCACCAACGTTACGGGGATCGTAGGTGACGACGGTCTGACCATAGCTCGGAGCCTCAGAAATGCGCACGGAACGCGGAATAACGGTCTCAAACGTATAGTCCGGGAAGTGCGAGCGAACCTCGCCCTCGACCTCCTCGGAAAGCCTCGTACGCTTGTCCGCCATGGTGAGCAGCATGCCCGAGACACGCAGGCCAGGGTTAAGATCCACGCCAATACGTTCGACGGTATTCCACAACTGACTGAGGCCCTCCAGGGCGTAGTATTCGGCCTGAATCGGGATCATGACCTCGTCGGCGGCGACCATGACGTTGAGCGTGACGGTTCAAGGGAGGGCGGGCAGTCGATGAGAACGATGTCGATCTCGGCATGCTCCGAAACATACTCACGCAGAGCATCGCGCAGGCGGTACTCCCGCCGTTCGACGTCAACGAGCTCGATCTCGGCACCGGACAGGTCGATCGTGGCCGGACAGACCATGATGCCGTCGATATCGGGGCACGGCTGCACGACGTCGGCAACGCTCGCGCCGCCGATAATGACGTCATAGGTAGATGGAGTACCGGCGGGGTGCGGGACGCCGAGCGCGCTCGACGCATTACCCTGAGCGTCTGCATCAACAACCAGGACAGACAAGCCGCCCGTCGCGAGGCCGGCCGCGAGATTGACGGCGGACGTCGTCTTACCGACGCCCCCCTTCTGGTTCGCGACGGCGATGATGCGCGTGTGCTCGGGGCGCGGGAACGTTGCACGCTCGAGCATGGCCAGATCGGCCATGTTCCGCTCGATCTGATTCGACAAAGGGGTGTTGTTGGTACTCACGTGACACCTTCCTAGATACTGCCCCTAGTTTACGGGCAGACGCACACACTTCCAGCACGAAAGGCCCGGGATGCATCCAGGCGCACACAATCTCCACGTGCCGCCACGCGACGCCGAAAATTTCGTTCTGTGAGATCGATTCTCCCAGCGAAAACGAAAGAGACGACAAACCCTCGATCGAGACAATCGATCTGACGCAACACCACACCTATGTGACCCTAATCACTATATGAGAGGAGCGTCGCAGCAACCGCCACGACGCTCCTCTCCCCCACTGGGAACGCGTTACTTGATGCGCGTGCAGACGACCACGTACGTGGACTCGTCCTCCATGATGGAGGGCACCTCATGGATCTCAGCGCGCAGGTGATGACGACGCAACTCCGCCTCGGCCTCGTCAACCTCGATGGGAGCGCGACGACCCTTGAGGGCCACAAGCGAGCCGCCGGGGGCAATGAGCTTCGACGTCATGCGCACGAGCTTGCTCATGTTAGCCACGGCGCGGGCGGTGACCACGTCCGCCTTGCCCTTGCCGCGCAGCTCCTCGGCGCGCGCCTGGTGGATGGTGACGTTATCGAGGCCCAGGTCCTCCACGACGTCCATGAGCCACTCGACGCGGCGCGCCATGGGGACCGGCCAGGTGCACGTCAAGCTCGGGCCGGCAGGCGGCGATCACGATGCCGGGCAGGCCGGAACCGGGCTCACATCGAGGACCCTGACGGCCATCCTTGCGGGGCATGAAGTCCAGGACGGCGGCGGAGTTGACGATGTGGCGCGACCAGATGCGCTCCATGTCGCGTGACTTTCAGGAGGCCGCGAATCTCGCCTTCCTCCTCGAGCATGCGCGCGTATTCGGCAACCTCGGCGAAGGCCGGGCCAAAAAGTCGCGAACGGCCTGCGTGGGATCTTCTGGGACGAAGGGTCGCCAACCTGGCGACCCCTTCCCGTCCCGTTCGGGTTCTCACTCACCGTCAGATTCCTCGGGAGGATGACCACGCGGCGATGGGTACTCGGCACCCTCGGACTCGGAGGTCAGGCCCTCCTCGGCGACCACGTCGTGGCACACCTTGCGCTCAAAAGGATTCATGGCGTCGAGCTTGACGGCCTCGCCGGTGGCACGCACGCGGGCGATGGCCTCGCGCGTGATGTCCTGCAGCTCTTCCTTGCGCTCGGCGCGGAAGCCAGCGATGTCGAGCATGAGGCGCGAGCGCTCACCGGTCTCGGTCTGGACGGCCAGACGGGTCAGCTCCTGGAGGGCGTCCAGGACCTCACCGTCGTCACCCACGAGGCGGTCGAGGGCGTCGGGGTCGTCAGCGACGATCTCGACCGAGGCGCGGCCGTTTTCGACGTCGATTCGATGTCGCCGTCGAGGTCGGCGATGTCGAGCAGTTCTTCGAGGTAGTCGGCGGCGATCTCGCCTTCTTCTTCGAGGCGGCTCAGCTTGTCTGCGTTGTCGTCACTCATGACGTGTCCTCCGTAGTGGGGAATGGGGTCTTGCTGGTGTCCAGGTTACCGGCTGGGAGCCTGGAACCGTGAATCTATGGTGGTCAGCGCTTGTTGCCGCGCCGGCGGGCCTTGCGGCGCTCGATGCGGCGACGCTCGATCTCCTCGGCGCTCAGCGAACCGTGGCCGGAGGTCGACTCGCTGGCCTCGGACGCAGTCTTCGACGAGGCCTTGGCGGACTCGCGCTCGAGGGCGCGGCGGTCGCGGACCTGCTTCTGGAGTTCGGCGCGCTGGGCTGAGGCTTCCTGCTTGGCGATGCGCTTTTCGACGGCCAGGGTGAGGCCGTGCATCCACTGCTCGTCGGGCAGGGTCGTCCACTTCTGGGTGGCCAGGTTGCGGTAGACGGTGACGATCTCGCCGGTGGTCATGGAGGCCGGGAAGTCGGAGGCGACGTGCTGCTTCTTTGGCCTTGGAGCGAACCTCGGTGAGAGTGCGCTCGTTGAGTTCGTCGACGCGCGGGTCGGTGGCGCTGTTGCCGAGGGCGGCGCGCTCACGGTCGTAGTTCTGGAAGTAGGGCTTGGCCCATTCCTGGTAGGCGGACTCGCGCGAGGACAGCAGGTCGGCGTAGGCCGGGGAGCCGGGGGTCGGCATGACCTTGATGGTCCAGAAGGACTGGGCGAGCGCCCAGAAGGAGGCTGTCACGGTGTAGATGACGACGCCCATCTGGAAGAACGCGCCGGAGACGATGAACATCGCCGGCATGATGTACATCATCGTGCGCTGCGACTGGGCCATCGGGTTGTCGCCCATGTCGGGCATGTTGCGCGAGAAGGACAGGCGCATGGAGAAGAACTGCAGGCCGACCATGAGGACGATCGCGGCAACGAAGACGGCGACGACGCTGGGCTGGCCGAAAGACTCGCGCAGCGTGTGGGAGAGTGGGACGCCGAAGACGGTGGAGTTGACGATCTCCTCCGAGACGGAGGCGGTCAGAGGGCCGAGGTGGTCGGTGGCCTCGCCGCGGTAGGTGTATGTGCCGGCGGAGATCGAAGAAACCGCGATGATGGCTCGGTACATGCCGAAGAGGACGGGCATCTGCACGAGCATCGGCAGGCAGGAAGCGAAGGGCGAGACCTTGTGCTTGCGCTGCAGGGCCTGGGTCTCTTCCATCATCTTCTGACGGCTGACCTGGTCCTTCTTACCCTTGTACTTCTCCTGGATCTTGCGCATTTCGGGCTGGATGGCCTGCATGGCGCGCGAGGAGCGGATCTGCTTGAGGAACAGCGGGATGATGGCGATGCGCACCAGGATGGTGAGCAGCACGATGGACAGGACCCACGCCATGCCGGAGCCGGAGGACATTCCGAGCAGCACAAGGAGGTCGTGGATCCAGACCCACACGTAGGAGATCGCCCACGCGAAGGGGTGGAGGATTGCGTCGAGCATAGTTTTCGCTTTCGCCGTGGCGCGGGTGCGCCGCTGTGTCGTTGTTCCTTATATTCCCGAGGCCGTGGCAGGTTACTCGGTCAAGTCGTGTTCCGGGTCCAGTCCCATGGGGGCGGGACGTTCCCAGTTGTCGTGCCCAGCCCAATCTTCGGGTGGGATCCAGGGGTCGGGCTTCCAGCGTCCACGCTCTGGTACGTGGTCTACTCCGCCGTGGCTCCAGGGGTTACATCGCAGGAGCCGCCAGGAGGCGAGGATGATCCCTTTGATGGGCCCGTGGACACGGACCGCTTGGAGCGCGTAGGTGGAGCAGCTGGGGGCGTATCGACACCGGGGGCCGAGGGCCGGGGAGATGTAGCGCTGGTAGGCGACGATGGGGGCGGACACGAGCGCACCGAGGGCACGGCCCGCGACGCTCATCGTGCGTCCCACTTACGCCACGCTCGCGCCATCACGCGGTCGAGGTGTTCGCCGAGTTCCTTGGAGGGAACGCCGAGGGCCTTGTGTGAGGCCCGCACGACGACCCGTGCTCCTTCGGGGAGGTCGGCAATCCTTTCGCGCATGAGGTGGCGCAGCTGCCGCTTGACGCGATTGCGTCCGTTGGCGCGCTTGATTTCCCGCTTGGGTACGACGAAACCGACGAGGCGACTGTTGCGTTCCTCGTCGGCTCGGACGTGGACGACGACCAGCGGATCCCCTGCTCGCGTTCCCTGTCGGATCGAGGCGGTAAAGTCCGCTGGGTCAACCATGCGGTGCGCGCGCGGCAGCACCGGGGTGTCTCAGGCGGACAGCTTGGCGCGGCCCTTGCGGCGGCGGGCAGCCAGAATGGCGCGGCCGGCGCGGGTCGACATGCGCAGACGGAAGCCGTGCGTCTTGGAACGACGACGGTTGTTGGGCTGGAAGGTCCGCTTGGTGGTCACGGCAATTCTCCTCGGCGGGGAGTGGTTTCCCACTCGGTATCGGTTGGGCTATCGACACACGGGGGCGCGATAGCGGGGACGCACGCCCGAAATGGGCGCAAACAAAGACCAAGACTAAGTGGATTAGAGCCACACGTCAACGCGGCGGCGTTACCCACCGCGTCACACACAGTATCCACAGCTGTGCAAATCACTGTGGATCTCATCCGTCCACAGAGGGTGGATGACGGGAGTTATCCACAGGCTGTGGGTATTTTTGCTTTCCGCACGCTGCTGCGGACCCAAAGTTGTAACTACAGAGCTGTGATTCTGTGATAGTTCTCCACAGCTTCATCCCCAGTCTGTGCATAACATGTGCGCGGGCTACACTGCGACAATGTACGAGCGTCACGCACATCACCGATAAGTCGTGACCGAACTCACCAATATTTGTGACCGGAGGTTGCCGTGGAGTCGGATTCCCTCACACGCGCGTGGGCTGCGGCCCTGGACGCAGTCCCCACCGACGAGCTGGTACCGTCGCCACGTCGATGCTGCGCTCCGCTCGCCCCCTCGGCGACATCGAAGGCACGATTCTGCTCGCCGTCCCCAACGATTTCACCAAGCAGTGGATCGAAGACAAGGCGCAGTCGAAGCTGACAACCGCCCTGTCCGTGCACCTGGGCCGCACCGTCCGCATCGCCATCACCGTCGATCCCACGCTCGAGGTTCTCACGGACGAAGAGGAAGAGGAGGAGCAGACCCCGCCGCGCCCGCACCCGCACCCGCCCCGGCCTCGTCGATTGATGTGGACGAGGAGCACCACTCCCCCGCACTCGTCACCGCGCCCACCGACTCCGGCCCAACCCACCTCAACCCGAAGTTCACCTTCGACACCTTCGTCATCGGCCCGTCGAACCGTTTCGCGCACGCCGCCGCGCTGGCCGCCTCGGAAACCCCGGGTACCGCCTTCAATCCCCTGTTTATCTACGGCGATTCCGGACTGGGCAAGACGCACCTGCTCCAGGCCATCGGCCACAACGCGCTGTCGATGATGCCCCACCTGAAGGTCCGCTACGTCAACTCCGAAGAGTTTACGAACGAGTTCATCAACGCGATTCGCCTCAATAAGACGGATAACTCCCAGGTCGAGGCCTTCCACCGCCGCTACCGCGAGCTCGACATCCTCCTCATCGACGACATCCAGTTCATCGGCGACAAGGAACAGACGGTCGAAGGCTTCTTCCATACCTTTAATGCGCTGCACAGCGCCAACAAGCAGATCGTCCTGACCTCGGACCTGCCCCCGGCTCAGCTCAAGGGCTTCGAGGACCGCATGCGGTCGCGCTTCTCCTCGGGCCTGCTCGTCGACGTTCAGCCGCCGGACCTGGAGACCCGCATCGCGATCCTGCATAAGAAGGCGGACGCCGAGGGTCTCGAGGTCACCCCCGAGGTGTTTGAGTACGTGGCCTCGCGCATCTCCTCCAACATCCGTGAGCTGGAGGGGGCTCTCGTGCGCATCGGCGCGTGGGCGTCGCTGTACCAGGAGCGCATCGACTTGAACCTCGCGCAGATGATGCTCAAGGACTTCGTGTCCAACCCGGACGACAACGAGATCACCGTCAGCCTCATCATGAGCCAGTGCGCCGTTTACTTCGGCGTGACGATCGAGCAGATGGGTTCGTCGGAGCGCAGCCACAACGTCGTCGAGGCACGCCAGATCGCCATGTACCTGTGCCGTGAGCTCACCGACCTGTCGCTGCCCAAGATCGGACAGGCCTTCGGACGCGACCACACGACGGTCATGCACGCGAACAAGAAGATCTCGAAGCTCATGAAAGAGAAGCGCGAGACCTTCAACCATGTGTCGGAGCTTACAAACCGCATCAAGCAGAAGGCCAGGGAGTCGTGAAAATTGCGCGGGCGCTGACGAAAGTCGGTGCCCGCGCGAGATTCACAGGAGTTGTGCACAGCTGGTGGACGAATACGCTCACGCTGTGGAGAAAAGGGCCTCGCCTGTGGATCTCAAAATGTTGTCATTTGCTTCGTGCACAGGAGGACGTGACGAATCCACAGCCTCGTCCCAGAATGACATCACAGAGATTTGACTGAAATTCCGCCGCATAAGGGAGTTATCCACAGAACTCACAGCCCTTATGATGGAGGGAAAGTCAAATGACAAAATTTTTTTCACAGGCCTCCGTACAACAACGGCGCCGCCGACGCTGCGCGATGGCGCGCGCGAGGCAGATTTCCTGCCCCACGTGGGCACACTTGTGGGTAAAGTAGTGTCCGATCCGTTTTGTGTTTTGGAGGCAGCTATGAAGTTCACCGTCGCCCGCGATGTTCTGGCCGAAGCCGTGTCGTGGACCGCCCGCGCGCTCCCCGTGCGTCCGGCATCGCCGATCCTGGCCGGCGTGCGCATCAAGGCTGAAGGCGACGAGCTCACCCTGTCTTCCTTCGACTACGAGGTCTCCGCGAACTCGCACATCCCCGCGACCGTCGACGAGGCCGGCGAGGTCCTGGTGTCGGGTCGTCTGCTGGCCGACATCTCCAAGTCGCTGCCCTCTAAGCCCGTCTCCGTCGAGCTCGATGGCCAGAAGGTGAACCTGGTCTGCGGTTCCTCGCACTTCACGCTCGCGGTCATGCCCCTCGACGAGTACCCCCTGCTGCCCGCGCAGCCGACGGGCATCGGCGCGATTGATTCCTCGACGCTTTCCCAGGCCGTCTCCCAGGTGTCGATCGCCGCGTCACGCGACGACACCCTGCCCCTGCTGACCGGCGTGCGCATCGAGATCAACGGCCCGGCGATCACGCTGCTGGCCACCGACCGTTACCGCCTCGCGATGCGCGAGCTGGATTGGGAGCCCACCGACACCTCGATCGAAGAGGTGGCCCTGGTCAAGGCCCGTATCCTCCAGGACGTCGCCAAGTCGATGACCTCGGGCGCCAAGGTCGAGGTCGGTCTGTCCGGCGAGTCCCAGCCCGGCGCCTCGTCCCTCATAGGCTTCACCGCCCAGGGCCGCCGCACCACCTCGACCCTCATGGACGGCGACTACCCCGCCGTGCGTCGCCTCTTCCCCGACACGACGCCGATCCAGGCCGTCGTCGATCGCCACGCGCTGCTCGAGGCCGTTAAGCGTATGTCGCTGGTCGCCGAGCGTAAGACCTCCGTGCGACTGGCCTTCACCGAGGGCCAGCTGGTCCTCGAGGCCGGCCAGGGCGACAACGCCCAGGCCTCCGAAGCCATCGAGGCGACCCTGCACGGCGACGACATTTCTACCGCGTTCAACCCGCAGTTCCTCATCGACGGCCTGCAGGTCCTGGACACCGACTACGTGCGCTTCGGCTTCACCCACCCGACGAAGCCGGCCGTCATCACGGGTCAGAAGAAGGCCGACGAGGGCGAGGTCACGCAGTTCCGCTACCTGCTGATGCCCATCCGCTTCGGCATCTGACGTGCGCGTCTCCCACCTGGCCCTCGACGACTTCCGCTCCTGGAAGCACGGGGTCGTCGAGCTGCCCGCGGGACCCACGGTCCTGGTGGGCGCGAACGGCCAGGGCAAGACGAACCTCGTCGAGGCGCTCGCCTACCTGTCCACGTTCTCGTCGCACAGGGTCGGCGCGGAGGGCGCGCTCGTGCGCATCCCCATCGACGAGGCCGAGGCCGCCCCGGGTGGTGCCGTCATCCGCGCGCGGGTCGTGGCCTCGGGCCGCGAGCAGGTCGTCGAGCTGGAGATCGTCCGCGGCAAGGCTAATCGCGCGCGCATCAATCGCGCGCAGGTCAAGCCGCGCGAGATTCTGGGCATCGTGCGCACCGTTGTGTTCGCCCCCGAGGATCTGTCCCTCGTGCGCGGCGACCCGTCGGTGCGCCGATCCTTCCTGGACGACCTGGCCACACAGCTCTCCCCATCCATGCCTCCGTGCGCTCCGACTTCGATCGGGTCGCGCGCCAGCGAGCGGCGCTCATGAAGGCAGCCCAGGCCTCGCTCCGCCGTGGCCAGTCCCCCGACCTGTCGACCCTCGAGATCTGGGACCAGCAGTTCGCCGCCCTGTCGGCGCGCATCACGGCCACGCGCGCATCCATCGCATCGCGTTTGGAAGAGCCGTCCGCGCGATCCTACGACGACGTGGCCGATTCGCCGCGTCACCTGCGCCTCGCCTTCGACGCCTCCGTCGCCCGCGTCATCGGCACCGACCCGGGCAACCCGGCCAGCGCGGACCTCACCGACGTGGAGGCCCAGACCGAGCGCATGCTCGCCGCCCTCGCGTCGGTACGAGACAAGGAAACCGAGCGCGGTGTCAACCTCGTCGGCGCACACCGCGACGACCTGACCCTCAGCCTCGGTACGATGCCCGTCAAGGGCTACGCCTCGCACGGCGAATCATGGTCGGTCGCCCTGGCCCTGCGCCTCGGTGCCTTCGAGCTGCTCAGCGACGACGGCGACACCCCGATCCTCATCCTCGACGACGTCTTCGCCGAACTCGACTCCTCGCGCCGGGAGGGCCTGGCCGCCCTGGCCTCGAAGGCCGAACAGATCATCGTCACCTGCGCGGTCGCCGGCGACCTGCCCGCGTCCCTCGACCACCACCCCCTGCACGTGCGACTCGACCCCGAGCGCGGCACCGTCATCGACGGACCCGACCATGAGTGAGCGCGAGGAGATGGCCGACGACGAGCTGAGCGGCCTGGCTGCTCCCGGCGAAGAAGCTGACGCCGACGAGTTCGTCGTCCGTGCCCTCGAACGAGCCCAGAGCGTCGCCCGCACGCACGGCTATACGAGGTCCACCCTGCCCTCGTGGGGCCTCGACGAAACACGTCCCCGCCGCAGCCTCGACGGATCCAGCGAATACGCCGCCATCGAGACCGACGGCTTCGGCCGCCTTACCGACGAGGAGAGCGTCGCCGCGCGCGCAGCCGCCCGAGCCGCCGCCTACGGGCGCGTGAACGGAGTGAGCGCCCCGGCCTCGTCGACTGAGGAGGACCCCGAGGGCGACCTCGCGGCACTGCGCCAGGCCCTGAAGGGAACCGGTGCCTCGTGGAGCCGCTCCCCCGGCATGGCCGCCATGCGGCCGCGCTACCGCAGGGCTAACTCCCTGGGCGCGATCCTGGCGCGCACAATCAAGATGCGCGAATGGGACACCCCCACCAAGATGGGGTCCGTCATGGCGAAATGGCGGGACATCGTGGGCCCCAGCAACGCCGACCACACGCGCATCGAGACCTTCGAGGGACACAAGCTCGTCGTGCGCGCCGACTCAACCGCCTGGGCGAAACAGCTCCAACTCCTGCTGCCCACCATTGAGCGGCGCATCGCCGAGGAGGTCGGCTCGGGCGTCGTCGAGCAGGTCATCATCTTGGGGCCTGTCGCCCCGTCGTGGAAGAAAGGCCCCTACGTGGTGCGGGGGCGTGGCCCGCGCGCAGACTACGGATAACCGGATTCAGGCGTGTTTCGAGACGCTGGCGCCCATCGCTTCACAGGTCAGATTTTGTTAGTCTGTGGCGTGTGTCCTGCCCGTGCGCAGGGACGCGACGAGGAGTGATGATGACGAACCCTTACGGTCCTTCGAACCAAGAGAATTTAGGGCGAGGCTCGGGTCAGTCACGGCTGGGCGGCGGGCCGATGCCGGGCGGCGGACAGGTTTCCGGCGGCGAGCGCGGGCGCGTCGCGCGGACCCAGAATGAGGCACCGAGGCCTCGTTCATCTCGCCTCATCGTCGGAAGCATCATCGGTGTGCTGGTCGTGGCTCTCCTCGGAATCGGGTCCTTCGCTTTCCTGCGCCACGGGGCAAGCGGGTTGAACCCACCGACCCCGAATCCAACAGCATCCACTACTGCTACGACGGGCGCACCCAAGCCCCGGGCAACCGGCAACGGAGAACAATATTCCGCCGACTTTCTTGATGGGAAGTTCCACGTCGAGAGCACGTCGATCGTGCAGGGCCCCGCAGACAGGGATGGTTCCGACACTATCCTCGTGACCTACACGCTCACCAATAACACTTCAAAGACGCAAGTTGTTGGTATGTGTCTTCCTCGTCTCGAGCAAAAGGGATCGAAGTTTCCCAAAGCCTGGTTTAAGCGTGGTGAGGAACCCGAGGGCTACGATGACAACAGCCCGGACGAGATTCAGCCCGGCGAGACGCTGACGGTCATGGCAGCATACAAATACCTCTATGTCGGCGAGCCCGTCACCTTCCGCACGTGGGCGCACATTACCGAAGAGGACACGAGTGACGACCCCTGGGGCGTGGGTCAAGAAGACGGTAAAGAGAACGATACCCTCTGGGTTTGGCAGCCTTACTGATTGGTTTCAGTTAATTATTCGTACTGGATATAAGGAGTTGTGATGAGTTATCCCTATGGTCGCCCCGGTGATGCTTCTAGTGGTCAGGGTGGTGTTGGGCCCGGTGATCCGATGTTTGGTGGTGGTCCGGATGGTCGGCCGGTGTCGGCACCTGGTTCTGGTGGAAGGAAGTCTTCTGCTGGTGTGATCGTTGCTTGTCTTGTTGGGTTGGTTGTTGCTGCGTTGGTTGTTGGCGTGGCGTTCGTTGTGGTTCGTTCTCGTGGTGTTGAGCCGGGATCGACGACTGCGAATCCGACTGCGTTCAATCCCACGGCGACGGCCAGGCCGACTGAACAGCAGACGATCACCAGTGATCACTATTGGGCTGATGTGTTGGGCGGTGAGTTTCATATCGAGAGCACGTCGGTCGTGCAGGGTCCAACCGATCAGGATGGGGCGGCGACCCTCCTGGTGACCCTAAGCATGACCAACAACACCAACGAATCCGAGTTCATCATGAACTATGTTCCTTTTCTGGAACAACATGGCGTCGATCTTGACTTCGCCAAGCTCGATCACGATCAATATCCGGATGTGGTCGTTGAGATGAACGACGATAAGATTGAGCCGGGTGAGACGCGAACACTCGTCGTCGGGTTCAAGTACATCTACGTGGGCGAGTCCGTCGTTTTTCAAACCGACGTCCCAGGGGACGAGAACCCCTTGGAATACCCCCACATTATCGTTCAGCCGTCCTGACCGTCCTCGCCGCAACGGTCGGGCCACCGAACACAACAACAGCGCGAGAACTATTCCTCATTCGGTCAGACTTTGCTGCGCGTCCTCGTGCTAATCCTCGTCATCGTCGGCGCCATCATCGTCATGAAGGGCGGAGACGACACCGCGGCGGATCCCACAGCGACCAACATAAGCCCCTCGCAGGACCCGACCCGACCTCGTCGAGCAGGTCATCATCCTCGGGCCTGTCGCCCATCGCTTCACAGGTCAGATTTTGTTAGTCTGTGGCGTGTGTCCTGCCCGTGCGCAGGGACGCGATGAGGAGTGATGATGACGAACCCTTACGGTCCTTCCGGTCCTTCGAACCAAGAGAATTTAGGGCGAGGCTCGGGTCAGTCGTGGCCGGGCGGTGGGCCGATGCCGGGCGGTGGACAGGTTTCTGGCGGCGAGCGCGGGCGCGTCGCGCGGACCCAGAATGAGGCACCGAGGCCTCGTTCATCTCGCCTCATCGTCGGAAGCATCATCGGTGTGCTGGTCGTGGCTCTCCTCGGAATCGGGTCCTTCGTCGTGTTCCACGAGGGAGGAATTGGGCTGGGCGGATCGAACTCTCCCACGCCGACCGCACGCGCAACCGGCAACGGAGAACAGTATTCGACGCAGTACCTCGACGGGGCGTTCACCGTCAAAACGACGAGAATTGAACAGGGGCCCATCGACAAGGAGGGAGCGGATACCCTCCTCGTGACGTACACGCTCGTCAACAACACCGCAATCACACAGCGCGTTGGGCTCACTCTTCCCAAATTGATACAAAAGGGAACGGAACTGCCAAAAGCGGAGTTCGAACCGGGTCAGGAACCCGAGGGACTCACCAAATGGAACTATGACATCGCGTCAGGCGAGGCGATGACTGTCACGTATGCGTACCGGTACGCCTATCCGGGCGAGACCGTCACTTTCCGGCGGTGGAACACCATAGACGAAGACCCGAACGCGCCTCAGGATCAACAATCGGACGAGACAGCCGATGATGAAGAGTGGGTTTGGCACCCGTACTGAGGCGGCAAGCCTCGGGAGGATTGAGGAAACATCATGAGCTATCCACATAACAACGCGGGTGGGCACCCTTGGGACGCCCGACAGGCGGTCCCCATGGGGACGTCAATGCCCGGTGCCGGCCCCCACAACCAGGGACAGCCCGCATCCTCTCAGAGCCCCGCGGCCTCCGGCGCTCCTCAGCAGGCCACCGGTGCTTCCAGGGGCATGCAGTCCGTGATCCTGGTCGCCCTCGTTATTCCGCTCTGCATCCTCCTCGTCGCCATCGGAGGGATAGCGTTCATGCGATCCCACGGCGCGTCGCTGTCAAGCGACCCGACGGCGATAAAAACGGTGACAGCAGACCATTATTCCGCGGACATCATGAATGGAAAGTTCCATATCGAGAGTACGTCGGTGACACGAGGCCCCGTCGACCAAGACGGCGCGGACACCGTGTTCGTCACCTTGACGATGACTAACAACACCGATGACGCTGAATTCATCATGTTGCACACGCCAACCTTGAAACAGAAGGGGATCGTCCTCGGTTTCGCCGCCCTTGATCCCGACGAATACCCTGACGTCATTGTGGAGATGAACGATGACATGGTCAGGCCGGGCGACACTGTGACGTTCACGCTTGGCTTGAAGTACATCAACGTCGGCGAACCCGTCACTTTCATGACGGATGTCCCTCCGAAAGAGGACATCTTCGATTTCCCGGAAATTGTTGTGCAGCCGTCCTGATTGGTTTCAGTTAATTATTCGTTCTGGACATAAGGAGTTGTAATGAGTTATCCCTATGGTCGTCCTTGTGGTCAGAGTGGTTCTGGTGATCCGCGGGGTGTGGGTGCCCCTGGTGGTCAGTGGGTTCCGGTTCCGGGTTCTGGTGGGCGTCGGTCCTCTGCTGGTGTCATCGTTGCTTGTCTTGTTGGGTTGGTTGTTGCTGCTTTGGTTGTTGGCGTGGCGTTCGTTGTGGTTCGTTCGCGTGGTGTTGAGCCGGGATCGAATACGACGGCGACGGCCAGGCCGACGTCTCGTCCTACTATCACCAGTGACCACTATTGGGCTGATGTGTTGGGCGGTGAGTTTCATATCGAGAGCACGTCGGTCGTGCAGGGTCCAACCGATCAGGATGGGGCAGCGACCCTCCTGGTGACCCTCACCATGACAAACAACACCAACAAACCAGAATATGCTGTGCACCATGTTCCAAATGTCGTGCAGAAAGGAGTCATTCTTGGAGTGGCGACATTCGATCCCGATCAGAACATGAGGGTCCTTGTATATCAGGATGATACAGTGGTTGAGCCCGGGGAAACCGTCACTGTCGTAGCAGCATATAAGTATGTCTACGTGGGGGGAGCCAGTTACTTTCGTGACCGCTCTCGAGCCTGAGGACAATCGCTACGACTTTCCCGAGATTGTTGTGCAGCCGTCCTGATTGGGGTGGTTGGTGGTGGGACCGCCGGGCACGCATCGTGGTAGTCAAGCCGCCGCCTATCGCCACGGCGGCGGGATCGAAGCCCCGGCCTCGTCGACGGAGGAGGATCCCGAGGGCGACCTTGCGGCACTGCGCCAGGCCCTGAAGGGAACCCGTGCCTCGTGGCGCAAAGGCCCCTACGTGGTGCGTGGCTGAGGCCCGCGCGACGACTACGGGTGACAGCTGTGCGCACGCGGTCGTTCGAATAATGTTTCTGACCGCGCGGTTTCTGATACGCTTTTCCGTTAGCTCGCGCGTGAGGGCTTGTTAAGGAGACATCATGAGCAATCCATTCGCCAGGAACGAAGGAAACGCCCAGGGCTTTGGCCAGCAGGGCGGATACCCCGGCGTCGCCCAGGGCGGATACCAGCAGGGATACGGCCAGCAGGGCGGATACGCGCCCGGCCAGTACCAGGGTGGATTCCCTCAGGGCGCACCCCAGCAGGCCTACGGCCAGTGGAACCCGCAGGCCGGCTACGGCGGGCAGGTGGATTCCCTCAGGGCGCACCCCAGCAGGGCGGTAAGTCCAAGACGCCGCTCATCATCGGCATCATCGCCGGCGTCGTCGTCATCGCGATCATCGTCGGCGTCGTCATCTGGGCGATGTCGGGATCGGATTCTGACGATTCCTCGAACAACTCCGCCCCGGCACCCGGCACCTCCGCCCCTGCGAACCCGGGGGGTGGCAGCACCAACCCCGCAAACCCCGCGCCCGGCAACCCTCAGGCGCCGAACAACACCAACCCGTCCGCCGCGCCCACGCAGGGAAACGCAACGGGAGCCAACGGCATGCTCAGCATGACCCCGTACGGCGCCACCAATCTCTACGAGATCACCGACATCTCCTACGGCCCCAAGGCCGACAACAACGAGCAGACGATCAAGGTGACCTTCAAGGTCACTAACAAGGGCAATGCCCCAGAATTCGGCGGCATGTACCCGCGTGCGTACCAGAATGGTGAACAGCTTGGATCGCCCAACTTCTTCATGACCCAGAAGCCCGATGACTTCGAGTACGTGCCCGGTGTCGCGGACGTTCCAGCCGGCCAGTCTGTTCAGTACGTTGTCTACTGGGTGATCCCAAACAAGAGAGACCCCATCGAGTTCCGTGACCCGAACTGGACGGTGCTTCAGGCACAGGGTCAGGATTACCAAAAGTGGACCTGGCAGCCGAAGTAATCCACTGATCAGGCGTCTGACGCAGCACGGTCGATGACTCTTCAGAGAGTCATCACAGGTGTCTCTCCAAGCCGCCACACGCGCGTCTGTGGGCGCTTCGCGCACCAATCACGGGGCCGCCCTCCCAGCCGGGAGGGCGGCCCCGTGCGTCCCAGCCACAACCACAATCGGCATGCGACTGGTCACAGTCGATTTTTCGTTGCAATCACGCAGTTTGTAAAGTAACCCTCCGAGCCTGTCAATCCCGGGAACAAGCGCCACTTTTGGTAGAATCTACAAGGTTAAACATCTATTTTCGCGCACTGCGAGGGGAGCCACGTGGCTGACAACGAGAAGACCGCCGAAGGCGAGCAGTCCTACGGCGCATCGGACATCACCGTCCTCGAGGGCCTGGAAGCCGTCCGCAAGCGCCCGGGCATGTACATCGGATCCACCGGCGAACGCGGCCTGCACCACCTGGTGTACGAGGTCGTCGACAACTCCGTCGACGAGGCCCTGGCAGGCTACGCCGACCACATCGAGGTCACGATCCAGAAAGACGGCGGCATCAAGGTCGTCGACAACGGTCGAGGCATCCCCGTCGACGAGCACCCCACCGAACACAAGCCCACCGTCGAGGTCGTCATGACGATCCTCCACGCCGGCGGCAAGTTCGGCGGCGGCGGCTACGCCGTCTCGGGCGGCCTGCACGGCGTCGGCATCTCCGTCGTCAACGCCCTGTCCACCCGCGTGAACACCGAGATCCGCCGCCAGGGCTACGTGTGGCGCATGTCGTTCGCAAACGGCGGCACCCCCATCACCCCCTCGAGCGCGGCGAAGAAACCAACGAAACCGGTACCACGCAGGTCTTCTACCCGGACCCGGAGATCTTCGAAACCGTCGAATTCGACTTCGAGACCCTGCGTCAGCGCTTCCAGCAGATGGCCTTCCTCAACAAGGGCCTGCGCATCACCCTGACCGACGAACGCGAGTTCGCCACCGACGAAGGCGACGAGATTGCCGGCGGCGAGGAGGCCTCGGACAAGAAGACCAAGGGCCACCGCACCGTCACCTACTGCTACGAGCACGGCCTGCGCGACTACGTCGAATACCTCGACTCCGCCAAGAAGTCCGACACGATCAACAACGAGATCATCGACTTCGAAGCCGAAAACGACGAAGGCACCATGAGCGTGGAAATCGCCATGCAGTGGACCACCGCCTACTCCTCGTCCGTCCACACCTTCGCCAACACCATCAACACGACCGAAGGCGGCATGCACGAGGAGGGCTTCCGCACCGCGCTCACCTCCCTCGTCAACCGCTACGGCCGCGACAAGGGCATCATCCGCGACAAGGACGACAACCTCACCGGTGACGACGTCCGCGAAGGCCTCACCGCCGTCATCTCGATCAAGCTCACCGAGCCCCAGTTCGAAGGCCAGACGAAGACCAAGCTCGGCAACACCGAAGCCCGCACCTTCGTCGCCCAGCAGGTCTACTCCAAGCTCACCGACTGGTTCGACGCCCACCCCGCCGACGCCAAGGCCATCATCAACAAGGGTCAGGCCGCCCAGGCCGCCCGCGTCGCCGCCCGCAAGGCCCGCGAGGCCACGAGGCGCAAGGGCGTCCTCGAATCGGCCTCCATGCCCGGCAAGCTGCGCGACTGCTCCTCGCGCACGCCGTCCGAGTGCGAAATCTTCATCGTCGAGGGCGACTCCGCAGGCGGCTCCGCCGTCGGCGGCCGCGACCCCGAACGTCAGGCCATCCTGCCGATCCGCGGCAAGATCCTCAACGTCGAAAAGGCGCGCCTGGACCGGGCCCTGTCCTCGGACACCATCCGCTCACTCATCACCGCCTTCGGCACCGGCATCGGCGAAGACTTCGACATCTCGAAGCTGCGCTACGGCAAGATCGTCATCATGGCGGACGCCGACGTCGACGGCCAGCACATCGCCACGCTGCTGCTGACCCTCCTTTTCCGCTACATGCGACCCCTCATCGAGGGCGGCCACACCTTCATCGCCATGCCCCCGCTGTACCGCATCAAGTGGACCAACGCAGAGCACGAATTCGCCTACTCCGACAAGGAACGCGACGAACTGCTCGCCGCCGGCACCGCCGCGAACCGCCGCCTCCCCAAGGAAGGCGGCATCCAGCGCTACAAGGGCCTGGGCGAAATGAACGACCACGAACTGTGGGAGACCACCATGGATCCGGAACGCCGAATCCTCAAGCAGGTCACCCTCGACGAGGCCGCAGACGCCGACGAGACCTTCACGATCCTCATGGGCGACGACGTCGACCGACGCCGCACGTTCATCCAGCGCAACGCCACCGACGTGCGCTTCCTCGACATCTGACAACACCGCGACCAGCCCATCCCCGGCCTCGAACCAGGCGGGCCTGATCGAGCAGAAACAACGTAAGGAACACTTGTGAGCGACGAGCCCACTACCGACGCGCGGCACATCTCAGACACCGAGCGCATCCGCCAGGTCGACCTGCAAAAGGAAATGCAGCGCTCCTACCTCGACTACGCCATGAGCGTCATCGTCGGACGCGCCCTGCCCGACGTGCGCGACGGCCTCAAGCCCGTCCACCGTCGCGTCCTGTACGCCATGTACGACGGCGGATACCGCCCCACCTCCTCGTTCTCCAAGTCCTCCCGCGTCGTCGGCGAGGTCATGGGTAACTACCACCCCCACGGCGACGCCGCCATCTACGACGCCCTCGCGCGCCTCGTGCAGCCCTGGTCGCTGCGCTACCCCCTCGTCGCCGGCCAGGGTAACTTCGGCACCCCCGGCAACCTGGGCCCCGCCGCACCCCGTTACACCGAGTGCAAGATGGCACCCCTGGCCATGGAAATGGTCCGCGACATCGACGAAGAATGCGTCGATTTCCAGGACAACTACGACGGCCGCAACCAGGAACCCACCATCCTGCCCGCACGCTTCCCGAACCTGCTCGCCAACGGCTCCGAAGGCATCGCCGTCGGCATGGCCACCCGCATCCCGCCGCACAACCTGCGCGAACTCGCGCGCGGCGTCGAGTGGGCCCTCGAGCACCCCAATGCGTCCCGCGAAGAGCTCCTCGAAGCGCTCATCAAGCTGATCCCCGGGCCCGACTTCCCCACCGGCGCCACCATCCTGGGCCGCAAGGGCATCGAAGACGCGTACCGCACCGGCCGCGGCTCCATCACGCAGCGCGCCGTTGTGGGCGTTGAGGAAATCCAGGGCCGCCAGTGCCTCGTCGTCACCGAACTGCCCTACCAGGTCAACCCCGACAACCTGGCCGACAAGATCGCCCAGCTCGTGCGCGACGGAGCGATCGGCGGCATCGCCGACATCCGCGACGAGACCTCCGGCCGCACCGGCCAGCGCCTCGTCATCGTCCTCAAGCGCGACGCCGTCGCCAAGGTCGTCCTCAACAACCTCTACAAGCGCACCAGCCTGCAGGAGAACTTCTCCGCCAACATGCTCGCGCTCGTCGACGGCGTGCCCCGCACCCTGTCGATCGACGGCTTCATCCGCCACTGGATCAACCACCAGATCGACGTCATCGTGCGCCGCACGAAGTTCCGCCTGCGCAAGGCCCTCGAGCGCCTGCACATCCTCGAAGGCTACCTGAAGGCCCTCGACGCCCTCGACGAGGTCATCGCCCTCATCCGCCGCTCCCCCACGGTCGACGAGGCGCGCGCCGGCCTCATCGAGCTGCTCGACGTGGACGCCATCCAGGCCGACGCCATCCTGGCCCTCCAGCTGCGCCGCCTGGCCGCCCTCGAGCGCCAGAAGATCATGGACGAGCACGCCGAACTCAAGGCCCGCGTCGACGACCTCAACGACATCCTCGCCAAGCCCGAACGTCAGCGCGCCATCATCTCCACCGAACTGTCCGACATCGTCGACAAGTTCGGCGACGAGCGCCGCACCCGCATCCTCCCCTTCGACGGGGAAATGTCGATGGAAGACCTCATTCCCGAAGAAGACGTCGTCGTCACCATCACCCGCGACGGCTTCGCCAAGCGCACCCGTACGGACAACTACCGCTCGCAGAAGCGCGGCGGCAAGGGCGTGCGCGGCACCCAGCTGCGCGGCGACGACGTGGTCGAACACTTCTTCGTCACGACCACGCACAACTGGCTGCTCTTCTTCACCAACCTCGGCCGCGTCTACCGCGCCAAGGCCTACGAGATCCCCGAGGGCGGCCGCGACGCCAAGGGCCAGCACGTCGCCAACCTGCTGGCCTTCCAGCCCGACGAGCACATCGCACAGGTCCTCGCCATCCGCACCTACGAGGACGCGGACTTCCTGGTCCTAGCCACCAAGCGCGGCCTCGTCAAGAAGACCCCGCTGAGCCTATACAACTCGCCCCGCTCCGGCGGCATCATCGCCATCAACCTGCGCGAGGACGAAGACGGCAAGCCCGACGAGCTCGTCTCCGCACAGACCATCATGGCCGACGAGGACCTCATCCTCGTCTCCCGCGACGGCCAGGCCGTGCGCTTCACCGCCACCGACGAACAGCTGCGCTCCATGGGCCGCTCCACGTCCGGCGTGCGCGGCATGAAGTTCCGCGGCGACGACGAGCTCCTCAGCATGGAAGTCCCGCGCGAAGACACCGACCTACTGATCGTCACCGAGTCCGGCTACGCCAAGCGCACCCCCGTCGACGAATACCCGACCAAGTCGCGCGGCACCCTCGGCGTGCGCGTCGGCAAGCTCGTCGACGAACGCGGCGGCCTCGTCGGCGCCCTCGTCGTGCGACCCGATGAGGACGTCATGGTCATCACCGAGTCCGGCAAGCTCGTTCAGGTCAACGCCTCCGATGTGCGACCCACCGCCCGCAACACCATGGGCGTCATCTTCGCCCGCCCGGACGACGGCGACCGCATCATCGCGATCACCCGCAACTCCGACTCGGGCGACGACGAGATCGACGAGTCCGAGACCACCGAGACCACCGAGGCCGTCGAGGGGACCGACACCCCCGCGGACGAGGCCTCGGCCCCCGCAGGTGGCGACGACACCGCGGACGCAGACAACTGACGGATGATTACGGGACGAGGCCCCCGCCTCGTCCCGTGATCAATCTGCCAAAGCGGCGCGGAACCAGCGCCGGTGCCAGGCGATGCGGTAGCCTGGCAGGTAGGAAGTGCGACCTGGAAGGAAACCCATGAGCGACCACGTCTCGAGCACCCGCAGCGACGCTCCCCGCCGAGTTGATCTGGCTATCGCGCGCATCGACGCGTGGACCGTCATGAAGGTTTCCTTCCTCCTGTCGGTCGCCCTGGGCATCGCGATGGTCGTCGCCACGATCGTCCTGTGGCTCATGGTCGACGCCATGCACGTCTTCAGCCAGCTTGAGGAATTCCTCAAGACCATGGGTGCCGGCCGCTACGCGGACCTCCTCGACTACGCTCGCCTGCCGCGCGTCATCTCCTACGCGACCATCGTCGCGGTCATCAACGTCGTGCTGCTCACCGCCCTATCGACGCTGGGAGCCATGCTCTACAACGTCGTCGCCTCGCTGGTGGGTGGCGTCAAGGTGTCCCTCATGGATGAGTGAGGGCACTCGCGCAAGGGGTCGGCTAATGCCGGCCCTTTTGCTATGCCGTGCAGGGGTTCTTGCGTTGCTTGTGGCCTCGCCTGATCTCTGGCCGCCGCGTGGCCTGCCCGCCCGCTCGCCGTCCGCGCCGCGAGCTTCGCTCGGCGCGTCGTCTCGAAGCCCGGCCAGGCCCCGCAGGCCACGCGGCGGCCTCCAATCGGGCGAGGCTTGTAGCTGTGAGTGGCCCCCTGGCCCGGCCGCCCGCGATCGCCGCAGCCAGGCCCCGCATCTGGAGGCCCGCCCGTGCCCTCCGGACCCTCCGGCGCCCTCCACACCGGCGGTGCTTTCGGCTATCGCTTGGCAATTTCGCATGCAATTCCCTGACGCCTGCATTCCGCGGCTCTATGAAATGCCTGGAATTTCAACGATTGCATGCTGACGCGTGAAGTGTCTGTGGTGGAATTGCATGCGAATGTGTGTTGATTAGGACGTGCCATGGCTTGTGGGCATTGGAAATCTCTTGCGTGAAACCGGTGTCGCCTTTGCTCGCTCGTGCGCGCGTGGGTCTGAAACCGGCGTCGCCTTTGCTCGCGAAGGCTCAGCCCCAACTGAAACCGCCATCTCCTTTGCGGGTGAGAAATGGGCGTTTTGGGTGCGTTTTTCGGTTGCAGAGGTGATGGTGGTTTCACGTTGGTCTGCATCAGTGGTTGCAGAGGTGTCAGTGGTTTCAACGTCGTCACGTCACAGCTGCCTGTGCGCGAAAAAGTTCGCCCTGCTCGGTCCGATGGTGGGCGTGAGCGCGAAAAAGTTCGCCCTGCGTGCTCAAAATGGCCCAAATTCGGCGTTTTATGGCGCGCTGGGCGAACTATTTCGCGGAACAGTCGCGGAACGAACTGTGCTGGGCGAACTTTTTCGCGGAACAGTCGCGGAACGGAGCGTGCTGGGCGAGTTTTTTCGCGCATACCGGCACGGTAGCCACGTATCACACGTGATGTGGCGCCCTACATGCAGGAAATGGTGGGGGTTTTGCACGACACGAAGCCCTCTGGCTGCGTGTCGCCGGCGTGTCGGAGCCTCATGTAGTGCAATTCCCCCGAGTGGTGGCCGGGGTGGTGTGCGTACTTGCAGAGGTCCTGGCGGCTGGACCCTTCGACTGGCAGTGTTAACCCGTCGATGCGCAGCTAAACCCTATTGGTGGCACGGTGGGCAGCCTGCCCAGGCCACCACCTCAAGGGTTAACGTGCGTATCAAAGGGCCCAGGTGTCCACCTGCCGGGCCGGTTCGCTCATTGATGTCAATCCGCGTAGGACGCGCCCGCAGGGCCACCCGAAGAAGCCGACGCAGCAAGGCGCCCGACCGCGACGGCGGACGATGATCGGGAGCAAGTACAGGCCCTTCCGCGCGCCACGCATACGGATTGTGGCTGAGCGGCCCCGGCCAAGATGACGCGACGACGGTGGCCGGCGCGGGCAGGGGGAGCAGTGGCTCACCCAGGATCCCGCCGTCACGTAGATGCGCATGAGCCCGTCGATGCTCAAGAAAAAACCACCCTCAACAACCGACGCTGGGAAACCCACGGGATCAAACGCATAGACCCGCTCGAGCGCCGGGGGAGTGGTGGCCGCCGCCGCATACAGTGCCAGGTTCGCGCCCTTTGAGTGACCGACCACGGTGATTGGCCCATCGGCCCGCGAAGCCGCATACGCCAGATAGTTGGCTGCCCACCGTTGCGAATCCATCGGAAAATCAAGACCGAAGCGGGCATCCTCCGCCCACCCGACCGCGCTTGCATCCGTCCCGCGGAACACCACGTAGGTCGCCCCGGCCTCGTCGATCAGGGTGACGGCACCGAACTGAGCGAGCGGGCTCACCGTCAGCCGCGTGACCGCGTCGCGCACGCGCATGCCCCCGAAGCGCGCGCTCGCGCCGGCTGCCTCGAGGAGGGGACAATCGGCGTGGGACGCTAATGAATAGCGATACAGAGATGGGATCGACGAGGCCTGGGCGGCCTCTCGGAGTAGGCAACCGCGCGGTGAACGAGGCCCTGGCAGCGCGTGAAAATCCACGTAGACCAGGCAGGAGAGGGCGAGGGCGTCGGCGGGGGGAGAGGTTCGCTCGTAGCGGTGTGCGCGAGTCTCGAACGTGCTCGACGACGGTGGTCACGAGGCATTCTCCTCTTCATCGAAAGCCGGACGATCGCGGTCGTGTTGGACGTCACCAACGCTCGATTTTGCCGGATGGCCCTGTGCTGTGTACTATATCCGAGTGCCCGAAAGGGTGCCGGTTGGGCCTATAGCTCAGTAGGTTAGAGCGCAGTCCTGATAAGACTGAGGTCGGTGGTTCGAGCCCACCTAGGCCCACCATCCGCAGGCGAGCGAAAGCGGAGGATGATCATGAAGAAATGGGTCACCTGTTGCGTGGCTGTCGGATCCGTCGTGGCCGTCGGCATCGCCGTCCGACAAATTCTCGTCGATCTCTCCGATAACGCTGACCTGTGGACGTCCGTCACGGACACCGTGGAGGACTGAGTTCCTCCAACGGGGCTATGGCGCAATTGGTAGCGCACCTGCTTTGCAAGCAGGGGGTTACGGGTTCGAGTCCCGTTAGCTCCACGTGTCACCCGCAACCTGATGGTTGCGGGTTTTTGCATGTGACCTTCAAAATACTTTTCGGTGAGCTTCCCGTGGTTGGGGAGATTGGTCGCTTCCCGCGTTAGTTGTCCGACCATTTGGTCATGTGGGCACCATCTGTGCATGCGGAGCCGGCGTACTTGGGACTTATAGCCCTCACGTGGAATGACGTCATTTTTTATCCACAGCCTTATCAACAGTTGTGTATAAACCGTGTGGACGGTTGTTTCACGAATGCGGTCAAAAATCTGAAAACTGACCTAGGAAACATAAGTTTACGAGCGTCTTTCGCGCGATAGCTTCCTCTTCACACTTGCTGCGAAACCCGTAGAATTGGCTTGAATTATACTGTTTTCGCGCATTCAGGAGAAGTCTGTGCACATCAACCGCACGTGGTCGAAGGCATCCAAGCCAGCCCAGCTGCTTGCCATGCTGGTCACGACCGCCCTCGTTATGCTCGGCGTCACGACGCTGCCCACATTTGCGGCGGCCCCGACGCTCAAACTTGCTATCACACCCGACGAGACCTCGTACCTCTCCGGTGTCGAGCAGCGCTACGTCGTCGAGTTTTCCTGCGCCTCCACAACAGAGGATTGCGTCGACTCGGTCGTCACGATCACGCTGCCCCACACCGTGACCCCCGCGGGCAACTCGAACCTCGACTCGGCCCCCGAGGGCGTCAACGCCACGGCGACCGCCGGCAAGAAGGTCGTCACCCCCACGATCAAGGCTCCGACCGCGGGCGCTGACGGCCTCGTCACCTACAACCTTGGAACCGTCGCCGCTGGCTCCTCGTTCCAGACTGTTGTGACCTTCACCGCCCCGCGCGGCGTGACCCCCGGCGGCTCCACCGTTACCCCGGTCGCGACCTTCAGCTCGGGCGAGAGCAAGGAAACCTCCCAGGCGACCGTGACGATCAAGTCCGAGCCGACGCCCCTCCTGAGCAAGACCGGCCCGGTCGCAACCCCCAAGAACGTCGACGTGACCTACCAGATCACGCCGAAGTACGACACCAACGTGGACGGCCTCAACGGCAAGTCCAACATGACCGACGTCGTCATCACCGACCCGCTGCCCACGTGCGCGAAGTACGTGTCCTCCTCAGCCTCGGGCAACACCATCACGAACACCGCGGCCACCGTGGAGAGCTCCTACGATGCCGCGACCCACACCGTCACCTGGAACGTCGGCGACGTCAACCCCGCGTTCATGAACATCGTCCTGTCCGTCACCGTCCACTACGACGACACCTGCACGGAGGACACCGTCACCAACACCGCGAAGCTCACCGGCAAGGAGATGCACAACGAGACCAACGTTGTCACCGCCGACGCCTCCTTCACGCACCGCTTCGACAGCGAGATCCGCTACGGCGGCGGCTTCAACAAGCGTGCCATGAGCCAGTTCGAGCGCGGCAAGCAGGGCAACTGGCTGTACAGCTACTCCAACAACTCCAACGTCCCGGTCGTCATGGAGTACACCGACTACATGACCTGTGGCCTCGTGTCCCCGACCGACGGCTCCAAGGACTGCGACAAGCCCCTCATGCGCGTCAAGACGATGGACACCCAGACGACGACGCCCATCGAGATCACCTACTGGACCAACAAGGGCAACACCGGTACTCAGACCGTCTACCGCGGTAAGGCATTCGACTTCTCCTCCTTCGCCGCCGACGAGTACCTGACCGTCTTCCACTACAAGCAGACGATCCCCGCCGGTGAGTCCTCCATCCTCAACGTCGCCGGCCCCGTCGGCGCCGGTACCCCCACGACCGAGGACGGCACCACCTACGTCCAGGCTGACACCAACTCCGCCGCATGGAAGGCCGGCAAGTCCGACCAGTACGTGCGCGTCCAGAACTGTGTCTCCGACTGGTCCATGAAGTCCCTCGACGGCTCCCGATCCATCCAGATCCCCGCCGACGACTACTGCGACATCCTCACCCTGGGCACCGCGCTGCCCAAGTACTACAACGCCAAGTCCACCATCAAGGGTAACCTGGCGTCCCCCGGCTCCGAGGTCACCTTCAGCGTCACCGCGAACAACACCTCGACCGTCGTTGACTCCCAGCCCGTCATCTCCGACCTGCTGCCCTGCGGCATGACCTTCGTCGAGGGCTCCGTCACCGGCGGCCCCAAGGGCAAGGACATGTCGGTGAGCGTCCGCGACGTCACCGACGCAACCGGCTGCACCCGCCAGCTCGTCCAGGTCACCTGGCCCGGCTACCAGACCAAGGGTGGCACCACCATCCAGCTGCGCGGCAAGGTCGGCCCCTCGATGAGCGCCGGCACGCACAAGAACGAGGCCTACATCTCCGCGGCCGAACCCGAGTACGCGCTGACCTCCAAGAAGACCACGATCTGCTTCTACGGCTCCACCGACGACACCTACGATGTCAATGGTGACGGCAACACGGCCGACCAGGTCTGCCCCGTCTCCTCGACCTTCACGGTCTCCGAGCAGGCTGGTGCTGACGTCGTCCTCGAAAGCCTCGGCTCCGTGGAAGGCTCGACCTACAAGAAGTACACCGACGGCGTGTCCATGATCCGCCAGGGTGAAGACGGCCAGTACCGCATCACCCCCACCAACTCCGGTAACGCGGACCTGTCCGACATGACCGTGTACGGCATCCTGCCCCACGTGAACGACACCGCCATCCAGGGTTCTGATCCTCGTGGCTCCGAGTGGGCACCCATCCTCACCGGCCCCCTCCAGGTCGGCGCAGGCTCGGGCATCGACCCCTCGCAGGTCACCATCGAGTACTCCACCTCCTACAACCCCTGCCGCGGCGAAGTCATGAACCAGGGCGACGCCATGGCAGCCGGCCCCGCCGGATGCGACAACAACTGGACCACAACCCCGTCCTCGTGGGCGGACGTGAAGTCCTACCGCATCTACATCAACGGCAAGGCCACCCCGATCAAGGCCGGCGCGTCGATCCCGATCATCGCGCCCATTAAGGCCCCCGATAACGCGACCGGCATCGCCTACGAGTCCGTCGCCATCGCGGCCACCCAGGCCTCGAACAACCGCGCCATCCTGCCCGCCGAGCCGATCAAGGTCGCCATTGCCCTCGCGCTCGACGTCGCCCTCAACAAGACCGTCGTCTCCGACGCATCCAACCTGAAGCCCGGCGACCAGGTCACCTACCGAATCGACGCCGGCAACATCGGCCAGGGCAAGGCCCCCGACCTCAAGGTCAAGGAAGCCTTCCCCGCCGGCACCACCTTCGTGTCCGCCGAAACGCACAAGTGCGCCTCCGGCTACACGACCGGCCTGCCGCAGGAATGCAAGGGCACCGACGAGGCCGGCACCTTCGACGGCACCACGTGGGCGATCGGCGACATGCTCGCCGGCGAATACGCCTCGCTCTTCGTGACCGTCACGCTGAACGCCGACACCGACGGCAAGACCCTGACCAACACGGCTGCCTTCGTGAACCCGCCCGAGTACGACCTCGTGCCCGGCAACAACTCCTCCTCGGCGTCCATCACCGTCAAGCACCGCCTTTCTGGAAAGGTGTACTACGACGCGAACGACTCCTCCTCGTTCGACAACGGTGAGGACCCCTTCAAGGACATCACCGTCAAACTGCTCGGCGTCGACGGCAGTGTCGTCGCGACCACCAAGACAGACGCGGACGGCAACTACTCCTTCACCGGCCTCGACGCCGGAACCTACACGGTCAAGGTCACCAAGGCCGGCGAGATCGCAGGCCTCGACCAGACCGAGGACCCGGACGGCACCAAGGACAACGCCTCCGGTGCGATCACTCTAAACGCCGACAACCCGGTCCGAGAGAACGTCAACTTCGGCTACATCAAGAAGCACGCGATCTCCGGCAACGTCTACCTCGACCAGAACCGCGACAAGACGAAGAACACGGGCGACATCGACCTGTCCGGCGTCACCGTGAAGCTGCTCGACAAGGACGGCAACGTCGTGGGTACCACCACGACCGATGCGGACGGCAACTACTCCTTCACCGGCCTGAACGACGGAACCTACACCGTCCAGGTCGACAAGACCGGCCCGCTGGCTGACAAGGAGCAGACCGAGGATCCCTCCGGTAAGACGGACTCGCGCTCGCAGGCCATCACCTTCACGCGCACCGACCCGGACGTCACCAACGTCAACTTCGGATACGCCGAGGACTACACCGTCTCCGGCACCGTCTACTACGACAAGGACCGCTCCGAGACCCTCAACAACTCCGAGCCCGGCTTCGACGGCATCACCGTGAACCTGCTCGGCGAGGACGGCTCTGTCGTCGCGACGACCACGACGAAGGCAGACGGCACGTACTCCTTCTCCAAGCTGCCCGCCGGCAAGTACACCGTCAAGGTGGAGCCCTCCGACCTCCTCAAGAAGCTCGAGCAGACCGAGGACCCGGACGGCACCAAGAACAACACCTCCGGCGTCGTCCAGGTCAATCACGACAACCCCTCCGTGAAGAACGTGAACTTCGGTTACGCCACGAACTACACGATCAAGGGCACCGTCTACCGTGACGCCGACCGCTCCGAGACCCTCGAGGACGGCGAGAAGCTCTACGAGGGCGTGACCGTCGACCTCCTCGACACGAACGGTAACGTCGTGGCCACCACGACCACCGACGCTCACGGCGCCTACGCCTTCACCAACCTCGAGGAAGGCACCTACAAGGTCCGCGTCCACAAGGAAGGTCCCATCGCTGACCTCATCCAGACCGAGGACCCGGACGGCACTAAGGACAACACCTCCGGCGACATCACCCTCGAGCTGAACGACCCGATCAAGGAGAACGTCAACTTCGGGTACATCTCGAACAACTCGATCTCCGGCACGGTCTACCGCGACGACAACCGCTCCAACTCCCACAACGGGGGAGAGGCCGGCTACCCCGAGCAGACGGTCCAGCTCCTCGACAAGGATGGAACGGTCATCGCGACCACCAAGACCGACGCCAACGGCAACTACTCCTTCGACAACCTGCCCGACGGCACCTACTCCGTCAAGGTCGTCAAGGACGGTGCCCTCACCGACCTCGAGCAGACCGAGGACCCGGACGCCACCAAGGACAGCGCCTCCGAGCCCATCGTCCTGAACGAGGACAACCCCACGAAGAAGAACGTCAACTTCGGCTACGTGCCCGACTACTTCATCAAGGGCACCATCTACCGCGACGGCAACCGCTCCGGCGCGCTGGACAGCGACGAGAAGTTCTACGAGGGCGTGACGGTCAACCTGGTGGACGCCGACGGCAGTGTCGTCGCCACCACCACGACCGACGCGAACGGCAACTACTCCTTCGATAAGCTCCCCGCGGGCACCTACTCCGTCAAGGTCGTTCAGGATGGCCCCATCGCCTCCCTCGAGCAGACCGGCGACCCGGACGCCACGAAGGACAACTCCTCTGAGCCCATCACGCTGAACAACGACAACCCGTCCAAGACGGACGTCAACTTCGGCTACGTGAACAACAACTCCCTGTCGGGCACCGTCTACCGCGATGACTCGCGCAACGGCGACCAGGACGGCACCGAACCCGGATACTCCGGCGTGACCGTCCAGCTCCTCGACGCCTCCGGAAACGTCATCGCCACCACGACCACCGATGCCAACGGCAAGTACTCCTTCTCCAAGCTGCCCGACGGCACCTACTCCGTCAAGGTCGTCAAGGACGGCGAGCTCGCCGACACCGAGCAGACCGAGGACCCGGACGCGAACAAGGACAACGCCTCCGAACCGGTGACCCTGGGCGAGGACAACCCCTCCAAGGACAACATCGACTTCGGTTACGTGCCCGACTACTCGATCCACGGCCTCGTCTACCGCGACGGTGACCGCAACGAGACGCACGGCGCAACCGAGAAGGGCTACGCCAACCAGACCGTCGAGCTGCGCGACAAGGACGGCAAGGTCGTCGCGACCACCACGACGGACGCGAACGGCACCTACTCCTTCTCCAAGCTGCCCGCCGGCGACTACACCGTCAAGGTCGTCAAGAACGGTGCCCTCACCGGCCTCGACCAGACCGAGGACCCGGACTCCACCAAGGACTCCACCTCCGGCGTCATCTCGCTGAGTAACGACCACCGCACCGAGACGGACGTCAACTTCGGCTACATCGCCAACAACTCCATCAACGGCACCATCTACCGCGACGGTGACCGCGATGGAAAGAAGGGCGACACCGAAGGACGCTACTCCGGCGTGAGCGTCCAGCTCCTCGACAAGGACGGCAAGGTCATCGCCACCGCGACGACCGACAAGGACGGCAAGTACTCCTTCGAGCACCTGCCCGACGGCACCTACTCCGTCAAGGTCGTCAAGGACGGTGTCCTCACCGACACCGACCAGACCGGCGACCCCGACAATAAGCTGGACAACGCGTCCGAGCCGATCACCCTCGACGAGAAGAACCCCACCAAGGGCGACGTCGACTTCGGCTACGTTCCGAACAACACCATCAAGGGCACCGTCTACCGCGACGACAACCGCGACAAGACGATCAACGGTGACGAGCCCGGCCTCGAGCGCGTGAGCGTCCAGCTCCTCGACGAGGACGGCAAGGTCCTCCAGACCCTCGACACCGACGCGGACGGCAACTACGCCTTCCAGCACCTGCCCGACGGCAAGTACACCGTCAAGGTCGTGCGCTCCTCGTCCATCAAGGACTACGACCAGACCGAGGACCCCGACGCCACCGTCGACGACACCTCCGCGGTGTACACGATGGGCCCGGAGCACTCCCTGCAGGAAAAGGTCAACTTCGGCTACGTGCCGGACTACTCGATCGCCGGTCGCGTCTACCGCGACTCCGACAAGTCCGGCTCCTACACCGACGGTGAAGAGACCTTCTCCGGCGTGACCGTCGACCTGCTCGACAAGGACGGCAACGTCGTGGCCACCACGACGACCGACAAGGACGGCAACTACTCCTTCGAGAAGCTGCCCGCCGGCACCTACCGCGTCAAGATTCACACGGACGGCGACCTCGCCGGCCTCGACCAGACCGAGGACCCGGACGGCATCGCCGACTCCATGTCCGGTGAGATCACGATCGGCTTCCACAACCAGAAGGTCACCGGCGTGAACTTCGGTTACGTCGCGCCCGACGTCCCGGCCACCAAGCCGAAGCGGGGCCTCGCCCGCACCGGCTTCGACGGCCTGATCGGCGGAGCGGGCCTGGGAGCGGCCGTCGTGGGCGGCATGTTCCTGTGGATGCGTCGCCGTCGCCAGGACTGACGGTCATCCGGCCTTAAGCCTCGACGAGGCAGTGGCTGAGTGAGCCGACAAGGGGCGGGTACTTCGGTACCCGCCCCTTTGGCGTACGGGCGGACCCCGCGTCCTCCGGCTTGCCGCTATTGTGCCCTGTGTCCGGGTACTACGTGGATAGGTTGTGTGCATCCGGATAGGTTATGCGCATGTGGATAGGTTAGTAAGCTATCCGGATGTTCGTTTCCTATCCGGATGTTCGTTTCCTATCCGGATATCCGCTTGTGTTGGGTGCCTCCGGGCCCTTCGGCGCCCTTCAGCCTGGAAGGGTGGTTGTCAGACTGTTGGAGGGGGCTGAGTTTTTCAGACCGTCTGTTGTGGGAGAGTTGTTCTGAGTAGTCCTGGCCGCTTGTGTCCGAGACTTTCATGGTTCCCCAACAATGTCGCACGTAATTCCCCTGCGACTCTTTCCAATTTTGAAATTGGCCCCTTTAAATTCCAACGTTTGTGAGCGTAGTCCAATACTGACCGAGGGAAATTATGTGCGAGATTTGGGGGGAAGGGAGGAGGCGCACGCGGGCGGGAGTCCGCGCAGCGCACACAGCCTCGCAGCCCCACAACGCACACAACGCACGCAACGCACACAACGCACACAACGCACGCAACGCACGCAACGCATGCAGAAGCGCCCGGGGCAGTGGCCCCGGGCGCTCCCCGCAACAAATAAGCTCCGACAACTACCTGAACGACTTCAAGGCGTTCGGCCCGATCATGAACGGCGCCAAGATCATCGACGAGCCCAGCCCCACGCCGAAACCGCCAATCACGTCGGTCACCCAGTGGACGCCCAGGTACAGGCGCGTCACGCAGATGAAGACAATGAACAAGAGGGCGCCGGCCCACAGCAGGTAACGGAGACGGCGACCAACGCGGGTCATCGTCAGGACCAGGACCAGCGACACGATCAGAGCGGTGACGGCCGTTGCATGACCGGACGGGAACGAATAGCCGTCTTCGGTGATCAGGCGGTAGGCCTCTTCCGGGCGCGGACGCGAATCGATGTGCTTAATGATGTAGCCATTGATCCCCGAAAACGCCACGGAACACAGGATGTACAGGGCGTGCATGACCTTCTTGACGAACCACCACACGGCACCCGCCACGACCAGCGCCACCACGACCGCGCGCTTGGGGTCGAAGAGCCACGACGCGCCCGTCATGAACGAGTTCATCGCCGGGCTGCGCGACGCGATGAAGTCAGACCACACCGTGGTGTCGATCGACAGGGGACTCGTAATGAATCCGCCCGCGATGGCGACAGCCGCGACGAGGAGGACCCCGATGATCACGGGGGGGAGACAGGAGACGACGAGCAATCATAGTGAAATCCTACCGTAGTGTCAGTCGTTGGCGCCGTACTCGTACATCCAGCGCCCGGCCCGGCGCGAAAAGCGCGAACGCTCGCGCATCTGCCCGGTTTCGCCGGTTTCCGTGTCACGCCACGAGGCCACGAAGGTCACGGTGCCCTCCTCGTCGGAAGGACCCCCGGCCTCGGCCCCGAGAATCTGCAGGCCCGTCCACTGCGTCCCCTCCACCCAGTACGGGGGAGCGGGGCGCGTGCGCGGGTGCCACGTGCGGAACAGGTAGTCCTCGTCGCGCAGCGCGAACGCCGTGTAGCGCGAGCGCATGAGCGCCTCAGCGGTTGGAGCCGCCTCGCCGTCCAGGTAAGGCCCGCAGCACTGCGCCAGCAGCGCCCCCGACCCGCACGGGCAGGTACGAGGCCGGGGCGCGCCAGCGCTCGCAGCGCCGGGGGCAGCGGGGGGAGGAGGTCACGCCTGGTCGCCCAGGGAGGCCAGCCAGCGCTCCGCGTCCAGGGCCGCGCGGCAGCCGGAGCCGGCCGCCGTGATGGCCTGGCGGTACGTGTGGTCTACGGCGTCGCCGCACGCGAACACGCCCGCGACGGACGTGCGCGTCGACGGCTCGTCGACCGTGATGTAGCCGGCCTCGTCGAGGGCGACCTGGCCGCGCAGGAAGCCCGTGCGGGGCAGGTGGCCGATCGCGACGAACACGCCGTCCACGGCGATCTCACGCGTGGAACCATCCACCGTGGAGGCCAGGCGTAGGCCGGTCACGGCCTCGTCGCCCAGGACCTCGGCGACGGTCGCGTTCCATTCGAAGGAGATCTTCGGGTTGTTGAGGGCGCGCTCGGCCATGACGCGCGAGGCGCGCAGGGCGTCGCGGCGGTGCACGACGACGACCTCGGACGCGAAGTTCGTCAGGAAGGTGGCCTCCTCCATCGCGGAGTCGCCGCCGCCGATGACGGCCAGGCGACGATCCTTGAAGAAGAAGCCGTCGCAGGTCGCGCAGTAGGAGACGCCGCGGCCGGAGAACTTGTCCTCGCCGGGCACGTTCATGTGACGGTACTCCGAGCCGGTGGCCAGGATGACGGCGCGCGCGTAGAAGACCTCGTCCTCCGTCGCCACGGCCTTCACGTCGCCCTCGAGGTTGACGGCGACGACGTCCTCGTAGCGAACGTCCGCGCCGAACTTCTCGGCCTGCTCGCGCATGTTGTCCATGAGCTCGGGACCCTGGATGCCCTCCGGGAAACCGGGGAAGTTCTCGACCTCGGTCGTGTTCATGAGCGCGCCGCCCGCGGCCAGCTGGCCGGCCAGCACGATGGGGGCGAGGCCGGCGCGGGCCGTGTAGACCGCAGCCGTGTAGCCGGCGGGGCCCGAGCCGACGATGACGACGTCGTGGACGGTGGCGCCCTCGGGCACCTCGGCCGACGGGACCTGCACCTCGGCGGTCTGCGCGGTGGTATCGGTGGATTCGGCCGTCACCAGGCCCGGAATCGTCACGAAAGACATGCGTACCCTCCTTCAGGGTTACTGAACTGTAAGTTCGGAGATCCACGCCCAGTTGCGTCCGTCCTGGCCCTTGGGCATGGAGCGGAACTGCAGCGCGATTGAGTCGGTTTCGACGGCCGTGGGCAGCTGAATCGTCGTCGTCGGAGACAACGCCGACATGGCCAGCTCTGTTCCGCCGCGCGGGTTCGCCGGGTCCGTGACGTTACGCACGACGACCTCGCCGCCGGACGTCGCCGGGTCCATGTTGAGCGTCACCGAGGACACGGTGGCCTTCTGCTGGAGCTTGACGACGATCGTCACGGACGTCTCGTCGCGGAACTGGTTGTTGTCGAACCAACGCGAGGACCAGGACGTCGACGGGTTCGAGTCGATCATGTTGATCGCACGGTCCGGGTGGTCGCCGTCGTCGTTGTTCCACGACAGGACCTGCACGGAGGAGATCACGGGGGTCGTGGTCGCCGCCGGCGGGGGCGTCGTGGTGAGCGCGGGGCTGGGTTCCTCGTCGGACTGCTGCTGGGAGATGCCGGCACGCAGAGATTGGGCCAGATCCAGGTCGGTGACCGGTCGGGTGGCCATCCACGGACCCCAGATTGCGCCGAAGATCACCACGACAACGCCGAAGATCAGTGCGGGCTTCGTCGGGTCGATGAGCGTGCCGGAGCGCTTGGAGGAGCCATCCTTGTTCGACGAGGCCGGGGCGTCCTGCGCGGGAGCGACGGGCATCGGGGGGACGGAGTCCATGACCTCGGTGGCATCCTCAACCGGGGGAGCGGGCACCGCCTCGGGTGCCTGCACGCGCGGGATCTGATGCGTCGAGGGGCCGTCCGTCAGGGGAGCGGGATGGGGGTAGTCCTCGGGATTGACCTCATCGTCGCGCTCGTATCCGCTGGCGGCGGGTGCCGGCGGCGGGGGAGCGAGGGGAATGCGGGGGCCTCAACCTGGGCGGCGTCCGCCTCATCCGTGACGGGAACCGATGCCGTACTCGGCGAGAGACTCGGGGATCGCCTGCGCCTGTGCGGCTTCCGTGGCCTCGGCGATGTCATCAACGATGGGTGCGGCCACAGCCTCGGCGACCAGCGGGTTCTCGACGGGTGCCTGCGTCGCGGGGCCGAGGGCCGGGACCTCGGCGGGCGCGGGGGCCGGCGGTATGTCGGCGAGCTCCTCGACCGCATCGGCCGCGGGGGCCGCAGCAGCTGCGGGGGCCGCGGGAGGCGCGGGGATCGGCGAGGCGGAGAGCACCTCGTCAAACGACGGCAGCACTTCGTCGTCGCCGGTGCGTTCGGGCGTGGGAGCCATCGGTTCCTCCGTCTCGTCGGGTGTGTGTCCCGTCATTATCTCAGCTGGTGCGGGGGTCGGCGTGGAGGACGCTGCCAGGATGTTCACCACAGCACTGGGCACGTGCAGGCGGGTGAGCAGCGGGCGCATCATGACGGACGATTCGCCCGGGGCGGCGAAGCGCAGGACCAGGAGGTACACGAGGCCGGTCAGCGCGGACACGAGCGAGAGCTTCACGCCGGCCAGGGCCATGCGGCCCAGCGTCGACGAAATCCCGGTGTGAATGCCCATGAGCCACAGGAGGCCGAAGCCCACGAGGCCCGCAACGATCGCCGCGGCCAGGTAGGACGCGTAGGAGCGCAGCAGGCCCGCGCGGTCAACGTAGCGGTTCTCGCGCGATACCCACACGACCGCGATGATGCCCTGGGTCAGGCGGCACGCGGTTTCGCCGAGCGCGGCAGCAACGACCCACCAGCGGGCACCGGTCAGGGCGTACATCGACCAGCCGACGATCACCTGGATGATGGTGGGGCCGATGCCCATGAGGAAGACGGGCTTGACGTCCTCGTAGGCGAAGAAGACGCGCTGGCTCATGAGGACCATGCCGGTCGAGGCCACGCCGGGCATCAGCGAGGCGAGGACGAGGGCGTAGCCGGTCACGGCCTCGGGATCCCCGCCCTTGGCCGCCATCGCGATCTCCATCATGGGGACGGAACCGGCCATGAGCATGGCCGCGGCGACGAGGGTCAGCGACGTGATGGTGCGCACGCCCAGGTGGTAGTTGTCGGCCACCGCGCGGTCGTCGCCGTCAGCGACGGCACCGGCCATGCGGGTGAAGATCGCGGTCGTCAAAGACACCGTGATGAGCGACTGGGGAACCATGAAGATCATGAACGCCGTCGAGTAGGCGAGGATGCCGACGACGCCGCCCTGAGCACCGCCCTGGCCGATGAAACCGTCGGCCATCGCGGCCAGGTTGTTCGTGGACAGGACGCCGACCTGGGACACGCCCAGGGTCGCGAACGTCCATCCGGCCACGCGTGGCATCGATCCGAAAGAGGTTCCTCGGAAGTGGAAGTCCGGCTTGAAGGAGACTCCCGTCCGACGCATCGGCCACAGCAGGCACAGGGCCTGGCAGATGACGCCGAGGGTTGCGGATCCGGCGAGGACCCAGAACTGTGCGCCCGTCAGGTCGCCCGCGGGAATGCCGCCGTCCGGTGCGCCGCCCCAGATGGCGAGGAAAGCGCCGAGGCCCGCGATGCCCACGACGTTGTTGACGACGGGCGCCCACATGTAGGGCCCGAAGATCTCGCGCGCGTTGAGGAGCTCGCCGAGCAGGTTATACAGGCCGTAGAAGAAGAGCTGCGGCAGGCACAGGAGGGCGAAAAGGATCGCGAGGTTGCGAATGTCCTCGGTGTAGCCGGCAGCCGTGATCATCACCAGGACGGGTGCCAGCACCATCGTCGCGAAGGTAACGAGGAAAAGGAGCGTTCCCGCGAGGGTCAGCAGGCGGTTGACGTAGGTGTCGCCGTCGTGGCGGCGCTTGATGGCACCGACGATCTGCGGGACCAGGACGGCGTCGAAGATGCCCGAGGCCAGCAGGTTGAAGACCGTGTTGGGCAGCGTGTTCGCGGTCTGGAAGGCGGCGCCGACACCGCCGGCGGTCGCGCCGACGGCGGCGATCAGCATCGCGTTACGGATGAAACCGAGGATGCGCGACACCATGGTGCCCGACGCCATGAGCGCCGATGCCCTCAGGATCGATCGGCGAGGCGTGTTCGAGCTCATGGGGTCTCCTTCGTCGTTGCTGTCTCGGATTCAGTGGTGGTGTCTGTCGTGTCGGCGTCGCCGGAGGGTGCCTCGGCGTCGCCGGATGCGGCCTGCGCCTTGCGAGCGGCCCTCTTGCGCAGCGAACGCGTGATGCCGGCCAGGAAGAGCAGGCCGAAGAGCGAGGCGATGACGGCCGTGATCGCGTCCTCCCACCCGGCGCGCATACGCACGGTCACGGTCTGGGAGTCGTCGAGGATAACGCCGTCGGGCGTGGTGACCTTGTAGTGACCTCGATGTCGCCACTGCCGATCGCGCCCACGGGCACCTCGACCGTCGTCGCGCCCTGCGCGGCGAGCGTCTGGGATTGGGCCGGGGTGGCGCGCAGACGCGGGTCGTCGGGCACGAGGGTCACGTCGACGCGCACCGGCCAGGGCAGGTTATTGCGCACGAGGACGGGGAAGTTCGCGGACTTATTAATGAGGTTGACGGCCGAGGACGGCTCGACGGTCACGGAGGAGAGCATGCCCGTGATCTGGGAGGTCATCGCAGTGGCCGCGCCGAGCTGCTCGGAGGGTGTCAGCTGGGCGGATAGGGCGGGCAGAATCTGGGGCGTGACCGATTCGTACACGGCGTTGGGATCGTCGGTCGCGTTGGCGAGCGGGGTGAGCCTGGTCAGGGACGAGGACATGGCCGAGATAGCCGTCTCTGTGTCGGCCTCGAGGACGCCGGCCCCGACGGTCTGGCGGTCGACGTCGGTGGGCTCGCTGGCGGCTATCTCGCTGAAGGATATGGCGCTCACCCAGCGCGGCGAGAATAGCGCCTTCGTGCGGTTGGTGAGCCGCTCGTTGATGACGGTTCCGCGCTGGGCCGCAGCGAAAATGGTGCGCGAGGAGGCGGGGCGCTCTCGGGTGATGATGGCGGTGATGGCGGTGAGGGCCTGTTCGGCGTCGAGTTCGTCGCCGCCGGACGCGTTCCACGACAGGATCGCGGCGATGTCGCTCTGCTGGGCGAGGGTGCGCGCGCCCGTCCCGTCCGTCGAGGTCTCCCCGGTGGCGGGGTCAACGTTGACGCGCGCGTAGGAGGTGAAGGGAACGTCCTCGGCAGGGGTCAGGGCACCGAGCGGGGCGATCGTGATCTGGTTGGAGGAGGAGAAACCGGATAGGAACGACGTACCGAAGGTCGTGTCCGCAGGCCAGGCGACGTTACGCAGGGATCGAGGTACGGAGTCGGGCGAGGAGGTCGTCGTGGCGGACTGGCCGGGCGCGCTCACGGATGCGCTCGGCGTGGGCGTGGCATCAGGGGGTCCCGGAGGGGAGGACGTCCCGGAAGGGGAGGGGTGGCCGAGGCCGACGGGCTGGGGGTGGCCGCAGAGTTGGCGGGTGCGACCCACCCGGCCTTGCGCAGCGTATCGGGGAAGTCGGCCATCGAGCGAGAGGCGCGGTCCCAGAAACCGGAGTTGCCCGACAGCGACAGGGCACCGAGGTCGGCGTCTCCCTCGGGCAGGGCGATGATCTCGGTCGCGTTCGACAGGAGCGCCGCGACGAACGCTTCTGACTGGAGGTCACGCGCGCGCCGCGAGGGGTCCGTGGCCGTGGGGGCGGGCGTCGGGGTGGGGGACGCACTCGGCGAGGCCGTGGGGCGCCGGACTGGTCCGATTGCGCGTCGGACTGTCCGGACTGGACGGGGTCAGCTCCGGATTGGCCCGCGTCGGACGAGGGGACGCCGAGGGGGATGCGGAGGGGCTGGGCGTGGCCGTGGGCTGCGGGCCGCGAGGGATCAGTAGCGGGTCGATGGCCAGGGTGACGCCGCTGGCGGAGGCGAGGCTGAGGACCGCCGAGCGTTCGCCCTGGTCCTGGGTGGCGCTCGTCGAGGTCCAGGGGATCACGGTGCTCACGCGCGAGGCGGAGACCTGCGCGCCCGAATCCCACATGATGATCGATCGATCCTTGCCCGAGTATTCGCCGGAGGTCGCAGTCACGGTCGTGACGCGCGGGCCTCACTCGTCGGCGTCGGCGAGAGGCAGCGAGGACGTGGGAACACGGATCTCGAAGGAAGTCGTGGCTCCTCGGGCGACGTCCGTGAGCGAGGAGGAGGCCGCGTGGGTGGCGTCCGGCTCGTCATCGGAGAGGGCGTTCGTCAGCGCGGGGACAGAGATTGGCGTCTCGTTGGCGACGAACACCTTGAGGGAGATGTTCGCGAGCGTCGTCGGGGAATCATTATGGACCGTTCCGGAGATAACGAGTTCGTTTTCATCCGTGATGATTCGAGGCGACAGCGAGTTAATGGAAACGGAAAGCCCAGAATCCTCTGAGACCGTACCCATGACGGCGGGACGCGACTCGTCCGACTGCGAGGTTACGGTGGGCAGCGGGGCGGCCCCGGCCTCGTTCAGACCGAGGCCGAAGGGGAGAACCATCGCCGCGCACAGGACGCCAGCCGTGAGCGCGCGCCTAGTCACGGCCGTCCCGATACAGCAGGTCAAGGGCGATGCGCACGATGCGGCGCTCGTTGGGGTATGCCAGCTGGCGCGACACGTCGCGCAGCGGCACCCACGCGGCCTCCTCGGCCTCGTGATCCGGATCCCCGTCGACGGAGATCGTGCCGGACTCATATGCCATCAGGTAGTGGTGGACGACCTTGTGAACGCGGCGGTCGTTGCCGGAGAACCAGTAGTCGATCGACGCGAGGTGGCGGATGATGCGCCCGTGGATGCCGGTTTCCTCGGCGACCTCGCGCAGCGCGGCCTGCTGGGGGGTCTCGGAACCCTCGAGGTGGCCCTTGGGCAGGCACCACTCGATGCGGCCCGCTCGATTGCGTCGCGCGATCAACGCCGCATAGGGAATTCCGTCACGCACGTCGACGACGATGCCGCCCGCGCTGGTTTCCGCGGAAATCGGCAGTGAGAGCGGCCAGCGCGCACAGAAGCGGACCGACGCGGGGGTCGGGGCACCCCGCCTCGGCGGTCAACTGGACGTGCAGGCATGACTCCACTTTAGCCGGTACGCGGCCCCCGGTAGTCGGCCAGGGCGCTTTCCTGGCATGCTTAAGGGCGATGAGTACCCAGTCAACTTCCCCGAATAACGGCCCCGTGACCGCGCAAAACGCCGGAACGACGGACATTCCTGCCCTCATGGCGAACGCCACGAGGACCTTTGCGGCGCTCCCGCCCGCGATTATGGAACTCGGCACGATTTTTCACGAGGCAGGGGAGGAGCTCGCGCTCGTCGGCGGACCCGTGCGCGACGCGTTCCTGGGAGTGACTCCGCACGACTTCGATATGACGACCTCCGCGCGCCCCGAGCGCACCGAGGAGCTCCTGGCGACGTGGGGTCATGCGACCTGGGACATCGGCAAGGAGTTCGGAACGATCGGTGGGCGCCGCGGCGACCTGGTCGTCGAGGTGACAACCTACCGCACCGACGAGTACGAGATCGGCTCGCGCAAGCCCGAGGTGACCTTCGGCGACACGCTCGAAGGTGACCTGACGCGCCGTGACTTCACGGTCAACGCGATGGCGATGCGCCTGCCGCAGATGGCCCTCGTCGACCCGTGCGGCGGCCTGGCCGACCTCGCGGACGGCAACCTGCGCACCCCGGTTTCCGCCGAGCAGTCCTTCGACGACGACCCGCTGCGCATCATGCGCGCCGCGCGTTTCTCCGCGCAGCTGGGCCTCGACGTCGACATGGACGTCATGAACGCGATGGAGACCATGGCCTCGCGCCTGGAGATCGTCTCCGCCGAGCGGATCCGCGCCGAGCTTGAGCGCCTCATCATTTCGCCCTACCCGCGCCGCGGCATCGAGCTGATGGTGCACACGGGCGTCGCCGACATCGTCCTGCCCGAGGTCGCGGCCCTCGTCTCCACTGTGGACGAGCACAAGCGCCACAAGGACGTCTACGAGCACACCCTCACCGTCGTCGAGCAGGCGATGGACCTGGAGACCGGCCCGGATGGTCCGGTTCCCGCCCCCGACTTCATCCTGCGCTTCGCCGCCCTCATGCACGACGTCGGCAAGCCGGCGACCCGCCGCTTCGAGCCGAACGGCACCGTGTCCTTCCACCACCACGAGATCGTGGGCGCGAAGATGACGCGCAAGCGCATGAAGGCCCTGCACTTCGACAAGGCGACGATCGAGGCCGTCTCCAACCTGGTCGCGCTGCACCTGCGCTTCCACGGCTACGGCGAGGCCGCCTGGTCCGACTCGGCGGTGCGCCGCTACGTGGCCGACGCGGGTGACCTCCTCGAGCGCCTCCACCGCCTGACGCGCGCGGACTGCACGACCCGCAACCGCCGCAAGGCCAACTACCTGTCCGCCGCCTACGACGACCTCGAGGCGCGCATCGCCGCCCTGCGCGAGCAGGAGGAACTCGACGCGATCCGCCCCGACCTCGACGGCGACCAGATCATGGAGATCCTGGGCCTGCGCCCCTCGCGCGCCGTGAAGATCGCTCGCGACTACCTGCTCGAACTGCGCATGGAGCGCGGGCCGCTGGGCGAGGAGGCCGCCCGTCAGGCGCTTCTCGACTGGTGGGCATCGGACGACGTGCGCGCCCTCGCGCAGGAGTACCAGGCCCAGCAGGCCCACTGGGAGGCCAAGGTCGCGGAAAAGAAGGCCCGCAAGGCCGCCGCGAAGGCCGCCCGCGAAGCTCAGGGACAGTGAGACGGGGCGCGGGGCGACAATCGTCACGCCCGCGCACGGTGCGATCCCAGTCATGCCGCCGTACTCTGGGAATAATTCAACTTTTTGTTAGGAGAGTTATCGCATGAGCACGTTCACCCCCGAGAAGGCATCGGCCGACATCGGCGTGTACGGCCTGGGAGTCATGGGTGCAAACCTCGCCCGCAACCTGGCCCGCAACGGCTACGCGACCGCCGTCTTCAACCGGACCCCGGCTCGCACCGAGAAGCTCATGGCGGAGCACGGCGACGAAGCGACCTTCGTTCCCGCGTCCACCCTGGAGGACTTTGTCGCGTCCCTGCGCGCGCCCCGCGTCGCCATCATGATGGTCCAGGCCGGCCCCTCGACGGACGCCGTCATGGGCCAGCTCGCCGACCTGATGGACGAGGGCGACATCATCGTCGACTGCGGCAACTCCCTGTTCACCGACACGATCCGTCGCGAGAAGTGGGCCGCCGAGCGCGGCCTGCACTTCGTGGGCGCGGGCGTTTCCGGCGGCGAGGAGGGTGCCCTGTGGGGTCCCTCCATCATGCCCGGTGGCACCCCGGCCTCGTACGACCGCCTCGGCCCATGTTCGAGGCCATCGCCGGCACCTACGACGGCGTGCCCTGCTGCACGTACATCGGCGCGAACGGCGCCGGCCACTTCGTGAAGATGGTGCACAACGGCATCGAGTACGCCGACATGCAGGTCATCGCCGAGGCCTACACCCTCCTGCGTGAGGGCCTGGGTGCCAGCCCGGCCGAGATCGCCGACATTTTCGCCGCCTGGAACGAGGGCGAGCTCAACTCCTACCTCATGGAGATCACCGTTGAGGTCCTGCGTCAGGTGGACGCCGAGACTGGCAAGCCCCTCGTCGACCTCATCGTGGACGCCGCCTCGCAGAAGGGCACCGGCAAGTGGACGGTCCAGACCGCCCTCGACCTGGCCGTCCCCGTCACCGCGATCGGCGAGGCGACCTTCGCGCGCGGCGCGTCCTCCGAGCCCGCCCAGCGCGCGGCCGGCCAGGCGCTCGCGGGCAACGCCACCGCGCTCGTCATCGAGTCGGACGAGGCCCGCGCTGCGTTCATCGAGGACGTGCGCCAGGCGCTGTTCGCCTCCAAGATCGTCGCCTACTCGCAGGGCTTCGACGAGATCGAGGCCGGCGCGAAGGAATACGGGTGGGGCATCGACAAGGGCGCCCTGGCTCGCATCTGGCGCGCGGGCTGCATCATCCGCGCGGCCTTCCTGGATGACATCACCCGTGCCTACGAGGCCGACCCCGACCTGCCGCTGCTGCTGGCCGCCGAGCCCTTCGCGACCCGCTTCCAGGAGTGCACGCCCGCGCTGCGTCGCGTCGTGTCCCAGGCGGCCCTCGCCGGCGTTCCGATCCCCGTGTTCGCCTCGTCCCTGGCCTACTTCGACCAGATTCGTGCGACGCGCCTGCCGGCCGCCCTCATCCAGGGTCAGCGTGACTTCTTTGGTTCGCACACCTACCACCGGGTAGACAAGGAGGGTGTCTTCCACACTCTGTGGGCTGTCGATGGTCGCCCGGAGGAACAGTGGTCCTGATCTGAGACTGAGGCGGAAGCCGCACAAAGGGGGTGGGTGCGCGGCACCCACCCCCTTTGTGTTGCAGCCCATACTTTGGGGTTCTTTCAGGAAACCCGGTTAATCTAGGGGTACACCAATCCGCTGAAAGGGCAAATACGTGGCTACTAACAACGGACAGTCTGACTGGAACGACATCATCGAGCCTGGCGGCTCACGCACGTCAGGGCGGGACTCGCTGCCCTCGCGACGCGCGGCGCGCGCCGGCTCCGGATCGCACACATCCCGGAAGGCTGCCAAGGCCTCGTCGGTCGATAAGAAGGGTCCGGCGAAGAAGAAGCACCGGTGGGCTAAGCGCATCGGCTTCTCGATTCTGACCGTCTTCCTGGGCGTGTTCATTGCCGGCATGGCCGTGTTCCTGTATCTCTACAACACGCTTGCTGTGCCCGCGCCGGACGACCTGGCGCTCGCGCAGAAGACCACGGTCTACTACGCCGACGGCACGACCGAGATGGGCACCCTGGGTGAGATCAATCGTCAGATCATTGACACGTCGACGCTGCCCGACTACGTGCCGAAGACGATCGTGGCCTCCGAGGACCGTACGTTCTACACGAACAACGGCGTCGACCTGAAGGGCATCTTCCGCGCCCTCATCAACAACCTGCGCGGCGGCGCCCGCCAGGGTGGCTCGACGCTGACCCAGCAGTACGTGGAGCGCTACTACATCGGCGAGACGACGTCCTACACGGGCAAGCTCAAGGAAGCCGTCCTGGCCATCAAGATCAACCGTGAGAAGTCCAAGGACGAGGTCATCGGTGCCTACATGAACACGATCTACTTCGGTCGTGGCGCGTACGGCATCGACGCGGCCGCCCAGGCGTACTTTGGCCACGGTGCCCACGAGCTGACGCTGTCCGAGTCGGCGCTCCTCGCGGCCGTCATCCCCGCGCCCTCCGCGTGGGACCCCGCCGTCAACCCCGATAAGGCGAAGGAGCGCTGGGAGCGCGACCTGAACCTCATGGTTGAGGACGGCTGGCTCACGCAGGCCGAGAGGGACGCCGCGGTGTTCCCTGAGACGATTGACCCCGACACACTCAATAGCGCGTCGATGACGGGCACGAACGGCTACCTGATGGCTCAGGTTAAGCAGGAGCTGATCGCCTCCGGCCAGTTCGACGAGGACAAGATCAGCCAGGGTGGTCTGCGCATCACCTCCACGATCGTCAAGGAGCACCAGGAGCAGGCCGTCGCGGCCGCTGAGGGCATGAACGAGGTCGAGGGCTGGGATCCGACGCACCAGCACGTGGCCCTGTCCTCCATGGACCCGGCCACGGGCGAGATCCTCGCCGAGTACGCGGGCGCGGATTACGAGAAGCGTCAGCAGAACGCCGTCACGCAGGACATCGCGATGGCCGGCTCGTCCTTCAAGCCCTTCGCCCTGCTGGCGAACGCGCGCCTGGGCGGCACGGTCTACGACACCTACTCGGGCAAGTCCCCGCAGTATTTCCGAGGCATGGGCACCCCCGTCTACAACGACGGCGGCTACTCCTTCGGTAACGTCACCCTCGTGAAGGCGACCGCCTACTCGATGAACACGGTGTTTGTGGGCCTCAACGACGATGTCGAGCCGGAGAATACGCTCAAGGCCGCCATCGACGCGGGTATCCCCGAGGATACGGTCGGCCTGAACGATGAGCTCCTCAACGTCCTGGGCCCCTCCTCGCCGCACAACATCGACCTGACGACCGCCTACTCGACGATCGCGAACGGTGGCGAGCGCGTCACCGCCCACATCGTCAAGAAGGTCGAGGACTCGAACGGCAAGCTGCTCTACAGCGGCGACGTGGCTCCTAAGCGCGTCTTCGAGGTCGAGGAAGTCTCCTCGATCATGCCGGCCCTCGAGGCCGTCACGAAGGGCGAGGGCACCGCCGCCAACGTTGACTCCGCGATCGCGCGACTGACGACGGCCGGAAAGACCGGTACCTCCTCGGACCAGCTCTCCGCCCAGTTCGTGGGCTTCGTGCCCGGCATGGTGACCGCCGTGTCGATGTACCAGTCCGACGACGCCGGTAACTCGGTGCCCCTGGATGACGTGGGCGGCCTCGATCAGTTCCACGGCGGCGACTGGCCGGTCGACGTGTGGATCGACTACATGAAGCCGGCGACCGCGAACCTGCCGGGCGACGACTTCCCCTGGAAGGTTGAGTCCAACCGCAAGGTCCACAACAACGCGCCGACGCCCGCGCCGAGCGCGACGAGCGAGGCCCCGCAGTCCGGCGCCGAGCTCACCGAGACGCCTGCCCCCACCGAGACGCCCTCCACCGAACCCACCGAGAATTCGGAGAACGGTGGCAACGGGAATAACGGCAACAATGGCAACGGTTCCAACAACGGCAACGGCGGGAACAATAACGGCAACGGTTCCAACAACGGCAACGGCGGGAACAACAATGGCGGCAACAATAACGGCGGCAACAATGGCGGCCGAAGAAACTAGCCGCGCGTCCTAGCGCCGAGCCTGCGGGGCCCCGAGGAGCATCCTCGGGGCCCGCGGTGCGTTCACAGCGAGGTATGCGTACGCGGATAGGAAACGACGATGTGGATAGGTTATGAACATCTGGATAGCTTAATAACCTATCCGCAAGTGAATAACCTATCCGGATGCGCGCAACCTATCCGCATGTGAGCGCATGAGCTCTGGCCACATATTCTCTGTTCCCGCGCGCTTGATGGGGCCGGTGCCCGCAACGGCTCGCTGCGCACGGCCGACAGCAATCGCGGGCATAGCAAAGGGGTGGCCCCCGCTCGCATGAGCGGGGGCCACCCCCTTCAATCAGCATTCAACCGATGCGTGAAGCCTTCACTTCGCGGCGGAAACGCGGACCTTGAGGTTCGCGGACACCTCGGGGTGCAGGCCGACGGTCACCGTGTAGTCGCCAACGGCCTTGATGGGCGAGGCGATGATGACGCGACGACGATCGATGGTCTGGCCCAGCTGCTCCTTGACCGCGTCAGCGATCGCAGCAGCGGAGACGGCGCCGAACAGGCGGCCGGAGTTGCCAACCTTGCCGGAGATCTCGACAACGGCACCCTGGAGGGCGTCGCGCACGGCGCGAGCGTCATCGATCGTGGCGATCTCGTGGCGGCGACGAGCAGCGGCGATCTGGTCGATCTGCTTCTGCGCGCCGGCGGTCCACTTGGCGGCGAAGCCGCGGGGGACCAGGTAGTTGCGGGCGTAGCCAGCCTTGACCTCGACGACCTCGCCGGCGTGGCCGAGGTTGGGGACGTCGTGGGTGAGGATCAGTTTCGTGGTAGCCATATCAGCTGTGTCCTTCCCTTATCAGCGGCCGGTCGTGGAGTAGGGCAGCAGAGCCATCTCACGCGCGTTCTTGACGGCGCGAGCGATCTTGCGCTGCTCCTGGGTGGAAACACCGGTCACGCGGCGGGCGCGGATCTTGCCGCGGTCCGAGATGAACTTACGCAGCAGAGCGGTGTCCTTGTAGTCGATCTTTCGATCTTGGCCGACTTCAGCGGGTTGGCCTTCTTCTTGATGGGCTTGTTGCGAAGTTGGGGCTTCGCCATGATGGTCTCCTAGTGAATCCGGGCGGACTGTGCCGCCCCAAGCGTGTTGTCTTCGACGTGGCGCATTCCGGCGTAGGTGCCGGGGCGCGCGACTTTAGAACGGGGGCTCGTCGCCGAAGGAGGTGGCACCGCCAGCGGGGGCGCTGCGCCACGGGTCCTCGGGGGAGCCGCCGGTCGGTGCGCCGTAGTTGGCGCCACCCTGGCCATATCCACCCTGGCCGCCGCCGTAACCGCCGCCCTGCTGGGGCGCGCCCTGCTGGCCGCGGTTGTCGGACTGGTAGCCGCCGCCACCGGAGGGGGCGGTGCGGGTGACCTGCGCGCGTGCGCGGCGCAGGGAGGGGGCCGACCTCGTCGACCTGCAGCTCAACGACCGTGCGACGTTCACCCTGCTGGGTGTCGTACGAGCGCTGGGTGAGGCGACCCTGAACGATGACGCGCATGCCCTTACGCAGCGACTCGGCGACGTTCTCAGCGGTCTCGCGCCACACGGAGCAGCGCATGAAGAGGGTGTCGCCGTCACGCCACTCACCGGCGTTACGGTCGTAGGTTCGGGGGGTGGAGGCCACCGTGAAATCGGCGACCGCGGCGCCGGACTGCGTCCAACGCAGTTCGGGGTCAGCGGTCAGGTTACCGATGACAGTGATGACGGTATCTCCGGCCATGTCGGCTCCTCGGGCTTAGAGGGTGTGGTGTCGGCTCAGTGAGCGTCGGGGCGCAGGAGCTTCGTACGGAGAATGGTCTCGTCGATGCCCATGCGGCGGTTGATCTCGAGAGCGACCTCGGGGGTCGTGGTCATGTCGATGACGACGTAGATGCCCTCAGAACGCTTGAGGATGTCGTAAGCAAGGCGGCGCTTGCCCCAGACGTCAACGTTCTCGACGGATCCGCCGTTGGCAGCCACGGGTGCCAGGTACTTCTCCATCATGGGGGCGACGGTGCGCTCGTCGATCGAAGGATCGAGGATCACCATCAGTTCGTAGTTACGCACGTTGGTTCCCACCTCCTATGGTCTTTACGGTCACGGACGGTCCGTGACAGGAGGGCGTTGCGTATGGCCCGTGAGGGCCTGTTGGACCGGCCGCGGGTGCGGATAGTCCAGCTACCCACTCTACACGGGTGGCAGCGTCTTCGCTAGGGCGTTTCCGGTCACGATTGGGCTCCTCGGGACGAGGCTCGGGCACGCCTCTGCGGGAACCTGACCCCAGCGCGAAACCGGGGGTGGGGGCGAGGCCTGCCCCGGCCTCGTCGATCGGCTACAGAGAGCGGGCGCCGAGCCCGTTGGTGAGGGGCCCGCATGCCGGTGTAGACGGCCGAGTAGGCGAGCCAGACCGTCGCGAGAGCCAGCGAGGGGCGCGCCGTGAGCGAGGCGGAGTGGGCGATGACCCACAGGAGGGGCGCGTAGACGACCAGGTTAACGATGCCGGCGATCGCCAGGTAGCGGCCTCGGCCCGCGCCGATAAGGACGCCGTCGAGGAGGAAGACGTAGCCGGCGACCGGCTGGAAGAGGGCGCCGACGATGATGGCGACGGTCGCGTAGTCGATGACGGTCTGGTCGGTCGTGAAGACGCGCGTGATCCAGGGCGCGGTGATCGCCAGAGCGACGCCGACGGCGACACCGAAGCCGATGCCCCAGCGCGACAGGGTGCGCAGGAGGGGGCGCATGGCGCCGCGCTCGCCGGTGCCGGTCGTGAATCCGGCGAGCGCCTGGGCGGCGATTGCGAGCGCGTCGAGCACGTAGGCGGCGAACGTCCACAGGGTCCACACGATCTGGTGGGCGGCCAGGGCCTGGGTCGAGATCGCGGTGACCGCGCTCAGGGTCGCAAGCAGCGCGACGCGCAGAGCGAGAGTGCGCACGAGCAGGGGGGCCCCCTCGAGTGCCGCGCTGAACAGGCCAGACGTGGAGGGGCGCAGGCTCACGCCCTCGCGGCGGGCGGCGCGCACGATCATCCACCCGAGGAAGGCCGCCATGAGCGTCTGCGTGATGGCGGTGCCCAGGCCGGAACCCGCCACCCCCAGGCCGAGGGGATACATGAGCACCCAGTTGGCCACCGCGTTGAAGGCCGCGCCCACGGACGCCGCGACCAGCGGAGTGCGCGTGTCCTGCAACCCGCGCAGGGTACCGGTCGCCGCCAGGACGACGAACATGCCGACGAGGCCGGGCGCCGAGGCGCGCAGGTAGGCCAGGGCATGCGGCATCGTCGCCGCGTCGGCTCCCAGCCAGGCGAGCAGGGGGTGGGCGAAGACGGCCAGGAGAATCGCGGCGAGGGCACCGAGGCCTCCCGCCAGCCACATGGCCTCGACCCCCGAGCGAATCGCAAGGTCGCGCCGCCCGGCCCCCAGGTGGCGCCCCGCCAGGGAGGTCGTCGAATAGGCGAGGAAGATGAAGAGCCCGACCGCCGTGTTCAGCACGGTCGACGCGATGCCCAGGCCCGCCAGCTGCGGGGTGCCCAGATGGCCGACCATCGTGGAGTCGATGACGGTGAACAGAGGCTCCGCGATGAGCGCGCCCAGGGAAGGCAGCGCGAGCGCCAGGATCATCCGCGTGGTGATCGTCGGGGTCGACGAGGCCGGGGCCCCCTCACGCTTGGCGGGCGAGGTTGGGTCGCCGGGTCCCTGTGTGCTCGTCATGACACTCCGATTCTTTCCACAATGTGTGCACAGGCCTGTGGAAAGCCGTGCATTGGGAAATTCTAGACGGCCCAATGAATGACACGGATGTGACTGTGATGAGTATATCTGCCCTGACAGATCGGTCATTTCGCGTTGTGCACAGGCGTCGTCGGCGTTGTGCACAGGTTATCCACAATATGTGCACATGCCCGTGCACAACGTCGGTCGCGCAATCGCCTATAACGCGTTAGTCTTCGCCTGAAGGCCATCTATCCACAGGGCCCCGGGCCGCGCTCGCGGCACTCAGCCCCGCCCGGCCTCGTCCCTAAACGCCCGCGCACCCGAGAGGATCACGATGTCCGACGACCAGTTCGACCGCGTCCCGCCGCAGGACATCGACGCGGAGATGAGCGTCCTCGGATCGATGATGCTGACGACCGACGCCGCCAACGTCGTCTCTGAGATGCTGCGCGGGCAGGACTTCTACCTTCCCAGCCACGAGACGATCTTCGATACCATCATTGAGCTCATCGGCCGCGCCGAACCCGCCGACGCGATCACCGTCGCCGGCGAACTCAAGCGCGCGGGCGTCCTGTCGAAGGTGGGCGGCGCCGCCTACCTGCACACCCTCATCGCCTCCGTGCCCACCGCCGCGAACGCCGCCTACTACGCGCGCATTGTGCGCGAGCGCGCCATCATGCGCCGCCTCGTCACCGCGGGCACGCGCGTCGTCCAGCTCGGCTACGCGGACGCCGGCGGCGACGTCGACGAGATCGTCGACCAGGCCCAGGCCGAGGTCTACGCCGTCTCCGACGGGCGTGAAACTACCGACTACGTGTCCATGGACACGATGAGCACGGACGTTCTCAACGCGCTCGAGGACATCGAGAAGAACCAGGGCAAGCTCAACGGCGTGCCCACCGGCTTCACCGACCTCGACGAGCTCACCCAGGGCCTGCACGGCGGCCAGATGATCATCGTCGCCGCCCGACCCGCCATGGGTAAGTCCACGCTCGCCCTGGACTTTTGCCGCTCGGCGTCTATTAGGCACGGCATCACGTCGCTGATCTTCTCCCTGGAAATGAGCTCGCAGGAAATTGCGATGCGTATGCTTCCGCCGAGTCCGGCGTGCGCTTGTACAAGATGCAGGCCGGCAAGATGGACAGCAACGAATGGAAAAAGGTCTCCGAAACCACCTCGCGCATGAGCGAGGCACCCCTGTACGTCGACGACTCCGCGAACATCACCATCTCCGAGATCCGCTCCAAGTGCCGCCGCCTCAAGCAGCAGGAAAACCTGGGCCTCGTCGTTATCGACTACCTCCAGCTCATGACGAGCGGCCGCCAGGTCGAGTCGCGTCAGCAGGAAGTCTCCGCGATGTCGCGAAACCTCAAGCTCCTGGCCAAAAGGACCTCGACATCCCGGTCATCGCCGTCGCGCAGCTGAACCGTAACTCGGAAGGGCGCACCGACCGCAAGCCCATGATGAGCGACCTGCGCGAGTCCGGCTCACTCGAGCAGGACGCCGACATCATCATCCTGCTGCACCGCCCCGACTACTACGACAAGGAAGACCGCCCCGGCGAAGCCGACATCATCGTCGCCAAGCACCGCGCGGGCGCGACCAAGACCGTCACCGCTCTCTTCCAGGGCGACATGACGCGCTTCGTCAACTACACCGGACGCCCGGAGCCGGGCGGCGGCGAGTAAGGGCCGGGTCGCCTGATCTTCGGTGTTGCTGTGCCCCGACAGATCTCCGGCCGCCGCGTGGCCTGCCCGCCCGCGAGCCGTCCGCGCTGCGAGCTTCGCTCGGAGTGGTCGATCTCGAGGCCCGCCCTGGCCCCCCCGGACCCTCCGGCGCCCTCCACACCGGCGGCGCCTCCGGTGCTGTGTGGTCCCGGCCAGGCCCTGCCGCCGCCCACGGGCACCGCAGCCAGGCCCCGCGCCTCGAAGCCTGCCCGTGCCCTCCGGACCCACCGGCCCCCTCCACACCAGATTCATCAATTTCGCACGTAATTCCCGTGCGAATGCTTCAAGATTTGAATTGTGATCGTTGGAATTGCAACGTTTCTGAGTGTTGTTGAAGTTTCATGTAATCGAATTACGTGCGACTTTTGCTAGGGCGTTCCTGTTGCTGCTCATCGGCACGGCGGTCTGGTCCACTTCACCTCCGGTCCATTGCTCCTCATTGCTGAGCTCACTATCAATTTCGCATGCAATTCCCCTGCGGCTATTTCAGGATTTGAATTGTGATCGTTGGAATTGCAACGTTTCTGGGTGTTGTTGAAATTTCATGCAATCGAATTGCATGCGGAATTGGGGGAGGTGTGTGTTGTTGGGGTGAGGCGGGGTGTTGGCGCGTGACTTTCTTCTCCCTGCGTGGCTTGTTGTTGGTGGGAGCGGTACAAAGTTCTCCCTGCTCGGGGAAAACAGGTCAAAAAGGGCGGTTTCGGGTGTGCTGGGAGAGTTTTGTACCGGTTGGGCCGCCGAACTGGATACGCCGGGAGAGTTTTGTACCGGTTGGGCCGCCGAACTGGATACGCCGGGAGAGTTTTGTACCGGGGCCCGCCATGGCGGCCGCCCCCACCGCCCACCGGGCCCGTCGGAACTAGTCCCGGTGGCCGGCGCGGGCCAGGCGCTTGGCACGAATGGAGCCGACCAGCCAGTCGGCGCTCAGGCAGCCCAGCGCCACCCACACGACGCCCATCGCGATCCAGCGGAACGTCGGAACGGTCTCGTGGAAGATGAACACGGCGACGAGCAGTTGCAGGGTGGGCTCCAGGTACTGCAGGAAACCCATCGTTCCCAGGGTGAGGCCCCTTGCCGCCGAGGCGAACATGATGAGTGGGATCATCGTCAACGCGCCCGCGCCCACCAGGAGTGCGAGGTGAACGGGCCACGAAAACCCGGAGCCGTCGGAAGATGCGATGGCGTGGAAAGACGTGGAGGACGTGGCCGCCAGGTACGCGTAGTAGCCGAGCAGGATGGGCGAGACGGCGGCCGTCTCGATCGCCATGCCCGCGAGAGGGTCGACGCGCGCGGCCACGTCCTTCTTGACGAGGGAGTACAGGCCGAACGTGAGGGCGAGCGTGAGGGAGACGATGGGGACCGAGCGCTGGCCGACGACGAGGATGACGACGGCGAGCACGCCGAGGGCCAGGGCGACCTTCTGGATCGGCGTGACGCGCTCGCGCAGCACGATGAGGCCCAGCGCGACCGTCACGAGGGGGTTGATGAAGTAGCCGACCGCCGCGTCGGTCGTGTGACCGGCGAGGACCGCGTACACGTACACCGACCAGTTAACGACGACGAGCGCACCCGCGACCGCCAGGCGCCACAGGGCTCCCCGGTCGGCGATGAGCGCGCGGATCTTCCCCAGCGAACCCGTCAGGGCGAGCGCGACCAGGCAGAAGAACAGGCCCCACACCGCGCGGTGGACGATCACCTCGACGGCGCCGGCAGGGGAGAGCAGCGAGAAGTACAGGGGGAAGAACCCCCAGATCACGTAGCAGGAAACGCCGAGGGCGAGTGCGCGTGGATCGTTCTTCTGGGTGCTCATTCCTCCAGTGTAAGGACCAACCTGGCAGCTTCGCCGCGACGAGTGAGGCCGATGAGACGGGCGCCGGCGCACGCCCGGGCCCCGGGTGGTGTCGGCCACGCGGCGCGCCCCCCGGGCAGATACGCGAAGGGGGCGGGAACCCGTTGCGGATTCCCACCCCCCTGGCTACGGCTGCGTCACTGCGCGTTCTTCGCGAAGTTCCAGCCGATGACCAGCAGCGCGCCGAAGGGCTTGTTGTTCAGCGCGAGGTCACGTACCTCGTCCTTGGACACGTCGACGCCGTAGGAGCCGGTAGCAGACCACAGGCCGTCGATGGCCTGGTTGACCGCGTCGTCGCTGGCGGCCAGCAGGTTGAGGTTACCGATGGTGCGCACGAACGACACGTGCCAGCCGCTGGCGTCCTCCACGGTGAACACTCCGAGGCGCTCGGGGTTGACGAGGCCTTCCGTGTAGTTGGTGGTCATCGTCTTGGTGGTCGTCCTGAATGTACGCGTGTCGATGTCCGGGTAGGAGACCGTCAGCGAACCGCCGTTGAACTCGACCTTGTACTGGCCCATGGTGATGGACGTCGTGCCGAGGTTGACGATCGCGCCGCCCGAGACCTTCGTGGAGCTCAGGCCCCACGTCACCTGCACGCCGCTGGCGCCCATGCCGGACGCGGAGTACCCGGACGAGGACGATCCGCCGCCGTAGACCGCCGCGACGCGGCGCTCGGGCAGGTCGAGGTAGCGGTAGACGTCCTCGCTGCCGATGCTCGCTCCGTTACGCAGGGCGTCGACCATGCCCGACACCGCCTCCTCGGGAGAGGGAAGCGCCCTTGACGTCGGTGAAGTTCGCGGAGTAGTTCGGCTGAGCCGAACCGGTTCCCAGGAACTGCTCGGCGACCGTCATGTAGCCGGACAGGTACCACTTGCCGTCTTCCTTCACGGAGACGAGCGTGAGCTTGTTGTTCGGGAAATTCTCCAGGACGTTACCGGAGGAGACCGGCTTGTTCTGGATATCCTGCTTCATCTTGTCGAAGGCCTGCGACTCGTTGGCCGTCAGGTCCGAGCCCTTGGCCTCCTTGTAGTGCTCGCGGATCTTGTCGGCGAGTTCCGGCTTGATCTCGACGTCACCCTCCCACTTCGTGATGGTGATGAGTGCCACCTGATCGGACTTGGTGTCGACCGTGTACTCCATCTCGGACTTCTTGATGTCGATCTGGTCGATGTAGTCCTTGAGGGCCTTCAGGTCCATCAGCTTGGACCAATCGGCGCCGCCGTTGTGCTTGTAGTCCTTTTGCCAGGTCGTCGCAGCGTTGAGCTCCTCGGGCGACGCGGCACCCGCCAACGACACGAGAGAGTTCTTCGCGAAAGCGGAATCAATGCTCTGTGCCAGGGCATCGGGGCTCTTGTAGCCGCCACCAACCAAGCGGCTGAGCGCGAAGGCGCCGCCACCGACGACGACCAGGATGGCAACGACGATGACGGAGATGATGGCCGCCATCTTTCCGCGGCTCTTCTTCTCGCCGGGCGCAGGGACCTGGCCCTGGAACTGACCGTTGGGGCCGGGTGCGGGGGCCTGACCCTGGAACTGACCGTTGAGGCCGGGCGCGGGGACCTGGCCCTGGAACTGGGGGTTGTAGGCACCCTGCTGGGGCACCTGACCCTGGAAGTGACCGCCCGGGCCGGGTTGGTCACCGTAGTTCGGGGTGGACATCGTTGATACCTTTCACCGTTGGGAGTGAACGTCGCAGTATTTCACTTTTGAAATAAATTGGCAACTTTCGGTGTGACAGTGTGAGGGTGGAGCCCGTGACTATCGGGCGAGAAAGCGTGAGCGGCCACGTCGACCCCCGATATCAGGGTCGTTTCGTCGATGCCGAGGACCACGCCGAGGGCCTCCAGGTAGCGTTCCTGCTGGCTTTCCTCGCCGGCTCGGCGCGCCATGACGGTCGGGTTGTGGATGAGGCGCGCGGCCAGGTGGCGCAGCGCTCGGGCAGCATCCTCGGTCGAGAGGGGACCGGCACCGAGGCGATCGATCTCCTCCTCCACGATGCGGAACACGCGTGAGCGCAGGTGCCGCACGACCGGGTCCATGGATCGCGCGCCGAGGCCGCGCTCAAAAGAGGAGACCTCCTCGTCGATGATGGCTCGGGCGCGCGTGAGCGCGTCAGCGTCGGCTGCCGGGACCGAAGCCTGGATGGTCGGCAGGTCGATGAGCGTCACGTTCGACAGTGAGGCGACAGAGCTTTCGGTGTCGCGCATGAGCGCGAGGTCTAGGACTACGGTGGGACCGGCCTGCGCGGCCATGTCTCGCGTCAGGACAGGGCTTCCCAGCCCGCGGCATGTCACGACGAGGTCGGCGCGCTCCAGGGCAGCAGGAAGATCGGCGGCGCTGACCCAGCCGATGCCTCGTCCCCGGGCGAATTCACGGGCGCGCCCGGACGTCGAGTAGACGGACACCTCCGATGCGCCGAGCGCCTGCAGGGCGCTGACGCTTGCGCCCGCGTAGGCGCCTGTGCCGACGATGAGCACGCTCGCGTCCGCCCACGGTCCCAGGTGAGCCGCAGCCATGTCGAGGCCGACGGCGACGACGGATCGTCCCGCCCCGGCCAGTCCGGTCTCGGTCGCGACGCGGCGGGAGGTCGCCGATGCTCGCTCGGCGGCGCGCCCCAGGTCGCAGCTGAGGGTCCCGTCCTCCCAGGCCGTGCGCGCGGCGCGGCGCATCTGCCCGGCGATTTCGCGCTCGCCGATGACCATGGACTCCAGTCCCGCTGCCGTCGAAACAGATCGACGAGGCCGTCGCGACCCCACAGGTGACGCAGGTGCACGTCCTCGCGCGGGGTGCGGGCGGCGGTGGCGAGCTCGCGCTCCACCGCGTCCTTGAACGCGCGAGGGTCGGCCGAGGCCGGGGCGTCGACGTAGATAGTGACCCGATTGCAGGTGCGCAGGACCATGACTCCGCGCGCGTGCGGCAGCGAGCGCATGAGGGTGGGGCCCAGGTCGGCCGCGCCGGAGAGTCGGGCGATGTCATCGAGGGGGGCGTAGCGGTGGTCCGCGGAGAGCACATGAATAGTCACAACGCGTCCATTTAAGGGCACGTGGGTGGCGCGAGCAGCGCTGGAAACCCATTAATGTTGGTGACGCCGTGTCATTTCGGAATATGTGCGAAATAAATGGCTCCATCCCGCGGATAAATGGGCATAAAGACGCGTAAATTCGCCCAATTGCGACGTGTGAGAAATTGTCTTGAACTAGACTGGAAAGCGACGGAAATGCGCGAATTAACGCACGAAAACATCATTAAATTAAGGGGAGACACATGGCGAGGCCCCCGCTGATCGCCGCCCTGACCGGGCAACGCGCGTCCACCCCCGTATGGTTCATGCGTCAGGCTGGACGCTCCCTGCCTGAGTACCGCGAGCTGCGCGCCGCTATTGGCCTGCCCATGCTCGAGGCCTGCCTGCGCCCCGACGTGGCCGCCGAGGCAACGGTGCAGCCCGTGCGACGCCACGGCGTGGACGCGGGCATCTTCTTTTCGGACATCATGGTCCCCCTGCGCCTGGCTGGGGTGGGTGTCGAGATTGAGCTCGGCGTCGGCCCCGTCCTCGATCATCCCTATCGCACGCGCGAGAGCATCGACGAGCTCCTGAGTCATCGGTACGGGGAGGGGTCCTGGACCGATTCCACCGGGCGTGCGCGCGACTGCGCCGAGGGTGCCCAGTCCGTGCGCGATGGGGTCGCAACGGCGGTGCGCGAGCTGGGCTCCACGCCGCTCATCGGATTCGGCGGCGCCCCCTTCACCCTGGCCGCGTACATGGTCGAGGGGCGTCCCTCGCGCGATCACATGGCTGCGCGCGCGCTCGCGGCTTCTGACCCGGGCGCGTGGGATGCTCTCATGACTTGGTGCGCTCGGGTGAGCGCCGACTTTATCGCCGCTCAGGTCGAGGCGGGGGCCAGTGCCGCCCAGCTCTTCGACTCGTGGGTAGGGTCTGTCTCGCCTCGCACCTATCGGGAGTCCGTCGCGCCGTATTCGCGCATGGTCGTACAGCGCGTCGCGGGTGCCGTCAGCCCGGTGACCGGTTGCCGCGCTCCGCTCATCCACTTCGGGACTGGCAGTGCGCCGATCCTGTCCGACATGGCCGAGGTTGGTGCCGACTGCGTGGGTGTGGATTGGAAGACGGACCTGTCGTGGGCCATCGAGCAGGTTCCCGGAAAGGCCGTGCAGGGAAATTTGGACCCCGCGCTGTTGCAGGCCCCGTGGCACGTTATCGAACAGGCTGTTCGAGATATTCTCGACGCTGGGCGCTCCGCCCCCGGACACGTCTTTAACCTCGGGCATGGCGTGCCACCCACGACCGACCCCGACGTCCTCACGCGCATCGTCGAGCTGGTCCGCGAGCTGGGTGATGCTCGATGAGCGCGCCTGATGCCATCCCCACCCACCCCGGCGCGGTCGTCGTCGGCGGAGGCATCGCCGGCCTCGTCGCCGCCTGGGAGCTGGCCCGCGCGGGCGTGCGCCCCCTCCTCATCGAGGCACGCGGATACCTGGGCGGCCTGATCGCCCGCGGCGCGGTCGGTGGAGCGAGCGTGGACCTGGGCGCGGAAACCTACGTCGTGCGAGGCACCGACACCTCGTCGATCGTGGACGCCCTGGGGCTGACCTCGGTCGAGCCCGCCGGCTCGGGCGCCCGCCTGTACGCCCCCGCCCTGCGCGGTGGATGGGAGCTACGGCCCTTCCTGCGCGATTCGTTCCTGGGTATCCCGGCCCACCCGGGCGCGCCGGACTGCGTGCGCGTGCTCGGCGAGGCCGGCGTGCGACGCGCCCTGAAGGATCGCTCGATGGGTGGCGACGTCGGCATGGACGAGGCCGGGGAGACTCTGGCCGGTTTCGTGACCGCGCGCATGGGGGAGGCTGTGTTGGAGCGCTCGGTGCGGCCGATCATCGCGGGCATCTACACCGCCGACCCCGCGATGCTGGCGACGGATACGGTCGCCCCCGGCCTGCGCGCCGAGACAACCCGTCACGGGTCCCTGGCCGCTGCGGTCGCGGCGCGCCTGGCCGCCGCCGGATCGCGCCGTACCCCCGAAGCCTGCGTCGAGGGCGGAATGTTTGTCCTGGTCGACGCGCTGCGAGCCGCCATCGAAGAGGCCGGGGGAACCGTCCTGACCCGCACGGGAGCATTCGCGATGGCTCGATCGGCCACGGGCTGGACCCTCGAGTGCGGACCCACCAAGCCCGGGCCGACCCCCGGAGCCGAACCCGTGCCGAGCGGGCCGGGCGTGAGGGTCACGACGGAGCGCCTCGTCCTCGCCTGCAGCGCCAGCGCCGCCCTGCGCCTGTTGACGCAGGCGCGCATCCCCGACCTCGTGCCCGATGTGAGCGTTCCCGAGGGTGCGCCCATCGCGCGCCTCACCCTGGCCGTCCACGCCCCCGAGCTGGATGATGCACCCGTCTCCCAGGGTCTCCTGGTCGCGCCCGCGCCCGCCGACGAGCGGCCGGTGGCGGCCAAGGCGCTGTCCCACCTCAACATCAAGTGGCCCTGGCTCGCCGACCAACTCCCGCCCCACACGCACCTGCTGCGCCTCTCTTACGGGCGCCTCGGCGAGGCCGAACCCGCGGTCACCGTCGAGGGGGCCCTGCGCGACATCCGCACGCTCACAGGCGTCACCATCGCCTCCGATGCCGTCACCGACCACCTGCTTGCCCGGTGGAACGGCACGCTCCCGCCCCTGCCGCCCGAGTATCGCGCCCGCGTGAGAGCGCTCGAGGAACAGGTGCGTCCCCTGGGCGGCGTGGCGCTCACGGGCGCCTGGGTCGCCGGAACCGGCATCGCCTCCGTCGTCACACACGCCCGAGCGGGAGTGAAAGGACTGCTATGACCACGCGCGCATTCGTTCTGGGAACCAGGGGATCGCGGCTGGCGCTCGCCCAATCCACCACCGTCGCGCGGGCGATCGAGGAGGCTGGGGCTCGCCTCGGCGAGGACGTGCGCGTCGAGCTGGAGGTCGTGCGCACGCACGGCGACGTGTCCGCGGCGCCTCTGGCTGCGCTCGGCGGCGTCGGCGTGTTTGCCGCGCAGCTGCGGCTTGCGCTCCTCGGGGGAGAGTGCGACCTGGCCGTCCACTCCTTCAAAGACCTGCCCACCGCCCCCACGCCGGGGCTGCGCATCGCGGCCGTCCCGCAGCGCGAAGACCCCCGCGATGCCCTGTGCGCGGCCGACGGGGCGACGCTGTCGTCGCTGCCCGCGGGCGCGCTCGTCGGCACGGGCTCACCCAGGCGCGTCGCCCAGGTGCTCGCCGCGCGCCCCGACCTGCGCGTATGCGACCTGCGCGGCAACGTCCCCACGAGGCTTTCGCGCGTGCGCGGCATCGACCTGGGCGCTGACGCGGGCACCGCTCCATCGGCCCTCGGCACGGGCGAGCGCCTCGACGCGGTCGTCCTCGCCCTCGCCGGGCTGCGACGCATCGGCCTCGACGCCCACGCCACCGACGTGCTCGACCCGACCATCATGATGCCCGCCCCCTCGCAGGGTGCCCTCGCCATCGAAACGCGCGACGAGGAGGACCCCCTCCTGCGCGCCCTCCTGGGTGCCCTCAACCATCGGCCGACCGCGCTCGCGGCCAGCGCCGAGCGCGCCGTCCTCTCCGCCCTCGGTGCGGGGTGCGCGGCGCCGGTGGGTGCGTGCGCCCGCGTGGACGAGGCCTCCTCGGCCCTCCTGCTTGACGCGCGCGTGATGAGCGTCGACGGGCGCGAGCGGGTCGAGGCGCGTGGAGCGCTCGAGCTCACGGACTCGGTTGGTCGCGGCGAGGCCGCTCGCCTCGGCGAGGACGTGGCGCGTCAGCTGCTTGCGCGTGGCGCCGCCGAGGTCACCGACCTGGGGGCGACGAAAACGCCGAGGCACCCCTCGTGAACGAACCCCACGTGAGCGCACCCCTGAACGGGCGGCGGATCCTCCTGACCCGAGCCAAGCCCGATGACGGCATCGCGCGCGCTTTGCGCCTCGCCGGGGCGCAGGTGGATGCTCTGGCACTCACCGTGTCGACGCCGCTGGACTCCGCGCAGCTCGACGCGGCGCGCGACCGGCTGGCCGACGGCGCGTACGCGTGGGTCGTCTTGTCCTCCTGGAGGGCCGCGCGGGCCGTCGTTTCCAGCCTTCCACGTGCGCGCTCGCGCGGCACGCGCATCGCCGCCGTCGGCGAGGCCACGGCCCGATGGATCAGCGACCACGCGGGGATCAGCGCCGACATGACCGGCGCCGGATCCGCCGCCGCGCTGCTCGAGTGCTTCCCTGCCCCGGCCTTCGGTGCGCGCCCGGTCCTCATCCCCCGCTCGGCGGCCGCGCCCGATACCCTGCCAGAAGGACTACGCGCTCTCGGCTGGAGCGTCGAGGCCGTCGATGCCTACACCACTCTCCCCGCTGGTGCCGGCGATATTGACGCCGATATCGCGGGGAATTTCCGCACCGGGTACTACGACGGCGCGGTGCTCACCGCATCCTCCCAGGCGCGCGCCCTCCCCCCGCTCCTCGGCCTGCCGCCCCCCACAACCCGGGTCGTGACCATCGGCGCACCCACCGCGCTCGCCGCCGGGCGGCAGGGGATCGCGGTCGCGGCCCGCTCCTCGTCCCCAACGCCCGATGCCATCGTCCGCGCCCTCATCGACGCCCTCGACCGCCCCGCCCACTCCGACGCACCCGAAGAAAGAGACTCATGACTACCGTCCCCGAATCCGTTACCTCCTACCTCGCCGAGGCCGGGGTGGATGGCGCCCCGATCCCGACGATTCGTCCGCGCCGCCTGCGCACGACCCCCGCGATGCGCGCCCTCGTGCGCGAAACCCACGTCGATCCGGCCAAGCTCATCTGGCCCGTTTTCGTGCGCGACGACATCGACGAACCCCGAGAAATCGCCGCAATGCCGGGCCAATACCAGCACACGATCGACTCGCTGCGCCGGGCCGCAGCCGATGCCGCCGACGCCGGCGTGGGCGCCATCGACTTGTTCGGCGTGCCCGCCCACCGCGACGCGATCGGCTCCCAGGCGTGGGCGGAGGACGGGATCCTCAACCGCGGCCTCGCCGCCGTGCGGGCCGAGGTCGGCGACGCCCTCGTCGTGTGCGCGGACACCTGCCTGGACGAGTTCACCGACCACGGGCACTGCGGCCTCCTTGACTCCGAGGGCGGCGTCGATAACGATGCGACCCTGCCGCTCTACCAGGCGATGGCGATTTCTCAGGCCCGCGCGGGCGCACACATGGTCTCGCCCTCGGGCATGATGGACGGCCAGGTCGCCGCGATCCGCGCCGCCCTCGACCAGGCGGGATACGCGGACGTCGCCATCCTCGCCTACTCCGCGAAGTACGCGTCCGCCTACTTCGGGCCCTTCCGCGAGGCCGTCGGATCCACGCTCAAGGGCGACCGCCGCACCTACCAGCAGGACCCCGCGAACCGACGCGAGGGCCTTTTCGAGGCTCTGCTCGACGCGGCCGAGGGCGCCGACATGCTCATGGTCAAGCCCGCCGGCCCCTACCTGGACGTGCTGGCCGACGTAGCCGCCGCATCCGATATTCCGGTCGCCGCGTACCAGGTGTCTGGCGAGTACGCGATGGTCGAGGCCGCCGCCGCCAACGGGTGGATTGACCGCACTCGCGTCATCGACGAATCCCTGACCGGCATCTTCCGGGCGGGAGCCGACTCCGTCCTCACCTACTGGGCCCTCGAGGTCGCCCGCCGCGCCCGCTGAGCGCGCATCCTCGTACCGCATCCCTCCTACTTCTGATGAAGGTAGAAATGACCACTAACGAAACCGCATTCTCCCAAGCAAAATCTGTGATCCCCGGCGGAGTCGACTCGCCCGTGCGCGCCTTCGGCGGCGTCGGCGGCACCCCGCGCTTCATCGCGAGTGCGAGCGGCGCGCGCGTCACCGACGTGGAGGGGCGCTCCTACGTGGACCTGGTCGGGTCGTGGGGCCCTGCATTGCTCGGCCACGCGCACCCCGAGGTGGTCGCCGCCGTCCAGGAGGCCGCCTCGCGCGGCCTGTCCTTCGGCGCACCCACCGAAACTGAGACGGCGCTGGCCAGCGCCGTGCGCGAGCGAGTGCCCTTTGCGCAGCGCGTCCGCTTCGTGTCGACGGGTACCGAGGCGACGATGACGGCGATCCGCCTGGCGCGCGGCGCCACCGGGCGCGACCTCATCGTGAAATTCGCCGGCAATTATCACGGTCATTCCGACGGCCTGCTCGCCGCCGCAGGGTCGGGCGTCGCCACCGGTGGCCTGCCCGGATCGGCCGGCGTTCCCGAGGCCATCACCGCCCAGACGATCGTCCTGCCCTACAACGATGTCGACGCCCTGCGCGCGTGCTTCGAGCAGGTGGGTGACGGTATCGCCGCCGTCATCTTCGAGGGCGCCCCCGCCAACATGGGCACGGTCCCGCCCCGCCCCGGGTGGAACCGCGAGATCCGCCGCCTGTGCACCGCGCACGGCGCGCTCATGATCCTCGACGAGGTCCTCACCGGCTTCCGCGTCGACCCTGCCGGCTGGTGGGGTCTCGAGGCCGTGGCCGGGTGGGTGGACGGCGCGCCCTCGGGCCGCTACGGCGCAGGCTTCGTTGACGCGTCCTGCGTGGAGGGTGCCGACTGGGTGCCCGACCTGGTGACTTTCGGCAAGGTCGTGGGCGGCGGCATGCCCCTGGCAGCCGTGGCCGGGCGCGCGGACGTCATGGACCTGCTGGCCCCCCTGGGACCCGTCTACCAGGCGGGCACGCTCTCGGGCAACCCCTTGGCCACGGTGGCCGGCCTGCGCACCCTCGAACTCGCTGATCAGGGCGTGTACGACCGCGTGAACGCCTCGGCGCAGGAAATCAGCACGATCGTGTCGGACGCGCTCAGCGCTGCCGGCGTCGCGCACCGCGTCCAGCGCACGGGATCCCTGTTCTCCGTCATGTTCGGCGAGGCCGCGGCCTCCTCGGGCGTGTACGACTACGACCAGGCGCGCGCACAAGAGTCGTGGCGCTACGCCCCCTTCTTCCATTCGTTCCTGTCCTCGGGCGTGGCCCTGCCGCCCTCGGTGTACGAGGTGTGGTTCGTGTCCGGCGCTCACGGCGAGGCGGAGCTGGAGGCTATCGCCGCCGCAGCTCCGGCGGCCGCGCAGGCTGCCGCGCAGGCTCAGCCGGAGTAGTCGATCGCTCCGCGGTGCCTGTGCCGTGAACGGCTGAGGGGTGGGGATCCTGGTGGGTCCCCACCCTCATCTCTTCCCTCGGTGTACGGGCGACGGGTGCTTCTCCGTGGTGGTTGATGTCGTCAGCGGGTGTGTTAGGGCTCTTCACGGACGGTGAACGAGGGGTCTGGTGTAAAGCAGAATGTCGCTCCGCCGGGATTGGGGGTGAACCAGACGATGCCGGAGTAGACGCGTGTGAGGGTGAAGGTGCCGACCCCCTCGATGGTTGTAGATTCTCCTAGGTGGAGTTGTGGGGAATGGGCGAAGTTGTCGATTTCATTCCCCCTTTGTGCAGCCAGGCCGAAGTCACCAGTTTCTACTCCCATGTTGATTTCACCTCCAGCAATGAAATCGACCGGTGCTCCGTCCGATAAATGCCCTAACAGTTCTGGTGGCTTGTTGGGATAACCTCCTACCAAGTATTGGTCGTCGCAGGAAATGAGGGTGCCTGTTTGGAATCGTTTCCAGGGCCAGGCGTAGGCGATGTGTGCGTAGGTCCAGGGGATGACGAACGCTAGGACGAGGACGGCCACGACGACGGCGCGGACGCGTGCGGGTCTGCGTGTGCGTGCAGGTGTGGTGCTCATGGGTGTGTTTCTATGGTGGGTGCTGTCGTCAGTGGGTGTGTTAGGGCTCTTCACGGACGGTGAATGAGGGATCTGGGTCAAAGCAGAACAGTGCTTTTCCTGGGTTGGGGGTGAACCAGACGATGTCGGAGTGGGCTTCCTTCAGGGTGAAGGTGCCGACCCCCTCGACGGTGATGCTGTCGCCTCGGTGAAGCTCAGTGGCACCCCCGAGTAGGTCGTAGTGGTCATAACCGGTGAGTGCAGACACACCGAAGGAGCCGAGTTGGCGCCCCATGGAGACTTTTCCTGTTATGCCAACGAAAACGAGGCGTCCATCGGAGAGTGTTCCCAGTTTCATGGACCGTTGCTTGTCGTATTGGGCGAGGTAGTATCGGCCAGTGCAGGCATCGCCCTTGGTTTTTTCTTTCCAGTCCCAGGAGTAGGCGATGTGTGCGTAGGTCCAGGGGATGACGAACGCCAGGACGAGGACAGCCACGACGATGGCTCGAATGCGTGCGCGTGCAGGTGTGGTGCTCATGGGTGTGCTTCTGTGGTGATGGTCGGTGTCGTCAGTGGCCTTGTTGTGCGAAGTCGTTCAACGTGAATGTGGGGTCTGGGTCAAAGCAGAACAGTGCTTTTCCTGGGTTGGGGGTGAACCAGACGATGTCGGAGTGCGCTTCCTTCAAGGTGAAAGTGCCGACCCCCTCGATGGTGGCGCTGTCGCCCCGATGGAGTCCGTCTGCGTGGCCGAGTAGGTCGTAGGGTTCGTTGTCGCTGGCAGCGGCGATACTGAAAGAGGCGGTGTCGCGCCCCATGGAGACTTCCCCCCTGCTGCTCATTCGAACCTTTCGTCCATCGGAGAGAACACCCAGGAAAATGGATCGTTGCTTGTCGTATTGGGTGACGTAGTAACGACCTTGGCAGGCGTCGCCCTCGGCTCTTTCTTTCCACGGCCAGGCGTAGGCGATGTGTGCGTAGGTCCAGGGGATGGCGAAGGCTAGGACGAGGACGGCCACGACGATGGCGCGAATGCGTGCGGCTCTGATGCTCATGGGATTGTCCCGATAGTGATATCGCCATAATTGGCGTAGAACTCCTCCCAGCTGATCGTGAAGGCCGCTTCCGGAGTGGTGACATTCCTACCGCTGAGATCGTTGTGCCCCCAAGGGTTGATGAGGGTGACGCCGTTCTCGTCCGCTGCAGCCACCGTGTAGACGTGGCTGGAAGCGATCGTAATATTCTCCCGCCTGTTGCCGACAGTGGCCTGCGCGTCTCCGGCGAATGGGCTGGATTCGGCGACAATGGGATATCCCCACTTAATTGCATCAATGGTCCTATATCTGAGGTCTCCATGATTGAGGCCAACGTTTGGGATGATGTTTCCCGGAGTGCCGGAGATGTTCTGCATAGTGATTGTGGATAAGCTCGCCGATGCTCCTCCGTGGGTGAATCTGCCTTTCGTTCCCCCTGGGTGGGACTGGATGAAAGCCTTCTCGAAGATCGAAGCGAGATCCGCCTTGGGCGATTTCCCGGCTGTGTCGCCATACGCCATGACATCCTGGACGAACACGCGTTGTTCGTTTCTTTCGTATCCGGGGAAGTCTACGAAGTACCCGTCGATCTTTCCTTGCGCGTTGTAGTGCGGAGTGACCAGGCTTGCGAGGTATTCTCGGCCCTTTTGTGTCTGGTTATAGGCGTTTAGGGTGGACAGAAGATGGCAATCGCCGATGCGGCCCTGATTAAGGTCGAAAGAGACTGTGATGGATCCTGTAGGCGCTGATGAATATCCTCGAGTTCTTTTTGCGTCAGATTCCGTGTCTCGCCGAGGTCCGTATCAGTATCCCCGTCTCCGTCGGTATCAATCTGGTCCTCTGGAGTGAAGTAGAGGGCTTCTCTCAAAGAGGCAGCGGTATTGAGGGTCTCGTCTGAGAGAGTAGCCGTTGTGTCGTCGTAACTAGCCTTCAGCTCCCTTAATTTCGCCTCGTATTCTTCCCGGCGAGCGATGCGATCAAGGCGGGGGGAGTGCCCAAAACTCATTCCATAGGTCATCTGCCTGCCCGCGGATGGCATCGACCTTCTGCTTCGCTTCTTCGAGCTTGAAGTAGTAATTCTTCAGTGCATCTGCTGCCTGGAGGGTTCCATCGCGCCAGCGGATGAGCTCGGGTAGTTCATTGTTCTTGCTGTCGATGAAAGCGACTTTGGCCGCCCCTTGCCAGTCTGTGAGGGTGATGGTCAATGCGGAGATGTCGTCGTGGAGCGATTTAATGTCATGTGACCGGTTGCGCATTTCGTTTTGGCACGACCAGATAGATCCGAGATCGCCAGGAAGCTGAGGAAATAAATATGAGAGTGGTGAATGCATGGCGGCCTCGTTTCTACAGCTTCGAGAAGATCGACTTGAAGGTTTCGGCGATCTCGTCGTCCATATCCTCGGTCGCCTGCGCCGTGTCGCGCAGCGCGCCTGCGGTCTTATCGAGCCAACGTTGCGCCGCGTTTTTGTGTGCGTTGTACATGCCGGTGAAATAGACAAGTGCGGTGCCGACGGCAGCGTCGCCAGTGTCGACGGCGAAAGGGCTTGCCTTCTTGAGTTTGAACTCGGACATGTTGTCAGAGAGCTGGTGTACCGTGTCCGCTGCAGACCGTAGCTGCTCTGTGTTCATCTGAAACGCTCATGGCATCCTCCTTGATGTCGTGCTTAACAGATGGACTTTAGTGGGGGAGAGCACAATATGCAAATCTCGGGTGAAGGGAAGATGCGTGTTGCTGTGCTGCCCAGCTGGACATGAGACCGTGGTGCCTCCTGTTGATCCGTTCGGCGTCCGCGCTGTGCTCAGGACGTTACCTTCGGTCCTGCCGTAGCCCTAGGTGTCTGAGCCTCACTGTTGGGCTCGACCACTGTGTGTTGGTGTCGCGCTGGGCCGCTGTTCCTTGGTGTCTGAGCCTCACTGTTGAACGCCGTGGTGCCCGACGCCGGCGCCGATGTGGGGGTTTTGCACTACACGAGGCCCTCTGCCGGCGTGTCGCCGGCGTGTCGCACCCTCATGTAGTGCAATTCCCCCCGCCCCGCAGGCTGTCTGACGGGCGTGGCACCCAAAACGCAGACCACCTCGCGGAAAAACGGTGAAAAAGGACTGTTTCAGGTGAAGTGGTCTGTGTTTTGGGCGCTCCCGGCAGCGTGAACTGCTCACGCTCGCATCGACAGGAACCTAGCTGGGTACTCATGTATACAGCGGTGAGCTCCTGGCCTTTCTGCTGCGCACGCGTCGGAGCTCCTGGCCGGGGTTGTGGTGAAGCAGCACGAGTTGTGCGCTCGCACGTAAATTCCTGAGCATGCGCGCAAACCCCTTGATACGCACGTAAACCGCTAGATGTGCGTGTGGGCGGCGCTGCCCACACGCATGTCATCGGGTTAACGTGCGAGGTATCGGGCCCACACACAGATCATCGGGCCTACGTGCGAGGTGTCGGGCCCACGTGCGCGGTGATGGGCTCGCGCATCGGGCATTTGGGGGCTTTTCCCCACGATGAAACAACCAACTTCAATGTTGATTTTCCCGCACCAATAAGCCAAAAAGTCGCCACAAAACCAACACGTTTTGTCTTTTTACCCCAGAAGCCAAGAAGACAACGAAAAAGCGTGACACCTCTGCGGTGTCACGCTGGCGGGGGTGGGGCGCGCGATGCTCACGCGCCCCGCATCAGCTCAGGCGCGAGTGCGTGCGATCGAGAGGATCGCGGGGGAGACGATCAGGGCGGTCAGGGCGATGACGACCGCGAAGACGACCGACGCGACCGAGGCGACCTGCAGGGCGGCGAACACGCCGAGGGCCGCGAGGACGACGATGAGGGCCACGAGCACGGAGGCCGAGGCGGTGGCCTGGGACATGGTGGGAGCGGTTTCAGCCTTGACGATGTTGTTCATGGGGTTCTCCTTGAGAATGTCTTCGCGCGGAAACGCGAAGCGCGCCCCGCACGCCAGCGTGTGTGGGCCTTGTCGGCCCGTGTCGCCCGGGTGAGCGACGGTATTGAAAAAGGGAGGTGACTCGTGGTCGCCCCCCTTGGTGCAGCTCCAATTCTACGCGGATTCCACCGCGCGGTCTATACCTCGCAATCCCTTGTAAGGCATGGCACAAGCATCGTAAAAACCAGTTAAAAAGCAGTTGTGTCAACGAACAAATTATGTGTGAGATGAGTGAAGAACGTGTCGTTTGATGCAAGTGTGCCCGAGTGGGGACTCCACCCGGGCACACAGTGTCACTCGGCTCGTGCCACATTCATAGCTTGGAGGCCCTTCGGTCCTTCAATCGCCTCATATTCGACCTTCTCGCCCTCTAGAAGAGTGCGGCGCCCAGATTGGCCGATGATGTTTGAATAGTGCACGAAGACGTCGCCGGATTCGTCATCAGGAGTGATGAATCCGAAGCCTTTGGCGTCGTTGAACCACTTGATGGTCCCGGTAGCCATGGGCCCTCCTTCGTGTTCGCCCCAACGCTGGGGCACCGTTCGGCCCCGTCTGCGGAGCCGACATGGTCCCGTCGCCCCTGTCCGGCATCGATGCCCCCGGACTGGGCGTGTGGAATCACACTTATACGGTACCGCACTCGCGGCGAAATGTGGCTGACCTGCGCAATCGCGACGAAGAAGTTTTCGGCGTGATGTCGCTACTTGTCCCCACTTAGACGAACCGGAACGATCGCCTGCACGTCCTCTCCCTCGAAGGCAACGCTCCCGATCGCCACGTCGACCCCGAAGACGGCCGCGAGGGTGTCCGCGTTCATGACGGAGGATGCCGGGCCGACCACGGCCTCGTGCGTGGAGGAGAAGAGCGCGACCTGGTCCGCGACGCGCAGGGCGTGCGCCGGGTAGTGCGTGTTCATGATGACCGCGAGGCCTCGGTCCTTCACGAGGCGCTCGAGGAGTCCCAGGACGATGAGCTGGTTGCGGAAGTCGAGGCCGGTTTCCGGCTCGTCGAGCACGAGGACGCGCGGGTCGGCGACGAGCGCACGGGCGATGAGGATCATCTGGAACTGGCCGCCCGACATGGTCGCGCAGGGCATCTCGGCCAGGTGGGAGGCGCCGACCTCGTCGAGGACGTCGCGGGCCATGCGCTCCTCGCGGGCTCCCGGCTGTGCGAGGGTGCGCATGTGCGGGGCTCGCCCGACCATCACCATCTCGAGGCCGGTGAGCGCCACGTTGGATGCGTTGCGGGCCTGTGGCACGTAGGACAGGACGCGGCCCAGTGCCCGGGTCGACATTGATGAAATGGGGGTGCCGTCGATGAGGGTGCGGCCGCTGTCCCACTTCTGCAGGCCGATCATGGTGCGCAGCAGCGTCGTCTTGCCGGCGCCGTTGGGACCCAGGATCGCCAGCAGCGAGCGCTCGGGCACCTCGAAGGACACGTTCGTCAGGATCGGGGAGGGCGCGCCCGGGTACGTGAAGGTCGCGTTTTCGACGCTGATCATCGCGCTCCTCCCGTCCGGCGCAGCAGCACGATAAAGAAGGGCGCGCCGATGATGGCCGTCAGGATCGAAATGGGGATCTCCGAGGCCGACAGGGAGCGCGCGAGCGTATCAATGACGATCATGAGCGCCGACCCGAGCAGCAGCGACACGGGGATAACCGCGCGGTTGTTCTGCCCGCACAGCATGCGAGCGCAGTGCGGCACGAGCAGGCCGACCCAGCCGACCTGGCCGCACATCGAAATAACCGAGGCCGTGATGACCGTCGAGGCAACGATGAGGATCGCGCGCATGAGGGAGACGTTGACGCCGGCTGAGCGGGCCTCGTCCTCTGAGAGGGAGAGGATGTTGAGCTGCCAGCGCAGCGCCACGATGACGACGACGCCCGCAATGATGAACGGGGCGCCCAGCGCGATCTGGTGGTAGGTGACCGCGGCGAGCGAGCCCATCAGCCAGTAGGTGATCTCGGGGAGCTGGCTCGTGGGGTCGGCAGTGAGCTTGAGGAGCGAGAGGACCGCGTTCGCCAGGGCGGAGACAATGACGCCGCCGAGCACGAGCGTGATGACGTTGAAAGAACCCGTGCGCGTGCGCGAAATCGCCGTCGTGAAAGCCATCGTCCCCAGGCCCGCGACGAGCGCCGCGGCCTGCACGCCGATCAGGTTCCAGTCCAGCAGCAGGGCGATGACCGCGCCGACGCACGTGCCCGCCGCGACCCCCAGGGTGTCCGGCGTGGCCAGGGGGTTGGAGAAGAGCGACTGGAACGAGGCACCGGCAACCGACAGGCCCCCGCCGATCAGGATGGCCACGATGATGCGCGGCACCCGCAGGTCAAACACGACGGAGTTGACCCGCGGGGGCACCGCTGCTCCTCCCCAGAACCTCGCGCGCAGCGCTGCGACCACGTCCTCCAGGGACACGGAAAAACGGCCGATCAGCATGGCTGCCACCGCACACACGACGATAAGGGCGACCAGCGTGGGGACCACCCACACGCGCAGCCGCCCGTTCCTGGTCAGCACAGACTTCATGATGTCCTCTCCCCGACGCACGCCGGGAGTCAAGCGCATAAGGGACCCCGGCCTCGTCGATAGGGGAGACGAGGCCGGGGACAGGTATCAGGACGCGGCGTCCGGGTTGACGATGCGCCGGGCCTGCTCGTCCGTGAGCGTGAAGTTGTACATCTTCTGGTAGTAGTCCTTCGTCATGGCTACGAGGTCAACGTCGGAGAACTGCTCCGGGTACAGGGAGGCGCCGATCCAGTTCGCCACGATCGGGGAATCCGGGTTGGGGGTGAACCAGTTCCACATGCCCAGGCCGGTGGAGTAGACGCGGCCGGACTTCACGGAGCTGAGGGTGGACAGGTCCACGCCCTCGACCGAGTTTGTCAGGACGGTGTTCGCGGTCATGTTGGACATTCCCTTGCCGGTGACGAGGAGGACCTGGGGATCCCACGTGAGGACCTGCTCGAAGGTGACGGGCGTGTGCGAGGTGTCGGTGTCGCGCGTGACGTTCGTGTAGTTGAGCGAGTCGGCCCACTCGTTGGTGAACCAGCCGTCCTTGCCGCCTGCGACCGCGAGCTGACCGTCGGCTGCGCCCATGAGCACCATCGTCGAGACCTTCTGGTCCTCGGGGACCTTCGCGGTGCGCGCGCGAGCGTCGGCGACCAGGTCCTTGCCGAGCGCGATCTTGTCGGCCATGTGGCCGTCCTGGTTAAAGACGTCCTCGAGGAGCTCCATCCACTGCGCGTAGGTCTCCGAGGGGTTGCCCAGCGTCGTGAAAGCCGACGGCCGGGATGCCGGCCTTGCGGAACATTTCGCCGTGTTCCTTATTGAAGGCGTTGTAGAAGACGACGTCGACGTTCAGGTTCAGGAGGGCCTCGGCGTTGAGCTCGCCCTTGTCGTAGTAGCTGGTGTCCACCTGCATCATTTCGGGCGCCATCTCGGCGGCGATCGTCTGGCTCATGGCCTTGACGCGGGCAGCGCTCATGCCCACCAGGTAGGGGGCCTTGCCGTCGAAGTAGGCCAGGTAGGTGGATTCGATGGGGATCTGGTCGATGGCGACGCGGGTGATCGTGGAGGGCAGGACGACCTCGTTGCCCGCGTGGTCGGTGATCGTGCGCGTGGACGAGGCCGTGGCCTCCTGGGTGGTGGCCTCCGACTGGGCGGAGGTGGAGCCGGAGCCGCCCGCGCAGGCGGTGAGGGCCAGGGTGGCGGTGGCCAGGATCGCGGTCAGGGTGGCGAGGCGGGTTTTCATTGGGTCCTCTCGTGTTTAAGGGATTACGAGGGAGATGCTACACAAAATTAGGTGCTCCTCACAAGGGTGAGTGTGGCATTATGACACGGTGTTTTTTCCTTGGTTTCTCGCGAGTGCTGTCGGTGCGCGAGAGGCGGCCACGGCCTCGTCGATCGTCTTGCGGGGGAGAGGACGCAGATGAGCATGCGTGCCCGTAGTCTGGCAGCGTCGGGTGAGAGGCCTGGCGTGAGTGGAAGGAGCGGCCATGGTTGCCCAGCTTGATCTGGAGCGCGCCCTCGTCATTGGGGTCGCGTCCAGTGCCCTGTTTGACCTGGAAGAGTCTGACGCGGTGTTCCGTGAGCAGGGGGGAGGAACGGTATCGGGAGTATCAGCGCGAACATCTCGATGACGTGCTCGAACCGGGCGTCGCGTTTCCCTTCATTCGTCGGCTTCTCGACCTGAACGACCTGTCGGATCGGGAGCGCCTGGTCGAGGTAGTGATCCTCTCGCGCAACGACCCGGAGACCGGGATGCGGGTGATGCGTTCCGTTGAGCGTCACGGTTTGGACATCACGCGCGCGATCTTCATGCAGGGCTGCGCCCCGTACCGCTTCATGAAGCCGCTGCGCATGTCCCTCTTCCTCTCTGCGAACGAGGCCGACGTGCGCGAGGCGATCAGCCTGGGTTTCGCGGCGGGCCACGTCGTGGGGTGCGCCGCGGCGGATGATGGGGAGGCGGATCTGCGCATCGCCTTCGACTTCGACGGCGTGCTGGCCGACGATTCGGCCGAGCGCGTGTTCCAGAGCGGGGGCCTGGAGGAGTATCAGGAGAATGAGAGCGCCCTGGCCGAGGTGCCTCTCGACCGTGGTCCGATGGCCGATTTTCTGGAGAAGATCAACAGGATTCAGGGTCTTGAGGACTCGAAAAGCGTGGATGATCCGCAGGGGTACCGGCGTCGGGTCCGCGTCGCCGTCGTGACGGCGCGTAGCGCCCCCCGCTCACGAGCGTGCGATCAATTCGATCCGCCAGTGGGGCCTGAGCGTCAACGATGCTTTCTTCCTGGGCGGCCTCCCGAAGGGGCCCGTGCTGGAGGTGCTGCAGCCGCACATCTTCTTCGACGACCAGCGCCGCCACGTGGAAGGCGCGTCGCTCTCAACCCCGAGCGTCCACATCCCCTTCGGAGAAATCAACCGGGAGTAGGTGTTGGGGCGTGTCGTGGTCGCTTGTTGTCGATCCTGCTGTGCTGCGATCACGGCCCGGCGGTCGCAGATGTGGGCGGGGCCTGGGAGACTAGACGCATGAGCTCATCCGCGCGCGATGCCCGCCGCCTCACCCCCGTCGAGGTGGCGACCGCTGGCGCGCTCTCGGGTCTGGCCGTCACCTTCGGCCTCATCGCCGCGGTCACCCCCGTCTTCCAGCTCTTCTTCCAGGTCGCCACCGCAGTCCCCCTCGCGATGGTCGCCCTCAAACTTCGGCCACGAGCCGCGGTCGCGGCCTTCGCCTCGACGATCCTCCTCGCCATCGCCGTCGGCGGCGTCGCCACGGCCGGCCGCTCCTTCCAAGCCGCCCTCGTCGGCCTCATCATCGGATTCCTCCACAAGAAACGCGCCTCCTGGCTGCCCGTCGGTGGCGTCGCAGCCGGCCTCGGCGTCGTCTGGGGCGTCGGCACCGGTATCGCGTTCTGGATCCTGTCCGACCTGCGCACCCTCGGCCTCGAAAGTATCCGCAAGGCCCTCGACGGTTTCCTCAAGCTGGTCGGACACATCCCCCACTCCGGCGGCTTCGTCGACGCGGGACACCAGCTCGGCCAATGGTTCGTCGACTGGTGGTGGATCTGGATCCCCATCACCCGCTTCATCGGCGTGGCCTTCCTGGTCCTCGCGGCCCGGTGGCTCCTCGGGGCAATCCTCAGCCGCATCTCCCTGGATGCGGGCTGGGATCCACTCCTGGACGCGAACACCCACTCCGCGGACTCGCGTGATGGTGCCGAGGCCTCGTCCCCCCTGCCCCTCACCCTCACCGACGTCGACTTCACCTACCCGGGCGCCGACCACCCCGCGCTCAGTGGCGTCACCCTGAGCTTCGAGCGCCCCGAATTCACCGTCGTCGTCGGGCACAACGGCTCGGGAAAGTCCACCCTCGCCCTCCTCCTCGCGGGCGCCGAACCCGGCTCTGGGACGCGCCAGGGCGGCGGTGTCCTTGGTGCTGTCGGCGGCACTGCGCTCGTGGGGCAGCGGTCCGAACTCCTCGTTCTCGGACAGAGTGTCGCCGAAGATGTCACCTGGGGCATGACCCCGCAGCAAATCGTCGATCTCGACCTCGAGGAGCTGCTTGAGCGCGTCGGCCTCGCCGGCCTCGCGGATGCCGACCCTCGCTCCCTGTCCGGTGGGCAGCTCCAACGCCTCGCGCTCGCGGGCGCGCTTGCTCGCTCCCCGCGCCTGCTCATCTCCGACGAATCCACCGCCATGATCGACCGGGCCGGCCGCGCCGACATGCTCGATCTCCTCGCCTCCCTGCCCGCGCGCGGCATCGCCGTCGTCCACATCACCCACGACCCCGCCGAAAGCGCGCGCGCCGACCGCGTCGTCACGATTGACGGCGGCCGCATCGTCTCCGACCGACGCGCGGGGGAGGGTGCTCCCCTCATCGACGAGGCCGGGGATCCTCTCGCATCCCCTGGCCCCGGCGCGCCGGGTCTGTCTGCGTCTTCCGTGGCGGGCGCGCCCGCCCTCATCAAGGCGGCTCACCTATGGGCCGACCGCGTCGCCCACACCTACGACCTCGGCACCCCCTGGGAGAAGCCCGTCCTGCGCGACGTCAGCCTGATCCTTGACCCCGGCCAGGCCATGCTCATCACCGGGGACAATGGATCGGGTAAGACGACGCTCTCGCGCGTCCTCACCGGCCTGCTTGTCCCCACGTGGGGGCGGGTCACCCTCGGCGGGTGCCCCATGGAGCGCTGCGTCGGCGACGTCGCCCTCTCCATGCAATTCGCGCGCCTTCAGCTCCAGCGCCCCTCCGTGCGCTCCGACATCCTTGCCGCCGCCGGACACGGGCCGCGGATTGGCACCGGATCCGCGCACCGCAAGGGTGCCATCAGCCGCGAGGAAGGCGACCGCATCGTCGCCGAGGCCATGGAACTCGTCGGCCTCGACCCGGCCCTGGCGACGCGCGGCATCGACGACCTCTCCGGCGGGCAGATGCGCCGCGTCGCCCTCGCCGGCCTGCTCGCCTCCCACCCGAGCGTCCTCATCCTCGATGAACCCATGGCGGGCCTCGACGTGGCCTCGCGCGACCTGCTCATCTCGGTCCTGGACGAGCGGCGCCGCGCAGGCCTGTCCATCCTCGTCATCTCCCACGACCTCGAAGGCATGGACTCCCTGTGCGACACACACGGCCACCTCGCCGAGGGGGTGCTCTCATGATCGAACCCCACTCCGCCTGCGGAGCGACCGGCCCCGGCGGCGGCGCCAGCGAGGGCCGATTCTCGAGGACTCCTCCCGGCCTCGGCGAAGGTCCCACGCGCCCGAAGCCGCGGCGAAGCCCGGGCTTCACCCTGCCTCGGCCCCTGCCCTGGACGACGCCGCTGTCGCGAGCCTGGCCCGGCACGCTTATCGCCTGCTGGACGGTGCTCACCACGTGCGTGATTCTCTCGCCGCGCTGGTCGACGCTCACGATCGTGGGTGGCCTCCTTCTTGTTGCCTCGCTGGTCGTCCGCCTCCCCCTTGGTGTCGCGCCGCGTCCGCCCATGTGGTTCGTCTCGGGCTTCGTCGGCGGCTGCATCGGCGCCTGGCTGGGGGACGGGCTCGAGCTGTTCCTGCGAGTCTCCACCCTGGCGCTCGTCGTCCTGTGGGGATCGGGGCTTATCGCGTGGGTGACACCGACCGCCTCGCTCGCGGCTGCTCTGCGCTTCTTCCTGTGGCCCCTGCGGCTCGTGGGTGCGCCGGTCGATCAGTGGTCGCTCGTCATGGCCTCCGCCTTGCGAGGCCTGCCGATGCTGCGAGACCAGGCGCAGGCGGTGCTCGATACTGCCAAGCTGCGTCTCGGCCAGGACATGGCCACGCTGTCACTGCGCGGGTATGCGCGCCTGAGCGTCGACGTCATTACTGCGATCCTGTCCGCGACCTCGCGCGGCGCGGCCGAAACCGGGCGCGCCATGTCCATGCGCGGAGCCATCGAGGCTCGGGATAGTGTCAATCGTGGGGCGCGTGTTCGGCTCGGGTGGGTAGATGCCGCTGTGATCGCTGCGAGCCTGTTGGGTGTCGCTGGCATCGTTGCGTGCAGGTTGATGTCGTAGTGTGCCGGTCACACCTTTCGTTGTGATAGCGGGGTTTTATCCAGGTTGCGCGGATTCTTGTGCCCTGGGTCATACGGCGCTGATTTGACGCGGGGGGGTGTGATGCCCCTATTCTTTCTGGGTACGCGCGAGTGGCGGAATAGGCAGACGCGCACGGTTCAGGTCCGTGTTCCAGTGATGGAGTGGGGGTTCAACTCCCCCCTCGCGCACGATGAAACCGCAGATCCTTTGAGGATCTGCGGTTTTTGTTTTCCCTGGTTGTGGCCGTGGCCCCGCTGGTGTTCCGGGCGCCGGAGGGTCCGGCCGCTGTGTGTGCCGGTGGGCGGCGGCCCGCCCGCGAGCCGTCCGCGCTGCGAGCTTCGCTCGGCGCGTCGCCTCGAAGCCCGGCCAGGCCCCGCCGCCGCCCACCGGCACCGCGGCAGATCCCTCCGGCGCCCTTCACACCGGCGGCGCCTGGTCGCTGATGTGTTACTGGGTGCGTTGCTTCGAAGCCAGGCCGGGTCCCGTGCCTCGACGTGTTCCCTATCCTCAGTTTCGCATGCAATTCCCTGACACCTGCAGTTCGTCACTTAGTGAAAAGCCTGGAATTTCAACGATTACATTTCAAAGCATGAAGTGTGCGTGGGGGAATTGCATGCGAATGTGTGCCGATCGGGCCCCGCCGCCGCCCACGAGCACCGCAGCCTGGTCCCTCTACTCCCTGTGGGCGTCACGGGGGTCTCGCGTGTTGAGTTTTTGGGGTGCTCTGGTGCGTGTTGTTACAAACGTCGTCAATCCAAGGCGTTTTTCGTGTGGATTTCTGATCCGTTGTTACAAACGTCGTCAATCCGAGGGCTTTTTCGCTGAAAATGGTGGTTTTTGGGCTCAGATTGACGACGTTTGTAACGTCGGCCGCCCACTGGTCGCCCGGCCAAGCCCCGCCGCCACCCATGGGTGGCGCCGCCTGGCCCTGTCGGCCAGGTGGCCCGGTCTGAAACCGCCATCGCCTTTGCGGATGCCGGCCGAGCCTCGACTGAAACCGCCATCGCCTTTGCGGGTGAGAAATGGGCTGTTTTGGTGCAGTTTTCGGGTGCAGAGGTGATGGTGGTTTCAATGGTTGCTGTTCAGGGACGTGCAGTGGTGTTGTCGGTTTCAAAGTCGCCATGTTGTTGCGCCTCGTGCGCGAAAAAAAGTTCGCCCTGCGTGGTCTGATGGTGGACGTGAGCGCGAAAAAGTTCGCCCTGCACGCTCGAAACACCCCAAAATCGGCGTTTTTACGCTTGCTGGGAGAACTTTTTCGCGGAAGTGCCAGTGGAGGGGCTATGCTGGGCGAGTTTTTTCGCGGAAATGCTGCTGAAGGGGCCGTGCTGGGCGAGTTTTTTCGCGCCAATCGGCCCTGCGTCCAGGTCTTGTAGGCGACGTGGCGCACGAGGCTGGCTGCGGTGGGGGTTTTGCAGCATTAGAAGCTGGTTGACAGCGTGTCGCCGGCGTGTCGTACCTCTAATGACGCCATATCCCCCGTTTGGTGACGGCCTGGCCGAGCCGAGCGCCGCAAGCGCGCGAGCGCCCTCTCGGCGGACTTCACCCCGGAGGGCGCGCAGGCGTTCTTTGACTACCACCAGCAGCAGAAGGAGAAGGAACATGAGCGCAGCGCTCGACAGGCTGAAGCAGCAGAAGAAGCTCGCGGGGTTCGTGAAGGTCATGGACGAGGAGACGACGAGGCGGGCGGAGCGGATCATCGCCGCTACGGCGAAGCTGGAGGTGCGACAGCTCTGGTCCGCCGCCGCGATGTGCCTCGTTCTCCTGCCGGTGGCCGTGGTCGTCGCCGGTCTCTGGATGGGCATCGCCGGCTCATCACGGGTGTTCAGTGGGCGCTGGACGTGGATGGGAGCGTGTGGCTCGGCATCGGCCGGTGGCTCGTGGTCGGCGCTGGCCTCGCCGGGGCCGGCTACAGGCTCTTCGTGTCCGTCCGCTGGGTTGCGGGTCTCGTGGAGACCTGGAAGGGCCGCGGGATGCCGAAGTGGCCCCACTGGCGCAAGAGGTGATAATGCCTCGCGAGGGCAAGCGCGCGCAGCGCGTGCGGCAGCCGCGACAACTGGACATTAGGTCAGCGGCTGCTGTATAGTTCAGTGCATGCTGACCATTGCTTCGCGTCTTGACGTCATGAACCGGCTCGGCCGGGCCATGGCCGACCCGACGCGCTCCCGCATCCTGATGTCCCTGCTCGACAGCCCGAGCCACCCTGCGGTGCTCTCGCGCGAGCTGGGGCTGACCCGCTCGAACGTGTCCAACCACCTGACCTGCCTGCGCGACTGCGGGATCGTGGTCGCCGAGCCCGAGGGCCGCCAGACTCGCTATGAGATCGCCGACCCGCACCTGGCCGCGGCGCTGACGGCACTGGTCGATGTGACCCTCGCCGTGGACGAGAGAGAGCGCGCCGTGCATCGACCCGGCCTGCTCGGTGCCGGGCTGCTGCGCCGCGAGCAGTTCGGGGGACGCCTCGTGAGCGCCGCCTGCGGCTGCGACGAGCCGATGACCAGTCCCGCGGACGAGGCAGAGGAGGCAGAGCGCCCGTGGTGGCGTGATCCCGGCCTGGTCGTGCCGATCCTCTCCGGCGTCGCGTTCGGCACCGGCCTGGCGCTGGAGTGGTCGGGGCTGCACATCGCGGCGCTGGTCGCGTTCTGGGCGGGCCTGCTGCTGGGCGCGTACACGTTCGTGCCCGGTGCGATCCGGAATCTCGTTGTGAAGCGCAAGCTCGGGATCGCGCTGCTGATGACAATCAGCGCCGTGGGCGCGGTGATCCTCGGCTACGTCGAGGAGGCGGCCGCGCTGGCGTTCCTCTTCTCGATCGCCGAGGCCCTGGAGGACAAGGCGATGGACCGCGCCCGCGGCGGGCTGCGTGCGCTGCTGAAACTCGTGCCGGAGACCGCGACCGTGCTGCGCGACGGGACCTCTGCCTCGGTCCCGGCCAGGGGAGATCGCCGTCGGCGACGTGCTGCTGGTCCGCCCTGGCGATCGGGTCGCGACCGATGGGCTGGTCCGCTCGGGCCGGTCGAGCCTGGACACTTCGGCGATCACGGGTGAATCGATCCCGGTCGAGGTCGCGCCCGGAGAAGCGGTGTCGGCGGGCGCGATCAACAGCGCCGGCGTGCTGGAGGTCGAGGCGACCGCCGCGGGCACCGACAACTCACTGACCACGATCGTGGAGCTGGTAGAGCAGGCCCAGGCCGAGAAGGGCGACCGAGCCCGGATCGCTGACCGGATCGCCCGCCCGCTGGTGCCCGGTGTGATGGTCCTCGCCGTCCTCGTCGGCGTGCTCGGCTCCCTGCTCGGTGACCCGGAGACCTGGATCACCCGCGCCCTGGTCGTCCTCGTCGCGGCCAGCCCCTGCGCGCTGGCGATCGCGGTGCCCGTCACCGTGGTCTCCGCGATCGGCGCGGCGACCAAGTTCGGCGTCGTCATCAAGAGCGGGGCCGCCTTCGAGCGCCTCGGTGGCATCCGGCACCTGGCCGTGGACAAGACCGGCACTCTGACCCGCAACCGGCCCGAGGTAACCGCCATCGTCGCCGCCCATGGGTTCGGCGATGCGCAGGTGCTTGCTTGGGCTGCCGCCGTGGAGCAGCACTCGACGCACCCACTCGCCGCCGCCATCGCCGCCGCGGGCCGGGGAACCCCCGCCGCGCAGGACGTGGCCGAGGAGGCCGGGCACGGCATCGGTGGCCTGGTCGACGGCCGCAGGGTGGCGGTGGGCAGTCCGCGCTGGATCGACGCCGGTCCGCTCAAGGCCCGGGTCGAGGACCTGGAGGCCGAGGGGCAGACCTGCGTGCTCGTCACCGTCGACGGCTTCCTGGCCGGGGCGATCGGCGTCCGCGACGAGCTGCGCCCCGAGGTCCCCGAGGTTGTGCGGACCCTGCGCGACCAGGGCATCGAGGTGAGCATGCTCACTGGCGACAACTCCCGCACCGCTGCTGCGCTGGCGAAGCTGGCCGGGATCGGCGACGTGTACGCCGAGCTGCGTCCCGAGGACAAGGCTCGTATCGTCGCCGGGCTCTCGGAGACGTCGCCGACCGCGATGATCGGCGATGGCATCAACGACGCGCCCGCCCTGGCCGGGGCGACCGTGGGCATCGCGATGGGCGCGACCGGCTCCGACGCCGCGATCGAGTCCGCCGACGTCGCCTTCACCGGCCACGACCTCGGCCTCATCCCGCAGGCTCTGCGCCACGCCCGCCGCGGCGGCAGGATCATCAACCAGAACATCGTTCTGTCCTTGGCGATCATCACTGTGCTGCTGCCGCTGGCGATCACCGGCGTGCTCGGCCTGGCAGCGGTCGTCCTCGTGCACGAGGTCGCCGAAGTCGTCGTCATCGCCAACGGACTGCGGGCTGCGCGTGCCCGCAAGCAATAGGTGTTCCGTCCAACGCCACAACTCAGACATGCGCTACGAGAACCCCCTCTACCTCGCCGAGGAGGCCGCAGCCCTAGACCTGATCGCGGACGGACACACTGCCCTCGACGCTCATCAAGCAGCTGAGCCAGGACCGCGCACTCGCGGAAGCCGACACCCTCCTCCTGACGATCCCCAACCAGCTCGGATTCGAGGAAAACTGGTCGATCATCCGCAACTTCGCCGACTATGTTGCCCCCGCGCTCGGGTGGGAGCCGGCACGTCCGGGTGTCCTTCCGACCGGCTACGACATCGACGAGGCCGTGGCCGAGTAGGGGGGTCACGGCACCGCGAGTGGGGCCCGTGCGCGGATGACGGCGCCGCCCGGGGCGGCGGCGGGAACATAGCTGCATGATTGTCGCGGTGTTGAGCTGTCACAAGCGTGACTGAGTGTATGAGCCTGACGGGACGCAGACCTGTTGACGGTGGCGGCGTCAAGCCGGGGCGAGCAGTCGCGCCCACTCCGCTCGCCCGGTTTCACTTTTTATGTGTGCTGGCCTACACTAATTGGACAGTATCCACGCAAGACGACGAGGTCTCTTCGTAATGGCTCGACGCTCCAAGGGCGCGGTGTCAATCAACCCGCGCTCCGCTCAGAATATGTCCACCCGGCCGGCAGATTTCTCGAAGAAGAAGAAATCAATTAGCCCGGTCAAGGTATTTGGCGCCGTAGCGGCGCTGGCGTGTATCGTGACCTGCCTGTTTGTGCAGCTACCCGGCCTGGATGTGGCCGGTACGCGCATGTTCGGCATCTTCCTGGCGGCGATTCTGCTGTGGGTGACGGAGGCCGTGCCCCTGGCGGGCACGGCCGTCCTCGTTATTTTCCTGGAGGTCCTGTTCATTTCGGATCACGCGCTGCTGAGCGTGGGTGAGGGTGCCCCGGCCTACACGAAGTTCTTCGGTGCCCTGGCCAACCCGGTCATCATCCTGTTCCTGGGCGGCTTCATGGTGGCCGACGGTGCCGCCAAGTACAAGCTGGATCGCGCCCTGTCGGCCGTCCTCCTCAAGCCCTTCATGGGTAAGCCGCGCCTGACCGTCATGGGCGTCATGCTGATCACCGCGATCATGAGTATGTTCATGTCGAACACGGCGACCACGGCGACGATGTTTGCCGTCATGATGCCCGTCATCATGGCCCTGCCCGAGGGTAAGGCGCGCACCGGCATTGCCCTGTCGATCCCGGTCGCCGCGAACGTCGGCGGCATGGGCACGCCGGTCGGCACACCCCCGAACGCGATCGCGCTCGGCGCCCTGGAGAACGCGGGCGTCACAGTGACCTTCCTACAGTGGATGCTCGCGGCCGTCCCGCTCATGCTTGTGCTCCTGGCCCTGTCCTGGGCGTTCATCGCGTGGCGCTACATCCCCGCCGACGCCAAGTTCAACATCGACACGTCGGCGCGTTTTGAGAAGTCACGCAGCGCGATCATCTTCTACTCGGTCGCGGGTGCGACGATCCTCCTGTGGATGACCGAGTCGCTGCACCACATTTCCGCCAACGTCGTGGGCTTCCTGCCGGTCGTGGTCCTTCTGATGACGAAGGTGATGAGCGGGGATGACCTGCGTGCCCTGGACTGGCCTGTCCTGTGGCTGGTCGCGGGCGGTATCGCGCTGGGCTCGGGCGTGGCCGCTACGGGCCTCGACAAGTGGATGCTCGGCTCGATCCAGTGGGCCTCGATCCCCGGCGTCCTCCTGATCTTCGTTCTGGCCCTCGTGGGTTGGGTGACCTCGAACGTCATTTCGCACTCCGCGTCCGCAAACCTGCTGATCCCCATGGGCATGGGCCTGGCGACGACGGTCTCGACGAGCGCCGCGGAGATCGCCATCGTCATCGCGCTGGGTTGCTCGCTCGGCATGTGCCTGCCGATTTCGACCCCGCCGAACGCGATTGCGTACTCGACGGGCACGACCCCGACCCGCGAGATGGCGATCGTCGGCATCGTGGTGGGCGTCGTCGGCATCATCCTCCTAGCGTTCATCGCGCCGCTGACCTGGGGATTCATCGGGGTGATGTGACGTGTCCGGGGACGAGGCCATGGTCGGTTCGGGGGCGGCGCGCCCCCGGCCGGGGCTGGCCCACGGGTGGACGCGGGGGCCGGCGGCGGAGGACGCCTCGGTACTGGCCCGAACGGACGTGCGCAGCGGCGGTCACAGAGCCGGCTACCCAATTCACATGCTGGTCGTGGGCGACGACTCCCGCTCGATTGCCGCGCCCGTCACGAGGGACTTGGCGCATGCTTTCCCGGGTCTGTGCCTGGACCGGATCGGCGGGATCGAGGACCTGGCTGGCTACGAGGCCAGCCTGAAGCCGGGCGACCACGTGCTGATGGGCCTGGTGACCTCCGAGGTCGACGACATTGACGCGCTCATCGACCGTGCGAGGACCTTCCCGGCGCTGCAGCGCATGCAGTGGGTGGTGGTGACGGATAAGTCCGAGCATCGCGACCTGGCCCGGTGCATGCAGTCGTGCGCGCTCGCCTCGGTCCTCAAGTCCCCGTGGACGGTTCCCCTGCTGGCGGGGCAGGCGTATTCGACGATGGTGCGCTACCTGCGCGGATGCGGCTATTCGGATAGGCAGATCCGCTCGCTCATCGCTGATCCGCCGCCTTTCGCCGTGCAGGGTCCGCTCCTGGAGGGCCTGGACCGCGACGAGCGCGAGGTCGTCATGGAGCTCCTCGCCGGCGTCGAGCGCGTGCTCGGCCAGAGGCCTCGGCTGATTGTCCCCGAGGGGACGCAGCTGGTGACCCAGGGCGAGCCGGTGGGTGCCGTCTACCTGGTGTTGGATGGCCAAGTGTCGCTGCACAGGGATTCCGTGCAGGGCGAGGTCCTGGCGCACCTGGCCTCGTCGGGTCCGCTCATCGGCCTCGTGTCGCTGGCGCGCGCGGAGGATGCGTTCTTCACGGGCGAGACGGCGACCGAGGCGACGCTCGTGCGCCTGACGACCGAGCAGCTCCAGATCGTCATCTCCGAGGACCCGTCGATCGGCGCGACGCTGACGGCGCTCGCGATCCGCTCGCTGACGCGTCGCCTCATGCGCGCCGAGGACCTCCATCTCGAGAACGCGATGCTCGCCGAGGACCTCGAGGCCCAGAAGCAGGCCCTGGCCGCCACCCTCGAGGACCTGCGCGCCACCCGCGCCGAGCTGGTCGAACGAGCGCGCTTCGCGATGCTCGGCGAGCTGAGCGCCGGCATCGCCCACGAGCTCAACAACCCGGTGACCGCCCTCGTGCGCGCCGCCAAGCACCTGCACGAGGACGTGGATGCGGCGCTCGCGGCACCGGCCACGGCCTCGTCGAGGGAGGCGATGGCCCGAGCCCTCACCGCGCCCCCGCGCTCCACGTCGGTCGAGCGCGCCCTCATGAAGGAGCTCCTGCCCGTCGTCGGCGACCGCACGCTCGCGCGTCGCCTCGTGCGCGCCGGGATCCAGGGGGCGGACGGTGCGCGCTCTCTCTCGCGCAGATCCCGGGTGGCATCGACGCGTACGAGGCGGGGGCGCGCCTGGGTGGGTCCCTGCGCTCGGTGCTCGCCGCGGGTGACCGCGTCATCGAGCTGACCCAGTCCCTGAAGGGCTATGCGCGCCCGGACGCCGAGGACCTCAAGCCCGTGGACGTGCGCGAGGGCATCGACGACGTGTTGCGGCTGACCGCCCACAGGGTGCGCGGCATCCGCATCGACTGCGACTATGAGGACGTGCCGCCCGTGCGCGCGCACCCGGCGAAGCTGCAGCAGGTGTGGACGAACCTCATCATCAATGCGGCCGAGGCCATCGAGGACGAGACCGCCGACCTGGTCGCGGCCGCCGAGGCCTCGGGCGGCGTACCCGAGCTGCCCGCCCGCGGCGAGGCCGAGGCCCTCATCCGCATCACCGTGCGTCCCACGCCCGAGGGCGTGAGCGTCACCATCCACGACAACGGTCCGGGCATCGACCCGGGAATTGTCGACAAGATTATGGAGCTCCACTTCACCACCAAGGCGGGGCGCGTCCGATTCGGCCTGGGCATGGGCATGTCCATCGTCCGAAGCATCATTGCCGATCATGGGGGCACACTCACGATCGACTCTCACCCGGGATCCACGACCATGCGGATCTCGTTGCCCGCCCAATCACACGAGGAGGAATCATGACCCTGACAATCCTGTCCCTTGAGGACGAAGCAGACGTGCGCGACGCTCTCGAGCGCGATCTTGAACAGTTCTGGGACAAGATCCGGCTCGAAGTCGCCGAGGATGTTGACGACGCGTGGGCCGTCATCGACGAGATCGTCGAAGACGGGGACGAGCTGGCCCTCGTCCTGTCCGACCACCGCCTGCCCGGAAAGTCGGGCGTGGACTTCCTCGTGGAGCTCATGAAGGATGAGCGTTTCAGTGCGACCCGCACGGTGCTGGTCACCGGGCAGGCGGACCAGTCCGACACGATCCGCGCGGTCAACCAGGCGGGCCTGGACTATTACATCGGCAAGCCGTGGGACCCGGAGGAGCTGCGCGCCGCCGTGCGCGACCAGCTCACCGAGTACGTCCTGGAGGCCGGCGTGAACCCCCTGCCCTACGTGAGCGTGCTCGACGGCGTGCGCGTCATGGAGGCGATCCGCTAGAACCCTCAGCGAAGGGCCGCCGCGCTCGCCGATGATGGCGAGCGCGACGGCCCTCATGTCAGTGGTGGGCGTCTCAGGTTGTCGGCTCGTACGCCCACAGGGGGGAGGGATTGCCAGTTATCGGGTGTGCCCGTCGCTCGCAGGGGGACGACGTCGGTAGCGGGGAACGTTGCGAGGACTGAGGGAAGGGCGGTTCCATCTCCCAGGCCCATCGTGCGGGTGAGGTATTGGACGAGCGTGAGCTGGTCGAAACACTTGTTTTTCTTTGGTGACAACTCTCTGATTCCGAGAATTTCAGCGTCTTCTGGAAGCTTCACTTGTCGCAGTGTGCGATTAAAAAGTCGTCCCTGGTGTGCGCAGATATTGCGGAGAATTCTGAGTATGTCGAGCCAAGAATTGACCTGTGACCGACTTAAGTGGCTCTTCATAATTGGGGGTGTAGTTGGGGTCTGAATCCGCCGGTTTCGAGGAGGCAGCGGGTGATGTAGTGGGTGAGGTTACGGAACCCGAGGGCGGAGCCGCGTAGGTGTTCGAGGCGTCCGTTGATGGCTTCGGTAGGGCTATTGGAGGTGTGGGGGTGGTCGAAGTAAGCCAGGATGTCCCCGGCTCGGCGTTTGAGTGTCCTGCCCAGCGTGATGAGCTCGGTCAGACCCCTCGGTACACGCGTGGAGGTCAGGGTGTTGATTTCGGCTTCCATCAGGGCCTTACCCGCGTCCGTGTCGGGCGCGCGGTAGGCGTCGATGATGTTCTGGTAGGCGCTCCAAAGTGACCTCGAGCGCGACGTGCTCCTCACCGGAAAACAGGTTGAGTAGTTGGTGCTGCTGGCGTGGCGTGAGCAGGCATGAGCGGGTGTGTAACATCCTGCGGGCCTTGTACAGGGGGTCGGTGGCACGCCCGCGCCGGTGGTGGAGTTCTTGCTGAATGCGTCTGCGACACTCATCCAAGGCGTTGCCAGCCAGGTGCACGACGTGGAAGGGGTCCATGACCGCCCTCGCGCCGGGGAGTTCTTCAGTGGCTGCGCTTTTTGAACCCGGTGAATCCATCCATCGCGACGATCTCGATGCGGCTTCGCCACGTGTCGGGGCGGGAGGCCAGCCAGGTTTTGAAGACCTGCTTGGAGCGACCCGGGACCATGTCCAAGAGTCGGGAGGGGCCGCTGCGTTCTCGGATGGGTGTCAAGTCCAAGATAACGGTGACGTATTTGTCTCCGTAGGGGGTGTGGCGCCACACGTGTTCATCCACCCCGATGACACGCACGCCATCGAACCGAGTTGGATCATTGATCAGTAGACGCTGGCCTTCACCCAGGACAGCGGTGTTGGCGGTATTCCAGGACACACCGAGGGCCTGGGAGATACGCGCCACCGTCAAATGATGAACGACCAGCCCAGTGAGCGCCCAGCGCACCGCCGCACGCGAGAGCTTGGCGCGCGGATCGGCCGCTTGGCTCATATCTTGACGCCACACATGGGCGCACTCCTGGCACCGGTAGCGGCGCACGCTCACGTGCAAGATCGTGGGGCGCCACCCGTAAGGCTCGTGCGCCAAGCGCCTGACCACCGTGTCACGAGCCACGCCCTGGCACCCGCAGCGTCGACACCACCGGCCCTCACCAGTAATACAGCAAGCCAACACTGCACGGTCTGCCCCAATGCGCTGACCCGTCACTTCCAGGCCCAGGTCATCCAGGCGTGTGAACGCGCTCAGATCAGGGCGACCAAAGATAGTATTGGCCATGTCGAGGTCTTTCAGATGGACGGTGTAGCAATCTCCATCATCGGAAGACCTCGAGCCCTACCCGGCCACGACACGCCCAACCCCGCCCACAACACCTACACCCTCAAATGCGAAGAGCCCAACCGGCTCTTCGCATTTTGGGGTGTAGGGGGTGGTGTTGGCATGGGGTCGGGGCCTGCCCGATGATTGAGGTTGCGACACTTCAAACGCTGGGAGGCCCCGACATGTCTCATGCTACCTTTTCCGCTCCGGATATGACGACCTATTGCGGGTTGGAGGAGCTGGGCTTAGTGGCTGTGGGGATGCGCTGCCAGGGGGGCGGGTTCGTCCTGAAGTGTCGTGCCGCTAGTCCTGCTCGGATGTGTCCAGGGTGTGGGCGCCCGGGGTATTCGCTGGGGTCGCGTACCCGGCGCTTAGCGCACGAACCGCGGGGGCATCAGCCCACAACGCTGGCGGTGTATGTGGGACGTTACCGATGTCGCGCGTGTTCTCGCTCCTGGTGTGATGACATCAGCCAGGTGGCTCCCCCACGCGCCAAACTCTCCTTTGGGGCCTTGCGCTGGGGACTTGTGTGCTTGATCGCTGACAATATGTCCATGAATCGGATCGCCGCTCACCTGGCGGTAGCCTGGCATACCGCCAACGAGGCGATACTGGCCTATGGGGAAGAACTCCTGCTGGCGGATTCGACTCGTTTTGAAGGCGTGCGCGTCATTGGGGTTGATGAGCACGTGTGGCGTCATCGGGGTGGGGACAAGTACGCCACGGTGATCGTGGACTTGACCCCTGTACGCGACCGTACGGGACCGGCCCGCCTCCTGGACGTGGTGCAAGGCCGCTCCAAACGCGTCTTGTCTTCCTGGCTGGCCGCATGCCCCCAAGAATGGAAGGACAACATCGAGATCGTGGCGATGGATGGGTTCAGTGGCTTCAAAAGCGCAGCAGTCAGCCAGCTTCCAGGGGCGGCGGCGGTGATGGATCCCTTCCACGTTGTTCATATCGCTATCGACGCCTAGAGCAGTGCCGCCAGCGCGTCCAGCAAGAAACCCTGGGGCATCGCGGCCGCAAGGGCGACCCCCTGTACGCGGCCCGCAAAACGCTCCTGACCGGCACCGACATCCTCACCGACACATCCCAAGCGCGCTTGGATGCCTTATTCGCCTGCCCCGACCACGCTGACGTGCACGCCACCTGGAGAATCTACCAGGACCTCCTAGCGGCCTACCGTGATCGTGACCCCAGGCGCGGCAAAAACACCCTCCACCAGCTCATCACGACGATCACCCGCCCGGACTTGCCACACACATGCATCGAACTAGCCCGCATGGGCAGAACCTTCAAACGCAGAGCCGGGGACATCCTGGCCTACTTCGACCACCCCCACACCAGCAACGGCCCCACCGAAGCCATCAACGGACGCCTCGAACACCTCCGCGGCATCGCCCAAGGATTCATCAACCACCGAAACTACCGCCTACGCTGCCTCCTCCACTCCGGGGGATTCCACCACCTCCTACACCCTTAAATGCGAAGAGCCCCTCAACCCGCCAGCAGGAGTCCTTGCGCCCGAGCGGATCAAATCCACCACCAACAGCTTAGAAGGCGGCATCAACGCCCAGCTCAAACTGCTCGCCAGAACCCACCGCGGCAGATCAGGCGAACGACAACGCCGCATGCTGGATTGGTGGCTCTACTTAAAAACGGAACTGCCTGACGATCCAGTACGAATCGCCAGGCAGTCCGACTGGGGCCAGGGCCAACTCGCCAAAGTATCCACCCTGACCCAAACCGAGAACCAAGCCGACCACGAAACAGGATGTCAAGTCCTGGGTTTTGTGGAGGCTTGTTTAGGCCGCTTCCTTTCGTGTTGTTGAGTGTTGGTTTTCTGCTTGTTGTGGTGTGATGCCGCCCAGGGAGAGGTGGGGGCGGCGGGTGTTGTACCAGTGGACCCAGGCGGCGGTTTCGCGTTCGACCTCGCGCCGATCGCGCCATGGGCCGGCGTAGCCGGGGCGCGCCTCGTTGTAGATGAGTTCTGCTTTGTACAAGGAGTTCAACGCTTCGGCCAGGGCGTTATCGTAGGAGTCACCGGTCGAACCTACCGACGCTACTGCCTGGCAACGGGCGAGAGCTTGCCCGTAGCGCACGTCGCGGTATTGGACGCCTCGGTCGGAGTGGTGCACGAGCCCACGAGTGTCTATATCATCGCGGCGACGTTGGTAGATAGCCATGTTCAACGCGTCCAGGGCCATGTCGGTATGCAGCGAGGACGCGACTTTCCAGCCCAAGATTTTACGCGAGCACACGTCGGTGACGAAGGAGACGTAGACCCAGCCAGCCTGGGTTGGCACGTAGGTGATGTCCGCGACCCACAACTCGTTGAGATCATGGGCCCCGAAATGCCGATTGACCAGGTCCAAGGGGCATGCATGGCGCGGTGCTGAGGCCGTGACATGGCGGGTCCGACGCCGACTCACGCCACGAATGCCCATACGCCGCATCAGTCTCTCGACCGTGCATCGCGCCACGTGTCCCACGCCCAACTCGTGAGTGTTGAGGAAGGCGTGCATTTTGCGCACCCCGAACACACAGTAGTTCTCCTTCCACACCTGCCTCATCACACGCATCAGCGCCTCGTCGCGCACGCTGCGCGCCGACAAGGCACGAGTCCGGGCAGCGTAATAGGCACTGGGAGCAACCCGCACCCCATACTGGGTTAAAGCAGTGCAGATCGGCTCGACTCCCCACCGATGCCGGTTGGCCTCGATGAAATCGTAGACTAGCGTCCGAGGCGGTCGAGCTCCGCCCCGAAAAAAGTCGACGCCGCCTTCAAAATTTCGTTGGCCCGCCGTAGCTCACGGTTCTCAGCTTCCAGCGCCCGTATATGGGCCTCTTGTTCACTGATCTCGCCACGCTCATTGCGCCCGCCCTGCTCCACGGCGCGCACCCACGTACGCAGCGCCTCAGGATTGATCCCCAACTGGCCGCTAATGCGCTTAATAGCACCCCTACGCCGCCCAGGATCAGCACGAGCCTCCAACGCCATACGCGTCGCACGCTCACGCAACTCCATCGAATACTTACGCTGACCAGACATCCCAAACCTCCAATCCGGCCTAAGACACTCTCTACAATACCCGGGATAGATCAGGACGCCCAGCCCTCTACGACAACGCTATCGACACCGACTACACCCACTCAATCGGCATTCAAAAAGGCCAAATCTAACCCCCGCGACACGCCGAGCCAGACACACATTTTGACCCTTAACCCTTTAATGGATATAATTAGACCCATGTTGATTTCAGGTACCGCTTTCTTGCGGTTGCGCACCAACCGCTAAGGCGGTTTCCTACCCCGTAGGTTAAAAACCGCTCCGGTCCTTTAGCCGGGCGGCTATTTGTCATGCCCGGCTCCCTTTCAAATCCAAGGAGCACACCTGATGTCTGCATACGGACACGGCCGTCACGAGCATGGCCAAAATTTTCTCACCAACCACAAGATCATCAACTCCATCATCGACCTTGTGAAACAAACCTCCGGCCCCATCATTGAGATCGGACCAGGAAGCGGTGCCCTCACTCACCCGATGGCCCACTTGGGGAGGGCGATAACGGCAGTTGAAGTGGACGCAAAACTAGCTGCCAAAATCACACAAGAAACCTCCTCGGCGGCGGTCGAAGTGGTCCATGATGATTTCCTTAACTTCCGGTTACCCGCCACTCCCTGCGTCATTGTGGGAAACATTCCCTTTCACCTCACCACTGCCATTCTTCGAAAGTTGCTGCATGCGCCAGCATGGACTGACGCTGTACTCCTCATGCAGTGGGAAGTCGCTCGCCGCCGGGCCGGGGTAGGCGCAAGCACGATGATGACGGCTCAGTGGTCCCCATGGTTCACATTTCACCTGGGTTCTCGGGTACCAAGGCCTGCTTTCCGGCCACAGCCAAACGTTGACGGGGGGATCTTAGTGATCCGCCGGGTGGGTGACCCGAAGATTCCGATAGAGCAGCGCAAAGCCTTTCAGGCGATGGTGCACACCGTTTTCACTGCCCGGGGACGCGGGATAGGGGAAATTCTCCGAAGGGCAGGGTTGTTTTCATCACGTTCAGAAACACAATCATGGTTGCGCTCGCGAGGAATCGACCCCGCGACCCTACCTCCCAGATTGCACACCAACGACTGGATCGATCTCTTCCAGGTGACTGGTTCCTCTCTACCTCACCATCGACCCATTTCACCATCGGGAAGTAGTCAACGACCTCCTCAACGGAAAAACCGAAGCCGGCGGCGTTAATCCCCACCAAAACCGAAATCCACCAGTAGTACTAAAAGAGACTCTTCCGGTTTTTAGAGTGCATTGATTAGTTCGCCGGGGGTTCGGGCGTGGCACTAAGATATTGGGGTCCTTGGCTTTGTAGGAAAAAAAGGTATCTAATCCATCCGTACAAAACTAAGGACCTACTGTGCAGCCTAACGGAAATGTCATCGTCGATACCATCTGCCGCACCGCAAAACTAGGAACTACTATCACCGGTGCCACAGAAAACGGGCTCTTCATAATTGGGGGTGTAGTTGGGGTCTGAATCCGCCGGTTTCGAGGAGGCAGCGGGTGATGTAGTGGGTGAGGTTACGGAACCCGAGGGCGGAGCCGCGTAGGTGTTCGAGGCGTCCGTTGATGGCTTCGGTAGGGCTATTGGAGGTGTGGGGGTGGTCGAAGTAAGCCAGGATGTCCCCGGCTCGGCGTTTGAGTGTCCCTGCCCAGCGTGATGAGCTCGGTCAGACCCCTCGGTACACGCGTGGAGGTCAGGGTGTTGATTTCGGCTTCCATCAGGGCCTTACCCGCGTCCGTGTCGGGCGCGCGGTAGGCGTCGATGATGTTCTGGTAGGCGCTCCAAGTGACCTCGAGCGCGACGTGCTCCTCACCGGAAAACAGGTTGAGTAGTTGGTGCTGCTGGCGTGGCGTGAGCAGGCATGAGCGGGTGTGTAACATCCTGCGGGCCTTGTACAGGGGGTCGGTGGCACGCCCGCGCCGGTGGTGGAGTTCTTGCTGAATGCGTCTGCGACACTCATCCAAGGCGTTGCCAGCCAGGTGCACGACGTGGAAGGGGTCCATGACCGCCCTCGCGCCGGGGAGTTCTTCAGTGGCTGCGCTTTTGAACCCGGTGAATCCATCCATCGCGACGATCTCGATGCGGCTTCGCCACGTGTCGGGGCGGGAGGCCAGCCAGGTTTTGAAGACCTGCTTGGAGCGACCCGGGACCATGTCCAAGAGTCGGGAGGGGCCGCTGCGTTCTCGGATGGGTGTCAAGTCCAAGATAACGGTGACGTATTTGTCTCCGTAGGGGGTGTGGCGCCACACGTGTTCATCCACCCCGATGACACGCACGCCATCGAACCGAGTTGGATCATTGATCAGTAGACGCTGGCCTTCACCCAGGACAGCGGTGTTGGCGGTATTCCAGGACACACCGAGGGCCTGGGAGATACGCGCCACCGTCAAATGATGAACGACCAGCCCAGTGAGCGCCCAGCGCACCGCCGCACGCGAGAGCTTGGCGCGCGGATCGGCCGCTTGGCTCATATCTTGACGCCACACATGGGCGCACTCCTGGCACCGGTAGCGGCGCACGCTCACGTGCAAGATCGTGGGGCGCCACCCGTAAGGCTCGTGCGCCAAGCGCCTGACCACCGTGTCACGAGCCACGCCCTGGCACCCGCAGCGTCGACACCACCGGCCCTCACCAGTAATACAGCAAGCCAACACTGCACGGTCTGCCCCAATGCGCTGACCCGTCACTTCCAGGCCCAGGTCATCCAGGCGTGTGAACGCGCTCAGATCAGGGCGACCAAAGATAGTATTGGCCATGTCGAGGTCTTTCAGATGGACGGTGTAGCAATCTCCATCATCGGAAGACCTCGAGCCCTACCCGGCCACGACACGCCCAACCCCGCCCACAACACCTACACCCTCAAATGCGAAGAGCCCTTTTAGGTACTTGCTTTCCTAAAACTGATGTGATACAATGATTTAATCCAGAAAAGGAGTAAAAAATATGCGGCAAGGTATTCTTAAATAAAACTATAATCAAATAGTGGGAACAAAGGATTATGATAGCTCCTTTTGTAGGGGCTTAGTTTTTTGTACCCAATTTAAGAATACTTTTTGCCTTATCAATTTTGACATATCCCCAAAAACAGCAATCACAAACAGGTGTATGCTGTATATGTGTATGTCCGCAACTTATAATCCCCAGTGGTAAAAAGTATTTTACTGCTGGGGATTTTTATGCCCTTTGGGGCTGTAAAGGGAGGACAATCACATGAAAATAATCAATATTGGAATTCTTGCCCATGTAGACGCTGGAAAGACGACCTTGACGGAGAGCCTGCTATATGCCAGCGGAGCCATTTCAGAACCGGGGAGCGTCGAAAAAAAGGGACAACGAGGACGGACACCATGTTTTTTTGGAGCGGCAGCGTGGGATTACCATTCAAGCGGCAGTCACTTCCTTCCAGTGGCACAGATGTAAAGTTAACATTGTGGATACGCCCGGCCACATGGATTTTTTGGCGGAGGTGTACCGCTCTTTGGCTGTTTTAGATGGGGCCATCTTGGTGATCTCCGCTAAAGATGGCGTGCAGGCCCAGACCCGTATTCTGTTCCATGCCCTGCGGAAAATGAACATTCCCACCGTTATCTTTATCAACAAGATCGACCAGGCTGGCGTTGATTTGCAGAGCGTGGTTCAGTCTGTTCGGGATAAGCTCTCCGCCGATATTATCATCAAGCAGACGGTGTCGCTGTCCCCGGAAATAGTCCTGGAGGAAAATACCGACATAGAAGCATGGGATGCGGTCATCGAAAATAACGATGAATTATTGGAAAAGTATATCGCAGGAGAACCAATCAGCCGGGAAAAACTTGCGCGGGAGGAACAGCAGCGGGTTCAAGACGCCTCCCTGTTCCCAGTCTATCATGGCAGCGCCAAAAATGGCCTTGGCATTCAACCGTTGATGGATGCGGTGACAGGGCTGTTCCAACCGATTGGGGAACAGGGGGGCGCCGCCCCTATGCGGCAGCGTTTTTCAAGGTTGAGTACACCGATTGCGGCCAGCGGCGTGTCTATCTACGGTTATACAGCGGAACGCTGCGCCTGCGGGATACGGTGGCCCTGGCCGGGAGAGAAAAGCTGAAAATCACAGAGATGCGTATTCCATCCAAAGGGGAAATTGTTCGGACAGACACCGCTTATCAGGGTGAAATTGTTATCCTTCCCAGCGACAGCGTGAGGTTAAACGATGTATTAGGGGACCAAACCCGGCTCCCTCGTAAAAGGTGGCGCGAGGACCCCCTCCCCATGCTGCGGACGACGATTGCGCCGAAAAACGGCAGCGCAAAGAGAACGGCTGCTGGACGCTCTTACGCAACTTGCGGATACTGACCCGCTTTTTGCGTTGCGAAGTGGATTCCATCACCCATGAGATCATTCTTTCTTTTTTGGGCCGGGTGCAGTTGGAGGTTGTTTCCGCTTTGCTGTCGGAAAAATACAAGCTTGAAACAGTGGTAAAGGAACCCTCCGTCATTTATATGGAGCGGCCGCTCAAAGCAGCCAGCCACACCATCCATATCGAGGTGCCGCCCAACCCGTTTTGGGCATCCATAGGACTGTCTGTTACACCACTCTCGCTTGGCTCCGGTGTACAATACGAGAGCCGGGTTTCGCTGGGATACTTGAACCAGAGTTTTCAAAACGCTGTCAGGGATGGTATCCGTTACGGGCTGGAGCAGGGCTTGTTCGGCTGGAACGTAACGGACTGTAAGATTTGCTTTGAATACGGGCTTTATTACAGTCCGGTCAGCACGCCGGCGGACTTCCGCTCATTGGCCCCGATTGTATTGGAACAGGCATTGAAGGAATCGGGGACGCAGCTGCTGGAACCTTATCTCTCCTTCATCCTCTATGCGCCCCAGGAATACCTTTCCAGGGCTTATCATGATGCACCGAAATACTGTGCCACCATCGAAACGGCCCAGGTAAAAAAGGATGAAGTTGTCTTTACTGGCGAGATTCCCGCCCGCTGTATACAGGCATACCGTACTGATCTGGCCTTTTACACCAACGGGCGGAGCGTATGCCTTACAGAGCTGAAAGGATATCAGGCCGCTGTCGGTCAGCCGGTCATCCAGCCCCGCCGTCCAAACAGCCGCCTGGACAAGGTGCGCCATATGTTTCAGAAGGTAATGTAAAGATACATAATCGTCAAGACGGCAACAATCAGAAGTTATGGAGGGTAACAATGGAATATAGTAAGGAAGATTTAATGGCTCTTCGCATTTGAGGGTGTAGGTGTTGTGGGCGGGGTTGGGCGTGTCGTGGCCGGGTAGGGGTCGAGGTCTTCCGATGATGGAGATTGCTACACCGTCCATCTGAAAGACCTCGACATGGCCAATACTATCTTTGGTCGCCCTGATCTGAGCGCGTTCACGCGCCTGGATGACCTGGGCCTGGAAGTGACGGGTCAGCGCATTGGGGCAGACCGTGCAGTGTTGGCTTGCTGTATTACTGGTGAGGGCCGGTGGTGTCGACGCTGCGGGTGCCAGGGCGAGTCGCGTGACACGGTGGTCAGGCGCTTGGCGCACGAGCCTTACGGGTGGCGCCCCACGATCTTGCACGTGAGCGTGCGCCGCTACCGGTGCCAGGAGTGCGCCCATGTGTGGCGTCAAGATATGAGCCAAGCGGCCGATCCGCGCGCCAAGCTCTCGCGTGCGGCGGTGCGCTGGGCGCTCACTGGGCTGGTCGTTCATCATTTGACGGTGGCGCGTATCTCCCAGGCCCTCGGTGTGTCCTGGAATACCGCCAACACCGCTGTCCTGGGTGAAGGCCAGCGTCTACTGATCAATGATCCAACTCGGTTCGATGGCGTGCGTGTCATCGGGGTGGATGAACACGTGTGGCGCCACACCCCCTACGGAGACAAATACGTCACCGTTATCTTGGACTTGACACCCATCCGAGAACGCAGCGGCCCCTCCCGACTCTTGGACATGGTCCCGGGTCGCTCCAAGCAGGTCTTCAAAACCTGGCTGGCCTCCCGCCCCGACACGTGGCGAAGCCGCATCGAGATCGTCGCGATGGATGGATTCACCGGGTTCAAAAGCGCAGCCACTGAAGAACTCCCCGGCGCGAGGGCGGTCATGGACCCCTTCCACGTCGTGCACCTGGCTGGCAACGCCTTGGATGAGTGTCGCAGACGCATTCAGCAAGAACTCCACCACCGGCGCGGGCGTGCCACCGACCCCCTGTACAAGGCCCGCAGGATGTTACACACCCGCTCATGCCTGCTCACGCCACGCCAGCAGCACCAACTACTCAACCTGTTTTCCGGTGAGGAGCACGTCGCGCTCGAGGTCACTTGGAGCGCCTACCAGAACATCATCGACGCCTACCGCGCGCCCGACACGGACGCGGGTAAGGCCCTGATGGAAGCCGAAATCAACACCCTGACCTCCACGCGTGTACCGAGGGGTCTGACCGAGCTCATCACGCTGGGCAGGACACTCAAACGCCGAGCCGGGGACATCCTGGCTTACTTCGACCACCCCCACACCTCCAATGGCCCTACCGAAGCCATCAACGGACGCCTCGAACACCTACGCGGCTCCGCCCTCGGGTTCCGTAACCTCACCCACTACATCACCCGCTGCCTCCTCGAAACCGGCGGATTCAGACCCCAACTACACCCCCAATTATGAAGAGCCACTTAAGTGCAGAGAGTCAGCGATGCTGTCTTGGCAGTGAATGGGTGCCATTTTAAATAGCATGGCAAGCTGTCCCCATTCAAGGATGTGAACCGCTACCCATATGGGTAGTTTACTTGCGTATTCTTTTTTATAGTGTTTGATAAAATCCTCTTGTGATCGACTGAGGTTTATGTTGTAGGCCTTGATCCATTTTCTGTATTCATCGGTTTCATGATTGTTTTCCTTGTCGAAACCTGAGGGTCCTAATCGAAGCGATGCAAGGTGGAGATAGGGGTGATCTTTGCCGAGCGTGTAGCCAATGAGCGCTCGTAATCCTACTTCGATCCGCGAGAGTTCTTGAAAAGTTGTTGCGCGGAGTCGCTCATCGAATCTGTAGAGCGCTAAGACCTGTTCGAGGTTTGTCTTAGGGAGGAACTGATCGGAGCGTGTTCGGCTTGCCTTATCATATTGGCGAAATGGGTAAGAGTAGCCAGACAATCTGTAGTAGCTGATCTTCTCGAGTGCTTTCCGTGCTGTCTCAATGTCATCGATGATCATTCCGCGTGATCGTAATATATCGATCTGTTCGTCGATAGTTCGAAAAGGCTTTTCCATGATTATGCGCCCTTGCATAGAAGAAAACCGGCCCTGGACCTTGCGGCGGAACCGGTGTTGATAACAATATTGTACTGTTTATTGGTACCTTATGCCAATCTGGCATAGTTGTGAGGCGCCTCATAGTGGGGTTGAATATGGTCTCACTGCTCATGCCCTTTGCAAAAGAGAAGACCGGCTCTGGATCCCCGCAGCGGGGTAAGAGCCGGTTCTGGTGACTCCATTATATGCGGCCCCTGCTGCGCTTGTCAGCCCTGGGCCTGCTGGCCCGGGTCGTTGCACATGGTGATGCCCTCGAAGCCGGCGGCACCCAGCACTTGGAAGATCTCGTCGAGGAGGACCATCGGCTCGGCCGTGCCAGCGGCGAACTCGGGGTGACGGATCTCGATGGCGGCCATGCCGCGCGGATCCGTGACCGGCTCGGTGTCGAACTTCTCCGATAGCAGGCGGTTTGCCTCCTCCAGGTCGGCGGGGGAGCCGAACGCCCAGGTCACGGCCTTGTTGCCCGCGCCCGTGGGGGTACGCTGAATGTACATGCGCGTCATGAGGATGTGGCGGCCGTGACGGGGGAACACGTCGCCCACGCGGGTGAACAGCGCGATGTCCGCCAGGTCCCCTCCGAGCGACGAATCCACGAGCGCGTAGGCGTAGGCACCGATACCGCGCAGGGTGAGGGCGTCCGCGAGGAGGCCCATGACCTCGTCACCGAAGGGTTCGGGCTGGAAGTACACGCCCTCGCCGATCTCGGGTGCGTCCGGGCCGAGCAGCGTGATGTCGAAGCCGGCGTCCGCCAGCGCGTCCCGCACGAGCGCAACGTTGTGCTCCGGGAAGGGGTGCAGCGCGGCCGCGTTCGCGGCGATGCGCTCGATAAACACGTAGGTGGAAAAACCAAGCTCAGCCATGCGCTCATTGTAAGCGCCAGGCCAGCCGCTCATGAGACGAGGCCGTGGCGCCCCGGGCGGTCGAGTGACCACGAGGGGAGGCCACGGCCTCGTCAATGACGGAGAGTCAACGCAGGCACAGGCCCTGCTCGTTGAGGACCTCCATGATGGGGGAGACGTGCGCGCCGCCCACGCCGATGTTGGTGGCGACCAGGTGCGTGAAGGACTCGAGGCGCGAGCCCGAGCGCAGGTCGTAGTACTCGGTGACCTCGCGGTCGTAGTCGGCCAGCGTCTCCGTGTAGGACTCCACGCGCGGGTATGTGTTCTTCGCGGTGACGACCGACAGGGGCATGCGCGGCTTCTGGCCGGGCTCCTGGTCCGGGTGTCCCACGAGCAGACCGAGAACCGGGAAGGTCAGCTCCGGCAGCTCCAGCGCCTTCACGACGGGGCGCGGATCGGCGAGGATCGAGCCGAGGTAGACGGTGCCCAGGCCCATCGACTCGGCGGCCACGACCACGTTCTGCGCGGCCAGCAGCGCGTCCTCGACGGCGGTGAGGAACAGGTTCATCGAGGACAGCGCCTCCGAGGAGACGCCCTGCTCGGCGCGGATGCGGCTGTTGCGGTACAGGTCGGCGACGAAGATGAACAGGTCGCCCTTCGTGCCGCCCACGTAGGGCTGGCCGGACGCGGCGCCGATCGCCTCGCGCACCTGCGGGTCGGTGATGTGCAGGATCGTGCAGGACTGCAGGAACGATGAGGTGGCGGTGTGGCGCGCCACGTCCATGAGGGTCTCAACCTCGGCGTCGGTGAGAGGCTGGTCCTTGTAGGCGCGGATCGTGCGGTGCGCGAGCTGGCTCGCAATCGTCTCGTTTGTCATGCGTTCATTCTACGATTGGGGGCGTGAAACAGATAGAGCCTTTCGGTCCTTTTGCGCTGGCCTCAAACGTCACCCCCGTTGCCGTCCCCTCCCCGGCCGGCGAGCTGAGCGGCCTGCTGACCGGCCCGAGTGCCGCCAGCCTCGTCGACGGAACCCCCGCGATCTCGGTGGCTTCCGCGCCGGGCGGAGCCGGGCAGAACCGCGCCCTCCTCGTCCCCGGATACACCGGGTCCAAGGAAGACTACGCCCCGGTCCTTCCCTTCCTCGGGGAGGCGGGCTGGGACGTGCTCGCCTACTCGCAACGAGGCCAGGGCGGGTCCGCCGCGCCTGCCGGCCTGGGCGCGTACGGGATGAGCGACTTTGTCGGTGACCTCATCGCCGTCGCCGAGGCCTGGGCCGGGACCTCGGGGCGCGTGCACCTCGTGGGCCACTCTTTTGGTGGCATCGTCGCGCGCGCGGCCGTCGTCGCCCGCCCCGACCTTTTCGCCTCTGTCACCCTGTTCTGTTCAGGTCGGGCCGTCTACGACTGGATGAATACCCTGCCGATCCTCGACCCGCTGCCGACGGGTCCCGGCGCGCGCCAGCAGGTGCTGCGCACCTACTTCCCGGACATGAACTTCGATGAACCCGGCGTCGGATGGGCGGAATTTCAACGTATCCGCGCGCTAGACACGGCCTCGGAAAACCTGGTGGGCATCGCCCGCATCCTCTCCCAGCTGCGCCCCGATACCCCCGCGCTCGCGGCCACGGGCGTGCCCGTGCACGTCCTGTACGGGGACCAGGATGAGATCTGGCCGCCCTCGTGGTACGCCGAGGAGGCCGCAGACCTGGGTGCCCGCGAGAGCATCATTCGCGGGGGTGCGCACAGCGCGCAGCTGCAGTTCCCGCAGCAGTGGGCGGAGTTTGCCAGCTCCTACTGGACGGACGTGGAATCGGGGGCGCTGGTCTGGTCCATGTGACGCAAGATGCTGTGACATCGTCCCAAAACAGGCCTTGTGATGCGTATCTGTGAGGATGGATGCTTAGTATTGTGTTTATGAACAAGCGTTCCATCCTTACTGCAGTGCTGGCTCTCGGCCTGGGCGTGACCGCCCTGACCGGTTGCGCCACCGATTCCGATTCCGCTCACTCCTACGTGACCCCGAAGGACGTCAAGACGGTTGAGCGTCCCATCGCTCAGATCGACGACAGCGGTATCAAGGTCCCCGAGAAGCGCGACCTGAAGATCAAGCTGGCCGAATCCGACAAGGCCGCCAAGTGGAAGATCGAGGTCTCTGACCCCACGGCCCTCGAGGTCGGCAAGTCCGAGAAGAACGTCGTCACCCTGCACCCGCTGCGTGCGCTGGGCGAGGAAGACGACCCGGTGACCGTGAGCCTGACTGATCCGGACGGCATCACCACCGACTTCAAGGTGACCATCACCGAGGGCGCCAACTGATTCCATACTGACAACGCTTCGGGCCCAGGATCTGCGGATCCTGGGCCCTGTGCGTTGTGTTGTGGCCGCTGGGTGTTAGAGAGTGTTAATAAATTCCCGCAGTGCCCGCAGCGGTAGCATCAGGTGATTGTCAGCTCCGGGGCATGATACAAACTGCGAGCACTGGTTGAGGTAGAAGTCGCGTGCGTGGTCGTTGGCGCAGTGGACCAGGAGGGCAGCGAATCCCACCTCATTGCTGAGCTTGTAGGCTCGCAAGAGTGCATCTTTGAGGAGAGCTGCGCCTATGCCTCGTCCCTGCGCGCGCTGATCGACGGCGAGTCGCGCGAGGAAGAGAACTGGGCATGGCTCCGGGCGTTGGCCAGGTTTGAGGGCATCTGGGAGTTTGCTGCGCTGTACTGCCCCCATCGATAGGGCGTAGAAACCAAGTGTCTCTGGTTCCTGCGTTGTGACGAAGACGCGAGCGTTTCCGGCTCGGTGGTTCTGCCACGCAAATCGGTGGAACCAATCGTCTATCTCAGTGTTGCCCGATTGGAAGCGTGACCGATCGTCCCCCCCGCTCGAGAGGCCGCGGCTCTTGCAGGACTGATACGTACATCAGTTTTTGGAGGTGCTCGGTGTGTTCAGGTCGATGTGAGTGCCGAAGGGTGAGGGGCGATCAAAGAGTTTGCGCAGTTTGGGATCGTCCGTCGGCGAGGCCGCAAGGATTTCTTCGAAGCGGGCGTGCTCCTCTTCGTTCAGAATGAAGAAGCGCTGGTCGGCGAGACGTCGCTCTGCCTCCAATGTGGCTGCGGAGAGGACGAAATCGCTGATGCTGCGAGATGTGTATGTGGCGGCGCTGCGAATGAGAGTGTTCTGTTCCTCGGTGAGGCGTAGTTCCAGACGCTGTGTCTTTGCAATGCTCATATCAATTCCTCTTTCGCTCGTACGGACATTATCCGTACGTGTAGATACCTTAGCATCTGCGGTGCGAGTGGGCTAGCTCTTTCCCCTGAGAGGATTCCTGCGGGAATGGATCACGTTGTGAGTGGATGAGAAGGGGGGTGGCCAACGATGAGTTGGCCACCCCTTCTGGTTTCACACGTCTCAGTGCAAGATACGCGCCAGGAAGTCCCTGGTGGCCTGCTCGTGCGGGTTGTCGATGACCTGCTCCGGCGGGCCCTGCTCGACGATCTGGCCGTTTTGCAGGAACACAACGCGGTCGGCCGCCTGGCGGGCGAAGCTAATCTCGTGCGTCGCCATGAGGATGGTCGAACCCTGCTCCTTGATCTCGCGCACGAGGTCGAGGACCTCGCCGACGAGAACCGGGTCCAGTGCCGCCGTGATCTCGTCCAGTAGGAGCAGTTCCGGGTTCGTGGCGAGCGCGCGTGCGATAGCGACGCGCTGCTGCTGGCCACCCGACAGGCGATCCGGGTACTCCTTCGCCTTGTCCTTCAAGCCGATGCGGTCCAACAGCTCCATGCCGCGCTCGTGCGCGCGATCCTTCTCCCAGCCGTGCACCTTGCGGGCCGCGAGCGTCACGTTGTCCAGCACAGACATGTGCGGGAACAGGTTGTAGTGCTGGAACACGACGCCGATGCGCGCGCGGATCTTGTCAGCGTTCGCGCGGGGGTCCGTGATGTCCTCGCCAGCCAGGAAGATCTGTCCGTCGTCCACCCGCTCGAGCAGGTTCGCGCAGCGCAGCAGCGTTGACTTACCCGAGCCCGACGCGCCCAGGAGGACCACGACCTCGTGCGCTGCGACGTCCAGGTCGAGGCCACGCAGGACGACGTTGTCGCCGAAGCGCTTGACGACGCCGACGGCGCGCAGGACCGGGGTGCTGTTGTCCGAGGTGGGGGAGGCCTCGTAATTCGTGGAGACCGACATCAGACGGCACCTCCCATCTGCTCGCGCTTACGCAGTCGGGCCGTGTACCAGTCCGACAGGCGAATGAAGGGGAACGACAAGACGATGAACAGCAGGCCGGCGACGACGTAGGACGTCATGTTGTAGGTCTTGGCCTGGACCATCTGTGCCGAGCGGATCGCGTCGACCGCGCCCAGGACCGAGATCAGGCCGACGTCCTTCTGCATGGAAATGAAGTCGTTCATGAGGGCGGGCGTGACCTTGCGGATCGCCTGCGGCACGATGATCATTCGCAGCGTCTGCCCGTGGGACAGGCCCAGCGAGCGGGCCGCGTAACGCTGGGAGGGGTGCACCGAGTCTAGGCCGGCGCGCAGCACCTCGGCGACGTACGAGGAGTACGTGAGGATCAGCGCGACCGTGCCGAGGAACGCGGTTGGGATGCGCGTCGTCGGGTTGAGCGCGGGGATGCCGAAGCCGATCAGGTAGAGGACGACGAGGAAGGGGACGCCTCGGAAAATGTCCGTGTACGCGGCCGCCAGGAAGCGGATCGGGAAGAACACGGGGCCGGCCAGGGTGCGCGCGGCCGCCAGGAGGGTCGCGAACCCCGCGACGCCGAGCACCGCGATCAGCAGGATTCGGATGTTGAGCCACAGGCCGGACAGGACCTGGGGGAAGGCCTCGACGAAGTACTTGCCGTTGAAGAAGGTGTTGCGGGTGGCCTCCCACCCGTCGGAGTTGACGACCACGGCGATGAGGACTCCGGCGACCACGATCGTGGAGGCCAGGGAGATGAGAATCGACCGGACCGTCTGCTTGCGCCGATAAGCGCGCCGGCCACGCTCCACCGCCGAAACGGGGGGCGTGGCCAGCGCGTCACGCGAGTAGTCACTCATGAATGAGGCCTCACTTGAGGGTGGGCACGTTCTGTGCCTCGTTCAGCCACTTCTCCTGCAGCTCAGCGAGCTTGCCGGACGAGGCCAGGCGATCGACCGCGGTCGAGACCGTGGGGGTGAGCTTGGAACCCTTGGGCAGGACGATGCCGTACTGCTCGCCGCCCGTCGTGTCGTCGAACTGGCCGATGATAACGCCGTCATCGATCTGCGCGGAGACCATGTAGAAGGCGGTCGGCAGGTCGACGACGATCGCATCCACGCGGCCCGTCTGCAGGGCCAGGACCGTGTCGTCGGAGGAGTTGAACATCTGCAGCTTCTGGGTGAGTCCGGGCTCGAGGTTCTCGGACGCGAACTGCTGAGAGGTGGTGCCGGCCTGGACGCCGATCAGCACGTCCTTGAGGTCCGCGATGGACTTCGCGTCGGCGGCCGGGGTGCCAGCCTTGGTGATGATCGCCGAGGTCGTCGTGTAGTACGGGGACGTGAAGTCGACGGCGTTCTTGCGCTCGTCGGTGATGGAGAACTGCTGAATGTTCAGGTCCCAGTCCTTCGCGCCGGGGGTGATCGACGAATCGAAGGTGGCGCGCACCCACTGGACGTTGTCGGCGCTGTAGCCGAGTTCCTCGGCCAGAGCGTAGATGACGGCCGACTCGTAGCCTTCGCCCGAGGCCGGGTCGTTGTCCAGGATCCACGGCGAGTAGGCGGGATCGGAGGTGGCGACGGTGAGCTTGCCTTCCGTCACGGTCGGCAGCGCGCCAGGGCCGTAGGTCTGGTCGGCGTCGGCGGAAGAAGATGAGCTCGTGCCGCCCGTGCAGGCGGCCAGGCCGAGGGCCGCGACGGCGGCAACGGCAGCGAGGGAACGGACAGAGCGGCGCATGGGGCCTCCCGGTGACGCGAGGAAATCCGCCGGTGAGGGCGGGTCTGACTCGTTGAGAGTATCGGTGCGCCGAAAAACGCGCTGGCGTCGTTTCGATGCACGAAACAATGGAACGAGGCCTGGGCTGGGAAAACGCTGGAATTGTTGGGATTTCGTGGGGTTGGGGGATGGGACACAGTGCTGCGCGGGCATGCGAAAGGGCCAGGCCACATCGGCCCGGCCCTCCCGTCAGGTCACTTCTGGAACTTGTCCTTCAGATCGGAGACGACCTCGGTCGCCTTGTCCTTGGCGGCCTCGACGGCCTTCTCGACGTTCTCCTCGCCGAAGGTTTCCTTAGCCTTCTCGAGACCCTCTTCAGCCTGCTTCTTCAGATCGTCCAGACCCATGTTTCCTCCTTGGAACGAGCCGCTCGTAGTGGTCGAGCGGGTGGTCTCACCCTATGTCGGAACCGTGGTGCTCGCGCGTTCAAGGTGCTCAGCGGCGCGATCGCTCCCTGTGCGTCCGAGCCGCGGAACAATGTGCCATTGGTTTTAGGCTCCCTCGGCGAGCTTCCAGTCGTCGAAGGTGAACTCGGGGGAGACGACGCAGGTGGCCAGCGCGTAGTCGCCGCGGGCGAAGGTGCGCTGCCAGGTGCCGGCCCTCACGAGGACCTGCACGGGGTTGGTCGGATCGGAGGCCTGCGCGCCGTCCGGAGAGCCCAGCGTGACGATGCGCGGGTCGGCCGAGGGGGCGTCCCCGCTGCCTCCTAGGTGCACCTCGAGGGCACCGGGCCCCGACCAGATCCACAGCTCGTCGGAGTGCACGAGGTGCCAGCGGGCCTCCTCGTCGCACTCGAGGAGGAACATGATCGCGGAGGCGCTGTGGCGGCTCCCGCGCGGCGTGTCCACGCGGGCGGGCGCGGTCCACGTGCGGCGGTAGTGGCCGCCCTCGGGGTGGGGCGCGAGGCCCATGGTGTCAATCAGTGGGGATACGTCGGTCATGCGACACTCCAAACGAAGGGAAAGGGAGGCTGAGCGAAAGGGAAACGAAGGAGTCAGCGTGAGGCCGAGTAGCGCACGCGCCCGGACACGACGGTTTCGACGACGCGACCGGCGCCGTGGCGGGCGACGGTGTCGATGGTCTCCACGATCGAGGTAACGGGCACGTCGACGACGCACATGTCGGCGACGGCACCCGACTGGAGCTGACCGATGCGGTCGGGGCCGGTCGCCAGGCCCATCGCGGTGGCACCGCCCAGGGTCGCGGCCTGCAGGAGGCGGCGCGCCAGGTCCTGGTCCTCGTAGCCCTGAGATCGCGCCAGGTCGAAGAGGAAGGCGACGTCCTCGAGCAGGTCGAGGGAGGGGGAGGAGGACAGGGAGTCCGTGCCCACCGCGATCATGTTGCCCTCGGTGAGGTAGGCGCCGACCGGCGGCGCGTCCAGGCCGATCACACGATTCGAGCGCGGGCACAGCGCCACGGCCGTCTGGCGGGCGCGCAGTCGCCTGCGGTCGTCGGCGCGCATGTACACGCCGTGGGCGACGTGGCAGTCGGGCCCGAGGACGCCCAGCTGATCGACGAACTGTGTCGAGGAGAAGCCACCCCCGCGCGAGCGCATCGCCGTGAACGACGAGGAGTGCTCGCTCTTCCACAGGTCGGCCAGTGCGGTCGTGCGCGTCTCGGACCATTCGGCCTCGGAGTGGGACTCGCCCAGGTGAATGTGGATGCGCATGCCGCGTCGCCTGGCCATGTCCGGCAGATCCAGCAGCGGCTCGGCGTCGAGGGAGTAGGGGGCGTGCGGGGAGATGCCCACGGCCGGAGGGGTCGGCATCGCGTCCAGGGACGCGGAGACCTCGCGTTCGCCTCGGGCCCGCCACTCCTCGTTCGACCAGCTCATGACCTCCCAGTAGGCGACGCCGTGCAGTCCGGCGTCGTGCAGCGCCGAGGCCGCATCCGCGTCCGTCACCACGTCGGCAGCGGCGGTCGTTCCGCTCTCCAGGAGCAGGCGCGCGCCCGCGGCCGCGTCGCCTCCCCAGTCCAGGCCGCCCGCGTCGTACACCTCGTCGAAGGCGCGCGCCCAGTCGTCGAAACCGCGGTACTGCCCCGCGCCCACGGACGCCATGCCCGTGTACTGCAGGTGCGTGTGAGCATTGACGAGGCCGGGGAGCAGCACGCCATCAAAGTGGCGTTCGGTGAAGGAAAGGCCTCGCTGCGTGAGCGTTTCGATGACCCAGTCGCGCGCTCCCACGTGCTCGATGCGCCCGTCGCGCACGGCGACAGCGCCGTCGAGGATCGAGGGGGCGGTGATCGGGATGACCATGCCGGCGGACCAGACGACCACGTCGCTCATGGGGGACCTTTCAGTGGGGGACGCTGACTGACAGTGTAGAAGTGGGGCGGGCGCACCCGCCCGCCGGTGGACGTGAGCTGCGACTACGACAGGGCGGCCAGCGCCGCCGCGGCCACCGCGTCGTCGGCCTCGCGCGGCAGGTCGTGCAGGCCGGGGGCCAGCTCCCCTTCGTGGGTCAGGAGCTCGCGCAGGGACGCCAGCTGCACGCCGAAGCTCATGTCCATGATCTCGATGGGGTTTCCCTCGCCCGCCGTGTAGTTGATGCCCTCCCCGCGCTCGAGGACGCGCAGCGTCTTGCCGGAGGGGCTGGTCAGGGTCTGCACGTGGGGATCGCCCGACTCGGCCATGACCCAGGAGGCGGCCACTGCCTCGTCGATGGACACCTCCCCGTCGACGCCGCCGGCGACCGTGACGATCGCGCCGCCCGGCGCCGCTTCCAGCGCGCTCAGCGGGATCGTCGAGCGTTCGCCCGTCGCGGAGATCAGCATGCCGGCGCTCGCCGCTGCCTCGTCCAGCGAGGTCACGGCGAACCCGTCCATCGACGCCTGCAGGGCGCGCACGGGATCCAGCTCCACGACGGTCACGGCCGCACCGAGCGCCGAGCCGAAGCGCGCGCATCCGCGGCCCACGTCGCCGTAACCGATGACGACGACGCTCATCCCCGCCACGGGCGCGCCCACGCCGCGCGGGTCGATCAGGTCGAGGATCGTCGTCCAGCACGACTGACCCGTCCCGTAGGCGTTGTCGAACAGGGTCTTGGACCGTGCGTCGTTCGAGGCCAGGACCGGAATGCGCAGGTCGAAAGAACGCAGGGGGCGCAGCCCCGAGGTGGTCTCCTCTGCCGCGCCGACCAGCGCGTCCAGGACGCCGGGGCAGGTGTCCGTCTCGTGCGCCAGGCGGATCAGGTGGGAGCCGTCATCCAGGAGGAATTCGCTGCGCTGGGCCAAAAACTCGCGCGCGAGCTCCCACTCGCGCTCGCGGGAGGCTGCCGAGTCCGCGAACACGGGGATGCCGGCGTCGCGCAGGCGGGCCGCTACGTCCTCGCGGGTCTCGGACGCCCAGCCGAAGACGCTCACGCGCGCCCCGGCCTCGGAGAGCATGAGGGCCAGGGAGGCTGTTTTCGGTTCCAGGACGAGGGAGAGCCCCACGCTTCGGCCCGCCACCAGGGGAGCCAGGGCGCGTGCCGCCGCCTCGGTGACCGGCATGTGGGTGCGCGCCCACTCGATGCGCTCCTCGTCGCCGGGGCCCGTGATGGTGCGCCCGTCGGGGGCGACGACGGCGCGGAAGACGCCGCCGGGCGCCAGGACCGTGATCGCCCCGGGCCTCGGGGCCGCGTCCTCCTCGAGCGAGAAGACGACCGGGGGCGAGGCCGGGGTCCCCTCGGCGTCCGACAGCGGGCGCACGTGGGCGCCGAACGCGCGCAGCAGGGCGGCGAGCGTCGGGTCGTCCGTCGCGAAGGAGCGCCCCGCGATGAGCATGTTCGTGGCCCGCGCGTAGGCGCGTAGCAGCAGCTGGGCGGCGAGTGGATCTAGGGCGCGGTTCATGCGTCAAACGTAGCAACTGCGGCGTCGATGTCGGGGATGAGCCAGGGGGCGACCAGGGCGGTCCCTCATAGAAACGCGCGGGGCTGCGGGCCTATCGTTCAAACATGACACACGACATGGCGGGTCTGGTGACCCGAGCACTGACGAAGACATACATGCGTGGGAATACTCCCGTCCACGCCCTGGCAGGCGTCGACCTGACCCTCCCGCAGGGCACGCAGGTGGCGATCATGGGTCCCTCGGGCTCCGGTAAGACCACGCTCCTGCACTGCCTGGCGGGCGTGCTGCGCCCCAGCTCAGGGTCCATCACCCTGGACGGCGAAGAGATGACGTCCATGTCGGAGCGGGTGCTCTCCGACCTGCGCCTGCGTCGCTTCGGCTTCGTGTTCCAGGACGGCCAGCTCCTGCCCGAGCTGCCCACGCAGGAGAACATCGCGATGCCCCTCATGCTGGCGGGCACACCCAAATCGCAGGCCATCGCTCGCGCACGCGAGATCCTGACGAACCTCGGCCTCGACGGCACCGGCCCCTACCGCCCCGGCCAGCTCTCGGGCGGCCAGGCCCAGCGCGTCGCGATCGGTCGCGCGCTCGCCACCAATCCTTCGGTGATTTTTGCGGATGAGCCCACGGGCGCCCTCGACCAGGCAACCGGCGGTGAGGTCATGTCCCTCCTGACCAGCGCCTGCGCCTCCACCGGCGCATCCCTCGTCCTCGTCACCCACGACCCCGCCGTCGCCGCGCGCCTGCCGCACACGATCCACGTGCGCGACGGCCGCATCTCCCTCGAGGCCCGAGGCAGTGACACCCCCAACCAGGGGGTGGCCCGATGAGCGCGGTGCGCACAGCCGCCGGAGCGCTCCTGCGGTCGCGCGACCGGGCGACGAGTGTCCTGACGGTCGCGGCTTTTGCCCTGCCGCACGCGTTCCTGCTCGCGGTGACGGGAGGCGTCATGGCCTTCGGGGCGCGTGCAGCCGTGGCTGCCACGTCCGCGACGGCGGACGACCCCTCAAGCCTCGACGGGATGGCGTCCTTCTACGTGATGCTTGCCTACTTCGCGGCGACCCTGCTCGTCGTCCCCATCATCTCGATGGGGGCCGCGGCCGCGCGCCTGGGCATGAGCAGGCGCGAGCGCGACCTCGCGGTCCTGCGCCTCGTCGGCCTCGCGCCGGGAAAGACGAAGCTGGCCTGCATCCTCGAAACCTGCGTGTTCGCGGCCGTCGGCGTCGTCGTCGGATCGATCCTGTACGCGGTCACGCTGCCCGCGTGGGGTGCCCTGTCCTTCCAGGGGCGCCCGATGGGGGTCGGTGAAATGTGGGTGGGGATCGTCGCCCTCCTCGTCGAGGGACTCGCCATGATCCTCCTCGCCGCCCTGTCCTCGTGGCTGGCTATGCGCACAGTCGCAATCACGCCCCTGGGCGTCGCGCGCCGCACGCAGGCTGGCCGCGTGAGCGCGGTCGGCCCCGTCCTCGGGCTGGTCCTCCTCGTGGTGTGGCTGAGCGTCGGCACGCTCGCGATGAACCTGGGAACCGCGATCGGCATGGCCGTCTTCATGGGGTTCATGGGCGCGATCTTCCTGATCGTCAACCTGGTGGGTGTCTGGTCGATCAGCCTCATGGGCCGCATCATGGCCCGGGCCTCGCGCAGCCCCCAGATGATGGTGGCCGGGCGCCGCATGGCCGACGATCCGCGCGCCGTGTGGCGCTCCTTCGGGGCGGTGGCCCTCGTCGGGTTCCTCGTGGGCGTCATGTATCCGGCCGCCTCCGCGATCTCGATGAGCGGGGATTCTACGGACGAGGTCGGGCGCATCGTCATCGGCGACATCAACCGGGGCATGCTGCTCACCTTCGCGATCACCCTCGCACTGGGCGCCGTGTCGACCGCGGTCAACCAGTCGATCCGCGTCCTCGACTCCGCCGACCAGGTGCGCGCCCTGTCCTACATGGGGTCGCCGCGCGGCTTCATGGACCGCAGCCGCCGCCTCGAGGTCGCGATCCCCGCGTCCGTGATGATCGTCGGCTCGATGCTGCTCGGCATGGTGTTCATGTCGCCGATGCTCGCGGCGGGCGCCGTCAAGGGGTTCCTTGTCGCGCTCGCCACCGCGATCGTGGGCGTGGTCCTCATCGTCGCCGCCTCCGAGGCGACCGTCCCGCTGCGCCGCCGCATCCTGGCGGGCGTGCGCGAGGGACGGGAGTAGCTCTCTTCAGCGTTGATGCATGTCCCGGCCTCGGCCTCGTCCCCCTATCGACGAGGCCGGGGCAACTTATGGAGCTGGTGTCGAGTAGCCGATGCTTGCTGCGGGACGATTGCGCGTGTCAGTATTGACGGTTTTGAACTGCTTGTGGCTACTCGGTGAGCGGTACGAGGTGCTGGGCGATCCAGCCTGCGAAGTCCGCGAGGGGAAGATTGTGAGTGACGACGGAAACCACCACTTCTTCGCCCTCTGCATCGGATATGCCCCGGAGGGTTTGTCGATGGCAAGCAAGGAAGTAAATGAGGGTCATCCAGCCGGTTCTTTTGTTCCCGTCGTCAAACGCGTGAGCTAAGACGATTCCCTCTAAGAGACCAGCAGCCTGACTGACGACGGTTGGATGCAGCAAGGACCCATCGAAGGTTTGAAAGGGTCTGCCACACGCGCTCCGAAGCTTGTGTTCCGAGATCAAAGAACCGGAACACTCGGTGCGCGCGTAGCAGACCGCAAACTCGAACAGCTTGTCGCTAGGATCGGTGGTCACGATCCAAGACGGGCCAACAGGCCAGCCCAGCGTCGATTCTCACTGTCCATGAAACTGCGAGAAACCGGCTGAAAATCACAATCCAGGGCCTGGGGACGCTCGGGTCCGGAGGCAGTGGAGAAGTACCGCATCATCGTCTGCAGGGACATCTGCTCAGATGAAGGAGCGCTACTTGGGAGTCCTGCACGTGCCTCGATCCATGGCTCCTCTTGGTGGGTTCGTTCCGCAAGAGTCCACGGGTGGCTCGTCTTGTACGCGCTCACGACGGCATCGATCACTGCGATTTCTGCCTTGGTCAGAGAAGCTGTGCTCGTGGGGCTCGAGTGCAGAGCACCACTTTTCTGTGCTGCATACACGCTTTTGTAGACAGGTCCGAACTTCCATGCTTCAGGAGCCTCTTGGAACAGGGGGAGACCCGTCCAAGCCTGCGACCACCCCTGTACGTAGTACAGGAGCTTGTGCAGCTTCATCGTGTCACAAGAAGGATCGGTGGCCAGGATTCGCTCTGCAACCGTGAACACCTTGTTCTGATCCGTCATCATCTGACCCCCTCTCTAGGTCATGTCTTTCTGGCAAGTGTATGCGTTTCCCGTCTGGCTTTCACGCTTTTCGCTCTGCTGTGCGTAATTTCGCGTTTCGTGTATTGGTTATTTATGGTCCTGGTATTTGATCCCATGCTCTTCTATAGCCTCCAGAGTGATCGGAAGCTGACCAGATGTGTGCTCTTTCGTGCTTGCGGCCTGTCTGGATTCCCTGAACGTGATCCTGTCTCCGAGGCGACCGTCCCGCTGCGCCGCCGCATCCTGGCGGGCGTGCGCGAGGGGCGGGAGTAGAGCGCTCGTCGCCAGTCGCGTGGGTCCGAGCTGCGGGGGAATGCAAACGAGCTACGAGGGAATACAAAACCGTCGGGGGTGAGAGTGTATGGAGAAGGGGGGCAAACCTATTGGTTCGCCCCCCTTCCGGTCACTCACTTTTCGAGTTCGTCCTTGACGTCCTCTGCCTTGTCCTTGGCGTCCTCGGCGATCTCTTCCGCCTTGTCCTTAGCATCCTCGGCGGCCTCTTCGACCTTGTCCTTGGCGTCCTCTGCCTTGTCCTTAGCGTCGCCAGCGAGCTCAGCAAGCTTGTCCTTGGCTTCTTCAGCCTTCTCCTTGGCCGCGTCAACGACCTTCTCGAAGCCTTCTTCGGCCTTCTTTGCCAGATCTTCCAGACTCATGGTTCTCTCCTCGAAGTAGGGTCGTTCGATGCTTTGAGCGAACATGATCAGCCTAACACATGGTGTGATGGTGGCTTATTTTCACAAGGGGATGCAAGCCGTTTGTTGATTCGCGGCTCCGATCAAATTGTTTGAAATTAAAGAAATTAAACGCGTGTGACGCGCGCCTCATGGGTGCTAGGATTGCGCCATTTATACCGCACACGTCGATGGACGCATCGTGTACCGCGCGCCTTCCCCAGTACTCGCACGCGGAGGGGGTCGGTGGGGCCGCGCGAGGAGCGCAGGTCACCAGGCCAGCCGCGCGACGCCGGCGCCCCGCGCCGCCCTCATACCCGCCCGTCGTGCGCCCGAGCGTGCGCGTGCGAGCCGAGCTCGACGAGGAGATCTTCTCCCTGTCGGCCTCGCCCCGATCGTCACTGTCCATGGGTGCGCGGCGCTTGTCGCGGCTCGGTGCCCTCGTGGCCGCGATGCTGCCGGCTGCGGCCGTTGCGCTATGGTGGTGGTTCTGAGCCGACCTCTGCGTTCTCCTGAACGGAACGGACGGGCGATACGGAGTCGGTTCCATCATCTGGAGGTGTCGTGTTCTTCGTTGGCTTTCTACTGATCGCTGCCCCCGTAGCATTTGTCGCCCTCCTGGCGCTGGCTGCCGACGTCACGGCAACGAAAAGCCGTGAGAGAAAGGCCGCCGATGCGCAGGCGCGGGTCATGTCGGCCGATGGAGCTTCGGACAATGCTGGCGAGTTGATCCGCGAGAAACGGCGTCAGGGTTCGAGTGTGGTGCGAATCTGCGTCATTCTGGGCTTCGTCCTCACCGGAAGCATGCTGTACCTGCCGCCGTTGGCCTGGCTTGCCAGCTTTTTTGATCCGGACGGTAACCCGCCCGCAGTCGCCATGAACTTGGCCTTCCTCTCCGCGCTGCTCTTTATCGCTCCGTTCGGCATGCTTGCGTTCCTGTGCGCCCTCCTCGTGCGCTTCTTCGAAAAGGGCAAAGAGAGGGATCAGGAGCGCTCAGAGTGACCATGCGCGTGCCGCGCGAGGCGCCGTGAGGTTGCCCCGGCCTCGTCGTAGGTCGCGCGCACCCGGCACCCCCGTCGGGCACAATGGACCCATGACGACCCCCACTGACCCCGCGCGTTACGCGGGCGCCGACCTGCGCCTGGCCGCCGTCGACATGGACGGCACCCTCCTGGACGACGACAAGAACTTCCCGCCCGGCATGGACGAGCTGCTCGACCAGATGGACGCGCGCGGCGTCACCTTCGCGCCCGCGTCCGGTCGCCAGGTGTGGACCCTCATCGACATGTTCCCCGGGCGACCCGGCATGACCGTCATCGGGGAAAACGGTGGAATCGTCATGCGCGACGGCGTCGAGGTCTCCTCCAGCCCCCTCGATGCCCCACTATGCGCGAGGCCGTCCGCCTCGTCCGCGAGGCCACCTCGGGTCCGGACGGGATCGATGGCGGCCTGGTCATGTGCGGCAAGCAATTCGCCTACGTCGAGCGCACCGACGACCGCTTCGTCGACGGCGTCATGCCCTACTATCACCGCACCAAGCGCGTGGACGATCAGATCGCCATCATCGACGCGATCGAGGCCGGCGAGATCGATGACGCCATCGTCAAGCTCGCGGTCTACGTCATTGGGCCGGTCCAGGCGCTCGCGGAGGCCACCCTGGCTAACTTCGCCGACACTCACCAGTACGCGATTTCCGGCGCGAACTGGGCGGACCTGCAGATCCGAGGCGTCGACAAGGGCAGCGCCGTGCGCGACCTGCAGCGCTTCCTTGGAGTGACGCGTGAGCAGACCGCCGTCTTCGGCGATGCTGGTAACGACCTGTCCATGATGAGCGAGGGGGACTTGTCCTTCGCGATGGCCAACGCCTCGCGGGACGTCGTCGAGGCCGCTCGCTTCGTCGCCCCCCTCGAACAACGAGGCCGGGGTTGCGCAGGTGCTACGCGCGCTTCTGGCGTAGCTGCCCGTTGCGCGGGTAGGAACTTACCATTAGTCTCAATTCTTGAAAGAATTTTTGACAAGGGGGTATGGGCGCTCCTCATATTCTCTTTGTCTGTGCGGCAGTATCTGTGATCCGCACTCGGATAATCAGATTGTCATCGAATGTCGATGCGACGCAGGAGGAACCTGATGAGCACCCCTTATCCTCAGCAGCCTGCGGGGCAGCCTGTAGTTCCCGCGCAGCCTGTGCAGCCCGCGCAGCCCGCGGGGCAGGGGTATTCGACGGCACCTCAGGGATTTGCGCCGGGCTATGTGCCCGTGCCTCAGGGGCCTGTGAAAGTGCGGGTTAACTGTGTCTCCCTCGTCTTTGGAATTTGTGTATGGGTGTTCATCGCGCTGTTGGTGCTGGACGCGTGGAGATTGATGCACTCGCCGGATGTGTCCGCGAGTGGGGCGGATATTGTCGGCTTCTATCCTCTATTTGTGCTGGGCTTCTGCGGTCCGTTGAACCTCATCGGTGTCATCGTCGGTTCTTCAAGGGCGAAGGACAAGCTGGTGAAATGGAAGTTCAACAGGCTGGGGATTATCCTCAATGCGACCCCGTACATTATCTTTTTCGTTTTTCTCGTTCTTATGTTAATTGTCGTGACTGTGGCACCGTTTTTGTCGTAGGTCGTGAGCGCGCGCTTCTGGCGTAGCTGCCCGTTGCGCGGGTAGGAACTTACCGTTAGTCTCAATTCTTGAAAGACTTTTCGGTACGGGGGATGTGTGGGTTCTTCACAGTCTCGTTGCCGTATGTCGGTGCAATAAAGGAGGAACCTGATGAGTACGCCTTATCCTCAGCGGCCTGCGGGACAGGTGCCGCAGGTTGTGCCCCAGGCGGGAGCGGGAGCGCAGCCCGCGGGGCAGGGGTATTCGACGGCACCCCAGGGTTTGCGCCGGGCTATGCGCCCGTGCCTCAGGGGCCTGTGGTTCAGAAGGTGAATAGGCTTTCGATCATCCTGGGTATTGTCGGGTGGGTGCTCATCGGTCTGACGATACTGGTTATGGTGCTCGCTATCCAAGCCTCTGCGTCCGATCCTGACCCGAGCGGCAAGGAAGTGATCGGTTTCTTTCCCCTCTTTGCCCTGATACTCATCGGTCCGGTGAACTTCGCCGGTGGTATTTTCGGAATCGTGGGGGGCCGTCGGAAAGCCCAAGACGCTCAAGCTCAACTGGTTGGGAATCCTCCTCAATGTGAGCCCGTACGTCATTTTCACAGTCCTCCCGTTCTTGCTGGCGGTGCTCTTTCACCGCTGAGCTGTGAGTCGTCGCACGCGTCGATGAAGATTGTTGGCGCACGCCCAATGATGGCGTGTGCTTGTTCTTGACCAGGCCGCCGCTGCGATCACTAGGAGGAGAATGCCATGAACGACTGTAGCGTTCCCGCAGGTGGGCCTCGTGAATGCATGTCGCGACGGATGTACGGGCTTTCTCTGTTCTGCGTATTCGCGGGACTCGCGGTCATGGTCGGTGGCTTTATCGTCCGATCAGCTTCGGTTGTTGGTGAGATGAGTGCCAGCGCGAACCTCGTCATTCCCGGCGAGTTTGCGGTCATGAGCGACAGCGAGTTTATCCATTCCCTCCTGCCCGTAGCCGGTGTGGCGGGGATCGTTCATCTGGTGGGTGTCGTCGCCGGGCTGATGGGACGAACGCGCGCCGAGGATCGGAGGGAGCTCGCGCGCTGCGCGCTCGGAGTGGGTGCGAATGCCTTCTTTCTTGCCTGCGCCTGTATCACCCCCGTCGTTGGCTTGGTCCCCGATCCGCGGGCGCTCGTGCCCCTCCTCGTTGTGTGCGGCGCTGCGGTCCTGGCTGCGTGTGTGTCCCTATTCCGCGGCAGGCGTGCCAGCGCGGGCGCGATATCGGTGGGCGCGGGAGCCGCGGGCATGCTGGCTATGGCCGGAGCGTTGCTTGTCGGCCTGTTCGCGATGCTCCACGAACTAGCTACGACGCCGGGGCGACCCTTCTTGCCCGCGTTGATTGTCGTGGCCGTCTGCTTCTACATGTCCGTCCCGGCGGGCCTCGTCCAACTTGCGGGCTTGATCATGGGAATACGAGCGCGTCGGCGCGCTGACAGCGAGGCTGAGCGGGCACTCGCCACGTGGGGAATAGTCCTGAATGTGCCCCTGTGCTGGTGCGTTCTTTTCCTCCCCCTGCTGGTTCTCATCTGAACCTGCCCGGCGCTTTGCTGGCGATGGTCGAGGTGTCGCCTTTTCGTTGCAATATCGGGACTGCGCTCGGCTGAGGAGGCCGTCGCTGCGCGCGCTTGTGGGGTGAGCGCGTTTTGCGTGGGAGTTGCCTTGTCGTTAGTCTCAATTCTTGAAAGACTTTTCGGTACGGGGGATGTGTGGGTTCTTCACAGTCTCGTTGCCGTATGTCGGTGCAATAAAGGAGGAACCTAATGAGCACCCCTTATCCTCAGCAGCCTGCGGGGCAGCCCGCAGTTCCCGCGCAGCCTGTGCAGCCCGCGGGGCAGGCGCCGCAGGTTGTGCCCCAGGCGGGAGTGCCATATTCGCTGGCACCCCAGAGCCAGGTCCCGGAAAAGATCAGTAGGCTGTCCTTCATTTGTGCGATTATCGGACTGGGTGTCCTGGTTCCGTCACTCCTGTACTGCGCCTATATCGTTGACAGTGCTGTGCACAGTGACCATCCCGAAGGCGCTGGCTTTGTATGGATCATCCCGTTCACCGTGTACATGGGTGTTCTTCTGCCCATTAATCTTATCGGTCTGATTAGTGGCTCCCAGAAGGTGGGGCCCTCGGTTTCGGGCCGACAGCGGATGTGGAGCCTGCTCGGTATCGGCCTGAATATTCTTCCCTGGGTGATCGCTATTGGTCTCCTTGTCTGGATCTGAATGCCTAGTTTCCCTGTACTGTCGGGGCCGCACTGGTCTTCGGATGACCGTTGCATGTAAATAACGAAAATGAGACCGAGGAAGTCAATGAGTATGCCGTATCCACAGCAGCCTGCGGAGCAGCCCGCAGTTCCCGGAGTGCTCGCGCAGGCCGCGCAGCCTGCATATCAGGGGGTCGCGCCGGGCTATGCCCCCGTGCCCCAGGGACTGTCGTTCAGAAGGTGAACTGGGCGTCGATCACCCTGGGTGTTGTCGGGTGGGTCCTCGTCGGTCTAACGGTATTGGGTACGTACCTGGCTATTCGAGCTATCCCGTCCGATGCTGACCCGAGCGGTGCTGACATCGTCGGCTTTATCCCTCTCCTCGGCTTGCCATTCTTTGGCTCGGTGAACCTCGCTGGCGGCGTTATTGGGATCGTCGGGGCAGTGGGCAAGCCGAAGACGCGCAAGCTCAACTGGCTGGGAATCCTCCTCAATGCGAGCCCGTACGTCGTTTTTCTCGCCCTTATGATGGCGGCAATGTATTTCCACTAGGCCGTTAAGCTGTGGGTCGTCCCACGCATCGATGATGATTGTTGGCGCACGCCCAATGATGGCATCTCTGTAAGGGTTTGCGGACGAGCGAACCTGCTGATATTGTCGCGACGATCAACTGATGAAGAAGCGACTATGACAACACCGAATCCGTACGTTCCCGACCCGAACGCCTCTCCCATGATGCCTGTGCAGCAGTCGCCCTACCAGCAGCAGGGCGGTGTCCCTGCTCAGGGTGTGCCACAGCCAGGCATGCAGCAGAACTGGGTGGGGCAACCGGCCGTGCAGGGCTACCCGCAGGGCGGGTATGCGGGCTCCGGCTATGGTCCCGTAGCCCCCGTGAAGCGTCGCAAGTCGTTCAAGGCGGCGGGCATTTTGTTCGGGGTCGGCTTGCTGCTCGCGCTCTCCCCCTTCATTGCCGGGGCGATCATTGAGCTCATTCCGGGCAACCACGGCGACGGTGGAGACGGCCTGTACTGGCTCGCAGTCGCGATGATCTTCTACATTCTGCCGATCGGCCTCATCCTGATCGTCGCCTCCATCATCACCGCAATCGTCATTACCGCAATGAACTCGTCCGCAAATGCTTGATCCCCTGATCGCAAAACCCCGCGTCGAACCACCAAACGGCGGCGACGCGGGGTCTTTTCTGTCCTACTTGGCGTGGTAGCGGGGGCTGGTGCCCAGGTGGATTGGTGTGGGGATGTCCGTGTCTTTCAGGATGCTTTCGTCGAGGCCTCGGTAGGTGTAGGTGGGGTCTCCAGCGACGTCTCGGGGGTCGACGAGGCCGGCGAGGTACTGCTGGGTCTCTTCGTTGGTGGGACCCATGTCGGTGTAGCCCTTGTCCATGATTGGGTTCTCGTCGGGGTACTGGGACGGATCGGTGTTGACCATGGCTCCGGGGTCTGCTCCGCCGTATCCGATATACTTGTTCCACCCGCTTTGGTCAGTGCGAGCTGTGTGCGTGAGCAGTTGGAGGAGTTGGTTGCTGGTGGCGTTGGGCCACTTCTGTTTGGCCAGGGCCAGGAAGCCGGCGACCAGGGGTGTGGCGTTGGAGGTGCCTCTCGTGCTGATGTTGGTGTTGGTCTCGTAGTTGTGGGCGACGATGGGGCCTCCCACGGCCGCCACGGTTACGCCTTTGCCCCACGAGGAGTATTCGGCGCGCTTGCCGGAGGTGTCGATGGCGCTGACGCTCACCACCCCGGACCACTTCCCGTAGGTGTGCAGGGTCTCTTCCTCGTTGTCGTTTCCTGCGGGACTGACGACGATAACACCGAGGGCGTTGGCGCGGGCGATCGCCCACTTCACCGCGGGACTCGTGTCTTCATTTGAGGCGGAGATGCTGATGATTTGTGCGCCGTCGGTGATCGCCTGATTGATCAGCCACTCGGGCTCGTAGAGACTGTTGCCGTGGTGGCCTTGGCAATCGGACTCCGCCTTGTCTCCATCTTTGGGGAAGCTGTTTCGGTAGGCCAGGAGTGTTGCGTCGGGTGCGACTCCGTACTCTTTGGAGACCAGGAGTGAGGCCATGGCCGTGCCGTGGCTCTTCGAGTAGGCGCTGGAGGTGACGGTGCACGGTGTTTTGTCGATAACAGTGGTGCCGGCCAGCTCGGGTGCGCTGGTGTCCACCTCGCCGTCGATGAGGGCGATGGTCACGCCCTTGCCGGTGTAGCCCTTCGCCCTGGCTTGATCGAGATGGTAGTAGGCGAAGTAGGACTGGTCGGCCGCCGTGATCGGGTCGGCGGCGTGAGCGGGAGCGGCGGGCAGGGCGATGGCCCCGGCCGCCAGGGCCAGGATCATCGCACATGCACCCGAGAGGCGCAGCCGCCGATGTCTCGTTGGGTTAGTCGTCATTTGGCGTGGTAGCGGGGGCTGGTGCCCAGGTGGATTGGCACGCCGGCGTCGGTGTTGCTGATGACGCTTTCGTCGGTCCCGCGGTAGGTGTACGAATCGTCAAATGCAATGTCGCGGGGATTGACGAGGCCGCTCATGTACTGCTGGATTTCATCCGTGGTGGGTCCTTTATGTTGGGTGGGGTCCATCAACGGATTCTCGTCAGGATACTGGGACGGATCGGTGTTCATCATGGCGCCCAGGTCAGCAACCCCGTATCCCGTGTATTTGTTCCAGCGTCCCTCGTTGTTCAACGCCGTCTTGGTGAGCAGTTGGAGGAGTTGGTTGTTGGTGGCGTTGGGCCACTTCTGCTTGGCCAGGGCCAGGAAACCTGCGATGAGGGGCGTGGAGTACGATGTGCCGTCTGCGGCAGCTTTATTGCCTGTTTCATAGTTGCGGACGATGATAGGGCCACCCACTGCTGCCGTGGTGGTTCCCTGCCCCCACGAGGAGTAGTCAGCTACCTTGCCGGTGGTGTCGATGGCGCCGACACCGACGACGCCGGACCACTTTGGAATAGCCGTTGTTAGTCTCATCTTTCGCGTCATTACCCATGGGGGGAGACGACGATGACGCCGAGGGCATCGGCTCGGGCGATCGCCCACTTGGTTGCGTCGTCGAAGTTTTCGTCGGACGAGGAGATGCTGATGATCTGAGCCCCGTCACTGATGGCGCGATTGATGAGAGAGGTGGGGTCTTCGATCGGGTTACCGTTGCGGAAGGTGCACTCGTTTCCGGACTCATCGCCATCGTCAGCGAGACTGGTTCGGTAGGTCAGGAGTGTTGCGTCGGGGGCGACGCCGTACGTTTTGGAGACCAGGAGCGAGGCAATGGCTGTCCCGTGTGTCTTGGAGAAGGGACTTGAGGTGACGGTACACGGGCTCTTGTCGATGATGGTGGCGCCGGCCAGCTCGGGTACGGTGGTGTCGACCTCGCCGTCGATGAGGGCGATGGTGACGCCCTTGCCGGTGTAGCCCTTGGCTCTGGCCTGATCGAGGTGGTAGTAGGTGAAGTAGGACTGGTCGGCCGCCGTGATGGGATCGGCCGCGTGAGCGGGCACGGCGGGCAGGACGATGGCCCCGGCCGCCAGGGCCAGGGTCATCGCACACGCACCCGCAAGGCACAGCAGTCGACGGAGACCGGAAGCGGAGTTCGTGGTTACCATTGGCGAGGATCCCATCCGTCGTCCTTCGGGGAGGCGGGCTTTAGGTCCTTGTCCGAGCCGTAGGTCTGCGACATCGGATTGACGTAGCCCGGGGGCAGCGCATCGTCCTCGTCGTCCTCGAACTTGAAGGCCTCGTACTTGCGCCGGCGCCCCTTCTTGTCATCCTTGCCGCCACCGGCACCCGCGCCGGCACCCATGAAGCCGCCCATGCCGGGCCGCCCGGCCGCGCCCGAAGCACCAGCGGAGCTGCCGGCGCCCGTCTTGCCTGCTGCGCCGGACATGCCGCCCGTGCCGTTCGTGCCCGTCAGGCCGGTCGTCCCGCCCGACGCGCTCGTGCTACCGGGCAAGCCGCTGGCACCAAAACCGCCGCCAGCAGCTGAGCCCCCGCGCAGCCCGCCGAGGCCACCCGCGCCCAGGCCACCACGACCGGAGGCTCCCAGGCCGCCTGCGCCCAGCCCGCCACGACCGGAGGCTCCCAGGCCGCCCGCGCCGCCGCGACCCAGCCCGCCCGCGCCGCCGCGACCCAGCCCGCCGAGCGAGCCGACGCCCAGGCCCGACCCACCGCGTGCTCCAAGGGCAGCCGCGCCGAGAGCACCCGCACCGAGGACGCCGGCGCCGAGGGCGCCCGCGCCCGCCAGACTCGTGCGTCCGGAGGCGTTGAAGCGAGTGGAGGGACCGCCATTAATGCGCCACAGGGGGTGGTCGCGATCAGTGGGGGGAGCCGGCGTATAGCCGCCGACGGTGCCGTTGGCGTAGCGCTCGCCGCCGATGCGAGAATGCAGAAGGTCAACACCCATCAGGTCCTTGGGGTCAGTGATGGGCTTGCTCCGGCTGCCTAGCTCACCCTCACTGGCATAGCGATCGGGTATGCGCTGGGACTGAAGCTTGCGCAGCTTCTCGGCGTCTGCATCCTGCGCGGTTGGGTCGTCGAATCCGCTCGGGTAGGCGCTGGAGTTAGCTCCGCGTTGGTCTGCGCGTCCGTAGTCGCTGTCGCGGTCGCCCGGGTATACGCCGGGCTGATCAGGGGAGGCCGACTTGTTTCCGTTTTCGACGTCCTTGATGACCCATGGAGCGGAAATATCGTCGAGGTCGCGAAGATTGTGGGACTTGCCACCTTTGCCGCCCTTCTTCGTGTGCTTTCCTGGCTGCGCTACGTCGCGCGCATGCGCAGCCAATTGGTGCATTGAGTCGTTGAGATTGTGCAGAATCTGCTTGGATTTCTGTTCGCGCTCGGCGTTTGCTTGTGCGGCAACCGCGTCGTAGACGGCTGCGCCGGTTGAGGCTAAGACATTGATGCCGAAGCCCATCGGTCCCATCCCTTGCGAGACTGGAATTGCCACATCGGCCGCGTTGCGAAGCGCATCCAGCCGGGAGTCAACGAGGACGGGAGAAAGTAACTCAGCCTCCTCGCGCGCGTGCTGCATGACGCGGCGCATCTCAACCTCGACAAGCGTGGCGGCGAGGTACGAGGAACGCCACTCACTTAAGCGGAATTCGGCCTCATTAAGCCACTGTTGGATAGCGTCGCCCGTTTTCCCTTGGAAACCCTGGTACTCGCGGTAGTGCTGAATGCGCTTCTCGGCCTCGCGGATAGCCTCCATTGCGGTGCGATGTTTAGCGTCCAAATCTGAGAGAGATTGGTTTGCCTTCGCGACCTCTACGAAACGCATGAGGCGGTCATAATTGGGGCTGTGAACCATTGCTACGTCACTTCCTGCGATCACATACCGGTCTGTTCGCCGACGGCAGAGGGCGTGCTGTCATCCTGCATACTTGCAGCGGCTGCCCCCACTGGCGTCGACGTTGCGTGAGGCAGTGTTCCAGAAGCTTTCAGTACTTGCGCGCCCAGCGCTCCAGCGGCAAGCTTTTGAATGAGCAGATCGGATGCCAAATCAGACTCCGTGCCCTTCAGTAGGCGTACGAGTTCCTCTTCTGCCCGCATGAAAGCCTCTTCGGCATCGTCGACCATTTTGCCGAAATCGCGGAGCTGATCGCCCTCTGAAGAAAAACCACGACAGGCTGCTTCGTATGCGCTCACCAGAGCCTGACGGGCTGCCTCTACGCCCTCCTCTTCGGAGCCCCACACATCGGAGACCTGAGCGTTCGCAAACGCTTCAGCGGTCTTTGCAACCGTATGCAAAGAGTCTGCTCCGTTGCTCGCGTCCTGACGCGTCTGATCGTGCTTACTTGAGTCGAAACTTAGGTCGACCACGAAAACCTCCAGGCGAAACAAGCGCAGGCGCGGCCTGCTGATGGCAATGAGATGATCCTCATCATATGACCAACCGGCAAGGCTCGCAAAAATGTCGGGTAACTGACGGAGGGGTCCGGAAAAGGTACGCGCTTGCGGGCGCGCGGACGACAGTGGCACGACGAATGGGCGGGGGCCGCAGCGCAGCGCGCCGCGGCCCCCGAAGCAAAAACCTCTCAAGAGGTTAGATTCACTCGCCCGCCTCGAAGGTAGCCTTCTCGGCCTCGGTGTCCGGCACGAAAGAATCCGTGTCCAGATCCGCCCAGTACTCCTCGGCCCACGGATCCTCGATCGGCTGCGAACGCTTCCACAGGATGTAGCCCGCGCCGGCGACGGCACCCACCAGGGCCGTCAGGCCGAAGGCGCGCAGCGCGCGGCACTTGCGGCGCTTGCGCGTGGGGGTGGTGAGGGCGACAGCCGAAGCCTCGGAAGCGCGACGAGCGCGCTCCGACAGCGAACCGCGAGCCGACAGCGCGGCACCCGCCTGGTTGACGGCGAGGGAAGCGCGCGGCAGGTAGTCGTCCACGAGGTGCTCGCGAGCGTTCTCGATCGCCGGACCGGCCTGTGCGGCGGCAGCCTGCGCACGAGCGGCAGCGCTCTCGATCGCGGGGGTCGCGTGCTCAATCGCGGAATTCAGCGCGGCCTGAGCGCGAGGCGCGGCCCAGTCGACGCCCTGGCTAGCCAGATCGGCAGCCCGCACGGCAACCTTGCCGGCGTAAATGGCAGCGGCGTCGCGAAGCTGCTGAGACGATGCGCGCAGCTTCTCTGCATCGAAAGTCGGCGAAGTAACCATGATGTCTCCGATTCTGTCCACAATAAACAGGGGCGCGGATGCGCCACTCACTCCTATTGTGCAACAACGGGCTGTGATCTGCAGCCCACCGGCTCGCGTGAGGTGCGTGACGGACAGGAAACACCCAGGAAAAGATGCGACCATTACAGTCATGAAAGCTATTCTTCACACCTCCGCCGGCGACATCACCGTCGAGCTGTTCCCCAACCACGCCCCCAACACGGTCAACAACTTCGTGACCCTGGCCAAGGGCGAGCGCGAATGGGTCGACCCGAAGACCGGCCAGAAGACCTCTCGTCCCCTCTACGACGGCACCATCTTCCACCGCGTCATCCCCGGCTTCATGATCCAGGGCGGCGACCCCCTCGGCACCGGCACCGGCGGCCCCGGCTACCAGTTCAACGATGAGATCCACCCCGAGCTGAACTTCAACGACCCCTACCTGCTCGCCATGGCCAACGCCGGCAAGCGCATGGGCAAGGGCACCAACGGCTCCCAGTTCTTCATCACCGTGGCCCCCACCCCGTGGCTGCTCGGCAACCACACCATCTTCGGTAAGGTCACCGACGAGGAGTCCAAGCGCGTCGTCGACGCCATCGCCACCACCCCCACGGGCGCCCAGGACCGCCCCGTGACGGAGCAGGTCATCAACTCCATCGAGATCGTCGACTGACCCTCTCCCCCTCATCATCGACGAGGCCGGGACCGCCCCCGCTGCCCAGTGCAGTGACCGGGATGGTGCACCCCGGCCTCGTCCCTTACCCCCGCCGAAAGGGAAGCCATGAGCATGCCGAGCTACGGCCAGCGCTCTGACCCGCGCGCCGCCCCCGACTGTCCGCGCCACCCGGGCGTGCGCAGCGTCGACTACTGCAAGCGCTGCAACCGGCCCATGTGCGCGGACTGCGCGATCCCCACCGAGGTCCGCTCGATCTGCGTGGACTGCACGTCCTCGAAGAAGCGGTGGATGGGCTCCGCCTCGCGCGCGGCCGCGGCCGGAGCGCCGGTCGTCACCTACGCGATGATCGCGATCTGCGTCCTCATGTACGCGGTGACCTCCTTCGCGCCCTCGACGAAGGTCGACCTGGCGCTCCTACCCGCGACCCTCATGTCGCGCCCGTGGACGGTCCTCACAGGAGCGTTCCTGCACGGCGGCATCATGCACATCCTGTTCAACATGCTTTCCCTGTACTGGGTGGGGCGCGCGATCGAACCGGTCCTGGGCCGCTGGCGCTTCCTCACGCTCTACCTGGTGAGCGCGCTGGGAGGCTCCGCCTTCATTATCGCGTGGTGCCTCATCCAGCCCTCCGAGATCTTCGTGAGCACGGTCGGCGCGTCGGGCGCCGTCTTCGGTCTGTTCGGCGCCGTGTTCGTCCTCCAGCGCCTGGGTGGGTCGGACACGACCGCGATCCTGACGCTGCTCGGCATCAACCTCGTCTACGGCTTCGTGGTCAGCGGCATCTCCTGGCAGGGGCACATCGGCGGGGCGATCGCCGGCGTGGGCGCCACGTGGGTCCTCGTGCGCATGGCCCGCCCGCGTCCGGGCGTCACGCAGGTGTATCAGAACCGGCGTGAAGCGGTCGTCGCGCTCGGCATGATCGCAGGCATGCTCGTGCTCAACGCCCTCGTGTTCCGCGTCCTGCTCGAGGTCTACGGCGCGTGACGGGTCAGCAGCCGACAGGCGCATGACATCTAAGGATGACCTAATATAGGAAGGGTCCGGCAAATAGTGCCGGGCCCTTCCTCATGCGCCCACAGGAGAGACCATGACCAGCCCCTGGGACCTGTACGACCAGCTCATCGACGAGATCCCCGCCGACATCACCGTCACCGCGATCCATACAGACGGCAAGTGGCGCCGCGTCGCCTCCAGCGAAGATGGCGTCGGCATGGCCTTCGGCATGAACGTCCAGTCCCGCCCGCGCGCCACCGAGGACCCCGCCGACCTCGTCGGCCGCCCGCTGCGCGACGTCGCCGCCCTCGCCAAGTCCTGGAACTTCGAGGACGCCGGCATCGGCATGGCAGCCGTCAACGCCTACCACTCCCACCCCGTCCGCGCCCTCGCCCACGGATTCCGCCCCTGCAAGGAAAACAACTGGGCACGCACCTTCCACCCCTACGCGCCCCTGGTCGCCGGCAAACGAGTCGCCGTCATCGGACACTTCCCCTTCGCGGCCGCCGCCATGCCCGACGCTGCCGAGCTCACCATCCTCGAACGCAACGTCTTCGACGGCGACTACCCCGACTCCGCCTGCGAATACCTGCTCCCCGAGATGGACTACGTCTTCATCTCCGGATCCGCATTCGTCAACAAGACCATGCCGCGCCTCCTCGCGCTCGCTTCCGACGCCCACACCGTCGTCCTCGGCCCCTCCACGCCCGCGTCCCCCGCGATCCTGCGAGCCGGAGCCACGACCGTCATGTCCTTCGCCAGCGCGCACCCCGCGCGCCTCGAGGACGGGCTGGCCGGACGCTCCCTCCTCGGCATGTACGACGCCGGCATGAGGGTCCAGCTCAGCAGGCCGTGACCCGAGGACGAGGCCGTGGCCCGCTCGCTCGGCTGAGACCCGGTAGCCAGCCACGGCCTCGTCCATAGAAATAGTGGGGCGTCCCGGCCGCAGCCGGAACACCCCACACTCACACTCACTGGAGACGGCAGGCTCACGCCCGTCGCGCCCCCGTCAACGCCAACGCAGCGTCATCAGGAAGCCGACCATCATCGTGCCCAGACCCACCGCAATATTCCACGCGCCCAGCTTCGGAACCGGGTACGTGCCCGACGAAATGTAGTAGACGACAACCCACAGCAGGCCCAGAATCATCAGGGCCACAAACGTGGGTGCCCACCAGGCGGGGCTAAGCGGAATACCGTCAGTCCAGTTCTGGATGTCGGTATCGTCCTCAACCTCGTGCCCATTCTTCTTACGCTTCTTGGATTCGGCCACGTCGGGTCCTCTCTGCTGGCCCGCGCGGGAAGAAAACCGCCCGGCGGTGATGAATTAGTCGCAACACTAGCGTAGTCTCGGACGTGGAAAGTGCCAAAGCGCAGCGCCATACAAGGGGGGAAAGATGCACGCACGCAGGCTCCGCCACACCGCTGGCGTGCTCGCCGTGACCGTCGCCTCCGGCCTCCTCTTCTCCGTTTCCGCGCTCAACGAACGCAAAAACCCCGCGGCGACCTCCGACCTGTCTACCCTCGTGCGTAACCGCCAGGAGCAGGTCAAATCCCTCGAAAACGAGGTCTCCTCGCTCGACGCGCAGATCCAGAGCTACACCACCACAGTCCCTCAATCCGGCGACGAAGACGTCTTCACCACTCGCTCCACCCAAACCGTCACCGGCCCCGGCGTCCAAATCACCCTCAGCGACGCGCCCCCCCCGGACAGATTCCCGAAGGCGCAACTCCCAACGACCTCGTCATTCACCAGCAGGACATCGAAGACACGATCAACGCCCTGTGGGCCGGCGGTGCCGAAGCCATGACCGTCCAGGGCGTGCGCATCACCAACCGAACCGTCATCCGCTGCATCGGCAACGTCATCCTCGTCGACGGAACCAGCTACTCGCCGCCCTATGTGATCCAAGCAATCGGTGATCCTGACACCCTGCGCGCGACGGTTACTGCAAACCCACGTATGGTGAATTACCAGGCCTACGTGACAAAGTACGGCCTCGGGTGGGACATGCAGACCAAAGACTCCCTCAGCTTCGCGCCCGCCACCACCCCGCTGACCGTCAACTACGCAACCGTGGAGGAACCGAATGGGTGAACACGTCGCCCCGACCACACCGACAAAGAAAGCGCTCCAACGTCTTCTGGAATATCGTCGGTGTCGTCGGCGAACTCCTCATCACCTTCGCGTTCGTCATCGGCCTCTTCTCCGTCTGGCAGCTCTACTGGACGACCTACCAAGTCTCCGGACAGGTCTCCCAGACCATCGCCTCGTACGAAGAAGAGCACCAGCCCGCCAAGCGCACCCAGGGCGAAATCCGCACCGACGACCCGCCCGCCTTCGACCGCGAAGTCGGCGACGGCGAAGTCTACGGCATCGTCCACGTGCCCACCTGGGACTGGATGAAAATCCCCCTCGCTGAAGGCACCACCTCCTACGTCCTCGACCAGGGCTGGGCCGGCCACTACGACATGACCACCCAGCCCGGCGGCGTCGGCAACTTCTCCGTCGCCGGCCACCGCCGCACCTACGGCAACAACTTCCGCTGGATCGACCGCCTCACCCAGGGCGACAAGGTCGTCGTGGGAAGTCGACGACCGCTACCTCGTGTACTCCATGGTCTCCTCCGAGATCATCGACGCCACCGACCCCACCCAGATGCGCGTCGTCGCCCCCGTCATCGACGACGAATCCTGGTCCGAGGTCCCCACCGAACGCTGGATGACCATGACCACCTGCCACCCCGAATACGGCAACTGGCAGCGCTACATCGTCCACCTCAAGTTCGAATCCTGGACCCCCAAGGACACGGGCGTGCCCGCCGAACTCGTCGACGAACCCACGAACTGAAGGACCCCACATGTACGCATGGATCTTCCGCCACCTGCCCGGCCCCACCTGGTTCAAGGTCATCGAATCCCTGGCCCTCATCGGCGCGGCCGTCGCCGCCCTGTTCACCTGGGTCTACCCCTGGGTCCAGTCCTACCTGGAACTGGGACAGTCCTCCGTCGGCGGCGCCTGAGCCGCTCGCAGATGGGACGAGGCCGGGGAGACCCGGCCTCGTGCCGTATCCACGGGCGTCGGTTGGGTTGCGCCGTAAGCGCCTGCGTGCCCGCGCGCCCGGAGAGCGGACAGCGCCCGCGCGCCCACTAGGGGAGCGCCCTACGATGGATGCCGGAGAAGGGGCCACGGCCTCGTACATGAAAGGACCGGCGATGGCACGAATCCTCTGCGTCGACAACTACGACTCGTTCGTCTTCACGATCGTGGGCTACCTGCGCCACCTGGGAGCGACCGTCGACGTTGTGCGCAACGACGTCGTGGATCCCGCCTGGTTCGAGGCCGGCTACGACGGCGTCCTCATCTCCCCCGGACCCGGCGACCCCAAGAGCGCCGGCGCATCCCTGCAGACCATCGCCGACTGTGCCGAGCGCGGCATCCCGATGCTGGGCGTGTGCCTGGGGCACCAGGCCCTCGGCGAGCTTTTCGGCGCGACCGTCGGGCACGCACCCGAGCTCATGCACGGCAAGACCTCCGTCATCACGCACGACGGGCGCGGCGTGTTTGAGGGCGTGCCCTCGCCGCTGACCGTCACCCGCTACCACTCCCTCACGATCGACCCCGCGACCATGCCTGAGGAGCTCGAGGTTTCCGCGACCACCGAGTCCGGCATCATCATGGGCGTGCGCCACCGCTCCCTGCCCCTCGAGGGCGTCCAGTTCCACCCCGAGTCCGTCATGACCCAGTCCGGGCACCTCATGTTCGCCAACTGGCTGACCGCCTGCGGCGACGCTGGCGCGCGCGAGCGGGCCGTGTCCCTCAAGCCCGTCGTCGCGGAGCGTTTCAAGCTGTAGGTTGCGCGGTCTGCGTGGCGGCTTTCGTGTCGCCGTGTGGCGCGTCGTGGCTACCGAATCACGCGTTGCGGCGACGCTGTCGATCTGCTCGCCGGGAGGTGTCCGGACAGGGGCAAGCATCCGGATAGGTTACGAGCATCCGGATAGCTTACGAGCATCCGGATAGCTTATTAACCTATCCAGATCGTCATAACCTATCCAGATCGTTGGGCGACGAAGCCCGTTCTCTTCACATTCGTGCTCGTCAACTGGGGAGCAGTGGGGGTTTTGCACTACTTGGGGCCTTGGGAGCGCGCGTCATCGGCGTGTCGGAGGCTCGTGTAGTGCAAAACCCCCCACTGAACGATGCTGTTGCCGCGAAAGTTCTTGTTCCTTTGTGGTGTTACACCATTTCGGGAGCATTACACCCCTTCCGAGCTGGTGCAATGCTCCCAAAATGGTGCAATGCTCCCCAATAGGTGCAGCACGTTGTGAATGCAGGTGGGCGTGGCAGCTGCCGTGCCGCAGATGTGCTTGTGGGTGCATGTGTGCGGATAGGTTGCGAGCATCCGGATAGGTTATGAGCATGCGGATAGCTTATTAACCTATCCGGATGCCGATAACCTATCCACATCGTCATAACCTATCCGCGTCAGGGACCGCTCTCCCGCCGCGCGTGTTGGCCGCCCCCGCACATACAGTGAGGCCCGCGCCGCAGGAATTTTCCTCGCAGGCGCGGGCCTCACTGATCAACGGGAACAACTACGAAGCGGTACTACCGCGACGCGGCCAGGGGCTCACTCAGTGGCCGTTCCCGTTATTGTTGCCGTTGTTGCCGCCGTTGTTTCCGTTCTGGGCACCCTTCGATACCTTCAGCTTCACGGTCGAATTCTTCTCCACCTTCGAACCCTCGCCGGGCTCGACGGAGAGGACCTGGCCGGCGGGCTGGTTGCCTGCGACCTCTTCGACGGTGACGGTCAGGCCCAGGGCCTTGAGCTGCGCCTCGGCGTCGTCACGGCCCATGCCTACGACAGTGGGAATCTCCACCTGCGCGGCCTTGCCGTTCGACACGGACACGCCCACGGTACTGCCCTTCTTGACCTTCGTGCCGGTCGCGGGATCCTGCGCGACGATGCGGTCCTTCTCCTTCTCGGAGTCGACGCTCGTCACGTTGCCCAGCTCCAGGCCGACGGACTTCAGGGTGCTGCGCGCCTGGTCCTGGGTCATGCCCGACAGGTCAGGCACATCCACCTGGTCCGAACCGGAGGACAGGTAGGCGCGGATCGTCTGGCCGGCCTTCACCTTGGAGCCGGGGGAGGGGTTGGTCTGGGCGACCTTGCCCTCGGGAACGGTGTCGGAGGCGACCTTGCTGGAGTCGAGCTCCCACTTCAGGCCCAGGGCCTCGATCGCCTTGCGGGCGTCGTCGGGGCTCATGCCAACGAGGTTGTCCGGCAGGGTCACCGAGTCGGGTCCGGAGGAGATGGTGACGCGAACGGTCGCGCCCTTCTCGGCCTGCGTGCCCGCTGTGGGGTCGGTGGAGGCCACGGAGCCCTCGGCGACGGTGTCGGAGGCGACCTTGTCGGGGTTGAGCTCCCACGTGAAGCCCGCCTGCTCGATCTGGGTCTTCGCCTCGGCCTGGGTCAGGCCGACGACGTTGGGAACCGCGATCGACTCGGGCGCGGCGGCACCGCGCGTCAGGGCCTACACCGAGCCGCCGATCAGCAGCAGGGCGATGAGCACGACGGTCACGATGATCGCCGTGCGACGCTTGCGGGCCTTAGCGGCCTCGTTCGCGGAGTCATCGGTAGCAACCGCGGGCAGCGACGTGGAGGTCGCGGCCATCGCCGCGGCGGGTGCATGGCTGGGGACCGCCGCCATCGGCGTGGTCGCGGCGGTGCGTGCGGATGCCACGCCGGTGGCGGGCAGGACCTCGGTCGCCCACGAGTCGGCGGGCGGCGCACCCACGTCGAGGCCTCGGGCCACGCGCTGCAGGTCCGCGAGCATGGCCGCGGCGCTCGGGTAGCGGTCCTCGCGGTTCTTCGCCAGGGCCTTGAGCACCACGCGGTCGAGGGAGTCCGGAATGTCGGACAGGATCGACGAGGGCGTGGGCGGGATCTGCTCGACGTGCTGGTAGGCGACGGCCACGGCCGAGTCGCCCTTGAAGGGCGGGCGGCCCGTCAGCAGCTCGAAGAGGACGACGCCGGTCGAATACAGGTCGGAGCGAGCATCCACGGTCTCTCCGCGAGCCTGCTCGGGGGAGAGGTACTGGGCGGTGCCCACGACGGCGTTCGTCTGCGTCATCGTGGCCTGCGAATCCGTCAGGGCGCGCGCGATGCCAAAGTCCATGACCTTGACCTTGCCGTCCGACGTCAGCATGATGTTGCCGGGCTTGATATCGCGGTGCACCAGGTGGTTCGCATGCGAGTACTGGAGGGCGGACAGGACGCCCGACACGATCTCGATGGCCTCGTTGATCGGAACGGCCGTACCGTCCGAGATCAGGTCCTTGACCGTGTGCCCCTCGACGTACTCCATGACGATGTAGGGCACCGCGATCGAACGGCCGGTCGCATCCTCGATGATCTCCTCGCCCGTGTCGTACACGGCGACGATGTTCGGGTGATTCAGCGACGCTGCCGACTGCGCTTCGCGACGGAAACGCGCCTGGAAGATCGAGTCCTGCGCCAGATCACGGCGCAGCATCTTGATTGCTACGACGCGCGACAGGCGAGTGTCGAAGCCCAGGTGGACTTCGGCCATTCCGCCTCGCCCGATGAGCGAGCGGACCTCGTATCGGCCAGCTAGACGGTGGGCCATGGAACCTGCCATGTCCTAACCTCCTCGATAATGTGTGCTCCCGCACTTGGTTGTATCAGGGGCCAAGCATGTTCTTGATCGTAATAGCTGCGAGCGCGATGAGCGCAATCACGATGATTGCGACGATGACCGCGCGAATAATCTGCCTGGATGCTGGGACGGGTGGTGCGACGACGCTGCGCGAGTACGCGGTCTTGGCCGCCGGACGGGTACGTTGCGCGCTGCGGGCGTCGAGCTCGTGCCAGCGCGGTCCGCGCTTGCCCTTCTCGGGTCGCGGCTCGTAGACCGAGCGTCGCTGGCGCTTCGAGGGCGTGGCTGCGCGAGGCTGGGGAACGGTCCCGTACACGCGCGGCGTCGAGGCCGTGGCCGCTTTGTCGCGGCGAGGCGCATCGGAGCGGGTGGGCTGGGGAATGCGCGGGGCCGCCTGGCGGGCTGCCTGGCGCTTGGCTTCTTCGGCTTCGCGGCGCTCGCGGGCTTCTTGCAGCTCGCGCTGGCGCTGTTCTTCCTCGCGGGCGACGGCTGCGCGGCGCTGCTCCTCGGCGGCGTCTTCAGCCTGGCGGGCCGCCTCTCGTTGGCGCAGTCGCTCGGCGAGGGCGGCTCGTCGATCCTGCGGCTCGGACGGCAGAGGGGTCTTCGGTGCGGCGGTGTGCGCTGGTGCTGCGCCGGTCGGAGGAGCAGGGATCGGCGCGGGGCGCTGCGCGGGCGCCGAGGCCTGGGGGCGCTGAGCCTTCTCGCTGCTGGGCTGCGGGACCTGCTCGGAGCGAGCCGGAGCCGCGTGCCTCGGGATGGAACCCGTGGTCGGGCGGGCGACGGCGGCCTGCGCAGGAGCGGTAGGCGCGGATGCTGCCTGCGCGGGTGCCGGGACTGCCGCGTGGCGGCCGGTCGAGGTCAGCGATCGGACGGCACCCGACACCGCGGGCGCCTGCTCGCCGGTCGTCTCGGGATGCAGGCGACGAACCCGGGTGGGTGCGGATACGGGGCGAGAGACCGGGGGAACCTCGGCCTCGTCGAGGATGCGCGGGACGGCGGCGTGACGACTCGTGATTGGGATCGGGGCCGAGGAGGGGGCGATCGTCGTCGCTTCGTCGAGGACGGGCAGCTTGGCGTGACGGCCCGTCGTCGCGCGCACCTTCGGAGTGAGGCCCGAGGGGGGCTGCAGCATCTCGTCGGGCAGCGTGCGGCGCGTCAGGTGGCGCACGGGCGCGACGATCGGCACCGACGGCTGGACGGGCGTGCGCACCTCTTCGGGGCGCTGCGCGGCCTTCGGCAGGGGCAGCGGGCGAGGGGTCACGGAGACGCCCATCGCCTTGGCGGCGCTCGCGATTTCGCGCACCGCTGCGGATCCGGACTCGGGGCGCTTCGCGGGGTCCTTCTCCAGCAGGTGCAGGATCACGTCGGCCAGGGGCTCGGGCACGAAGTCCGGCAGCGGCGGAACGGGATCGTTGACGTGCGCGAAGGCGATGTCCACCTGGGTTTCGCCGGTGAACGGGCGTCGACCGGCCGCGGCCTCGTAGGCGATGACGCCCAGGGCGTAGAGGTCGCCGATGGGGGGTGGCGACCTCGCCCATGGCCTGCTCAGGCGGCAGGTACTGGGCGGTGCCCATGACCATGCCCGCAGCGGTCAGGTTGACCTGTCCCGTCGCGCGAGAGATGCCGAAGTCCGTCAGCTTCACCATGCCATCAGGGCGAACAATAATGTTCGCGGGCTTGATGTCGCGGTGCACGACGCCCGCGCGCGCGGCAGCGCCCAGCGCCATCGCGACCTGCACGAGGATCGGCATGAGGTACTCGGGCTCGATGCGGGAGCCGCCGCGCAGGTAATCCGTCAGCGGGTAGCCGTCGACGAGCTCCATGATGATCCAGCCGATGCCGTCTTCCTCGCCCGAATCCTGGGTGTTGGCGATGTTCGGGTGCGAGATCGACATCGAGTTACGTGCCTCGAGGCGCAGGCGCGAGAGCGACAGCTCCTCGCCCGCCAGCTCGGGGCGCAGGACCTTCGCGGCGACGATGTGGCCGCTGACGCGGTCGCGGGCCTTCCACACCTCGCCCATGCCGCCCTGAGCGATCGGGGTGAGCAACGTGTAGCGCCCCCCGAGCACACGCCCGGCACCGGAAGTCATGCGTGGCGCACTCACTGCAGCCCCGCTTCCAGGAGAGCGCGGGCGATCGGGCCGGCCACGTCTCCGCCGTGCGGCGTGGGATCGTTGTCGTCGCCCTCGACCAGGACGGCGAAAGCGATGCGCGGGCTGTCCGCCGGGGCGAAACCGACGGCCCAGGCGTTCGCGCGGTCGCCGTTACCGGTCTCGGCGGTGCCGGTCTTTGCGGCCACGGCCACGTTCGGAAGCGCCATCGTCGTGCCGGTGCCGTAGGGCTGGGAGACGACCGCTTCCATCATGGTGCGCAGCTTCGAGGCCGTCTCCGACGAGATCGGTCGACCGGCGTCGGTCGGGCTGTTCGTACGCACGACCTGGTTGTCGGCGTCCACGATCGAGTCGATGAGGTATGGGGTCATCATCTGGCCGTCGTTCGCGATGGTCTGGGCGACCTGCGCCATCTGCAGAGGCGTCGTCTGGACCGTGTACTGGCCGATCGAGCTCATCGCGAGCTGCGCGGCGTCCGCGTCGGCGGGGAAGACGGAGGGTGTCACCGTCAGCGGGATCTGCGACTCGCGGCCGAAACCGAAGCGGTTCGTCACATCGACGAGCTGCTGGTTCGTCAGCTGCTCGGAAGCCAGCACGAAGGTCGTGTTGCACGAGCGCGCGAAGGCCTCGGTGAGCGTCGGGTTGCCGTCGCCGCAGGTGGAGGACTCGATGTTGGAGACCTCGGTAGCCGTGCCCGGCAGGGTTGTGGAGACGGGCGAGGGCATGCGCATATCCGGGTCGGCGAGGCCGTTTTCGATGAGGGCGATCGTCGTGAGGATCTTGAACGTCGAGCCGGGGGCGTAGCGTTGCGAGATAGCGCGGTTGAGCAGCGGGTTGCTCGGGTCCGAGGAGAGCGCCGAGAACGCGTCGGACACCGCGCCGGCGTCGGAGGAGGCCAGCTGGTTCGGGTCGAAGGTCGGCGACGAGTACATCGCCAGGACCGCACCGGTCTTCGCGTCGAGGGCCACGACGGCACCCTTGCGGTTACCGAGGGCCTCGGCCGCGGCCTTCTGCATCTGCGAGTTCAGGGTGAGGGAGACGCCGCCGCCCTGACGGTTCTGGCCCGTCAGGAGGTTGCGCAGGCGCTGTCCGAGCAGGGTCTGGGACTGGCCGTCTAGGACGTCCTCCTGGGCGGCCTCGATGCCGGTCGACGCGTTGCCCACCGACGAGAAGTAGCCCGTGACCGGCGCGTACAGCGGCCCCTCGGCGTAGGTGCGCACGTAGCGCTTGGAGCCGTCCTCGAGCTCGGAGGAGGCGATCGCCGTCTTGTCGACGATGATCGGGCCGCGGTCGGTTTCGGCCGCGTGCAGGATCGTGCGCTGGTTGCGAGCGTCGGCGTTGAGCGAGGACGCGGAAATGAACTGCGTGTTCGTGATGCCCACACCCAGCAGGGCGAACATCAAGAGAACGATGATGAAGATCTTGCGGATCTGGTTATTCACGGCTCACTCACCCACTCCCACGGCAGGCTGGATGCCGGAGTTCCACGGCGCGGGGGTCGAGGCTGGGCGTCGCGCGGCGTCGGACACGCGGATCAGCAGCGCGACGGTGATCCACGAGGACACCATCGACGAGCCGCCCGCAGCCAGGAACGGAGCCGTCAGGCCGGTCAGCGGAATAATACGCGTGATGCCACCGAGCACCACGAACAGCTGAATGGCCAGCGAGAAGCTCAGGCCGGTCGCCAGTAGCTTGCCGAAGCCGTCGCGCACCGTCAGCGCCGCGCGCAGGCCCCGCTGGATGAGGATCAGGTACAGGACGAGGATGGCGGCCATGCCGGTCAGGCCCAGCTCCTCCGCGAAGGAGGACAGGATGAAGTCCGAGTTCGCCAGCGGCACGAGCTGCGGGTAGCCCCGGCCCCAACCGGTGCCCATGAGGCCGCCGGAGGCCTGGCCAAACAGGCCCTGGACGAGCTGGTAGGACCCGCGGTCATACACGTCGGGATCCAGGGCGTTGAGCCAGATGTTGAAGCGCGTCTGCACGTGGCTGAAAGACTTGACGGCGATCGCGACTGCCGGCACGAAGAGCGTGAAACCGATGACCAGCCACGACACGCGGTTCGTCGCCACGTACAGCATCGCAACGAACAGGCCGAAGAAGAGGAGCGAAGTACCCAGGTCGCGCTGCAGGACGAGGATCGCGATGCCGATCAGCCACACGACCATGATCGGGCCGAGGTCGCGGGCGCGCGGCAGGCGCATGCCCAGGAACTTGCGGCCGCCGATCGCCAGGTTGTCGCGGTTTGTCACGAGGTATCCGGCGAAGAAAACAGCCAGCGTGATCTTCACGAGCTCACCGGGCTGGACGGAGATGGGACCCAGGTGGATCCAGACGCGCGCGCCGAAAGTCTCCTGGCCCAGGCCGGGAATCATCGGCAGGAGCAGGAGGAACAGCGACAGCGCGCCGAAGGTGTACGTGTAGCGTCGCAGCATGCGGTGGTCGCGCAGCGTGATCAAGATGATGGCCGCGATAACGATCGCGATGCCTACGAACAGTGCCTGGCGGAAGCCCACCACGGCCTCGTCCCTGCGCGCGTACGACAGGTCGAGGCGGTAGATCATCGCCAGTCCCAGGCCCGTCAGGGCGACTGCGACCGGCAGGATCACCGGGTCCGCGTAGGGGGCCAGGAAGTGCACGCCGACCTCGGCAATGATCGCGATCGCGACGAGCACGCCGACCTGCGTGAGAAGGTTCGCGGGGATCTCCCCCGTGTAGTTCAGCGAGGTCAGGACGTAGCCGGCGATGCCGACGGCCAGAGCCAGGCCCATGAGGGTCAGCTCCAGGAATCGGCGAGGCCGGGCGGGCGCGATCGATACGGTAGCCATTAGGAGGCGCCCCCGCTCTGCGCACCGGACTGGGCCCCGCCGGACTGCGGCGCGCCCGACTGGGGCGTCGGCGACGAGGGTGTGGCGGGCTGGGTGATCGAGCGACGCAGTCCGTCGATGTAGGAGTCGATGTCCGCGCGCGAGGAGCGCAGCACCGGGGTGTCGAGGCGCTGGCGGTCCACGGGCGCGAGGTCGGAGAGCGCGACGTTGGAGACCTCCACGGCGTGGGAGAGCTGCCACGGGCCAATCGACTGGGGGATGCCCTGGTAGATGACGACGTAGCCGTCCTGGCCGATCGCGTAGTACTGGGTCTGCGTCCACTTCCACGACATCCACGACGCGGCGACCACGAGGACCGTCACGAGCGAGATAAACACGGGGGTCCACCACGAGGAACGGGGCTTGAGCTCGACGGGTGCGTCGTCCTCGTCGCTGGGGGCACCCGAGGCCGAGGAGCCCAGGGCAGCAGCGCGCGCGGCCGCTCCTTCTCCGCCGCGCGACTTGGCGTTGCGGTCGATGGCCGCGGCACCCACGATCTGCGGGGGAGCGGGCGGGAACGTGCCGGCGGGGACAATGTCCGCGATCACGCACGTGATGTTGTCGGGGCCGCCGCCCAGGAGGGCCAGGCGGATGAGCTCTTCGGCGCACTCGCCCGGATCCTTGAAATCAGCCATGACCTGGCCGATCGTCTCGGGGGAGACGAGGCCGGACAGGCCGTCGGAGCACAGCATCCAGCGGTCGCCGACGACGGCCTCGCGGATCGTCTCGTCGGGGGCCACGTCGGCCTGCGCGTCGCCGAGGATCTTCAGGACGACGTTGCGGTTGGGGTGGTGCTCGGCTTCCTCTGGCGTGATCTGGCCGGTGTCGACCAGGTATTGCACGAAGGAGTGGTCGGTCGTGACCTGGGTCAGCGTGTCGCCGCGCAGCACGTAGGCGCGCGAGTCGCCGATGTGGACCATCGCGAGGCGGTTGCCGGAGCGCATGAGCGCGATGCAGGTGGTGCCCAGGCCCTCGAGGTCGCGGTCGCGGCTCGAGCGTTCGGTGAGCTCCTCGTGCGCGTCGAGGAGGGCCTCGCGCAGGAGGGGAAGCATCGAGTCGGCCGGGTGCGAGTCCGTGTCGAGGGGGACGAGGTGCGCGAGGGCCACCGAGGAGGCGATGTCGCCGCCCGCGGGGCCGCCCATGCCGTCGGCGAGGACCAGCAGGTTCGCGCCGGCGTAGCCGGAGTCCTGGTTGTTGGAACGCACGAGGCCCACGTCGGAGCGGGCGGCGTAGTGGAATTGAACCGCGTTTCCTGACATATCAACCCACCAATTCGAGAGTCGTCTGGCCGATGCGGATGACGTCACCGATCTTGAGCTGGCGCGGGGCGCTTAGGCGCTCGTCGTCGATGAAGGTGCCGTTACGGCTGGAGAGGTCTTCGATCCACCAGCCGTCAGACTGGGGGGTGAGTGCCGCGTGGCGGCTGGACGCGTACTCGTCTTCGAGCACGAGGGTGCACGCGGGGGGAGCGGCCGATGACGATGGGGGCCTCGCCGAGGGGCAGCATGGTGCCGACGAGGGGGCCGCCGGTCACCAGGAGGTCCTTGGGAGCCAGCGGGTTCGCGGAGGTGCGCTTCTTGTTCTTGCGCTTCTCACGGGAGGCTTTGCGACGTGAGGTGGCCTTGTCGCGTCCCTTGCCGCGCGGGGTCACGACGGTGCCGAAGATGTCGCGTCGCAGCGTGTTGACGGCCGCGAGCACGAGGAGCCAGAGAAGCACCAGGAACCCGATGCGGAAAACGGTAAATGCGAGGTCTGTGGTCACTTCATTAAACTCCGCTCTGGTCTGGGTGTGTCCAGAAGAGGATCTTGGTGCGTCCGATGACGATCTGGTTGCCGTCGAGCAGGGTCGCTGCGTCGATGCGGTGGCCCTCCACGAAGGTGCCGTTAGTGGAGCCGAGATCGGTCGCGATGACGCCGGTGGGGGTGATGCGCAGTTCGAGGTGTCGGCGCGAGACGCCAGAGTCGTTGACGACGATGTCGGCTTCGGAGCCGCGTCCGATGACGGTGACGGGCTCGGTGAGGAGCCACTTTTCGCCGTCAACGTCGATGATCGGGTGCTCGGGGGATGCGGACGAGGCCGTGGCGGGGGCCGCGGGTCCCCGGCGGTTTTCGGCGTCGACCTTGAGGGTGCCGCTGGGCTCGGAGGCATCGGCGATGAACTCGATCGTGACGGGGCCGAGGAGGGAGTAGCTGTTCGCCGCGGCGTGTTCGGTGGCCTGCTGGGCGAACTCGTCGGCGAGGACGTCGAGGGATGCCTCGAGGGAGGTGAGGTCGGTGCGCGAGGCGTAGACCGAGAAGTGGTTCGCGGCAATGATGCGCGAGGCGGAGACTTCTTGGACGGATTCGTCCATGGCGCGGCGGATCGCCGTGGTGATGTCCACGGGCTTGATCCCCGACCGGAACACGCGCGAGAAGGCGCCGTTGACGCCTCTCTCGACGGCGCTCTCGAAGCGGTCGAAGATGCTCATAGTCGTGCTCTCCTCATTCCCCCGCGCGGTGTGCGCGACGTACGTTGTGTGTGGAAGCGAGGCCGCTTCCGGTCCCAGTTTAGCGGCGATAGTAAGCGCCGGTGCCCCATCTGTCGGGATGTTCCCGATGTGGGGTGGCGCTGGTGGTCGCGTGCAATGCGCGTGATGGCGGGGAATACCGCGCCATGATGCGCTGTGACATTTGGTGCACATGTTACACGTGTGACGATAAGTGTGTTGGAGCAAACAAAGTGAGAGGGGTGTTCTCTCGGCGGCGCATCTGGCGTTGACTGCTTGTCAGTGGTGTTCATTGATGTGTCAATCCGAGCCTGTGTGGAATTAACGCGGAATATAGACGTATGCTCGACGGTCATATTAGCGCTGGTAGAACTCGAACGCGATGATATCTGCCATAACTTACTCATTAATTGACGGAACTTGCTAGGGTGGCGTGGTAACTATTGCTAACTGGGGGGAACTATGCACCATGACGAAGCTGTGAGCAGTGCTCGCCTGGCGGACACCGCTCCTCCGCGAGGGCGATACGCGCCCGAGGCCTCCCTCCGCACCCGCGGTCCGAGGCCTCGTCGCTTTCGCTCGCGCCCTGATCGCCGGGGCGCTCGCCGCCGCCTCGGCACTGACCGCGCTCACCTCCGCGGTCGAGCCCGCCCACGCCGAGGCTCCCCTCGAGACGCCCGGCGTGACCACGACCTCGTTTAATCGCGCCGAGGGGCGTATCGGCGCTACCGTCATCAACAACAGTGAAGGAGATCGCACCACCTTCGTGTCCGACAACGGCTACTTCGGTGTTGTGCGCGGCCAGTCGCGCTACAACTCGAGTGACCCGAACCAGTCGTCGATCAAGCACACCAGCGGCACTCAGGTTCAGCCGTGGCTGAAAGCATCTGTGGCTGAGAGTGGGGACTACTGGTCCTACATCGTTCGAGGCAGGCCCTACACACCTACTGCTGAATACAGTCAGTACTACATCTCCGCCTCCACGACGAGTGCGCTGGGCTTCAAGCCCAACGATCCCGGAACGGTGACGCTGGGTGAGCCATTCCTGGTCGGGGCCGTGCGCCACAATAATTTCACGATTTTTACGCGGAACGACTGGGTCCATTCCTCCTTCGACGTGCGCATCGGCGACCTGGAGGAGTCCTTCCCCTTCGACCAGTACGAGACGACGAACGACACGGAGACGACCGCGGTGCCCCGCGCCGGTGGTGCCTACGAGGAAACGACGTCCGTTCCTAACGGCTATGGCTGCTACCCCGGAGCTCCCTACAAGGCTCGCAAGCGCGGGGACAAGAGTAGGTGGTACTGCCATCGTCACGTCGGCGAGGGCAAGGGGAGTGTGGACATCTACAAGAAATCTGACGATCCCTACGATCGAAAGACGTATCCCGACAGCAAGGGCGAGCCGGGCCAGACCCCCCTATTCCGACGACATCCTGACGATCCGCAAGACCACGTCTGAGAAGACCGTCATGATCAACGGGATGCCGCATCGCCTCTTCATCTACGGTTTCGTGCCCAACGCGGACGGCAACTGCCCCGCCCAGCCCCCGGCGGGCGTGGAGCCGGTGGCGACGTTCGTCACGAAGGAGAACAGGTCGTCATTTGGTTGTATGTATGGGTCGTTCCAACAGGAGCGCTACGTGCGCGTCGCCAAGACGATCACCGAGGACTCGGAGGGCGTCGGCGGGGAGATCCCGCCCTTCACCTTCACGACGCGGGTCGGCGATGGTTGGAGTGGCATGACCGGCACCCCGGATTCGACGCTGGTGGCGGCCGATGGCTTCGTGGCTGACGGCTCCTTCTCGGAGTCTCAGCTCACCCCCACCGGCTACGGGGCTGACGGCACCGCGACCTCCGGCTACAAGGCCTTCATCCCCGGCCAGTCGAAGTTCGTGATCGCCGAGACCGGCCCCGTCCTGCCCGGGTACTCCCCGAAGCCCGGCTACTTTGAGCCCACGTGGGAGACCAGCGAGCTGTCGGGCTCGCCGGTGTGGGCCATGACGGACGTGACCTGCCTGAACGGCGTGGGTGAGCGTGTGAACGTCACCCGAGACGCGACCACGGGCGGCGTGGACTTCTCCCAGGTTGCCCCGGCCTCGTCCCCCGCGGCACTGCCGATCACCTGTACCTTCACGAACCAAAAGCAGTCGCCGAACCTGCGCCTCGACAAGAGCCTCGATGCTGTTGAGGGCGGGACGACCGACACGATCACCGTCACCTATCGCATCACCGCGACCAACGATGGCAACGTCAAGGGGTCGACCGGCCGCGTCGTGGACCGTCCCGACTTCGCGCCGGGACTGACCGTGCAATCCGCGCGCATCACGACCGAACCCGAGAATATCGACCAGGTCCCCGCGCTGCCCGCAACCGAAAACTACGTCCTGACCGAGGGGACCGACATCGAGCCGGGCGCCTCCGTTACGTGGTTCATTCGCTTCACCGTCGCGCGCGACACGAGCGCCGAGGGATACAAGGAGACCCTGCTCGAGTGTCGCACCGAGAATGAGCGCCTCGTTCCGGGCTACGGCCTCTACAACGAGGTCGCCGGACCCAAGGATCACGACGGATCCGCCAACAACGTGGCCTGTGCGCCCGCTCGCCCGCGCTCGATCCGCGTCGAGAAGGCCGGTACGCAGCCGGTCGGTACCCCGAACGACGATGGCACCTATCCGCTTGACGGCGCTGCTTTCGCGATCTACGACAACGCGGAGCTCAGCGGAACCCCGGTCAGCGTACTTGATGGTGGATCCAGCTTCGTGGTCTCGTCCCTGGAGAAGGGCGTCACCTACTGGCTCGTGGAGACCCGCGCGCCCGCAGGTCACGTCCTGCTGCCGCGCCCCGTTCCCTTCCATATCGAGGTTGGGACCGATGACGCGCGTTCGACCGTCGTTGTGGCCGACTATGGACCGGACCAAGGCTTCACCTCCGTGCGAGTCCTGCCCGCCGACGCCGACGCGAGCGGCGACGCCGCCCTGCCGGGTATCCGCGTCGTCGACACGCAGGTCGGCACCCTCCCCAAGGCCGGATCCATCGGCGTCTACCCGCAGATCGCGGGAGGAGCCGCCATGCTCGGCCTCGCCGGAGCGTGCGCGTGGCTGCGACGCCGAGAGCAGGCGCAGGCCTCGTAAGGCACGCCGCGAGGCATGACGAGGTAGAGGCGCGGAGTGGTTCCTCACCAATGTCGCACGTAATTCCCCTACACGTACTTCAGATTTGAAATCTATTCGTTGGAATTGCAACGTTTGTGGGCTATGTTCAAAATTGACCGTGTTAAATTACGTGCGACATTTGGGGGTAGCCCAGGAAAGGGACCACGCATAGACGCCGCGCACAGACGACGAGGCCGGGCGCACAACGCGCGCCCGGCCTCGTGATAGCAGGATCAGAAGTCCCAGTCCTCGTCCTCGGTGTCCACGACCTCGCCCATCACGTAGGACGAGCCGGAACCCGAGAAGAAGTCGTGGTTCTCGTCCGCGTTGGGGCTCAGGGCCGCCAGGATCGCGGGGTTCACGTCGGTCGCGTCGTGCGGGAACAGGGCCTCGTAACCCAGGTTCATGAGCGCCTTGTTCGCGTTGTAACGTAGGAACTTCTTGACATCCTCGGTCAGGCCGAGCGGATCGTACAGGTCCTCCGTGTACTGCTCCTCGTTCTCGTAGAGCTCGTACAGCAGCGCGTACGTGTAGTCGCGCAGGTCGTCCTGGCGCTCCTGGCTCGACTCATTGACGGCCAGCTGGTACTTGTAGCCGATGTAGTAGCCGTGGACGGCCTCGTCGCGGATGATGAGGCGGATCAGGTCAGCCGTGTTGGTGAGCTTGGCGTGCGAGCTCCAGTACATGGGCGCGTAGAAGCCCGAGTAGAACAGGAACGACTCGAGCATTGTCGAGGCGACCTTGCGCTTCTCCGGGTCGTTGCCGTCGTAGTAGGACTTGACGATCTCGGCCTTCTTCTGCAGGGCCTCGTTCTCGTTCGACCAGCGGAACGACTCGTTAATTTCCTCCGTGGACAGCAGGGTGGAGAAGATCGACGAGTAGGACTTGGCGTGCACCGACTCCATGAACGCAATGTTCGTGTAGACGGCCTCCTCGTGCGGGGGTGCGCGCGTCCGGGATCAGCGACACCGCGCCGACCGTGCCCTGGAGCGTATCCAGCAGGGTCAGGCCCGTGAACACGCGGTTCGTCATGAGCTGCTCGTCCTTGGTGAGGGTCTTCCAGCTCGGCAGGTCGTTGGAGAGCGGAATCTTCTCAGGCAGCCAGAAGTTGCCCGTCAGGCGATCCCAGACCTCAAGGTCCTTGTCGTCTTGGATCTTGTTCCAGTTGATGGCCTCGAACACGGGCTTCGGTCGCCATGGGGGCTCCTCTACGTACAGTGTCGGACGGACGAGGCCGGGGCGGCCTCGCGTATAGGGTCCAGGATAGTGGGTGCGAGGCTCACGGCGACGCTGGTCGCACGTGTTTCGTGGACGAGGTCACCTCGGCGAGGCGGATGAGGTGCCCGCCGGCTTTGTCCGATTGAGGGACGGACCGGATACCGGTGGGTGTACACGTCGTTGTAGCGTTGGATCTCGCGCATGACGTCCGCCGCCGCGTCGTCCGTGCACTGGAAGTCCTCTGTAGCGGCACCCAGGCCCAGGGCGATGCCGTTTGCGATCCACGCCATCTGACTGATCGTTGTGTCAAGAGCCGTGAGGTGCTTGACGAGGGTCGCGTGGTGGGCGCTACCCGTGTTGGCTGTGCTCGGTGTGGGCACTTTTTTCAGGGAGGTGGAGGCGCGGTCGAGGGCCGACATGATGGATTGAACTTCGTTGTAGTTCCATTCGATGTTGACGTAGGTCATGACTGATTCCTCTCGGGTGACAGGGCGAAGAAATAGGTGATGACCGCCCAGAGCTGCGTGCTGTAGATGGGGTGGACAGGGATGTGGGGTCCGGTGCTGGGCGCGAAAAGCGGAGCCTCGACCCTGTAGGCGGCGGATGGCGTGATGAAGGTGGAGAGGGTGGAGGTCGGAACAAAGGATCCCTTGTCCGTGCGCTCTTCCCGGATCCAGGTTGTGTATGCCCACCGTTGGGCCACGAGAGCCTGCGCGAAGGCGGAATCAGACGGGCCGTAGGAGGAATTGTTCTCGAGGAGGTGGGCCGTCTGTTCGGTCATGCCCTGCTGTGCGGCGTACACGATGGCCGTCGGCAGCACGGGAGGTCCATCGAAGACGGCGGGGTTTGGTATGAGGGGAGAGATTGCCGCCGCGACGTGGGGAATTTCCTCGTTATCGACCTGATAAATGTGGGTCTCAGTGTCGCCGTCGGGGGTAGTCGCGGTCCGGGCGACGACGCAGGGGCCCGGCTGCATCCAGATGAGAGCCTGGCGGCACTGGGAAGCGTCCGGAGACGTGGTGGCGATGACCATTCGCGAGCGAGCCGTGCTCATGAGAGCCGCGAGGTGTGCCGCGTCGCCGGTGAGCCCCTCGGAGGTGGCGAAGCTCGAGGTGACGTCACCCGGAATGACGATGTGAGGACGGTCAGGCATTGCGCACCTCCAGGCTCATGATGATCGCGAGAACGTCTTCGTTCAGGTCGCCGAACGATGGGGTTGTCATCGTCGCTGTCGCCGTGAGGAGGAAGTCATTCCCGCCGTCGGAATGAATCCATGCCCACTGGCAGGCGGTGATGGGAACCTTGCCCTGAATGTAGATCCCCGTGCGCAGCCGCGACGATTCGGGTCGCGCCGGCCACTCGCAATCCTCCAGCATGCGGAAACCAGGAACCTGATCGGACATGGACCGTGCCGAGTCGGCGAGGGCCTGAGCAGGCGTGGTGCTCGCGGGGATTGGGGATGCGAGCACGAGGAGGGTGGGCGTGAAATCGTAGTCGGTATCGATGGGGCCGACGGCGAGGGCGATGACGCCCCCTTCGGCCGGATGCTGGTCGCTGTCTGGCGTTCGATCCTGCGAGTCGTCGGTGCTCCCGAACGCCTGGTTGAGGATCGAGGAGATCTCCTCCTGTGGGCACGACGACCAACGGGGAGGCATCAGCCAATAGGTTGACAGGCTCATGGCATGCCCCAGCCCTGATCGTTGTCAGCAGACGCCTCGTCGTCCTCCGAAAGTTCGAACTGCGGGAGAGGATCGCCGTTCTCATCCAGCATGCCGTGGCGCTTCATGTATTGATACTCCATATTGACGAAGCGTGGGGCGCGAAATGGGAATAAGCAGATAAGTGCGAGTGGTAGGCAAAGGAGACCAAGAACGGCTGGAATTAAGAATATGCGCGGAGGGAAGCCGATTTTGTCCAGCAGCATTCCTACTCCCATGAGAGTGAAGAGCAGACTAAGGAGTGGTTTGACGAGAGTTCTGCTCTTTCCCAACGCCTGAGGGGAGGTGGACATGCGTCTCCATAGTGAGGCGCTTGACGAGTCGGTGTAGGTCTGTGCGTACCATGAGTACAGGCCAAAAGGGCCGATGAGAATTAGTCCCACTATCGCAATCATGTTGTGTACTCCCGTTTATGAATGCAATGCCGCGCTTATGCCGTTGTTGATCCAGCTGCCGACCAACTTGCCGGCCTGACTGCCCGCGAGCCCGCCTATGACTCCGCCGATCACGCCCCCGGCGAGAATTCCTACCGGGCCGCCGACAGCACCGATGGCTGCGCCGAGTTGTGCTCCGTATGTGGCTCCCAAGTACGCGCCTGTCGCGCTGGCAGCGCCCATCACGCCGGCCCGTGCTACTTTTTCGCCCTCTCCCATTTCCGGGTGGTGATAAGAGTCCGACTGGTAGCTGTCGTAGGCGCTGACGACGCCGTCGAGGACCGCGCACGCGCGGCCTGCGACTTTGCCGCCTATACGAAGTGCGTCGGCTGCTTTGACCACCCGACTGCCGCCTTCGACGGCATTGACGGAGGGAACCTTCCAGTTCTTGAGGTTTCCGTGCTCGGTGACTTGCTTCCACAGGGATGCATCTTTGATTCCGGCGGGTGCCTGATACTTGGCGCCCTTCGCCTGCAGGTAGACTGCCTCGGTCGCGTCGCCGACGGTATTACGCATCGTGTCCGCCCAGCTGGGGTAGCCGCTCGCCGCGTTCGGCCCTGTGGGGAATCCATACGTGCCGACGAATCTATTGAAGACGGGGAGGAGCGTCGACTCCCAGAGGGCGGGGTCGATGCCCGCGAGGTCGTCGCCGAACAGGGTTTCCGCGTAGGTGAACTTCGTCTGATTGGTCTCGCAGCGCGAACGCAGCGATGCAAAGAAGGCACCAAGGCCGCCCGGGATGTTCGCTGGGTGGCTGATGGTCACTGTTGTACCGTCTTGTGAAACCGCCAGTCCGGCCGCCGTGGCGTCGGTGACGATGGCCTGAAACTCTGTCCTGATGGGCTGCGTCGCACCCGCGTAATCCTCCAGGGCGGAGTGCAGTGAACGAAGGCATGACATGGCGTGCTCGCTTGCGGAGATCATGTTCGTCAGGTGCTCAACGACCGTCTCCACCAGCCTGGCTCGCTGGTGCTCGATCTGTCCGCGAGCTGTCGTCGCGTCCGCGATGGCGTTGTCGAGCGCCGTGATCGGTGCGTCGCACCAGTCCTTCAGTGACTGAACGGCATCCACGTCAACTGGAAAGTCCCACGAAAAGGACTCGGCGAATTCTACGGTTCCTGCCGATTCGGGAACCGTTGAGGTAGCTCGAAGGGGGGGGGGGCATTGCTTCACTCCGTTGGAACAATCGGGTGATGTGCGTGTTGCGCGTCACTTATTTGTCAGAATACTCCCGTTGTTGAGCAATCTGCAGTGCGATTCGCTCAGGATGCACTCTGAGATTCGCCCGTGTTTCGTAGACGAGGTCACCTCGGCGAGGGTGGGGGCGGTATCGTGTGCGCCATGACGACCCCCACCCGCTGAGCCCTGTCGCCGCGCAGTGTCGCCGCTCAGTTTCAGTGATGGTGACGAGGAATCCTCACATACTGACCATCGAAAAAGTGTCCAACTGAGCATCTGACGGTTGCTTTGTAAGGCGCGAAAAATTAACGGACAGCGCTATTGTGAGGGCGTGACATATCAGCCCTTGCAATTCGATGTCGTACCCCGGCCCTACCGCCTGGGGAACGACCAGCTGCGCCGCTACAACCGCGTGCGCGCCGGTCAACGAACGCAGGGTCGCGTCAACATCGCGATCGACGTCGTCACCGTCCTCCTGATCGTCTCCGTCAGCGCCATCGTCGCCATCGTCGAGCTCTCCTCCATGCCCGACACGATCCTCGAAACGCTCGCAGCCCTCGCACTGGCCCTCATCCTCGGAGGAGGGCTCGTCCTCCTCGCACTCCTCGCCGCACTCCTCATCGTGGCCCGCCGCTGGCGCCACGAATGGAACGGCAACGAAGACCTCGTCATCTTCTCCGAGTCCCACGCGGCCCTGCACGCCGCCCGGCAAGACAGCGCCGTCATGACCGCCTGCGCGCGCATGCAGCTCGCCTGGTTCATCGGCTTCCTCGCCGTCGGTGGCATCGCCGTCGCCACCGAATCCGCACTCCTCGCCGCCCTCGTCTCCCTACCCCTCGCCATGGGGCTCCTCAACTCCTGGCGCTCCTGCCAAGCCCTGCGCAGGATCACCGCGCGAACCCTCTGATCGATGAGCCTGAGTGTGGACCCATAAGCCTGCCAGCCGGTAGGCTTATGGGCATGACGAATCCTCTCATCGACTCCCTCGTGTCGATCATCGAACAGCGACCCGAGGACCACGCCCTGCGTGAGCATCTCGCTGAACTCCTGATCGCCGAGGGGAGGGGCGCAGAAGCCGTTTCCCATCTGGCCGTCATCCTCGCCGTCGACCCCAACAACGAGCGTATCGGCGGTCTCATGCGCAGCGCTCTCGGCGTGCCCGAGGCACCCGCTCCGTCGGCCCCCGCTGCTGACGAGGCCGGACATGAGCAGGAAGGCCACGTGTCCGCCGAGGACGCCGATTCGGAAAACTTCGACTGGAAAAACGCCGAGAAGCAGGTCGGTGGGCCAGCACCCGCATTCGTGAAGCAGGGCGCGACCGAAGGTGAAATCGAAGTTGACGAAAAGCCCCAGGGTGACGCGTGGGACTTTGAAAATGTGACGTCGACGCTGGCCGACGTGGGTGGCATGCAGTCGGTCAAGGACCGCCTCATCATGGCGTTCCTAGCGCCCCTGCGTAACCCCGAGATCAGCAAGCTCTACGGCAAGAGCCTCAACGGTGGCCTGCTGCTCTACGGCCCTCCCGGATGCGGTAAGACCTACATCGCCCGCGCTCTCGCCGGCGAGCTCGGCGCCGCGTTCATGAATGTCAGGATCAGCGACATCATGGCGCGCTACTTCGGTGAATCGGAAGCCAACCTCCACGGGCTCTTTGAGACCGCGCGAGCCAACGCACCCGTCGTCCTCTTCCTTGACGAAATCGATGCACTCGGCATGCGGCGATCGAACGTGAGCTATTCCGGCATGCGACCGCTGACCAACCAGCTCCTCATGGAACTAGACGGCATCGGATCGGATAACGAAGGCGTGTTCGTCCTCGCCGCCACCAACACCCCGTGGGACGTGGACCCCGCACTGCGCAGGCCCGGACGCTTCGATCGATCCGTTGCCGTCCTGCCTCCTGACGGCCCCGCACGACAGGCGGTCCTCTACCACCACCTTAAGTCCCGCCCCGTCGAAGGTATCGACCTGGGATACCTCGTCCAGTGCACCAATGGATTCACCGGTGCCGACCTGGCCCACCTGGTTGACAGTGCCGTCGAATACGCGATGATGGACTCCTTGCGCACCGGCAACGTGCGCATGGTGACCATGCAGGATTTCCTCAGGGCGCTGGAACAGATTCGGCCCAGCGCGGGTCCCTGGTTCGTGACCGCCCGCAACATCGTCGAATACGGCAACCGAGAAGGCGAATATGACGACCTCGCGGAGTACATGAAGACGAACAACCTGATGTGAGGGGGCGGGCGGCGCGCTCGCGCTGCCCACCCCTCGCCGTTCGCTACCGACACCGAGGAGGACTGATGTCGAACGACGACGTCTGGAAGCGGATCGAGCACGCCCAGTTCTTGATCGATATCAAACGTCCCCAACAGGCCATCGAAAAACTCGCAACGATCCCCCAGGGGGATCTGGAGGTCGCGGCGCGAGTGAACTGCACCCTCGCCCAGGCCCACCTGCTCCTCGATCAGAAGGATAAAGCGTACGCGTGTGCCAGGCGCGCCATCGAAGCCTCCCCCAATGACGTGCTGTCGCTGTACTGGTTGTCCTCCCTCGAGCCGGATTCTCTTCGCGCGCTCGAACACGCAACGCGCCTCGTCGAGATGATTCCAGACTTCGGTGTTGCCCATGCCGTGAAGGCCCGCGCTCTTGCCCTTAACCGCCGATGGGACGAGGCGCTGAACGCGGCGCGTGAAGGCGAGCGCCTCGATCCCGAAGACTCCTTTGTGCTCAACACCCTCGGCAGGGTACTCGCCACGAACGACGAGAAAGCGGCGCTCGACGTATTCAAGCGCGTCCTCGCCCTCGAACCAGAAAACGCCGCCGCTCGTGAATCTATCGCTCTCCTCGAAGCGGACGACCACGCCGACGCTAGCAGCCGCCTCTTCCGCGACCTCCTCGAGCAGAACCCCGCCGTCAAGGGCTACGAGAACCAGCTCCACTGGCTGGTGTTCAAGCCGCTCTTCTACCTCTGCCTAGGCCTCATGATCACCTACGTGATCGGCTGGTCGATTGCGGGCCTCGTCTACGCGTTCGGCAGTCGCGACGGCGCGATCATTGTCGGGCTGGTATGGTCCGCATTGATTCCCCTGCGTGGCATGGACAGCGCGGTGCGCAAACACCTCTCGAAGGTCGCCGCCGGTCAGGGCAAGACGCGCCGCGACGTCGTGAACCTGGCGTTCAAGCGTCGCCCCATCGGTGCGACGATAGCGACGATCTCAATCGCGCTTCTCTCGCTCACCCCCGCGGTATTTGGCGTGGCGAGGTACTTCGTCCCCGCCTCCTCGTGGTGGACGGCTCTGGGCGTGCCCATCCTCGTCATGCTCTGCGGGTGGGTTGGTGCCCTCGTCGCCCGCTACATGATCTTCGTGCGCGAACGCTGAGATCGGGCGCCGAGCGGCGCCTCAGCCCTTCGAGAGCCTCTCACGCACGGCCCCCGCGCCGAACGTCAGCACAGTCAAGGCCGCCTCCAGACCGCCCAGGGCCAGCCCCTGCCTCGTATGAGCAAAACGAGCGCCCTGCGCCCGGCGACCCTCACCGCGGCGGAACAGCCAGCGCTCCACGCCGACCGTGATCATCGCCGAACCCAGCGCCGCGCCCGCCAGAACCGCCAGCTCCGCCGGGTCCGCCTCCGTGACACCGTCGAGCGGATCCTCGCCCGCGACGGGGGACGACTTCGAGCAATCCGCGTCCTCATCGTCGTAGGGCGGAAGCTCCGCGGCCTCCGGCAGCTGCGCCACCATCGACCAGCCGAGCACCCCCAGCAAGCCCGCCTTCACGAGACCGCGCAACGGACGCGAGCGCACGTAATCGGGCAGGGCGTACCAGGCGACAGTCGCGCCCACGCCAGCCGCAAACCCCGCGACCCGAGTCGGGTCCACCGAGCCAGCACACGGACAAGAACAGGTAGATGAGGCGGCCATGGCCAGTCCTTTCAATAGGGGAGCGCGCGGATCAATCCGCGAGCAGGTCAAGCAGGTGAGAGACGACCTTTCCGCCCGAATAGGCGGATCCGTCATGCTGGTACTCGTTCGTGATGTAGTGGCGAGCGCCGATCAGCTCACCCGTCTCCACGGACAGCTCGCGCGGCACGAACATATCGTCGTAGTACACGGCCGCAGCCACCGGCACCGTGTTCTGCGCCAGCACGTCCGGCAGATACACGGGGGCCGCCTCCGTCGTCGACGCGAGAATCTCCGCGACGCCCTTCAGCGGCACCAAGCCCGGGTCCTCGTCGAACACGCGGCGCATGAAGTGCTCGCCCGTCAGGTAGAAGGGCTCGCTCTCGTCCAGCGGGTTTGCGTCCTTCGCGAAGCCCGGGATCTCCTCGGCCAGGCGATCCGCCGCCCAACCCGTCGCCGTGCCCACCAGGTCCGGCGTCGCGCACGCGTAAATGTACTCCTGGAACAAACCGTAAATCGGCGCAACGTCCACCTGCGAGCCGATCGCCGCCAGGAACTGCGACGAGAGCCTGCGCTGGCCTCGAACCGACGTCCACGGCCCCTCCAGCAGGTAGTGCAGCTGATCCGTGTTGCCCTGGCCGCCCAGCATCATGCCGATCATGCGCAGGCGCGCGGGGGAGAGGCGCTCGCCCGTCGGCAGCGTCTCCTCCGTGTCCGCCAGGTGCGCGCACAGCTCGCGCACCGTGCGCTCGTCGCCCGGGTGGCGCTGGAAGTACACGCGGTTGCGCGCCGCCGTGCGCTCATACGTCAGGCGGTAGATGTCGTCCACATGGACGAGGCCGGGCAGGCCTCCCGTGATCAGGCTGGCCTTCAGGCCCTGGGGCGCCAGCGACAGGTACGAGGTCGTGATGAAGCCGCCGAAAGACTGGCCGAGCGTCGTCCACGGGTCATCCCCGCACAGCTCGCGGCGCAGCGCCTCCGCGTCGTACACGATCTGGTCCTGGCGGAAGTGGCGCAGGTACGCGGCCTTCTCCTCGTCCGTATCCAAGTGGGAAAGCGCCTGGGCGTCCATACGGGTCGACTGGCCCGTGCCTCGCTGATCGAGGAGCACCACGCGGTAATCCTGCAGGAGACGATTCATCCACCCGCCGGTAAACGTGCCGAAACGCGGGCTCGGGTAGCCCGGGCCGCCCTGCAGGAACACCGCGTAAGGCGCGTCCTCGCGGCCCTTACGCACGACCTCGCGCGCGAAAACCTGAATCGTCGGATTGTCCTCGCCGGCGGGGCGCAGGTGATCAAGCGGTACGTCCAGGCGGTGCTCGTAAACGGTGTGACCATGGTGCAGGTACGACTCTGTGTGCATGGACACAATGGTAGCGGTTTTGGTGTGGCGCTGTTGTGTCGCTCGAACCCGGGTGACGCGTGCGGTGGAGTGTCTATCTGCTCGGGCCCTTCGGCACCTTCCGCTCGGGCCCTTCGGCGCCTTCCGCTCGGGCTGCGCGTGGTGGCGGCCTATCCCGCATGGTTCCCCAACAATGTCGCATGCAATTCCCCTGCGAGTATTTCACATTTTGAAATCACGTCGTTGGAATTGCAACGTTTGTGGCGAATGTTGAAAGTTCAGGCAATCGAATTGCATGCGACATTTTTCTGCGCTGGGCTCGAAGCTCGGCCGGGCCCAGCCGACACCCACTGGTGCAGTAGCCGGGTCCTCCTGTCGCGCGCTCTCGCCGGGACTCTAGTGGGGGCCCTGTCGCGGCAGCCTGTCGCGCATGGTTCCCCAACAATGTCGCACGTAATTCCCCTGCGAGTATTTCAGACTTTGAAATCGCGTCGTTGGGATTGCAACGTTTGTGGGGTGTCTCGAAAAATGACCAAGTTAAATTACGTGCGACTTTGGGGGAGGGGGGGCTCAGAGCCAGTTCATCAGAGCCAGTTCATCAGAGCCAGTTCAGCAGCGCGACGTAGGCGAGCGTTCCGGCGCCGACGCTCCACAGGAGCTTGCGGCCGCTCAGCAGGTGCACCGCGACCGTCACGCCCGTCGCCACCAGCGCCGCCCACCAACGGTCGCCCGCCTCCTGCGCTCCCCGCGTCAGCGTCGAGAGCACGAGGATCAGCATGATGCCCGGCGGCATCCACACCGCCATGTCGGAAACGAAGCGCGAATCGCGCAGCGGCTCCAGGATCTTGAACGGCAGAGCGCGCAATGTAAAGTCGATGACGAAAGTAATCGCCAGGAGCGCCAGCAGGTAGCCCAGCGTCGGAGTCACTGCGCACCCCCTTCGGCCACCTCATCCGCGGAGTGCAGGATGCCTCGGCGATGAAGAATATGGCGAACCACCAGGCATGCGACGAACAGCAGGAGCGCCACCAGGAGGCGCTGGCCCGGTGCCACCACCATGGCCACCGCGAAGGACCCGCCAGCCAGGAGGACCGAGGGCAGCTCGCACCTCGTGCGCGCCGCGTCCAGGGTCAGCGTGATGAACAGAGCCGTGAGCGCGAAGTCGAGGCCCTTGATCTGCGTGGGGATCAGCGAGCCCGCGGACACGCCCACGAGGCTCGAGAGCAGCCACGTCAGGTTAAAGAGAACCTGCATCGCCAGCAGCCGAGGCTTCGTCCACCCGTTCGGGCGGGCGGCGGTCAGCGCGTAGGCCTCGTCCACGAGGGCGTACATCGAGAAGAGGCGCGCGAAGCGGCCCTCGATGACGTGCAGCGGGAACGAGAAAGCGAAAAACAGGAGGCGGAAGTTCACCAGCAGCATCGTCACCGCGATGACTGCCAGCGGCGTATTCTGCGCGGCCAGGGTCACGACGAGCAGCTCGGCCGACCCCGAGTAGGCGGCCAGGGACAGCGACGGAGCCAGCCACCACGGCAGGCCCAGCTGGATGACGAGAACGCCGTACGCCAGGCCCAGCGGGATGTAACCCGCGGCCACGGGTGCCGTCAAAGCGCAGACCTTCGAGGATCTCGCGGCGGGTAGGGCTAGCCGGCACTGGGAGGTTCACGGTGCGCGGTAGCTTGGGCATGAGAGCAATTTTTGCGCGCCGATCCGTCTCATTGCGAGTGGGCGCACTGTAGCGTGACGGTTTTAACGTTTTTCTGGGCCCTAGGTCCTGGAGCGGAATACTGGCGATCGCCCTGCCATTCGTTTGTCACATAGTTTCAAAACGGGAAATAGCCCTCGCGCAATAGACCGTCCGGTGGAAATATCGCTCTCGTCGCCGAGGAACATCCCTCGGCGCTTCCATGAAAACGCAGATCAGGAGCCCTCATGAGCGCCACTCACGCACGCAAGAAGCCATTCCTTCGACTCGCCACGGCCGCCGTCGCCATGGTCGCAGCCCTCGGCATGGCCGCATGCTCCGGTGGCGCGTCCACCTCCTCGTCCTCCTCGTCGAGCGCGCAGGTCGGCGACCGCACCCCCGAGCAGATCAAGGAAGCCGGCGAAATCGTCATCGGCATCTTCTCCGACAAGGCCCCCTTCGGCTACATCGACGCCGACGGCAAGCCCGCCGGTTACGATGTCGTCTACGGCGACCGCATCGCCGCCGACCTGGGCGTGACCGCCAAGTACGTCCCCGTCGACGCCGCCGCCCGCACCGAGGTCCTCGCCTCCAACAAGGTCGACATCACCCTCGCGAACTTCACCGTCACGCCCGAGCGCGCCGAAAAGGTCGACTTCGCGAACCCCTACTTCAAGGTCTCCCTCGGCGTCGTTTCGCCCACCTCGGCTGAAATCACCGACGTGAGCCAGCTGGCCGGCAAGACCCTCATCGTCACCAAGGGCACGACCGCCGAAGCCTACTTCGAGGCCAACCACCCCGAGGTCAAGCTCCAGAAGTACGACCAGTACTCCGACGCCTACCAGGCCCTCGAGGACGGCCGAGGCGACGCCTTCTCCACTGACAACACCGAGGTCATCGCCTGGGCGATCCAGCACCCGGGCTTCAGCGTCGGCATCAAGAGCCTGGGCGAGACCAGCTACATCGCGGCCGCCGTCAAGAAGGGCAACACCGCCCTCCTCGACTGGCTGAACAACGAGCTCGTCGAGCTCGGCAAGGAAAACTTCTTCCACAAGGACTACGAGCAGACCCTCGCCCCCGTCTACGGTGACGCCGCGACCCCCGACGACCTCGTCGTCGAAGGCGGCGTGGACACCACCTCCACCAACTGACAGGTACGAGGCCGTGGCCCCTCCCGGGTCCGCCCGCCGCGGGTGATCGCCCGGACCGGCCACGGCCTCGTCCCAGATTTTTCCTATGAATCTCGACATCCTGGCGCGATACGCGCCCCTGTACGTCGACGCCGCCATCCTCACTCTGCGGATCGCGGCTATCGGCATCGTCGGCTCCCTCGCGGTGGGCCTGCTCGTGGCCGCGATCCGGCAGTACCGGATCCCCGTCGCCACCCAGATAGCCGCCGCCTACGTCGAACTGTCGCGCAACACGCCCCTGCTCGTGCAGCTCTTCTTCATCTACTTTGGCCTGCCGCGCGTGGGCATCAAGTGGAGCGGCGAGACCTGCGCGATCGTCGGCCTCATCTTCCTGGGTGGTGCCTACATGGCCGAGGCCCTGCGCTCCGGCCTCGACTCGGTCGCCACGATCCAGTGGGAGTCGTCTGCGGCGCTCGGCCTCACGCGCACCCAGACGCTGCGCCACGTCGCCCTCCCGCAGGCCATCGCGACCTCCGTGCCGCCGCTCGCCGCCAACGTCATCTTCTCATCAAGGAAACCTCCGTCGTCTCCGTCGTGGCGCTGCCCGACCTTGTGTACGTCGCGAAAGACCTCATCGGCATGTCCTACAACACCTCCGAGGCGCTGATCCTCCTGGTCGTCGCCTACCTGGTGATCCTCCTGCCCGTGTCCATCGCGGCCCGACTCATCGAAAAGAAGGTGCGCCGTGGCGGATTTGGGAATTAACGTCATCTTCGAGGGCCGCAACCTCGTGCGCATCCTCGAGGGCCTGGGCGTCACCGTCGGCATCTCCGCGCTGTCCGTCGTGCTGTCGCTGGTGCTCGGCGTGTTCGTCGGCCTCGGCATGCGCTCGCGGTGGCGTCCCCTGCGCTGGCTCATGCAGCTCTACCTCGAGTTCGTGCGCATCATGCCCCAGCTCGTCCTCCTGTTTGTGGCCTACTTCGGGCTCACGCGCGTCGCGGGGATCAATCTGGATGGCATCACCGCGTCCGTCCTCGTCTTCACCCTGTGGGGCGGCGCCGAGATGGGCGACCTCGTGCGAGGCGCGCTCATCGCGATCCCGCGCCACCAGTACGAGTCCGCCTACGCTCTGGGACTCTCCCCCGAGGCAGACCATGCGCCGCGTCATCCTGCCGCAAACACTGCGCAGGCTCGCGCCCCCGGCCGTCAACCTCATCACCCGCATGGTGAAGACGACCTCCCTCGTCGTCCTCATCGGCGTCGTCGAAGTCCTCAAAGTCGGACAGCAGATCATCGACGCCAACCGCTTCAACTATCCGACCGCCTCGCTGTGGATCTACGGCCTGATCTTCGCGCTGTACTTCCTCATCTGCTGGCCCATCTCGCTCCTCTCACGCCACATGGAGAAAACATGGCAGAACTGACCTCCGACCCGCAGCTGCGCCTCGTCGACCTCGACAAGACCTACCCGGGCGGGCACCACGCCCTGCGCGGCGTCTCCCTCGACGTCGCCGACGGCGAAGTCGTCGTCATCATCGGCCCCTCCGGCTGCGGCAAGTCCACGCTCCTGCGCACGATCAACGGCCTCGAGCCCATCAACTCCGGGCAGATCCTCTTCGACGGGACCGACCTGGCCGCGCCCGGCGTGTCCTGGCCCGAGGTCCGCCGCCGCATCGGCATGGTGTTCCAGTCCTACGAGCTCTTCCCCCACCTGACGGTCATGGGGAACCTGACGCTCGCCCCCGGCCTCGTCGCGGGAGAATCGCGCGCCGACGCGAGCGCGCGTGCACTGAAACTGCTCGAGCGCGTCGGCCTGGCGGACCGCGCCGACGACTACCCGCGCCAGCTCTCGGGCGGCCAGCGTCAGCGTGTCGCCATCGTGCGCGCCCTCATGATGGACCCCGAGATCCTCCTCCTCGACGAGGTCACCGCCTCCCTCGACCCGGAGATGGTGCGCGAGGTCCTCGACGTCGTTCTCGAGCTGGCTCGCACCGGCATGACGATGCTCATCGTCACGCACGAGATGGGCTTTGCCCGCGCGATCGCCGACCGCATCGTCTTCATGGACGAGGGACGCATCGTCGAGGTCGACCCGCCGCGCAAGTTCTTCGCCGATCCTTCATCGGATCGCGCGCGTCGCTTCCTTGACATCTTCAGCTTCGAGGGCGCGAAGCTGTAAGCGTGTAGTGGCTCCTCGCGGAGGGGGCTGAGCGGGGGGCGCAGGCCGGGGGCTTGCGCCCCCGTTGTTGTGCTTGTTGCTGTGCGGCCCGCCTGTTTCCGGGCGCCGGAGGGGTTGGCCTTGCTGGGCCGGCTGCTTGGTGCACCCGTGGGCGGCGGCTCGCCCGCTCGAAAAGCCACACGCGAGCCTTCGGCTCGGAGTGATCGATCTCGAAGCCCGGCCAGGCCTCGCCGCCGCCCACGGGTGCCGCAGCCTGGATCAGCAGTGCGCCGGCCCGCCACCTTCCGCGTTCTGGCTTGTTCCTAAGTGGTGTAACACCATTTAGCGGGGTATTACACCACTTCCCAAGGGGGTGTATTCCTCCCTAACTGGTGTAATGCTCCCTAACTGGTGTAATGCTCCCTAACTGGTGCAGTGCTAGGCGTGTTGGTTTGGTGTCTTGCTTGGGTGTCAGGTGTTTCCGGATTGTACGAGGTGGTTCCTCACCAATGTCGCACGTAATTTCCCTGTCAACCTTTCAGTAATTGAAATAGTGTTGTTGCAATTCCAACGTTTCTGGGCGTAGGCGAAAACTGACCAGAGGAAATTACGTGCGAGATTGCAAGAGAGGGTTGTATGTACCGCGCATGACCGCGAATGTCCGCGATAGCGCGGTTCAGCCGATCAGCGTCGACTGGTGGTGCACCATGATCAGGCGCGCCTCGCCAGCAGTCGCCGGTGCCCACACGCTGGATTCCAGCGAAGCACCGCCCTCCCAGCGCACCCGGTAGCGGGTCAGGAACGCCCCGCCCAGCTCGTGTGCGTCGATGCGGCCGATCGCCGGGGAAGCGGGCGAGGGTCCCGCCAGCGTCGTGGTCGCGCCGCCGCCCGGCCAGATGCGTGTCGTGCGCTCATCGGTCATGCCTGCCAGCGCCTCCTCGTCACCGCCGGTCCACGCCAGGATGAACTCGCGCTCGCGGGCGATCGCGGCCTCGGTGGTCGCCGCGCTCACGGACGAGGCCGGGGCCGCCTGGGCGGGTTCGTTCGGCTCGGCGGGTGCGGAGAAAACGCTGGGATGCGAACGGAAAGTCGATGTGGTGGACTCGTCTGTGGCCGCGTCGCGTGAACCGCCGCCCCCGAACCCGGGGCCGGGCTCGGGCGTGCGCCCGGCCTGGTAGGCCTCGGCGCACGCGCGCGCGAGGTCGTCGGCGCGCTCGTTCATGCGGTGCCCGGCGTGGCCCTTGACCCATTCGAAGGTGACGCGGCGCCCTTCCATGGCGCGGTCGATCTCCTGGATGAGCTCCAGGTTCTTGATGGGCTTCTTGTCGGCCTTCGTCCAGCCGCGCTTCTTCCAGCCGAGCCGCCACTTGGACACGACGTTGATCGCGTACTGCGAGTCGGCGAGGATGTGCAGCTCTTCGCCGGTCTCGGCCGTTGCCTCGAGCAGACGCAGAATAGCGGTCAGCTCACCCAGGTTGTTGGTGCCCTGCGGCCAGCCGCCCGCGTCCCACGTGTCCTCGTCCACGTACCAGGCCCACCCCGCGGGGCCCGGGATTGCCGAGGGAAGAACCGTCTGCCGCCGCCGTAATCGTCATGACCTCATCCTATCGGCATCGCGCTTGCCTGATCGGAACGGGGACGAGGCCGGGGCGCGGCATCATCACGTAGTGCGATAGTGGGGCGGCCTTCCAACGAAGACCGCCCCCACCCGTTACACCGTGACGCCCACCTGTCCCAGCGCGAAGGCGAACTCTTCGCAGCGCGCCGCCCAACGGCCCTCGCGCCCGGAGGGGCCGGCGTGCCCGGCGACCATCTCGGTGCGCAGGATGATCGGACGCTCGAGCGGGTCGCGCGCGGCGACGAGGCCGTGGCCGGCTTCCCTGCTCGCGCTCGCCTCGCCAGCCCCCGAATCGCAGCACTTGCAGCGCTGCCCAGCCCCGGCCTCGTCCGTGGAGGGGACCTGTCCGGTGGCCTCGCGCAGGCGCTGCACCCACTTGGTGGGCTCGACGAACTCGACGCGCGTGTCGTTGACCGACGTCGTTGCCATGATCGCGGGCAGGAGCGCGCCGTCGGGCACGTTCTCGTAAGGCGTGTAGCGGCTCATTGCGTCGAACACGGCGCGCGAGGAGAGCGGATTGCCCCACTCCTCCCACTCGCCGACGGTGAGCGGCAGGGTCGGGTCCAGGATCGTGGTGAGCGCGTCCACGAAGGGCACGCCCGCCAGGATCGCGCGGAAGCGGTCGGGGGCGGCGTTGGTGACCGCGCCCATGAGGAGGCCTCCGGCGCTGCGGCCTTCCGCGACGAGGCGGCCGGGCGCCACCCACCCGGAGTCGACCAGCCAGTCGGCCACGTCGATGAAGTCCGTGAAGGTGTGCTCCTTGACCAGCTCCTTGCCGTCCTCGTACCAGGCGCGGCCCATCTCGCCGCCGCCGCGCACGTGCGCGATCGCGTAGACGACGCGGCGCAGGATCGGCAGGCGCAGGGTCTCGAACTCTGGGTCGTAGCTGACCTCGTAGGAGCCGTACCCGATCTGCCAGCCAGCGTGCGTGCCGTCCGGGCGCGCGTCGCGATGGTGGATGAGGGTGACGGGGATGTGGGTCGCGCCGTCGCGCGCGAGCACCCACACGCGCTCCTCAACGTACTCGGCGGGGTCCCAGCCGGGCGCCTGGTGGGTGCGCAGGTTCCGCACGCCCAGGGCCGCGCCTTCGGGGTCCTCGGGGGACGAGGCCGGGGCGGGGTGGGCAGCGTCACCTCAGCGACCGTCGGGGGCACGGTCTGCGACTGGAACTCCACGCGCAGCGGATCTTCCCACGGGGTCGGCACCGTCGCGATCGTGCGCACCGCGGCGTCCACCTTGACGCGCCTCCACGTGGGCGCCTGTTCGCGGCGGTCCCACACGTCAACCTGCGTCAGAGAGCCCGAACGCAGCGAGAGCGCCACGTAGTCCGCGTGGGCCTCGACGTCGGTGATGCGCTCGCCGGGGCCGGGGCTGCGCAGCGGCTCCCAGGACTCAAACGGCGTGAGGGGTGCGGGCTCGTCCTCCGGCAGGGGAGTGCCCGGCGTGCGATCCGCCAGCGCCTGGCGACTATACGCGGAGGAAGAAGGAACGCCGAGGCGCGCCAAGGCCTCGGGCGAACCCCCTGCGGGCAGCATCGCCTGCGCGAGCGAACCCTCCTGCGTCAGCCCCGTATGCACGATGAACAGGCGGTCGCCGGCCGAATCCGCCGACACCAGCGTGCGCGGGCGCACCGGCATGAGCGGCAGCGGGCGCACGGACGGGTGGGCGGGCAGCCACAGCCACGCGCGGCCCGCCGTCGACGACGACGAATGAATGACGACGTGCCCCGGGAAACCCGAGGGCGCGAACCCCATCTCGAAGCCCTCGTCCGGTTCAACCAGCAGCAGCTCGTCTGCCTCGCGCGGCGTGCCCACGCGGTGCAACCACACGTCGCACGCGCGCCACGCATCGTCCACTCCCATGTAGATAAAGGACTGCGAGTCATCCGCCCACGCGAAACCGTACCCGGTGCCTGCCACGGCCTCGTCGATGACCCGGCCCGAGGCCTCCTGCACGACCCACGTGTATCGCTCATCTCCGCTCGTGTCCCGCGCCCACGCGATCAGGCACCCATCCGGGGAGGGATACAGGTCCGCCAGGCGGAAACTCCTGCCCGCGCGCCCACTCGTTCTCATCGACGAGGAGCTTCCTCACCCCGCGCGGGCACGCCCGGTTGGGGGACGAGCGGGATCGGGGCACCTGCCTCGTCGCGCTCAACTGGCGCGCGGTGATGCGTCGCGTACGACTGGCCCTCCGCGAACCGACGGAAGTACCAGAACTCGCCCTCGCGGATCGGAACCGTCACGTCGGTGAGCGCCGTGGAGGCCTTGACCTCCTCCACGAGGCGCGCCGCCGCCTCGCGCGTCGGTGCCGTCACCGTGTCCGCCCACGCGTTCTCCGCCTCCAAATGAGCGCGGACCTCGGGGTTCTCGCCATCGCGCAACCAATCCCACGGGTCATCAAAATGCTGCCCGAACTGGTCGCGCACCCGGTACCCGTAACGCTTCGGGGCAACCGGGGGAGTCGACGAGGCCTGGGGTGCGTGGTGCGGGGTCGTCTCAGTCATGGGAACCATCTTAGAGGTGGGGTGCGGACTAGGGAGGCACCCCGGTGTCCGGGGGCGTGGGGCGGTGCCGCGCGCCGGGATGTCTGTTCTGAAGGCCGCTGAGAAGGCGTGTTCACCGTGCTCCCCAAAATTTCGCACGTAATTCCCCTGCGTCTCTTTCAAATCTTGAAATCAGATCGTTGAAATTCCGCGGTTTGTGGGTGGCAGGCGAAAGGGGGAGAAAGGGAATTACGTGCGAAATTTGGGGGCGGGACCAGGACAAGGCGGAAGAAGCAGTCCGGTGAGCGTGCGAGACTAGGGGAGTGAACGACGAACAAGCTCCCTCGCGCCGATCCGCCGCGCTCGACTCTGCGGCCCCTGTGCTTGAGCCCGCGGCCCCTGCACTCGAACCCGCGGCGCTCGCGGACCCGTCCGCCCCTCGTCCCCCCGTCACCCGAGGGCAGGATGACGGGGGAGCGGCCCCCGCCTCGTCCCTTACCCAGCCCGGCACCCGCGGACAGGTGAACGAGGAAGCGGCCCCCGCCTCGTCCCTGAGCCTCACCGAGCGGCTCCTCGCCTGGGTGCGCGAATTCATCCAATTCGGGCTCGTCGGCGCGACCGCCTTCATCGTCGACGCCGGCCTGTTCAACCTCCTCCAACACGGGCCGCTCGGCATCCTCGCCGGACACCCCAACACCGCGCAATTCGTCGCCGCCGTGACCGCGACCCTCTACTCGTGGATCGCCAACCGCCTGTGGACCTACCGCGGCCGCACCCGGGACAACGCCACGCGCGAAGCCATCCTCTTCTTCTTCGCCAACGCCTGCGGCATCGGCATCTCCCAGTTCTGCCTGCTGTTCACCCACCACATCCTCGGGTTCACCTCGGCGCTGGCCGACAATATCGCCGTCTACGTCGTCGGCTTCGCCCTGGGCACCGCGTTCCGCTTCTTCTTTTATCACTACGTGGTCTTCACCGGGGGTACGCGTGCGTAGGTTCGAGGCGCGGCGGTAGGGTCGACACGTGAAGGAAACGCCAGAGCACTACCCGACCCCCGAAGAATCCATCGCCACGATGGTCACCATCGACGACACCGCCCTCGTGTTCGAAGGCGGCGGCATGCGCAACGCCTACACGGCCGCGCTCGTCAGCCGACTCATCGCCGAAGGCATCAACTTCCCCCACATCTCCGGCGTTTCCGCGGGGTCCAGCCACCTGTGCAACTTCACCTCCCGCGACGCTCAGCGTTCCCACGACACCTTCGTCGACCTCGTCGAAGACCCCGAATTCGGCGGCCTCAAGCACTTCCGCAAGGGCCACGGCTACTTCAACGCCGAGTACATCTACCAGCAGATCTGCTACCCCGACGGCGTCCTGCCCTTCAACATGGACACCTTTCTGGCGAACCCGGCGACCACCCGCGTCGCCACCTTCAACGCATCGCGCGGTGAAGAACGCTGGTTCTCCAAGGAAGAAATGAGCACCCTGGACGCCCTCGGGCCCATCGTCCGCGCCTCCTCCACGCTGCCCATTCTCATGCCGCCCGTCGAAATCGACGGCGACACCTACGTCGACGGCGCGCTCGGCCCCAACGGAGGCCTGCCCTTCGACCAGCCCCTGCGCGAGGGCTACCGCAAGCTCCTCGTCGTCCTCACCCGTCCCCGCGACTTCGTGAAGGGTCCCATGCCCGCCAGCGTCGGTGCCCTCCTGCGCACCGCCTACCGTCAGTTCCCCTCCGTGTTCGAGGGCGTGGCCCGACGCCCCGACCGCTACAACGCGGGTCGCCGCTTCCTGTTCGAGCTCGAAGAACGAGGCCAGGCCTACGTGTTCGCACCTGACAACCTGTGGATCAACAACACCGAGTCGCGGCGCGAGCGCCTCGAAGCGACCTACCGTGCCGGCCTGGTCCAGGCTGTCCGCGAAATGCCTGCGATCAAGGCGTTCCTGGGGCTGTAGGGGTTTCTTTCTGCCCGTTGTGGGGGTGCCGCTTGTGGTGCCTGGTGTTCCGGCCGCCCGGGGGCGGGCTGGTGGCCCGTGGTGATGGCGGCCCGGCAGCGGGCTGGTGGCCCGTCGGTGTGTGGGTCGCTCGTTGGCTGCGTCGCGGGCTCGTGCGTGGCTTCTGTTTGGGTCTATCCGGATAGGTTGTGCACATCCGGATAGGTTATGCGCATCCGGATAGGTTATTAAGGTATCCGGATGTTGGTTCCCTATCCGGATGTTGGTTCCCTATCCGGATGCTGGTTTCCTATCCGGATGTGTTGTCGCACGGGGGCGGTACCCGCTCATCTAGCTGCGTCGCGGGCTCGTGCGTGGCTTCTGTTTGGGTCTATCCGGATAGGTTGTGCGCATCCGGATAGGTTGTGCGCATCCGGATAGGTTATGCGCATCCGGATAGGTTATTAAGGTATCCGGATGTTGGTTTCCTATCCGGATGTGTTGTCGCCCAGGGGCGGTACCCGCTCATCTAGCTGCGTTGCGGGCCTGGGTGTGGCTTCTGTTTGGGTCTATCCGGATAGGTTGTGCGCATCCGGATAGGTTATGCGCATCCGGATAGGTTATTAAGGTATCCGGATGTTGGTTTCCTATCCGGATGTGTTGTCGCCCAGGGGCGGTACCCGCTCAACTAGCCGCGTTGCGGGCCCGTGACCCGGCGCGTCGGGACATCGGAGGCTGGGGCCGCGGGAGGCGGGGCGGAGCCAAGGCTGCGCTCGTGATGATTCAGCTGGCGAGGCGGTTGTTGCAGCCGCTCCCAGGCATCGTGGCCGGGCTGTTCGGTTCTTGTCGTGCCCTCTTGCCGGGTGATTGGGGGGTTTTGCAGCATTAGGAGCTGTTTTACGGCGTGTCGTCGGCGTGTCGTGGCTCAATTGGTGCAATTCCCCCGTGGGCGACGGTGTGGGGGCTATGGGTGGCGCCTCGGGCTGCCCCAGGCGCCCCCGTGGGCGATGGCGTGGGGGCTATGGGTGGCGCCCTGGCTGCCCCCGTGCCCAGCCGTCGCTCCCGGGCAGCCAGGCCCGGCCCGACCCCCAGGCCCCGCCCACCCATGCCCCCAGGCCCCGCCCACCCATGCCCCCCAGGGCAGCCCGCCCTGCGCAGCTTTCCGCGGCATTTCAGGCATTCGTCCGAAATGGCTCCCAACCCCTATATCTAGGGGCGCTTAGTCGCCAACGACCCCTAGATGTATGGGTGCGACACGCCCAAGGCCCCCGCCAAAAAGTGTGACGCTCGACATCTTTCGGGTGGTTGGCAGGTGGTTATGCACAGGGTGGTGATGCGCTCGTCCACAGGGTGCACAGGCGTGTGTGAGGGCGTTGGAGGCCCCTAGATGTGCCCGTGGGTTAGCCGGAAACCCCAATGTTTGTGCGCATCTTCGCCTACCTGTGTGCAGGAGACGACAAACTGAACAGGTACCTCCGAGATCCTGACCGCTCGCTCCATCCACAGCCCCTCCTGCCTCGTCCACAGTCGGGGCGGCGCACACAACATCTAGGGGTCGCTTGCGCAGGTGCCCACGAGGTGTAGTGTTGTCGTGTTCGCGGCGAACGAGCCGCAAGAAAGCCCTCAAGGTAAGAAAACGTCCGGCCTCGAGCCGCAAGGAGACACGAACATGTCGATCACCGTCTACTCCAAGCCCCGCTGCCCCCAGTGCGACGCGACCTACCGCGCCCTCGACAAGCAGGGCGTCTCCTACGAGAAGATCGACGTCACCCAGGACGCGGAATCCCTCGCCTTCATTAAGGGCCTCGGCTACCAGCAGGCCCCCGTCGTCGTGGCCGGCGAGGACCACTGGTCCGGCTTCCGCCCCGACCGCATCAAGGCCGTCGCCGCCGCAGCCCCCCTGGCGCTGCAGGCCTGAGCCTGGCCGACAAGTCCCGGCCGCGAGGCCGGGGCTTTCGCGTATCTGGGCGGGAACGAGGCCGGGGCGTAGCCTGCGGAAACGGCGCGCACGCGCTCGAATGAGCGGGCGCGAACCCTCGGTGGACATAGGGAAATAAGTGGCCAACTGGCTGTGAGGGCCCGCCGCCCACGACCACTGACGCGCACCGCCGCCGACCACGCTCACCCGCCAAACCAGGCTCGTCGATCATCCCACATGGGATGGGACACGCGTGCGAGGCAACCCCGAGCGGGCCTCGGGGGTGAGACACTAGAGGTTCAGCATCCCGCCAAGTAGGAAGGATCACCATGGGCAGCGTCGTCTACTTCTCGTCGGCGACGGGCAACACCCGCCGTTTTGTTGAAAAGCTCGGCCTCCCGGCGGCGCGAATCCCGTTGCTCCCCAAAGGATGAACCCCTGCGCGTGACCGACGAGTACGTGCTCATCGTGCCCACCTACGGCGGCGGAAATATCAAGGGAGCTGTGCCCAAGCAGGTCATCAGGTTCCTCAATGACCCCGACAATCGGGCCCTGTGCAGGGGCGTCATCTCGTCGGGAAACACTAACTTCGGCAAGGCCTACTGCATCGCGGGCGACATTATCGCGGCCAAGCTGGGGGTCCCCCACATGTATAAGTTCGAGCTCCTCGGCACGCCCGAGGACGTCTCCAGAGTTCGCGAAGGACTGGAACAGTTTTGGCAGAAAACTACACCGACACAGGCGTAGAGGAAGCTCCCTCCCCGGAGCTGGACTACCACGCGCTGAACGCGCAGCTTAACCTGTACGACGCGAACGGACGCATCCAGTTCGACGCGGACCGTGCGGCGGCTCGCCAGTACTTCCTCCAGCACGTCAACCAGAACACGGTGTTCTTCCATGACCTGGAGGAGAAGCTGAAGTACCTGGTGGACGAGGGCTACTACGAGAAGCACGTCCTGGATCAGTACGACTTCGCGGACATTAAGGAGCTGTACAAGCAGGCCTACGCCCACAAGTTCCGCTTCCCGACGTTCCTGGGCGCGTTCAAGTACTACACGTCGTACACGCTCAAGACCTTCGACGGTAAGCGCTACCTGGAGCGCTTCGAGGATCGCGTCGCCATGGTGTCGCTGTACCTGGCGCGCGGCGACATTGAGCTGGCTCGCAGCTTCGTCGATGAGATCATGACGGGCCGCTTCCAGCCGGCCACCCCGACGTTCCTCAACGCCGGCAAGGCGGCGCGCGGCGAGCTGGTCTCCTGCTTCCTGCTGCGCATCGAGGACAACATGGAGTCGATCGCGCGAGGCATCAACTCCGCGCTGCAGCTGTCCAAGCGTGGCGGCGGCGTCGCCCTGCAGCTGACGAACCTGCGCGAGTCGGGCGCCCCGATCAAGAAGATTCAGAACCAGTCCAGCGGCGTCGTGCCCGTCATGAAGCTGCTCGAGGACTCCTTCTCCTACGCGAATCAGCTGGGCGCGCGTCAGGGCGCGGGCGCTGTGTACTTGCACGCGCACCACCCGGACATCATGCAGTTCCTGGACACCAAGCGTGAGAACGCGGACGAGAAGATCCGCATCAAGACGCTGTCCCTGGGGGTCGTCATCCCGGACATTACGTTCGAGCTGGCCCGCAAGAACGAGGATATGTACCTGTTCAGCCCCTACGACGTGGAGCGCGTGTACGGCGTGCCCTTCTCCGAGATTTCGGTGACGGAGAAGTACCACGAGATGGTGGATGACGGACGTATTCACAAGCGCAAGATCAACGCGCGTCGCTTCTTCCAGACGATCGCGGAGATCCAGTTCGAGTCCGGCTATCCCTACATCGTCTTCGAGGACACGGTGAACAAGGCGAATCCGATCAAGGGTCGCATCACCATGTCGAACCTGTGCTCGGAAATCCTGCAGGTGTCCGAGGCCTCGACCTACAACGACGACCTGTCGTACTCGCACGTCGGCAAGGACATCTCCTGCAACCTGGGCTCGCTCAACATCGCGAAGACCATGGATTCCCCGGACTTCTCGAAGACGATTGAGATGGCGATCCGTGGCCTGACGGCCGTCTCGGACCTGTCGGATATCGGTTCGGTGCCGTCGATCGCTCGCGGCAACGCGATGAGCCACGCGATCGGCCTGGGCCAGATGAACCTGCACGGTTACCTGGCGCGCGAGCACGTGCACTACGGTTCCGAGGAGGCCCTGGACTTCACGAACATGTACTTCATGACGGTCCTGTTCGAGGCCATCAAGGCCTCGTGCAAGATCGCGCGCGAGCGCGGCGAGACCTTCGAGGGCTTCGAGGAGTCGAAGTACGCGTCGGGCGAGTTCTTCCGCAAGTACATTGACGAGGAGTGTGGGCCCCCACCACGGACAAGTGCCGTGAGCTGCTCGCCGCCTCGTCGATCAAGGTCCCGACCCAGGCGGACTGGGAGGCCCTGGCGGCCGACGTCGCGAAGTACGGCATGTACAACCAGAACCTGCAGGCCGTGCCTCCGACGGGTTCCATCTCGTACATCAACAACTCGACGTCGTCGATCCACCCGATCGTGTCTCGCGTGGAGATCCGCAAGGAAGGCAAGATCGGCCGCGTCTACTACCCGGCGCCCTACATGTCGAACGAGAACCTTCAGTACTACCAGGACGCGTACGAGATCGGCCCGGAGAAGATCATCGACACCTACGCGGTGGCCACCCAGCACGTGGATCAGGGCCTGTCGCTCACGCTGTTCTACCCGGACACGGTGACGACGCGTGATCTGAACAAGTCTACATCTACGCGTGGAAGAAGGGCATTAAGACCCTGTACTACATGCGCCTGCGCCAGATGGCCCTGGAGGGCACGGAGGTCGAGGGCTGCGTGTCCTGCATGCTGTGACGTGACGCCCGTTTGTCGGGTGGTGCGGGGGTCGGGAAACCGGCCCCCGCACCGTTTTATGTGGGACGAGGCCGGGGCGGGCCGGGTGTGTCGGTGCCAGGGGGAGGGTTGCGCCGGGTTGTGGCTAGTGGTGAGAAGGGCAAATGAGGCGGATCTTCCGAGTTGCGGAGGTTGCTCGTATGATGTGGGAGGATAAGATCCCACATTCTGACCGGAGCTATTGATGAGCGATCCCACGAACCCCTACGGCCCGGGCGGCGAGACCCCCTACGGCAGCCAGCCAGCGTACGGCGCTCAGGCCTCGTTAGGGACACAGCCTGCATACGGGTACCAGCCCGCATACGGGAATCAGCCCGCATACGGTACCCAACCCGCATACGGTGCCCAGGCCTCGTATGGCGCGGGCGCTTCCTACGGGCAGCCGATGTACGGCCAGGTCGTGTACGCCCTGAACCCCGCCGTCGAGCGCGTGCGTTCGAACGCGTCCATGGTGCGCATCATGTCTTTCGTTAGCTTCGTGACGCTGGGGCCGATCCTGTCGTTCGGCGCGTGGTTCTGGAGCATGAGCCTCGTCAGTGAGGCCGAGAGCCTGGGAGCACCCGAGGACGTGCTGAGGGACGTGCGCGGCGCGCGAACGACGGCTCTCATCTGCGGGATTATTGGGATCGTGCTGCTCGTTCTCATTATCGCCGTCCCCTTCCTCCTTGTCTGGCTCGTGGATTCTGCGAATTGATTGGTTGTTTATATGAGTGACGAACAGATGCCCTCGCGGGCGATTCCGGCCGGATGGGACTGGCCGCAGCACAGCGACGGACCGGTCGCGCCCCAAGCCGGAGCATCCGCCTCGTCGTGGTCGAACGCTCCCGCCGCGCCGCAGGCTCCCGCCCCCGCGCAGTTTGCGCCTCCGGCAGGTGCGCCCGTGAACGTCGCGCCCGCCGGGCAGCAGTCGCCCTACGCTCCCGGGTACGGCGGGGCCGCACCCGCCAGCGCGGTGCCGGCGTACGGCACCCCGGCTGGGTATCCCCAGCAGGGCACCGCCCAGCCAATGCCGTCCTACGGCCAGCCGAGCTCCTACCAGGCGCAGCCCGCGCCCGTTGCTCAGCCGATGCAGCCGGCCCCGGCTAGCGTCCCGCAGTACGGCGTGAATCAGCAGGCCGCGTACGCGAGCCAACCCGCGCAGTCGACCACCGATCCGCACCTGCAACTGGCTTTCTCTCGGCTTAAGTCCAACGCGACCGTCGCCATCGTGATGTCCTTCGTGTGGTTCTTCACGACGCCGGTGATCCTGCTACTCGCCAACGCGATCCGCGCGCAGCGCTGTGTGCCCTCGCCCGGGAGATTGACGCTCCGTCCGACGTGACGCGGAAGGTGAACATTGCGCGCGGTATTGCGTTCGGCATGCTCCTCCTGCAGGTGGGCCTGATCATCTTGCTGATTGTCGCGGAGAATATGCGCTAGCGGTCCCGTGGTGGCCGATGTGGTCGCGGTAACTAAAGGCCGAATTGTTTTGTTTTTACTCCCGCCTCGGCTACGATGGCAGCTGTATCCAATCAACACAACCCATTTGGAGTCACTCATGAGCGATCCCGTCAACGCCTACCCTGCCGCCGGCCAGAATCAGCAGCAGGCTTATGGCCAGCCCGCCTACGCCATCAGCCCCGAGATTGAGAAGATCCGCTCGAACGCTTCGACGGCCCGCATGCTCTCTTTCGTGAGCTTCCTGATCGGCGGCCTCCTGCTCGCCGGTGGCATGTGGTTCTGGACCAACAAGATGGCCGAGGAAGCCAAGATCCTGGGTGCCCCGATGGACGTCACGGCCGATGTGGAGAGCGCTCGCTCGGCTGCGAAGATCTGCTCGATCATTCACATCGCGGTCATCGCTGCGGCTGTCTTGTTCGTCATCGTGGCGGTGGTCATCGGCGGAATTGCGGCCGCCAATAGCTGACGCAGCATAACGTGTGGGGCCCGAGGAAACGGCGAGTTTCCTCGGGCCCCAACGCATAGCGGCTGATGGCCGCTGCTACGATAAGCCCCGACCTCGTCCGCATAGAACAATTGGGAGTGCACCATGAGCGATCCTGTTTACCCCTACGCCTCTAATCCCGCGAGTGCGCAGGACCCCTACGCGCAGCAGTCGCCCTATGGCCCGGCATCCGCGTCGTACGGCCAGCCCGAGGTGGCGTACGGCCAGCAGCCGTCGTACGGTGTGCCCGGTGGGACGATGTACGGTCAGCCCGTGCCGGACTATGCCCAGCCGTACTACGCCAGCTCACTCCTCGCGGCCTACACGGGCCTGCGTTCCCAGGCGCAGCTCGCCATGATCTTGGCTGGCGTTAGTTTTTGTGTTTCTATCTGCTTCTCTCGTTCCCCGCAATGGTGTGGTCCTTCACGCTGCGCACCAAGGCGAAGGACCTGGAAGCGCCGGAGGACATCAAGTCGCTGACGAATACTGCGGTGATCGTCACGTCCATATGCGCATCGCTCCAGCTGCTCGTGCCTCTCGCCATTGTCCTCGCCTATTTCCTCAGTGCCCGATGAGCCGTGCGCTGACGCCGTTCCCGCAGGCTCCGCCTGTATTCTTGAAGGTATGACTCCCCGATACGAAGCCCCCCTCGCGCGCCACCTCCGGAACCGACGCAGACCTCCTCGACCAGCTGCGATACGCGGACGGGCGCCCCTACGGCTTCTACAAGAACGCCCTGGGCGCCTGGGATTACGGGGACTTCACCCTCGCGATCGATCACGTGCAGGCCGACCCCTACGCCCCGCCCTCGTCCCTGCGCGCCTGGTCGACGCCTCAGGCCATGGGACTGCCCGAGGCCGCCCTGGCCTCGTCCGACGCGCGCCTGGCCGCCGCGGACTTTATCGCCCGCTCCTTCGACGAGGCCATCCGCGCCCGCGGAGCGCGAGACGTCTCCATCGCCCGCGCCGGTGCCCTCATCCTCCAGCGCTCCTACGCGACCGTCCTGCCCGACCGCGTCGAGGTCCGCTTCCAGGTCAAGCTCCCCGCGCGAGGCCGCACGATCCTCGGCAAGAGCGCCGCCCGCCTCTTCGACGTGGACGTGCCCAACATCGTCATGGACTGCTTCGACTTCGTGTCCGAGGACCCGGACACGACCCGCAAGCGCTCCCGCCTCCTCGGCCACGTCGCCGCCTACGAGGACTACCGCGCCCTCCAGGGGATCCTCGGGGAACGCGGCTGGGTGTCCTTCGTCGCCGACGAGGCGCTGTTGGCGCGTCGCTCCGGCGTGTCCGAGGCGCCCCTGACCGGTGACGGCGTCGTCGCCTTCAGCGCCCCCGAGACCCTGCGCGCCACCGTCACCCTGCCGCACGCCGGCGAGGTTTCCGGCATGGCGATCCCCCCGGGCCTGACCCTCATCGTGGGCGGCGGCTACCACGGCAAGTCCACGCTCCTCGAGGCCATCGCCCAGGGCGTCTACGCGCACATCCCCGGCGACGGCCGCGAGCTCGTCGCCACCGACCCCACCGCCACGAAGGTGCGCGCCGCCGACGGCCGAGCCGTCACCGGCGTCGACATCTCGCCGTTCATCACCCACCTGCCCGGCGGCGCCGACACCACGTCGTTTTCCACCGAGAACGCGTCCGGCTCCACCTCGCAGGCCGCCTCCATCATCGAATCCCTCGAGCTGGGCGCGCGCACGCTCCTCATCGACGAGGACACCTCCGCCACCAACCTCCTCATCCGCGACACCCGCATGCGCGACCTCGTCGCCGCCGAGAAGGAACCCATCACGCCCCTCGTCGACCGCGTCACCTCCCTCACCGAGGCCGGGGTCTCCCTCATCATGGTCGTCGGCGGCTCCGGCGCGTTCCTCGACGCCGCCGACCGGGTCCTCATGATGGACAACTACCGCTGCCTCGACGTCACCTCCCGCGCGCGCACCGTCGTTGCCGACCTGCCGCGCCCCCGCACCGACGCCCCAACCTCCTGGGAGGCGGCGCCCCGCGTGCCCGCCGCGAAGGCCCGCGTGGACCGCCCGCGCACCAAGGCCTCGGGCACGTCCGTGCTGACGATCGATCGTTCCACCGTCGACATTTCCGATGTCGCCGGAGTCGTCGACCCCGGGCAGGCCGAGGCCATCGCCTGGTGCGTGCGCGGCGTCCTCGAGGAGATGGCCGGCAAGCAGTCGATGCCTGAGCTCATGGCCAAGCTCGGCCGGCGCCTCGCCTCCGAGGGCCTGGACGCCGTCTGCAAGTTCGGTGCCCGCTCCTACCCGGCGTTCCTGGCCCGCCCGCGCCTCATCGACGTGGGCGCGGCCATCAACCGCTACCGCGGGCTCTCCCTGCGCGAGCCGCGCGGCGAGGTCTCCGAGTCCTAGTCGTTGTCGGGCGCCGTGCTGCCTGCCTCGTCGGGCCGGGCTGCTTGGTGTGCCCGTGGGCGGCGGCCCGCCCGCGAGTCGTCCGCGCCGCGAGCCTTCGGCTCGGCGCGTCGCCTCGAAGCCCGGCCAGGCCCTGCCGCCACCCACGGGCACCGCAGCCTGGCCCCTCCGGTGCCCTCCACACCTGTGGGGCCTGGTCGCTGATGTGTTACTGGGTGCGTTGCTTCGAAGCCAGGCCGGGTCCCGCGCCTTGACGTGTTCCCTATCCTCAGCTTCGCATGCAATTCCCCCGCAACTCTTTCAAACCGTGAATTTACAACGTTGGAATTGCAACGTTTTCAGATATTATTGAAACTTCACCCAATCGAATTGCATGCGAAATTTGGGGGCGGTGGTGTCGTCGCCGCCCAAGGGGTCGCAGCCAGGCGCTGTCGGCCGGGTGGACCGGTGGTTTGAAACCGTGATCGCCTTTGCTCGCTTGTATCCGTGTGGGATTGAAACCGCCATCGCCTTTGCGGGCGCGAAATGGGCGTTTTTGGTGCAGTTTTCGGGCGCAGAGGTGATGCCGGTTTCAGCGGTCCCTTGTTGGAGGCGAGCAGTGGTGTCGTTGGTTTCAATGTCGCCACGTTGTCGCGTCGTGTGCGCGAAAGTTCGCCCTGCGCGCCCAAAACACCCCAAAATCGGCGTTTTTTCGCTTGTTGGGCGAACTATTTCGCGGAAGATCCGCTGGAGGGGCCGTGCTGGGCGAGTTTTTTCGCGCCAACCGGTACTGTGCCGGTCTTGGGTGCAGCGCGGTGCACTTCAGGCTGGCTGCGGTGGGGGTTTTGCAGCATTAGAAGCTGGTTGGCGGCGTGTCGTCGGCGTGTCGGGGTCCTAATGATGCAATTCCCCCCGTGGGGTGATGCTGGGCAGGTTCTAGAGCCAGGCTGTATGTTGTGCGCCCAGCAATTTCGCACGTAATTCCCATGTAAACCTTTCAAACATTGAATTGGCATCGTTGGAATTGCAACGTTTGTGGGGATAATTAAAAACTGACCAAGGGAAATTACGTGCGAGTTTTGGAGATGGGGCCCCGAGACGCAGCGCGGGGCAATCCCCGAGACGACCCCGGGTGGCCTCGGGGACGAATCAGGGGAAACCTCCGTAGCGGTGACGCACGCCGCAGGCGCACGATGGATGCATGAACACGAACACAACAATCGCGCAGGCCCCCGCGGCCGACCGGGCCCCGGCCTCGTCCATCGTCCGACTCCAGGGCGTCTCCAAAATCTACGGAAGCGGCGACGCGCAGGTGCGCGCCCTCGACGACGTGAGCGTCGGCTTCGGCGCCGGCGAATTCACGGCCATCATGGGTCCCTCCGGCTCCGGTAAATCCACGATGATGCACATCCTCGCCGGCCTCGACGCCCCCACCGCCGGGCACGTCTTCGTCGAAAACACCGACATCACTGCGCTGAAAGACACCGCGCTCACCAAGCTGCGCCGAGACCGCATCGGCTTCGTTTTCCAGTCCTTCAACCTGGTGCCCACCCTGGACGCCCGCGCCAATATCCTCCTGCCCATGCGCCTGGCCGGAAAAGCCCCCGAAAAGGGATGGTTCGACCTCATCGTCAACTCCCTGGGCATCGCGGACCGCCTGAGCCACCGCCCCTCCGAAATGTCCGGCGGCCAGCAGCAGCGCGTCGCCGTCGCCCGCGCCCTCATGAGCCGCCCCGCCGTCATCGTCGCGGACGAGCCCACCGGCAACCTCGATTCGCACTCGACCACCGAGGTCATGGACCTGCTGCGCCGCGCCGTCGATGAACTCGGCCAGAGCGTCATCATGGTCACCCACGACACGGCCACCGCCGCCTACGCGGACCGCGTCCTCGTGTGCCGAGACGGCCGCATCGTCTCAGACCTGCGCGACATCACCGCCGACAACCTGACCGCGGCGCTGCGCTGAACGTGCGCCCACACCCCAAGGCTCATCTCATGTCTGCAACAAACTCCCTCCTGAGCGCCAACCTGCGCTCCCACGGCCGCCGCTACATCTCCACCGGCCTGGCCGTCGCCATCTCCACGGCCTTCATCGTCATCACCCTCATCGTCATGACGGCGATGACCTCGGGCCTGACCTCCAGCGTCTACAGCCAGTACCGCGGCGGCACGATCGTCGTCTCCCAGAACAACGACGCCCCCGAAGGCGCCATCGAAAGCGCCGAAAGAACCCTGAGCGCAACCAGCGGCGTCACCGCCATCAAGCACATGGCTCAGTGGCCCGCCGACGCCCAGACCGACGCGACGCGCGCCGGCCTCTACGTGTCGCCGCTGGCCCCCAAGCCCTTCGCGGACCTCGACCTGAGCGCCGGAACCGCCCCGACCGCCGACGACCAGATCACCATCCCCGAGCACACGGCCTCGGCCCTCTCCCTGAAGGTCGGCGACACCGTCCGCGTGCGCGCCGGATTCACCGAGGGCGACTACCGCACCCTCACCATCGTGGGCACCACGCGCTCGAACACCATCAGCATGGGCGTGCCCGCCAGCTACGTGACCGACGGCGGCTTTTCTGCGATCTTTGGAACGACCGCCTCCGGGAAGTTCATCGTCGCGACGTCCGGAGCGGATACGGACAGCAACGAAAACCCTCCCAGCGCCACCCAGGACGAGTGGGTGGCGAGGGCGAACTCCGCTTTGAGTGGCGTCTCGGGCGTGAGCGTGACCAGCGTGCACCAGGCGATCCAGGACGACCTGGCCCAGGCGCGACTGGGGGCGTCCATGACGATGGGAATCATGCTGATCTTCCCGGCGATCGCGGCGCTCGTGGCCTCTATCGTCGTCTCCTCGACATTCCGCGTGGTGCTCACGCAGCGCACCCGCGAGCTGGCGCTGCTGCGCACACTGGGAGCGACCAGGCGACAGGTCCGCTCGCTCGTGACCCGCGAGGCCCTCGCGATCGGAGCGATCTCGTCCGCGATTGGCGTCGCACTCGGCTGGCTGATTGGCGCGCTCGCGGAGGCGGGCACCGGCCTGGCCTCTAGCGTCGTCGCGGCGCTGGCGGGGGCCTCCGTCTGGCAGCTCGCGCTCACCTGGCTGGGCGCCACCCTGTTCACGACCCTCGTCGGCGTCTTCCCGGCCCGCGCTGCCTCCCGCGTCGCGCCCGTCGCCGCCCTCGCCCCCGTGAACGAGGCCGGGGCCGCCGCCCGGAAGAAGCACACCGTCCGCTTCGTCATCGGCGCGCTCATCGCGGTGGCCGGGTGCGCTTGCGTCGCGGTTGCGTGGCGCTCGGATAGTGGCGGCACGAAATTCCTCGGGGCCTTCGGCGGGTCGCTCCTGGCGCTCCTCGGAGCGCTGCTCGTCGCCTCCGTGCTGCTGCCCGCCCTCACCCGCGCCTTCGGCGCAGCCTTCCCGGGCACCCTGTCCGCCATGGCCCGCGAGAACACCATGCGCAACCCCGGCCGCACCTCCGCGACCGGCACCGCGATCATCATCGGCGTGACCCTCGTCGTCACCATCATCGTCGGCGCCGCATCCGTGCGCACCACCCTGACCAACGCCGTGAACGACGCCCGCCCGTTCGACCTCATGGCCGTGTCCACAGATGGGGCGATCACCGACGACCAGCAGGCCGCCATCGCGGCCACCGACGGCGTCGCCGCCACCGTCGCCCAGTACGCCGCCCCCGGCACCCTGACGACCACCTCGGGCGCGCCCGCCTACGCTCCCGGAGAGGGAACCGATGCGGAGGACGAGGCCCAGGCCTCGTCGGTCATGATCACCGGAGAACCCGACTACACGGGCGTCACCCACTCGACCGTCAAGCAGATAGGCGATAACCAGGTGCGCGTCGGCGACGAGGCTCTGGCCGGGCAGACGCTGCGCCTGTGCGCCGAGTCGTGCGTGGACCTGAGTGCCACCTACGACAAGAATGGCAGCGTCGGGCAGGCCCAGGTCTCCGAGAAGACCCTGCGGTCCATCGCGTCTTCGCTCGAGCGTCAGGCGATCATCATCAAGATGGCCGATGGGGCCGACGCGGAGACCGTCCAGGCCGCGCTGCTCAAGGACTCGCACCTGAGCGTCAACGGCTCCGCGCTGGAGCGCCAGATGTATACGAAGATCATCGACCGGCTGATGCTCGTCCTCGTCGGACTGCTCGGCGTGTCCGTCCTGGTGTCCCTGGTGGGCGTGGCCAACACGCTGTCCCTGTCGGTCGCCGAACGAACCCGCGAAAACGGGCTGCTGCGGGCCCTCGGCCTGACGCGACGCCAGATGAAGAGCCTCCTCGCCCTCGAGGCGCTGTTCCTGTCGCTGACCGGCGCGCTCATCGGCGTCGGCATGGGCGTCGCCTTCGGGTGGGTCGGCGTCATGAGCCTGCCCATCGAGGGGCCACTGCCGTGCTGAGCGTGCCGTGGCTGCAGCTGGTCGGCGTGTGCGTCGTGGCCATCGTGTCCGCGCTGGTCGCCTCGTGGCTGCCCGGCCGCCGGGCCGCGAAGGTTAGCCCCTCGGAGGCGCTGGCGACAGAGTGATCGCTTGTTGACGGGTGTTGACGGGTGTTGATGACGGGTGGGGTGCCGCGAGGCGCCCCACCCGTTGGCGTGTGGTGTTGGCGCCCCATGGGCGTGTGGTGCTGCGTGGGACCGGGCTGCTTGGTACGCCCGTGGGCGGCGGCCCGCCCGCTCGCCGTCCGCGCTGCGAGCCTTCGGCTCGGCGCGTCGTTTCAACGTCCGGCTAGGCCTCGCCGCCGCCTCATTGATTTCGCACGTAATTCCCCTGCGACTTGTTCAAACATTGAATTTGTATCGTTGGAATTGCAACGTTTTTGGGACATCTCGAAAAATGACCACGATAAATTACGTGCGACTTTTCTGGGAGTGGTGACAGCTGTCACTCGTCGCTCCCTCTGGAGACCTTCACACTGGTGTGGTCTGTTGTGTTGTTGTGTTTGCTAGCCCCGCATCCAGCTTGTATTCGGTACAAAGTTCGCCCTGCGTGGCTTGTTGGTGGTGACAGCGGTACAAAGTTCGCCATGCATGCGAAAAACGCGCCAAAAAGGGCCATTTTGGGCGAGCAGGGCGAGTTTTGTACCGGAAGTGGCCCGGCGTGGTTCTTGTCGGGCGAGTTTTGTACCGCCGTGGCGCCGTTCGTGTGTCCAGGTGCCGAGCTTCCGCCGCCCACGGGCACCGCAGCCAGGCAATGCCTGCTTCGCGTGCGTTCCACACCAGTGCTGCCCGGCGTGCTAAGGGTGATCCGCGCCGTCTCGAGGCCCGGCTGCCAGCCCAGGCCTAGCTGCGCCTCAGCACTCCACGACGTTGACGGCCAGGCCGCCCTCGGACGTCTCCTTGTACTTCGAGAGCATGTCGTTGCCGGTCTGGCGCATCGTCTCGATGACCACATCCAGGCTCACCGTGTGGCGGCCGTCGCCCCACAGGGCCATGCGCGCGGCGTTGATTGCCTTGACGGCCGCGATCGCGTTGCGCTCGATGCACGGCACCTGCACGAGGCCCGCCACCGGGTCGCACGTGAGGCCCAGCGAGTGCTCCATCGCGATCTCTGCCGCGTTCTCCACCTGCTGCGGGGTGCCGCCGAGGGCTTGCGCCAGGCCGGCGGCCGCCATCGCCGAGGCCGACCCGACCTCGCCCTGGCAGCCGACCTCCGCGCCCGCGATGGACGCGTTCGTCTTAATAAGGGCGCCGATCGCCGTCGCCGCCAGCAGGAAGTCGTGCACGAGGGCGCGACGGCGGGCCGCGCAGGCCTCGGGCGACGCGGGATCATCCGAAGAGGTCTCCGAGGAATCGTCCGTTGTCATGCGAATGTGCGCCAGCGGGGTGACCGCACCGTCCTCCGTGGCCGGGCCCGCCGCCACGCCGGGCGTCGAACCCGTCTCCGGGCAGTGCGTCACCAGGTAGCCCAGGACTGCGGGGATGACGCCGGCCGCGCCGTTCGTCGGCGCCGTCACGACGCGGTGGCCGGCCGCGTTCTCCTCGTTGACGGCCAGGGCAAAGAGGTTCACCCAGTCCATCGCTCGCATCGGGTCGGCCAGGGTCGACACCCAGGCGCGCGCGGGGGAGCGCACACCGTCCGCAGGAGATGCGCCTGAGGAGGCCCCGGCCTCGTCCGACGAAGAAGAGGAGCCCGTCAGGCGCTCCGCGAGCTGGCCGGCGAGTGCGCGGGCGCGTCGCGGCACGTCCAAGCCGCCCGGCAGGATGCCCGCCGTCGACGTGCCCGCGTCCACGCAGTCGAACATCGTGTCGGCGATGCGATCCAGGTAGGCGTCGACGGTCTCGCGGGGGCGCACCGCCTCCTCGTTGCTGCGAACGAGCTCCGCGATGCTCAGGCCGGACGCGTCGCACGCCGCGAGCAGCTGCGCGCCCGACGCGAAGGGGTGCGGCGCAGGAATGTCGATGCCGACGCCCGCCTGGCTCGTCGCCAGCGAGGACACCTCCGGGTTGTGGGGATCGTCATTCGTCTGAATCATGACGAAGCCGCCGCCCACCGAGTAATAGGTGCGCTCCAGGATGACGGCCCCGGCCTCGTCGGAGGCCGTGATCGTCAGCGCGTTCACGTGATAGGGCAGGATGGTGCGCGCCGCGAAACGCACGTCTTCGGCGATGTTGAGGGGCACCTGCGTGCCGCTGGGCAGCGTCAGCATCCCCGACGAGGCCAGGGCCGGCAGGATGGACTCCACCGTCTCGATGTCCACAGTCTCCGGGGCGTAGCCCGCCAGGCCGAGGAGGACCGCGCGGTCCGTCGAGTGGCCGCGGCCCGTCGCACCCAGAGACCCGAACAGATCAATCGTGATGTGCGACGGCGGCTTCAGCGTCGTCAGCTCCGTCGTAAACGCCAGGCCCGCGCGCATCGGACCCACCGTGTGCGACGACGACGGCCCGATACCAATGCGGAACATGTCGAAGACCGACAGCGGGTGCGGCGCATCGTGCGCGGCCACCTCGCCCGAGACGATAGCTGCGGGCGTGGGGCGCGACGGGTCGTACGTCGTGACAGACGTGCCGAGTGTGACGGGGCGAAGATCCATGGGGACTATTGTGCAGTAGCCGCCGTGGGGGCTGCCTGTTGTGGCCCGCCTGCTTTCCGGCCGCCGCGTGGCCTGCCCGCCCGCTCGCCGTCCGCGCCGCGAGCTTCGCTCGGCGCGTCGTCTCGAAGCCCGGCCAGGCCCCGCAGGCCCCGCGGCGGCCTCCAATCGGGCCCTGGCCCTGCCGCCGCCCACCGGCACCGCGGCCTGGCCCTGCAGGCCCCGCGACGGCCTTCGGGCGGGGCTTGGTGCGCGTGTGCTTGCCCTGGCCCTGCCGCCGCATTCCGCGTGGGGTATGCGGAGAGTGTGGGCGCATCCGGATAGGTTGTCGCTATCCGGATAGGTTATGCGCATCCGGATAGGTTATTAAGCTATCCGGATCTTCGTTACCTATCCGGATGTTTGTTACCTATCCGGATGTGTTGCAGCCTGGGCTCGGTGGCCTCTGTGCGGGCCCACGCGGGCGCTGCCCAGCAATTTCGCACGTAATTTCCCTGAGGGTGTTTCAGGTTTTGAAATCAGATCGTTGATATTCCGCGGTTTCGAGCTATCGGGGAATAGAGCCCTGGAGGAATTACGTGCGACTTTGATAGGGGGCGTAGGGCGGGGTTGCCGAAAAATGTCGCACGTAATTCCCGTGTAAACCTTTCAAACATTGAAACCAGACCGTTGGGATTGCAACGTTTGTGGGCAGTGTTGAATTTTCGGGTAGCCGAATTACGTGCGACTTTGGGGAGGGTGTGCATGGGGTCGACTGGGGCGGATGGGACTGAAGTCCCATGTATTCGCAGGCGGGAAGAAGTTTGGGCGGAAACGGATGACAGGATAAAGGGTTTTCGTTGCGATACTTGACGCTTTGGGGATGACACAGGTATGGGAATAGGTTCAGTGGTTGATTGTTGAGAATCTGTCAAGCGCTGCAAAGTTCCACAATATGATTTGTTGCCAGCCGTTAAAAATAACAATTTAGCTACTTTGGTTGAGTAATTTGAAATTGATACCAGCTGGTCAATGCTTGATATGCTGCGGAAATGTCGCTTGACTATTTTTCTGTAAGCTACCCCACTCGCAAAGCTGAGGAAAATAGGTTGCATTATTTAGTAACCGCGTCGTACGCTGAATGTCATCAAGGTTGTGGAAAAACCTCTTGGGATGTCCCTCCGGTCACAACACAGCGCAAGAACGTCAAGGAGAACGGTCGATGACAGCAAGTCGAGCGCGCGCGGGCCACGCGCGGACCAAGCGAACAGGAGTCGCCTCCCGCGCCCTGGCCGCCCTGGCCGTCGTGGCTACTGCAGCCAGCACGCTGGTCGTCTCCCAGGTCGCCGCCCCCCAGGCCGCACAGGCCGCCCAGGAGCCCGCCGCCACCGGCATCGAGGTTGGTCCCGTTCGTGCGGGCATGGGAACAGGCATTATCAATACGTCCGAGACGGACACGACCACCAGCTATCCCAATAACTTCATTCGCTACGGCATCGTGCCCGGAATGTCGGAGACCCCTTTCTCCCAAGCTGGCGTCAACGACGGCAAGCCGATCACTGACGACAAGCCCGTTCGCACCCAGCTGGGTGGCACGTTCGCGAAGAACAATGATCTGTGGACCTACATCACTCGAGGCATGCCCTGGAAGTGGGATAAGCAGACGAAGCCTGCCAAGAAGCAAAGTGACAGCGAAAAGTGGATGCATGCGCAATGGAAGAAGTGGAATGACGGTGGCGACGCCAAGCTGTGGGCCAACGGCCAGTCTGCCATCGGCTTCAAGCCGAATGACCCGGGTACTGTCCAGCCGGGCCAGACGTTCCTGCTCGGCGCGATCCGCCACAATAACCTGCCGATTCAGGTGGAGCTGATGTCAAGCAGTTCCTGCACTCGAGCCTGAACATTACGCTCCCGGACCTGCTCGGCAGCACACCTGAGAACTTCCCCCTTCGTCAATCAGGAAACCTCCAACACGCTGTCCTCGACGATCATCTATCGCAAGGGTGGTGCCTACATCAAGCACCCCGGTATTGGTGGGACGGGAACCTGCCGCACCGACATCGGCATCAATGGTAAGTCTGCGACAGAACCTGCAATCCCCGAGTCTGGCTTCCAGTTCCTGCGCGACGCCGTCATGGACCAGGGAATCTATTACGGTACCCCGAAGTGGATCACCGCAAATGGTGAACGGCAGTTCATTGGTACCGCCTATGAGCCGGATCCGATCGACCCCTCCGACCGCTCGAAGGGTTACGTCAACAAGCCCGAATCCCAGTCGGGACGCTACTACTGCGTCAAGTACGTGGGCGAGGGCAACGGCGACTACGACCTCTACAGCCAGTACTACAACAAGGGTGCGGCACAGCCCTTCAACCAGATTTCCGGCAAGATTGTTACGCCTATTGACTGGCCCGGCGCCAAGGGTAACGTCAACGAGAACCCCTACGTCTGGGACAACGTGAAGCTGCAGAAGACGACGTCGGACCAGACCTTCACGAAGAATGGCCGCACCTACCGCCTGCAGCTGTGGGGCTTTACTCCCGCGAACAACCCCAGGACGTTCATTACGCCGGATAACATCAACAGTATCCCCACTGCCGACTGCCCGGCGACGCCTCCGGCGGACGCCAAGCCCACCGACACCTTCATCACGCAGGAGCTCTCGGTCAACTACGGCTGCCTCTACGGCGTCATCACCGAGGAACGCTCCGTGCGCATCGCGAAGGCCGTCGAGGACCCGGCGGGTGCCAACCCGACGATCCCGACCGCTACCTTCACTGCGACCACGGGCGACACTTGGCAGGACAACCGGAATCGTGTCCCGGCGACCACCGGCACCGTGACCGTCACGAAGCCCACGGCCTCCTCCGCGCCGGCTCGCACAAGCTACATGTACGGCTCCGATCCGCTGACGAGTCTGACCCCCACCGCCTTCGGTGAGGCCCAGGCGAAGTACGACTCGACCTTCATTCCCTTCGAAGTCGGTAACTCCGACTTCACCATCACGGAGAAGGACATCTCGACCGGCGGCGAGGACAAGTGGAACCTCAAGGACATCAAGTGCGTCAACGGCATCGGTGAAGACGTCGCCGTGACCCGCACCGAGCGCGGCGTCAACTTCAAGAACGTCGGCGGCGCAGCGTCCAACGAGGCAGCCCCCATCACCTGTACGTTCGTCAACGAATACCAGGCTCCTAAGCTGCGCGTTCAGAAGACCATCGAGAACAACGGCGGCGCCGGCGGCGCCACCACCTTCAATGTGGACTACAAGATCGTCGCCACCAACGACGGCTCGCTGGCCGCCAACACCGGCAAGCTCACCGACAAGCCCGACTTCGCGAAGGGCCTGGAGATCAACTCCGCCAAGATCGCCGAGACCCAGGCGGGCCTCGACTCCGCGGCCGACGCGACCGCCACCGGCGGCGTCTACACGCTGACCGACGGCGTCGAGCTGGCCCCCGGGGCCACCAAGGAATACTGGATCCGCTTCTCGGTGACCCGCAACCCCGCGGCCGCCGGATACAGCGAGGCCGACCTGGCCTGCTCCGTCAACGGAAACAACGAGCTCGCTCCCGGCAAGGGTCTCTTCAACGAGGTCTTGGCCGAGAACGGCAAGGACAGTGACGGTACGAGCAACAACAAGGCCTGTGGCCCGACCGTCCCCCACGACTTCGTGATCGTGAAGGCCGGCACGCAGAACACCGGCTCCACCTTCGCGGATGCCTCGAACCAGTACATCGGTCCGAACAACGCGGCCATGTACCCCCTGAAGGGCGCCGAGTTCGCGATCTACAAGTCCAACCCCAACACGGATGCGAACGCCACCGTGGTCAAGACCCTGACCCAGGGAACCGCGACCGACGGCTACTACTGGAGTGTCAACGACCTGAACCTCGACACCGCCTACTGGCTGGTCGAGACCAAGGCCCCCGCCGGACACTCCCTGCTGCCCCAGCCCCTCGAGTTCAAGCTGACCACCGCCCACGCGGACGGCTCCGGCACGACCATTGAGCTCGCGGCCGACCTCACGGACCAGGCCAAGTGGGCCACGAGCGCCGTCCAGGCGTTCGCGTCGGACAGCAGCACGCCGGGCCCCCAGGGCTTCCTGGTCGGCGGCACCCGCAAGGCCACCATCGTTGTCAAGGACACCGAGATTGGCGAGCTGCCCAAGGCAGGCAGCACCGGAATCTACCCCTACATCGGCGTCGCAGCGGCGCTCATGTCCGGGGCGATGGTGATGACTGTGGTCACCACCAAGCGGCGTAAGGCACTCGCCTGAGCCACCCATGAGGTCCCGTGACCACGGTGACCCACCATCAGAAAAACTCCCGAAATCACACACACAGGAGAAAGAAAACCCATGAGCACCACGAAGACCCGCCGCAGCCTGAGCCTGCTCGCAGCCTTCGCCGTCGCCGCCGGCGCGCTGGCCCTGCCCGCCGCCACCTCCGCGACGCAGGCTGCCCCCGCCTTCGGCCTGGCCGCCACCGAAACGCGCGCCCCGTCGCTCGTTGACCTCGACGCCACCAAGACCGGCTCCATCACCATCCACAAGCTGGTCAAGGACAACAGCAACGGCACCACCGAGGGCAACGGCCTCGAGGACGCCACCGCGACCGGTACCCCCCTCGGCAACGTGACCTTCACCGTCGAGCGCCTGACCCACGTCGACCTCACCACGCAGGCCGGCTGGGAGAAGCTCGCAGGCTACAACGGCAACGTTGACGCCGCGAAGGCTGACGGCGTTGACGCTGCCAAAGAGAAGACCACCGGTGCCGACGGCCTGGCTAAGTTTGACGGCCTCACCCTCGGCGCCTACATCGTGACCGAGACCGAGACCCCCGCGGGCTACGTCGGCTCCAAGCCCTTCATCATCACGGTGCCCATGACGCACCCGACCGACCTCAACAAGTGGGTCTACGACGTCCACGCCTACCCGAAGAACTCCAAGGCTGGCATCGAGAAGACGGTCAACGACGCGGACACCCCGGCCATCGGCTCCGCGATCTCCTACACCCTGAAGTCCGACGTGCCCGCCGCTGAGGCCCTCGCCTACTACGACGTCGTCGACCAGTACGACAAGCGCGTCGAGCTGCCCGAGGCCAAGATCGCCCTGAAGCTCATCAACGGCAAGACCGGCGAGGTCGCCCTCGTCAAGGACACCGACTACAAGCTGATTGCCGCCGACGGCACCGACGGCAAGACCAAGTTCTGGACCGCCGAGTTCACCGAGGCCGGCCGCAAGAAGCTGGTCGACAACCGCAAGGACGACAACACCAAGGTCCAGATGGACCTGTCCGGCACCGTCGCCCAGAAGGTGGAGGCCGACGGCCTGTTCAAGAACAAGGCCATCCTGCTCCCCAACGCCCCCTCCAACGGCTGGAAGCCCGACTCCGGCACCGTTCCCCCGCCGGACTACCCGAACTCCGAGGTCGTCTCCAAGTTCGGCAAGGTGAAGATCACCAAGGTCAACGCCAAGGACGACACCAAAAAGCTCCAGGGCGCCCAGTTCGAGGTCTACAAGTGCACGCCTCAGTCCACCCCGACCACGAACTTCGAGTCCGTCGACGCGTCCCTCGATAAGAAGCTGAGCCCCGCTGGCAAGGAAACCTACGAGACCGACGCCGACGGTGTGGTCACCATCGACGGCCTGCGCAACAACGACTGGGAGAACAACGAGGCCGTCGCCGAGGCCGACCGCGGCTGGTACTGCCTCGTCGAGACCAAGGCCCCCGACGGCTTCGAGCTCCAGACCCGCCCGATCGCCTTCCAGGTCCTGCAGACCAACTCCACCGAGGATAACACCTACACCCTCGCGACGACCGTCAAGGACGTCCCGCACAACGGTGGCTTCCACCTGCCGCTGACCGGTGCTGCCGGCATCGGCGTGCTGATCGGTGCTGGCGCCCTCCTCGTGGGCGGCTCCGGTGCGATCGCGCTGGCCAACAAGCGCCGCAAGGAGCAGGCCGACGCCTGATCCTCGCTAGCTAGCGACACAGGGGGTGTGGACCCGCGGGTCCACACCCCCCTCGCGTTGCCCGCAACCACCCCCAAGCGGTACTACCCTGTAACCAGACAAACTTCCACGGCCTCGGCAATGAACGGAGAAAGCGTGAGCACCCAAGCGCCCGACAAGAAGAAGACACCCCTCAAGTGGCGTCTCCTCACCATCGCGCCCCCGATCCTGCTGCTCGCCGGCATCCTGGTCCTCCTCTACCCCGTCCTGGCAACCCAGTACAACAACGCGCGCCAGGAACGCATCGCCTCCGAATTCAGCACCGTCGCCGACCAGGCCGGCCCCGACGCCGTCGCCGAGTCCCTGCGCCGCGCCGACGAATACAACCTCAAAGCCTCCGAGTCACCCATCCTCGACCCCTGGCTCGACGCCCAACGCCCCGGCACCGCGCAATACCAGGACTACCTGAGCCAGCTCAACCTCAACGACGTCATGGCGACCATCAAAATCCCGTCGATCAACGTCAACCTGCCCATCTACCACGGCACCGAAAACGCCACCCTCGACAAGGGCATCGGCCACCTCTTCGGCACCGCCCTGCCCGTCGGCGGCGAATCCACGCACACCGTCCTCACCGGCCACACCGGCCTGGGCAACGCCACCATGTTCGACCAGCTCACCAGCGTCAAGATGGGCGACGTCTTCTACATCGAAACCGCCGGGCGCCACCTGAAATACCAGGTCACCGACATTCGCGTCGTCCTGCCCACCGAGACCGAATCCCTCAACAAAGTCGAGGGCAAGGACCTGGCCACCCTCATCACCTGCACCCCCTACGGCATCAACACCCACCGCCTGCTCGTGACCGGCGAGCGCGTCCCCATGGACGACGACGCCGTCGCCGCCGAAGCCGCGCAGGTCAAGGGCTCCGTCATGAAGCCGTGGATGATTGCGGTCCTCGCGTCCGTCGCCGTCATCCTGGTCATCGCTGGTGTCATTTGGCTGCGCTCGCGCAAGCGCACGGACGAGGAGCCCCAGGCGCTCGAGGGCGCTGCCGCTGGCGCGCTGGCCTCTGAGGCCGAGGCCGGGGACGAGGCCGGGGCTGAGTCCGGCGAGCCTGCGTCCGCTGCCGCTGAGCCCGCGCCTACCTCCGCCGAGCCCGGTGCCCCTGCTGACGCTGGCGCTGCGCCCGCCCCCGACCTGCTGACGGACGCCGAGCAGATCTCTGAGGAGGAGATCGCCGCCGGCCGCACCGCCGCCCTGAAGAAGATGCTCGAGGAGCGTGGCAAGCAGTAGCGGGCTCGGCCCCGGCGCGCGCTCACGGCCTCGTCCCGGACCCGACCCGGCCCCTGACTCGGCCCCGACCCCGACTCGACCCGGCCCCGACCCGGCCCCGTGGTTCCTCAACAACGTCGCACGTAATTCCCCTGTGCGTATTTCAGACTTTGAAATTGCATCGTTGGAATTGCAACGTTTGTGGGCTACGTCCAAAAATGACCATGTTAAATTACGTGCGACTTTTGGGGGACCCAGGAAAAGGGGACGTGTACATACGACGCGGCCCCGCGCGGGGCGAGCGCGACCCGAGCGGGCCTCGTCCCCTACGATGGGAACCATGAACCTTAGTTTCCCCGAGCGCATCCGCGTCGACGCCATCATCCAAGCCGCCATGGACATGGAGGCCGCGCCCCTCCTGCACGAGCTCGCGCCCATCGGGGACGACGAGACGCCCCAAGCCATCCTCGCGGGCTCCCACAAGACCCAGCGATTCGTGCTCGGCATCCTCGACGGACGCACCGTCCTGGTCGTCACCTCCGGAATCGGCCTGGCCAACGCCGCGTCCGCGACCGCACGCGCCCTCACCCTCGTCGAAGCCCCCATCGTCATCGCCGCCGGCACCACCGGCGGGCTCGCCCGCGACATCAACGTCGGCGACATCGCCGCCGGCACCCGCGCCATCTACGGGCAGGCCGACGCGACCGCCTTCGGCTACGCCATGGGCCAGGTCCCCCAGATGCCCGTCGACTACGCCACCTCCGAAGCCGCCGAGGAGCGCCTGCCCATCCTGCGCGGCCTCATCGAGCACCGCGTGCGCCGCGGGCGCATCGTCTCCTCCGACTCCTTCTGCACCGAGGCCAACGTCGGCCCCATGCGGACGCGATTCCCCGACGCCATCGGCACCGACATGGAAACCTGCGCAATGGCCCAAGTCTGCTGGTCCTCCGACGTCGACTGGATCTCGCTGCGAGCCGTCTCCGACCTGTGCGGCCCCACCGCCGACCAGGCCTTCCACATGGACGGCGCCCGCGCCGCCGCCCACAGCGCCCAGGCCGTGCGCGCCTACCTGACGCTGCTCTGAGTGCCCGCCCCGGCCTCGGCGCCCCGGCCTCGTCGCCCCGAACGAACGGAAACGATCATGACCCGCCCCGCACGCGTCCTCATGGTGTGCACCGGCAACATCTGCCGATCCACGATGGCCCACGCGATCCTCGAGCAGGCCGCCGCGCGCGCCGGCGTGGACGTCGTCGTCGATAGCGCCGGTGTGTCCGACGAGGAAGCCGGCAACCCGATCGACCGCCGCGCCGCCCGCGTGCTGCGCGACGCCGGGTACGCCGTGCCCGACCACCGCGCGCGTCAGATCCGCGCCGGCGAGCTGGGGGAGTGGGACCTCATCCTGGCCATGACCTCGCGCCACCTGAGCGTCCTGGAGCGCCTTGCTGATCGTGCGGGCATTGAGCACGAGGGTGCGCCGGCGTCCGCTTCCGATCTGCGCTCCGTCGGCGCCCCGCGCATCTGCCTGTACCGCGACCTCGACCCCGAGGGCAGCGGCGACGTGCCCGACCCGTGGTACGGCGGCCACCAGGACTTCCTGGACACCCTCGAGGTCATCGAGCGGGTCACCCCGCAGATCCTGCAGCTTCTCAGCTGATAGGTGCAGCGTGCTGAGCGATTTCTTCCTCGTATATCTAAATTTCGCACGTAATTCCCCTGAGGGATCTTCGGGTTACCCCGAGAAAACCGCATGATTTCAACGTTTAGAATTCAAATGTTGAAATAGTGATGAGGGAATTACGTGCGAAATTAGTGTTGAAGGTGATAACTGGGCAGGTATCCGCTCAGGATGTCGAGGAAGGCGGCGTTCTTCACTGCGGCCTGCGGGTCTTCCGTTCCGGTGTCGGGGACGAGGCGGCGGAGGGCTGTCACCGAGACCGGGACCTCGCGCGCGAAGTCGCCATTCATGACGTCGTCATAGGTGAAACGAAGGACGACGTATCCGCGCCGTAGAAGTTCTCGATCCCGCTTGAGGTCCTTCTCGCGCTGCTCTTTCGATGAGTGGAAGGCCCAGCCATCCACCTCGATGATGATGAAGCCGAGGATGATCATGTCGACCTCGCCGACCCCCTCGATCCAGACCCCGACCTGCGGTGTCAGTCCCATATCAATGAGCTGCAAACGGGCAACAGTTTCGAGGATTGAGCGGGCGCGCTCCGACGAGAGGGAAAGCGCTTCTCTGAGGCGAGGTAGTCGGCTGCCCGTTGGTGGGATAGTGAGCGTCGTGACGTCGTAGAGGCCGCGATTGCGTGCGGCATCGAGCATTGGCAGAGACACCTTCAGCGGCATGCAGACGAGTACCCGCTCCAAGACTGTCCCGATGCTGGCGACGTGTGTACGCCTTTCTTCGTCACTCATGATCTGTTCTCTATGGATGCATACGTCATCGAAGCGGCGTAGCTTCGATGGGTGCATTCCATGGTTATACGCAACTGACAGGTGGGTCTTTTGTGGGCGTTCCTCCATGAGAATCGGAAGCTCGTATATTTGCGCAGCGCTCACGCAGGAGATGCATGCGTTGTATACGAAAGCGCGTACCTGATCGAGAGTGAAGCTGTTCTTGTCGTAGATCCAGCCTCGGTAGTGTCCGATGGACTGGGGGAGCATTGTGGGAGCGAGCTCTGCGTGGCGCAGGCTCGATAGTTTGGTGATTCCGTGCCGTTTACGTAGCTCTTCGTTGAGGTCCATGCATAGATCATGCTACTTTGTGGCGCTTTGTGTGAGCTGTTTGAAAAATCTGTGGATAACTCAGAATTTTCGCACGTAATTCCCTGTCGGGGTCTTTTTGAGACCTCGTGAAAACCGCATGATTTCAACGATCTGATTTCAAATCTTGAAAGAGGTGCGGGGGAATTACGTGCGACATTGTTGGGTAACTGAGGGTGTGGGGGTGCGTGCGCGAGGCCTGGGTTGGGTTATGGGGTCTGGGGTGCGAGGCCCGGGTGTGCGAGGCCCGGGTGCGCGAGGCTAGGGGCGGGCAGGGCTGTGGGTTACGAGGCTGACGCGTTGTCAAACGTGTCTTGCCTGTGGAACAAGGTTGTATGTTGCTCATGTCACGAATTACGGTGAGATTGCTGGCATGTTGGTCAGTAGCTGCACGGTCTGCGGCGAGCGGCCATGCGCCACAGGCGATTGCATGCGCACACACAACGCAAACGAAGGATGCTTATGAACGCACTGAATAAAGTCGCACGCGGTGAGCGGACGACAATCGTCGTCATTGCGCTTGTCGCAGCCGTTGCCCTCGTCCTGGGCGTCGGTGGCTTCTTCATGGCACGCACGTTCCTGACGAGCGCGGACTCGGGAACCACGGCCTCGAAGGCGAGCTCCGATTCAAACGGAGGGATGAGTGGTGCCTCGTCCGGCGAGGCTTCACAGGTGCCCGACACCGAGCCGCAGTCTGAGGCGACTGCTCCCACCCCGGAGGCCACGGCCTCGAGCATGCCCCCGTGTGAGGACGGCACCTCTGCGCCCGACGGAACCTGCCTGCACCCAGCATCAGTTCAGTGGCTCGACGACCTCCTGCCCGACCCATCCACCGTTGACCGCAAGGACGCTGACGCGGTGTGCTCCGCCTACGTCATCACCAATCAAACGTGGGACGCGTCGCGCGACGTCACGGACGCGTTCGCGTCCATCCGCGCGAGCGTCTACGAAACGCCCGAGCTGCAGCGTAAGCACACGCCGACCCCCGAGCTGGCGAGGGGGCAGGGTGAGTTCCTGCCGCTGGTGCCGAATCATTCCCACACGACTGTCACGATTGAGAGCATCGGCGTTGAAGGCAGGGAATCGACCCGCCGCGAAGGTAATGAGTGGGTGAGGCTCGTCAGCTTCACGCGCTCCTACGCGGACGACTCGCACGAGCCGGTCCACGAGCTGGTGTTCCTGACCCTTGTCGAGCAGGAGGACGGTACCTGGGCTGTCGGTAACGCCGAGTGGCACTGATCGGCGCGAGGAGTGTCGACTGCTGCGTTGTGTTGCGTTGACTGATTCTGGGTAGCCTCTTCAATTTCGCATGCAATTCCTTCCCGGGGTCTTTGGCGACCCCTGTAAAAACCGCGTGATTTCAACGATCTGATTTCAAATTTTGAAAGAGGGGTGGGGGAATTGCATGCGAAATTGATCGGGGGGAGCCGGTACCTCCGCCGGATAGAGCGAGCGGCTACCCCGCAGCAGCCGCTCGCTGCGTTACATCGTGTGTGGGGTGGCCGCTCGCTGCGTGAAAGCGTGGCGCCTCAGTCGGGCAGGGACGCCCCCGCCTCGGTGAGGAGGGTGCGGATCTGCTCCTCGACGCCCTTCGTGCCGCGTCCGACGGCGACGAGCTGCCCGTCCGCGCCCGCGATGAAGTGCGTCGGCCACGCCGTCGCGCCGTAAGCCTTGAAGGCCTCGAGGTCGGGATCCAGAGCGACCGGGTAGGTGATGCCCAGCTTCTCGATCGACGCGTTCACGACCGAGGCGTCGCGCTCGTAGGCCTGCTGGGGCGAGTGCACGCCCACCACGACCAGGCCGTAGTCCTTGTACTTCTCGTAGATCGCCTCGAGCTCGGGGATCTCGCGCTGGCAGTTCGTGCACGAGCTCGACCAGAAGTCCACGAGCGTCACCGTGCCGGACGGCTGGCCCAGGGAATTCAGCCACTCCGAGGCCTGAATCGTCGGCATCACGCCGCAGTCCTTCGCGCCGCCGCGCGCGCACTGCGCGAAGTCGGTGCTCGCCTCGACGTCCTTCTCGGGCTCGCACGCGCCGTCCTCGCAGGCGCCCTCAGTGCCCGCCTCGAGCGCGGCCGTGTAGTCGGGGATCATACGCTGCAGGGCCATCGGGGCGTCCGTCGCGATACCCAGCGCGAGCGCGATCATGGCGACGCCCGCAGCGATGCGCAGGGGGCGCTGGCGGGTCTTCAGGAAGCGTGCCGCGACGCCCGAACCCGCGATCGCGACGATCATCAGCGGGATCGACACGCCAATCGCGAAGGAGATGGCCAGGCCGATGATGTGCCACGTGATCTGCCCGGAGCTCGAGGCCACGATGATCGAGGTCAGCACGGGACCCGCGCACGGCACGAACGCCGCGCCCAGAACGAGGCCGAGGCCGAAGCCCGCGCTGTCGCCCGTCGTACGGGGTGCCAGGCGTGCGAAGGGGCGCTCGAGCACTTCCATGATCTTCGGGACGATCATGCCGATGCCGACGGCCAGCAGCAGGATGATGCCCGTCCAGCGGATCAGCGCCTGCGGCAGGTTCAGCAGGCTCAGTAGCGCCGAACCTGCGACGGTGATCAGCATGAACGAGGTGACCAGGCCCAGGACGATGAGCGCGGGACGACGCGTCACTGAGTCGCTGCCGTCGGCCTTCACGGCCTTCTTCGGCGCTTCTCCGCCCAGGTTCACGCCCGGAGCGACGCGGAAGAGAGACGGGTCAATGCCCGCCTTTGCGTCCGGGGAGGATGCGGATCGAGGAGCCCCGGCCTCGTTCGAGGAGGACGCCGAGTCGTGGCCACCCGCAGCACCCAGGAAGAGCGCGGGCAGGACGGGAAGGATGCACGGGGAGATGCCCGTGATAAAGCCTCCAAGAAGGCCGAGTAAGAGGAACATAGGTTCACCTTACTTGGAAGTGGTTGAAAATGCGCGCTACTTATCGACGGCAAGCATGGCAACCGTTTGGCATGGCCGTCCCCTGAAAAGTCGCACGTAATTCGCTCCCTGGCATTTCAAACGTTGAAATCAGATCGTTGGAATCATGCGGTTTTCGGCGGTGCTCTAAAACTGACCGTGGGAAATTACGTGCGAAATTATGGGGGTGTGGGCGCAGTGACGAGGCTGTGGCGCGTCGGTCCGACTCGCCTACAGCGACAGGATTCGCCTACAGCGGCAGGACTCGCCTACAGCGACAGGACCAGGTCCGCGCGCTCCTTCGTGCGCTCGACGAGGGCCATGTTCGCGGCGTCCACCGTGCGCACCCAGTGCGCCGCGTCCGCGCGGTCGCGCCCAAAGCTCATGTGTCGGTCGATGAGGCGCGATGCGAGCTCGTCAAAAGGCGTGTCAATAAAGACGAGCAGGTCGATGAGGCCACGCACGTCCGCCCAGCCGGGCAGCTCGAGGCCCAGGTAGTTGCCCTCCGTAATGGCGACACCGTCGATCTCGATGGGGAGCGAGGCAGCGACGGGTTCATGCAGGTCGCGCCGGTAGTCGGGGGCCAGCACTACCGCGTCCCCGCGGCGCACGCGCCCCAGGAGAGCGACGTACCCGCCCACGTCAAACGTGTCGGGTGCACCCTTGTGGTCGGCGATCCCCCGCGCGGCCAGCACCGCGTTGGACATGTGGAAGCCATCCATGGGGGCCAGGCCCGCGACGGGGATGCCGGCCTCGGGCAGGGCGCGAGCCAGCTCGGCGGCGATCGTCGTCTTGCCGGTCCCGGGAGGACCGGTCAGGCCCAGCACGCGCACGGGGTCGCCGCTGCGTGCGCGCTCGGCCACGGCCTCGACGATGCGCCGGGTGATCGACGAGGCCTGGGCGCGCCCGGGAGAGGCGGCCGCCTGCCGTCCTGAGCCCGCCAGAGAGGAAGTCACGGCTTGATGACGGGCAGCGTCGACCAGGGGAAGTTGATCCACTTGTCGGTGTGCGCCCACACGTAGTCGGGATCGATGATGGACATGGGCTTCTTGTAGATGACCGCGCTGCGCGCCTCGACGCGCACGGAGGAGGAGCCGTCGAGGGACAGGCCGTGCTCGTCGATGAGGTCCATGACCATCTTGAGGGTCTTGCCGGAGTCGGCGACGTCGTCGACGACGAGGACGCGCTTGCCGTCCATCGCGGAGACGTCCATGAGCGGGGGAAGCAGCATGGGCTCGTCGAGGGTTTCACCAATGCCGGAGTAGAACTCGACGTTCATGGTGCCGATGGCCTTGACGTCCATCGCGTAGGCGATGGCGCCGGCGGGAATGAGGCCGCCGCGCGCGATGGCGACGATCAGGTCCGGGATCCAGCCGGAGTCGATGATCTGCTGGGTGAGCTCACGGGACGCGTCGCCGAAACCTTCCCAGGTGAGGACCTCGCGGTCGGGAGCGGTCGTGGCGTCGGGGCTGGCGGTGGTACCCATGGCTTCCTTCTCTCGGGGGTGTTGGGTTCAAGGGTATCGCCGTCGGGCGGGTGTGTGCTCGCCTTTGGCTGTGTTCGGCCCTGTGACGTGGGCAGACGCACGCGGGCGCCGGTGCCGAGGCAGGCCCCGAGGCCGGCCCCGAGGCAGGTCCCGAGGCCGGCCCCTCCCCAAAACTCGCACGTAATTTAACTAGGTCAGTTTTTGAGTATGGCTTAAAACGTTGCAATTCCAATGACCTGATTTCAAAGTTTGAAAGAGTGAGGGGGGAATTACGTGCGACATTTTTGGGTAACCGGCACCATGCTCGGACTTCGTTGGCACCGGCCCTGGCGCCGGCCCTAGCGGCGGTAACGCTAACGACGGCGTCGGATCGAGGCGAGCTCGCGCTCGTAGACGCGACCGGGCGAGGCCGCCTTCCCCCGGTGCTCCCACGTGAGGATCAGCGCCGGGTTGAAGGTGCGGGAGCACACCCCGCACGAGGAGACGCGGCGCGGCGCCCGGTACAGGCGTCGCGTGGCCCCGCAGCGCGGGCACGTGCCTACCCAGGGCGCGTCCGGGGCGGGGAGGGAGGAGGACAATCGCGCGGAATCGGGGGCGCCGAGGGCCCGTGCGGCCCGCTTCCACGCGGCGTCGTGCCCGTGGGAGGGGCCGACGAGGGCGTGGGCGATCTCGTGCAGGATGACGCCCCGGATCGTGTCAGCGTCGTACAGGTCGGTGAGCGGGCCGGACAGGCTGATCGTGCGCGAGGTGTGCGTGCACGCGCCCGCCCGGCGCTTGGCGTGGTCGAAGCGGAAACGCCAGTCGGTCAGCCCCGCAGCGTCCATGAGGGAACGCGCGAGGGCGCGCGCCTCCTCGCGCTTCATCGCGCCCCCGCGAGCACGCCGAGCAGGCGCTTCATGGAGACCTTGTTCGGCGTGCCCAGGGTCTGGGCGAACATGGACACGCGCAGCTCCTCGGCCATCCACCGCGCCTGGGTGAGCGCGGCGTCCCGTCGGGCGTCGTAGGGGCGGCGCTCCAGGGCCTGCCGCGTGGCGGCGATGTCGGCCTCGGCCTGGTGGATGCGATCCATGTCCTCCAGGTCGCGCCTGAGCGCCCCCGGCGAGGACGCGGCGCGCTCGATGCGCACAGCCCCGGCGCGCAGGTAGCGCCCCAGGTGCGGCAGCGCGAAGGCGGGCGTAGCTGACACGAAGCCCCCGTAGAGCAGGTTTTGCCGTGCCGTGCGACGTCGCGCGTCGTCTCCCCCAGCGAGGCCTGGGGGTGCGAGCGCACGGCGGCGTCGGCCTCGGCGCTGGCCTCCAGGGCCCGCACGACGTGGGAGAGGATCTGGTAGACGCGGTCCTCGTGGGCGTCGCGCGCGGCCGCCACGAGGGTCTCGAAGGCCTCGGGGTCGCGCACGTCGGCGGGGGTGCTGAGCTCGTCGACGAGGGAGCGGGCCGAGGCCAGCTGCGCGTCCGCGACCAGGGCCGCCGTGTCCGCGTAGGGGGAGGCCGCCAGCATGAGGGCCTCGCGGCCCGTCCAGCGCGTGGTCACGCGGTTCGTCGCCAGGGCGACGCGGGTGAGCAGCAGGCGGGCGAGGCCGGCGCGGTGCTCGCGGTCGGCCTCGGCGGCGCTGGCCATGACGCGCACGCCCGCCGCGGGGGCCGCCGCGCTGCCCTGGGGGACCAGCGCGGGGAAGGCCCGCAGGGTCATCGCGCCCGAGGTCTGGGTGATCGAGCGCGGCAGCGTCGGCATCTCGGCGATGGCGTCCGCGTGGAACGCCGGGTCTGGGGACGAGGCCTGGGCCGCGTCGCGGGATCCGGTGCCCGTCGCGGTCGCGCCGTGAGCCGGGGTGGAGGGATTCTCCCCCCACTGGGCGATCCCGTGGAGGTGTCGGTGGGGGAGGGTGCTCCACTCGCGGTGTCGTTCGCGCCGGTGGCGGAGGAGTTCTTGCCTCCGCGCCCGCGCTTGTTCCTGCGCGCCTGCTTCTCGCCGGCCTCCTCGAGGGCCGCGCGCACGGCCGTGCGCACCGCCTTGTTTGCGTCGCTGGCCAGGGACCGCTGGAGATAGGCCAGGTCCTTGCCCGCGCCCAGCTCCTTGCCCGACGCGTCGGTGACGACGAAGGTCATACGCAGGTGATCGGGCAGGTGGGCGCGAGCGTGCGCCAGGTCCGCCTCGCTCAGGTCCACGCCGCGCAGGACGCGCACCGCGTGGGCGAGGGCGTCCAGGACGGGGCCGTCGGTGAGCGTGCGGCGCGTGGGGGCAGCAGTGCCGGAGGCGCTGGCCGGCGTGGCCGCGCTGGTCGTGGGATTCGTGCCCGGCTGCGCCGCTGTGCCCCTCGCGCCCGCGCCGGTCGCCTCGCCCGCGCTCGCGGCCGCCGGGGCTTGCTTTGAAGTGGCCATCTGAGCGGCCTTCTTGGACGCCTTCGCGGGAGAATTGCGCGTCGAGACGCGGCCCGAGGTCGCGCCCCACGCCGCCAGGCGGCCCATCGCGGCGTCCAGGCTCAGGGGGTCCGGCTCGTCGGCTTGGGCGGCTTTCTGGTCGCCGCGCTTTCCAACGCTGCCGTCCGCCCGGGCACTCGTCCTGGCCTCGCCCGCGTGTGCATCCGCTGACGCCGCCACGGCCTCGACCGGCTGGTCGCCGGCCTGCTCGATCCAGCGAGCCACCGACGCGGCCACGTCAGGCGCGGGGGCCAGAAGCCGGCGCACGCCCTTAGGCAGCGCGCGGATCGCCTCGGTCAGCAGGTCCTCGCGCATGCCGGGCACCAGCCAGTCCGTGCCCGCATCGCTGACGCGCTCGAGCACCTCGATCGGGATGCGCATCGACACGCCGTCGCGCGGGCTGCCCGGCGCGAACTCGTAGCTCAAAGGCAGCGACAGATCGCCGCACTGCCACCGATCCGGGAAGCCCTCGCCCGACGTCGCCTCGCGCGGCATCAGCAGGGACGCCGGGTAAATCAGCAAATCGGGATGCTCCCGGCGCTCGTCCTTCCACCAGCGGTTGAACGCCGCCGCGCTGGTCACGTGCTCGGGGATCAGGTCGTCGAAGAAACGGAAGCGCGCCTGCTCGTCCGCGACGAGGCCGTGGGTGCGGCTACGGCGCTCAACCTCGCGGGCCTGCTCCACCAGGGCCTCGTTTCGGCGCTGGAAACCGTGCCTCTCCCTCCACTGGCCATCCACCAGGGCGTTGCGAATGAACATCTCGCGGGCCAGCTCGCGGGCCGTTGTCCCCTCGCGCGCGGCCGCCAACTCCTCGAAATGACGCGGCTCAAACGACCCAGACGACAGCGGATCCTTCGACGCCGACACCAACCCGGCCGCCAGCGCCTCCAGCGACCCCGCGCGCGGAGCGTGAGAGCGCGAGGCGGCCACGGCCTCGTCGATGACGAGGTCACCCAAGCGCCCCAGCAGCACCTCGCGGTCCGCCGCCAGCGTCAGCCCGTAGAGGGTCACGCGTTCGCGCACCATCGCCGCGCCCTTGCCGACCGACCAGAACGGCTCCGAATACGAGCGCTTGAGCAGGCCGCGCGCCGCCGGCTCCACCCACTCCGGGCGGATGCGGGCCACCGTGCGCGCGAACAGGCGCGAGGTCTCCACGAGCTCCGCGGTCATCACCCAGGCGGGGTGCCCGCTCACGCCCGAGCCCGGCCAGATCGTGAAGTGTGTGCCGCGCGCGCCCTCGTAGTCGCGTCTCGTCTCATCCCACGACCCCAGGTAGGACAGCAGGCCGACCAGCAGCGAGCGGTGCACCTGGTCCGCGTCCACGCTCGCCGTGCCCTGCCCGTAGGCCAGGACCGCGCGAACGGCCGCGTCCTGCGCGCCGCCGAAGCGGGCAGCCTCCACGACGTCGCCCGTCGATGGCTCGCCCACCGGCCCCGCGGCGATCCCCAGCGCCCGGGCCATCTGGCGCAGCTGGCCGACGACGTCGCGCCACTCGCGCCAGCGCAGGTAGTGGAAGAACTCCGCGCGGCACATGCGCCGGAACGCCGAACCCGACAGGTCGCGTGCCTGCACCGCCAGGTAGCGCCACAGGTTCAGGTACGTGATGAAGTCCGAATGCGGGTCCGCCAGGCGCGCGTGCGAGGCGTCCGCCGCGCCCTGGTGCTCGGCCGGGCGCTCGCGCACGTCCTGGATCGACAGCGCCGCCACGATGACGAGGACCTCCGAGGCGCAGCCCAGGCGCTCGGCCTCCAGCAGCATGCGCCCCAGGCGCGGGTCGATCGGCAGGCGCGCCAGGTCCCGGCCGATGCCGGTGAGCCTGTACTGGGACGAGGCCGGGGCCGCGTCCGCGCCCTCGCGATCCTGCGCGAGCGCGCCGATCTCGACGAGGAGGGCGACGCCGTCGCGCACCGCGCGCCGATCCGGGGCGTCCAGGAACGGGAAGTCCTCGACTGCGCCCAGGCCCAAGGACGCCATCTGCAAAATGACGCTGGCCAGCGACGTGCGCAGGATCTCGGGCTCCGTGAAACGCGGGCGCGAGTTGTAATCGGCCTGGGAGAACAGGCGGATCGCCACGCCTTCGGCGACTCGGCCGCATCGGCCCGCGCGCTGGTTCGCGCTGGCCTGGCTGACCGGCTCGATCGGCAGGCGCTGCACCTTCGTCTTGTTGGAATAGCGGGAAATACGGGCCAAACCCGGGTCGATGACGTAGCGGATGCCCGGCACCGTCAGCGACGTCTCCGCGACGTTCGTCGCCAGGACCACGCGGCGCAGGCGGTGCGGCTCAAACACGCGATGCTGCTCGGCCGCCGTCAGCCGCGCGTACAGCGGCAGGATTTCGATGTCTCCCGGGCGGGCGCCCTTGTCGTCTCCCGCGCGCCGGCCTCGTCCCTTCAGGTGATCGAGGAGGGCCGCCTCCGTGTCGCGGATGTCGCGCTCGCCGGGCAGGAAGACCAGGATGTCGCCGTCACCCTCCGCGCTCAGCTCGTCCACCGCGTGGCAGATCGCGGTCTCCACGTCGATGTCCTCGCCCATGCCGTAGCCCAGCGTCGCCAGCTCGTCGTCCGGGTCCTCCAGGACCAGCTGCATCGGGCCGGACTCGGTGACGTCAGTGGTCTCGATGACCTCGGTCGTCTGGTCCGTCTGCTTCAACGAGGCCTCGGACGTGTACGACGAGGGCGTCGTCGGGCCGAGAGGACGGTAGCGGATCTCCACCGGGTACGTGCGGCCCGACACCTCGATGACCGGCGCGGGCTCGATGAGGCGGCCCGAGCCGGGGGTGCCCTCCCACGTGCCGAAATGGCGCGCAAAACGGTCCGAGTCGATCGTCGCCGACGTGATGATGACCTTCAGGTCCGGGCGCGCAGGCAGCAGGCGCGCCACGTAGCCCAGGATGAAGTCGATGTTGAGGCTGCGCTCGTGGGCCTCGTCGATGATGAGCGTGTCGTAGCGGCGCAGCATCGGATCCGACTGGATCTCCGCCAGCAGAATGCCGTCCGTCATGAGCTTGACCAGGGTTGTGGGGCCGACCTCGTCCGTGAAACGCACCTGGTAGCCGACCACTTGGCCCCGCTCGCGGCCCACGGTCTGGCCGAGCTCGTCGGCGATGCGGTCCGCGACGGAGCGCGCCGCGAGCCTGCGCGGCTGGGTGTGCCCGATCATGCCGGCCACGCCGCGGCCCAGCTGCATGCAGATCTTCGGCAGCTGCGTCGTCTTGCCCGAGCCGGTCTCGCCCGACACGATGACCACCTGGTGGTCGCGGATGGCGCGTGCGATCTCGTCGCGGCGTGCGCTCACCGGCAGGTCGGGGTAGGAGATCACGGGGATCGCTGCGGCGCGCTCGGCTAGCTGCTCCGGAGTGAAGGGCTTGAAGGGGCGCGCGTGCTCGCGGGGGCGCCTGCGTCCTACGTTGCGCGGGCGCGGTTTGCGTGCTTTGGGCGTGGCGGAGCGAGAGTCAGGCATGATAGCGCCAGTCTAGTCGCTCGACATGCTGGTCGAGCGGTACGTGGCTGGTGGGGGCTGAGCAGATCGAAAGGGTCTCAGCCCCCAAAAGTCGCACGTAATTCCCTTTGGTCAGTTTTTGAGTGCGGCTTAAATCCGCGCGATTTCAACGGTCTGATTTCAAATCTTGAAAGAGGGGCCGGGGAATTACGTGCGACATTTTGGGGTAACTGTTGGGTGTGGGTGTGGGTGTGGGTTGACGAGGTGTGGGTGCAGCGGGCGGTGAAGCGACGACGCGGGGGCGCGGCAGGGGCGTGCCGCGGGGCGCGGCGGGGCTTACAGGTCCTCGTCGAAGCGAGTGACCGGCCGCTCCAGGCGCAGATCCACGAGGTCGCACGCCAGCTGGTCGATCTCCTCGCCCAGGTGCACGCGCTCCCTCCACGAGGCCGGGATGCCCTCGATCCCATAGAAAGCACCGCCCAGCTGCCCGTAGATCGCGGCGTTCGTGTCCGAGTCACCGCCCATGTTAGCGATCGCCAGGGTCGCATCCTTGAAGGACGGGAAATCCAGGAGGCCGTGCACCGCCAGGCGCAAGCCGTTCACGATGTAGCCGTTGGTTTCTGCCTCCCACGAGGCGCGAACCTGCGGATCCGGGCTGATCACCCGAGCGGCCATCTCGTCGAAAGCCGCACCCGTCGACGCCCACGACACGTCCATGAGCTGCTCCGGGGACCAGCCCAGCAGAGCGCCAACCAGAAGGGCGGCGAAAACCTCGGTGGCGGCCTCGGCCTCGACCGAGAAGTGCGTCTCGCGCGCGCTCAAGCGAGCGGTCGCGACCACCTCGCGCGGGGAACGCGAACGGAAACCCGCGATCACCATGGGTGCCAGGCGCATAATCGCGCCGTTGCCCGCGCTGTTCGTGCGCTCGGCGGTCACCGGCACGCGGCGTTCATGCTGATAATCGAACAGTGCAGCGCGCACCTGGCCACCGATGTCGAAACACGTGTCCGTCGACGAACGGTAACCCTCCGAAAACCAGCGCTGATAGCGGTCCATCACGTCGAACGAGTCGTAGCGCCCCTGCGCCAGCAGGGAATCCGCGATGCACAGCGCCATCGACGTGTCATCCGTCCACTGCCCGGGCTTCAGCAGGAAGGGGCCGCCGCCTACCATGTCCGTGATCGGCTCGAAGGTGCCCGCCCACTTGAACTCGTTCGTGGTGCCCACCGCGTCGGCGACGGCGAGGCCCATGAGGGCACCGCGCGCCCGAGAAAGAAAATCCGTCATGCCCCTAGTGTGGCACAGGGGCCCAGCTGGGCGACGGCCCGCGCCCCCGAGCACCCAGGCCAGGGGAACGCGCGGGTCATCCCCGGCCTCGTCCCCGCTGGAGACGAGGCGTCAGGCGATTGATGTCCCGAACAGCAAACCCAGCAGGTAGGTGACGCCCGCCGCGCCGTAGCCCACGAGGAGCTGACGCAGCGCCCGAGGCGTGGGGGCCTGACCCGAGAGGATACCGACCACGCCGCCCGTAAACAGCAGGGCGACGCCAACGATCGCGGCAGCGACGGCGATCGCAGCCACGCCCGTCAGGCCCAGAATGTAGGGGATCAACGGGAAGAACGCGCCCGTCGCAAAGAAACAGAACGAGGACAGGGCCGCCTTCGTGGGCGTGCCCACCTGATCGCCCGCGCCATCCGACTCGGGGGTGCCGCTCAGGGCCGCGCGCAGCGCGATCGCGCCGGACTCGCCGGTCGCAGGCTTGGCGAGGCGCGCAAAAACCTGCTTCGCGTGCCGCTCGGCCTCCTCCTCGCTCTCGCCGCGCGCACGGAACACGAGGGCCAGCTCGTTCGCGTCCACGTCCAGGTCCGTCACCGCCTGGTGCGCGTCCGGATCGGGGATCGAGGCGTCGAGGAGCTCCCGCTGACTGCGCACACTCACCCACTCGCCGGCCGCCATCGACAGGGCACCCGCGAGCAGGCCCGACACGCCCGTCAGGAGAATGACATGAGGCTCCGTGCCTGCGGCTGCGACGCCGAGCACGAGGGCCAAGTTCGACACGAGGCCGTCGTTTGCACCAAAGACCGCAGCGCGGAACGTGCCCGCCAGGGTCTCGCGGGACTTCGCCGCCAGGGAACGGATGACCTCGGCGTGAATATGCTCATCCGCCTGCATGTGTGCGGGCACGTCATCATCCACGTCGCGGGCGGACCGCTGCTCCGCGCGCTGGGCCATCGCCAGAATGAAAATCGTGCCGAAAAGGTGCGCGAGGACGGACGCGGCGCGCGTGCGCAACGGCGGCTTGGGTGCGGGCAGGGCATGGTCGCCCAGGCGCGCCAGCCAATACTCCTCGTGGCGGCGCTCCGCCTCCTCAAGCTGCAAGAGGACAGCGCGCTCCTCGCCCGTTCGGCGTTCTGACAGGTCGCGGTAGGTGCGAGCCTCCATGCGCTCCTCGGCCAGGTGCTTTCGCCAGCGCTTAATCTGCGCGCGCGATGGCTCCTGAGTGTTGAGCTGCGGGTCAGTGCTCACGGCCTCGTACCCTCGCGCGCTCAACGCTGCGTCGTGGAAGAGGTGGCCTTCGCGTCGACCGTCGTCGGCTCGGAGGCGGGAGCGCCGAACAGGCGTTCTTTCACGGCATCGGCAACCTTATCGGTCACCTGCTCGCCGCCCGCACGCACGAGGTCGGACATCTTCTGACCCGCCGCATCCAGGGGACGGGCAACGATCGGGAAACGGCGCAGCTTCGAGGCGCTCAAACGGATCTGCTCGTAGCGCTCGCGGCCTGCTCGGGTGCCCAGGACGTATCCGATGCCAACTCCGATGAGGATTCCAGTCTTGGTTCCCATGAATGTCCTTCTCTCGCTGCAGGTGGTGGGGCGTCCCGTCGTGGCGGGTGTCGCGCAATCCCCGTGGGCGCGGCTTTCACCGGCGCGTATGCGTCCCATCTTAGTGGGGCTGCCCGCCGCGTCGCACGATCCTCACCATGAGTGGGGATTATTCACGGATGCTTCTCGTCTCAGGCGAGCTCTTGTCACATTCGTGCACAGTGTGGGCCCCTCTTTCCGTGAGTGGCCCTCGCACGCTATGTTTATAGCGTGAGCCAGATAACGATTGAGACGCCCCGGGGAGTATCGCTCTCCGGTACATTCACGCGTCCCGTGGACTGCCGCGACGCCGCGGTGATCTTTTCTCACACCTTTTTGTCGGATCGTCGCGCATCGGGCATGTTCGACTCACTCGGTCGTGCGCTGCGCCGAGCCGGCTATGCGACGCTCACCTTCGACTACTCCGGTCACGGCGCCTCGGGCGACGAAATCATCACTTTCGACCCCCTCATCGAAGACTTCCGCTCCGCGTCCGGCTGGCTCGCCGACCAGGGATTCACGCGGCAAATCTGCGTCGGCCACGAGTTCGGCGCCGCCGTCGCGCTACGCTCGCGCCCGCCCGCCGTGCAGACATACGTGCTGGTCTCCCCGGTCCTCGGCCCCCTGTCCTACGACTGGAACCTCGTGTTCTCCGACGTGCAGCTCTCCGACCTCGAGCACCACGGGGCCACAACCGTGCCCGACGATTCCGAGTCCGTGCGCCAGCATTTCACCATCTCCAAGCGCACCCTCGCCGACATGTCCATGGTCTCCGGCGAGAAAGCCCTGCGTGGCCTGAGCGTCCCGGTGCTCATCACGCACGATTCCTTCGACGAGGAGACCGGCCTGCTCGACCGCACGCGCGAGGTCTTCCACCTGTTGCCCGACGGCTCCCTCGTCGAAATGACCGCCGCCCCCGATGGCATCGCGGGCGAGTACACGCCGGTCGACGGCGTGCCCGTCATCGACGAGGCCGTGGACCGCGCGCTCGCCGCCTCCGGTTCGGCGCACCTGCCCGCCCTGGCGGATGTCGCCACGGCGTGGGCGAGCCGCTGGGTGCCTGTGAGCCGCTGATCGCTGCTGGGCTGTGTGGCCCCACGGGTGTTCCGGGCGCCGTCGGGCCCGGCCGCCCGCGAGATCGCCACACGCGAGCCTGCGGCTCGGAGTGGTCGATCTCGAAGCCCGCCCGTGCCCTCCGGTCGCTCCGGCGCCCTCCACACCAGTGGCGCCTGGGTGCTGGCGTGTGGCTGGGTGCGTCGTCTCGTAGCCCGGCCAGGCCCCGCAGGCTCCGCGGCGGCCTCCAATCGGGCGGGTCTTGGTGCGCGTGTGCTTGCTCTGGCCCTGCCGCCGCCCACCGGCACCGCGGCCTGGCCCCGCAGGCTCCGCGGCGGCCTCCAATCGGGCGGGTCTTGGTGCGCGTGTGCTTGCTCTGGCCCTGCCGCCGCCCACCGGCACCGCGGCCTGGCCCCTCCATCGTGCAGGACTCGCATCCAGTGGTCACTTCCCACATTCCTGAGCTCACACCCAATTTCGCATGCAATTCCCCCACGACCCTTTCGAATCTTGAAATAGCATCGTTGGAATTGCAACGTTTTCAGACTTTATTGAAACTTCACTTAATCGAATTGCATGCGAGTTTTCTGAGGGGTGTGCGTATAGATGCCTGCTGGTGTCGTAGCGCGTGCCCGCAAACCATGCGTGCGGTTGTCTGAAACCGGTGACGCCTTTGCGACCTTGTGTGAGCGCTGGCTTGAAACCCTTGTCGCCTTTGTAGGCCAGTGAGGTGCGCCAGTTGAAACCGCCATCGCCTTTGCGGGTGAGAAATGGGTGTTTTTGGCGTGTTTTTCGGTTGCAGAGGTGATGGTGGTTTCAATGGTCGCTGTTTGGGGGCGAGCATTGGTGATGGTGGTTTCATGCTGGCCTACATCAGCGGTTGCAGAGGTGTCATTGGTTTCAACCTCGCCACGTGGCTGTGTCCTGTGCGCGAAAAAGTTCGCCCCGCGCGGCCTGGTGTGGGTGCGAGCGCGAAAAAGTTCGCCCTGCATGCCCAAAATGGCCGAAAAACGCTGTTTTCAAGCGCGTTGGGCGAACTTTTTCGCGGAGGAGCCGCTGGAGGGGCTGCACTGGGCGAACTTTTTCGCGGAAGAGCGTGTGAAGGCCCCGTGCTGGGCGAACTTTTTCGCGGACATGCCCCTGAAGGAACCGTATCGGGCGAATCGTGTCGCAGGCAAGCAGCCGCGGGATCCTGCCCGCCACCTACCCGCGCACCAGCTCCACGAGAGAGGGGGAACCCAGCCACTGCCTCGTGCCGAAGGAAGACACCGACACCGCGGCGACGGCCGACGCGAAGCGGATGAGGCGCTCCGGATCCGCGTCCCCGCCGCGCTCGATCGCCCACACGAAAGCCCCGTGGAAGGCGTCGCCCGCCCCCAGCGTGGACGCGTCCGGGACGGCTTCGACGGGAACCTCGCCGCTGTCGCCGTCCCACCAATACTGCACGGAGCGATCTCCGCGCGTACGCACCGTGCGCGCGATGCCGAAGCCTCGCAGGAACTCGGCGACCTGCGCCCCATCCGGGTGTGCCATCAACGGAGGCGCGAAATCCTCCGACACGACCGCGATGTCGACGAAGCCCAGCAGGGGAGTGAGCCAGTCCTTCCACGAGCCGCCGTCCAGGATGCGCGGGTGCGGCGGGCGCGCCTCGAGCCGGGCGAACGGGTCATCCCCGTCAACGTCGGGCACGCCCAGGGTGAGGGCCGCGTGTGCGAGCGCCGGGTTGTGCCCGTCGATGAGGACCGCGCCGACGCGCTCGGGCAGGTCGCCCGCAATCCGCTCCGCGTCCGCGTCGAGCCGCGCGTTCGTGGAGGCCACCATGCGACCGCTCGGGTGCTCGATGATCGAGGACACGGCGGGCTCGCGCGACGCGCGGGACGAGGCCGGGGCGCTTCCACGCTCGGCTGACCCAGCCGGGCGCTCGCCCGCATCGGGAGCGGGGGACGGGGCAGGCGCCGTCGCGTCCACGACGCGCACGCCAGCGGCCGCCAGGTCGGCCGCGAGGAAGGCTGACACCGGGCCCTCGCCGAGGGCCGTCAACAGAGTCGGCGCGTCCGTCGAGGACAGGGGAGCGCCCGAGGCAGCCCCGGCCTCGTCGACAGGAGCAGAGAGTGCACGCGAGGCCGCGCACAGCGCCGCGTACGTGACGGCCGCGTTCGTCGCGGGACCGCCCGCAGCCATCGTGAAGTCCGTCGACGTGACCTTCAGTGACGGGTCCGGCACGTGGTCGAGTCGGTGCAGGACATCCAGGGTCGTGAGCCCGGCGAAGAGAGCATTCATGGGGACATTGTCGCACCCTGTGGCCGCGCGAGACTGTATGGCTGCGGCTCTCGCTGACGGGCCAACAAACCCTGTAGCATATGAACAACGACACTCATCGACTCCTCCGGATCGCCATGCACCTGCTCGACGCGCTGAACAACTCCCTGCCCGAGGTCTTCCGAGCCATCGACCTCATGGGCGTTCTCCTCAACGGCATCCTCGGCGGCAAAGTAGCCCGCGAACGCAACTTCGACGCCGTTGGCTTCTGTATTCTCGCGATCATGACGGCGCTCGCGGGCGGAATGATCCGTGACCTGCTCCTCACCACGCGCGCCGGTGCGCCCGTCGCCATCACGGACCCCTACTACCTGGGGTTCGCGATCATCGGCGCCCTCATCGCGATGGCCTTCCGCATGGATTCGCGCGCGTGGTCGGTGCTCCTCGTGATCGCCGACGGCATGGTGCTGGGATGTTGGAGCGCGACCGGCGCGATCAAGACCCTCGACGCGGGCTTCGCGATCATGCCGGCGATCCTCCTGGGCATCATGACGGCGATCGGCGGCGGCATGGTCCGCGATATCTCCGCAGGCCTGGTCCCGCGCGTCTTCGGCGGCAACAACCTCTACGCGACTCCCGCGTTCGCGTGCTCGCTGGTCACCGTGATCTTCTGGTACATGGGCCAGCCGGTCCTGGGCATGGGTGCCTCCATCATCGTGGGCCTCATTTTCACCGCCATGGCGCACTGGCGTCGTTGGAGGCTCCCGCAGACCCGCGAGTGGACGATCACTCTCACATATTCGCAGTTAAAAGCTCTGCGTGGGGGCAAGCGTTAGTATGGCCGTGTGAATTCCAAAGCAACACCCGCATCTTCGTCTCCCGCAGCGGTGCCCGCCTCGGCGCGTAAGCCGTTCAAAACATGGCACCTGTCCATGATGGCCCTGGGCCTGGCGATCGGTGCCGGCTTCTTCCTGGGCACGGGCTCCGCCATTCACCAGGCGGGCCCCGCAGTCCTCGTGTCCTATCTGCTGGCCGCGATCATCGTCGTGTCGGTCATGCTGGCCCTCGCGGAGCTGGCCTCGTCCCTGCCGTCGACCGGTTCCTTTTCGTCCTACGCCGAGGCCGGGATCGGCCGGTGGGCCGGGTTCACGATCGGGTGGCTGTATTGGGTCATGCTCATCATGGTGTCGGGCCTGGAGGTGACGGGCGCGGCCACGTTCTTCGTCGTCTGGTTCCCGGGTGTGCCCCAGTGGGTCATCGCCCTGGTCATCGTCGTCGTCATTGGCGGTATTAACCTGCTGGCCGCCGGCCAGTACGGCGAGATCGAGGCCTGGCTGTCGATGGTGAAGATCATCGCGATCGTCGGCTTCCTGTGCGTGGGTGTCTTCCTGGTCGCGCGCACCGCACTCGTTGCGCCGCTGCCCGGACACGAGGGCGTCCTGCAGAACGTCCTGGGTCACAACGGTTTCGCGCCCAACGGCCTGTCGGGTATCGCCGTGGCTCTCCTGGCCGTCATCACGTCATTCGGTGGCCTCGAAATCGTCACGATCGCCGCCGCCGAGGCCGAGGACCCCCGCGCCGCGATGGCCAGTGCGATCCGTTCGGTCATTACCCGCATCCTCGTGTTCTACGTGGGCTCCGTCCTCCTGCTGACCGCCCTGCTGCCCTGGGACAGTGAGGCGATGGAGAAGAATGCCTTTGCCGTCGTCCTCGAGATGGCGGGCATCCCGGCCGTCAGAACCATCATGGAGGTCATTATCTTCATGGCGCTGATCTCGGCATTCTCCGCGAACATTTACGCCTCCTCCCGCATGGCCTACTCCCTGTCCGCGCGCGACATGGGGCCGCGCTGGCTGCTGGGCGCTCCCGCCGCCGAGAAGGCGCACGTGCACACCGTCGTCGAGGCGGCCCTCGAGGACGACGAGGCGCTCCTGGCCGCCGAGAGGGAGGGAGACATCGCGGCCGGGCGCACCCCGAAGCGAGCGGTCGGCCTGGTCGTCGCGCTGGCGCTCCTGGCGGTCCTGGGCAACTGGTACCTGCCCGACACTATCCCTGACGATGCTCATCAACGCGATCGGCATGGTCCTCCTCATCGTGTGGACTTTCATCATCATTTCGCTCATGCGCCTGCACCCCACTCTGGAGCGCAGCGGCTCCCTCGTGATCCGCATGCCTGGATGGCCGTGGCTGCCGTGGGTTGTCCTGGTGGGCCTGGCTGGCATCGCCGCGCTCATGCTCACGAGCGAAGAGGGCCGGGCTCAGCTGGTCTCCATGGGCGCGCTGACGCTTCTCATCGTGGCGATTTATTTCGTGCGCCAGCTGGTGCTGTCGCGTAAGCACGCCTAGTTATCCACAGGCATCCACCCGCCGGGACGCAGATGCCGGTGGGTGGGTGCATCATGAGGGCACCCCGGGTGGTCGGGGTGCCCTCATTGCGTGGGCGTTGTGAGAGACAGGAGAGGGAGATGGCGCGTAAGTGGCGCAGGAGCATCGGGGACACGGTCGTCCTGCTGGTGATTCTCGCGGCCCTCGTGTGGGCGTTTGCGCCCGGCGTCGGCTGGGATCTGCTGGGCCTGCGCTCGCGCCTGGGGTGGCCGCCGCTGCGCAGCGGGCAGGCTCTGTCCTCCCTGCCGGATAGCGAGGCAGCCCGGCAGCTGCGCGAGCTCGCGGTCCGGAAGTCGGTCGACGATCCCGCCGCGCCGGCGTATGACCGCGAGGCCTTCGGGCAGCGGTGGGCTGACACCGACCACAACGGCTGCGACACCCGAAACGACATCCTTGCCCGCGACCTGGCGCGCCCGATGTTCAAGCCGGGCACACACGACTGCGTGGTCCTGTCGGGCACGCTTGCCGAACCCTACACGGGGGCCACGATCGAGTTCCAGAGGGGGGGACAAGACCTCGTCCCTGGTGCAGATCGACCACGTCGTCGCCCTCGCGGACGCGTGGCGCTCGGGGGCCTGGAAGTGGGACGCGCAGCGCCGCCAGGAATTCGCCAACGACCCGCAGAACCTACTTGCGGTGGATGGGCAGGCGAATGAGGATAAGTCGGCATCGTCCGCGGACCAGTGGCTGCCGCCCAATACCGAGTTCCGTTGCGACTACGTGAAACGCCAGATCGCCGTCAAGAACGCGTACGGGCTGAGCGTCACCCGCGCGGAGCAGGACGCGCTCGCTGAGCAGCTGTCAATCTGTTCGGGATGACGCACGGGGAGCTGCTTCTGCGCCATGCGCCGTTGCAACGCGCAATTCTGACCAACAATTTCCAGCAGATTCCCAGCCGTTTTCTCACAATGTGTCCATCGTGTGTGGAACTGAGCGCACGTCCGCAACGTTGCCCGATAACGCCGGTAATGTTCCCCTCAAGGGGAGGGGTGACATGTATACGGCGATTAACTGGGCGCTTGATCTGGGGCTTTACGCCGCCGTCTGTGCGATCGCGTGCGCGCTGTGGTGGATGCTCGGCCGCCGCGGGAACCCCGGTGTCACCGCGGGGCGTTCCGAGGCCTCGACCGACTCCGCCCAAAGCGCCGGGCGGGTGAGCCGCGCCCGCCTGACCGTTGCTCAAGCGCTGCCTCTCATCTACCGACGCTCGAAGCAGACAGGTGCGCTTCTGCCTCGCGAGGAGAACCCGGACACCCCGACGACGGCAGAGATTCCCGTGGTCGCGGCCCCCTCCTCGTCGATGTGGAGGCTCCCGCGCGCCCTGCCTCTCGCCTGGATCCTCTACCTCGCGGGCCTGCTGATTTTCACGCTGCTGCCGCTGCCCTCCGACCCGGTGGCCGCGTGCGCCGCGATCATCCACTGGGACAACTACGTGCCATTCGGATCGTTCGTGGCTGTCGCCGACCAGTTCCGCGACGGGGAGAACCTGCGCGGGACCCTGTACGCGCTGTCGATCCTGCTGAACATTGCTCTGTTTGTGCCGCTGGGGGGCCCTCGCGGAGACCACGTGGCGGATCCGGCGCATGCGCCGCGCCCCCGAGGGCGCGCCCGCCGACGGGTCTCGCCTGGCCCGCTCGATCCCGCACCGCCGCGTCCTGGCGTGGGTGGTGATCGGCTGCGCACTCTCCTGCCTCATCGAGCTGACCCAGTACACCGGCCTGTTCGGCGTCGTGCCCTGCACCTACCGCGTCGTCGACATCGACGACGTCATCATGAACACGCTGGGCACCTACGCGGGCGTACGCCTGCTGCCCTTCATGGCACGCAACTCGCGCTTCATGGGCGCGTAGCTGCCTACAGCCAGCCGGCCGCGCGAGCCAGGGACGCGGCCTCGGCACGCGTGCGCGCGTCCATCTTCAGCATCGCCGAGGACACGTGGTTGCGCACCGTCCCCTGGCTGAGCCCCAGCGAGTGGGCAATGTCCGCGATGGTCCCGCCGCCCTCGACCTCGCGCAATACGTCGGCCTCACGGTCCGTCAAGGGCGAGGAGCCAGTCGACAGGGCCTCTAGGGCCAGGGATTGGTCAATGGCGCGGCCCCCCGAGGCCACCGTGCGCACACCGTGCGCCAAAGCCTCGACCGGCGCGTCCTTGACCATGAATCCCGTAGCGCCCGCGTCGAGGGCGCGCTGCAGGTATCCCGGGCGTCCGAAAGTCGTCACGATGAGCACACGCACGCCCGGGAAACGGGAGCAAATCGCCTGCGTGGCCGTGATGCCATCCATGTGCGGCATCTCGACGTCGATGATGGCAACGTCGACGGGGGCGCTTGCGCGGGCCGGGCCGCCCGCTGATGCCAGGCGCGCCAGTTCCTCGAGGGCGCGGGCCCCGTCGGAAGCCTGGGCGACGACCTCAATGTCGCTCTCCAGGTCCAGCAGCCCCGCCAGGGCACCGCGAATCATCGCCTGGTCGTCGGCCACGAGTACCCGTATCGCCACGTCACCCTCCTGTCTGTCTGCGCTTGGGGTACCAGGCTAGCGCAGGTCGCAGGATCATCACTCGTGTATGCCCGCCCTTCAGGACGAGGCAGGCTCCGCCTCCCGGCACCGTGCAAGATCCGGGACGGGAGCGCGGCCTCGTCGAGGGGGCAGCGGGACAGTCACGACGAGTGGGCGTCGGGTGTGGCCTCGAAGGACAGCGCGAGCGTCCACGTGGAGCCCGACGCGCCCCAGGTGAGCGTGCCCTCGTCGCCGACCAGCTCGGACAGGCCCGCCAGGCCCGATCCCGAGCCCGCGCTCGACGCGGCGTAAGCGGCCGTGTAGCCGTCGTTTGTGACCGTCACCCCGTCAGGGCAGAGGCGAATGCGAACCCACGAGGGGCGCGCGTGCAGGAGCGCGTTCGTGACCCCCTCGCGGATCACGTGGGCGGCCGCGGCCGAACGAGGCCCCGACGGCGGCTCGCCCTCATTCGTGATCTCGGCGTCGATGCGCGCGACCTCCAGCAGTGAGCGCGCCTCGTCGAGCTCCTCGGCGGGGGACAGGGCCCGCGTGGCCGCCACGATGCGGCGGACGTCAGCCAAGGCCTCGTTCGACTGCGTGGTGATCGCGCGCAACTGCTCGCGCGCCTCCTCCACGCGCCCCGCATCCAGGAGGCGACCCGCCAGCTCGGACACCATCGTGATCCCCGTCAACGAATGCCCGAGGATGTCGTGCAGGTCCGTGCTCAGGCGCGCCCGCTCCGCAGCCTTCGCCCGCTGGATCGCGTCCTGGCGGCGCAGATGCTCGCGGGCCGAACGCTCCATGCGCCAACGCGCCACCCCCACGAAGACACACAGCAGCACCAGGTACCAGCCCATCCACAGGGGCTCACCCTGCGCGTAGGCCGCCACCCCCGCGATAGCGGTCACCGGCACGAGACCCGCGATGATGAATCTACCCGGCGCCTGGAACACCCACGCGACCAGCAGATACGACGTCAGCATGAACGCGTGAGGGGTATCGAGAGAGACCGCATACACGAGGTAGGCGACCGTCGCGGCCGCCAGCGCCGCGTGGGAGAGAATGAACGGCCTCGTGAAGGAGTTACGCGCAGGCAGGGGATTGGTCAGCCACGTCGCCGAGTTAACGACCGCGACAAGGGCGCACAGCCCGATGAGGCCCGCGCGCTGGGCCGGATCCGGCAGTTCCAGGGCGTAGGCGAGGGGGAAACCCCATGAACAGCATCCACGGGGCCGCCCACGCCAGGGAGATCAAGCGCTCCTTCATGACACCAGCCTAGCGAGCCGTGTCGTGGGACGCGCCCCACCAGGCGATGCCCGCCGTGATAACCACCCACCCGACGATGTTCAGCCATGCGGCGGTCGGCATCGGGACGGTACCGGCGACCGCGTAGATCGCCTGGACGGCGCCATACAGGGGCGTGAAGGGCGCGACGTGGAGACGAAGGGCGGCATCTGCTCCAGCGGGATGAACATGCCGGACACGAACGCGCCGAACACCATGACGAACGCCGAGGCGCTGTAGGCGTTCTCGCCCTTAATCGTGTAGCCGCACGCCAGGCCGATGAGCGCACCCAGCGCCGAGAGCGCGACGACGACCGCGGCGCTGGCCGCCCACGCGCCCGCCGTCATCTCCGAGCCGGTAGCCAGGCCAACACTGAAGCAGATGAGCGCGATGAACGCGCTCAGCGCCACCAGGGCGGTGAGGCGCACGAGGAGGATCACCCACGGCTGGATGGGGGTCAGTGCGTACATGCGCGAGATTCCGGTCGTGCGCTCGACGGACAGCGTCGCGCCGAGCGACCCGCCCACCAGGATGACGCCGTACGTGGTCATCATGACGACCATCGCGGCGGCCACGTTGCCGCGCCCGGTCTGCGTGGTGCGCGCAACCTCGGTCATCCCGAACATCGCGTACATAAACAGGGGCAGGAGCAGGGCAAACGCCATGTTCCATGGGTTAAGGATGTGCGACTTGAACGTCGAGAGCCACAGCTTCCCGGCCCCCGTGAAGGGAGAGGGGGATCGGTCGGTCAGTGGTACGCGCGGGTGCGTGGGTGGTCATGATTCCTTCTTGGTGTCTCGTGTCTGCGTTCGTGGGGCGTGGGCTTCGGCGTCGGCCTCGGGACGAGGCTGGGGCCGGCTCATCGGGGTGGGCGTTCGTCGCGCTCACTCGGCGTCGGCGTGGGAGGTGATGCGCTCGAAGACGTCTTCGAGGTCCTCGTTGTCGGCGACGACCTGCTCGGTGGGAGCGTCCAGGAGGACCTTCCCGGCGTCGATGATGACGATGCGATCGGCCTCCTTGCGGGCCTCGGTCAGGTAGTGCGTGGCGAAGAGGAGCGTGCGGCCCTCCGCGGCCTCGGCGTGCATCGTGTCCCAGAATGCGCGCCGAGCCAGTGCATCCATGCCGGCCGTAGCCTCGTCGAGGATCAGGAAGTCCGGGTTGCCGGACAGCGCGAGGGCGAGGCGCACGCGCTGCACCTCGCCGCCGGAGAGCTTATTGAGCGGGCGCTTCGCGAGCTTCGTCAGGTTCGTGCGCTCGAGGAGCTCGTCGGTGGGAATCGGGTCAGCGTGCATCGCGGCGACCAGGTCGATCGTCTTGCGGACCTTCCCGTCGCGCGGTAAAGCACCGGACTGGAGCATGGCGCCCACGAGGGAGCGGCGCACGGCCTCGCGCGGGCTCATGCCGTAGACGCTGATGTCACCCTGCGTAGGGGTGGCCAGGCCGAGGACGATGTCCAGGAAGGTGCTCTTGCCCGCACCGTTGACGCCGAGGAGCGCCACGATTTCGCCGGGCATGAGGGTCAGGTTCACGCCGCGCAGGGCGTCGACGTGGCCGAAAGACTGGTGAATGTTCGTCGCCTGGAGGGCGGGCGTTGCTTCTGTGTTCATGGCACCCAGTCTGCGCTCGTATATGAGGGGCCGGAAGTGTCCTTTGATGCAGGAGGAGCCATGACAAATGTCAGGGGTGACATCTTCCAAAAGTCGCACGTAATTTAATGCGGTCACTTTTTGAGATAGCCTACGAACGTTGCAATTCCAATGATGGTAATTCAGCCTGTGAAGCAGTCGTCGGGGAATTACGTGCGAAATTGCTTCGGTTGGCGGCCACACTGCCTAACGTCGTGGCCTCACCGCCGCCAAACGGGGGAATTGCGTCATTAGAACCCCGACACGCCGGCGACACACCGCCAGCCAGTTCCTAATGCTGCAAAACCCCCACCACCGCCGGCATGAAGGTGGTCTGGTCTGGTTTTGTGGACCGGGTGTTTTGAGGGTTGTTGGTTGTTATTAGTGGTGTTGTGCCCATTGGCGTGCGTACTGGTTGGGTGAGAGCCAGCCCAGCGCGCTGTGGGGGTGCTCTTCATTGTAGCGCTGGGACCAGGCACCAATCAGGGCGCGGGCGTGGTTGAGATCCTCGAACATGTTGTCCTCCAAGAGTTCATCACGCATGCGGTTGTGTAAGGACTCCACGAACCCGTTATGCCACGGCTGGCCCGGGGGGATGAATGCTTGGAGTGTGTCGTGCTCGCTGGCCCAGCGCCCCACGGCTGCGGCGATGAATTCAGGCCCGTTATCGGCGCGCAGCACCTGGGGTGCCCCATGGGCTAGACAGCCAGGTCAAGCATTTCGATCACGTCGACGGCTCCCATGCGCCGCTCAACGCGGAAAGCCAGGTGCTGGCGCGTGAACTCATCAATGACGTGACAGACCTTAAAGACACGCCCCTTCCAGTCCGAGTCGAACTGGAAATCAATGGCCCACACCTGCCCGGGGGCACTAGCCCTGACCAGGCGCTGGAGGCGCGGCGCGGTGCGGGGCTTGTGGGCTTTGCGCGGGCGCACCCGCAGCCCCTCGCTGCGCCACAAGCGCCGGAACGTATCACGCCCCACGACAAAGCCCTCACTCTTGGCCCGCGCCCAGGCACGTTTATAGCCCCACCGTCGATGAGTGGCGGCACAATCGTTCATCCACTGGCGCACAGGACCATGATCACGCAGCGTTTTCGCCCCGCCCGCCGCGCGGGTCCGGCAATACGCTGACCGCGACAGCCCGGCAACACGGCACGCAAGACGCTGAGAAAACCCCTGGCCGACAAGGTGGTTCACAGCGTCGTGCCTGCGCGCCGGGCTTAGAAGTTTCCCCTCTGCCAACTCTCGCAGCGCTGCCTTCTCCAACTCTGCTTGGCCCAGCAACTGTTTCAAGCGCGCGTTTTGCTCGCGCAACTCACGCAGCTCCTTGGCCTCACGACGATTCATCGACCCATAACGCTGGCGCCACCGGCACAACGTCGCCTCGCTGATACCCAGCACGCGGCAGGCCTGGGCCGTACTCATGCCCTCACCTCGCAACGCCTCGGCCTTCTCCAGCTTCACGACAATCTGCTCAGGCGTGTGCTTCGAGAACTTCCTCATGGTCATCCATTCTGCCCGGCCACAAGCAGCCGGGACTACTCAGAACAACCCTCTCAAAACAAACGGTCCGAAAAACCCAGACCCCTCCAAAGGGTGCTGCACGACCGCAGAACCAGGGCCAGCTACGAAACTCGGGGGGCCCGGCCGCGGCACCCGTGGGCTGCGACGACACTACCGCCAGCTAAATTTCGCACGTAATTTATCGTGGTCATTTTTCGAGATGGCCCACAAACGTTGCAATTCCAACGATGCAAATTCAATGTTTGAATGAGGCAGAGAGGAATTACGTGCGAAATCAATGAGGCGGTGGCGGGGCCTGGCCGGGCTTCAAGCCGACGCGCCGAGCGAAGCTCGCAGCGCGGACGGCTCGCGGGCGGGCCGCCGCCCACGGGCACACCGAGCAGCCCGGCCCAAAATCACACGCGGCACCCGGAACACCAGCGGGGCCACAAGCAGCCCGGAACACATGCCCACATACAGCAGGGGCCCGAAGCGCCTCAGCGCCTCGGGCCCCTCGCGTGTCAGTTGCTCACAGGTTGAGCTGGATGTTGCGGCCCGGGACGGCCTCGATCAGCTCGCGCGTGTAATCCTGGACGGGGTTGTTGAACAGCTCGTCAGTCGTGTTGGCCTCGACGAGCTTGCCCTTCTCCATGACGATCACGTCGTCGGCGATCTGGCGGACAACGGCCAGGTCGTGCGTGATGAACAGGTAGGACAGGCCCAGCTGCGCCTGCAGGTCGTTGAGCAGGTACAGGATCTGATTCTGCACCAGCACGTCCAGGGCGGACACGGCCTCGTCCAGGACGATGACCTCCGGGTTGAGCGCGAGGGCGCGGGCCACGGCCACGCGCTGGCGCTGGCCGCCGGAGAGTTCGTTCGGGTAGCGGCGCATGGCGCTACGCGGCAGGGCCACCATGTCGAGCAGCTCGGAAGCGCGCGCGATGCGCAGCTTCTTCGGGTTGAACTCGCGCTTCTCGGCGGCGGTCAGCGAACGCTTCGCGTCGGCGGCCGCGACGAGGACGCGCATCCACTCCTCGGGCTCGCGGCCCGCAGCCTCGGCGCGCTTGATTTCGGCGCGCGCGTACTCCAGGGTGCCGTAGCCGTGGATCTTCAGGGGCTCCTCGATCAGTCGGTAGATCGAGAACATGGGATCCAGCGAACCGTAGGGGTTCTGGAACACGGCCTGGAGGCGGCGGCGCAGGCGGAAGAGCTGCGCCTCGCTCATCTGCGAGGTGTCCTCGCCGTCGAAGTAGACCTTGCCCTTCGTCGGCTTGAGGAGCTGGAGCACCATGTTCGCGGCGGTGGACTTGCCGGAGCCGGACTCGCCGACGACCGCGAGTGTCGTACCGCGGCGCAGTTCGAAGGACACGTTGTCGACGGCCAGGAAGGTGTCCTGGCCCTTCTTGGCGCCGCGGATGTCGAATTTCTTGGTGAGGTTTTCGACGCGGATGATGGCGTCCGTGGAGGTTGCGCCCTTGCCGGCACCGACGAGCTCTTCCTCGGTGACCGAGATGCCGCGTGCGTGAGCGGACTCGATGCGCGCCGAGGCCAGGGAGGGCGCGGCGGACACGAGGCGCTTCGTGTAGGGGTGCTGGGGGTGCTGGAGGATCTCCAGGGCGGGGCCGGACTCAACGATGCGGCCGCGGTGCATGACGACGAGCTGTTCGGCGCGCTCGGCGGCCAGGCCGAGGTCGTGCGTAATGAACAGCACGGCGGTACCCATCTCGCTGGTGAGCTTGCCGAGGTGGTCGAGGATGCGGCGCTGGACGGTGACGTCCAGGGCGGAGGTCGGCTCGTCGGCGATCAGCAGCTTGGGGTGCGCGGCCATGCCGATGGCGATGAGGGCGCGCTGGCGCATGCCGCCGGAGAACTCGTGCGGGTACTGCTTGGCGCGGCGTTTCGCGTCGGGCAGGCCGGCCTCCTTGAGGAGGGCGGTGACGCGCTGGCCGACCTCGGAGCGGGGCACGACTTCGTTCGCGAGGAGGGCCTCCTTGACCTGCGTGCCCACGCGGAGCACGGGGTTGAGGTTACTCATCGGGTCCTGGGGGACGAGGCCGATGCCGGATCCGCGCAGCTCCACCCACTGCCTGGTGGTCAGGTGGGTGATGTCGCGGCCGTCGAACTCGATCTTTCCGCCCGCGACCTTGCCGGTGCCGGGCAGCAGGCCGATGACGGCGGCGGCGGTCGTGGACTTACCGGAGCCGGACTCGCCGACGATGGCGACGGTCTGGCCGGGGTAGATGGTCAGGTTCGCGCCGCGCACGGCGGGGACGACACCGGTCGAGGAGGTGAAGGTGACCTCCAGGTCCGTGATCTTAAGCAGAGGCTGCGCGTCGTCCGGGTGGACATCGGACGAGGCCGGGGCCGCGCTGAGGGCGACGGCTCGTTCGACGATCTCTTCCATCTCCTTGTCGGAGAGCTGGGGGGTGTTCGTTTCGCTCACTTGCGTGCCTTCGGGTCGAGGGCTTCGCGCACGGCGTCACCCATCATGATGAAGCTGAGGACGGTCAGGGCCAGGGCCGCGCCCGGGTAGAACAGGACCATCGGGTTGGTGCGCAGGGACGTCTGAGCGGACGAGATGTCAGCGCCCCAGGAGACGACCGAGGTCGGCAGGCCGATGCCCATGAAGGACAGGGAGGCCTCGGACACGATGAAGGTGCCCAGTGCGACGGTCGCGTACACGATGATGGGGGCCATCGAGTTCGGGATGATGTGGCTCAGCAGGATGCGTGCGCGGGATGCGCCGGTCGCGCGGGCCGCGGTCACGAATTCTTCGTTCTTGGCGGACAGGACGGAACCGCGGGTGATACGCGCGATGGAGGTCCAGCCAAACATGGACAGGACGATGACGACCATGAGGATCGAGCGCGAGCCCTTGAACATCTGCATGAACACGATCGCGGCGAGGAGCAGTGGGATCGCGAAGAACACGTCGGTGATGCGCGAGAGCAGTGCGTCGAACCAGCCGCCGAAGTAGCCGGCGAGTGCGCCGACGGTGCCGCCGATCAGCACGACCGCGATGGTCGTGAGGATGCCGACGGACACGGATGCGCGGGCACCGTAGACGACGCGGGCGTAGATGTCGCAACCCTGCTTGTCGAAGCCGAAGGGGTGTCCGGCGGAGGGGCCGGCCAGGGACGAGGAGAGCTCGCAGAACTTCGGGTCGGTCGAGGTGAACAGCCACGGGAAGAGCGCGAGGAGCGCGGCGAGCGTGATGATGGCCGCGGCGATCCAGAAGGTCGGGCGCCGGCGCAGGCGCTTCCAGGCCTCGCCCCACATGGATGAGGGGGCACCCTCGTCGGCGACCGCGTCGACGGCACCGAGGCCGGTCTCGTCGATGTCGGAGACGTAGTGGTCCTGGCCCGCGCGGGTGCGGGTGATGTTGGCGGAAGGAATCTGGTCACTCATAGCGGATCCTCGGGTCGAGCACGGCGTACAGGAGGTCGACGATCAGGTTCGCGATGATGTAGACCAGCACGAGCACTGTTGTCACCGAAACGACGGTCTGGGGTTCGCCCTTGATGATGGCGCTCCACAGGGTGCCGCCGACGCCGTGGATGTTGAAGATACCCTCGGTGATGATCGCGCCGCCCATGAGGGCGCCGAGGTCGCCGCCGATGAACGTGGCGACGGGGATGAGGGAGTTGCGCAGGATGTGGCGCGTCATGACGACGCCGCCGGACAGGCCCTTGGCGCGCGCGGTGCGCACGTAGTCGGCGGAGACGTTCTCGGAGACGGACTGGCGGGTCAGCCGGATGACGTAGGCCAGGGAGACGCCGCCGAGCACCATGGCTGGCATGGTGAGGCTCCGCAGGTCGACGGAGGCCGAGGCTGTGGTCGGCAGGATCGCCAGCTGCACGCCCAGGACGTACTGGAGGACGAAGCCCAGCACGAAGGTGGGGACGGAGATGAGCAGCAGGGAGACCACGAGGATGGTGGAGTCGAACCACTTGCCGCGGCGCATGCCCGCGATGACGCCCAGGCCGATGCCGAGGATGGTCTCGATGGCGAGGGCGTAGATGGCGAGTCTCGCGGTCGTCGGGAAGGCGGTCGCCATGATGGACGTGACCTTCTGGCCGTTGAACGCGGTGCCGAAGTCGAGTGTGAAGACTCCCTTGAGGTACAGCAGGTACTGCATCCAGAAGGGCTTGTCCAGGTTGTACTGGGCGCGGATCTGCGCGGCGGCGGACTCGGAGAGGCCGCGGTCGCCACCGAGTGCGGCGACGGGGTCACCTGGCATCAGGTAGACCATCGCGAAGATCAGAAAGGTGGCTCCGAAGAAGACCGGGATGGTCTGGAGGAGTCGCCGTCCGATGTAGCGGAGCATGGACAATCCTTTAGTGTTCGTGTCGTGGGAGGGGAGGTTCCGATCCCTGGCGGGGCCTCGCGGGCGAGGCCGACTATGGTCTCATCATAGGGTAAAGAATGGGCAAATGGCGCATCAGTCTCTGTATTTGTCTGCCGTATCAACCCCGTGATGCTGTTTTGAGATGAAAGTGTGTCCCGCGTCAATGCGGGAGCGCAGTGCGATGCTGGGCTGCGTTGATGTGTGTGTGCCTGTCGAGAAGATGCGCGCGGGGCGGGCGGCTTGCGCCGCCCGCCCCGCGGGAGAGGTTAACCTCGTGCGATCACTTCTTGGTGACCTGGTACAGCACGGGCTGGCCCTTCCAGTCGAACTTGACGTTGTCGACGTTCTTCGACCAACCGCCGCTGACGTTGGGGTACCACAGCGGGATGGCCGGCAGGTCCTGGAACAGGATCGTCTGCGCCTGGTTCAGGGTCTTCGCGGCCTCGGCGGTGCTGGTGGCGGAGGAAGCCTGCGTCACGAGGGAGTCGAACTCGCTGTTGGAGTACTGACCCTTGTTGGCGTCGGCACCCGTGGTGAACTGGGGCTGCAGGAAGTTGTACAGCGCCGGGTAGTCGCCCTGCCAGCCGTTACGGAACGCGCCGGTCATCTCGCCCTTGTCCTCTGCGTCGAGCAGGGACTTGAAGTCGGCGAAGGGGTTGCCTTCAGCGTCGATGCCCAGGGTGTTCTTGATGGAGTTAGCGGTCGCGTCGACCCATTCCTTGTGGCCACCGTCGGAGTTGTAGGCGATGGTGAAGGTGCCGTCCCACGGGGAGATGGCGTCGGCCTTCGCCCACAGTTCCTTGGCCTTGTCGGGGTTGTAGGTCAGGACGTCGTTGCCGGAGATGTTGGCGTCGTAGCCCTCAAGGGTCGGAGCGGTGAAGTCCTTGGCGGGGGTGCGGGTGCCGTTGAAGATGGTCTTCGTGATGGTGTCACGATCGACGGCCATGGAGATGGCCTCGCGGCGCAGGCGGCCTTCCTCACCGGAGAAGTGGGGCAGGTACTGCGGGATCGTGAAGTACTGGACGCCAGCGTAGGGCTGGTTCACGGTGCGGCCGGGCAGCTCGGACTCGAAGGTCTTGAAGACGGAGGCCGGGACGCCATCAAGGACGTCCACGGAGTCGGAGGACAGGTCCTGGTAGGCGGCGTCGAGGCTCGAGTAGAAGACGAAGGTCACGCCGTCGTTCTGAGCCTTGGTGTCACCCACGTAGTTCTCGTTGGGAACGGCGGTGAACTTGACGTTGTGCTCCCACGCGTCGGCCGAGGCCATCTTGTAGGGGCCGTTGCCCACGGGGGCCTGGCCGCCAGCGTCGGGGTCAGCGAGGGTCGAGTCCGGGAGCGGTGCGTAGGCGACGTAGCCCAGGCGCGACACGAAGTCCGAGGTGGGGTTCTTCAGCTTCGCGGTGAAGGTGTAGTCGTCGACCTCGGTCAGGCCGGTGATCTCACCGTTGCCCTCATCGTCGGTGCCCTCGAAGATGGTGAAGAACGCAGCCTGCTGCTGCTGCTTCGATGTGATGAGGTTCCAGGCCTTGATGAAGTTGTGGGCCTGGACGGGGGTGCCGTCGGAGAACTTGCGGTCGTTGTGGAGCTTGATGGTCCACTCGGACGCGTCCTCGTTGGGCTCGATGGACTCGGCGACGTCGAGGATGGCCTTGCCGTCAACGTCGTAGCGGACGAGCTGGCTGAACAGGACGGACAGGATCTTGCCGCCGCCGTTCTCGTTGGTCAGACCCGGCAGGAGCGGGTTCTGGGGCTCGGAGCCGTTGGTCGTGACGACCTTGTCGACGGAGCCGGACGAATTGGAATCGGTCTTGCCGCCGCCGGCGCAGGCGGTCAGAGCGAGCGCGGCAGCCGCGGGGATGACGAGCCATGCCTTCTTCAGGTTCATGGATTCCTCCTCCTGGTTGATGGGTGGAACTGGGGGCGGTGCCCTCAGGTATGGTCCGAGAGTAACCCCTGAGGCCTGGAAGACACGAAAGATGTCCATCATGTGCGCATTACATTTTGGTTACAAACGTAAAAAGTAGGTCAAATAATGGTGTGCATCACATAAAAGGGTGTGGGGTGTGACAGACTAAGCATGCGACGAGGCCGGGGCTGAGGGTGCACGCGCACCCGGCCCCGGCCTCGGCTATTGAAGATCGCTTAGGAGAGCAAGCCCTCCGAAAGCAGCCACTCGCGGGCGATCTGAGAGGCGGACTTCTGCTCGACCATCGACTCCCGGTTCATCTCGATGAGATCCTGCGCGTCCAACGCCTCGCTCACCCGGTTGATGACCGCGGTCGCGTCGTCGCTGACGCGCGACGAGGCCAGGGGCACCACGTGCGAGGCCAGGAACAGGCCCTTCGGGTCCGTCAGGACCGTCAGCGTTCCGTCCGCAAGCGCCGGATCCGAGGAATAGATATTCGCCAGCTGGATGTCGCCGTCCTTCAGGGCCTTGACCGTGAGAGGGCCGCCCGAATCCTCAATCGGGGTGAAGTTGACGGTCACGCCGTACAGGTCGGACAGTCCGGTCGGGCCGTAGGGGCGCGTACGCAGTTCCGAATTGCCGCCCAGCGTCAGCGTGCCCGCGTTCGCGAGGTCGCCGATCGACGTCAGCGAGTGTTCTTGCGCGAAGTCCGCCGTCACCACGTAGGAATCCTGATCGGTCGCGCTGGCCTGTTCGAGAGCGCGCAGGCCCGAGGGGAGCGCGGTGCGCAGAGCGTCGTACACCTCGTCCGTGGATCGCGCGGTCGCATCGGGATCCAGGTACTGCAGCAGGTTGCCCGTGTACTCGGGGAAGACGTCGATCGATCCGGCCTCAAGCTCGGGCATGTAGACCTCGCGCTGGCCGATCCGCATCTGGCGGTCGACCGTGAAACCGGCACCCTCGAGCGCCTGTGCGTAGGCCTCGGCGATGATCTCGTTGGAGTAGTAGTCCTGCGACCCCACGACGAGCGTCGTCTTGCCATTCTCCGAACTCCCGGTGCTCGCGTTGCCGCCGACCGACTCTGCCGAGCCGCAGGCGGCCAGGGCCAGGGCGGAAGCCGCGACGGCAGCCATTGTGATCATCGTGCGTTTCATAGTGTCTCCTTGAGTGAGTTGTTCTCATCGTCTGCAAAAGAGTGGGTGCGGGCACGAAGGCGTCGTGCCACCAGCGCCAGGAGGGCGTCGGTCGCCAGCGCGAGGGCGACGACGATGATCGCGCCCCCGATCATCTCCGCGTAGTCGCGGGTCTTCAGGCCCTCGTAGAGGAAACGGCCGAGGCCGTAGTTCGCCGTGTAGGCGGCCAGCGTCGTCGTCGCGATCACCTGGAGCGTCGCCGAGCGCACGCCCGCGGCGACGAGGCCCGCCGCGTGCGGGGCCTCAACCTGCGCAAGGACCTGTTTTTCAGTGAGTCCAATCGCTCGTGCCGCGTCCACGGTCGCGCGCGGCGTCGAGGCGATCCCCGAGTAGGTTGCCGACAGGAGCGGCGGGATCGCCAGGATCAAGAGCGCCAGAGTCGGCGCCGCCAGCCCGATACCCAGCCACAGGCCCGCCAGCGTCAGGACGCCGAGCGTCGGGACCGCGCGGGCCGCGCCCGTCGCGCTCACCAGCCAGCGGCCCCTGCCCGTGTGCCCGATCCATGTGCCCAGCGGCAGCGCGATGAGGGCCGCGAGCGCCACGATCAGGAGGGTGAGGCCAAGGTGCTCGGTGGCCCTCACGAGGATCCCGGACTCGCCCAGCCAGTGGGCGGGCATCGTCAGCCATGTCAGGGCGTCAAGGAGAATGTTCATGCCCGCCCCCTCCTCGTCCACGGGGTGAGCGCCCAGCCGATGCCCTGCACCAGTGCGTCGATGACGAGCGCGAGGAGGACCGTCGCGACCAGGCCGGCCACGACCTCGGCGACGAGGCCGCGCTGAAAACCGTCAGTGAATAGCGTCCCCAGCGAGCGCACCCCGATAAAAGCACCCACCGTTACGAGTGACACCGTCGACGTGGCAACCACGCGCGTGCCCGCGACGACGACGGGCGTCGCCAGGGGGAGCTCCACCCTCGACGAAACGCCGAAACAGGGGATAACCGCACGCATTCGCGGCCTGCAGGGTCGCGCGAGGGATCGCGCGGAAGCCCTCCGCGGCCTGGCGTACCAGCACCGCCACCCCGTACAGCGTGAGGACGATGACCATGTTGGCGGGCGAGCGCAGCGCCACCCCGACGATCACCGGAATGACGATCAGGAGCGGCAGCGACGGCACCGCGTAGAGCGCTGACAGGACGGACAGGACCCAGCCGCCGCGGCGCGAGAATGCCGCCCAGCGCGCGATCGGCACGGAAAACAGCACCGACAGCGCGATCGCTGGCAGAGCGATCCACAGGTGTGCGAGCGTCAGGGAGCCAATCACTCCCCAGTTCGAGGACAGCCAGGTCACGGACGCTCCCCGGCCTCGTCGGTCGTCAGCGTGCCCACGGGGGTGCCTGCGTCGTCGATGACCAGGCCGCCGGGACCGGCGACGCGCACCGGGCGCGCGGCGCGCGAGGCTCCCACGAACTCCGCGACGAAGGGCGACGCGGGAGAGGACAGCAGCTCGGTGGGCGTTCCCACCTGCTCGATGTGGCCGCCCGTCGAGAGGACGGCGACCTGGTCACCCAGCGTGAACGCCTCGTCCACGTCGTGCGTCACGAAGAGGATCGTTGTGCCCAGCACCCGCTGAATCTCCTTCAGCTCGCACTGCAGCTCTGTGCGCACGATCGGATCCAGCGCGCCAAAGGGCTCGTCCATCAGCAGGATGTCCGCGCGATTGGCCAGCGCCCGGGCAACGCCCACGCGCTGACGCTGGCCGCCCGACAGCTGGGCGGGGTAGCGATCGGCCATCTCGCGATCCAGGCCCACTAGCGTCAGAGCTCGAGCGCGCGCTCGCGGGAAGCCTGCTTCGTGGCGCCCTCCAGGCGCGGGACGGTCGCGACGTTGTCTGCGATGCTTCGGTGGGGGAAGAGGCCGCCCTCCTGCAGGACGTAGCCGATCGAGCGGCGCAGTCGCACGGGGTCCTCGCTCGACACGTCCTGGTTTCGTACGAAAACAGTGCCCGAGGTCGGGGTGACCATCGCGTTCACCATTCGCATGAGCGTCGTCTTGCCGCAGCCCGACGTGCCCAGGAAGACGGTCGTGGAACCCTGCTCGACGGTGAGGGAGAAGTCCTCGACGGCTCGTGTGCCGCCCGGGTACGTCTTGGAGACGTGGTCGAAGCGAATCATGCGCGTTCCTTCGCGGCCTCGGCGATGAGCGTGAGGCTGCGCGTCAGCTCCTCGCGCTGGGCTGTGGACAGTGACGCGAAGAGGCGTTCCTGCTCCTTCTCGACGATCGCGCAGGCCTCATCGAGGTGCGCCAGGCCCTGCTCTGTCACCGTCAGGATGGTCGCGCGCCGGTCATGCTCGCACGGGGTGCGGTGCAGCAGCCCGTCGCGGTGGAGGCGATCCACGAGGCGCGAGGCCGCTCCCAGGGTGATGCCCTGGCTCGCCGCGACCTCCTGAATGCGGCACGCGGGGGTGTCGCGGACTGTGCGCAGGACGAGGAAGCGGCCGAGTGTGAGCACGTTTCCCGCCTCGGAGAGGGTGGATTCGACCGCGTTCCACGCGCCCATTTCCGTGTGAATCAGCGCCGTGAATAGCGAGGGTGCACATGTTGCCATGTCCACTACCTTACACGTAAACAATTAACACGTATGGTTTTTGTCGGCGGAAATTTGTGCGCCGGCGGATGACATATGTGCACGTCTGAGTCGTGAGTGTCAGCGGGAATCTGGCTGTGCGCCGGTCCTGCCAAAGCCGTTCAAGCCCAGTGATACAGTGCGTTGTGGAGGCGAGAGGCGTGACCGTGTTCTCGCTTCGAGCCTCGGCGGATGCGCGGCGGCGCGCATAGCGGAGCGGCACGTGCGTATCGAGGAAGGATGACGCGGATGCGGGAACGGCTCTACTCCCTGCTCAATGGCGATGGGAGAGAGGCAATGTGGTACGGGCGCGTCATGACCGCGCTTATCGTTGCCAGCCTCCTTCCCCTGTGTTTCAAGGGGTCCAGCCCCGTCCTCGAGTCGATTGAATACGTGTGCGTCCTCGTGTTCATCGCCGACTACCTGGCCCGATGGGCGACGGCGGATCTGAAGATCGGCAAGGGTGCGTTGGCGTTCCTGATCTATCCCTTCACCCCCATGGCGATTATCGACCTGCTGTCGATCCTGCCCGTTTTTAATGCCCTCAACGACGCGCTGCGCACGCTGCGAGTCCTCCGCCTGTTCCGCACGCTGCGGGCATTCAAGCTCATCCGCTACTCGAAGAGCGCCTCCGCCATCGCCGCCGTGTTCGAGAAGCAACGGGGAAGCGTTGCTCGCCGTCCTCTGCCTGGCGATCGCGTACATTCTCGTGAGCGCTCTCGTGATCTTCAACGTCGAGCCGGACACCTTCAACACGTTCTTTGACGCCGTGTACTGGGCGGTCGTCTCCCTCACGACCGTCGGCTACGGCGACCTCTACCCCTCCTCCGACGTGGGGCGCACCATCGCCATGATCTCCTCGCTCATGGGCGTCGCCGTCGTCGCCCTGCCCTCGGGCATCATCACGGCGGGCATGCTCGACGAGCTGCGCGGCGGCGGAGGCGCCAGCGACTGACGTTCAGCGACTGTTGTGCAGAGAATCTTGTGGCCGCATGCATCCGTGCGGCTTCCGTCCTCCTCGAAAACTCGCACGTAATTCTCATCCGGTCACTTTGTAGGTGTGCCTACAAACGTTGGAATTCCGGGCATTGCGCTGACGAGGATCGTGGCGCGCTGGGGGAATTACGTGCGGAATTATGGGGATGAACGAGGCCGGGGCCCGACCCACCCCTCACCGCGCGGTGAGCGAGTGGCCGAGCCCCGGCCTCGTCAATGAATGCGTCAGATCAGGCGTCAGCCTGCGGCGCGGGGGAGCGGTGGCGCTTCGAGTACGCCTCGCCCTCTAGCTCCGAACCCGACGGTGCGGACGCGGGCGTCGCCGCCTCCAGGTTCGTGCCGCGCAGCTTCGAAATCAGGCGCATGCCGTGGTAAATCAGCAGAGCGGCGGCCGTGCCCAGCGCGATGCCGGAGAAGGTCATGTCGCCGACAACCCACGTGAAGTTCGCGATCGCGACGATCAGGGCGACCGCGGCGGTGTTCAGGTTCACCGGGTTGGAGAAGTCCACGCGGTTCTGCACCCAGATGCGAACGCCCAGCATACCGATCATGCCGTACAGGACCGTACCCGCGCCGCCGAGCACGCCCGGGGGAATCGTCGCGATGAGGGCACCGAACTTCGGCAGCATCGACAGGACCAGGGCGACGCCGGCCGCAATGATGTACGCCGCCGTCGAGTACACGCGGGTTGCCGCCATGACGCCGATGTTCTCGGCGTAGGTGGTCGTGCCCGAACCGCCGCCGCTGCCGGCCAGCATCGTGGGAGAGGCCGTCCGCCATGAGCGCGCGACCCGTCAGGTCGTCCATGTTCTCGCCCGTCATCGCGGACACGGACTTCACGTGGCCGACGTTCTCAGCGACCAGGATGAACACGACCGGCAGGAACAGGCCGAGAGTCGAGACGGAGAAGGCTGGGGTGTGGAACTCGGGGAAGCCGATCCACGCCGCCTGGCCGACGCTCGAGAAATCGACCTCGCCCTGGATGATTGCGGCCACGTAGCCGATCAGCACACCGATGAGGATCGAGAGGCGGCCCAGGATGCCCTTGAAGAGGACGGTCACGAGGCAGATCGACACGATCGTCACGACTGCCGTGATCGGGCCTTTCTGGACCCAGTTCCACGCGGCGGGTGCCAGGTTAAGGCCGATGAGAGCAACGATCGCGCCCGTCACGACGGGCGGCATGACAGCGTCAATCCAGCGCACGCCCGCGAAGTGGACGATCAGGCCGACGAGAGCCAGCGTCGCGCCCACCGCAATGATGCCGCCGAGCGCGTAGGGAGCTCCCAGGGTTCCTGATACCGCCTGGATCGGCGCGATCAGCGCGAACGAGGAACCCAGGTACGAGGGCAGGCGGCCCGCCGTAATCAGGAAGAACAGCAGGGTGCCGACTGCGGTGAAAAAAAAAGCGTTGTTGACGGAGGGAAACCTGTCAACAACGGAACGAGGAACGTAGCACCAAACATTGCGACCACGTGCTGGGCGCCAATGCCGATAGTGCGCGGCCACGACAGTCGCTCACCGGGAAGGACGACGTCGCCGGGATTAATGGACGTGCCGTTACCGTGAAGCTTCCAACGGAACAGCGAGGTCTTCGTTTCGCTCATAAGCGTACAAATCCGATCAGTTGATGGGCAGGATGGCCGTACCGGTCGGAATAACAGGGTAGCGCGTTCGCCCCCGTGTCCGCAGGTTTCGCCACGCGTAAGCCCCTTCAGCGGGCAAAGTGTGGTGCATGCCCCTCCCGGTATGGGATAGTGGAGCACATGAGTCAGCCGTCCTCGAACATCGCCCCCGCCGTCTCAAGCGTGCCCTGGGCGACCCCGGAGACCTCGTCGATGGATGCGCCGGGCGACCGCTTCGGATATGCGCCGGGCCGCCTTCGCGTCCCCAGCGCCGGCCTCTCGGGGCCCACGTTCCCCGGGACGCAGTACGTGGATGTCGCCGCGATCTTTGCCGATGGCGGCTACAACTCGCCCAAGCCGATCGGTAATCCCCTCGCGAAGGCTGCCCTGTGGGTCAGCGTCTTTGCAATTTTCGTCCTTCCGGGGCTCATCTCCGTTGTCCTCGCGATTATCGCCCTCGTGCAGGCGCAAAGCCTGCCCGGCCGCGTCGGTGCGCGTGAAGCCATCGCGGCCCTCGTTTTCAACGGGATTCTCGTCGGAGGTGCGTGGATTCTCTACTTGATTGGCAATATTGTGTAAGGATTCCGCAAGGTGCTGTGACCTGCTCCATTGGCCAGGATTGGCGCTGAAGGCCTTTTGTCGCTTATGATTGTCCGGCACGATGTGCACGGAGGATTCGCCTAGTGGCCTATGGCGCACGCTTGGAAAGCGTGTTGGGTGCAAGCCCTCGGGGGTTCGAATCCCCCATCCTCCGCCACCGGACCCCGGGACCGCTTCAGGTTCCGGGGTTTTTGTTGTGTTTATAAGGAAAGGGATTCTCGTCAGGAGGGGCTTGTCTGCTCTTATCTGTGATGAAGCTTAAGTTGTTGACAGGGGTGCGGGGAATGTGTTTTAAGGGCTATAGGCGCAAACGTGGTGCTTTAGACGGCGTGTCGTGGGTCTAGTGGGCGCGTCCGGCCCAGCCTTTGCGTGGCCAGAGTCCTTCTTCTGGGGTGGGGGTTCCTTCCGGGATTCCGTGGCGTTTCTGATCGGTGTGGTTGGGGTGTTTTTGGTGTGGGGATCCGGCGGGGTGTGGGGCGCCCGTCGTGTTCCCCATTGGGTCAGGACTTCGGTGGGGGTCGGGGGTTGTGGGGTGCGCAGGAGGAGAGCCCATTCGGCGATGACGGCTTGGTGGTAGGCACTGGCACCGCGGTGAGCGTGGAGGAGTTCACGCACGACAGCGTTGATGGATTCGACGTGGTTGGTGGTGGCGCAGGCCGGCGGGTCGGCTGGTGTGCCGTCGGGGTTGGTCAGGTAGGTGAACAGCACTCCTTGGCGTGCCAGTCGTGCCAAGCGTCGGTAGGCGCGGCGCGTGCGTTCATGCGTGTACCACCAGGTTTTACCGGTTTTTGACGCCCATGCAGGGTCTTGAGCGGCGAAGGTGCGCTGTGACATCCATTCTCGGAAGGTGTGCCCAAAGTCGTGGAGCATCGTCAACCACGCGCTGGCTTGGTCGACGCTGGTGATGCTCGTCAAGCGTCGTGACAAGGCCAGCAACGCCCGTGCGGGTTCGGTTCTGGGATGCATGGTGAGGTCGCGGATGATGTCACGATGAACGTGGACCAGGCAGCGTTGCACGCGCGTGGAGGGCCATAGGTGCGCGATAGCCGCCAAGGCGCCTGCAGCACCGTCGGTGGTGACCACATCGGCAGGAGCGAGGCGTTCAAGTAGGGCCGTGTAGGCCTGCGCGGATTCGTTGGCCGCCCACTGCCACTCCAGCACATGCTCGCGGTCTCGGGCGATCAGCAGCACCCATCCGCCCGACAGGTGTATGCCGTCAATGAAGATCTGATCGTGGACCCTGCCCGGTGACGGGCGGGTGAGGTACCGGCACCTGCCAGCACCAACAGGTACGACGCCGGAAAGCGCGCGCTGAGCCTTCCTGTTCGTCTTGGGTGTGCCGAGACGTCGCCCACGCGATGAAGTCTGCCAGCTCATCGGCTTGTTCGTGTCGGCGCGCACGCCCTGATGGACATGTGGTTGACAGGGCGCACGAGGTGCATTTCCACCGTTGAGCGCCCGCCGCGGTGTGTCCATTCTTCTTCATCGGCACAGCGCACACCGGGCAACGCCGAGCACGATTCGATCGTGTTCTCACCCACTACACGATCACCCCAGAAAGTCAAGGAAGCTGCGCGATTAACCGCCCGAACCTAAATAACAGCGACTTTCGCCCGCAATCCCAACCTAAACCCGGAACTTAAAGCACCACGTTCGTGACCTATAGTCCCCGTTGTCTGCCGTGGTTGTTATCGACTATCAGAACGTCCATTTGACTGCCTATGACATCTTCAATAGGGGAGGGGATAGGCATGACTCTCTCATTCATCCTCAGCTTTTTGCTCAAACTGTCGTGCGTGAGCGTAACGCCCGCCAGCGTGAGGGTTACCCAGAAGTTATTCTTCGCGAAACTATAGCCTTCCGAGGGCTTCCGCATTCCCACTACGATTGGGAGCAGAATCGTCGTTGCTCGGCTCAGGCTGAACAGTGGCGCAGGGATGGTGCCACTATCGAGTTGCGTGACCTGAAATATACCTTCCAGAGGACGGCGGATGGCAGGGAAGCTACAGATGTTAACGGTCGGAAGATTGCTGTTGGTAAGGGGCAAGAAAAAGGAATTGATGTCCTTGTTGCCCTCACCTCTTTGCGTCAGGCGCTTTGTGATGAGGTCGACGTAGTTATACTTGCCTCGCGCGATACGGATCTGGTCCCAGTCTTGGATACATTGCTTGAGATGCGAGCGGAGGATCCCCGGGTTGCCAAGATAGAGACCGCCTCATGGTTCGATCGCGATGCTAAAGAGCAGGGGCGTTTCGCCGGCGGCTCGCTTCGTCCATCAGGCTCGGTTAATGTTTGGAATACGAACCTGGATCGTGCCTGCTATGAAGCTAGCTTGGACCGGCGTAACTATAGCTGATGAACCCGCGGCAGGCGAGTTCTTTCTTGCGCGGTGACTGCCCTGCTGAGCCCAGGCCTCGTCCCCCCTTAAACTCCGAGGCCTTCGACGATCTCTGCGCCCGGGAGTGCAGCCAGGACCTCGCCCGTCACAAAGAGCTTCGATCGGCGCAGGCCCGAGCCGATGCAGCTCCATCCGACCGAGCACGCCGAGTCGATAAGGAGCCGCCATGAGCCGGGTACGCCCACCGGCGTGATGCCGCCGTACTCCATGCCCGACGCCTCGACCGCGCGTTCCTGCGGCCAGAAACTCGCCTTGCGCACGTCGAGGCGCTTCTTCACGACGTGGTTGACGTCCGCGTTCGTTGTCGCGCGCACGACGCACGCCGCGATCCGCTCTTCGCCGGCGCGCTTGCCGGCCACGAGAATGCAGTTCGATGACAGTGTCAGGTCCATGCCGAACTCGCGTGTCATGACCTCCGTGTCCGCGAGCTCCGGGTCGATCGCGACAACCAGTGCCGACGAGGCAGTGGCCACCCCGCGCTCGGCCAGCGCGGTCAGTGCGGCGGTGACGGGTGGGGCGAGCAGGTCGAGGTGGTCCAGTGCGGGTGCCGGCTCCAGTGAGCCGATGCCGGGAATGATGATGTCGCTCATGGTCTCAGGGTAGGTCTGCTCGCCGTGGGGTGGTGGTGACTGGTCAGTCCTTAAGCGTGTGTAACGATCGTGGTGTGTGCGTTGCGCGTGGGGTGTTTGTGTGAGGCTGGCGAGTTGCGGTATTCGCGGCTGCGCGCGCGGGGCGAAAACGTGTATGCTGGGGGCCGGTCCTCCGCGTGACGGTATCATCCGAACCTCCCCAGGGCAGGAATGCAGCAAAGGATAAGGGTGCGCTGCCGGGTGCGCGGAGGATCTTTGTACATGCTGCTCGATCATGGTCGGCTGCAGGATGCATTTCTTCGATGTGGTTCAGGGCATAGCTCTTGATTTTGCATCCTGGCGAAGAGCGTGTAAGCTTATACCCAGCCAAACGGCAAGCGCCCGTAGCTCAATGGATAGAGCATCTGATTACGGTTCAGAAGGTTGGGGGTTCGAGTCCCTTCGGGCGCGCAGCGGCCCCCCTCGGTGCGATCCACCGGTGGGGGTTCTGCATTTCTACCTAGCACTCCTTCGGGAGTGCTTTTTTCATGCCCATCCGCTTGTGGCGGGCCCGGCAAGTCGGTTTCCTGTTCGATCCGAGATGAAGGTCGCCCGGCAGTGGGCGTGCGTGACTGGTGGCGCGACAGAACTCGCCCGGCACGGTTCCTTCCGAGCCGCCACTCGACAAAGTTCGCCCAGCTGCCGGAAATGGGACATCTTGGACCACTGATGCACGTTGGCTCGGTAGGTGGTGGCCTGGGCCCCTTCATGCGCACGCTGGCCAGATAACATGCGCGTGGGCCGCTCATTGCGCACGTGGGCCCGATGATGTCCGCGTCGGTAACGCCGCCCAGGCGCATGTTGAGGGGTTGACGTGCGCATCAAGGGGTTAAGGTGCGATCTATCGGGTGAGCACTCGGAATACTGGTCACCTGCGAGTACGCACCCCCCTGCCAGACACTGTTGCGCCCAAAACGCAGACCACCTCGACCACGACAGCCCGTTTTCAGCGTTTTTCGTCGAGGTGGTCTGCACTTTGGGCACCACACCACCTCAAGCTACGGCCTCACTGCCACCAAACGGGGGAAATGGCGTCATTAGAACCACGACACGCCGCCGACACGCCGACAGTCAGCTCCTAGTGGTGCAAAACCCCCACCGCAGCCAACCTCGTGCGCTGCGCTGCATCCAAGACCGGCGCAGGGTGAACTATTTCGCGCTCGCACCCCCATCAGGCCGCGCAGGGCGACAAATTTCGCGCACAGGACGCAGCGACGTGGCGAGGTTGAAACCGATGACACCTCTGTGGCCGCTGATGCAGACCAACGTGAAACCACCATCACCACTGCGCGCCCCTGAACAGCAAGCGTTGAAACCGATGACACCTCTGCGGCCGAAAACACGCCAAAATCCCCATTTCTCACCCGCAAAGGCGATGGCGGTTTCAACTGGCCTGGAGGGGTCTGGGTTTTTCGGACCGTTTGTTTTGAGAGGGTTGTTCTGAGTAGTCCCGGCTGCTTGTGGCCGGGCAGAATGGATGACCATGAGGAAGTTCTCGAAGCACACGCCTGAGCAGATTGTCGTGAAGCTGGAGAAGGCCGAGGCGTTGCGAGGTGAGGGCATGAGTACGGCCCAGGCCTGCCGCGTGCTGGGTATCAGCGAGGCGACGTTGTGCCGGTGGCGCCAGCGTTATGGGTCGATGAATCGTCGTGAGGCCAAGGAGCTGCGTGAGTTGCGCGAGCAAAACGCGCGCTTGAAACAGTTGCTGGGCCAAGCAGAGTTGGAAAAGGCAGCGCTGCGAGAGTTGGCAGAGGGAAACTTCTAAGCCCGGCGCGCAGGCACGACGCTGTGAACCACCTTGTCGGCCAGGGGTTTTCTCAGCGTCTTGCGTGCCGTGTTGCCGGGCTGTCGCGGTCAGCGTATTGCCGGACCCGCGCGGCGGGCGGGGCGAAAAACGCTGCGTGATCATGGTCCTGTGCGCCAGTGGATGAACGATTGTGCCGCCACTCATCGACGGTGGGGCTATAAACGTGCCTGGGCGCGGGCCAAGAGTGAGGGCTTTGTCGTGGGGCGTGATACGTTCCGGCGCTTGTGGCGCAGCGAGGGGCTGCGGGTGCGCCCGCGCAAAGCCCACAAGCCCCGCACCGCGCCGCGCCTCCAGCGCCTGGTCAGGGCTAGTGCCCCCGGGCAGGTGTGGGCCATTGATTTCCAGTTCGACTCGGACTGGAAGGGGCGTGTCTTTAAGGTCTGTCACGTCATTGATGAGTTCACGCGCCAGCACCTGGCTTTCCGCGTTGAGCGGCGCATGGGAGCCGTCGACGTGATCGAAATGCTTGACCTGGCTGTCCTAGCCCATGGGGCACCCCAGGTGCTTCGGGCCGATAACGGGCCTGAATTCATCGCCGCGGCCGTGGGGCGCTGGGCCAGCGAGCACGACACACTCCAAGCATTCATCCCACCGGGCCAGCCGTGGCATAACGGGTTCGTGGAGTCCTTACACAACCGTATGCGTGATGAACTCTTGGAGGACAACATGTTCGAGGATCTCAACCACGCGCGCACGCTGATTGGTGCCTGGTCGCGCCGCTACAATGAAGAGCACCCCCACAGCGCGCTGGGCTGGCTCTCACCCAACCAGTACGCACGCCAATGGGCGCAACACCACTAATAACAACCAACAACCCTCAAAACACCCGGTCCACAAAACCAGACCAGACCAGCCCACCTCACCGTCCCGCAAAGGCGACGCCGGTTTCAGACAACCGCACACCTGGCTTGCGGGCTCCAGCTGCGCCACCAGCAGGTATCTAACTCGCACGTAATTCGATCGGACCGCCCCATCGACGACACACAGAAACGTTGAAATACCAACGAACACAATTCAAATTCCGAAATAGTCCCAGGGGAATTACGTGCAACATTGATGCAGACCAGACAATGCCTGCGTGGAGGGCGCCGGAGGTACCGGGCGTACACGAGATACAGGGAGAGGCTGCGGTGCCCGTGGGCGGGGGCGGGGCCTGGCCTTCCTCAAAAGTCGCATGCAATTCGATTGGGTGAAGATTCAATAAAGTCTGAAAACGTTGTAATTCCAACGATCTGATTTCAAAATTTGAAAGGATCGCGGGGGAATTGCATGCGAGATTGGTGAGGCAGGTGTCGAGGGCGCCGGAGGCCTGGCTGTGGTGTGCGTGGGCGGTGGGGGCATGGTCGTGGTGCCGGTGGGTGGCGGCAGGGCCAGGGCGGGCCTCGAGATCGACCGCTCCGAGCCGTCAGGCTCGCGTGTGGCGATCTCGCGGGCGGGCCGCCGCCCACCGGCACACAGAGCGACCAGGCCGAACCAGGCAGATCATGCGCAGTGGACTGCGGGCGGGCCGCCGCCCACGGGCACAGCAGCCCGTCCCGACAGGGCACGCACACCAGAACCTCACGAACTGGGCGGCGTCACGACCCACGGTTCGGTCGGCAAGGCACGCAATCCTGAAATCCCCAGGGCATCCGCAATGTCGGAGGCGCAACGCGCCCCGGGCACTCCCAGGGATGACCCGATGAACGAAACGACGTCCTCGGTGGACCAGCCCAGGCCTCGTAGATCAGAGAGGGTGACGGCACCGTCGCGCTTGGCCAGGCGTGCCCCCGAGGGCGCGAGCGCGAGGGGCACGTGCGCGTACGTCGGCTCGGGCGCCCCGAGGAGGTGCGCGAGCTGCGCCTGCGCGGGGGCCTGGGAGAGCAGGTCGAAGCCGCGCACGACCTGGTCGACGCCCTGGTACGCGTCGTCGACGACGGCCGCCAGGTTGTAGGCGGGCACGCCGTCCGCGCGGCGCACGACGAAGTGGTCGACGGCCCCGGTGTAGGAGCCGTGCAGTTCGTCGAACACGGTCCACTCGGGCGAGGGGGCTGCCAGTCGCAGGGCGGGGGCACGCCCCAACGCGGCCAGAGCTGCGCGCTTCTCCTCGCGCTCGGCCTCGCTCAGGTGCAGGCAGGTGCCCGGGTAGTGGCCGGGCGGCACGTGCGGCGCGGAGGCGGCTTCGCGGATGTCGCGGCGGGTGCAGTAGCACTCGAAGATGAGGCCGCGCTTGGCCAGCGACGCCAGGGCGGCCTCGTGCGCGCCGGCTCGCGCGGTCTGGATGAGGGGCCCGCCGTCCCAGTCGACCCCGATCGCCGTCAGGTCGTCGATCTGGCGCTGCGCGGAGCCGGCGCGCTCCCGGTCGATGTCCTCGATGCGCAGGACGAATCGCCGCCCGGTCGTGCGCGCCCACGCCCACGCGAGGATCGCGGTGCGCAGGTTGCCCAGGTGGAAGTCGCCCGTGGGGGGAGGGCGCGAATCGTCCGGTGTTCGTCATGCGCCCAGTGTACGAGGCCGTGGCGACCTCCCGGGATCCGCCTCCCCGGGTGGTAGCCGCGCAGGCGTACAGTGGGGTGCATGGTGAGTATTCGGGTTCCTGACTGGTTGGCGGTCTTCGTGGGCGGAGTCGTGGGGACGGCGGCGCGCGCCGGCCTGGACGAGGTTGCGAAGGCCTCGCCCGTGCGCGGCCTTTTCCTGTCGTGGTCGACGCTGACGGTCAACGCGGTGGGCGCGTTCCTGCTGGGCGCGCTGGCCGCGTGGGTGGCGGGGCTCCTGGCGCGTGGCGCTGGGGATGCGGCGTCGCTGAAGACCCTGAAGCTCCTGATCGGCACGGGTTTCGCGGGCGCGTTCACGACGTACGGGACGTACATCGTCGCGTCGGTGGGCTACGCGTCGCTCAATGGAATTGTCGAGGCCGTCTCTCAGTCCCTCGGTCTCCTGGCCCTGGGTGGGGCCTGCGCGTGGGCGGGGATGCGCGTGGGGGAGTGGTCGTGCGGTCGCTTGGGCCCGCGCCTCGTCACCGGTGAGGGGGGATCAGGCATGAGTGGCGCAACCTTCCTGTTTGTGGCCCTGGCCGGCGGCGTGGGCGCGTGCGCGCGGTTCTGGCTGGACCGTGGCGTGCAGCGCGCCCTGTCCTCGTGGGGTGACCCGGCGGGAGCGAAGCTCGGCATCCTGGTCGTCAACGTGGTCGGGTGTTTCCTGGCCGGCGCGGCCACCCAGCTGGTGCCCGCTGATCTGATGCCGATTGTCTCGACCGGCTTCCTGGGCGGCTTCACGACGTTCTCGACCGCGCTCGTGGACGCGGTGACACTGTGGGCCGACGGATTCCGAGGTCGCAGCCTCGCCCTGGCGCTCGGCACGTGGGCGGCCTCGTGGGGTGCGGCGCTCGTGGGCATCACCGTTGCCGGATAGGAGTTTGTCGCGCAACTGGCCACCATGCGGGCTGATGGGTGAGGGTTTAGCCACGATACGGAGTTTTGTAACAGCATTCCGAGCGCCCGCAAGCGTGGCCCTCATATGCTGATGTTGCGGGCCGCGGGGCCCAGTAACGGAGATGCACATGATTGACCTCACCGGGGTGTCCAAGGTCTACCCCGTGAAAAACGGCGGCCAAGTCGTCGCGCTCGATGGGGTGAACCTGCACGTCGATCGCGGCTCGATCCACGGGATCGTCGGCCGTTCTGGTGCGGGTAAGTCCACGCTCATCAGGTGTCTGACGGCGCTCGAGAAGCCCACTGACGGCCACATCGTCGTCGATGGCCTCGACCTGTCGACCCTGTCGGGTTCCGCGCTGCGCGCCGCCCGTCGTCGCATCGGCATGGTGTTCCAGGCCGCGAACCTCCTGGACGCTCGCACCGCCGCCGACAACATCGGCTACCCGCTCAAGCTGGCGGGCGTGCCTCGTGCGCAGCGCCGCGAACGCGTCGAGGAGCTCCTCGAGCTCGTCGGCCTCGAAGGCCGAGGCGACTCCTACCCCTCCCAGCTGTCGGGCGGCCAGCGTCAGCGCGTCGGCATCGCCCGCGCCCTGGCCGATAATCCCGCCGTGCTCCTGTGCGACGAGCCGACCAGTGCGCTCGACACCGAGTCGACCGCTCAGATTCTGTCCCTGCTGCGCCACGTGCGCGACGTCTCAGGCGTCACCGTCGTCATCATTACCCACGAGATGGCCGTCGTCCGCGAGATCTGTGACTCCGTGACCCTCCTCGGCCACGGGCAGGTCCTGCAGACCGGCCCCCTCGAAGAGGTCGTGGCAGACCCCTCGACCCCGCTGGCCCGCGAGCTGGTCCCCATGCCGGTCGTCGAGTCGGTCCCGTCGGCCGCAGCTACTGGCCTGGATGGCCTGACGAAGAGCACCGTTCTCCTCGACGTCGTCTTCACGTCGCACCCGGGCGTGCCCACCGGTGCCACGGTCCTGCGCCTGGCCTCGTCGATGGGTGCCGACGTCACCGCCGGAACCTTCGAGTCCCTCGGCAGCGTGCAGGTGGGCCGCCTGGCCCTGACCGTCCCCGCGTACCACGCTGACAAGATCATCGAGCAGCTGCGCAAGAACAACGTCCACGCGGAAGTGAGGGACCAATGACAACCGCATACCTCGCCGCCGCTCACGCGCTGGCGATCCTGCCCGCGGGCAAGGGCGACCCCACGTGGCTCGACAACCCGGCGTTGACCCAGAAGTTCGGTCCGGCAATCCTCGAGACCCTCATGATGACGGGCCTGTCCACGATCTTCGCGGTCATCATCGGAACGCTCCTCGGCCTCCTCCTCGTGCAGACCGGCAAGGGCGGCCTCACCCCGAACAAGGGCATCTACCAGGCCGTGTCCTTCGTCGTGAATATCGTGCGTTCCCTGCCCTTCATCATCGGCATCATCATGCTGATCCCGGTCACGAAGATGATCGTCGGCAAGTCCACGGGCTCGCTAGCGACCGTCGTGCCGCTCGTCATCCTGTCTGCGCCCTTCTTCGCGCGCCTCGTGGAGACGAACCTGTTGGCCGTCGATCCCGGAAAGATTGAGGCCGCCCAGATGATGGGTGCCTCCAATCGTCAGATCCGCTGGGGTGTCCTCATTCGCGAGGCTATGCCGGCCCTCATCCAGTCCATCACAACCCTGGCGATCACCCTCATCGGCTACTCCGCGATGGCGGGCGCCGTCGGTGGCGGTGGCCTGGGCCAGATGGCCATCAACTACGGATACAACCGCTGGCAGGACGACGTCATGATCTCCACTGTCGTCGCCATCATCGTCATCGTGCAGATCATTCAGCTGATCGGCGACCTCCTCTCGCGCCTGGTTGACCACCGCGCGCGCTGACAGATCCCGGTCGGGCCCCGGCCTCGACCATCCATCCCATCCAGTACACAGAAGAAAAGAGAACCACCATGCGTCATCGCTTCCTCGCAGCCATCGGCCTGGCGGCCGTCGCCTCCCTCGGCCTGGCGGCCTGCGGCGGCTCCACCTCCTCCTCGGATGCTTCCGGCTCCACGTCCTCCTCGGACGTCGTCACCCTGACCGTGGGCGCGACCCCCTCGCCCCACGCGAAGATCCTCACCTACATCAACGACAACCTGGCCGAGGCCGAGGGCATCAAGCTCAACATCGTCGAGTACACCGACTACGTCCAGCCCAACACCGCGCTCAACGACGGCGACCTGGACGCCAACTTCTACCAGACCGTCCCCTACCTGGAGAATGCGGAGAAGCAGTTCGGCTACGACTTCGAGGCTGGCGAGGGCATCCACCTTGAGCCCCTCGGCGTGTTCTCCAACAAGCACAAGTCCCTCGACGAGCTGCCCGACGGCGGCACGATCGGCATCATCTCCGACACGGCCAACCAGTCGCGCGCGCTCAAGCTCCTGGCCACCCAGGGCCTCGTCTCGATCCCCGAGGGCGACGGCGACGTCAACATCAACACCGTCACCAAGCTGAAGAACTTCGACTTCCGCGAGGTCGAGGGCCCGCAGCTGGTCCGCTCGCTCGATGACTTCGACTACGCGGTCATCAACGGCAACTTCGCCCAGGAGGGTGGTAAGTCCATCTCCGGTGATGCTCTTGTCGTCGAGTCTCCCGTGAACAACCCGGCCGTGAACGTCCTCGTGTGGAAGAAGGACTCCACGAAGACCGACGCCATTGCGAAGCTCGATAAGCTCCTGCACTCCGATCAGGTGAAGCAGTACATCGAGCAGACCTGGTCGGACGGCTCGGTTATCCCGGCGTTCTGACCTGCGAGGCCGGGGCGCGCAGGCGCTGAGGCTGACAGAACGCAGGGCCGGCGCTCTCGCATAGATAACGGGTGGGCCCCGGAACCTTACGGTTTCCGGGGCCCACCCGTTCGTCCGCGCAAGTGGTGCGATCAGTTGGTGCGTGACTCGAGCGGGAACTCGGCGTCCGGCTCGTGCGTGATGCGGTTACGCATGTCGCGGCGGAAGACTTCGATGGTCCATAGCCAGATGATGTGGCCGAAGAACTCGGAGAAGTGCTCCGCGAAGGGCTGGTTCCACGGCGGCGGGACCGTGCCCATGAGAGGCATGAGGACGACGTGGAAGGCCACGTACACGAAGATGCCGAAGGCGGCGCCCTGCCAGAGCTTGATCTGCGGGAAACGCTCGGCCAGCACGCAGTACAGGACCGCGAAGCCGATCGAGAACGCGAAGTGGACGATGAAGGAGACCCAGGGGAGTCCTTCGTTACCGTTGAAGGTGTAGGACAGGTGGGTGACGCTCTCCGGGATACCCAGCTGCTGGAGCAGCTCCTGGGGCGGGTTGGTCGCGTTACGCTCAGGCGTACGCGGAGGCAGCGGCACCTCCCAACCGAACTTCACGATGGCGGAGACGATTCCACCGAGAACGCCTGCGATTGCTGCGACGCCGTAGCGGCGGCGCCGGGGATTGGTCTGAATCAGTGCCATGTGACAAGCATGAAACGCGCGTAGGGCATTTTCGATGCCTTGGGGCTCTTAGCGCTCAAGGTCACACAAGGATGTGACGAGGGAAAATGGGCTACAAATAGCGAAGTCGGTTAATTTATTCCGTTATTAATGAGTAAATATGAGGGGTGGGTGCGGGACTTTCATCCCGCACCCACCCCTCGTGTGGCGTTAGCTGCGTCGCATCCCCCGGCGCTGCGATGCGCGAGGAGCGTGCGCCTCGTCAGTCGATGATGCCGTACAGGCGGTCGCCCGCGTCGCCCAGGCCGGGGACGATGTAGGACCTCTCGTTGAGGTGATCGTCGACGGCGGCGACAACGACGTTCACGTCGGCGCGCTCGCCGATCGCGTCCTCAAGGGTCTTAATGCCCTCCGGAGCGGCCAGGATGCACACGCAGGTGACGTCCTTGGCGCCGCGCTCGAAGAGGTAGTTGGTGGCGGCCACCATGGTGTGGCCGGTGGCCAGCATCGGGTCCAGCACGAAGCACTGGCGGCCCGACAGGTCGTCCGGCAGGCGGTTCGCGTAGGTCTCGATCTCCAGGGTGTCGTCGTCGCGACGCATGCCCAGGAAGCCGACCTCGGCGGTGGGCAGCATGCGGGTCATGCCTTCGAGCATGCCCAGGCCTGCGCGCAGGACGGGGACCACGATCGGGCGAGGCTCGGAGAGCTTCAGGCCGACGGTGGGTGCAACCGGGGTCTGGATGGGGGTCTCAGTGACGGCCACTTCGCGCGTCGCCTCGTAGGCGAGCAGGGTGACCAGTTCGTCCACGAGCTGGCGGAACGTCGCCGACGGCGTTTCGCGATCGCGTAGGACGGTGAGCTTGTGGGTGATCAGGGGGTGATGAGCTACGTGGAGGCGCATGGTTATAGGCTACCCTGTTCGTCCGCTGGCGCGCATCCAGTGTGTCGAACGCGAAGCGAGGGTCTCCTGCGTGCTGGTGCCGCGCTCGTTGGTGGCCTGGATTGGCGGCGCGTTGGGTGTCGTGTCAAACTCATCCGTCACACGAGTACCACGAGTCACGATGGGCTCCAACTACCCCAACAGTGATTTGGCCGGTAAGCTAGGAGGGTGACCGTGAATGAGCAGTATCGCGAAGCAATGGGGAAGGCCCTCTTCCTGGCCAACCGCGCCCGCGAAACGGGGGATGTCCCCGTCGGAGCCGTCGTCGTCGACGAAAACGGCCGCATCATCGGACGCGGATGGAACTGCCGGGAGGCCAACCACGACCCCGCAGGTCACGCCGAAATCGTCGCCCTGCGTGAGGCGGGCCGCGCCAGGGGTACCTGGCGCCTGAGCGGCTGCACGCTGATCGTCACCCTGGAACCCTGCACGATGTGTGCGGGCGCGATTCTTGCCTCGCGCATCGACCGCGTCGTCTTCGGCGCCTGGGATCCCAAGGCCGGCGCCGCCGGATCCCTGCGCGATGTCCTGCGCGACGCCCGCATGCCCCACCCAACCGAGGTCATCGGCGGCGTCCTGGCCCAAGAGGCCGCCATGCAGCTGCGCTCCTTCTTCCTCGGCTGCCGCACGCCCGATGAGATGCCGGTCATCCAGGCTCCCGTCCACGAGCCCAGTGACCTGGTCGCGCCCATCGTCGTCCCCTACGAGGAGGACGAGGCCTCCGAGCCGGCCCGCGAGGAAGCCACCCGCGAGGAAGCCCCCCGCCATGAGGGCGTTCCCGCGCAGCTCGTTACCCCCGAGGCTCCCGCCGCTCCCGCCGTTCCTCCCGCTCCTTCCGACGACGACCCCCGCTCTGGGGTCTTCCCCGTGCCTCCCCGGCACGGCAGAGTCAGCCACCGCGGCACCGAAGCCTCGCCCCTGCCTCGTCGAGTGGGCCGCCCCTTCTCCGAGCGCGTCTCCGGCAATGCCGACAACCCCGCCGACATCCCCGCGGGCGAATCGATCGAACCCGGTGCATCCGCGGCGGCTCCCGCCTCGCAGCCGCCCTACAGCAGCGCCGCCCCCGTTCTGTCGGCAGTTTCGCCGAGCACGACACCCGGTCCCATCACGCGCTCCGTCCCCCAGATTCGACCCGTCCACGTGCGCCCGTCCGCGTCCTCGCCCGAAGGCCTCTACACGCCCGCCCAGCCCGGCCGTCCCGTGGCTCAGCCGCTGCGCGGTAGCGCGCCCCGGCCTCGCGGCGCTGGTCCCGTCGTCACGCCCGCGCCCACGGAGCCGCCGGCCCCCGCCGTGCAGGCCGCACCTACCCCCGCCGAGGAGACGCCCGCGCCGATCCCCGCGCCGCCCGCGTTCCCGCAGCGCGCCACGTCGCGCCAGAGCGCCCGCCCGCAGCGCCCCTCCCGCAGGCTTTCGAACCCGAGTCCCACGCGCCGCGTCGACTACGAACTGTCCCCGCGGCAGTTCAACGACGTCGACCCCATCACCTCCGGGATTCGCGTGCGCCGCTCCGCGCGCCGCCGCGGCAACGCTCGTCACTGACATGATCCCCGCGCGCGTCATTACGGTCTCGGACCGCTGCTCCGCCGGCCTCGCCGAGGACCTCTCCGGCCCCCTCGCCGCACGCCTCCTCGCCGATCACGGCGTTGATGCCTCGGTGCGCGTCGTCCCCGACGAGGTCGACGCCATCCGCGCCGCGATCACCGCCGCCGTGGAGGACGGTGCCCGCTTCGTGTTCACGACCGGCGGGACCGGCCTCGCGCCCCGCGACGTCACCCCCGAGGCCACCGAGCCTCTCCTCGTCACCCGCATCGACGGCCTCGCCGACGCGATTCGCCGCCGCGGCGAGGAAAAGGTCGCCTCCGCCGCCCTGTCGCGAGGCCTCGTCGGCGTGACCGCGCGATCCCCCGAGGGTGCCCTCGTCGTCAACGCGCCCGGCTCGCGCGGCGGCGTCACCGATGCCGTGGCCGTCATTGGCCCGCTCGTCGCCCACATCATCGACCAGCTCGCGGGCGGCGACCACCCGCGCGCATAAAAGACTGAAATCACAACGAAAAGACCGCCCGGCGTACACGCTGCGGGCGGCCTCCTCGTACGTCGGGGCGTCAGTCCTGTGGATCCTCCGGGCGCACCCAGTCGCCGCTGCGGCCGCCCGACTTCGCCACGATCTTCGCCTCGCGGATGCGGGCGGAGCGGTCCACGCCCTTGACCATGTCCACGATCGCGAGAGCCGCGACCGTCACCGATGTCAGCGCCTCCATCTCCACGCCCGTGCGGTCGGCCGTGCGCACGGTCGCGCGGATCGCCACGTGATCATCCTCCAGGCTGAGGTCCACCGCGCAGCCGTGCACGCCGATCGTGTGCGCGAGGGGCAGCAGCTCGGGGACGCGCTTCGCCGCAGAAATGCCGGCCACGCGCGCCACCGCCAGCACGTCGCCCTTCGGCACGGTACCGTCACGCAGGGCCTGCATAACCTCGGGCGAGCAATCCACGCGGCACACGGCGCTCGCCTGGCGCACCGTCGGATTCTTCGCGGTCACGTCCACCATGTAGGCGGCGCCGTCCTCGTTGAGATGCGTAAATTTCACGGTTTTCCTCTCGTTAATTCTCGCCTAGCAGCGTCAGTCCACGAGCGGGACGACCGCCAGCTCCTGGCCGACCTTAACCGCCTCGACGTCCGGCGCGACCACGCCGATCGCCTCCGCGTTCGCGAGCGAGGCCACCAGGTGCGACTTCGACCCCAGGGGGTGCACCGGTTCCACCCAGCGGGCCCCGGCCTCGTCCCCCTCTCCGGAGACGAAGCGAAGCGGGATGAACTGCGTCTTTTCAGGCGGGCAGTCCCAGCCCACGTGTGCGCGGGCGATGATGCCGCTCGGGACCGTTGCGCCGTGCTCGGGGGCGACGAGGCCGGACATGACCGCCAGCGCGCCCGCGACGTACATGTGGAACGTCGTAAAGACCGAGACCGGGTTGCCGGGCAAGCAGATGACCGGCGTCTCGTGGCCGCCCGCGCCCACCCGCGTCGAGCCGACGCCCTGAGGGCCGCCGGGCTGCTGAGCGACGTGGTGGAAGCCCGCGTCCGTGCCAAGCGTCAGGCGCAAGACCTCGAAGGCACCCGCCGAAATGCCGCCGGCCGTGAGGACCAGGTCGGCCTCCGGGGCCTCATCGAGGGCCGCGCGCAGCTCCGCCGGGGTGTCCCCCGTGCGCAGGTGAGAGACGACCTGCCCGCCGGCCTCCTCGACGAGGCCGCGCAGCAGGATGCCGTTCGAATCGGGGATCTGTCCGCGCTCGAGGGCCTCGCCGGCGCGCTTGAGCTCCGTGCCCGTCGAGACGACGATGACGCGCGGGCGGGGCAGAACTGTGAGGGTGCCGTGCCCGACCGAGGCGGCGGCCGACAGGGCCGTCCCGTCCAGGATGCGGCCGGCTTTCAGGACCGGGGAGCCGGCCTCGAGGGCCTCGCCCGCCACGCGCACATTCTCACCCAGCTTCGGGGCGACGCGGATTTCCACCGTCGCGGGTGCCTGCGCGACGCCCGCCGCATGGTCCGTGTGCTCGACCTTCACGACGGTGTCCGCGCCCTGCGGGATCGGAGCGCCCGTCATGATGCGCCAGGCCTGCCCCTTCTCGAGGCGGTTGTCGCGGGTGTCACCCGCCGGAATATCACCCGCGACGGGCAGAGTCCACGGGCCCTCGCCCGCCAGGTCCTCGCGGCGCACCGCGAACCCGTCCATCGCGGAGTTCGTAAAGGGCGGCAGGGGAATCAGAGAAAAGACGTCGACCGCCAGGCGGCGACCCAGGCACTCCTCGACGGGAAGCGTGTCGTGGGGGAGGACATGGCTGAGCGCCAGCGCCTCGATTAGCTCGCGATGCTGCGCGGTAGACAGGGCGGGATCGTGCATGCCACCAGTGTAGGGCCAGGTGGGGTGGGCGAGGCGTGCGGGGATGTTTGCTTTGCGCGCGATGGATGAGGAGTGGGCTGGGTTGGGTGTTGCGGCTCGTTTCAACGGCCCGGATATGGAATGCTGGGGGGAATTGCGCCATGCAAGGGTTCGACACGCCGGCGACACGCCGCTGGGGGGGCTCGCATGGCGTAAAACCCCCGGTTGGGCGACCACGCGGGCTTTCGTTGGCGGAGAGGATGCAGCCACTGACTGCGTTCGCCGGGTGTCGTGGTCTCACCCCAGGCGCGCGTCGAGCGCCGCGCGGCACTGCGCAACGAGCTCGTCCGGATGATCGAGGTCGTGCCAGCCGACGCGGATGATGTGCCAACCCTCGGCCTCGAGGTGGCGTTGGCGCTCGCGCTCGCGGGAAAGTGACGCGTGGATGCTGCGGGCGTCGTCCCCGTATTTGGCTCGTCCGTCGAACTCGATGCCGACTTTTTCGGCTGTGAACGCGCAATCGATGAAATAGCGACGACCCCGCGTGTGAACCTCGACCTGTGTGCGCATGCCTGTCAGGCCTGCGGCGCACAGTTCGTACAGCACGCGCGCTTCTCCGGGGGAGGCGCATCCGGCATCTGCGTGAGCGATGATCCACTGTGCTTGAGAGCGTCCCCGAACGCTATTGCCAAGACGCGTGAGTTCCGCGCTCAGTAACTCCTTCCAGTACTTCTCGTGTCGACGTGAGTCTTTGAGGCGGAAGTTATCGAAGTGGGTGAATGTGTTGCCGATCATGCAGATCTGCGTGAACGTGGCTCTCGGGTTCGGCGAGCTTCGTGCGACGGTGATCTGCGCTGCTTCGGGGCTTTCGATGAGCAGGCCACGTGCATCAGTGGTCGGTGGTAACCGACGAACGCGACTCGGTGTGATCGTTATCGGCTCGAAGTGATGCGTGCCGACAGAGACCGCGGGTAAGCGGATCGAACGGGATGACGTTGAGGAGGTAACAGTGAGTGCAGGGATGCGCGGGATGGATGCGTATCCGTGTGCCCACAAAGCGCACTGACCGGTGACCGCCAGGGCTCGGTGCGTATGCGCGAGGTGGTAGAGGCGTGCGGCGAGCGCGACCTCCGGTAGCTGACTCATGTTGATGTCTGCCAAGAGAGACAGATCAAGGTATGTCCTGCCCGCGATTTTCACGGCCGTCGGTATCTTTGTGAGGCCGTGGTGGCTGGATCGCGGCACGCGAATGATCGCCCGTTCAACGGCGTTGAGGATGAAGGGGGCGTCGTTGCCCCTGACTTCTTGGCTCATGAGTGAATTCTAGTACTGATAGCTATCAGTACGTTGCAGTTTGAATCTTCTGATTGTGTTTGATCGCTGAGGTGTCTTCGTGTGGTGTGATGGGGTGGGGCGGGGCGGGGCGCATGGGTGCGGCGTTCTCGTGTGGCGCGACGAGGCGTGGGCCGGGTTGGTCGGTCGCGGCTCGTTTCAACGGCCTGGACATGGGAGGCCGGGGGGAATTGCACTACATGGAGGTTCGACACGCCGGCGACACGCCGCTGGAAGGCCTCGTGTAGTGCAAAACCCCCATTTTGCTCGATGCGTCGGCAGAATCAGGTGCCCCGATGGCTGCGACTTGGTGAAGCATGGGCAGGGTTGGCTGTTTGTGGCGCGTTCGGCCTGTTTTCTAGGTTCTATCTAGGTTCTAGTGGTGGATGCAATGGGGGGAATTGCAGCATTAGGGGCGCGACACGCCGCTGGAAGGCCTCGTGTAGTGCAAAACCCCCATTTTGCTCGATGCGTCGGCGGAATCAGGTGTCCCGAAGGTTGCGGTGTGCCGTGGAGAGGGCGCGAGCGTCGACAATTTCCCACTTGTGTCGCGCGGGAGTCGCAAGATCTGCCCAATGGTGGCGTGGACGGTGCCGGTGCCTGTCGCTGATGTCTCAGCGACGAGGCCGGGGCTGCGTGTCGCCGTTCGCGCTTGTTATTTCAAGGGGCGAAGACCAGGCAAATCGCGGTAGGGTTGCGCCATGTCAGTCGAGTTCGTATCCGCCGCGCAGGCGGCAGATGCGGCGGCGTGTGACGCGCCGCTGCGGCTCGTCGACACCTTCGGCCGCGTCGCCCGAGATCTACGCGTGTCTCTGACGGATCGCTGCAACCTGCGCTGTTCCTACTGCATGCCCCCCGAAGGCCTGGACTGGCTGCCCACCGAGGAAACCCTGACGGACGACGAGGTCGTGCGCCTCGTGCGCGTTGGCGTCGAGCGGCTCGGGATCCGCCAGGTGCGCTTCACCGGCGGGGAACCCCTCCTGCGCCGAGGCCTCGAGGGGATCATCGAAGCCTGTTCTCACCTGCGCACCGACGAGGGAAGCCCCCTGGACTTGGCCCTCACGACGAACGCGCTCGGTCTGGCCAAGCGTGCACAGGGCCTGAAGGATGCGGGCCTGAACCGCGTCAACATTTCGCTTGATTCTCTGGACCCCGAGCACTTCGCGGCGATCACCCGCCGCGATCGCCTCGGCGACGTTCTGGAGGGCATCGAGGCCGCCGCTCGCGCCGGGCTGAGCCCCATCAAGGTTAACGCCCTCGTCCTACGCGGCATGAACGAGGCCGACCTGCCCGACCTGGTCGACTACTGCCTGGACCGGGGCATCGAGCTGCGCGTCATCGAGCAGATGCCGATCGGCCCGCCGGACACGTGGGACCGCCAAAACATCATGACGGCCGACGAGATCCTGCACATCATGGGTACTCGCCACACGCTGACCCCCGCGCCTCGCGAGGACCCGCACTCGCCGGCGGGACGCTGGATCGTCGACGGTGATCCGACGAAGCGCCTCGGAGTCATTGCCTCCGTGTCCGACCCCTTCTGCAGCGCGTGCGACCGCACCCGCCTGACCTCGGACGGCATGGTGCGTTCCTGCCTGTTCTCCACCGAGGAGACCTCGCTGCGCGACCTGCTGCGCGGTGGCGGGGACGACGCGCAGATCGCCGCCCGATGGGCCGACGCGATGTGGGCGAAGCCGGCCGCACACGGGCTCAATATCGACACCTTTGCTCGCGCGTCGCGCACCATGAGCCGTATTGGTGGGTAACCTCCCACTAATTTCGTGATACCGATGTTTTCTAACAGCGGTAAATTGCTTGTTTGTTCACGGGAAGAACGTCCCTGGCAGGCGAACTTTTCCTAGTTCCCACAAGGGTGATGCACGTCCCAAACCGTTCCTGTGGGTTACGTCATTTCAATTGGTAGCCTCCGTGTTAAAGAATGTCCGGCGCATGCCCGCGCCCGGACTCCCTTCCGACCCGAGGAGAGCCATGAGCGCGACCGACCCCGCGGCCAAGAAGAGCCGCTACCTGCTCACTGACTGGAACCCCAACGACGAATCCAAGTGGGACTCGAAGCTCGCGTGGCGCACGCTGTGGATCACGACCTACTCGCTGATCCTGGCCTTCTGCGTGTGGTTCCTGCCCAGTGCGATCGCGCCCAAGCTGACGCTTCTTGGCTTCAATCTGGACAAGTCGCAGCTGTACTGGCTGACCGCCCTGCCCGGTCTCGCGGCCGGCATCCTGCGCCTCATCTACATGTTCCTGCCCCCGCTCATCGGCACCCGCAAGCTCGTGGGCATCACCTCCCTGCTGTGCATCCTGCCCATGGCGGGCTGGTTCTACGTCGTCCAGGACAACACAACCCCCTACTGGGTCCTGCTGACCCTGGCCTTCATGTGTGGCATCGGCGGCGGCTCGTTCTCCGGCTACATGCCCTCCACCGGCTACTTCTTCCCCAAGCGTCTGTCCGGCACGGCCCTCGGCCTGCAGGGCGGCATCGGTAACCTCGGTATGTCCGTCATCCAGCTGGTCGGCCCCATCCTCATGGGCTTCGGCCTGTTCGGCATGACCTGGCTGGCCCCGCAGACGCAGGCCAGCGGCGACCACGCGGGTGAGCACATCTGGGTCTACAACGCTGCGGTCTTCTTCATTCCGTGGTGCCTCGTCGCCGCGATCCTCGCCTTCATCTGGCTGCGTGACGTTCCCGTCAAGGCCAACATCAAGCAGCAGCTGGACATCTTCTCCAACCCCAACACCTGGTACATGACCATCCTCTACGTCATGACCTTCGGCCTGTTCTCCGGCTTCTCCGCAGTCTTCGGCCTGCTCATCAACAACCAGTTCGGCCGCGAGTCCTCCCTCGGCCTGCCGGTCCTGGGCGCGACCTACGCCTTCCTCGGCCCCCTCATCGGATCGATCATCCGCATGTCCTGGGGCATCTTCTGCGACCGCATGGGCGGTGCCATCTGGACCTTCATCTCCGGCGTCGGCATGGCCATCACCCTGGCCGGCATCGCATGGGTCCTGCACAACCCCACCGGCATGGCGGACTTCAAGATCTTCCTGGGTCTCATGCTCGCCATGTTCCTGTTCTCCGGCTTCGGTAACGCCGGTACCTTCAAGCAGATGCCGATGATTATGCCGGCCCGCCAGGCTGGCGGTGCCATCGGCTTCACCTCCGCCATCGCATCCCTCGGCCCCTTCGTCGTCGGCGTCGCTCTCTCCGCGGTCGGCACTGGCGGTGCATGGGCCTTCTTCCTGGGCTGCGCCATCTTCTGCGCGCTGTGCTCGGTCCTGTGCTGGATCATGTACGCGCGCAAGAACGCCCCGTTCCCCGGCTGATCCACCCGGCACTGCGTGGTGCCGACGGACCTGCCACTGCCTCGTCAATCGACTCTTAGGAGCACCCCATGACGAATCTCGAATCCGATATGACCTTCCCGACCTACGGCGGCGAGGTCAAGCCCGCGACCGGCGCGACCCTGTTCGCGCTCGGCTCGTGGCTGCGTCGCGGCAAGGCGTCCGCTGACGCGCGCCAGCTCTTCCTCGAGGGCGGCCGCGAAGGCGACTCCTTCTACCGCGACCGCTGGAGCTACGACAAGATCGTGCGCTCCACCCATGGCGTGAACTGCACGGGCTCGTGCTCGTGGAAGATCTACGTCAAGGACGGCGTCATCACCTGGGAAACCCAGCAGACTGACTACCCGTCGACCGGCGCGGACATGCCCGAGTACGAGCCCCGCGGCTGCCCGCGTGGCGCGGCGTTCTCGTGGTACGAGTACTCGCCGACCCGTATCAAGTACCCCTACGTGCGCGGCGTCCTGCTCGACATGTTCCGCGAGGCCAAGAAGCGCCTCGGGGATCCCGTCGACGCGTGGGCCGCGGTCGTTGAGGACCCGGAGAAGGCCCGCGCCTACAAGTCTCAGCGTGGCCGTGGCGGCATGGTCCGTGTGTCGTGGGAAGAGGCGATGGAGATCGTCGCCGCCGCCTACGTGCACACGATCAAGCAGTACGGCCCGGACCGCATCGCCGGCTTCTCGGTCATCCCCGCCATGTCGATGATCTCCTACGGTGCGGGCGCTCGCTTCCACGAGCTCATCGGCGCCACCATGCTGTCCTTCTACGACTGGTACGCGGACCTGCCCCCGGCTTCGCCTCAGGTGTTCGGCGACCAGACCGACGTGCCCGAGGCCGGCGACTGGTTCAACTCGCAGTACCTCATCATGTGGGGCACGAACCTGCCGCTGACCCGTACCCCCGATGCTCACTTCATGGCCGAGGCCCGCTACCACGGCCAGAAGGTCATCGTCGTGTCCCCGGACTTCGCGGACAACACGAAGTTCGCGGACGACTGGTTGCGCGTCCAGCCCGGCACGGACGGTGCCCTGGCCCAGTCCATGGGTCACGTCATCCTCAAGGAATTCCACGTCGGCAAGCGCGAGCCCATGTTCCTCGATTACATGTTGCGCTACACCGACTCCCCGTTCCTGGTGGAGATTGGCGAGGTCGGCGAGGGTGCCCACGAGGGAATCGACCCGACGACTCTGGTCCCCGGCAAGTTCCTGACGGCCGCCAAGATGCCCGCAGGCACGACCGAGCGCACCGAGAACAACGAGTTCCGTCCCCTCGTTATCGAGGCCGACGGAACGGTCAAGGATCCGGGCGGCACGCTTGCCGATCGCTTCGGCGAGGAGGGCGCAGGCCACTGGAACCTCAACCTGGATGGCGTCGAGCCCGTCATGTCCATCATGGACACGGACGAGTGGGAGCCCGTCGAGATCGCCCTGCCGCGCTTCGACCTGCCCGCGGCCCCCGGCCAGGCCTCGGTCGGTGGCGGCTACGTGAAGCGTGGCGTGCCCGCGCGCCGCGTCAACGGCCGCCTCGTGACGACCGTGTACGACATCATGCTGGCCCACTACGCGGTTGAGCGCGAGGGCCTGCCGGGCCAGTGGCCCACCGACTACATGGACGCCTCCACGCCGGGCACCCCCGCGTGGCAGGAGGAGTTCACGTCGGTTCCCGCTGGAGCCGCCATCAAGATCGGTCGTGAGTTCGCGCAGAACGCGGTGGAGACCGAGGGCCGTTCCATGATCCTCATGGGTGCCGGCACGAACCACTACTACCACTCCGATCAGATGTACCGGACGTTCCTGGCGCTCACGGAAATGTGTGGTACCCAGGGTCGCAACGGCGGCGGCTGGGCCCACTACGTGGGTCAGGAGAAGGTCCGACCGATCATGGGTTGGGGCTCCTTCACCTTCGCCCTGGACTGGGCGCGCCCGCCGCGCCAGATGATCTCCACCGGCTGGTACTACATGACCACCGACCAGTGGCGCTACGACGGGGGCGCCGGCCTCGGCCATGGCGAACCCGATCAAGTCCTCGCACCTGGACGGCAAGCAGCTGGTCGACACGCTCGTCGAGTCGGTTCAGCGCGGCTGGATGCCCTGCTACCCGACGTTCTCCAAGGGCTCGACCCAGCTGGGTCGCGAGGCCGCCGAGGCCGGCATGGCCCCCGCGGAATACGTGTCCCAGGAGCTGCGTGAGGGCCGCCTCCAGTTCGCGATCGAGGACCCGGACGCCCACCACAACGTCCCGAAGATCCTCGCGAACTGGCGCACGAACCTGCTCGGCTCGTCCGCGAAGGGTACCGAGTTCTTCCTGCGCCACATGCTGGGCACCGGCAACGAGGTCAACGCCGAGGAGCTGGCAGAGGGCAACCGCCCCGCGTCCGTCAACTGGCGTGACGCTCACCCCGGCAAGCTCGACCTCATGTGGGTCGCGGACTTCCGTAACACCTCGACAACGCTGCACTCCGACGTCGTGCTGCCGGCCGCCACGTGGTACGAGAAGCACGACCTGTCCTCCACGGACATGCACCCCCCTTCATGCACTGCTTCGACGAGGCCGTGAACCCGCCGTGGGAGGCACGCACCGACTTCGAGGTGTTCCAGACCCTGGCTCGCCTCGTCGGCCGCATGGCCCCCGGCCACCTGGACACCCAGACGGACGTCGTCGCGGTTCCGCTGGGGCACGACTCCCCGGACGCCATGACCATGGCGGATGGCGTCGTTCCCGAGCAGACGTGGACGCCCGGCAAGACCATGCCGAAGCTGGTTGCGATCGAGCGCGACTACACGCAGGTCGGCTACAAGTACGACCGCATCGGACCGCTCGTGCCCAAGGCTGGCCTGGCCTCCAAGGGTGTGGCGTACAACATGCAGGAGGCGTACGAGCAGCTCGGCGACCTCAACGGCCGCGCCCCCATGGACGGCAACGCCGGCGAGGGCATGCCGCTGTGCGACACCGCCATCAAGGCGGCGAACATGGCGCTGCGCTTCTCGGGCACCACGAACGGCTCGCTGGCCGTTCAGGGCTTCCGCACGCTGGAAAAGCGCGTCGGCAACGAGATGGCGTTCCTGGCCGAAGGTGACGAAGAAAAGAAGATCACCTACCAGGACACCGTCCTGCAGCCGCGCAGCGTCATCACCAGCCCCGAGTGGTCGGGCTCCGAGCACGGCGGACGCCGCTACAGCGCCTTCGTGCAGAACGTCGAGTGCCGCAAGCCGTGGCACACGCTCACGGGTCGCCCGCAGTTCTACATCGACCACGACTGGATGATGGACATGGGCGAGTCCCTGCCGATCTTCCGTCCCCCGCTCGACCTGGCGCACATCTACGGTGAGCGCCCCGTCGGCGACCATCGTCCCGGTCAGCCGGGTCAGGCCGAGGTCGCGGTGCGCTACCTGACGGTCCACAACAAGTGGGCCATCCACTCCCAGTACTACGACAACCCGTACATGCTGACGCTGGGTCGTGGTGGCCAGACGGTGTGGATGAGCCCGCAGGACGCCGAGAAGATCGGCGTGCGCGACAACGAGTGGATCGAGGCGAAGAACCGTAACGGCACCGTGTCGGCTCGCGCCGTTGTCTCCCACCGCATCCCGGAGGGCACGGTGTTCATGCACCACGCCCAGGATCGCCAGATCAACACCCCGCTGAACGAGGAATCCGGCAAGCGCGGCGGTACGCACAACTCGCTGACCCGAATCTTCATTAAGCCGAGCCACCTGGCCGGCGGATACGCGCAGTTCGCCTACGCGTTCAACTACTACGGTCCCACCGGCAATAACCGCGACGAGGTCACGGTTATCCGCCGCCGCTCCCAGGAGGTGCAGTTCTGATGAAGGTCATGGCTCAGATCGCGATGGTGATGAACCTCGACAAGTGCATTGGCTGCCACACCTGTTCGGTCACCTGTAAGCAGGTGTGGACGAACCGCGAGGGCACCGAGTACATCTGGTTCAACAACGTCGAAACCCGTCCCGGCGTGGGCTACCCCCGCGGCTGGGAGGACCAGAAGAAGTGGAAGGGTGGCTGGAAGCGCACCGCCACGGGCCGCCTCGTTCCCCGTCAGGGCGGACGCGTCGCCTCGCTCGCGAAGATCTTCGCGAACCCGACGCAGCCGACCATGAAGGACTACTACGAGCCGTGGACGTACGAGTACGACAAGCTGCTCCAGGCGCCCGCGAACTCCCGCGCGATCCCGACGGCCCGCGCGAAGTCCACAATCACGGGCGAGCACATCGACAAGCCCGAGTGGGGTCCGAACTGGGACGATGACCTCGGTGGCTCCTTGGAGACCCTCGATCAGGACCCGGTTCTGCACCAGATGAACCTCCAGGTCGCCAAGACCATCGAGGACGCGTACATGTTCTACCTGCCTCGCATCTGCGAGCACTGCCTGAACCCGACTTGTGTGTCGGCGTGCCCCTCGGGCGCGATGTACAAGCGCACCGAGGACGGCATCGTCCTCGTCGACCAGGATCAGTGCCGCGGCTGGCGCATGTGCGTGTCGGCCTGCCCCTACAAGAAGGTCTACTTCAACCACAACACGGGCAAGGCCGAGAAGTGCACGCTGTGCTACCCGCGCCTCGAGGTCGGCCAGCCGACCATCTGCTCGGAGACCTGCGTGGGTCGCCTGCGCTACATGGGCGTGCTGCTCTACGACGCGGACCGCGTCACCTGGGCCGCCTCCCAGGAGGACGAGCGCGACCTGTACCGCGCCCAGCGCGAGATCCTGCTCGACCCGAACGACCCGCAGGTGGTCGCCCAGGCTCAGGCCAACGGCGTTCCCCACTCGTGGATCACGGCCGCCCAGCAGTCCCCGATCTGGAAGCTCATCACCGAGTACGAGGTCGCCCTGCCGCTGCACCCCGAGTTCCGCACCCTGCCGATGGTCTGGTACGTGCCGCCGCTGTCCCCGGTCGTCGACCAGGTGACCGCGTCCGGCAGCGACGGCGAGGACCACAAGGTCCTGCTGTCCGCCATCTCGCAGATGCGTATCCCGCTGGAGTACCTGGCCGGCCTGTTCACGGCCGGAGACACGGCTCCCGTGGAGCTGGCGCTGCGTCGCCTCGCCGCGATGCGCTCCTACATGCGCGACGTCTTCGTCGACAACCCGACGAACGAGGAGATCCCGGCCTCCGTGGGCATGACCCCGGAGAAGGTCAAGGAGATGTACCGACTGCTGTCGATCGCCAAGTACGATGACCGCTTCGTCATCCCGACCGCCCACCCCGAGATGCCGCGCGGCATCAAGGAGCTCGAGGGCTGCCCGGTGTCCTACGACGTCGAGGCCTTCCACGGCCTGGCCCCTGCCACGTCGAACCGCCCGATGGGTGGCTCGTCGCCGGAGGGACGCCAGATGCTCCCCCTTGAGGTCGTTCGATGAGCACTTTCGTCGGCATTCCGCGCATTCCTACGGCCGCTCCGGAAACGGAGATGGACCCGCAGGACGCGCGCGGCGTGCGCATGGCGGTCTCGGTCCTCCTGGACTACCCGGGGGACGACTTCGAGACCAAGCTGGACGCGGTCGAGGAGGCTCTGGCGGACCTGCCGGAGCCGGCCTCGTCGGCCCTGGCCACGTTCGTGAGCTACGCTCGCGCCGCGGGCCTGCGCGCCATGCAGACCACCTATGTGGAGACGTTCGACCAGCGCCGCCGTTGCGCGCTCGGCCTGACGTACTACACGCACGGCGACACCCGTGGACGCGGCCAGGCCATCTTGGCCTTCAAGGAGATCCTGCGTCGCGCCGGTTTCGAGATGGAACGCGAGGAGCTTCCCGATCACTGCCGGTGGTCCTGGAGTTCGCCGCCTTCGACGAGACAGGCACGGCAGAGGGCCTGCTGCGCTCCAACCGCGAAGGCATCGAGGTGATCCGCACGGCCCTGCGCGCCGCGGACTCCCCGTACGCGCCGCTGCTGGACGCGCTGGTCGCGACGCTGCCCGAGCCGGACGAAAAGACCATTGAGGGCTTCCGTAAGCTCATTAGCCAGGGGCCGCCCACCGAGCTGGTGGGCGTGGGCGATCTGTCTGCGACGCCCTTCCCGACTTCCGAAACAACGATGGGACGGTAACGTTCATGGAATCCGCACTTTTGCATGCCGCGTCTGCAGCCGAGACGCAGTCGCTGTCCTTCCTGGACATTGCCCTGTGGGTGGTCCTGCCCTACGTGTCCTTCGCGATCCTCATCGTGGGCCTCGCGTGGCGCTACAAGACGGACCAGTACGGCTGGACGTCTCGTTCCTCGCAGTGGAACGAGCCGACCATCCTGCGCCTAGCCTCGCCGCTGTTCCACTTCGGCGTCCTCTTCGTGTTCATGGGCCACATCCTCGGCCTCGTGATCCCGAAGACCTGGACCGAGGCGGTCGGCGTGCCCCAGCACGTCTACCACCTGATGGCGACGATCCCCGGCACGATCGCCGGAATTATGACGATCGTCGGCCTCGCGCTGCTGATCTACCGCCGCCTGGTGTACAAGTCGGTGCGCGTGGCGACGACCCGCATGGATATCGTCACCTACGTCATGCTGACTATCCCGGTGCTCCTGGGCGGCGCGGCGACGCTGCTCAACCAGGTGCTCGGCGGGCACGAGGGCTACGACTATCGCGAGACGATCTCCGTCTGGTTCCGGTCGATCTTCTACCTGCACCCGCAGGCGCACCTGATGGCCGATGTTCCCCTCAGCTTCAAGCTGCACATCATCGCGGGCCTGCTGCTGTTCTGCATCTGGCCGTTCACCCGCCTCGTGCACGCGGTGAGCGCGCCGGTCGGCTACGTGGCACGTCCCCCGGTGGTCTACCGGTCGCGCGACGAGCGTCGCACGCACGCGATCACGCGTGGCGGCATGTCTGACTGATCGATGGCCGTGCCCGCCGCGGTCCCTCGCCCCAAGGCGAGGCCGTGGCGCGGTCAGCGGTGGGGCAGGGGGCGAGCGTATGCTCGCCCCCGCGTCTTTATCGGGGGTTCCCGCGTTCTCACCTGTGTGAATGAACCGATAGACCCCGCGTAATGCGACCGACTGTTGGTATTGGCCGTGCGGGGGGCAGTCTGCGATGGGTAGAATAAAGCGCACTTTGTTAGTAACGTAACAGCTTTAATGCCGTATGGAGATGCCTATGAAGGGCATTTCCTCTGATTATGAGGGAGAGAGGAAACGTCATGAGCAATACCTCCCCTGCTCGGCCTCTGGCCGAAACGCTCGCCGCAATGGCGGCGTTGACCCCTGCGCAGCACGCGCTCTTGGAGCGCATCTCGCACCATGCGACGCCCGTGACCGTGGCGGAGCTGGCTCAGGAAGCCGGCTTGCACGTCTCGAGTGTGCGCGAGACCCTCGAGGGCCTGTTCGCCCTTGGCCTCGTGGAAAAGCAGCAGCTTCCCTCATCCGGCCGTGGCCGACCCGCGCTGGGCTATTCGACGATGACCCCGGCGGATCCCTCGTTTGCGGCGCAGATGCTGCACCAGCTCACCTCGTCGCTGCTGGCTTGGCTGCGCGTTGATGCGGCTGACCCGGCGGCCTCGGTGCGTGAGATCGGCTCGCGCTGGGCGGACGCCGCCCTCGAGACGATGGCCGTGCCTGATCACAGCCATAATGCGAACCGTCGCCCCGTGCGCGACACCTTCAACATCGCGTCGCACCTGGGCAAGGTGCGCCTGTTCATGAACGCCATGGGTTTTGCATCCGTCCCGCACAACACCGACCCGATGGCCGTCGTGCTGACGGCCTGCCCGTTCACTGAGCCGGGCACCCCCGACGACCTGGCCCTCGAGCTGCGTCGCGGCATCGTTGAACGCGTGTTCGAGCGGACGGCGACCGGATTTGCCACCTGGTCACTGGAGACGGATCCTTCCGACCCGCTACGCCTGACCGTCTATATTCGACGGCTCGATGAGGCGAACCCGAAGCCGCTGTCGACGACCCTTCACTTCTTTGGCGGCGCGGCCGAGGCGGCCGGTGGGTACGTGCGCGAACTGCCCTCCGCTGAGACTCCCGCGACTCTGGGCGAACTCATCGATCAGCTCAGCTTGGAGAGCCCTGAGCTGGCGCGAATCCTCGCTGTGTCGAGCTACCTGGTCAATGAGCGCTCCGCTCGTCCGGACGCTGAGCTCGCGCCCGGCGCGCGCGTCGACGTGCTGCCTCCGTTCGCCGGCGGGTGAGTTTTTTAATCATTTGTGCAGGGCGGTCAGGGTTGTAAAATAATCCTGACCGCCCCCGCGTAAGATGAACGGGAAGGCACTCCCGTCCCTGGAGGATCCCATGTCAGCTGAGATTGCAACCGGCATCACCGACGAGCCGCTGGATACTGGCGCGCTGATTGATAGCGCACGTCGGGATACGTGTGGTGCTGTGGCGTCCTTTGTTGGGGTGGTGCGTAACCATGACGGCGGAGAGAGCGTGGATGCGATCGAGTATTCGTCGCACCCCTCGTCGCAGCAGATTTGCGGGACATCGTCATGGAATTTAAGGATCGTCCGGGCGTGCATTGCATTGTCGCGTGGCACCGCGTGGGGCACCTGGAGATCGGCGAGGATGCGATGGTCGTCGCCGTCGCTGCGGAGCATCGTGCGCAGGCATTCCGCACGGTCGAGGCCATTGTCGAGGACGTGAAGGCGAAGCTTCCGATCTGGAAGAAGCAGGAATTGACCGACGGTTCGCACAACTGGTCGGGTCTGTGAGATGACGATCGGCGATCCTTTTTCCCGTGATGCGGCCGTCTCTAGGCGCACCGTTGCGCTTGCGCTGATCAATGAGCCCGTCCCGTACGAGGCCGGGGATCCCGCGCTGGAGCGTTTCCGTCGCAATTGGCTGGTGTCCGGCATCGGCGAGGCCGGCCAGGCGCGTCTGGCAGCCGCGCGCGTGCTCGTGGTGGGCGCGGGCGGCCTCGGCTCCCCCGTCCTCCTGTACCTGACGGCGGCGGGCGTCGGCACGATCGGCATCTGCGACTCCGACGTGGTCGAGGTGTCGAACCTTCAGCGTCAGCTCCTGCACGGCGAGGGCGACGTGGGGGGATCCGAAGCCGGACTCCGCGGTGCGCCACCTGAGCGGACTGAACTCCTCGGTCCATTTTGAGCGCTACGGGCACGTGACCCGCGAGTGGTTGGACGAGCATGGCCGTGAGTGGGACCTGATCGTCGAGTGCACGGATAACTTCGATGCGAAGTACCTGGTCGCGGACTACTGCGCGGATTCTGGCGTCCCGCTCGTGTGGGGCACGGTCGTGTCGATGGCCTTCCAGGTGAGCGTGTTCTGGTCCCAGGCGCCGGCCCCCGTGCCGTCGCTGACGCTGCGGAGCCTGCACCCGGTCAAGCCTGCCCCCGGGACGACGCCGGCCTCGCCGAAGGTTGGCGTGCTCGGCCCCGTGGTCGGCCAAGCGGGCACCGCGATGGCGACGGAGGCTATCAAGCTGCTGGTGGGCTTCGGCGAGCCGCTGATCGGGCGCGTGCTCATGATGGATGCGGCGACGCAGCGTGCCGACGTGCTGACCTTCGCGCCGTGGGACTGAGTCCCGTCGCCGCCCCGCGCGCTGACGTCGCTGCGATCGTCGTCGGCGGCGGTGGGGGAGAGCGCCTGGGGGGCGTCTCCAAGCCTGACCTGACGCTCGGCGGCGTGCGCCTCATTGATCGCGTGTGTGGAGCTCTCCTGGAGGCGTGCGGCGCGGGCTGCGTGGCCGTCGTACCGCCCGCCGTGCGTGTCCCGGATGGTGTTCGACGAACCCTTGAGGATCCGCCGAACGGTGGTCCGCTGGCTGGTATTGACGCGGGCCTGCGCGCACTGAGCGTCGGCGACGACGTCCTCGTCGTCGTTGTGTCCGTCGACGCTCCCGGGGTGGGCGCTTTTCTGCCCGCCCTCCTCGAACCTGCGTTGGGCGAGGGGGTCGAGGGGCGCATCGTGCGCGGCGGCGATCCGGAGCCTTTCGATCAGTACCTCATGGGCGTCTATCGCGCGGGCGCGCTGCGCCGCGTCCTCGACGAGGCCGTGGCTTCCCTTGGGTCCGTGCGCGGCGTGGGCGTGCGCCGGGTGCTGCGCGCCCTCGAGGTCGAGCGAGTGAGCGTGAGTGCCGACGCGTGCCGGGACATCGACACCCCCGCGGATGTAGCCTGGTGGGAGGCCGCCCTGAGCAAGTAACTTGTTTGTAATACCTCCGAGGGTGTAGACTTAGCTAGTAACCGTCCAACGCCCTATCCCACTCAAGGTGCGCTCATGAATCTTCGTCACGGAAAACTGTGGCAGCGACTTGGACTGACCGTGTTGTCAGGAATTCTTGTTGCGTCCTTCGCTCCCGCTACTGCTGCCGCCCCTGCAGGCGGTCAGGAAATGCATGGCGACACGGAGGCTGCCGACCTCTCCCAGACAAATACGGACTCCAGCGTCGCCGCCCCGGTCGCGTCCCAGGACCGTGCGGCCTCGGACGGCGCTGATGCGTCCGATGCCTCCGACTCCGCCGAATCCGCAGATTCAGCCGACGAGGCCACGGCCTCGTCCGAGGAAGAAAGCGCGGACGGCGTCGACGCGCAGGTCTACACCTTCCCCGGCACGGACGGTCCCACCCGCATTCATGTTCTCTCGACGTCGGGTTCTGCGGACGCCATCCTGCTCGAGTCTCGAGGCGTCTTCGCCATGATCGACGGCTCGGAGGGCGTGGGTGCGCCCGACGGCAAGGATCCGCGCTACCCGCTGCGCGACGGCGTGGTCCCTGGCTGGGCGGGGGATACCGACCGGGTTCTCGGTTACATGTCCAACCACGGCGTCACCTCCTCGAACCTTGCTTTCTACCTGGGCACGCACGCCCACTCCGACCACATCGACAACGCGGACGATATCATCAGGAAGTTCCGCCCGAAAGTTATTCTCAGCCCCGAGTATTCCGACGCGTGGATCACGGATAAGTCACGTCTGTGGGACAACCAGTGGGTCTACGACAACATGATGGCGGCCGCGCGATGGGCTCAGGGCGCGTATGGCGCGTCGATCGTGCAGAACGTCAAGGACTACAACACTCACATCACGCTGGGTGATATGGATGTCCAGATTATCCCCACGGATCCGGCTGAAAACTACAAGAAGACCGGTGTTCGCGACGCGAACCTCATCGCATATACCGCGAAGGTGAGTGCATTCGGGCATTCCGCCTACCTGGCCGCCGACCTCGAGGCCGATGGTGGCTACGAGGACCGCATCGCACCGATCGTTGGGCATGTCGACATGCTCAAGGCTGGTCACCACGGCCTGCCGACCTCAAACTCTCCGGCCTTCATGAAGGCATTGAGCCCCTCCATGATCGCCCAGACAGGGCCGGAATGGTACATCCCCGACAATCTGACCCAGAGCGTCATTCATGGCGACTCGTCCTGGGTGCCGCTGGTGGATCTGTGGTCCAGTGCGCATATTCCCTCGCTCATCGCTACTTTCGGGTCCTCCGGCATTACATACAACGATCTGTCCGCAGTCTCCTGGGGACATGAGTACGGCCAAGAAAGTCCGCGCGCCTGGTGGTTCAAGGGTGGTCGACCTGCGGCCACGACCGGCTGGTGGAAGGGGACGAGTGGGTCCTGGTACTACTTCGCGGGCAAGCCCTCCGCCGAGGCCAGCACCTGGGTGTATGACGGCGGTCAGCGGTACTGGATGGACGCCACCGGCGCGATGGCGACCGGTTGGATTCATGACGGAAAAGCGTGGTACTACCTGGATTCCGCGGGACATCCGGCAGGTGACGGATGGAGTCTTATTGACGGCTCGTGGTACTACCTGAACGGCGGGCGCGCTGCCCTCGGCTGGTTCAACGACGCGGGTTCCTGGTACTACCTGAATGGCGCGACCGGCGCGATGGTCACCGGATGGAAGCAGATTGGTGGGGCCTGGTACTACCTGAACTCGTCGGGTGCAATGGTCACCGGCTGGATGAATGGCGGCGGCACCTGGTACTACCTGACCGGCAGTGGAGCGATGGTGACCGGATGGCTTTACGACAACGGCTCCTGGTACTACCTGGATGCAACGAACGGCGCGATGGCAATCGGATGGTTCCAGGACGGGACCGCCTGGTACTACAGCAGTTCCTCCGGCGCTATGATGACCGGCTGGCTGAACGGTGGGAGCGCGTGGTACTACCTGAGTGACAGCGGCGCTATGGCCACGGGCTGGATCCTGGATCATGGTGCTTGGTACTACATGAACGGCACAGGTGCCATGGTCACCGGCACGCAGGAGATCGACGGTCGATTGTCGACCTTCTCTCCGTCGGGACGCTGGGTCGGCTACGCCTCCTGATCGAGGCCTCGGCGATTATCCTCACGAAGCGCCGCCCGCCGCGTATCGACGCAGGTGGGCGGCGCTTGCAATAGGTCAGGTCTTGTGGCGCGGTGGGGTGGTAGGGGCCTTTGGCATGTTGTTGGTGATGGAGGGCACTTAGACTTCCTTCCGGGGGAAGATGTAGAATTTTTGCAACTAAGTGGGAAAGTGAGAGTGCGATGCTGCGAGTCCTTCATCTCGATAACTGGAAGTCTTTTTCGGAGCCGGTCGACTTCACGATGATCGCGGGGAAGGAGAGAAACTACGGTGGGACTCTCTACTCTGACGGAAAGTCCCGTGTCCTGCCCGTTGCGGCAATCTACGGTGCAAACGCGGCGGGAAAGTCGACCCTGCTCGATGCTCTGGCTCACCTGCAGGTCATGCTGCGAGAGCCCCGCAAGCGCGGGCAGCGCCTGCACTATCACCCGCATCAGCTCTTCGGGACGGATCGCCCCAGCGTCATTGGGGTTGAAATCGTCCTGGATGTGCAGGATGCGACCTCGGATCGAAAGGCTATCGTCTACTACGAGGTAGCCTTCAATGCGGATGCAATCGTCGAGGAAGCCCTCTACCGCCTACGCTCGGAAGATGAAGAGGCGGTGTTCGTGCGCCAGGGGCAGGACATCGCTCTTTATGGTGATCTGGAAGATGATTCGTCGCTCGACGCTGCCTCGAAGACAGTCCAGCCCAATCGTCTGTTCCTCGAGACCTGCTTCAATGCGGCTTTGGTTGACGATGGGAGCAGCCTGCTGGGTTCTGTCATCGACTGGTTTAAACGCCTCACCATTGTGGGGAGAGGCGCGCGCTACATCCTCATGCCTCAGCAGATTGCCCACGATGATGCATTTCGCGCTGCCGTTGGGCAGGGGTTGACGGTCGCCGACACCGGTATTTCAGGAATTTGCTACACGAATGTTCCTCGCGACAAGGTTCCGGCACAAGACAAGGTTCTCGAAGAGATCGAAGACCAGTTGACCGACAAGACTTCCGAGGCATACCTTACGGCTGAAAGCGGGGCTGTTTTTCGCGCTAGGCTCGGTGATGATGGTGACGTCGTGTACGAGCGCCTCGTGACCGTCCATAAGGACGGTGCTCGCGAGTTTCGTCTTCCTCTCGAGCAGGAATCCGACGGGAGCATTCGTTACCTGAATCTATTGCCGATCCTGTACTGGGCGGGAAAAAGCCAGCACTCGGGGGTTTACCTGATCGACGAGCTCGAAGATTCTCTTCATCCCAAGTTGACGGAGGAGCTGCTTCGGCTGTTCCTTGACTCATCGGGGCCGGGCGAGAAGCGTCAGCTGATCTTTACGACGCACGAGCTCCACCTCCTGCGTGTCGACCTGCTGCGGCGCGACGAGATTTGGCTGGTTGAGAAGAATGAACACCGGTCTGAATTGACGCGGCTGACCGACTTTCGCTCCGACGTGCTTCGAAAGGGCAGTGACCTGCCGCGGATATACATGTCGGGTCGCCTCGGTGGCGTCCCGCGGATCTAGGGGGCGTCATGGGTAAAAAGAAAGAGGTGCCGACGAGGCGCTCCTCTCGGGGAAAGCGTGGGAAGTCCTTTGATAAGGCCCTCGGCCAGTCGTTGTTCTCGCCGTCGAAGGGGCAACGGAGAGGGAATACCTGAAGGCACTCAACCAGTGGCGCTACCGGGGAGCTTTTGCCTTCGATTTCTGTCGCAATCAAGGCAGGTCGTCGCTGAAGGATCTCATCGTCAGTATCAAGCGGAAGGCTGGCGATGTTGGGCGTGACGGTGCTGCTGGAGCCTGGATCGTCTGCGATGTGGATGACAACGCCCCCCATATTCACAATCTGGAGAAATGGCTGGCTGGGGTCCGTGGGTGTCACCGCGCAGTGGCGCTGTCGAATCCCTGTATTGAGGCGTGGTTCGTCTACCACTGCGCGGACGTCTGTTCGAGCCGGACCGCAAGTGCTGTCGTTGAGGAACTCGTTAGTAAGTGGGAACGGGGAGCTTATGAGAAAGCAATGGAGATTCCTCAGTGGCTCATCGAGCATACCGACGAGGCCTGTTCACGGGTGCAACGAAGGCGGTTGAGTTTTGCGGAGGGCGCGACCGCGTGGGACGAGGCACCCTGGACCGACATGCCCGAGTTGATTGGATGGCTCGACCGATTGAGACCACGACGCTCCGAATGAACCGGACGCTGGGTCGGCTACGCCTCCTGATCGAGGCCTCGGCGATTATCCTCACGAAGCGCCGCCAGCCGCGTATCGACGCAGGTGGGCGGCGCTGCGCTGCCGCGCCGTTGCCTCGTTCGTTTCTGGTGTCCGGGGGGGCGGCGGCCCGCCGGCTCGAAAAGCCACGCTCGAGCGTGCCCCCACGCGCCTCCGGTATGGTTCCCCACAAATGTCGCACGTAATTCCCATGTAAACCTTTCAAACCTTGAAATCGCATCGTTGAGATTCTGCGGTTATCTTGATGCCTTACAAAAGTGAGGTGACCCAAATTACGTGCGACATTGAGGGGAGGAGGAGAGGCCGGGGAAGGGGATGGGGTCAGCGCTGTTCGTCGAGCTGGTGGAAGATCGCGCCCAACAGAGGCGTGACCACCTCGAGGGTGTCGAGCGCGCCGCCTCGCGAGCCGGGGGGAGGAGATGATGAGCGCGCCCGAGGAGTCGCGTGCGGTCACGCCGACGACCTCGCGGGACAGGCCCGACAGGGGCGTGTTCGTCAGGCCGTGGGCGCGGATCTGCTCGGCGATGCCGGGGATCTCGACCTCGACGATCGAGCGGACGACCTCGGGCGCGTAGTTGCCCACGCCGAAACCCGAGCCGCCCAGGACCAGGATGAAGCGGGCGCCGGCCTCGAGCGCGCCGCGGATCTCCGTCTCGAGGATGTCGGCGCTCTCGGGGATCGCCGCGATCGTCACCGGACCCAGGCCGGCCTCGGCGAGCGCTGCCGTGCAGGCGGGGGTCGCCCGATCCTCCTTCGTGCCGCGCTGGATGCGGTCCGAATAGGTGATGACGTGGGCGCTGATCTGGCTGAGGTCGTAGGCGACGGGTTTGGGCATGGTGTCCTCCAAGAGCGATGCGTACGAATGTGATCCTAGTCCCTTCCTCGCGGCGAGGTGGGTCTGGGAGCCGAGCGTGGTCGCGACGCGATTTTGTGCGTGCGTGGGCCGAGGCAAAAGAAGGAAGCGGGCGTCGGTGCGTGTTGAGAGGTGGTCTCGGCAACTCGCAAGCAGCAGAATGTTCCATTTTATGATGGATTGAGCCATGTTTAATGCGCGCGCATATTTCCCTCATATTGCAAGCAAAAGTAACGATTTGGGCGCTTGGGGGTGAATGCTTGCGCATCCGCAATTTGAGTTGTTAGATTTAATGCGTTCTATTCCCTCATAAAAGGAGAGATGAGTGCGTTCCCTTCGCATCCTCCCCGCCATCGGCGCCGCCGCCCTGGCACTCGCCGCCTGCACGAGCGGCTCCACCCCCGCCGACTCCACGGCCTCGGCCGAGGCGACGCAGCCCGCCGAGACCACCGTCCTCAACGTCTACGCCGCCGCCTCCCTCACAGAGACTTTCGGCGAGCTCGAAGAGATCTTCGAGGAAGCCAACCCCGGCGTGGACGTGCGCTTCAACTTCGCGGGATCCCAGGACCTCGTGACCCAGCTCGGCGAAGGCGCAGACGTCGACGTCCTGGCCACCGCCAACGAATCCACCATGAAGAAGGCCGCCGACGCCTCGCAGGTCGACGTGCAGACCATCTTCGTCACCAATACGCTGACCCTCATCACGACGCCCGGCAACCCCGCCGGCATCACCGGCCTCGACTCCTCGCTCGACGGCGCCAAGCTGGTCATCTGCGCCCCCGAGGTTCCCTGCGGCAAGCTCACCAAGACGCTCACGGAGAAGCTGGGCGTCACCCTGAACCCGGTCTCCGAGGAGCAGGCCGTCACCGACGTGCGCGGCAAGGTCTCCTCCGGCCAGGCTGACGCCGGCATCGTCTACAAGACCGACGCCCTGGCCGAGGGTGACGCTGTCGACACCGTCGCCATCCAAGGCGCCGAAGAGGCCGTCAACAAGTACCCGATCGCCCTCGTGAGCGCCTCGACCAAGAAGGACCTGGGCCAGAAGTGGATCGACCTGGTCCTGTCCGCTGAGGGTCAGAAGATCCTCGAAGACGCGGGCTTCACGCCCGCAGCGAAGTAACATCGACGCGTGAAGTCACGCAGGACGCCCGCCGTCAGCCCCCTGCCCGTCTGGGCGGGGGGCCTCGGCGCGCTCGCCCTGTGCTTCCTGGTCCTGCCCCTGGCCTTCATGCTGGGGCGCGTCAACTGGGCCACCCTCGGCGCGACGCTGGCGACCCCGGAAGCTCGCGACGCCCTGGGCCTGTCGCTGCGCACGTGCGCCGTCGCGCTCGGCGTGGACCTCCTTCTCGGTGTCCCCGCCGCCCTCGTGCTGTCCCGCTCCTGGCGGGGCGTGCGCGCCGCCCGCATCCTCGTCGCCCTGCCGCTCTCGCTGCCGCCCGTCGTCGCCGGCATCGCGCTGCTTGCGGCCTTCGGCCGACGCTCGACCCTCGGGGCGTTCCTCAGCGGCGCCGGCCTCGACATCGCGTTTACGACGAGCGCCGTCGTCATCGCGCAGGTCTTCGTCTCACTGCCCTTCCTCATCGTCACCCTCGAGTCCGCGCTGCGCGCCCGCGAGCAGGGACTCGACGAGATGGCCTCCTCCCTGGGTGCCTCGCCCTCGCGCGTCTTCTGGCGGATCACCCTGCCCGCGGTCCTGCCGGGCCTTGGCCGCGGCGCGGCTCTCGCGCTGGCCCGCTGCCTCGGCGAGTTCGGCGCGACCCTCACCTTCGCCGGATCCATGCAGGGCGTCACCCGCACGATGCCGCTCCAGATCTACCTGGCCCGCGAGTCCGACGCGGACCTGGCCCTCGCGCTCGGCGTGGTCCTCCTCGGTGTCGCGGCCGCCGTCGTCGCGCTCACGGAAACACCGTGGGGACGGCTCGCCTTCTTCCTTCGTGTCACGAGGCGTGGGCACACCTCCGCTTCCGCCGCTCCCGCCGCTCGCCCCGCCGCCCCCTCCACGCCCGCGGGCGAGGCAGGGGAGGGCGTGGCCGTGCGCGTCGCCGGAACCGTGGCGGCGCGCGGCTGGAACGTGGACGCGGAACTGCGCCCCGGCCTCGTCACCGCGGTCGTCGGCCACAACGGTGCCGGAAAGTCGACGCTCGCCCAGGTAATCGCCGGGACCCTACGCGTGGATAGCGGGACCGTCAGCATCGGCGAGCGAGTCGTCGACGATGCCGCCACGTTCGTGCCTGCCCGCCGGCGCGGCGTTGCCATGGTCTCCCAGGCACCCCGCATCTTCACCCACATGAGCGTCCTGTCCAACGTCGCCTTCCCCCTGCGCGTGCGCGGGGTTGGGCGCACGCAGGCCCGGGCCGCTGCCCTCGAACAGCTGCGCGCCGTGGGGATCGCCGACCTTGCTTTCAAGCGCGCCTCCGACCTGTCCGGCGGCCAGGCCGCCCGCGTCGCGATCGCACGCGCTCTTGTCTTCCGTCCCGAGGTCCTCATCCTCGACGAGCCCACGGCAGCCCTCGACGTCGAGGCCACCGCCCAGGTTTCCGCCGTCCTGCGTGAGCGCCTGGCGGGTGCGGGAATCACGACCCTGCTGGTCTCCCACGACATCGCCGAGGTCCTGTCCCTCGCCTCCCGCATGATCGTCATGGGGGAGGGGCGCATCGTCGAGGAGGGCGAACCCGCCCGCGTGCTCGCCTCGCCCGAGTCGGTGTTCGCGGCCCGCCTGGCCGGTCTCAACATTGTCACTGGCCCGGCGCTCGCGCGTTCCGGCATGGTCGGCGTGCGCGTCGGCGACGGTGCGCTGTGGGCTGCCGACAGCGTTGGCCCTGGGGAGGAGTCTGCGCGCGTCGCCCTCACCTTCCCGCCCGAGGCCGTGGCCCTGTCCCGCGAGGAAGCCCACGCCTCGCCGCGAAGCGTCCTGCCCGGCGTCGTCGCGGGCATCGACGTCGACGGCTCCCTCGTGAGCGTGCGCGTCGCGCTCGCGGAAGGTGTGTTGGTGACCGCCCGGGTCACGGCGTCCGCATGGTCCGACCTGGGCCTCGGCGTAGGCGAGGGGCTGTGGGTGAGCGTGAAGGCCACCCAAGTTCGGGCGATCCCCGTCGCTGAGTCTTCCGAGCTGTAGCCGCGGCCTGTGGCCTTGATCCCGGCCTGTGGCCTCGGCGATCGCCCCGTGGATGCGGCCCCACTTTCCCACAAATGTCGCATGCAATTCCCATGTAAACCTTTTAACACTTGACATGAGATCGTTGAAATTCTGCGGTGTTCTCGATGTCTTAGAAAAGTAAGGGAACCCAAATTGCATGCGACATTGTTGGGTAAGTGGGCCAGAGTGGCGTGGTTGGGACTGTGCGGTTGGGGTTACGAGGCCACGGCTGCGCGGCCGGGCTCGCGATTTGCCGAAGGGTTTAATTTTGCAACGCTTCACATGTTGTAATTCTCGTCGGACGCGTCGTGCGTCTCGCGGTCTGCGTGATGTGTCATACAGGCGATTTTCCCTGGTTCCACGCCGTTTTAGTGCCGCGTGCGAGGAAGGTAAACCATACCTTTGACGGGATACGATCCTGGCCCTAAGTTGATGGATGATTCAAGGAGGTCCTATGACAACGCAGCGCGCCAGCGAGCACCGCCGCCCCTATCAGCTCGGCATCGACGTCGGCTCGACGACGGTGAAGGCCGTCGTTTTGGACGGGAATCGCCGCCTTTTCTCCGACTACCGCCGCCACAACGCCGATGTGCGCGCATCCCTGGGGGCCCCTCCTCGCCGACGTCGAGCGCGCCCTGCCCGGTGCCCGCGTCCACGCCGCCATCACCGGATCCGGCGGCCTGACGACCGCCCGCGCCATGGGCATCCCCTTCGTCCAGGAGGTCATCGCCGGCACCGAGGCCACCCAGCGCCTCCACCCCGAGGTCGACGTCGTCATCGAACTGGGCGGCGAGGACGCCAAGCTCACCTACCTGCACCCCACCCCCGAGCAGCGAATGAACGGCACGTGCGCGGGCGGCACCGGCGCATTCATCGACCAGATGGCCACCCTCTTGCACACGGACGCCTCCGGCCTCGGCGAGCTGGCGACCCGACACACCCAGCTCTACCCGATCGCCTCGCGCTGCGGCGTCTTCGCCAAGTCCGACATCCAGCCCCTCATCAACCAGGGTGCCGCCCACGAGGATCTGGCCGCCTCGATCTTCAACGCCGTCGCCACCCAGACCATCGCGGGTCTTGCCTGCGGTCGACCGATCCGCGGAACCGTCATGTTCCTCGGCGGCCCCCTGCACTTCCTGCCCGCCCTGCGCGAGGCATACAAGGCCCTCCTGCCCAAGGCCGACGCGTTCGTCACTCCCGACGACGCCCAGCTGTACGTCGCGATCGGCGCGGCCCTCCTCGCCGAGAAGGAGGCCGCCAAGAAGGTGCGCCAGGCCGAGGAAGCGGGCGCCACCTCCGTCGACGCCCGCGGCGACAAGCTCACGACCCTCATGGAGCGCCTCGCCGCCGCTCCCGTGCAGGTCGAGTCCCCGCGCATGGCCCCCCTCTTCGCCACCCCCGAGGACCGCGAGGAGTTCATGGCCCGCCACAGCCTCGACGTCATCCCCAAGGCCAGCCTCGAGGAGGCCGAGGGCCGCTGCTGGCTCGGCATCGACGCCGGCTCGACGACGATCAAGGCGGTCGTCATCGACTCCCAGGACCGCATCGTCTTCACCCACTACGCCTCCAACGAGGGCGACCCCGTGGCCGCTGCCGTCGACATCGTGCGCGCCGTGCGAGGCGCGCTGCCCGAGGGCTGCGAGATCGGCCGCTCGTGCGCAACCGGCTACGGCGAGGGCCTGGTCAAGGCTGCCCTCACCATGGACGAGGGCGAAATCGAGACGATGGCGCACTACCGCGCCGCCGAATTCATCTGCCCCGGCGTCACCTCCGTCATTGACATCGGCGGCCAGGACATGAAGTACCTGCGCATCCGCGACCACGCGGTGGACTCCATCTCCGTCAACGAGGCGTGCTCCTCGGGCTGCGGCTCCTTCCTGCAGACCTTCGCGCAGACGATGGGCACCGACGTGCGTTCCTTCGCCCGGATGGCCATGGAGTCGGAATCTCCCGTGGACCTGGGCACCCGCTGCACGGTGTTCATGAACTCCTCCGTCAAGCAGGCGCAGAAGGAAGGCGCTGACGTGCGCGACATCAGCGCCGGCCTGTCCTACTCCGTCGTGCGCAACGCCCTCTACAAGGTCATCAAGCTCAAGGAGCCCTCGGACCTCGGTGAGCGCGTCGTCGTCCAGGGCGGCACCTTCCTCAACGACTCCGTGCTGCGCGCCTTCGAGCTGCTCACCGGCCGCGAGGTCGTGCGCCCCGACATCGCCGGCCTCATGGGCGCGTACGGCGCCGCCCTGACCGCGCGCATGCACGACACGGGTGAGGGGACCTCGTCCCTGGCGACGATCGAGGCCCTCGAGGGCTTCGGCGTCGACACCACGCGCAAGACCTGCCGCCTGTGCCAAAACCACTGCCAGATGACCATCTCGACCTTCTCTAACGGCGAGCGCCACGTGTCGGGCAACCGCTGCGAGCGCGGCGCGTCCCTGGAGCGCGTGCCCAAGAAGTCGGAGCTGCCCAACCTCTACGACTGGAAGTACAAGCGGATCTTCGGATACCGCCGCCTCACCGAGAAGAAGGCGTTCCGCGGCGACATCGGCATCCCGCGCGTGCTCGGCATGTACGAGAACTACCCGTTCTGGTTCACGATGCTCACCGCTCTGGGTTTCCGCGTCATGATCTCGGGCCGCTCCAACCACGACCTCTTCGAGACCGGCATGGAGTCCATCCCCTCGGAGAACGTGTGCTACCCGGCCAAGCTCGTCCACGGGCACATCGAGTCCCTGCTGGACAAGGGCATCACGACGATCTTCTACCCCTGCGTCGACTTCGAGCAGAAGCTCACCGAATCCGAGAACTCCTACAACTGCCCCATCGTGGCGACCTACCCCGAGGTCATTCGCAACAACATGGAGCGCCTGCTGGATCCGGGCACGAAGTTCATCAGCCCCTTCGTCAACTTCGGCAACCGCGAGTACCTGCCCGCCCACCTGTCCAAGACCTTCAAGGAATACGGCTACGACATCCCCGTCGAGGAGATGAAGGCCGCCCTGGACAAGGCGTGGGAGGAAGACGCCGCCGTCAAGGCCGAGATCCGCGCAAAGGGCGTCGAAACCATCGAGTGGATGCGGGAGCACGGCGTGCGCGGCATCGTGCTGGCGGGCCGCCCCTACCACCTCGACCCCGAGATCAACCACGGCATCCCCGAGGTCATCGTGGGCCTGGGAATGGCCGTCCTCACCGAGGACTCCATCATCGACGCGCGCCTCGAGCGTCCCCTGCGCGTCCTCGACCAGTGGTCCTACCACTCGCGCCTCTACGAGGCCGCCGCCCGCGTCGGCGACGAACCCGACCTCGAGATGGTCCAGCTCAACTCCTTCGGCTGCGGCGTCGACGCGATCACCGCCGACCAGGTCCAGGAGATCCTTGAGGGCCGCGGCGACGTGCACACCGTCCTCAAGATCGACGAGGTCTCCAACCTGGGTGCCGCCAAGATCCGCCTGCGCTCCCTCGACGCGGCGATCACCGAGCGCGCCTCCCTCACCTCCGCGATGAACGAGGCCGGGGCCGGGGACGGCGAGAACGGTGCGGATGGGGCGCAGCTGGCCCCCGCCTCGTCCGTGGGCCTGGTGTCGGGCTCCGTCGACACGGCCACCCTGCGCGACCCCTCCGGCGACGCCGCCCGCGAGGAGCAGGCCGGCCACATCAAGCCGCGCACAGCCTTCACCGAGGAGATGCGCGAGGCCGGCTACGAGATCCTCGCCCCCCAGATGTCGCCGATCCACTTCCGTTTCCTCACCCCGCTGTTCGCGACCGCGGGCCTGAAGGTGCGCGTGCTCGAGCACACGAGCCGCACCTCCATGGAGGTCGGCCTGAAATACGTCAACAACGACTCGTGCTACCCGGCAATCGTCGTCATCGGCCAGCTCCTCGACGAGTTCATCTCCGGGCGCGCCGACCCCGACCGCACGGCCGTGGGCATCACCCAGACGGGCGGCATGTGCCGCGCCAGCAACTACGCGGCCCTGCTGCGCAAGGGCCTGCGCGACGCCGGATACCCGCAGGTCCCCGTCATCGCCCTGTCCGTCCAGGGCATCGAGGACAACCCTGGCTTCCACCTCGGCGTCCAGCATATCCACAAGGCCATCCAGGCATTCGTCATCGGCGACGCCATCCAGTCGATGCTGCTGCGCGTGCGCCCCTACGAGGCCACCCCCGGCTCCGCGATGGACCTGTACCGCACGTGGGACGGCTACGTCCAGGAGTGGATCACCAGCGGGCGCGTGGCGGCCCTCGGTGGGCGCGTCTCCTACGGGAAGATCATCCGCGAGTGCGTGCGCGCCTTTGATGCCCTGCCCCTGCGCGACATTCCGCGTAAGCCGCGCGTCGGCCTGGTCGGCGAGATCCTCGTGAAGTTCCACCCCGACGCCAACAACCACGCCGTCGACGTCATCGAGGCCGAGGGGTGCGAGGCCGAACTACCCGGCCTCATGCAGTTCTTCCACAACTCCGTGGCCACCGCCGCGTGGGACAAGGAAAACCTGGGTATCGACGGCAAGCAGCGCTACATCATGCCGATCGTTTTGTGGGCGCTCAAGAAGTACGAGAAGCCCGTGCACCGCGCGTTCGCGGCGACGAACGGCAAGTTCGAGCCGCACCGGCCCATCGAAGAGATGATCGAGCGTTCCCAGGACATTGCGCGCCTGGGCAACCAGGCCGGCGAAGGCTGGTACCTGACCGCGGAAATGGTCGACATGATCGAACACGGCTGCCCGAACATCATCTGCGCCCAGCCGTTCGCGTGCCTGCCCAACCACGTCGTCGGCAAGGGCATGTTCCGCGCGCTGCGCACCCGCTACCCCGAGGCCAACATCGTGGCCGTCGACTACGATCCGGGTGCATCCGAGGTCAACCAGCTCAACCGCATCAAGCTCATGCTGGCCACCGCCCTGCAGTCGCCGGAGGCGCGCGACAGCGAGATCCTGCAGCTCGTCGACGTCGAAGAGCCGGCGTCGTGCGGCGGGTCGGGCTCGGTCATGCTCGGCATGCCGACGATCCCCAGCAGGCGGGCAGCCTTCCGCTGAGCGTTTCGCCTCGTCGCGCTATGCGGGGCACCGTGCGCGCTGCGGGCTGTGCAAGCCGTGCGCGGCGTGCGTGCCCCGGCCGTCGCGGCGCATTCACACGCGCGTGGGGGTGACTCGAGCGAGTCACCCCCCCAAGCGCGTCCGTTCGCGAGGCCGACGCGGCCTACACCGTCAAGCTTCCATACGCGATCTCAAAGCCCGCCGACGCCCAGCCCGTGCTGTACGACAGACGCACCGAGACCTCGCGCGTGCCCGAGGACGGCCAGGGCACCGGGAGGAACCCCGTCTCGCCGGGCGCGACATCCAGGGACGCTGAATACTCCCACGTTTCGTGGCCCTCCTCGACCACGCGGCACAGGAACTCCAGGTCGCACGTCGACGTGAACGTCATGCGGTTGCGAACCGTCACCCCCGAGTACGAGGGTGCCACCGTCACCGGCGCGTAGTGAAGCTCCTCGCGTCGCACCTTGCGCAGGTTCGGGAAACGTGCCTGGGAGTACTCCGGGCGCGTCGGATCGAGAGCGTGGGCGGCGCGGACCTCGTCCTCCTCGTCCCCGATCGCCCAGGCGATGACGCTCGGGTGCGCGCGATCCCGACGGAGCGCGGCCTCGATGGCCTCGTCGCGTGCCACCCCCGGGCCGTACAGGTTTGACGCGCAGTCGATGACGTACAGGCCGTACTCGTCGGCCAGATCCAGGAACCGGGCGTGCCCGGGCGCGTCAGCGATCACGACCGTGTTGACGCCGTGGCGCTTACACCACACGATGTCGTCGAGCATCTCCGGGATGTTGACGGCCAGGCCCGTGCGCCCGTCGCACTCGTTGCGGGTCACTCCCCGGAGGGCCAGCGCCCTGCCCGCCAGCCTCACCCCCTGGGAGGTCGCCTCAACGTCGTGGAAGCCGAGGTCAAAGGGAAACCGTGTCCTTGACCCCCCTCCTCGTCGCGCAGCGTCACAATCAGCCGGTACAGCGCCGGCTCCTCGGCGCTCCACGGGATCACGTCCAGACCCCGCGCGGTCATCACCTCATCAGGAGAAGCGACCGCAGACCACAGCCTCTCCTGCTCGGTCTCGTTCACGAGCGCGGCGTGAACCTCGACACCGCCCGTCGTTTCAACCCGCAGCGTCAGCGCGCCCGCGCGACCATCGTGGGATGCCACCGGCGCCACGTCCACGATGTGCGCTGGAGGCCTGGCCTCCAACGACACCTCGCGGAACAAACCGTGGCAGCACACCGGCGAATCCATCAGCAACACGGCGAGCGTATGCGAGTGCGTGGGCTGCAACGCGCCGGTCACGTCGAAGGCCGCAGGAATGAAACCGTCCGCGCAGAAACCAACGAACGTTCCATCAACCCACGCGTAGAGAGGGCCGGAGAAGCCGCCGAAAGTCAGCGTCATCATCCAGCCTCGCTCAAGCGCCTCCTTCAATGGGGCATCGAAGATGAACTCGCGGCGCAGAATCGAGGCGCGCACCAGGTCAGAGGGCTCTTCGTCGCCGACACGGGAGGCATCCTCCTCGCGGGCCTGACCCTCAGCGCGCATCCACGAGCCGTCCAGCTCGAGGATGCCGGGCACAGACGTCGCGCCGAAATTCCGATGAGTGGGAGCACGATGAATCAGCTCCCGAAGCGGTGCCAGTGGCACCGGTAACCTGCCAGGTGCTCGACAGCATCTGAAGTGGCCTGCGTGACCTCCACGTCGCGTGCACCGTCAGGCGGTTCACCGACGCCCCCGGGTCCCGCAGCCATGCAACGTTAGGTTCCGGGATGTGTTTCATGTAATAAAAGTACCATTTAGTAATTAGTCATGAAACGGTATTATTTCCTGAAATGCAGGTAAATATGCCTTGACATGCGGAATAACTACGGGTGACAAATGGGACGGCGACCACATTCTGGGATTTTTGGTCACGGCGATGGGCACAAATGCCGTCCCGTGGAGGTGGCGGTCGGGCGTAACGAACCCCGGCCTCGTGCTGTACGGGCATGCGCATAAGGCACCCCGGCCTCGTCCCTGAGAAAAGGAACGAGGCCGGGGCTGATGTGTGACGCGGGGGTGTGCCCCTTGCGCGTGCGTCGCGTGCTTACTTCGCGGCGGACTCGCGATCCGCGTCGCGCGTGATCTTACGGGCAAAGCCGTAAAGCAGCCACGTCGCACTCGCGAAGAACAGGAGGCCCAGCACGTTCGCGACGGGGGTGTAGCCGTCGCCGATGAACGGCAGTGCCAGCGGGGACTCCCGAACCCGTCGCACCCGCGATGCCCGCGTAGACGACGCCGAACAGGGACTCGCCGACGATCAGGCCGGTCGCAGCCAGCGTGCCGAAACGCTTCGCGCGCTCCGCGTCCGCCTGCTTGTCCGCCCACCTGTTGTACAGGAAGCCCGCGAGCGCGCCGATCGGGATCAGGATCGTGAGGGAAACAGGCAGGTAAATGCCCATGCCGACAGCCAGCGGAGGCAGAGCGAGCTTGCCCTTCGATGCGGGGCGCAGGACCTCGTCAATGATGATGACGACAACGCCGATCGCGGCGCCGATGCCCAGGAGCTTCCAGTCGATACCGCCGCCGAGCACGCCCTTCGCGAGCGAAGAAATCAGCGAGGCCTGCGGGGCCGCCAGTGCGTCCGGGCCAGCGCCGGGCGCACCCTGGAAGCCGAAGGAGTTCTGCATGAGCTCCAGGACCGGGGGAATGATCAGCGCGCCGAAGACGACGCCGATGATCAGCGCGACCTGCTGCTTCCACGGGGTCGCGCCCACCAGCTGACCCGTCTTGAGGTCCTGCAGGTTATCGTTCGCGATCGTCGCAATACAGAACACGATCGCGGAAGTGAACAGCGTGTAGGCGATGAGCGCCGTGTTCTCCTCCGTCGTCGAACCGCGGCCGTGCACCGCCAGGATGACGACGGCCGTGATGACGACGACCAGCAGGCCGACGCCCGACACCGGTGAGTTCGACGAGCCGATCAGGCCTGCCATGTAACCGCACACCGCCGCGACCAGCAGGCCAGCGGCCAGAATGAAGAGGACCGAAATGGCGATCAGAACAGCCGTGTTGTGCTCGATCTGCGTGCCGCGCATGAACCACCACAGCAGGCCCGCGATCGGAATCATGGCCACGAAGATGGAGACGATGACCCACTTGCCGGGGATGTCCTGCTCGGTGCGGTCGATCTGTGCGCCGTCCTCCTTGGCGCCGCGTGAGGCGCGCAGCGACTCGGACATGCCGCGGGCGATCGGGCCCATGATCTTGATGAGCGTCCAAATGGCGGCAACCGCCATGACGCCCGCGCCGATGAAGCGCACGTCCGTCTTGAAGACCGTCGACAGGGCGTCAGTCAGGTCATCGGCACCCTGCAGCTGGCCATTCGCGTACAGGGGCAGCAGAACGCCGTAGGAGGTGACCATGCCGATCAGCATCGCGATACCGACCGTCATGCCGACCAGGTGGCCCACGCCGATCAGGGCGAGGGACAGGGAGGTGGAGAGCATCGTGCCCGTCGAGCCGATCTTGAAAGCCGTTCCGACCTCGGAGGCCGCGACCTTCATGTAGCCGAGGAGTGCCATCACGGCCGAGGCCAGCGCACCCCAGGTGATCGCGAGCAGGCCGCGCTTGTTATCCTCGCCGGAATCCTGGGCGTCGCCGACCTTGAGGATCTCAGCGCCGGCCACGCCCTCGGGGTAGGGCAGGTCCGAGCCGGTCACGAGCGCGCGACGCAGAGGAATCGAGTACATGACGCCCAGCGAACCGCCGACCGCGCACACGAACATGGTCTCCCAGTACGGGAAGCCGCTCCACCAGCCGACGATCACGAGGCCCGGGAGAACGAAGATGACAGCCGACAGCGTGCCCGCCGCCGACGCGATGGTCTGGACGATGTTGTTCTCCTGGACCGTGTGGTCGCCCCAGAAGCGCAGAACCGCCATCGAGATGACGGCTGCCGGGATCGACGTCGCAAACGTCAGGCCGACCTTCAGGCCCAGGTAGACGTTCGCGGCCGTGAACGCCAGCGTAATAATGCCGCCGAGGATGATGCCGCGGAGGGTCAGTTCTTTGAGCGACGTTTGCTTCGTCGCGTTTGGCGCAGACACGAAAAATCCTTTCGCTGCCTTGAATAGATACCCTGCAAGACTAGTGCATTTATGAGTGGTCGTGAATCCTATGCGGGTGCTTAATTTCGTTTTCAATCGTTCTAAATGGTCAGGTGGCGTCTGTTTCGTGTGCTGCCGTGTGATCTAGCGGGGCCCTGCTCCCAGGCTGCGGTGTGGCCCTGCTCCCAGGCTGCGGTGTGGCCCTGATCCCAGCCCGCCCGGTCGATTTGCGTGCAAAGGGGGAGGGTGTAGTAGAGTATCCGGGTAAGGTAGCGTGTCCGAGCGGCCGAAGGTGCAGCACTCGAAATGCTGTGTGGTGTCACAGCCACCCTGGGTTCAAATCCCAGCGCTACCGCCACTGCCGCCCGGCCCCATTGGGGCCGGGCGGTTTTGTTATGCCGACGCGGCGTGCGTGGGTTGCTTGTGACGCCGCTGGTGGGCCGGGCTGCTTTGTGTGCCCGTGGGCGGCGGCCCGCCCGCAGTGCCTTGTTTGTGGCCCCGCTGGTGTTCCGGGCGCCGGAGGGCCCGGCTGTGGGGCCGGGCTGCTTGGTGTGCCCGTGGGCGGCGGCCCGCCCGCGAGCCGTCCGCGCCGCGAGCTTCGCTCGGCGCGTCGCCTCGAAGCCCGGCCAGGCCCCGCCACCGCCCACGGGCACCGCAGCCAGGCCCCTCACGGCCCTCCGGCGCCCTTCACACCGGTGGGACCTGGTGTGTTGACGTGTGGCTTGGCGCGTCGGCTCGTTGTCCGGGCAGGCCCCGACGCCGCCCGCGGGCACCGCAGCCTGTCTCCTACTTGAACCCCATCTCTGGCAGCCAACCCTAACGCACATCATTTCTGCGCCCACACCCAATTTCGCATGCAATTCCCCCACACCCCTTTCAAATTCGAAAATCAGATCGTTGGAATTGCAACGTTTTCAGACTTTATTGAAACTTAACCCAATCGAATTACGTGCGACTTTTCTGAGGCAGTCCCAGCCACCACCCACGGGTGCCGCAACCAGGCACTGACACGCGGCATGGGGGTATCGGTCTCATCGAGGCACTCCACGGCAACCACCGCCACTTCCAGCGAGCCTCCATGGAAGAAATATCGCCCCAGCAGGGCACCCCACCGCTTGACTCACGTCCTCAGTGAAAGAAATATCGCCCCTGCTCGCTCAAAATGGGCAAAATACTGCACTTTTCGGCGTGCCGGGGCGAAGAATATTTCACGGCACCCCACAACACCTCACGCAGGGGCGGTTTTTCTTTCACCCCAGCTCCATCCCGACCCACAGGCGGGACACAACTCACCCTGCTCGGCTCTATCAGCGCACACGCGCGAAACAGTTCGCCCAGCGTCCTCTATTTCTGCTGCGGTGTGCGAAAAAGTTCGCCCTGCAAGCCCAAACGGGCGAAAAACGCTGTTTTCAGGCGTGCTGGGCGAGTTTTTTCGCGGAGATGTCGCTGGAGGGGCCGTGTCGGGCGAGTTTTTTCGCGCCGTGGGACTGGCAGCTGGGCCCATCTACTGGCACCCCCGCTGATGCACGGCTAAACCCCATTGGTGGCGTGGTGGGCAGCCTGCCCGCACAGTCACCCACCGGGTTAACGCGCGCAGGATGCGTTCACAGAAGCAGGTCCTGACGGGCTCGCAGGCCTCCCGCCGCCTTCCAGATGCTCAGTGATACAACGAGAGGCGGGACCCCGAAGGATCCCGCCTCTCGTTGTGTGCGGTGGCCGGGCAGTTAGTGCCCGAGCCTCAGCTCAGAAACAACGGCCGCGGCGTCAGCGCGAACGCTCAGTTCTTCCACCAGCCCTTGACGGTGTCGACCGCGTCGGACAGCGCGGAGTGGGATTACGAGAACCTGGGGATCGACGGTAAACAGCGCAAGATCATGCCAATGGCTCTGTGGCTGCTCAAGAAGTATGAAATCCCAGTTCACAAGGCCTTCGAAGAGACAAATGGGAAGTTTGAAGCCCATCGCGACATCGAAGAGATGATCTCGCGCTCAGAGGACATCGCGCGCCTTGGGAACCAGGCCGGTGAAGGCTGGTACTTGACGGCCGAGATGGTCGACATGATCGAACACGGATGCCCGAATATCATCTGCGCACAGCCATTTGTATGCCTACCGAACCACATCGTTGGAAAGGGCATGTTCCGCGCGCTGCGCAACCGTTACCCGCAAGCAAACATTGTCGCGGTCGACTACGATCCGGGTGCCTCGGAAGTCAATCAGCTCAACCGAATCAAGCTGATGCTGGCAACCGCTGTCCAACAGCACAATGCCGCCGAGCGTGATGGTGAAGAAGATGGCGTGCTGCAGTTGGTCGGGATCGATTTTGATTCTGAAGACCTGGGCGGCGAGGCCGTCGCTGGTGCCTCCAGTGGTGGTTGCGGGTGTGGATCCGGTGGTGGTTCTTCTGATGGCGAGGGACACCGCGTGGTCGGCTTGGGCATGCCTGCAATTCCGCCGAGGCGGGGTGCTGCTTTCCGCTGAGTTCAGCGTGCTCCTTCCTGGCGGAGTAGCCTCAGGAATAACCGTGTTTAAGTAGCGGATATTTTGTGAAACGGAAGGGTAACAATGCGCCTCTCAGCACTGGAACAGGTTCCGCTTTTTGACGGATCGACTCCGCATCAGGCACTGGAAGACATGGTGTCCTTGGCTCGCGGACTAGAAGAGATGGGTTTCCATCGCTTCTGGATCGCAGAGCACCACAACACACCGGTCTTTATGTCGTCCGCTCCCGAGCTGGTGATGACTCACCTTCTGGACCGAACCTCGCGTATTCGCATTGGTTCGGGTGGCGTGATGGCTATGCATCAGGGCAGCTTACAGATGGCAGAAAAGTTCTTCACTCTGGCCACCTTGTTCCCCGGACGCGTCGACATGGGATTGGGACGAGCCCCCGGCGGTGACATGATCTCCGCCCGCGCGCTCAATCAGGGCACAACAATTGATCCTGGTGCGATCAATGCTCTGATCGATGAAACTTTGGCTTTCATGCGAGGGACTTTGCCGGAGGGGCACCCCCTACGCCTCGGTGGATGTCTACCCGCATCCCGATGAGCTTCCCGAACTGTGGTTGCTGGGGTCTTCAGGCCAGAGCGCGGCCTGGGCGGGGACTCGAAACATGAACTACGCCTACGCGCAGTTCTTTAGCGGCCAGCAACAGCCCGAGGTCATGGACCACTACCGCGCACACCTGCCCGAAAATCTGGGTGAAGGTGAAGGACAGACGCTTTCCGCGCTCGCGGTGAGCGCTGCAGAAACTGAAGCGGAAGCCCTAGAACAAGCACTTCCCGCATTGAGCTTCCGCATGTGTTTACGACTGGGACGCCCCGTGCGGTTCCAGCGACCCGAGCAGATGAGCGCCGAAGACCGAGAAGACGCACTGCGATGGGCACAGCGCGATCGCTCGATCATCATCGGCACCTACGACCAGGTTGCTCAAACGATTGCGAACTTTGCGCGTAACCACCGCGTCGATGAAGTCATGCTGATCAGCTACATCGCTGATGTTCCACAAAAGCTTGCACAATACCGAGAGCTCCAGACACGTCTGAGCTCAAGCCTTTGAGCAGCTGGTCACTCCATCAGTGGATAGAGTTGTGGCCCCGGCCTTCAGGCGGGGGCCACAACCTTTAAAACAAACAAGCAGTGATCACAGGGCTGCTGCGAAACGCTCTGCGACGTTCTCCCAGTTCACAACGTTCCACCAGGCCTTGACGTAGTCGGCCTTGACGTTGAGGTAATCCAGGTAGAAGGCGTGCTCCCACATGTCGATCATGAGCAGCGGAACGGTGGCGACCGGGATGTTGCCCTGCTGGTCGGTCATCTGGTAGGTCACGAGGCGCTTGCCGACAGTGTCCCACGCGAGGACGGCCCAGCCGGAACCCTGCAGGCCCAGGGCGGCGGCGGCGAACTGTGCCTGGAAGGACTCGAACGAGCCGAAGAACTCGTCGATGGCGGCGCCGAGCTCGCCCTCGGGGCGCGAGGCGCCCTCGCCGGTCATGTTGGTCCAGAAGATGGAGTGGTTGGTGTGACCGCCCAGGTTGAAGGCCAGGTTCTTCTCCCACAGGTTGATCGCGGCGAAGTCGCCGGACTCGCGGGCGGCAGCCAGCTTCTCGAGGGCGGTGTTCGCGCCGGCCACGTAGTTGGCGTGGTGCTTGTCGTGGTGCAGCTCCATGATGCGGCCGGAGATGTGGGGCTCGAGAGCGGCGTAATCGTAGGGAAGTTCGGGCAGGGTGTAGACGGTCATGATGCTCCTCCTGGGCGTCGTCGTCGTTTGTCTATTGACTCCAAGGGTAGTACTTAAGTCCCGCCTTGCGTAGGGGTTGTGTGTCACCTTTCGCGCAGTGCGATCAACGACGAGGCCGGGGCTGATCCTCGCGACCACGCCCCGGCCTCGTGAAACGACAGACGATCAGGCCTTCGTGCGCGCCCGACGCACGAGAGCGGACGCACCGACGACGATCCATGCGATAACGGCACCCAGGATGACGCCGAAGATACCGGACAGGAGGGTCTCGACCAGCCAGGTCACGAAACCGCCCGCGCCAGACACTGCGTGCTCGGCGACCTCGAGGATGTGATGGAAGACCGGGACGCCGACCTCGGCGAGGTTCGCGATGACCAGGTGGCCGCCGACCCACAGCATCGCGACCGTGCCGACGACGCCGATCACGTTGAAGACGTGCGGCATGACGCGCACGATCGTGCGGCCGACGTTGTCGACGGGGCCGGGGCGGTTGTCCTCGGGCTCGAGGGCACCGCGCGCCAGGTGGAGGCCGAAATCGTCGGCCTTGACCAGCAACGCGACGAGGCCGTACACGAAGAACGTCATGAAGAACGCGACCCCGATGAGGACGGCGACGCGCATGACGCCAGTCTCGCCCCCCAGGCCGGCCATGGACACGAGCATGATTTCGGCGCTGAGAATCAGGTCGGTGCGGGTCGCAGAAGCGACGATGCCCTTCTCGAGCTCCTCGGGGGAGGCCGCGCCGGCATCCTCGTGGTCCTCGTGGTGGCCGGGCAGCCAGCCGAGCTTCTCGAGGACCTTCTCCCCGCCCTCGAAGCACAGGTACGCGCCGCCCACGATCAGCAGGAATGGGAGAAACTGCGGGGCCAGCCAGGTGAGCAGGAGCGCGATCGGCAGGATGATGAAGAGCTTGTTGATGAGGGAGCCGCGCGCGATCTTGCCGATGATGGGCAGCTCGCGCGCCGGGCTCAGGCCTGACACGTACTGGGGCGTCACCGCGGTGTCGTCGATGACGACGCCCACCGCCTTCGAGGAGGCCTTGACGGCGTTCGCCGCGACGTCGTCGATCGACGAGGCCGTGACCTTAGCGAGGGTCGCGATATCGTCGAGCAGTGCGACAAGTCCACCGGACATGGGTTTTCCTCCTATGGGCCTCTCATGGGGGCCTCGTGTCGTTACGCGCATTGTACGTGCGGGGATAGTCTAGAGTCATGACGACTTCCGTACCCGTCCCCGCCCTCGATCGTGACCTCATCGCGCGCCTGCGCTTCGACGTTATCGCGGCAAGCTGGACCACTGACACCCTTGAGACGCTGCTCAGTGACGGCGCCCTGTCCGCCCTCATGCGCGACTCGCGCCTGCCCGCCCTCGTCGAGTCGCGGGCGTCACCGACCCGGCGGCTACCCTCACGCGCTTCTTCGTCCTCGGCCAGCCAGAGCGCGCCTCGGCCCTGGACGCGGCCCTGCTGACGCTGGGCGCATGCGGGCTGGGGTCCCTCGGCCTCGCGGTCACTATCGACGAGGCCGAGGCTGCCTCCGCGCTCGTCATGCCCCGTGCGGGCGGCGCTCCCAAGTGTGAATCCAAGGAGGAGCGTGAGGAGGCCTTGTCCCCGCAGGCCTCGAGCCTGCCGACGATGCGCGACCCCGACGAGGAGTCCCCCGAGCCCGAGGTTGAGGCGGACCCGTGGATGCGCGCCCTCTTCGACCTGCGCCCCCACGCGGCCTCGCTGCCGGGCGGCGATCACGAGTGGTGGGTGGTCTCGGACCTGGCGGAGGTGCAGACCGGCGAGCCGCTGTCCGATGACCACGTGCTCGGCATCGGCGGCGCGACCCTGACGTTGCTGGAGATGACGGTGCGCGAGCACGTTGATTCGGCCCTCGACGTGGGCTGCGGCTGCGGCATCCAGGCCCTCTACCTGGCCACGCACGCCGACCGCGTGGTGGCGACCGACCTGTCGTCGCGTGCGTGCGCGCTCACCCAGTTCAACGCGGCCCTCAACGAGGCCGTCATCGATGTGCGCGAGGGCTCTCCCTCTTCGAGCCCGTTGAGGGCGAGACCTTCGACCTCATCGTCACCAACCCGCCCTTCGTGATCACGCCGGACTCGGTGCGCGGCGCGGCCGGCCTGCTCGAGTATCGCGACGGTGGCATGGACCGCGACAACCTGATCCGCGCGGTCCTGCGCGGCGCGCCCGCGTGCATGAACGAGGGCGGCACCCTGCAGATGCTCGCCAACTGGGAGATCCCCGCCGACCGTAACCCGGACACTCAGTGGTCGTGGCGCGTGGATTCGTGGCTCGACGGGCTGCCGGTGGACGCGTGGGTCGTCCAGCGCGACGTCCTCGACCCCGCGCGCTACGTGGATATGTGGATCCGCGACTCGGGCGGCCAGCTCATGGCTCGCGCCGATTACGAGCGCGCCTTCACCTCGTGGCTGGCGGACTTCCGCAGCGCGGGCACGGGCGCGATCGGCATGGGCTTCGTGGCGCTGCGCAGGCTCGACGAGGCCGAGGCCGCCTCGGGTGGTAAGCGCGCCTACGACCTGTCCCTCGATGGGCACGCCCCCGCGCGGGTGCGACGTGGCGTGGGCGCTGGCCTCCCTGCGCGCCCCGGAGCTGTGGGACGTGGCGCTGACGCGCGCCTCGGACGTGCGCGAGGAACGCCACTACGTGCCGGGCAGCCCCGACCCGGAGCTGATCATCATGCACCAGGGCGGAGGACTGGGCCGTTCCGTGCCGGTCTCCTCGTCCGTGTCCGCGGTCGTGGGTGCTTCGGACGGCGAGCTGACGGTCGGGCAGATCGCGGCGGCCGTCGCGATGCTCACGTCGGTTGAGGTTGATGATGTGCGCGCCGAGATCGAGGCGCCCCTGCGCGACCTGATCCGCTGGGGATTCTTGACGTTCTGAGCGTTGTTGTGTGCGCGGGCGCCGCGGCTGCGGGGCGGCCGCGGCGCCTCGCTGTATCAGGCGGACTTTGTGGCGTCATTCCGGATGTGTTGTAAGTGCGCGCGCGGGGGTACGTGAGGCCGACTCCAGATGTGGGAGCCCTGTGTTAGCCTGGCGCCACGATTCAGCGAAGGAGCGACAATGGAGTACGAGCTCGCATACCGCTACGCGGCCGCCTCGCGCCTGGATGAGGGTGCGGGGCTCGCGTTGGCCACTTCGGGAGGGTCCACCCCCCGAGGGAGAGGCCGCGCATCCCTATTTCTTCTCGGGCTTCATGGAGCGTCCCGACGTGGTGGCCGCGGGTCTGCTCGCGGTCGCGCGCGTGGCGCGCACCCGCTTCTACGTGCCGCCCGGCATGGTCGTCGCGCCCGGCGGTGGCCTGACTCGTATTGGCATGCTTGACCCGGTTGTCACCAGCACGGCGGAGGGGCTGCGCTTTGAGTCTTTTAGCGTCTGCTGCGGCGTGTACGCGCGGCTCGACGTGGAGGCCTCGGCCCTGGACGCCACTCACTGCGCGGTCGGCGTGACCAACGTGGACGTGAACCAGCCGCTGCGCGCCGCCCTGGCGTCCCTGCGAGTGGGGGAACCCCTGCACCTGGATGTGGGGTCGGAGGGCCTGACAGCCACGACCCTGGATGGGGAGGTGACCGAGGGAGCGGGTTCCCCTGTCACTGCGCTGGCTCAAGGGATTCGCGGAGACCCAGATGCTCTCCTCGGCGATGATGCCCCTCCACGTGTTGAATACTGCGCAGTCCCGTGCCTTTGTTCGCGGCCTGCCCAGGTCCAGCGCGACGGGCACGGTCATGTGGGCGGGCAGGGCCGTGCGCGGGCTGCGCTTGGGGACCCGGCCCGCGCCGGGGGCCGCGTGCGTCGCTGGGCCCGAGCGCCTGCGCGTGTTCGAGCCGCTGGTCCACCACATGAGCAGTCTTGAGGCCTACGGTCCTGACGTGGACGCGGGCAGCGAGCCGGTCGCCTCCCTGTGGGTTGCCCGCATGCCCGGCGCGCGCCTGAGCGTGGGGCTCAGCCCCGCCAAGTCGCGCGGCTTTTCCGGGGAGGGCGCGGTCCTGGCCTCCCTGGGGGGATCCGCGCGTCGAGGAGGACGCCGACATGCTCTCCGCCCTGCTCTCCTTCGAGCCTCGCATCGACACGCAGCTCATGGCCGCCCGCTCCGGCCTGGCCCCGGATCGGGTCGCCGGGGGCCTGGCGCTCCTGGCCTCGAGCGGGCAGGTCGGCTTCGACGTCACCGAGGGGGCCTACTTCCACCGTCCCCTGCCCGTGCGCGCCGACGCGCTCACCGCCATGCACCCGCGCCTGTCGGGGGCGCGCACGCTCATTGAGCGCGGCGCGATCACACGGGAGGAGGGCGCGCGATTCCGCGTGTCCTCGGGCGCGAACCGCTACCGGGTGGACGCACCCGACGACCCCTACGCCATCGGCGAGTACCGCTGCACCTGCCCGTGGTGGATGAAACACAGGGGCGGGCGAGGCCCCTGCAAGCACGTCCTCGCCGTCTCCATCATGCTCAAGGAGGAATCGTGAGTTCCAGGCAATGGCTGCCCGACACCCTGGACGAGTGCATGGACTTTTGGAGGCTCCACCTGTGGGTCCGGCAGCACCCGGGCCTGTGGACGCTCGACCAGGTCTACGCGCGCATGCTGGAAATCAACGACGGCCCGCCCACGGATGCTGACCTGGCCGTGAGCGCCCGCCTGTCCGATCCGTGGATGGACGGCATCGGCTTCCTGCGCCTGGCGGAATTGAAGGGTGACCTGGCCCTCGAGCATGACGAGCGATTCCTGACGGCGCTCATCGGCCTCGAACCCGGGCTGCAGCTGCCCCTCATGCGCGCCGATCGGGAGCTGCGCGAGGAACTGGTGTGGGGGATGCTGCGCCAGGAAGGCAACCGCGGCGTGTCCCTGTCTGCCTCCGACCGTTCTGCGACCATGGGCTCGGGGCGGACGCCCGGCTGGTCGCGCACGCTCGCCGCCAGCATCGACGAGGGCCTCATCGAGCGCGACCGCTTGCTTGACGCCCTCCTGGAGATGCTGGTGGCCGACCTGCCGTCGGGGCGCGCCGGTTGGTATTCGCGCACCCTGCGAATGCTGTCCATGACCCTTGACGAGGCCGAGGCCCGTCAGGGGGCCCTGTGCGCCCTCATGTCCTCTCCCGTCGGGCCGACCGTCACCCTGGCGGTCGGGCAGCTGAGCGCCCTATCGAAGGCCGGGCGACTCGACCTGGAGCTCTTTGCTCGCAGCTGCGAGGGAGCGCTCATGGGGTCGAAGGCGAACGCACTCGCAGCCTTGACAATCCTGCGCGGTGGCCTCGCGGCTTTGAGTCCCGGTGACCTCGAACCCCTGCTCGGCGTCGCGCTGTCTTTCCCGCATGCGCAGGTGCAGGCTCTGGCCATCGAGTTGGCGAGTGACGCGCTGCGATCGGTCCTCCTCGATTCCGCAGTGGTCGGCAGACTCCTGTCGGACGCGGAGTTGGACCCGCTCGTCGTTGCCACGCTCGACCTCCTCGACCCCGGGCACGCGGCGACCGACCAGGCCGACCCCGGCCTCGTGCCAGAAACCCGGGACGAGCCGGGTTCCTTCCTGCCGCCTCCCCGCGAGGCGGGCGACCTGGTACCGATGAGCGCCGAGGACGTGGTTGGGCGAGTCGGCGTCCTGGCTGAGAAGGCGCAGATGGGGCTCGAATACGAGGCGCTGCTCGCGTTCCTCGCCTCTCCAGAGTTCACCCCGGACGCGCTGGAACCGTTGCGCCCGCTTGTGCGGCACCTGACCACGCGCAGATTCGGGTACGAGCGCATGCTCGGATCTCTCCTGCGGATAGCCCTCGATGGGGGAAGGGAGGGTGCTGAGAGCCCGCTGGCCTCTGGCACCGCCTGGTTGGAATCGGAAAATATGCCGACCCTTCTGCGAGAGCGCATCATCGAAGTTGTGGGCCTGGTCGAGCGTGGGCAACGCTACCACCTCCTGGCCACGCCGACCGACGATCGCGGAGCCGTGAATCCCCTGACGCTCGTGCGCCGCGCCCTGGACAACGGGGACGCCGCGCATCTTCCCGCAGATCTCACCCAGGCGCTGCTGCGCGTAGACACCGAGCACCCGGACTGCGCGGCCGCGCTTGCGCTTGTGGAGGAGCGGGAAGCGGAGCTGCCCGCCGCGGCTCGCATCCGTCTCGCGCTGGAAGGTGCGGTGCGCAGACGGGCCGAGGGCTACCTGTCCTCCCTCTCCGTGATGTGGGAGGGGCGACCCGCCTACGAGTCGCGCAGCGGGCAGCCGAAGGTCGCGCGCGACGGATCGCCCGTCTACGCGTTCTTTACCCCGCGCGTCGTCGGCGCAGATACGGGTGCGACAGGCCCTGAGCTGGGCGCGCTTGCGGATATTGCGAGCGCCTCGGGTGATTTTTCTGCCCACCGATATCTCTACCCCGCGTCGGTGCGTCACTTCGCCGTCTGCCTGATCGCCTCGCAGTGGTATGTGCTTGACAGTACGCAGCTGACCGCCGACTGCTACCGGGCCCTGTGTGAGCACGGCGGGCGCTGGGATTCGCTGTCTGCCCAGCTCCTCGGCCAGGCGATCGGTGAACGCGAGGTCGAGTCGCGCGCCCTCGGCGTCGAGACCCTGGCCGCCCTGGTGGCGCGCGGGGATCTCGCCTTTGACGAGGCCGTGGCCGGTTTTGAGGCCGTGGCACACACTGTGAAACTGAACCGGTGGGCGCAGGCCTTCGAGGATCTGGGGAACCTGGACCCTCGCCTCGCGCTGGACCTGGCGCTCGCTTTGCTTCCTGGGCTCGAGCGCGGGCGCACGGGCATCGGGCAGCTGCTGGGCGTCGTCACAGCGCAGTACGCGCGGGCGCAGGCTGAGGGGTGGGCGCCGCCGCTCGGCGAGGATCTCGTCGGCTGGCTTGGCCTTTTCCGAGGCTCCTCACAGGCCGCCAAGTATGCGCGCACGCTGAAGGAGATGGATCAATGAGTTCGCCGATGACGCTCCCCGCCCGCAGGGCGGCCCTCAAGCGCCTCCTAGCCTCCGGGGAGAGCGCCATCGACGCCTACGAGGAAGTGTTGGAGGGGGCCTCGGAGAAGGACCGGCGCTCCCTGTTCAAGTCCGTGCCCTTCGCGCGCCTCATCCCGCCAGCCGTCGAGTGGGAGTGGGACGCGGTCCCAGAGGACATGGTGCGCATGTGCGCGTTCCTGCGCGCCGCCCTGGCCGGGAGCGATGACGCCGGCGACGACTACGGTGCCCGATGGTCGGGCCGCCGCGGCGGTGACCCGCGCGAGGGGGTGGACCTGGAACGGCTGCTCGCCGCCCACAGGCGCGGCGCGGCTGGGCGCAGCGGTGAGTGGCTCGAGGAGGCCGCCGGGAGTCCCGGTGGCGTTGGCTTCTGGCACACCTACCGCTCCCTCCTGGCCGAGCGTGGAGCGTTCCTCACCTCCGCGCCCTCCCTGGAGTACTTCGCGCGCAGGATCATTCCCGCGCCCCACCCCACCTCGGATGAGACGCAGCGCTTCTTCGAGGAGAACCCGACCTTCCTGGAGCACGAGTTCTGGCAGTTCTTCCGCGTCGAGGGCGCCCTGCCGGGCTCCGCCCTCTTCGTGTGGATGTACCGCGAGGATTCCTCCGCGCCCGGCGGCGACTTCGTGCGCCTGCACAGCCACGACCTGGTCCGCTACATGGCGACGCGCCTCCCGCAGCTGCGACCCCGCATCCTCTCCGAGTGTCTGGCCGCGCAGCGGCGCGACTTCTCCGCCTACAACGCCCGTGTCTTCTCGCGGGCCTGGGAGGCACTCGAACCCACGCGTGAGGAAACACTTGAGGCCGTGGCGGATCTGATCGCCCTGCTCGGAACCCAGCCCTCGCCGAGTGTGTCCCTGGCCCAGAAATCGCTTCTGGGTATCGCCCGGGAGCTGACGGTGGAGCAGGTGGACGCCCTCGTGCAGGCCAGCGCCCAGGTCCTGGCACGCAGCGAAAGAAGCTGCTGCGTGCGCACCTGCGCCTGCTCGCCGCCCTCGTCAAGGCTCACCCCGAGCGCGCCCCCGCCGTCAGTGACGTGGTTGCTGAGGCTGAGTTCCCCCTCGACCTGCGAGACCGGGCTGCCGCGCTCGTCGGGGCCGCGGTGGGCTCGCAAGGCTCGGACAAGGCCGGATCCTCGGGCGCTGCCTCGATGGGAGCGAGCGCCCAGGGAGGAGGATCCGAGGAGGGGGCACAGGCCTCGTGGATCTTCCCCGACGCTCCTGCAACCGACCTGCCACGCGCCGAATGGATCGCCGAGCTGCCCGACGATAACGACGCGGCCGTCGCGGCGCTGCACGCCCTCTTCGAGGACGCGGCCGCGGGCACCGCCCTGCCCGCGCTCCTGACGCGCATCAGCGGCGACGACATCGAGCTGACGGAGGCCGACAAGAAGCTGCTCGCCACGTACTGGAAGAGCGCACCCAACTGGAAGGGGGCCAACCAGCTGTCCTACCTCGCATCGCGGCTCCTCGACGGAGTCGAGGTGAAGGACGCGCCCGAGGCCGGGCACTTCCGCGGCTACCGGCGCAAGGGCAGCGAATGGGAGCAGCACCGAGGCCCGGTCCGCCTCCTGCACGAGCAGCTGCGGGTCGCATTGCGCGACAAGCCCTACGATAAGCCGAACGGTCAGGAGATGTACCGCTTCGACCCCATCCTGACCGCACCGCTGGAACCGATCCACCCGCAGTGGGAACGCCAGATCATCCGCGCTCCCTACCAGAAGCCCGTCAAGGTGGTGCGCGGCGAGTACACGAAGAACGACGACATGCACGAGACGTGGGTCATCCCCGGTCAAACCCTGGCAACCGGCGAGGACTCGCTGGCGGGCGCCCTCGCCAACGTCGCCGGGGTTGCCCCCGAGTTCACCGGGCGGCTCCTGGAATCCGGGGACTACCGGTCGAGCGGTGTCGCCTACGCGTGGGCTGCCTGGGCCCTCCAGCACAACCCGGACATTCTGGCCGCCCACGCAATGCCCGTCCTCCAGGGGGCGTTTGTCAAGTTCCCGCAGGTGATTGCGCCCTTCGAGGTGGTCGTTCGCGCGCTGGGGGAGGGGTGGCGGGCGCCGGGCGTGCCCACCTACTCGGCCCTGGCGTGGGCGTCCACCGCCGCGCAGGCGCCCTATCGGGCCATCGCCGCCGAGGCCATCGCGAGCCTCGCGGACACCGGGCGATACGACCCGGCGGCCATGGCCGGTGAGTTCGGCTACCTGCTGCGCAACGGGTGGTTCGGTCCCGGGCGGGTCGCCCAGACGCTCACCGACTGCGCATCCATCTCGGCGCTGGCCGGCTACCGCGTCGCTCAGACCATCGCCGTCCTGCTTCCGTCGCTCGTTGGCATCCGGGGTTCGAATCGTATGGTCGAGGCCCTGGTGGCGCTCGCGGGCGACTACGGCATGAGGGTGTGCGTGCCCGATGAGCTGCGCCCGAAGATGAAGGGATCGAGCGCCCTCGCTCAGGCCCTGCGTGCCCTGGACGCGCTGCCGGACGCACCCACGCGCCACGCCCGCGAGGCGGCGGAGGCGCTCGGCGCGGCGCGTGCGCGCCGAGATCGAGGTGCCCCTGCGTGATCTGATCCGCTGGGGATTCTTGACGTACTGAGCGGTGTTGTGTGCGCGGGCGCCGCGGCTGCAGGGGCAGCCGCGGCGTTTGACGTCAGGGCGTTGTTACTTGTTGTCGGGGTGGAATCAGCCCGGGCCTCGTGAATGTTTACTGGCCGTAGTGGAAGCGGCAGGCAACGATTTCGACCGTATCTTCGGTGATGCGATAAACCAATCTGTTACGTCCGTCGATCCGGCGCGACCAAAAGCCGGTGTATTCGTAGCGGAGAGGCTCAGGCTTGCCGATCCCCTCGTTCCCGTTGCGCTGGATATCCGCAACGAGAGCGTTGATGCGCTTGAGGGTCTTGCGATCCTCGAACTGCCACCAGACATAGTCATTCCAGGCGTGTGGGGTCCACAAGACTTTGAGCATCGTTAGTTCTCCTCATCAGGGATGTCGATGAGATCGTGCTCTTCGAGGTTGCCGTGTCGCAGCTGTGCGATCGATTCGCGCAGGTGGCGGGCGTTCGCGGGGGGACTGCATGAGGTAGACGGTCTCCATGAGGGACTCGTACTCGTCGAGGGCGATGATGACGGCGCTCTCGTGGCCCTGGCGGGTGATGACGATTTCCTCGCGGTCGTTGACGACCTGGTCGAGGACCTCGGCGTAGCGTGCGCGCGACTCGGTGTAGGTCATGGTTTTCATGGGGTGCTCCTCTGCTCGCTATGTACAGAACAGTGTACAGGAAGTGAGGATGTGTGTCGCCAGTGGGCTGGTGATGTCCCAAGGGGTCGCTACTGGACGATCGGCTTGCCGCCGATGGACATGGGGGCGCGGGTGCGGGCCTGGGCGTCGAGGTCCTTCTCCCACGCGGAGGCGTCCTCCCAGTTGACGGAGGACAGCAGGTGCAGGGCGCCCATCTCGCGCAGCGCGTCGAGGAGGATGAAACGCGGGGCGGGGTAGGGGGCGTCCCACGGGATTGCCGTCCACAGTCCGTTCTTTCCGACGAGGAACTCGCCGCGGTTACGGTCGTGCAGGTCGTTGGCAGCGGTCTGCGCGTCCCCCTCCGCGGCCCACAGCCAGCGGGTGATGCGGAAGGCCTCCCACGTCTCCTCCCACGAGGAGTAGGAGGACTGCAGAGCCCGGTTGATGACCGCGAGAGTGTCCCAGGCCTCGTCCTCGCTCAGCCAGCCCTGGCCGGCACCCACGCGCGTCAGGTTCGCCGCGCGAATGAGGTCCCACGCGGCGAAATCGAGAGTCTGGATGCCGCGGTCGTTGTCCAGGAAACGGCGGATGCGCCAGCGGCGCTCCCAGGCCTCCATCGAGGAGTCGGCGGTCTTATTCAGGCGGGCGATCTCGTTGTCCGCCCAGCCGGGCCTCGCGCAGCGCTCGCGCAGACCCGCGAAATCCTCGCGGTGTCCGGCGCGCAGAAGCGAATAGATCTGGCGGAGCAGCCCCTCGCGGTCCGTGATATCCCAGTCGCGCTCCAACATCGCCTTCATGGTGTCCGGCTGTGCGAGCTCCAGACGGTTGACGATCTCATCGTTGCACAGCGAGTAGACCATGGACGGGGCCAGCAGGCGAGCCTGCGGGTCGGTGGCCATGTCCTGGCGTTTGCCGCTCAGATGCGGGGTGTGGTGCTCGTTGAGCTTGTTCCACTCGCTTTCCTTGCCGGCCTCGCGCACGTCGCGCGGCGCGGGAACGGCACCCTTCGAGCGCGCGGCCGCCTGCTTGAACGTAGTCGCTGCGAGGGCCACGATGACGCAGCCGATCGCGAACCAAATCGGGAACGGAATATCGGAAAGGAAATTCTGGAGCACAGACTGATTGTGCCCGATGGAAAGCAGATCACACAATTCAGGGGCGCTTGTGTGCACCACGTGGGACGAGGCAGGGTCCTCACCCCTATGTAATAGGTACCGTCGGATGAGCCCACCGGCGCCTCGCCCGGGCGCGCACGCGCGTGAGAATCCGCCACGGCCTCGTCAATGTCAAACCCGAGCGGCGTGAGACGCGCGGAAGCGCCCCCGGTACCCAGATGCGGGTGGGACGCGGTAAGGTCCATCCCAGATGCCTCGCCGGGTGCTCTCGGCATGAGGGTGCTACAAATACTGGGGAAGCGACGGAAGGGACCGGCAATGTCAGCGACGAAGCTCGTGATCGTGGAGTCTCCTGCGAAGGCAGCCACCATCGAGGGATACCTGGGTCCCGACTACCACGTGACCGCCTCCATCGGCCACATCCGCGACCTTCCGCAGCCCTCCGAGCTGCCCAAGGACATGAAGAAGGGGCCCTTCGGCCGCTTCGCCGTCAACGTGGACGACGGTTTCGCGCCCTACTACGTGGTGAACCCGGACAAGAAGAAAAAGGTCACCGAACTCAAGAAGCTCCTCAAGGAGTGCGACGAACTCTATCTGGCAACTGATGAGGACCGCGAGGGTGAGGCCATCGCGTGGCACCTCCTGCAGGTCCTGAAGCCGAAGGTTCCCGTGCGCCGCATGGTGTTCCACGAAATCACGAAGGAAGCGATCCAGCGCGCCCTGGAGAACACGCGCGACCTGGACACCGACCTCGTGGACGCGCAGGAGACCCGCCGCATCCTCGACCGCCTCTATGGCTACGAGGTCTCGCCCCTCCTGTGGCGCAAGATCCGCCCGTCCCTGTCGGCGGGGCGCGTGCAGTCGGTGGCCATGCGCCTCGTGGTCGCCAGGGAGCGCGAGCGCATGGCGCACGTGAGCGCCCAGTACTGGTCGATCGACACGGCTTTCACGTCGGCGGGCCAGGCCTTCGGCGCGCGCGTGGCCTCCGTGGACGGCCACTCGATCGCGACTGGCTCCGACTTTTCCGAGAAGGGTGAGCTGAGCGCGAAGGCGGCCAAGGCCGGCGTCCTCCACCTGGACGAGGCCACCGCCCGGGCCTACGCCCGCGCGCTGGAGGGTGCCCCGGCCTCGGTCATCGACTCGGTGGCCCGCAAGCCCTACCGTCGCCGCCCGGCCGCCCCCTTCACGACGTCGACCCTCCAGCAGGAGGCGTCGCGCAAGCTGCACTGGAACGCGTCCTCGACGATGCGCACCGCCCAGTCCCTCTACGAGTCCGGTTACATCACCTACATGCGTACCGACTCCACGGCCCTGTCCAGCCAGGCGATTCACGCCGCGCGCGAGCAGGCCACCCAGCTCTACGGGGCCGAGGCCGTGGCCGAGTCTCCGCGCATGTACGGCACCACCTCGAAGGGCGCACAGGAGGCGCACGAGGCGATCCGTCCCGCTGGCGACCACTTCCGCACGCCGGGCGAGGTGGCTGGTTCCCTGTCGAAGCAGCAGCTGGCCCTGTACGACCTGATCTGGAAGCGCACGGTCGCCTCGCAGATGGCCGACGCCCTCGGCTACACGGCGACGATCCGCGTGCTCACCGGCATCGAGGTGGAGGGCAAGCGCCACGACGTGCTGTCCTCGGCCTCGGGCACGGTCATCACCTCACCGGGCTTCCGCCTGGCCTACCAGGAGGGCCGCGACCAGGGGCGTTACGACGCGGAAAAGAACGACGCGGAGAAGACCCTGCCCGACGTCGCTGAGGGTGATCCCGCGACGCTCACCGAGGCCACCCCGGACGGCCACGAGACCCAGCCCCCGGGCCGCTACACGGAGGCCACGCTGGTTAAGACCATGGAGGAGCTCGGCATCGGCCGTCCCTCCACCTACGCGGCCACCATCCAGACGATTGGGGATCGCGGGTACGTGACGCACCGCGGCCAGTACCTGGTGCCCACGTGGCTGGCGTTCTCCGTGACGCGCCTGCTCGAGGAGAACCTGGCGAACCTGGTCGACTACGACTTCACGGCCTCGATGGAGGGCGACCTGGACCGTATCGCCGCTGGCGAGGAGAACGGCACGGAGTTCCTGACGGGCTTCTTCTTCGGCCCCGACGGCACGGGTGAGAAGGGCGGCCTGCGCCACGACGTTGCCTCCCTGGGCGACGACGTCGACGCGCGTGCCGTTAACTCGATCGACCTGGGTCGCGGCGTGACGCTGCGCGTGGGCCGCTACGGCCCCTACATGGAAAGGCTGACGGGACGCGCGCGAACGTGCCGCCGGAGGTTGCCCCCGACGAGCTGACGGACGAGCTCATTGACCAGCTCTTCTCCCGCGCCGCCGACGACGGCCGCGAGCTGGGCGTCGACCCCGCGACCGGTCACACGATCATCGTCAAGGACGGCCGCTACGGCCCCTACGTCACCGAGGTCCTGCCCGAGGCGGCCGAGGGCGGCGACGAGGGCGCGAAGAAGGCGAAGAAGAGCGCCGCCAAGCCTCGCACCGCCTCGCTGTTCAAGACCATGGACATTGCCACGGTCACCCTCGAGGACGCGCTGAACCTGCTGTCCCTGCCGCGCGAGGTGGGCACGGACCCGGCCTCGGGCGAGGTCATCACCGCGCAGAACGGCCGCTACGGCCCCTACCTGAAGAAGGGCACGGACTCGCGCACGCTGGCCTCCGAGGACCAGCTGCTCACCATCACCCTGGACGAGGCCCTGGCCATCTATGCGCAGCCCAAGACCCGCGGCCGCGGCACGGCCCGCCCGCCGCTGCGCGAGTTCGGCGAGGACCCGATCTCAGGCAAGAAGGTCACCGTCAAGGACGGCCGCTTCGGCCCCTACGTGACGGACGGCGAGACCAACGTGACGGTTCCGCGCGCCGAGACGGTCGAAGACCTGACGGCCGAGCGCGCCTACGAGCTCCTCGCCGACAAGCGCGCCAAGAGGGCCCCGCCCCCAAGCGCACGCGCAAGACGGCCGCGAAGAAGACGACGACCAAGAAGACGAGCGCGAAGAAGACCACCGCGAAGAAGACGGCCACCAAGAAGGCCGCGACGAAGAAGGACAGCTGATGGCAGCGCGAGGAGTGTTCATCACCTTCGAAGGTGGCGACGGCTCGGGGAAGTCCACGCAGATCCAGTCTGTGCGCGACTGGTTCGAGAGCCGTGGCCGCGAGGTCATCGTCACCCGCGAGCCGGGAGGCACCGAGCTGGGCACGGAGATCCGTCGCCTCGTGCAAAACGGCCCCGAGGACGTCGACGCGCGCACGGAGGCCCTCCTGTACGCGGCCGACCGCGCCTACCACGTCGCCACGGTCATCGCCCCGCCCTCGAGCGCGGCGCGGTCGTGCTGGGGGACCGCTACATCGACTCATCCCTGGCCTACCAGGGCGCGGCCCGCTCCCTCGGCGTGGACGAGATCGCCTCCCTGTCCGCGTGGGCGACCCGCGGCCTCTACCCGTCCCTGACCTTCCTCCTCGATCTGCCCCCGGAGGTCGGCGCGCGCCGCCGCACCGACGCCCCGGACCGCATGGAGCGCGAGTCTATGGACTTCCACGAGCGCGTGCGCCACGAGTACCTGCGCCTCGCGGACGCCGAGCCCGACCGCATCGTCGTCATCGACGCTGTGGGCACGGTCGACGAGGTCTTCTCCGAGATCCGCGGCGTTCTCGTCGAGCGCTTCGAGGGCGGCTCCGTCACGATCGACGAGGCCGACGACGCTCCCGTGTCTGCGCCCGCTCAGGACACCCCGGCCTCGTCTTCGTCCGAGATTCCCGAGGTCGCTGAGGCCCCCGAGAAGCCGCGCGAGAAGAGCCCGAATAAGGGCTCGTCCCGTAAGCCCGCCACCATGGTGGGTGCTCTGGGCGAATCCCAGGGCGCGCTCTGGGATGAATGATGAGCGTCTGGTCCTCGCTCGTCGGACAGGATGCGGCGGTCGCTAAGCTCTCCGAGGCCGCGGCGTCCGCTCGCGCGATCGTCGCCTCCCGTGGCGGCGCACGCGCCTCCGACGACGCGCGTTCCATGAGCCACGCCTGGCTCATCACCGGCCCTCCCGGGTCGGGTCGGTCGGTCGCCGCCCGCGCCTTCGCGGCCGCCCTCCAGTGCACGGGCGAGGCCGTCGGGTGCGGCCAGTGCGCCGGATGTCGCACGACGATGGGCCGCACGAACGCCGACGTCGTCTTCGCGGCCACCGAAACCTCGATCATCAACGTGGAGACCGCACGTTCCCTCGTGCTGCAGGCGCAGTCCTCGCCCTCCCAGGGGTTGTGGAGAGTCATCGTCGTCGAGGACGCGGACCGCCTCGGCGAGTCCGGCGCGAACGCCCTGCTCAAGGCCATCGAGGAGCCGCCCGAGCACACCGTGTGGCTGCTGTGCGCCCCCAGCCCCGAGGACATGATCGCCACGATCCGCTCGCGCTGCCGCCACCTCGGCCTGCGTATCCCGACCGCGGCCGCGGTCGCCGACCTGCTCGTGCGCGAGGGCGTCGCCACCCCCGAGGTCGCCCTCGAGGCCGCGCGCGCCGCCCAGTCGCACATCGGCCTCGCCCGCGCGCTCGCCCGCGACCCCCAGATGCGCGAACGCCGCCGAGCCATCATCACCGCGCCCGCCTCCGTGCGCAGCGTCGGCGAGGCCGTCATGGCCGCCGACCGCCTCCTCGAGACCGCGAAAGCCCAGGCCGACGCGCAGGTGAGCGAACGTAACGCCCGTGAAAAGGCCGAACTGATGCGCCAGCTCGGCATGGACGAGGGCGAGAGCGCCACCAAGGCCTCGCGCACGATGATTCGCCAGCTCGAGGAGGACCAGAAGCGGCGCTCCAAGCGCGCCCTCACCGACGCGATTGACCGCGCCCTCATCGACCTCCTTGCGATCTACCGCGACGTCCTCATGGTCCAGGTGGGTGGGGATGGCGAACTCATCAACACGGACCTGGCCGACCTCGTGCACGAGATTGCCCAGGACTCCACGCCTCGTCAGACCCTCGCGCGCGTCGACCACATCGAGACTGCGCGCAAGCGCCTCGTGTCAAATGGCAACCCTCTGCTGGTCCTGGAAGACATGGCGATTTCGCTGCGTCCCCAAGCCTGAAAACTGACCCGGCGTTTCTCGGTTACAATCGGGGCCATGAAGACACGCTCCATTGCGGCCTGCGCCGTCGCAGTCCTCGCCGTCGTCGCGATCGTCCTGACCGTCGTCGGCTACTACGGAACCCAACGCAGGGGACCGGCCCCCTCGACGACGGCCTCGGCCACGTCCGCGCCGATCCCCGTGTCCGCGGGGTCCGTGCAGGCCTACTACGATCAGGCGATCGAGTGGGGCGCGTGCGCCGACGGCACCTTCGACACCTTCCAGGGCGTGAACTCCTCGGACGCCAGCGAGTACCAGTGCGCCTTCCTGAAGGCACCGCTGGACTGGGGCAGCCCCGACGGAGACCAGATCACGCTGGCGCTCGCGATCCACCGCTCCGGTGCGAAGGATGCTCCCGCACTGTTCATCAACCCGGGCGGCCCCGGCGGCGCCGTCGTCTCCTCCCTGCCGTACTACGCGACGCAGGGAATCGGCGAGGCCGTGGTCAACGCCTACGACATCGTGGCCCTCGACCCGCGTGGCGTCGGCGACTCGACCCCCGTGTTCTGCACGACCGACGCCGAGCGCGACGAGCGCAACGCCGGCGAAGACAAGGACGTCGACACCGGCGACGAGTCCCCGCAGTCCGCGGTCGCCGCGGCGCACGAGGATTCCCTGAAGGTTGCCGCGGGGTGCCGCGAACACTCCGGCAGCCTGTATGAGCACATCGACACCGTGAGCGCTGCCCGCGACTTCGACATGGTGCGCGCGGTCCTCGGCCAGGAGAAGCTCAACCTCCTCGGATACTCCTACGGCACCTTCCTCGGCGCCACCTACGCGGGCCTCTTCCCCGAGAACGTCGGCCGATTCGTCCTCGACGGAGCCCTGGACCCGACCCTCAGCGTCAACGAGGTCTTGGCTCTCCAGATGCGAGGCCTCGACGCCTCGCTCCAGCACTGGATCTCCGACTGCGCCACCCAGTCCACCTGCCCGATGGGACGCAACCTCCAGGAGGGCATCGAGACCGTGCGTTCCTTCCTCGACTCCCTCGAGGACAACCCGATGCGTACGAACGACCCGAATCGTCCGCTTACCGAAAACCTGGCCGTCACCGCGCTGACCGGTGCCATGTACAACACGCAGTGGTGGCCCCAGCTCACCCAAGCCTTCGGGATGGCCTGGCAGAAGAACGACGGCAGCGGCCTGCTCGCCATCGCGGACACACTGAACTCGCGCAACCCCGACGGCACCTACCAGGACAATTCCTTCGACGCGATCAACGCGATCAACAACCTCGACTATCCGCCTGAAGGCACCATCGAGCAGTGGGCCGCCCAGGTGGAGACACTCAAGAACGAGCTGCCGATCCTCGGTAAGTACGTGGGCTACCCGTCGGCCGGCCTCGAGGCGTGGCCCACGAAGCACGCGCGCCGCTCGCGCATCACCGCGCAGGGGGCGGCCCCCATCGTCGTCATCGGCACGACCAACGACCCGGCGACCCCCTACTCGATGGCTCAGGGGCTGTCGGGTCAGCTCGCCAGCGGCGTCCTCGTCACCGTCGAAGGCTGGAACCACACCGCCTACCGCCGTGGCGCTAACCAGTGCGTCACGCGGGCCGTCGAAGATTACTTCGTGAAGGGAACCGTCCCCACCGACGGCCTCATGTGCCAGTAGGGACGTGACTCACGACATCCCTATGGCGGGTGTCTTGGTTTGCGCTCGGCGCGATTCGTCCAGTAGAGTTGTGCCGTTGCCTGCACGCCCCGGAAACGGTGGAACGGCAGGCGCGGCCGCCTTAGCTCAGTCGGCAGAGCGATTCACTCGTAATGAATAGGTCGTGGGTTCGATTCCCACAGGCGGCTCAGATACGCCCACCCGGTTCCGGGTGGGCGTTTTTGTATGTGTGTGCGGTGTCGCGGTGCTGCTTGTGGCTTGTTGCCCCACGGGTGTTCCGGGCGCCGGAGGGCCCGGCCGCCCGCGAGGCTAGGCGACCTCACTGGGCTATAGGCGCAAACGTGGTGCTTTAGACGGCGTGTCGTGGGTCTAGTGGGCGCGTCCGGCCCAGCCTTTGCGTGGCCAGAGTCCTTCTTCTGGGGTGGGGGTTCCTTCCGGGATTCCGTGGCGTTTCTGATCGGTGTGGTTGGGGTGTTTTGGTGTGGGGATCCGGCGGGGTGTGGGGCGCCCGTCGTGTTCCCATTGGGTCAGGACTTCGGTGGGGGTCGGGGGTTGTGGGGTGCAGGAGGAGGTTCCCATTCGGCGATGATGGCTGGTGGTAGGCACTGGCACCGCGGTGAGCGTGGAGGAGTTCACGCACGACAGCGTTGATGGATTCGACGTGGTTGGTGGTGGCGCAGGCCGGCGGGTCGGTTGGTGTGCCGTCGGGGTTGGTCAGGTAGGTGAACAGCACTCCTTGGCGTGCCAGTCGTGCCAAGCGTCGGTAGGCGCGGCGCGTGCGTTCATGCGTGTACCACCAGGTTTTACCGGTTTTTGACGCCCATGCAGGGGTCTTGAGCGGCGAAGGTGCGCTGTGACATCCATTCTCGGAAGGTGTGCCCAAAGTCGTGGAGCATCGTCAACCACGCGCTGGCTTGGTCGACGCTGGTGATGCTCGTCAAGCGTCGTGACAAGGCCAGCAACGCCCGTGCGGGTTCGGTTCTGGGATGCATGGTGAGGTCGCGGATGATGTCACGATGAACGTGGACCAGGCAGCGTTGCACGCGCGTGGAGGGCCATAGGTGCGCGATAGCCGCCAAGGCGCCTGCAGCACCGTCGGTGGTGACCACATCGGCAGGAGCGAGGCGTTCAAGTAGGGCCGTGTAGGCCTGCGCGGATTCGTTGGCCGCCCACTGCCACTCCAGCACATGCTCGCGGTCTCGGGCGATCAGCAGCACCCATCCGCCCGACAGGTGTATGCCGTCAATGAAGATCTGATCGTGGACCCTGCCCGGTGACGGGCGGGTGAGGTACCGGCACCTGCCAGCACCAACAGGTACGACGCCGGAAAGCGCGCGCTGAGCCTTCCTGTTCGTCTTGGGTGTGCCGAGACGTCGCCCACGCGATGAAGTCTGCCAGCTCATCGGCTTGTTCGTGTCGGCGCGCACGCCCTGATGGACATGTGGTTGACAGGGCGCACGAGGTGCATTTCCACCGTTGAGCGCCCGCCGCGGTGTGTCCATTCTTCTTCATCGGCACAGCGCACACCGGGCAACGCCGAGCACGATTCGATCGTGTTCTCACCCACTACACGATCACCCCAGAAAGTCAAGGAAGCTGCGCGATTAACCGCCCGAACCTAAATAACAGCGACTTTCGCCCGCAATCCCAACCTAAACCCGGAACTTAAGCACCACGTTCGTGACCTATAGTCCACCTCACTTCGTTCGGCGCCGCGCCTCGAAGCCCGCCCGTGCCCTCCGGTCCCTCCGGCGCCCTCCACACCAGTGGCGCTTGGTTGCTGATGTGTGGCTTGGCGCGTCGTCTCAAGGCCCGCCCTGGCCCTGCCACCGCCCATCTATTTCGCACGTAATTCCCCTGAGGCTTGTTCAAACATTGAATTTACATCGTTGGAATTGCAACGTTTTCGTGAGGTCTTAAACAATGACCGAGATAAATTACGTGCGAAATTTATCTGGCGCTTGTCTCACCGTTGTGCGTGGAGCTCCGCAGCTGGGTCTACCAATCCCTCCGCGCCGGAAGCAATGGGGGTTTTGCACTACACGAAGCCTGCTGGCGGCGTGTCGCCGGCGTGTCGAACCCTCGTGTAGTGCAATTCCCCCCGATTGGTGCCGCCGCCAGCCACGGGTATCGCGTCTGGGCCCTGCAGACCAGGCGGCCCGGTTATCTGAAACCCCTGTCGCCTTTGCGGGCGCAGGCCGTGCCTCAACTGAAACCGTCATCGCCTTTGCGGGTGAGAAATGGGCGTTTTTGGAGCGTTTTTCGGTTGCAGTGGTGTTGTTGGTTTCAACGGTTGCTTTTCAGGGGCGCGCAGTGGTGATGGGGGTTTCATGCTGGCCTGCATCAGTGGTTGCGGAGGTGTCATTGGTTGCATCGTCGCCGCGGGCGGGGTCCTGTGCGCGAAAAAGTTCGCCCTGCTTGGTCTGATGGTGGGTGTGAGCGCGAAAAAGTTCGCCCGGCGTACGAAAAATGGCCGAAAATCGGTGGTTTGTGGCGTGCTGGACGAGTTTCTTCGCACCAACCGGTGTTGTGCCAAAGGACTTGTAGACAATGCGGCGCACTTCAGGCTTGCTGTGGTGGGGGTTTTGCAGCATTAGAAGCTGGCTGGCGGAGTATCTACGGCGTGTCGCAGCTCTAATGATGCAATTCCCCCCGTTTGGTGGCGGCGGAGCCGCGAGTTGAGGGGGTGTGGTCGCCAAAGTGCAGACCCATTGGGTGAAGAGAGTCCAAAAACGACTGGTTTTGCTGAATGGGTCTGCGATTTGGCGGAATCGATCGCTGTCGCGGTGTGTTGGTCGCACGTCACCCCCGAACATGCGCCTCACTCTCTTGTTGTGCACAGCCCAGCATGTAGAGGCATCAATCGCTTGACATCTTGTGAATCATGCTATACGACGGTTCTATCTAGCAATGAAGCTAAGTCTGGAAGGGACTGATCATGATGGATGGACTCATCTCATTTGGTCTAGGACTCTTAACGTTGGTTGCTGCTTTCTGCTTGGCTGGTCTAGCGCGAGCGATGCGAAATGACAAGTTGCCACCGAATATGTGGGCGGGAATCAGGACGAAGGCAGCATCAGAATCGGAGTCGTCCTGGTATCAGGTTCAACGAGCAGGTTCAGTGCCGCTCTTTTGCTTAGCCGTTGCTTATGCAGATTCAGGTTTACTCTTTATCCTTCAAGGAATCTACCATGAGACTATTTCTGCACTTATCCCGGTAGCCGTGTTTAGCGTGCACAGTCTTGTTGGAATTATGTGGATATATAAGGCAGGCTATAACTCCGAGCCATCACAAAACCAGGGTGGAACCAGTGAGTTCTCCGAGTGAATTGAGGAAAACTGAGCAGCTAAACCCTCCTAGTGGAAGCTGGGCGCGGCTGCCCAAGTTTGCATTAGCGGGTTAACGTGCGCGTGAGAGGGGGCTTGGTGAAGCTTCGGTTGCATATCGGCGCGTCGCGCCGTCGTGCTCCTGCAGGTCTCACGCCCCAAATGCCGACCCCCAACCGCATGAGGCAACCGTGGCCTCGGGCAAGATTGGTTAGGCGAACCTGAGTCGAAAAATGAAATAGTCAATGATGTTAAAACGCTGAAATCCGAGGATTATTCCCTGACAGCAACGAGATAGTGAAACATCTGACCAAAGGGCGGATAGCACTAGAAATCCTGGGACCAAAGGGCCAAGATGGATGTGTCTGAAGGGCATGGCCCCACAAGGGTAAGCCCCGTACCGAATACACATGCAGAGGAGAAACAACATGACCGTTGAGTCCACCGGCTTCAAGGCTTCCGACGTTCTCGCAGGCAACCTGCAGAAGGTCCTCACCGACGTGACCGCTCTGTCCCTCGTGGGCAAGCAGCTGCACTGGAACATCACCGGCGAGGGCTTCCGCTCGCTGCACCTCTACCTCGACGCGGTCGTGGACATCGCCCGCGAGGCCTCCGACGAGATCGCCGAGCGCATGCGCGCCCTCCAGGTCGTCCCCAACGGCCTGCCCGAGGTCGTCGCCCAGCGCAACACCCTGCCGACCGTCCCCGAGACGATCATCAAGACCACTGACGCCGAGGAGCTCGCCGTCGCCGTCATCAACGCGACCGTCGGCACCATGCGCGACGTGCACGAGAAGGTCGACGCCGAGGATTCCGCCTCCGCCGACATCCTCAACGACTACATTCGCCGCTTCGAGCAGCAGGCGTGGTTCATCCGTTCGCAGAACGGCCAGGCCTGAGCCTGACTCCTCCGTGAGGAGGGAGCGAGCCGCGTAGGCTCGCATCAACAACGTGGGGTGCCCCGCCTGTCACAGGCGGGGCACCCTTTGTATGTGGGCGCGAGGGGCGTGGGCCCTATTGGGGATTGAAGGCTGCCGCAAGGCTTCGGCACTGCCCGAAGCGCGCAGGCCCCGGGAGGTGACACCGAGTCAGCGACACGGGGGAACGTGAACATTAGGCTGGTGGCGTGACGAATTCCCAGGACACAGCAGGTACCGCACCCACCTCCAGCGACGCGCAGCAGGGCGAGGCGCAGCCCGCCCTCGTCCTCGTCAACCTGGGGACGCCGACCGCCCCCGAGCCCGGCCCGGTGCGCGCCTTCCTGCGCGAGTTCCTCTCCGACCGCCGCGTCATCGAGATGAGCCCGCTCCTGTGGAAGCCCATCCTGGAGGGCATCATCCTGCGAGTCCGACCGCGCGAGGTCGCCGGCAAGTACCGCAGCATCTGGATGGACCAGGGGTCGCCGCTCATGCACTACACCCGCGAGCAGGCCCGACTCCCTCGGAGAGCGCCTGCCGGGCGTGCGCGTCGAGGTCGCGATGCGCTACGGACAGCCTTCGGTCGGCTCGGTCCTGGACCGCCTGCATGCGCAGGGCGTGCGCCGCGTGGCGGTCCTGCCCGCCTACCCGCAGTACGCGGCATCGACGATCGCGACGATCAACGACGCGGTCGCCCAGTGGATCGGCCGCAACCGCGACGGATTCGAGCTGCGCCTGCACCGCTCCTTCCCCGCCGCCCCCGCATACATCGAGGCGCTCGCGACCGCCCTCGAACGCCATTGGGAGCGCGTGGGCCGCCCGAACTTCCTGACGGGAGACCGCGTCGTCGTGTCCTTCCACTCGATCCCGGTCGCCATGGACGAGGCCGGGGACCCCTACCGCGCCGAGTGCCGTCACACGGTCGCGGCCCTCGAGTCGCGCCTGGGCCTGGCGATGGGGTCCCTGACGGCAACCTTCCAGTCCGTGTTCGGGCGCGCCGAGTGGCTGGGCCCGCAGACGATCGAGGAGATGGCCGATCTGGGCGGCGCGAAGTGCCCGCGCGTGGACGTCATCTGCCCGGGTTTCATGGCGGATTGCCTGGAGACGCTCGAGGAGATCGACCAGCTCAACCGTGAGACCTTCGTCGAGGCCGGGGGAAGGGATTTCCACTACGTGGCGTGGGGCAATGACTCGGAGGGCGCGGTCGCGTCCCTGGAGGAGCAGGCGCGTATCGCCCTCGCCGGCTGGGTGTAGGCGCGCTGTCACAATCGAGCTGTCACAATCGACCGGCGGACGAAACCCTCCGGCGGATGCGGCCCCGGCCTCGTAGCGTGGAGGCATGAGCACGCCTGACTGTACGACCTTCTCCACGCTGGCCATCCACGCCGGGTTCGACCCCGACCCCATCACGGGTGACGTGGTGCCTCCGATCCACGTCGCATCGACGTTCGTGCAGGATCGGCCCGGCGAGCTGCGAGAAGGCTACGAGTACGGGCGCTGCGGCAACCCGACGACCAACGCTTTCGCGGGCGCGCTCGCGGCCCTGGAGGGGGCGACGCACGGCTTCGCGTTCCCGTCGGGCATGAGCGCCGAGGACACGGTGATCCGCCTGCTGGCGCGCCCCGGCGACCACGTCGTGCACTCGACCGACGTGTACGGCGGCACCCACAAGCTCCTGAGCGTCATCAAGCCAGCCGAGGGCATCACCTCCGAGGCCGTGGACCTCACCGACCTGGCCGAGGCCGAGCGCGTAATTCGAAGCCAGCGCCCGCAGATCGTGTGGGTGGAGACTCCCTCGAACCCGTTCCTGCTGGTCACGGACGTTGCTGCCATCGCGGCCCTCACGCACGAGGTGGGAGGCCTGCTGATCGTGGACAACACCTTCGCGACGCCGGTTTTGCAGCGCCCACTCGAGCTGGGCGCGGACGTCGTCGTGCATTCGACGACCAAGTACGTGGGTGGCCACTCCGACGTGGTCGGCGGTGCGTTCATCCTGCGCGATGGCCTGGAGCTGCCCGCGCACGTCGAGCCCTTCTTCGGTGAGCGTGACGCGGCCGCCGAGGCTGTCAAGCTGCAGATGGCCCTCGGGCACGTGCCCTCCCCGCGCGACACGTACCTGGCGCATCGCGGCCTGAAAACGCTGGCGCTGCGCGTGGAGCGCCACTGCGCCAACGCGCGCAAGGTCGCCGAGTTCCTGGCCACCCACCCGAAGGTCACGGCCGCCCACTATCCGGGGTTGGCCTCGGACCCGGGGTATGAGCTCGCGAATCGGCAGAATCCGAGCGGCGTGGGCGGGGTCCTCTCCTTCCAGGTCGCCACGGAGGAAGCGGCGCTCGAGCTGACGACGCGCACGCGCATCTTCGCTCTGGCCGCGTCCCTGGGCGCGCCCGAGTCCCTCATCGAACACCCCGCGATCATGACCCACTCGACGCGCGTCGGTGGCGTGGGTGGAGTGCCCGGCACGCTCCTGCGCCTTGCGGTCGGCCTGGAGGACGCGCAGGATCTGATCGCGGACTTGGATCAGGCGCTCGCGCAGATCTGACGTCAGCCTGCCGGGTGGCCGCGCGCCTCGGCGTACCCACAAATTTCGCACGTAATTTAACAGGGTCAGTTTTTAGCTGTGCCCAGAAACGTTGCAATTCCGGGCATGAGATTTCAAAAGTCGAAGCATTGGTCGACGAATTACGTGCGACTTTGGGGGTGGGGACGAGGCCGGGGTTCCCTGGGCGGTGACGCGCGGTTAGTGGTGGGTCCGGCGGCTCAGTGAAGCGTGGCGGCCCAGTGAAGCGTGGCGGCTCAGCCAGGTCGCTGCCGCCGTGGCACCGCCGACCGCGAGGACCGCAGGCACGAGGATCGTCGCGCCCTGGCCGGTGAACTCGATGACCAGGATGAGCCCCGTGAAGGGCGCCTTCATGGAGGTGCCGAGGAACGCTGCCGCGCCAATGAACGCGAAGGCGGCGATCTCGGAGCCGGGCCACGCGGTCGCCCACGGCAAGCCGATGACGGCCCCCAGTCCCGCGCCGAGCGCGACTGCGGGGGTGAGGACGCCGCCCCAGCCTCCCGCGCCGATCGTCAGGAACGTGGTGGCCGTCTTGGCGAGGAGGACAAGGAGAGCGAACGCGAGCCCCGCGCCGGCCGCCCACGTCGCGTCGAACTGCGTCTGCGCGCTGGCCTGCCCGTTGCCGAGCACCGACGGAATGCGGGTGGACACCAGGCCGACGACGACGAACGCGATCGGCAGGGTGATGAGGATACGCCAGTCGCGCGGGCGGATCGCCCCGGTGCGCGCCACAGCCTCTTTGAAAATCCATCCCGCGGCACCGAGCACCGGCCCCATGAGTGCGCCGAAGACCGTCAAGGACAGCGACGGCGTGAGGGTCGGGACCGTGTAGAAGAAGGCCGGCCTCGTGAATCCCGTGGAGATGAGGACCGCGATCCCCGAGGTGATGAGCGCGGGTGCGACGGCGCGCGGCGACAGGGATACGAGGAGGATCTCGAGGGTGTAGATCGCGCCCGACAGGGGGATCGAGTAGACGGCGGCCAGGCCCGCACCCGCGCCGCACGCGACGATGATGCGCCGGTCCTCGGGGGTGAGGCCCAGGCGGTCGGCGGCGGCCGCGCTGAACGCGGCGGCCATCTCGCGCGGGGCGACTTCGCGGCCCACGGAGGCGCCGAGGCCGACGATGAGAACCTGGGTCAGGGCGTGCCAGGTGGCTCGCAGGGGAGGCATGGGGGTCCCACCCACCGCGCCGGAGACGGATGTGACGGCCTCGTTGCGGCGAAACAGCAGGAACCATGACAGGGCGCCGACGATTCCGGCGAGCGTCAAGACCCCGACGCGTCGGGCTGGAGAAACAGCGCTGACAGCCTCCAGGAGGGTGCCGCCGTGCATGTCCCAGGCGATCGCCTGAATCCAGTGGAGCAGATGGATGCACGCCAGGCCGACGAGGCCTGCGATGACCCCGGTGAGGAGAGTTGCGACCGCGAAGCGGCGCGTACTCACGGACATGGCGTGTCGGAGTCGAGGCGCGCGCTCACACGCGTGAACAGGCCGGTGAGCATGTCGATCTCCTCGGGGGTGATGTCGTTGAGGAACAGGCGGCGGATGACGTCGCGCTGGACCAGGGCGGCCTCGTCGAAGAGGGTCTTGCCGGCCTGCGTCAGAAAGACGAGGCCTCCGCGGCCGTCGCCTTCGCACGGGCGGCGCTCGATGAGGCCTCGGGATTCGAGGCGCTTCATCGTGTGGGTGAGGCGTGAGCGTGAGAAGACGACCTGGTGGGCCAGGCGGGAGGGGCGGACGCCTTCCTCGCCGGCGCGGTCGGTCATGAGAAGCACGGAATATTCGGGCATCGACAGTCCGGCCTGGCACTTGAGGGCGGCTTCGATGCGCTCGGTGAGGCGAGCCGTCGTCGTGAAGTAGAGCTCCCAGGCCGCCGCTCGGGGGTGGTGTGCTCGGCTCACTGGGTCTCCTCGTTCGATGCGTGTGGGTGAGGTCAAAACGGCCTCGGGCTGCCTACGAGTATAACTTTCAATTAGACCCAGGTATAAATCGGTGCTGCGCACGTCACGTTCTCAGAATGAATGATTGAATGATCGGAATTGTTTGAATTGCGTTACTCTAATTGCAGTGCAATATGCATCTGAACTCATCAGCGAATCCAAATACTTCGAGAGGAATGAATACATGAAAAAGACGAAGAAGATTGTCGAAGTTGTCGACGACTTCGATGGCACCCCCGCCGATCAGACCGTTCGCTTCGCCTTCAATGGCGCGTCGTACGAAATTGATCTGAGCCGCGAGCACTTCGAGGCATTCGCCGAGGCCATTCAGCCCTACATTAAGGCTGGCCGCAAGGTTGGCTCGACCCGCCGCCGTGGCAACGCCGGCAACCCCACGCAGCGCCTGGAGAATGCGAAGATTCGCGCCTGGGCGAAGGAAGAGGGACACGACTGTCCGACCGTGGTCGTATTCCCGCTCCGATCGTTGAGGCCTACCGCAAGGCCCACGCCTGATTCACGACGCAATTGTGGGCGCGCCGAGAGGTGCGCCCACAATTCTTTATTCATACACCTGAGGGGCGGCGCGTTATGCGTGCCGCCCCTCAGGTGCGTCGGATGTCAGTTCTCCTTTGGAGACGACGTTATTCGCGCCCGAGTCGCTGCCAACCTGAGGAGCGTTTCCGTCCTCGTACTGGACAGTGTTATTGGAGCCGGTGAAGGAGACCTTGCTGGCGGACTTCACATCGAGGGCATTCGCGGAGCCGTTGATCGTGATCTCGGAGATGGCCTCGCCCTCGATGTGGTTGTTCGAGCCGTTGATGACGACGGTCTTCGTGCCCGCGGGGATCTCGACGTGCGCGTTGGACTCATCGATTGTGAAAGTACCGGAGGCATCGGACTTGCCGGAATCCTTCGGAGCGTCGGACTTGCCGGAGTCGGTGGACGTGTCGGTCTTGGTGTCCGTGCGCGGGTTGCTCGACGCCTCGGGGGCGGACGAAGCCGCGGGGGCGGAGGAGTCGCCGCCGGAGACGTTGGCGGTCTGGGTGCAGCCGGTCAGGGCCACGGCGGCGACGGCCAGGGCGGCTGCGGCGGGAAGGAAGGACTTCAGGGACATGGTGTCTCCCTTTCGCATGTTGATCAGTTGGTCAAACTTTAGTCAGAGTACTAGAAGGCGGGGATGAAGATCTCGACGCGGCGGTTGAGCGCACGTCCGGCCGGATTGTCCGAGCCGTCGGCGTTCTCGTTGGGCGCGACGGGCTTCGACTCGCCGTAGCCGGTCGCATCCAGGATCGCGCTCACGCCGTCCTTCTTCAGCTCCGCGGACACGGCATCCGCGCGCTCCTGCGAGAGCTGGAGGTTGAAGGCCTCGTCCGAGATGGAATCGGTGTGGCCGTAGATGTGGGCGGTCGGAACCTTCGCGTTGTTGAGCACGCCCGCCAGGCTCTTCAGGGTCTGGGCGGCATCGGGGCGAATGTCGGACTTGCCGAAGTCGAAGAGGACGCCGTCCTCCAGGGTGATGACCGTGCCGCAGGACTCGACGGGCTTGAGGGACTCGACGGGCGGGAACTTGCCGAGCTTACCGACCTTCTCAACCTTCGGGGCGTCCTTGACGGTCGCACCGTTGACGGTCGCAGTGCCGTCGCCGTTGTTCTGGATCGTCAGCTTATCGTCCGTGTAGCTGCCCGTGCCGTCGCCGTTGTTGATGATCGTGACGGTGCCCTTGGAGAACTGGCCGGAGCCGTCACCGTTGTTGATGATCGACTCCATGGCGGTCGCATTGGAGTAGTTGCCGCCGCCATTGCCGTTCAGGATGATGCTGGTCGTCGTCGTGGAGTAGGTGCCCGAACCGTCGGCCTCGACGTTGATGCTCACCATGGTGTCGGCGTTGGAGTAGGTGCCCGAACCGTCGCCGCCGTAGATGATGGAGATGGGACCCTCGGTGATGACGCCGGAGCCGGTGCCGTCGTTGACGACCGTTCCCTTGTCGCTGGAGGAGACGGCGGAGCCGTCGCCGCCCAGGACGGTCGAGCCGGACACCAGGGACGTGCCGTCACACTTGGCTGGGGAGACCGTCACGCCCGGAACGGAGGACAGGGACGAGGAGGCGGTCTGGACGACGGCCTTATCCGCGTTCGAGGCGAACACGTCGATCGCGGGAACCGAGAAGAGCGGGATCGGGGGGATCTCGCCGGGGCGGTAGCCCGGGACGGTCGGAACCGAGGCGGGGGTTGCGGACTGGGTGGGGGCAGCCGTGGTGGCCTCGGCGGTGGGCGCAGCCGCGGGAGTCTGGGGCTTCGAGGAGCCGCAGGCGCCCAGAGCGAGCGTGGTTGCAGCGACGAGAGCGGAGGCTGTCAGGGTGCGTCGTGTGATGATCATGAACCTAACCGTACGGGAAAATATGAGGGGAACACGCTGTTCCGGTAATCATGTAAAACCGCGGAATATCAAGGAACTCAGGGGTACTCCGAGGGCAACTCAGGGGGTAATCAGGGTACGCCCGGGGTCTTTGTCTGCGTAAGAATAGGGGGCCTCCTGTCGCGGTGTTGGGGGAAGGGCCTCGTCCCCACGTGGTTCTGTGTCCAAGCTGTGGCGTGATCAACCCCACGGGATGTATGAGGAGGGTTGGAACCTGTGGAAGAATGGAGACATGAGCTACAAACTGGTGCTGCTCCGCCACGGCGAGAGCGAATGGAATGCAAAGAACCTCTTCACCGGTTGGGTGGATGTTCCGCTGTCGGACAAGGGCCGCGCGGAGGCTACCCACGGTGGCGAGCTCCTCAAGGAATCCGGCGTTCTCCCGGATCTCCTGTTCACGTCGATGCTGCGTCGCGCCATCATGACCGCGAACCTCGCCCTCGACGCTGCCGATCGCCACTGGATCCCCGTTGAGCGCAACTGGCGCCTCAACGAGCGTCACTACGGTGCGCTCCAGGGTAAGAACAAGAAGGAAATCCGCGACGAGTACGGCGAAGAGCAGTTCATGCTGTGGCGCCGTTCCTTCGACGTGGCTCCGCCTGCCATCGAGGCCGGCTCGGAGTTCTCGCAGGATCAGGATCCTCGCTACGCCGGCGAGCCCGTCCCCATGAGCGAGTGCCTCAAGGACGTCATCGCGCGTCTGCTGCCCTACTGGGATGAGGCCATCGTTCCCGCGATCAAGACCGGCAAGACCGTCATGATCGCCGCGCACGGCAACTCCCTGCGTGCCATCGTCAAGCACCTGGATGAGATCTCCGACGAGGACATCGCCGGCGTCAACATCCCCACCGGCATTCCGCTGGTGTACGAGCTCGACGAGGAAACCCTCAAGCCCATCAAGAAGGGCGGTACCTACCTGGATCCCGAGGCCGAGGCGAAGATCGCCGCGGTCGCCAACCAGGGCAAGTGACCTGACGCCAAGCCCCGACCTCGTTGATGCTGACGAGGTCGGGGCTTCGTCATGCCCGGAAAACCGCGCTTTTTGGGGTGTGATGCCCGTCCACATGGCGCACGTTTAACCGTGAGTAGGGTCGCATGCTGGGATGAATTGCGGTCGTGCTTGAAGTTTGTTTGTGTCGATCCTTGTATGCGTGTAACCTTGAGCTTTCACACTGTATGGGTCGGTTTTGCTCGCCAGCTGGTAGAATAGTTGTGCTATCCACGCAAGCATCCAGGAGTCCATCCATGTCGTTTGAAATCGGTCAGACGGTCGTCTACCCGCACCACGGCGCAGCCACGATCGAAGAGGTCATGACGCGCACCATTCGTGGTGAGGAGCGGACGTACCTGAAGCTGCGTGTGAACCAGGGTGATCTTGAGATTCAGGTTCCCGCCGAAAACGTCGACATGGTCGGCGTTCGTGACATCGTCGACGAGGACGGCCTCGAAGAGGTCCTCTCCGTCCTGCGCGCCCCCTACATTGAGGAACCCACCAACTGGTCGCGCCGCTTCAAGGCGAACCAGGAGAAGATCGCCACCGGCGACATCGTGAAGGTCGCCGAGGTTGTGCGTGACCTGACCCGCCGCGATGACCTGAAGAAGCTGTCCACGGGCGAGAAACGCATGCTGACGAAGGCGCGCGGAATCCTCACCTCCGAGCTGGCCCTGGCGCGCAATATCGAAAAGTCCGCCGCCGCCGAGCGCCTCGACGCCGTCCTGGCCGAGGGGCGCATCGAAGTCGAAGAAGATGCCGTCAACGAGTGAGGCCCGCGCGGTCCTGACGGCCGCCGGCTCAGGCTCTCGCCTCGGCTGCGAGGGGCCGAAAGCCCTTGTTGAACTCTCGGGTCGCCCCCTTGTTTGGTGGGCGGCCCGCGGCCTACGCGCCGGGGGAGTGGGCGCGATCGTCGTGACGGCCCCGGCCTCGTCGATCGAGGAATTTCGCAGCGCCCTGTCCGATATCGACGATCTGACCGTCGTCGCTGGCTCCGATCGCTCGCGTCAGGAGTCGGTGGCCCTCGGCCTGGCTGCGCTCGGGAGGTGCGAGGCGGACACGGTCGTCCTCGTCCACGACGCGGCGCGGCCCCTGACGCCCCCGCAGGTCACGACTCGCGTCATCGACGCGGTCGCCGGCGGTGCGGGCGCGGTCATCCCGGTCCTGCCCGTCACCGACACCCTCAAGACCGTGGACGCCTCCGGCGTGGTCGTCGGCACGCCTCGCCGCTCCGACATGGTGGCCGTGCAGACTCCGCAGGGCTTCCGCTGGGGCGTGCTCACGCGCGCGCACGAGGCGGGTGCCTCCCTGGGCGTGGACGAGGCCCGGGCGGCCACGGACGACGCCGGCCTCGTCGAGGCGATCGGCGGGACCGTGCACACGGTCGCGGGTGACGAACGATCCATGAAGGTCACGCGCCCCCTCGACCTGGCGCTCGCGCGGCTGCTCGCCGACCAGGAGCAGGCGGACTGAAGCGATCAGGGTGTTTCCGAGAGCGCCCCACGCGCGCCAGGATGCGCGTCAAGGGGGGGCGGAGGCCAACCCCGACCGGCCGTGCGCACCCGCGGCACGCTGCTCGCCCGTCAGGCAGGCCAGCCGACGGGCTTGTCGTCGATGAGTGCCCGAACGAGAGTGACCCCGCCGTCAGTGGCGAGGACGCCGCGATACTGGGGGCGGCACGCGAAGCAGCCGATGAGGCGCTGGAGCTGTGCCGGCGTGAGGTCCAGGCACGTGATGTCAATCGTCGTGGGTGCCGGGCTGCCCGTGGTCGTGATGCGCGCCTTCTTCGTGGAATCCCTCTTCACGGTGACGAGGTCGATGCCCGCGAGGTAGGGCATCCGATCCCAGGCGATGGTGACCGGCTCGGCCTCCAGCAGGGGGTGGAACTCCAGGTGGGTTGGGGTGAGTGTCAGGATCGGGCCGCGGTGGATCGTGTTGAGGCGATAGGCGGTGCCTCGCCGAATGAACAGGGCGACTCCAGTCGCGGCCAGACCAAAGACGACCGTGACTATATCCAGGCCGATGGCCAGCGTACTGATAGCACCGCCGGTTGCGGAGGAGGCGGACGGCAGGACCGGGCTGTGCGTGAGCGCGCACGCGACCAGGGAGAGAGGGAACATCGCTGCCAGCAGGATGAAGTCCGCGGTCACCAGCTTGATGGGCGCGATCATCGGCGTGAGGCCAACGCCCCCGTTGGAGAGCGCCAGATCCGGGCCTCGGCGAATCCTCCGAAACAGCTCCGCGGCGTAGTACAAACGCGTCGATGCTTGGCCAGTGAAGAGGAAAATCACGAGGATGAGCATGGAAAACGGGGAGAGCCAGAGGAGAAAGAGGTTGAGCAGTACCACGAAGCTGTATAGGGCTGCGGGAACAGTCAGGGCGAACACCGCCGCTGAATTCAGGGGCGCGTCGTATTTGTTGGTCAGCATCAGTGCCTGCTCTCTGAAGTCAACGGCGGCGGTGGTCTCGCAGGGAGACGAGCGCCCAGCCCAGGTCATGCCCTGCCAGCATAGCGCACGTGAGCCTGACCCCTCCGGGGACGCCAGTCAAGCGAGCTTCCCCGGCCTCGTTCCCACCGCCCCCGGACGTCTCCAAACGTGGGCAAGCGCCCCTCAGGCGTCTGGGTCCTGCCCTCGCAGGAGCGCGCGCGCCACGTCGACGCCGCCCGCAGTGGCCAGGATGCCACGGCGCTCGGGGTTGCAAACGAAATAACCGATGGTTCGCTGGAGTTGATCCTGCGTCCAGTCCAGGCACGTGATGTCAATGAGCGTGGGCACCGGGCTCGCCGTGGTCATGATGTGCGCCCTTTGAATGACGTCGGCCCTCACGGTCGGGTAGTCGATGGCTGTGACGTAGGGGGCCTGATCCCAGGGGATGCGGATCGGTGTGGGGGAGGGTAGGGGTGGAACTCTAGGTAGGTTGGGGTGAACGTTAGAATTGGGCCGCCGTGGATCTTGCTGGGCTTGTATGCGGAGCGGCTGCGTACTACCACGGCAATCACAGAAATAACGCTGGCGCTCACGATGGTAACGGCATCGAGGGCAAGTAGCAGGGCAGTGAGGTTGGGAGAGAAGGTCGAGGTTCGCTCCAGCGCACATCCGATGAGGGCGAAGGGGAACAGAGACAGACACGTGCAGAAGAACAACGTGTTCACGTTGATGGGTAGCCTCAGATAGGCGACGGACACGGCCCCGTCGGAGTGCGCGAGGGATGGGCCCCGACGAATCCTGCGAGCCAAAGCGAAGGCGAAGTAAAACAATGACAACGCCATGCCGGTAAGCCAGGCAACACCGAGCACGAAGATGCTCAGGGGTGCCAACCAGGCAACGGTCATCCAGCCCAGCGCGACGATGCTTGCGCAGAAAGCATAGATGAGCGTGACTGCTAGCGATGCCCCATTCGGGCTTATCTGGTACTTGTAGGTAAGCAGCATCTTCCTTCAATCTCCCGTGGGTTCACTGTCAGGGTATCGGCCGGTTGGTGAAATCTCCAAGTGGCTGCGCGCGTCAGGGGGCCGTCAGGAGCGAACGCACGAGTCGGGCGCCCTCCGGCAGGCCGAGCTTCGCGCGCTCCTTCGGCTTGTTCACAAAGTAGGCGACAAGGCGCGCAAGTTGACTGAACTTGATGGGTGTTCCCGTCATGTCAAAGACCAGGTCCTCCTCAAGGCCGTCAAGCGACACGTGAACGAACAAGCACGGGCCACTGGCAGTGGTGTCCTCGTGGCCGCCCGTGATGCTGGGATGCAGGTCCCACGGGATGCACGTCGGCTCTTTGTCGGTGAGGGGGTGGATCTCAAAGTATTCGGGAGAGACCCGCATGAGCGGCCCCTGGTGGATAGCATCCCGGCGATAGGGAGAATCCACGAATGTTAAGAAAAACAACCCCGAGACAATGCAGCCACCAACCGCGGTCACGATGAAGCCAACGATCGAGTCCCCCAAAGCGTACTCAATGAAGAGCGCAATGGGCGCGCAGCCGATCCCAGGGGCGGCCATGGCTTTGCGTGCCCGATGCGCGCCGAGCGAGGGGTAGAGAGCTGCCCCTTGATCCTCGACATGTACCTTCACGCCCATGGAGCGCCGCACTAGCTCGACGAGGCCAATGAGGAAGAAAGCAATCCCCAGGAGAATAAAGAACCCCGCGAAAAACAGGGCGAGACCCGGTGGTAGGCGCCTTACCGTCATAAGTGCGAGGACGCCTAGGAAGATGGAACAACACGCGGCCTGAAACCCGTAGAACACCTTGCGCAGGCGCTTATCCGCGGCGGCAACACTGAGCGGTGCGCCGTTTGCCATCATCAGCCTCCTTCCTGGGTGACATCCCAGCATATGACATGCGGTCAGGACGCGCTGGCGGTTCCCCGGCCTCGTTGTGGGGGTGCTTCCAGCGACAGACCCGCGCTCAGGCGTCCGGGTCCTGCCCTCGCAGGAGCGCGCGCACCACGTCGACGCCGGTCTCGGTGCCGAGAACGCGCCGCCGCCGGGGGTTGGAGGCGAAATAGTCAATCAGTCGCTCGAAGGCGACGTAGGAGAGTCCCGGATCCTTTAAGTGCAGCCACGTGACACCGTCCTCGCCATCCGAGGTCCAGTGGATGGCGGTCAAGCCTTTGACGGTCTCGCCCATGCCGGTCGCATCACTCCAGTTCACATCCTTGATCCGAAGGAGAAGGTCTCTCTCGGCGAAGGCAAAACCCTCGGGAAATAGAAGGAACTTTTGTACCTTGACATCACGCGGTTGGGGGAAATACAGACCTGGCACTTTCACGAGAAGGTAGATGATGAAGACACCCGCGCCGAGTGACATGAGGAAGCCATTTTTTGTGCTCGACGAGAATGCGAGAGGAATGAGGCAAAGAGCAATGCTACTTAGTCCCCATGCGAATCCAGCGTTACGACTGCGGGCAAATGTAGCGTCCCCGGTGAGCAGCAGCTTGGTGACCGTGCGCTCCTCCTGGCTCGTCGTGGTGGCAGTGACCCGCGGTGGGCGGCTGGGTGCGCGCGCGTAGGCAACGGCGGCTGGGATGAAGGCGACGAGGAGAATGCAGACGATAGCGAGCCCGTAACGTAGGCCGAGGGCGGGGAAGCCGAGCGCGATGAGGGCGACGAGGACAAGTGCTGCCGCGACTCCGACGGCATAGAAGCACGCGGGGACGATCCATGCTCGTCGCATGATGGCGTCTGCTTGGCTCGGGGTCAGAGGTCGGCGGATGAGTGTCAGGGGGAGCATGGGCTAGCCCGCCGTTAGGATGTCGGTGACGAGCTGCGGGCCCTGCGGTGTTCCGAGCGCTGCTCGATCCTCGGGATGGGCGACAAAGTGGTTGATGAGCCGCGCGAGTTGCCAGTAGCAGATGGGCATCCCCCTCATCTCGAAAACGAGCGCCTCCTCGGAGTTGCGGGTGGATACGTGCATCAACTGATGCGGCTCATTGGCGGTGACGAAAAGCTCGAAACCCTCAATCTGGGGATTGCGATCCCAGCGGATGCGTGTCGGGTTGTCGTGCAGGAGGGGCTGAATCGACAGGTGATCGGGGCCGAGTGTGATCAGCGGTGACCGGTGGATGCGTGAGGGACGATAGTCTGTCACGTTGAACATTGTGTATCCGAGGAACGAATAGGAAATCCCAGGATTAGGCTCATGACAGAATTAGGCTGAATAAGGAACAAGAGGAGTGTGATGGGACCGCAGATCATCAAGAACACGGAGCTGATCGACGAAGCGTAGAAGGGAAAAATAAAGGGGTAGAGGGCGATTCCTTCCGACTCGACATGCATGAGGACTCCCCGGCGCTGTTGAAGGATCTCGGCGACGCCGAGTGTGAGGGAAGTGAGAGCGAGGAGAATCGGGACTGCGACGAATAAAAACGTGTAGGCGATTGGGAAAAAGCTGCGGAAACAGAAAAAGAAGGCCGCGCAAAAAGCGCCAACGGCGGCGATAAAAAAATTTGCGCGTGCCTTGGATAGCCGTTCGTCAGCATCGGATACGCTATACAAATTGTTGGACTTTACCATGATCCTCCAAACATGTAGTAAGGTAGGTGAGAGACAAATGCGTCGGCACGATCCCGGTATTCGAGGGGAATCTTTTCGTAGAGGGTGTCTGCATGTGCTTCTGTGGTTAATCCGGTTACAACACCGGTTATCATGCCGGCAATTCCACCAGCTGCAACTCCGAGGGGGCCTGCCTCCGCGCCACCAGCCATGCCAATAACCGTATCGGTCACAACGCCGCCTAGAAATGTGCCGACTGCTAACCCCACCCCACCGGTCACTGCCTTCTGAGCCGGTGTATCTGATGTCACTACTTCATAACCCAGCATTCCAACTCCGACAACCGTAGCGCTCTTGGATAGTCCTTCTCCAATTCCGCGCATTGCAGATAGCCTTTGTTCAGGCATGGCTTTAAATTTGCCAAGAGATGCATCAGAGATAGCGGCTGCGAGTTGCTTTGAAGCTGCACTTTCTGTAGTGCTGGACGATGCAGTCTTTTTAAGGAGTGAAGCGTAGTGTGCTGTTCCTGCGTCCCAGAGGGTTGAAGCAGCTTCGGGTAGCAGCTGCCATGGATCGCGAATGAGTCCATCTGCTCCATCATTGACGACGCGTGCAAATATTAAGGTTATACACTCTTCTTGAACTGAGCGTACATGTTTGATTACCCATTGCTCGAGATCGTCTCGTACATCCTGAACTCTTTGTTCGAGCTTATTATAAAGTTCAATTTGTTCATTGTGTGAGAACTTGCCGTCGGGGCTTCCTATTTGTGGGCCAATTGTAGGTGGGGTGCCGTAGGGAGATTCTGCATAACACTTTCCCAGGGTTGGTTCTGGAATTGGGGTTGGTGGCAATATGTCGTAGTCATTTATAATGGCTAGGCTAGCGTATTCGGCTTGCCCGCGAATCGATTGCATATCGCGATAGTGATAATCGAGTTGTTGAGCGTAAGCGCGTAGTGACTCGTACGCAGAGTAGAAGCGATCTGTGAGTTGTTGGACTTTGGATCCCATGCTGACGGCTGCATCGTCATAGCTATGCGCAGCTTCTCCATTCCAGGCGTAAAAGTTCGTCCGTAGTCTGTTCCTAAACTGATCTGAGAGTTCATAGAGGGCCTCGTAAATTGTGTACAAATTTGTCAGCCGCTGCGCGAATGTCTTCGGGGTCGCCGTAAATTCGGGTGTCGATTGCTGCTTGGTCAGTCATGCCTGCGCCTGCTTATTTATGTTATCGAATGCTGCGGCAGTGTCTGCTTCATTTTGTTCAAAAGATGAGATTAATGCTTCGAGGGAATCGCGTGTGTCACCAAGCATGAGTGTTAGAGTGCTGGCATCAGTTGAAAGAGCGCCAAGCATATCTGTAATGATGAATGTTGCGATTCCGGCGTCGATTTCCTGTGGCATGGTGGGAGCCAAGCGATCCAATCCTGCCGCTGCAATGGTGTAGGTTTGCTTGAGTTCGGCCAGAAAATCGTCGGTGCTGACCTTTAGGTCACCCTTCATACTCACTCATCTTCCTTATGATGTCGCTGACGAAGTGATCGACTACGAGGTGCGTGTAGCCAGTTTCTTCCTTGATTGTCGAGAGCTGGGCAGTTGGGATGGTGGCCCACGGCTGCTTATCGCCAAGTGCGTCAAGGAGCCTATCGAGTGCTGTGTATGCGAGAAGGATCTTCTCCTTCTGAAGCCCCGTCTGCAATCGATATCTGGACGAGTCCTTCCTCATCTAGCCAAACGGGAATGTAGAGATAAGGAGGTGCTACATCGGGGTGCGTGTTAACGGACATCTCTGCCATGTAGACAGCATATGGCATGCGGTCAGGACGCGCTGGAGGTTCCCCGGCCTCGTTCCTGGGGCGGCCCGAGGAGAGCGTGAAGCGCGAAACGTGGTAGTTTCACCCTGGACGCACACGCGTCGCCGAGCACTCCCCATCGAAGGAGCCCGATCCCATGAGCACAACGCCCACCACCCCACACCGCGTGATCACGCGCCAAGTCGTCGAATGGGCGGCCTGGGACTGGGGTAGCGCCGCCTTCAACGCGGTCGCCACGACCTTCGTGTTCACGACCTACCTGACCAGCGACGGCGTCTTCACCGACTCGGGTACGGCCTCGACCTGGCTCAGCAACGGCATGACGATCGCGGGCCTGTTCATCGCCCTCCTCGCCCCCATCACCGGCCAGCGCGCCGATCGACGAGGCCGGGGCGGGGTCTGGCTCGGATTGTTCACCGGGCTGGTCGTCGCCTGCATGCTCGCCATGTACTTCGTCCACCCCGAGTCGGTCCTTGGGCCCCGCGGCGCCCTCATGCTGGGTATTGCGCTGCTCGGCCTGGGTAACGTGTTCTTCGAGTTCGCCTCGGTGAACTACAACGCGATGCTCAACCACCTGGGCGAGAAGGAAGACCGCGGCAAGATTTCGGGCTTCGGCTGGGCGTCCGGCTACATCGGCGGCATCGTCCTGCTGCTCATCCTTTACGTGGGCCTCATCGGCGTGAACCTGCTGGGCGTGCCCACGGACGAGTACCTGCCGATCCGCATCTCCATGGTGATCGCAGCCCTGTGGCTCGGCGGCTTCGCGATCCCCGTCATCCTCCACCCGCCGCTGCCCAAAAAGGTGCACACCGGCGGTGACCACGAGTCCATCCTCGACTCCTACAAGCTCCTGTGGCGCACCGTTCGCACCCTCAGCTTCGAAGCCCCGCACACCCTCTTCTTCCTCATCGCCTCCGCCGTCTTCCGCGACGGCCTGGCCGGCGTCTTCACCTTCGGCGCGGTTCTGGCCAAGACGGCCTTCGGTTTCAGCGCGGGCGAGGTCATGATCTTCGCGATCGCCGCCAATATCGTCGCCGGCCTGGCGACCGTCGCCTTCGGCTGGGTCGACGACAAGATCGGCCCGAAGAAGGTCATCATCCTGTCCCTGTGCGCGATGGTCGTCGCCGGCTTCGGCGTCTTCTTCCTGCACGCCCGCGGCCCCATCGTGTTCTGGACACTGGGCCTGGCCCTGTGCGTCTTCGTGAGCCCCACTCAGTCCGCGTCGCGCTCCTTCCTGTCGCGCATCATCCCCGCCGGTCGCGAGGGCGAGGTCTTCGGCCTCTACGCGACGACCGGCCGCGCCGTGTCCTTCATGGCCCCCGCCATGTATAGCCTCTTCCTCATGATCGGCAAGGCTGTGACCCCCGCCGGCGAGGACTACACCTACTGGGGCATCCTCGGCATCATGCTGATCCTCGGCTTCGGCCTGGCCCTGACGATCCCCGTGAAGGCGGACCGCGCGACGCTCCACCACATGGAGGGCTAAGCGCCCAGGGGCACGAGGCCGTCCAGGCGCGCCCCGGCCTCGTCCCCGAGGGTCCTGCGCCACACACATCGTCCCCGACGCAGCCGAGTGATCCTCGGGCGTCGGGGACGCGTCGTTTATCGGTCGCTACGTGGCCGGAGTGAACGCGACAAGGCTGTCGCCCGTGACCCTGATCAGCAGATCGTCGAAGACCCACGCGAGGGCTTGAGAATCGTTGAGTTCCTCGGACTCGTAGGTTGTGCTGTTGGCGATATCGAAGAAATGGACAGTGGTCTGCGATTCGCCGCTTCCCTTCACGAAGAGCGCGGACGCGTCAGCACTCATGCGCGAATATGTGGGGACGACAGCACCATAACCCGCTTCATCGAAGTAGGAAACGCCTCTGGTGTGAACTATCGGGTAGGAGGTGGCGCCGGTGGGACGCACAGACAGGCAATACTCGTCGTGCTCGTGGTCCAAGGAGATGGAAACCTGTCCGGTGGTCCACACCGGCATGTCCTTGGTGGCGTAGGCCTTGATCTCCTTGAGCGAGGGCATGTGACCATCATCCGTGGGTGGAAATTTGTTGAATTCAACCTCGTACGTCTCGACGAAGGACCCCGACGCGTCATAGGCGCTCACCGTTCGATAATCCTCAACGATAAACACGCCGTCGCTCGCGACGATGATCCGAGGAACATCGCGCTCGCCCTTGGGCGGCCAGTCTCCCAGAGTCGTCAGATCGCCAGTGTGGGGGTCGACGATCTGCGGGGTGTAATGCTCGTCGTCAACCGGAACGAGCACCGACGAGTGCCCGTTTGCAGTGAGCACGCCATCGGTTGGGTGCGTGATGTCGGACGTACGCAGGCCCTCGTGACGCTGCGGCGAGGTCGCGGTGCTCCACTGCTGCGTCCATTGCCCGTCCTGCTCTGTCCACCCGCTGCACGACTCGCTCGTGTCACAGGTGACGACGATACCGTCGACAACACCCATGGGCAGAGCGTCTCCCCAGGGGGCCTGAGACTGGGTACCTGTCGCTTTGTCGACCACGAGCCCGTCGATCAGGAGCTGCGTGTCAGTGGTCAGGGAGGCGGGGTTGGGCGTGGCTCGGATGGCGGGAGCCTGCGGGCCGCTCGTCTGCCAGAGTTCGCGTGCATCGGTGCCGGACACGTCGTACGCCATGATCGTCGCTGATGATGGGGCAGTGCCCTCCAGGCCGTAGACGAGCGCGTAGACGGTCGTGCCGTCCGTGACGAGGCGCGGGGGCAGAGATGATGTCCACTGGCCGATGGGAAGTTTCCACGCGACGGCGATCCCCGACGACCATGCTGAGGACAGGGTGTGCGTGTCGGTCGCATCTCCGTGGTAGCCCACCGGAGACGAATCCGCCCACACATGGGAGGCGTTGGCGTACGTTGGTTTGTCCTCGTGAACAGGGAGGAAGGTTCGGGCCAGGCCGTAGCCTGCGATCATCGTTGCCACCACGACGGCGGCGATGATCAATACGTGGCCTCGTTTACGAGGAGTCTCCATCGTCATGTCGTTCGCATCGGCGCGCTGGTCGGCGGTCATAGTCCTCGTCCTCTCGTGTTGTGTCTGTCGTTGTCGTTAGAACGAATGCGGTGTAAAGGCTGCGATGCCCTCGTCGGTGACCGCAATGAGCAGGCCTCGGGCGTCGGGGACGAGTCGTGTAGAGAACCGCTTACGGGGTCCGTGGCGTCACGGCGATGACCTCGCCGCTGCGTGCCCCCACGAGCAAGTCGTCGAAGACCCACGTGAGGTTCGTGGCCTCGTCCAGCTCCGGCGACACGTAGGTCATCTCGCGTTCCACGCCGAAGAAGAAGGGACCGGTGGGGGTCGATGGCAAGCACTGGACGAACAGCGCCTTGCCGTCTGCGCTGGCGCGCACCTGCGTGGCGGACCAAGGATCCGTCATCGCGTGGTCGGAGAATGACTCACCGGGGTTGATCGTGCGGCTGGAATTTCCGCTGGTCGGGCTCACCACCAGGAGATAACCGTTGACGTCCTTCGAATAGGGCCGCTCCACAGTGGCTGTCGTCCACTGCGCGCCGCCCTGCGTCATGAAAGAACTGAGTTCTGCCGTAGTCGGGAGAGCGCGGTCTGACGCCGGGAAATGGTCGAGCGTCCACCCGGCCCCGACAGTGCCCACGACCTCGCCCGCGGTGTTGTAGGCAGTACTCTCCTTCTCGCCGGCGACGAGGACTCCGTCGCTCGCCAGCGTGATCCGGGAGACGGAAGGGCCTGCCGCGGAGGGGGCCTCCCCGAGCGTCGTGACTGCGCCCGTGGCCGGGTTGATGAGCTGCGGGGCCTGGTGGGCCTCGTCGACCGGGACGACCACGGCAGCGCCCGCGCCGCTGCCGATGACGGCGCTCGCGGGAGCCGTCAGACCCGAGTGGGCCAGGCCCGCGCGGCGCTGGGGTGAGGTCGTCGTGGACCACAGTCTCGTCCACGCGCCCGAGTCGCGGGACCAGCCGGAGCACGAGCTGAAGGTGTCGCAGGTGACGAGGACGCCGCCTGCCACCCCCATCGGCAGGTCGGAACCCCAGGGCGCCTGCGTCTGGGCGCCGGTAGACCGGTCGACAATGATGCCGCTCAGCAGAATCTCCTCCGAGGTCGAGACGGAGGATGGGAACGCCTCGGCGCGAATCCGGGAGGGTTGGGGCCCGGTCGTGGTCCATTGGGCGACCGGCTCGCTGCCCGATACGTCATAGGCGGACACCGTGGCGACGGCCTGGCTCCCGCTGCCGTAGGTGAGCACGTACAGGGTCGACCCCTCTGCGATCAGCTGCGCGGGCAGGAGAGTGTCGCTGGTGGGCAGGATCCACGCTGTCGAGACGCCCGAGGCCCACGCGCTGGAGAGCTCGTTCGTGTTGGTGGCGCTCCCCCGGTAGCCGGTCACGTCCGGATTCGTTTCCTGCTCCGAGCCGGTGATGTGCGGAGGCGGGGTCGCTGCCGGGCCGGGGAGCTGGTGGGCGCTCGTGCTCAGCGAGGGCGCGAGGAAGGCACCGAGGCTCGCGACAAGCGCGATGCCCGTCAGGAAGAAGCGCCCGTGCAGCGTAGGCGTGGTTCTCGTGGAAGTCCCGTAGAGGGGGGCGTTGGTACTCATGGGAGTGTCATTTCTGTCGTCGCTCGGGCTGGAGGCTCGCGGGCAGGTGTTCGTGGGTTGGAACATCACGAGGCTTTGGGGGTGAAAGCCACGATGCCGTCGATCGTGACGCCGATGGCCAGGTCATCGAAGGCCCACGAGAGGTCTTTCGCGTCGTGGAACTCCGCCGACCCATGTCCCTGGCCGCTGGCCGTGTCGAAGAAGTAGCGGTTACCCGTCGTATTGGCTTCGACGGACTCGACGTACACGACCGACGTGTCGGCGCTGGCGCGGACCTCTGAGGGCCAGAAGGGGCTGGAGTGGTACTGGTCGTTGTTGGCGGGATCAAGGTCGAATGCTGGGCTTCCGTCGCTCGGCGTCACCGTGAGGGCGACGGCCCCCGTCTGGGCAGTGACCACGGCATTCGACCACGCGGGCAGGCCTCCGAGGAGGAAATCCGACAGTTCCGATGTGGAGGGCACGCGTCCGTCGCGCGTCGGTGTTCTCAGCGACTTCTCATAGGAATGAGTGCCCGTGATGAAGCCGTCGGCGTCGTAGCTAACGAACACGTCGTCGTTGAAAGCCACAGCCCATCGCTGGCGATGGCGAAAGACACCACGTTGTTGTCCCTATCCCTGAAGGGGCTCGCAGAGGCGGCGTCCGTGACCCGCCCGGTTCGCGGATCAATCAGCTGCGCCAGGTGCGTCGGCGAGTCCACCCGCAGGACAACCGACTGGTGTTCTCCGGCACCGATCACGGGAGTGTTGGGGTACGTGAGCATGGCCGAGGTGGACAGGCCACTCCGTTGGCGGGCTGTGGTTGTCTCCCACCGGCGCACCCACGAGGAGGACTCCTGCGTCCAGCCCGAGCAAGCCTGTTTCGTATCGCAGGCTACGACGATGCCATCAATGGCCGCGAGCGCCTCCGACCCCTCCCATGGGGCCAGGGACTGGGCGCCCGTCGCCTTGTCGATGACGATGCTGCCGACGATGAACTGATCCCCGTCGGACACGAAGCTGGGTCGCCCGAATGACTCGGGGCGGGGGGCCCGTCGTGCGCCACAGCTCGCGTGGCTGCTTGGAGGAGATGTCGAAGGCCGCAGCGGTGACCTGGCGGGCGGTGGGATTGGGGTCTTCGAAGATGGTGTACAGGGTGGTGTCCTCCACGGTCGTGATCGCGCGGGGGCCGTACTGTGAGGACGGGAAGGGGATCTTCCACGCCGTCTCGACGCCCGAGGCCCAGGCGGGGGAGATCGATCCCGTGTTCGTCGCCGCTCCCGAGTAGCCGACGGTAGGGGTGGAGGTGAATGAATGGTGAGGGTCCTGACCCCCCAGGGTCTGCGTGAGCTGACGGATGCCGAAGAATGCGGCCAGAACGACGATGACGCACAGCAGAGCCGCGAGGAGGACTGGCCTCCCGCGTCTCCTCGCGTGGGGCCGCGCACTGGCGGGCTGGGGGATTGGGGGTGTCCCGCTCGGCGGCACCCACTGCTCGGCCTGCGGGGGTGTGTTCGTGCCCGGATGATCGTCATTGCTCATGAGTAGTTTCTATCACACGGCAGTGTCGGTGTGTTAATCCGATGCTGGTCTCAGGAGGACGCCGGTACGAACGCCTTGATGCCGTCCTCGGTCATGCCGATGATCACGTCGTCGTACACCCAGGTCAGCTGCGTGGCCCGCGCGGGCGACAGGGCGTGCGTATCGATGCGGGGCCTGCGTCTAGTTGGACGCGTGGGTGGCCCGGACCATGAGGGCGCTGGCCAGCGCGGCCACGCCCTCGCCTCGTCCCGTGAAACCCAGGTGATCCGAGGTCGTTGCCGACACGGTGACCGTGCCCCCGGCGATCTCGCTCATGACCGCGCAGGCCTCGGGCAGGCGGGCCGCCATACGCGGGCGATTGCCCACCACCTGCACGGTCGCGTTGCCGAGCACCCAGCCGGCCTCGGCGGTCATGCGGCGAACCTCCTGAAGGAGCGCGCGCCCCGAAGCGCCCGCCCACTCCGGGCGATCCACGCCGAACACCGTGCCCAGCTCGCCCAATCCGGTAGCCAGCAGCATCGCGTCGCACAGTGCGTGTGCGGCCACGTCCGCGTCCGAATGACCCTCAAGGGGGCGCTCGCCCGGCCACTCTAGGCACGCGACCATCAGGGGACGCGGCGAGTCGGGTGCGGCGAACGCGTGGACGTCGACCGCTTGGCCGATGCGGAAAGGCAGATCAGTCATGGAATCAGGGTAGCGTCACGAGGAAGTCGGCGTGAAGGCGATGAGGCCCTCGTCTGTCACCCCGACCAGCAGGTCGTCGAAGACCCACGTGAGGTTCTGCGCCGCCGTCAACTCGGTCGAGGTGTACACCTTGTTGTTCGCCATGTCGAAGAAATAGACGTTCTGTTCCTTGTATCCGGTCTTCTGAACGAACGCGGCCGCCCCGTCGGCGCTCGCTCTCGCGTGCGTGGGCGCGAACAGGCAGAAGCTCCCGTAGCCGTCTGCGATCCCCTTCATTCCCTCCGCAGAATAGGTTGCGGCACCGGCCGTCGTGTGCAGGGTGAGGACCTCGCACTTGTCGCCGCTCGCCTCCATCATGCCCGTCGTCCAGGGGGTCTTACCCGAGGTGAAGAACGCCTCCAGGTCACTCAGGGTCGGCACGGTGCCGTCATCCGTGTAGACCTTGTTCTTGGTATTACGGTCAAAAGCAGAGATGAACGTGCCAGTGACATCATACTTTTCGAGCTGGTTGGCCTTTTTGTCCAGGATCAGGCCATCCGCTGTCGGATACAGTGCGGTGAGGCTCGAGGGCTGTTTGAAACGGCCCTCAGCCCCGAGTGTGGTCACGACGCCCGTGCGGGCGTTGATGATCTGCAGGTTCCTGTAGTCATCGACGGGCACGATCACGGAGGCATCCTCGCCTGAACCGATTGTGGGGGGCACCTCCAGCTGCCGGACTTTGGAGTTATTCGATTGATGCCCCGTGATGGCCTGCCACAGGCGCTTCCACGAGCCGGAGGAATACGTCCACCCTGAGCAGGTCTCGTAGCCCGAACAGGTCACCAGGACGTCGTCGACCAATGCCATTGGCTGGTCGTCCTCCCACGGCCCCTCCGCCTGAATGCCCGTCGACTTCGAGACGAGGATGTTGCCGACGATCAGCCACTGGCCGGCGGAAACAATGCTGAAATTCGACGTTTCATGTGTCATCCGCACAGAAGCATCCGACGATGTCCACAGCACGGTAGGCGTGGAGGAAGAGACATCGATGGCCGCGATCGAGAACGATCTATTCGTATCGGACAGAGACGCCATGTAGATCGTCGTTCCATCGGCAAACAGCCGGGTCCTCGTTCTGTGTTCCTGCCCCACGTCGCTACGAGGATCGGGCAACGTCCATGCGACGCTCACGCCCGCGGCCCAGTTCGACGAAAGAACGTTCGTGTTGGTGGCCGACCCCTGATACCCCTGAACGGTGATGGGGCCCCTCGTGACACTGCTGAAGGAAGGTGCGAGCGCCATGAGCCTGGGCAGAGCGAGAACAAGAGCGACGACCACGAGGACCGCACCGATAATGACCTTCTTATCCAGCAGCCGCTCGTACAAGGCGTTGCGAGCGAGGCGCTGCGGATCGCGTTTCCTGCGCGGAGGGCGAAGGCCCTTCCGGGGTGCGCTCGCGGGGGACGAGGCCTCGTCGTGAGATGCTGACGAGCGGGGCGTCGCCGTGGTTCGCGTCGCGCCCGTGACGAGCGAACCCAGGACTGGCTTCAACGACGAGGCGACGCCCGAGTTGCCCGCCGCGCTGCCTTGCGACTGCTCGGCGGTGCTCTGCGTCGTCGGCTCGGCTTCGGGTGCGGGGCTGGAATCCGCCTCCGGGGGATCCCAGCGGGAAAAGTCGTTGCTCACACCACGTTTGTACCACACGCCCAGGGGGAGCTTCCCCCCGATCCTGCGCCCCGGCCTCGTCCATGCATGTGACGAGGAACGAGCGCCCTCGCAGGCCACGCCCCCTCTCCGATAGGATCGACCCGTGCGCTACATTTCGACCCGACGCGGCCCCAACACGTCCACCCGTTCCTTCAGTGACATCCTCCTGGAAGGCCTCGCCCCCGACGGCGGCCTCTACCTGCCCGAGGAGTACCCGACGCTGTCTCGCTCCGATCTAGACGAGCTGCGCATCGTCCTGCGTGAGGACGGGTACGCGGCCATGGCCGCCGGCATCATCTCGCTCTTCGTCGACGATATCCCCGCCGACGACCTGAGCGCGATCACGGCCCGTGCCTACCGCACCCCCGCCTTCTCCGACCCCCAGATCGTCCCCGTCGACGCCCTGGAGGGCACCGACCTGCACCTCGCCCACCTCTCGAACGGCCCCACGGCCGCCTTCAAGGACATGGCGATGCAGCTCTCGGCGAGCTCTTCGAATACGAACTCACCCGCCGCGGCGACTGGCTCACCATCGTTGGCGCCACCTCCGGCGACACCGGCTCCTCCGCCGAGTACGCCCTGCGCGGCCGACGCGGCCTCTCCGTCGTCATGCTCACCCCCGCCGGCCGCATGACCGCCTTCCAGCGCGCCCAAATGTTCTCCCTCCTCGACTCCAACATCGTCAACGTCGCCGTCGACGGCGTCTTCGATGACTGCCAGGACCTCGTCAAGGCCATCAACATGGACGCCGACTTCAAGGCCACCTGGCACGTGGGCGCCGTCAACTCCATCAACTGGGCGCGCCTGCTCGCCCAGGTCTGCTACTACGTCGCCACCTGGCTGCGCGTCACCGAGGAAGGGGCCGACGCCTCGTCCAAGGTCAGCGTCGTCGTGCCCTCGGGCAACTTCGGCAACGTGTGCGCCGCCCACATCGCCCGCCAGATGGGCGTGCCGCTCGGCACCCTCGTCGTCGCCACCAACGAGAAACGACGTCCTCGACGAGTTCTTCCGCACCGGCGTCTACCGCCCCCGCTCCTCCGCCGACACACTGGCCACCTCCAGCCCGTCCATGGACATCTCCAAGGCCTCGAACTTCGAGCGCTTCATCTTCGACCTCATGGGACGCGACGGCGACGCCACCCGCGCCCTGTTCGATGAGGCCCTGACCCGCGACGGCTACTTCGACCTGTCCGGCACGCCCGAGTTCGCCGCCCTGCGCGACACCTACGGATTTCATCTCCGGCACCTCCACGCACGCCGACCGCCTCGCCGAGATCGCGCGCACGGAGAAAGGAGAGCGGCTACCTCTCGACCCGCACACCGCCGACGGCGTCCACGTCGCCCGCGCGGTGCGCCCCGCAGATCGAGTACCCGCTCGTCGTCATGGAGACCGCGCTGCCCGTCAAGTTCGCCGACACCATCCTCAGGCCACCGGGCCACCTCCCGCCCGTGCCCTGAGCGCTTCGCAGGCATCGAAGGACGCGAAGAGCGCGTCACGCCGCTCGCCAACTCCGCCGAGGACCTCAGGCCCTCATCCGCGAACGCGTGCGCACCCGGCGCCTGAGTTTTCTTTCACTCGACGAGGCCCGGTTTCCCCACCCGCGAAGCCCGCGCCGTTTCGCCCTGACGTGTACCCGGGCCTCGTTACATACTCCCGGGCGCGCCTGCTTTCCTCCGCCCCTCTGCCGCGCCAGGTAGGATTGATGCCATGCTGCACCTGTACGACTCCAAGAGCGCCCGCATCCAGCCCCTGAACCCGGTCACCCCCGGCAAGGTCGGCATCTACCTGTGTGGCGCCACCGTGCAGGGATCCCCGCACGTCGGCCACCTGCGCGCCGCCGTCTCCTTCGACACCCTGATCCGCTGGCTGCGCCGCAGCGGCTACGAGGTTACCTACGTCCGCAACGTCACCGATATCGACGACAAGATCCTGAACAAGTCGGCCGAGGCCGGCTGGGACTGGTGGGCCTGGGCCTACCGCTTCGAGCGCGAGTTCACGCAGGCGTACGAGATCCTCGGGGTCGAGGCCCCGACCTACGAGCCGCGCGCCACCGGCCACATCCCCGACCAAATCGACCTCGTCCAGCGCCTCATCGACGCGGGACACGCATACTCGGATGGGCGCGGCAACGTCTACTTCGACGTCCACTCCCAGGCCGACTACGGCTCGCTCACGCGCCAGCGCCTGGCCGACATGCGCACCACCGAGGACGACGCCCAGATCGACGAGGCCGTGGAGGCAGGCAAGCGCGACCCCCGCGACTTCGCCCTCTGGAAGGCCAGTAAGCCGTCTGAGCCGGCCACGGCCTCGTGGGACAGCCCCTGGGGACGCGGCCGCCCCGGCTGGCACCTCGAGTGCTCCGCCATGTCGCGTCGCTACCTCGGCGATGAGTTCGACATCCACGGTGGCGGCATCGACCTGCGCTTCCCGCACCACGAGAACGAGCAGGCCCAGTCGCACGGTGCCGGCTGGCCGTTCGCACGCCTGTGGGTCCACAACGCCTGGGTGACCACCAAGGGCGAGAAGATGTCCAAGTCGCTCGGCAACGTCCTGTCGATCGGCGCGCTCACCGAGGAGTACCCGGCCGTCGCCGTGCGCTGGGCACTGTCCACGGTTCACCACCGCTCCGCCATCGAATGGGGCACCGAGACGCTGCCCGCCGCGCACGCCGCCTGGGAGAAGTTCTCCACCTTCGTGGCCCGCGCGATCGAGGCCGCCGGTGAGGCTCCGGCTTTCGAGATTGCGCTTGCGCCCGCCGACCTGCCCGAGGCCTTCGTCGCCGCCATGGACGACGACCTCAACGTCGCCGGCGCGCTCGCGGTCCTGCACGAGCACCTCAAGGCCGGCAACGCCGCGCTGGCTGCTGGAGATCTTTCTGGTGTCTACCGCGAGCAGGTCCTGGTCCGCTCCATGCTGGACGTGCTGGGCCTCGATCCCGCCTCCGAGCAGTGGCGCGGACAGGCCGGCATCGGCGCGGGTGCCTCCGGCGCGGCTGCGGCCGAACACTCGGCGCTGGACGCGCTGGTCCAGGCCGTTCTGGAGGAGCGGGCCGCTGCGCGCGCCGCCAAGGACTGGGCGCGCGCCGACGAGCTGCGCGACCGCCTGGCCGCCGCCGGCATCACCGTCGCCGACGGCCGCGACGGCGCGACGTGGAGCGTCGGCTGAGCTGCGACTGAGCTGAGGCCTCGGGAGCGCGAGCTCCCGGGGCCTTGTGCGTGTCGGCGATTGTCTCGCTGATTCCGCGTTTGTTCTTGTGATTGGGTGCGCTGCACCCGATCTGTAGGCATTGCACCCCTTCTGATCGGGTGCAGCGGCCCATAACGGGTGCAGCGGCCCATAACGGGTGTCGTGCCCCGTAACGGGTGCAGCGGCCTGCGCGCTGTTTCGGTCGTTGCTAGGCCCGCCGTCCGAGCGGCGTGTTGGTGTGTTGATAGGTGGTTTCGTGCGTCGGCTTCCAATCGAGCTGGTTCCCCAGTAATGTCGCACGTAATTCCCATGCCCATATTTCAGACATTGAAATGCGGTTGTTGGAATTGCAACGTTTGTGGCCTATCTCGAAAAATGACCGGGTTAAATTACGTGCGAAATTGAGGTTGGGAGTGTGGGCAGGGTGCTTTAGGAGGGCTGATGCCACTGCCGCGAGAGATGAGCGGTGGGCAGTGGTGGCAGCTAGGCCTCTTTACGGGCTGGGGTAACCCTTCAATCGGTGGGCGCGCAGCTCGATGCGAGCCGAGGCCTTACCCTGGTGTCAGGTCGACGGCCTGAGGCGTCGCCACAGATGGGGAGGATCAGCATGGAGTACGTGGCGCTGCTGCGCGGCATCAACGTCGGCGGCACAAACAAGGTCGTCATGAGCGAGCTGCGTGAGCAGGTCGCCGGCGTGGGCTACACGAACGTGCGCACCTACATCAACAGTGGCAACCTCCTCTTCGAGGCCGAGGCCGAGGACGTGGCCCAGAGGCTCGAGGACCTCCTGGCGAGCCGCTACGACTTCCCGATCCGAGTGGTGCTCCTGACGGCGCAGGACTATCTCGAGGAGCTACACAACCTGCCCGACTGGTGGCACGGCGAGGTCGCCCGCCGCGACGCGCTCTTTTTCACGCGAGGCTTGGATTGCGCCCACGTGCGCCAGCGCATCGAGGCCATGGAACTGGGCGACGAGGCCGTTTATTTCGGTGAGCACGCCGTGTTCTGGGGCAAGTTTCACGAGAAGGAATTCCTCAAGACCGCCTACCACAAGCGCCTCCTGCGCGAGGACTTCTACCGCGAGGTGACGATCCGCTCCGGCTCGACGGTCGAGAAGATCGCGGCGATGCTCGCGCGGGAGTGAGACGACGCCCGCTCGGCGGCCTCTGCGAGGCTGCAGGAAGTGCGGGCGAGGGGAGCGGTGTGCATGGAGGTGGCGTCATGCTGCCAGGCGCCGTGATCGCAGGGTTCCCCAGAAATGTCGCACGTAATTCCCCTTCGCGTATTTCAAGAGTTGAAATCAGATCGTTGGGATTCTGCGGTTTTTTGGATACCTATGAAAAGTAAGGGTACCCAAATTACGTGCGAGTTGTGTGGGGAGCTGCCCGATCGTGATTTTGGCCCCCGCGCGTGCCCCTGCGGCCCCGGCGCGGCCTAAAACCCGTACGCTTGTGTCAGTTCACGAGAAAACGAGGAGACACTATGGCCTCACACAGCGGGCGCCCCGGCGCCATCCGTAAGAAGGGCACCAAGAAGGGCGCGCAGGTCGGCACCGGCGGGCACTCGCGCCGCCGCCTCGAAGGTAAGGGCCCGACCCCCAAGGCCGAGGATCGCACCTACCATCCGGCCCACAAGCGCAAGGTGAAGCGCGAGGCCCGCGAGGCCCAGGAGGCCGCGATCGCTCGCGCTCGTGCCAAGTCGTCGATTCGCATCAAGCCGGGTCACGAGCTGATCGCCGGCCGCAACCCGGTCGCCGAGGCCGCCCGCGCCTCGGTCCCGATCGAGCGCGTCTTTATCCTCGACAACGTGAAGGATGACCGCGTGGAGGAGGTCGTACGCCTCGCCTCGGCCATGGGTGCGCCCGTGTACGAGGTCACCCGCCGCGATCTGGATGTCGCGACCGATGGCGCCGTCCACCAGGGCGTCGCCATTGAGGTGCGCGGCTACGAGTACGCCGACGCCTCGGATCTGATCGCGGGTTCCATGCAGCAGCTGGGCCACCCCCTCCTCGTCGCCCTCGATCAGGTGACGGACCCGCACAACCTGGGCGCGGTCCTGCGTAGTGCCGGCGCGTTCGGTGCGGACGGCGTCATCATCCCCGAGCGTCGCAGTGCGGGCGTCAACACGACCGCGTGGAAGGTGTCGGCCGGTGCGGCCGCCCGCGTGCCCGTGGCTCGCGCGACGAACCTCGTGCGTGCTCTCGAGGAGGCCAAGGCGGCCGGTTACTTCGTGGTCGGCCTGGATGGCGGCGGGGACGCGCCTCTGCGCGGCCTGTCGCTGGCGGACGGCCCCCTCGTGGTCGTGACCGGCGCCGAGGGCGCGGGCCTGTCCCGCCTCGTGCGCGAGACCTGCGATCAGATCGTGTCGATCCCGATCGCGTCGACCGTCGAGTCCCTCAACGCGGCCGTCGCCACGGGCATCGCCCTGTACGAGGTCGCCTCCCTGCGCGCGCAGGGCTGAGCTTTTCGGACTGCTTGTTGTGTCGCCGCGGGTGCTTGAAGCGCCCGCGGCGATATTCTTGTGCGATCAACGGGGTGTGCGTCTATGCTCGCGCGCTCGCGCGGGGAAATCCTGCCGTCAGCCTCGACTCACGGTACGGGCCGGTGGACGACTCAACACTGCGCCAGGCCGCGCGCCTCAGTTTCCCGAGAATCGAATAGGGCGCCGACCGTGTTCCTTTTTGGCGGCGCGCCGCATTGTGAGGATGCCTTCGATCGTGAAGAGGTGGTCTTTCGGCAGGTCTGCGCCGTGGAAGAATCGTGGGGCTTCCAGGAGGAGGCCTTGGTGCTGTAGTGCGCCAGCGAGTTCGCGAAAAGACATGTCCATGAACGCGTCTGTGCCCCAGCGGTCATCGTGCAGGATGCGAGCCTCGCAGCACCAGAGTTCGGACGCTGGGCGTCCCCCGACAGAGCAGGATCGTGCGGCGACGAGGATCTCGGTCCTCTCCTGACTGGTGCGTTTGAGTGGCGTGGGTGTCGCGGAGGGGACGAGATTAATGCCGGGAATAGCGTCGAGGAGAGGCCTGATCGCCAGGCTGCGCAGGTCGCTGCCTATGATGATCTCCGCGCCGACCCACCCGTGCTGGGCGAGCTGCTCGCGCATGCCGTTCGTCTCTCCCCAGGCACCTTTGGACACCCAGTAGTTGACAGTATGTGTGACCGCCTGATTCGGGTCGGCCGCGATGAGCGCGTAGAAGTACCTGCGGCGGTTGAAAATCCGGCGCGGTGAGAAACCAGGGGTCATGACCGCTCCTTCGACGGGAGGAACTTGGTGACGGGATCGAGGAAGCTGCCCCGCATCTGGGCAATGTTGGCGGGGGAGAGGGGGTGATCCTCGGGCAGTTCCTCACCGTCGACGAGGCGCGGGGGAGCCAGCAGGATGCCCTGCTGGTGCAGGGCCGTGTGCAGGTACTCGAAGACGCGGGCGAAGGGATCTTTGCCGGGGCGGGCACGCTGAATCGTCGTGTCCCAAGGGGAACACCACAGCTCGGTTGACGGCTGCTCGGTATTGGGCATAGGGCGCGCCGCGATGATGATCGTTGTCTTGTTGAGGTGGCGCAGCTGCGCGCGCACGGCCTTCGACGTCAGGTAGACGGCGAGGCCTCCCAGCAGCAAGCTGGGAGGAATATCTGAGAGATCATCAGGAAAATGGCGGTCACGGAACCGCTTTCGGTTCTCGACCTGCCCGGGCATGACCGTGACCTCGGTGCCCGACCAGCCGATGTCCGCGAAACGCTTGCACATGGTGGTCGACTCGCGCTTGATGCCGACAGCACGCCAAAACGCCACGCAGCGCGTGACGGCCTCCGCCGGCGGACATGACACGGTGTACACCGTCATAGGACGTCTCTTCAGGAGGGAATCCAGAGACAGGCGTGGGGGAGTGATATCCATCGGTTTTCCTGGGGCTCGGGGTGACGAGGTCAGGCTATCAGCGCGAGGCGCCCGCTCACAGCTCGGGCCGCTATGATCACCCCATGAGCGTCCTGGGAACCGTCATCGTTGGCATCGTCATCCTCATCGGAGTGATCGGCGCGGTCGTGCAGATTTGGCCGTCCGCGCCCGTCGTCGGGGGTGCGATCCTCGTGTGGGCGTGGATGACCGGCACGCGCGCCGCGTGGATTATCTTCGCTATCGCGGCGGTTGTCCTGATCCTCGGAACGGTCCTCAAGTACGTGATTCCCGCGCGCGGCATGAACAAGGCGGGAATCCCCCAATCCACGCTCGTGTGGGGCGCCGTCGGCGGCGTCGTCGGATGGTTCATCGGCCTGCCCCTCGGCCTCGTCCTCGGCATGGTTGCCGCCATCTTCGGAGTCGAATACCTGCGCACCCGCGACACTGCGAGCGCCTGGACGGCCACCCTCCACGCCCTCAAGGCCTTCGGGTGGACGATCGCCATCGAGCTGATCGCCGCGCTGACGAGCGCCACCGCGTGGGGCGTGGGCGTCGCCCTGGTCGCCGCTGGAAACTGACGCGACCAGCCGGTGCCCCGGCCTCGTCGTTCCTCCGGTACGATGGGTCTGTTGCGCGCGCCCGCGTAACAGACCCAACTAAACGGAGATACTCATGCCCGCCGTCATCGTGCTCGGCGCCCAGTGGGGCGACGAAGGCAAGGCAAGGCCACTGACCAGCTCGGCCAGCACACCGACCTCGTCGTGAAGTTCAACGGAGGCAACAACGCCGGACACACCGTCGTTATTGACGGCGAAAAGTACGCGCTGCACCTCCTGCCCGCCGGAATCCTCTCCGAAGGCGTCACCCCCATCATCGGCAACGGCGTCGTTGTCGACCTGGACGTGCTCTTCGAGGAGCTCGAGGACATCACCTCGCGCGGCGTCGACTGCTCGCGCCTGCGCATCTCCTCCAACGCGCACATCATCCCGCCCTACAACCGCCTCATGGACCAGGCGAACGAGCGTGCGCGCGGCAACAACCTGATCGGCACGACGGGCCGAGGCATCGGCCCCACCTACGCCGACAAGATGAACCGTATCGGCCTGCGCATCCAGGACCTCTTCCACCCCGAGGAGCTGCGCGCCAAGGTCGAGGCCGCCCTGGCCCCCAAGAACACCATTTTCGAGGCCGTGGACCTGCAGGTGCTCGACCCCGCCGAGGTGTCGGATCACCTGCTGTCCTTCGCGGAGCGCATCAAGCCGATGATGTGCGACGTGTCCCTCGTCGTTAACGACGCGCTGGACCGCGGCGACACCGTCCTCTTCGAGGGCGGCCAGGCCACGATGCTCGACATCGACCATGGCACCTACCCCTTCGTCACCTCCTCGAACCCGACCGCGGGCGGCGCGCTCACCGGTGCCGGCGTCGGCCCGACCCGCATCGACCGCGTTGTCGGCGTCGCCAGGCGTACACGACGCGCGTCGGCGAGGGTCCGTTCCCCACGGAGCTGGACGACGAGGTCGGCGAGGCCCTGCGCACCAAGGGCGGCGAGTTCGGCGTGACCACCGGTCGCCCGCGCCGCACCGGCTGGTTCGATGCCGTCGTCATGCGATACGCGACGCGCATCAACGGCCTGACCGACATCTGCCTGACCAAGCTCGACGTGCTCTCCGGCTACGAGACGATCCCCGTGTGCGTGGCCTACGAGGTCGACGGCGTGGTCACCGAGGAGATGCCCCTCGACCAGGCCGGCTTCGAGGCCGCCGTGCCCGTGTACGAGCAGCTGCCCGGCTGGAGCGAGGACATCTCGCAGTGCCGTTCCTTCGACGAGCTGCCCCAGGCCGCCCAGGACTACATCAAGCGCCTGGAAGAGCTGTCGCGCTGCCGTATCCAGTCCATCGGCGTGGGCCCGGGCCGCGAGGCCACGATCGTGCGCTACCCGCTCATGTGACGGTTCACTGAGACGGCAAGTGGGGGCCGGTGCTGCGACGCAGCACCGGCCCCCACTTGTTTCACGCGCCACCGTCGGCGCGCATGTACGACAAAGCACGCCGAACCGAATGCGCCTGTCGGCGCGAAGGCCGCTCGTAGCGGCAGAGTTTGGAGCCCGGGGCATACCGGTCCGGCGTGCCCCACAACTGTACGACCGCTCAGCGCCGGCTCGCATCCCGTGGCGACGTGCATCAACCCACACGGGGCGTGCGCCACAGCGCACCTCTTCGCCGAGGCCGTGGCAGCGTGAAGCGGGTCCGACTCCGTGCCCAGTGCCCTGGAGAGCCGACCCGCGCGAGCGGCCCCTGCCTCGTCGGGCGCGCACATGTGGGACCATGGAAGCGTGATGACATCGACCCCGCCCACGCGGCGCCGCAGCGGCCAAGGCCGTGGACGTCGCCGCGACACCCTGGCCACCCGGCACGTGCCCAACAGCATCGGTACCCTCACCGTTACCCTGCTTGCGGCGGCGACCATCGTCGCGTGGTGGCTGCCCGGGTCTCGCTGGAGTGTCGGTCCCATCGTCGCGCTCGCATCCTTCCTGCTGGCCCTCGGCTGGCCGACGCTGGCGCGCCTGCACATGCCGTGGCTCGCCCAGGCGGTCCTCGCCCTGGGTGGGGCGCTCACCCCCATGGCCGTTGCCTACTGGAAGAACCTCGACATCGCCGTGCCGCTGACGGGCATCACCCTGGTTTTGCTGGTCGCGGCGACGATCCTGGATGCGCCCGCACCTCGCGACCACTCCGTGGGGCACACGAGCGAGCACTGGGGCTCCACAGCCCTGAGCGCCGCGCTCGCCTCGTCGGTCACCGGCCTCCTCATCGTCACCTCCGGATCCATGTGGGTCTCCCTGACCGTCCACGAGCGCTGGTCCGTCATCGTCCCCATGGCGGCCCTGATCGCCGTCATCGGCGCGGCCTCGGCGCGCTCGGGACGCAGCGCAAAGGCAGGCGTCGTCTACGCGATGCTGACCGGCATCGTCGCTGGCCTCGTCGCCGCGTCGATCGCGTGGATCCTCGGGCAGACCTCGGACCTGCTGCCCGTCGTCTTCCCCTTCATCGCTAAGCGTTTCGGTGAATTCGCCGCCTTCCTGACGCTCGGCGGCGTCACCGGCTTCGGCGTCGGCTTCGCCGTGTCGGTCGTCGACGCGCTCCTGGGCGAGCGCGCGTCCTCCGCGCAGTTCGCCAACGTCCTGGGCCGAGGTGCCGCGAAGTTCCTCGTCGCTGCCCTGCCCGTCTACGCGATGATCCGCATCGGCGGCATCTGAGACCCCATGACGGCTGGGCGACCGCCTGGCCGCACCCTGGCCTCGTCCCTATTTCGCTGCCAGCTGCGCGCGCCCCCTGCTCGCGCGCCCACGTCCACCCGAGGCGTTAGGCTGGAGCCATGATGGTGATACCTGCTGACCTGCCCGCACTCGTCGCTCCCGTCGCGTGGATGCTTGGAACCTGGGAAGGCTGGGGCATGTATGCCGCCCCCGCAGCCCCCGGCCGGGAAGAACCCGCCGAGGATTCCCCCGTCATCGAGGAGATCCGCGGTGACGTCGTCGGCGAGCAGATGCGCCTGGTGACCCGCGTGTACGCGGGCGTCGCCTCCCGAGCCGATCGACCCCACGTGGGACGCGGCGAAGGGCCTGTCCGCAATCAAGAAGGGCGACCTGATCAGCGAAGAGACCGTGTACGTCTCCGTCGCCCCCTCCGACGCGCCGCTGCCCCCGCCCGGCCAGTACAACTCCCGCGAGTTCATGGCGACCTCCGCGTCCACCGAGGGCCACAGCGCCGTGTGGGACGGCGTAAGCGTCGGCCCGCGTGTGCAGATGGTCTCCGACGCGATCGCTCTCGGCGTGGGCGCGACCCGCGTGACGCACCTGGGCCGCATGTTCGGCCTGGTCGCGGGCGAGCTCATGTGGACGCAGGAGCGCACGCTTGACGGCGAGGACGAGGCCGACGTCGAGATCTCCGGCCGCCTGCACCGCACCGAGCAGGCCTCCACTGAGTCCGGCGAGGTCATCGAAGGCATCGACGACTCCCAGGACGGCTTCCTTGTCTGAGTCCCCGCTCGACTCCGAGTTCGTCGACGAGGCCGTGGCCTCCTTCGGTGCGACCGCGCACTTCGGGGATCCGTCGGGGGAGCAGTGGGCCCTCGAGGGCGGCCGCGCGCTGGTGCGCCGCCCGGACCTGGCCGTCATCTCCGTGTCGGGGGCGGATCGGCTGACATGGCTGACGTCGCTGGCCTCCCAGATCGTCACTGACCTCGTGCCCGGCGCGAGCCGCGAGCTGCTGATCCTCTCGCCCGAGGGGCGCGTCGAGCACTGGGCGGGTGCGAGCGACGACGGGGAGGCGCTGCACCTGATCGTGGAACGCTCGGATCTTTCGGGGTTCGTGGCGTTCCTCGACTCGATGCGTTTCGCGCTGCGCGTGAGCGCCCAGGAGCGCGATGTTGCCGTGTTCTCCTCGGTCCGCGCGGGCGCCAATACGCCCGAGTCCGTGGCCGGCCTGCCCGGACACCTGTGGACCTGGGAGGATCCGTGGCCCGGCGTCGTGGAGGGCGGGGCCGCCTACTTCCAGGGCGAGCGCCACCCCGGCGCGCGCACTCCGATGATGTTTCACGCTGTTTCACGCGATGCTGCGGACGAGTTTGAGGCCGCGTGGCTGTCCGCTTGCCCCGAGTCCGGCTCGCGCCGCCGCGCGGGGTACCTGGCGTGGGAGGCCATGCGCATCGCCGCGTGGAAGCCGCGCCTGGGCCGCGAGACCGACGCCCGCGCGATCCCGCCCGAGGTGGACTGGCTGCGAACCGCCGTCCACACGGCGAAGGGCTGCTACCGCGGGCAGGAAACCATCGCCCGCGTCCTGAACCTGGGCCGGCCCCCGCGCCGCCTCACCTACCTGCAGCTGGACGGCTCTCGCGGCGACCTGCCCGCGCCCGGCACGCCCATCGAGGTGGGTGGACGCCAGGTCGGCGTCGTCACCTCCTCGGCCCGCCACGCGGACGAGGGGCCGATAGCCCTCGCGCTGATCGCCCGCGCCGTGCCCGTGACGACCGTCTTCGATATTGACGGCGTCGCCGCCGCCCAGGAGGAGATCGTGCCCGTGCACGGCAAGTCCTCCGTGTCCCCGCAGACCCGCCCGGGCGCCGACCTCTCGCGCGAGGCCGGCCAGCGCGGCGGTTCCACGGGCTTCGGCGGCCTCGGCTCCGCCCTGGGGTCGCGCTGATGCGCGCCGTCATCCAGCGCGCCACCTCGGGAGAGGTCCGCGTCGACGGTGCCGTCGTCGGACGTCTCGCCCTCGATACGCCCGCCGGGGCGGGGAGGCGCCAGGGCCTCGTCGTCCTCCTGGGCGTCCAGCGCGGCGACGGGCCCGAGCAGGTGGCCACGGTCGCCCGCAAGATCGCCGAGCTGCGCATCCTCGACGACGAGCGTTCCGCGCTCGACGTGGGTGCCCCGGTCCTCGTGATCTCGCAGTTCACCCTGTACGGGGACACGCGCAAGGGTCGCCGTCCCTCGTGGGCGCACGCCGCCCCCGGGGAGGAGGCCGAGCCCCTCGTCGACGCGGTCGTCGCCGACCTGCGAGGCCGGGGCCTGCACGTCGAGACCGGCCAGTTCGGCGCGATGATGGAGGTCTGCCTGGTCAACGACGGGCCCTTCACGGTCCTCGTCGAGGCGTAGCATCGCGGGTTCTGTCGCGACTGTGCTTGTTTCGGGTGAGAAGGTCGTGCAGAACCATGCTCGGGCTTGTTACCGATGGGGTGTTACACCGGATCGGTAAGGTTCAACCCCTTCTGATCGGGTGGAATGTTCCCGATCAGGTTGAATCTTCCCGATCGGGTTGAACGCTGCGGGGTGCCGCATTTGAGCTTGTTCCTAAATGGTGTTACACCACTTAGGGGGTATTACACCGGCTGGGAAGTGGTGTAATGCTCCCTAACTGGTGTAATGCTCCCTAACTGGTGTAATGGTCCCTAACTGGTGTAATGCTCCCTAACTGGTGTAATGCTCCCTAACTGGTGCAGTGCTTCTTCTGGGTCCGACTCCTCGGCCTTTCGGCATTGCCGCTTTGTGTGGTTTCTCGAAAATGTCGCATGCAATTCCCATGGCAACCTTTCAAGCATTGAAAAACGGTCGTTGCAATTCCAACGTTTTGAGGCGTCAGTGAAATCTGGCGTGGGGGAATTGCATGCGGCTGTGGGGGAATTGCAGCATTAGCGGCTCGACACGCCGGCGACACGCCGTCGCGACGCTTCTAGTGACGCCAAACCCCCGCTGCGACCGCCGGACCTCAATGGTCCCGCCCGGTGGCCCCGGATTTGCCTGTCGCTGCCGTGCATTCCCTGCCCCCGCCTCGGCCTTGCCCCTGGTCCGCCGCCCCGTGATCCAACCCCGGCCTCGTCCCTGCGCCCAGGGCGAAAGCGAGCGCACGGCGCGGGAGCTTTCCGTAGGCTGTAACCAGTCAACTGGGACGGGTGTGCGCCGAGCTCGGCGAAGTGCCCGTCCTGTGAAATGAGGAGAGGCATGTTCGAACGCTTTACCGACCGCGCTCGCCGGGTCGTCGTGCTCGCGCAGGACGAGGCTCGCGGTCTCAAGCACAACTACATCGGCACGGAGCACCTGCTGCTCGGCCTGATCTCCGAGGGTGAGGGCGTCGCCGCCAAGGCCCTGGAGACGATGGGTATCAAGGGCGAGGCCGTCCGCGCCTCCGTCATCGAGATCATTGGCGAGGGCGAGAAGCCGGTCGAGGGTCACATCCCCTTCACCCCGCGCGCCAAGCGCGTCTTCGAGCTGAGCCTGCGCGAGGCCCTGCAGCTGGGCCACAACTACATCGGTACGGAGCACCTGCTGCTCGGTCTCCTCAAGGAGGGCGAGGGCGTGGCCGCCCAGGTCCTGACGAAGCAGGGCGCGGACCTGGCGCAGGTGCGTCAGACCGTCATCCAGATGCTCAGCGGCTACCAGCGCGGCGACGACGAGGGCCGCGAGTCCGTCGGCGCGGGCGTGGGCGGCTCGGGCGGTCCCGAGCGCTCCAACTCCGCGATCCTCGAGCAGTTCGGCCGCAACCTGACCCAGGCCGCGCGCGAAAACAAGCTGGACCCCGTCATCGGCCGCCGCGTCGAGATGGAGCGCGTCATGCAGGTCCTCTCGCGCCGCACGAAGAACAACCCGGTCCTGATCGGTGAGCCCGGCGTCGGTAAGACCGCGGTCGTCGAGGGCCTCGCCCAGGCGATCGTTCACGGCGACGTGCCCGAGACCATCAAGGACAAGCAGATCTACAGCCTCGACATGGGCTCGCTGGTCGCCGGCTCGCGCTACCGCGGCGACTTCGAGGAGCGCCTGAAGAAGGTCCTCAAGGAGATCCGCACGCGCGGCGACATCATCCTGTTCATCGACGAGATCCACACCCTCGTGGGTGCGGGTGCCGCAGAGGGCTCGATCGACGCCGCCCAGATGCTCAAGCCCATGCTGGCGCGCGGCGAGCTCCAGACGATCGGTGCCACCACGAACGACGAGTACCGCAAGTACATTGAGAAGGACGCGGCCCTCGAGCGCCGCTTCCAGCCGGTGAAGGTCGAGGAGCCCAGCGTCGACGAGACGGTGGAGATCCTCAAGGGTCTGCGCGACCGCTACGAGGCGCACCACCGCGTCATCATCACGGACGCCGCGATCCAGGCTGCCGCCGAGCTGGCGGACCGCTACATCTCGGATCGTTTCCTCCCCGACAAGGCGATCGACCTGGTCGACGAGGCCGGCGCGCGCCTGCGCATCCGCCGCATGACCGCGCCGCCGGAGCTGCGCGAGCTGGACGAGAAGATCGCCGAGGTGCGCCGCAACAAGGAGGCGGCCATCGACGATCAGGACTTCGAGAAAGGCCGCGTCGCTGCGCGACGAGGAGTCGAAGCTGTCCGAGGAGCGCAAGGCGAAGGAAGAGGCCTGGAAGGGCGGCGAGTCCGACGAGATCGCCGAGGTCGGGGATCAGGAGATCGCCGAGGTCCTGGCCATGTCGACCGGCATCCCGGTCGTGCGCCTCACCCAGACTGAGACCGCGAAGCTGCTCAAGATGGAAGACGAGCTGCACAAGCGCGTCATCGGCCAGGACGAGGCCGTCAAGGCTCTCGCCCAGTCGATCCGTCGTACGCGCTCGGGTCTGAAGGATCCGAACCGTCCCGGTGGCTCGTTCATCTTCGCCGGCCCGACCGGCGTGGGTAAGACCGAGCTGGCCAAGGCCCTCGCCGAGTTCCTCTTCGGCGACGAGGACGCCCTCATCCAGCTGGATATGTCCGAGTTCTCGGAGAAGCACACGGCCTCGCGCCTCTTTGGTGCCCCTCCCGGCTACGTCGGCTACGACGAGGGTGGCCAGCTCACGGAGAAGGTCCGTCGCAAGCCGTTCTCGGTTGTCCTCTTTGACGAGGTCGAGAAGGCTCACCCGGACATCTTCAACTCGCTGCTCCAGATCCTGGAGGAGGGTCGCCTGACGGACTCGCAGGGTCGCAAGGTGGACTTCAAGAACACCGTCATCATCATGACGACGAACCTGGGTACCCGCGACATCAACAAGGGTGTCCTCACGGGCTTCCAGACCGCGGACAACTCGACGCACGACTACAGCCGTATGAAGTCGAAGGTTGCCGAGGAGCTTAAGCAGCACTTCCGTCCCGAGTTCCTCAACCGCGTCGATGACACGATTGTGTTCCCGCCGCTGACCAAGCCCGAGATCGCGCGCATCGTCGACCTGATGATCGCCAAGCTGGCCAAGCGTATGGAGGCTCAGGACATGCGCCTGCAGCTGACGGACGAGGCGCGCGAGCTGCTCGCGGACGTGGGCTTCGATCCGGTCCTGGGTGCGCGCCCGCTGCGTCGCGCGATCCAGCGCGAGATCGAGGATGCGCTGTCTGAGCGCATCCTGTTCGGAGAACTGCAACCCGGTCAGGTTGTCACCGTTGGCGTCACTGGAGAGGGTAAGGATCGCACGTTCACCTTCAATGGAGAGTGATTTACTCACCAGTTGTCTGTGGCTGACAAACCAGTCACTTTGGGAGGGTGGCCCGTCGCACAGCGATGGGCCACCCTCTAGTTGTTAAGTAATCGCACATCTGATAGATTCTCGTTAACCATTAGCATGCGGTGTAGTCGTGCCACACTATTTATGGGGTATTGCTCATCGATCGAGAGAGGCCATATGTCCGCGAAAACGCGACACAATCGGATCAGTGCGAGGCGCCGTCTGCCGGCGTTCATCCTCGTGCTGCTCGTTGTTGCGCTCTGCATCGCGGGTGTCATCTACAAGGGCGCGGAGGTGACCCAGGTCAACGTCAACGACGGTGGTATCTGGGTGACCAACAAGTCCAAGCAGATGGTCGGCCACCTCGACTACGAGGCCCGCATCCTCGACGGCGCGCTGCGTACCGAGGCCACCAACTTTGATGTCGGCCAGGCGGGGGGAGACTGTCACCGTCTCCGACCTCACCTCGTCGACGGTTGCGCCCGTTAACGTCACCCAGGTCTCCCTCGGCTCCCCGACGGCCCTGCCCGCGGGATCCGCGGTCATGCAGGGCGGCGACGTCCTCGGCGTCCTCGATGCGTCCGACGGCACCCTATGGACGACCTCCGCCGTGAACCCCAGCCCCTTGAACCTTTCCGAGGCGGCGGCCCTCTCCTCGAACATGGGGGCCAGCGCCTTCGTGACCGGCTTGGACGGCTCCGTCTACACTCTGGCCGCCTCGGGCACGCTGACGACCGTCAAGCGCCAGGGAGCGGTCGATCAGGCGCAGACTTCCACGGTGGAGGGGATCCCCGAGGACGCGCGACTGAGCATGACGGTCGTCGGCGACCGGGTCGTCGCCCTCGACAGCGAGTCCAACACGCTCTTCCTGCCCGACAACAAGCGGATCGATCTGAGCGCTGCCGGCGTCGAGACCGGCGGCGTCCTCCAGCAGGCCGGCCCCAAGGCCGATTCGGTCCTGCTCGCCACGCCCACCTCCCTCGTGACGATTCCGCTGGCGGGCGGCACCCCCGACGATCACCCCCTCCACCGAGGGCGGCGTCAGCGGCACCCCGGCCGCGCCCGTGCGCCACGAAGGCTGCGCGTATGGTGCGTGGACCGGCAGCGGCGCGTACATGCGCGCCTGCGACGATCCTTCGGCGAACAAGCAGATGGTCGTCGATACGCTTTCGACCGCACGTGAGATCGTCTTCCGCACGAACCGCAAGGCCATCGTCCTCAACGACGTCGCCGAGGGCAGCGTGTGGCTGCCCGACTCGAACATGGTCCTCATGGATAACTGGGACGAGGTCGAAAACGAGCTCGAGGAAAACGAGGACGAGCAGGACAGCCCCGAGCTGACGAACGAGGTTGCGGACCCGCAGCAGCGTGAAGAAAACACCCCGCCCGAGGCCGAGGATGACGAGTTTGGCATCCGCCCGGGCCGCTCGACCGTCCTGCCCGTGCTCGACAACGACTCTGACCTCGACGGCGACGTGCTGACTGCCGCGCCGGTCACACAGCCCGACTGGGGCGTCGTGACCGTCGCGCGCGGAGGGCGAGCCCTGCAGATCAGCGGCGTGTCAGCCGCCCAGGCCGGCTCGACGACGTTTACGTACGCGGCCTCTGACGGCCAGGCCTCGGCCGAGGCGCACGTGCGCGTCACCATTCACCCCTTCGATCAGAATGAGGCACCCGCGCAGCTGCGCGTCCCGACCGTCAAGATCGGCGCGGGCGCTCAGATCCAGTACGAGGCCCTGAGCGACTGGCGCGATCCCGACGGCGACCCCATCTATCTGAAGAACGCCGAGGCCCCCGAGGGGCTGAAGGTCTCCTTCACCGAAGATGGATCGGTCACCATCACCGAGGAGGGGGGCGCGGCCGGCCCGAAGTCGATCGTTCTCACGGTCGCCGACGACCAGGGCGGCGAGACCCGCGGCGAGCTGATCGTCGACGTTCAGGAGGCCGGAAACTGCCGCCGTCTGCGAACGGCGACCTCTTCCAGGCGCACCCGGGCGAGACCGTCACCCTCGATCCGTTGAAGAACGACACCGACCCGAACGGCGACCAGCTGACCCTGGCGGCCGTCTCCGGTGCGCCCGCCGGCGCCACGATCCAGCCCGACCTGGATCGTGGAACCATCGACTTTAGGGCGACCGAGCCGGGCTCCTACTCCTTTGCCTACACCGTGTCCGACGGTATCGCGACGACACTGGGCATTATTCGCGTCGAGGTCACGGCACCCTCGAGCGAGCCCCCCGTCGCCGAAACGACACGGCGGTCCTGCCGCAGGGCGGCTCCGTCCTCGTCGCGCCGCTGAACAACGACTACGATCCCTCCGGCGGCCTGCTGTCAATCGTCTCCGTGGACGCCTCGAGCGCCCCGGACATTGAGGTCGCCCTCATCGATCGCCACCTGCTGCGCGTCACCGCGCCCGCAGGCCTCGAGCACACGGTGCAGTTCAGCTACACCGTGTCCAACGGCGTCGGCGAGGCCACGGCCGACGTGATGGTCATCCCCGGAGCGGCGGACCGCTCGGACCTGCCGCCCATCCTCAAGCCCGACCACGTGAAGGTGCGCGTCGGCGACGTGGGCACCGTGTCGGTCCTGGCGAACGATCGCTCGCCCGCCGGCCTGAACCTCCAGGTCGAGTCGACCCTCGAGTACGACTCCGGCTCCGCCCTGGGAACCCCCTTCGTCACGGGTAACCAGGTGCGCCTCGAGGCTGGGCAGACCCCCGGCCTCATGGACGTGACCTACTCGGTCATCGACTCCGCGGGCAACCGCGCATCGAGCACCGTCACCTTCGAGGTGATGGGTGCCTCCGATCAGAACCAGGAGCCGCGTCCACGCGACATCACAGCCTGGGCAGCCGCGGGGGCAGACCACCCGGATCGCGGTGCCCCTGGACGGCATCGACCCCGACGGCGACTCCGTGACCCTCAGCGGCCTCGGCTCGTCCCCGCAGCTGGGCAACGCGACTGTTGGCCCGACCTGGATCGATTACACGCCGAACCAGAACGCCACGGGCACCGACTCCTTTACCTACACGGTCGAGGACCGCCAGGGCGGGCGTGCCTCTGCTCGCGTGCGCGTCGGCATCTCGGCCGCGCCGACGCTCAACCAGAACCCGGTCGCCGTCCCCGACACGGTGCTGACCCGACCGGACCGCATGGTGACCGTCAACGTCCTGTCGAACGACGTGGACCCGGACGGCGATCCGCTCTCGCTGGACGATGACAGCCTCGAAACGGCCACGCCCGAGCTCGACCCGCAGGTCCTGTCCTCCTCGACCATCCAGGTGCACACGCCCTCGCAGGCCGGCACCTACCTCGTGTCCTACGTGGTGAGCGACGGTCGCGGCGGCTCCGCCCGAGGCACCGTGACGGTCTACGTCCAGGACGACGCCCCGCTGAAGGCACCCATCGCCCGCGATGACTTCGTGTCCTACGAGGAGCTGCCCACCGACGGCTCGGCCGTGCGCGTGAAGGTCCTCGACAACGACGAGGACCCCGACGGCAGCATCAACGAGCTGACCGTGACGACCGCAGAATCTGGCGTGACCGTCGACGGCAATGACGTGCTCATCCCGGTGATGGACAGCATGCGCCTGGTCGTCTACACGATCACGGACCGCGACGGACTCACCAACTCCGCGGTCGTGACCGTGCCCGGCCGCGATACGACCGCGCCCTTCCTCAACACCGCTAGCCTGCCCATCGAGATGGACGCGGGTACCTCGCGCACGATCAACCTGGCGGATTACGTGGTGACGCGCTCGGGCCGCAGCCCGCGCCTCGTGGATGACTCCTCCCCGGTCGCCCAGACCGGCCTGGACTCGGTCGTCGCCGACTCGTCGACGCAGCTGACGCTGACCGCGAACGCTTCCTTCGGCGGCAACTCCGCGTTCCTCATCCAGGTCGCGGACGGTGACGCCTCCGACGCGGGCACGCTCACAGCCTCCCTGTCGCTGCCCGTGCGCATCAAGGCGACCCAGAACCAGCCGCCCACCTTCGCCCCGACCGCGATCCGCGTCGAGGCCGGCGGCGCGGCCGTCACGCAGGACCTCAGGCTCGGCGTGCGCGACCCCGAGGGCACGGACGTCTCAACCTTCACCTACGCGATGGGTTCCGCCCCCGACACGATCTCCGCGTCGCTGTCGGGCACCGTCCTGACGGTGTCCGCGCCCGAGACCACCCCCGCCGGCTCCGCCGGTTCCATCGCCGTGAGCGTCACGGACGAGCAGGGCAACACCGTCAACGGCTCCATCCCCGTCGAGGTCGTCGGCACCACGAAGCCGCGCATCCAGGTGCCGGCATACTCGTTGAAGACCTCGGTGAACACCCCCGTGAGCATCGACGTCGCCTCGCAGGCCACCAACCCCTTCCCGGACACGCCGATCTCTCTCGAGGGTGCCGCCATCTCGCTGGGGGACGCGACCACGTCGACGTCCGGCACGGTCGTTACGATCACGCCGAATTCGGCGGGTACCATCTCCGTCGCCTACCGCGTCAACGACAAGCTCAAGGACCCCTCGCGCGTCGTCCAGGGCATCATCACCGTCACGGTGACGGGCAAGCCCGACGCGCCCACCGGCGTGGTTGCCCGGGCCAAAGGCCCGACGGGTGCCACCGTGTCCTTCAACGCTCCCGCATCCAACGGCGAGCGCATCACCGAATACCGCATCTACAGCGGCGGTAGCCAGGTCGCCAGCTGTACCGAGACCGTGTGCGAGGTGAACGGCCTGACGACCGGCCGCAGCTACACCTTCACCGTGAAAGCAGTGAACGCCTCCGGCGAGTCTGACGGCGCGGAGTCGAACTCCGTGACGCTCTCCGGCGTCCCGGATCGCCCGGGCGGCCCGACCGTGACGGCCGGTGACGGTCAGCTTGCGGTGACGTGGGATGCGCCCGATAACAACGGTTCGCCCATCACCTCGTACACCGTGTACGCGACGATCGCAGGTGCCGCGGCGAGCACATGCACGACGAACGGCGAGCAGGCGTGCACCGTGAAGAACCTCGTCAACGATCGGACGTACACCGTCACGGTTGTCGCCACGAATGCGAACGGTAACTCCCAGGCATCCCCGGGTGTGAGTGGCACCCCGAAGGCGACGCGACGCGGGCCCGATCAGCCGGTCATCACGAGCGCCAGCACGGCCCAGCAGCGCGACGGTAACGCCGCTCTGGCGACCATCACCTGGTCCCTGGGTAGCTCCGGCACCGCTCGATGGGGCCAGACGATTGTGTCGATCAACGGCAGCACCAAGACGGTCTCGGGCGGAACCACCTCCACCCAGATGACTGTTCCCTACGGCGTGGCCCTCACCGTGTACGTGACCGTCAGTAACGCGAATGGTGACACGGCGACCTCTTCTGGCTACGTCATTCCGGCGGTCGTCCACGAGGATCCCACTCCTCCCAAGACGACGCCGCTGGCCCCCGACGCGCCGCGCCTGGGCCCGCCCTCGGATAACGCCCTGGGCAAGCTTCGCATCGCCAATGCCCGCCTGAAGGAAGGAAACGGCTACACGGCCGCCGACCTCGAGCTCTTCTACGCGGATAGCGCGGCGGGGTGCACGGCCCCCGGCAACCCTCTGCGCCTCAACAATGGTGACCGCGGCGACTTCGACATCGGCCCGCTCACCCCGGGTGCGACGATGACCTTCTACTTCTGCCAGCGCGGCAAGAAGGACGACGGGTCGTACGTCTGGAGCCCGGTCGTCTCGGCTACCGGTACGGTCGGCAACGGCCAGCGCGACGGTGGCGGCGGTGACGAAGACGATCCGATCCCCGTGTTCAGCGTGTCGGTCACCCCCTACATCAACAGCGCGTCCGTGTCGTGGACTATCCCCGCCGGCGTCAACCCCGTGCAGACCAGCGTGTGGATTAAGGGGATGGAGGGGTCGACTAAGCAGACGTTCAGTGGTCCGATGACCTCGTGGGCGGTCCAGGGCCTGGCGCCAGTCAACCAGTACACGGTTGTCGTCGAAATGGTCGGTGCCGGTGGGACGCACCGGCAGGTAGAAGCCACCTTCAAGACCACCGAAGCCGCGGAAAATATCGACGCGACCTTCACCGGAAAAACCACGTGTTCGAACGGACAGGAATGCGGCTCGATGACGCTGACGGCCAAACGAGCCTCCCAGTTCGGATCGGGCGTCACGCTCATCTGCACGGTCAGTACTGGGCGACCGGCTCAGGACACCGAATTCCGCTTCTCTCGGGACACGCCGAGCATACCGGGTATCCTGACGGAGGCAATCACCGCTCGAGAGCTGAATGCGCGGGACATCGTGAAGAGCTGCCGAGTCGAATAAGACGACCATACTTTCCCCGTTACGAGCAACAAGAGAAACATAGGACAACTCATGACCCTTTCCATTGAGGATGCAACCAGGTTCGCCCAGGTCTTCAAGGGCCTCGTCGACGGCGTGTCCGTGGCGGTCCTGGACAAGCGCCAGGCCGTGCGACTCGCACTCACGACGATGTTCGCCGGCGGCCACCTCCTGCTCGAGGACGCCCCCGGTACCGGCAAGACCGCGCTGGCGCGCGCCATCAGCGCCGTTATCGACGGCACGCACTCGCGCATCCAGTTCACCCCCGACCTGCTGCCCTCGGACATCACCGGCGTCAACATGTTCAACCAGAAGACGGGCGAGTGGGTCTTCCACGCCGGCCCCGTCTTCGCGGAGATCGTCTTGGCCGACGAGATCAACCGAGCGTCGCCCAAGACCCAGTCCGCCCTCCTGGAGGTCATGGAAGAGGCCCAGGTGACGGTCGACGGCGTGCGCCGCCCCGCCCCCCAGCCCTTCATGGTGATCGCGACCCAGAACCCCGTCGAGCAGGCCGGCACCTACCCGCTGCCCGAGGCCCAGCTGGACCGCTTCCTCATGAAGACCTCGATCGGCTACCCCTCGCGCTCCGCGATGATCGACGTCCTCGACGGCTCGGCCTCGCCCGACCGTTCAAAGAACCTCAAGCCCCTGCTGACGGGCAAGGACATCGTCGCCTGGGCGGCTCTGGCCTCGGCGAACCACACGGACCGCGCCGTCCTCGACTACGTGGCCGCGCTGGCGGAGGCGACCCGCGAGGACGAGTCCTCGCTGCTGGGTGTGTCCACTCGTGGTGCCATCGGTATGGTGCGCTGCGCCCGAGTGTGGGCGGCCGCGCAGGGACGTAACTTCGTCCTGCCCGACGACATCAAGGCCCTCGCGGTGCCCGTGTGGGCGCACCGCGTCATCGTCGACCCCGACGCAGCGTTCTCGGGCGCGACCGCCGAGGGCGTCATCCAGCGTGCCCTGACGTCGGTGCCCGCACCGGCCGTCGGCGCGTAAGGAAACGCCGGATACAGCGATGGAAGGGATGCGAACGGACACCCCCACGATGGTCTCGCCCAGACGGGCGCAGGCCGTTCGTTCGCATCCCCTCAAAGCTCTCGTGGGCGCGGTCACCCCGACCGGGTGGGCGGTGATCACGCTCGCCCTCGTGGGCCTCGCGCTTGCGGTTGTCTTCCAGTGGGTCGAGGCCCTGGCGTGCGCTCTCGCGGGTGTCGTTGCCCTGCTGCTCGCCGCGATGCGCGTCGCGTGGCGTCCCCCGCACGTCGTGTCGATCCGCGTCCCCAACGAGCGCATCGTGGCCGGCCAGACCGCCGTCGGCGAGATTTCGGTGCGCAACGAGCGTGCCCGTTCTGTGCGCTCGGGCATCATCGAGCTGCCGATCGGTACGGGCACGGGCGAGTTCGTCGTGCCCCCGCTGGGTGCTCACGAGACCTGGGACGAGATGTTCCTGATTTCCTCGCGTCACCGGGGCCTCATCAACGTCGGCCCCGCGCGCGCCGTGCGCTCCGACGCGCTCGGCCTGCTGCGCCGCGTGCGCATGTGGGACGAGCCCGTCCTCCTGCACGTTCACCCGCGCACCGTGCGCGTTCCCTTCGATGCGACCGGTTTCCAGCTGGACGTCGAGGGCGTGTCCACGGGCAAGCTCTCCAGCTCCGACGTCTCCTTCCACGCGCTGCGCGATTACGAACCGGGCGACGACCGCCGCGCGGTGCACTGGCAGTCGACGGCTCGCCTGGGCAAGCTCATCGTGCGCCAGTACGAGGAGACGCACCGCTCCCACCACGTGATCGTCTTGGATACGTCGCGCGACGCGTGGGATCACGACACTTTCGAGACCGCGGTCTCCGTCGCCGGCTCCCTGGGCCTGGCGAACCTGCGCGAATCGCGCCCTGTGTCGCTGACGACGACCGAGGGCTGGCTGCCGTCGGGCGTCGCCATGCGCATGCTGGATGCCCTTTCCGAGGTGGGGGCTCGCTCCTTCGGCGACCTGGCGCGCCGCGTGCGCGAGGCAGTGGCGCAGCGTCCCGGTGTCTCCGCCCTCACCCTTATCGTTGGACCGAACGTGACGGACACGGAGGCCGCTCACCTGGCGCGCCTGGCCCCGATCGACGTCCCGGTCTCCATTATTCGTATCGGTGCGGAGGGCGTGCGAGCCCGCCGTGACCTCGGCCGTGGTGTGCTCCTGGATTGCTCGACGCTGGACGACCTGCCGCGCATTATCGTCGCCGGAGGCCTGGCATGAGCAAGAGCGTCGACACTAAGCCCCGCGCTCAGCGCATCGATTCCCAGGACGAGGCCGTGGCCTCGTCCGTGGAGGCAACCGAGCGCCGCGAGGCAGCAGCCCAGGATCAGACGCCCGCCGGCGCGGGCGAGTCGCCGGCACCCAAGCCTAGGACCACCCGCAATCGTCTGCTGACGATCACGCAGCGCTTCGCGACGTTCCGCACCCGCCTGCCGATCTGGTCGCTGCTCGTCCTCGCCCTGCTGTTCGCCGGCCCGGTCGCGGCTTTCGAGCCCGTCTTCGGCGGGGGAGTGGGGGCGATCGCCGCGGGCGCGGGCGTGGCCTGCGGCCTGCTGATCACCGCTGCTTCGACGCGCTGGCGCTGGGACGCGCTGACGACCGTCCTGAGCGTCATCGTTACGTACTTCCTGCTGGGCAGCGCGGCCGCCCTGCGCGCCGAGGCCCTCTACGGGTTCCTGCCCACGGGCAAGACGCTGCAGGTGATGGTGCTGGGTTCCTTCCGCGCGTGGAAGGACCTGCTCACCCTGACGCCCCCCGTGTCCGTCTACTCGGGCCCGGCCCTCGTGCCGTGGATGTGCGGCCTCGTGTGCGCCGTCCTCGCGGGCCTGATCACCGCCCGTTCCGGACGCGCGGTCCTCGGGTCGATCCCGCTCGTCCTCATGGGCGTCATTTCGGTCTTCTTCGGCCTCTCGCACCACGCGCTGCCCGTGTGGGCCGTGCTGGCCTGGTGGGCGCTCCTGGCCGCCTGGTGGGCGCTGGCCGCCCAGTACCAGCGCATCACGCTGGGGCAGGACGTCCTCGTGGGTCGTTCCCCCTCGGGCGGCGGCGAAGCGACGGCCGTACGACAGTCGCGTTCGACCGTGTACGTCGGCACGCGCCTGCTGGGTGCCCTCGCCGTCCTCGCGGTGTCCGTCGGCGTCGCGCTGCCGGCTGCGGCGTTCCTCGGCGCGGGCGGGACTCGCATCGTGGGCCGCGACCTGGTGGACCCGCCCCTCGACATTCAGGCCTACCCCTCGCCTCTGTCCTCCTTCCGCCACTACACGACGGACCTGAAGGACGAGACCCTCCTGACCGTGTCCGACCTGCCGGAGAACCAGCGCGTGCGCATCGCGGCGATGGACGTGTACGACGGCACGACCTTCGGTATGTCGACGAAGCGGGGCGACGGACACACGGGCTACATCCCCGTGGAGTCCACAATTCCCGGCCGCGCCGAGGGCGACTCCCTCGCGACCGTGACGACGAATGGCCTGTCCGGCCCGTGGGTGCCGGTGCTCGGCAATGCTTCGGAGATCGCGTTCACGGGTGCGGGCCCCGCCGCCCAGAAGGACGGCCTCTACGTGGACACGTGGGCGAACGCCGCGCTGACGACCGGCCCCGCGGGAACGATGACCTACAACGTGCGCACGTCCTTCGCCGAACCCGTGCGCGACGAGGACCTGGCGTCCCTGTCGGTCGTGCCGCTGTCCACAACGGATAAGAACGTGCCCGAGGGCCTGGCGACGAAGGTCTCTGAGATCACCCAGAACGCGTCCACGGCGCTGTCTGCCGCGCGCGCGATCGAGCACTACCTGGCGAACAACGGCTACTACCTGAACGAGAACACGCAGTTCTCACGCCCGGGTGTGCGTACGGACCGCCTGGAGCGAATGCTGAGCAGCGACGATCAGCTCATCGGCGACGACCAGCAGTACTCCGCGCTCATGGCCCTGATGCTGCATCAGCTGGGTATGAACGCCCGCGTCGTCATGGGTGCCTACCCCGAGGGCGGCTCCCAGGGAGGCCCCGCGACTCTGCGCGGCTCGGATATCCGTGCGTGGGTTGAGGTCGAGTTCGAGGGTGGCGTCTGGGCTGTCTTCGATCCCACGCCCCCGCGCGACCATACGCCGCAGACCCAGGTCCCCAAGCCTCGGAGCGTGCCGCGCCCGCAGGTGCTCCAGCCCCCGGAGCCCCCGGAGGCTCCCGCGGAGCTGCCGCCGACGACGCGCGACCAGAACGCCGACCCGATGGAGCCCCCGGCGGAGCCCTTCCCGTGGGGTCTCGTCGCCGGCATCTCGGGTGGCATCCTGTTGATTCTTCTGCCGCCGCTGGTGATCCTGCTGTTTAAGGCGGGGCGCCGCAGGCGTCGGCGCCGTGCCGCCGCCGTGGGCGCGCTGGTCGGCTCGTGGGACGAGGTCGTGGACTTGGCCGCGGACTCCGGCCTGCGCATCGACGTGGGGCATACGCGCCAGGAGACCGCGTGGTCCCTGGCCTCCCAGTGGGAGCTCGGCGAGGATCCGGGCGACCCCTTCACCCTGGTGACGGGCGAGGTGCGCCACGGCGACGACGGCTCGACGGACTCGGTGGAGATCGACGAGGCCGAGGCCGGCGCGGGCCGCTACGTCATCGACGGCTGGAGCCGCTTCGGCGACGACGTGCCCGCCCCCGTGGTGATCGCGCGCTACGCGGATATCGCGAGCTTCGCCTCGAACGGTGCCTCGCGTGACCGTGCGCGTGACGCGTGGGCCCAGGTGCGCTCCCTGCGTACCCAGGTGAGCAAGAAGGCTGGCTTCCTGGCGCGCGTGCGCCGCGCGCTGTCCCTGCGCTCCCTGCGCATGCGCCGCAAGTTGCGACTGAGTGCGTCGATCGCGCGCACGATGGATGAGGAGAAGAAGGCGTGACGCCAGCGGTTGCGGGTATGAGGGGGCCCCGAGATTCCCGGTTTCCAGTGGGTGCGTCCGCTGGGCCAGGGTGGCTTTGCCGACGTCTTCCTGTACCGTCAGGAGCTGCCGAGCCGCGAGGTCGCCATCAAGGTCGTGCGTACGCAGGGCGATGAGCGGGGCACGAAGGAACTGCACCGCGAGGCCGACGCTATGACGCTGTTGGCCGGCCATCCCGCGGTCGTCGAGCTGCACGGCGTAGGCACGACGGCAGACGGCCGCGCCTACCTGGTGATGGAGTATTGCCCGGTCGCCGACCTGCTCACGCAGGTGCGCGCGCGCCCGATGTCGCTGGCCAAAGCCCTCGATATGATGATCAAGGTGTGCGGCGGCGTGGAGATGTTCCACCGCCAGGGTTACGTGCACCGCGATATCAAGCCGTCCAACATCATGCTGGACGCCTACGGTAAGCCGGTGCTTGCCGACTTCGGCGTGGCCTCGAAGGTGGGGCAGTTGGAGGTCGGCGCGTTTGACGGCTTCTCGGTGCTGTGGGCTCCTCCGGAGCAGCAGGACGTGAATTCCCCGGCCTCGCCCCTGCAGGACGTGTGGGCGTTGGCCGCGACGACGTGGACCTTCGTGACGGGGCGCAGCCCCTTCGAGGATCCGATCGGCGACAACTCTGCCGCGTCGATTGCGAACCGCGTGCAGCGTGGCCGCATGCGTGGGCTGGGCCGCGCGGACGCGCCGGCGGAACTCGAGCGCGTGCTGCGCGCGGCTATGGCGATCGACCCGCAGGAGCGCACCCAGACCGCCATGGAGTTTGGCCAGGGGCTGCAGCGCGTCCAGAAGGAGCTGGGCCTGCCGCGCACGGAGATGGAGATCAAGGAGAAGCGCTCCAAGGCCTCCGCCCCCGTCTCGGGCGACCAGAAGACGCGCCTGCGTGGCGCTCCCGTCATCGACCCCGATAAGACGCGCCTGCGCTCCTCGGCCTCGTATTCCTTCGAGGGCGGGGCGGGCTCCGGCGGCGTCGAGGCGGTCGCGGACTCCTGGAAGATCGAACGCTCCTCGGACGTGGACGAGGATTCGATCGGTCGCGTGGTCGAGGATTCCTCGGGTGCCAAGCGGGGAATCTCGCCCGCCGTGGGCGTGCTCCTGGCGCTCGTGGCGGCGGTCATTGCCGCCGGCCTGGTCGTGGGCATGCTGCGCGGCGAAGGATCGTTTACACGCATTTCTCCCGCACCCGAGACGACGAGCGCGTCGCCCGCCCCCGGGGACGCCGTGGGGTCGGCACCGCCGCAGGCGTCAGGACTGACGGGAGAGTATGCCGATGGCGTGGTGACGTGGACGTGGACGGCGCCGACCGGCCCGGCCCCGGCCGATATCGCCTACACCTACGAGGCCACGGGCCCGGCAGGCACGTCGCGCGGCCGCGTAGAGACCACAACGGCGATGGTGGATGGCGCAAGCGGCGAGAATTGCATGGAGATCACGACGATGTCCCGCTCGTCGGGGCGCATGTCCGAGCCGCTGCGCGCGTGTGTGGACGTGCCGTGATGCGGGTCATGCAATCGGTTCAATTTTCTCCACCGCGACGCATCGCGTCTCAGCGAGGCGCTGGTCACGTCGCGTGTAGAATGTTCAGTATCGCGCGTGGTCCCTCGCGCTCAATGCAGCTAAAGGATGAAGGCACATGTCTCTGAATGAACATGCGGAACGTCCCGCAGTTCGATGGGGCGCCTCGACCGACATCGGTCCGGTCCGCTCCGAAAACGAGGATTCATGGCTGGCGGTCCCTCCTGTTTTCGCCGTCGCAGATGGGATGGGTGGCCACCTGGGTGGTGCCCAGGCCTCGTCGAGCGCGGTCATCACCCTCCAGGAGTTTCTGAGCGCCGATCGTCTGGGCAATCGCCCCGTCGACTTGGTGGACCTGTCCGTCGCGATCGACGCTGCGGCGACGGCCGTCGCCTCGCTGGCACCGATCGATAATCCGGCGAGCGCCCCGGGCACGACCCTGTCGGGCGTCATGGTGCTGCGCACCGCCGAGGGTCCGTACTGGCTCTCATTTAACGTGGGTGACTCCCGCGTGTATGTCGTGGGCGGCGGGGGCATTCGCCAGCTCACCCACGACCACTCTGCGCTGCAGGAGGCGCGCGACCTCGCGGCCACCTCGGGAGCGCCCCGTGTGATCCCTCCCGCAAACGTCGTGACAAAGGCGCTCGGTGCCGGGCAGACCGGAAGTGTGAAAGCCGACTACACAATCATGCCGCTGGAAGAGGGCGATCGGGCGGTCATCTGTACAGACGGCGTGCACGGCGTCCTGCGTGATTCGCAGATTCATGCGGTTGTTGCGGCCGGCGACGGCCCTCAGGGGACCGCGGACACGCTCGTGCGCGCGTCGCTGGAATCGGCCACCCGGGACAATACGACGGCTGTTGTAGTTTACGCAGGAACCAAATCACGAGTAACATTGACATCGAATGTCATGAATCGGATGATTCAACCAGTACGTCCGGCGTCGATCGAGACCGCTCGCCGGGTTCCTCGTAGAGAAGGCAGTAACTGATGCTTCAGATTGGACGTTTCCTGTGCCGCGGGCAGGGCGCGATGCTCGTCACGGGGCCCCCTCGGTGCGGCGCTGGTTCCGCTCGACTTCGCTGACTCCGCGGCCGACGTGGTGTGGGGACGCGCTGACACTCAGGCGTGGTTGACGCACGTTCAGGCCGAAAAAGGCGACGCGCTCCTCCTGGACTGTGCGGGCGAGCAGCCCTACCTGACCGTGCTGGGTGACATCCAGCTGCGCATGCGCGCCGCCGGTCAGATCACCGAGCAGGTGTGGACCGACCCGATCTGGGCGTGGCCCTTCAACCCCGGCGAATGGCAGACCTTCGAGGCCACCATCATCGACGGCGACGAGGTGACGTGGATGGTGCCCGCCGCCGACCGCGTCGAGGCCGGCGAGATCCGCATCGGTCGCGCGCTCGACGAGGTCGAGGCCCTCGCGTCGATGCCCGTCGATACCATGGGCTTCCTCATCAACCCTGACATCCCGGATCACGAGCGTCGCGCCCGCCGCGAGGCCCGCGAGGAGCTGCCGGAGCCGACCGTGCACACCGCCTCCGTGGACCTGGCCGCCGTCGAGGCCCAGTTCCTCGCCGCGACCAGCAATGGCCCCGTGTCGCTGAGCTCCGCTTCCCGCACCCCCGATGACGTCGACGACGCCTCGGACGAGCAGGTCGAGGAAACGCCGAGCGAGGAGGCGCCAGCGAAGGACGCCGAGCAGCCTTCGGGCGAGCTCTACGTCGTCGCCGCCGCGGAGGAGCCGCCGGTCGACACCGCTGAGTCCGCCGAGCGTGCCGGTGGTTTCGGCGAGTCTGGCACCCCGGCCTCGTCCGAGTTTGTCTCTGAAGCTCCCGTCGCTGAGCCTTCCGCCGCCCCCGAGGCCATGAGCGCCGAGGGCCTGGCCGGCCTGGGTGCTGAGACCGACACCGAGGCGACGATCCTGCGCCTGGCGCCCACGAACTCTGGCCCCGCCGCGCCCGTCGCGTTCCTGATTCACGGCGGCACCGTGCCCGTCGAGGTCTCCCGCGACGTCGTCATCGGCCGCGACCCCGACGCTCGTGCGCTGACCGGTCGCCCCGTCGCGACCGTCCTGCGCGTGCCCAGCCCGCAGACCGAAATCTCCCGCTCGCACTGCGCCGTCATGATGACGACCCCCGGCTCCTGGGCCCTCATGGACCTGGGGAGTGCGAACGGCACCGTCCTGCGCCACGCCGACGGCTCGTTCCAGGACGTCACCCCCATGGTGACGATCGCCCTGAACGACGGTGACCTCATCGACGTCGGTGAGGGGACCACGATCGAGTTCCGCGTGCGCTGACACAGCTGATTGACGCCTGTGGGGTAGACCTGACGGTCCGCCCCACAGGCGTTTGTATTAGCCTGGTGTGCGTCACTGCCTCCCCCTGCCCGGGGTGAGGCGGCATGTTCTTCAGCCAGCGGAAGGTCAGTCCCGATGAGTCGTCGATCGTGGGGCATCCTCGTCCTCGTCCTCGTGTGCGTCGTTGCGTTGGTGGCGATCGCACGTGTTGCCTACCAGAGCAACGCCGATAAGAGCGTCGAAGATGCGGCGCGATACTACGCGGACGCGATCGCCGAAGGGCGCGTGGAGGATGCCCTCAAGGTCGAGGTGGGGGACAGTTTCGGGGACGCGACGAAGAATGCGGATCATGCGGTTGATCTTCGTGGCGCCGTGGCGTCGGAACCCGTGTGGGTTAAAGAGATACGCGTGCACAATCAGCCCGATCTGCATGGGCGTCAGGGAGCGGTCATCGAGTTCAAGGTCGGTGAGAACTCCGTTAATCGTGAAATCTACCTGGATCGCGTCAAGGAGCCTCTGAAGAGTGTCGGCTATTGGCGCGTCGTCAGCAGCGCTGCGCGAGCGGTGCGCGTCGATACGGAAGGGTATGGCAGGGATGTGACCATCGGTGGGGTTTCCATTGGCCCCCTCGGGCGGACAGCCTATGACGAGAACAAGGCGAAATATCTGCCCGCCAATTATCTGTGGTACCGTGCCGGACAAGAAGTCACGGTCTACGCATACCCCGGCATCTACGATGTTGCGGTCGACACCGCCTCCGAACATGTCCGCCTGACGGTGGATCAGGCGACCGCGAAAACGACCATGGATCTCGGTAAAGACGTTGAGAAGCATGGAATCAAGGCGGTAGCCACTACTGATGCCGTGTTGTGGCTCAAACACAATGCGGAGGGGTATCTGACCGAGTGCCTCCAGGGTGGCAATCCGGATCGAACGATCTGTCCCTCTGAACGGCTGTCGGGCGTTCAGCAGGTGAGCATTGGGTCGATGGCGGGAAGCTATCCCACGGGAATTCGCCTCTCGGATGTCGTCGTGCGTACCTCGAGTGAGGAACGCACTCTCCAACTGACGGGCGAGGTTGTCTTTGATCCCTCGAACGACCTCCACATGCTGCTCAAGCCGCTATAGGTTGGGGCATTGACCGGCTGTTGAGTGGCTGCGCCTTTGAGTGGGAGGGCTGCGGCGTTGCGGCTGATCAGCTGGCTTTCTCATGTCGTGTACCCGGCGAGGAATGATCAGCGGGCTGCCCCGGCCTCGTCTATGTAAGGACAATCATACTCGTGCGCGCCTTGAGGTGACCTAGGTCCCTTGATGCGTGTATCCTTACCTCTGGTAGCGGCCCACTGATGGGCCGGACATTGCAAACACGGAAGTTGAGGACCACGATGGTCAAGTACGTATACGACTTCTCCGAGGGCGACAAGTCCATGAAGGACCTGCTCGGAGGAAAGGGAGCCAACCTTGCCGAAATGACGAAGCTCGGCCTGCCTGTTCCCCCCCGGCTTCACAATCACCACCGAGGCATGCCGCGCATACCTCAAGGACTCCACGGTTCCCGAGTCGCTTGCCACCGAGGTCACCCGCGCCCTGCGCGGCGTCGAAGACAAGATGGGCCGCCACCTGGGCGATCCCTCCGACCCGCTCCTCGTCTCCGTGCGAAGCGGCGCGAAGTTCTCCATGCCCGGCATGATGGAAACCGTCCTAAACATCGGCCTCAACGATAAGTCGGTCCTCGGCCTCGCAGCCGTTAGCGGTAACGAGCGCTTCGCGTGGGACTCCTACCGCCGCCTCATCCAGATGTTCGGCAAGACCGTCCTCGACATCGACGGCGACCTGTTCTCCGACGCCCTCGACAACCTCAAGACCGAGCGTGGCGTCAAGGGCGACACCGAGCTGACCGCGGAAGACCTCAAGGGTCTCGTCGAGACGTTCAAGGGCATCGTCAAGGAACAGACCGGCAACGACTTCCCGCAGGACCCGCGCACCCAGATGGACATGGGCATCGAGGCCGTCTTCCGTTCCTGGAACACCGAGCGCGCCCGCATCTATCGCCGCCGTGAGCGCATCCCCCACGACCTGGGCACCGCCGTCAACATCTGCACCATGGTGTTCGGCAACATGGGCGAAAACTCCGGCACCGGCGTGTGCTTCACCCGCGACCCCTCCTCCGGCCACTCCGGCGTCTACGGCGACTACCTCGAGAACGCGCAGGGCGAGGACGTCGTCGCCGGTATCCGCAACACGCTGTCCCTGTCCGACCTTGAGCGCATCAACAAGCCCGTCTACGACGAGCTGCGCGCCATCATGCGCAAGCTCGAGACCCACTACCGCGACATGTGCGACATCGAGTTCACCATCGAGCGCGGCAAGCTGTGGATGCTCCAGACCCGCGTCGGCAAGCGCACCGCCGCCGCCGCGTTCCGCATCGCCACCCAGCTCCTGGGCGAAAAGCTCATCACCCGCGACGAGGCCCTGGGCCGCGTCACCGGCGACCAGCTCACCCAGCTGATGTTCCCGCAGTTCGACGCGAAGGCTGACAAGGAGCTCATCGCTCGCGGCATGGCCGCCTCCCCGGGTGCCGCCGTCGGCAAGATCGCCTTCAACAACGCGCAGGCCGTCGAGGCCGCCAGCGAAGGCGTCAAGACCGTCCTCGTGCGCCGCGAGACCAACCCCGACGACCTGCCCGGCATGGTCGCCGCCGAGGGCGTCCTGACCGCCCGCGGTGGCAAGACCTCGCACGCCGCGGTCGTCGCCCGTGGTATGGGCAAGACCTGCGTGTGTGGCGCCGAGTCCCTCGTCATCGACGAAGCTGCCGGCACCGTCACCATCGGTGACCTCGTCCTGACCGCCGACGACACCATCGCCATCGACGGCCAGACCGGCGAAATCTTCCGCGGCGAGGTCCCCGTCACCGACTCGCCCGTCACCACCTACCTCGCCGAAGGCCTCGAGGCTGGCATCGCCGCCGCCGGCGACGATGAGGGTACCCGCGAGCTCGTCGAGGCCGTCGACAAGCTCCTGTCCCACGCCGACAAGGTCCGCCGCCTGCGAGTGCGCGCCAACGCCGACACCCCCCTCGACTCCAAGCGTGCTATCGAATTCGGTGCCGAGGGCATCGGCCTGTGCCGCACCGAGCACATGTTCCTGGGTGAGCGCCGCCCGCTCGTCGAGCGCGCGATCCTCTCCGCCCCCGAATCCGGCGAGCGTCAGGCCGCGTTCGACGAGCTCGAGAAGCTGCAGAAGCAGGACTTCCTGGAGATGCTCGAGGTCATGGACGGCAAGTCGATGACCGTGCGCCTCATCGACCCGCCGCTCCACGAGTTCATGCCCGCCCTCATCGAGCTCGAGACCAAGGTCGCCGTCGGCAAGGCCACCGGCACCCTCGACCCCGCCGACGAGGCCATGCTCGTCGAGGTTCGCCGCATGCACGAGCAGAACCCCATGCTGGGCCTGCGCGGCGTGCGCCTGGGCATCTACCTGCCCGGCCTGTTCGCCCTGCAGATACGCGCCCTGTGCGAGGCGGCCGCCGAGCTCGTGGGCCGTGGCCTCGACCCGCGTCCCGAGATCATGGTTCCGCTCGTCGGCTCCGTGCGTGAGCTCCAGCTCGTGCGTGAAGAGGCCGAAGGTATCATCGCCTCCGTCGCCACCTCCCGCGGCGTGGACCTGTCCGGTGTCTCCATCGGTGCCATGATCGAGCTGCCGCGCGCCGCCATGACGGCCGAGGACCTCGCCGAGGAAGCCGACTTCTTCTCCTTCGGCACCAACGACCTGACGCAGACCGTGTGGGGCTTCTCGCGCGACGACGTCGAAGGCGTGTTCTTCCCGCAGTACATCGAGGCCGGCATCTTCGGTGTCTCCCCCTTCGAGTCCATCGACGTCCACGGCGTGGGCACCCTGGTCTCCGAGGGCGTGCGCCGCGCCCGCTCCACCAAGCCGAACATCAAGCTCGGCGTGTGTGGCGAGCACGGTGGCGACCCGCTGTCGATCCACTTCTTCCACAATGTGGGCCTGGACTACGTGTCCTGCTCCCCGTTCCGCGTCCCCGTCGCCCGCCTCGAGGCTGGCCGCGCCGCGGTTGAGGATCACGTGGACATGACCGCCTGATCGCTGGCGGCGCCGTGCTGAGCGCCGCTGCGTGAGCGTGACGAGGCCGCGGCCGGGAAACCGGTCGCGGCCTCGTGTCGTGTGGCGTTGGCGGGCCGGGCTGCTTGTGGCGCCACGGGTGTTGCGGGCGCTGCGTGAGGTCGGGCTGCTTGATGCGCCCGTGGGCGGCGGCCCGCCCGCGAGCCGTCCGCGCAGCGAGCTTCGCTCGGCGCGTCGCCTCGAAGCCCGGCCAGGCCCCGCCGCCCACCGGCACGGCGGCAGATCCCTCGGTGCCCTTCACACCAGCGGGGCCGGGGGTGCTGATATGTAGTTGGCGCGTTGCCCTGATGCCCAGCTATGGCTGTCGATCAGCAATTCCGCACGTAATTCCTCGATGACTCATTCAAACTTCGAATTTGCATCGTTGGAATTGCAACGTTTTTGGGGCATCTCGAAAAATGACCGCGATAAATTACGTGCGAAATTTGGCAGGCGGTTGTGTCGTTTCCGCCCGCGGGCGCCGTAGCCTGGCCTTCCGCACCGGTGGGGTCTGGTGTGCTGTTATCGCTAGCCCCGACGCTGCCTCGCATTCGGTACAAAGTTCGCCCTGCATGGCTTGTTGGCGGCGACAGCGGTACAAAGTTCGCCCTGCACGGCTTGTTGGCGGTGACAGCGGTACAAAGTTCGCCATGCTCGGGCAAAACCCGCCAAATTGTGCCTTTTTGGGTGAGCAGGGCGAGTTTTGTACCGCACGTGCGGTGAGAAGGGGTGAGCAGGGCGAGTTTTGTACCGGAAGTGGGGCCGTGCGACTCGTGCAGGGCGAGTTTTGTCTCGCCGTGGCACCCTCCTCGTTCCCAGTTGTCGGCCTTGCGTCGCCCGTGGGCACCGCGGCCAGCCACCGAGCCCCGTAGTCCACCCTGGCTTTGCGGTCTCGCAGCGTCCTTTACGTCGGAGGTGGGGGTTTTGCACTACACGAAGCCTTCTGGCGCGTGTCATCGGCGTGTCGGAGCCTCATGTAGTGCAATTCCCCCCGTTTGGTGGCGGTGAGGCCGCGGTGCGAGGTGGTGCGGCGCCCAAAGTGCAGATCCATTGGGTGAAACAGCCAAAAATAGGCACTTTCGGCGGAACGAGTCTGCACTTTGGCGGAATCGATGGGTGCGCGTGTGTCGACTGATTGATACGGCGCTGCGAGGTGTCATGCTCGCCGAGGTCAGGCCAGCCGGACCCTCCTATTGGCAGTGTCAACCCTTCCATGCGCAGCTAAAGCCCATTGGTGGCATGGTGGGCAGCCCACCCAGGACACCACTGATGTGTCCCGGGTATTGTGGAGAGTGTCTTAGGCCGGATTGGAGGTTTGGGATGTCTGGTCAGCGTAAGTATTCGATGGAGTTGCGTGAGCGTGCGACGCGTATGGCGTTGGAGGCTCGTGCTGATCCTTCTAGGCGCAAGGGTGCTATCAAGCGTATTGGCGGCCAGTTGGGGATCAATCCTGAGGCGCTGCGTACCTGGGTGCGCGCCGTGGAGCAGGGCGGGCGCAATGAGCGTGGCGAGATCAGTGATCAAGAGGCCCGTATCCGGGCGCTGGAAGCTGAAAACCGTGAGCTACGGCGGGCCAACGAAATTTTGAAGGCGGCGTCGGCTTTTTTCGGGGCGGAGCTCGACCGCCTCGGGCGTTAGTCTACGACTTTATCGAGGCCAACCGGCATCGGTGGGGAGTCGAGCCGATCTGCACTGCTTTATCCCAGTATGGGGTGCGGGTTGCTCCCAGTGCCTATTACGCTGCCCGGACTCGTGCCTTGTCGGCGCGCAGCGTGCGCGACGAGGCGCTGATGCGTGTGATGAGGCAGGTGTGGGAGGAGAACTACTGTGTGTTCGGGGTGCGCAAGATGCACGCCTTCCTCAACACTCACGAGTTGGGCGTGGGGCACGTGGCGCGCTGCACGGTTGAGCGCTTGATGCGGCGTATGGGTATTCGTGGCGTGAGTCGGCGTCGGACCCGCCATGTCACGGCTTCAGCACCGCGCCATGCATGCCCCTTGGACCTGGTCAATCGGCATTTCGGGGCCCATGATCTCAACGAGTTGTGGGTCGCGGACATCACCTACGTGCCAACCCAGGCTGGCTGGGTCTACGTCTCCTTCGTCACCGACGTGTGCTCGCGTAAAATCTTGGGCTGGAAAGTCGCGTCCTCGCTGCATACCGACATGGCCCTGGACGCGTTGAACATGGCGATCTACCAACGTCGCCGCGATGATATAGACACTCGTGGGATCGTGCACCACTCCGATCGGGGCGTGCAATACCGCGACGTGCGCTACGGGCAAGCTCTCGCCCGTTGCCAGGCAGTAGCGTCGGTGGGTTCAACCGGTGACTCCTACGATAACGCCCTGGCCGAAGCGTTGAACTCCTTGTACAAAGCTGAACTCATCTACAACGAGGCGCGCCCCGGCTACGCCGGCCCATGGCGCGATCGGCGCGAGGTTGAACGCGAAACCGCCGCCTGGGTCCACTGGTACAACACCCGCCGCCCCCACCTCTCCCTGGGCGGCATCACACCACAACAAGCAGAAAACCAACACTCAACAACACGAAAGGAAGCGGCCTAAACAAGCCTCCACAAAACCCAGGACTTGACAACGTTCTTCCCGGACTTCACGTACACGAGGGTCAGGACGATGCTGAGCGGCAGGTACGAGAAGAAATCCTGCCACTGGTGGGTGTGCATGTAGGCAAACAGTGCCGCGGAAATCGATGCGACAAGCCACGTGGGGGCGTAGGCGCTGAGCTTACCGATGAGGATGTGGCGGTAGAAGACCTCCTCAATCACGGGCACGCCAACGGTCACGAAGAACGAGAACACGAGGCCAAGGGTCCCGTCGAACAGTGCATTCATGACGCCCTGTTGGTTCGCAGCAATCGGCGGGTTGGAGCCCGTAGAGGGCGAGGCGGACGGAGGACTGGACGATGACGACCAGGAACCATAGGCCGAACAGGATCGCGATCTTGCGGACGGGGTGTGTGCGCAAGTAGGTGAACGCGGGGAAAAAAACTCACGCGCAGAGAATGCGAGGACAACGATCAGCAAGACCGTGTCGATCGCAAGGTTGATGGCCGTCAGGTTCCACGATGCGGGGAACAGTGATGTTGGTACTCCCACCAGGAAGAACGCGGCGTAGGGAATCCCGAAGATCGCGATACGCAACCACTCGGCGCGGGTGGGGCGCGCTGGGGGTGAACTGCCTCCCGTTTCTTGGACATCGAAATTGAAGTCCAGGGAATGGGAGGCTTTTCGTGTCTGTGGATCTGGGGTTGAGGCATGATCGTTTGCTTCGGGAGCAGGCGGTGGAGATGTTTGAGAGGGGGTTTGGCTATGGCTTGACCGCCAGGAGGCTTGGTGTGTCTGCCGAGACTGTGAGAGAGTGGCAGAAGATGTACCGCGTGATCGGGAGGGGCGGGCTTCTTGCCATGGGAGTAAATCGGGCCAGATACGACTATGAGACCAAGGTCGCCGCAGCGAGGGCCGTGGTTGATGGTGGGATGAGTAAGCCTGAGGCGATGGTGCGTTTCGGTATTGCGAGCGCGACACCGCTGAAGAATTGGTGCAGGCTGTACCGGCAGGGCGGCGCGCAGGCGTTGAAGCCCAAGCCTAAGGGCAGGCCGAAGGGGTCGGTGCGGGCGGTGCCTCCAACGCGTGAGGAGGAACTCGCCGAGCGCGTGCGCAAGCTTGAGGCGCAGGTGGCGTACCTAAAAAAAAATCGATTGCCCTGAAGGCGCAGAGGCGCTCCCAAACCGGGACAAAGCCCTAGTGGTCGCTGAGCTTTCAGGGCAGGGACACGCGGTGTGTGATCTCCTTGAGGTGGCTGGCCTTGCCCGGTCGAGCTACTACTACGCGCTGGCTCACCCCCAGCAGCCAACCAGAGTGCAGCTACGTCCCAAGGTCGCCCAGATCTTTTCACGAACCCCCAACGGGTGCGGTCACAGGCAGGTAGCCATGTGCCTGCGCGCTGAGGAAGGGGAGCGCATTGCCGATAAGACGGTTTTGAAGATGATGCGTGAGATGGGGCTGCGCTGCGGCATACGCCGCGAGAGGGCCTACCACAGGTACAACTCCTACAAGGGGGACGTGGGGCAAAGCTTCAAGAACATCATCGGTCGCGACTTCACGGCGACCGGTCCCTGGCAGAAATTGGGTACCGATGTCACCGAGTTCAAGCTCTCCTTCGGTAAGGCCTACCTCGCTCCGGTCTACGACTTTGCCAGCAAAGAGATTGTCGCCTACTCCATCTCGATGTGCCCCAACCTCGCCCAGCAACAAGAGATGCTCCAAATACTCATGGACGCCAAACCCGAGGGAGCCAAGCCGATCTTGCACTCAGACATGGGATGGCAGTACCAGCACGAGACCTACATCAGCACCCTCGCCGAGAACGGTTTCATCCAGAGCATGTCACGCAAAGGCAACTGCATCGACAACGGCGCCACTGAGCAGGTTTTCGGGCACCTCAAGGACGAGTTCTTCGCGGCCAAGACTGGCAGACCTTCGAGAGTTTCAAAGCCGACCTCGCCGCCTACATCACGCACTGGAACACAGTAAGACGCCAAGTAAAGCTCAAAGGGCCTGACCCCGGCAGAATACCGGGATCAGGCCCTACAGGAAGCCACATAACGGCTACCATTAAACGCGTCCAAGTTTCGGGGCGCAGTTCAGGGGCGAGGCCGGGGCCGCCTCGCTCAGGGGCTGTGCAGTCGGGTCGGTTGCCATGGGTGGCTTCTCTTCTGTCAAAATTATACTGCACGAATATTTTGCCAGATCTTGACCTTGCAAGGAGTGTGGGCGGTCAAACTGTGAGGCGTGAGTAATCCGCGCTATCTCGCCATTTTTATGGCAGCGTGTCAGCAAGCGGTCAGTCTGGGCCCTTGGTCCCTCATGGAGGGCGTGCGTGCGCGCTACGTGCGGTCACGGCATGGTCACAATTTAGGACAACCTAAACGGACTACTTTCCACCTGGGGGGAGATGTGGCTACGCTCAATGCTTAGGAATTCCATCATCCCGGCGTTACCTAATCGCCGGATCGTCAGGAGGCAAGCGGTGACAGTGCTTCGCGCTCGCGCGCATAGTATTCGCGCTCATGTAAACAACGTCGGTCAGCGACTCAGTCGCGTCCTCGTCGTCGCAGTCATGGCGGCTCTGGCCGTGGCAATGTTCGCCGCGCCCTCGCGCGCTGCGGATCAGACGTGGAGCGATGTTTCGACCACGATCAACGGCCTGATTGACGAAGGCGTGTCCACCTATAAGGCGGGCGATGCCACGGGTGGCAAGGACAAGGTCAACGACGCCTACTACAAGCACTACGAGATCACCGGCATGGAGAAGCAGGTTATGGCCCGCATTTCCGGTTCGCGCGTCTCGCAGGTGGAGATGGAGTTCTCCCTCCTGAAGAAGGCCATGACCGACGGCGATAACGCCGGCGTCGATAGCCACGCTACGACCCTCAAGCAGTACATGGTCGAGGACGGCGCGTCCCTGGACGGTGTCGCGCCCGGCTCCGCCGCCCAGGCCTCGTCGGACGATTACAGCCCCGGCGCGTGGGGTGAGGTTGCCAAGACCATCAACGGCATCCTCGAGGACGGTGCCAACGCCTACAAGGGTGGCGACGCCAAGGCCGGTAAGGACAAGGTCAACGAGGCCTACTACAAGCACTACGAGATCACCGGCATGGAGAAGCAGGTGATGAGCCGTATTTCCGGTTCGCGCGTCTCGCAGGTGGAAATGGAGTTCTCCCTCCTGAAGAAGGCCATGACCGACAACGATTCGGCCGCCGTCGACCAGCACCTCTCGACGCTGACGAACTACATCCGCGAGGACGCCAACAGCCTCGACGGCTACACCGGTAAGGCCGCTGAGAGCACCACCGAGGGCTCGGGCACCTCCCCGTGGATCGCCCAGTTCCTCCCCTCCCTCCTCGTCATCCTGCGCGAGGGCATGGAGGCGATCCTGGTCGTCGCCGCGGTCCTGGCCTACCTGGCCAAGGCCGGCCACAAGAACAAGGCCCCCATCGTGTGGGGCGGCGTGGCCCTCGCCCTTGGATTGTCAGTGGGCCTGGCCTTCCTCTTCAGCTACGTCACCTCCCTGGCGGGCGCCAACCAGGAGCTCCTGGAGGGCTTCGCGGCGCTCTTCGCGGTCGTCATGCTGATCTGGGTCTCCAACTGGATGATCAACAAGTCCTCCAACAAGGCGTGGGATGAGTACATCAAGAAGCAGACGGACGCCTCGCTGACCAGTGGCTCCCTGCTGGGCCTGGCGTTCATCTCCTTCCTCGCGGTCCTGCGCGAGGGTGCCGAGACGATCCTCTTCTACGTCCCGATCGTCGCCGCCGCGGGCGACAAGGTCCACTACGTGTGGATCGGCCTGGCGGTCGGCCTCGCGGCCCTGGTCATCATCTACCTGCTCATCCAGTTCGCGGCGGTCCGCATCCCGCTGCGCCCCTTCTTCACCATTACCTCGCTGCTGATGGCCTTCATGGCCTTCACGTTCACGGGTTCTGGTATCGGGGAACTCCAGGAGGCGGACGTCGTGTCCCTGACGCCCATCTCTGGCTTCCCCACCATTGACCTCTTGGGGATCTACCCCCGAGTGGAGAACCTGGCCGCGCAAGCCATCGTTCTCGCCATCATTGTCGGTCTCTACTTCTTCGGAAAAGCTCGCCTCGCCCGCGAGGCCGCCGCCCAGTCGCGGGCCGAGGAATGACAGCAGTCGAGCGACACCGACTTTTCACCCAACCAACACGTACAGGAGATCATCACATGAAGCGTTCTCTGTTCCGCGTCGGCGCGGCCCTGGCCACGCTGGCCCTCGCAGGCACTCTGGCTGCCTGCTCCAACAACTCCTCCTCGTCCTCCAGCGAGAAGCCCGCGGCCTCGTCCTCGGCTTCGGCCGACTCCTCGAACGCCCCCGCTCCCGGTGAGGACGCTGGCTTCGAAGAGCAGCCCCTCGGTGACGACGTTCACGTCGGCCCGCTCGTCGTGGGTGGCGTCTACTTCCAGCCTGTCGAGATGGAGCTCCAGGTGGGCACCCCGGCCGCCGAGTCCTCGATGCACATTGAGGCCGACATCTCCGCCGCCGCCGACAACAAGCTCGGCTTTGGTGCGGGCGACTTCATCCCCGGCCTGACCGTCGACTACACGATCAAGGACAAGTCCGGCGCGACCGTCCAGGAGGGCACGCTCATGCCGATGAACGCGTCCGACGGCCCGCACTACGGCCTGAACCTGCCCAAGCTCGACGCCGGCACCTACGACGTGACCTTCTCGATCAAGCCCCCCACGGGCTGGCTGCTGCACACCGACAAGACCACGGGCGTCGAGGGCCGCTTCTGGACCGAGCCGCTCGTCGCCGAGTTCCCGGATTGGCAGTGGGATCCCACGGCCGTGTCCTGGTGATCGACGCGCACGCTTCGTGGGGCCGAGGCAGTGATTCCCGTGTGGGACCGCTTGGCTCGGCCCCCACCCCGTGGGGGGACTAGACTCGACACCGGAATCGTGAGACTTCGGTGAACCTTTATTTCGGGAGGAAAGCCAATGCTTCAGCAGATGAGCGAAGCAACCCTGACGCTGCTGTTGACGATGCTCGCCGTCGGCGCTGTCATCCGCTTCATGCCGGCCACGGGCCGCGGCCGCCGAGGAAAGAAGGCCCGCTCGTGGGCGGTCTGGTTCGGTATCGCGTTGGGCCTGGTGTCTTCGTTGGCGCTGACGGCCGTCAATGTCGAAGCCCCCAAGCTGGTCAACCGCCAGACGGTCGGCCTGTTTACCCTCCCGATCGCGATTGCGCTGGCGCTCGTCTTCCTCGTGCTCGTTGCCGTGCGCTCGCGCCGCATGCGTTCCCTCCTGCCCGGCGACGCCGACGACGAGGCCCGGGCGGCCTCGTCGGTGGAAACCGCGCTGCCCGGTGATGTCCTCGTGCGTATCGTCGGCACCCTGTTCATCGCCGTCTCGCTCTTCCGAGCCGTGCCCACCGCCATGAATCAGGCGCTCATGATGATGTCGGGCGGCGTTGAAATCTACTCGACTCAGGTTGTCCTCGCGATCCTCGGCTACGTCCTGGCGTGGCTGCTCGTGAGCTTCCTGGCGTGGGTGTCCTACCGGATGTGTGCGTGGAATAACCGCGTGTGGCCTGCGGGAGTGATTCTGGTGTCCCTGCTGGTCGACTATGCGCTGCTGATCGTCCGCATCATGAAGGCCAAGCACTGGATCACGATTCCCAAGTCGTCGTGGGATGTTATCTCCTGGTTCATCAACCACGAGGCCGTCTTCACGATCATGGCAGCGCTGGCCCTGTGCGCGGTCGTCGTGTTGACGTGGCGCGCGCGTCCCGCGCGATCCCGACTGTCGGGGCTAACCCGGCTGAGGGCCGCCTGGGCCGTGCGCGCTCGCGGCTGTACAAGTCCATGGCGGGCACCGCCGCGATCGGCTACCTGTGCGGCGCCCTGCTGATCACGGTCGGCGTGGCCTACGGCAGCCAGGAGGTTGAGCTCTCTCCGCCCGAGTCCTTCAGCGTTGTCGACGACCAGGTGAGCCTCAACCTGGCCGACATTTCGGACGGCCACCTGCACCGCTTCGAGTACACGACCTCGGGCGGCGTCAAGGTGCGTTTCATCGTCATCCAAAAATCCGGCTCCTCCTTCGGCGTGGGCCTGGACGCGTGCGATATCTGCGGCCCCACCGGCTACTACGAGAAGGACGGCAAGGTCATCTGCAAGCTGTGTGAAGTGGCGATGAACATCGCGACCATCGGCTTTAAGGGTGGCTGTAACCCGATCCCCATCGACTACAAGGTCTCCAACGGCACGCTGACGGTTCCGATCTCTGCGCTCGAGGCCTCGGCCTCGGTCTTCGCGAAGTAAGGGGCCCGCATGTTTTTCCGAATGCTCCGCGGCGCCCCTCACGAGGCGCGGCAACCGCCACCTGATGATCGCCCTGACCGTCGCGCTGGGTGCCTGCGTGGCCACATCCATGCTCTCCGTCATGTTCAACGTGGGCGACAAGGTCAACCAGGAACTCAAGTCCTACGGCGCGAACATCGTCGTGCGCCCCCAGGGCGCGGCCGTCCTCGATGACCTCTACAACACGGGCGAGGCCGCCGAGGCCCACTCGTACCTGCGTGAGGACGAGCTGGGCAACATTAAGACGATATTTTGGACCTACAACATCCTCGACTTCGCGCCGCTGCTGAACGTGTCCGCGACCGACGCGAGCGGTGAGCACGTGCCCACGACCGGCACCTGGTTCAGCCACCACCTCGAGCTGGCCACCGGCGAGAGCGTCGAGACGGGCCTGGACAGGCTCCGCGGATGGTGGGGGCTGGAGGGCGCGTGGCCGGCGGACGACGACGCGGACGGAGCGGTCGTGGGGACGGCCTACGCTGCCGCGCACGGGCTGGCCGTCGGCGACTCCTTCACGCTCACCCGCGAGGGGATCACGCGCGACTTCACGGTGCGCGGCATCATCACCAGCGGCGACGACGCCGACCGCGGCGTGTTTATTCAGCTGGCGCAGGCGCAGGCACTCATCGGGCGTGAGGGGGCAGTCGGCAGCGTCGAGGTCTCCGCCCTCACCACGCCGGATAACGACCTGGCTCGCAAGGCCGCGAAGAACCCGAACTCGCTGACGGTGAAGGAAAAAGAAACCTGGTACTGCACGGCCTACGTCTCCTCAATCGCCTACCAGATCGAGGAAGTCATGACGGACTCCGTGGCCCGCCCGGTCCGCCAGGTCGCCCAGTCCGAGGGCACGATCCTGGAGAAGACCCAGCTGCTCATGGTCCTCGTGACCGTGCTGGCGCTCATCGCCTCGGCCCTGGCCATCGCGAACCTGGTGACCGCAGGCGTCATGGAGCGCTCCAGCGAAATCGGCCTCATGAAGGCCGTGGGTGCCAAAGATAAACAGATCATCGCGCTGTTCTTGACCGAGACGATCGTCGTGGGCTTGATCGGCGGCGTGCTCGGCTACGGCGCCGGCCTCGCGCTGGCGCAGGCGATCGGGTACATGGTGTTCCACTCCTCGATCGCGTTTGCGCCGGTCGTCGTCGGTCTCGTCGCCGTCCTCGTCATCCTCGTCGTCCTGGGAGCCTCCATCCCGGCGATCCGCTACCTGCTGCGCCTCAACGCGGCTGAAGTCCTGCACGGAAGGTGATGCCCATGTCCAGACGAGCAATGTTCTGGCGGATGGTTATCTCCTCCATCCTGCGCCGCCGCTCCCGCGTCCTCATCGCGGTCCTCGCCGTCGCCATCGGTGCGACGACCCTGTCCGGCCTCGTCACGATCGCGGTCGACGTGCCCGCGCAGATGGCCCGCGAGATCCGTTCCTACGGCGCCAACCTCGTCGTCACCCCCGCCGGCGACGTGCCCATCACGGACGAGGCCGTGGCCGCCGCGACCGCTCAGGTGCCCGCGAGTGCTTTGGTCGGGTCTGCGTCCTTCGACTACGAGACCGTCACCATCAACGACCAGCCGTTCGTGGCGGGCGGCACCGACCTGGCGGCCGTGCACGCCATGAACCCGTATTGGTACGTGGATGGGGAGTGGCCCGAGGCCTCGGGCCAGATCCTCGTGGGCGAGCAGGTTGCCTCGACGATCGACGTGAAGGCCGGTGACACGATCACGGTCAGCCAGCTGGACGCCTCCGCGTCCTCGAAGGGCGCGCAGGTGCAGTCCGGCACTCCGGCCGCGGGCCTGAAGGTTGATCCGCGCACCGTCACCTTGACCGTGTCCGGCATCCTCAAGACCGGCGGCAACGAAGACGGCTACGTGTACACGTCCGCCCAGGACATGAGCGCGCTGACCGGGCAGACCGACACCGTGTCGCTCGCCGAGTACTCGATCGCCCTGGAGGGCGACCAGCTCAGCGCCATCGCCGACGCGATGAACGCCGCGAACCCCGACATTCACGCTCAGACCGTGCGCCGCCTCGCTCAGTCCGACACGGGCGTGCTCGCGATGCTGCGTTCCCTGCTCGTCGTCATCACCGTCATCGTGCTCGCCCTGACCATGATCGGCGTGTCCACGACGATGATCGCCGTCGTCACCGAGCGACGCAACGAGATCGGCCTGCGCAAGGCCCTGGGAGCAACCGCGCGATCCATCACCCGCGAGTTCATGGGCGAGGGCGTCATGCTCGGGCTCATCGGAGGCGTCCTGGGTGCCGGGGCCGGCTACGGCCTCGCCGTCCTCATCTCCACCTCCGTCTTCCACCGCTCCATCTCGCTGCACCCCGTGATCCTCCTCGGCACGGTCGCCTGCTCGATCCTCATCGCCGTCCTCGCCTGCCTCCCGCCCGTGCGTCGCGCACTGGCCGTCGACCCCGCGCTCGTCCTGCGCGGAGAATGAGAGTCACCATGACAACCCCCGACACCACCCCCACCGCCGCTGCCGACGCGCCCGAGGCCGCCCAGGCCTCGTCGGCCCCCACTGACGCCCTGCTGACCCTCGAAGGGGTCTCCAAGATCTACGGCGACCTGCACGCCCTCGACAACGTGTCCCTCGAGATCCCGCGCGGCCAGTGGGTCTCCATCGTCGGCCCCTCCGGATCCGGCAAGACCACCCTCATGAACATCGTCGGCGCCATGGACACCGCCACCAAGGGCACCGTCATGCTGGACGGGCACGACATCTCCGACCTGACCGCCGACGAGCTCACCGAGGTGCGCTGCCGCACCATCGGCCTCGTCTTCCAGCAGTTCCACCTCATCGGCCACCTGACGGCCCTCGAAAACGTCATGGTCGCCCAGTACTACCACTCGATGCCCGACGAGAAGGAGGCCCTCGAGGCCCTCGACCGCGTCGGCCTGGCCGATCGCGCCACCCACCTGCCCCGCCAGCTCTCCGGCGGCGAGCAGCAGCGCGTGTGCGTGGCCCGCGCCCTCATCAACTACCCCAAGCTGCTGCTGGCCGACGAGCCCACCGGCAACCTGGATGAAACCAACGAGGAGATCGTCCTCGACCTGTTCAACCAGCTCCACCAGGACGGCACGACCCTCATGGTCGTCACCCACGACGCGCTCGTCGCCGAACAGGGCCAGCGCGAAATCCGACTCGACCACGGCAAGGTCGTCAAGGAAACCTGGCACGACCACGACTTCGAACAGCGCGCCTCCGGCCTGGTTCTGCCCGGCCGCGACGGCGACGCGCGCAGCGGAAAGGACAAGGTGCGATGACCACGCCCACCACTGTTGAGAGCCGATCCCGCTGGGTCGCCCCGGCCTCGTACGCGGTCCTCGGCGCCCTCGGCGCGACCATCCTGGCCGCGTGCACGCCCAACACCGGCCTGGACATGAGCAAGCCCATGAGCGACGGCACCTGGACCGCCCAGTCCAACCCCGACGACCAGGGCTCCATCGGCACCATCACCATCACCGTTGAGGGCGGGCGCATCACCGCCACCTCCTACGAGACGACCCTCGCGAACGGCACCGACAAGGGCGCCGACTACGGCAAGAACTCCGCCGGCGAAGTCTTCAACCAGGACTACTACAAGAAGGCGCAGGCCGCCGTCGCCTCCTACCAGGAGTACTCCGACAACCTCACCAAAGGTCGGCGACCCCGCCAAGGTCGACGTCATCACCGGCGCCACCGTCGCCCACCAGCAGTTCGTGCAGGCCGCCATCCGCGCCATCGCCGCCGCCCAGGGCGTCTCGGCCGAGGCGGCCGACGACATCTCCATCCCCGGCCTGAACGACGCCACCAAGGACGGCGACCTCGACAAGGACCTCGGAGGCTCCGACGGCTGAGCCGTCGCGTTTCGCCGGCACCCCGGGGGACGAGGCCGTGGCCGGGTCCGCGGAAAATGCACCCACGTGGCGCTCCTCCTTCCCCGCGATGGGCACCCGCATCGACATCATCGGCTGGGGCGGGGAGGGCATGGCGATCGTCAACGCTGTCGTGGGCATTGTCGCGCGCCACGAGGACATGTGGAGCGTGTTCCGGCCTTCGTCTGAGGTGTCGCAGCTCAATGTCGCTGTCCGTGATGCCGCGCGCGGTGACGGCACCTCCCGCTGCCGGGCCGATTCCGCGCAGGCCGGCCCCGGCCTCGTCGTGAGCGAAGAAACCGACCGGCTGCTGCGTGACGCGCTGGCGCTCGCGGAGGCGACCGGGGGGAGCGTTCAACCCGCTGATCGGACCGCTCGTTGCCGCCTGGGATGTCAAGGCGATGCGGGCCGCGTACGTAGCGGGTGCGCCGTTGCCGCCCGCGCCGTGTGGGCATGTTGTTGAGGCGGCGTTGCGCGCGTCGTCGTGGGGCTTGTTGTCGCGCGTCGGCGAGCGGCGTTGGGCGATGGGGGTCCCCGGTGAGTCCGTGGGTGGCGTGGATGTGCCCAGCCCGCGCCTCGACCTGGGAGGCATCGCGAAGGGGTACACCGCCGACGCGTGCCGCGACCAGGCGGTGGCCATGGGGGCGCGCGGCGTCCTCGTATCTGTGGGAACCTCGTCGGTGTCGGTGTTCGGGACTCGCGCCGACGGTTCCTCGTGGCGCGCCGGCCTGCGCGACCCTCATGGAGGGGCCCACGTCGGTCGCTGGCGTCGTCGAGCTGCCTGCGGGCGGCATGGCGTCCCTGTCGACGTCCGGCGACAACCTGGGGCCGCTGGGTGGGGTCGGTGTGGGGTGTGCGGCTGAGCGTGCGGCCGGGCGTGAGGCCGGGGCCGCGTCGGATCGTGCGGCCGGGCGTGAGGCTGGGGCCGCGTCGGATCGTCGCGCGCGTGAAACACCGCGTGAAACACCTGTGGGTGGCGGTCGAATTTTCGACCACCACATCATCGACCCGCGCACGGGATACCCCGCTCATGCAGGTGTGCGACAAGTCAGTGTCGTGGCCTCGTCGGGTGTGCTGGCGGAGGCCCTGTCGACGGCTCTGCTCGTTGATCCATCCATCGATGTTCCTGATGTCGTGGCTTGCTGGGCCCGCGTGACGGGTGCGACGGCCTCGGCGAAAGTTGTGGGCCTGGTGCGTGCGGCGCAGGGGTGACGCCGTGTGTGTGCGCCGCATGTGAATCGAGTTGGGGCCTGTGGCGGTTGAGACCATCGGGGGCGTGAGTAGCCGTTGCCGAGCTTTTGCCTGCCTATATCGATACTGCGTCATGCGGTGGGAAGCTCTGCACTAGTTAGGGAGCATTACACCAGTTAGGGAGCATTACACCACCTGGGAAGTGGTGTAATACCCGGCTAAGTGGTGTAACACCACTTAGGAACAAGTGTATATGCGGAGAATGTTGCCAGCTGGCCGATGCTGACCGCCGATTGCACGGAGAACTTGCAGGTGCGTGTGAGAGCGGACGTTATCCACATCCCCTCGGAGCAGCGTGCCTCTATCCACAGGTTCGTTCTCAGGTCGTGACGTGGCACCCGGTCTTGCCGATGATGGGGATATGAGTGCTCAATCGCTAACTGTTATCAGGTCTTCGACGAATGGACGGCCTTCAGTAGGTGATCTGTCGTCGGGCAACGTTATTCGTATCCAGCGTGGCCGCTATGTCAGGATCCATCGATCCGGGCCACCGATGACGTACTGGGAGATATGGGCTCTCGTCGCCAGGGCTCGATTACTTGTCGTGAGTGACAGTAGCTCCTGCTCCCCGGTATTCGTAGGCGCTAGTTCATTCGTTGCTCGGTCGATACCACTGTGGGAGGCAAATCCCGATGTCGTGATCTGGTGCGGGTCGCGGCATGGGCGGCGCTCAATGCCGGCGGTCACCATGCAAACGGTGACTATTCCTTCGACGTTCGTGTGTTCGACAGTGAAGAAACCTTGTGAACGCAGCGTCGAGATCGTTGATCGGTTGCGATGTGAATCCGTCGTTGAGGCCGCGGTTCGTATGGCTTGTTATTCGGAACGTCTCAGTGGATTCGTGGCAATTTGCATGGCATTGCACCGCGAGTCTCGGTTCGTGGTGCTATCCCAGGAAGAAAGCAGACAACGAGCGCAACGCGTTCGAAGCAAGATGCTTGAATGCTTGGATCTGTATCGGCAGCAAAAGGAATGCGTCCCCTACAGGCGGGCACAGCGCTTGATAGCCGCCGCTGACCCCGGGTGTGACAACCCAGCCGAGGCTGCACTGCTGTGGGTCTTGAAGTCGGTGAGTGCCTTCGAGGTCGTGACCCAGCTTGAAATTATTGTCAATGGACGCCGATACTTTGCGGACATTGCGATTCCGGGACTCATGATCATCTTCGAGTTCGACGGCATTGGAAAACTTGGCAAGGATGATGCTGAGTTTGCGCGGGCGAAGCGTGACTGGATCCAGCGAGAAAATGACTTGCGCTCTGCGGGGTGGACGATATACCGGGTCTCATGGCGGGATTACGAAGACTTCGCTGCGTTACGTGCGTGGGCAATTCAGCTGCTTCGTCCGCATCAAGTTGCCATCCCTGAGTGTGCTGAGGCGTTGTGGGCGTTGCCGACTGCTGCCTGTGATGGTCCGAGTCGGCGTTTTCATGTCCACGCGCGATGAGTGATGCACTAGTTAGGGAGCATTACACCAGTTAGGGAGCATTACACTACCTGGGAAGTGGTGTAATACCCGGCTAAATGGTGTAACACCACTTAGGAACAAGCAGAAACGAGGATGATGGGTCCGGCTGTCGCGTTCGTAGGAGGTAGCGGGGCCTGGCAGGGCTTCGAGCCGACGCGCCGAGCAACATCAGCCGCGAAGGTCCCACAGATGTGGAGGGCGTCGGAGGGTTCGGAGGGCCTGGCTGCGGTGCCCGTGGGCGGTGGCGGGGCCTGGCAGGGCTTCGAGCCGACGCGCCGAGCCGAAGGCTCGCGGCGCGGACGGCTCGCGGGCGGGCCGCCGCCCACGGCGCAGCCCGGCCCAGCAGGGCACACCAAGCAGCGCCGCTCATCGACACCAGAATTCAGGCGGAACGCCCCGCGAGCAGGGTCGCCAGGTGGACGCCCCCGCGGCCCGCCAGCTGGGCGGCCTGGGTGCGGCATGAGAATCCGTCCGCCAGGTACACGGCATCGGGCTGTGCCGACAGGGACGGCAGCAGAGAATGCGACGCGACGGCCACAGACAGGTCGTAGTGGCCCGCCTCCATGCCGAAATTCCCGGCCAGACCGCAGCATCCCTCGAGCCTCCTCACGCGCGCCCCCAGCGACTCCAGCAGCGCCTGGTCAGTGTCCCACCCCATGACGGAGTAGTGGTGGCAGTGCGGCTGCGCGACGATCTCGACGCCCTCCAGGCTCGGCAGGCGACGCGCGGACGCGGGAAGGGCCGAGAGCACCTCGGCGAGGGTGCGCGTCGCGGAAGACACCAAAGCCGAACGCGGGTCCTCGGGCAGCAGGTCCGCCAGGTCGTCGCGCAGCACCGCCGTGCATGACGGCTCGACGCCGACGATTGGGATCCCCGATGCCGCGAAAGGCGCGAGTACGCCGAGCAGGCTCGCCAAGTGCTTCTTCGCCCCCGCCAGCTGACCCGTCGTAATCCACGTCAGGCCGCAGCACGCGTCCGGCGCGACGATCGGCGCGAAGCCGTTCGCCTCGAGCACATCGACGACCGCGCGAGCACCGGTGTCGTCCAGGGTCTGGCTAAACGAGTCCGCCCACACGAGCGCGTACGGCCGTCCGTCGGGGTCGCGCGGCCCGCTCAGGATCGGGGACTCCGCCATCGACGAGGCAGTGGCCCCCTCGCGCTCGGGGGTGGGGGTGGACGAGGCCTGGGCACCGCCGCGCTCGCGGGCATCGGTGGCGGCATCCGACGGTGCTGTGGCGGGAATCCTGCCTGCCAGCAGCGAACGCTTGCAGCCCACGCGGTGAAGGTGCCGGACTGGAGGGCGGGCATGCCTCGGCGAGGGTCGAGGCCGATGATGCGGAAGGCGAGCGAGCGCAGGGGAGCCACGGACATGATGGCGTTAGCGACGGCCGCCAGGCCGGGCACGCGCGCGGTGACGCGGGTGAGGCGAGGCAGCCAGCCGAGCGTGTAGTGGCTGAGGGGGCGGATGCGTCCCCGGTAGGTGCGGAAGAGCGCTTCGGAGCGGTAGCGGGCCATGTCGACGCCGGCGGGGCAGTCGGCGGAGCAGGCCTTGCAGGCTAGGCACAGGTCGAGGGCCTCGAGGACTTCGGGGGGAGTCGATGGCCTTGACGAGCTGCGAGTTCGCGGCCTCCTGGAGGATGCGGGCGCGCCCTCGGGTCACGTCCTTCTCCTCGCGCGTGGCCAGGTAGGACGGGCACATGAAGGTGCCGGATACTCCCGCGCGGCACTTGCCCACGCCGGTGCAGCGGTGGACGGCGGCCGTGAAGTCGCCGCCGTCGTGGGTGAAGGCGAAGCCGCCGTCCGCGGGCATGGGGCGCGCGGCGACGCGGCGCAGGGCAAAGTCGAGGGGGTCGACGCCCGGCTGGAGCTCGGGCGCGCCGCCCGAATTGCCGGCAACACCGGCAATCCCGGCAGCACCGGCATGCCGCGCCCGGGCGCGGGAGGCGGCCTCGGCCTCGTCCATGGGGGCGGCGAGCACCCCGGGGTTGAGGAGGTTGTCCGGGTCGAAGACGTGCTTGACGCGCGCGAACAGGTCGAGCATGTCGGGGGAGTACATGAAGCGCAGGAGCTCGCCGCGGGCGCGCCCGTCGCCGTGCTCGCCGGAGACGGAGCCGCCGTGGGCGGCGCAGATGCGGGCCGCGGACTGGAGGAAGGCGCGCGAGTGGGCGACGCCGCCCGGTGTTTCGAGCGGCATGGCGAGGCGCACGTGCACGCAGCCGTCGCCGAAGTGTCCGTACAGGAGCCCGTCGATGTCGAACTCCTCCATGAGGGCGGTGAAGTCGCGCAGGTACGCGCCGAGGTTCTCGGGCGGGACGGCCGCGTCCTCGAAGCCGGGCCAGGCCTGCTGGTCGCCGCCGCCCGCGCCGTCGGGTGGGGTGCGCCCGCCCAGGCCAGCTCCGTCGGCGCGGATCCTCCACAGGGCCGAGGCCTGGGCCCCCGGCGGGTACACGACCGTGTCGATGGCGGCCGAGTCGGCGCACAGGGCGCGTGCGCGCTTCAGGGAGGCGGTGACGTCTTCGCCGGGGGCACCGACTTCGACGAGGAGCCAGCCTTCGCCCTCGGGCAGGGCGGGGACGGCACCGGGGCCCTTGTGTGCGCGCACGACGTCGACGAGGCGGCGGTCCATGCCCTCCACGGCGAGGGGGGAGTGGGCGAGCAGCGCGGGCACGTCGTCGGCGGCCTCGATCATGGAGCGGTAGCCGAGGGCGGCGAGCACGGGCGCGTCGGGCAGGGGCACGAGGCGCACGGTGATCGACAGGATGAGGACGAGGGTGCCTTCGGTGCCCGCGAGCATGGCGGCGAGGTTGCGCCCGCCCTCGGGGGTGAGGTGCTCGAGGGAGTAGCCGGAGACCTGGCGCTTGAAGCGACCGAGCTGCGTGCGGATTGGTGCCAGGTTGGAGTCGATGAGGGAGGCGAGGCCCGGCACGTCGCGAAGCGCCGAATCGTGCGAGGTCGTGGCCGTGAAGCGGCGCCCCTGCCCGTCCACGCAGTCGAGGGAGACGATGTTGTCGGAGGTGCGCCCCCAGGCGGTCGCGTGCGGCCCGCACGCGTTGTTGGCGACCATGCCGGCGATCGTCGCGCGGTTCTGGGAGGAGGGGTCGGGGCCAAAACGCAGGCCGTGCTTCGCCGCCGCGGCCTGGAGGGTGGAGCCGACGCAGCCGGGCTCGACGGTGGCGGTGCGGGCCTCGGGGTCGACGGAGACGACGCGGTTCATGTGCCGTGAGAAATCGAGGACGAGGCCGGGGCCGATCGCGTTGGACGCGCACGAGGTGCCGCCGCCTCGGGCGGTGAGGGGGACCCCGTGGGCGCGGGCGAGGTCGAAGGCCGCGATCGCCTGCTCGGGCGTGCGCGGGAACGCGACGGCCAGGGGCGGGATGCGCGTGAGGCCGGCGTCGGAGGAGTAGCGCGCTCGCGTGCCGCTCGAGGCGTCGACGTCGATGAGTGCGCGCAGGTCCGTCAGGAAGCTCTCGCTCATGGTGCCAGTGTGTCACGCGGGCGCGAGATGGGCGGCGGGTATCCGGTGTGCGGATAGTCGCGCGAGGCCGTGGCCGGTGGGCGCGCGCATGGGGGGCCGCGGCGCTGTAGGCAAAAGGAGAGGGCCGAGGCGGTTGGTGCCTGCGGCCCTGACGATTACGCGGGTTCCGGGTCGTCGTGGAACAGCTTGGGGAAAGGTGTCACGGGGACGGGCATGCGCTCGATGGGAGGAAGGTGGGGGCTGACCATCTGTTTGGACTTTGGGTACAGTCGGGGCGACGACTCCGTGTTCAGGCAGTAGGGGGACAGTTCGCGGCGCGTCTCATCGGACGCCGGAACCTGCGGTTCTGGCGCCGAATATTCAACGATACGCAGCTTATCTCTGCCCATTGAGTGCCACCCTGTTCTGTTTCATATGCTCAGCCGCGCAGTAGTCTAACCGGGTGGAAGATGCCGCGCCATCCGGATTCCGAGCGACATGTGTCATCGTACACGACATTGGTCCCAAGCCATCGCATAACTGAGAATAGTTGCTCAGAATGTGTCAGTGGGCTACTTGCCGCGTTCCATCTCTATGGCCGCCCACTCGTCGTCAGTCGTCTGTTTGCCGCCCGCGATGATGTTGGCGAAATCCTGCGAGGTGCGTGCGCCCTCGATGGCCATGAGGACACCGTTGACGTTGGTGAGGGCGCGCTCGAGAGAGGCAAGGTTGGTGATGGTCGTCGCGCGCATCGCCGTGACGGCCTCGCCCTCGGACTGGATGGCATTCAGGTCGTCTGCCCGTCGGGTCGGCATGGTGTTGTGCTAGCTCACTATTCTACCGGCTTGAAAAAGCGCGGGCACGGTGGTTCTTGTGGCCGAGATGGCTCGTCGGCACCAATAACCATTGCCAATACTTACGTGGTATCTATCGCAATGTGCCTGTGTCATCCGTGTTTCTTTTGGAACGTATGAAACAATGGCCACGAGCGCCCCATACACGTGAAGGAAAGAGCGATGGCCCTGTTTGAGTTCGAGGATGGTCACCTCGTACCCGCTCAATTCGGATACCCGGTCGCCCAAGACCTGGGACCCGAGCTCGTTGACGCTATCTGCCAGCAGGTCCTGCAGATCGTCTCGCGTCCCCTTTTCCCCGTGACCTGGCGCGACATGACCGGCCAGGATGACGAGGAGACGCCCCGCCTGACGGCCCTCGACGTGAGCGGCCAGATCGTCTCCGTCGAAATCCTCAAAGAACTCGACTCCGAGACCCTCATTACCTCCCTGTCTCGACTGGCAGAGGTCGCCTCGATCTCCTGGTCGGACCTGGCCGCCGAGTACCCGTCCGGCCCCGATGGCTTCCGTACCGGTTGGGCGCAGTTCCGCGACTCGATGCCCCCCGCCGTCGGCCCGGGTCCGCGCCTGATCATGGTCGCGGGCGACATCGACCCCTCCGTGCGCCCCGCCCTGTCCGTGCTGGCGTCCTCCGGCGTCGAGGTGCACCTCATGAACCTGCGCCAAATGTCCAACGGGCGCCTCTTCCTCGACGTGAACGCGGTGGGCCCGCGCCTCTACGGCCACGCCCCGCAGCTCCTCGCGTCCGCCGCGGCAGCGCCCGAGCTGGCCGCCGCGACCGAGCAGGCGGCCCCGCTCGACGATCGCGCGCCCGCGGAGTCCGCGATCCCCGCGCCTCCCGAGGAGAGCGCCGAGGCCTCGAACGACGAGGACTCCGAGACCCCCACGACGCGCCCCACGCCGAAGGTCGCCCCGCACCTGCGCGAGGTCTTCACCTACCCGATGGACGAGGAGCCCCCGGCCCCCTTCAAGCCCGCCGCCCAAGAAGCCGCCGACGAGCAGTCCTCCGACGAGGCCGTGGAAGCCTCGCGCGATGAGGCGGAGCTGGGCGACGAGCAGCCCGAATCCGAGCCCGAGGTCCGCGCGGATGTGGCCGCCGGTGCCCAGGACGCCGAGGTCGTCGCGGAGTCCGACGAGAGTGCGCAGTCGGCAGTTGAGGCCGCCGAATCCGAGGTTGAGCCGGTCGAGGACTCCGAGGCGGAGCTGGCCGACGCGCAGGCCGATGAGCAGCCCGCCGGCGAGCAGCCGTCCTCCGAGGACGAGAAGCCTCGCTGGGAGCGCCCCGCCCACATGAGCCGCCGCGCCACGCGCCGCGCTCGAGAGGAATCCACCGAGCTCAACGACGGCGGTGCGACCGACGCGGCCACGGCCTCGTCCGTGGATCGCTCCGATGAATCCCCTGAGGTCACCCAGGCGCGCGCGGAGGGTCTGCCGGTCCTCGGCCGCGACGAGGCCGGGCTGCGCACTCTTGCGGAGATTCTCGGCCAGGACACGCCCCTCGTGGCGCGCAGTGAGCTGGGCCTGCCCGCCGACCTGGTGCTCTCCGCGAACGGTGCCATCTCGGGTGCCGGCCTCACCTACCCGTCGCTCGATACCCTGCTCACCGCGCGCGGCCTCGGCCATATCGACGCGTGGGGCCAGGTGCGCATCGGCGACCGCCTCGGCCCGACCCTGGCGGAGGCCCTCGACGAGATCAACCGCGAGATCGTGCGCGAGTACGCGCAGGCTCCGCGCGGAACTCACTCCGCCAAGCACTGACGACGCGGCCGATACGGCATACACGCGAAGGAAGGCCCGGGATCACGCGATCCCGGGCCTCCTCGCTACCTGACGCTCAGTGCACGAAAGCGTCCAGCCAGCCGCGCATCGTCGCGTACACGGCCTCGCGCACGGGTGCGTCCGACAGGACCAGGTCGTGCTTGCCGGGGAAGCGAGCGATCGTCACCAGGTCCGAGAGACCCAAGCTCCGCTGGGCGATGACCGTGGGGTCCAGGACGGTGTCGGAGGTGAAGACGCGCTCGCACCACTCCTCCTCGAAATAAGCCGACGTGGACACCATCGACAGGACCGGGCACTCCAGGTGGACGCGCTTCTCGATCGTGTCGTGCCCGGCCATAATCGCCTCGAGCCACGAGGCCGGGACCGGGTAGGACTCGGGGCGCTTCCACTCCTGGATGATCGGCCAGCCCGCGACCGATGGGTCTTCCGCCGACAGCCCCTCCGGGATCGGCAGGCCCGAGGAGGCGCGCCCCGCGAGTGAGCGTCCGTAGTGGCCGGTCCCGCCCGAGGGTACCTCCCACATGGGGTTACGCGACGCGATCCGGCCGATGACCGGGGCCATCGCCCCGCGCCAGGCGGCCATCGACTGCATCTCCAGCCAGGCCGAGTTCAGGATGAGGCCGTCCAGGACGCCCGGGTGGCGGTGCGCCCACAGGGTCGCGATGAGGCCGCCCGTCGAGTGGCCCATGAGGACGATCGGCTCGTCGTCGCGCTCGCAGCGGATGATCTCGACGGCCTCGCCGATCTCCTCGTCGTACACGGACAGTCGTCGGCGTATCCGATCGTCTGGTGGGGGCGCAGGGACCGCCCGTACTTGCGCATGTCCAGCGCGTAAAACGCCGCCCCCGCCTCGCGCAGCCGATCCGCCATCTCCGTCTGGAAGAAGTAGTCGTTGCGCCCGTGCAGGTACAGGATCGTCATGCGGGCGCTTGCGGGCGGGGTCGCGCGCACGAGGGTGGCCACGCAGGGTCCCTCCGCGTCGTCGAGCAGCTCGATCGTGCGCGACTCGTACCCGTCGCCGAGGATGTCGGCGCGCCACGAAAGTCCGGGAGGACCGTCCTCGCCCCACGGGGCCATGACGTCGCGCTCGGGCACACCCTCGGGCGACGAGGCCGGGGGTGTCCACCCCCGACAGGTCGGGCAGGCCGCTCGTGTCCGGGATCGGCTCGTCGCCGGGCGTGGGATTGCTGGTAACGCTCATGGGGTCAGCATAACGCGCGAGGCCACCCCGGCCTCGTTGATGAGGAGAAGAAACCGGGGCGGCCTCGCGGAGAAAGGGTGCCGATCAGGCGAAGGAGGACGCGCGCGAGGGGATGCGCTCGTTGAGGAACTCGTCGAGGAGAGCGGTGAGCTGGTCGTGCTCGATGAGGAAGCCGTCGTGACCGTGATCGGAGTGGATCTCGCGGTAGAACGCGCCCGAGATGCCGGCGGCCATCTGCCAGACCTGCTCGGGGAAGAACAAGCGATCCGAGTCGACAGCGACGACGAGAGAGTGCGCGCGGTGACGGCCTTGAGCGCCTCGACGACGCCACCGCGGTCGCGGCCCACGTCGTGGGAGAGCATCGTGCGGCACAGCGTCACGTAGGAGCCCGCGTCGAAGCGGCGCACGATCTTCTCGCCGTGGTAGTCCAGGTAGGACTCTACCGCCAGGCGTCCGCCGTGCAGGGGATCCTCGTCGTTCTGGGGGATGCGGCCGAATCGCTCGTCCAGCTCCGAGGGGGAACGGTAGGTCGTGTGCGCGATCTGGCGGGCGAGCGCCAAGCCCGCGGTGGGGCCGGGGCCCGCGTAGTAGTCGCCGCCGCGCCACGCCGGATCCAGCTGAATCGCGCGGATCTGCGTGTGGGTCCACGCCGCCTGGTCGGCGGTCGTCTGCGCGCCCGAGGCAACGACCACGAGGCGGCGCACGCGCTCCGGGTAGCTCACCGCCCACTCGATCGCCCGCTGGCCGCCCAGCGATGCGCCCACGACGATGCTCCACTCGCTGATGCCAAGCAGGTCAGCCAGGCGGGACTCGGCGTACACCTGGTCGCGCGTGGAGATCACGGGGAAGCGCGAGCCCCACGGCACCCCGTCGGGAGCGAGGGACGCCGGGCCCGTCGAGCCCTGGCAGCCGCCCAGCACGTTCGCGGCCACCACGTAGTAGCGGTCCGTGTCGATGATGCGCCCCGGGCCCACGATCTGCTCCCACCAGCCGGGGGTCGGCTGTCCGGGCGCCGCCTCGCCGCACACGTGCGCGTCGCCGGTCAGCGCGTGCAGGATGAGGACCGCGTTGGACGAGGCCTCGTCCAGTTCGCCCCACGTCTCGTAGGCGAGCGTCACGGAGGGCAGGATCTCGCCGTTCTCCAGGCGCTGGGCACCCAGGTTCGCGAACTTGCGGAAGGCGACCGGGTCGCCCTCACGCCACGCGCCGGACGTGGGTGCGGGGGGCAGGTTGTGACGACTCATGATGTCCTTCTTTCGCGGGGGCGGTTCGCTGTCGCGGGAGGCGGGGGCCGCGGCGGCCTCGGAGCATCAGGAGTGTGTATTTGTCCCCGAGGCCGCCGACGGGTCTGTTAGGCCGTGGCCGCGCGGGCCGCGTCGAAGCCGAGCTGCAGGTCGGCGAGGATGTCCTTGATGTTCTCCAGGCCGATCGACAGGCGCACGGTGCCGGGCGCGACGCCGGCCTTGGCCAGCTCCTCCTCGGTCAGCTGCGAGTGCGTCGTCGAGGCCGGGTGGATGACGAGGGACTTCGCGTCGCCGATGTTGGCGACCACCGGCAGGAGCTGCACGCCGTCCGCGAAGGCCCGGCCGGCCTCGTACCCGCCCTTGATGACGAAGGAGAGCAGGCCGCCCGTGCCCAGCGGCGCGTACTTCTTGCCCAGCTCGTAGTAGGGGGAGGACTCCAGGCCCGCGTAGTTCACGGACTCGACGTCCGGGTGGGCCTCGAGGAAGCGGGCGACCGCCAGCGCGTTGGAGACGTGGCGCTCGACGCGCAGGGACAGGGTCTCGATGCCCTGCGAAATGAGGAACGCGTTGAAGGGGGAGGTGACGGCGCCCAGGTCGCGGTTGATGAGCGTCTGGATGCGCAGCAGGAACGCCAGGTTCGCGCCCAGCGCGCCGCCCACGCCCATGTCGCGGGCGTAGACGAGGCCGTGGTAGGACTCGTCGGGCGTGTTGTAGAGGGGGAAGCGCTCGGGCTGGGAGGCGAAGTCGAAGTTGCCCGAGTCGACGATCGCGCCCGCGATCGAGGTTCCGTGACCGCCCAGGTACTTGGTGGCCGAGTGAACGACGATGTCGGCACCCCACTCGATCGGGCGGACCAGGTAGGGGGTGGCGACCGTGTTGTCGACGATGAGGGGCACGCCGACCTCGTGGGCGACCGTTGCGATCGGCTCGATGTCGAGGATGTCGCCCTGCGGGTTGGGGATGGTCTCGCCGTAGAAGGCGACCGTCTTGTCGTCGGCGAGCGCGCGCCAGGCCTCGGGGTCGAGGGGGTCCGCGACGAAGCGGGCCTCGATGCCCAGGCGTCCGAGCGTGTTCTTCAGCAGGGTGACGCTACCGCCGTACAGGGAGGGGGAGGCGACCACGTTGTTGCCGGCGACGGCCAGGGCGAGGATCGACAGGGCGGTCGCGGACTGGCCGGAGGAAACGAGGAGGCCGCCGACGCCGCCCTCGAGGGCCGCGATGCGGGCGCCGACACCGTCGGTCGTCGGGTTGGTCAGGCGCGTGTAGATGGGGCCGAGCTCCTGCAGGGCGAAGCGGCTCGCGGCCTGCGCGGTGTCTTCAAAGGCGTAGGAGGACGTCTGATAGATGGGCAGCGCGGTGGCACCGGTGGCAGGGTCGATGTTGTATCCGGCGTGAATCTGCTTGGTTTCGAAGGACCAGTCGTTGGCGGTCATTGTGCGGCTCCTTGGGTGAAGGGGTGGTTCGTCTCTGATTCCCCTCCGGCGGGCCGCAGATGCGGTGAAGTGAACATGCGTCGAGGCGCGTCCCGCTGTCGGGGGACTGCGCGGCAGTCGCTTGTGCTGACGCGCAGTCAGCGGCACATTCGACGGTTCATGCCTCTCATTGTTTGTCATCGACGAGGCCTGGGCGCGGCGGTCCCGGATGGTGGACTTTTGTAACAGGCAGGGGTGTGGTGGCGGGTGTGTGAGCAGGATCATGATGGTGGTTGAAAATGTTATGAAAGTGCGAGTATTTGCGCGGTAATCATGGTGTTGGTGGCGTATATGTTGCGATTGTTGCATGTGTGAAAGTTGAGTTTTGTGGTGTGTTTGTTGCCAAGCGTGACGAAAGTGGATAGGCTCTTTTCCAGTACGCGCGCTCCGGCGCACCTAATCGGACGAGATGAGACAACGATGAGACGACGCGGAACCATTCGCATGGGCCTGACGGCTATCGCCGCCTGCGCCCTCCTCGTGCTGCCCCAGATGGCGCAAGCCGCCCCCTCTGAGGAAGAGATCGCTGCCGCCCAGGCTGCCGAAGAGGCCGCGAAGATGAGCGTCGCTCAGATTGAGGTCAAGCTCGCCGAGGTCAACGCCAGCGCCGCAACCGCGATGCAGAACGCGCAGATTGCCGGCGAAGACCTCAACGAGGCCACCATCGCGCTGAATGAGGCGACCGCGACCGCCAATCAGGCGTCGGCTGACGCGGACGCCGCCGAGGCTGCCTTCCAGGAAGGCAAGCAACAGATCGCCTCCGTCGCACAGGCCGCCTACCGTAACGGCGGTGGCACGCTCGACGCGCTCGCCCCCTACCTCGACTCCGATGGGCTGCGCAGCGTCGAGACCAAGCAGGCCGGCATCAGCTCCTTCTCCGCCTCCGCCGAGGCGAAGATGCAGAATGTCGCCGCGCTCGAGCAGGTCGCCAAGGTGACCCGCGACGCCGCGAACACGGCGCTCGCTAACCAGCAGGCCGCCACGGACGAGGTCCAGAAGCGCACCGACGCCGCCAACCAGGCCGCGACCGCCGCCCAGAACGAGGCCGCGCGCGTCGCCGCTCAGCGCGGCGCCTACGTGCAGGAACTGGCCACCAAGCAGAACACGACCGTCGAGTCATCAACGAGCGCGAAGCCGCCCTCGAGGCCGAGCGCCAGGAAGCCGCCCGTATTGCCGCCGAGCAGGCAGCCGCTGCGGCTGAAGCCCAGCGTCAGGCCGACGCCGCCGCAGCCGCCGAGCGCGCTGCAGCTGCCGCTGCCGCCGCCGATGCCTCGTCCTCCTATGACGATGACGGTGACGACTCGTATTCCGCGCCCTCGTATTCCGAGCCCTCCTACTCCTACGAGGAGCCCTCGTACTCGGCACCCTCCTACTCGGGTGGCGGGGCCGACACGGCCATCGCAACCGCGAAGAGCTACCTCGGCGTGCCCTACGTGTGGGGTGGCGAATCCTACGGCGGCGTGGACTGCTCCGGCCTGACCATGCTCGCGTGGGGCAGCGCGGGCGTGGACCTGCCCCACCTCTCGCGCGCCCAATACGGCTACGGGACGCACGTGCCGATCGGTTCCATGGAAGCCGGCGACCTGATCTTCTGGTCCTCCAACGGCACCCAGTCCGGCATCTACCACGTCGCCATCTACCTGGGCGGCGGCCAGATGATCGAGGCGCCCACCTTCGGCGTACCCGTGCGCATCACTGGCGTGTACAGCTGGGGATCCATCATGCCCTACGCCGTGAGGCTCTGAGCCGCGTCGTTGCATGATCGTCCGGGGGCCGGGCAGACAGTGAGTCTGCCCGGCCCCCGGCGTTTGTGTGCGGGCTTGTGTGGGTTGTGTGTTGTGGGCTTGTGTATGGCTGGGCTTACACGCCGTGTGTGGGGAGAGTTTTGTACCGGTTTGGCTTTGAGGTGGGGGTTGCTGGGAGAGTTTTGTACCGGTGTGTGTGCCCTGTGCGGCTGGTGAGTGGTGGTTTGCGGTAAAAAGTTCTCCCTGCTTGGGTTGTTTGCTTCCTGGCCGTGATAATTTTCTCCCTGCTCGCGCCAAATGGTCTGAAATGGGCGTTTTTCGTCGTGCTGGGAGAGTTTTGTACCGGTTTGGCTTTGAGGCGGGGGTTGCTGGGAGAGTTTTGTTCCGGTTTGGCTTTGAGGCGGGGGTTGCTGGGAGAGTTTTGTTCCGGTTTGGCCTTGAGGCGGGGGTTGCTGGGAGAGTTTTGTACCGGGGCGTGTGCGCTGCGTGGCTGGTGGGTGGTGGTTTGCGGGAAAAAGTTCTCCCTGCTCGGGTTGTTTGCTTCCTGGCCGTGATAATTTTCTCCCTGCTCGCGCCAAATGGTCTGAAATGGGCGTTTTTCGTCGTGCTGGGAGAGTTTTGTACCGGTTTGGCTTTGAGGCGGGGGTTGCTGGGAGAGTTTTGTACCGGTTGTGGCTTTGAGGTGGGGGTTGCCGGGAGAGTTTTGTACCGGGGCGTGTGCGCTGCGTGGCTGGTGGGTGGTGGTTTGCGGGAAAAAGTTCTCCCTGCTCGGGTTGTTTGCGTCTGGACCGGGATATTTTTCTCCCTGCTCGCCTCGAATGGGCTGAAATAGGTGTTTTTTGCTGTGTGGGGAGAGTTTTGTACCGGTGGGCGCCTGTACGGGGGTTTACGGGTCAGCAATGGAAAATTTCAACGCCAGTAACGCGACGGTCGGTACGTGCGCGGTCGGCACGTGTGCGGTGGCCACCTGAGGGGCCGCGATAGCCACTCAATGGGCCGCGAGTCTTACCTGGTGCTGCCGTCATGAGGCCACAAGTTCCGGATGGCGCGCCCGGCGCAGAAGAGTGCCCCGACGAGGAATCCGCGAGCGCGCTTGTGGGGTCATGTGGCTAGCATGAAGGCATGGAAAACTCAGCCCTTCACAGCGACCGACACGAACCCGGTGCCGCGTCGGCCGACGAAGAGGTGTCCGTCCCGCTTGACAACTCCACCAAGCGCGCGTTCCGGGTCTTCGTCGGACTTATCGTGATCGTCGTGTACGGGCTGTTCTGGCGATTCGGCCTGCGCGGCTCGTGGGGACAATGGTCGATGCGCGCGCAGATAGCGGCCGCGGTCATCCCCGCCTTCTTCATCCTCCTGTGGGTCCCCGTGGTCTGGGCCTCGCTTCGGTGGACGCTCCGCGACTTCATCAGGGCCCAGAAAGCCCCCCTCCTCGCCAAGCACGCGAAGAAGCCGCAGCCCTTCGCCGCCGCCTTCTCCTTCCTCCTCACTGCCGGTATCCTCGCCTTCGTCGCCACTCGGGCATGGGGAAGCTACAGCCTCGCCGTCCAGGACTGGTGGGACGGGCCGACCCGCCACGAGGACGTGAGCTGCCAGAACGTGCGCGAAGAGGGGGGACGAGACCTTCCTGAAGCGCGCAAACAAAAACTACGTCATCTTCGACCTGGTGAGCGCCGACGGATACTCGCAGCACTTTGAGTTCAGGGTCTCCGACCTCGAGAAGGAGATGGAACGTGAGGATAGTCCCTACATCGCCATCATGACCCTGTGCGAGGCGCAGGCCCCCGGCTTCGGCGTCTCCGTCTACGAGCGCACGGGCACCATCGCCGAGGCCTGGCGACGGGAGTAGGGCACGGGTGGCTCTCACCGATTGACGCTGCCTCGGGGACAGGGGTGAGGACTGGGCTATTGTGGTCGCATGGCAACGAAATCGGATACGGCTGCGCAGGCGGCCCCCGGTAATGTGATGAAGGTGAATAAGCTCTTCACCTCGAAGAACCTGACGCCCGCGCAGAGGCGCTCGAGGTGGGTGATCATCGGCATCTGGGTCATCATGGCGTACATCTCGGTGTGTGTCGTGGTGGGGGTCGACCCGTGGACGAAATGGAGGCTGTACGCGGGCCTTGCCGGCCTTGGGGTGCCGCTCCTGGTTCTCGTGTTCTGGTTCCCGGTTGTCTGGGCGTCGTTGCGGTGGCTCGCGCGGGTGGCCTGGAGGTGCGTCGTTCCGTCGTCGTCGGGCAGGCGCGGAGGAGTTCTGTCGCTCCTCGCTCCGCTCCTTGGGCTCGGGATGTCCGCGTCGATCCTGTGGGCGTTTGGGTACGCCTCGCTGTATTTCCTGACCCCCTACGTCCAGGATTGGCGTTCGGGGACCGTGCGCCACGAGGCCGTCACGTGCCGTGATTTCGAGGTGGACAACAGCATCACGCACTCCGGCGGAGGTCACGCCAGGGCACAGTACGTGTTCGAGTTGGTCAGCTCGGACGGCTCGTCGTGGGAGTACATGGAACGCAAGAGCTGGATGGATGACAGGGTGGAGGCGGGCGAACAGCCCTACGCGACGGTCATTGACGCGTGCCGCTCAGAGGGTGCGGAGATCGGGATCGTCGTGTATCCGCACTCGGGAACCATTATCGAGGCTTGGAAAACAAACTGATGTGCTGACGTGTGGCTGGGCACGTTGCCCTGAAGCCCAGCCAGGCCCCGCCGCCGCCCACGGGTACCGCAGCCTGGCCCCCTCCATCGCGCAGGACTCGCATCGAGCGGTCACTTCCCACATTCCTGAGCCCACACCCAATTTCGCATGCAATTCCCCCACGACCCTTTCGAATCTTGAAATAACATCGTTGGAATTGCAACGTTTTCAGACTTTATTGAAACTTCACTTAATCGAATTGCATGCGAGATTGCTGGGTAGCGGGTTTGTAGCTGCGCGTGGGCGGCGTTGCCTACGTGCATATCATCGGGTTTACGTGCGCGTTGGTGGGGCGAGGCAGCCGCCGGTGGCGAGGAGCGACCCGTTGCGGATCCCGCCGCGACCCGGTTGCGGATCCCGCGAGCGCGCTTGTGGGGTCATGTGGCTAGCATGAACGGCATGACTGCCTCAGACACCGACACCGACCCCCATCGAATGGGCGCGACCCCCGCGGTCCCGCAGGTCGTTAAGCCGTTGCCTGCGTACGTGTACACACTGTTCCTCTTGTTCGTTGTGGTGCCTCCGGTGTGGGGGTTCATTGGTTTCCTGAGCAGGGATCACTGGACGCAGTGGGCATTCCAGTTGGCTCAGGCACAGGTGATCGTCGCGGGCATCGCCGTCCTCGCCTTCCTGCCAATCGTCTGGACCGTGCTGAGGCGTTTCTTCATCGACCTGATCCGCAGGATCAAGCCGATGCCCGGCGGCAAGCATGCGGCGGAAGCCCAACCCGGCACGATGTTCCTGGGGGTTGTGGCCTCGCTCGTGGTGCTCGGACTGGTCGGTACGGTTGCGTGGGACTTGTGTGGTCAGGCCGCCCTCGACTGGCGCGACGGCCCCGTTACCCGCGAGGGTGTCACGTGCACCGCCATGAATCCCGAGGCGCGCGACGATGGGCCTTTCGTGCACATCGAGCTGACCGAGGAAGGTGGGGCCGTGCGCGCCTACGACCTGCGCGAATACGAGCTTGAACGCCACGCAGACAAGGGCACGCCCCTGTATGCGACGATCGTCGAGGCCTGCCAGGCCCCCGGCACCCAGATCGGAATTTCTCTCTACGACCGCACGGGCATCATCGTCGATGCGTGGAAGAACTAGCGTGCAAAGCGCGGATATAGGACACTACGTGTTGCTGTGCGGCGCTGGTTGTTGCTTGTGGACCCGCAGGTTTTCTGGGCGCAGGGCCCGGCGCCCGCCATACCGGTGGCGGTGGGGGTTTTGCAGCATTAGAGGCTGGCTGTCGGCGTGTCGCCGGCGTGTCGTGGTTCTAATGGCGCCATTTCCCCCCGTTTGGTGGCGGTGAGGTCGCGGTTCGAGGTGGTGTGGTGCCCACAGTGCAGACCACCTCGGCGAAAAACGGTGAAAACGGGTGGTTGCGGGTGAGGTGGACTGCGTTTTGGGCGCAGTGGTGTCAGTCGTGGTGGCCGCGCCGGGCGGCGGGTATGTGAAAGGGGCCGCGCAGACGCAAGTCGGCGCGGCCCCTGTCGAAAGCAATGAGCTCAGTGCTCGCCCTCGTGCTCCTTGAGGCGCTCGTAGGAGCGGCGGATCTCGGCCTCCGCTTCTTCGCGACCCACCCAGTGCGCGCCCTCGACGCTCTTGCCGGGCTCGAGATCCTTGTAGACCTCAAAGAAATGCTGGATTTCCAGGCGGTGGAACTCCGACACGTCGTCGATCTCGGTACGCCACGAGGCGCGCTGGTCCGAGGCGGGGACGCACAGGACCTTGTCGTCGCCGCCCTTCTCGTCGCGCATGCGGAACATGCCGAGCGCGCGGCAGCGGATCACGCAGCCGGGGAACGTGGGCTCCTCGAGAAGCACCAGCGCGTCCAGCGGATCCCCGTCCTCACCCAGGGTGTCGTCGATGAAGCCGTAGTCATCCGGGTAACGAGTGGACGTGAAGAGCATACGGTCCAGGCGGATGCGACCCGTCTCATGGTCGATCTCGTACTTGTTTCGGTTCCCCTTGGGGATCTCGATGGTCACGTCAAATTCCATGGCCGCGCCTTCCGCTTCAGCCCCGAAACTCGGGGGTCCAGTTGGTTGTGTCGGCGCATGGACGGGTACTGTAGGTACCGAAGTAACCACGAAGGGAAATCCATGCATCGCACGTCTATGGGGGCCATTGTAAGCGCTAGCGCCGCACTCGTGGCGACGGTGGCGCTGGTGGGTGCCGGTTGTTCGACGCAGACGGCCACTCCGGCGGACGCCCCCACTGCCTCGACGCTTGAAGGCGCAACGATTTCCGGTAACGCAAAGGGTACCGGGAACCCGGTTTCCGCCGAGGAGGTCCAGGCGCTGTGGGCGCCGGTCGCGGCAGCCGCGGCTGAGGGCGGGTACACGGCGTGGGGGACGGTCGTGGACGCGCAGACCGGAGAGGTCCTCCTGGATGCGGCTGCCGCCACCCCTCACACGCCCGCCTCGACGACGAAGACCCTCGCGGCTTTCTCCGCGCTGCACCATCTGGATCCGACGGCGACGCTGACGACCAGCGCGCTTCTGGGTGCCGACAACCAGATCCTCTACCTGGATTCGGAGGGTGACCTGCTCCTGGGGATCGGCACCTCCGACGAGGTCGAGGTCTCGGGCCGCGCGGGCCTGCAGACCCTCGCGAAGGACACGGCCGCGGCCCTGACGCAGCGCGGCATCACCTCTGTGACCCTGAACTGGCGCGGCACTCTCTTCGAGGGCGCCTCGCACCTGTCCTCGTGGGACGCGCAGGAGGTCGGCTCCTACGAGGGCCACGTCGGCCCCATGGCGATTGACGCCGGACGCACCTACGAGGGTGCCAACTCTTTCTACGCGGACGCGCCGGGCCGCGTCGCCGAGGTCTTCTCGCAGGCTCTCGGCGCGGAGGGGATTTCCGTGACCCTCGGCGAGGCCGGGGATGCCCCCGCGGGAGCGGGAGCCGTCGCCTCGGTGAGCTCGGCGACGATGGGGGAGCAGCTGCGTTGGATGCTCGCGCACTCGGATAACACTCTCGCCGATCAGTACTGCCGTTTCGCCGCGCGCGCGGCGGGTGCCCCCGCCACCTACGAGGGTGCGACCGAGACGGTGCGCAAGACACTGACCGAGGCCGGCGTCCCCACGGAGGGCCTGACTCTCGAGGACTGCTCGGGCCTGTCGAGCAACGACAAGATCAGCGCGAACACCCTCGTCGGCGTCCTGAAGGCCTCGTACGAGGGCACGGGCACCGAGGCGGACACGATGCGCCTCCTGCCGTGGGCGGGCCTGGTCGGCACACTCTCCCAGCGTATGACCGAGGAGCCCGCGGCCGGAAATGTGCAGGCCAAGACGGGTTCCCTCCAGGAGGTCACCGCCCTGTCCGGGTCCGTCATGACAAAGAGCGGGCGCGTCCTCCTCGTGTCGATCGGCCACGACAACGTCACCGAGGGTGCCTACGCCACGCGCGGCCACCTGGACGCCTTCGAGGAAGGACTGGCCGGGCTAGACTGAGGCCATGGATATGCCGTTTGGCCCGCGCAACGTCGCGGGAGTTCTCGCCTCGTTGTCCTACGCGGGCCCCTCGGCCTCTCGCGTGGGTGCCTCCGCCGTCGTGGCGCGTCTGCGCCGCTCGGTCGCCTGGTCGGATCGCAGGCTCGCCGAGCTGTCGACCCTGCCCGAGGCTTCTGAGAAGGTGGCCGGCTCCCCGACCCTCGTCGTCGACCGACGAGGCCTGATCCGCTCGGTTGGATCGCTCCTGGAGAGCTTCGAGGATGCGCGTACGCCCAAGGTTCTGGCCGCCGAGGCCGTCATCCTGCGCGCCCTGGCCAAGGATGCGACGGGCATCTGGGACGTGCGCTCGGGCAGCCGGATCCTCGTGGCCCCCAACGTGCTCGCGGACGCGCAGCGCTACGCCCTGGATCAGACAGACTGGTGCCGCTGGGTGTCCCTGTGTACGGGACTGCGCGGCGTCCACCTCACCTACGCCCCTCACCTCGTCCCCTATATCGCCGACCTGATGCGCTCGCTGCCCGAACGCAGCGACGAGCTCGTGCGCGTTGTCCTGCTCCTGGACGCCCTGCCCACCGCGGAGATGGAGGTTCTCACGCCCCGCGACCTGCCCTCGATCCAGTGGCTGCGCACGCACCGCGCCCACGCGGGCGGCGTCGCCCTGGTGCGCGCATGCGCGGCGGCCGGCATGCCGCTGGCCGGGGTCGAGGCCCTGCAGGCGCAGACCGAAGGATTTGCGCGCACCGTCGTGCGCGAGGGAGCGATCGCACAGCTTCTGTCGAGCGTCGAGGCCCTGCCGAGCGCCCGCGAGTACGCGGAGCCGACAGCGTGGCTGGCACGTGTGCGCTGACGCCTCGAGCCGCGTGGGCGCGAACCCGCGCGGCCCCCTGCGCGCCTGCTCCCTGGCGGTGCGCGACCACCTGACCTCCTTCATCGACGAGGCCGGGGCCCCTCCCGCTCTCATCGTCGGCCTGTCGGGAGGCGCGGATTCGCTGGCGCTGGCGCTGACGACGATTGACGTGGCCTCGCGCGCGGGAATCCCCGTTGTGACGGTGACCGTCGACCACGGGCTGCGCGCGGGCAGCGGCGAGGAGGCTCGCCGCGTCGCGGACCTGGCGACCTCCCTGGGGGCGCGCGGCGTCGTTGAGACCGTGGCGGTGGACGGCCCGGGAGGGCCCGAAGGCGCGGCCCGCGACGCCCGCCGAGCCGCCCTGCGAGCGGTCGCCCAGCGTGAAGGTGCCCCGATCCTCCTCGGCCACACGATGGACGACCAGGCTGAGACGGTCCTCCTGCGCCTCGCGCGCGGATCCGGCCCCTCGTCCCTGCGGGCCATCGCCCCCATCTCGCGCGACGATGACGGGGTGACGTGGCTGCGCCCCCTCCTCGGGCTGCGGCGAGCGGACACGGAGGCGGCCTGCACCCAGGCGGGCCTCACCCCGGTTGAGGACCCGACCAACGACATCGACGGGCCGTGGCGGGCCGCCGACGGCAGTCCGCTGCGCCGCTCGGCCCTGCGCCACCGGGCGATCCCCGCCCTGGCCTCGGCCCTGGGGGTGGACCCGGTTCCCGCGCTGGCCCGCACGGCCGCCCTGTGCGCGGCCGACGACGACGCCCTCGCACAGTGGGCGCGCGCGCTCGCGGACTCGGCGACGCTGGGGGAGGGGCATGACTCCGAGAAGGCGCGCCCGTCCCTGGCGGTGTCTGACCTGCTGGGCGCCCCCCGCGCGGTGCGCACCCGGGCGCTGCGCGAGGCCGCCCGCTCGGGCGGAATCCGCGCGTTGTCCAGCGCCCACGTGGACGCCCTCGACGACCTCGTGGTCGCGTGGCGCGGCCAGGGGCCCATCGACCTGCCCGGAGGCTCCGCCTCGCGCGTTGGACGCGGGGCGAACGCGCGCATCTCTTTCGTCGCGCGCGAAGTAGGCGACCCGACGGCACCAGACCCCGCCTAAACGGCGGGAACACGCCGCGACAGAACCCATCGGAGCGGCCCGGCGCTGACCCGCGCGATCACAGGATGTTGCGCTGACAGTGAGAATCTCGTCCTTCCTGGAACAGGCGAGCGTTTGTGTGGCACGCTTATAGTGGAATCGCTCGCGTAGCATCGATACGAAAAGAGGACACGGTGGACGCCACCGATATGGGTAACGACCTGAAAGAAATCCTGGTCACCGCCGAGGATATGGACCGTCGGCTCAGCGAAATGGCCGAGCAGATCGACCGCGACTACGCGGGCGAAGACCTGCTGCTCGTGGGTGTTTTGCGTGGTGCCGTCATGGTCATGGCGGACCTGTCCCGCAAGCTGCGCACCCCCCTCGAGATGGACTGGATGGCCGTGTCCTCCTACGGGTCGGGTACCAAGACCTCGGGCGTCGTGCGCATCCTGAAGGACCTCGACCAGGACGTGGCCGGACGCCACGTGCTCATCGTCGAGGACATTATCGACTCCGGCCTGACCCTGTCCTGGCTGCAGGCGAACCTCCTCGGACGAGGCGCCGCCTCCGTCAAGATCGCGACCGCCCTGCGCAAGCCGGAGGCCGCCAAGGTCGACGTGGATGTTGCCTACGTGGGCTTCGACATCCCCGACGAGTTCGTCGTCGGTTATGGCCTGGATTACGCGGAAAAGTACCGTAATTTGCCGTTCGTCGGCACGCTGCAGCCGCACGTCTACAACAACTAAGAACGCTTACCTGTAGGGGACCCACGTGAACGAGAAGATCAAGAACAAACGCCCCAGCCTGGGCTGGGTGATGGTTCCGCTCATCATGCTGCTCGCCGGCGGCTGGTTCATGTGGGGCTTCTTCAGCCCTCGCGGAGTCACCACCTCCGAGGGCCTTGCGCTCATCTCGGGTGACACGGTCGAGCAGGTTGTCCTCAACGAGGGCACCCAGCAGGTGAACCTGACGCTGACGGAAAACTACGTCCACCAGAGCACCGGCGGCGACGATAAGACCGTTGATCTGGGCAAGAACGTCTACTTCACGTACTCTACGTGCAGACCAAGGACATTCTCGACACGGTGGCCGCCAAGGCTCCTGCGAAGGGCTGGAACGCGGTGCGTCCCCAGTCCGGCATCCTCGGTGGCGTCGTCCAGCTGCTCATCTCGCTGGTGATCCTGGGCGGCGCGTTCTACTTCATCATGCGCTCCATGTCGGGCTCGCGGATGATGGGCGGCTTCACGCAGTCTCGCGCCAAGGAATTCAACCAGGAGCGCCCGGACGTCACCTTCGCGGACGTCGCCGGTGAGGACGAGGCCGTGGAGGAACTCGAGGAGATCCGCGAGTTCCTGGCCTCCCCGGACAAGTTCCACAAGGTGGGTGCGCGCATCCCGCGCGGCGTCCTGCTCTACGGTCCTCCCGGAACGGGTAAGACCCTCCTCGCCAAGGCGGTTGCCGGCGAGGCCAACGCCCCCCTTCTTCTCGATCTCCGGTTCGGAGTTCATGGAGCTGTACGTCGGCGTGGGTGCCTCCCGCGTGCGTGAGCTCTTCGAGCGCGCCAAGAAGAACGCGCCGGCCATCATCTTCGTCGACGAGATCGACGCCGTGGGTCGCCACCGCGGCAGCGGCATCGGCGGCGGCAACGACGAGCGCGAGCAGACGCTCAACCAGCTCCTCGTCGAGATGGACGGCTTCGACGAGCGCGCCAACATCATCCTGATCGCGGCGACCAACCGACCCGATATCCTCGACCCCGCGCTGCTGCGCCCGGGCCGTTTCGACCGCCAGATCGCCGTCGAGGCCCCCGACTTGAAGGGCCGCGAGGCCATCCTCAAGGTCCACGCGCAGGGCAAGCCCCTCACCGCGCAGGTTGACCTGCGTCAGATCGCCAAGCGCACGCCCGGCTTCACGGGTGCCGACCTGGCGAACGTCCTCAACGAGGCGGCGCTGCTCACCGCCCGCTCCGACATGCAGTTCATCGATGAGCGCGCCATCGACGAGGCCATCGACCGCGTGATCGCGGGCCCGCAGAAGCGCACCCGCGTCATGAATGACCATGACAAGGCCGTGACCGCCTACCACGAGGCCGGCCACGCCCTGGCCGCCGCCGCCCTGAACTACACGGACCCGGTCACGAAGGTGACGATCCTGCCGCGCGGCCGCGCCCTGGGCTACACGATGGTCATGCCCACCGAGGACCGATTCAACAAGACCCGCAACCAGCTCCTCGACGATCTGGTCTACGGCATGGGCGGGCGCGTCGCCGAGGAGATCGTGTTCCGCGATCCGTCGACCGGCCCCGCCAACGACATCCAGCAGGCCACGAAGACGGCCCGCGCGATGGTCACCGACTACGGCATGAGTGACCGCATCGGCATGGTCAAGCTCGGCGACGCCGACACCGAGGCCTTCGGGCACGGCAGCGGCGAGGGCCCGCGCTCCTTCTCCGACGAGACGGCCGCGATCATCGACGAGGAGGTGCGTCGCCTCCTCGACAACGCGATGCGCGAGGCGTGGAGGATCCTCTCGGAAAACCGCGCGGTTCTGGACACCCTGGCCTCCCGCCTGCTCGAGGAGGAGACCCTCGACGAGGCGCAGCTCGCCGAGATTTTCAAGGACGTCGTGAAGGCCCCCGAGCGCCCCGTGTGGAACTACCAGTCCGACGCGGCGGTGCCCGGCGTGGTCCTGGGGCACCCGGTGGGGATCAAGGCCGAGGACGAGTGGACGTCCGTTCCTGAGCCGGGCATCGATGTATCGCCGACTGACGTCATCGGCGCCTCGGGAGTGGAAGAGGAACAGGAATGACCTACGATCCCGCTGGCGTTGAGAAGGCGTCGCGCGACCTGCTCGTCGCAATCGGTGAGGACCCCGAGCGCGAGGGCCTGGTCGGCACCCCCGATCGCATGGCGCGCGCGTGGCGCGAGATGTGCAAGGGCCTGACCGAGGATCCGCGCGAGCACCTGCGTACCCAGTTCCACGCGGGCACCGACGAGCTGGTCCTGGTCCGTGACATCACCTTCTTCTCGGTGTGCGAGCATCACCTGCTACCCTTCTACGGCCGCGCCCACGTGGGTTACATTCCGCGCGGCGGCGTTGTGACGGGCCTGTCCAAGCTGGCCCGCGTGGTCGAAGGCTACGCGCGCCGCCCCCAGGTCCAAGAGCGCCTGACCGCCCAGGTTGCCGACGCGATCGACGAGATCCTGAACCCCCAGGGCGTCATCGTCGTTATCGAGGCCGAGCACATGTGCATGTCGATGCGCGGCATCTCCAAGCCCGGCTCCTCCACTGTGACCAGCGCGCTGCGCGGCATCATGAGCGACGGCGCGACCCGCGCCGAGATGATGGCCCTCGTCCTGTCCGGGAGCCGATGACGTGAGTAACCTGCCCCTGCCCGCCGCCCCGGCCTCGTCCCCGGTCCCGCCCCTGGCGCTGCCCGGTGACCTGACCCTGCCTGCCGGTCGGACGGCGGTCATGGGCATCCTCAACGTGACCCCCGATTCTTTCTCGGACGGGGGACGCTACACGGACGTCGCGGCCGCGCTGCGCCACGCCCGCGAGATGGTGGCCGCCGGTGCGGACCTCATCGACGTGGGCGGGGAGTCGACCCGCCCGAACTCGACGCGCATCAGCGCAGACGAGGAGTGGGCGCGCATCTGCACCATCGTCGAGTCCCTGGCCGCCGACGGCGTCATCGTGTCGGTGGATACGCTGCATGCGTCGACGGCCCGCGAGGCCGCGCGCGCGGGTGCGGCGATCATCAACGATGTGAGCGGCGGGCGCTGGGATCCCGAGATGAACGCGGCTGTTGCGCAGTCGGGCTGCGCGTACGTCGTCCAGCACTACCGCGCGCTGCCGGGCATGCCGGGGGAGCACTTCGACTACGGGGAAGACCTTGTGGGCACGCTCATCGAGCGCGTGGGGTCCCAGGTTCAAGACGCTATTGATGCTGGTGTGACAGCTGATAAAATTGTGGTAGACCCGGGCCTCGGCTTCTCGCTGACGGGCGACCAGTGCTGGCAGATCCTGCGCGAACTGCCGCGCTTCGCGCAGGTCGGATACCCCGTCCTCGTCGGAGCTTCTCGCAAGCGTTTCGTCAAGGCCCTCGGGGACGACGTGGACGCGAACAGTGCGGACATCGCCGCCTACTGCGCGGCAGCTGGCGCGTGGGCCGTGCGGGTCCACGACGTAGCAGCCACCGTAGCGGCCATCGCCCGAAAGGAGAACGACGTTGACTAACCGACGCGTCATCATCGCCCTGAAAGGACTGGGGGCGCTCGCCAACCACGGCGTCTACGAGTTCGAGCGTGACCGCAACCAGCGCTTCAGCGCCGACATCGTCATGTGGGTCGAGACCGCCGGCAACGCCGATGACATCGCAGCCACCGTCTCCTACGCGGACATCGCCGACGAGGCCATGGCCGTCCTCACCGGCACCGCCGTCGACCTCATCGAGACCCTCGCCGAAACCATCGCCTCGCGCGTCATGAGCCACGAGGGCGTCGTCGGCACCGAGGTCACCGTCCACAAGCCCGACGCCCCCATCGACCACCCCTTCGCGGACGTGTCCGTAACCGTGCGAGCGGGCCAGACCGACGCGATGCCCCTGTCGCTGTCCCTCAAGGGCATTTATGAGGCCGAGGACGGCTCCGTCCTCACCGGCGAGATCGAGGCCTACGGACGCGCCCAGGCCCAGCCCCGCCGAGCAGGAGCAGAGCGGTGCCCTGCCCACGCGCCGCGACGTGCAGGCCGCCCACGCAGCGCCCGCGCACGACGCGACGCGCCCCGAGCGCCTGCGCTCGCGCCGAGTCGTCCTGGCGATCGGCGGCAACCTCGGGGACGTGCCCGTCACCCTCATGCACACGGTCGAGGCCCTGTCCTACATGGAGGGCTTCCAGATCGACGACGTCTCGCCGATCATGCGCACCAAGCCCGTGCTGGCCCCCGGCCAAGCCCCCCAGCCCGACTACTGGAACGCCGTCGTCGTCGGCTCCGCGATCGCGACCCCCGACGAGCTGTTCGCCCAGACCAGCCGCATCGAGCGCGAGCTCGGTCGCGAGCGCCACGAGCGCTGGGGTGCTCGCACCGTCGATATCGACATCATCCAGATCGAGGGCCTGGCCTCCTCCGACCCGGTCCTCACCTGCCGCACCCGCGCGCCAAGGAACGCGCCTTCGTCCTGGCGCCCTGGCTCCTGTGCGAAGCCCGACGCCATCCTCGAGGGCGTGGGCCGCGTGTCCGACCTGCTGGCCAACACCCCCGACCGCGAGGGCATCATCGACGCCGTCGACGACTGGCTGGAGGACCCCGCGGCCGTCATGGCCGACTCCGACCAGCTCCTCGCCCAGCGCGCCGAGCAGGCCAGCGCCGACATGCGCGAGCTCATCGAGACCCTGACCGGCGAGATCAGCCAGGTCAGCGACCTCGTCACCCGCCCGGGCGAGAGCGCCGATCCGGTGGAGATTCCCGCCGCCCACACGGTCCTCGAGGACTCCTTCGACGACGTCGAGGAGGCCGCAGCCTCCGCGCAGGCCGAGCAACCCGAAGCCGCCCCCGTCTCCGTCGAGGAGGACCCCGCCCCTCGCGCCAGCATTTGGAGCCGCCTGTCCGCCGTCCAGGATTCGGGCGAGGCAACGAGCGCCGACGAGCCAGAGGCCAGCGAGCCCACGGCTGACGAGCCAGAGGCCGACGAGCCCGCGTCGCACGACGTCGACGTGCCCGCGGCCGAAGCTCCGGCCGCGCAGAGCGCCTCCCAAGCTGATGAACCCGACGCGGACCCGCAGGCCGCAGCCCCGCAGGGCGAGACCCCCGCGGACGAGGCCGCGACCGCCCCGGCGGTGCCCGGCCCGCCCCACCGTCAGCGCCGCCGCACGGACGACGCCAAGGCCTCGTCGCGCCCGTCCTGGCACCCCGTGTCCTCCGTGCCCGCCGACTCCCCGGCAGGTCGCATGACCCGCAAGATCGGCACCGGCACCTACACGCCGAGCGGGACCGAAAAGCCCCGCTGGGCCCCCGTGTTCGAGTCCAAGCGCGAGGGAGTCCCGCTCCAAGATCGCGCTGCCCGACTGGAACTTCTCCGTGGGTGCCTCCCACGACGTGCGCGTCGTCGACGACCGCTCCGGCCTGGGGCGCGACGACGAGCCCCCCAAGGCCACCGTGCACGCCGACGGACGCTCCACCATCCTCGCCCCCGGGCTGCCCGACAACACCCCCGTCGGCCCCATTCCCGAGGACGAGGCCACTCAGACCGGCATCCTGCGCCGAGTCGTCGTGCGGCCCACGATGACGGGCGCGATCCCCATCGTCAAGAGGCGTTAAATGAAACCCCTGTCGATCACCTGGGTGACGCTGGTCGGCTTCGTCTGTGCCCTCCTCAGCTTCCTCGGCTTCTTCGCGCACATGCGCGCGGGAGCCACCCCCCTGATCGTCACGCCCGGCCCGGCCGTCGTCTTCGCGGTCGCGACCGCGCTCCTCATCTGGTCTGGCCTGGCCGTGCGCCGACTGCGTGCGAACAAAGACACGTGGATCGATGCGATCGGCGCGATGCGCGTCGCCGTGTTCGCCAGGGCCAGCGCGATCGTCGGAAGTGCGCTCACCGGTGTCCTCATCGGCGTCATGATCGTGTCCCTCACGCAGCTCGAGGCCTCGGCGATGGTCGCCAACGCGATCGCCTCGGGCATCAGCGGCCTGGTCGGTCTCGTCTGGACCGTCGTCGCTCTCGCCGTGGAACGCTGGTGCGTGATCGACCCCGATGACGATGGATCGTCGAGCTCGCATAAGCGCAGCGCCGCCGCTTAAGCGCCTCGTGTGGGAGTCCTCTCGCGCGCGAAAGTGAGCGTGCCCCGAGCGTTAGTCGCGCCCCGATGTCGTGGGCCGGTATCGTGGACGCGTGGCTGACCAGCGTAAGAATTCCCCCCGGCGACCCTCCCCCCGTCGCTCCGCGTCCGCATCCGGGCGCGCAGGCGACCGCGCCTCCCGTGCTGCAACGGGCGGTCGGGGAGCTTCGACGCGCGCGGCGTCTTCCGCCGGAGCATCGAGCGCTAAGCGGGGGAGCGGGGCAGGCGCGCGTCGGCCCACGAAGGCCTCGTCGGGCGGTGGACGCCCGCCCGTGAACCTGTGGCCCCGGCGCATCATCACCGGCCTGGGACTGATCCTCATCCTCGCGCTCATCGTGTGGGGGATCGTCGCCGCCGTGCGCGCCATCGCGGGAGCCTTCAGCGCCGATCCCACGCCCCAGTCGACCCCGCAGCCCGTCGTCCAGTCCGGGGCCCTCGACGCCTCCGGATACGCGCTCAAGGGCGGCCAGGAGGCCACCGCCGACGGCCTGCTCACCGACGGCACCACGATCGACATTCCCGCCTGCCTGGACCGCGACATCACGGCCACCGCGAAGGCGAGCTCCGTGGCTTCTGGTTCCGCGATGCCCGTGACGCTCACGCTGGAAAACCGCGGCGCGGTCGCCTGCTCGACGTCGCTGACGCGCTTCAACCTGGCGGTGACGACCGGCGACCACCAGGTCTACGACTCCTCGCGCTGCGCCGACAGCCAGCAGTCCTCCACGACGCTGCTGCTGCGCCCGGGCGGCACCTGGTCCGGCACGCTGCGCTGGGATGGATACGTGTACACGAACGGCTGCACGGCTCCCGCGGGCGGCGCGAGCGCGGCTGCGGCCGGCACCTACAAGGTCGCTGTCGCGATGGGGACGCGCGAAGTTGGATCGACCGTCGTCGACGTGACGCCTGCGCCCACCCCCGCGCCCCAGTCGGGAGCGCAGTCGGGCACCCAGTCCGGCGCGCAGTCGGGCCGCTAGGGGCTAGCGGCCGCCGGGCGGCTACCAGCCGACGATGCCTGCGCTGACGGCCTGAGCCTGATGGGCCAGGTTCTCCTTGATGAGCTTCGCCCGGTAGGGGCCGATCTCCTCGAGCGCCTCCAGGTCCGCAACGGTGGCCGCGCGCAGCTGCGGCAGCGAGTTGAAGTGCGCGGACACGACCTTGATGGCGCTCCACGACAGGTGCGGCACCAGGGACAGGGCGCGCACGCCGCGCGGCGCGATCTCGCGATCCAGGTCCGCGACCTCGTACACGTCCAGGCCCAGGATGTTCGAAATCGCGGTCAGGTCCACGATCCGCTCCGAGCCGAGCGACGACAGCTCGGCCTCGACGCGGGCCAGGTCATCCGGGTTCGCGATGTAGTCGCGCATGACGAGGGCGCGCTCGGACGCGGAGCCGCGCACGAGGTCCTCGACCTGCAGGGCCAGCAGGCGGCCCTCTGAGCCCAGCTCCTCGAGGTACTCCGTGATCTCGGAGGTGATGCGCCGGATCATCTCCATGCGCTGCATGACGGTGGCGACGTCGCGCACGGTTGCGCTGTCGCGCATTTCCAGGATCGTGAGGGTCTGCAGGACCTCGTCGAGGCGCTGACTGTAGCGGTCGAGCGTGTCGACGGCCAGGTTCGCGCGCGAGAGCAGGGCCTCGGGCTCCTCCACCAGGCGATGCTCGGACCCCACGTAGATGGAGATCATGCGCATGGACGCGGACAGGGACAGGACCGGCAGGTGGGTCTGGCGGGCGGTGCGCTGCGCGGTGCGGTGGCGCATACCCGACTCGTCCGTGGGAATCATCGGGTCCGGGAAGAGCTGCACGTTCGCCTTGCGGATGCGCCACTGGTTGGGATCGATGATGACCGCGCCGTCCATCTTGCACAGTTCGCGCAGGCGCGCGGCCGTGAAAGCAACGTCGAGGTCGAAGCCGCCCGAGCATATGGCCTGCACCTCCGGGGTGTACCCCAGGACGATGAGAGCACCCGTGTGGGAGCGCTGGATTCGTTCCAGTGCCTCTCGCAGAGGCGTGCCGGGCGCGACTGCGCGTAGTGCGTCACGAAGGATCGCTGCATCGGACGTCAATGTGATTCCCTCCCAGAACAGTCGGTGTGATTCCTATTATTGCGAGTCCGCCGGGAAAGCGACACGAATAGCCGTCGCCAGATCCGACACAGTAAACACGGTGATGCCGTCGACTCCCGACAGGTCCTCGCTGCCCTGGGCGGGCACGATCGCCGCGGAGAAACCCAGGCGCGCGGCCTCCGCGAGGCGGCGCTGGGTGCCCGTGCAGGCGCGCACCTCGCCCGTCAGCGAGATTTCGCCGACAGCGACGAGGTCGGCGCGCGGGGGTGCGCCCTTGAGCGAGGACACGATGGAGATGGCCATCGCCAGGTCGATGGCGGGCTCGACCGTGCGTGCGCCGCCGACCGTGGAGACGTAGACGTCCGCCCCCGACGTGTCCGCGCCGATGCGGGCCTGCAGGACCGCGAGGATCATGGCCACGCGCGCGTGGTCCACGCCCGACGTGGTGCGCCGCGGCGAGCCACCCGACGAGGGGGCGACGAGGGACTGGATTTCCGTGGGCAGCGGGCGGCGCCCTTCCAAAGAAACGGCCGCGCACGTGCCGGGCACGCCGCGCGTCGTGCGCGACAGGAACAGGCCGGAGGGGTCGGCGAGGCCGTAGATCCCCGAGTCCGTCAGCTCGAAGCACCCCACCTCGTCGGTGGGACCGTATCGGTTCTTCACTGCGCGCAGCAGGCGCAGGCGCGAATGACGGTCGCCCTCGAACTGGCAGACGACGTCCACGAGGTGCTCGAGGACGCGCGGACCGGCGATGCCTCCGTCCTTCGTCACGTGGCCGACGAGCAGAGTGGGCAGGTCGGACTCCTTGGCGACCCGGATCAGCGAGGCCGCGACCGCGCGCACCTGCGCGACGCCGCCCGCCCCGCCCTCGACCTGGGCGGAGGAGATGGTCTGCACGGAGTCAACGATGAGCAGGGAAGGGCGCGAGGCCTCGACGTGCCCCAGTACGACTCCGAGCTCCGTCTCATCCGCGATCAAAAGGTTCGGCTCGAGCGCGCCGATGCGTTCTGCGCGCCCGCGCACCTGGGCCGCCGACTCCTCGCCCGTCACGTAGAGGACGGGGCCGCGCCCGCCCGTCGCCGCCGTGCGCGCGGCCTTGGCGGCCACGTCCAGCAGCAGCGTCGACTTACCCACGCCGGGTTCGCCCGCCAGGAGGATCACCGCGCCGGGAACGATGCCGCCGCCGAGGACCCGGTCCAGCTCGCCCACGCCCGTCGAGCGCGACGAGGCCCGCTCGCCGTCCACCTCGCCGATCGGCAGGGCGGGGCGGCGCGGGGGAGTCGCGGCCGCGCGCGGCCCGCCCGAGGCCTCGCCGGCCTGGTCGACGGTGCCCCACGCCCCGCACTCGCGGCACTGTCCCACCCACTTAGGGGAGGTCCACCCGCACTCGGAGCAGCGGTAGGTGATCTTCTCTTTCGCCATGCACTCACCGTAACCCGGCCCGCCCTCATCTGCGGTTCCCGCGCCCGGGCGGGCGTAGCAGCCCGGCGTCGGGGGAGCGGACCGGGTTGGCGCCCCGGCCTCGTCGCAGAGGCGAGATAGCCTAAATACGCGACTGTGGTCAGGTTCTCGTCCGCGTCGAATGGCCACGTACCGCCGCGAGAACTCCGTTCAACAGGTCGTAGATTCCTCGGTACCTGTTGTTCTCTTCAGGGTTTATCCATAGGGTTGGTCGGTGTGTATCCTTGGGATGGTTGCCCATACCCTGTGCGGATACAGACAACGCCCCACACCAGTGCGCACATTGAGACTGAGGAAAGCCACATGAACAAGGCGAGTCGATCGCGAAACACCTGGCCGAAGCGGATACCGGCGCTCGCCGTCCTATTGGTGTCCGCGATGCTGTGCGTGCTCGCGGTCGTGTATCGGGGCGTCGAGGTCACCCAGGTGAGCGTCGACGACGGCGGCATTTGGGTGACGAACCAGGACCGCAAGCTCCTCGGACACCTCAACTACGACGCCCTCATGCTGGACGGCACGGTCTCGGTGAAGTCCGCGTCCTTTGACATCGGCCAGGAGGGCGGTGACGTGACGCTGGGTGAGACCGTGAGCCGCACGGTCACCCCGGTGCGTCCGACCTCCTTCTCCCTCGGCCAGTCCGTCACCCTGCCCGACAACGCGGTCCAGGTCCAGGGCGGGTCCGTCCTGGCGGTCCTCGACCCCAATGAGGGCCTCCTGTGGGTCGGCAGCGCCAACGAGCCTGCCACCATGTCGCTCCTGCGCGAGGACGCGGTCGCCAACGACCTGAGCGACGGCATCGTGACGGTGTCGAACACGGGCACGGTCTTCGCATACTCTCCCGGGTCCTCCAAGCTCGTGACGCTGACGAGCGAGGGCCAGGCCTGGCGCGCCAAGACCACGGAGATCAAAGGCTTTACGCCCGCCGGGCCGCCGACGATTACCGCGGTCGGCGACAAGCCGGTCGTCTACGATCAGACCGGCAACAAGCTCGTCCTGCCCGGCGGCAAGGTGCGCGACCTGTCCGAGGAACACGTGAGCGGCGCGGTCCTGCAGCTCCCCGGCGACGAGGCCGCCTCGGTCCTCCTCGCGACCAGCGACGAGCTGGTGTCCGTGCCCCTGAACGGCAAGGCGATCGAGCGCCAGGAGGCCTCGGAGAGCGGCCAGAAGGGCACCCCCGCAGCCCCGGTCTTCCACCGCGGCTGCTCCTACGGCGCATGGGCGGGCTCGGGCGCGTTCGTGCGCACCTGCACGGACTCCACGCGCAACCAGGCGCAGACGGTCTCGAGCCTGGCCGAGGCCTCCTCTGCCGTGTTCCGCACGAACCGTACGCGCATCGTCCTCAACGACGTCTCGACGGGTACGCTGTGGCTGCCCGACAAGAACATGGTCGTGGTCAGCAACTGGGACCAGATCCCCACCGAGGAGCAGGAGGAAGAGGACACTCCGACCCCCGACGATCGCGAGCAGGTCTCCGAGCCGGAGCACAAGGACAAGAACACGCCGCCCGAGGCCGTGGATGACGAGTTCGGCATCCGCCCGGGCCGCTCGACGCTGCTGCCCGTCCTCGACAACGACTCCGACGACGACGGCGACGTGCTGACGGCGCGTGCGGTCACCAACCCCGAGTTCGGCTCGATCGTGCGCACGAGGGGCGGCCGAGCCCTGCAGATCACGGACGTCCCCGAGAATATGACGAGCGGATCGACGTCCTTCACGTACGAGGCCTCGGACGGCCTTGCGGCCGCGACGGCGAACGTGACTGTGACGATCCACCCGTGGAGCCAGAACGAGGGCCCGCGCCAGCTCAAGCACCCGGTCATCAAGGTGGGTGCGAACGCGCAGGTCGAGTACAACCTCCTGTCGGACTGGATCGACCCGGATGGCGACCAGTTCTACCTCAAGTCGGCGACGGCACCCGAGGGTATGGCCGTGCAGTTCTCCGAGGACGGCACGGTCCAGATCCGTGACTTGGGCTCGGGCGCTGGCGTCAAGGCGATCGCCGTGACCCTGTCGGATGGCCACGCCGAGACCAGCGGCGAGCTGAAGGTGAGCGTCCAGGAGACGGGCAACGTGCCGCCGGTGGCGCGCGCCGACTTCTACGTGGCGCGCGTCGCTGAGCCGCTGACCATCGACCCGATCGCCAACGACACGGATCCCAACGGCGACGCCCTGTCCCTCGTGGCGGCGGGCACGGCCCCTGCGGGCACCTCGGTCTCCGCTGACCTCTCGCGCGGCACGCTGACGTTTACGGGCTCGGTGCCGGGATCCTTCCAGTTCACCTACACGGTCTCCGACGGCCCGTCGACGACGGTCGGCGTCATCCGCGTCGACGTGGTCGACGATGACACGAACGCTCTGCCGATCGCCGAAGACGACCTGGCGGTCCTGCCCTCGGGCGGCGCCTCGCTGATCGCGCCGCTGGCCAACGATACGGACCCGTCGGGCGGCGTCCTCGTCGTTCAGTCGATCGACGTGCCCGCGAACTCGGGCCTTGAGGTCACGCTCATCGAACGCCACCTGCTGCGCATCACGTCGCCGGGCGGCCTCAACGATGTCACGACCTTTACCTACACGGTCTCCAACGGCGCGGGTTCCGCGACCGCTCAGGTGAGCGTCATCCCGACGGATGCGCAGAGCGACGAGACCCCGCCTGAGACCACGCCGGACACGGCGAAGGTGCGCGCCGACGACATCGGCTCGGTGAGCGTCCTGTCGAACGACCGCTCGCCGATCGGTCTGACGCTGAGCCTGGACCCCGACGTGCAGGTCATGACCGGCGCCGAGCTGGGCACGGTTTTCGTGACGGGCAACCAGGTGCGCCTGGCCGCCGGCTCCGAGGCCGGCGTGGTGCGCGTGGCGTACACGGCCGTCGACTCGGTGGGTAACCGCTCGACGTCGACCGTCACGTTCGAGGTCGTGGCCGCCTCTACCGCGAACAGCGCGCCCGTGCCCAAGGCGCTCAGCGCCTGGGCCGTGCAGGGGCAGATGACGCGCATCCCGGTGCCCCTGACGGGCATCGATCCAGACGGCGACTCGGTCGCTCTGGTGGGCATCGACCAGCCGCCGGCCAAGGGTAGCGTCGTGCTGGGCACGGAGTGGCTGGAGTACACGCCCTCCGACAATGCGACCGGAACGGACACCTTCTCCTACATCGTCGAGGACCGCCTCGGCGTGCAGGGACGCGCCCGCGTGCGCGTCGGCATCGCCCCTCCGGGCTCGCAGAACCACAACCCGACGGCCGTTCCCGACTCGGTGACGGTGCGCCCGGGGCGTGAGGTGAGCGTCAACGTCCTGAGCAACGATCTGGACGCGGACGGCGACGCCCTGTTCGTGGACACGGATCCGTCGACGGTGTCCGTGTCGGATCCGGCGGCGACGGTGACGGTGGCCCAGGACCTGGTGACGGTCAAGGCTCCCGCCACGGACGGCGTGTTCGTCGTTGCCTACCAGATTGAGGACGGCCGAGGCGGCCGCGCCCAGGGCCAGCTGACCGTGACGGTGGACGCTGACGCGCCGCTGCGCGCGCCGATCGCCCGCGACGACGTCGTGCCGGTCTCTGACCTGCCCTCGGACTCCAAGCCCGTGAGTGTTGCCGTCCTCGTCAACGACGAGGATCCGGACGGCACCACGGCTGAGCTGAAGGTGTCCTCGGACGCCTCGGGCGTGAGCGTGTCGGGGCAGAACCTGTTGATTTCCCCGGACGCGCGCCGTCGCCTCGTCGTGTACACGGTGACGGACCCCGACGGCCTGAGCGCGAGCGCGGTCGTGACCGTTCCGGGCACCGACCTGCTGGCTCCGCGCCTGGACACGACGCGCATCCCGGTGGCGATGCGCGCGGGCTCCACGCTCACCCTCGACATGCACGACTACGTGCTGGTGCGCGACCACTCGCGCTCCCCGATCATCACGGACGCCTCCTCCGTGAAGTTCAGCGGCGGCCTGGATTCGGCCTCGCTCCAGGACCCCACGCACATCACGCTGAGCGCGCCCGACACGGCCTCGGGCAAGGCCTCGGTGTCCTTCACGGTGCGTGACGGTGCCTCGGACGACGCCTCGGCCCTGACATCGACCCTGACGATCCCGATCACGATCAAGCCGGCCAGGAACCTGCCGCCGCGCCTGACCCCGACCCCGATCCTCGTGGGCCAGGGTGAGTCCGTGACGGTCGACCTCACGCAGATGGTGGACGACCCGGACGACCAGGCCAAGAACAGCTTCTCCTACGCCGTGGTGAAGGCCCCCGGCGGTGTGGACGTGTCCCTGGACGGCTACAACCTGACCGTGTCCGGCAAGAAGGATCAGTCCAAGGGTCCGGTCGGCGCGATTACTGTCAGCGTCGACGACGGCTCGGGCGCGGTCAACGCCGACATTCCGGTGACGATCGTGAAGTCCTCCAAGCCCCTCGTGACGACGACGGAGGCCCGTATCAAGGCGAAGGCCGGCCAGACGGTGGACGTGAACCTGTCGGAGTACACGACGAACCCGTTCCCGGATCCGCTCGTCGTCTTGGACGCGTCGGTGCACGTGGGCCAGGGAACCGCCTCGGGCAATGGCAACGTCCTGTCGGTGACCCCCAAGGCGGGCTTCCACGGCAACATGACCGTCGTGTACCGCGTCATGGACGCGACGAACGACCCGGATCGCGTGGTTCAGGGCCGCGTTGTCGTCCAGGTCGTCGACCGTCCCGAACCGCCCCAGAACGTATCGATCACGCCGATGGGCGCGGGCACGGCCTTCGTGCGCTTCGACTCGGGTGCCTCCAACGGCGGCCAGATTACGGGCTACACGATTACGGACAAGTACGACGGTAAGACCTACGAGACTCGAGATCCGGGCACGCAGATCACGGGCCTGGTGAACGGAGCGAAGCACTCGTTCACGGTCGTCGCGCACAACGAGGCCGGGGACTCCGATCCGTCGGCACCGTCCGCCGAGGTGCTCATCGACATGGCGCCCGAGCAGATGGCGGCACCCACGGTCACTGGCGAGGACGGTGCCCTGAACGTCTCGTGGACGGCACCCCACAACGAAGGATCCGCGATCCACACGTACACGGTGTTCCTCACCGGACCCGGTGGCGGCCAGCCGATTCCCTACCCGGTGTCCGCTCCGCAGACCAGCCTGCGGATCCCGGGCCTGGAGAACGGCAAGATGTACACGGTGACGGTCCAGGCGCAGAACAAGGCGGAGACGCCGTCTCCGGCGTCCTCACCGACCGAGGGCTACCCGCACGGGAAGCCGGATCAAGCGACCGGTGTGAGCGCTGTTGCAACCGGCTCGGCGGGCGATCCGAACGAGGCGACGGTTGAGGTTACGTGGACCCCGGGATCTCCCAATGGCAAGGGATGGGGCCTGGCCACGGTTTCGGTCAATGGCGTGGAGGTGAAGGTTGCGTCTGACGCTCGTACTGCCACGCTGTCGGGCGTGCCGACGGGCAGTAATGTGTCTGCATCGGTGACGCTGTCGAACTCGGACGGGGATACGTCGGCCCCTGCCACCACGTACGTCTCGATCGCGACCGTGCCTCTGCCGATCGATCGCCCGACTCTGCAGGGCAACGGCACGCGGGGGCAGCTGGTTGTCTCGAATCTGAGGCCCAAGGAGGGACACGGCTTCAGCGCAGCCGAGCTGACGGTGCGCTACTCTTTGACCCGCGGTGGATGTGCGGACGGAACGCCGATCTATGACGGTCAAGGAATCGATGTGGGCGGCTGGCAGGAGCGTGAAGTCTTCTTCTGCCAGTCTGGTCGCGGCCTCAAGGGGAATGAGGTCGCGTCGGACACCGTTTCTGCCGTTGGCCAGCCCACGGCCAAGCCAGATCCGGTCACCGTTCGTGTCTCGGATGTCGGCAGCACTTCTGCCGTCGTGCGCTGGGATCCGATCGGTGCCAACCCCGCCTTGTCGGGTATCAAGGTGTACCTGAATAACAGGGAGCAACCCGTCGGGGTTGGCGCCACGGAGGCGACCTTCAGTGACCTGGCACAGGGCACGGAGTACTTGGCCACGGTTGCGGCGACTAACGACTGGGGAACGACTCAGATGCAGGCGAACTCGTCGGTCGTGACGAAGCTGGACGTGAACCTGACGTGGACGGAGGCCTGCCAGGGGCGCGAGAAGTACGCGCCCCCGGGTGGATGCCACACCTTTAAGCTCAGTGCTCCGGGGTGGGCTGACACGTCGCTTGCTCACAAATGTACGATCCGTTCGGATCTGGACGGCTGGACCGAAGAGGTGACTATCGATCGTGCCGGTCCCATAGAGTCGAATATCGCGACGCGGGCGGATTCCGACGCGACGTTCGCGCAGAACGTGCGCATTGTCGGCGATTGTCGCCCGGTGAGGTGAGCCAGTGAAGAAACTACGTCGACTTGTGAGGAATGCGTGGCGCGCCCTGAGCGCCCGCGTGCAGGCGCTGCCCGGCTACGAGGGCCTCGCCCGCTGGCTGGGCGCGCTGACCCCGGTGGGGTGGGCGGTGATCGCGGCGATGCTCGCGGGCACCGTCGCGGCCCTCGCCTTCGGCTGGCTGGAGGGCTTCATCGTGGCCGTGATGGGCTTGGTGGCCCTCGTGGTCGCGGTCGCCTCGGTCGCGTCCCCGTCCCCGCTGTCCGTGTCCCTGCGCATGAAGAACGACCGCATCGTCGCCGGCCAGGTGGCGGTGGGCCGCATCCGCGTGGTCAACGAGTCCGGGCACCGCTCGGGTTCGACCCTCGTGGAGGTGACGATCGGACGAGGCAGTGGCGAGTTCCTCGTGCCTCCGATCAGCGGAAACGGCACGTGGAACGAGTCTTTCTCGGTCATGACGAAGCGCCGTGGCGTCATTAACGTGGGCCCCGCGCGCACCGTGCGCATGGACGGCCTGGGTCTGCTGCGTCGCGTGCGTTCGTGGGACGACCCGATCCTCGTGCACGTGCACCCGCCGACGGTGCGTTTCTCCTTTGACGCGACGGGCATGCAGATGGACGTCGAGGGCGTGGCCAGCGAGAAGCTGACGAGCTCCGACGTGTCCTTCCACGCCCTGCGCGACTACGAGCCGGGCGACGACCGCCGCGCGGTGCACTGGCCGTCGACGGCGCGCCTTGGTCGCCTGATTGTGCGTCAGTTCGAGGAGACGCACCGCTCGCATCACATGGTGCTGTTGGATACGCGCGTGGACGCGTGGGATCGGCGCTCCTTCGAGACGGCCGTGTCGGTTGCTGCCTCGCTGGCGCTCGCCGGCTCGGGCGAGGCCCGCACGGTGTCGATGCACACCGCGGACGAGTGGATCCCCACGGGCTCGCCCATGGCGATGCTGGATGCGCTGTCAGAGATGGAGACCTCGACGCGCTCGGAGTTCGCGGGCATCGTGCGCCGCTGCATCATGGAACGAGGCGGGATCTCGGTGCTCTCGATCGTCGTTGGTGCCAGCGTGGATGACGGGGAGGCGGCTCGCCTGGCGAACATCGCCCCCGTCGACGTCATCGTGTCGGTGATCCGCGTGGTCCCGGGCAGGGCGCGTCGCCGCCGCAAGATCACGCGCGGCGTCATCATCGACTGCCCCTCCCTCGAAGATCTGCCGATGCTCGTGTCGCGGGGGGTGAACGCGTGAGTACTCCTGCTCGCAACGCCTCGCGCCCGGCTCCTCCGCCGCGTCGCTCCCGCCGCCCCGTCGCCCAGGAAACCACCATGGGTGGGTCGATTCACCGCGCCGCCATGCCCGCGTGGTCCCTGCTCGTCCTCGCGGTCCTCTTTTCCGGTCCGATCCTCATGTTCGAGTCGGTCTTCGGCGGCGGCCAGGGCGCGATCGCGGCGCTCGCGGGCGTCGTGGTCGGCCTCGTGGTCGCGTGGGCGGCCGCCAAGTGGCGTTGGGACCTACTGTCGATCGTCGCGGCGGTCGTGGCCTCGCACTTCCTCTTCGGTGGCGCCGCCGCGCTGCGCGAGACGACGCGCTGGGGCGTGGTTCCGACGTCGCGGACCATCCAGACGCTCGTCGTCGGTTCGGTCGAGGCCTGGAAGGACCTCCTGACGCTGACGCCGCCGGCCGGCTCCTACGTGGGTCCCGCGATGGTGCCGTGGATGGCCTGCCTCGTGTGTTCGGTCGCTGCGGGCGTCGTCACGGTGCGCTACGGGCGCCCGATGTGGGGATCCGTGCCGCTGATCCTCGCCGGCGTGATCGCGATCGTGTGGGGACCGTCGAACCACTCGCCGTCCTCCCTCCTGGTCATCGCGTGGTGGGTGGGACTCATCGTGTGGTGGGCGTGGGCCTCGGCGATCGGACGCGCCCGATTGGGTGCCGACATCGTCATTGGTATGGCCTCCGCGACGACCTCCGCGACGACGACCATGGGCGGTTCCTCGCGCCAGATCGTGCACGTGTGGTGGCGCGTGGGCATGGGTGCCCTCATGGTGGGCGTGATGGTCGCTGCGGCGATCCCCGCAGCGTCCCTGCTGGGCCCCACGGCCTCGGACCGCGTCGTCGGACGCGATGTCATCGAGCCGCCCGTGGATGCGCGCCAGTACCCCTCGCCGCTGTCCAGCTACCGCCACTACAACAAGGACCTCGAGGACGAATCCCTGATCCGCGTGTCCAACCTGCCCAAGGAGGCGCGCGTGCGCCTGGGCGCGATGGACGTGTACGACGGGACGACCTTCGGCATGGGCGTCACCAACACGGTGGACGGCACGGCCGGATACCGCCGCGTGGGGTCCACGATCCCGGGCCGCAGCGCCGACACGGCGGGCGTGCAGACCTCGGTGTCGACCTCGCAGCTGCTGGGACCGTGGGTGCCCACGATCGGCCAGGTGTCGGTCCTGCGTTTTGAGCCCTCCGCCCCCAACGCGGCCGAGCAGCAGGACGGCCTGAACTACGACCTGTGGGCGGAAACCGCCCTGACAACGGGGCCGACCGGCCAGCTGAGCTACTCGCTGAGCACGACGATGCCGCGCGAACACGCGGACTCGGAGTTCGCCAGCGTGAACGCGGCGCGCTACACCGGGGGAGACACGAACGTCCCGAAGGACGTGGACTCCCTGGCCGCGGATCACACGTCGAGCGCGCGCTCGGACCTGGAGAAGGCGCGCGCGATTGAGCAGTTCCTGCACACGGATGGCTACTATTCCAACGACGACACGATCAATTCGCGTCCCGGCTCCTCCCAGGACCGTATCGAGCGCATGATCAGCGCCGAGGCGCTGGTGGGCGACGACGAGCAGTACGCGACCCTCATGGCCCTCATGCTGCACTCGCAGGGCATCAACGCCCGCGTCGTCATGGGCGCCTACCGCGAGGGCACGTCCGGCAGCGTCGACCTGACGGGTTCGGACATGCACGCGTGGGTCGAGGTGGAGTTCCCAGGCGTGGGTTGGGCGACGTTCGACCCGACTCCGCCGCGCGATCAGCAGCCGACGACGCAGGTCAACAAGCCCAAGTCTGTGCCCAAGCCGCAGGTCCTGCAGCCCCCGGAGCCGCCCGAGCAGCCGGTCGAGCTGCCGCCCGCGACCCGCGACCAGGCGACGGACCCGCACGACCCGAACGGCGTCCACATCCCGTGGATGGCGATCGGCACGGTGTCGGTGTCGCTCCTCCTTCTGTTGGGCCCGGTCCTGGCTGTGCTCCTGGCGAAGTCTCGCCGCCGCAAGAGCCGCCGCCGCGCCCAGGCCGCCGAGTCGGTGCGCGGCTCGTGGGATGAGCTCGTGGACACCGCGATCGACTCCGGCCTCGTCGTCGAGCCGCACCTGACGCGCCAGGAGGTCGCGTGGGCGCTGGCCTCGCAGTGGACGCCCAAGACGTCCGAGGACGACGAGGAGGGGGGCTGCCAAGGCCCGCAAGGCGCGCAAGCGCTCGGCTGCGGACGTGCGCGTGCCCGGCTGGTCGCTCTTCTCGGGCGCGGTTCCCCGGGCCGTCACCGTGGCGCGCCGCGCGGACGTCGCGGACTTCGCTGCCGGCGGTGCCCGCCCCGAGGAGGCGGAGCAGGCGTGGAGCGACGTGGATGAGCTGCGTCGCGAGTGGGCGGCTTCGGTGTCGCCGTTCGCGCGACTGCGTTACGCGCTGTCGCTGAAGTCGCTGCGCTGGCGCCGTCGCGCCCGCCGCCAGGCTGACGCTGCTCGCACGGGTGGCCGCTCGCTGGCCAAGCGCATGGGCCGTAGGAAAGGGAAACGTTGATGGATAGCGACGCTCGCGTCGGAATGGTGCCGTCGCTGCCGGGTTACGAGTGGATTCGTCCGCTCGGGTCGGGTGGTTTCGCGGACGTGTTCCTGTGCCGTCAGGAGCTGCCCAGCCGTGAGGTGGCCGTCAAGGTGGCACGCAGGGACCGTGGGGCGGACGGCGAAGCCGGTATCGCCCGCGAGGCCGACGTGATGGCTCTCGTGTCGGGTCACCCGGCGGTGGCCCAGCTCTACGGCGCTGGGCGCACGCCGGATGGTCGCCCGTACCTGGTGATGGAGTATTGCCCGGTCGCGAACATTCTCGATCAGGTGCGCGCAAACCCGATGTCGACGGATCGCGCGCTGTCGATGGTGATCCGCATGTGCGGCGGCGCTGAGATGCTGCACCGCGCGGGCTACGTGCACCGCGACATTAAGCCCAGCAACATCATGATCAACGCCTACGGGTCGCCGGTGCTGACGGACTTCGGCGTGGCCGAGCCGGTGGGTGCGGACCCGCGCGGTGGCCGCGACGGCTTCTCGGTGATGTGGGCGCCGCCCGAGCAGATCGCGGGTACGGCGCGCGCTCACCCGACACAGGACGTGTGGGCCCTGGGCGCGACCCTGTGGACGCTTCTCATGGGCCGTTCTCCCTTCGAGGTGGAGGATGGGGACAACTCGGCTCACGCGGTCGCCCAGCGCGTCGCCCGCGGCCGCGTGTCGCGCATCGACCGCCCGGGTGTGCCCGACGCTGTGACGGCCATCGTGCGCCGCGCGATGAGCCTGGATCCGGAGCAGCGCTTCGGGTCGGCGGCGGCCCTCGGCTACGCGCTGCAGACGGTCGAGCGTGAGATGCACCGCCCGGTCACGGAGCTGAAGCTGAGCGTGGTGGCCTCCTCGAGCGCGCCCTCCTCGGCCCTGTCCGCCCCGTCGTCGGCGGCCCTGGACGCGGAGCGCACGCGCACCCGCCGCGGGAGTTTCGCGGATGGTCCCCAGGCCTCGTCGAACGAGGCGTGGGCCGGCAATTCGACGACGAACCGAACCGGGTTGGTTGAGGGCCAGTCGAAGCGTCCGGTGTGGGTGGTGCCGGTCCTCGCGCTCGTGATGGTGCTGGCGACGGCCGGCCTGGTGGTTGCGATGCTCACCGGCGGCGGGCACAGCATCCGCCTGGGCGGTGGCGGTGGCGGCGGATCCACGCCGACGCCCTCCTCGAGCGCGGGGACAGTGAGTAATTCCGATCAGGGCGACGCGGGTGCCGTCCCGCCCGAGGCCGTGACCGGGTTGACGGCCACCCCGAACGGCAACGAGATCCGCTGGGGCTGGGAGGTGCCCGAGCAGGGCCAGTACCAGCCAGGAGCGCTGGAGTTCAAGTACGTGCTCACCCGCCCGGGCGAGGCCGTGGTGGCCGAGACGATGCGCCGCAACAGCCTGACGACGACCGCTGTGAGCGGCGAGAACTGCCTGACCGTGAGCCTCGTCGTGACCTCCACGGGGCGCGAGTCCGCACCGGTCACGCAGTGCGTGACAGTGCCGTAGGGCAGCGAAAGGATATTGGCCTGCTGGACGGCCCGGTGAACACGAACATCCCGGAGTTGCAGGGCGCGAACATCCGGTACATGAGCCGCTGCGACGTGGAGTCCAGCGAGTCCATTCCGACCCGCCAGGACATCGCGGATTACGTGGACGGCCTGGTGGATCCGAGGCGCATCAACGCGACCAACGCGAAGAAGAAGTAGCGCAGGGGAGCCCGCGCGGCCCGTGGAGGCTACTTCCGGTGGTAGCGGGGGCTCGTTCCCAGGTGGATGTTCAAACCGTTGTCGAGGCCGAAACCGATGATCAGGTCTTCGTCGGTGCCGCGATAGACGTAGGACTTGGGCATCTCATTCCTGACGGTGCTTGGGGTGATGATTCCGTCCGCGTAGTCCTGAAGTTCCTGCTCCGTGGGGGAGGACCCGCCCGGCTTCTGCAGAATCGGGTTCTCATCCGGATACTGGGAGGGATCAGTGTTGACCAGCGCTCCACCGTCGATGGGCCCGTATCCGGTGTATTGGTTCCAGTCGTGGTTGGGGTTCAAACCCGTGTGAACCAGGAGCTGCAGGATCTGGTTGGGGGTGGCGTCGGGCCACTTCTGGCGAGCCAAAGCCAACATGCCTGCAACTAAAGCCGTCGAAGTCGACGTTCCTTGTACCTGAACAGGTTGGTTCGTGTCTGGATCAACCGTGTTGAAGGGACCGCCGACGGCTGACGTGACGACGCCGTTACCCCACGAGGAGTATGACGCAAACGTGCCATCAGCATTGATTGCTGACACGCCGACAACCCCTGAATACTGGCCGAGGTGATTGGCGTTTTCGTCCTTCGCTTTATTTCCAGCTGAGGAAACGACAATGACGCCGTGTGCTATAGCGTTAGCGACCGCCCACTTTACTTCGTCAGAGCTGTTAACCCCCTGCGAAATGGAAATGATCTGTGCGCCGTCCTCGATAGCTTGGTTCATGAGCTTACCGACTGTATCCAGCTGCTCACCGCCAGATAAGCAAGTGCCGACCGAGCTCTTGCTCGTGGTCGAGGTCTGGTAGGCATGCAACGTAGCGTCGGGCGCTACCCCAAATAAGGCGAGACCAAAATGGCTGCCATGCCTGTTGCGTGCTGTACGTCGCTTGGACTCGCCTCAATGGTGCATGAGCTCTTGTCAGTGACATTGGCGCCCTTGAGTTCGGGAGCATCGGTGTTGACCGGTCCGTCGATAAGGGCGATGGTCACACCCTTACCGGTGTAACCCTTCTCACGTGCTGAGTCCAGGTGGTAGTACGAGAAATACTCCTGAGTCGTAATGGGGTCCGCCGCGTGCGCAGGGGCCGGGGCCACGGTGAGAGCACCGACGGCCAGCGCGAGTGCCGAGGCGACAGTGGTCAGGGCGCGCGCGGCGCGCCCCGCCCTCCCCACAAAACCGAAGGGAGAACGGGGCGCGGGCTGCGCGCTAGGTCGCGCGTGTATCATGGTCACTTCCGGTGGTAGCGGGGGCTCGTTCCCAGGTGGAGCGGTGTTTTGAGGTCGGACAGGTACAGGACGACCTGATCGTCGGCACCTCGGTACACGTAGGAATCGGGGACCTCCCGCTCGGCAGCGGGATTGATGAGTCCGTCGGCGTAGTCGGCGACCTCGTCAGCCGTGGGTTCGGAACCACCCGGTTTGTTGAGGATCGGGTTCTCGTCCGGGTACTGCGAGGGATCGTCGTTCACGAGCGAGCCCAAAGCGGCTGCGCCGTATCCGGTCTTTTCATTCCAGTCATGGCTGGGGTTCAGACCGGAATGGACTAGGGACTGGAGGATCTGGTTGGTGGTGGCGTCGGGCCACTTCTGGCGTGCCAGTGCGAGCATGCCGGCGACCAAGGGGGTGGAATACGAGGTGCCATCCACCGTCACTGGCTCGTTCGTGTTCGCATCAAGGGTATTCACAGGGCCTCCGACTGCGGCGGTCACGACACCGTTTCCCCAGGAGGAGTAGGACGCGAACGTGCCGTCGGTGTTGATGGCGGTGACGCCAACGACGCCTGACCACCGGCCCAGGTGGCTACGGTTTTCGTCCGTCGCTCCGTTACCGGAGGAGGAGACGATGATGACACCCTTGCTGATCGCGTTGGCGATGGCCCACTTGATCTCCGAACCGTGCTCAGAGTTACTCAAAGAGATGGAGATGATCTGGGCACCGTCATCGACGGCTTGATTGATCAGCTTGTCGATGCTATCGGTTGTGTCAGCCCCCCTGACGCACGTACCACCGGGTTGCGTATCTGATGACGTAATCTGGTAGGTGTACAGCGTCGCATCGGGAGCGACGCCCGTGTAGGGAGACACCAGCAACGTCGCCATGTCGGTTGCGTGGCGCACGCCGTCAGGGGAGTCGTTGACGGTGCAGCGGCTCTTGTCGACGATGTTGGCGCCGGCCAGCTCGGGGGCGCTGGTGTCCACGGGGCCGTCAAAGAGGGCGATGGTGATGCCCTTGCCGGTGTAGCCCTTCTCACGTGCCTTGTCGAGGTGATAATACGAGAAATACTCCTGGGTGGTGATCGGGTCCGCTGCGTGCGCGGGGGCCGGGGCCAGGGTGAGGGCTCCGGCGGCCAGCGCGAGTGCGGAGGCGACAGTGGTCAGGGCGCGCGCGGCGCGCCCCGCCCTCCCCACAAAAGCGAAGGGAGAACGGGGCGCGGGCTGCGCGCAGGCTTGCGCGTGTGTCATGGTCACTTCCGGTGGTAGCGGGGGCTCGTTCCCAGGTGGAGCGGTGTTTTGAGGTCGGACAGGTACAGGACGACCTGATCGTCGGCACCTCGGTACACGTAGGAATCGGGGACCTGTCTGTTGGTAGTCGGATCGATCAGTCCGTCGGCGTAGTCGGCTACCTCATCAGCCGTGGGTTCGGAACCACCCGGTTTGTTGAGGATCGGGTTCTCGTCCGGGTACTGCGAGGGATCGTCGATGACGAGTCCGCCGCCGTCAATGGCTCCGTATCCGGTGTATTGATTCCACTCGTGGTTGGGGTTTAGGCCTGAATGGACCAGGGACTGGAGGATCTGGTTGGTGGTGGCGTCGGGCCACTTCTGGCGTGCTAGGGCCAGCATGCCGGCGACGAGCGCCGTTGAGATGGAGGTACCTTGCGTGGTAACAGGTTGATTTGTACTTGCATCGAAATAAGTGTACGGACCGCCGACTGCGGCGGTCACGACACCGTCTCCCCAGGAGGAGTAGGACGCGAACGTGCCGTCGGTGTTGATGGCGGTGACGCCAACGACGCCTGACCACCGACCCAGGTGGCTACGGTTTTCGTCCGTCGCTCCGTTACCGGAGGAGGAGACAATGATGACACCCTTGCTGATCGCGTTGGCGATGGCCCACTTGATCTCCGAACCAACCTCAGAGTTACTCAAAGAGATGGAGATGATCTGGGCACCGTCATCGACGGCTTGATTGATCAGCTTATCGATGCTATCGGTTGTGTCAGCCCCCTTGACGCACGTACCACCGGGTTGAGTATCTTCTGACGTAATCTGGTAGGTGTACAGCGTTGCATCGGGAGCGACGCCCGTGTAGGGAGACACCAGCAACGTCGCCATGTCGGTCGCATGGCGCACGCCGTCAGGGGAGTCGTTGACGGTGCAGCGGCTCTTGTCGACGATGTTGGCACCGGCCAGCTCGGGGGCGCTGGTATCCACGGGGCCGTCAAAGAGGGCGATGGTGATGCCCTTACCGGTGTAGCCCTTCTCACGTGCTGCGTCGAAGCCATAGTAGGAGAAGTACTCCTGGGTGGTGATCGGGTCCGCCGCGTGCGCGGGGGCCGGGGCCAGGGTGAGAGCACCGACAACCAGCGCGAGTGCGGAGGCGGCGGTGGTCAGGGCGCGCGCGGCGCGCCCCGCCCTCCCCACAAAACCGAAGGGAGAACGGGGCGCAGCGTTGGAGGAGATGCTCACCACTGGCGCGGGTCCCATCCGTCGTCCGTGCGCTTCGCCGGCGTGATGTCCTTATCGGTGCCCGAAGTCTGCGACAGGGGATTCACGTAGCCCGCGGGCAGCTCGTCCTCGTCGTCGTCGAACTTGAAGGCCACGTACCGGTTCTTACGGCCCTTCTTGTCGTCCTTGCCTGCGCCAGCACCAGCGCCCGCTCCGGAACCCATGAAGCCGCCGTTCGTCGTTCCGCCCTTGCCAGCGGCACCGGCCGCGCCGGCAGCTCCGCCGCCGTTCGCGCCCGTGGTGCCCGCGACGCCGGAGGAACCGGCAGCGCCGTTCGCGCCGCCAGCACCGGCGGGGGGGAGTGTAGGAGCCGAAGCCGGAACCCGAGTACGAGCCGACCTTGAGGCCAGCCGCGCCCGAAGCGCCCATGCCGTTCGTCGAACCGGTGAGGCCGCGCATGCCCGCGGCACCCATGCGACCGGCGCCGGACAGGCCGCTGGCCAAACCGGAGCCGCCGAAGCTGCCCGATCCCATGCGGGCAGCGCCGCGCAGGCCGAGCGCGCCGGCGCCGAGGACGCCAGCGCCGCCGAGGCGGCCCGCCGTGGCGGAGTCAGAAGCCGCGCCACCGTTGAGGCGCCACAGCGGGTGATCCACGTCAGCCGGAGGGGCGGGGGTGTGCCCGCCGACGACGCCGTTACGGTACGCCGTGCCGTTCACCGCGGTGTGGAGCAGGTCCGTTCCCATGAGCTCCTGGGGATCCGTGATCGGGTTCGTGCGCGACCCGGTCTCGCCGTATGCGGGCTCTTGTGTCGGGACGGCACCAGAGGCGACCGTCCGGTTCTGGGCAGCGGCGGCGTCGGCCTCGCTCCACCATGGCTGAGCGAAACCACCCGGGTAATTCGGAGAAGATGGGCTTCGGTCGTCGTGGCGCCCAAAACTGTGATCGTGCTGGTGCCGCGTGGTCGTATCTTCGTGTTTCGTGGTCTCATCTACGTGTTTCACGGTGGCCTTTTCGTGTTCCGACCGAGCGATGGCTGCCTGCAAAACGGCTTGCACTCTCATAGTAGCGGCGAGGGAAAATGTCGTGCTGTTCACTGTGTCGAGCACGCGCTGTGCTGCGGCTTCGCGCTGTGCATTGGCCTGTGCCTCCACTGCCTCCACGTAGGCGGCGCCGGTCGTGAAGCGCTTGCCCAACACAGAAACGCCACCTCCGGGGGGAGGAGCTAGGAACCATAACGACGGTGTCGCTGCGCATCGCCTCGGTCGCAGAGTCCAAAAGGGTCGGAGACAGCAGCTCGCCCTCCTTGAGTGCCGTCTCCATTGCCTGACGGCCGGCCTCGTAGGTTTCATGGCCGCGAACATAGCTAGCCTTATAGCCGTTAATACGCTTGATTGCGTTATCGACCCACGCGTTCATGGCCTTAGCAGTTTCGCCCACAAAGCCTTGCGAGTCGCGGTACTGCTTGAGGCGCTCAACGGATTCGTCGAGACCCTTGATCGTTTGCTGGTGGTCGGAGTCCCATGCGTCCAGATCGCGATTGGAGCGGGCGGCCTCCATGAAGACCTTGAGGCGCTCGTACATCGGTGATGACACCATGATCAATTACCCTTCTCTCTCGAAATCTTTCAGTACTTGCGAGGACCGGATGTGGTGGTGGGGGCCGAACCGCCGGTAGTTGGAAGAGCTGCACCTGCGGCACCGGCCGTTCCTGCCGCACCGGTGGTCGACGACTGCCCCGACCCAGAGGAACCGGAGAAGAGACTCTGTACAGCGGATTCGATCTGCCCGAATGTCTTAGTGAAGTTGTGCCGCGCTGCCTTGGCTTCGGCTGCGGCGTCGGACTTGTCGACTCGGGCCAGCGCCTCCTGAATCTTTGCCAGCTGCAGCTTGTTGTCCTGCTCCGTCCCGGTGAAGCTCTCCAGGGCGGCGTTGATCTCAGCCTCGAAGGTGGAGATGAGGGCTGCTTCCTTTGCGAGGACTTCCGACACCGTGTCGAACAGCTTGGCGGAGCTGTCGCCCATGGAACGTGGTCCGTGCTCCCGCCCCCAGAACATGGACTTCTGAGCGGCGCTCAGGGAAGAAGCCCCCTGCGCGGACGAGGTGACTGCCTGCCCGCTTTCGACGACGTTCGTGGTTGCCGCTGCCTGCTGATCGCTGTTGACCCCTACCTGATCGGCCATTTGTAGCTCCTTAATATTGATGGAAGATAGAAGAGTGCCGCAATGCGCTCGGTTGCTTACTTGGCGACCTTGAAGCGGCGGACCAGCGGCTGGTCGGGCTGGTCGGAGCCCTCGATCTTCAGGGTCCACACGTAGGTCAGGTCAGAGCCCGAACCCTCCACGTCCACGGTCCAGGACGAGTAGTACTCACAGTCCTGCTCCACGCACAGGTCGTAGGTGTCATCGCCCAGACGCCAAAAGTCGGTGGCCGACATCATCTGGTAGACCGTGTCGTTCTTGTTGACCACGGTCTGGCCCTTGGGATCCAGCTTGAACTGTTGGGAAGCAATCAGGCTGGGCTCCACGGCCACAAGCTGCGCGCCGACCATGTTGTTCAAGGCCACGGCCTTCGCAGCGATCTGCTTCTTCTGGTCGCCAGAGGCGGACTGCATCTGCTGCACCAGCTGCTGCTTCTGCCCCTGGGGAATGTTGGGCAGCTTGCTGATATCGGTGGACTTAGACCCACCCCCACCATGGAGGGAGCAACCCGACAGCGCGACGGCTGCGAGTAGCAGGGACGAGGTGGCCGCACATGCGCGACGGGACACGAGAGGACATATTTTTTTCTCCTACTTTCAGACTGGTCAATCATATGCGACAAACGGGTCGCTGTGTCAATAAACGGTCAGATTGATGCGGGTGGGGTGTTCGCCAGCTGGGCGGCGACCACGCCGAGCTCACGGTGGACGACCTGCGCGCGGCCCGGAACGGCTCGCTTGGGCTTGACACCGTTGATGATCGCGCCCTCGCTGGGGTTGCCGGACAGGAGGATGCCGGTGACCGCCAGGTCGTTCATCATCTGCAGGACCTTCTCGTAGGCCGCACGCGACGCGCCACCCATACGGCGGGTGATAATCACATGCAGGCCGATGTCGGCGGCCTGCGGCAGCAGATCGATGAGCTCCATGAGCGGGTTGCCCGACGAGGTAGCCACCAGGTCGTAGTCGTCGACCAAGATCCACACTTCCGGACCCGACCACCACGTGCGCTCGCGAATTTGCTCGGCGGTCACGTCGGAACCGGGCAGGCGCGTGCGCAGGAACTTCGCCAGCTCACGCAGCTGCTTCATCGCCTCGGCATGGTTCGTCAGGTAGCGCAGCGAATACTCTTCCGGGATCGCACCCAGGAGCGAACGACGCATGTCGATCGCCAGGATCTTCGCCTCGCCCGGCGTGTACAGGCGCGTGACCTCGGAAATGATCGAGCGCAGGAACGTCGTCTTGCCGGTCTTGCCGTCGCCGAACAGGTACAGGTGCGATTCCGCGCGCGTGTTGAACAGGAGCGGTCCGAGGCGGGATTCCTCCACGCCCAGGATCATGTCGCCACCACCGTGCGGCAAGATCTGCGGATCCGGCACCTGCGCGAGGATCTCGGCGACCGTGACATTCTCGGGCAGCAGGCGCAGCTTCGGGCCCGGGCCGTGGACCAGCGACTCGCGGATCTTCGCCACCGTGAGTGTCACGCCCTGCGACACGGTCGACGGGTTCTGATCGTCGTCGGCGCGCGGCAGACCGATCATCATCTCGTGGCCCACCATATCGATGCCTCGACCCGGGCGGCCCTTCGGAATACGGGCGGCACCCTCGCGGTTGACGATCGACTCCTTCGGGTTCGCCGTGTGCAGCTCCAGGCGCGAACCGAAGATGTCCTGCGCCTCCGAACGGATGTCCATCCAGCGGGCGGCCGACACGATGAGGTGAACGCCCAGCGACAGGCCTCGGCTCATCATCGTTGTCACCGTGCGGTCCAGGCCGTCGAACTCGGAGCGCAGCGCGCCCCAGCCGTCGATCACCAGGAACACGTCGCCGTAGCCGTCGTCGTAGCGTCCTTCCAGGCGCCCGCGACGGTAGGTGTCCATCGAGTCGATGCCGTGCGCGCGGGGAAGTAACGCTCGCGATCGTCCATGATCGCCGCGATCTCGGCGATCATACGCGTGCGCACCTCCTCGGTGTCGCGCGTCGCGATACCCGCCACGTGCGGGGCACCCGCAAACCCTGCGAACGTACCGCCACCGAAGTCCATGACGTAGAACTGGACTTCCTGGGGCGTGTAGGTCAGCGACAGGGCCTGCACGATCGTGCGCAGCGCCGTCGACTTACCCGTCTGCGGGCCGCCGACCAGCGCGAAGTTACCGCCCGCGCCCGACAGGTCGAGGACGAGGGTCTCGCGACGCTGCTCGAGCGGCAGGTCGACCGTGCCCAGGGGCACGCGCAGGGTGCCGGACTCGCGCCACGCGCGCGACACAAAGCCGAGCTCCGGGTCCGGGCGCAGGTCGGGCATGAGGGTCGCGAAGGTATCCGGGGTCTCCAGCGGCGGCAGCCACACCTGGTGCGCCGGGTAGCCCTTGCCCTTCATCTTCGCCACGGCGATGTCCATCTCGGACATGTCCGCCCAGACCTCGTCGCCAGCCAGAACGACTTCCTGGTTCTGGTCGACATCTTCCTCCTCGCCCAGGTCCTCGCGCGTGATGACGGGAGCGACCGTGAACGGCAGGATCTCGATCGGCGCGGTCGGAGCGCCGGCCGTCGAGGCCTCGGAAATCGATGCGAGCGTACGCGCCGGCGGGGGAGCGGCCACGTAGGACGCGCGGAAACGAACGAGGCCGTCGCCGCCGGCCTTCAGGTAGCCCGAACCGGGCAGCGGGGGCAGCTTTGCGGCGTCGGGGATACCCAGGACCTCGCGAGAGTCGTTCTCCGTGAAGGTCTTCAGGGCAATGCGGTACGACAGGTGCGACTCCAGGCCGCGCGCCTTACCCAGGTCCATCTTCTGCGAGGCGAGCAGCAGGTGCACCGACAGGGAGCGGCCCAGACGACCGATCATGATGAAGACCTCGCCGAACTCCGGCTTGGCCATCAGCATTTCCGTGAACTCGTCCAGGACGATGAACAGGGCCGGCAGCGGCGGGAACTCGTGCTTGCCCGCGAGGCGATCCGCCTCGTAGTCGGACACGTTCGCGTAGTTGCCTGCCTGACGCAGAACCTCCTGGCGGCGCACCATCTCGCCCTGCAGGGCGTCCTGCATACGGTCGACCAGGGAGAGCTCCGACTCCAGGTTCGAGATCATGGCCGACACGTGTGGCAGATCCGACATGCCGGCGAAGGTCGCGCCACCCTTGAAGTCGACGAGGACCAGGTTCAGCTGCTCCGGAGAGTGGGTGAGCGCCAGGGCGAGCACGAGGGTACGGAGCACCTCGGACTTACCCGAACCGGTCGCGCCGATCAGCAGGCCGTGCGGACCCATACCCTGCTGGGCGGATTCCTTGATGTCCAGGACCACGGGGCGGCCCTCGGGCGTGACGGCGAAGGGGGCGGCGAGGCGCTCGCGGCCCTCGCGGCGTCGCCACTGCTTCTCCGGGTCGAAGTCACGGATATCGCCGATGCCGACGAGCTCCATGAGGTCCATCTGGCGGGACTCGTCCGAACGGCCCACGGGCGTCTCCGCCTCTTCCAGGTTCTGCTGGGTGGCGAAGGGCGTCATGCGGCGTGCCACGGCCTCGGCCTGAACGGCGGTGAGGCGGTCGGCGAACGCCTGCTCGGGCAGGGAGTCCATGGTGACCACGTCGACCACGTCCGCGCCCTTGTGATCAGGGTTGGGGTGGATGACGAGGCGCAGCGCTGTGTGCGACTTCATGGGCGTCCACTCGCGGGCGCGGGACATGATCGTCACGCCGCGCACGCCCACCGCCGAACCGAAGGGGGAGTTGGGCGGGAACTCAGCGCCGTCGCACACGAGGAGGAGGTGGGGCCACTCGGGCATGTCGTCGCCCGGGCGGTACGCGCCGCGCATCGCGATGTCGGGGCCGATCATCTCGGCGAGCTCGCGCGGGTCCGTCGAAATCATGCGGCCCGGGCCCACCGCGTCGCGCACGATGGAGGAGCGGGCCTGCGGCATCCACTTGACCCACTCCCAGTCGCCCAGTCGATCGGCCGAACACAGAACCGCGATCTTGAGCTTGGAGGGGTCAATGAAGCACGCCAGGTGCATCATGATGGCGCGCATTTCGTCGTAGGCGCTTTCGCCGTCGCCGACGACCTCGATGTGGCTGAAGTCACCCAGGTAGAGGAACTTGCCGACGTTGTCCGTGTGGTCGTGGACGCCGATGAAGCGCTCCATGGCGGACAGGCACACGACGTCCATCTCCGTCATCGGGTCGATCGGGGGGACGCTCGAAGATGAGGCCGAGGGGCTGGGTGCCCGAGCCGTAACGGAACGTCAGCAGGTCGTACGTGTTGCCCTCGCGCGACCACAGGCGCGAACCGTTGGCGGCCAGTGTCACGAGGGCGTCGGGCGAGGGGTAGACCCAGTTGTAGTAGGCGCGCTGCTTCTTCGCGACCTTGCGCACGGATTCGCGCGTCTCAGCCAGGTAGGAGAGGTATTCGCGGCGCTGCGTCTTCACGCGCGTGCGGTACTGGGAGAACTGGCGGAACATGTTGAAGCCGACCATGCCCAGCATGGCGACCAGCATGCCGCCGCCCATGAGCATCGAGCGGGGGCTCTCGGACTGCATGGCCATGAAGACCATGACGCCCGTCGAACCGAGCATCGGGACGACCATCATCAGGACGTTACCGATCGATGCGGGCTTCGGCCTTCTCCGGCGGCATCTGGATTGCTAGGGTGCCGGAGGGCTGCTCCGGAACCGCGGCAGTCCGCCGTTTCTTGCGTGTAACCATCAGGTCTCCTCGCGCTGTGCGCGTACGTGTTCGATGCGACTGCACCCAGTGTAGCTGAGTGGACTTGCAAGTTTTAACCGGCGGTTAGCGTCGGTGCATTACACTGGGCACTGTTGTTTACCTGAGAACGGAGGTTACATGAGCGCCACCATGGTGTCAGTGACTGTTGTCGACTCCGATGGCACCTCCGACTTCGCGGCTCCCGAAGGGACGACGGTCGCGGGCCTGTGCGCCATGCTGGAGATCGATCTGTCCCTTCCCTCGGTGCGTGTCTCCTACGCCGATGGGCGTCCCCTCGACGGCGGGGCTGTCCTCGGTCGTGACCTGCCCGCAGGCTCGACGATCGCTCTGTCCAGTCGCGTCCTGTCCGCTCAGCAGGTCAACGAGGCCTCGGAACGCCAGGAGAACCAGTGGCTGTCCCCGGTCCTCGCCCTCCTCGGCTACTGCTTCATCGTGATCGGGGCGGTCAGCTCCCTGTGCCTTCTGCCGATGCTCGCAGATGCGGCCCTCGTCGGCTTCGCTCACCCCGAGGACGGCCCGAAGTGGGCCGTCGAAGCCGCGAACATTCCGCTGTGGGTGCGCGGCGTGTGTGCCGCCGTGTGCTGCGCTGCTTCTGCCCTCCCGCTTTTTGCTTCGCGCGCGGTCCGTTCGAGGCCTGCCCTGCTCCTCCTGATGCCCGCGCTGGCCGGATATAGCGCGATCGGTTTCGTGGCGATGTCTGGCATCCACGCCCTGTCGGTCGCTCCCGTGATCGGCGTGTGGGTTGCCCTCGCGGTTTCGCTGGCGGTCGTGTCGCTGACGGCGACCCCCACCGCGCTGAGCGCCCTGTTTGCATGGATCGGAGCCACGGCGCTGGTCACGATCGGCGCGTACCCGATGTTCAGCCTCATCGACATCACTCCGCTGGCTCTCCTCCTCGGGGTCTTCCTCTTCCTGATGGCACCCCGTTTTGCCCTGCGCGTGCCCGACAGTCAGCTCGTTGATTCCGCGTCGGTGCAGACGATCGCGTCGCGCATTCGCCAGCCTCCCGTGCAAAAGCCCAGCACGCTGACCGGCGGCCGCATGGCGGACGCCCTCGGGCACACCGATGCTCGGTACACGCTGCTGGTGGCCGCCTCGACGCTGTTCATCCTGGTGGGCGGTATTCCCCTGGCGTACACGGTGACTCCCGCGATCACGTTGGGCCGAGGCCTCGGCGGCTTCATCTTCGTCCTCATGTCCATCGTGACCCTACTGACGGCACCTCGGGGGATCCGCACGCATGCCGGTCAGATCCTGCCTCGCGTCGCCGCGGCGGGTGTTGGCTGCGCGTTCCTGTTTGGTACGTGGTCGCAGTCCTTGGCGGTGGGGACCAGTGAAGGAACGTACTCGCTGTTCCCCCTGCTCCCGTTGTCCATCCTGCTGATCATCGCGGTCGCGACGATCCTGTGGATGACGCTGCATGTTCCCAAGGGCCACGCCGCCCTTGCGGGCACGATCATCGACTTCGTGCAGACTTTCTGCATCTTTACGCTCCCCCCCGCGGCGGTTATCTCCTCGGGTCTCTTCGAGTTTGCTTGGAGGGCAATCCTGTAATGGCTGATACGACGAAGACTCCTTTCGCCCACGCGCCTGCTTCAAGGCTCGTCGGTGCGTATCTCATCGACCTGCTGGTCCTCGGGGCCCTGGTCGGCGTGACGTGGTACGTGCACTTCACGGCGTGGACGATCGGGATGATCACCGCCGAGGCCGTGGTTGCCTCCGCGCTCATGCTCGGCGCGTCGGGTCGGACCCCGGGCATGGCCCTCATGCGCGTGTGCCTCATCCGCGACGAGGAGGACGCGCAGACTCCATCGCTAGGCGCGGCGCTGGGCTACACGGCCCTCGCCGTGCTCCTCCAGGTCACCGGTGTGGGCCTGCTTGCCTCGTACGCGATGGTCCACGACGGGCGTACGTGGCTGAGCGGCCCCACCCGAACCCGCTTCGTCGACCTGCGCAAGCACGCGGCGCTCGCGGCGGGCCCCGGTGAGATTGAGCGCTCCGAGCGTCCGAGCCGTGTTCCCAGCGGTTTCGATAGCGTTCGTGAGGGATCCGATCAGTGGAGTGTCCCCGCTGCCCCGCTTACGCCCGTGCCCTCCTCTGCGCCGGACTATTCCGCGCCCGGTCAGCGTGCGAACGACCCCTACGGGGAGGATTACGGCGCCCCTGCAACGCCGGTGGTCTCCCCGCTCCCGGCGGCCCCTGCGATGCCTGCCGCGCCCGCCATGCCGGCGGCCTCCAGCGCGCCAGCGGTACCCAGCATGCCCGCTGCGCCCAGCATGCCCGCTGCGCCCAGCATGCCCGCTGCGCCTGCCGCGCGCGAGAACAACGAGTTCGATGCACTCCTCGCGCCGCCCCGGGGCACGCCTGACACGCGCCGTCCCGCGCCTCAGCGTCCCGCGGCACCGGCCATGCCCGCCCCGTCGGCGCCTGCCGCTCCCGCGCAGGTTCCCGCTCCGCCCAGCTGGGGAGCGCCCTCCCAGCAGGTGCCCCCTCAGCCCGCCCAGGCCTCGTACGGCGCAGGAGCGCAGTACGCGGCTCCCGCATCCGGGGTGCCCGGCCCTCCGCCGAGCCGCCGCGACGTGCAGGCTGCGCAGCGCTCCGGGACCTCCCAGTGGGGTGGGGCCGGACAGTCCCAGTGGGGTGCGCCCGCGACGCCGCCGCGTACGCAGCTCCTGTGGATCATCTTCGACTCCGGGCAGCGTGAGCTCATCGACATGCCGGTGACGCTCGGGCGTGCACCTGCAGCCGTCGAGGGGTCGCGTGCGGTTGTCGTTCCCGACGCCACGATGTCGCTCTCGCGCACGCACATGCGGCTGGGGCCCCACGGCCTCCGGCGCCTGGATCGAAGACTCCTTCTCTGCGAACGGCACGCAGATTCGCACGCCCGATGGTCGCGTCATGGAACTGACGGGCGGACAGGCGGTCGAGGTGCCCGCCGGTACCGAGGTCATCATGGGTGACCGGAGGGCCACGATCGTCTACGCCGACGCCGACTCGGTGCACTGACCCTGTCGGCAGGGTGATCCCCTCGCCGCCGTCCCGACAAGGGGCGGCGGCGGTTTTGCAGGTGCGCGCTCACGCCCCTATTTAACCGGCTGGGAAATTCTTGCGTGTGGCGGGGTGAGTAGAGGCAGCGCGCCGTTCGAGAGTACGGAAACGGGGTCATAGGACACTACGTGTTGCTGTGTGGCGCTGGCTGTTGCTTGTGGACCCGCGGGTTTTTGGGTGTCGGAGGGGCTGGGTGTGCGGCCGGGCTGCTCAGTGTGCTGACGTGTGGTTCGGCGCATCGCCCTGATGCCCAGCTATCGCTGTCAACCAGCAATTCCGCATGCAATTCCCGTGAACGCATGTCGGAGTTTGGGTTCTGATCGTTGATATTCTGCGATTTTTGAGCTTGTGTTGATTCGTGCTGCGGGGGAATTGCATGCGAAATTTGGCTGGCGGTGGTGTCGGTGCCGCCCGCTTCGGCCGTCCGCGCCGCGAGCTTCGATCGGCGCGTTGGATCGTTGTCCGGCCCCGCCGCCCACGGGCACCGCGGCCCGCAGCCCGGCCTTCCGATCTCTCCGGTGCCGCGGGACCCGGGCCCTGCGGTCCCCCCCGATGCCCTCCACGCCGGTGGCGGTGGGGGTTTTGCAGCATTAGAGGCTGCCTGTCGGCGTGTCGCCGGCGTGTCGTGGTTCTAATGACGCCATTTCCCCCCGTTTGGTGGCGGTGAGGCCGCGGTTTGAGGTGGTGTGGTGCCCAAAGTGCAGACCACCTCGGCGAAAAACGCCGGAAATCGGGTGTTGTGGGCGAGGTGGTCTGCGTTTTAGGCGCAGTGGTGTCAGTCGTGGTGGCCGTGCTGGCAGCCGGGCCCCTCTGCTGGCAGCATGAACCCTTCAATGCGCAGCTAAACCCTATTGGTGGCATGGTGGGCAGCCTGCCCAGGCCACCACCTATCGGGCTAACGTGCGGGTTGTCGGGCCCGCGTGCGCAGGATGCGTTCACAGAAACAGAAGTGGGGCCTGACGGCTCGCAGGCGTCCCGACGCTCCCCATGCCTCCTCGGATACGACGGAGGCGTGACCCCGAAGGGTCCCGCCTCTCGTTGCGTACGGTCGCCACGCCGTCGGCGCTGAAAGTCACCACAAAACCAACATGTTTTGTCCTATAACCCCCGAAACGCCATGCCATGGCGCGGAATCGGTCGCTTGCGGGTACGGAAAAGGGCCGCCCCAATGGGACGACCCTTTTCCGTAGCGCTAGGCGCTCATGCTCTCAAGAAGCGGGCAGCGTTGGACTGGTCCGTCTGCTGGTAGTTGGAGCGAGCCGAATCAACGGCGGAGGAGGTGCGGCGCAGCACGTCCTTCAGGCCCTCAAGGCCCTGGTTCCACTGACGCTGAGCGGCGTCGTAGGCTTCCTGCGTCTGGCCTTCCCACGACGAGCGCAGCTGGTTCAGCGTCTGCTCGAGATCGTCGAGGCAGTTCTGCAGGTTAGCGGCACCCGTGTTGATGTCAGCGGCGGCGGCGTCAAGCGCGGCGTAGTTTACCTGGAAATCCATATCAGTCTCCTAATCTACCTAATCTCTCACAGTCCGCCGAGCAGGTTGGAGAACGAGTTCTCGGTCTCCGACTCGTTGGCTTCCATCGACGAATCAGTGGCGCGCAGGTTATCTGCGAGGTCCTGAAGGGCCTGGTTAACCTTGGCGGCGTTTTCCTGCCACTGAGTCATCAGCGCCGTGAACTGCGCCGATGCGGCACCCTGCCAAGAGCTGCCGATGGTCGACAGGTCGCCCTCGAGGCGCTTGAGGTGGCTGTCGATGTCGGCCTTGGTGGACTCAACTGCCGAGAAGCCCTGCTTCAGGGCGCCTTCTGCTGCCCTCTGGTCTGCCATGTGAACCTCCATTTGTATAAGTGGACTCTCTCGCCGGAATGCGTGAGAGCATGGGGACACATGAATACTAACCATGTTTTCATCATTTTTTTCAATGTTACGGAAAAATCATGACAAAACCTGACCGAGAATCTAGACTTACAGGGTTGTGTCGTGTAGCCAAAAACCCCATCACGCGGCATTCGGGAGGACCCAATGGCATCGAAAACATCACGAGGAGTGGCGCTGATTCCGCTCACGATCACGTACGGCGTTGACCGTAGTGACGTGACGCTTCCGCAGTCGATCCCCCTGGTGGAGCTGCTCCCTGGAATGGTTGAAACGGTGGGCGCTTTCACTGATCAGCCAACGAATGACGGCTTTGCAGTGCGCACGGCCTCGGGTCGTCTGCTCGATCAATCCAAGTCCCTGTCCGCCCAGGGAGTGCGCGCCGGCGCGGCGCTCACGCTCGAGCCTCTGGGTGAGGGCGTCGCCGACATGGTCTACGACGACCTCACGGAAGCGGTCGGTCAAGTCGTCGAAAGAGTGTCCACTCCTTGGACACGTGAGGATGCTCGCACTCTTGCCGCCCTGTCTGCCGCCGGCCTCATCTTCGTTGCCGCCCTCCTCCTGGCGACCACGCCCCCGGACGCCCTCACCGCCCTGGATCCCAAAGCCGTCACTCGGTACAACTTCATCGCCGGCGCCATCGGCATCGTCTCGGCGCTGCTCGTGACCGCGACGTCCCTCGTGATGACCCGTAAGCACCCGGGAGCGAGCGGTGTTGCGCTGGCGCACACCGTCCCCCCTCCTGACGGCGGCAGCTGCTCTGCGCCTGAGCCAGAGCCACTGGGACACCGCCGGCTGGGGGTGGACGGGCCTCGGCCTCCTGATTGGTTCCCTCGCTGCCCTCACGCTGCCCAAGCGGTACCGAATCTCCATCGCGGCCCCTCTTGTCGTCGGTACAGTCTTGGCCGCCACTGGCCTCCTGGTTCGGCTCGGTCAGCTCTCTCAGGCGGGCATCTCCGCCATCCTCTTCGCCCTGATCATTGTGCTCCTCCAGGTTGCGCCCTGGATCGCGCTGGCCCACATCCCCGTGCGCATCCTGGACGCGGACACGATCGAGCAGATCCCCGCGAAGGGCATCACCGACCAGGTCAGCAATTCTTTCGTGTTCGTCGTCGCCCTGCGCTCCGGCGGGGCAATCGCCGCGATCTTCCTGACCGTTTCTCTGATGACAGCACCCGAAACGCGGTCGGTCTCCCTGCCGCTGACCCTCATCACGCTCGGTGCGGTGTCACTCGTCCTCCAGACGCGTTCGATCCGCGCTCGCGTCGAGGTGCTCCTCGGTGCTCTGAGCGGCCTCATCGTGATCCTCGTGGCCACTGTGCTCGGTGCCTACGCGGACCCGAGGACGATGCCCTGGCTGACGCTGTCGGCGATTGCGACCGCTCTCGTCCTCGTCGTCACCAACGTCGTCGGGCCTCGTGCCCGCCCGCACCTGACGCGTATCGCCGACACGATCTCCGTGCTGTCGCTGTTTGTCCTGCTTCCCCTGGCCGTCTACCTGTGGAGCTGAGCCATGCCGTCGAGTAAAGACATCCTTGAAGCCCAGCGCTTCAATCGAAACCGCCTGATTACGGCTTTCACCTCGGGTACACCCGACGGGCGCGAGGTCGACACTCCGTCGCCCGTGCGTCCCCTCATCTTCGGGCTCGTGGTCGCCATTATCATCAGCGTCATTGGAATCGGCATGCGTGTCTTTGCGCCGAATCCGAAGCTTGGGGATGAGCAATACCAGCTCATCGACGTGAAGGGAACGGGTGCCCGCTATTTCTGGGCAAATGGCGTCCTCCACCCGATTGCGAACGTGACCACCGCAAAGCTCCTCAGCCCCGATTCAAAGCTGCCGTACACCCAGGCAACCGCGGAATCGCTCGAGAACATTCCGCGCGGCGCTCAGATCGGTCTGCCCGACGTCCCCGATGACGTTCCCAGCGCGAGCATGCTCAGTAAGCAGTGGCTCTCCTGTGACTTGGAGTCCGGGTACCACACGTGGATCGCCAAGGAGCTGCCTGCGGCGAATTTCCCGGTCAAGCAGGCGACATCCGCGCTCGTGCAGGCAACCGGTAGCGGAGACAAGTACTTCGTCGATCGGAAAAAAGGCAAGAAGTACTACATCGACTCCAGCGTGAGCCGGCTGGGTGACTGGGCGCTGTCCTTCCAGAACCTCGCCAGCTACCCGATCACCGTCGAACCCGAATGGCTTGACCTCTTCCCCTCGGGTACGCCTCTGCGCCCCTGGAGCTACAACGACATCGAGAACGCTGGGCAGCCGGCCACGAACCTGCCCGGCGACCTGAAGAACGAGGGCATCACCATCGGAATGGTCCTCGATCAGGTCGATTCCGCCGGTCAGGTGAAAAACTCCTACCTTGTGATCGACGACTCGAATCTGGTGGTCTTCAACTCGACTGCGGCGCGCCTGTATCAGGACGCCCCGCCCTCGAAGAAGTTCCCCACCGAAATGTTCAAGTACGTCGAGCCCGTCCGAGCCGTCTTCGTTGGTGACGATTGGCCTGACGTCGAGGACTTTGAGGCACCCGAGTGGTTCGACGAGAGTCGCGACGCGGCCAGTCGCACGGTCCTGTGCGCCCAGATGGACACCACTGATCGACTCAATCCGAAGTTCGACCTGGTCACCATGCCCGAGAAGCGTGCGATCGAAGCTTCCTACGATGCGGAATCTCTGCAGTCCCCCAAGGGTCCGTCGACGACGCGCAACGTGACCGTCGCGGGCGGATCTGGTGCCCTCCTCGCCCTCACGTCCGGCGGTGGCGGTGAGGCCGCGTCCTACGTCTTCGTCTCCGACCTGGGCTTCCGACACTCCCTCGGCGATGTCCCGGCCGTCTCAATGAACGCGCTCGGGTGGAGTGCGTCAGAGGCCGCCTCGGTCCCGCGCGCGTGGGGTGAGCTCATTCCGCCGGGCTCTGAGATGTCTCCGCAGGCCGCCGCCACCTCAGTGGGGATCAAGTGAGCGCCCGCCGCGCGCGTTCCCGGTCTTTGGGCCGAGGCCTCGTCGGTGCCTCGCTGATCGCAGGACTCGCGCTCGTGCCCCTCGCTGCCCCGGTCGTCTCGCCCCAGGACTCCGGTGCGTTCGGCCCCGGTGTCGCACACGCGGACCCGGTGCCGACACCGAGCGTGCGTCCGACGCCGACTCCTTCGTCATCGGCAACGACACCCGCGAGCGATTCTGAGGGCGGCGAATGCTCGCAGAACTCGCCCTCCTACATCAAGCAAACGCCCGCCATCTTCGACGCCGTCGGAGTGCGTCGTGCCTGGGAGGTCTCACGAGGCCGTGGCGTGACTGTCGCGATCATCGACTCGGGCGTGGCAGCCGGCAACCAGCACTTCCAGGGCCCGGACGGGTCCGTGGTGCTCCCCGGCATCGACCTGAGCGGTGAAAACACCGACGGGCGCGTCGACGTCGGCGAACACGGCACCGCTATCGCAGGCGCGATCGCCGCGCAGGAGCTGCCCAAGGAGATGGGATCGGGCCTCGTCGGCGTCGCCCCCGAGGCGAAGATCCTCCCGGTGCGTGTCGAGACCGGTCTTCAGGAAAACCGCCCGCAGAAGGAAGGCGAAGAGACCTTCATGTCGAAGGTGGGCCGCGGGATCCAGTGGGCTGCCGACCATGGCGCGCAGATCATCGTCGTCGCACAGTCCGCACCCGTGGGTGACCCCCAGCTGGAGGCAGCCATCAACGCCGTGCGCGGCCGAGCCCTCGTCGTGGCCTCGACCGGCAACGTCTACCAGGGCCAGGAAGCGGATCAGGTCGTCTACCCGGCCGCGTATCCGGGTGTACTCGGCGTGACCGCGTCGAACGCCGACGGATCGGCCTCGGACCAGCAGGTGCATGGCGCGCACGTCAAGCTCGCCGTGCCCGCCAGCGTCATCCTCACGACCTGGTTCGACCAGGCCGACTGCCTCGTCGGCGGATACGAGGGGGACCAGCCCCTACCGTCCTCGTCCTACGCGACCGCATACGCCGGCGGCTTTGCGGCCCTCGTGGCCTCGGCCTACCCCGACGAGGGGCCCGACATGTGGAAGTATCGCCTCGAAGTGACCGCGCTGCGTGGCACCGCCGATCAGCGTACCGACGCCCTCGGCTGGGGTGTCGTCTCGCCCTTCGATGCCCTCACCTTCACCGACATTGGTACCAGGTACGGGCCCGAACATCCCAACGCTGCGCAGCACCCGGCCCCGGCCCGGCCCGCCGTGGCCCCGGCAGACCTCACGTCGCGCGAAAACAACCTGACGATTCGCGCCTACATCGTGTCCGCGATTGCGGTCCTCGGGGCCTCGGTGCTTGGAGGCCTCGTGATCCTCTCGCACCTGCGCGGCAGGCCCGCGGTCGTCGAAGACTCGGAAGAAGACCTGTCGTGACAACTCGGACAACACGACGCTGGGGTAAGAGTGTGGGGATTCTCACAGGCTCCCTCGCACTCAGCCTCGGAGCGAGCCTCGCCCCCGTCGCACCGGCTTACGCGGCCGACCCGCCGATGACAGCCGACAAGCAGGACTACTACAAGTACTACAAGCTGAAGTCCATCCATGATCAGGGAATCACGGGCAAGGGCGTCACCATCGCGGTCCTGGACGGTGCCGTGAACCCGAACATTCCCGAACTCAAGGGCGCGAACATTCAGGATCGGACGCCCTGCGTCATGAACTCGGCCCCCGAGAATGCGGCACACGGCACCACGGTCGCGCAGATCCTGGTCTCGCCCGAGTTTGGTGTGGCACCCGACGCGACGCTCTACACCTATACGATCCCCCTGCACGGCGATGCCCCGGGATCAAACTGCACGATCTCCGGCTGGACGGGTGAAGCAAAGAATGACACGCCGCTCCTTATCGAGCAGGCGATCAACGACGGTGCCAACATCATCACGATCTCCAGTAGCTTTCCGACCGATTCCATCGACCTTCGGTGGGCCATGGCCCGGGCGCTTGCCGAGGGCGTTATCGTCGTGGCCGCGATGGGCAACGAAACCACCGAGGATCCCAGCGATTCGCTAGCCCTGTGGAAGGGAATCTGCGGCATCGGAGCGACGACCCGTTACAGTACTCTCACGGAGTACACGAACTGGGGTAACGGCGTGATGACGACCGCGCTGGGCACAGTCATGACGCGTGACACGTCGACCGGTCGCGTCGAGGAAGAGGAGGGAACGTCCTTCGCGACCCCGATTATCGCCGGCTTCTTGGCGCTCGGCTGGCAGCACTTCGACGAGGACGTCAGCGCAGATCAGATGCTGCAGGCGCTGGCTGCAACGGGCAGAAACGGAAACCAGTGGAACAAGTTCACCGGCTACGGCCCCGCCGATCCGGTCGCATTCCTACGTTCAGACCCGTCGCAGTATGCCAACGAGAATCCGTGCGTTCCGCAGGTCTACGACTCGGTGCCCTCATGGGACGACGTCGCCGACTATACCGACGGCGTCGTCAACCCCATTCTGATTAGTAATGATGATGTCTACGTCTACCGCGGCGTGAACGAAGAGGCAGCCCTCAGCCGCGAACACGGCTACCCGACACACATCGGCACGAGCCCCCGCTACCACAATCAGTAACGAGCCTCGACTTGCCCGAGTGCCCGAGCGTCCGAGTGTCTGAGCGAAAGGAACAGACAAGATAATGCGATCGATCGGTCGGTCCCGAGGCCCGCGTGCCCTGTGCGTGACGGTGTCGGCCTGCCTTCTCGCGGTGGGCACGCTGGTGGCTCCTGCACCGGCCGCGCACGCGCATTCTCACAAGGTGCAGGCATCCGACGAGGCCTACTATTCCCGCTATTCACTGGCTTACCTGCACGCACGCGGGTATCGCGGCGACGGCGTCATCATTGCGGTCATTGATAGTCATATCGACGCCTCAATCCCCGAACTGCGGGGCGCAGACATCCAGGACAAGACTCCCTGCAAGGTCACCAATGACGCGGAATCTGACGATCACGCGACCGAAGTCGCCCAGATCCTGGTCGCGCCCGACTTCGGGGTCGCTCCTGGCGCGACGATCTACAACTACGCGTACGCGGACGACTGGGGGGACGTGGATTCAGACTGTGCTCTCGGCTCCAATTCGGCCGCTATGGCGCGCAAGCCGAGCCTGATTGAGCAGGCGCTCAACGACGGCGCGAACATCATCGTTATCACGTCCTCCTACAATGAGGCCGACGAGGAATCGCTGCGGTGGGCGGTTTCCCGCGCGATAGCGGCAGGCGTTCCGGTCGTCGTATCAATGGGTAACGACGGCCAGTACAACGCATCCGATACCATGGGTCCCTTCGCCGGTGCGATTGGTTCCGCTGCGCTCGCAACCGACGGAAAATACGCGGACTACTCGAACTGGGGCGACGGAGTCTCCATCGCCGCCGTCGGGCAGTTCTACGCGCGTGAGGCCAGCACCAATCAGCTAAAGACGGTCGAAGGAACCTCGTTTTCGACGCCGCTGATTGCAGGCGTCCTGGCCCTGGCATGGGACGGCTTCGATGGTGACGTGCCATCGGGGCAGATTCTGCAGGCGCTGGCTGCCACGGCTCGTGGCTCGGGCAGTCAATGGAACGATCGGACCGGTTTTGGGGAGATCGACCCCGTGGCCTTCCTCGCCTCTGACCCGACGCAGTACCCGGATGAGAACCCCTTTGAAGACAAGGGTAACGATCCTGTGCTGACTTCCGACGACATCGACGATTATGTTGATGGCCTCGTGGATCCCGAAGACATTTACAACGATAACGAGTACGTCTATCGAGGAATCGACGAACGGGTAGTGGATTCTGGCGCCTACGGATTCCCAGCCCATCTGGGCACGAGCCCGCGCTACCACAATCAGTAACGAGCCTCGACTTGCCCGAGTGCCCGAGTGCCCAAGCGAAAGGAACAGACACAATGATGCGATCGGTCGGTCGGTCCCGAGGCCTGCGTGCCCTATCCGTTCTGGCCTCGGCCTGCGCCTTGGCCTTGACGGCCGTACTCTCGCCCGTCGCCCCCGCGGCCCCCGCGCAGGCGGTGGATCGCGAGCTTACGGCAGCCGACCAGGCCTACTACTCGCGCTACAACCTGGACGCGCTGCGCGCCCAGGGGTACACGGGCGAGGGTGTGATTATCGCGGTTATCGACGGGCGTATTGACACCTCCATTCCCGAGCTGCAGGGTGCGGACATCGTCGATAAGAGTACGTGTGATGTGCCCGTAGATGCAGATACCGACGAACACGCGACGTTCATCGCGCAGCTGTTGGTCGCACCAGACTTCGGCGTCGCGCCGAAGGCCACCATCTATAACTACCCGATGGTTCTGGATCCACAGAAGAGCAGTGATGACTGTTCGTTGGGAATGACGCGTCCGGCAGGGCGAGCCACAACGGAGTACCTCATTGAGCAGGCGATCAACGACGGCGCTGACATCATTTCGATCTCCTCCGACTACCCGGATTCTCGCAATTCATCGATGCGGTGGGCGATCTCACGCGCAGCTGTCTCGGGTGTTCCAATCGTTGCCCCCGTCGGTAACGAAAGTGCGTACAACCCCGATGATGAACTGGGTATGTGGGGAGGTGTCATCGGTGCCGCTGCGCTTGAGGAGGATGGTACCGTTGCCGACTACTCGAACTATGGAGACGGGGTAACTCTCGCGACAGTTGGTGAAATCCGTGGACGTTCATCAATCGACGGCAAGCGCTACAAGACAAGCGGAACATCGTACGCTTCTCCCATGATTGCGGGTTTTCTGGCCCTCGCGTGGCAGCGTTTTGCCGGTGACGAGGTAAGCGTGAACCAGGTTCTTCAGGCCGTGCTGGCTACCGCGTGGGGGACGAACGGGCAGTGGAACGAACGCACCGGCTACGGTGAGATCAACCCGGCGGCTTTGCTGGCCGCTGATCCGTCGCAGTACCCGGAGGAGAATCCGCTCCTGGAGAAGGGTAGTCGTTTCGCCTTCCATGAGGATGACGTCTACAACTACTACTACGGGCTGGCGAATCCGCGTGAGGTCCTGAACGACGACGGGTATGTGTACCGCGGTGTCGATGAGGAGAGTGCTCTGTCCGAAGGGCAGGGGTACGAGGTTCACCTGGGGACGAGCCCGCTCTACCACTACCAGGGATGAACGGGCCGTGAGCCGCGACGCCATCGCGAATGTTGAACGCCGTGCCGACTTGCACGTAGGCTGAGGGGAAGCGAGGCGTCTCATCTCGTGAAGTGTTGTACGTAGATCAAACAAGTCAGTTAGGATAACCGTATGGTAGATGTGATGGGGCAGACCCCCGAAGAATTTGAAGAGATGCTCAACGCCCAGATTGCCGAGGGTGAACGCAAGGCTGCGGCTCTGGACGAGTTCCTGGCCACGCTCGAGTCCGCTCGCGTCACTGGTTTCGACTCCCGCCGTGAGGTCGAGGTCGAGGTCAACCAGGACGGGACCATGACCCGCGTGTCGATCGACGATGAGGCCCTCGAAGGCAGCGCCTCGGACCTCGAGGAAGCCATCATGGAGGCCTACTCCGACGCCGGCAAGAACATGAGCCGCTTCCTGCGCGAGCAGGGAGACCGCCAGTTCGGCGGCGGCGATTCGGCGATGGTCGAGGTCGTCGACCGGATTAGCTCGCGCCTCGAGCAGCTTGGGCGCTGATTGCCATGGGGTACGATCTCGCGATTAATACCGCCCAACTTCAGGCGCATGCGACCGAGGTTGACTCGTGTGCAACCACGGTCGAGAGCGCGCAGAACATCGCCGCCGGCACGCAGAACCAGGTGTCGCAGAACGCCTTCGGCCTCATGTTCTTGCCGTACACGATCGTCGCGCATTACGGCATCAAGAACCTCTCCGCGATGATGAAGGACATCTCCGAGGCCGAGCACCGCCTCGCCGTGTGCCTGCGTCAGCTCGCCGCTGAGATGCAGGCGGCTGAGCAGAAGCACGTAAAGGATACCAAGAAGGTCCAGGACGACATGGATGATCCCACCCCTGGTCCCGGCGGTGGTGGCGGCGGTGGCGGCGGTGGCACCGGCCCCGGCGGTGGCGGTGGCGTCGGCGGTGGCGGCGGAGGCTTCGGCGGCGGCGGTGGAGCTACCGGCGGTGGCGGTGGAGCTACCGGCGGCGGCGCGGCGCTCCCGACCCCTCCCAGCGGCGACGCGTCGATCGACGACAAGGACAAGGACGAGAAGAAGGAAGACGATCTCGCCTCCCTTCTGAGCGGCAACGACAAGATCTCCGTGACCGACGACGAACTGCGCGCTTTCCTCGAGAAGCAGCGCGAGGACGAAAACGATGACCTGAAGACGTTCTACGAGCGTCAGCAGGAGGACCAGGCGCAGGCCCTCGAGCGCTACGCCGAGGCCCACCCGGGCGAGGACATCTCCGAGGTCAAGTCGCTCATCGAGCAGAACCAGCAGCAACAGCAGGACTCGATGACCGACTTCCTGGCGAAGCAGCGCACGGATGAAGAGGCGCAGATTCGCGAGTTCGTCAAGGACAACCCGACGGCGACCAGCCGCGAGTTCGACACCTTCATGTCCAAGCAGCGTACCGACCAGCAGGCCAGCTACCGCACCTTCGTCGAGGAACAGCAGAAGGCCCAGAACACGCGCATCGAAGAGTTCACGAAGTCGCACCCGGATTCGAAGCCGGATGACGTGAAGTCCATCTTCGAGAAGCAGGACCAGCACGGCGATCAGGACATCGACACGTTCCTGAACCGCCAGCGTCAGGACGAGGAACGCTCCCTGCGCCGCTTTATCTTCGAAGGAGTTAAGAAGTGACTGTGAAGCAGCCCGTCTACACGCCAAGCCAGGGCATTCGTGGCTCCGATCCGATCATCAACGCAGCCGAGGACCTTATGTCCCTGGCTAAGGCGCCGAGCATGGACAGCGCCATGCAGGCAGCGGATTCCGCGCTGGACGCCGCGATCTCCGTCGTCGGATCGATGACGAGTCCCATTCAGGCAGCGGCCTCGGTTGTCGCTCGCCTTGCCCTCGAGTACGTGTACCCGCTGAACATGTGGATGAACCAGCTCACCGGTGACTCCGCGCAGGTGAACGGCATCGGCGTGTCCTGGCAGTCCGTTTCCGAGTCTCTGTCGTCGATCGCGGACGAGCTGGAGTCGAGCGGTCAGAGCGCCATGGCGAACATGTCCGGCGCGTCGGTGTCCGCGTACCTGATGCGCCAGGGCCAGGTCGTCAACGCTACCCGTGGCGTCGCAGGTAGCTCCTCTAAGTTCGGAAACGCCGTCGTGACGGTCGCGAACCTGGTGAAGAAGGCGCACGACCTGATCTGCGCGGTGATCTCCGAACTCGTCGGCATTGCCGTGGACGCCGCAGTGACGGCCCCGGCGACCTTCGGCGCCACCCTTCTGAAGGCGTGCAAGGAGATCATGGCGAGGGCCAAGGAGTGGGCCTCCCAGATCAAGAACATCCTCACGATGATCAAGACCGCCTTCGACGCCCTCAAGGCCATGGTCGACATGATCGGCACCGCAATGTCGAACCTGACCTCCTCCATCCGCGAGGTCGGCAAGGATTGCGCGGAGCCGGGCGGCGGCTGCTGCGGCGATAGCGAGTACACCCCGGGCAAGCCCCCGTCGCAAACCCCCGACAATCCGAAGCCCTGCCCTCGAGACCCCGAAGAAGAAGACTTCGTGGTGGGAAATCTTGAAGAAGGGCGGAGAGCTCATCGACAAGGTGCGGAAGCGTCTGAAGGACAAGAAGGCTGGCGAGGGTGTGAAGCTCCCCGAGGTCAAGACCCCGAAGGGGCCGAGCAGCCCCTGGCCGAGAATTCCGGCACCGAAGATTGGTATTCTCCCTAGGACAGGTGTCGGCGGGGGCAGGACCATTCCTCGGTGAGTGTCCTGTCTGATGGCCTTATTGCGCCGCGTTAAGCGGCAGCGCTGGCTACGGTTGTGGCCCCGCACAGAAACAACTGTGCGGGGCCACAACCATATGCAAAGGGGCTCAGGGGCGGTTGGCGAAATACTCCAGCAGATGCGAGTCGCCCGACACGATGATCTCGTCGTCGGCGTTGATGCGCGTCGACGAGTCCGCGTACTCGAAGCGCTGCTTGGGGCGGCGGATCGCCAGCACGTTGACGCCGTAACGGCCGCGCAGGTCGAGTTCTTCGAGGGAGAAGCCTCGCACCTCCTGCGGGGGGCGCAGCTTCATGATGGAGAAGCCATCCTTCTCCATCTCGATGTAGTCAACCATGCGGCCGCCCACCAGGTGCGCCGTACGCTTGCCGGCGTCCAAGTCAGGGTAGACGACGTGGTGGGCGCCCACGCGCCGCAAGATACGGCCGTGCTGGGAGGACGTCGCCTTCACCCAAATCGAGGAAATGCCCATGTCGACGAGGTTCGCGGTGATGAGCACCGCCGCCTCCAGCGAGGAGCCCACGCCGACGACGGCGCTGCGGAACTCTCGCGCACCCAGCTGCTCGAGGGCATCCTTGGAGGTCGCGTCCGCCTCGACGAGGGGGAATCGGCCCGCGAAGGCCTGCACGCGGGCGGGGTTCTTTTCGACGGCCAGGATCTCGTAGCCCAGCTGGTCCTGCGTCACCGCGACGGCGGACCCGAAACGGCCCAGCCCGATGACGAGCGTTCCCGACTGGAGTTCCTTTGACTCGCGTTCATCTGCCATGCCCCCATTCTTCCCTGCGTGCGCGCGTGCCGCGAACGCTGCGACCGCGCGTCGCTGGTATGCCCGATGTGTACGAGGCGCGGGCGTGGCGCGTCGTGAACCTAACGCCTGTTCGGGGCGCGAATCACCACCGTAGATGCGGAAATGCGAGTGTCGTGTGCGAGACGGCTGCTCTGCTTTAATTGCGTGAAACGCGCGTGAAACGCTCGGGAAATGGGGTCACGTTCTCGTACTGCCTCGTTATTTAGCGGGCGGACCGGGAACGGATGGCGACCATAACCTGGGCGACGACCTCGTCAATGAGCTTCAGATCCGACCACCGAACCCGAATCACCTTCCAGCCCGCGCGCTCGAGGTCTCTCTGGCGACGCTGCTCGGCCTCGATTGAGTCATGTACCTGGCTGACGGTCTCCCCGTACTTGATACGGCCATCAAATTCGATCGCGATCTTCAGTGCAGGCAGCGCAATATCAATGAAATACATACGGCCGTCTACACAGACTTCCTCCTGCGTCGTTAACCCTGCGATGCCTGCGCGCGCCAGCGCAAGGAGAACCAAGGCCTCGCCGGGAGACTCACAACCAGCGTCAGCATGGTCCACGATCCAACGGGCGTGCCCGCGCCCTCTGGCGTTGCGGGGAGTGGTATCCAAGGCCTCGCGGAAATCCCTCCGCGCTTCCTCCTGCCGCGGCCGCGACGCATCCTGACGGAAACGATCAAACTGACACGCCCTCGCTAAAGCCGCGCAAGCGATGGGAAAAGCGTGCTTGTCGTCCAGCGTGCGCGCGCAATCAATGAGAACACGGGCCGGGGACGCAATGCGAAAACCGATGTACTCGATGGAAGACACAGGACGGCCCGGGCGGCACGTACGAACACATACGGAGGGGATGCGGATGCTGTCATCAATGACGACTTCCGGGAAATGCACGCGGATTGGGCACTTTCTCGACGGCGCATACAGCGTGAGTTGCCCAATGTGAGCCTCGCACGGCAGCCCAAGGAGGTACGCGGCGACGATACCACTCATAACGTAGTCGGGGTAACGAAGACTCAGGGCGCACATGCGAGCGATGAAACAGCTGTTCTGCGCTCGCTTAAGTTCAGTCCAATCAACCGCGCTGAAGGAATGTAAATGCCGGCCAGTAGGCGAATGAGCTCGCCTTTTTGTGTGCGCCGATGAATGCGATCCTTGGCTGCGTGCGAGTCAGTAACGACCAGTGACGAACGGATGGACTCCACGCGGTCACGCAACATCGCAACTCCTTCGTGACGGACTGGCAAACCTCTTTGTTGGTGCATGAGTCCTACTGTGTGCCGATGATGGGCGCGATTCAAGCCTTCCGCATGAGCCTGTGGATAACTACGAGTGGGAGAAGTGACCTGTGGACGCCGAGCAGTTGCCTTCCGGTTGCCGAGGTATACGTACCTTGTCGTGGGTGCTTTGTCGCGTGTGCTTTCTTGTGCGCGCCGGGCCGGTGGTGCGCGTGGATTGCTCATTGCGTGTTGGGGCTGCGCGAAAAAGTTCGCCCTGCGGGGTGATTTGGGTCGGGAAGCGCGAAAAAGTTCGCCCTGCTCGGCAAAAATAGCCGATTTTCAGTGTTTTTGGGCTCGCTGGGAGAGTTTTTTCGCGGTTTGGCCTAGATGGAGGTGTTGTTGGGCGAACTTTTTCGCGCGGGGAGGCCACGGGGCTGCTGTAGGGCGAACTTTTTCGCGCGGGGAGGCCACGTGGGTGTTGTTGGGCGAACTTTTTCGCGCCGCTACGACGTCAGCCACCCCCGCGATCAGCCGATGATCGGCCGTTCCTCCGGCATGCGGATGACGCGGGAGCGCTCGCGCAGGGCGAGGGCTGCTGCCACCGTCATGGAGCCGGTGCGGCCAGCAAACATGAGGAAAATCAGCACGTACTTCGCACCGACGGGCAAGATCGGGGTAATGCCGGTGGACAGGCCCACGGTCGCGAATGCGGAGGCGGTTTCGAACAGGATGATGTCGAGAGAATAGTGCGTCATTGACAGCAGGAGGACCACGGACACGGCCACGAGCGCCAGGCCCAGCAGTGACACGGCAACCGCCAGTCGGACGGCGCTCGTGGGGATGCGGCGCCCGAAGGTCTCGATGTCGCGGTCGCCTCGAGCCTCAGCGATGACGGCCAAGACGAGAACGGCAAAAGTTGTGACCTTCACGCCGCCCGCAGTGGATGCGGAGCCGCCGCCGATCATCATGAGGATGTCCTGCACGAAGTGGGTCTGGGGCTGCATGGCGCCGACGTCCAGGGCTGACAGGCCGGATGAGCGGGAGTTAACGCCGGCGAGCATGGCGTTGAGGATCTTGGAGGGAGTGTCGATCGCGCCCAGGGTTGCGGGGTTGTTCCACTCGGTGAGCGCGAGGGCGAGCGCGCCCACGAACGCGAGGATCAGGTAGGTCGACAGGGTGAGTTTGGTGTGGAGCCGCCAGTGTCGGGGTGTGCGCAGGTTCTTGGCGACGTCCATGATGACGGGGAAGCCGATTGCTCCCACGGTGGTGCCCAGGATGATGGGGATGAGCATCCACCAGTCGGTGACGTGGGGGGAGAGGCCTTCAGGCAGGATGACGAAGCCCGCGTTGTTGAACACGGAGATCGCCATGAAGACGGCGTCCCACACGGCGCGCACGGGGTCGATGCCCATCGACAGGAAGCGCGGGAGGAACATGGCGGCCAGGAGGGCTTGCACGGTCAGCGACGTAGCGATGACGGCTTTGAGGAGCGTGGAGATCTGGCCCATGGCGCCGGTGCCGGTTTCCTGCGTGGCGAGCATGCGCTGGGTGAGGCCGAGGTGGCGTGAGACGGCGAATCCGAGGATCGATGCGAGGGTCATGACGCCCAGACCGCCGACGACGATGCCGGCTGCGATGACTGCCTGCCCGAAGGGGGACCAGTAGGTCGCGGTGTCGACGGTGGTCAGGCCGGTGACGCAGACGGCGGACACGGCGGTGAAGAGAACGTCGACGAAGGGTGCGGGGGTGTCGGACGAGGAGGAGATCGGCAACATCAGGAGCGCCGTGATGACACCGATGATGAGTGCGAATGTGCCCAGAGCGAGGCGTGCGGGTGAATAGCGGGCCTGCTTGGACAGCCACGCACGCACGCGCTGCATGGTCGTGGTGGGCACCTCGCCATGCGGGTTTTGGGGGCCTTCGGGGATGCGGCGGACGATGGGGGAGGGCTGCGGGCTCAGCGGTTCCTCAGAGAGCACGGGGGGACGAGGCCGTGGCGCGTCCGCGTATTAGGGAACGGGTGGCGCCGGGTTCGGGGCGTAAGCGAGGTGTCTTCCCTCGCTGCTGATGACCCTTGCGTGCCGGTGCCATCGATTACTCCTTAACGACTCTGCAACAAAAGTGGACAAAGTTGCAGTTTCCATGTGGTTGGGCAGTAGTATATTTCGTGAGGCTACGTAAGCGGTGAACGAATCGGGTTTAGCGCGCCTCGCGAGCATATCTGGGAGTCATTAATGGAACAGCAGTCGGCGCCGCGCTTTATGACTGTCACGGAAGTGGCGGACATCATGCGCGTCTCTAAGATGACTGTGTACCGGTTGATTCACAGTGGCGAAATGCCCGCGATTCGCGTCGGAAAGAGCTTCCGAGTCCCGGAGGCCGCGGTCGCCCAGATGATTCAGGCCGGTATGGCAGATCACTCTGGTGACCAGGCTCGCGTCATTGGCGGGTAGTATAGGCACGATGTGCCCGGCTCGGGCACCCATCATCCATCAGCGGTAGTACCTCTGCCGCACACACTACGAGGGAGGAACCCCATGGGCTCCGTCATCAAGAAGCGCCGCAAGCGCATGGCGAAGAAAGAAGCACCGCAAGCTCCTGCGCAAGACGCGTCACCAGCGTCGCAACAAGAAGTGAGCGAGCGGAGGCCCGGCCAATTGGTCGGGCCTCTCGTGTATTCGGGGCCCTATACTTGGGTGTCATGGACCGCACCATTATTCACGTTATGCGCCACGGCGAGGTGGACAATCCCAACGGTGTTTTGTACGGGCGGCTGCCCGGTTTTGGGCTGACGGAGCTGGGGCATGCGATGGCTGCCCGCGCCGCTGAGTATCTGGTGGATTCGGGTGCGGATATTGCGCGCGTGATTTCTTCGCCGCTGCTGCGCGCGCAGTTGACGGCGGCTCCGACGGCGGCCGCGTACGACTTGAGTATCCAGTCGGATCCGCGCCTCATTGAGTCGGACAACGTCTTCGAGGGGCTGCCGGTGAACACTAACCGCGCGATGCTGGCGAACCCGAAGTACTACAAGTACTACTGCAATCCGCTGCGTCCCTCGTGGGGTGAGCCCTATCGGGATATCGCGTCACGTATGAGCGCGGCCCTCTCCTCGGCGCTGCGCGAGGCCCGGGGGCGCGAGGCGCTCGTCGTGTCCCACCAGAATCCGATCGTGACGCTGACGCGCTTCGTGAACGGCCAGCCGCTGGCGCACGCGCCAAAGTCGCGCCACTGTGCGCTCGCGTCGATCACGTCGTTTATCTTCTCGGGTGCGACGCTGGTGGGCACCTCCTACGCGGAGCCCGCGGCGGACCTCGTCGCGATGGCGAAGGATATGACGCCGGGTGATTCGCAGGCGGACCTGCGCCGCTGAGCGTACCTGCCGGGCGAGCGCGTCGTATCGCGGCCACGTCGCGCCGTGACAGGGCAGTGCCCGAGGTGTGACCGAGCACTGTCCGGGGCGTGCGGTGTGAGCGTCGCTCAGTTGGCCTCGTCGCTGGAATCCTCGGCGGGGTCGGCCTCCTCATCCTCGGAACGCTTGCGCTGTTCCTTCGCGCGGCGCTCGTCCTCGCGGCGCTTGCGCTGGATGTCGCGCTCGAGGCGGAACAGGAACTCCGGGTCGTCGTCGGGGGCGGAGGGGCGCTTGGGGGCCTCGGGCGCGCGTGTCTGCTTCTTTTCTGCGCGCGATACCCAGCGCAAGACGAGCCAGGCGATGGGGCCGATGGCGGCGATCGTCGCGGTGAAGAGGATGATCATGAGCCAGATGGGCTTGGCGATCTTTCCGGGCATCTCGTCTTCGGGCGTGCGGTGCCAGTCGGCGGCAGCGTAGATGGTGACTGCGAGCATTGCGACGACGAAGACGATCCTGGCCATGCCCCTAGCATAGGGGCGTGGGCCGTCTCACGCTGGCGCGTTCACTCCGGGAGCAATCGGAGGAGCCGCGCGGCGTTCAGGCGCGCGTGACGCGGGGGAGCGTCGCGTACGAGGGGGCGGCGCCCGGCGCGAGGACCGCCGTCGATCCGGCTCGCATGCCGTCGGACACGGCCTCGGTGAAGGGCTTGCCGAGGGCCATTGCGGCGGCCAACGCGCCCACGCAGGCGTCCCCTGCACCCGTGGTGTCCACGGCCTCGCCGAGGGTGAGGGCGGGGCAGTGCCCGGCCTCGCTGCCCGACGCCCACGCAGCCCCGTCCGCGCCGAGCGTCACCATGACGTGCTTGGGGCCGAGGCCTCGTAGCGCCCGCGCGACGCCGATCGCCTCGGTGGGGCTGGCTGGAGCGGGCATGCCGAGCGTCAGACTGCCTCCGTTTCGTTGACGACGAGAACGTCGACGCGCGCCATGAATGCGGCGTCGGTGGGGCGCGCGGGGGCCAGGTTGAGCAGGACGCGCGCGCCAAACGAGTGCGCCCACGTGAGGGCTTCGGCGTTGGCGGCCTCGGGGATCTCGGCTTGGAGGACGACGATGTCGGCGGGGGCGGGGAACAGCGAGGCCTTGGCGGGCTCGACGGTCACGGTCGCGTTCGCTCCGGCGTCGAGGATGATCGTGTTCTCACCCGAGGAAGCGACGGTGATGAGCGCGGTCCCGGAAGGGCCATCGACCTCGCGCAGATGTGTGACGTCCACGCCGTGAGACGCCAGATCCGCACGCAGGCGCTGGCCCGAGGGATCCGCGCCGACCGCGCCGACGAAGAAGACGGGAACCCCCGAATGTGCGGCTGCGGCGGCCTGGTTCGCGCCCTTGCCGCCGAGGCTATAGGTGAGAGAGGTGCCCGAAAGTGTTTCGCCGGGGCTGGGGAAACGGTCGACGGTGACCGAGACGTCCTGGTTGATGGAACCGACAACGATGACGCGAGACATGGTGCTCCTTTGCGAGGGATGATTCATTGTGCCACGTCAGAGGTGCTGTGTTGTGGCTTTGGACACTTACGTGTCGGTATGTGCTCCGCGTCTGTTCGACGCTATTGAATTAAGTACAGCTTCATTCGAGTACTAGTTTCCTGTAATAGTGCTAAATGTTTGATTTGTGGTGAACTAATCGCCGTGCGCACGCTCCGATTCTTCATCTCATCACGGGCGGCAGGCTCCACCTGCCGCGTCGCCACCGTCCCCTCACAGGTCATCCGAGGGGCGGCCTCGGCCTCGTCGATCAACGTGCGCACCGTCGCCACGGACCGCGAATATGCGCACGGGCCCGCGCGCGTGCTCCTGCCGCTTCTCGGCATCTACGCTCTTGGGACGGTCTCCCTCCAGGGATTCAACCTCGTCTACCTGCGCGTCGCCCAGGACATCGGCGCGGGGGGACGCCTCCGGCCTGATCACGGCGATCCCTGGCATCGTCCTCGGTGTTGCCTGCTTCCTGTACGGAACCCTCGGTGACTTCATTCCGCTGCGCCGCATCGTCGACGTGGGAATCGCGCTGATCGTCGCGGGTTCCCTGCTTGGCTTCGTCTTCTCCTCGTCGCTGGTCGGCGTCATCGTCGCCCGCGCGCTCCAAACCCTCGGATACCAGGCGGCCGCCTCCGCGTACATGATCCTGGCGACCGCCATCCGTGACCCGAAGAAACGAGGCCTCTACGTCGGTCTCATGTGCGCCGCCTTCCAGGGTGGCACCGCGATCGGCATGCTCTCGGGCGGCATTCTCGCCGACATCAACTGGGCGCTTCTCCTCCTCATCCCCCTGGCCGGCCTCGCATTCCTGCCGATCATGGGGCGCCGAGTCCCCGCGCGCGCGCCCGCGCCGGACGCGTCGACGTCGTCGGCCTCGCGATCTTCTCCTCGCTGGCCCTGCTGCTCACCCTTGTCGCCGCGAACCCGCGCTGGTGGCTCATCGCGGGCCTCGTCCTCGGCGGCGTCATCTTCTGGCGATACATCGGGCGTGCGCGCACACCCTTCATCACGCGTTCCTTCTTCACGAACGTTCCGTGGGCGCGCTCGATCAGCCTCATCCTGATCGTCTACTGCATGAACTTCACGGTCGCGCCCCTCATGAACGGCATCGGTGCCGCCAACTACGGGCTCACGCCCGCCCAGGTGTCCGTGCGCCTCCTGCCCGCCTACTGCGTCGCCCTGGCCACCGCCATGACGTCGGGTGCCGTCATGGCTCGCATCGGGCGCGGGCGGACCGTACGCGCGTGCGTCAGCCTCATCCTCGCGGGTACCGCCCTCCTCGCGCTGTGCATGAGCATGGGGCCGTGGGTCATCACCGCCGCCATGTGCTTCATCTACGCGGGCTTCGGCGCCCTGTTCACGCCCATCTACGACACCGTGTTCGCGACCGTCGCTCCGGGGCAAAACGGGCGCGCCGTCGCCATGAACGACCTCGCCATGCAGGGCAGCGCCGCAATCGGCATCGGCGTGTTCACGCCCCTGCTCGCCTCGGGGGCCTTCCGGGCCATCGCCCTCGTCTGTGTCGTCGCAGCAGCGACCGGCATTGCGGGCGACTGGCTGCACGAATACCTGTACCGCCGCGGGCGCTGACGCGCTACTTCAGCTAGGGGTTCCGAGTCGCCCGAGGAGCGCGTAGCGCGAGTGGTCGCGCTCCTCGGCGTGCTGCTGTTTGTTGGGTCATCCCTGTCCTGCGGGCGGAAGGTTGGGGTCAAACCAGTCGGGGATGCGTCCGGGCTGGTCGATCATCTGTGGCGGGTTGCCAGTGGACCCATCCGAGGGCGTGCCCTGGGTGTAGTAGTAGGTGGAGGTTTCCTCGCCGATCCGTGTCGTCGCTGAGACGACGGCGTGGTACTCCTCGTTAGTCCACAGGTAGTCAACGATCTCAACTCCGCCGGAAGTCCAGCGTTTTTCGGATAGCTCGAATCCGAGGGGGGAGGAGACGAGCGTTGTAGGTGTCGCGGATGTGGTCGGTGTCCAGCTCGGCGAAGAAGAACATGCGCGTATGGAAGGAATATAAGGTCTTTCCGTCGTCCATGTATCTAGCGATGAAGTAGTTGTTCTTGTACGCCAGGAAGTTCTCGGCGGTGACGAGCTCGTTGCGTGCGGCGATGATGGCGGGCTCGAGGTCGCGCTGGAAGGCCTCGACGGACTTGACCTGGGAGCTGAGCGGGCTCATGGATCCTCCAAAAAACGGTGCGCATGCGGCGCATGCGATAACTGAAAAAAGTGTGAGAAGGGCGGTGAAGAGTTTTCTCATGAGGGAGGGTTGCCTCCGATGACGCTGCCGATGTCCCGGTTCGCTTGGGTGTCTTTTGTGAAGTAGTCGCTGTGAGATCCGAAAGGATCCGGGACAGGGAGCGGAAGTATGTTTCCGGGGCCCTTTGTCCATTTGATTCCCCCCACGTCACCCGAGAGATGCTTGTAGCCATCCATCTTGGCGGGGTTTTTCCCGAACGAAGAATCTGGGCCAACTCCTTGGACCATGTCGTTCACGCGCGGGGCGGCACTGACGTACGTGTGTCCTTCGGGGACATGGAACTCACCCACGTCCTGAACGCCCGAGCCGGGCGAGCCGAATTGAACGAGATCGTCGATGACGCCGTCTCCGACAAGTGTTGCGGCTATACCTGCGGTGGTTGAGCCGTAAGAGTGGGCGGCGACAGTGATGTGGGCGTCTCCGGCCCCGTGCTCGCGCGCCGCGTCGATGCCGGTCAGGAAGCTGGAGAGCTTCTTGGCACCCGCCTGAGCCATGTCGGTGTTTGATGCACGGATGACACCGGGAGGCGCATCGTAGCCGAAGAACGAGACCATCGCTACCTTTGTCCGTGGCCTGCTGCTCTTTCTGCGGATTCGCGCATGACTGTGGCGTGATCGTCGTAATCGAGGATGGAACCACCCTTGCCGTTACCTGCGACGCTCGTCGTCATGCCGGGCACGATGACACCGATGTGATCGGCGTCGTCCGGATTATTCTGCGAGACGGCCGCGAGGATATTCGGCCCGCTCGGGTCAAGCTGCATCAGGTAGCGAGGAACGCCGTCGGCCTCCTGCTTGAGGGTCTGGTCAATTTGATCCAAAGCCTTGACACGAGCTGATAGGCGACTGAATTCCTCAAGTTCTTGGCCGTTCATGTGGGGGCCCACCTTCGCGACGTACGCGTCCAGCTCTTCCTTTGCTTGCTGCTGGAGGCGTGGCAGCATGATCCGGTTCGCCTGGTTGCGCGACGTGTAGTCGACGCCCTCAAGGTTGCCAATGACGTCCGGATGCTGGTTAATCATCCACTGCTTGTCGTCGTCGGATAGGGAGCTCCACCAAGACGCGACTTCCTGCGGGGAGGCTCCGGGGGGTGGCAGCGAGGGACGCACCTTCTTGGTAGCAGAGTAGTGAACGTTGTTGTCGTAGGTTCCCGCGTCCAACGCGGATACTTTCTGCGAGAGAGACTCGACGAGTTCCTGGGCTCGTCTGAGGGCTGTGTTGACACGCTTCTGTGCGGTGTCGACCATGTACTTGATATCGAGGATATTCTTTCCGGCCTTTTTGAGCCTCTTCACCTCCGCTGCATCCATTGACACATTTCCGCTCGAGTCAATAGTCATTCGCCACGTGTTGGCCAGCTGCTTTGCGTCGTCAGCGTTCGCGCGAACTTCGTTAATGCCCTGAACGCCCTCAGAGGCGATCTCGGCTGAGCTGATGAGGAAGTTGACTTCCTTCTCGATAGCCATAATCTGCTTGCGCAGTGCGGCCTTGGCGGCCTTGATTGTGTGGCCCGAACCAATGAGGCTGTCCAATCGTTGTCCGAGGTCGTCGCCAACGGTCTGCAGCTTGCGCTGCTTGTTTTCGCACTCAACTGCGTACTCCTGAAGCGGCGCGGCTTCCCATTGCTGAATGTCTGTCCAGTTCACGGCTTCACCACCGAACCCGGGGCGACCGCGCCCATCGAGGCGACCGCGCCCATCGGCGCGTGCGCGCCCGGCGTGTAGGAATCATTGCTCATCGTGGCCTCCGCTTAAACGGTGAGTAGTGCTGCAGGTCATCCTATCTGACAGATGGTCGTTTTTCATCGCTCGAGGAGACCCTGCGAGCACAAGGAGCCCCGGCCTCGTCGATGAAAACCTAGGAAATCACGAGGGCAATGGCTGCGAGAACACTCCAGGAGAGGGTGAAAAAACCGGTGTTTCGCAGCACCGTGATGAGCTCGCGGCCCGAGGCCCCGGTGAGGACCGGCATGCTCACCCCGGCTGCCCATGCTCCCGCGCCCACGCCCAGCGCGCCAGTCGCGAAGGGGTGCAGCCCCACCGCGACGCCCAGCATGATGATCAGCACAACCGGAATCCACGCGCACGCCGCAAACACCGAGCGCGACGGGCGATCGCCCAGGCGTACGGCGGCGGTCATCTTGCCCGATTCGCGGTCCGTCGGAATATCTCGAATGTTATTGGCCATCAGCAGCGCCACCGACAGCAGGCCCAGCGCCGACGCGCTCATCCACAGCCACCACGGAGCCGACTGTACCTGCGTCCACGTCGTTCCCACGCACGCCAGCAGGCCAAAGAACACGAAGACCATCAGCTCGGACAGGCCGATGCCCATGTACGCGTAGGGGGTGTTTGCCGCCCGTGTAGAACCACGCGGCCACGACCGCCGCGGTGCCCGCAGCGATCAGCCACCAGGTGCCCGACACGGCAACCAGCGCGAGGCCCGCGACCCCGGCCACCGCAAACGACCCCAGCGCGGCCGCCAGGACTGTCCTCGGCTTGGCGAGGCCACCGCCCGTCAGACGCGCGGGCCCCTTGCGGTTGTTATCCGTCCCGCGAATGCCATCCGAATAATCGTTCGCGTAATTGACCCCCACCTGCAGCGCCAGCGCCACCAGTAGCGCCAGGGCAGCGCGCGCCGCGCTGAAACCTCCCAGGTAGTGCGCGGCGGCCGAAGCCCACGATCACGGGTGCGGCGGCGGCAGGGAGGGTGCGCAGGCGTGCGCCTTCAATCCAGTCAGAAACGGAAGCCATGCCCACCAGTGTAGTTGGAGCGGGCACGGGTCCGGGCAGCGGGTTAGCGCACCCACTCCCGCTCGGTGCCCGAGGCCTCGGCCGCGGCCTGCGCGGCGGCGGCGCGGTCGATCTTGTCGAAGCCCAAATAGGGGAGGGCCTCGACGGTCACGACCCGGCGAGGAGCCTGCGCGCGCCCGATATGCCCCGCCGCATGCTCGCGGATCGCCGAGCCGAGCTCCGCCATCTCCAGCGAATCCGACGGCATCGAACCGACAACCACGAGAGCGGTCACCACGTGGCCCCACTTCTCGTCCGGAGTGCCCAAAATCCACGCGTCCGAAATGCCCTCGAAGGACCGCACCGCGCGGCGCACCGGCCCCGGTGCGATCGACAGGCCGCCCGAGACGATCACGTCATCCGCGCGACCGCGCACCTCCACCTTCCCTGAAGCCCGGATAATGCCCAAGTCCCCGGTGAGCAGCCAACGGTGGCCGCCCTCGTCAAAGAAGGGGCTGTCCGCGTCCAGGTAGCGAGTCATGAGCGTCGGGCCGTGGATCGCCAGGCGCGTACGCCCATCCCAATCCACCGCGCGCACCGACGTGCCCGGCAGAGGCTTGCCGTCGTACACGCAGCCGCCCGCCGTCTCCGTCATGCCGTAGGTGAGGTGCACCTTCAGGCCAGCCTCGGTCGCGCGTGCGAGCAGCTGCTGGTTGGTCGCCGCCCCGCCCACGAGGATCGCCGCCAGCGAGCGCATCGGCCCCACGACCTCCTCGCCGGCGTCGAGGCACTGGGCGAGCTGGGTGGGTACGAGGCACAGGTAGCCGGGCATATCGTCCTGCGTGGCACCCTGAATCGCGGGCAGGAGCGCGCGGGGATCAAAGCCTTCCGAGGTGTCGACGATCTGCGGGTTCGTCTCCGCGACCGCCGCGCGCAGCAGGATCATTGCGCCCGCGATGTGGTGTGCAGGCAGCGCCAGGATCCAACGGCCCGGGCCATCCAGGGTCAGCTCGGTGGCCTTCGCCGACGCCATGAGCGCCTCGATCGACAGGCCAACGAGGCGCGGGGTACCCGCGCTCGACCCCGACGTCGGGACGACCAGGTCAATGCCGTCGAAGAAATTCGGGTCCGCGTTGATCGCCTCGGCGAGGCCGGGGTAGCGATCCTGGGGGAAAGCCTCCTCGGGGGTCACCGCGGAGCCGCGAAGCGTCGCCGGGGGCACGTCCTCCGGGGCGCGCAGAACGACGACCGTGTGCGGCGCCGGATGATCCGGGTCTGCCTGACGCTCCTCGTAGAGCTCCACGAGCTTATGAATCGACGCATTCGCCAGAGCAACCGCGCCGATAGCGGTGCCTCCGGGCACTACAAGAAGTCGCGGCGCAGTCATGATGAGCCTCCCAATGTCAACGGCGAACGCATATACGACCAGGATAGAGGCTTGCGTTCTCGCAGGTGGTGAGGTACGTCGCGGCAATAATCACGTTTGGTGCGTGAAACCTTGATGGTGTGGTCATTTTTATGTGGCACACTGCGCAACTGAAATTTCAACCGTCTACTTTCGTGAGCCTGCTCGAGGCTATAGGATGGCGTCGATGTTCAAGAATCTTTCCGCTAAAACCAGGTGGGCGATCGGCGCGGTGTGCGCCCTCGTCCTCGTTGTCATCTGCGCCGGCATCGTGTATGCGGCCAACTACTCCGGACGCGCCCTGCCGGGCACGACCGTCGCCGGCACACCTGTCGCGGGCATGACCCGCGACCAGGTGATCTCCGCCGTCAACGAGCGTGCCGACGCCACGACCGTCACGCTCACCGTCGAAGGTAAGCCCACCGAGGCCTCGCTCAACGAAGCGGGTGTCACGGTCGAGGCCGACGAGACCGCCGACGCCGCCATGAAGGGCTCCACGTCCCTGCCCGCGTTCGTCAGCGCCATCTTCTCCAAGCGTGACGTCGAACCCGTCCTCACCGTCAGCGACGAATCCATCAAGAAGCTCGCAGCGACCGCTAACTCGACCCTCACCTCGGAAATGAAGGACGCCTCGGTTATCGTTGCCGAAGACGGCGAATCCTTCACCGTCACCCCCGCGCAGAACGGCAACGGCGTGTCCACCGAGGACGTCGCCTCCGCCGTCAAGCAGGCGGGCACCACCCTCACCTCCGTCACCCAGGACGTGAGCGTGCGCCAGATGGAACCCTCCATCACCACCGAGAACGCCGAGGCCGTTGCCGAGAAGGCCAACGCCCTCCTCGACACGCCCATCGAAATCTCCGACGGCATCGACACCTTCACCGCCGAGCGCTCCGACAAGGTCAAGTGGGTCGAATTCCTCACCAAGGATGACGGCAGCCTCGACGACCCGTCCATCGACGCCGTCAAGGTCGCCGACTGGGTCAACGCCCTGGCCGCAAAGACCGACGTCAAGCCCGAGAACCGCGTCGACAACGTCGACTCCGAAGGCAACGTGCTGACCACCGCCCGCGAGGGCAAGAAGGGCCTCAAGACCAACAACACCGAACAGATCACCAAGGACGTCGTCGCCGCCATGACCGACGGCAAGGCGTACGAGGGCCTGTTCCACTACGACGACGTCGAGCCCGGCTCCGAGACCAAGCAGGTCGCCGAAGGCACCGAAAACCTGGTCTACCAGGCTGCCGAAGGCGAAAAGTGGGTCGATATCAACCTTTCCGACGCTACCGTCACCGCCTATGTCGGTGGCAAGGTCGCCGGCGGCCCCTTCTACATGGTCCCCGGCGCCCCCAACACCCCGACCGTCACCGGCACCTTCCACGTGTACCTCAAGTACGACGTGCAGACCATGCGCGGTGAGAACGCTGATGGTTCCAAGTATGAGACCGAAGGCGTCCCGTGGGTCACCTACTTCACCGGCTCCTATGCGATGCACGGCGCCCCCTGGCGCTCCTCCTTTGGCTGGAGTGGCTACGGCGGCTCCCACGGCTGCGTCAACATGCCCGTCGACGCCGCGAAGTTCATCTACGACTGGACCGACATGGGTGACACGGTGGTCGTGCACTACTGACACGCGTCGTGCGCTGATCGCCACTGAGCATTGAGGGCGGGCCGGAACCGAGGGGTTCCGGCCCGCTTTGTTGTGCCTGTGGCGGTTGCCTGTTGCTTGTGGCCCCGCTGGTGTTGCTTGCGGCCTCACGGGTGTTCCGGGCGCCGGAGGGCCCGGCCGCCCGCGAGGCTAGGCGGCCTCACTTCGTTCGGCGCCGCGCCTCGAAGCCCGCCCGTGCCCTCCGGACCCTCCGGCGCCCTTCACACCGGTGGGGCCTGCTTGACGCGTTGTCTCGAAGCCCGGCCAGGCCCCGCCGCCGCCCACCGGCACCGCGGCAGGTCCCTCCGGCGCCCTCCACGCCGGCGGCGCCTGTGCTTCTGGTGTGCCCGGCCAGGCCCCGCCACCGCCCACCGGCACCGCGGCAGGTCCCTCCGGCGCCCTCCAATCGCCCGGTGCTGGGGAGTGATGCGCCCAAACTGCGGACCACCTCGGTGAAAATGGGCGAAATCGGGGTGTTTCGGGCGAGGTGGTCTGCGTTTTGGGCACATTGTGGTTGTGGGTACGAAGAGGGGCGCAGGCCAGGTGGCCCGGTGGTGTGAAACCCCTGTCGCCTTTGCTCGTGCAGGCTGAGCCTCAACTGAAACCGTCACCGCCTTTGCTCGCTTGTGCCTGCGTGGGATTGAAACCGCCATCGCCTTTGCGGGTGAGAAATGGGCGTTTTTGGTGCAGTTTTTGGGCGCAGAGGTGACGTCGGTTTCAGCAGTCCCTTGTTGGGGGCGAGCAGTGGTGTTGTTGGTTTCAATGTCGCCATGTTTCTGAGTCCTGTGCGCGAAATTTGTCGCCCTGCATCGCCCGCTCCTCCAGCGGTGCGCGAAATAGTTCGCCCAGCACACGAAAAATGGCTCAAAATGGGCGTTTTATGGCGCGCTGGGCGAACTTCTTCGCGGAAATGCCGCTGGAGGGGTTGTTATGGGCGAGTTTTTTCGCGGAACTGCTGCGGAATGGTGCGCTGGGCGAGTTTTTCGCGGAACCGCAGGCCCTCATGGTGGGCGTGTGGTGCGGCCGCAGTGGCTGCGGCCGCCCCTCATCAGCTGGGGACCAATTTCGCATGCAATTCCCCCACGACTCTTTCAAACCATGAATTTACAACGTTGGAATTGCAACGTTTTCAGACTTTATTGAAACTTCACCCAATCGAATTGCATGCGACTTGTGAGGGGCGGGCGGGTTATGCCTTGCTGACTGGCCTCGTCATGGCTCTTGATTGGAGGCGGTGTTGCCCCACGCCGCGGCATACGGTTGGGTCATGTGAGTGAGACACGGTAGTCTGCGCCTAATGGCAGCGGGCCGGTGGCCCGACCTCAACGTATGGCAGGTGCTCCATGTTCTTCTGTAACGATGCGCTACACCCCCACGGTAACGGCCTGGGTGCCGACGAGTGGTGGAAGGGCGCGGTCGTCTACCAGATCTACCCGCGCTCCTTCAAGGACTCCAACGGGGACGGCTTCGGTGACCTTGAGGGGGATCCGCTCCAAGCTCGACTACCTGCAGGCCCTGGGCGTGGATGTCCTGTGGCTCTCGCCGATCTACGCCTCCCCGCAGGCGGACAACGGCTACGACATCGCGGACTACTACGACATCGACCCGATGTTCGGCACGCTTGAGGACTTCGACCGCCTGCTGGAGGGCGTGCACGAGAGGGGCATGCGCCTCGTCATGGACCTGGTCGTCAACCACTCCTCCGACGAGAACCCGTGGTTCGCCCAGTCGCGCTCCTCGCGGGAGAATCCGAAGCGCGACTGGTACATCTGGCGTGACCCTCGCCCCGGGTTCGTGGGCGGCGAGGCCGGGGCTGAGCCCAACAACTGGGGGTCCTTCTTCTCCGGCTCGGCCTGGGCGTGGGACGAGGCCACGGGCCAGTACTACCTGCACCTGTTCCACAGGAAGCAGCCCGACCTGAACTGGGACAACCCCGAGGTGCGCGCCGCCGTCTATCGAATGATGAACTGGTGGCTCGACCGCGGCGTCGACGGCTTCCGCATGGACGTCATCAACCTGATCTCGAAGGACCCGGGCCTGCCCGACGGCGTCGTCTACCCCGGGCGCGCGTGGGGCGAGGGCTTCCCGCATTTCTCGCAAGGCCCGCACCTGCACGAATACCTGGCTGAGATGCGACGCGAGGTGTTCGAGGGGCGCAGCGGCATGATGACGGTCGGCGAGTGCCCCGGCGTGCGCCGCGACAACGTCCTGCTCTTCACGGACCCGGCCCGGCGTGAGCTTGACATGGTGTTCCAATTCGACCACGTCGACCTCGGCCTCGAAGCGGGAAAGTTCCACCCGCGCCCGCTGCGTCCCGGCGAGCTCGCCGACTGCCTGAGCGCCTGGCAGGAGGCCCAGGGTGAGGTCGGCTGGAACAGCCTCTACCTGGACAACCACGACCAGCCGCGCGCCGTCAGCCGCTTCGGCGACGAGGCCCACCGGTACGAGTCCGCGACGGCCCTGGCCACGGCCCTGCACCTGCTGCGCGGCACGCCCTACGTGTACCAGGGCGAGGAGCTCGGCATGACCAACGGGGCGTTCCATGGCCTCGACGATTTCCGTGATGTTGAGGCCCTGCGCTACTACAACGAGGCGGTGGCAGCGGGGGAGAGCCCCGAGTCCGTCCTGGCGGGTATGCGCGCGATCGGGCGCGACAACGCGCGCACCCCCGTCCAGTGGGACGGAAGCGAGAACGCCGGCTTCACGGAGGGCACCCCGTGGATCGGCGTCACCCCGAACTACACGGAGATCAACGCCGCCGCACAGGTCGACGACCCGTCCTCCGTGTACGCCTACTACCGCGCGCTCGCGGACATCCGCCACGGTCTGCCCGTCATCGCGGTTGGCGCATACGAGCGCATCGCGACCCCCTCGCCCGCTGTTTTCGCCTACCGTCGCACTCTCGGCGAGGCCGTGGTAACCGTCCTCGTCAACCTCTCCTCCGAGCCCGCGCCCCTCGGTGACGCGGCTCGTGAGGTCAGCGGGGATCTCCTCTTAGCCAACCGCGACCTGCCCGAGGAGGACCGGGGCGTCCCGGAAACCCTCGGAGAATGGGAGGCCCGAGTCTACCTCGCGTAGGCGACGAAGGCCCGGGATCGGCGAGATCCCGGGCCAACGCATTGAGGAATTCCTCGGCAGGAATGCCCTCAGTAGTAGTAGGGGTAATCCTCCCAGCGGGGGGCGCGGTGCTCGAGGAAGGCGTCGCGCCCCTCTTGGGCTTCGGCCGTCATGTAGGCCATGCGGGTGGCCTCGCCCGCGAAGACCTGTTGGCCGGCCAGGCCGTCGTCGGCCAGGTTGAAGGCGAACTTGAGCATACGGATGGCCTGGGGGGACTTCGTCGCGATGGTCGCGGCCCACTCCAGGGCGGTCTCCTCCAGCTGGGCGTGGGGGACGGCGCGGTTGATGACGCCCCAGCGCTCGGCGGTGCGCGCGTCGTAGCGCTCGGCGAGGAAGAAGATCTCGCGCGCACGCTTATCCCCGGCCTGGCGGGCCAGGAGCGCCGAGCCGTAGCCGGCGTCGAAAGACCCGACGTTCGCGTCCGTCTGCATGAATGCCGCGTGCTCGATGGAGGCGACCGACAGGTCCGCGACCACGTTGAGGGAGTGGCCGCCGCCGGCCGCCCATCCGGGGACGGCAGCAATGACGACCTTCGGCATCGTGCGGATGAGGCGCTGGACCTCCAGGATGTGCAGGCGCCCGGCGCGCGCGGGGTCGATCTGTTCGCGTCGCTGAGCGGTGGCGGCCTCGGGGTCTGCGCCCTCGACCTCGTAACGGTAGCCGTCGCGGCCTCGCACCCTTTGATCGCCGCCAGAGCAGAAGGAGTATCCGCCGTCGCGCGCCGAGGGGCCGTTGCCCGTCAGGATGACGGCCGCGACCGAGGAGGTCTGGCGCGCGTGGTCGAGCGCGCGGTACAGCTCGTCGACCGTGCCGGGGCGGAAGGCGTTGCGAATGTCGGGGCGATCGAAGGCGATGCGCACGACCGGCATGTCGGCGCCCTCGGGGCGTCCGTCGGCCTCGGGTCCGCGCGAAATGCCGCGGTGGTAGGTGATGTCGGCGAAGTCGAATCCCTCGACCTCGCGCCAGCGGGTCGGGTCGAAGGTGTCGGACACGAAGGGGAGAGCACTCATGTGTCGGATTTTAATCGACGAGGCAGTGGCAGGCGTCGGGGTGTGCGCTTGCGAGGGGGGCTGGCGGAGTTGCCGACGAGTCTGGGCCGACGGGCATGCGTGGGGAATGGGGTGCGCACCCTAACCAAACGGAACAAACTCTGCTTACGGGTAACCGTTCTATATGCCTTCTTGACACTTGCAGATGTGCCGCGTGAGACGCGCCTACTTACCATGTGTTCAATCACCCTCGAGTGTCTGTCACTTTGTGGCACTTACTGCGCAATTGGTTACAAGTTGATGCGCGTAAGATTTGTCGATAGTGCGAGGTTGCGCGATAATATTACCGGTAAGTAAGGAGGGTTCTTGTGAACGCAGCGCAGCAACCGACGCTCATGCGCATTCCGATGCGCACGCTCAGCCGTCAAACGCGTTATGCCCTCGAAGGCGTCGACGACATCCTTGTGTACAAGGTAGCGATGACGACGCGCTTCCGCGGCGTGACTCGCCGCGAGGGGCTCCTCCTGCACGGACATGCCGGTTGGGGAGAGGCTGCGCCCTTCTGGAACTACGACGATCTGGAGTCCTCGCGCTGGCTGGCCGCAGCCCTCGAGTCCGCTCGCCGTTTCCCTCCGGTGCCTCGACGCAAGTTCGTGCCCGTCAACGTCACGATCCCCGTCATTTCGCCTGAGGAGGCCTACGAGCGCGTGAAGGCCTCGGGCGGGTGCGCGACCGCGAAGATCAAAGTCGCCGAGCCCGGCGTCAGCGTTGGGCGCGACTGCGCCCGTATCGCCGCCGTCGCCGACGCCCTGCGCGAGACCGTGGGCGGGCAGGCGATGATCCGCCTTGACGCCAACGGCGCGTGGGAGGTCGATGAGGCTCGCGAGGCCATCCCCGCAATGGCCTCGGCCGCCGGCGTTGTCCCCATCGAGTACGTCGAGCAGCCCTGCCTGACGGTGGATGAACTGGCCCAGGTGCGCCGATCCGTGGACGTGCCGATCGCTGCCGACGAGTCGATCCGCCGCGCCGAGGATCCCCTGGAGGTGGCCCGCAAGGAGGCCGCCGACGTCGTCATCATCAAGGTTGCGCCCCTCGGAGGCGTGCGCGCTGCCCTGAAGGTCGCCCGCAAGAGCGGCCTCGGCGTGGTTGTGTCCTCCGCCCTCGAGACCTCCGTCGGCCTGTCGGTCGGCGTCGCCGCGGCTGCCGCCGTTCCCGGTGTGCCCCGGGCCGCCGGACTGGCCACCGCCTCGCTGCTGGTGGGTGACGTGACCCGGCCCCTGATTCCCGAGCGCGGCCGCCTGCCCGTGGGGCGGCGCGAACCCGACCAGGAGCTCATCGACCGCACTCCGGTCGACGGCGATCTCGTCTCCCGCTGGGGCATGCGCCTCGAAGGCATGGCTGAGCATCTGGGGGCTGGGGGCCGGTAGGCTGGGCGCATGCCCTCCGTCGATACCGCCAGCGCTATCCTTGAGTCCCTGGATGCCCTGGGCGTCACGCACGTCCTGTACTGCCCGGGTTCGCGCTCCGCGCCCTTCGCCTACGCCCTCGAAGCGGGTTCTTTCGGTGGTGACGCGCGCGCCCGTCCTGGATGAGCGCGGCGCAGGTTTTGCGGCCGTCGGCTTGGCACGCGCTGGGGCCCTGCCCGCCATCGTCGTCACCTCAGGAACCGCCGTCGCCGAGCTGGCCCCCGCGGTCCTCGAGGCCTCCCACGCGCGCCTGCCGCTCCTCCTCCTGACTGCCGACCGCCCCGGCGAACTGCGCGGTGTCGGAGCGTCCCAGGCGACCGACCAGGCCGGTTTCTTTGGCACGCACGTGCGCGCGAGCGTTGACCTGGAGCCGCAGGAGGCCTCGCCCTCCCTGGTTGGCCACCTCGCCCGCGCGGTCGCCGCCGCCTGCGGGGCACCCAGTGGCGCGCCTGGCCCCGTGCAGGTCAACGTTGCCTTCCGTGATCCGCTGACCCCCGTCGGTCCCGCTTGCGACTGCGGGGCCGAGGCCGGGGCTTCGTTCGTCCCTCGTCCGACCCTGGTGCTGCGATCCTTCGCGACGCCGGAGCGCTGGGAGGACGTGGTTGGCCCTGGTGCCGCCGGGCTGATTGTTGCGGGTGAGGGGGCCTCGCCTCGCGCCCGCGAGTGGTCGCGCGCCTCGGGCTTCCCGCTGCTCGCGGAACCGGCATCGGGCGCGTGGAAAGACGGGGGGAGTGACCCCCTTCGAGCAGTCCCTCGTGGCTTCGGAGCTCGGGCGTGAGGTCGACGCGGTTGTCGTGACCGGCCGTCCGACGCTGTCCCGACCGATTCAGGCCCTGCTCGCGCGCCCCGACGTGCGTGTCGTCGTCGTTGACCCGCACAGCCCGTGGGTGGACATCTCGGGCAACGCCTCGGTCGTTGTCGCCGACCTCGAGCCCGCCCGCGAGCCGATCCGCGCCGCTCAGGCCGAGTGGGCCTCTCGCGTGCGCGACGCCGCTCGCGAGGTGGGCGAGCGCATCGACTCCCTGCTCGCCTCCGGCTCCGGACGCACGATGCTTGACCTCGCGCGGGCCGTCGCCGCCTCGACGAGCGGCCCCCTCATGCTGGGAGCCTCCAACCCCGTGCGCGCCTTCGACCTCGCCGTCCCCACGCTGGCGGGGCGCGCCGTCCACTCCAACCGGGGGCAGGCCGGCATCGACGGCACCATCGCGACCGCCGTCGGCATTTGCCTGGGTTCCGGATGTGCGGACGATGCCTCGGCCCCCACGTGCGAGCGCGTCACCGCCGTCATCGGTGACCTCACGGCATGCCACGACGCCTCCTCCCTCGCCCTGGCTTCGAGCGTGGGAGCGAATCTTGACATCGTCGTCGCGGACGACCAGGGAGGCGGAATCTTCGCGACCCTCGAGCACGGGCGCGCCGCCAGCCCCGAGGCCTACGAGCGGTGGTTCGGCCTCGCTCAGCCGGTGGACTACGAGGCGCTCGCGGCCGCATACGGCGTGGCCTTCGCGCGAGCCGAAACGCCCGCGCGGCTCGCTCAACTGCTGGAGATCGGCGAGGTCGGCCCACGCCTCGTCCACGCCCCCGTCGAGCGCGCCGCGCACCTGTACCCCGCGCTCCGCGACGTGCTCTCCTGAGGAGGGAGAGCGTTCGCTGTGAGGTTAAACGGTTTGCAGGAAACTTCCAGGACGCTCCCAGTGACCCTTTGAGGAAACGACCCATACTGGTGGGCAGATAACGAACTGACACCAGAGGAAACCATGACTCAGCCTGATATTCCGGCCCGCGACGCCGACTCGTCGCGCGACGTCGACGCCGCCTCGGCCCCCAGCTACCCGCAGCGCTCGACGGCTCAGGACCACTCGGCCACCCAGGAGCTTCCGGCCGCGCAAGACGTCACGCGCGAGATGCCCTCTGCCGCGACGATCCCCGCGCCGCCCGCAGGCACGGTTCCGCCGGCCACAGCGCCGGTGGCCGACCCCTCCGCCCAGCAAGCCCCCGCCGCCGGCACTCAGCAAGCCCCCGCGGCCGGCGGCACGTACTCCGCTCCCGCTGGCGAGCCCTACGGCGGATACGCGGCCCCGGCCTCGCCGGAAGCCTTCGCGTCGCCCACCGTCATCGTGACGAAGAAGGGCTCGGGCTGGGTCGCCCTCCTCTGCGCGATGCTTCTGACGATCGGCCTGACCCTCGGCGCCGTGTTCTACGCGCGCCCCGCGCTGCTGCGCGCGTCCGCGCCCACGAACCTCAACGGGGGAACGGTGGCCACCGTGCCCGCCTCGAACAGCTCCGGGACGGACTGGACGGACGTTGCCGCCGCCGTGTCGCCCGCCGTCGTGACCATTCAGACGCAGGGCGCCTCGTCGGGCGGCACCGGCTCCGGCGTCATCTACGACGCGCAGGGCGACATCGTCACCAACTACCACGTCATCGCGTCCGTCCTGGGCGGTGGACAGATCCAGGTGACCCTCGCTGACGGGCGCCTCTACAGCGCCAAGGTCGTCGGCCACGACAAGACCACCGACCTGGCCGTCATCCGTCTGGACAACCCGCCTTCGAACCTGACCGTCGCGCGTTTCGCCTCCTCTGCAAACCTCGAGGTCGGTGCCCCCGTCATGGCGATCGGCGCTCCCCTGGGCCTGTCGAACACGGTGACGACCGGCATCGTCTCCGCGCTCAACCGCCCCGTCGAGGTCTCGATGGACGAGGACTCCTCGTCGCAGGACACGCAGGCGTCCTCGGACCTCGTGGTGACGAACGCGATCCAGATCGACGCGTCGATCAACCCCGGTAACTCGGGCGGCCCCCTCTTCGACACGAGCGGCGCGGTCATCGGCATTAACTCGTCGATCAAGTCGCTCGCTACCTCGTCTGACGGGCAGGCGGGCTCGATCGGCCTGGGATTCGCGATCCCCTCCGACCTGGTCGTCTCTGTTGCTGATCAGCTCATCGCCTCCGGCACTGCCTCGCACGGCATGCTCGGCGTGACCGTCAAGGCGGCGACCACGACCGTCGGCTCCGACACCTACGTGGGCGCCGAGGTCCAGGACGTCTCCGCAGGTTCCGGTGCCTCCGCGGCGGGCATCCGCGCCGGCGACGTCATCGTCAAGGTCGAAGGCCAGGAAGTGACCAGCCCCAAGCAGCTGATCGGCTACGTGCGCCGCTACAAGGCCGGCGACACCGTCACCATGACGATCGTGCGCGACGGGCAGACGCAGGACGTGTCCGTGCGGATTCAGTGAGCTGCGTGTGCTGCGTGTGCGCTGAGCGCATGCGCGCGCTGCGGAGTGACTCCAGTGCCGCGCACCGACGAGGCCCGCTGTCCCTTCCAGGGGCAGCGGGCCTTTGCGCGTGGTGGCTGTGTGCTGTGAGCGTTTCGTGCGCGTCTGGTGTGCGTCTGGTGTGAGCGCGATGGGTTCTTGGAGCTTGGAAATCGAGCGCGATGCAAGAGGCGCGGCAGCGATGCTTGCTGTGAGCGCGATCCGGCTTGTAGCTAAGTGGTGTTACACCACTTAGCTAGGTATTACACCAGCTGGGAGCTGGTGTAATGCTCCCTAACTGGTGTAATGCTCCCTAACTGGTGTAATGCTCCCTAACTGGTGTAATGCTCCGTCACGGGTGGACCAATATGCGGTGTGCTGTGGGGGCAGCTGTTGAGTGGGTGTGTGCCTCACAGACGCGTGGTCCGCGGCTGCCGATGCGCCGCCCGTTGACGGGAGCCCCCCGCATCTGGGCTTGTGCCGTAGAGGATTCAACCTGATCGGGAAGATTCAACCCGTTCTGATCGAGTGGAATCCTCCCGATGGGGTGGAATCCTCCCGATGGGGTGGAGCGTTGGCGCAATCAAGCCGTTGAGGTGCCCACAGTGGGTGCCGGCGTGCCGCAAACCTCGCACGCTCTGCGGCCCGTGCACGCAAATCCATCAACCGTGCGCACTGCCGCAGCGCTGCTGGCCCCGCGCGATTCAGACCCCGAGGGCGTCCAGCAGCGGGCGCATCTTCGCTTCGGTCTCGGCCAGCTCGGCGTCCGGGTCGGAGTCCGGCATGATGCCGGCACCAGCGAAAAGGCGCAGGCGCGTGCCCGACGTGAGCCCGCAGCGCAGCGCGATCGCAAACTCGCCGTCCCCGGCCGTGTCCACCCAGCCCACGGGCCCCGAGTAGCGGCCGCGCTCGGTGTCTTCCAGCTCCTCGATGAGGCGCATCGCCGCGTCGCGCGGGGTGCCGCACACGGCGGCCGTCGGATGCAAGGCGGCCACGAGATCGAGCAGATGCGCCGACCCCAGGCGCGCGTGAACGTCCGTCGCCAGGTGGACGACGTTGGGCAGCGCCAGGAGGAACGGCCCCTGAGTCGTCACCGAGGTGCACAGCCGCGTCAGGATCGACGACACGGACTCGGAGGCCAGGTCGTGCTCGCGCAGGTCCTTCGCGCTCGACGCGAGCGTCTCGCCCTCGCCGGGCTTGCACGTGCCCGCCAGGACGCGCGAGCTCGCCGTACCGTCCGAGGCCGCGATGAGCATCTCCGGGGATGCGCCCACCAGCGAATCCACGCAGAAACGCCACGTCGACGGATACAGGTCGCTGAGGCGCTCGAGCAGGAAACGCTCGTCGAAGCCGTGCGCGCATCGCACCGTCATATCGCGCGCCATGACGGCCTTGTCGGCGGCACCCTCACGCAGGCGCTGCGCCATCGCTCGCACCGAGTCGCGCCACTGGCCCCGCGACATCGACCCGTGCCCAAACGTCAGGGATTCCGGCACGCGCGGGGCGGGCCTCGCCTCGGCCAGGGCCTCGTCAACAGCCGCCAGCGGATCCGGGGCGTCCCCGATGCCCGCCGTGATCGCCCAGCGGGCCCCGGCCTCGTCGATGAGAGTCAGCGCGGGCACGAAGGCGACCGAGCGGGCGGGGGAACGGAACGCGAAGGACGCGAAGAGAACGGGGGAAGGAGCACCGTCGATCGGGGACGAGGCCGGGGTGGCCTCCCACGCGCGGCGCACGTCGGCGATCGCACCCGGGGTCGCGGACTCGACCGTGAGCGCCCGCCCCAGGCCGATCATCTGGCGGCGCTCACCCAGCCAGGTGGTGCCGCCGGAGTCGGGAAGCAGGGACGTCAGTGAGCAAGTAGACCCCGGGTGCTGCGGGGGTAGGACCAACGCCCGAAAGACGAGGCGCGAGCATCCGAAGTCGTTGTGCATGGGTTCCATGGTAGGAGTAGGGGCGGCGGCGCGCTGGAAGACGTGCGAGTATTGACGCATGACTGAATCCCCGCGCGCGGACCTGAACAAGGATCCCAAAGAGATCGCCTCGATGTTTGACTCCCTCGCCTCGCGATACGACGTGATGGATGCGCTGATGACGGGCGGTTTGGACAAGGTGTGGATGACCGCCCTGCGCAAGGCGGTCGCCCCGCACCCCGGCGAACGCATCCTCGACCTGGCGGCCGGAACCGGCGCGTCGTCGGCCGCGCTGGCCAAGGGCGGCGCTGAGGTCGTCGCCTGCGACCTGTCCGAAGGCATGATCGAGGTCGGCCGCGAGCGCCACCCCGAGATCGAATTCGTGCACGGCAACGCCATGGATCTGGATTTCGAGGACGGCTCCTTCGACGCGGTCACCATCTCGTGGGGCCTGCGCAATATCCCGGATCCTCAGCTCGCGCTGCGCGAGATGGCGCGCGTCGTGCGCCCCCGCGGCCGCCTCGTGGTCCTGGAGTTCTCCACGCCGCCCTCGCGCGTCTTCCGCGGCATGTACAACGTCTACCAGTCGACCGTCATGCCGGCGATCGCGCGCCTGGTCTCCACGAACAACGGTGCCTACGACTACCTGGTCGAGTCGATTCGCGCGTGGCCGGCCCAGGAGGAGCTGGGCCGCATGATCGCTGCCAATGGCTGGAGCGAGGTCGAGTACCGCAACCTTACCGGCGGCATCGCCTGCATGCACCGCGCGGTCAAGCCGCTGCCGTAAAGCGTGAACGACGAGGCCGGGGCAACGCCTCACGATTACGCGGCTTCTCGGGCGCCTCGGCTGATTGTGTAGTTGTTGCGCATGGGCCTACACTAGCTCCGGTAAGTGAATCCTGACCGGCGGTGTAGTTCGGTTGCTGACAGGAGGATGAGTATGAGTGCCGATTACGGTTTCGATGAAGAGCAACACGCTCAAACAAACGGCGATATGGATGAGGGTGGGCACGGCCTCACCCAGTCGAATGATGCTGCCGGTTCGCTGAATCGAGCCCAAATCGCAACCCGTTGGACCGACGAGCAAGGCGCGCAGGATTTTCGTAATAGTGCAGTGCGGTTCTTCGACTCTGTTGACGAGATGCTTGCCGATGAGCGCGCCATCTTCGATACCTTTCAGATGAACCTGACGGACGCTGTTCGTGAAGCTGTCAGCAGCGAGGAATCAAACGCGTCGGTTCTCGAAGCAATCAATCGAGCGCTTCGGTCGGATCCCTCGGTCGCTGCTGCCTCCTCAGCTGCTGGAACGACAAGTGCTCCTTACGCCGCGCCGAGTGCGCAGCCCGATGATGCGCCTTCCGCAGCCGGCGCAATGCCCGAGTTCTGAGTTTCTAAGGACGACACATGGTTTCTTCGCCGATGTACGATCGCCTCATGACTTTTGCCGCTCAGGCGGATTTCAATACGCAATTGCAGTCATGGGATAGCGAACATAAGCGTGTTATTGACGGCTTCGATCAGGCGATCGAGCGCGTGCAGCATTTCCAGCAGCATCAGGGGTTTACAGGAAAGACTGGAGAAGCCCTCAAGGCATGGGCAGACAATACTGTGGCGCGCCTCGAGGCTAAGCGCTCGTACTACATGGGTGGGATCGCTCGATATGTTGCTGCCCGTCAGGCTATTGCGCAGGCCGCTGCGGACGCGCGTCGTCTTTCTCCGACACTCATCGATTCGAAAACGGCTGCAATGCGCGATGCTGCGAAGGTGGTGCTGCCCTATACGCCCGCTATTGGTGTCGTGGGGGGAGCAGTTCCAGGACTGGTTGCGAACACCGTGTTGTCGACGGGATCGGCTTATGTCGATGCTGTGGAGGCGCAGGCGAACGCCGTGCGCGAGGCGGCTGCAACAGAAATCCTTGAGCGCTTGAATGGCGGTTTGAATGAGCTCAGTGCCGGCGTCAATACTCTGACGCAAACCGGCGTGAAGGTTGGAGCTGGACGTCAGAGGATTGACCTTCCACTCCCAACGCAAACGCAAGAAAACCTCAATCGCGGGTACGTGCAGTATTCGCCCCATGATCCGGGAATCTATGGTCGTACTGCGGAAGATGACTACGGACGTGCAGCCCTACGCTCAGATAAGTCTCTTTATCCGGACGGCTATGCCGATCCGGAGACTGACGAATTTGCTCGCCGCCGCGCGTTGGCATCACAGCAAGTCTCCAAGCGATACCTGCCGCCCGATATGGATGGCTCCTATGATCGTCCCATCACGAACCCGCAGGACCTGATGGGTATGGATCTCATGCACACGAGGGTGGACGCGAATCACCACCGAAACGGAGTCGTGTGGGGCGGTCACGTTCCCGCTAATCCCACCGACATCGATCACCCGCTGTGGCGCATCAATGGAGGACCCGCTGCTAATAACGGTTCTGCCGGGCGCCTCGCCGGGATCGGCGCGCTGGGAGCCGGTGCCCTTGGCATGCGTGGGGCTGCGCGCATGGGAGCGGGATCTTTTGGCGGTTCGGGCGCATCTCCTGTGACCCCTGGAATATATGGTGGGAAGGGTTCTGGAACGTATGGTGCCCCTTCGCAGACGGGAAGTGGAAATGCAGCTGGAACCGGTGTAAGTGGAACGACCGGTACTCCTCGAGCGGCAGGCTCTTCCGGTGCTCAAGGCGGCGCTTCCGGTGCGAACCGGGGTGCTTTCATGGGCAGTGGCATGGGAGCAGGTGCGGGTGGCTCGAAGGATGACAAGAAAGCAAAGCGCCGCAAGTACCAGGCATACAGGTACCTGGACGATGATCCCGATGCACTGCCTGAAGGCTACGTGAATCCCATGTCGCAGACCTACGGATCGGACAAGGACCTGGCCCCAGCGAAGCGCGAGGATGACGGATGGGATCCCCGCCAATGGTGACTCGTTACCGCTCGACTGTGCGCGCGTCCCTCACGGCAGTCTGCGCGTCTGCTTGTGCCCTGGGACTCGTTGCTGTTCCCGCTGCGCCGGCACGTGCCGCCGACACGATCACTGCCGCTGACCAACCCTATTTTTCCTACTACCACCTCGACCAAGCGAGAGCTAAAGGATACACGGGTGCGGGCGTCACGATCGCAATGATTGATGGGCCAGTTGACACTTCGCGACCAGAGCTCGCTGGTGCCACAGTTCTTGATAAGAGTCCTTGCCAGATCAAACCTGACGACGGTAGTCGGCGTCATGGGACTGAGGTCGCTTCGATTCTCGTTGCGCGTGACTACGGGGTTGCTCCGCAAGCCACTCTATATAGTTATCAGACTGTTAGCGGAGACTCCGAGCCAGATCCGGCTTGCCAGGATGTAAGCGTTTACACGTACGCCTCGCTGATCAATCATGCGATTAATGACGGTGCGGACATCGTCAGTATCTCTATCACGTCCCTAGAGCGACAAGCGTCTCTGAAATGGGCTTAGCTCGTGCTGCCGCATCGGGGACGATCGTCGTTGCCGGCATCGGTAATACAGGTAACGCAAATGATGAGGGAAGCCTGTCCTTCTGGTCTGGAGTGGTTGGTGTTTCCGCAGTTGATATCAACGGTGCGCGAGCGGACTACTCATCATGGGGCTCATCCGTCACCACGGCAGCCGTTGGTGGCCCTATCAAGGCGTATGACTACGGGACTGCGCAGATGACGCAGACTGTCGGAACGTCCATTTCCACGCCCATCGTTGCCGGCTTCCTGGCTCTCGCCCGCCAGAAGTGGCCCGATGCGACGTCGAACCAGCTGCTGCAACTGTTGATACACACGACAGTGAACCCGGATGGGGGCTGGAATCAGTACACCGGCTATGGCGTCGCGAGTCCCGCGACAATGATGAACACTGATCCCAGTCAGTACCCCGACGTCAACCCCCCTCGCGGATAAGGGAGGCGGCTCCAGCCCGACCCCCGAGGAGATTGCGCAGTACGTCGATGGCGTCGTCCCACCGGCGGAAATCGTCTTCGATAACTCGTACACCTACCGCGGCCTGGATGAATCCGTCCTCGGAGCAACCACGAACCCGTACCCGACACATCTCGGTACGAGCCCGCGCTACCACGCGAAGTAGACGAACGCTCAGCTGAAACAGTGAGAGGCCGGGCCCCTTGTGTGGGGTCCCGGCCCCGTTGTTAG